>Ga0315282_10000002_pt1 | contig 865850 bp, 734 predicted proteins | sample YL17G07_20_MG_FD_203693 | JGI IMG/M metagenome (GOLD analysis project Ga0315282, IMG submission 203693) | Sediment microbial communities from Yellowstone Lake, YNP, Wyoming, USA - YL17G07_20 | ecosystem: Environmental > Aquatic > Freshwater > Lake > Sediment | place: USA: Wyoming | collected...
TTACGTGCGGAAGAGCGCCGATTATACAAAATCGCGTTCAAATCGATTACGGCCGAAACCGGCCGTATCCTCTGTATTACGTGCATGATGGAAGACTTTTCATTTTTCTCGATTAGACACTACTGATTATCTATCATAAATTGCACGGGATAAATAATTTTGATAAAATAATTTTTTTAATAAGGGGAGATAGTCTATTCGGGTTGTTGCAAAAAATTTGATATTAATGAAAATAGGTTTCCGTTCTTGGTCTAAGAGATCTCGGAGGACAATTTAAAATGAGAGCAAATTTTCTTAAATACTCAAAAATTGTTTTAATTTTAATATTTCCTTTCCTTGTGCCAATTGAAGGGAAAAATCAAAAATCCCTATTGAATTTGTATAAATCTGGGAATGTGCGGCTTGTCGCTGAAAAAGTCATCGATCACAATTCGTTTTTTCTGGCGGCCAATGGGGCCTCCCAACAGGTTATCGAGAATCCGGAGAAGCCTCTGAGTACCAAAGCAGGCCGGGTGATTCGACTCAAGGAAATTTCGTGGATTACGGATGAAGAAGGAAATTTCTTCTTTGTCGAGCCATGGGATGTTTTTGCCGGAAGGGACGGTTCAGTCTATGTGCAAGAGCCCAAGAGGCTCTTGAAGTTTGGCGTTAACGGCAAATTTGTCAAGAACCTTCTCAAGTGGGGCGAAGGTCCGGGAGAGCTCAACGGCAACCTAACGGGTGTTATAGTCAGGGAGGATGATATCATCCTTTACTCCTCGAACATCATGAAGCTCGTCCGCATAGACACGGATGGCAAATTGATCGAGGACAAGAAATTCTCTAAAGGTCCTTTTGGCAGCTTCTTGGGATATCACAACGGAAAATTCTTTATGATGAAGCGTGTGTGGGAAGACATGCCGAAAATAAGCGGCCTTTATGAAACAAAAAACCGGTTGATTGTCGTCACAGAAAAGGAAGAAGTCATTGAAACATCTTTTCTGCTGCCGACGACCCAATCCCGCTACATACAGCTGGGAGGAAGAATGGCAAGCGGCGGCGGCATCTCCAGGCCTATGACGCTGAGAGAGAGCGAACGGTATGTCTTCCTCTTTCACACACCCGAATATCTCATCAAGATTCTTGACCTTGAAAAAAGCGAAATCGTCCTAGGCTTCCGGAGGAAGTATGATCGGGTGAGATATGCGCCGGCCGAGAAAATTCCCGAAGGTTATCCCATCCCAAAATACCATAACGATCTCTGTCGGCTTCTCTGGCATAAGGGAAGACTTTGGGCGGTGACCTCAACGTTTGACAAAAACAAAGGGATTCTGGTGGATGTTTTTAATCGGGAAGGACAATACCTTGATAATTTCTATTTGCCGCTTTTTAAAATCCGGAGGAACAATCCACAATACTACGCCCCCATGGCCATCGCCGGCGATTTCCTTTACCTCCTCGAAGCGGACGAAGAAGACCTCATCTCCTTGATCAAATACGAAATCGTCGGAGAATAATCCAAAATCTTGTACAGAATTACGACTCCCATAAACCACAATTGAATGAGGCTAGTAATATCTGTCCATCATCCGATACTGGATCGCCTCGGAAAGATGGCCGGGCTGATGTTTTTAAAGGATACGAAATTCGTTTTCTGCTGCGCCGGCTGAATGAACGTTCATGAAAAATATTCACGCCTGGCCTCGGCGGCCGTCAAGAACTCCTGATCAGCGATGCGCGAGGACGGAGCTCACCAAAAATTACTTCAGCCGGAAAAACCTTACCTAACAGACTTTATGGCGCCGATAGCAGGAGCTTCAGAAGAAAATCTTCGTAGGCGTCGAGGTCCGTCCAGGCCGTAGCCACTGACATTCTTACGCCGGCGGGATCGACGATTGTCATCCCATCGGAGGTGACGTTGATGGCCAGTGGCTCCAGATGGAGGTGTGGTTTCGGGCCCGGCAGAGCCAAGTAGACGGCGACGGTATCGAAAAGGACGCTGCTTTCGGTCAACTCGTCAACGGAGTCTCTTTTTGCCCAGATGCGGTAATTCTCGAGCAGGGCCGCGATGAGCCTGTCGCGGCTTTTTTTCAGAGCCTGGAAGCGCGCTCCCGTGAGGCGGACAACGCCGCAGGTGTCGAGCGGCGTTATGACGGTTTTGATCCAAGGGGCGAGCAGGGCTCTTTTTGCGGCGGGGACGTTTTCCCGGACATTGTATTCCGGACCAACAGGCCCGCCGTCGTATCCTTTCCGCACGGCGCCCTGGACGCGATGTCCGGCCGGCGCTCCAGGGCGGAGGCCACAGTCGTCGACGGCCCGATGGAGATGATCGTGATAGACTGCGGTGCTTTCATCACGGCATCGACGAGCGCCTGCACTCCGTCTTCGTGTATTTTTCCCGTATAGTTCTTCAGGTCATAGTCTTCGATCCAAGGCTGTTGGCGTCCGGCTCCGTCGTGCCCTCCCGCGCCGAGTCCGATGGGGATATCGGTTCGGCCGGAAGCCTCGAACAGGCGGGCGACGAGCCGGGCTCGATAAACAGCCTTGCCGTGGGTGGTCGTAACGAGCTTCAGGTCGAATTCGGGGCTCTTCAGGAGCATGACAAGCGCCCACGTGTCGTCGATGTCATCTCCGATATCGGTGTCCAGGATAATGGGAATTCTTGGCGCGCAAAAGCGGACGGGATGTCGAGTTCCGCCGCCCAGCGCAGCCGCGACCAACACCATGAACAAAATAAAAGACTTTTTCATGAGACAAACCTACGCCCGGAATTCTATCAAAAAATCCAACTTGTCGATACAGAATGGGGCCAAAGACTTCTCTTCCCGTCGATTAAGAAGAGGGTGTATACTTGACAATACACATAATTTGTGTATATTATGTGATTGTAAAGCGAGAACAAGAATGCAGATAAGACATAACATCACTTTGGACGAAGAGATTTCAAAAGAGCTCGAAACCGTGGCCCGAGAGCTCGGCGAGAAAAAAAGCAATATCATTGAAAAAGCGCTGGCAGTATATTTTGACCTCCTTGATCTCAAGATCGCCCAGAAAAGGCTGAAAGCGCTAAAAGCGGGCGGGGATCGCCTCGTTGACGCCGAAGATGTCTGGAAAAGGCTGGGCCTCTGAGCTTGTATAAACTCAAGTTCCTGGAGAAAGCCGTTGATGATCTCAAAAGAATCGATCGCGCTCATCAAAAAATCATCAAGGCGAAGCTCTTGATCCTGGCCGAAAATCCCGGGGCGGTAAAAAGCAACATCAGGAGACTTGCTGGAAGCGAAGAAAACCTTTACAGATTAAGAGTCGGGGATAACAGAGTCATATTCAAAAAAGAAGAGAAACAACTCGTGATTCTCATTATCAGAATCGGCCACCGCAAAGAAATCTATTGGTCGCTCGAATAAGCTGAAAAACACCATTACAGTCCCGCGGGCAAAAAAAGACCTTATTTTTAGAACCATATTTCATATTCCGGCCCTTTTTGCAGTCTAGCGGTTGTGCTTGGCAAGCCAGGCGGCAACTTCTTCGAAGACATTGCGGCGCTGCTCCCAGAGGGATGGAAAATGCGGCGCGCCCGGATAGCTGACCATGCGCACCGTTTTGCCGCGTTCGGCCAGGAGCGCAAAGAACTCGAGTCCCTGCAGCATGGGCACGCGAATGTCGTTTGTGCCATGAAGAATGAGGAGGGGCGTGGTCACCTTGTCCGCGAACATGACGGCAGAAAATTTGAGAAAGGGCTCGACCCCTTTTTCCTGCCAGCGCTGGTCATAATCAATCTGTTGGACGTCGCTTGTCGGAATGAAGCTGAGCCAGTCTGTGATCCCGGCGCCTTCAATGGCGGCGCGATAGCGGCTCGTCTGGGTGACGGTCCAGGAAGTCATGAATCCCCCGGCGCTCCAGCCGAAGATCGTCAGGCGATTCGGGTCGGCCCAACCCTGTGAAATTGCGTAATCCGTCGCGCTGTCCACATCCGAATAAGCCCGATCGCCGAAATGCTGATAGATCGCGTTCAGAAAATCGGTGCCATAGCCCGTTGAGCCGCGATACTGCGGCTGCATCACGACGTAGCCCAAACCCGCAATGGTGCGGGCCCAGGTGTCGAGATAAAGAAAATCGTTTCCCTCCGGACCGCCGTGCGGCAGCACGAGATACGGATATCGCTTGCCCTCCGCATACCCCGCGGGGAACGTGACGATGCCTTGGAGCTTTGTTCCGTCTTTCGCACTCCAGTTGACCACCCGCACCGGGCCGAACGAAATATTCGCCAGCTGGTCGTCGCTTTCATGTGTGATCTTGACGAGTTGATTATTACGTGCCACGGCGACATTTTCCGCGTGCTCAGGGTCCCCCACGGCGAACGCGAGCCGCTCCGGCGCGCCCGCAATTTTAGGGAAAACGGGCGTACCTAAAACGCTCCCGTCGGGCCAGAAATAAGCAGGCGCGAGGATGCCATTTTTGAAAGTATGAACTTCCCCTCGGACGCCGCGCGCTATGAAGACCCAGACTCCTCCCCGCGTATCACCGACAAGACTCATGGCCGAACCGGCCAAGTCCGGCGTGCGGTCTACCGGCTTGCCGCCGGCGACAGGAACGGTCCAAACGTGGTCCGGGGTGATAACTTGCGACGTGGTGCTGACAAAGGCCAGCTCGTTTCCGCCCGCAGCCCATGCAATGCTGGCGGCTGCGTTCGGAATCTCCGCTATACGTCGCGCGCCGGAGGCAGTGCAAACGTCCACAAAGGAGCGGACATAGTGATAGCCGAGCTTGGGCGTCTGGGACAACACGGCTATCATCGAGCTGTCCACTGACCAGGCGACATCAGCGATGTTTTTAATGCCGGGGCACCACCAACTGCCGTTGGAGCCATCGCTATTGACGACATAGAGGCCGTTCTCGTCGCTTTCGACCACCGTGCGCGTCTCAGCCAGCGGGTCGGGGGGCCGCGGGTCGGCCAGCAGCGCGAAGCGAGATCCATCCGGCGAGATGGCTGCGGAGCGGATGCCGGACTGGAGCGAAATGATGATCGTGGGTTTGCCTGTCGCAAGCGGCACGATTGCGAGTTGAGTCCGGCGCTCGACTCCGAGCGTGCCGTAAAGCGCCGTGCCGTCTTTCATAAAGCCGGAGGGAGTAAAACGGTCCGGAAGGATCAGCTTGCGTGCATTCGATCCGTCGACGGCAACCATGTGCCACTCGCGGTTGGTGGGCCCTTTCGGACCGCCGAAAGACACTCCATAAAGAATCGTTTCGCCGTCCGGCGAGATGGCGATCGGGTGGGCAGAACGCAGGGCGGCTATATCTTCCGCGCCAAATGGATGCTTTTCTGCAGCGTAGATAAATACGGCGGCCAGGCTCATCAACAGAGCAAGGACCATTATGCGTACGGCATGCTTTCTCATTCTTCCCCTCCTCAGATTTATAGATAAAACGATAATGTTCAGAATCTTCATGACATCGGATCAAAATATTTCTTCGGACCCCAACACTCTCCAGCGGTATTACGTTCTGTTGAGCCACAATCAGGGCAATATTTCTTTCCGCAATTATAACAATATAACTTTTTGCATTTCTTACATTCATATATTTTAAAAAACGCTGCTCCCAAAATACCTCCTGGGGGGGACTTCCCGCAATTTGGACATTGCCTAAATTTATTCATTATTTGCCTTCCGCTACTTCTTCGCCGTCGACCGCTTGACCTCCGCCTCGCGGTCGAGGAAACTCTGGCCGTTCGTGATCCAGCTCTCCGCGGGTTCTCCCTTCAAGTAATGCCCGAACCAGGCCAGTATGCGATGCTGGTAATCGGTTTGGTTCTTCTTTTGGCGCAAGCCGTGGTCCTCGCCGTCGTAGACGAGAAACACGACATTCTTTTTTGCCCGCCGGGCTATGTTGTACATTTCGACGCTCTGGTGCCAGAAAACGGTGCCGTCGGCGTCGCCTTCCTCGAGAAGGAGCGGCACTGTCATTTTATAAACGGTGAATATCGCGGAATTCGTAACGTAATCGGGCAGATCTTCCCAGAGAGGCACCTCCATGCGCTCCTGTCCCGTCTCGATGTGATCGGTTTCGGCGATGCCTGGGCCCCAGTGGTGGTCCCCATACATGCTGACGAGATCCGTGAGCGGCGCTCCGGCCACGGCGGCGGCGAAAATCCCGTCCGTGTTCGCCGCCAGGAAGGCGGCGTCAAACCCGCCCCACGAGTGCCCGACGCAGCCGACATGCTTGGGGTCGATCATGCCCGTCTCGAGCACTTTCTTCACGCCCGGGAGGACACACTGAACGACGGACACGCCTGGCTGCCGCGCCGTGAAGACGATGTCGGGCTCGAAGACGAAGTAGCCGAGGCTCGTGAAAACGCTGATGTTGTAATAGCTGCGGTCGGACGGCGCGACGTAGTTGTGGACGCCCTGCGAAAGCATCTCGTACATATAAACGATCATCGGGTACTTTTTGCCCGACTCGTAGCCGGACGGGTAGAACAGCGCTCCCTGCAGCCTCCGGCCCTGGTCAGTCTTGAAATCGACGAGCTCGCTGCGGCCCCAGGCATAGTTGCTCTGGAAAGGGTTGGTAGCGGTCACCAGCTTGGGATCTTTCAAATCCGGGCCGCCGACAAAGATATCGGGGGAGTCGTCGAAGTCCTGGACGACGTAGCCGTAAACCTCGGAGTCTTTCGCCTTCGCCAGCGAGCCTACGCTCTTGTCGAGCCACACGAGGCGCGTAACCGTGCCTCCCGGCTGGAGCCGTGCGTATCCCGACTTCTTCGTCCATTCCCCGAACAAGCTCAAGTATGCCGGCTTGTTGAGGTCGATCCACGTGTTGGCAGCCGGCGATCCAAACCCACCTCCGCCCCGTCCGCCGCTTCCTCCCGTATCCAGCCGGACAAGGCGATGGCGGACCTGCTCGGCCGAGCCGTTGGTCAGGCGCTGGGACTTCGAGCCCTCGGCCGCGACCTGCCAGAGGTCGTACTTATCGTAAAGGAGGACCGCCGCGTCGTCTTTCGTCCAGCCAGCGATACCAAAGGGCGGCTTCTGGGCGACCGTCTGGTCTGATTCTTTATTAATGAAAATCAAGGGCGAGAACTTGGTGATGTCGGTGAAAACGCGCGTGGCGAGATTGACCGTCCAGTAGTGGTCGTCCTGCAGAAAAAGGAGGTATTTTCCGGCAGGGCCCATCCACACGTATCGGTCGTTGATGTTCTCGCGAAGTTTAATCCGCACGCCGGTCGCCGTATCTGCGATATAAAGGTCGGCCCCCGGACGGCCGATTGTCTGATTCATGGCGTATTTTGACCACTCAAGAATATAGGCGAAATTCGTATGCGGAATCGGCGTCACCTGCTCGTTCGCCGGGTCTTTGCCGAGTTGGACGAATTTGCCGCTGTCGAGGCGCCAGGCGGCCAGCATATTCCGCCGCCGGTCCGCAGGCGCGTCGACTTTTTGCTTGGGCTGGACGACGACGTCTGTCCAGTGCCAGACCTGGACGCCCGCGGGTTCTTCGGGCGCGGTTGCGCTGGCACCTTTCGTTCCTCGTCCCTCTTGTTTAGTTTCTCCGGCGGGGGCACCGCCCCGGCCTGCCTGTCCTGCGGGCACAATCTTGTCATCCCACTTCGCGATGCCGAGAAACAACACTTTGCCATCTTCCGACCATGAGAGCCGGCGGAACGAGACGATCCTCATGCCGGCCGGGAATGTGGCATCGGCCGTGGGATCATAGGAACGCAGGCGTTCGGTTTTGCCCAGGCCGGTCCAAGACAGAACGATATAGGTTGAGCCCTCCTTGCGGTCATCGGCCTTCGCCCGGAGGACGGCAAGATCGACTGCGTCCTTCCGCCAGGCGAGCTCCGTGTAGATTGTGGGCGAAGAATCGAGCACGCGCAGCACGGACGTCTCCGGATCGAACAGGTGCACGCCGTTGCCCATCTTTCCTTCGGCGCTGATAGTCATGGCCAGGAGGCGGCTGTGCTCGGCATCCTGCCAAGCGAACTGGGACACGTTGCCGAACGTAATGTCGCGGCCGCTTGCGAGCTGCCGGACGATCAGCGTCGTGCCGGGCGTTTCTTCCGATGTTTCGGAACCGCCCGCCCCGCCAGGGCCTCCGCCACGGGCCCCGGGAGCTGCGGGAGTCGACGGACGTGACGCCCCATAACGGCGCATCGCGAGGTAGGAGCCGTCGGAGCTAAAGGCAAACGACTCGATGCCATCGAATGTCGATGTCTCGCCTTTCGCCAGGTTCAGAAGGCCGAGCTTGTTCTGGACGGGTTTTTGTTCGCTTCTCAACTTTTCCTGCTCGGCTTCGGATTGCCCGATGCTGTAGGCGATCCACTTCGAGTCGGCCGAGTAGGCCGGCTGGGCGCCGAAAGCGGCGACCTTCGTCGTGCCGTCGGCAAGCTTGGTGACGCGCAGCTCATTGTCGCGGTTCGAACGGTTGATGACATAGACGAGCCAGTGGCCGTCCGGCGAGAATCCTCCGCGGACGCCCGCCGGGGCCAGGGTTTCCCACCGGCCGAAATCGGCGAATTTCGCCGGCGGCTTGATCTGTGCGCCGATCAGGATAACCAGGGACAAAATGCCGAGGAAAGCGGCAAGTGCTGTACGTTTCATGGTTGACCTTCCTTTCGAGTCGCCCGAACCCGGGGAACGGGATGGGAGTCGAACTCTTCATCATCTCGATGGCTTGATCAAAGTCAAATCATCGATCTGCTGCGTATCTTAATGAGGCGAGTTGAGCATGTCAACTGCCAGCGGAAACATCCACCCGGTCTTGCCACTGGTTCATATTTTCATCAGAATATTTGAAATTTTAACGAGCGGTTCATATGCCCCGTGGCTTGCCACGGGGAACCGCTCGAGAGGGTTCCAAGGGGGAGTCGCCCCCTTGGTCGCAGGGCGGGGTTTCATGCCCCGCCCAAGAAGGGGAGGCAGGGCCGCCGGGTCTTCCCGGCGCCCGTTGGAAGGGGTCTTCCCCTCCAAATTGACATTAAGATGGACGGAGGTGGCGGCGGCGGACATACCATAGGCCGATCATAAAATAGACCAGCGTCAAGATGAAAATCCCGGACAATTCAAAAGAAATATCTTTGAGGCCGGCGTTGAAATTTAGGATCTTGCTGAAGTAGGCAAGCGTCTTGGCCATGATCATTCTCGCAATCCCTAGTATCTCAGGCAGGATCCGGGAAGCCCGGGTAGTGACCAGGATCAGGGTTTTGTCCCGGATCGTCTTTAAGAAGTTCGCCGTTTTCTACCATCAAGATCTAGTCCCAAGCAAAAGAGATTTTATTTTCTCTTTCCTAAAAAATGACAAGTCGTTATACATTGAGCAATCATGACAGATCTTTGGGTATTTCGATAAGTAGAAGCCGCTCCTTATATTCTCGACCTTGGGATCGTGCCACATCTCGTGAATGGACCTGTCTCTGATATTTCCAAGAACCAATTCACTGTCCCCATTCAGATCCCGGCAACCGCACAGCGTCATGTCGCCATTGCTCAAGATCTTGGGAACCCGGTAGAGAACCAAGCACGGCTCACGCTTCTTGGGTAGGTCTCTTAAGCGCATCGTTCCGGTCAAGTGCTCTTGTTTGATCCGGCCACTCCAATTGTCAAAGTGGCTAATGTTGAATTCCAGATCGAACTTGTACTTCTTCAGCGCTTTGTAGGGAGGTTTTCTTAACGATTCCCAGATCGGGATATCTGAGCGCAGAGAAATACATATCTTGACCTTGTTGCCAGATGATTCATTTTCCGCCAAAAGGTTTAGGATCCCTTGGTAGACACAGTCCCAGCGATCGACTCGGAATATCCGCAAATAGGTTCCGGGGTCAAATCCCCCAATACTGATCGTAATGTCGTTGATTCCTGATGATATGAGATCCTCCGCGCCAACCCTGTTGATCAAGATCCCATTGGTAAAGAGTCCAATTCGGCGAATGTTCTTCTTGCTTCTTGCGTACTGAATCCTTTCCACAATATGTGGGTCGACGAGGGGATCCCCCACAATAGGGTTGAATCCTATGCTCCCTCCACCAAAAGCATCAAACTCGTCTAACCCCTTTTTGAACAGGTCTATTGGTAGGACTACCTTTTGTCTTTCGAGGTATTGATATCCGCAGAAAACGCATCTTGCGTTGCATATGTTGGTCACTTCAAAACCCAAATGGATGGGCTTCTCAGAGACCTTGGCAAGTACGTCGTCTATGTTGATCAGAGGACCGATGCAACGCATACTTCTGGCCTGCCAAAGGGATATGAACTTGTTCATGATAATGGTGAAGGTGCCCATCATATGCCCCCTATATAAGTCTTGCCCTTATCATCTGGAAGACTGCCTTCTCCTCTTCAACAAAGCCCAACCGATATAGGGCTAAACCATCGACGGCCAAAAAGATCGAAAAGCTCAGGACAAGAACCGTTTGGTCAGCCCGGAGATGCGGAGGGCGGTCTGAGTCTTGGAATCCGTGTTCATGAGCGGGCGAAGGAGCTTGCCGCTTATATTTTCGACATCAGATCTCTTAGGCAATTTTCAATACGGATTGATAGCCCGGTATGTCCAGAAATCCATGGCCGCTGATATTGAAGGCGATCACTTTCTTCTCGCCGGATTCACGGCATTTCTTCGCTTCTTCGATGGCGCAGCAGACAGAATAGGCAGATTCCGGCGCCGGCAGCCAGCCTTCGGTCTCCATAAACAGCTTTGCCTTTTCGAAAACGTATTTTTCGTCACCCGGATAGGCGATCGTATCAATATAGCCTTTGGCGCGGAGAAGACTGATGATCGGCGAACAGCCATGGTAACGCAATCCATCCCCCTTAATCGGTTTCATGTCTGTTTTGTGCCCCAAGGTGTACATTTTCAACAGGGGAGTTATCTCGGCGTAATCGGCAAAATCATATTCATATTTGCCCTGAAGATTGGGCGCAACCTGGCTCTGGGCAGCGATGAATTTTATCTTTTTCCCCTTTTTCAGGACGTCACCGACAAACGGCAGGGCAAAGCCGCCGAAGTTGGAGCCGCCGCCGATGCAGGAGATGACGACGTCTGGGTAATCATTGAACATCTCAAACTGCTTCTGTGTCTCAAGCCCGATGATGGTCTGGTGCAACAAGACATGGTTTAAGACGGAGCCAAGGCTGTAGGTCGCCTTTGGGTCTTTCTGAGAATCTTCCAAGCCTTCGGATATGGCAATGCCGAGAGAGCCGACATGCTCGGGGTTTTTTTCATAGAGGGACTTGCCGAATTCGGTCATCGGACTGGGCGAAGCAAAAACGTTCGCCCCTAAAAGCTTCATAAAATTCAAGCGGTCTTCTTTCCAGTTGTAGACGCTGCGCACCCAGAACACCGTGCATTTCAATCCGGTGATGGCCGCGGCATAGGAGAGAGCGGTTCCCCATTGTCCGGCACCTGTTTCAGTCGTGACCCTCTCAAACTTTTGCTGTTTTGCATACCAGCATTGGGCCAGTGCCGTATTGACCTTATGACTCCCGGTCGGGCTAAAAAATTCGCTTTTATAATAAAGCCGGGCGGGCGTATCGAGCCTTTTTTCGAGATTTGTGGCTCGAAAGAGCGGCCTCGGTCTGCCTGCCTTGGCAAACAAGTCCATGATCCCGCCAGGGATATCAATCCAATTTTCGTTCGAGAATTCCTGCTTGAGACACTCTCCGATCATAAGATTGGGAAGGTTTTGGATTCTTGAAGGCCCTTCTTTTGGATCCAGCGGAGGCGGCAGCGGCTCGGGCAGATCCGGGATAATGTTGTACCACCGATCGGGCATCTCCTCGAGTTTTAGGTTGACCACTGTCTTCATAGATTCCCCCTCTAAGTCATGGGATTTTTTGTGAATTCAAAGAAAAGCAAAATAGTTTTTAGCCTTATGGATCTTAACATTTTGTCATTATATTCAATTTTTAATCCGTGTCAATGAGTCCCAGATAGCGTCAAGGCGCGAGGAAAAAAAGGCTTCAGAGATAGTCTTTGATGGGCGGGAAGAGCAGCCGCTGAATTTCAGGCTGGTTCATATTTTCGGGGGTCGCGAGAGTTTCGCCTGTATCGATCCTCATTTCGAACTTCTGGCCGCGAAGAAAGGCCACCGCGGTCTTCACTCCAAGATACCCCATCCTGAACGGATCTTGCAGCACCAGCCCATGAATATGGCCTTTCTGCATCCCGTCCACCAGCTTCTGGGAGCTGTCGAACCCAACGAATTTCACTCTGCCAGCCAGGCCCCGATCCTCCAGCGCCCGAAGCGTCCCAAAGGTTGTGGACTCGTTGGGACAAAAGATGCCATTCACGTCGGGAAAACGGTTGAGCAGGTTTTCCAGGGTCTGATAAGCGGATTCCGTGGTGATTCCCGCATAAAGGTCCTTGGAAAGAAATTTGATTTTCGGGAATTTTTTCAGGACGGTGTCATAAAATCCCTGCTCCCGCAGCGTGGAACTGGCCGCTCCTTCATGGCAGCGGATTAAAAAAATCCCACCTTTGCCTCCCAGGAGCTGTCCCAAGTGCTCGCCGGCCAGGACCCCACCTTTATAGTTGTCGGTAGCAATGTTGCTGATAGGCTCGGGGCTTTCCAGGGGCGAATCGATGATGACGACGGGGATGCCTTCTCTCTTGGCTTCCTGGATGGGACGGATAAGGGCGTGATCATCCAGCGGAGCAAGCACGATCCCCTGGACGCCTCGGCTGATGAAATCTTCTACGACCATGACTTGACCGTCGCGGTCATCCTCCTTTTGAGGGCCCTTCCAAAGAACTTCCACGCCCAGCTCGCGGCCGGCTTTGACCGCCCCGGCATGGATGGACTTCCAGAACTCATGGGTCATGCCCATGGGAATGACCGCAATTTTCAGGCTTCTTTCGGCGGGCGGTTTTTGCGAGGAACACGAGAATGCGGCCAAGGCGAGGCTAAGCACAAACAACGATAAGTATATGACAGCGGGGTTTTGGAAGCGGCGGCTCATACCTTTTTCCATCCGGGTTTTAACGACTTTAACAAATGTGATTTTTCAAGTCAATCATCTTTCGGTGACACACACCGAACTCATCAGATTTTCCTTGGCCCAAAGTTTGGCAAATAATGAGAATCCGGTGCATGTCAGCAATTCGTCCTTGAATTTATTTAGCGGCGCCGGAATTCATCCCGGTAGAGCCCAATTTTTTCCGCTGGAATGGGGACGAATCCGAAGGCCAATGCCGGCGCGCCTTTTTTGAGGCGGAAATCCATCTTTTCGACGGAGATAAAACCCGGATCGTTTTTCACGAAATTATCATGAACCTGGATCAGGCTGGGGTCGGCATTCCAGCCGACTTTCAGCCATTCCCCTCCTGAGCAGATATTGCGCGCCACGCGAATATTTTCGGGCGGCACTCCGCCAGCTGTCTGATAAAAGCGGTCGAGGTCGGCGATGGCCGGGTAGCGGCTGCGGTAAAGCTCTTGAGGGACCGCCAGCAACTGCTGCTTCATGAATTGATAGACCATGTTGGACCAGACCGGCGACTTATCAAGTCCCCGGCCGTCAATTTCTACGGCCGGATAGCATTCGACAAAGGTATTGTTTTCAACGCGGTGGTCCCGCCCTCCACCCAGAAAGACCGCCCGCTTCACCAGATAAAAAATATTGCCGAAAATTTCCGTTCCGCTGACGCAGTCATCCATATAGACGCCCATCGAGCCCATGCCGACGCCGCCGGTGTGATGGATGAAGTTGTACCTGATTCCATTGCCGCGAAAAGTCCAATCCCGGCCGGAATAGACCGCTCCGACATCGCTTGTCTCGAGCGCAACGTGGTGGATCTCATTCCACTCAATCCGATGGTCGTTGCCTGAATAAAGAATGGGGCAATGGGGATGATCATGAATCAAGTTATGGATGGCGCGCTGGCCGACGCCGCTGATGATAATGGAGGGAACATAACAAAGCGACCATCGGCCCTGCTTCTGAAAATGGCAGTTTTCAACAAAATGACCGCCTGGCTCGAGCGTCCGGCGGTCCCCCCCGGCAAGCCAGACCCCGCCGTCGCCTGTATTTTCGATGTCGCAGCTCAGGACACCGTGCCCTTTTCCGCCGTCAACCCAAACGCCGTAGTTCCCGATGAGACGCATTCGGCATCCGGCGATCAGGTTGCCGGCGCCGCCCTTGATGGAAATCGCGTGGCCGCGCGTTCCTTCGAGAACGAGCCCGCGGATCGTGATAAACGAGGCCTCTTGGATGGAAATTAGGGGGCTTTCAAGAATAGACACCATCACTTCGGCCGATTCGATGGGTTTGGGCGGCCAGAAATAGAGCTTTCCCGTTTTTCGATCCAGATACCATTCGCCGGGGCGGTCCAGCTCTTCCAATATATTCAAAAAGTAAAAGCGCTGACCGAAGCGAAACCCGTAGTGGCCGCGGGGAGGAGCGGATTTGATCCATCGCCTTTCGAGATCCAGGCTTTCTATTTTTTCGTAGGAATTCGCCCAGTCCCAGGCCCAGAAGCCATGCACCCAGACATCCTCAAAATCTTTCCAGCGGCGGGGCCGGTCGCCCTCATAGAAAAAGCCGGATTCAAGGGCGCCGATTTTGCCGCCATGGCCGTCGTCTTGGGCAGAATCCTCTGGAAAGCCGGCGATTTTTTCCCATTCGCCCTCGTTCGGCCAGCGGGCCAGAGTCATCGGCTGCCCCCCAAAGAAAAGCTCAAGGTGCGAAGGAGATATGGGCCGGCCGAACCCTCGCGAGCGAAGCTCGCCGAAATCCATGATCCCCTGCGAACGCAGGTCGGCTTCAAAGATATGCTTTCGTGCGTCTTCGTTGAGACGACCCAAGACCGCTGCATCTGACACCGGTTTGAAGCCCTTGAGGAGCCGGCCTCCGACAAGGCGCGCCTCTTCATCCTGATAGGCCCGATAAACAACGGGGAAGCCCTTTGTCCCGCAGTCGGCGGCGGTCAACTCAAAAGGCTTTGATCGCATATAGGTACCGCCTCGGATCCAAACTGTTACGCCCCCACTCGGGCCGCGCCCTTTCTGCTTAAGACTGCGGACCGCGTCGCGCGCCGCCTCGAGTGTTAAAAAGGGCTTTGCTTTTGTTCCCGGGCTCGAATCATTGCCATTGGGGGCGACAAAATATTCCTGCGCTTGTGCCGCGAACATGCCTGCCGCCGAAAGCAAAACCCAGCCTCCTGTCAAGATTAAAAAGAGCGGCCGAAAACGCCAGGCTTTATTCAATGGTCTTGCCTAATTGAGGGCAATAAAACCGCCGATAATGATTTAGGTCATTCAAACGAAACCAGGTGTTTGAAATGGACAAACCGGCCGGCGATCTCGCGCTTCGTCAGCGACCGGAAGCGGTTGATGCCGAAGTCTTCGATCGTGAACGAAGCGAGGACGCTCCCGTAGACGGCGGCGCGGCGGATCTCTTTCTTGTTGAAGCGTTTCACCTTGTCGAGATAGCCCAAAAAGCCGCCGGCAAAGCTGTCGCCGGCGCCGGTCGGGTCGATGACGTTTTCACTGGGATGGGCCAGGACACCGAAGATCAAGTCTTTACCGAAGACCAGCGCGCCGTGCTCGCCTTTTTTGACGATGACCAGCGAGGGTCCCCGGCCGAGGATTTTTTTCCCGGCCTTGATGAGATTCCGCTCATCCGTCAGCATCCGGATCTCTTCATCGTTGGCGAAAAGGATATCCACTTTTTGGAGAACGCGCCGGAGCGCGGCCGGCTTGGTCTCGATCCACAGGCCCATCGTGTCCATGGCGACAAGCTTGGGCTTTTCGACCTGCCGGCAAATATTCTCCTGGAGGTCGGGGTCGATGTTGGCCAGGAAGAGGATATCGGCCTTTTTATAAGACGGCGGAATCTCGGGCTTGAAGTCTTGAAAAACATTGAGCTCCGTCCTGACGGTCGACCTCTGGTTGGGATCGAAGCCGTAGCGGCCTTCCCAGAAAAAAGTCTTGCCGCCGGGCACGATTTTCAGCCCCTGGAGGTCGATGGCCCGCTTCTTGAATAGCCGGATAGTTTCCTTGGGAAAATCTTCCCCCACGACCGCCACGATCTTGGGCTGCGTGAAATAGCTCGCCGCCAATGCGCAGTACGTGCAGGACCCGCCGACGATCTTTTCCTTCCGTTGCCAGGGAGTTTCGATCGTGTCAAAGGCCACGGAGCCGACGATGACAAGACTCATGGGTTGTCCATTTCGTTTACAGATATTTCTTAATGATGTAGTGCAGCTTTCTTTTCGTTGCGGGTGAGATGAGCTTCGGGGCTGTGACGATGCAGTTCTTGAGGGCCTGACGGCAGTCGCAGAGGCCTTCCACGTGAGGCGCAAGGTTCGCCACGGCCCTCTTGATGATGGCCTTGGCATTGTGGATATTCAGCCGAAGGTTTTCCAGAATGAGCTCGACCGAAACAGATTTTTCCTCGGCCTGCCAGACATCATAGTCCGTGGCTAGGTTCATGGTCGAATAGCAAATCTCCGCTTCGCGGCACAGCTTGGCTTCGGTGGCGGCCGTCATGCCGATGACATCGCATCCCCAGGAGCGGTAGATCATGGATTCGGCTTTGCTCGAGAACGCCGGCCCTTCAATGCAGATATAGATGCCGCCGAGATGAGCCCGAATATCGAGACCTTTGGCAGTTGCGTACAAAAACCTGGAAAGCTCGGGGCAGACCGGCTGGGCGAAGCTGATGTGGGCCGCGAGGCCCTCGCTGAAAAACGTGTTGTCTCGCCGAGTCCTGTCAAAGAACTGGTCGGAAAAGATGATGTCCCGCGGCCGGATCCCTTCCCGCAGCGAGCCGCAGGAATTGACCGAGATGACGCGCTCTACGCCCAGCATCTTGAAACCGTAGATATTGGCCCGGTAATTGATGGCTGAAGGAAGGAGCCTGTGGCCCCGGCTGTGGCGGCTGAGGAAAGCGACCCTCTTTCCCTCGAGCATGCCGATGATATAGGCATCGGAGGGAGCTCCAAACGGGGTTTTCAAACGGATTTCTTGGAGATTCCTGATACCTTGAATCTCGTAAAGTCCGGTTCCGCCCAGGATTCCGATCTCCGCGCGAGGCAGCTTCACTTGTTTCTTTGCAGCCATGCGTCCTCCTCAAACAAGAATATTGATATATAATTTTGGGAGGGACAAGTCAAGGCAAAGAGCCAGATTCTCTTCCATTTTACTTGGATAATAAAAGGGTAACGATCCGGAAATGGTCGAAGCGACCATGAAGGGTTTAGCCTTCCCGAGTCCTCGTTCGAGGGCAGCCGGCTCGGAAGAAGATGGAAGCCCAAAATTTCCGTTAGGAATCACAATTATTGATAGCCGAATGATTTTTATGAAGATAGATAGGTAGGGCCGATGCCCAACGGGTGGCACGGTTCGGGGGCCCCCCGCCGACCCGAGCGTTCGGTGCCACGGAACTAAATGCTTGGAAATGAACAAGATGGTCCGCGAGGGGCGCCGGGGGTGAACCGGGACAGGACCCGTTGGGCTTGCCCAATGGCAATTTTGGGTGGAAGAGAACCTTTTGATTTTTCCCGCAGAAAACTGTATGCTACTGTTTTTAGAAGAGTTAAGCGATGAATTCCGAAGACATCAAACGAGCGGCGGAGATGATCCGGAATGCCAGGCGGATGGCCGTCCTGACGGGCGCCGGGATCTCTTCGGAATCCGGCGTGCCGACCTTCCGCGGCAAGGAGGGGCTGTGGAGGCAGTTCCGGGCCGAAGACCTGGCCACACCCGAGGCTTTCGGCCGCGACCCCAAGCTCGTCTGGGAATGGTACGATTGGCGGCGCGGGCTAATCGCCAAGGTCGAACCCAATCCCGCCCACCGGACCCTGGCCAAATGGGAAAAGATATTCCCCGAAGTTGTCCTGATCACCCAGAACGTGGACGGACTGCACGGCAAAGCCGGCTCGAAAAATATCCTCGAGCTCCACGGCAATATCTGGAAGCTTCGCTGCACGAAGGAAGAAACTATCACGGAGAGCCATGACTCTCCCCTCAAGGAAATCCCGCCGCGCTGCCCGGACTGTGGCGAGATGCTCCGGCCGCATATCGTCTGGTTTGGAGAATCGCTCGACCCGAATATCCTGCACCGGGCCTTCGCCGCGAGCTCACTCTGCGACGTCATGCTGGTCATCGGGACTTCGGCCTTTGTCCAGCCGGCCGCATCTCTTCCCATGGTTGCCGCGGATGCCGGCGCAAAAATCATTGAAATTAATCCCGACCCGACTCCGCTCACGTCGTCCGCCGATCACTCCCTGCAGGGGAAGGCCGGGGAAATATTGCCGTTGATCGATCAATATTTGGGGCAAACATGAAATACATCTATTTCGATGCAAAGGCCGGCCTGAGCGGAGACATGATCCTGGCGGCCCTTCTTGACCTAGGCTTCTCCCCTGCCAAATTCAGGGCCAGGATGGCCGAGCTGATGCTCCCGGTCCGCATTCAAATCAAAGACGTCGAGCGGTCTCACCTTCGCGCTCTCAAAGTCGATGTCCTCGTCAAAGGCCGGAAATCGGGCGCCCGGAAATGGAAGGAAATCGAATCATTCATAAAAAAATCACCCTTTTCTGCATCGGTCAAGGCGCGCGGGCTGGCCGTTTTTGAAAGGCTGTTTAAGGCAGAGGCCAGGGTCCACGGCTGCGCCTTCCGAGAGACCCATCTGCACGAAGCCGGCGCCGATGACGCCCTTCTCGATGTCCTGGGCTGCTCGTATCTTATCGAAGAGCTCAAGATCAGCGAATTCTACGCGTCCCCGCTCAATGTCGGCGAAGGCTGGGTGAAAACTTCGCACGGCGTCCTTCCAGTCCCTCCGCCTGCCGTGGCCGAGCTCTTGAAAGGCATTCCCGTATATTCCGCCGGCCCCAAGGCAGAGCTCGTCACTCCGACCGGGGCGGCCATCGTTTCGACGCTCGTCGAAAAATTCATCCCGTTCCCCGAACTGACATACGAAAAAATCGGAAGCGGCGCCGGCAGCCGCGATTTTCGCGGATTCCCCAATATCCTGCGCATCTTCTACGGCGGCGCCAGCCAATTTTCCGCCGATAAAAAAGTCTATCTGATCGAGGCCACCATCGATGATTCCAACCCTCAGGTCCTGGCCGGCTTCATGGACCGGGCCCTGGAAATCGGCGCCCTGGATGTTTTCCTCGCGCCGGTCGTCATGAAAAAAAACCGGCTGGCGACAAAATTGACCCTGATGGCCGAGCTTGATAAAATGGAAGCCCTGATCACGGCTGTTTTTCGGGAGACAAGCTCGATCGGCGTCAGGTATTTTCCCGTCGAGCGAAGGGCGCTCGAAAGGACCGTCCGGAAAATCCGGCTCCTGGGTGAGGACATCGGGATCAAGGTTTCCAGGTTGGAAGGAGAGGACGTCAACATCCAGCCCGAATTCTCCGATTGCTTGAAACTCGCCCGCAAAAAAGGGCTTCCCGTGAAGGAAGTCCTTCGGATGGCGATACAAGAATATTCGAAAAAAAGCTGAAACAAAATGGGCACGAACCAGACACGGACCATGGACCTCAAAAAGATCGAAACCGGCGTCCGCCTCATCCTGAAAGGTGTGGGCGAAGATCCCAACAGGCCGGGACTCAAAACAACCCCCCAAAGAGTCGCCCGGATGTTCTCCGAGATCCTCGGCGGCATCTACGAGAACCCCGAAAAACACTTACGGGCGATTCATCAGGAAAAACATGACGAAATGGTCCTCATCAAGAATATCCCTCTCTATTCCATGTGCGAGCATCATATGCTTCCGTTTGCCGGGGTGGCCCACGTGGCCTACATCCCCAAGGGAGGAAGGATTGTCGGGCTGAGCAAGATCGCCCGGGTCGTCGACGGACTTTCCCGGCGGCTCCAGGTCCAGGAGCGGCTGACCAAACAAATCGCCGACCTCATCAGCGAGCATCTCAAGCCACTGGGCGTCATGGTTGTCATCGAGGCCGAGCACATGTGTATGTCGATGCGGGGAGCCAAGAAGCCGAAGTCCATCACCGTGACTTCAGCCGTCCGCGGCTCATTCCGCACCAGCCCCGTCACGCGCGCAGAAGCGATCAGCTTGATCCGAGGAGGGATGACCAGTGGCAAAGACGTCTAAGCCCACGTTTTATATAACGACGCCCATTTACTACGTCAACGATATTCCCCATATCGGCCATGCCTATACGACCATCATCGCCGACGCCCTGGCCCGGTTCAACCGGCTGGCCGGGCACGACGTATTTTTTCTGACCGGCACGGACGAGCACGGCCAAAAAATCGAGAAGGCGGCGGCCGAAAAAGGCTTGACGCCCAAAGAGCTTGCCGATAAAGTCGTCGTCCGGATCAAGGACCTTTGGCAGGCCCTGAACATCTCGAACGACTATTTCATCCGCACCACCGAGCCGTTTCATGAGAAAGGCGTCCAGAAGATCTTCAAACAACTCATGGATAAGGGCGACATCTACAAGGGCACCTACCAGGGATGGTATTGCGTCGGAGAAGAAAATTTTCTGGCGGACGACATCCCGCTTGCCGATGGCGGCTTTAAAATCTGCCCCGATTGCGGACGCAACGCCACGCTCGTTGAGGAAAGCACGTATTTCTTCCGGCTTTCGGCCTACGCCCGGCCGCTCCTGGATTTTTACGAGAGAAATCCGAGCTTTGTCCGGCCTCCGAGCCGGATGAACGAAGTCGTGAGCTTCGTCCGCATGGGGCTGAGAGACTTGAGCATCACCCGGACAACCGTCCGATGGGGAATCCCCGTTCCCGGCGACCCTGCCCATACGATCTATGTCTGGTTCGATGCGCTCCATAATTATCTAACGGGCATCGGCTACGACTGGAACCTCGAGCTTTACGAAAAGTTTTGGCCGGCGACCATCCATCTCATCGGCAAAGACATCCTCAGGTTCCACGCGATTTTCTGGCCCGCATTCCTCATGGCCGCCGGGTTCCCGCTGCCCCAGTGCGTCTTTGGGCACGGCTGGTGGCTTAAGGATGAAACGAAGATGTCCAAGTCCAAGGGCAATGTCCTTGACCCGTATGCCATCATTAAGGCTTTCGGACCCGACCCCCTGAGATACTTCTTGCTCCGCGAAATCCCGATCGGGACGGACGGGAACTTCTCCCATGAAGGATTCGTCCACCGGGCGAATTCAGACTTGGCCAACGACCTCGGCAACCTCGTCCACCGCACACTGACCATGATCAGGAGCTACTTCCAGGGGAAAATCGAAGATATAGGAGCCGAGCGCGCGGAAGACGAAAAGGTCCGGATGAGCTTTGATGAGCTGAAGGAAAAAGCCTATCGTTTCTATGAGAGCGCCGCCATAAACAAAGCCCTTGAAGAAATCTGGGTCTTTATCAGCGCCGTCAATAAATACCTGGCCGACCATGAGCCCTGGAAGTTGGCCAAGGATCCCGGACAGCGAAAGAGGCTAGCCAGAGTCCTTTATCAGGCCGCAGCCGCCATCCGGGGCGTTAGTTATTTGCTCTTTCCGGTCATGCCCGAATCATGCCGAAAAATATGGGATTTTTTAGGGGAGAAAGACCCGCTCGAGGCGCTCTCTTATTCGGAGCTCAAGTTTGACGGCTTGAAGGCTGGCCAATCGGCTCGAGAGCCGCGGCCCCTGTTTCCCAGGGTCGACTTGAAAGATTTCCTGGCCGAAGAGGCGCAGTGGGCGGTTGAACCGAGAACGGAGGAAAAAATGGACATCGTCACTTTCGAAGAATTCAAGAAAATGGACCTTCGCGTGGCAAAGATCCTGAAGGCCGAGCGAGTGGCGGGAACGACCAAGCTGCTCAAGATGGAAGCGGATATCGGCGGAGAAAAAAGGCAGATGGTCGCGGGTGTGGCCGATACCTATGCGCCGGAGGACCTGGTGGGCAAAGAGCTCATCGTCATCGTCAACCTGAAGCCGGCCGTGATCCGGGGAATCGAATCCCAGGCCATGCTCCTGGCCGCGGTGATCGACGACAAGGCCGTCATCCCATTTTTTGACCGGGAACTCCCGCCGGGCGCCAAAGTCCGATAACGCGCGGGGTCAACACGCGGGGTCAAAGCTACTCATTACGCACAATTATCTCGGGGAAATTGCGTAATGAGTAGCTTTGACCCCAATCGCTGCGACCGTCACGGACTCTTGGTTCCATCTAGCTTATAAATAACGGCGCAGCCGACTTTCTGGAACGGCCCCTTCTCTTAAAATTCGCGGCTTCTCCGATGTCAGGTCTACGATCGTCGAGGGAAGCCCGCCCGGCGTCGGCCCTCCGTCGACGATCAAATCCACTTTCCCGCGAAAAATTCGAATTACCTCGCCGGGGTCGGCCATCTCCTTCGCTCCGGAGATATTGGCGCTTGTCGCTGTCAACGGCATATTCATCTGCCGCACGAGTTCCAATAGCCAGGGCACATCCGGGAGCCTGAGCGCCAGCGAGCCCGCCGAACCTAAAATTCGAGGTGGAAAGAGCGGCTTGGCCTTTATGATGAGCGTCAGGGCGCCCGGCCAGAATTCCCGGCTGAGTTCCTCGAAAATCGGGGGGAGCGAAACCGCGATTTTCTCTGCCATCTCGATGCCTGAAATTACGACCGAGAGGGGTTTCCCCCGGTCTCTCATTTTTAGGCGGTAGATTTTTTGAATCGCCCGCTCTGAACAGGCATTGACCCCTAGACCATAAAATGTGTCCGTGGGATAGGCCATCACCCCGTCTCGTTGGATGATCTCAGTTATTAGGCGCACGTTCATGAGGTCCACAGGCCCCGGCATGAGCTCGATGATTCGGGTCTGTTGCGGCATGTTCATTTTTTACACAGTCCATGGTAGAAGGGGCCGCGAAAAAAGTCAAACGGGGCCTTTTTTCTTTACAAACAGCCTCTGGTGATTTAAACTATCCGAGAGAGGACAATTGACCCATTTTAGCCACAAGTCAGCCGCCATCAGGCGGCAAAAACGGCCTTTTGGGCCTGAGAGGCAATTTGGCATAGTTTTTGCATATGAATCTGGTGCAGGAGGAACGAAATGAAAAAACATTTGATACTTTCGGTAATCGTCCTATTAACCGCCGTATCCGCGGCCTTCCCCAACACACTCACCTTCAAGGTCAACTATTTTATCCCCAGGATGGAGTATAACCAGCAGAACTACGATTTCATGAGAACCGAGTTCGCTCAGATGGACTTTAAAAGAACGAATTTCCAGAATACGTCCTTTGGGGTTTTTTATGAGTACTTCTTGAACGGACAGTTCAGCCTGGTCATCGGCGTCGATACTTACAGCAAAAACAAAGCCGGATACTACAAAGATTACGTGGGGTATCAATTGGATGAAGGCGATTTTGCTTTTCCGAACGATTATTATGGAGACTTCACGCCGGGTCATACCCTGGACCTTTCCATCACTCCCATCCAGCTCTCGTTCAAAGTCGCGCCCCTCGGCCGGAGAGCAAAGTTCATCCCTTATTTCGGAGGCGGGGTGAGCATGGTTCTCTGGAGCGTTAGGATGCGCGGCGAGATCATCGATTTCAGCGACCCCTGGGTTTATTCAGATCCTGACTATGGAGACGTCGATATCTATCCGATTTATAGTGTCGATGCCAGGGAAGGTGAGAATTTCGGCAAAATCAGCTTCGGATACCAATTATTTGGCGGTTTGATGTTTCCTATCGGCAACAGGCTGACGTTAGATGCAGAGTTCAAATACCTGCATGCCACGGGAAAACTCGAGAAAGCGTTCACCGGCTGGGAACCCAACAACTCGTTTGACCTGGGCGGCTACCAGATCTCCGTCGGAATCAATTATTGGTTCTGAAAAAACAAATCGGGGACATGGACCTGAGGTCCGTATCCCCGATTTTTATTCGTGATACTTTTCGATCAGGGCCGCATATTTTTGGGCGTCTTCCTGATTGTTTCTTTTGAGAAAGCCAGCCAAAAGGATACGGCTTTTCTTTACGATTTCTGCGCGGACAAGCCCTTTCTCCTGGGCAGATAAGCCCAGGCCGAGCGCTTTTTCCAGCGCCCTCACCCGAAACCTATCCATCCCCCAATATTGATGTGAGAGCTGGTCCGGATGACCTCCCCGTTTAACGATCAGCGCCTCCTTGAGAAAACAGATCGGGTATCTGTGCGCCAGACGGATGCCCAGGTCGTAGTCCTCGCAGGCCGGCAGGTCTTCGTCAAAATTCCCGATCTCTTCGAACACGGAGCTCCGGAACAGCGCCGAGGAAAGGCTCAACAGGCAAAGCGGCAAGACCTTATCGAAGATCCAGCCTGAATGTTTCTGATGTTTTTTCATGGGATTGTGCCGGCGGCCGCGACGAATCCAAATCTCTTCGGTGCAACAAACCTTCGCTCTGGGATGGGATTCCATGAACTCCATCTGGAGGCGCAGTTTTTCCTTTTTCCAAAGGTCATCCGAGTCCAAATAGGCGATGAACGCACCTCGGGCCCGGCTTAGCCCCAGATTCCTGGCCGCGCTCACGCCCCGGTGGTCCTGATAAAAATATTGGACCCGGCCGCCGAAAGCGCCCACGATTTCTCGTGTCCGATCGTCCGACCCGTCATCGATAATCAGGAGCTCCCAATCCTCGCCGGGCTTTTTCCCCTCGAAATAATCCTGGGCAAGAACGGATTGGATGGCTTCTTCGAGAAAAGAGGCCCTGTTATGGGTGGGAATAACTGCAGTGATCAAGAGGTTTTCAGAACGCCCACTTTTTCGGTTGTGTGGAAAGGGATCGTGAAATTTCCCCACACACTCTCGACGATGGCTTCGCCGGAAAAGACGACGGGCACTGGAGGCTGCTCCAGCCTGTCATAGACATCTTTTCCGATCTCAAAAAAATCCAGCAGGAGGGCGATGGAAAAAAGCTGTTCGCCGCGTTGGGCGATGCTCGCTCCCTGTCCCAGGAGGCCCTGGGACACCGTCGTTTCGCCGAATTCCAGCTTATAGCTCAGCGTGTCCAGCTTGAAGTCGAATCCATTTGGATTCTTCAGGACGACTCTGAAATTGAGGTCGGCGCCGCCGATCGTCAGGGCTTTGGCTTCGATCGGCCTGAACTCGACCGCCATGCCCCTGAAAATGGGGAACTCTCCGGCAAAAGCCATCTGAACCCTTTTCTCCCGGCGTCTCTCGTCATGGAAGGTCATCCCTCCGGCCATAAAACAGGCCAGCTTGTCCTTTCCAGGAACGCCCGGCACGGCCCGCCGCAGCAGGTCATACGTAATCTTGACCGGCAGCGAAACGACGATGCTTCGTTTTGACTCGACTTTGATCGGCGCGTCCAGCGCCGTTTCGAGCTTGAAGTATTCGGTCTGCTCGACAATCAAGCGGAAGTCATATTTGGCCAGCCATTGGGCCGAATTCGAGCCGTTGGCTACATTCAGGTAAAAGACGAGCGACAGCCCTTCCGTGCTCAGGTTCTCGACCTTTTTCTCCCGGACAGTGATCTCGATATCCTCTTTCGCGGGAACGGCCCCCAAAACCAGCCAACCGGCAGTAATCAGCATGTAGAACGTAACGATTTTTTGTAACTTCAGCATCTTTGTTCGGCAATTGAATTGCTAAGTTTACAACATTGTTCCTTAAAGAACAAGCCGCTGTATGGGGAGAAAGCAGCTCCGACCATAAATTCATCGCCAAATGCTCCATGGAAAGGAGGCAGAGAGCGAAGCGATCGTTGGAGGGAAACCCGTTGTCGGGGTTTCCCTCCAAGAGTGTCCGACAGGACAAGGCAGCTCCGAGGAAAAAATAAAAATTGAACTAATCCCTGACAATTTTTATAATAGTCTCGAAAATAATTTGATAATCTCATGAAACATCTGAGAGCGGACTTCCGGGACAAAAGCCTTTTTGTCCGGATCTTTGGAAAAGATGTCTATGCGGTCGGCGGCTTCGTCCGCGACATCCTGCGCGGTATTCCTTCGGAGGATGTCGACCTCCTCGTTGCCCGACACCCCCTCCGAGCCATCCTCGAAAAAATCCGACCCTTCGGTAAAGTGGACCTTGTCGGCAAAAGCTTTGGCGTCATCAAATTCACGGTCAAAGGAAAATCCTACGACATGGCTTTGCCCCGGATGGACAGGCCGAAGGGCGAGAGCGCCAGGGGCCATAAAGACATCCTTGTTTCTGCAGATCCTGACCTGCCGATCGAGGCCGACCTGGGACGGCGAGACTTCCGCTGCAACAGCATTGCCCTCAGGCTGGCCGACGGGGCCCTGGTCGACCCGTTTGACGGGGGTCGGGATATTCGGGCCAAGCTGATCCGGGTGACGAACCCTCAGGCCTTCCCCGAAGACCCGCTTCGGGTCCTCAGGGCGGCACGCTTTGCCTCATGCCTGGGCTTTTCGGTCGACCCGGCCACATACGCCCTTTCCAAGGATATTGATTTGACCCATCTCAGCGTTGAGAGGGTCAATGAAGAGCTATTCAAGATCCTCCTCGCTTCCCCGAAACCGTCTATCGGCCTTGACGAAATGTTCAAGCTCGGGGTCCTGCGCCAGTTGTTTCCTGAACTTTACGCCCTGGCGCTGGTCATCCAGGATTCTGTTTTCCACCCGGAAAAAGACAGCTTCGGTCATCACACGGTCTGGCACCACACAAAATTGACGGTCGATCAGGCCAAGCGGCTGGCCGACCTGGCCGGGCTCGAGCCGACAAAAACGCTTGCCCTGGAGCTTGCCGCCCTTTACCACGATGTTGGAAAAACGGAAACGACCCAGTGGGAGTTCAAGCGGGGACGGATGGTCATTACCAGCGCAGGTCATGATATCGCCAGCGAAAAGACCGCTAAAAAGATCTTCGGCAGGTTCAGGATTTTCTCCTGGAATGGGTACAACTTACGAAAGACCGTGTTCCTGCTGATCAAGAACCATCATCGCGCCTCCGAACTATGGCAGAACAGACATGCCCTGACCCGGAAAGCCTTCAACAGGCTGGCCGCCGATACCAACGGAGAAATCGAGCTCCTCGCCTTCCTCGACGCGGCCGACCGCGGGGGACGAAAAGAAAAGCCCATGACCGGGCTGGACCGGGAAGGCCGCTGGCTGCTCGAAAAATTCGGGGAGCTCGATGTCAATAGAGACACGATCAAGCCTCTGATCATGGGGCGGGACCTGCTCAAGTTGGGCGTCGCGCCGGGGCCCGGCATGGGGAAAATCCTGAACGAGCTGTACAAGCTGCAGCTGGACAATGAGTTCCAGACGAAAGCCCAGGGCCTGAAAAGCGCAAAAAAATTGATCGGAGAGAAGGGATGACCAAAGTATTGGTGACGGGCGGCGCAGGATATATCGGCTCACATACCACAAAGGAGCTGCTCAAGCAGGGGTTTGAAGTCGTTGTCTTTGACAACCTTTCCAGCGGCAACAAAGAATTCGTCTTGGGAAGGGGGCTCATCGTCGGCGATCTCATGGACAAGGCCGCCGTCCGAAATGTCTTCAAATCCGGAGACATCGCCGCCGTTCTTCATTTCGCCTCGCTCATCCAGGTGGGCGAATCCTATGTCGATCCTCGCAAATATTATGCCCAGAACCTGATCTCAAGCCTGAACCTTTTGGATGTCATGCTCGAGGCCGGCGTTAAAAGCTTCATATTTTCCTCAAGTGCAGCCGTCTACGGAACGCCCCGGCAAATCCCGATCCCGGAGGAACATCCGCTCCTGCCCATGAACCCTTACGGCCAGACAAAGTTCTTTGTCGAGAAGATCCTCCAAGACTATGATCGCGCCTATGGTTTGAAGTTTATCTCCCTCCGCTATTTCAACGCCGCCGGCGCTGATCCGGACGGAACGCTCGGCGAAATGCACAATCCCGAAACGCACCTCATCCCCAACATCCTCTTGACCATTCGTGGGAAAAAGGAATACCTGGAAATCTACGGGACGGATTTCCCCACGCCCGACGGGACGGCCATCCGGGATTACATTCACGTGACGGACCTGGCCGCCGCCCATGTCCTCGCGCTCCAAAGGCTGCTTGCCTCGTCGATGAGTGAATCCATCAACCTGGGGACGAACAAGGGCTATTCGGTGCGTGAAATCATCGCGAAAGCAGAAGAAATCACCGGGAAAAAGGTGCCCACCGAGCAAAAAACCAGACGCGAGGGAGACGTGCCGGTGCTCCTCGCCTCAAAAGAGAAGGCCGAGCGCCTTCTCGGGTGGAAACTCCGCTACTCGAAAATCGAGACCATCATCGATACAGCCTGGAAATGGCACACGAAATTGAATTGACGGCGACTGCCCTGCATGGTATAAGTATCCTCGGCAAAAAAATGCGCGTTAAGATATATCGTTGGCCAATCATTTTTGCCTGTTCTGCGCTTCTCTTTTTGAGTTGCTCGTCCGGCCCCAAGCCGGAAAAAATTCCTCCGCCCCCCCCGCCTCAAAAGGCTCCGGCAGAAACCCAGAAACCCCAGGCGGCAGCCTCTCAGACAGAAAAGCCCGCCCTGCAAAAAACCATCATTCCTGCCGAGGAAAAGAAAGCGACGGACGAACAGGCCGCTCAGCAGGAAAAAAATGCCATCTCCGAAAAGGACGATGCGGCCTCGCTTTTGGAAGAAGCTCTTCTCTCCTATCAGGAAGCCAAGCTCGCACGCGAGCGCGGAGATTTGGATGCGGCCCTCAAAGAGCTCGATAGAGCCTACGGAATCATTCTCAAGGTCAGCCTTGCTCCGGATTCTCCTCTCATCCAGGAGAAGAATAACCTGAGGCTTTTAATTGCCCAGAGAATCCAGGAAATTTATGCCTCCAGCCACAACCCGATCAACGGCAATCACAAATCGATTCCCCTGGTCGAAAACAAGTATGTCCTCCAGGAAATCGAATCGTTCAAGACGCGCGAGCGGAAAGAGTTCGAGGCCGCCTATATGCGTTCCGGTCTCTACAGAGAATATATCGTAGAAGAGTTGAAAAAAGCCGGACTGCCCGAAGAGCTCAGATGGCTGCCTGTGATCGAAAGCTGGTATATGGTCCGAGCGCTTTCAATCTCCAGAGCACTGGGTCTGTGGCAGTTTATAGCGACGACCGGATACCGCTACGGCCTCGTCCGTGATAAATTTATCGACGAGCGGATGGACCCCTATAAATCCACTCAGGCGGCCATCAAATATCTCACCGAGCTCCATTCCTTCTTCGGTGAATGGACGACGGCCTTGGCCGGGTATAACTGCGGCGAGATCCGTGTCCAAAATGTCATCAACACCCAGCGTATCAACTATATGGATAACTTTTGGGACCTCTTCGAAAGGCTGCCTTATCAGACATCCCGTTTTGTCCCCCGCTTCATCGCCGCCGCTCTCATCATCAATAATCCCGAGAAATACGGCTTCACCCTGCCGGCGCCTTATGCGCCGCTGAGGTTTGAAACGATTGCGATTAACCACCCAACCAAGCTTTCCACGATCTCGACTGCCCTGGGGTTGGAGAGCTCGGAATTGGAGTATCTCAACCCCGAGCTCCGGTTTGCTTCGACGCCGGACCGTGAATACCAGCTCCGAGTGCCTGTCGGCTATGCCGAAAAAGCACTGCAGGCGATCAGCAACCTGCCAAAATTCATGCCCCCGGAATATCCCGTGCACACGGTCCGCCCCGGGGAAACCCTCTCTCAGATCGCCCGGAAGTACGGAACATCGGCCCAGGCTATCGCCCGGCTCAACGGACTCCAAAATTCCTATCTGATCTATCCGGGACAGCGGCTTAGGATTCCAGGCAGGGGCTGAGCGCCGGAAGTCACTTAATCATAAAGTCACTGGAGGCGAGGAGCCGATCATCCATGAACACGGCGACCGTCCAGGTCCCGTTTTCCTTGGGAGGATCAAGTGTTTTGTCTTTTTGCTCACTTGGCCCTGAGGTGTGGTCAAATACCTTTAGAGGAGGTATCATGTCCGAATTACATCGAAAAGCCCGCATTCCTTTTATTCTCATACTTTTTTTCATGGCTCAGATCCACGGGAGCGCGCTTTTTAACGGCCCGGCGTCCGGGTTTGCGCCCCGGCTGACAATGGGAAAAGACGCAGAGGCGCAGAAAGAAAAGGGACCTGATGAGCTGCAAGTTGGATTCAAGGCCGGGTTACATAATCCTCGACATCCGCGGATGATCAACATCGTACAAACTTGGAACACCTTCATGGGATCATCAACAGGTTTTTGCGCTGGCCGCGACGTAGCCGTGGATACGAGCGGGAACGTCTATGTGACGGGCGAAAGCAGTGCGACATGGGGCTCGCCGGTCCGTCCCTTCGCTGGATGGCGGGATGCCTTTGTCGCGAAATTGAATAAAAACGGCGATCTACTGTGGAACACCTTCCTGGGAGGGCCAACCTATGCAGACTATGGCATCGGCATAGCCGTGGATGCGAGCGGGAACGTCTATGTGGCGGGCTACAGCAATGCGACATGGGGCTCGCCGATCCGTCCCTTCGCTGGATCTGACGATGCTTTTGTCGCGAAATTGAATGTAGACGGCGATCTGCAGTGGAACGCCTTCCTAGGAGGATCAGGTGATGACTTTGGAACCGAAATAGGCGTGGATACGAGCGGGAACGTCTATGTGGCGGGCTATAGCAATGCGACCTGGGGGTCGCCGGTCCGGCCCTTCGCCGGATCTGACGATGCCTTTGCCGCGAAATTGAATAACAGCGGCGATCTGCAGTGGAACACCTTCCTGGGAGGATCAACTAAAGGTGACCTTTGCTTCGGCATCGCCGTGGATACGAGCGGGAACGTCTATGCGGCGGGCTATAGCTATGGGACCTGGGGCTCGCCGGTCCGTCCCTTCTCTGGAATTGACGATGTTTTTGCTGCGAAATTGAATAATAGCGGCGTTCTGCAGTGGAACACCTTCCTGGGATCGTTAGATTATGACTTTGGCGGCGACATAGCCGTGGATACGAGCGGGAACATCTATGTGGCGGGCAATAGCTATGCAACCTGGGGCTTGTCGGTCTGTCCTTATGCTGGAGGTGCTGATGCCTTTGTCGCGAAATTGAATGACAGTGGCGCTCTGCAGTGGAATACTTTCCTGGGAGGGCCGGGTGATGACTTTGGCCGCGACATAGCCGTGGATACGAGCGGCAACATCTATGTGACGGGCGAATGCAGTGCGACCTGGGGCTCGCCGGTCCGTCCTTTCGCTGGAGTGCGAGATGTCTTTGCCGCGAAATTGAATAACAGCGGCACTCTGCAGTTGAACACCTTCCTGGGAGGGTCAGGTGATGACTTTGGCGGCGGCATAGCCGTGGATACGAGCGGAAGCGTCTATGTGACGGGCACTAGCTATGGGACCTGGGGTTTGCCGGTCCATCCCTTTGTTGGGAGTTGTGATGCTTTTATCGCTAAGATCGATCTAGGAATCTTCCCGCCTTTACAGTTTTCCGTCCAGCGCTTGGTGAACAACTTGATCTTTTATAAGGAATACATCAATCGGCTGACTTGGATTGCGAATCCGATGAACACCCGAAATATCTTAAGATACAAGATTTACAGAAGAGTTTCCGCGGATTCCGCAAGCGCGTTCGATTTACTAGTCGAATTGCCGGCAAACGTTTTTTCTTATGATGATCGGGCATTGAAAAAGGGAATAGCCTATACCTATCGGATTACGGCTGTCGATGAAGACGGCCAGGAAGGCGGTTGGGCTGAAATCGGGAACTGAGGAGCCCATATAAGAAAAAAGCCAATCGCTGAGTGCCGGAAGTTACTGAATCACAAACTCTTTTGAAACCAGGAGCCGGTCATCCATGAACACGGCGACCGTCCAGGTCCCGTTTTCTTTTTCTTCGAAAAGATAGATTTGGTCCCAAGCGATATATTTTTCAAACGCCTGGCCTTCTTTGCCAATCGTGATCGGGTCGGTCACGCGGTAAAGCCTGCGCGAGGGATCGTACCATTTCCAGAAAAGCTTATGTTCGCCGAGCATGGCTTTCAAGCGGATAAAGGAAAAGACATTCTTGTCCATCCCCTTCTTGAAGACCGTCTTGTTTTCGGCCGGCTCGGCCCAATCATTTTGCATCTTCAGGTCGGCGCACAGGATGCCCTGCTCGAGAACAAAGGCCGGGTCCTGGAGCGCCGCGGACCTGCTGAACCGGATACAGGAGGACGTATAAAAGAGGGCACAAATAAGAATGACGCACAGAGGGACGGAGGCTCGCTTTTCGTTGCTCATCGAAGCACTATTTTCACATAAAAAGGGGCCCAAGGAAATAAGAGAGCTCCGTGCGAGTTCCGTGCTGCCGAGAAAAGCGGTATGAGAACGGCGTGAAAAACCTTTGGGGGAGCGAAGCCGATGCCCTAAATACTTTCTTACGGCTTCTTGCCTTCTTTGTCTTTCTTCTTCTTTTCTTTCTTTTTGTACTCGGAGCCGACGAGCTCGAACATGGCCATCTGGGCGCCGTCGCCAAGGCGCGTGCCGATCTTGACGATCCGCGTGTATCCCCCGGGGCGCTCCGAGAACCGCGGCGCGATCTCTTCAAACAGCTTCTTGGCGGCCGCTTCCTTGGTCAGGACGCGGAGGACCTGGCGCTTCGTGTGCAAGGTGTTCTTCTTGGCCAAGGTGATCATCTTCTCCGCCAACGGACGCGCTTCTTTGGCCTTGGCCAGGGTCGTTTTCACCCGCTCCTTCTCCAGAAAAGAGGTGACGAGGTTGCGAAGAAGCGCCTTTCGATGAGCCGTTGTTCGTCCGAGCTTTCTGCCTTTTACGAGGTGCCTCATTCATCCAGCTCCTTCCCTTTCTCTTCCTTCATCTCGCCTTTGATCTTTTCCAGCAGTTTCGGATGGAGGTCCAGGTTCAGTCCCAGCCCCAGGTTGGACAGGGTTTCTTTGATCTCGCTCAGGGATTTCCGTCCGAAATTCTTTGTCTTGAGCAGCTCTTCCTCGGTTTTCTGGACGAGCTCGTAAATCTTCTCGATGCCCGCCGAGCGGAGGCAGTTATTCGACCGGACCGAGAGCTCGAGATGTTCGATCTGCTTGGACAGGATATCGATCTGAGACATGTACGGAATTTCTCGCTTGGTGATCACCTGTTCTTTCTCGGCAGGCTCGTCCACGATATTCAGGAAAATGACCATATGATCTCTCATGATCTTGGCCGCCTGGGCCAGGGCTTCGATGGGCTGGATGGCGCCCGTGGTCCAGATCTCCAGCGTCAGGTTTTCGTAATCGATGCGCTTCCCGACGCGGGCCGGCTCGACCCGGTAATTGACCTTCTTGACGGGAGAATGCGAGGAATCGAGCGGGATGAAATCGATGCTCATGGTCTCGTCGAAATTCTGATCGGCCGGGATGTACCCCCGGCTGTTCTCCACGGTCATCTCGATGTCGAGCTTGCCGTCCTTGTCCAGCGAGGCAATATGGATATCCTTTTCCAGGATTTCGATATCGACGTCATGGACGATGTCAGAGGCCTTGGCCTCGGCCGGCCCCTCTTTTTTCAGCGTCATCGTCTTCGGTTGGCTGCCGTTGAGTTTCAAGGGAATGCTTTTTAGATTGAGGAGGATGTCCGTGACGTCTTCGACGACTCCGGGGATCGTGGAAAATTCGTGGAGCACACCCTGGATCCGGACGGAGGTGATCGCCGCGCCCTTGATCGAAGACAGCAGGATCCTGCGGAGCGCGTTGCCGACGGTGACGCCGAAGCCGCGCTCAAAAGGCTGGGCCGTAAAACGGCCGTAGGTATTGGTCAATGTCTCATAATCACACTCGAGGTATTTGGGCCTCTGAAAACCTATCTCTATCATTGTTCCTCCTTTTGAGGATCGAAAAATATATTTAATTCCTTATTTGGAATAGAGCTCGACCACCATGTGCTCTTCGACGGGCAGGGTGACGTCCTGGCGCGTCGGCAGAGACACGATCCTGGCCTGCCGGCCGTCCCAATCGACTTCCAGCCAGCCCGGCAAGGTCTTGTTCTTGTGCGCTTCCAGCATGGCTTTGACATCTTCCGTCTTGGCCGATTGCTCCCGGAAACTCACCACGTCGCCGGCTTTGACCAGAAACGAGGGGACGGACACCTTGATGTCGTTGACATAAAAATGGCCGTGGTTGATCTGCAGGCGGGCGTGGGCGCGCGAATGGGAGAAGCCGGCCAGGAAAAGGACGTTGTCCAGCCGTCGCTCAAGCATGATCAGCAGGGTTTCGCCCGTGATGCCTTTCTGGCGTTCCGCCCTCTCGAAAAAGAGGTGGAACTGCTTCTCGGACATTCCATAAAAGCGTTTCAGCTTTTGCTTCTCTCGGAGCTGGATCCCGTAGCCCAGGATCCGTCTTCGGCTTCGCCCGTGCTGGCCGGGCGCATAAGCCCTGCGCTCGACCGGGCATTTATCCGACAGGCATTTGTTGCCTTTGAGAAAGAGCTTGGCTTTTTCGACCCGGCACAGCCGGCAGATCGGTTCTCGGTATCTCGACATCTTTGACTCCTTAGACTCTTCGGCGCCTGCGCACGCGGCAGCCGTTATGGGGAATCGGCGTCACGTCCTTGATCGACTTGATTTCCAAGCCGGCCGCTTGCAGGGCCCGGATGGCGGATTCCCGTCCCGCGCCCGGCCCCTTGATTCGGACATCGACATACCGGACCCCGAAATCCCGAGCCTTCGTGGCGGCGTCTTTCGCCGCCAGCTGGGCGGCAAAGGGCGTGCCTTTGCGGGCACCCTTGAACCCGGCCGTGCCGGAAGCGGCCCAGCACAGCGTATTTCCCAGATGGTCCGCGATGGTGATGATCGTGTTGTTAAATGTGGATTGAATATGGGCCACGCCAAACCCGATTTCTTTCCTGGCCTTCTTTTTCTTGACTTTCGTCTTGGGCTTTGTCGCCATGGAACGCTCCCTTCTTCAGACTATGTCGCTTTGATTTTCTTGATCGTATGCCCGCGGGGCCCTTTTCTCGTCCGGGCATTCGTTTTCGTTCGCTGGCCCCGGACGGGCAGCTTCCTCTTGTGCCTCATGCCGCGGTAGCAGCCAATATCAATCAGCCGCTTGATGTTCATGCTAATTTCTTTGCGCAGATCCCCTTCGATCTTTTCCCGTTTTTCGATGATCTGGCGGATCTTGTTGATCTCGTCCTCGGTCAAGGCCTTGACCTTCTTGTTCCTGTCGATCTTGGCCTCGTCAAGAATTGTGTTCGATTTGGATCGGCCGATGCCATAGATATAAGTCAATCCGACCTCAATTCTCTTTTCCGGGGGAAGAGTGATACCAGCTATTCTTGCCATCGTGACCTCGTCTAGCCTTGTTTTTGTTTATGCCTGGGGTTGGTGCAGATCACCCGGACGATTCCTTTGCGTCTGATGATCTTGCAATTCCGGCATATTTTTTTGACCGATGCTCTCACTTTCATAACACGTCGTCCTTTATTTGAATCGATACGTGATTCTCCCCTTGGTCAGGTCGTACGGCGAGATCTCGACAAGGACCTTGTCCCCGGGGAGGATCCGGATAAAATGCTTCCGCATTTTGCCAGAGATGTGAGCGAGGATGATATGTTTGTTGGCCAGTTCCACCCGGAACATGGCGTTGGGCAAAGTCTCGAGCACGGTGCCTTCGGCCTCGAACACATCCTCTTTAGGCATAGCGTTGCTCCTTTATCACATGGATGCCGGGATCATCCTCTTCGGCCCGGCTTAAGATTTCCGCGCCGCGTTCGGTCAGGGCGACCGTTTCCTCAAAATGGGCCGCCAGGCTGCGGTCCTTGGTGACGGCCGTCCAGCCGTCGGCGAGGACTTCCACGTCCCAATCTCCGGCGGCGATCATCGGCTCGACGGCCAGGACCAGCCCCTTTTTAATCTGGGGTCCGCGGCCGGGAAAGCCGAAATTGGGGACCTGAGGCTCCTCATGGAGGGAGTGCCCGATGCCGTGGCCGACAAACTGCCGGATGACGGAGAATCCCTGGGCTTCCACATACTGTTGGATCGCGGCGGAGATATCGGAGACCCGCTTTCCCTCCATCATATTTTCTATGCCCCGATGAAATGCCTGTTCCGCGGCGGCGATGAGTCTTTGAGCCAGCGGGGAAATTGTCCCGACAGGAAAAGTCCGAGCGGCATCCCCGTAAAAACCGTCATAGAGAACTCCGAAATCCAGGCTGACGATGTCGCCGTCGCGCAGGGTCCGGGGCGAAGGAATGCCGTGGATGATCTCTTCGTTGATCGAAATGCACAGGGAGGCCGGATAGCCGCGGTAGCCCTTGAAGGCCGGCTTGGCGCCGAGCTCTCGAGCCCTTCGCTCGGCGCGCTCATCCAATTCACTCGTCCGGACGCCGGGCTTGATCATGAGCCCAAGATCGGCTAGGACCTTGGCCACGATCTGCGAGCTCTTCCGCATGGCCTGAATTTCCTCCTCGGTCTTGTAGATGATCATGGCCGGACCCGCGCCTCCCGGAGCGTGGCCAATTCCATGTCTAAAATCCCCGAAATTTCTTTAAAGATCGCTTCCGGCCGGCCCACGCCGTTCACCGCACGGTAGGTTTTTTTCTGTCGATAGTATTGAATGAGCTTTTCGGTCTGCTCCTGATAGACCTTGATCCGTTCCCGGATGACCTCGGGCCGGTCATCCATCCTCTGGACAAGAGAGGAAGAGCAGGCATCGCAGCGCCCCTTTTCCTTGGGCGCCTGGATATCGATATTATAGACGGCCTGGCATTTTGGACAGATCCATCTTTGGCTGAGGCGTTTGACCAGAACCTGAGACCGGACTTCGATGCCGATCACGACTTCCGGCCGCTTTCCGTCCATCTTTTCCAACGCCTGAGCCTGGGGGATATTTCTCGGAAAGCCGTCCAGGATATACCCTATGCGGCAGTCGGGGTTCGAGATTCTTTCCCTGACCATGCCCTCAACGATCCCATCGCTGACCAGGAGCCCCTTCTGCATCAGGGCCTCGGCTTCTTTCCCGAGCGCGGTCCGCTCCCGGACGGCCTGACGGAGCAGGTCCCCCGTGGAAATCCTGGGGAATCCGTATTTCTCCGTGATCAAGTCGCCCTGGGTGCCTTTTCCGCTGCCGGGCGCGCCGAGCAGAATGATCCTCATCCGCGTCTCCCCTTGATTCGGCCCCGCCGCATGAACCCGTCATAGTGCCGCATGACAAGCTGCGCTTCGATCTGCTGCAGGGTGTCCATGGCCACACCGACGACGATCAGGATCGATGTGCCGCCGAAATAGAAATCGACGTTCAAACCCTGGGTGAACCATTTAGGCATATTGGTTTCAAGGAAGTTGCCGATGAACGGCAGGTACTGGACTTTGAAACCTGTCGTCAGGAATTCCGGCAGGATGGCGATCGCCGCCAGATAAATGGCGCCGACCAGGGTGATCCGGGACAGGATCGAGTCGATATGATCCGACGTGTTTTTGCCCGGCCTGATCCCGGGGATGAATCCTCCGTACTTTCGGAGGTTGTCCGCCACGTCCGTCGGGTTGAAAATGATCGAGACATAAAAATAGGTGAAAAAGATGATGGCGGCGATATATAACAGGTTATAAAGCGGCATGCCGATGCGGAACGCGTTGGAAAGGGACTGGAAGACTGGAATTTTGATCATCTGGGCGATCGTCGCCGGGATGGTGATAATGGAAGCGGCAAAGATGATGGGGATAACACCGCCCGTGTTAACTCTGAGGGGAAGATGCGTGCTCTGGCCCCCGTAGACCTTGCGACCGACCACGCGTTTGGCGTACGAGACAGGGATCCGCCTCTGTCCTCGTTCGACGAAGACGATGAAGGCGATGACGACCAGCATCATCGCGCCAAGGACAATGAGTTTGATGGGATCCCAGCTGCCGGTCTTCAGCCCGGAAACAACGGTGCTCAGTCCCGCCGGGAATCGGGCGACGATCCCGGCGAATATGATCAGCGAAATTCCGTTCCCGATGCCCCGCTCCGAGATTTGTTCGCCCAGCCACATGACAAAGACCGTCCCCGTCGACAGGGTCAGCACGGTCAGCAGCATGAATCCGATCCCCGGAATTGGAACAATCCGTGCTCCGCCGGGGCTCTTGAGCGACTGAAGAAATATGGCGATGCCCCAGGCCTGGATGACACAGATCAGGATGGTCCCGTAGCGCGTATATTGGGTGATCTTTTTCCGTCCCAGCTCGCCTTCTTTGGACAACCGTTCTAGATAAGGCCAGACGACCTGGAGCAGCTGAAGGATGATCGATGAGCTGATATAGGGCATGATGCCGAGGGCGAAGATCGTCATCTTCGACATGTAACGGCCGGAGAACAAGTCGATAAAGCCCAGGATGGTGCCCTTCTGGGCCTGCCAGAACTCGGCCAGGGCAGTGGAGCTGATCCCGGGATTGGGAATCTGGCCGCCGGCCCGATAAACGGCCAGCAGGAGGAGGGTAAAAATGACTCTTCTTCGAAGCTCGGGAATGCTGAAAATGTTTTTGATGCTGTCTAGCATTTTTAACTTCCGATGATCAGAGCTTTCCCGCCGGCTTCCTCAATCTTCGTCTTGGCGGATTGAGAAAACTTGTGGGCGTATACGGTTTTGGCCGAGGCCATGGCCCCTCGTCCCAATATCTTGACCTGTTCTGATTCCTTTTTGACCAGGCCGGCCGCGATCATGTCTTTCAGGCTAACTTCGTCTTTCTTGATCTTCTCCAGGCGGTCGATGTTTACTTCCGTGTAGGTCTTTCGGAAAATATTATTGAAGCCGCGCTTGGGGAGCCTCCGGTGGAGGGGCATCTGGCCGCCTTCGAATCCCCGCTTGCGGGAATAACCGGCGCCTGCCCGCTGGCCTTTGTGGCCGCGGCCGGAGGTCTTTCCACGGCCGGACCCGGGACCCCGTCCAACCCTCTTATCATCTCTCCGGGAACCTTTTGCAGGGCGCAGATTGCTGAGATTCATTTTTTCTCCATGACCTCCACTTTGAGCAAATGAGGGATTTTGCGGATCATCCCCCAGATTTCCGGGGAATTTTTCCGGATGACTTCCGATTGGAGCTTCCGCAGACCCAGGCCTTTGGCGACTTCCCGCTGATTTTTCGGGTAGCCGATCAGGCTGCGAACGAGCTTAATCCTCAATTCTCCTTTGTCTTTCCTGTCTTTTACTGCCATACTGTCCCCTTTGCCTTCCCTCGCTCTTTCGAGACATGGTCGGGATCTTTGATTTTCTTCAGGGCATCCAGTGTGGCATTGGCCACGCTGATGGGATTGCTGCTGCGCAGCGACTTCGTGAGAATATCCTTGATGCCGGCCAGTTCCATGATGACGCGCACGGCGCCGCCGGCGATGACTCCCGTTCCTTTGGAGGCCGGCCGAAGGATGACCACGCCGGCGCCGGCTTCGCCCTTGACAAAATGGGCGATGGTCGTATCCGTCAGGTAAACCCGGACGAGCTTTTTCTTGGCGTTTTCAACGGCCTTGGCGATCGCGGCAGGCACCTCTCGTGCTTTCCCTTTGCCGATCCCGACAATGCCCCGTTTATTGCCGACCGCGACGAGTGCGGAAAAGCTGAGGTTTTTGCCGCCCTTGACGACTTTGGACACTCTTCGGATGTTGATCACGTGGTCCTTGAGCTCGGCGAGCTCGTCGATCGTCAGCGGCCGCTGTTCTGTCTCTTCGGCCTTTTCTTCTTCGTTTTCCATGTGTCCTCCTCCAGACATCCCTCGTCCCGGGCTAAAAATCCAGCCCGCCTTTCCTCATCGCTTCTGCAAGCGCCTTGATCCGGCCGTGATAGGGATAGACGCCGCGGTCAAAAACGATCTGCCCGATCTTTTTTTCTTTCAGCCGCTGGGCCATCAGGGCGCCCAGTTTCTCGCAGCTGCCCACGTTCTTGAAATTCTTGTAGTCCGCTTTAAAGTCCTTCTCGAGCGTGGAGGCGGCCGCCATGATCGACCCGTTCGCATCATTGACGGCCTGAGTGTAGATATAGCGATTGCTCTTGAAGACATACACTCTCGGCCGTTCGGCGGTCCCCCTCAGCTTTTTCCGGATCCTCCGCCGAATGCGGACTTTGGTTTCGTCTCTGGTTTTAGCTTTATCTTTAAGCACCGGTAACCCCCGCTTTCCGTTCTTTCTTAATCAAGCGTTCGCCTAAATAGCGTATCCCCTTCAGCTTGTACGGGTCGGGCTTGCGGAAGCGCTTGATCTCGTCCGCCACTTTGCCCACCCGCTGCTTATCGATTCCCTTGACGGTAATGAGCGTCGGCTTTTCCAGGACGATCTCGATGTCCTTGGGAATCGGAAACAAGACGGGTTTGGAATACCCGAGGCTGAGCTCGAGCTTGTCTTTGTCGAGCTTGGCCTTGTACCCGACGCCCACGATTTCCAGCTGCTTGGCAAAGCCCGACGAAACGCCGATGGCCGCGTTAAAGGCCAGAGACCGGCACAAGCCGTGAAAGGCCTTCTGCTGTTTGGAATCGTCGGCCCGCGTGAGAATGAGCTTTCTGTCCTCGGTCCGGGCTTGGATGCCCTGACACAACGGGGAAACAAGCTTCCCCTTTTTGCCCTCGAACTCGACCTTATCGGGCAAGATATTGACCTTCACGCCCTCGGGCAATACGATCGGTCGTTTTCCTACTCTTGACATGGCTTAGGACCTCTCTTGTTTGAGACTTACCAGATATAACACAGGACTTCTCCGCCGAGGCCCAGCTCCTCGCATTTCTTGCCGGTGGCCATCCCTTTCGACGTGGAGATGATGGCGATGCCCAGTCCGTCCAGGACCTTGGGGACGGATTCCCCGGCGCAGTAGATGCGGCAGCCCGGCTTGCTCACGCGGCGCATGCCTGTGATGACGCTCTGGTTCGCTTCGCTGTATTTCAAGGTAATGTTCAAGATCCCCTGTTTATTGTCGTCAATAACCTTGAAGTTCTTGATGAATCCCTCTTCTTTCAGAATCTTGCCGATCTCCACCTTCATTTTGGAGGAGGGCATGTTGACTTCCTTCCTCTTGATAAGCGATGCATTCCGCATCCGGGTTAGCATATCCGCAATGGGATCCGATACACTCATGGTCTCATCCTTTCCCAAGCATTACCACGATGCTTTGACGATCCCGGGAATCTCTCCTTTGAGGGCAAGCTCCCGGAAGCACAAACGGCACATGTCGAATTTCCGGTAGTAGCCCCGGGACCGGCCGCAAATGCGGCAGCGGCGCCGGGTTCGGATGGCATACTTGGGTTTTCTCAGGTATTTGGCAAAAGCTGCTGTTGTTGACACGGTACCCTCTCTTTATAATGACTCTCGGAAAGGCATGCCCAGTTTTTTCAATAGGGCAAAGGCCTCTTCGTTCGTCCGCGCGGACGTGACGACAGTGATATTCATGCCCCTTGATTTTTCCACTTTGGTATAATCGATCTCCGGGAACACCAACTGGTCCTTGACGCCCAGGGTGTAGTTGCCCCGCCCGTCGAACGCTTTGGGCGAAACGCCGCGGAAGTCGCGGACGCGGGGGAGGACGATATTGACCAGGCGGTCGAAAAACTCGTACATCCTCCGGCCGCGCAGGGTCACGTAGCAGGCGATGGCCTGGCCCTTGCGCAGCTTGAAAGCGGAAATGGACTTCTTGGCCCTGGAAACGACGGGCATCTGGCCCGTGATCAGGCTCAGCTCGGCCTTGGCCAAATCGAGGACCTTGGCATTCTGGATAGCCTCTCCGACGCCAACGTTGATGATAATTTTTTCCAGGCGGGGAACGGCCATCATGTTGGAAATGTCGAATTCCTTCTCGAGCTCCGGGACGGTTTCCTTTTTATATTTTTCATAAAGTCGGCTCATCGGTCGTTCCTCACTCCTACTTGTCGAGACTGATTTCGCACTTGGGGCAGACGCGGACCCGGCTTCCGTCGTCGAGGCGTTTGGTCCTGACCCGGACGCCCAGCTCGCATTCGTCACAGTACAGCATGAGCCGGGACACCGGGATGGGGGCCTCTTTTTCCATGATGCCGCCCTGGATGTTCTTGCTGCGGTCGGGCCGGATAAACTCCTTGACGAAATTGATCCTCTCCACGATCACCCGCCCCTTGTCCGGCAAGACTTTCAGGACCTTCCCCGTCTTCCCCTTGTCCTTGCCCTGCTTAACGATGACGATATCGTTTTTTCTTATCGACATCTTGCTCATCACAAAACCTCCGGCGCCAGCGAGACGATCTTCATGAATTTCTTATCGCGAAGCTCCCGGCCGACGGGGCCGAAGACGCGGGTTCCTACGGGCTCGCCGGCCTTGTCGATAATCACGGCCGCATTATCGTCAAAACGGATGTAAGAGCCGTCTTTCCGCCGGACCTCTTTCCGCGCCCGCACCACCACGGCGCGAATGACCTTTCCCTTGGGGATTTTGCTTTCGGGGTCGGCCTCCCGGACGTTGGCCGAGATGATGTCCCCGATCGAGCAGACCAGGCCGACGCCTCCGCCCAGGGGCGTGATACAGCGGATCCTCCGGGCCCCGGAATTATCCGCAACTTTGAGCATCGTGTACTGTTGAATCATGGTTTGTTATCCCCGATCTCATTCTCGATCTCATGCGTCGACAGGCCGACGATCTCCACCACCCGCCATTTCTTGCGCCGGCTGATGGGCCGGGTCTCGATGATCCGGACCATATCCCCGACCTTGCACTTTTCGTATTCGTCATGAGCAAGAAAGGTCTTTTGTTTCTTGATGGTCTTTTTATACAAAGGATGCCTGACTTTCCGCTCGACCTGGACCGTGATCGTCTTCTTCATCTTCTTGCCGATCACCTTCCCGACTTTCGCCGTTTTTCGTTGGAGTGCGTTGTTCTCTTCCATGTCCCTGCCCATCCTTTTCAGGCCTTGGCCTTCCGGCGCATTTCCTGCAGGATCGTCTCGATCCTAGCGATGTCTTTCCTGATCGCGTTGAGCTTGGCGAAGTTTTCCAGCTGGCCGAGCTCGTGCTGGAAGCGGAGCTTGAACAGCTGGTCCTTAAGCTCCGCCTGCTTGCGAACCAGTTCGTCCGCGTCCATATCCCGGATTTCACTTGTTTTCATCGGAGTTCCCTATTATCACGTGACACGAATCGCGTCTTGATGGGCAGCTTATGGGCCGCCAGTCGCATCGCTTCCTTGGCCACGTCTTCTTCGACGCCTTCCAGCTCGTAGATGATCCGGCCCGGCCTAATAACATCCACCCAGAATTCCGGGTCGCCCTTGCCCTTGCCCATGCGGACTTCCGTGGGCTTTTTCGTGATGGGCTTCCAGGGGAAAGCCCGCAGCCAGAGCTTGCCGCGCCGTTTGACGAACCGGGTGATGGTGATTCGGCCGGCCTCGAGCTGGCGGGCCGTCATCCAGCAGGGCTCAAGGGCCTGAAGCCCGAATTCGCCAAAGGAAAGACTATTACCGCGCGTAGCCTTTCCCCGCATGCGGCCTCTTTGGCTTTTCCTATACTTGACTTTCTTCGGCATCAACATAGCTAGATCTCCTCGACCTCAGCGGTCTGGGACGTCATCTTGGGCTTCTCCACGGTGCCGCGATAAATCCAGACCTTGATGCCGATCTGGCCGTAGGTCGTGAAGGCTTCGGTTAAGCCGTAGTCGATGTCCGCTCTCAGGGTCTGGAGCGGAAGCTGGCCGCGCAGGTACCATTCGGAGCGGGCGATTTCCACGCCGCCCAGGCGTCCGGAGCACATGACTTTGATGCCCTTGGCCCCCATTTTGAGCGCCATTTCGACGGCCTTTCTCATGGCCCGCCGGTAGGCGATCCGTTTCTCGAGCTGTAAGGCAATGCCTTCGCCGACCAGGATAGCACTGAGCTCAGGCTTGTCGACCTCGCGGATATCTACATACACCTCTCGCTGAGCGATCCGCTGGAGGAAGCCTTTTAGGCTCTCGATCTCCTTGCCGCCGCGGCCGATGATGATTCCCGGCCTGGCCGTGTGGATGATGGCCCGGATCTTCGGCCCGACGCGCTCGATGGCCACTTCCGAGATCCCGGCGTGAAAGTACTTCTCCTTGATCGCCTTCTTCATTCGGAGGTCCTCATGAATGAGGCGGCCGTACTCCGTGCCCTTAGCAAACCAGCGGGAGCTCCACTGTTTATTGAACCCCAATCTAAAACCATGCGGATGTGTTTTCTGTCCCACTGATTATCTCCCTTTTTTCTCTTCAAGATAGATATGGACGTGGCTCGTCCGTTTTAAGATCCTGTGGGCCCTTCCCATGGGAGCCGGACGGATCCGCTTCCAGGCGGGACCCTGGTTGATCAAGATTTTAGCGATAGAGAGGTTGTCCACGTCGACATTCGGCACCTTCTGTTGGGCATTGGCGATGGCCGAGCGGAGGGTCTTTTCGACGATCAAGCTGGGCTTCTTTTTTTCCGAAAAGTGGAGGATGGTCAGGGCTTCTCCCACGAACCGATCTCGGATGAGGTCCGCCACCAGCCGGCATTTGCGGGCGGAGACACGGACATGCCGGGTGGCTGCGTGTGAAGCATAATTCTTCGTATCCATGTTACTTGCCCACCTTCAACTGTCTGGCGGTCTTGGACGTATGTCCCTTGAAGGTCCGGCTCGGGGAGAACTCTCCCAGGCGGTGGCCGACCATATTCTCGGTTATGAATACCGGGATGAACTTCCTCCCATTGTGCACGCCGATAGTCAGGCCGACCATCTCGGGGATGATCGTCGAACGCCTGGACCAGGTCTTGATGACTTTGCGTTTCTCTCCCTGCATTTCCATGCCTTTGATTTTTTCCATAAGATGGGTATCGATAAACGGACCTTTGCTCAAAGACCTGCCCATTACTTACTCCTTCTCCTGACGATAAAACCTTTTGTTCGTTTGTTCCTTCTCGTCTTATAGCCCTTCGTCGGGATGCCTTCCGGACTGACGGGATGACGGCCCCCTTTGGAGCGGCCTTCTCCGCCGCCATGCGGATGGTCGATCGGGTTCATGGCCGTGCCGCGGACATGAGGTCGCCAGCCCAGCCAGCGCGTCCGGCCGGCCTTGCCGACGGTGATGTTCTGATGGTCGAGGTTCCCCACCTGCCCGATGGTGGCCCGACAATCCAGGTGGATTTTTCGGATCTCGGACGAGGGGAGCCTGACCTGGGCGTAGTCCCCTTCCTTGGCCAGGATCTGGGCGCCGGAACCGGCCGTCCGGACGATCTGCCCGCCCTTGTTCTTCTGCAACTCAATATTGTGAATCACCGTGCCGAGAGGAATATTCCGGAGCAGCGTGGAATTGCCGGGCAGGATATCCACGACCTTATCCGAAGAGACGATCGTCTGATCGACCCGGAGGTCCACGGGTGCGAGGATATAGCGGCGCTCGCCATCCTTGTACTTGATCAAGGAGATGAACGAGGAACGGTTCGGGTCGTACTCGACGGTCTCGACGATCCCCGTGATCTCCAGCTTGTCCCGCTTGAAATCGAGGATCCGGTACATTTTCTTATGCCCGCCGCCCCTGTGGCGCGTCGAAAGATGTCCCCTGTTGTTGCGCCCGCCTGACTTGGGCAGGTACGTCAGCAGTGGCTTGTGCGGCCGGGTCACCGTGAGCTCCTCATACGTCAACGTCGTCCGGTGCCGCAGGCCCGCGGTCACTGGTCTGTAAGATTTGATACCCATGTTATACTGCCTCGAAATATTCGATCATTTTTTCGCCTTCCTTGAGCCGGACGAAGGCTTTTTTCCAATTTTTTGTCATCCCGACATTGCGGCCCATGCGTCTCTCTTTTCCCACCTTGATTTGCGTCCGCACACAATCCACTTTGACCTTGAACAGCAACTCGACGGCCTTCTTGATCTCGGTTTTGTTGGCGTCCATGGCCACTTCGAAACAGACCTCCCGGTTTTTCTCCTTGAGCATGGTGCTTTTTTCCGTGATCACGGGCCGGATGATGATCTGATAGGCGTCCTTATTCACTTCAATTTCTCCATCAAAGACTCAAAGGCCTGTCGACTGAAGACAAGCCATCTATATTTCAAAACGTCACGCGTGTTGACGAGACTCCAATCGACAGCCTTGACCCGCTGGATATTCCTGAGGGAGGCAAACAGAGGGGCGTTGTCGCGGCTGTCGACGATGAGCGCGGAATCGATGTTGAGGCCCTTGAGGAGGATGACAGCCTGTTTTGTCTTGGCTTCGGCGAGCTTCAGGTCATCCAGGATCAACAGTTGTTTTTCGGAATATTTCAGGGCGAGCGCCGATCTCAGGGCGTTCCTCTTGGCCTCTTTGGGCAGCGCGTAGGCATAATCCCTGGGCTGGGGTCCGAAGGTCGTCCCGCCTTTTCGCCACAGTGGGGACCGAGTGGCTCCCGCCCGGGCGCGGCCTGTGCCCTTCTGCCGCCAGGGCTTGCGGTTGCTGCCGCTCACCATGGCCCGCGTTTTGGTCGCCGCCGTGCCCCGCCTCGCGTTGGCCTGGTAATTGACGGCCGCCTCATACAGAAGATGCGGCTTGACCGGATACGAAAAGACACCGGCCGGGAGCGCGATCTCCGATTTGACTTTTCCGCTTTTGTCTAATACTTGCGCTTTTTCCATGGTCAACTCTTCTCTTAGGCCTTATGGATCAAGATATAGCCTCCGTTGGGGCCGGGGATCGCTCCTTTGACCACCAGGAGGTTGTTCTCTTTGTCCGTCTCAAAAACAATCAGGTTGCGCACCGTCACCCGCTCGTGCCCCATATGCCCGCCCATCCTCAAGCCGCGGACGACCCGCGAAGGATAAGAGGAGGCCCCGATCGAACCGGGGGCCCTGTGGAACATGGAGCCGTGGGAGGCCCCTCCCCCCTTGAAATGATGGCGCTTCACAACGCCGGCAAAGCCCTTTCCCTTGCTCGTCCCGGTGACGTGGACCTTTTCGCCGGCCTTGAAGATATCCACAAAAAATTGATCGCCTTCCTTGACCTCTCCTTGCCCTGCATAGCCGAACTCTCTCAGGACTTTGGTCACGGGAGAGCCCGATTTTTTAAAATGTCCCTGGGCGGACTTTGTCGCCTTCTTGGCCGCCTTCTCTTCGATCAAGCCCAGCTGGAGGGCCACATAACCATCTTTCTCCTTGGCTTTTTTCTGGATCACCGTGCAGGGCCCGGCCTTGATGACCGTGAGAGGGATAGAGTTCCCCTCGGCGTCAAAGCCCTGGGTCATCCCAATTTTCTTCCCGATCAGGCCTTCCACCATCGCTTATTCTCCTCCCGTTCCGAATGCTTGGATCTCCACATCGATGCCGGCGGGCAAATCGAGCTTCTGGAGCTCTTCGATCGTCTCGTTATTGTACTCGCTGATGTCGATCAATCGTTTGTGGACTCTCATTTCAAAATGTTCCCGGGATTTTTTATCGACATGAGGAGAGCGAAGGACACAGAAGCGGTGAATCCGCGTCGGCAACGGTATCGGTCCGGAGATACTCGCGCCTGTTCTTTTGGCCTTGACCACGATGTCCTTGACGGACTGGTCGAGCAGTCTGTGGTCAAATGACTTTAATCGAATTCTTATTTTTTCCATGGTCTATCCTTCGTTCTCTACTTAGATTGCCTTATTCACTCATGTTTCATGGCGAGCTTCTCAGTGCGGCAATCACCGCTTTTTTCGAGAGGCGATTGCTTCGTCACTTCGTTCCTCACCATGACAACATGATCTCCTACTCGATAACCTCCGTGACTGAGCCGGCTCCCACCGTCCGACCGCCTTCCCGGATGGCAAACCGCAGCCCTTTCTCCATGGCCACGTCCGTGATCAGCTCGATCTCCAGGTTCACGTTGTCCCCGGGCATCACCATCTCCACCCCCTGAGGCAGCTTCGCCGTCCCCGTCACGTCCGTCGTCCGAAAATAAAACTGCGGCCGATACCCTGTGAAAAACGGCGTGTGCCGCCCCCCTTCCTCCTTCGTCAACGCCACAATCTCCGCCTTGAACTTCCGGTGCGGCGTGATCGACCCCGTCTTCGCCAAGACCATCCCCCTCTCCACCTCTTCCTTATCCGTCCCGCGCAATAATACCCCAATATTGTCCCCGGCCATCCCTTCGTCCAACAGCTTCCGGAACATCTCCACCCCAGTCACCACCCGCTTCCTCGTCTCCCCAAATCCCACAATCTCGATCTCGTCCCCCACTCTCACCTTGCCCCGGTCCACCCGTCCCGTCACCACCGTCCCTCGCCCCGAAATCGAAAATATGTCCTCGATCGGCATCAAAAACGGCAGGTCCACCAACCGCACTGGCTCCGGTATGTGCGCATCCACCGCATCCATCAGCTCCACGATCTTCTTGTTCCACTCATTCCCAGGATCCCCGTCCGATTCCATCGACTTCAACGCGCTCCCCCGAACGACCGGGATCTTGTCCCCGGCAAACTCGTACTTCGTCAACAGCTCCCGCACTTCCAGCTCCACCAAATCCAATATCTCCGGGTCATCCACCAGGTCCACCTTGTTCATGAACACCACGATCGCCGGCACGTTCACCTGCCGCGCCAATAAAATGTGCTCCCGCGTCTGCGGCATCGGCCCGTCATCCGCCGCCACCACCAAGATCGCCCCGTCCATCTGCGCCGCCCCCGTGATCATGTTCTTGATGTAGTCGGCGTGCCCAGGACAGTCGATGTGCGCATAGTGGCGCTTCTTGGTCTCGTACTCAATGTGCGCAATCTGAATCGTCAGTCCCCGCTCCTTCTCCTCAGGCGCGTTGTCGATGTCCCCGTATTCCTTCACCTGGATCCTCGGATCCAGCTTGTGCAGTACCTTCGTGATCGCAGACGTCAGCGTCGTCTTGCCGTGGTCCACGTGCCCGATCGTCCCTATGTTTAAATGCGGCTTCGTCCTCTGAAACTTCGCCTTTGCCATCCCTTACCTCCTATTCCTCGGATTTATCCAGAGATCATTGCCAAAAGACATGTTAAAGCCTGCTGTTGTAAGACACCCGACCCTCGATCCTGGCCATGATATTTTCCATAACCTGGAGGGGAGTCGTCTCATATTCAAAAAATTCCATGGAAAACACGCCTCGTCCCTGGGTCAAGGTCCGCATGATCGTGGCGTATCCGAACATTTCGGCGAGGGGCACCAGGGCTTTGATCACGCGCGAGCCGCCCCGCATTTCCATGCCTTCGATCTTGCCGCGCCGGGCGTTCAGGTCGCCGACGATATCGCCAAGATAGTCGTCGGGCGAAATGACCTCGAGCTTCATGATCGGCTCGAGGAGAACCGGGACCGCCTTCTTGGCCGCATCTTTCAAGGCCATGGAGCCGGCGATCTTGAAAGCGACCGGCGTCGAATCGACCTCACGATAGGATCCGTCCGTCAGGGTCGCTTTGACATCGGTCATGGGAAACCCGGCCAGCACCCCGGCCTCCAGCGATTCTCTTACGCCGTCTTGGACGGCCGAGAGGAATTCTTTCGGAATCAGGCCCTGTTTGATCTTCTCGACGAATCCGAAGCCGGCCCCTCTCGGCATGGGCTCGATGGTGATTTTGCAGTGTCCATACTGGCCGCGACCGCCCGTCTGGCGGATATATTTGGCCTCGCCCTCGGCGGCCTTGAGGATAGTTTCTTTATAAGCCACCTGAGGTTTTCCGAGATTAGCCTGGACGCCGAATTCCCTGGACATCCGGTCCATGAGAATTTCCAAGTGCAGCTCGCCCATTCCATAGACGAGAGTCTGGCCGGTCAAGGGGTCCCGCATCACCTTGATTGTGGGGTCCTCTTTGGACAGCTTTCCCAAGGCGCCGGCCAGCTTGACATGCTCGACCTTGGATTTGGGCTCGATGACGACGGACAGCACGGGCTCCGGGAATTTGATCGATTCTAGGACGATCGGCCGGTTCTTGGCGCACAGCGTGTCTCCGGTGGACAGATTCTTCATCGAACCCATGGCCATGATGTCGCCGGCGAAGATTTCTTTGACTTCTTTCCTCTTGTTGGCGTGCATCTCGAGAAGCCTCGAGACACGTTCTTCTTCGTCCTTCACGGAATTATAAAAAACCGAGCCGATATGCGCTTTGCCGGAGTAGACCCGGAAAAACGCCAGCGTTCCCACGTAGGGGTCGCTCTGCAGCTTGAAGACAAGCGCCGAAAACGGCTCGTCGTCCGATGCTTTGCGCATCTCGACCTGGTGCGTGCGGGGATGGTACCCCACGACCGGCGGGATGTCGACCGGCGACGGCAGGTAATCGACGATGGCATCGAGCAGGGGATGGACTCCCTTGTTCCGGAACGAGGCTCCATAGAGCACGGGGACGAACTTGCCGGAAATCGTCGCCTTCCGGATCGCCCGCTTGACATCGGCGGGCGGAGCGTCTTTTCCCTCAAGATACAATTCCATGATATGTTCGTCCGTATCGCTTAGGAGCTCAAGCATGTCCAGCCGCGCTTTGCGGACTTCGGCCTGGTGATCTTCGGACACCGGCTTCGTTTCGAAGTCGGACCCGACCAGTTCCGTGCCCCAGTCATATTCTTTCATGTCCACCAAGTCGATCACACCTCGAAAACACTCCTCACGACCCAAGGGAATCTGGATGGCTAAAGGCTGGGCTGCGAGCCTCGTCTTGATCTGGGCGAGAGCCCGCTCCGGATCCACTCCCACGCGGTCCATCTTGTTGATGAACACGATTCTGGGGACCCGGTACTTATCCGCCTGCCGCCAGACTGTCTCGGATTGAGGCTCGACTCCACCGACTCCGCATAGGAGTATCACCGCCCCGTCCAGGATTCTCAGCGACCGTTCAACTTCGGCCGTAAAATCGACATGTCCGGGTGTGTCGATGATATTGATTCGATGGTCATTCCAGTAACAGGTGGTGGCGGCTGAAGTGATCGTGATACCACGTTCCTGCTCTTGAGCCATCCAATCCATCACGGCCGTACCCTCGTCCACTTCGCCCATTTTGTAGGTGATACCCGTGTAATAGAGGATACGCTCCGTGGTTGTAGTCTTCCCCGCATCGATATGGGCCATGATGCCGATATTCCTCACTTTTTCGATGGGGTATAATCGCGTCAAACCTGAGCTCCATGTGAATTCTTATTGGTCCTTCTCCGATCCTTAGGGAGACTACCACCGATAATGAGCAAAAGCCCGGTTGGCTTCTGCCATTTTATGGGTATCTTCTCGTTTTTTGACGGCGCCGCCCTTGTTGCCGACGGCGTCCAGAATCTCCGCGGACAACCGCTCGACCATGCTCTTGCCGCCGCGCGCCTGGGCAAAATGGATCAGCCAGCGCACGCCCACAGAAACCGAGCGGTTGGTCTCGACCTCGATGGGAACCTGATAGGTGGCACCCCCGACGCGGCGCGACTTGGTTTCGACCTGAGGCCGGACATTCTCGATGGCTTTCTCAAAGACCTTCAAGGGGTCTTCCTTGGCCTTTTTCTTCAGGACTTCCATCGTCTCATAGACGACCCGCTCGGCCAGGCTTCGTTTGCCCCGTTTCATATAGGTATTGATGAACCGCGTGATGAGCGTGCTGTTGTACTTCTGGTCGCCCGGCACTTTCTTTTTTTTGATGATTCCACGTCTTGGCATCGATAACTCCCTTATGAGGCGACTCTCTTCTCCTTGGGCTTCTTGGCGCCGTATTTCGAGCGGCTCTGGTAACGATTGGCGACGCCCTCGCTGTCGAGGGTGCCGCGAATGATATGGTAGCGCACGCCCGGAAGGTCCTTGACCCGGCCTCCACGGACGAGCACGATGGAGTGTTCCTGCAAATTATGGCCGATCCCCGGGATGTACGCGCTGACTTCGATGTTATTCGTCAAACGGACCCTGGCCACTTTTCGTAGAGCAGAGTTAGGTTTCTTGGGCGTCGTGGTGAAGACGCGCATGCAGACGCCCCTCTTCTGCGGGCAGGCGTCCAGCGCGGGCGACTTGCTTTTGTACCTCTTAAACGACCTGCCTTTTCGGACTAGCTGGTTGACGGTTGGCAATAAACCTACTCCTTTAAAACAAATTTCTTGATGTACTCACTCCGAAGAGAACGCTATCTCGGCGCGAATGTTCGGATAATAGCAAAATCACGCCTCTATGTCAAGAAATTTAGGGCAGTTAGCGCAAAAAATCAGCGCTGGAGAGGCTGCTCTTCGGCCGGCTTTTCCGCTTCCGCCTGTTTTTCTTCCTTGAGCTCAACGTCCCGGTAGAATTTATAGCCCGTTCCCGCCGGGATTAGCCGCCCCATGATGATGTTTTCCTTGAGGCTTCGCAGGTGGTCAACCTTGCCGCAGATACTGGCCTCTGTCAGGACCCGGGTCGTCTCCTGGAAAGAAGCGGCCGAGATGAAGCTGTCCGTGCTCAGGGCGCTCTTGGTGATCCCCAAAAGGAGCGGTCTGGCCTTGGCCGGCTTGCCCCCCTTTTTGATCACCTTCATGTTCTCTTCCTGGAAGATGAACTTATCCACCTGCTCGTCCACGAGAAACTCGGTATCCCCGACCTCCTCCACTTTGACCCAGCGCAGCATCTGCCGGATGATGGTCTCGATATGCTTGTCGTTGATGGAAACTCCCTGGAGCCTGTAGACTTCCTGGACTTCCCTCAAGAGGTACTCGGCCAGTTCCTTTTCTCCCAAGACCTTGAGGATGTCATGGGGGTTGACCGGCCCGTCCATCAGGGGCGTGCCGGCGCGGACGCGCTCGCCCTCTCCGACGCTGATATGGGCGCCCTTGGGAATCATGTATTCCTTCTCGCCGCCCCTGTCGCTGCGGACCGTCAGCTTCCGGTACCCGCGGACGAGGCCTCCGAACTGGACCAGGCCGTCGATTTCCGAGATGACGGCCGGAATTTTGGGACGGCGGGCTTCAAAAAGCTCCTCGGCGCGGGGCAATCCCCCCGTGATATCCTTGGTCCGGGCTACTTCCCGCGGGATCTTGGCCAGGATATCGCCGGCGTAGACCGGGTCTCCTTCCTTGACTTCGAGGTTGGCGCCCGAGGGCAGGAAGTACTTTTTTAGGATGATCGGCTTGTTATTCTTGTCCTTCTTGGTGGCGTCCACGATCTCGAACCGCGGTTGCAGCTTTTCATCCTTGGGCTCGATAATGACCTGGCTGATCAGCCCGGTAAACTCGTCCTGGACCTCTTCCATGGTGACTTTGCGGACCACATCATGGAAATGGACCCGGCCCGGCTCTTCGGTCAGGATGAATGTGTTAAAGGGGTCCCATTCCGCGAATTCCTGGCGGGCTTTGACCTCCTCGCCGTCCTTGAGAACGATCTTTGCCCCATAAGGCACCTGATAATGCTCGATCTCGCGGCCTCGGTAATCGATGATGGCGATATTGGCGTTCCGGTTGACGACGATCAAGGACTTTTCCTTGTTGACGACCGCTTTCACGTTATTGAAGCGGATGACCCCGTCGTTCTTGGCTTCAAGCTTGGAGCGCTCGGCACCTCTCATGGCAATACCGCCGATGTGGAATGTTCTCATCGTCAGCTGCGTGCCGGGCTCTCCGATGGACTGGGCGGCGATGATCCCCACCGCCTCGCCCAGCTCCACGAGGAAGCCGCTGGCCATGTTGCGGCCGTAGCAAAGCTGGCAGACACCCCGCTTGGATTCGCAGGTCAGGACGGAACGGAGCTTGACTTTTTCGATACCGATGTTCTGCAGCTCCAGGGCGACCTTCTCGGTGATCTCCTCGTTCATGTCGACGATGACTTTGCTCGTGTCCGGGTGGACGATGCGCTCCAGGGAAATTCGGCCGACGACGCGGTCGATGAACGGTTCGACGATCTCGCCGTTCTCGACGATCGCGGTCACATTGATGCCCTTGAGCGTCCCGCAGTCATGTTCCTCGATGATCACTTCCTGGGAGACGTCAACAAGCTTCCGCGTCAAGTAGCCGGAATTGGCCGTCTTGAGGGCCGTATCCGCCAACCCCTTCCGGGCGCCGTGCGTCGAAATGAAGTACTGCGCCACATTCAGTCCTTCCCTCAGGTTGGAGACGATCGGCATCTCCATGATTTCGCCGGAGGGTTTGGCCATGAGGCCACGCATCCCGGCCAGCTGCCGGATCTGCTGCTTGTTGCCTCTGGACCCGGAGTCGGACATGACGAAGAGCGGGTTGAGATGGGTCCCCTCGAAGCTAACCTTGCGCATTTCTTCGATCATCGCGCTGGAGACCTTGTCCGTCACCGCGCCCCAGATCTCGACGACGCGGTTAAACCGCTCGCCGGCGGAAATCGTCCCGTCGAGATAAAGCTTTTCGATATCCTGGACCTCTTTCTGGGCCCTGTCGACAAGCTCTTGCTTCTTTTTGGGGATGACGAAATCATCGATGCCTAGAGAGAAACCGGCTTGGGTGGCTTGGTTGAACCCGAGCTCCTTCAGCTTGTCCAGGGTCTCGACGGTCGGGGCCAAGCTGGACCTGAGGTAGATATAGAAGACCAAGTTTTCCAGGCCTTTCTTTTTAAAGGTGCCGTTGATGAAGGGCATCCCTTTGGGCAACGCGTTATTGAAGATGATCCTGCCCGGTGTCGTCTCGATCAGCTCCCGCTTGACGGTCACGACCGGACAGTTCATCACAGCCTGGTCGTCGTAGAATGTCGAAAGATTCATGAACGGGCCTTCATAACGCATTTTGATCAGCGCTTGGAGGTTGATTTCCTTGTTCTCCAGGCCGAGTAACACTTCATCGGCCGAAACGAAAATGCGGCCTTCACCCTTGAGTCCTTTCTTGGACAGCGTGCAGTAGTAGCAGCCCAGCACCATGTCCTGGCTGGGAATGGTCAGAGGCCTGCCGTGGGCCGGAGACAGGATATTGTTGGTGGAAAGCATCAGAGTCGAGGCCTCGATCTGAGCTTCGACGGACAAAGGAATATGGACGGCCATCTGGTCGCCGTCGAAGTCGGCGTTGAAGGCCGCGCAGACCAGGGGATGGATCTGGATCGCTTTTCCCTCGACAAGGATCGGGTCGAAGGCCTGGATCCCCAGCCGGTGAAGCGTGGGTGCGCGATTGAGAAGAATGGGGTGCTCTTTGACCACTTCTTCCAGGTAATCCCAGACCTCGGGACGTTCCTGTTCGTGCCACTCGCGGGCCACCTTGACGCTGGGCACGAGGCCTTCCTTCTCCAGCTTGTGGAAAATAAAGGGTTTGAAGAGCTCTAAGGCCATTTTCTTGGGCAGGCCGCACTGGTTGAGCTTGAGCTCCGGCCCGACGACGATGACCGAACGGCCGGAATAGTCCACGCGCTTGCCGAGAAGGTTCTGCCGGAACCGGCCCTGCTTTCCCCTCAGCGCTTCGCTCAGGGATTTGAGCGGCCGACGGTTGGCACCCAGATGGACGCGTCCCCTCTTTCCGTTATCGAATAGGGCATCCACGGCTTCCTGGAGCATCCGCTTTTCATTGCGGATGATGAGTTCCGGCGCCTTCAGCTCGATTAATTTCTTCAGACGGTTGTTCCTATTGATGACCCGGCGGTAAAGGTCGTTCAGGTCGGATGTGGCAAAACGTCCCCCGTCGAGCCGCACCAGCGGCCGCAGGTCCGGGGGGATTACGGGAACGACATCCAAGATCATCCAGTCCGGACGGTTCCCCGATTTAGTGAGGGCTTTGAACACGCGCAGGCGTTTGGCATAGCGTAGCTTTCTCTGTTGGGACGTCTCCTTCTTCATCAATTTTCGGAGACGATCGGCCTCCTTTTTGATGTTGATTCTGATCAGGAGAAACTTGACCGCTTCGGCGCCGATGGACGACTCGAACTTATCGCCGTATTTTTCACGGGCTTCCTTGTACTCTTCCTCATTCAGGAGCTGCTTTTCCTTGAGCGGCGTCTCGCCGGCATTGGTCACGATGTAGGATTCGAAATAAAGGACTTTTTCCAAGTCTTTGATGGACAGGTCCAGGACCAGGCCGATCCGACTGGGCGGGCTCTTGAAGAACCAAATGTGGGCCACGGGAGAGGCCAGCTGGATATGGCCCATCCGCTCGCGGCGGACCTTGGACTTCGTCACTTCCACACCGCACCGCTCGCAGATGATGCCCCGGTATTTCATCCGTTTGTATTTGCCGCAGAGGCATTCGAAGTCGTTGATCGGGCCGAAAATCTTGGCGCAGAACAGCCCGTCTTTTTCGGGCTTGAAGGTCCTGTAGTTGATCGTCTCGGGCTTGGTCACTTCTCCCCACGACCAGCTCTTGATTTTCTCCGGGGAGGCGATGCTGATGCGGACCCGGTCAAAATCCATTTTCGGTTTTCCAGCGATGGGTTGCTTGACTTCCATTATTGGTCTCCTTTGAGGATTTGGGGAACGTCAATCCCCCATGGCAGGACTTCTTCCTTTTCGGCCTTTTCCAGCTCCACGTTCAGGCACAAGCTTTGCAGCTCGCGGATGAGAACATTGACGGATTCCGGGAGTCCCGGCGAGAATTCCAGATCGCCTTTGACGATGGCTTCGTAGATCTTGGCCCGGCCTTCGACATCATCGGACTTCACGGTGAGAAGCTCCTGGAGGGTGTAGGCCGCGCCGTAGGCTTCCAGCGCCCAAACTTCCATTTCTCCGAAGCGCTGTCCCCCAAACTGGGCCTTTCCGCCCAAGGGTTGCTGGGTGATGAGAGAATAGGGCCCCGTCGAACGGGCATGAATCTTGTCATCGACCAAATGGTAGAGCTTCATCATATAGATATTGCCCACCGTGACTTCCTGGTCCAGAAATTCGCCAGTGATGCCATCATAAAGGGGCGTCTTGCCGGACGTGGGCAAGTCCGCCTTGGCCAGCAGCTCTTTGACCTCCCGCTCCAAGCAGCCGTCGAAGACCGGCGTCGAAATCCACAGGCCGAGCTTTTCGGCGGCCCAGCCGGCATGCGTCTCCAGGATCTGCCCGACGTTCATCCGGGACGGGACGCCCAGAGGGTTGAGCACGAGCTCGACGGGCGTGCCGTCCGGAAGACGCGGCATGTCCTCTTCCGGGACGATCTTGGCGATGATTCCCTTGTTGCCATGGCGGCCGGACACTTTGTCTCCGACGGAAAGCTTGCGCTTCATGGCGATGAACACTTTGATGGCCTGGATGACGCCGGGGGCCAGCTCGTCGCCTTTCTTCAGGCTTTCCACTTTCTCCTTGAAGATCGAGCGCAGCGCTTCGATCTGGCGCTTTACTTTCTTTTCGATGTCCTTGATTTTTTCATCCCGCTCGGCATTGTCTTCCAGCTTGATTTTATCCAGATCGTCGGGATCGATCTCGTCGAGGATCCGTTCTGTCAGCTTGCTGCCTTTGGCCAAGGCCAGGCCAGAAACTTTCTGGTCTTTGGCCACGATTTCTCCCTTGACCATGACCTTGACCTTCCGCCATTTTTCGCCTTCCAGGATGATGATCTCATCGTCCAGGTTCCTCTTTAGCTTGGCGATCTCATCTTTCTCGATGAGCTTGGCGCGGATGCCCTTTTCCGTTCCGCGGCGGGAGAAAATCCGGACGTCGATCACAGTGCCTTCGACACCCGGCGAACAATAGAGCGAGGCATCCTTGACGTCCAGGGCTTTTTCGCCGAAGATCGCCTTCAAGAGTTTCTCCTCGGGAGAGAGCTGCGTCTCGCCTTTGGGCGCGACCTTGCCCACCAGGATGTCGCCCGATTTGACCTGGGCGCCGATCCTGACGATGCCGTTCTCGTCGAGGTTCCTCAGCAGGTTCTCGGGGACGTTGGGAATATCCTTGGTGATCTCCTCCGGGCCCAATTTCGTGTCCCGGGCCTCGATCGTCTCCTCGACGATGTGCAGGGACGTAAAAATATCGTCCTTGATCAGCTTTTCGCTGACGATAATGGCATCCTCAAAATTGTAGCCGCGCCAGGGCATGAAGGCGCACGTCACGTTCCGGCCCAAGGCCAGCTCGCCCAAGTCCGTGCAGGAGCTGTCGGCCAGGATCTGGCCCTTGGCCACCCTGTCCCCCTTGCGCACGATCGGTCTTTGGCTGAGGCAGGTGTTCTGATTCGTTCTCAGGAATTTTGTCAGGATGTAGAGGTCGGTTCCGACCTCATGCTCCTTGGAATTTTCGCGCTCATCGACGCGGATCAGGATGCGTTCGGCATCGACGAATTCGACGACGCCGGAGCGGCGGCAGACAACGACATCTCCCGATCCCTTGGCGACGAGGTGCTCGATCCCCGTCCCGATGCGGGGAGCAATGGGCCGGAGAAGAGGCACGGCTTGCCTCTGCATGTTGGAGCCCATCAGGGCACGGTTCGCATCGTCATGCTCCAGAAAGGGAATCAGGGCCGCCGAGAGGGAGACCAGCTGTTTGGGAGAGACATCGATATAATCAATCTGGTTCTTGGGCAGCAGCTTGAAGTTCCCGGATTGACGGGCGCTAATCAAGCTATCGACGAAATAGCCTTTCTCATCGACTTTGGCGTTGGCTTGGGCGATGTTGTATTTCTCTTCTTCCCAGGCCGTCTGGTAAAAGCAGTACGGCTCGACAACGGGCATATGGCGGGCGTTTTTCCGCTTGAGCGAGGCGATCTCCTTTTGGATTTCGTCTTTCTCCAGGATGTCTCCGACCTTGTGGTCGCTGTCGCCGGGATGAAGGATCTTGACATAATCGATAATGCGGCCGTCTTTCACTTTCCGGTAGGGCGTTTCGATAAAGCCGAAGCTGTTGACCCGGGCATAGCAGCTCAACGACGAGATCAACCCGATGTTCGGGCCTTCAGGCGTTTCCACCGGGCAAATCCGCCCGTAATGGGAGGTCTGAATGTCGCGGACTTCAAACCCGGCCCGCTCGCGGCTCAGCCCGCCGGGGCCAAGGGCGCTCAAGCGCCTCTTATGAGTCACCTCGGCCAGGCTGTTGATCTGGTCCATGAACTGCGATAACTGCGAGCTGCCGAAAAATTCTTTCAGCGCGGCGATGACCGGCTTGGAATTGATCAGATCCTGGGGCATGGCCGAGGCCAGGTCCGCCGTGATGGTCATTTTTTCTTTGATCGTCCGCTCCATGCGGGTCAGCCCGATGCGGAAGGCGTTCTCGACGAGTTCGCCGACCGAACGGACGCGTCGGTTCCCCAGATGGTCGATATCATCCGTCGCGCCTTCGCCGCGGCGCAGGCGGAACAAGTACTTGATGACTTCCACATAATCAAGGGGCAGCAGCGTCTTTTCATCGAGGGACGTGCTCAGACCCAGCTTGATGTTCATCTTTAAGCGGCCGATCCTGGAAAAATTGTATTTCTGGGAGTTGAAGAAGAGGTTGCGGAACAGGTTGTGAGCGCTCTCCATGGTGTGGGGCTCGCCAGGCCTCAATTTCCGGTAGATCTCAGCCAAGGCTTGGTTGGTGTCCTTGCGCAGGTCCTTTTTCACCGTGTTGACGATGATCATTCCCGCCTCGTCCTCGGTCGGGAAAAAGGCCTCGAAAGCCTCTCCCTTGCCGATCAGCAGGTCGAGCGCCGTATCGCCGATTTCCTCATTGCCCTTGACCTTGCCTTTGATCCCCGACAGGGCATAGGCATTCTGCAAGTCCTTCCGGTCGATGGCCACCCGGGCCAGACCCAGCTTTTTCAGCTCCTGGAGGATATCCTCGCTGATTTTTTTTCTGGCATGGACGACGACATTTTTTCCCTTGGCATCAAGGACGTCTTCGCTCAGGGTTTTGCCGATCAGCCCGTCCGACATATCCCAATAGAGCTTCCCGTTTTCGGGCGTGACCTTATAGACTTTGTGGAAAATCCGGAGGACGTCCTCATCCGAGCTGAATCCCAGAGCACGCAGAAAAACCGAGGCCAGGAATTTCTTTTTCCGGTCCAGTCGGACATACAGGTTGTTTTTCGCATCGTACTCAAATTCTACCCAGGCGCCCCGATAAGGAATGATCTTGGCGATGAAGAACCCTTTGCTCTCGCCCTGACGGAAAAATGTGCCGGGCGATCGCTGGAGCTGACTGACGACGACCCGCTCGATGCCGTTAAAAATGAAGGTCCCCTTGTCCGTCATCAGGGGGATGTCGCCGAAATAGACCTCCTGCTCTTTGATATGCTTCAGCCGTTTGGCTTTGGTCGTGGCGTCCTTTTCCCAGGAAATCAAGCGCACCTTGAGCCTGAGGGGAACCGCATAAGTGTAGCCCTTCTGCAGACATTCATTGGGGCTGTACTTCATCTTCAGCCCGACCGTGTCACCGCAGTGGTCGCACAGCGGGATTTCGATCTTTTTGACCGCGCCGCAATACGGGCAGATCTCTTTTTCCGTGAGCTCTGCCTCGGCCGGGAGGAGAGTGCCGCAGCCGTTGCAGCGCGCTCGGGAGTTCTCAACGCCTTTCAGCCGCCCGCATTTGCATTCCCAGTTTCCGATCGAGTAGTTGATGAAATCGAGCTGGGTGGTCTCCTTGAAATCGGAGATGGGAAAGACATCCTTGAATGCGGCCTGCAGCCCCGTGTCCTTGCGCTCCTCGGGCAGAAGGTCCATCTGCAGAAACTCCGCATAGGACTGCCTCTGGATGGCCAGGAGGTCAGGCATGGGAAAGACAGTCGTGATTTTGGAAAAATCAAGTCTGTCACGGTAAAAATTTTCAGGTTCTTTAATCATGGACGCTCTCTAAGGGACCCCAGGCCGAATTCTCGGATTCGGTCTGCGGTCCCAATTCTTTTATATCGCAAGAGATTTTGTTAGCGGTCTTCAGGGATGGTCCTTTCCGTTTCTTACTGCAGTTCGACCTGCGCCCCGACTTCCTCGAATTTCTTCTTCAAAGTTTCAGCTTCGTCCTTGGCCAGCCCTTCTTTGACCGGCTTGGGCGCGCCGTCGACCAGATCCTTGGCTTCTTTCAAGCCGAGGCTGGTGATCTCTCTGACGATCTTGATGACGTTGATCTTCTTGTCTCCTGCGCTCTTCAAGACCAGGGTGAATTCGGACTTTGCCTCTTCCGCCTTGGCCTCGGCCTGGGGGGCGGCGGCGGCGGCCAGGGGAGCGGCCGCGGCGGCGCTGATCCCGTAGCGCGTCTCGAACTCCTTGATGTAGTCCGCCAGCTCTAACACCGTCAATTGGTCCAGGTGCTTGAAGAATTCTTCTTTTGTTAGTTTAGACACGTTGTTTGTCTCCTTTCCTGTCTCGGTTGTAACCATTAATTTTATTATTTTTTCTCTTTGAGTTGACTGACCAGGCTGCCCAGGTTCGCCAGGGGAGCCTTCCACGTCCGCAGCAGTTGCGCCAGCGGAAAGGCCATAAGATACCCGATCTTGCCCAGCAACTGCTGGCGGGAGCCCAATTTCATGATTTCCTCGAACCGCCCAGCGGGAAAATAATGACCTTCGACTAGCCCGCCCTTCACGACCAGCACCTTGTTCTGGGCGGCGAACTCCCTGAGGATTCTGGCCAGCGCGATCGGGTCGGACGCTGTATAGGCGACGGCCGTCGGGTTGCGAAAAGAGGACTTCAGCTCAGCCGGAAATTCGGCCCGGAGCGCCCGCAGAGCGAGGCGGTTCTTGACCACTTTCAGCGAGGAGCCGTTTTTGCGCAGCGTCTTGCGCAGGACGACCGCCTGGGCCACTGTCATGTTCTTGTAATCGAACACATAGAAGGTATGGTTGGCCTTGAAAATCTCGGTCATCTCGCGGATGCGTGTTTCTTTGGTTTCCCGTTTCACGTGCGTCTCTCCTATTTCTCCAACACTTCCTCAGAGATCTTGAAGGACGGTCCCATCGTCGAACTCAAGAACATGCTCCGGATGAACTTGCCCTTGGCGGCTGCGGGCCTGGCATGCTCTACGGCGGCTAGAAAGGTCTTGACGTTCTCCACCAACTTGTCTTCGGGGAAGGACACTTTGCCGATGGTCGAGTGGATGATGCTGGTCTTATCGATGCGGAATTCCACTTTGCCGGCCTTGGTCTCCTGGACGGCTTTTTTGATGTCGAAGGTCACCGTGCCGGACTTCGGGTTGGGCATGAGGCCCTTGGTCCCGAGGATGCGACCCAGCTTGCCCACGTTCCGCATGACATCGGGCGTGGCGATGACGACATCGAAATCGATCCAGCCGCCGACGATCTTTTCGATCAGATCGTCTCCGCCGGCGAAATCCGCGCCCGCCTCTTCGGCTTCCTTGATCTTCTCGCCGGAGGCCAGCACACAGATCTTCTTGGTCTTGCCCGTGCCGTGCGGCAGGACGAGCGTGCCGCGGACCATCTGGTCCGACTGCTTGGGGTTGACCCCCAGGCGCAGGGCGATGTCGACGGCCTCATCGAACTTGGTGTATTTCCCTTTTTTAACTCGGCTGACCGCCTCTTCGATGGTATACTCCGGCTTGTCCTTGAGTTCCCTCGCCTTTAAATACTTTTTTCCTCGATTAGCCACTGATAATCTCCAATCCCATATTTTTAGCAGTGCCCTCGATGATTTTCTTGGCCGCATCTAGGTCGTTGGCATTCAAGTCGGGAAGCTTGAAGCGGGCGATTTCCTCGATCTGCTTCTGGGTGACCTGGCCGACCTTTTCCTTGTTTGGCGCTCCCGAGCCCTTGGCAATGCCCGCCGCCTTTTTTAGCAGGTAAGAGGCCGGAGGCGTCTTCAAGACGAAATTGAAGGTCTTGTCCTTGAAAACTGTGATGACCAAGGGGACGACCGTCCCCTCCTCCATCTTGTTTGTTCTTTCGTTGAACTGGCGGACAAAGTCCATGATGTTCACACTGTGCTGGCCCAAGGCCGGGCCGACGGGCGGCGCCGGGCTGGCCTGGCCGGCGACAATTTGCAGCTTGATTCTGGCCACAACTTCTTTGGACATAGCTTCCTCCTAGATTTTCTCGACCTGCAAGAACTCGAGCTCGACGGGGGTCGACCGGCCGAAGATCGTCACCAACACCTTGAGGGTGTTCCGCTCGTGATTGACATCTTCGACGATGCCGTTGAAGTTGAAGAACGGCCCGTCGATGATACGGACAGCCTCGCCCTTTTCGAACGAATGCTTGGGTTTGGGCTTCTCCGAGGTCGTCTCCATATGCTCGACGATCTGGCCGACTTCCTCCTTGCTCAGGGGCGACGGCTTCTTGCCCGAGCCGACGAATCCCGTGACCTTCGGCGTTTCCCGGATGATGAGCCAGTTCTCATCCGTCATTTCCATCTCGATCAGGATGTATCCGGGATAGGACCGCTTGGTCGAAACGACCTTCTTGCCGGACTTGATCTCGACGACGTCTTCGGTGGGTATGATGATTTGGCCAATCTGGTCCTGGATATTCATTTCGAGAGCCCGCTGCCGGATGGATTCGGCCACGAACTTCTCAAACCCCGAGTAGGTGTGAACGACATACCAATTTTTTGCCATAGTGCTCATCCAATAAGATCTTTAATTTTCGTAATGGCCCAAGAAAAAACGATATCCATCAGGAACAAGTAGAAGCCGAAGAAGACGGTGGCGATGATGACCACGATGGTGGTGCTGTAGACTTCGCTCCGCGACGGCCAGGTCACTTTTTTCAACTCCGCCCTGGCTTCTTTGAGAAACGCCCAAAAACGCTTGTACCATCTCTCTTTTTGGCTCATCGTTAATACCTATCCTTGCCTGAGATTATCTCTTGGAAACAATCCTTGAGAGGGGAGTGTTTGGCAGGTGAGGCAGGACTCGAACCCGCAACCTGCGGTTTTGGAGACCGCTGCTCTAGCCAGTTGAGCTACTCACCTGTTTCACGTCCATCTCTTCTTCAACATCTCCTATTTCACTTCCTTGTGAAGCGTGTGTTTCCGGCAGAACGGGCAGAATTTCTTAATCTCCAGCCTCTCGGTCTGCTTCTTTTTATTCCGCGTGGTCGAATAGTTACGACGCTTGCAAACAGAACAGCTGAGGGTAATGATTTCTCTCATGGGTGTCTCAAATACCGTGTTACTCGATAACCTCCGTGACTGAGCCGGCTCCCACCGTCCGACCGCCTTCCCGGATGGCAAACCGCAGCCCTTTCTCCATGGCCACGTCCGTGATCAGCTCGATCTCCAGGTTCACGTTGTCCCCGGGCATCACCATCTCCACCCCCTGAGGCAGCTTCGCCGTCCCCGTCACGTCCGTCGTCCGAAAATAAAACTGCGGCCGATACCCTGTGAAAAACGGCGTGTGCCGCCCCCCTTCCTCCTTCGTCAACGCCACAATCTCCGCCTTGAACTTCCGGTGCGGCGTGATCGACCCCGTCTTCGCCAAGACCATCCCCCTCTCCACCTCTTCCTTATCCGTCCCGCGCAATAATACCCCAATATTGTCCCCGGCCATCCCTTCGTCCAACAGCTTCCGGAACATCTCCACCCCAGTCACCACCCGCTTCCTCGTCTCCCCAAATCCCACAATCTCGATCTCGTCCCCCACTCTCACCTTGCCCCGGTCCACCCGTCCCGTCACCACCGTCCCTCGCCCCGAAATCGAAAATATGTCCTCGATCGGCATCAAAAACGGCAGGTCCACCAACCGCACTGGCTCCGGTATGTGCGCATCCACCGCATCCATCAGCTCCACGATCTTCTTGTTCCACTCATTCCCAGGATCCCCGTCCGATTCCATCGACTTCAACGCGCTCCCCCGAACGACCGGGATCTTGTCCCCGGCAAACTCGTACTTCGTCAACAGCTCCCGCACTTCCAGCTCCACCAAATCCAATATCTCCGGGTCATCCACCAGGTCCACCTTGTTCATGAACACCACGATCGCCGGCACGTTCACCTGCCGCGCCAATAAAATGTGCTCCCGCGTCTGCGGCATCGGCCCGTCATCCGCCGCCACCACCAAGATCGCCCCGTCCATCTGCGCCGCCCCCGTGATCATGTTCTTGATGTAGTCGGCGTGCCCAGGACAGTCGATGTGCGCATAGTGGCGCTTCTTGGTCTCGTACTCAATGTGCGCAATCTGAATCGTCAGTCCCCGCTCCTTCTCCTCAGGCGCGTTGTCGATGTCCCCGTATTCCTTCACCTGGATCCTCGGATCCAGCTTGTGCAGTACCTTCGTGATCGCAGACGTCAGCGTCGTCTTGCCGTGGTCCACGTGCCCGATCGTCCCTATGTTTAAATGCGGCTTCGTCCTCTGAAACTTCGCCTTTGCCATCCCTTACCTCCTATTCCTCGGATTTGGCGACATATTTTAACCAAGCCCACGACCAGAGTCGAACTGGTGACCCCATCCTTACCAAGGATGTGCTCTACCAACTGAGCTACGTGGGCGCCCGAATTGTTTTCGCAGAGAGCGGGAAACGGGACTCGAACCCGCGACCGACGGCTTGGAAGGCCGACGCTCTACCAACTGAGCTATTCCCGCTTAAATGGGCAGGGAAGGATTCGAACCTCCGAAGCGTTCCCGCAGCGGGTTTACAGCCCGCCCCATTTGGCCACTTTGGTACCTGCCCAAAGCCATGATCACATAGGATCGGCTGCGATGTATTGCGTCGCTACGGAATCTCTCTAGCGGCTATCTCAAGCCAGCGAAGGGACTTGAACCCCCGACCCGCTGATTACAAATCAGCCGCTCTACCAACTGAGCTACGCTGGCATAAAATCCGTTCCAACGCAAAAAAAAACACCACCAGGAATGAAGCTTTTGAGAAAAGTTTATTTTAGGTGAAACTTTTTCTCTGCAACCTTTAAATTTTTTTGTAACAGCTCACAGGATACGAGAAATTGAAGCGATCATTATCCTAAAGAAATTTCAGATATTTGTCAAGAGAAAAAATGAAATTCGGCTTTCTCCAGACCTCAGGACGCCCGATTTGACAAAAAAATGCCCCTTTCTTATACTTTTCATGAGAATATCCAGGGGATTGAGCTTGAATATGCCCAAAATAATAGCCATCTGTCCGCTGCTCTTTCTTTTCTGCCTTATCTTGAGGTACCCGACTGACTCCGGAGGCCAAGACAGACCGGCAAACCAGCCTCGACTTGAGAAAATCTTGAAAGAAACGGCGGATTATTGCGAAAAGCTCAAAGCCATGGCGCTGAATTTCGTCTGCCAGGAGCGAATCCAGGAAAGAACGAACGAGTTTGAGAAGAGATTGATTTTCTCTCCCGCCAAAGGAGCTGGGGTGGTTGGTTTTTATGAGGACTTGAAAATCAGCAGGACAAAAAAGGGGTCGTATGTCTATGACTATCAGATGATCAAAAAGGGCGGCGATTTCAAAGAAAAAAGGGACCTGCTCGAGGACAACGGCAAGAAAAGAAACGACAAAGACGTCCAACCCAAAACCATGAGGCTATCCGCCAAATACTTGGTGTTCGGTCCCGTCGGGTTTCTCAGCAAGACATGGCAGCCGCATTTTCAGTACGAAATCCTCGGCACCGCAGAAATCGGGCCGTCGACGGCCGTCGTCCTCAGGGCATCGCCTAAAGAGATCACCGACGAAAATTACAATTTCGGACGAATCTGGGTCGATGACGGCGATTCGAGCATCCTCAAAATCGAATTGGAGCCGGCCTCGATCCCGAATCTCGCGGAAAAGGTCGAGTCGTCGATCGGGGAGTTGAAAAGAAAGGTCACCTGGACGGTTTCCTACGATATTGTCAAAAACGGCATCCGCTTCCCCGGATCCCAGGCGATCAAAGAACTGTTCATCACGAAAACGGAAAAAGAACATATCAAATATGAAGCCGGGTACATCTATGATCATTATCGGTTCTTCACCGTGGAGACGGAGGTTCAATTCCGATGATTCGCCTCCGAGCGAGACGCGGAAAGATTTCTCAAATGAGAATTTAAGCGGCCGGACGGCTCTCTTGGTCCAAGAATGAGAGCCGTCCGCATCTATATTATTTTTTAAGAGGGGGTTTGTTGCGCATCATTCGCACCCGGTCCATACTGTCGTTCAAAACCCGAAAGAATTCGATCTGGAACAGCAGGTATTTGGCCTTTTGGATCGAGGTCAGGTTTTTCTCGAGGAATTCATCAAGTTCGGCGTCTTTATCTTTAATGGATTGCTGGGCGGCTCTTACGTTTTTATATTTTATCTCGATGTCAGCTTCGTTGGGCGTTGGCCCATTGATCATTGATCTTAAATCCCGAATGTCGGCGCTCATTCGTTTCAGGATGTCCATCTTTTCCTTTTCGATCCGGATGATCGAGGGAAAGATCTTGGCCGTCTGCTCATCGGTCAGGTCCAGGGACTGCGTCAGCCGGAGGAGTCTCAGCGTGACCAGACCTTCCCGGACTTTCTGCCGTCTTTGCAGCGCATCATCCTGGGCCGAGGCGAACGCCAAACCGGCCAGGAATACCAGACTTAAAATAAGGATGGTTGTCTTTTTCATTGTCGTAGGTCCCCTCCTATAACTTCAGCTCTTTCTTTAGAGCAGATTCCAATAATTGGAGCTCTTCCTCGTTCAAGCTCTCAAGGAAGAGAGAGTTCTCGTAATGAAAAGGATTAACCACCTCGCTGATCTCGCCGACGTGTTCATGGATTGAATCCTGGATGAAGGAGTTAAAATATTTTTCGAGCTCGGGATTGTTTTTGATTTCTTGATCGATCCCGTTGACCGCGTCTTCAAAGGAAAAAGCCATGATTTCCTGACGGGCGTTCGGGCCGGAGCGAATGAAATACAAGACCAGGGCCGCCGCGAGGAGCAAGGCAGCCCCTGCCCAAGTCCATCTTCGCTTCGGGAAAATTGCTGGCATCCATCGTTTTCTGCTTTTCCGCCCCGTCTTCTCTTCCGCTTCGAGTCCGGCCCTGAGTCTGGAGAGAGACTCCTGCCAGTGTTTGGGAGCTACCCGAGGAGTGAAAAGCGTCTGCGACTGCTTGTGGATGGTTTCGAGTCGCTCCCTGTAACCTCGGCAGGAAGCGCATTCGCTCAGATGGATTTTGAGGACTGCTTGTTTTTCGCGAGATAATCTCCCGTCGATTCCATCCGAGATCCGTTTTTCGATTTTCCTGCATCTCATGAAGCACCTCATTAAAAAAAGGGCTTGAGCTTTTCTTGGAGCATCTTCCTAGCTTTATGCATCCTCCAGGAGACCGTGTTCTCCGAGCAGCCGAGGATTTCAGCCGCCTGGCTGTGGGACATTCCCTGAAGGACCACCAGGTTGAAAGACGCTTTATACGCTAATGGGAGCGATTCGATGGCCTCGTCCAGTTTCTCCTTGAGCTCTCTCTTCAGCGAATCTCCCTCCGGCGACAGGGCCGTATAGGCGGCCTTGTCAAAAACCGGGGCGTTGTCTTCAAAATCCTCCCGGCCCCTCTCCTTCCCCTTTTTTTTGAGAAAATTCAATGTCAAATTCACGGCAATCCTGTAGACCCAGGTGTAGAAGCTCGACTTCTGCTTGAATCCTTCGAGCGCTTTGTAAGCGTACATGAAAGTCTCCTGGGTCAGGTCATCGGCGTCCTGATGGTTGCGGGTCATGCCGAAAATCGTATGGTAGACTTTTTCCTGGAGCCTTCGGGCAAGCTCTGCGAATGCGTTAATATTGCCTTTTTTAGCAAGCTCCACCAGCCTCTCATCGCCGAACTCTTCTATCCTGTCATTCATGGTATTAGACACTATTTAGACGAATTCCTTGGGGATTTCTGCCCGATTTTCTGACGATGTCCTATGATCATATTTTGTCAAAAGCCGCCCGTCCCCATAAATTCATCGCACAATGCTCCTTAGAAGCAAGAATGTCGCGACTGAGGATGCATGGGCTTATGCTCCTTGGAAGGATGGCAGGGAGCGAAGCGACCGGACACTCTTGGAGGAGGAACCTTTCACAGGTTCCCCCTCCAACGGGCGGCGGGAATACCCCCCGCCCTGCCACCCCTTCAAGGAGCATCCTCCCATGAATTCGTTTTTAAATGCTCATAGAAGGGAAATCCTAGGAAAGGGTTACGCTCCAAGAATATCCAAGGGTACCGCGACCGAAGATACATGGGATAATGCTCCTTGGAAGGGTGGCAGCGAGCGGAGCGAGCGTTGGAGGGAAACCCTAGGAAAGGGTTTCCCTCCAAGAGTATCCGGGTTGACCGTTCAGGCATTTGTTGATATGATTTGACCTCGATTTGGGAGGGATTATTTCTCATGATCGAACGATACACCAACCCGGATATGGGGGCTATCTGGACCGAGGACAACAAATACCGCAAATGGCTCGATGTCGAGATCGCCGTATGCGAGGCCTGGACGAAGCTGGGCAAGATTCCGGCGCCGGCCCTGAAACGAATCAAGACCAAAGCGGGGTTCGATGTCAAGCGCATCGAGGAGATTGAAAAAGTCACCAAGCACGATGTCATCGCCTTCCTCTCCTCCGTGGCGGAAAAGGTCGGCGGAGACTCCCGCTTTATCCACATCGGGCTCACGTCTTATGACATCGTCGATACGGCGCTTTCTCTTCTCATCCGGGAATCGCTCCAAAAGATCCAGAACCGCCTGGCCGAGCTAAAAAAAGTCCTGAAAAAAGAAGCCGTCAAGCACAAGAAGACCGTCTGCATGGGCCGGACGCACGGCGTCCATGCCGAGCCGGTCACATTTGGGTTCAAGGTGCTTGTCTGGTACGAAGAGATCAAGCGTCACCTAGCGCGCCTCGAGCGGGCGGTCGAAGTCATCAGCGTCGGACGGATCTCGGGATCGGTCGGAACGTATATTCACCTCGACCCTAAGGTGGAGGTCTTCGCCTTGAAAAAAGTCGGGCTGGAGCCGGCCAGAGTATCCACCCAGGTCCTTCAGCGCGACCGGCACGCCGAAGTCATGGGCGTCCTGGCCCTGATCGCCGCATCTCTCGAAAAATTCGCAGTCGAAATCCGCCACCTCCAAAAAAGCGAGGTGCTGGAGTTGGAAGAGCCGTTCACAAAAGGCCAGAAGGGCTCGTCCTCCATGCCCCACAAAAAGAACCCGGTCCGCTGCGAGCGCATCTCCGGGCTGGCCAGGCTCGTCCGCGGCAACCTGCATGTCGCCCTGGAGAACATTGCGCTTTGGCACGAGCGGGATATTTCCCACTCGTCGGCCGAAAGGATTATTTTCCCGGATTCCTTCGTTCTCACGGATTATATGCTGACCGAGATAACGGACATCATCAAGAACTGGGTCGTCCATCCGGACCGGATGGAGAAAAATATCCAGGCCACCCGCGGACTGATCTTCTCCCAGAGCATGCTCCTGGCGCTCACCCGAAAAGGATTGACGCGGGACGAAGCCTATCAGATCGTCCAAAGAAACACCCTCAAAGCCTGGAATGAGAACCTCGATTTCAAGGCCCTCGTCCTGGCCGACCCGGACATCCAAAAGCATCTCACGCGTGAGGAAATGGAGAGGTGCTTTTCGCTCAAGCCATACCTCGAAAAAATCGATTATATATTTGAAAGGGTCCTCGGCCATGAAAGTTAGAATACTTGTATCGTTCAAGGACAGTGTCCTCGACCCACAGGGGCAGACGGTCAAAAATGCCCTCCACACCCTGGGCTACGGATTCATCAAGGATGTCCGGCAGGGCAAGGTGTTCGAGATCGACCTCAAAGACATCCCTCGGGCAGAGCTCGAAAAAGCCATCCCCGAAATTTCGGACAAGGTCCTGGCTAATCCCATTATCGAAAAATTTACCTGGCAGATCATCGACGAATGAGACAGGAACAAACGATCTCCTCTCTCCCTCATTTGGAAAAGAGGTGTCAGGGGCGATTGGAAAGAGATTCGATAAGGAATAACGAACGTGAAATTCGGAGTCGTCGTTTTCCCGGGTTCAAACTGCGATTTTGATACGTTCCATGCCTTGAAGGACGTCGTCGGGCAGCCGACGACATATCTCTGGCATAAGGACCATGACCTCAAAGGGGTGGATTGCGTCGTCCTGCCTGGAGGATTTTCTTACGGCGATTATTTGAGGTCCGGCGCGATCGCCAGGTTCTCGCCCTTGATGCGGGAAGTCAGGGAATTTGCCGATCGGGGCGGGCTCGTCCTCGGCATCTGCAACGGCTTCCAGGTTCTGCTCGAACTGGGTCTCCTGCCGGGCGCCATGCTGAGGAATAAAAACCTCAAATTCCTCTGCCAGTTCGTCCACATCCGGATCGAGAACGACCGAACCAGCTTTTCTCATAGGGGAAAGAAAGGTCAGGTCCTCAAAATCCCGATCGCCCATTTCGACGGGAATTATTATGCGCCGCCCGAGGTCCTGCAGGACATCGAAAAGAACAAGCAGGTCATCTTCCGCTACGCGGATGAAAAAGGCCGGCTGAGCGAACAGGCCAACGTCAACGGCTCGCTCGATTGTATCGCCGGGCTGATGAACCGGCGGGGCAACGTCATGGGCATGATGCCCCATCCCGAACGGGCGTCGGAAGCGCTTTTGGGAAGCGAAGACGGTTTGGTTATTTTTAAATCGATGATCGCAAGACAATAATGTATCCTCATGAGCGTCCAAGCCCAGCATGGCGGGCGCGGCGCAACGAAAGGATGACATGATCGATAAAAAGATCCTTGATAACCACAACCTGACGCAAGACGAATACGCCCTCATCGTCAGCCTCATCGGCCGCGAGCCCAACCTCACCGAGCTGGGCATTTTTTCGGCGATGTGGTCGGAACACTGCAGCTACAAGAGCTCCAAATTCTATCTTCAGAAATTGCCCACCAAGGGAAAGCACGTCATCCAGGGGCCCGGCGAAAACGCCGGCATCATCGATATCGGCGGCGGGCTGGCCATCGTCTTCAAGATCGAATCCCACAACCACCCCTCCTTCATCGAGCCTTTTCAGGGCGCGGCGACCGGAGTGGGCGGCATCTTGCGCGACATCTTCACGATGGGGGCAAGGCCGATCGCCATCATGGATTCTTTGCGGTTCGGCCCCTTAACACTGCCCAAAAACAAATCCATCATGGACGGCGTCATCGCGGGCATTTCTTCCTACGGCAATTCGATGGGCGTGCCGACCGTCGGCGGCGATGTGTATTTTAATGACTGTTATTCCCTGAATCCGCTGGTCAATGTCTTTTGTCTGGGAGTCGCCAAGAAGGATAAGATTTTCTACGCGAAAACCGAAGGCGTCGGAAATTCCGTTCTCTATGTCGGCTCCAAGACGGGCCGGGACGGAATCCACGGCGCCACGATGGCCTCGGCGGAATTCGGCAAAGAAACAGAACACAAAAGGCCCAATGTCCAGGTCGGGGACCCGTTCAAGGAAAAGCTCCTCCTCGAAGCCTGCCTGGAAGTCATGGCCAAAGAATTGATCGTCGGCATCCAAGACATGGGCGCAGCGGGGCTCACCTGCTCGACATCCGAAATGGCCGCCAAATCGGGAACCGGCCTCGAGATTGACCTCGACCTTGTCCCCCAGCGCGAAGAGGGCATGAACCCGTACGAGATCATGCTTTCGGAATCGCAAGAGCGCATGCTGATCGTCACGAAGAAAGAGAAAGTGAAGGACGTCCAGGATGTCTTCGCCAAATGGGACCTGGACGCCGTCGAAATTGGCAAAGTGACCGAAGGCGGAAAGCTCAAGGTCTGGTTTAAGGGTGAAACCGTCGTCGATATTCCAGTGGCGGCGATCATCGACCTCTGCCCTGTTTATAAACGAGAATATAACGAGCCTGCGCGACCGAAGCAGGAATTCTTGTTGAACAAATATCCTTTGCCCAGGGATTACGGCAAAGCGCTCTTAAAGCTGCTCTCTTCTCCTACGATCTCCGATAAAGAATGGGTCTATCGGCAGTATGACCACCAAGTCCTGACCAACACGATGCTCCTTCCCGGTGCCGATGCGTCCGTGTTGAGGATCAAAGATACGAAGAAAGCCGTGGCCATGAAGCTGGATGGAAATTCTCTTTATACGTATCTCGACCCGAAGAGCGGTGCCATCGCGGCCGTGGCAGAGGCATGCCGCAACCTGGCCTGCGTGGGAGCCAGACCGATCGGCGTGACCAACTGCTTGAACTTCGGCAACCCCGAAAAACCAGAGATCATGGGACAGTTCAAGGAAGTGACCGAGGGGATGGCCGAAGCCTGCAACGCGTTTGCCATTCCTGTAACCGGCGGGAATGTCAGCTTCTATAACGACACCGAAGGGATCTCCATCTATCCGACGCCCGTGCTCGGCGTCGTCGGCCTGATCAAGGATTATGCCAAGGCGGTGACGCCCGGGTTCAAGAAAGAAGGACATGCGATCGTGCTCCTCGGCGAAAACAAGGAAGAGCTGGGCGGCTCGGAATATCTGAAGGTTTCGTTTACCGAAGAAAAAGGGACGCCGCCGGCCATCGACCTCAAGACGGAGAAAGCCGTCCAGGAACTCTGTCTCAGGGCGATCGAGGCCGGACTCATCCAGTCCGCTCATGATATTTCAGAGGGCGGGCTGGCCGTCTGCCTTGCCGAAGGCTGCTTCTTCAGCCGCGACAAAATCGGCTGCCGGATCGATCTTAAGGATGAATTGCGGCCGGATGCCCTGCTTTTTAGCGAAGCGCAGTCCAGAATCGTCGTTTCCGTTCAAGCCTCGAAAATGAAAACGCTCCTGGAATTGGCAAAAAAAAGAAAGGTCCCTGCAACAATGATCGGCCGGTCCGGCGGAAAAAATATCCAGGTGACTCACCGGGGAAAAAAGCTCATCAGCGTTCCTGTCAAGCAGGCCTTCAAAGCCTGGAAAGACGCGATTCCTGATTTCTTTAGAATAAAATAAGGAAAATCGCATGGCCGAAGAAATCTTTATTAGCCCTAAAAAACACGGCCGGATCATGGTCATGATCTCCGGCCGCGGTTCGAACTTCCGGGCTATCCATGACTCCATCCGGGCCGGGAAGATCGATGCCGAGGTCGCCCTCGTCTTCAGCAATCGAGAAGAGGCGGCGGGCCTGCAGATCGCCCAGGAACGAGGCCTGGAAACACTCTATATCAACCCGAAGCTCTATCCTGTCAAGGAGGATTACGATCAAGAGATCATCCGCCAAGCCCGCAAACGAGGCATCGACCTCATCTGCCTGGCCGGCTACATGAAAGTCTTGACGCCCATGTTCTGCAACGAATTCAAAAACCGGATCATGAATATCCATCCGGCCCTGCTCCCCTCCTTCCCAGGGCTCCATGTCCAGCAGAAAGCGATCGACTGGGGCGTCCGCTATTCCGGCGTCACGGTCCATTTCGTGGCGGCCGAGGTCGACATGGGCCCCATCATTGTCCAGGCCGTCGTGCCGGTCCTGCAGGACGACACGGAAGAGATATTGAGCGCAAGGATCCTGGTCGAAGAGCACAAAATCTATTCCGAAGCCGTGCGGCTCTTTTTTGAGGGCCGGCTCGAAGTCCGCGGCCGCCGCGTTTTTATCCGATAATCCCCGGGGTCATCTCCGGGGTCAAACCTACTCGTTACGCAACTTCCCCTGGATTATTGTGCGTAACGAGTAGGTTTGACCCCAATTTTTCTTTAATTACTCCGGCAATCTATATATAATAAGGACTCCCAAATTATCTGAAGGAACAACGGGCCGATGAAATCTGTCGATGAACAGTTCGAATACCTGAAAAAAGGCTGCGTCGAGATCATCCAGGAAGACGAGCTCAAGGCCAAACTCGCCCGCTCGATCAAAGAGAAGAAACCACTCAAGGTCAAAGTCGGGTTCGATCCTACAGCTCCGGACATTCACCTCGGCCACACGGTCATTTTGCGCAAAATGAAGCACTTCCAGGACATGGGTCATGATGTCGTCTTTCTCATCGGCGATTTTACGGGCTTCATCGGAGACCCTTCGGGCCGCTCGACGACACGCCCGACGCTGACCCGGGAAGAAATCGCAAAAAATGCCGAGACCTACAAAGCCCAAATTTTCAAGATTCTCGACCGCCAAAAAACGATCATCGACTTTAACTCCCGCTGGCTGGGCGCCCTGACCAGCTACGAGTTTATCGCGCTCAGCGCCAAGTACACAGTGGCCCGAATCCTGGAGCGCGATGACTTCACAAAGAGACTCAAAAATGGGTTGCCCATTTCCCTCCATGAAATCCTCTATCCTCTCTGCCAGGGGTATGATTCCGTGGCGCTGCGGGCGGATGTCGAAATGGGCGGGACCGATCAGAAATTCAACCTGCTTGTCGCCCGGGAGATTCAGCGAGAATACGGACAGGAACCGCAGGTGATCATCACGACGCCCCTGCTCGAAGGATTAGATGGCGTAGAGAAAATGAGCAAATCACTCGGCAACTACGTCGGCATCACCGAGCCGGTCAATGAAATTTTTGGCAAGATCATGTCGATCTCCGATCCGTTAATGTTCAGATACTACGAGCTCTTGACCGATGTTCCGCTGGCCCAGATCGAGCTCTGGAAAAAAGAAGCGGCCGCAAATAAGGTCAATCCACGCGACCTCAAGGTCAACCTCGCCAAGTCCATCGTCGCCGATTTTTGGAGTAAGGCGGAGGCCGATAAAGCGGCTGAAGAGTTCGATCGGATCTTCAAGGACAAGGAAAATCCGGAGGAAATCGAGCAAAAATTCATTTTGCCGGAGGATCTCACTCTATCAGTCTCAGATGGAGTTCAGGTTGGCGATAAAGTGGGAATAGATATTATTGGCCTATTGGTAAAGTATGGCATGTGTCCCTCCCGCGGAGAGGCAAAACGACTCATCCGCCAGGGAGGCGTCTATCTCGACGGCACACGCATCGAAGATATCGCATTAAAGCTCGAACTGAAGCCCGGAAAAGAATATATTGTGAAAATTGGCAAACGGCGCTTCTTCAAACTCATCCCCCAAGAAAAAAAATAGACCGATTTCTTTTTTCTCGCCCACTGTGGAAAATGAAGATCGCGCCGCCGATGGAAGGAAGGGGTTATAAAATTCCCCCGCCCCTTTTGGCGGATCCGCAAAGAGAGCAACCAGAACTTTTTTAGAAATACGGGCCGCATTTTGGGCTCGAAGAATAATTGAATCACGGGCCTCCGGGGAAGAAGGGAAGGATTTTGAAACATATGAAATGGCCTGAGACGATTGAGCAGGCACGAAAAATCCAGGAATCTCTTGCGACGAAAGTCCTCTATAGTGCTCTCCGGAAGGCGCCCAAGATCATCGCCGGTGTGGATGCGGCATTTTCAGAGAACCAGGTTTTCGCTGCTGCCTGTCTGTTTGCCTTTCCTGAGTTTGCTTTGCAGGATGAGGTGTACGCCGTTTCTCCAGTCAATTTTCCTTACATCTCGGGATACCTATCATTCCGGGAGGGCGAGGCAATCCTCCACGCACTTCGCCTCCTCAAGGCCAAACCCGACCTCATTTTAATCGACGGCCAAGGCATCGCCCATCCCAGGGGCCTGGGGATCGCGTTGCACATCGGCGTTCTGTTGGACCTTCCGACCGTCGGATGCGCCAAATCCCGGCTGGTCGGGGAATTTGAAATGCCCAGCTGGGAAAGGGGCGCCCACTCTCCCCTGCTCTTTCGAAATAAAATTGTCGGCGCCGTGGTCCGGACAAAAGATCACGTTCGGCCTCTTTTTATTTCCCCCGGCCATAAGGTCTCCCTCAAAAACGCTACGGAAATCGTTATTCAAACAACTCGCGGTTTCAGAATTCCGGAGCCTTTGCGAAGAGCGGATTTTCTTTCGAAACAGGTGAAGCGGGAATTTTCAACAGGTTAAATGAAGGGCGGCGACGACCTTTTTGTTTCCGCCGGATGTGTTGTTGAATATATCTACGGCTTTTTCCGTCGGGGCAACGCGCGCATCAATCCCTTGAGAACGCAGAAAAGAAACTGTTTCTTGGGGAACGGCCATCGCGCCGAGGTTTCCGGTGCCTATGATAAGGAGGTCGGGCTTCTAAGAGACTATTTTTTCGAGGTCTGCCGGCTGAAGCCGATGGCCTTCTTTCCTCCACCACGAGGCGTCCACTTTCTCCGGGTAAATAATGACATCCGAGGTATAGGTCTTTCCGTCGATGACGATTTTTCCAAACGCATATTGATCAATTTTCATATGTTTCCCCCTCCCGCGATTTCACCAGAGTCATCAAATTGAACCTGTCGATCGTCTATTCCTTGAAGTCCGGGGGCAGCATTTTCGGGCTCCGCCCGAATGCTTTCTTATAAATATTCGGATATTTATCTTTTCCACCAAGGAGCAGACAGGTCAAAGGCATGGCCTTTTTGGCCAAGGCCGACATCTTTGCGGAGAGCTCGCGAATATCCCACTGGGCCGTGGCGTCTTCCCGCAATCTCGAAATATGATAGAGCTCGCGGGCGTTAACCTTGAGCAGAGCCCGGCGGCGGTGGGCGTTGGTCAGAATATAATCCGCCGCCTGCCCGACATGATTTTTCAGCCGGAAATAGATGTCGTTTGTCCTCTCGATCATGTCCATAAATTCATGTCTTGCCCCAACCTCGTCGATCGAAGCCGGCACTGTCACGCCAAGCCGCGGATCATAACTCTGGCAGGTCAGTGTCGCCATGCGGTGGCGCTTGAGCTGGGCGAAACAGGAAGCCGAAAGGACGATGTCAAACGTGAAGTTGACGTACTCGAACTCGCGCAGCGGGAAGTCATAAAACTCCATCCGTTCGAAAGCGGCCATCACCAGCTCTCGTTTCCGGCGCGGCGCGAGCCCCTTGACCTTGGCCAGGCATTGCCCGTAAGAAAGCGATGACGTTGTGTGCAGGATCGACGCCAGGAGCTTGTCATCGCCGCCGCGTGTACAATCGACCAGGCGGGCCGTCTCATTGAGATGCGTCACTTCTTTTTTGGGGAAAGCGCCCGTCAGCTTCGCCGCGTCTTCCTTAAATTCTTCATAGGTCATCGCGTCAAAATCGCTGGATTCTGTAAATAAGATAATGGACGGCGCGACCTCCTTGGCCAGCTCAAAGATTTTTCCGTTGAGCTCCTGCAACTCCGCAAGTTTTTGCGCACCAAAACGCCGAATTAAAAACTCGAGGTTGCGCGCATTGATCGTCATCCCCAGCTGCCCTTCGGTGGCCAGACTTACGACATAGCGCGCGTCCTCCTTAGCCCAGCCTTCCGGAATTGCCTGTTTTTTGGGGATCGCAGCCAAGTCCGGATTCTTCTTAAAAAAATAGGGGCGCAGTTTTTCATAAAGCCTGCGGTAGAGGGAATTTTGAGCCCTGATGGTTTCGAGGAAAATCTCCTGTTTCCCGGCCTGCATGATCTCCGCGGGCAGGACAAAATCGTCTTTGAGCGTGATGTAGCGCTGGGATTTTTCCGTGTAGGAGCAGAGGCGGAACTTCTCGATCTCCTCGATGGCCAGCCGGCTGACGCCGATGATGTCGAAATTGAATACGGCATGCTCGGCCACCGAGTGATGGCCCATCTTGAAAATGATGTTCTGGTTGGAGCGGCGCGCCTTCTCGACTTCCTCGCGCGCCGCCCGCCGCAACTCGTCTACCGGGCGCGGGTCCCGCGAGATCCTGGCATAGGAAGCCGAAAGCGTCTCCGGCGTGATGTCCAGGCGAGAAGGGGAATGCTTTTTGAGGTCTTCGATGACCTCGCGGTCGATGTTGTACCCGGCCAGCAGGACTTTCATGGCTGTGTCTAAGATAAAAACACTCGCGGAAAATGTCAACGGCTTGGAGAAAACATCCCTTGCCCGACTCGATTTCCGAACAGTCAGTTGATTTGATGAAAATCTTGAATTATCATGGGACTCAAGCAGAGCTTCCCATGAAAAACAGGGAGATCGCCGCCCTCTTCAGCCGCATCGCCGATGCCCTGGAAATCAAGGGGGAAATCGGATTCAAGGTCATCGCCTACCGGAAAGCATCGCGAATTCTTGAAGATTTGGGAGAGGATGTCGAGAAGATCGCCGCCCAGAATAAACTCCAGGAGATTCCCGGCATCGGAAGCGGGATCGCGGCGAAAATCGAGGAGTATCTCAAAACCGGCAAGATGAAAAAATACCAGGAAGCCCTGTCGGGAGTCCCGGAAAGCCTGCTCGAGCTTCTCGAAATCCAGAATATGGGCGGAAAGACCATCCATCTCGTTCAAAAAGAGCTGGGCGTCCGGAACCTCGAAGACCTGAAAAAAGTGATCGCCGACGGGTCGATGGCCAAACTCTACGGCATGGGCGAAAAAAAAGTGGAAAACATCCGGAAAGGGATCGAAGCCTACCAGAAAGTCCAGGAGCGCATTTCGATTTATGAGGCCAGCTCGATCGCCGACGAGGTCATCGACTACCTGAAAAAGATGCCCAAGATCAAGCGGATCTCCGCGGCCGGCTCGCTACGCCGCATGAAAGAGACCATTGGCGATATCGACATCCTGGCCAGCGGAAAGGACGGCACCGAAATCATCCGCTATTTCGTCAAGTACCCCAAAGCGCTGCGCGTTCTGGCCGAAGGCTATACAAAAGGTTCCATTGTCACCAAGACCGAAACGACGGAACGCCAGGTGGACCTCAGGATCGTCGACGACTCGGAATTTGGGTCGGCTCTCCAGTATTTTACAGGGTCGAAAGCCCACAACATCAAGCTCCGCGGGATGGCCAAAGACCACGGTCTCAAGATATCCGAGTATGGCGTCTTCAAGGACCGGAAAAACCTCGCCAGCAAAGAAGAAAAGGATATCTATCGCGTCCTGGGCCTGCCGCTCATCCCCCCGGAAATGCGCGAAGACCGCGGGGAGATCGAGCTCAGTTGTAAAGGGAGGATTCCGACAATCGTCGATTATTCGGACATCAAAGGCGACCTCCATGTCCATTCGGAATGGAGTGACGGGAACCTCAGCCTCAGGGAAATCGCCGATCTCGGCCGCAAAATAGGCTACGAATATATCGCCATCTGTGACCATTCCCAATCGGTCAAGTACGCCCATGGCCTGAGCCCGGAACGCTTAAAAAAACAAATCAAAGAGATTGACGAGCTCAACCGCGCCCTGAAAGGGATTAGGCTCCTCAAAGGCACGGAGGCGGATATCCTTCAGGACGGAAGGCTCGATTTTTCAGACGCGCTCCTGAAGGAGCTCGATTTTGTGGTGGCGGCCGTCCACAGCAGCTTCAAAAGAAACGTCACCGAGAGAATCATCAAAGCCATGGATAATCCTTATGTCAAAACGATCGCCCACCCGACCGGGAGGCTGATTTCAGGGCGGGAAGGATACGACGTGGACCTGGAAAAAGTCCTCGAAGCCGCCAAGAAAAAAGGAAAAGCCCTCGAGCTCAATGCCTACTTCGACCGCCTGGACCTCAACGAATTCTACCTCAAGAAGGCCAAGGATCTCAGCATTCCCATCACGATCGGCACCGATACGCACTACGCCCACGGCCTGGCCATGATGCGCTTCGGCGTCGGAATCGCCCGCCGGGCTTGGCTCGCGAAAAAAGATATCCTGAACACGCTCCCCCTGGAAAAGCTTCGAAAAAAATTTGCGGGAAAATAGGGTCTCTGTAGACCAATCACTGAAGCTTCAAAATATGTGATATCCAAGAGGCATGGGCATCTCCCCAGAGCCCCCATAGCGGAGGGAGGCCCCGGACACTCTTGGAGGAGGACCCTTTCACAGGGTCCCCCTCCAACGGGCGGCGGGAATACCCGCCCGCCCTGCCACCCCTCCAAGGAGCATCCTCCCATGAATTCATCGCCAAATGCTCCTTGGAAAGGAGGCAGAGAGCGAAGCGAGCGTTGGAGGGAAACCCGGAATAAGGGTTTCCCTCCAAGAGTATCCGACGGGACTAGTTCCCCAGGGGGCGAAGGGGAGATGCCCATGCCTCTTGGATATCAGATAGAGGGAGATGCTTACACAAGAACATTCTTTTTTGACTCATCTGCCCCCTTTGCATATAATTTCAAAGCTTAAAGGAGACGAACGATGAACCTCTCGAAATTTTCAATGAAGAAACTGTTGGGAATGGCCGCCAGGGCCGAGATCGATGCCAATAAAACCTATGGCAAGCTGGCCGGACGGGTTAACAATCCGCTGCTCAAAGAAAAATTCGCCATCCTGGCCTTTGAAGAAAAGAAACATGAAAGGGTTGTCCGCAATTTGTTCAAGTCGATGTACAAACCGGAGGCCATCGAAATTCCCAAGGCCGTGGACCCCGCTCTGCTCCCGGCCGTTGTGATCAAACCCTCATCGTCGCTTACCGATATTCTCTATCAGGCGATGAATGCCGAGCAGTCCGCGCAAAATTTCTACGCCGGGCTTGCCCCCCGAGTCAAGGCCGAAAAAAGACGCATGCTCGAATACCTGAGCAAGGTCGAGAAAAGCCACTACATGATACTCAAGAGCGAACTCGTGATGGCCCTGAATTTCGAGGACTACGCCGAAAAAGACATCGACAAAGTCGTCAGCTGATCAACGCTCTAATCTTCAAGCTTTCATTTCGACGGCGATCTTGAGCACGACCTGAAATTCCTTTCTACCCGCCGCCCTTGGAAGAATCAAACAAGTTCTCCGATTTGCTTTCCGCGGCGCTTGCGTAATATTATTTTTCGGGGAATCGATTCCAGAGGAGGTGCAGGGATGAGCCGTTTTAGATTAAGAAACATGATCTTTTTTCTCAGTGGATTTCTGATGGCGTTGCCCGCGATCACCCAGGTCGTCGGGCCGGAGAAAAAGATCATCTCGGGAGGCGCCGACAACCGAACGGCCGATTATGTGCGCCAGAACATCGAATCCATGGAGCGCGTTCCCTTCGACGGGATCTGCATCAACGTCTACACCAAGAAGAACGGAAAGGTCGAGCCTTATAATCTCCGCGTTATGGATCCGAACCCGTTCGCCTTCGAGGATTTTGCAGACTCCATCGCCGATCTCAAAGCCACCAAATTCAAGCGCTTTAAGGATAACTTTCTCTGGGTATGGATCGCCGCCGCGCCCGGGGCCGTATCGATGGACTTTTTTGACGACTATTCCGTCGTCATCAATAATTGGAGAACGGCCGCCCGGATCGCCAAGGAGGGCGGCTACCGCGGCTTTTTTGTCGATACGGAGCAATATGACACTCAATGGGGGCCCTTTGCCTGGACCCGCGTCAAATATAGCGACACAAAAACCCAGGCCGATTATGCCGCCCAGGCTAAAAAGCGCGGCGCCGAGGTCATGCGCGCCATCAACGAAGTCTATCCCGATATCCACATGCTCTGGTTCTTTGGATATTCCGCCAACGGTCCCGGCCGTTCGCACTTCGGAGCCTATGCCTTTGTCCCGGACTTTATCGACGGCATGCTGAGCGAGGCCAAGCCCGAGGCCCGGATCATCGACGGGTACGAGCAGTCTTACGGCTATAAAACAAAAGCGTTCTTTGCCGAAGCCCGCGACCTGATGAAAAACAAAATGAAGGCGACGAGCTCAGTCAAGGACAAATTCGAAAAAAATCATGAAGCGGGTTTCGGACTGTGGTTGGATGGCCACGGCTCAGTCCTGGGCTGGAACCCGGCGGATTTCCTCAAGAACTATTTCACGCCCGAGGAGTTTGAATATTCGCTTCATCAGGCCCTCAGCCATACGGACCAGTATGTTTGGGTGTGGTTTGAGAGAGGCAGCTTCTGGACCGGATCGAATGTGCCGTGGCCGTATTTCCGGGCACTCACGGAAGCCCGCCAGCCTCATCTCGAGCCGCCCGCATCCATTCCGAAAAACCCACCGCCCGGCGCGCCGCCACCTCTTAAAATCGGCGGCTATGCGGGTGAAGATGCGGCTCTGCTTCTCGGGACAAAATATCGCTGGCTTGGCGAGCTGGGTCGGCGTTGGCGCTGGCGGCCCGACTTTCGAAACAGGGGCTTCGAAGAAAAATGGCAGGCCTTCGAATTTGACGACAGCCAAGGTTGGCGGCCGCTCTTGACGGGAATCGAGCACTGGGAGGTCGAAGGATATAAATATGAATGCGCCTCCTGGTACAGGCAGCGCTACGATGTGCCGCCGCTTCCGTTCGGCAAAAAGGTCTATCTGGCTTTCGAATCCATGAATGAAACGCTCTGGCTTTGGATCAACGGCAACCTTGTCGACCCGGACAAAGCGACCCTTGCCGCCAACGGAAAACCGCTGCTCGTCGATGTGACGGGGCTCTTGCGCAGCAATCAGCAAAATTTGATCGTCGTCCGCCGATCCTCCGGCCTCGAGCCTGGCGGCGGCTGGAAGAGCGTCAAGGTCCTGGCTGAAAAATAAAAGGAGCCTGCCGAGACAACCGGGTTCTGGGTCCAAAAAGTTTCTCTCCGGCCTTGATCCAGGAAGGCAGTATCTCCATAAAATTCTTCATGATTTGGTATGTTCGTTTTTCGTAGAGCTTAGGATCTCCATAAGCCTCGCCGCCCCGGATTCCGACGATATCGCTGACCGCGCGGAGAATGAGGCAGGCCGTCTGATTCCGTTTAGCGGTGTAGGCAATCGCCCCGGATTCCCAGTCGGCGGCAATGGCCCCGAATTTTTTCTTGAGCTCGGGAATGTCATCGACCCGGATATCCCGATCCGCAGATACAAGAACGGACTCAACCACCGGAGTCGGATACGGCTTTGCCAGCCAGGCAAGGTCCAGCGTCGTAGCGTAGTGTTTCAAGGCGGCCTCGGAATCTCCCATCTGCTCCACAATGTCATAGACGACGGTTTTATTGACAAGAAGGATATCGTTGACACGAACGGAGCCTTCAAATCCTCCGCAGGTCCCGCAATTGACCAATAAAACGGGATGCCATCGGTCGATGGCGTACTGCGTGGATGCCGCGGCATTGATCTTTCCCCATCCTCCCTGAACATAGACGACGGATTTTCTTTGATCGCCGATTTTGATCTCGGACGGAAAAAATTCGCCAAATGGAGTCGCGCCGGTTTTGACTCGAGCAAAATACTCGCGGACGGGATTCCATTCCGCGTCGGCTGAAATCAAGACAACGATATCCACATGTTCTGAAGAAAAAAGACGACTCGAATCGGGAAATCCGAAAAGAAAAACGGATAACACAATAAATAATAAAAATATCTTTTGTTGTTGCAAGGCATTCCTTATGAACGGAGTCCGAGAACGATCATTGCCTCGTCGATGTTTAATTTAGCCTTTCATGACGCCGATGGGGACGACACGGACGACCAGGCGGCCGAGGCCGACTTCGTGGGAAACCCTGACCACTTCATCGACGTCCTTGTAAGCCCCGGCCGCTTCTTCCGCGACCCCCTTCCAGCTCGTTGATTGGAGCTCGATGCCTTTTTTGGCCAGCTCATCCCGGATCTGCTCGCCGCGGAAGCGGCGCAGCGCCTCATGCCGAGACATCAAACGCCCCGCCCCGTGCGCCGTCGAGCTGAAGCTCTTCTCCTCGGCTTCCGACGTCCCGACCAAAAGATACGAAGCTGTTCCCATGCTGCCCGGAATGATCACCGGCTGACCGACGGCACGATAGGCCTCCGGGATTTCCATCCGGCCCGGGCCAAAGCTCCGTGTCGCACCCTTGCGGTGGATACAGAGGTCTTTCTCTTTCCCCTCAATCATGTGCTTTTCGATCTTGGCCACATTGTGGCAGACGTCATAGACTTGGCGCATCCCCTGCGAGCTTCCCAGCACTTTCTTGAAGACATCCCTCACCCAGTGGGCGATCATCTGCCGGTTGGCAAAAGCATAGTTGACCGCCGCGCACATGGATTGGTAATATTGCCGGCCCAGCGGCGATTGAATGGGGGCATTGATCAATTCCCGGTCCGGAAGACCTTTGATGCCGAACCTGTCCTCCATGGACAGAATGTAATCCGAGGCCACTTGGTGGCCCAGTCCCCGGCTTCCGCAGTGGATCATGACCAGGACCTGTCCTTCGGCATCGATACCGAATACCTTGGCTGTATCTTTTTCATAGATCTTGTCCACTTTCTGGAATTCGAGGAAATGATTGCCGGCGCCAAGGGTGCCGAGCTGCGGGAGGCCGCGCTCCAGCGCCCGGTGGGAAACATGGTTCCAGTCCGCCTCTTTCATCCTCCCCTGCTCCTCGGTCATCTGCAGGTCGTTTCTTGTGCCGTAGCCGTTTTCCACGGCCCATTCCGCGCCCTTGATCAAGATTTCCTTGAGGACGTTCTGGCTGAGCCTGGTCACACCGCCTTTGCCGACTCCGGCCGGGACTTCCTTGAAGATTTCGGCCAGCAGCTCTTTGCGTTTCGCCGAAACATCTTTTTCCATATAGTCCGTCCGCAGCAGGCGCACGCCGCAGTTGATGTCGTATCCGACACCGCCCGGAGAAATAATTCCCTCTTCAAGGTCGAAGGCGGCCACGCCGCCGATTGGAAAACCGTAGCCCTGGTGGGCGTCGGGCATGACATAGGCCATGCGCTGGATCCCCTTCAAACAGGCGACGTTCTTCGCCTGCTCGAGAGTCTGGTCGCCCTTTACGGATTCGAGGAGTTTCCGCGAAGCATAGATGAGCGCCGGAACCTTCATCTCCCCGTGCTTGGGAATCTCCCAAGTATTGTCGTTGATTCGTTTTAATTCAACCATGGCCAGACCTCATTTAGAATTATATCATTTTCCCGGGCCAAATCATCGCATTTGGCGAAAAGGCGGCATTTCCAATTCCGTGCTAGGCATGGGAAATGAGCTCTGCCAAAAATTGTCAAAAATAGTGCTTGACAAATCCATCCATGCGTATTATATGTATAATACACTTTAATGAGTGCGGAGGCGACATGATCCGATTCTCGATTGATTCAAGCTCCTCCGTTCCCATCTATCAGCAGGTCATCCAGGTGATAAAACTGGAAATCCTCTCTGGCAGACTGAAAACCGGCGACCAGCTTCCACCCATCAGAGAACTGGCCAAAATCCTTAAGTTAAACCCCAATACTGTAGCAAAGGCTTATTACACTTTAGAAGAGGAAGGGTTCACCGAGAGCAAAAGAGGAAGCGGCAACTGGGTCAACACTAAGAACCTAAAGCTCGACAGCTTCCGCCGGGGGATGCTGGAGGACGAATTCAGGCTTTTCCTGGACCGGGCTTTTTCCTTAGGAGCCCGCCTGGAAGACCTCAAAAATCTAATGGAAAGGTATGCGGCCCATGAATCAAAACGTGCTTGAAGTCCGCAATTTAAAGGTCCGCTTCGGAAAGAAGGTCGCTCTGGACGACATCAATGTTCGATTCCAGAAAGGGGAATCCGTCGTTATCGCCGGCAGCAACGGCGCCGGGAAGAGCACTCTGCTGCGCTGCCTCGCCCGGGTCATCCATCCGGACAGGGGACAAATTATCTATGCTGGGGACATGACGCGGCAAAAAATTGCCTTTATCTCGGACGGCCTCAGCCTGTTTGAGAACATGACGTTGAAGCAGGGCCAGGATTTTCATCGAAGAACCTTCCATATTCAAGATCCCGATGAGTCGTTCTTTCAACAGCTTCATTTCAACCTGAACCAGAAAATCAAAAACCTTTCGGTGGGCGAGCGCACGCTTTACCATCTTTCCTTGCTCCTGGCCCAGAAGCCGGCCGTCCTGTTGATCGACGAAATCATCCATGCCGTCGACCCCTATTTGCGAGAAAAATTCCTGGAGGCGGTGATCGAAGCCATCGACAAGTACGGAGCGACGATGATCACGATCAACCACACCTTTTCCGAAATCCAAAACATTCCCGAGCGGGTTCTCATCATGGAAGGCGGCCGCTTTATCCTGGATGAAAAAAGCGAACAGCTGAAGGCAAAAATCAAAAAGGTCGTCACGGATGCCGAGATTCCTCCGGAGATTCCGTTCGTCTTTAAGAAAGAATCAGTCTTTGGAAAGGAATATTTTGTTTATCCTTTTCAGGATGATTTCCGCCGCAAATATTCCTATGATTTTCAGAGCCTCGAGCTGGGCGAAATCATCAAAGCTTTGATCGGGAGCGAATATGCTAAAAAAAGAATGTCGTGACATCCTGATTCAATCTTTCTTTTTTGCGGTCGCCATGGTCGCCCTGCCGGCGGTCATTTTCTTGACCCGGATCATCCCCAAACAGCCGTATGCCGCTATTTTTATGCCTGTCTTTCAAAGCGGCATGCTTTTCTGGGCCCTTTTCATGGGCGTCTCCCTTTTCTCATCCGAGCGCGGGCAAAAAGGGATGGAATATCTCCTCTCGCTCCCCTATTCAAAACTCCAACTTCTCGGCATCAAAGTCCTTCCGCGATTTCTTTCCATTCTGTTTTTTTACCTCGTTTTTCTCATTCTCTATTATCATGGAGGAAGAGACTTTGTCGCTCTCGCTTTGTTCTCTTTATCCTTTCTTTATTTCGTTCTTTTTTTCATTTCGCTCTCCCTGTCGGCATTGTCCGACAACTTCCTTGTCATCAGCCTGGTGTCGCTGTTTGCGCTCGTCGTCTTCAATGAAATCTTTTTTCTGATCCTCTGGCTACTCATGCGGGCGGAAGGAATCAGCGATTATTCCTGGTCTGAAATAAGTTCGACTTTTCTCAGTCTCCAATGGGAGGGCGAATCTTGGCTGCCTTTTCCTGTCCTCATCCTCGCTGCTATATTCCTGCTTTTCCCGCTGGGGCTGGCCATGCTATTTTCTTTCAGGAGATTCGACGTCCGCCCTTCAAAGATTTACGGCCGCAGATATTTCAAATTTCTCACCCCGCTCCTCATCTTGGGAATCCTTTGCGCCGCGCTCACTGTTTGGATTGGAATCGACCGTGGGCCGAAATACTTTTATCTTACCCAAGACCACAAGTTGATCGAATCGGCGTACCTCTATACAAAAATCTATGATCAAAACAATGTCTCAAAGCTCAGCGTCCATTTTTTCCCCTATTCTTTCTGGGACAATCCCCCGTATCTCTATTATTATGACTGGGGGAATGGTTTAGTCAGGCTGAATACAGCCACGGCGACCTCGGAGACGATTTATTCGGAGCCGAAGATCCCCCGCAAGCGCTATTGGGATTATTATCGCCGATTCAAATACGGAAATACCCTTGCCCTATTTGAACCTGGTCGAACCGGCGATGAACTCCTTCTCGTCCAGATCGACGCCACTACGAAAGATGTGACCAAGATCTCCTTCAAGCATGACTTTTTCAAAAACTCAAGCGCGCCCGTGATCTTGGATACAGGCATCCGGGAAGGAAAAAGGTTCTGGCTCGTCTTTTTTCAATGGACCGCCAACCACCCGCTGCGCCTTTGGGAAGATGGACATGTGGACAATTTGGAGGTCAAGGCTGAGCTCCTCGATCAGAATTCAGCCGAATATGCTAATGGTCTGCTTTTCCTGTCGAATGCGGATTTCACCCTCGTTCTCAAAGAGACGGACAATACTTTTGCTGTCGTCAAGAAAATTGCCAAGGGTTACAAGGCTTGGCATTGGGTGGGCCTATGGCCATATTTTTCGGACATCGGCAATGACATGCGGATCAAAGAAATCTATGGACAAGATCAAGCCCGGCTCGTCCGGATCGACTTGGAAACACTGGAGATCGAAGATCTCGGCGAATGGAAAAGAAGCGAGGATGGGAATTGGAGTGTCCTGCGCTTTATCACCCCCCACGAGTTTTATTATGTTGAGGAAAATGGGCGTGACCGGACGATCAAAATCTTCGGACTCGAGGGACGCCAAAAGACTTTGCTAAAAACATTTGAAAATTTCGACTTTCGACAGAATAAATACCAGATCGAAATCTCAAAAGGTGGAATTGTGATTCAGAGGCGAAAAAAGGTCCAGGTCTATTCCCTGCCGGACTTCCAAGAGATTAAATACAAGAAACTTGGATGATTCGGATTCGATAGAAGAAAGTATTTTATGTCGGCCTACATATCGACGACGACCTGGATGGTGACATAGTCTTCCTGCCGGATTTTCATTTGATTGTAGGTAATGGCCTTGACGCTGCCGAAAATTTCGTATTTGTGAACGCCTTGATCACCTGAAAAAGAGGCCTGCAGCCCAAATCCTTCCGGCTTTTTCTCGATTTTCACGCCTTCGACAGCGCCCAGTAGGAAATTTTCCGTGTCCAGCAGGAAGAGAATTTCTTCGAGGAATCTCACCAACATCTGCTCCAGGTCACTGCCCAGGACATCGATCGGGAAAGTCACTCTCTTCTCGATTTTCTGCCAGTCCCACATGAGCGAGGCCACGGCCAAGGCTGAGTTGGTAAAGGCCTCTTCCAGCGTCTCGCCGAACGCCATGAATTTGCCGTCGGCCGTGTGGTCAAGAATGATGTAGCGGTCCATGCTGCAGCCCTATTATCTCAGAAAAAAGATGCGATTGCCAAGTCAAGATTTTTGCAATGGTCAAATTATGAAAAGACGCCGGCAATGGGCGTCTGGCAGAAGGAGCACTTGCCGTCTTTGATCTTGTTTTCATCCACCCAGAAACCGCTCCGCTTGATCAGGGGCTTCTGGCAGTTGGGGCAAAAGGTAAAATCGCCCTCCCCCATAACATTCCCGACATAAACATAGCGCAGCCCCTCTTTTTTCCCGATCGCCAAAGCCTTTCGCAATGTGTCGAGGGGCGTCGGCCGCGCCTCGGTGTATTGATAATCCGGATGGAAACGGCTGATATGCCAGGGGATTTCCCGGTCGACCCCGGCAATAAAGCGGGCGAGGTTCCGAAGCTCCTCCTCGCTGTCGTTCATCCCGGGCACGACGAGCGTCGTGATTTCCACCCAGATCTTGAGCGCCCTCATCAACTTGATTGAATCCAGGACGGGCTGAAGCCGTGCCTTGCAGACCTTTTTATATGTCTCCTCGCGGAAAGCCTTGAGGTCCACGTTGGCGGCGTCCAGGTAGGGCTGTATGGTTTCCAGCGCCTCGACAGTCATGAACCCGTTCGTTACGAAATTATTGCCCAGGCCGGCCTGCTTGGCGAGCTTGGCCGTGTCGTAAGCATATTCAAAAAAGATCGTCGGCTCCGTGTATGTATAAGAGATGCTCCGGCAGCCGCGGTCCAGGGCTTCCCGGACGACATCCTGGGGCAAAAGCTTATAGCCGCGCTCGCCCAGTGCATCCTTTTTTGAGGATTGAGAAATCTCCCAATTCTGGCAGAAGGGGCAGCGAAAATTACAGCCTACGGTGGCGATGGAAAAAGAGGTCGTTCCGGGCAGAAAATGGAAAAACGGCTTTTTCTCGATGGGATCGACGTGGGCGGCGATCACCTCGCCATAAGCGTGCGTCACGAGCTTTCCTTCGCGGCTTTCCCTGACGCCGCAAATTCCCCACTTGCCTTGGGCGATCTGACAGCGGTGGGCGCAGAGATTGCAGACTACCTTGCCGCCTTCGAGCGGCTCATAAAGCATCGCTTCTTTGATCATCTAAACTTGAGGCCAGGATAAAATTGCTTGGCCGAAGGACAGAGGCGCCGCAGAGCGCATTCCGGGCATTTGGGCTTGCGGGCCTGGCAGACGTGCCGGCCGTGGTTGACGAGCATGTAATTGAAATCCAGCCAGTATTTTTTGGGGACAATGGCCAGAAGGTCCTGCTCGATCTTCTCAGGGTCCTGCTGCTTGCTCAATCCCAGTCTTCCCGAAAGGCGCTTGACATGGACGTCGACGGCGATCCCTTCGGCTTTTCCATACCCCGAGGAAAGGACGATATTGGCCGTTTTGCGCGCCACGCCGGGAAGCGTGATGAGCTCGGCCATGGTGTCGGGAACGCGGCCGCCGAAGTCACCCAAGATTTTCTGGGTGGCGCCGATAATGCTCTTGGCTTTGTTCCGGAAAAAGCCGGTCGGCCGGATCTCCATTTCGAGCTCAGCCTTGTCGGCCTTGGCGAACGCTTCGGCCGTCGGATACTTTTTGAAAAGACCGGACGTGATTTTATTGACCCTTTCATCCGTGCATTGAGCGGAAAGAATCGTCGAAACGAGGATCTCGAGGGGGGTTTCAAATTGGAGGGCGGTCCGGCTGTTCGGGTATCTCTTTTCCAGGATTTTTATGATTTTGACGACCCGCTCCTTGGCTTTATCCATGGTTCAAGGGCCGATGTGGAACAGGTCCTGGGCCACGTGGAAATCTTCGACGTTGTAATAATCTGGGAATTTTTGGAGCAGGTCGATTTCCGATTTGATCATGAAGAAATGGCTTCTCTCGACGCGGCTCAAGTATTCGAGGATTTTTTGGCTCTGGGCATCCTCCATGGTCTTCCGCGAGTCTTTATAGAAATCTTCGGCCTGCTTTTCCTTCAGGAGGGCGAGCTTGAACAAATCAAGGACCGAGGATTTTTCGTCGATGGGGACAGACTTGAGGGGCAGGTCCGACCGGTCCGGCACCTTCAGCTCCTGGCCGGGGAACCGATCGGCAAACAGCCTCTCCAGAAGGGCGCGGTGGCGCTCCTCTTCATGTCCCAAGAATTTCAACTTCTGCAAAAGGACTTCATTTTTCACGCGATCCTGAAGGTTGCGATAGATCGAGGCCGCATCGATTTCCGCCCTCACGGCGATCGCCAGAATCTCAGCGGGCTTTAAAGTTGCGTTCAAGCTCATCTTCGGCTCCTCTTTCAAAGCGGAACGAAAACGATCAATTAGAATTTAACGAATTTTTCTTTGGGCGTTCCGCAGACGGGACATTTGTCGGGAGCGTTGCCTTCCATGGTGAATCCGCACACCGAGCAGACGTAGATCGGCGTCGCCTCGACGTCTTTCCCTTTGGCTAAAGCTTCCTTGGCCTTTTTATACAGGCCGGCATGGACCTCCTCGGCTTTCAAGGCGCGTTCGAACATCATGAGCGCCATCTTCTCACCCTGTCGCTCGGCGACGGCCTTATAGGCGTCGTACATCTCGGTCACTTCGAAATTTTCTCCGCCCACGGCGGCCGTCAGGTTATCGGCCGTCTTGCCGACGGCGTCCAGAGTCCGCAGATGGTTCGTGGCATGTACCTGCTCGGCATAGGAATTGGCGCGAAAGAGCCGGGCCACATTCGGCCAATTTTCCTGCTGGGCCTTGTCCGCAAATGCTAGATACTTGATATGCGCCTGGCTTTCGCCGGCGAACGCGTTTTTGAGATTTTCTTCGGTCATCTTTCTCATGGGATACCTCCTTATAGTTTAACCATCTTTTCGATCGCCCCCCGCGCTCTCTCGCGGATCTCGGGAGGGACTTCAACGCGATAGATCATTTGTTCCAATGCCGTGTAGACCTTTCTCAGGTTGATCTTCTTCATGTTGGCGCAAAAGGCCAGGTCATGGGCGGGATAAAAATTCTTGGCTGGGTTGTCTTTTTTCAACCTGTAGATGATGCCCGCTTCCGTGCCCACGATCACATCCTTGCTTTCGGTCTGCCGGGCCTCCTTCACCATTTTTCCCGTGGACAGGACTTTGTCGGCCAGGTCGATGACTTCCGGCCGGCATTCGGGATGGACCCAGACTTCCGCCTCCGGGTACATCTTTTTTTTCTCCCGGACATCACGGGCCAGGATATTGTTATGGACATAGCAATAGCCATCCCAAGGAATGATGGTCTTGCTGACCTGGCGGGCGACGTAAGCGGCCAAATTTTTATCCGGGGCGAAAAGCACCTCGCGGCCTTCGACGGAGTTCACGACTTTGACGGCGTTCGATGATGTGCAGCAAACATCGCACTCCGCCTTGACCTCGGCGGACGTATTGACATAGCAGACAACGGGCCTTCCCGGATACCGCTGTTTCCAGGCCGTGAGTTCAACCGCGGTGATCATGTCGGCCATGGGGCAGCCGGCATGGATCTCGGGCAGCAGGACGGTCTTTCGAGGAGAAAGGATGGACGCCGTTTCGGCCATAAAATGCACGCCGCAGAAGACGATCACCTCTTCCTCGACGGCCGCCGCCTTCTGGCTCAACTCCAGGGAATCCCCGACATAGTCGGCTACGTCCTGGACTTCGCCCAGCTGATAGTTGTGGGCCAGGATGATCGCATTCCTCTTTTTTTTGAGCTCGCGGACCTTTTGGGAAAGCGAGTCCTTGTCCGGGTCTTCGATCATGGCGGATTATTTGTGAAGCTTCGCGCCGCAGCTCACACAAGTATCTTCGGCCTTGTTCGTATATTTCCCGCACTCCGGACATTCCTCAAGCTCGATCTCGCAGTGGTGGCAGGCGCAGACCGCTTCCATTCCTTCCAGGGGTCCTTCGCAGTAGGGACAGCAGCACGCCGCTTCCCCTTCTAGTTCTTCCGCGCTTTTCGCGGCCGCGGGGGCCGCTTCCTTCCCCCCGGGCTTTTGCTTTTCTTGATAATCCTCGATCGCTTTATGGAGGGCGTCCGCGCCCAGGTTCGAGCAGTGCAGCTTATTTTTCGGCAGGCCGCCAAGCATCTCGGCCACTTTATCGTTGGTGATGTCCATCGCCTCTTCGAGCGTCTTTCCCATAGCCATCTCAGACACCATGCTGGATACGGCGATGGCCGCGCCGCAGCCGAACGTCTGGAACTTGACATCGGTCAGACGGCTGTCCTTGACCTTGATATAAAAGGTCATCATATCCCCGCAGACGGGGTTGCCGACCTCCCCGATGCCGTCGGCATCCTTAATGACACCCACGTTGCGCGGGTTTTGAAAATGGTCCATCACTTTTTCTGTGTAAATCATTTCCCCTTCTCCTCCAGATATTTTGTATAGAGCGGAGACATTTTTCGCAGCCGTTCGATGATCGGCGGGAACGCTTCGAGCAGATAGCCGATATCTTCGGCCGTGTTGTCCTCAATGAGGCTGAAGACGAGCGACCCCTGGGCCGTGGCATGGTCGAGGCCCATGGCCAGCAGGACGTGCGATGCCTTCAGGGCTTTTGACGTGCAGGCAGACCCGCTCGAGGCCGCGATCCCCTTCATGTCGAGGCCTAAAAGCATTCCCTCACCCTCGATGAACTCGATGCAGAAGCTGGCATGGTGAGGGAGGCGCGCTTCCCTATGGCCGGTGAGGATGACATGCTCCACCGTATTGGGAAGTTGATCGATCAGCCGATCCCGAAGGATTTTGGCCGTTTTCGACCTCTCGGCCATTTTGATATGGGCGATCTCAGCCGCTTTTCCCAGACCGACAATCCCGGCCACGTTTTCCGTACCGCCCCGCCGTCCGCCTTCCTGAACCCCGCCGTCGATGAACGGCAGAATCCGGACGCCTTTTTTCAGGAAGAGGGCCGCGCTGCCCTTGGGACCGTAAAACTGGTCGCCGGCCAGGCTGAGGGCATCGACCCCCAGTGTCCGGACGTCCACCGGGATATTTCCCACGGCCGCCACCGCATCGGTATGAAAGAGCACGTTGCGGGTCTTGCAGATCTTGGCGATTTCAGAGACGGGTTCGATCGTCCCGACTTCGCTGTTGGCCAGCATCACGGAAACAAGGGTCGTCTCCTTGGTGATGGCCTTCTCCACGTCCTCCGGATGAAGCATCCCTGTCTTGTCAACCGGAACCAGCGTGGACGCTATTCCGAGTTTTTCCAGGCTCTTGGCCGAATTCAGGACCGAGAGATGTTCGACGGCCGAAAGGACAAGATGGCTGCCGCGGCTGCGATTGGCCAGGGCCAGGCCCTTGATGGCGAAATTATTCGATTCCGACCCGCTGGATGTAAAGTAGATTTCGCTCTCGGAAGCATTGATCAGACGGGCGACCTGCTGCCTAGCCTCATCCACAGCCACGAGAACAGCCTGTCCGTCCGAGTGCAAGCTCTGCGCGTTCCCGAACCGCTCCTTCAAGAACGGGAGCATGGCCTGGAGAGCCTCGGGCTGAAGAGGGGTGGCAGCGATATGATCGAAATAAACTCTTCTCATGTTTGTCCCCAATCAACCATCCTTATGTCCTGGCCGGACAGCGATGACCTCGGCGATCGCTTCGTCGCAAAGCTCCAGCAAGGACAGCCTATGGATCTTCTATATTGCGACGACTTCTTTGATTTCCGGCACTTCCTTCTTCAGGATTCTCTCGATGCCCATTTTCAGCGTCATCTGGGACATCGGACATCCGCCGCAGGCGCCGGTGAGCTTGACCTTGACCACACCGTTGTCCACGCCGACAAGCTCGACGTTTCCGCCGTCGGCCATAAGGGACGGCCGGATCTTATTCAAAGCCGCTTCGACTTTTTCCTTCATCTTAAACTCCTTTTCATCCCTCTCCTTCCTTCTCGAGCCGGGTCGGCCGAGGGAGAATCAAGGGACTAAACATTTACTATAATGCCATTATCGAAATTTTTCCATAATTTTTTCGAGCCGGGGCGCATCGACCGTCAGGGTTTCTCGGGCGATCGGCCTGTGAAAATCTGAAAGGACGAGCTCCTCGAAGGGAGGCTTCGTCTCCTGGTAGATCAGGCCGATGGGGATTTTTTGAGGGTCGTGAAGCCTTTTCCAGGCTTCGGTTTTGTCGCTTGGTCGGTAGTCCGCATCGTCTTGCAGAATGTAGATATTCTTCCTGAACCATTCATAGGTATTGATCTTATTATGGGTGACACAGGGGCTGAGGACCTCGACTAGGGCGAACCCACGGTGTTTCACGGCCTTTTCCAAAAGGCCGGCCAGGTGGGCGACATTCCCCGAAAACCCGCGGCCGATAAATGTCGCACCGGCAGCGAGGGCCAGCCTCGGCCCGTCGATCGGAGATTCCTTCGATCCATACGGCGTGGAAATCGAGACAAAGCCCATCTCCGTCGTCGGTGAAACCTGGCCCTGGGTCAGACCAAAGATGCGGTTGTCCACGACCAAGTACAGGATTCCCACGTTCCGACGGGCGGCATGGATGAAATGCCCTTGGCCGATGGAGTAGGCATCCCCGTCTCCGCTGACGCCAACGACGAGAAGCCCAGGATTGTTCAGTTTCACCCCTGCGGCGACGGGAAGCACGCGGCCGTGCAGACCATGAAAGCCGTAACACCGAAAACAATTGTTCAACCGGCCATGGCAGCCGATTCCCGTCACGACGACCATCTGCTCGGGATCGAGATCCTGGGCGGCGGCCGCCCGCTTCAGGGCATCAAAAACGCCGAAGAGCCCGCAGCCCCGGCACCAAGCCGGGTTTTCCAGATGATAGTCTTCTTTTTTTCTCATCGCAGCGCTCTCTGGATCTTTTCCGAGATATCCATCGGCCGAAAGGGAACCGAAGAATATTTTAGGATGTGTCTGAGCCGCGGGCATCCCTCCACCTGACTTTTGACCAGCCGGCTAAGCTGCCCGGAGGCGTTATTCTCAACGACAAACACGTGCCGGCACCCATCCAGGAATGTCTCCGCCTCTTTGACAGGGAATGGCCAGAGTGTGCGCAGTTGGAGGAATTTCGTCTTGATTCTTTTTTCCGCGAGCTGGGCCTGGGCTTCGATGATCGCTCCCAGAGTCGAGCCCGTGCCGATGATCCCGATTTTCGCTTTGGAGTCTCCCCAGACCTTCGAGGGGATCAGGTTTTTAGAAGCGGCCCGGAGTTTTTTCATCCGCTTGTCCATCATGCGGATGCGAAGATCGGGGTCCTCGTCCCTGTACCCGTGTTCATTGTGTTCATTTCCCTCGACCATGTGGAGGCCGTTCTTCATGCCGGGCAGAGCGCGCGGGGAAATGCCGTCGGCCGTGAATTCATACCTCTTGAAATTCTCGATACGGAGAAGCTCCTCTTGGCTCAAAAGCCTGCCGCGGTCGATGGCGATCTTGTCAAAGTGAAACTCCCGCGCCGTGCGCAGATTCTGGCCCATGTCCAGCTCCGTCATCAGGATGACGGGGCACTGATATTTTTCGGCCAGGTTGAAGGCCTTGACCGTAAATTCAAAACATTCCTCGATGGTCCCCGGCGCCAGTACGATCCTGGGGAAATCGCCGTGCGACCCGAAGATCCACTGGGTGATATCGGACTGCTCGGTCTTCGTCGGCGTCCCGGTGGCCGGGCCGACTCTCTGGACGTGAGCCACGACAACCGGGATCTCCGCCATGCCCGCCAGGCTGAAGGCTTCCATCATCAGCGATGCGCCGGGCCCCGAGGTTGAGGTCATGGCCCGGGCGCCCGCATAGGCGGCGCCGACGGCCATGTTCATGGCGGCCAGCTCGTCCTCGGCCTGGACCACGGCCCCGTTAAACTGGGGGAGATAGATCGCCAGCCACTGCCAGACTTCAGAGGCCGGACAGATCGGGTAGGCGGCAATAAAGCGGCAGCCGCCGGCCAATGCTCCCATGGCCATGGCTTCATCGCCGGAGAGAACGAGCCGACCCTGGTCCTGCCTCCGATCCAGGGCGTGGCATTCCGTATCGGAGATCATCTCTTCGGCCTTCGTCCAGCCCAGCATCAGCGCCTGGATGTTCTTGTCCACGATCTCCTGGCCCTTTCTCTTCAGGAACATCTCGGCGATAATCTGTTGAATGATCTGCGCATCCAAATCGAGGACATAGCTGAGTGCGCCCAGGGCGATCATGTTCTTATAAATTTCCTGGTCGAAATTATCCTTGGCCAGCTGCCGGATCAAGAAGCGGTGGAAAGTCTTGCCCTTTTTGAGCTGACCGGGCATGGCCCCGACGCCTTCGCCGTCGCAGAGAACGACCCCTCCCCTGGAAATTGTCCGGATATGCCTGAACACGGCATTGCAGTCAAAGGCGAGCAGGATTTCGATGCAGTCGCCTCGGCCGAAGACTCTATCGAGAGACGCCCGGACAATATAGCTTGTCGCCTCGCCGCGGATATTCGAGGGGAAATCTCGGCAGGTGACAACCTCCCAACCCTGCCGTTTGAGGATCTTGGCCAGCACGTTGCCGGTGAACAACACCCCGTCGCCGGCCTTCCCGGCGATCAAGACGGAAATATCGGTGATATGTTTATGCTGACTCAGATTGGCCATGGCCGTTGATTCTTCTCCGCCGGTGTGGGCAACGCCCCAAAAAATATTATATATAAAAAAGAAGGCGTTTTCCAGAACAATATTTACTAATCTTATAAATTACATAGAGAATAAGACCATCCTTTCCTATTGCCCGAAAGGCCGGCGGAATTCCCGACGATCGCGGATGCCCCCCAAGACCGTGGAACCTCGGCCAGAAAAATTTTTCCGGGCTTTCCGAATCCCAATGATTTCCGTACAATGTCAGGCGAGGAAGTGAAGACTATGCCTAAAGAAAAAATGAACATCGTCGCCTTCTCCGGGGACATGGACAAAGTCCTGGCGGCTTTTATCATCGCCACGACCGCCGCCTCGATGGGAATGGAGGTGAACATGTTTTTCACCTTCTGGGGGCTGAATGTCCTCCGCAAAAAGAAGTTCACGTCCGGCAAGAATATCCTCCAGAAAATGATGAACGCGATGAACCGCGGCGGCTCGGCCAGGCTTCCCCTGTCCAAATTCAATATGCTGGGCCTGGGACCGGTTATGATGAAGACCATGATGAAGCGGTCCAAGATGCCCAGCCTGCCCGAGCTCATTCAAACCGCCAAGGACCTGGGCGTCAAGTTCACCGCCTGCACAACCACCTTCAACTTTATGGGATTCGCCAAGGACGATTTTATCGACGGCGTGGACGCCTATGCCGGCGCCGCCACCTTCCTGGGCGAAGTCATGGACGGCCGCGTCAGCTATTTTATCTAAGAAGGGATGCGCCGATGAACACCGTCAACAAAGATGTGATCCTCGACTGCTACGGGCTCCTCTGCCCGATGCCGATCATCAAGGTCGCGCAAAAGATCAAAGAGTTAAAAGTCGGCCAGGTTCTGGAAGTCATCGCCACGGATGAGGGCATCAGGACGGACCTCCCCGCCTGGTGCAAAATGACCGGGCATGAATTTTTGGGCGTCCAAGAGGTCAACGGCGAATTTCACGCGTTTATCAAGAAAATTACAGAATGACCGTGATGTCCGAGCCGCGATAGCTCTTGAGGAGTTCCGGGAAATACTTCGTGTCCACCAGAAAGACTGATCCTTCATAAATTTTTTTGGCTGCCTAGGAGCATTTGTTCCAGCCGCAGTTGGGACAGGTCGGGCATTTCTCGTCGGGCAGGGTGGCCCCGCACTGTTTGCAAACAGATTTGAAGAGGTCCTTGGTATTGTTCTTGACCTCGCCGAAGTGCCTTTCCAGGACCTGGGAGATGGCGTCTGGGATGGAATGGACGAGGCCTCCCTCGGTGAATATCGGCTCCGAGCCGCCGATGCCTTTCAATTGGTTGACGACTTCCTTGGAGTCGACGCCGCTGCGCAGGGCCAGAGAGATCAGCCGTCCCAGGGCTTCGGCGTCGGCCATCGTGGAGTAGCCGCTCTTTCCGATGCTGGCAAAGACCTCAAAGGGCTTCTGGTTGAAGAAACTGATCGTGACGTAGAGATTGCCGAACCCGGTCTTGATCTTGTCGGTGATCGAGGACAGCGTATCCGGCCGTTCCTGGGGCAGCCGCTTTTCGGCCAGGCCGAGCTTCGTCAGAACCTGCTCTTCCCGGCTGCCGTCACGGTAGATCGTGATGCCTTTGCAGCCCAAGTCATAAGCCGACATGTAGGCGTGCTCCACATCCTTGAGGGTGGCTTCGTGGGGGAGATTGATGGTCTTGGAGACCGAATTGTCCACGAACTTCTGGAAGGCCGACTGCATCTTGATGTGTCCTTCGGGCGCGATGTCATGGGCGGTCACGAAATAATCGGGCAAGGGCTGGTCGGGGTTTTTGCTCTTCCAGTCCGTGTACAGAGGATGCAAATCTTTGATCTCGGCATCGATGATATGGGACGTAAACTCGAAAGCAAACACGGGCTCGATGCTTGAGGAGCAGCCCGCGATGCGGGAGATGGTGCCGGTGGGAGCGATCGTGAAGACGGTCGCGTTCCTCATCCTCTTTCCTCGGTAGACCGATTTGGCAATGTTCGGAAAACTCCCGCGGACTCTGGCCAGCCGCTCCGATTCCAGGGCCGCCTGGTTTCTCAGGAACGAGGCGACCTTTTCGGCGAAGGCCAGGGCTTTCTGGGAATTGTAGGGGATCTTCATTTTGATCAAAAGGTCGGCCAAGCCCATCACGCCCAGCCCGATCCTCCGGTTGCGCTTGGATATGTCTTCGATCTGGGGAAGCGGGTACGTGTTGACATCAACGACATCGTCCAGGAAGCGGACGGCAACGGCGATGACCTTGGCCAGCCGGTCCCAGTTGAGCTGGTCCTTCTTATCGCGAGCGAAAAAAAGCGAAAGGTTGATCGAGCCCAGGTTGCAGGATTCGTAGGGATGGAGCGGCTGCTCCCCGCAGGGGTTTGTCGCCTGGATCGGCCCCAGACCTTTGGTCGGGTTCGTTCGATTGATCCGGTCGATAAAGATGAGGCCGGGGTCGCCGATGGCCCAGGCGGACTCGACGATCATGTGGAAGATCTTGCGCGCATCCTTCCGGTCGCTGACCTTCTTCAAGTACGGATCATAAATCTCGTATGACTGGCCCTTCTTGACGGCGGCCATGAATTTATCGGTCGCCGACACGGAGATGTTGAAGTTGCCGAGGGTTTTGCCGTCCTTCTTCATCAGGATGAACTCTTCGATGTCCGGATGGTCGACGCGAAGCATGCCCATGTTGGCACCGCGGCGGGTCCCGCCCTGTTTGACGGCCTCGGTGGCGGCGTCGATGACCTTCAGGAACGAAACCGGTCCGGAGGCCACACCCTGAGTTCGCTGGACGAAACTCCCCCTGGGACGCAGGCGGCTGAAATCAAAACCCGTCCCCCCGCCCTCCTTGTGGACCAGGGCCGCGTTCTTGACCGTTTCGAAAATGGACTCCATGGAATCTTCGATGGGAAGGACAAAGCAGGCGCTGAGGCACATATCTCGGCCGGCGCCCGTCAGGGTGGGACTGTTGGGAAGAAAATCCCGGGCCATCATGACCTCCAAGAACGCCTGCGTCCATTTCTGGCGCTCTTTCTGGGTTTTTTCAGCCCCCGCAACGACGCGGGCCACCCGGCCGAACAGGTCGGCCGGAGTCTTATCCAGCAGCTCCCCTTTCTCGTTTTTCATGAAATAGCGGGCTTTTAGGATCCGTAGGGCATTGGTCGAAAAGCCGCTCATTTCTGCCATGGGTCCTCCGCGAATTGTCGATAAACGATCCCGGCTATCTCTTGCCGATTGCCTTGAGCTTCGATTCGATCGAGGCCTCCTTGTCCAGCCGGTGGTCGACCCGGAGGTCGATATGAATCCTCTGCGCTCCCATTTTGATGATGGCCTCATGGGCCCGGGCCACGACCTCGAACAGCGTCGGGAGGTCCGGCGCCTCGACCACCGTGGACATGCCGCCGGTCACGCTCTTCAGGCCGGAGGCCTCGATGACGCGCACGGCCTCCTTCACAAAGCGGCTGACCGAGGCGCCTTCGCTCGTCGGAAAAATCGCTAGCTCGGCGATCACCATGGATTGTCCCTCGTCTCTAAAATCGTTTGACCGATCGGCGCTATGAGAAACTCCACTCTTTTCGTCGGCCTGGATTCTCCTTTATCCGAGATCACGCAGGAAATGCCAGGGACCGCTGCGGCCTATCTTTTGGCGGCGACTTTTTTCATCGGCTGCCCGCAGCAGATCAGCGCATGTTCTTCCGCGCAGCCGCAGGCCTGGTCGATGACGACGCGGTAGCCGCAGACCCTGCATTCGAGCTTCTTTTTGGGCTTGGCCGCGACCTTTTTGACTGTCTTTTTTGCCTTTTTAGCTTTGGCCGGCATAAAAAACCTCCTCCATCAGGATAAAAATCCTACTTTTTTATTTTAATAGCGGACGCGGCTATAAGTCAATAAACCGCCATCTGAGTAACGGTTCGATTTTTGTTTTGGCGGTGATCCACATGCGCTCCTCCTTCCGTAAGGAAGGCTAGTATAGCAGAATTCCAAAGCCGCGTTAAGACGGATCAGACGGCGTTTGATTCGAATTCTAAAACTTGAGGCCTGCCAAGAACAGCAACAACTTTGTCTTCGGTGCGAAATCCTCGTCCCCTGTGTAGCTCGAATAGTCCCCGGCGGTCTTCTGCAGGTTGGCCATCCCCAGGTGGTAACGAGCTTCGACGAAAATCTTGACCTTGCCCACGGGGAATGCAGCGCCTCCGCCGAAAATCAGGCCGTAATCGATCTGATTGATATTGTCCTTGATGTCTTCCGTTCCGGATTCCTCAATCGCATAATCCGGGACCGAGATATTGTATTTGACTTTGCTCTGTATCAGGTAGGCGATCTCGCCGCCGCCCAACAGATAGATCGTGGGCAGGTTGCCTTTCAGCGGCAGGTTGAACTTCAAAAGGACCGGCACGCTGATCTCATCAAAATTGAAAGTCAAATCAAAAGTGGCGCCGGAATCATTGCCTGAAAAAACGGCCCCTTTCTGGAGGTAAAGCAGGTCGATTTCAAACCCGATCTGGGATCCCGACTCAAATCCTATTCCGCCTCCGAACCCTGTCCTTGATTTTATATACTTGGCAACGTCGACCTCGCTATTCGCCGGAAAATTATAGGCCATGTTGGCCGAGCCAAAGGCGCCCATAACCTTGAACCCGCCGGAGACAGGGCGCTTCGCCTCTGGTTCGTAAGACACTGTGGGATTCAATTTTGCCGGGGGCTCTTTCTGGACCTCAGGCTCCTTCTGGACAACGGGCTCTTTTTTCTCGGGGGCTTTGGCCGGCGGTACGGCCGCTTTCCCGCCCGTGATGACGTCAACCACGTTGACATTGACATAGCCGGACATGGCCTTCCCTTGGTCGTCGGTGATGGCGATCTCAAACCAATCGCCGATCTTCTGGGGGGCTTCCAGAAGCGTCCCCAACTTCAGTTGTTTGACCACGGGCGCATTCATGTCCGGCTCAGACCGGACATTGGCCAATTGAACCTTGATTTTGATGACATATGTCTCTTGAGCATAAAGAGCGATCGTTGCTGCGCATAAAAGGATCATTCCGACGAGAAGGGACTTTTTCATATCATTCTCTCCTGTGATGGATCATATACGTTCCAGTTATGCCATTTTTTTTCGAGAAATTCAATATTCTTTTGTCTTTTTATGGAACGACGAGCCGAGGAATTAGGGGGTTGATCCGGGCCAGGATTTCGTAGCTGATGGTGCCGGCCAGCGAAGCTAAAGTTTCGGCGGGAATGGCCTCTTTTCCATCCCGCCCGATCAGGGTGAGCTCGTCGGCCGGCTTCACGCCCGGAATGTCAGTGACATCCGCCATGATGAAATTCATGGCCACCCGGCCGCGGACAAAAGCCCGCTTGCCCCTGACCAGGACATACGAGGCATTGGACAGACTGCGGCTGTAGCCGTCATAATAGCCAACGGGAATCACCGCCAAGCGTGTCGGGCGCGTGGTCCTGTACGTGCAGCCATAGCCGATAAAGGAGCCCTCCGGAACTTTCTTGACCTGGGCGATCCTTGCCTTCCAGGAAAGGACGGGGCGGAGCTCCAGGGGCGTCCGGTTCCTGAGCTGGCAGGACAGGAAGGTCTCCTTGGAGGGCCACAGGCCGTAGAGCCCGATTCCGATACGGACCATATCGAAATAGGTCTCCGGGAATAAAATAGAAGCCGCCGTCGAGGACATATGCTTGACCGGAATCTCGATCCTGTTCTTACGCAGTCTGTCCACAAGATCCAGAAAAATTTTCAGCTGGTACTCCGGATACGTGGACGAAGTCGTATCCTCGATATTGGCGAAATGCGAGGATAGGCCCTCGAGGCTCAGGCCGGGTAATTTTTGAACGAGCTTCGCGAATTTGCCAAGCTCCTCCGGACGCAACCCTTGGCGGTGGGTTCCCGTTTCCAGCTTGAGATGGACAGGAATCTTTTTCCCGAGCTTTCGCGCCGTTCGGCTGAGGGCTTCGATGGTTGCACGGTCATAAGCGGTCAAGCGCAAGTCGAAGGCGCAGGCCGCTTCGAGGTCCCCGGAGGCCGCAGCCCCAAGGACAAGGATCGGCGCGAGGACATGGGCTTCACGAAGCCTAACGCCTTCTTCCACGGAATTGACGCCCAACCAGTCCGCGCCCGCATCGAGGACAATTTTTGAGACTTCTTGGAGGCCATGGCCGTAGGCATTGGCCTTGACGACCGCCAGGATCTTCGTTTCATGTCCGAGCAATTTCCGGAATTGCCCGACATTGTGCACGAGCGCCCCGCGGCTGATCTCTACCCACTGCCAGCGGTTCTTTTTCATGCCGCCGGGGGAAGGCTTCTTTCGATCGCGGAGAGATTCAGAAGTCGCTTGAGCGCTCGCCGGTCGAAAATTGTGTCTTCGCGCTCGACTCCCGTCGAGATGATGACGGCTTTGGCTTCCACCAGGTCCTCGATCAACCGAAAATAATCCTTAAAAGCCCGGGGAAGGCCGGCAGAATCCCGCGCCTTGTGGACAGGATCTTTCCAACCGGGGACGGTCTTATATTGAGGGATCACTTTGTCCAGGACCCATGGCTCCTGGGGAAAGCTGGGGAGGAGGCTTCCTTTATATTTATATGCAGTGCAGATGCGGAGCTCCTGCAGACCGTCCAGGACGTCTGGTTTGGTGAGGGCGATCTTGTCGATGCCGTTGATCCGGCACGCGTAGGATACGGCGACAGCATCAAACCAGCCGCAGCGCCGGGGCCGCCCGGTCGTGGCCCCGAATTCATCTCCTCTCCGGGCAATGAGTTTTCCCGTTTCATCAAAAATCTCCGTGGGAAAAGGCCCGGACCCGACGCGCGTCGTATAGGCCTTTGTCACGCCCAGCACGGCATCGATTTTGGTGGGGCTAATCCCCAAGCCCGTGCAGACCCCGCCCGCCGTAGAACTGGACGATGTGACAAAAGGATACGTGCCATGGTCAAGATCGAGCAGAGCGCCTTGGGCGCCCTCAAAAAGGACGGACTTCCCAGCCTTCATTTTCTGATCGAGGAGCAGGGAAACATCCTGGATATATTTTTTGAGCTGCCGGGCGTAAGCGGCGTATTCATCGTAAATCGCCAGGGCATCGAGCGGAGGCAGTCCATGGCGTTTGAAATACAAATTCTTCTCATCGGTATTTTCCTGGATCTTTTCCTTGAGGACTTCAAGGTCGAGCAGGTCTCCGGCCCGGATCCCCCGGCGCGCCGCCTTGTCCTCATAGGCCGGGCCGATGCCCCGGCAGGTGGTCCCGATTTTTTTGGTGCCCCTCTGCTCTTCGCAAAACTTTTCCAGGAGGCAGTGGTAGGGCAGGATGAGATGGGTATTCTTGCTGATGGCGATATCTTTGTCACGGATGACGACGAGCTTCTTGAGGGCCGCCAGCTCCTCCAGGAAAGCCCTGGGATCCAGGACGACTCCATTGCCGATGATGCAGAGCGTCCCGGGGTGCAAAATGCCCGAAGGGATCAAGTGCAAGACGATCTTTTTGCCTTTGATATAGACGGTGTGGCCGGCATTGTGGCCGCCCTGGTAGCGGGCCACGACATCAAAGGAGGGAGTCAAGAGGTCGACGATCTTTCCCTTTCCTTCATCCCCCCACTGCGCGCCGAGAACGACGATGTTGGCCATAGAGCTCCTTGTTAAAAATGGACGGCGACCTGGGCCCGGAAGACATTGTCTTTGAGCTCGAGGTTCGTTTCCCGGTTCAGGTCATACTCGATCTTCAGAAGAAAATTCTCGTGGACGGAATAGATCAGGCCGAACGCCCACAGGCTGTGATTGCTGAATATCCCCAGTCCAGTCTGGAGCGGATCCGCATAGCCGACGCCGTGAAAAGCATCCTCGTATTTCGATTTCTCATAAGCGACAACGGGGCTGAGGGTGCCAAGATTGATCCAAAGAAGGACGAAAAAGCCCTCGGCCTTTCCCTGTGAAAACGGGGACGGGGTGTCGATTAGGGCCCGGGAATATTCGGCTGTCAGGTTGAAGTTTTGCGCTGTCCAGGTCGCGTCCAGGCCTTGAAGAGACAGGGTCCTCTCGTTGGCGTTATCGTATTTCCCTGTGTAATACGAAGCGCCGACCTCCAGGCTCTGGCTGGGGAAAAATCCCAGCCTCACCCCCCTGCCCTTATCTTTATTATTATCCTTGAATTGCTGTCCGGCAGAGAGGCTTTCCGCCTCGGCCAGCCCGTTGCCCAGGTAGGCCGAATAGGAAAAAAAGCCGATTTTCCCTTCGGCAAGAATGCCCAGGTCGCGCCAGCTGGGTGGAAAAAATTCTCCGACCGGGTAAGGACGGTTCACCAAGCTCGTCTGGAACGCCCGGCCAGCGGTGTTGTATTTTCCGAAGGGAACGAGATACAGACCCAACTTAACGCGGAAAGCGGCTGAAGCGGTGAATCCCGCCCAAGCCTGCTCGATCTCGGGCTTCATGCTCTCTTTCGTCTGGACCTCCAGAGCATACGAGAATTGGGGCGTCCATTCTCCGGAGAATATGAGGCCCGCCTGGACGTTCTCAACGCTGCCCTTGGCGAACGGGCTCTGGTTCTGGCCTTTGAGAAAATCCACGGAAAAATAGCCGTTGATCCGCAGCTGGGCCGATGCAGCTCCCGCCGCCGAGATCCCCAGCACGATAAAGATTAATATCCGTTTATTCATAGAAGTAAAAAGTCAAAATTATCATCGAGAATGGAGTGCTTCCACTGTTCAATGTTCAACTTCTGGGTCACGGCCCGGGAAATGCCGGTGACGCCGTTCTTCGTTCCCATCCAGATCGCACCGACCAGGATGCCGTTTTGCACCACAATTTTCTTATAGACCCCGTCCTCCTTTTTTTCAAGCCGGATTTCTTCGAGCCCGGCACCCTCAGGATTGACCAGACCGACGGATGTCACAGACAGGCCGACCACCTTCAGCGTGTTGGAAAGAACCGTGCCTTCGTATTTTTTCTTCTGGCCGAGCATGTTCGCGGCGGCCAAGCGGGCCTGGTCAAAAGAAGCGGGAATGATCCCGTAGAGCCTGCCGCTATGCTGAATCCCATCTCCGGCTGCATAGATCCGAGGATGGCTGGTTTCAAGGTTATCGTTGACGACAACGCCGCGGTCCACGGCCAATCCGGCCTCCTTGACCAAGCTTATATTCGGCCTGACGCCGGCCGCCACGACGACCATATCGGCAGGCAGTTCTTCTCCATTTTTGAAGCGCAGGCCGCGCACGTCCGTCGTCCCCAGGATCTCCTCTGTCGCTACGTTGAGACGGACCCTGATGCCGCACTTTTCGATTTCGCTTTTCAAGAGCGCGGCGCCCGGCGGGTCGAGCTGGCGCGGCAGCAGAATAGGAAAAAACTCGACGACCTCAACATCCGCGCCCCGGACTTTGGCGGCGCGTGCGATTTCCAGGCCCAAGAGCCCGCCGCCGATGATGGTCAATCGGGAGTGTGACTTCATATAATCCAGGATGTTCAGGGCATCGTCCAGGGTCCTGAGTGTGAACACGCCCTTTTTGTCCGATCCCTTGATCGGGGGCAAGAAGGACGATGCGCCGTTCGCCAGCAGGAGGAGGTCGTAGGTCAGGCGCCGGCCGTCCTGGATTTCGACTTCGTTCGAATCGGGGATGATTTTTCGAACCGGCGTCTCCAAGCGGAGCTGAATCTGCTGCTGACCGTACCAGCCGGCGGGAAAGGCGAACATCCTCTCCAAGGGCAGGTTTCCGGCGACAAACTCGATCAGGTTCGGCCGCGGATAATAAATATATTTTTCGTCCCCAAAAATCTCGATTTCCGCCCGTTTATCCAGCTCCCTCAGCGTTTTCGCGGCGATCGTGCCGGCCAACCCATTCCCGACGATAATGATTTTCATGGTGAGAGTTCTGGGAGAGCCGCGTCAGGCAGACAATTTCTGGAAGAAATCTTTTCCGACACCGCACTGGGGACAGACCCAATCCTCGGGCAGGTCCTCGAAGGATGTGCCGGGGGCGACTCCGTTTTCCGGATCCCCGACGGCCGGGTCGTACACATACCCGCACGCCGTGCATTCCCATTTGCTCATCCGAATTCTCCTTTGCCTCAGAAAAATTTTATCGGTCAGTCTTCCTGCAGGACGTAAGTTTCATACTCTTTTTCTAGCTTGAGCTTATGCGATTTTTCCTGCTGGATCAAGAATTCAAAAAAACGTTTTTGCTCGGGACGAGGGCATTCGTCGCGAAGCCGCCCATAGAGCTCGACGGCCTTGGCCTCTTTTTTGGCCGCGAAAATGAGCAGACCTTGAAAACCGCTCCCTTCACCAAGCGGTTCCTCGATCAGGTAGTCGCTGATCCGGAGGTCCTCCACGTCGCCAGTCATCAAGGGAACAATGTTCGCTGCGGCGAGGTCTTCCAGGAGCTTGCGGTGGTTTTGTTCGTCCGATTCGAGCTCGAGGAGGAGGGTCTTTAGGCTGGGGTCCTTCGTTTTGCGGGCCATTTCGCCGTAGCCCTGAGCGGCTTCGACCTCGCGCTGGACAGCGAATTGGAGCACGTCTTGGACTGTCAAACATTTTTTCGTCTTTTTTGTTCGGCCGGCCATGAAACGTCCTCCTGGTCATCGCGACGATGAAAAACAGAATTTGATGCGCGGAACGATCCTGCAAGCGAAACATTAATTATAGCGAAATCGCCAAGCAAGTCAATTTCGCCGTCTTTGGCAGCGGGGGCAAAAATGGCTCGTCCGCGCTCCGATTTTCAGGCTTCTGATCTTTGCCCCACACCTCCGGCAGGGCAGGGATTCCCGCCCATACACGCGATGGTCCCGCTGGAACAGGCCATCTTCGCCGTCGGCATTCTTAAAGTCGCGAATGCTAGACCCGCCGGCCGCGATGGCGCGCCGCAGCACATTCCGCATCGCGGTCCACAAGCGTTTTTTCTGCCCATCTGTCAGGGAGGAGGCCGGCGTCAAAGGATGCAGCCCGGCTTCGAAGAGCATTTCATCCGCATAAATATTTCCGATTCCGGCTAAGAATGTCTGGTCCAGGAGCAGGCTTTTCAACCTCCCTTTTCGCCCCTGAAAAAGATGGGCGAACGAGCCGAGGTCCAGGTCGAGCGGCTCGGGTCCGAGCCTGCGAAGCTCTTCGCATTCCAGCGGGTTTGCGGCTTCGAGGCAGCGCAGGAATCCAAACTTGCGCACATCCCGAAAACGGAGTTCATGGGTTCGGCGCTTGAAGGAAAGGGCCAGGTGCGTGTGTTTGTCCCGCGGCGTCGACCGCGCCGTCCAAAGCAGCCGGCCGGTCATCTTCAGGTGGAAAATCAAATAGAGCGGGCCCTGGCATTCCACCAGGATCATCTTTCCCCGGCGGCGGACGTCCTTGATTTTTTTCCCCCGGACTCTCTGAAAGCTGAAGTGAATATCTTTTCTTACGAGAGATCGACAAAAAATCCAGAGACGGTCCGTGACGAGCCCGGACAACTTCGGACGGAGGCCCCGGACGATGGTTTCAACTTCGGGGAGTTCAGGCATGGAGCTATTGTAGCAGAAATTTCTTCTTGATTTGGCCTCGCAATTATTTTAATATCATTCATCACGATGAAGATCAAAAGCATTGCCTTGATGTCCCTGGGATGGCTGGTGCCCGGACTGGGACACATCGCCCAAAAAAAATTCGCGCGGGGCGTTGTCTTCCTGGTTTGCATCCTGGGCATGACGGCCCTCGGCGTTGCCATGGGCGGCAAGATTTATCCGTTTCAAACGGAGAATCCTCTGACCATTCTCGCCTTTTTTGCCGACCTGGGCAACGGGCTCCTCTACATCCTGTCGAGGTTTCTGGCCCTCGGCCTCGGCGATCTCCGACAATCCACGTTTGAGTTCGGGACGGCTTATATCGCGGGGGCCGGCTTGCTCAATTACCTCGTCGCCCTCGATGCCTTCGACATCGCTTCGGGGAAGAAGAAATGATTTTTAAGAGCCACCTGCTGTCCATGATCCTTTATGCGGCCCTGGTCTCCGTGGTCCTGACACTGCTCCGGAGAAGCGAGAAAAAACCGCGCCTCAAATACGGGTTGTTTCTCTTCCTGATCATGGTCCTCGGCGCCTTCCTCTTCGGCTGGCTGATGTATCTGTTCACCCTTTAAAATCCACGGAAGTCCTCCCCATAGAGAAATTTGGTGTATGTCTCCATTTTTTTTATGTTATAATTTTTCCGTTCATGGATCCCCAAAAATACGAAGTGGTCATCGGGCTGGAGATCCATGCCCAGCTTCGGACCAAGACCAAGCTTTTCTGCGGCTGCAGCACGGAATTCGGGAAAACCCCCAACACGCTGACCTGTCCGGTCTGCCTCGGACTGCCGGGGGCCCTGCCCGTGCTCAATGCCGAGGCCGCAGCGATGGCGGTCAAACTGGCCCTGGCCGTCCATGCCCGCATCAACCGGCGCTCCCAGTTCAGCCGCAAGAACTACTTTTATCCGGACCTTCCCAAGGGCTATCAGATCACCCAATACCGTTTTCCCCTCGCCGAGGACGGCTGGCTTCAAATCGACGCAGGCGGCCGGCCGAAGAAAATCGGGATCGAGCGGATCCACCTGGAAGAGGACGCCGGGAAGTCCATCCACGACGGCCTCCCGGATTCTTGGCAAAAGACGTCGCTCGATTTCAACAGGAGCGGGGTTCCACTGCTCGAAATCGTCGGCCGACCCGATCTGGCGTCTTGTGCGGAGGCCGTTGAATTTCTCCAGCTCCTCCGGACGACGCTTCAGTATCTGGATATCTGCGATGGAAACATGGAAGAGGGCAGCCTGCGCTGCGATTCGAACCTATCCGTGAGAATCAAGGGCTCCTCGGAGATGGGCGTCAAGACGGAGGTCAAGAACCTCAACTCGTTCCGCTTCATGCAAAGAGCTCTGGACTATGAGGCCGAGCGCCAGGCCGCGGAGCTCGAAGCCGGCCGGACCGTCCATCAGGAGACCAGGCTTTGGGACCCGGTCCTGAATCGCACGTCGCCGATGCGGAGCAAGGAGGAGGCTCACGATTACCGCTACTTTCCCGAGCCCGACCTGCCGCTCTTGGACCTCGACGAAGATTTCATTCAGCGCATCAAAGTCGCTCTTCCGGAGCTGCCCCAGGAAAAAGTGGAGAGGCTGATGGAAGCCTTCAAGATCCCCGCCTATGACGCCAGCCTTCTGGCCCAAAGCCGCGGCCTGGCAGATTATTTTGAGCGGGCGGCGACGATTTCCCAGAACCCCAAACAGGCCTCGAACTGGATCATGCGAGATGTCCTGCAATACCTTCATGAGCACCGCATCGAGATCGATCAATTTTCTATTCCGGCCGAACGCCTGGCCGGCTTGATCCGTCTTGTCGACAGTGGAGACCTGACCTTGACGGCCGCTAAAGAGACCGTTTTTCCTAAAATGATCGCCGCCAGAAAAGACGCATCGGCCATCGTGGCCGAGGAAGGCCTGGGCCAGATCGTCGATGAGGAAGCCCTCCACAAGACGGCCCGCGCCGTTATCGCCGCCAATCCCGGCCCGCTGGGCCAGTACCGGCAGGGAAAAAAGCAGGTTTTCGGCTTCTTTGTCGGCCTGTTGATGAAAGAAACCAAGGGCCGGGCCAACGCGGCGCTGGCCACGAAAATCCTGAAGGAAATCCTCGACGGGGACAAGGCTTCATTATGATCGAGCTCTACCACGTCTGGAAGCAGTATGAGAAACCCCAGTGGGCCCTCTCCGATATCACGCTCACCGTCAAAAAGGGCGAGTTCTGCTTCATCACCGGGCCCAGCGGCTCCGGCAAGTCCACGCTTCTCAAAACCATATACAGAGAGGTCTTGCCGACCGAAGGTCAAATCATCATCGCCGGCAAGAACATCTTGCGCATTCCCGATCACAAGATCTACCTCTTGAGGCGGAACATGGGCATCGTCTATCAGGACTTCCGCCTGCTCTTTCACAGGCGCGTGTTCGATAATGTAGCCGTCGCCCTCCAGGTTCTGGGCAACCCCATTAAGGACATGAAACGAAAGGTCTTCATCGCCCTGCGCATGGTCAACCTTCATCATAGGATCTGGGATTATCCTTCTCATCTTTCCTACGGCGAGCAGCAGCGCCTGGCCATCGCCCGGGCCTTCGTCAACAACCCCAGGATCCTCCTGGCCGATGAGCCCACCGGAAACCTGGACCCCAAGCTGGCGGTCGAAATCATCGGCCTATTCAAAGAGATCAACAAGCAGGGGACGACGGTCATCATCTGCACCCACGACAAAGAGCTAATCCGCCAATTCGGCGACCGAATCCTCTTTCTGCATGAAGGCAAGCTGCTCCGAAAGGATGCCACGTGATCATCCATAAGGCCAGATATTTCCTCAAGGAGACCGCCAACAACCTATGGCAGTATAAAACCCGGCACTTGTTCTCGCTGACCATCATCTGCCTGTCCTTTCTTATCGTCGGCCTCTTCCTGTCCATCTCCAACAACCTGCGTGATCGCGCCGACGAACTCTCCCAAAATCTGGTCGTCGTCTTCTATCTCCAGAAGAACCTGCCGTCCGCCGAGCAAGACCTCATCGAACAGCAGGTCCGCCGTTCGCCGCTCGTGGCCGGCGTCCGCCTCATCAGCCCGGCCCAGGCCTCGGAAAAATTCCTCCAGGATTTCCCCGCCCTCAAGGACATTTTGATGAACCTCCAGGCCAACCCCTTCCCGACCTCGATCGAGGCCGCGCTCAAAGACCCGCGTGTTTCCTACGAGGAAACGCTGCGGTTCATCGCCGAAATGAAAAAGAACGCGGGCGTGGAAGATGTCCAGTTCAACAGGGACTGGGCCGAAAAGATCCAATCGCTCGGCCGGCTGGCGCAGGCCGTTGGCTTTTTCCTGGGAGGCATCCTGATCCTGGCCTCGTTCGTCATCATTTCCAACGTGATCAAGCTCAATGTCTTCGCCCGGAAATCCGAGATCGAGATCCTGCGCCTGGTCGGCGCGACCAACACATTCATCCGGATCCCCTTCTTGCTGGAAGGGATCGTCCTGGGAATCGTCGGAAGCCTGCTATCGTTCATCTTGCTTCTCCTCATCATCAAGTTGTTCCCGCTTTATTTGGGGAATTCGCTCGGCGCGCTCCAGGAACTTATCAGCTTCCGTTACCTGTCTTTCTCCCAAATCGTTTATCTGGTGGCCGGGGGCGGTTTTGTCGGCTTCTTGGGAAGCCTCAGCTCGCTGTCGCGGTTTTTAAGGATTTAGAGTTCTGCGACAGGAAAGTCGCACGAATCACCCAGCGCGCTCGCAAATCGAGAAATTGACCGGCTGGGACGTGTATGGTATAAGCGTACGGGGCCTGACAGCCCTCGAAATATTTTTTGAAAAATGGGCCATGGATAATCTGTGGATCTCGCCTGACCAAACTCTTTATGAAGCGCTCGGCAACAGCATCAAAAAATATTCCCGCCGGCCCGCCCTTTCCTACGATCGTCAAAATCTGACGTTTGATGAGCTGGGAAGAAACATCGATGCTCTGGGCTTCGGCTTGGGGCACTTGGGAGTTAAAGCCGGAGATAAAGTCGCCGTCATCCTCCAAAATTGCCCCGAGTTTGTTTATGCCTTCTTCGCCCCATCCGCCCTGGGTGCCGCGATTGTGCCGCTGAATCCTTTGCTCAGGCAGAAAGAGCTTCTCCATATCCTCGGGGAATCAGAAACTTCGGTTGTCATCGCCGATGTCAATGTGAAGGGGAACGATGTCAAAAGAATCTTGGAATCCATCCGGCCATCGCTTCCGAAATTGAAGCATATCATTCTGCGCGGGGCAGCGGCTCCGGGTTTTCTCAGCCTGGCCGAGGTTTTAGCGGCCAAAGAGAATTTTTCGCCCGGGAAAGTCTCGCCCGACGATTTGTTCGGCCTCCTGTATACCTCGGGGACGACGGGAATCCCCAAAGCCGTAATGCACAGTCATAGGACCGTGCTCTCTGCGGCGGCCCATTATCCGGTCGCCTCAAAAGTCCCCATCCGCAGAAGGTTCAAAAATCTTGTCCAGCTGACGTCCCGATACGGCGGCCGCTATTTGCGCTGGAGCCTTGGGAAGATGACGATGCTGCCGCTGGCACCTTTTCACGCTATTCAGGGATGTGGCCCGATGGCGGTGGGCTTGCTCATCGGCTTTCGAATCGTCATTCCCGAAGCTTTTCATCCGGGGAGCGTGCTCGAACTCGTGGAAAAGGAACACGTCAACTTTCTTTATGCACCCCCGACCGCGATTGCGGCGCTTTTGGAAAGCCGAGAGCTGGAGCATCACGACTATTCTTCTCTCATCGGCATATCGCTGAGTTCTTCGTTCTGTCCGCCGGAGCTCGTCCGGCGCGCCCGCAAAGCTTTTGGCTGTATGGTTTATATCACCTTCGGGACCACGGAAAGCACCGGGTCAACGCTTCGGACAACGCCGCAAGACCCCGAGGACGCCCAATCCGAGACGATCGGCCGTCCGCTCCCCGGAGCAGAGATCAAGATTGTCGACGAGCAGAGGCGTGAAGTTCCGCGGGGAGAAATCGGAGAGCTTGCCCAGCGTTTTCCGGGCACGATGCTGGGCTATTTTAAGGCGCCGGAGCTCACGGCCCAAACAGTCGACAAAGAGGGCTGGCACTACACCGGAGATTTGGCGGCTCTGGACGAGCGAGGTTATGTGCGGATCGTCGGCCGCAAAAAGGATATGATCATTCGGGGAGGCCAGAATGTGTATCCCGCGGAGATCGAAAGACACCTTCTGGAGCATCCGAATGTCCAAAACGCTGCCGTCGTCGGCGTCCCCCATCCCACGGCCGGAGAGTTCATCTGGGCCTTCATCGTGCCTAAAGAGGGCGCCGACCTGGCGCCGACCGATATTCTTGCGCACTGCCGCGGAGCGCTTGCGCCATTCAAAGTCCCGGACGAGGTCCGGGTCGTCGGCCGTCTGCCCCTGAATGCCTCGGGGAAAGTCCAAAAATTTGTTTTGCGGGAAATGGCTCTCCAAGAAAAGGCATGACATGACGGCCCGTGAGCAGACCATGACATTCGAAGGGTTCCGGCGGTTCGTGTCGGATATCCTGGGAATTGCCGAGGAGGCACTGACTCCCCGAACTCATCTCGTCCATGACCTGGCCGTCGATTCCCTGAAGCTCGTCGAGTTGATGGTCCAGTTGGAAAAGGTCCTCGACAAGAAAATTCCGAGTGATGTCGCCTGGGAGATCCTGACCATGGGAGATATTTACCAATACTACCTCCGCCACGCCGAAAAAAAGGATGATCGCTGAGCTTCAGGTCTTTCGGTTTCTGACCCCAATTGCCAGATTCCTTTTCGGCTATCGCATCGAAGGAGGAGGCAATCTGCCTGCCCGAGGTCCTTTCATCATCCTCTATGCGGAGTATTCTTTGCTCTGCAACCTCTATAACGCTTTTCAGACGGCCGCTCTTCTTTCAAAAAAAATCGCCAAAGATAAAGTCCTCATCTTCTTGGCCGAAGAATTGTTCACCCTTCCCTATTTCCATTCAAAGCATCTTCGGTCGTTCCTCGATGTTTTTCCCTTGCTGCCCCAAGGCGCGGGAAAATACAACTTCAACCTCATGACAGCGCTTGAGCATTTAAATAGGGACGGCATGATCATCCTGAATCCCGAGGGAGACATGAGCCGGGACGGACGGCCATTGCCCATCCAAGGCGGAGCGGCATGGCTCGGGCTGCACGGCGCCGTCCCGATGGTCCCGATCGTTCCCACCGCCGAGACATACGATGCCTGGCCCCCCTGGCAGTTCTGGCCGAATACGCGGGGACGGGCCATTGTCCGAATCGGAAAACCGTTCCGGGTCACCGAGAAGCCGCTGGATAGGGTCCGGGACGAAGACATGCAAAAGGCCGTTGCCAAGATCCGTGCGGAGATGAGCGCTCTCAGGTTCGGGCCGGGCGGCGTCGCGGCATGGACCGGACCGCCGACAAAACAGGGCGATGTTTTGAGCGGGCCGTTGCCCCTGCCCCTGAGTCCTGATATTCCTCCCCGACCGATGTTGCACCGTTCCTCGATTCCCGCCTGGAGGCAGGGAATTCCCCTTCTCCTTTGGAGATGCCCCATTTGCCACATGAACGACTCTCTGAGCCAAAGACGGCGTCCATTCAAAGCTAAAACCGTGAGTTGTTCGGCCTGCGGGACGGTTTGGACTGTCACCAGAATACCGGGACACGACTTCCGTCTGCAGGTCATCAAAGGACCGCAGGCCCTGTTCGGCTTGAACTTGTCCCTTTCGGGATGGTATGACGAAATGAAAAAAGATTTCAGGCTCGGCCCGGCGATTGAAGCCGGGAAAGAATATCTGCCCCGGGAAGAAATGCATCTTCAGACAACTGGGGTAAAACTGCTCCTCGACAAGTCCAATTCTCTCCGTAAAAGCTGGGCTGGGCGCGAAGCCCCGGACAGAGAATTCCCCGCGCGGGCCGGCGACTGGCTCAGACTCGGCCCCGGCAAATTGACATTAACCAGCCTCCGCCTGATCTGGGACAGTCCGCAGGGCTGCCTAGACTTTTGGTGGCCGCGCGTCAAGACCGTTCATCTGCGTTCCTTCTATCTCTTGAGCATCGGATATGGCGTCACGCCCTATAGGTTTTTGTTCCACCATGAAAGCGGCCTCAAATGGTTGACCTGCGCCGGCGGGCTCGTCAGGCAAAATCACCCACACATTAAGATTTCTCCTTATTAAAAATTTGCAGACGCGTGTCCGAGGCATTCTCCCCGAGCCCAAAATTGCCGATGGAGCTGCAGATTGGCCAAAAACTCAGAGCGCTTCGTTAAATTAATGGAAAGCACTGATACCCGACGGGTGGCGTGGTTTGGGGGCCCCCCGGACACTCTTGGAAGAGGACCCTTTCACAGGGTCCCCCTCCAACGGGCGGCGGGAATACCCGCCTGCCCTGCCACCCCTCCAAGGAGCATCCTCCCGTGAATTCATCGCCAAATGCTCCCTGGAAGGATGGCAGCGAGCGGAGCAAGCGTTGGAAGGAAACCCTAGGCAAGGGTTTCCTTCCAAGAGTGTCCGACAGGACCCCGGGTCCTTTTATGAAGCGCTTGCCCCAAGCCTTTTATTTGACACTCCTAACTAATTGTCCTACAATCTTTTAGAAATGGCGTCCCTCGGTCAAGAACTCAGGCGGGAAAGAGAACTGCGAGCCATCACGCTCAGGGAGATCGCCAATATCACCAAGATCGGCATCCGGTATCTTCAAGCCCTCGAGGAAGACCGTCTCGACGTCCTGCCGGGAACATTCTTCATCAAGGGAGCGATTCGCGGCTATGCGAAGGCCATCGGTCTGGACGAAGACCATTATATGAATAAATATCACGAGGATGTCCTCCTCCAAACGTACGCTGTGGACAAAGACCGGAAAAGAGCCGAGCCGGGCCAGGGCTGGCCCACAACGAGTCACTCCAGGCTTTATCTGATCATTTTCGTTTCCGTGCTGGCGGTTGCGGCCTTGGCATGCTTCTTCCTCCTGAAACCTCACACGAGCAAACGGGCTTTATCCGCTCAGTCGTCCTCGCCGCCCGCGCAGGTGCCGGTCACCGTCACGCCTCCACCCCCGCGCAGCCTGGAATCGGTCCTCCCGGCCCGGACGAAGCCGCTGAAGCTCGACCTTTCCTTTTCGGCCGATACATGGATCCAGGTCTATGCCGACGGCAAGCTCAAGATCGACGGCATCAAGCGGGTGGGAGAAACGGCCGGCTGCGAGGCGCAGAAAGAATTTCTCATCCATACCGGAAACGCCGGCGGCGTCGCCTTGACCATCAACGGCAAGCCCGGAAAACCGCTGGGGGGCCAGGGGATCGTCCTGACCGATATCAAGATCACCCCGGAAAACTACGGCGAATTCCTTCGCCCGGCGGAAAAAGCGAAGGAGACCTAGACTGCCCCGATGACGTCCATGGAAAGCCCCCAGACCACAGCCAATCTCAAAAAAAAAGGATCGCGCATCATCGGTGCGATCATCGTTGTCCTGATCATTCTGTTCGTCCTGATCGACTTTTTCATCCGGAAAGGCACGGAGTTCTCGCCGACGAGAGTCACAAACATTCTCCTGGTTTCTCTCCAGGTCATCGTCCTTCTTCTGGCCCTCATCCTGTTTTTCGTCCTCGGCCGGAACCTCATCAAGCTCTATCTCGAACGGAAACAGAAAGTCGTGGGTTCGCATTTCAAAACGAAGCTCGTCCTCTTTTTCACCGCGCTGTCCTTCATCCCCACTCTGCTGCTCTTCCTGTTCACGAGCGACCTGATCAGCCGCAATATCGAGCAATGGTTTAAGATGGACCCGAACAGGATCCTGGAAGACGCCAAAAGCCTGGCCGACGGTTTCGAGGTCAGCACCTCGGAAACGACGCTGCACTTTGCCCAGCAATTGGGGAAAGAAATCAAGCGCCAGAACCTGTTCCTGCCGGAAAACAGGTCCAAGCTCGAGGAGTTCATCAAGGGCAAGCTCACGGAATACAAGCTCGACGAGATCGGCATTTTCCTGGAGGAAGAAGAGCTCTTCACGTACCTCAATCCCAACCTGCCCCTGCAGGACTACCAGGACTTGAAGACGGAGATCGTGAAGCGGGCCCACCTGGGCGAGCTCTTCAGCGACATCAAGCCGATGGGCACGGGCGAGCTCATCCGGCGCGGCGTTTCCTTCAACATCCCGAACATCGGGAACGTCCTGGTGACGACCGGGAAGTACCTTCCCCAAAACTATGCCCAGAAGATCAACTCGATCACCACGTACGGCCAGAGATACCAGCAGCGAAAAATCCAGAAGGACCTGGCCAAGACGTTCTACCTATTGACACTCATCTTCGTCACGCTGCTGATCGTCTTCGCCGCCACCTGGATCGGATTTCATATCGCTAGGAGCATCACGGTCCCCATTGAAAAGCTGGCCCAGGCCACCAAGGATGTGTCCAAAGGAAACCTCTCCGTCCGGGTGGAGGACCCGGCCTCGGACGAGATCGGCATTCTCATCGACTCCTTCAACCAGATGATCACCGACCTTCGGGAAAGCCAGCAGGACATCGCCCAGAAGACGGCCGAGCTGGGCGCCCGAAGACAGTACATCGAGACGATCCTTAACGCCATCACAACGGGCGTCATAGCCCTCGATGCCCAGGGTATCATCACCACGATCAACCCATCCGCCCGGGAAATGCTGGCGCTGCCCGAAAAAAACCTGGCCGGGAAACACTTTAAAGAGGTCCTGAGCGACGAGCGCTACGTAGAGTTCCACAAAAACATCGGCTGGGGGATGAAGGCCAAACACCGGCTGACCGATAAAGAGATCCAACTCATCCTCAACGGCCAGCAGACGACCATCGCCCTCACCCTGTCGCCGCTCAAGCAGCCGGGAAAGGACTTCTCCGGCCTGATCATCATCCTCGATGACCTGACCCAGCTCATCAGGGCCCAGAAAATCGCGGCCTGGAAGGAAGTGGCCCAGCGGGTCGCCCACGAAATCAAGAACCCTCTCACGCCCATCCAGCTGAACGCCGAGCGGATCATCAAAAACCTGAAAAAAACCGACGCCCGCGCCGTCATCGAAGAGGGGGCCAAGACCATCATCCAGGAAGCCCAGACCATCAGCACCCTCGTCGACGAATTCTCGGATTTCGCCCGCCTGCCCAAGATCAACCTCCAGTCGGCCGACATCCACGAGATCATCGAACAGGTCATCACCCTCTTCCGGGGCATCTTTGCCGAGATTGAGTTCGAAGTGTTGCTGTCCCCGGACGTTCCCTCCTCGATCCAGATCGACCCGGAGCAAATGAAGCGCGTCTTCATCAACCTAATCGACAACGCTATTGACGCCATGAATAAAAAAGGTAAAATCTTCATCCAGACAGCGTTTGACCGCGAGCCCCAACAAGTGAGGATCGAAGTTTCCGATACAGGACCGGGCATTCCGGTGGAAGACAAGGACAAGCTCTTCCTTCCCCATTTTTCCACAAAAAAGAAAGGCACCGGCTTGGGACTGGCCATCGTCAGCCAGATCGTCAAGGAGCACAACGGCTCGATTGAGGTCCAGAACAGCCGGCCCAATGGGGCAAAATTCACGGTCCAGATTCCCGCATGACCAAAGACCGCATTCTCGTCATCGATGATGAAGGCAGCATCCGGGCCAGCCTGCAGGGCATCCTGGAGGACGAAGGCTATGATGTGAAGACCGTCGAAACCGGCGAAAAAGGCCTGGACTTGATCAAAAAACAAAACTTCGGGTTGATCCTTCTGGATATCTGGCTGCCGGAAATGAGCGGGATGGACGTCCTGAACCAGGTCAAAAGCATGGAGGAGCACCCCCAGATCGTCGTCATCTCGGGGCACGGCAACGTGGAGATGGCGGTCAAGGCCACCAAGCTCGGCGCTTTCGATTTTCTGGAAAAGCCGCTGTCTTTGGAAAAGGTCGTCCTGACCGTCAACAACGCCCTGCGCCAGCACAAGCTGGAAGAGGAGAATATCCAGCTCCGCGAAAAGATCAGGCCCCGCTATTACTTAGTCGGGAAAAGCGCCCCCATCCAAAAACTGCGGAAGGAAATCAAGAAGGCCGCCCCCACCAACGGCCGGGTCTTGATCAGCGGGGAGAACGGCTCGGGCAAGGAGCTCGCCGCCCGGCTCATCCACCAGCAAAGTCAGAGGAAGGACAATCGGTTCGTCGAGCTGAACTGCGCCGCCATCCCCGACGACCTGATCGAGAGCGAGCTGTTCGGCTTCGTCAAAGGCTACGCGCCTCACGCCAGCAAAGACAAAAAAGGAAAGCTCCTCCAGGCAGACGGCGGGACGCTGTTTCTGGACGAGATCGGCGACATGAGCCTGAAGACCCAGGCCAAACTCGTCAAGGCGATCACCACCCAGAAATTCGAACCCGTGGGGTCGGCCGAGACCGTCTCCTTCGACACGAGGGTGATCACCGCCACGAGCAAAAACCTCAAGGATCTGATTCTGAAGGGCAAATTCAAAGAGGACTTGTTTTTTAAGCTAAATGTCATCCCCATGACGATCCCTCCCCTCCGGGACCGGACGGAGGACATCGCCCTCCTCATCCATTATTTTCTCCGGTATTTCTCGGCGGAGTACGGAAAAAAACCGAAGACCATGAACCGGGAAGCGATGAAGGCGTTTCTCAACTATGCCTGGCCGGGGAATGTCAGCGAGCTGATGAACGTTATCGAGCGCTTCGTGATCATGGTGGAGGACGAAGAAATCGGCGTGCCCCACCTCAATCTCCTCGTGGAAGCCCGGGAACTGGAATCCATGCCCGGCCTCCATAACCATCCGACGCTCGGCCAGGCCTCCCAGCTTTTTGAAAAAAAATTCATCCACCGGGCGCTAACCAAGAACCACTGGGATCTGACTAAGACGGCCGCCGAGTTGGACCTCAGGGCGGACGCCTTGAAAGAAAAGATCAAGGCCTATAACATCACTCTGTTCGACTGATTCAAGCCTCCATGCCTCTCGACCAAGCCGAAGCCATTGTCCTTCGAACCTGGAACGTCGGCGACCAGGACAAAATCGTCGTCTTCCTGACCCGGGACAAAGGACTCGTCCGCGGCGCGGCCAAGGGCGCCCGGAAATTCGGGAACAGGTTCGGCAGCTCGCTCGAGCCGATGTCGCTGGTCACGATGTTCTACTATGAAAAAGAGCGGAAGGACCTGGTCACGGTCAGCGATTGCGACCTCATCGAATCATTCTTCGACATTCAGAAAGACTTGAAGGCATCGCTCACGCTCGCCTATTTCGCCGAGCTGATCGAGGAGTTTTTTCCCGCGCGCGCCCGCGAGGATCTCATCTTCCGCCTGTTGCTGTCCATCCTGCAGGCCCTGAAAGAACGGGGCGACCTCAACCTGCTGACGCGCTATTTTGAGGTCTGGTTTCTCCAGATCAACGGCTTCCTGCCGAACGTCCGCCGCTGCAAAAAATGCGGCAAAGCGCCGACCGAGAGCGGATGGCTGGCACCGAAGAAAGACGGCATCTACTGCGCCGACTGCGCCCCCGTGAAAAAAGAGGAGGTCAAACCGGAGCTGGCCTCATTCCTGGACTGGGTCCGGAAAAATCCTCCGCCCAAAGCCGACCAGCGGCCTTACTCGGCGGAGGTGCTCAAGGCCATTCAGGGCAGCCTCCAGGCCATGATCGTCTATCACATGGAAAAAGAGCCCAAGAGCCTGCGGTATATCAAGGATTGATCCATTCAGCGGCGTGATTTCTTTTTCAACCAGATCTATAAAATAAAAACGGCGATCCCCACCAGCGGATATCCGATCAGATATACAAGATGGATGTTAAGCTGCGAGCCGATGACCAGAAAAACAATGATGATGCCCAGGAAAACAACTCCCAGGACGCTAAAAACTCTCGTCAGAATATTTTTGCCTGTCATAACAAAATCAGAGGGCGATTCAAGAAAAATCGAGCGAAATGGGGTCAAAGCTACTCATTACGCAAATTTGCGTAATGAGTAGCTTTGACCCCATTTTTATTAATATTGCTGGAAGAGTTTGCCCCATTTGGTGCGCAGGAAGGCATTTGTCCGCTGCTTCCCGATGGCGGGGTGCCAAATCCAATCGTGAAAGATGACGGAGGCGATGTAGGACCACGGCGCGAGCACGGTCCGCAGCAAAAACTTCTCCAGCGGCTTGAGCGGCCCCCAGTAGATCATTTTCTGGCCGCGGCTGGCGAACGTGTTCTTCCCCTTCTGGAAGTGAAAATTTACGCCGGAAATGTCTTCGCCCACGATTTCGATCTCTTTGATATCGCCGGAGCCAAGCCCGGCTTCGTGGGCGAGGCGGATAAAGTCCAAATCCATCGGCTCGAACCCCATCATTTTCGCGGCCACGGCATCGATGGCCACCTGGTCGGCGCCGGCCAGGATGAAATCCTTAATGAAGGGGACCATGCAGCGCGGGCCCGGCCCATCGCCGACAACGGTCCCGTCCATCACGGCGAAGACGCCCGAATGGATTTCCTTCTGGATGGTGAGCAGATCGACGAGCGTCTCGTGGATGACGGAATGCGTCCAGTGCCGCCGCTCATGGAGCAGGCCGCCAAAGGCGTTTTTCATGGCCCCGGTCATTGTCGTAAATACATGCGTCTTCATTGTCGGCAGGTGGATGATATTCTCGCCGATCATCCGCTTGGGAATTTCGATGCCGTTGGGAAAGATTTCGTTCAGGACCCGGATCTTGCCTTTCGGCTCATAGCGAACCCATGGTTCGTTCTCATAAAGGTGGATGTTGCGCAGCCCGTACTTCTGGACGACGGGCAGGTGCTTGTTCTCACGCTCCCCTTTCTTGGCAGAGACGACAACCGTCCGGTTGTGACAGGCATGGACCCGATCTTTCATGTACCCGTCTTGGAGCAGCGTCTTGATCACTCCCTCCAGCTGCCAAGGCGTCGTCGAGCAGGCCGGATAAAAATAGTGCCAGGAGATGTTGATTTTTAAAGCCGTGTCCCGGTCTTTGCGAATGACCGACTGATACCCCGCGAGATGCATCAATTTTTTGTAGTCCTCAAGCACGGATTGGGGGGATGTCTTCAAAACAGCGACTTTCGATTTAGGCATGATCGATTACCTGGAATAGAGAACCATGACCACCGCGGCGATCCAGAGAACGATGGCCAACAGAAGCGGCTTGTCTCTAATGATCAATTCCTCCGGGCTTCCACCCTTGCCCTTTTGGTGGACGAGATACAGGTAGCGGAAGATCCCATAGAGAACGAACGGGGTCGTAAAAATGAGATTGCTCGTCCCGAACTTTTTCACCGTTTCCTCAGAAACCGTATAAAGACAATAGGCAATGACGGTGGAGGCGGTCACGACCCCGATCATCTGGTCCAAGAGGTAGGCGCTGTATTCTTTGAGGATCGGCCGGTGGGCGGGGGCGTTTCCCTCGAGAAGGACGAGCTCGTGCCTTCGCTTGCTCATCGCCAGAAAAAGGGCCAGCAGCGTCGTGCAGATCAATAGCCAGGAGGAGAGGGGCACCTGAATCACCAGCCCGCCGGCGACGACGCGGATGACAAAGCCCGCGGCGATGATAAAGACATCCAGAATCACGACATGCTTGAGCTTGAGGGAATAGGCCAGCTGGAGGACGCCATAGAGTGCGCAGACGATAAAAAAATTTGTGTTCAAAACGAAGGCCAGGGCCAGGCTCAGGACGGACAGAATCACGGCGGAAGCGATGGCCTGGGAGACGGCGACCCTGCCCGAAGCGATCGGCCGCTGCGATTTCTTGGGGTGAAGCTTGTCTTCCTCCAGGTCCAAGATATCATTGACCAGGTAAAGAGCGCCGGAAAAAAAGCAGAAAATCGCGAAGGCCGCCCCTGTCTTGAGCCAGAGGTCGAGCTCGAAAAATTCCTTGGCAAACACGAGCGGGGCAAAGATAAAAAAATTCTTGGTCCACTGGGTCGGCCGCAGGGATTGGATGAGATCGCGGAGCTTCAAGTTAAGCCTTTCTTTCGATCACTCCTATTTTAAAGAAAATGAGAAGGGGATTCAAATAGTATGAAGAATCGGGGATCCTTGCCCAAGGTGCTTGTCCCCGTGCCCGGCCCCATTTTCTATTTTTTTATGATATAATGAGTTCTTAGCGATGCCGACGACACCCGAAGTCCAGCCCTCCGCCGAAGAACAGTCCTACAGAAAGCTGACGACGCGGAATACCCTCTTGACACTGCTGTTGTTCGTCAGCCCCTTCCTCCTCCTCTACGTGGCCGTGAATTATGAGACATCCTCCCTGATCAAGGACCAGATCTATAACCGCCTGGCCGACACGGTCGAAGAAAATTCCAAGACCATCACCGCCTTTCTCCATGACCGGGAAATGGACTTGAAGTCCTATTCCAAATTGGAGATCGATAACATCAGCGAGATCTCCAAGCTCCAGCCGTTTCTCGAATCCCCCATCCGTGAAAAGAAATGGTTCGATTTCCTTGCCGTCGCCGATCTCGAAGGCAACATCGTCCTGTCCATCAACAGAAAAATTGAGGGCAATATCGCCCAGAGAGAATACTTCAAGATTTCCAAACAGGGAAAACCATTTAACGCCGGCATCTTCCGTTCCGATATCCTGAATCAGCAAGTCATGATTCTCTCCCATCCGATCTTCAACCGGAGAAACCAAATCATCGGCGTCGCGGCGGCCTCTCTCGACCTGAACAACTTTTACAGTCTTCTCTTCGACCTGAGGATCGGGACGACCAGCGAATTGTTTATCGTCGATCCGGAGGGCCTCCTGCTGTCTCCGACCAAGCTCGGCGGCGAGCCGTTCGTAACCCGCGGCTTCGACCAGAAGGAGGGCAATCCTCATACGGGGAGCCGGGGCGTTATCGCCCATACCGATTATCGAGGCCAAAAGGTCCTGTGCGCGTACAAAAAATATCCCCAGGCCAATTTTTATCTGGTCTCGGAAATCGACCTGGACGAGGCGCTCTTGCCTGTGAGAGAGGTTAATCGGATCATCCTGTTCCTGTTCATTCCATTCTTCCTGCTGCTAGTGCTTCTCTCCGCTCTTTATTCGCGGCGCACCACTGTCCTCCTGCAAAAGCTGACCCGCAACCTTCAGAACGCCCTGGAAGAAGCTCGGTCCAAGAAGAAAGAGGTGGACCAAATCAACGTCGAGCTCGAGAACAAAGTCAAAGAAAGCGAGCGGCTCACCCAGGAGCTCCGGCTTTCCAAAGAATACATCTACAACCTGATCGACAGCCTTTCCCTGGGCGTCATCGGCCTGGACACGGCGGGCAAGATCACGCATTACAACAAAGAGATCAAAGAGCTATTCAGCCTGCAGACGATCGAAACGGGACAGGACATCTTCCAGGTGCTTCCCTGGCTCAGCGATCGCGAAGTGGAAATCACTTTTGAAAACACAATTCTCCAGGGAAAACTCCACCAGCTCGAGCAAAAAAAAATCGACCGGGGCAAGGGCGACGAATACTTCAACCTGTCTTTCTTTCCGATCGAAGATGGGACCGGCAAAATGCTGGGCGTGACGGTGACCATCGAAAATGTCACCGAGCGCGAGCGTCTGCGCAAACAGCTGGCGGAATATGAAAAGCTGTCGGCCCTGAGCCAGCTGGCACTGGGAGCCGCCCACGAGATCAACAACCCGCTGCTCGGCATCTCCTCTTACTTAGAAATTCTCCGGGATGAAGCCCAGGACCTCAAGAATAAGGAGGAGATCGAGGTCGTCCTCGAAAACGTCTATAGAATTTCGGAAACCATTCGCGGCCTGCTCAACTTTGCCCGGCCGACGCCGCCCCAGTTCACTAAAATCAACATCAACCAGCTCATCGAAGATTCGCTGTCCTTTCTTAGCCACCAGCCCATCTTCCGCAAGGCCAGGATCCACAAAGTCCTCCCACCCTCCCTACCCCAGATCACGGCCGACCTGAATCAGCTCCGCCAGGTCCTGACCAATATGCTCATCAACGCCGCCCAGTCCATGCCCGGCGGCGGGGACTTGACCGTGGAAACCTCGAAGGTGAAGTTTAAAGAGGAAATCCAGATCGATATCCGGGACACGGGTATGGGCATTTTGCCGGAAAACCTCATAAAAATATTCGACCCCTTCTATACGACCAAAAAGAGCCAGGGCACGGGCCTCGGCCTCAGCATCAGCCTGAGCTATATCAAAAACCACAGCGGCGATATTTTCTGTCGGAGCGAGATCGGCAAGGGGACGATATTTTCCATCGTCCTACCGGTCCGGCAAAAAGGCAGGATTCCTCTAAAGGACGAGGAGGTCATCGCGTGAGCACATATTCTATTCTCATCGTCGACGACGAAATCCTGACCCTCAGCAACCTCAAAAAGATTTTGGAGAAGGAAGATTACGAGGTCCATGTGGCCGATTCAGGAGAGGCGGCCCTGGAAATCATCGAAAAATACAAGCCCCATCTCATCCTCCTCGACCTGATGCTCCCCGGCATTTCGGGGATCGAGGTCCTCAAGCGGGTCAAGGAAATGGAGCGGGAGACCATCGTCATCATGATGACGGCCTACGAGATCCTGGAGAAGGCCGTAGAGGCCATGAAGATAGGGGCCTATGATTATCTCCTCAAGCCATTCAAAATAAACGAGTTAAAAGCTACGATCCGCCGCGCCCTGGAGACGCTTTCGCTCAGGATCAGGGTCCAGGACCATCTGGACTCCGAAAAAGGCCGGTATTACTTTGGAAAGATTACCGCCGAAAGCCGGAATATGAAGGAACTCCTGGAAATGGCTCGGCGGGTAGCGGCATCAGACAAGACGACGGTGCTCCTTCAAGGCGAGAGCGGGACGGGAAAGGAGTTGCTGGCCAAGGCCATCCATTATCACAGCCCTCGCGCGGAAAAGCCGATTGTGGAGATCAACTGCGCAGCCATCCCAGAGAACCTGCTGGAAAGCGAATTGTTCGGCTATGAAGCAGGCGCATTCACGGATGCCAAGAAAAGAAAGATCGGGCTGCTTGAAAAAGGCGATGAAGGCACCGTCTTTTTCGACGAGATCGGGGACATGTCCTTAAACCTCCAGGCGAAGCTCTTGCGGGTCCTGGAGGAAGGCAGCTTCACCAGGCTCGGCGCTGAAAAGCAGATCCGGGTGAATATCCGGGTCCTCGCGGCGACTAACCAAGACCTGGCCAAGGCCGTGGAAAAGGGGGAATTCCGATCCGATCTTTTTTACCGCCTGAATGTCGTTCCCATTTTCGTTCCTCCCTTGCGCGACCGGAAGGAGGACATCGTGCCCTTGGCATTGTCCTTCATGGAAGAATTCAACCATGAGCTCAGGCGCACGTATAAAGGCTTATCCCAGGAGGCGGCCACGGCCATGATGGAGTATCCCTGGCCCGGAAATGTCCGGGAGCTGAAGAATATCATTGAACGCATCATGGCCCTGTCCGCGGGCGACGAGATTCTACTCTCCCATCTCCCGCTCGAAATCCGGGAATACGAAAAAACCACGGCGAGCCCCGTTCTGGATGAACTGACGTTTGAGGGACCCTTTCCGACGCTCGAGGAGATAGAGCAAAAATATATCGAAAAAATCCTGGCAGCCACCGGCAACAACAAAACCCAGGCGGCCAAGATCCTCGGCATCCACCCGACTTCGCTCTTCCGCAAACTCAAACAAAAGTGATCGGGGTCAAACCTCAACATTCAATAAAATTGCCTTTAATTCAAAACTGCTGTTGAATGTTGAGGTTTGACCCCATCTATAGCAAATTGCTATATAGCAAAACGCTATAGCTATACCTTTTATTAATTTCAATTCTTTTAAAATCAATAATTTAAATTGTGGCATGAGACTTGCTTTATCTAGAGCGTGTTCATGTGATCGTAAGCTTGATCATAAAGGAGGTAAAATGAGCACTTATTCAAAATCATCGACGGCTGTCAAACACAAAGTTCAGGATGAGATGCCTGAACTGGAAATCGTGGAACCCGGCAAGTCCGCAAAAATCATTCCCTTTCCGGGTACCAAGGAAGTTTTGTCGCCGGCATACAGCACGAAAAAGAAGAGGCTCTGCATCGAGGGAAAATTTCTCTATCACCGCGGGCGCAAGATTCCCATCCTTCATTTCCAGAAATCCGGCTACGAAAAGCTGCTTTTCCTTCTAGTGAAAGAGATCGACGGGAGATAAGCCCATGGCACAGGAAGCAAAGATCAAATACATCAGCCCTATCCCCGTTTATAGGGAAAAGGAATACGACCCGTTTATCGAAGCCACGATGCAGTTCGAACGCGCGGCCGAGTATCTCGACCTCGAGCCGTGGATCTATCAGCGTCTCAAATATCCGCAGAGAGAGCTAACCGTCCACCTTGCCATTACGCTTGACGACGGCCGCGCCGAGACATTCACCGGATTCCGTGTTCAGCACTCCACGGTGCGCGGACCGGCCAAGGGCGGCATCCGCTATTCCCCGGATGCTTCGATCAGCGAATGCAAGGCCCTCGCCTCGTGGATGACCTGGAAGTGCGCCGTTGTCGACATCCCCTTCGGAGGGGGAAAAGGCGCCATTATCTGCGACCCTCTCAAAATGTCTGAGAACGAACTCAAGAAGCTAACCAAGGAATACACCTACGCCATCCGGGATATCATCGGGCCGTACAAGGACGTTCTTGCGCCAGACATGTTCACCAACTCCCAGACCATGGCCTGGATCGCGGAAGCCTACAGCCAGGGCAACGGATGTTTCGAGCCCGCCGTGGTCACCGGAAAACCCGTTCACCTCTGGGGCTCTCTCGGAAGAGCCATGGCCACCGGCACCGGTTTATTCTTTGTCCTTGAAGAAGCCTCGAAGTATCTCCACTTGACGCTGAAGGACAAAAAGGTGGCCATCCTGGGCTTCGGCAACGTCGGCTCCTCGATCGCCAAGCTCGTTTACCAGGCCGGTTGCACGATCGTCGCCGCGACCGATATGTTCGGCGGCATCTATAGCGAAAAAGGGATCAATCCCTTTGACGTGGAGAAACAGATCGCCCAGACTGGTTCCCTCGTGAATTTCCCGGGCACAGAATCGATCGACAACGAAAGCCTCATCGCCCTGCCCCTGGACATTCTGATCCCGGCCGCCGTCGAAGGCCAAATCACCAAGGAGAATGCCGGCAAAGTGAAGGCTAAAATCGTCCTCGAAGGAGCCAACGGGCCGACCACCCTCGACGCCGATGAGATCCTCGCCGAGAATAAAGTTCTGGTCGCGCCCGACATCCTGGCCAATGCAGGCGGTGTCACGGTCTCTTACCTGGAATGGGTCCAAGACCTGCAGCGATACTTTTTCACGGAAGAGGAAGTCCGGGAAAAGACCGAAAAGAAGATGAAAAAAGCCTTCTGGGATGTCGTCAAGACTATGGAAAAGCACAAAGTGACGATGCGGGAGGCCGCCTATATCCTGGCCGTGGGCCGCGTTGCCGACGCCTTGAGGTCGCTGGGCCGGTCGAACTAGGGAGGCGGGCAAAAATCGCAACCTCTTCTTCTTAACCTCTCTTAACCTTGGGGGGAAGGCGTCATGACGCTTTCCCCCTTTTCTTTCGGGGTCAAAGCTACTCATTACGCAAAATGGCACTCAAAGATTTGGACCATGAATAGGTTTGACCGCGGCTTGTGTCAGCCGTTATAATTTTAACATGCGTTCATCGGGATTTAGCAAGCTCTGGATAGGAATCGTTGCCCCAACCCTTCTCTTTTCGACGGCAAGGATCCTTCGTGCATTTCACCAACAAGAGAAGGACTCATTAAAAACTATCACGATCCCCCTGGTCGATCTTTCGGCTCAGAAGGAGAGGCAAGTGATCGTGGACAAAGAACCGGGGCAATATCTCGGCCATCCGACAACGGTCCTGTTGGAGGACCAGAAAACCATCCTCTGCGTTTATCCAAAAGGGCATGGAAAAGGCCCGATCTGCCTGAAAAAAAGCGTGGACGGGGGGCTGACATGGAGCGAACGGCGTCCGGTCCCGGAAAACTGGGCGACGAGCCTGGAAACGCCGACGATCCATCGCGTCGTCGATAAGGCGGGCCGAAAACGGCTGATCCTTTTTTCGGGGTTGTATCCATGCCGGATGTCCTTCTCGGAGGATGATGGGGAGAGTTGGTCCCCCCTGGCCCCCGTCGGCGAATGGGGCGGAATCGTGACGATGTCCAGCGTAGTCCGGCTCAAGAACGGCGATTGCATGGCTCTTTTCCATGACGACGGCAGATTTTTTAAAAAGAACGGAGCCGCGACCAAGGTCATGACGCTTTACAAAACATTTTCTCGAGACGGCGGCCTGACTTGGTCGTTTCCCGAAGAGATTTTCCAATCCGACAAAATCCACCTGTGCGAGCCCGGAGCCCTCCGCTCGCCAAATGGAAAACAAATCGCCGCTCTTCTTCGTGAAAACACCCGGACACGAAATTCTTATGTAACCTTTACGGACGACGAAGGCAAAAATTGGACGGCGCCGCGCGAGCTCCCCGCCTCCCTGACCGGAGACCGCCACACGGCCAAATATGCCCCGGACGGAAGGCTGTTCATTTCCTTCCGGGACATAGCGGCCGGCTCCGCCTGGCATGGCGATTGGGTGGCATGGGTGGGCACGTACGACGACATTGTCAAAGGCCGGGAAGGGCAATACCGCATCCGCCTGATGGATAATCTTAAAGACGGGGATTGCGGATACCCGGGTGTGGAGGTTCTTCCCGACGGAACGGTGGTGTCGACAACCTACGGCCACTGGATCGAGGGCGAATCGCCGTTTATCATCAGCGTCCGCTTGAAGCTCGCGGACAGCGATGCAATGGCCGCTCGTCAAAAGCGGATTTCCTGAGTGATTGGAAGAAAACGGATATGTGCGCGTCTAAATAACGGAATTATGAAAGCTAAAGGTCTATCTTTAAAAGTTTGCCCTGATAACCCGGATAGAATTCGGGAAGGAGCCTGCCCGTGAAAAAACGAGCTGCCATTACTTTAGGGGTGTTATCACTGTCTTTCTTCCTGGCCGTTCCCTTCGTCCGCCCGCAAGAAACGGAAAGCCAAAATATCGATGAGATGAAGAAAACCGCACCTAAAGTGTTCCTCGATGGCAGCCGCATCGACATCGATTATATCCGGACGGAGATCACGTTTGTCAATTATGTCAGGGATCGCAAGGAAGCCGATGTCCACGTCCTGATCACCCAGCAGCGCACGGGAGGCGGCGGCCGGGAATACACGCTCGCCTTCATCGGCTTGAACAGCTACGAAGACCTAAAGAATGAGTTGAAATTCTATTCGAACCGAACGGAGACCGAAGATGATATCCGCAAAGGATTGGTCCAGATCCTGAAGCTCGGGCTGGCCCCTTATGCGGCCCGGACGCCGATCTCCAAGATCCTCTCCTTGAGCCTCAACGGGAAAGTCAAGCCGACCTCCGTGGTCGACAAATGGAATTTCTGGGTTTTCAGCCTCAGCGCCCGCGGCCGGCTGAACGGCGAACAATCCCGGAAATACGACTCGCTCAACGGCAATATCTCGATCAACCGGGTGACGCCGGAATCCAGGATCCGCATGGGCGTTTCGGGAAGCCTCGATGAGAGCAAGTTCGATTATGAAGAAGAAGGCTATCGCTATCAGGAAACAAGCTCCGCCAAGTCCAGCGCCTTTGACGGTCTTTTTGTCCAAAGCCTTGGCGAACACTGGTCGGCAGGCGCCTTTGTCAACGTCAATCATTCGACCTACAGCAATATCAATATCGGGTTCACCATCGCTCCCGCCGTGGAATACAATTTTTTCCCCTATTCCATCTCCACCCGCCGCCAACTGCGCGTTCTGTACCGCCTCGGCTACAATTACGCCAGATATATCGAAGAGACCATCTACGATAAAAAAACGGATCGCCTCATGAACGAAATTCTCACGATCACTCTTTCGATGTCCGAGCCTTGGGGGAATGCCGAAGTCTCGCTCGAAGGGTCCCACTATTTTAAAGATTTCAGCTATAACAAGCTAAGATTTTCGGCCAATCTGAGCCTGCGCATCTGGAAAGGATTGGCCCTGACCATCGATGGCCGTTATGCCGCCGTTCATGACCAGCTCGCCCTGCGAAAAGAAACGGCCACGATCGAAGAATTGCTCCTGCGGCGAACGGAGCTGGCGACCGAATACAACTATTCCCTGTCCGTCGGCTTCAGCTATACCTTCGGGTCGGTCTACAGCAACGTCGTCAACCCGCGCTTCGGCGGCGGCTTTGGCGGTCCGGGAGGCGGCGGTGGGGGCGGCTTTTAACGTGATCGAAGCTGCTTTGAACTTTGTCTAAAGGGAGAGCAAGCTTAATACGGAACGTCCTGGCCTGTGAAGGTCGAGCTGTTTTTGTTCAGGTAGAGGAGAAGGATTCGGATGGCCACGAAGATGATCCCGCCTGCCAATGCGATCGAATAGAAAGTCAGGAATGCGACATAGAGATACGACTTTTTCCGGGAAAGGTCCTGAGAGAACAAAAGATCAACGACCGTTTTCCCGAAGAGGATGATCATGATGACGACTCCCCCGGCCGCCCTGTAGAAATATTCCAGTGAGCTGCGGAGGTCGACTTTATCCAGGACAATCAAGGGATAAACCAGCCAGGCCGTGAGAGCCCAGACGAGGACGAATAGGAAAACTCTCGTTCCCTTTCTGAGAGATGCAGACCTCGCACTTTCCATTTGTTTCTAGAATAACCCCCTAGACAAGAATAGTCAAATGAATTTGTTTGACTTCGCCAGAAGGCTTGGATTAATAATACCTTGATTTTAAACTATGGAAATTCAGCGAAATACGGTCTCCCGCGCCGCCGGCGGACTGGCCTTGGCCTTCTTTCTCCTCATCCTTATCTTTGACTTCACGGATCAGTCGCTGCTAGGCCCGCTTGTCAATCCCCTGCTCCAGGATTTCTTCCGGGCGAAGTCGAATGTCGTGCCGCTGGGCTGGGTCACCTTCACGTTTACCATTTGCTCGGCGATTTCGATGATCATCGCCGGCATCTATGCCGACCGAAAATCTCGCATTAAAATCTGCCTGGCCGGCTGTCTGGTTTACGGAACATTCTCCACGCTCACCGTCCTTGCTCCGCATGGCAGCAGCGGATATATTTTCTTTCTGATCACCCGCGCTCTGAACGGCATCGGCGTGGGGGTCGTTGTTCCGGCGGTTTTTTCTTTGGTTGGCGATCTGGTCGATCCCAAGCGGCGGTCAACGGCCTTCGGCTTTATGTCGCTGGCCATGCTCGCCGGGCGCATGGCAGGATTTTTGGTCGCAGGCGCTCTCGTCGGCCGCTGGCGTCTGGCTTACTTCATGGTCGGAATCGTCAACCTCGTCCTGGCCGCGGCGCTTCTGCTCGTCCGCGAGCCGGAGCGCGGGGCCCGGGAACAGGAATTGCGCGGGGTCATTCTCGAAGGCGCCGAATACCGCTTCCGCATTTCCAGGAAAGACGTCAAAACGATCTGGGCGGCGAAAAGCAATTTCTGGCTGATCATAAATTTTATCGATGTCTTCCCCGGGTCGATCATCCTCTTTCTCATCTTCAAATACATGAAAGACATTCACAACATGGAAGCGCAGGCGGTGAATGTCACGATTTTGGCGGTCTTTATCCTGGGCGGGCTGGGGGCCTTGGCCTTTGGGCGGCTGGGCGATTGGGGATTTCAAAAGGACAAACGGGCCAAGGTCTGGGTCGCCCTCCTTTGCAACAGCCTTCCGATCGTCTTCATGATTTTTTTCATCCAATCAAACGTTTGGGTCCCCGACGGCGCAACCCTGTCCCAAGCGCTGGCCAGGCCCGGCATGTGGGCCCTCGTCCTGACCATCGCCGGAGCCATGTTCATCAACCAGGGCGTCAACCCTAACTGGTACAGCTCGCTGGCGGACATCAACCTGCCCGAGCATCGGGCGACAATGGTGTCGCTGGCGTCCGTCATGGATATGATCGGCAACGCCCTCGGCCCGCTGATCGCTTCTTATGTGGCGACTCTCTGGGGCCTGAAGACGGCGATGTGGTCGGTGCTTGTCTTCTGGGTAATCAATCTATTTTTCTGGCTTCCCGTCCTAGCCCATATCCGGGAAGATTTGGAGCATGCCCACGAGATCTTGAACGCGCGGGCTGCGGAAATGAGAAAGAGCCTGGCGCTTCATGCGGAGTGAAAGAATCTCTATCCTATTCAATCCTTCGGCGGGGATGGGCGGCGCTCGAAAAATTCGAGGAGCGCTGGAAGAGGGGCTTCATCGGCATGGGATTCCCTATGATTTAGCGGTCACGGAGGGCGAAGAGAATCTGAGAGAACTGGCCAGGGCGCATGCCGCAAAATACGGGATCGTCGTCGGCGCCGGCGGAGATTCGACATTTCACATCATCGTCAATGAGATTATGCGAATGGGCGCCGATGTGAGTTTCGGCATGATCGCCCTCGGATCTTCGAACGACATCGCCAAGGAATTTGGGGTCGATTCTTTAGAAAAGGCCTGCCTGGCTCTAAAAGGTCAGAAGATAAAAAAAATCGACATCGGATGCATTTATGACCGCGAGAAACCGGCGCGTTACTTTTTGGGCCAGGCCAATATCGGCCTGGGGGTTTTTGTCAATCAATATGTGGCGGGGCTGGCGCAGCGGAGGTCCCGCTTGGCAAAGCATCAGACTGCCGCCGGTGTTCTGGGGATTATTCGCGCCTATCGGAACAAGCGAATTCCCTTGCCCCTGATCGTCAAATCCGAAGCGGGCCGGATGGACGGGGAGTTCGTGGCCTCCGTCATCAGCAATGTCCGCTACTGGGCCTCGGGAAAACTCATCAACCCAAACGCCTTGCCCGATGACGGCCGGCTGGATCTCTGCCTCATCGGGAAATGTTCATTGGCCAGGCTGGTACGAATTTCTTCTCTGGCCAATCGGGGAAGGCATGCTCAAGCAAAAGAAGTGAAAATTCTTCAAGCCCCAAGCTTCGAAATTTCCTCTGAAACGCCGTTTGAAATCCAGACGGACGGGGAAATTCTAAAAAGCCTCGATCATCCCGCTTCCTATAAAAAAATTGCCTTCAAAATTTTTCCCCAATCCCTGAATATCATCCTTTAGGCCGGCGGCCGGGGATTTCATTGACAGATAAACGCTTGGCTTGATAACATCGTATGCTCATTATGGGGAAAACCATGAGTCCATGCAGAAAGAGAGTCTTGAGAATCTTCGGGGCGCTCCTGCTCCTGGCCGCCCTGTTTGTCCCCTATCGCGCGATTCATCTTTCCTACAAGAGAAACTTCGGCACAAACCTGATCTGGCGAACGACCACAAAACAGAGCGGATACATGTTTTTGCCACGATTTCTCAAGGCCACAGCGGTCAAGGTCCCGGCCAAGGATCGGGACCAGAGCGTTTATTCCTTAAATAAAAAAATGCTTCTGGCAGAGATCGCCATTATCCTCTTTTTGGGAGCGCTGGATTATTTCCTCTTCTGCGCCTTGTTGCGAAGAACGAGATGACCCTTTCCCAAAATATTTATAAGATTGCCGCATTTGTGGTATAATGGTTGATGGCGATAAAGATATGAGAATCGTGTTCTCAAGGGCGGGCCTTTTTCGGCTTGCCGTAAGGAGGACGAAATGAAGCTTAAATTATCGTGTCTCTTGATTCTTGGTTTATCACTCCTTCCGGTTATGCTCCTCGCACAGAATAAACCCCAAGCTGAAACGAAGGAAACGGCTGTTTATATTAGCGACATGGAAGGGAACGTGTTCTTTCAGAACTTTGAAAAAGCCGATCTCCATATGGTGGTCAAGTCTGGAGACGAATTAAACACAGCCAAAGGCATGGTTGAAGTCGATCTGGGAAAAGGCAACTGGGTCAGACTGGGCCAGCACACCAGAGTCGTTTTTACGGACCTACAAAAAGAATCTGCCACCTTGAGCGTCTGGGAGGGGAGTGTTTATCTTCAGTTAAGAGATCAGTCGGTCAAAGTTCGAAGCCCCCAGGAGGAATACTCTTTCGAAAAAGCGGGGCTCTATAGGATGGATGTCGACAAGGATAAGACGCAAGTGTACAAAGATCCTAGAGTTGTCGACAGGTTCGACAGCTGGAGCCGGAAGCGTGAAGAAGAGACGAGTTTCCAAGAATACGAGCCAAGATACGAGGGATATGGGGGAGGATACCCCTATAGCCCCTATGGCGGATGGATGGGCTGGACATGGTCCCCCTGGTGGCCCGGATCAGGGCTCAATTGGTATATGAGCTGGTACCCGTTCTGGCAGCGCTACGGTCCCTTTATGTGGTCCTCGTACTTCTGGCCTACCTCATATTTCGGCTGGAATCCCTATTGGTATTGGAACAGCTGGTATTATGATCCTTTTTACTATGGATACGGCTATGGATATGGCTATGGATATGGTTATGGATACGGCTATTACGGCAATTATGGCTACGGCTATCGCAGCCGTTTCAGCGGGAGGGTCGTCCGGAGAGATCAGCTTCAACAGCCCCGGGGAATAGTCCGAAGCCCGGATCGAGTGATCCGATCGACCCCATCCACCCTCGCCCCGCGAGGAAAAATCTATCCTTCGAGAATCACCCCATCGACAAGGACGCCGTCGTCTTCTTCAAGGGCACGGATTTATTCCGGGCCCTCGGGTTCGTATTCTCCGAGATATACCGCACCGCGTTCATTCTCCAGTCCTTCGATTAGGTCTTTCTCGGGTTCCTCAATTTCTAGATCTTCCGGTGCTCCTCCCTCGGGCCGTTCATCAGGCGGGGCCAGAAGAAGATAAGCGAAACAGCGAAGCTGTCAAGTTCCCTGGGGTCAAACCTTAATTATTGGGGTCAAAGCTACTCATTACGCACATTATACAAAAATGCGTAATGAGTAGCTTTGACCCCATTGCATTTTATGCCCAGAGGATCAGCCCAGGCAGAAACGGCGCAGTGAGAGCGGGATGGCGGGGAATCACCCGCAACGTATAACCATACAGCCCGCTGCCTTGGCATGTGGCGGCGCTTGCCTGATAAAGATAAGTCCCTTCCCCTTTTTGTTTCATCGACTGCATCGGCGTCGAAGCCGCATCCACAATTTCTCCAGCCGCATCGACGTGACCCAGATAGAGCTCGACTGTCACCTCTTCTGGCGTGAGGGCGCCCAGAAACACCTCTGCCTGGACGGGGATCTCGTCGCCCACTTGAATATCACTGGCGGGACCGCCGCCCAATGCTTCGACGCGGACACGAGACCAGTTTTTCTGGATACGGACTTTCCATGCCGCAATTTCCTTGGCCCGGGCCATCCCATCAGCCATGAGCTGCTCATAATGGCCGGCCGCATGAAGGTAATAGCGCTCCGTGTATTCTCCCACCATGCGGTGAGTCGTGAAAGTCCCGCATAAGGTCTGGATCGACGCCCTCATCCGGCCGATCCAGCGGCGGGGCAGGCCGTCGCTGCCCCGGTCGTAATAAATCGGAACCACTTCCTGCTCCAACAGGCCGTACAGAGCTTCGGCCTCGACCTGGTCCTGGTAGTTGCTGTCGTCGTACTTCTCCCGCCGTCCGATGGCCCAGCCGACTTCGGGCCGGAACGCCTCATCCCACCACCCGTCCAGGATGCTTAAGTTGAGGACGCCGTTGGCGGTCGCCTTCATGCCGCTGGTGCCGCTGGCCTCCTGCAACCGAAGCGGGGTATTCAGCCAGACATCAACTCCCTGCACTAAATATCGGGCCACGGCCATATCATAATCTTCAAGGAAGACCAGCCGACGACGAAATTCCTCACGCCGCGATAACTCCACAATCTGCCGGATCAGCCCCTTTCCCGGGTCATCGCGAGGATGGGCCTTGCCGGCATAGATAATCTGGACCGGACGGCCCGGCTTATTAAGGATGCGCGCCAGCCGCTCCGGGTCGCGCAGCAATAACGTCGCCCGCTTATAAGTCGCAAACCGGCGAGCAAAGCCGATGGTCAACGCCTCGGGATCCAGAACCTCGTCCGCCGCTTCAACCGCAGTCTGAGAAGCCCCGCGCCGTTCCCACTGGGAGCGCAGGCGGCGGCGGCTAAAAGCGACCAGCCGCTCCCGACGCCGCTCGTGGGTCCGCCACAGTTCCTCGGCCGCGATGCGGTCCGCTCCTTGCCATACTGTCTGGTCGGCGACTTCTTCCCGCCAGCGCAGTCCCAGGTAGCGGTCGTACAATTCCTTCATCTCGCGGGAGATCCAAGACTGAAACTGAACGCCGTTGGTCACATGACCGATGGGAATCTCGTCCTCGGGCAGCCCCGGCCAAAGGCCCGTCCACATTTTTCGGGTGACCCTGCCGTGCAGCCGGCTCACCGCGTTGCTGTGGGCGGCCAAACGGAGAGCGAGGATCGTCATACAGAACGGTTCACGGTCGTCATCGGGATTCTGCCGCCCCAGGGCCAGGAAGTCGCGTCGGGAGAGACCCAAAGCGCGAATATAATCGGCGAAATAGCGGTCCATGAGCTGCGGCGGGAAATAATCGTGGCCTGCCGCAACCGCCGTGTGGGTGGTGAAAACCAGCCCGGCCGACGCGGCTTCACGCGCTTCCGCGAACGAAAGGCCCTGCTTTTCCATCAGCCGGCGCGTCCTCTCCAACCCCAGAAAAGCGGAATGGCCCTCGTTCATGTGATAGACAGTCGGTTCCAGGCCCATGGCCTCCAGGGCAAGATATCCGCCAATGCCCAGCAGAATCTCCTGTTTGATGCGCATCTCTTGATCGCCGCCATACAACTGGTCGGTGATGTCGCGATCTTCAGGTTGTCGATTGGCCGGGGTGTTGGTGTCCAGCAGGTGGAGCAGCACGCGCCCGACCTGGGCCAACCAAATTTGGGCGATGACTTTCCGGCCCGGCAAAGGCACCTCGACTGTCAGCGGCGACCCATCCGACCGACGTTTCAAGGTCAATGGCAGATTGTGGAAGTCGTTATTTTCATAAACTTCCTGCTGCCAGCCGGCTTCGTTGAGATACTGCCGAAAATAGCCCTGCTGGTAGAGAAGCCCCACGCCGATCAGGGGCACGCCCAAATCGCTGGCCGACTTGAGATGATCCCCGGCCAACACCCCCAAGCCGCCGGCAAAAATGGACAGGCACTCGGTGATGCCGAATTCCGCAGAAAAATAGGCGACAAAAGGCGCTTGGAAAACACCGTGGGCCCGCCGGAACCAGGTTGATTTCGCAGCCATATAGGTATCCAAATCCTCGACGACACGATCCAGATGAGACAAGAATCCTTCATCGCAGGCGGCGGCTTCAAGCTTCGCCTGGTCGATTGTCCCCAACATGAGGATGGGATTGTGCCCGGTCGTTTCCCACAGGACGCTGTCCAGCCGTCGAAAAAGCTCGATCGTGTCGTGGTGCCAAGCCCAGCGCAAGTTGCGGGCCAGCTCGCGAAGTCGCTCGAGCGGAGCCGGCAGCGACGGGACGGCGAGAAATGTTTGGATCGGCTTCATGCGGTTTGTCTCCTCATTCACTATTCCAGGTTCATTCTCTTCAATAGCTCCTGGTATCTGGGGTCGGTACGGATGCTATCCAAGAACGGATCAACCTTCATCATATAAATGCTTGGACCACGTTCTGCATAAGCCCTGTTCAGCCAGTTAAAGCCTTGATCAACCTCTCCCGTAGAAAAATAAAGCTTGGCGACTTCATAGGAGCTGATCAGCTCTTTTCTGGATTCCTCAACGAGCTCTTTAATAATTTTTTGAGCTTCGGTTGTCCTCCCCATTTTGACATAGGTTATGCCTAAATCAGATTGGCAGCCGGATTTTTGAAAAATCTCTGCGGCTTGCTCATACATGGATTTAAAAAAGTAGGCCGTTCCTAAATACTTGGCGGCATTTTGTTCCTCAGAAAACTTTTCGGTCGTTTTTTTCAGAATGTCAATCGCTTGGTCATAACGTCGTGCGTTGATATACATGAGGCCAACGTTGGCGTTAATTCTGGCCGAGAGAGGATCCAAGTCACGGGCCAATTCCATCTCCGAGATGGCCTGGTCCCGCCGCCCCGTGCTTATGAGAATGAATGCCAGGAACGAATGAGCCGGCGCGTAAGCAGGATTGAGCTCGATGGCTCTCAGCAATTCCATCTCGGCCGAGACCAAGTTATACTCAAAGTAGAATTTGACGGCCCCCAGCCAGGCATGGGCATCGGCTAGGGTTTCATCGACCAGGACAGCCTGCGATGCGCTTTCCAGCGCCTTCGGATAGCATTGATTCGACGGCATCAGGCCGCGGCTGGCCAGGTCAAAATACGACTCGGCGATGCCCGCGCAGGCCAGGCCGTACATCGGATCCTCGTTGACGGCCGATTCAAAAAACGCGATCGCTTTCTTGAGGTCCTCCTCACCCCGTTTGCTTAGCGACAAGCGGCCCTGAAGATACAACGTATAGGCTTTCACTTCCTTCGTCGACTTCGTCACAATCGCGTTTTTCTCTTCGTCGGAAACCTTGACTTTTAACGCCCTGACGATCTTCTGGACGATATCATCCTGGACGGCGAAAATATCGCTCATTCTGCGGTCAAACTTGTCGGACCAAATCGGCCGCCCCGTTTGGACGTTCAAGAGCCGGACCGTCATACGAAGCCTGTCACCGGAGACCTGGACGCTTCCCTGGACAAGGTTATCGGCGCCCAGCTCGACGCCGATTTGGCTGACGTCCACGGGTTTGCCCTCTAAGGCGAACGAAGAAGTTCCCGCCGGAATCCGGAGATTCCTGATATTAGATAACTTATGGATAAGCGTCTCCGGAATCCCTCTTGCCAGGAATTCGCAATCTTTGGCGGAGCTCACATCATCAAAAGGCAGCACAGCGACCGAGCGCTTTTGGGATATGGCGGCAGCGGCGGCCGGTTTTCGATGAACGACTCCTGGGATGACGATCACGGCGGCGATCACCAAGGCCGCTCCGATGAGTGCTGGAATGCCGAGCTTCTTCAAATCGAGTTTAGGGGCGGCCTTCCGGGCGGCAACGGGCTTCCTCTGCGGCTCGATCGGCGCTACCGCCGGAGGGGCTTTTTCGACTTTTTCCAGCTCTTCGCGTATTTCAATCGCGTTCTGATAGCGTTTGACCTTATCTTTTTCCAGGCATTTCAAGATGATATCGCTGAGGCCCTCCGAGATATTCGGATTGAACTTCTTCGGGTTCTTTGGGATCGGTCCCTTGTGCTTGATGGACACGGCCAAGGCCGTGTCGCCTTCATAGGGCACGCGGCCGGTGGCCATCTCGTACAGGATGACGCCCAGGGCAAAGATATCCGACCGATAATCAATCTCCTGAGCTTCAGCCTGCTCGGGGGACATATACTCCGGCGTCCCGATCAAGATGTTTAAGCCTGTCCTTCCAACGTCCTTGGTCGACCTGGCCAGACCGAAGTCCGTGATCTTGGCGTTCCCGCTTTTATCAATCAAAATGTTCCGCGAATTCAGATCGCGGTGGATCACTCCCAGGCTATGGGCTTCGGCCAGGCCCTCACAGAGCTGTTTTCCGACGCCGATCACCGTACTAATGCTCAACGTCCCCATCATATGAATCGTGGTCCTGAGTTCCTGCCCGGCGATATAATCCATAGTGACGAAATGGGTGCCCTCAAACTCGCCGATGTCATGCATTCCGCAAACATTCTTGTGCCGGATTTTGCGGGCCAGCCGAAGTTCGCTTTGGAACCGTTCCATCGTCGGCGGGTCTGAGGCGATTTCCGGACTGATGAGTTTCAAGGCGATCTGCTCGCCAGTCTTATAATCCAGGACTTTGTACACTCGCCCCAATTCTCCCTGGCCGATCTCCTCGAGGACTTGATAGCGGTTGGCAAAGGTCCGGCCTGGGGTCAGCTCCGTCAGAGTTTCCCTCTTGGTTTCGGCTTCACCTTCGACGGCGGCGGCTTTTTCCGCGTGAGGCAGCGGAGTATCGCAATTGATGCAAATGCGAGCGCCCTCCGGATTCTCAAAACGGCAAAGAGGACATTTCATGGCCCTTCCTCCCTGATGGTCGGTTTGGCAGAAGGATAGCATCAAAGGGGAAGCGAGTCAAACACAGGCCCGAGGAAATTGACAAGGTCATATCATCCAGATAAGATGAAGCGCAGAATCCGCGATGGGTGATTATTTCTTCAAGTTCCTGCAAAGAATATTTTCGCTTGTCTGGCTTTGTGAATTGCTGGATAAAGAAAATATTCCTGAACGGGGCCCGGCCGTGTTCGTCTCCAACCATCTCGGTTCGTACGCTCCCATCGTGACGCTGGCCACGTTTCCCATGCGGCTCTACCCCTGGGTAGAACATCAGACAACGGATTGGAAACTCTGCCCTGATTATTTGCGCAAGGATTTCGTCGAGAAGGAACTGCATCTCAAGCCGCCGCTCAGCAAGATAATAGCCTGGCTAATTTCCAAGGCTTGCGTCATCCTCATGAAGGTCATCCAGGCCATACCCGTGTATGATAAGAGCATGAAGCTGGCGACGACATGGAAATGCAGCATGAAGCATTTGAAGCGGGAAGAATCGCTGATTATTTTTCCCGAAAACGACGCCGTTCCCCTCAATGATGTGATCAATAAGTTTGATCAAGGGTTTGTCGGGCTGGCTTCCGTCTATTACGAAAAAACCGGCAGGATGCTGGATTTTGTCCCCGTCGCCGTTCAGAAAACGGAAAAGGTCATCAAAATCGGGCAGCCGGTATCTTTTAATCCAAAGGAAAATTTTTCGACCGAACAGAATCGAATCGCAACGGCGCTTCAAAACCGCATCACGGAGATGTACTCGTCGATAAGGTCATCGGGGTCAAAGCTACTCGTTACGCACAATTCTCCAGGGGAGGTTGCGTAAAGAGTAGCTTTGACCCCGTCCATTGATTACTTTGACCCTATCCACCGGTTGCCTTCCCTTTTAAACTGGTCGGATTAATTATCGCATGAACTGGCAGTTGCAAACAGGCCAGATTTCGCGTACCCTAGCCTCGTGATAATCTTCAGCGCAGGAGGCGACCATGCTGCTCTTTAGGCTCGATGATAAAAGCGCCACGCCTAAATACCGGCAAATCATGGACGAGATCCGGCGCAGGGTCGAAACCCGCAGCTTGCGCCCGGGCGATAAGCTTCCCTCCACCCGCCGGTTGGCCGACAAACTCGGCCTCCATCGCTCCACAGTATCTCTAGCTTATCAAGAATTATGGGCTTTGGGTTTCATCGATCTCCGGCCCGGCGCCTGCCCGCGCGTTCGCGATAGGATGGAAATCGCTTCTCCGCGCGGCCGCTCGGCAAAGGGCCTGATCGATTGGGGAGCAATCGCCTCGCCGGCCGGCAACGCGATCCGTCAGACTTACCTTCGCTATTATCCAGAAACGCGCCGCAAGACCGTGCCTTCCGCCGTCAATTTCGCCAGCCTCGATATGGACCGTCGCCTTTTTCCCCTAGACAGCTTGCGCTCCTGCATGAATAGGGTCATCAAGAAACAAGGCGCCGTTCTTCTCGGCTACGGCGATCGGGCAGGCTATCTGCCCCTCCGCGAGCACATCGCCGAACGCTTGTTGAACCACGGCATCTCCGCGACCTCCGATGAGATCCTCATCACGAACGGCTCACAGCAGGCGATCGACCTCGTGTTTCGCATGATTGCCTCCCCGGGGAAAGCCGTCGCGATCGAATCCCCGACCTACGGCCACATGCTTCCCCTGCTGAATTTTTACAGGTTGAAGCCTTTGGAGATCCCGATGCGTCCGGATGGGATGGACCTCTCGATCCTGGCCAGCGCGATCCAGAGAGAACGGCCGGCGCTGGTTTATACGATGCCGAACTTCCATAACCCGACGGGCGTTAGCACCGGTCAGGCCCATCGCGAGCAGCTGTTGTCTCTCTGCGAAACGCAGCGCATTCCCATCCTGGAGGACGGCTACGACGAGGAAATGAAATACTTCGGCCAGGTGGTGCTGCCGATCAAATCGATGGACAAACGCCGCCTGGTCATCTACTGCGGAACGTTCTCCAAGATTCTCTTTCCCGGCGTCCGCATCGGCTGGGTGGCCGCCGAACACGGATGCATCGAGCGGCTGACCGCGATCCGCAGTTTCAGCGAGCTCTCCCCGGCCCTGATCCTGCAGGCGGCCGTCCATGAGTTCTGCCGGCGCGGCTTCTATGACCGCCATATCAGCAAAATGCACCGCGTCTTCAGGAAGCGGATGCAGGCGGCCATCCGGGCTTTGCGGCGCCATATCTCCCCCCAGTGGGCCGAATGGACGGAGCCGAGCGGCGGATATCTTATCTGGCTAAAATTGAAGCCAGCCGTTTTCCCGCCGTCCGATTGGCAGAGCCTATTCGCCGAGCACGGTGTGCAGGCGACGCTCGGCCACTTGTTCTATGCATCAAAGACTGCGGGCATGTCCCTGCGGCTTTCGATTTCCACGCTTGACGAGAGAGAGATCGAAGAAGGATTTCGGCGGCTGGGCAAAGCTCTACATCGAGTCTATATCGGGAGACGTCCATGAGCGATCTTTTGCCTTTGAAAGAACATATCATCTACGGCCCGGTCCGCTCCCGGCGTCTGGGCCGCTCTTTGGGGATCAACCTCCTGCCCCCTGGCGAAAAATGGTGCACGTTCGACTGCCTTTACTGTCAGTATGGCTTAACGCCTAGCATCGAGGGTGCGCTAAGCGAAAAAAGGCGAAACATCCCTTCTGTCGAAAACGTGGTTCAGGCGGTGGAGACAGCGCTTCGAGAGCTCGATGAACCCCCAGCCTATCTGACGTTCTCCGGGAACGGCGAGCCGACCTTGCATCCCGATTTTCCCCGCATTGTGGAGGCAGTGCGTATATTGAGAGACCGTCTTGTCCCCGATGCAAAAACCGCGCTTCTTTCCAATTCGAGCCGCACCGGGGAAGCGATTATCCGCGCGGCCATTTCGCGGTTGGACCGCCCCATTCTGAAATTGGATGCGGGAAACGAGATCGTTTTTCGCTCATTCAGCCGGCCCAGGGCAGAGATTCGTTACGACGATATAATCGCCGGCCTCGAAGCAATGCGGGGCATAACGCTGCAGAGCCTTTTTTGTGCGGGTCCCCATGGAAATCTCGAAGAGGATCATATCGCCGATTGGATCGATAAAGTCAAACAGATCTGGCCTCGAGATGTTCAGATCTATACCATAAGCCGGCCGGTTCCGACCAAAACCCTTGAGCAAGCTCCGGCGGCCGCGATGCTCGGCATTCGCGACCGGGTGCAGCGGGCGGGAATCCCGGCCGGGGTTTTTTAAAAATTTATGATCCGCGGTTGATGATCTGGCTAAGCTCTTGCGTCAGTTTATTGATTAGGAATTCCGCCCAGAGCGGCCGATGGTCGCTGATCTCCTTTTTGGCCCCGCGCGACCCGGGTTCCTTGAAGAGAACATCTCCAAACGGCAGCGTGTTATAGGACCCTTCGAAGATGAACGACTTCCGAGGAACCCAGGCAATCTTATCGTAGGTCTTCGTCCCTTCCAAGTTAGTCCCGGTGTTTTCGAGTCCCGGAGGCATCTTGAACCCCCGGTCGGCCAAGGGCTTAAAAAAACGCGAGTCGGGGCCTGGGATGTTGAAGTCGCCGACTAAAAAGAAATCCTGGTCAAAGGCTTTGGCCGATTTCGACTGGGCGATCACGAAGTCGACGAGCGCTATGATCTCTTTTTCGCGAAAGTCCTCTTCGCTTTTATCTCCGTAAAAGATATGGGCATCGACGATGACGAAATCAAACCGGCCGGCGCGGAACGAAGCGCAGTAAGGCATCCGATGGAGCTGGAAGGCCGTGTGGCTCTTGGGGTCCACGGTGAATCCGATTTCGCAGACAAGGCCTGTATTGATCACGGTCCGCTTGTCATAGAGAAAGGCGAAGCGCTCGTTGTTACCCGTGGGATCGCTCACGAGGATTTTGTAGTTTCCGGGAAGCTTCTTCTGAAGGCTGGCCAGCCCCGAGAGGTCGGTTTTAACTTCCTGGATGGCCACGATATCGAAGCGCTCCACGATGTCCGCGATATATTGGATCGCCCGGTCGCTTTTGTTGGCCCCAAAATTTTGGATATTCCAAGTGGCGAGGATCAGGTTCTCGTCAATCCGACGGTTGGGTATTTTGGTCGGCTCGGCATCCATGAGATTCTTGAGATCGTTCCGTTCCTTGGCGATAATCCATTCTTCACTAGGCATGGCAAGACCTCCTTTGGAATGGGAAGCTCACTGAGATTTATATATTACCCTTGGGGTTCCGGGCGGCGCAGCTCAAAATTTAGGAATTGGCCTTAGAGCCTTTTTTATAGGCATAAACCATTATGGCGGCTGAATCTCCTCCGCTTGATTCCCCATCCGTGACTGCTTTATTTAAAAAGAATTCCACAACTTCTCTAGCCTCTCGATTGGAATTGGCAATTCGATAAATCCAAGCGCCATTTTTTTTATCGACTTGATGATCGGCAAACAGACGTTTTTCAGCATCCCGGCTTATCCCCACATACCATTCGTGGAGATATCCATGCCTATTTTTAATGAAAGTCAAAATGTCTTCAATAATTCGGTCTCTCTCCATACGCGTTCCTCTTGAAATTAAATTGCTATCTTTTCGCGTATGTATCTCTTACGCTTTCTTCTTCCACCTTGATGTTGACCACCTTACAGTAAGACGGCTTTTCCCCCCGGAGAGGCATATAGCTGCGGCAATAAAACCTGCATTGGAAGGCCATGCCCACGCGCTCTGAAAGCAGGCAATCCAGACAATTTTCAGGATGAAACACCATTTTTACATCGTTTTTACCGGTAAGATTGGCCACGTTTCACCTTCTTCATCTAAACAATCGATTAGTGAAGCCAGAAGAACTCTCGTTCGATATCCTAGCCTCAACTTAATTGACTAAAGAAGGACCGATGCAGCTTTTTAGCCCTATTCGTAAGAGCAAGGACAAGGCCGCACAGCAAGAAAAAAATATCCCTGAAAACTAAAAAAGCGAGGCTTTGGCTCGTTCCCGACGGATGGAGGCTGAAGCAGCCGCAATTTCCAATGGGTCCTGCGATGGATCTGATCATGATGGCGATCATGAAAATCAAAACAAGAAAAGATAGGGACAGCGCTGATTCGCGAACAAAAAAACCCAGGATGACAAAAATTCCTAAGAACAGTTCCAGCCACGGCAGAAAGAATGCGAAATAGATCGCCAGCCTTTCGGACAGAATATGATATCTCATAACGATCGCTGCGAATTCCTTTGGGTAGGCGATTTTATCGATGCTCGCATAGATGAACACCCCGCCTAAAATGAGCCTGGCTGAGAATTTAACTAGCTTATGATTAAAGAAACTAAAGAATTTTTCTTTCATACCGTTTGCTTAAATCCTTAGCATGAAATCCACAGAAAACGGAATCCCCCATGTTCGTCAGCTACAACGACAAAGCAATCCCCATCACAGCATTTCGGACATCGGCAGTCTTCTACCCCCTCAGTGAGAACGTCACTAAAGCGGACAACTTTTTGTATAACCCCGTAACATTTGACGAATTTCGCATTCAGCGGGACATAGACAATGCCGTTAGCGCAGACCTCGATATATCGACTCGATTCATTGACATATGAGTTTGCAGCGATGGCGGCGTATAAAAAGGCTGAAAAAACCAGGAAAAATAGCGCAATGAACTTAATTTTTCTTCTCATTTAAAAATAAGCCTCCAATGGTCTTTATTAATATAAACAGTAGAAAGCCCATATTTTTATCACTTTTTTTTCCAAAAATGAAAAATTTATTAAGATATATCTTATTATTTTCGATTAAAAAGCGTTACCGAAGATCATTTTAGAAGGCAATTTCAAATTTGAAGACTCTCTAAATGTTGAATTTGCCAAGAACGATTCCAGCCAGTATAATTTTATCGGCATGGCCCACAGGCTAATAGTGTTTAATCATCAGAACGTCAAGGTTCAAAATTATCTATTTCCTTTTTTTGTACTTATTTTCCTTGAATTATTTTTTATTCCGCTTTTTAGCCCAGCAACCGAACTTAATTCGCAAACTGAAAATTTTTCTCAACAACATCCGCTGATTAGGCAGGGGGAAATCCTGCTAAGAGAAGGACAATATCAACAATCCATTGAACAATTCACAAAATATTTAAAATCTTCTATGGCTGAGGATCATAGTACACTCGCTTGTTATTGGAATTTGGGAATTCTTTTTTGGAACATCGATCAACTGGACGAATCCGAAAAATATTTCAGGCAGGCAAATAAAGTCGGGGTTGCTTTAGGCCTTCCAAAAGAGCGCCAGGAATGTGAGACGGCTCTCAAAATTCATAAATCATATTTGCAAGCAATAGAATGGCGGAATAAGTCCAATCTCTCGGAGTCCAATAAAAGCTTCAAAGAAGCTGACGATTTAGCAAAATCTATTAAAAGCGATGCCCATGAGCTTAAAATATTGAGAACCTGGAGCGTTACTTATTTAGGAGACATCAGACATAATAATTTCTTAGATTTAAATAAGCAGGCCCGGCAATTAGCCAGGTCTCTTAAACACAAAGCAGAAATTTTGAAATTATTGAAAAATATTGGATCATTCTATTTACTAAAAGACGATTATTCTTACGCCCTTAGCTTTTTTTTTCAAGCCTTGGATTCTGCCCAGGGCAAACAAGACGATAAAGATACGACATTTTGTTTAAGCAATATCGCCTTGCTATATTCAATTCTCGGTGACGATGAGAAATCTATTGCTTATTATTCTGAGACTTTAAAGATTTTAAAAACTTTAGGCCATCTAGCCAATTATTTAGCATCCCTTAATAATTTAGGCCTTTCGTATCAGCGCCTATATCAGACGACGGGCATCGCAGAGTATTATGCCAGGGCAATAAAACTCTATCAGGAGAGTTTAAACTCGGCGCAAAAACTCCATGATGAATTTTTTGAGAATGTTTCTCTTGCCCAAATCGGGAATGCCTATTCTGATTTGAAAAGATATGATGAGGCTCTGAAATTTCTACAATCGGCTCTGGAATTGGCTCAGAAAAGAAAGGATTCTGCACTCCTACCATCGCTTATGACGAGTATCGGAATGGTCCACCTTAACAAGGCGAATTGCCTAAAAGCGGAAAGTTATTTTAGCAGAGCTTTAGATGAAGCCCGGAAAGCCCATTCTGATCCACTGATGATGTGGCCATTTTACGGGCTCGGGCTTTGCAAAGAGAGAAGCGGCGATTATGGACAGGCTATTTCCAATTATGACGAGTGTCTGAGGATCTTCGATAAAATCGGCTCAAAAATTGTGGACGATATCAACCGAGCCGGATATTCGCAAGACAAAGCGGAAATTTATCAAAAGCTGATCAATCTGTATTACAGTCTTTTTCAGAAAACGAGATCGAACATTTTCGAAAGAGAAATTTTTTCGGTCGCAGAAAAGGGCAAAGCGAGGTCCTTCGTCGAATATTTAGAACGACTGGGCGTACGCAGCAGCGCTCCCGTTGCAGGGAAAACGATTCCCGAAGAAGAGAAACTTAAAACATCCCGGCTGGACATTTTAAGAAAGCTCTCCGAGAGCGGGCTGGATATAGAAAAGAAATCACAGCTGGAGATGCAGCTCCGGCGGATCGATGACCAGGCAAGCATTTTGAGTACGAACGAGTTCCTGCAAACTGAAACCGCCGAGATACCTGCAAAATCCGTGACTCTCGATGCCGTTCAAAAGAAACTGCTTAAGAGCGATACAGCATTGATCGAATATATTCTGGGAAACGAGCGCTCGTTCTTGATTTTCATTTCCAGCGCATCCTATAAAGTCATCGAACTCCCTCCTCAGGACAAAATCACGAATATGCTGACGGGTTTTCTGAGATACCTCGAAGATTCAGGAATGAATCCGACAACGGGAACCGCTGCCGCAAGACGGTTGTATAAAGAGCTCTTTTCTCCGGTTGAAAGCCTCATCCCGAAATCGGTGACAAATTTGATCATTGTTCCGGACGGGATATTGTTCGATCTCCCTTTTGAAACATTGGTTTGTAATCAGGACAAGAAATCACGCGCTGATTATCTCATGAACCATTATTTCCTATCCTATGCTCCGTCCGCGAGCGCGTATTTTTATCTTTTGAAAAGGCCGAAACCGGCGAGCTACCGAAAAGACCTCCTCGCCTTCGGGGCGCCTTCATATTCAACGCCTGTATTTCCAGGGAATAAGAACTCTCGATCTCCGAGCCAAATCCTATTGGAGCTATATGAAAAAAGCGGTTTTTCCGTTTCTCCGATTCCCTATAGCGAAAGAGAAGTCACGGAAATCTCAAGATATTTCAAGGCGGATAAAATAGATGTCTATGTCAAGACAAGGGCCAGCGAACAAGCCCTCAAAAGCATCAATTTAAATGACTATCGTATTGTTCATTTTGCCTGTCATGCGTTTTCTGACGAAAGCTTTCCCCTCCGGTCGGCCCTCGTTTTTTCATTGGAGGACGAGGGTGAAGAAGACGGATTTTTCCAAGTCCTGGAAATGTATAGATTTCGCCTGAATGCCGAGCTGACCGTCCTATCCGCCTGCCAAACCGGAAAAGGCAAAAACATTCAAAATGAAGGCGTCTTGGGGCTTCCGAGAGTCTTTTTCTATATGGGGTCTCGGTCTGTCATTTCGACATTATGGCGGATTGATGATAAAGCCACATCCCAGTTTATGGGATATTTTTATGAATATTATGCCCAAGGCAAGAGCAAATCCCAAGCCCTGCAATTGGCCAAGAAAAAAAATGATGAAATCGAGATATTCCCACCCGTTTTATTGGGGAGCTTTTGTATTGACAGGAGAATCCTGAGGGATTATTTTTTAATCGAAAATCCGTTCATATTGGATTTAATCTTGTTTCCGCCTTCCAAAATCGCCGTCACCGTCCAGAAATAGGATTCATCCGGCCTGAATTTCTGAATGACGTCCCCCGGAGGATTGAATTCATTGGCCGTCATGGATTCGCTTCTCCATACGAGGTCGAGAGACGCGTCAAAGGCTTCGATGATATAATATTTCGCGTTCGGCAGGCCCTCCCAGACAAATCTCAGCTCAGCGCCAGGGACAACCTTATCGGCAGGCGAGATAAGATGGATAGCGGCCCCCGGTCCTCTTAGATAGTCGGGTTTTGATGAAAAGCGGAATATCGAAAACGCCGCAATTCCTGCTAAAAGAATGATGATTGAGACGACAGAAATATTATTCCATGACAAGCGCCTGGCAAAAGGGTTTATCTGATCAGGTTTTTCATCGGGGGCGGAATTCAGAGCGTCATTCATGGCCAGGATAAATTTATTTTCTTTGTCCGTGACATCCAGGATGGTTCTGACCTCCTGAAGGCAATAAGCACATTTCGCCGTGTGATCCATGATTTTTGTTTTTCTGCGCCTGGAGATTCTTGATCTCACGAGGAGAAGAAGGTCCTCGGGAGAAGGGCATGATTCCCGGGACGCCGGTTTATTGCCCTCGAGAAAATCTCGATAGGCTTTTTTGAAATCGAGCAGATCAGTTTTCATGGAATATCCCCCTTTTTTTCAATCGTTTCTTCAAGTCTTTGAGACCACGATAAAAGAGATTATTGGTTTTCCCTCTGGACCATTTTTGCAGCTGAGCGATCTCGTCTAACTCCAAGCCGGATAAAAATAAATCGATGACATCCCTGCGGGATCCCTTGAGCTCATTCAAGGATCTCAATAATATTTGCTTTAGATCATAGCTCTGCGAATCGCTTTTTTCATAAGCATGACCATGGACCGCGATCAGATTATGATTTAGCTCGTTCACGGTCTCGGCCTCTTTTCTCGATTTTTTGATGGCCTCAATAACCACTGAATTAATGATCCTATTAATATATAACCGCGAACAGCCCCTTTTTTTATCACTTTTTTTAAAAATATTATAAATTCTGACATAAATACTCTGCAAAAGATCCTCTTGCTCAATGGCATATTTTTGATATTCGTAAGAATTGACCCTGGAAACGATATATCGAGAAAAATCCAGTATTAATTTCTCTGGGTAATCCTGTTCGGGCGCTCTGTAGTTATTTTTCAAGTTAAAGCCATTCTTAAACATTTTATCAGGAAACCCCTGGCCTGAGCAAATTCATAAGGAAAGACCGGGGTCAAAGAAAGACTAGGGTCAAACCTACTCATTACGCATATTCCAGGGGAAAAGGTTGCGCAACGAGTAGGTTTGACCCCGTGAGCGATGATACGGCTGAAAGAGAGCGGTTTTGTCCTGCGGAGCTCTATCCTTTGACCTGTTCGTAGGCCCACTCGAGCCACTGCATGACGATCTCGATGTCCGACTTCTCCACCGTGGCTCCGCACCAGAACCTTAAGCCCGGAGGGGCTTCGCGGTAGGAAGCGCAGTCAAAGGCGACTCCTTCTTTGGCTAGCAGCTTGACCAGCTCCTTCAGCTTGTCCTCGGGCAGCTTGACATTGAGGCAGACGCTGGTATTGGATCGGATCTCCTTGGTCTCGGCCAGGAAAGAAATCCAATCGTGTTTAGCAACAAAGCCTTCGATGGCGGCCAGATTAGAGCTGCTGCGCTTGATCAGCCCGGGAAGTCCGCCGGCCGTTTCGGCCCACTTGAGGGCGGCGATGTAATCCTCGACGACCATCATCGAAGGGGTGTTGATCGGAGATCCCTCGAAGATTTCCTTGTTCAACTTGCCGCCTTTGGTCATGCGGAAAATTTTGGGCAGCGGCCAAGGCGGCGCGTAGCTTTCCAGGCGCTGGACGGCCCGAGGAGATAGTATCAAAACTCCATGGGCTGCCTCTCCGCCCAGGACTTTCTGCCAGGAATATGTGATCACATCCAGCTTATGGAGGGGAATTTCCTGTGCGAAGACGGCCGAAGTGGCGTCACAAAGAGTCAATCCTTTCCGGCCGTCGGGGATCCAGTCGCCGTTGGGGACCTTAACGCCGCTGGTCGTTCCGTTCCAAGCGAAGACGACGTCTTTATCAAAATCCACTTTGCTAAGGTCGGGAAGCTTGCCGTACTCGACTTTAAAAACCCTGGCATTGGGGAGCTTGAGCTGTTTTTCGATGTCCGTCGCCCAGCCCTGGCCAAAAGATTCCCAGACAAGGACATCCACTCCGCGCGGCCCGAGGAGTGACCACATGGCCATTTCAAAAGCGCCGGTATCGGAGCCCGCGACAATGCCGATCAGATAGTCTGCCGGCAGCCCGAGCATCTTCCTGGTCCTGTCGCAGGCCTCTTGGAGCTTGGCCTTTCCGAGGCTGCTCCGGTGAGAACGGCCCAGGGGCGTGTCCTTGAGCTCGTCCCAGCTGAAGCCGGGGTGCTTGGCCGTGGGGCCCGAGGAAAAACATGCGTTCTTTGGTTTGACGGTAGGTTTTATCATGGCGATCTCCTTCAAATGTTAAATTTGGAATTATCGAAGTCTTTATTATGAACCAAAATAGCCCATTTTTCCACCAAAAAATTAGGAGAATGGCCGGGGTCAAACCTACTCGTTACGCATATTCCAGGGGAAAAGGTTGCGTAACGAGTAGGTTTGACCCCGTTATGCTTTACATTGAATTCGGCAATTTTACCATAAGATTCGCCAGAATTGCACTTTGAAAAACGAGGGTTTTCCGCTATCATAGACGGGAATAAGAAATAAAGGAGTGAACGGTGACCATGAAAAAAGCTATTTTTATTTTTTCATCAGCGATATTCGCTCTGGTTTTGATCAGGCCATTGACCGCGGCCAAGCTGACTCCGATCGAGGAACTGGGCAAAAAGCTCTTCTTCGACAAGAACCTTTCCTCCCCCCCAGGCCAGTCCTGCGCCGCCTGTCATGACCCAGTGGACGGATGGACCGGTCCGACCGAAAATACCAGCGGCGTGTATGAAGGCGCCCTCAAAGGACGATTCGGCAACCGCAAGCCGCCTTCCTCCGGATATGCCGGGGATAGCCCCGTTTTTTTCCTGGATAAAGAGGGGAATTTTGTGGGCGGAATGTTCTGGGATGGGCGGGCCATGGGCGCCGAGCTCAAGGACCCTCTGGCCGAACAGGCCGGGGGACCCTTTCTGAACCCGCTCGAGCAGAACAGCCCTGATAAAAGAGCGCTGGTCCAAAAAGTCAAGAATTCCGGCTACGCTTCCCTTTTTGAACAGGTCTGGAAGGTTAAGGCCGAGGACTGGGACAAGAACGCCGACAAAATCTATGAATATATTTGCCGCTCCATCGCGGCCTTCGAGCGTTCAGAGGAGGTCAATCCGTTCACCTCCAAATTCGACATTTATTGGAAGAACGTCACGGTCAAGAACCTCAAGGCCGCAGCGATCAATTCGGCCAACTGGAAAAGTTATGCAAACATCGGTCTGGACGAAGCCGAGCTCAAGGGGCTCATGCTTTTTAACACGAAGGCCAAGTGTTCACAATGCCATATCCTGGAGCCGGGGCCGGGCAACAAGCCGCCCGTGTTCACGGATTATAAATACGACAACCTCGGCGTCCCCAAAAATCCCGCCAATCCTTTCTACGCCATGGATAAAAAGTTCAACCCGGAGGGCAAGAACTGGGTGGACTTCGGGTTGAGCGGCCATCTGAAATCCGTGCCGCAGTATGCCAAGTGCGCCGAGAAGAACATGGGAAAACACAAAGTCCCGACGCTGCGCAATGTCGACTTAAGGCAAAACCCGAACTTCGTCAAAGTCTATATGCACAACGGCGTTTTCAAAAGCCTCAAAGAAGTCGTTCACTTCTATAACGCACGGGATCTCGGCAATTTCTCGCCGCCCGAGGTGAAGGCCAACATGAACACCGAGGAGCTGGGCAATCTCGGCCTGACCGACGAGGAAGAGAATGCCGTCGTTGCCTTTCTCAAGACCCTGTCCGACCACTTCGTCCCTGGCAAAAAATAATAAGAAAGATCGGGGTCAAACCTACTCGTTACGCAGCCTTTTCCCCTGTAATATGCGTAACGAGTAGGTTTGACCCCATTTTGCATTCATGTCCCATGCTTGCCTCCTCATCTACAGCTTTTTCTTTAATATCCCTTGAGCATAGACCTTAAATTCTTCGCCGGGTGCGGCTATCAAGAAGACATTTTTAAGCGCCCCGTCTGCACCCAGTTCGTAGGTCAATCGGAAGCGCGGCCCCTTTTGTGCAGGATCGGTCTCGAAGACCACCGCATCCGGCTTCTGCGGAAATGACACCAGGTAGTTTATGACATGGTCTTCATTATCAAAATAGATGGCCCGAAAAGACGATTCGCCGGGGGCTCGATAAATGACTACAAGGTCTTGATGAGACAACCCGGTTTTCTCGCCGGGTTTGGGAGGATACTTGGCCCAATTTTTTCGCACCAGAATCTTCTTGTCGAGATCGAAGGCGAACGAGGTGCCCCCGACAGCCTCACCGGGCGCTCCCGTGCCAACTCCCACCCATTCGCCGACCAAAAAACTCAAACGGGCATAGGCATCCGGGGGCTTCGAAGCCTGGGCAAACATGAGCCCACCCGCCAGGAATGCCGATAGCACAAGAATGATGATGCGTTTCACGATGCCTCCTTCAAACAAGATGTTCTTCTTCTTCCGAAAATCGGTGTGCGTCAGCGGGTTCTCCGCGCCAGCTCGCGGTGACGGAAACAGGCAACCGTGTGGTCATTGACCATGCCCACCGCCTGCATATGCGAATAGACGACGGTCGGGCCAAGAAACTTGAATCCCCGTTCCTTCAAATCTTTGGCCCAAGCGACCGCTTCATCTGTGAATGGCGGATAATCCTCGAGCTTTCGCAGCCTATGAATGATGGGCTTTCCGCCAATCCACGACCACATGTACTTGGCGAAGGTGCCGAACTCTTTGCGCACGTTCATGAAGCACTTGGCGTTATTGACCGCCGCCTCGATTTTGGCCCGGTTGCGGATAATGCCGGCGTCCTTCATCATCCGAGCCACGTCGCGGGCGCCGAAGCGGGCGACCTTTCGGAAATCGAAGCCGCCGAACGCCTTGCGGAAATTTTCGCGCTTGTACAGAATCGTCCTCCAGGACAACCCGGCCTGAAAAGCCTCCAGCACCAGAAACTCATAGATTTTCCGGTCGTCACGGACAGGCGAGCCCCACTCTTTATCGTGGTATATCAAATAGAGCGGGTCATCGAACGTAGGCCAGGGACAGCGCTGTCGTCGTCTTTTCGCCCGCTCTGGCATCATGGCGCTCCTTTAGAACTTAAACTTGAATCATCGCCTGCGCTGTCTCGGCCATTTCGTGCCCGAAGGAAAAGCTTCCCGGAAAAGACTCTCGAAGGATTCCCTTTCCTGCGGCGGCCGGCCTTTCTCGATCAGAAAGCAGAGCCGGGAAGCTTGTCCATAGTGAGACCGCTCGCGCATAGACCAGCGCATGTGTCCCGTTCGCAGCGCCCGCTTCATATTCCTCAGAATAATTAGGAGCTGGCTGAAATCGGCCCGCAGGCTCCGGGGGATCGTCGTTTTTATCTGGGCGCCCAAGAAAGCGTTCTTCAGGACCTGGTTCGGATCTCCCGGCGAGCCGGCGAGCAACGGCTCAGCCCATGGCCAGAGGACCAGTGCATACATTTCCTCCAGGGAAAGCAGAAATCCTTGCGATTTTGCCCGGTCTTCGATTTCCAAGAGCGAACTAAGCCGGGCAAACATTCCTGAATCGGTTTCATAATCTTCGCCGATCCTGCCGAGGATGTATTTGAAAATGCCATATCTCCGTAGGATCTCGAAGACCGGCCGGGTCTCATAGGCGAGGTCCTTATTGAGCTCTTCATAAAGGCGGGCTCCGGGGCACGTAGAGAGCAGGTGTTTGTGGGAATGGAGCGCCTGTTCCGTAGCGCCTTCTATTTCGAACCCCAATCGGGCGGTGTGCCTGAGAACACGCCAGACGCGGACCGGGTCCTCGCTGAAGCGCACTGCAGGATCGCCGATGATCCGGACCTTTCGCCCGGCCAGGTCCTCGAGGCCACCGACGTAATCGATCACAGAGAAGGTGACGGGGTCATAAAAGAGAGCATTAATCGTGATATCTCTCCGGAAGGCATCTTCACGGGGTGTTCCATAGGCGCTTTTCGGGTCGGGCACGGGCAGCGTGGCGTCCTCTTCCTCGGGCTCTGGGTCCTTCCGAAACGTCGACACTTCGATGATTTTGCCGTCCTTGAAATGGATATGAGCCAATCGGAAACGTCTTCCGATGACCAAGGCATTCAAGAAACGCTTCTTGATCTGTCCCGGCCTGGCATCGGTGACGACATCGAAATCCTTGGGTGGCTTCCCCAGCATCATGTCCCGAACCGCGCCGCCGGTCAGGTAGGCGATGAAGCCGAGCCTATGCAGACGAAAAAGGATTTTGAGGACATCCGGGTCGATGTCTTTGTGCGAGATCGGGTGCCCCGGCCTCTCTAAAATGACGGGTTCAGCGGGTCGTTCAGAAGCCGTGTGTTGTTGGTCCATGTTCTCAAGCCGTTCCTGACAAACATATCAGGAGTGAGGAAACGCTGTCAAATATCTTATATATCCTTTGACATCCCGCCCGATCCATGAGATAATGACATCAAATTAATAAGTCCTGTCACAAGATTAAGGAAAATAGAAAGTTAGCTACAAGAGAATTTATTATCACTTGGACATGTCGTCCCATCCAGTGTCTTAATAACCCCTCTCGAGTATCTGAGCTTCCTTTCATTCTTTAGTTTGACGAACAGGTGCTCAATATTTGAAGCAAGTTGTTAAGGAGAAAAAATGTTAGGCAACAAGCTTTATGTTGGAAATTTTAGTTATTTCCTGACGAAAGAGGATCTGGGAAATTTGTTTTCCAGCTATGGCGAAATCAAGGACGTCAATGTGATCGAAGGCAAGGGCTTTGGGTTCGTGGAAATGTCCAATCCCGCTGAAGCGGAAAAAGCAAAGGCGGCGCTCAACGGCACTGAATTCAAAGGCCGGATCCTCAGGGTGGATGAAGCTCGCCCCCGCAATTTTGACGGCGGCGCAAGAGAGGGTTACCGGCGTTACTGAGATTAGACTTGACCTGCGGCTTTGACCTTCCGCCCGCAACCGGTCCCGGGCTCGTCCCGGGATGATACCTGGATAAAGAGAGGAGAAAGATATGGACAAGACGATTCTCTCCCCGGAAAAGATCATCGGCAAGCTTCGCGAGGCCGACGTGCTTCTCGGCCAGGGATCGACCATGGAAGAAGTCATCGGCCGGCTCGCCATCTCAGAACAGACCTATAAGCACTGGCGCGAGGAGTACGGACGTATGTGGTTCATTCCGGTCGGCTGATCGACCCTGTTTTTTTCTTATCCAATCACGGAAATCAAGAAGGGAAATATATAAAAAGCTTGAGGGAGTCTGGCAAAATCCCAGAATCCAAGCGTTCATAAAGACCCGGCCCAATTTTTCGGACGATCTTATTTCTTGGGCTTGAGGGGAATGGGCCGCCAATTTTTGCCGACGGCGACAAACACGACTTCCGCCTCCGTGACCTTAACCCTTTTTTCGTCCTCGGCGCGTGTCGCCTCAACGATGACCTTTGTCGTCACGGATGTCCGGCCGATTCTCAGCGTTTCCGTATAAAAGCTGACGATATCGCCCACGAAGACGGGTTTATGAAAAACCACCTTATCCATAGCCACGGTCACAAAATTGTGCGGGCCGCATGACCGGCGGGCCTCGATGGCGCCCGCCATGTCGATCTGGCTCAGGATGATGCCTCCGAAGATCGTCCCATATTTATTCGTATCTCGGGGCAAAAGAGTCACCCGGAGCGTTGGATTATTGCTTGTTTCCATAATTCTCTCCATCACTCTAGGATAAGGACTACATCTTATCAGAAAAGAGAGTTCGCAGACAGAGCCGGATTCGTCCCGGCAAAAGTGTCCAGATGCCATCGTAGATACATCGCTTTATGCTCCTTGGAAGGATGGCAGGGAGCGTAGCGACCGTTGGAAGGAAACCCTACGAAAGGGTTTCCTTCCAAGAGTGTCCCCCTGACGATTCATGGCAAAATGCTCCTTGGAAGGATGGCAGGGAGCGTAGCGACCGTTGGAAGGAAACCCTAGGTAAGGGTTTCCTTCCAAGAGTATCCGGCCGCCCTTGACCACCTTTTTTGAGTGTGATAGGTTTGTCATCAAGGCATCCGATGAGGATTCTTATAAAGCCAATAACATCATCAACCTAGACAAGGAGAGGAAAAATGCCCGACATCGATGAACTCAAGGAAGCGAAAAAATATTACGCGAATATCCCCCAAAAAACTGAGGGATTTTTTCTCAAGGGATCCGGCTCGTTGGAATGGGGGATGAAAAATCGGCTCTCGCGGATCTTCAATCCAGACACTGGCCGGACGGTCATGTTGGCGATCGATCATGGTTATTTCCAAGGGCCCACCACGGGATTGGAAAGGGTCGACCTCAGCATTCTTCCTCTGGTGCCTTATGCCGACACCCTGATGTTGACGAGGGGTATTCTCCGCAGTCTTATTCCGCCATCCATTTCAAAATCGATCGTCCTCAGAGTTTCCGGCGGCACCAGCATTCTCAAGGAGCTGTCCAACGAGGACCTGGCGGTGGATATCGAGGAATCGATTCGTTTGAACGTTTGCGCCATGGCCGTGCAGGTTTTTATCGGCGGCGAACACGAGCGCGAGTCGATCATCCACATGACCAGGATGGTCGACCTCGGCACTCGCTACGGCATTCCGACGCTGGCCGTGACGGCCGTGGGCAAGGATATGGTCCGCGACGCGCGCTACTTCAGGCTGGCCACCAGGATTTGCGCCGAACTGGGCGCCCATTATATCAAGACCTATTACGTCGAGGCTGGATTCGATACGGTCTGTGCGGCCTGTCCCGTGCCGATTGTCATGGCCGGAGGAAAAAAAATGCCGGAATTGGAGGCTCTGACCATGGCCTCCAAAGCGGTCCGGGAAGGAGCCGCCGGCGTTGACATGGGACGGAACATCTTTCAATCGGAGGCGCCGATCCCGATGATCCAGGCCGTCCGGGCGGTGGTCCATAGGAATGAATCTCCGGAAAAAGCGTATGACCTCTATCAAACGCTCAAAAACCAGGAATAAGCCGCAAGGCGCATAAATTAAAGGATTCGCTTTGCCCCGTTCATATCGCCCAAAAAAATGAAAGTTTCCATCTGGCACAACAACAAAGATATCAGAATTGAAGACGTGCCCACGCCGAAGCCCGGCCCGAATGAAATGCTGGTCAAAGTCCATTCCTGCGGGATATGCGGAAGCGATATCGTTGAATGGTATAGGCTTCCAAGGGCGCCGCTTGTCCAGGGGCACGAAATCGGCGCTGAGGTGGTTGAGGTGGGGGGATTGATCAAGGATTATCGGCCTGGAGACAGGGTTTTTATCGCCCCAAAGGTACCCTGCCTGAAATGTGATTATTGCAAAAACGGACACTATCCCGTCTGCCCCAATGTCAAGGAACGGCTGCCCGGAGGTTTTGCCCAATATATTCTTGTCCCGAAGATCTTAGTGGAGAAGGGGACCTATCGCCTGCCGGCGTCGATGACCTATGATCAGAGCACCTTCATTGAGCCGCTGGCCTGCGTGGTCAGGGCCCAAAATCTAGCGGAAATTAAAAAAGGCCAAACGGTTTTGGTTTTGGGATGCGGGATGTCTGGACTCCTGCATGCCAAGCTCGCCAAAACGAAAGATTGCAGGATCATCGCCACGGACATCAATAGAGCGAGATTAGAATTTGCCAAAAGGATTGGGGCGGATATGACGATTGACGCGACCGCCAATGTTCCCGAACGGTTGATGGCCGAGCTAGGCAAAAAGGCTGACGTCGTCATTTTATGCACGTCGGCCCTGTCGGCGATCGATCAGGCGTGGAAATGCGTGGATAAAGGCGGTTCCGTTGTGTTCTTCGCCGTTCCGGCTCCCGAGAAGCGGGTGGCGGTGCCGATCAATGATTTCTGGACGAAGGAAATGAAAATACTCACATCCTATTACTGCGGGCCGCCCGATATTGCAGAGGCTATGAACCTTTTAGAGACAGGAACGGTCGAAGTGGACGATCTGATTACGCACAGACTCCCTCTCAAAGATATCGCCAGAGGCTATCAACTCGTGATCGAGGGCCGAGAATCCATGAAAATCATCATCCGGCCGAACGAGAGCTGACGTCCGGGCTATTCGTAGACGAGGATTTCCACCCGCCGGTTCTGAGCTCTTCCGTCCTTCGTGGAATTGTCCGCGATCGGGGCGGAGCCGGCATAGCTGATGACCTGCATGCGATGAAGAGGAATATGGTGCTGTTTATAAAGATATTCCATCACGGCTTCCGCGCGTTGCTTTCCCAAGAGTAAATTCCAGCTGTCGGGTCCCGTGCTATCGGTATGCCCCTGAATTTCAAGATAAACGCCCCGATCCTGGGCGATCAGGCCGGCGACGAATTTGTCCAAGGCGGCCTTGGCCTCAGGGCTGAGCTCGAAGCTATCGAATTTAAACTTCGAATCGCTGTTCTTGAGGATCTCTTTGGCAATGAGCTTTCCTTGGGCGAATTTTTTGACCTCTTCGATTTTGCCGTCGACGGCTTTGAATTGAGAATCGTGCCGGCTGATGAGAGAGCCAATCGAGGCCAATTTCTCATCGTGCTCTCTGATCCTTTTCTGATTTTCCTCGACGGCGGTTTCCACCCCTTCCACTTTTTTATCCAGGGCCGCGATCTCGGTCTGCACCAATTTTTTCGTGGCGCAACCCGTGACAGAGACCAGCCCGACGAGGACCACGATTCCGGCCAGGAACGCCAAATGCTTTTTATTCATGTTTACCTCCCTAATCTCTTTATGAATAATCCGCCATTCGTCGAGAATAACTATTATATCGCAACTATCACCTCCTTGCCCAGACATGTCCTTGGATCCGATTGTCCCCTTAATATCCGGCCCGCGTTCTGGCTTGATATTTCTTGTCGGACGTGACGACCCTGATTTTTCGATACTCATTTTTCGCGTCTTTGTAGGATGTATATCCGAGCAGGTACTGATGGCTTAGTTCTTTTTTGATCTCATCGAACGCGGCATTCATTTCGTCGGGCCGATTGATGAAAAAAGCTCTTCCTCCTGTGGCCTGGGAGAATTTCTCGAGAGTGGCCATGATCCCCGTCGAGGTAAGGGCAGGGTCGCGTTTGTAGGTTTTTAAATATTGCTCGCTGAGGGGGATCTTATAGCCGATGGTATAGATCGGCACATCGACACGCCTGGCGATCTCGACGGCTTGATCGGGAGTCGAGCGGCTGTCATTCTCGATCCCGTCCGTCATCAACAGGAGGGCCCTCTTTTCATTCTTGCCCTTATCGGCGAATTCCGGGGAGACCGCCACAGCATCGTTCAAGGCCGTCTGTCCGAACGCCTCGGTTTTCTCCAGCTCCGCGAGGAAATCATCTTTGTTCGTCGCAAACTTCGATGCCACTTCCACTTCGCCATCAGCAAAAATGAGCAAGGAGACCTCATCTTGGGGGCTGAGAAGGTCGGTTACCAGGCGCTGGAGCGCTTCCTTGCTTTCTTTGAGCTTATCCTGGAGGGACATGCTGCCGCTGACATCGAGGAGGACGGTCAGGCTCACAGGCGCCGCAAAATCGTGCTTAAAATAGGTAATCGTCTGTTTCTTGTCATTTTCGTAGACCGTGAAATCCTTTTCCGCCAGGTCGTTGATAAAACGCCCCTTTTTATCCTGGACGGTCACGGCGATGGAGATGGCGCTGACGGACAGGTTATAGGCCAACCCTTCTTTTTTTTCCTGTGACGTAGACGGCAACGATATGGTGCAGAGCGCGGTTGCCAAAAGGAAAAAGAAAACGGCTCTTCGGCTTAATTTCATTAAAAGCCATCATTTAAAGGAGTTATAAATATTTATAGCACACAAAACACCGGGAATCAACAAGACCCGCTTTCAGTGCGGCAGGCCAAAAATATAATACACGAGGCACAGCAACCCCAGCACGATCGATCCCGCATTCAGCTCTTTCCCGCGGCCGGCCAGAAGTTTGAAGATCGGGTACAAAACGAGTCCGGCCGTCAACCCGTTGGCAATATTGTAGGTAAAGATCATCATGACGATCGTGGCAAAGGCAGGAAGCAACTCGGCCAGGTCCCCAAAATCGATTTTTGTCACGGAGCTCATCATCAATAATCCGACGGCGATCAAGGCCGGGCCGTAGGCATACCGCAACTGTTGCAGCGGCTCGATCAGAGGGATGAAAAATAAGGACACGACAAAGAGCATGCCGGTGGTAATGGCGGCCAGCCCTGTTCGCGCCCCTTCCCGGATGCCCGTGGCTGACTCGATATAGGCCCCGCTGGTTGAGGTGCCGACAAGCGCGCTGAACATGCAGGCGGCCGCATCGACCATCATGGGCCGTTCAATATTGGGAAAATTTCCTTTTTCGTCGATCATCTTGGCCGCAGCTCCGACCCCGACCAGGGTGCCCAATGTGTCCAAAAAGCTCATCAGAAAAAGTGTAAGCAGGATCGGCAAAAAGCTCAGTCTCAACACTCCCAGGATATCCAGCTTAAAGGCGATCGCTCCGAGGCTGTATTTGCCGACGAACGGAATCGCCACAACGGCCTGCGGGGACTTTCCCATTCCAAACACGTAGCCGATGACGGCCGTGGCGGCAATGCCCAGCAAGATGCCTCCTCGGACTCTGCGGTACAAGAAAAAGCTGATGAGCAAAAAGCCGAAAAGGGCCAGGAGAACTTCGGGACTGCGAAGATTCCCGATTTTCACGGGCACATCGGGAGCGGAGAGCAGGGAGGAACCGCTCCGGATCAATGCCTGGGGTGCCATTCCCGCCACAGAGCTGGTCACGATTCCCGTCTCATAGAGTCCGATAAACGACAGGTACAAGCCGATGCCGACGGCGAAACTATGTTTCAAGCTGACGGAGATCGAGTTGGCCAGCCATGAGCGGACCCGGAGAAGAGTGATCAGAGCGAAGACGAGCCCGCTAATAAACACCGTCCCCAGGCGCTGCTGCCAGCCGATGCCCATCACCGCCAGTCCAAAGGCGATGAAGGCGTTCTCTCCCATGTAGGGAGCGACGGCAATGGGTCGATTCGCATAAAAACCCATCAACAGCGAGCCGAAGGCCGCGGCCAGGATTGTGGCGACCGTGCTCGGACCTTGGGGAATGCCCGCGAAGCCCAAAATTGCCGGATTGACGACAATAATATAGGCCATGGTGATGAAGGTCGTCGCTCCTCCCAACAATTCGGTCCGGACGGTGGTTCCATTTTCCCTCAGCTTAAAGAGCCGCTCTGTCAGCGGAAAAGGCATGGTCGACCTCCTCCCCTCAATGGCTTTTGTTCTCCATCTTGGATGCCGGTGAACAGAAGGATATCTTCAAGAAAGATATATCCGGAAAAAGCGGAATGTCAAGCAGCAATGGGCCCGCGCTCAGACTCTTTGGCCGGGGCAAAATATCCAACAAAAGAAATCTTTTATTCCGGCGGCAAGTCGAATAGAATGGAGCAAAGAGGAAATTGGATTTTCGATTGGAGGGGCCGCATGCAGATCGCTTATTTCGAACCTTTAGGCCGCGCTTGGAACCGGATGAAGGTCGCCCTGTTCAAGCCTTTCGACCTGCAAAAATGGTTTTATTTTGGGTTCAGCGCCTTCCTGGCCGGATTGGCGGCCTGGCACAATGGATCGGTAACCTCGAGGTGGAGCGGTCGGGGAAGCTTCCGTGAGTTCATCGGCTTTCCGGACCGGGCCTGGCGATGGCTGGTCGGCCACCCTATTTGGTTCATGGTCATTGCTTTCGGAATATTGGTTTTAATCGTCCTGGGGATCGTGATCCTGTGGCTGAGCTCAAGGGGGACGTTCATGTTCCTGGACAATGTCGTTCGAGACAAGGCCGAAATTGCCGATCCCTGGAAGCGGTTCAAGGCATTGGGCAATTCACTATTCCGATGGCGGTTGGTTTTTGTTTTCATCGGGCTCTTGCTGTCCTTCCTTCTGATGGCCTTTTTCTATATGACAGCCGCTCATTTCTATGAAAACCATAGCTTCTACCATATCCACATTGGCTTGGGCCTGGTGATGGGGCTGGCCTTTCTTCTGCTGATGATTCTCATGGCGTTTATTTCGGGATTCCTGAAAGATTTCGTGGTCCCGATCATGTACAAGAACAATATCAAAGCGGTCCCCGCCTGGAGACATTTCCTATCGCTCTTCGGGCAGCATCCTTTGCCTTTCATCTTGTATGGACTGCTGATGTTCGTCCTGATCATCCTATTCGTCGTCGTCGTGGTCTTCGCCGGGCTGATCACCTGTTGCATAGGCTGGTTTTTGTTGGCGATCCCCTACATAGGAACTGTCGTCACCCTTCCCGTCTGGTACATCTTCAGGGCTTTTAGCATGGAGTTCCTGGCCCAGTTCGGACCTGAATATGAATTGTTCCCGCGCCCCGAAACTCCCCCCGGAGATGCCAAGGCTTAGCCGGCTTATTTGGAGCTTAATGTATTTGATATCAATTCGTTAACCTGGACCGTCCCCTTTAGGGATTCTATATGTCACCCCCTAATTCACCCGCAAAGAGTATTGTTTTTTTTCGGATCTGACGAAACAATTTATTAAGAGCAGAATGAATTTCTGCGCCATTAGGCCTCTGTCGATGAATGACATATGTCGAGAATTCGTCCTTTCCTTAAGCTCGAGGCTTTGAGAAGATCGTTAGGAGAGAATAGACCATGAAAAAAATAGATCGCATCGTCAAGATTCTTTGTGCGCTCAGCCTGATCACCGCACTGGCGTCTTGCGGCAACCCCAGCGCCGAACTCCAGAAAGAAAATGCGACGTTAAAGCGGACATTGGTCGATCTGGAACAAAGAAATCGGGAACTGACAGCCAAGGTCGTCGATCTAGAGAAAGAAGTCGCTCAATTCATGGAAACCCCCGAATCGATGTTTGAGAAAGCGATGAAAGAAAAGCAATTGGGAAAATACGATGAGGCCCTCAACCTTTTAGAGACGCTGGCGGCCAAAGCTGTGGGAAAGCCGATCGCCCGATCCGCCAAAGACGAAGTCACAATCATTGGCAAATTGAAACAGGACAGGCTGACGGCCGAGGAGCGGGCCAGGCGGGCAACGTTCCAGGACATCGGCAGCGGGTTCGCGGCCAGAAAAATCACCTTTCGAGACTCTCATGGAATTACCGAAATCGTCGGCGAATTGAAAAACAACACGGGAAAAAACCTGATCATCGCCAAGTTTGTAGTCGCCCTTTACGATGCGGAGGGGACCCTGCTCAGCAACTCGTTTATCGATTTTACCAGCTTCCCCAACGGATCGGTCAAAACATTTTCTGCTTATTCGGACGTTTCGGCGCGCAAGATTTCAACGTGCAAAGTCCAATTGGACAAAGCCATATAGGCCACCGGGCAAGCCCTTATCGGACGTTAAACGCCCGATCATCATATTTTATGATTTGCTCGACAGGTTTATCTATTATTTCGGGTTTATCTCCATTTTTTTGACCATATGAGCTGGGTAATAAATTGTTTTGTCTCCCTGTTTCCCCTTAAATCCAGATTGCAATATTTTATTGACCCTAATTTCTGCCTGACTCACGACCTCGAAATCCTCAGAAACGGACGTATCATCACTCAAGTAAATCGTTAGTGTCCACATGCTAAGTTCCTCGCTTTAAAGATATGTCCGAATTATAAGAGACATCAAACGCTAAGTCAAACCTAAGGCCTCCGGACTTGGATGAGGCGGACCGGGCCGAGCAAGCCCGACTCCGCGAACTCCCCATAGCTGTTGTTGATTAGGTTGGCGATCCGCACTCGGACCTCATTCGCCCCACGATGCAGCGCACCCCCAACATCGAATACGTGGGGCCCCCACAGCCGGGCGCCGCAGTTCTTGCCGTTCACCCAGACCTCGGCGACATGGCATACTTTCCCCAAGTCGAGTTGCATTCCTTTCCCCGCCTCATCCATAGAAATCGTTTTAGAGTAGTCCAACAAGCCGCTGAACTTCTCCAGGCCCCACGCTTTCCAGCCCTCAAGCGGCTTTTCCACGCCGCTCGCGAACTCTCCAGGCGGCGTCATCGGGTACTCCATTGCCGGCTGAATCTTAGCGTCGTAGCTTACTTTCCAAGGTCCGTCGATGGACGAAACGACATCGATTTCCGGCCTGCGCTCCGGCTGGCCGCTGTACGCCGACTTCTTTGGGTCAAAAACGAGCCAGTAGGCCTCATAGGGCTTGAAGACCAGAGCGAGCTTGCTCCCATCACTCAAGTCGTTGGAGGCTACGGAGCGAATTCCGCCGGTTTCGCAATCCCAGATCGAGGCCGCCCCGCGGACGTCGCGAAGAACAACCTCGCACGTTTGCCATTGGTCTGTGTTATTCGCCAGCCAGAAGAAATCTCGGCCGTCGATGCGGCGGCGGTGCTGCAACATCGGGAAGGCGCCCGTCGTGAACCGGACCGGGCTTTCGAGGCCACCCGCTGGCTTATCCAGCAACGGCTTCAGTCCGCCTTCAGGACAGCCAGTGAATGTCGGCTGTGCCTTCAATGTGCCCATCAAGTCCTTCATCTCGGGATCGCCCATCCCCTTCTCGGTCGAAGCCGTCGGAAGCTCGGCCAGGCCATAAACGCATCCGCCGGCTTTTGCGAAATCAACGATCTTCCGGGCCGTCTCAAGCGGCAGGATGTCCAGCGCCGGAAGGACAAGCGTCCGGAACGTGAATTCGCCGCGGACGAGATTCGCCGCTTTCACCTCCATTTGCTTAAGATAGTAGCGGTCGCCGACAAGAAATTCGACCCGGGCCGCCGTCAAATCATCGATAGCCTTTGCATAGACCCGATCGATCGCGTTTATCCTCTTCCCCTGGGGATTGTTTTCGGAGAACGACCACATATCGACGTCGAGGAGGTTCGCATCGGCATGGATCCAAGCCGATTCGATCGGATTATACAGAAGGACGTCGGGAACGGCGCGGCCCATGGAATTGACAAAGCTGGCCCGCCGCACGAAATCGGTCCACAAGTGCAAATACGGAAACATCGGGTTCTCCGAGTACCAGTCCGGCGGCCAGGGATTGCCTGTCAGCTTGCGCGTCGTAAAGACGCCATGCGGAATGATGTGGCTCATCCCCCAGGCGGTCACAGAATTGACCGCCTGTTTGAGGAAGGGAGGATTGAAGGTGCCCCAGGGCGTCCCCTCAAACGCCCCGGCCCCCATCAACTCCGTCGCGGCGCGCGCGTTCTGGAACTCGGCGACCGATTCAATCTCTTTGAAATCATGCACGCGGAGCGGCTTCCGCCCAAGGCAGTCCTGCCCCGGCATCGTCAGCGCGCGCAGCAACTTCATGTGGTCTCCGACGCCGCTGACCTGAGGCTGAATCCCTTCTTCCCAGAAGTGGGCGGTGGTGTACATACCGCGCTTCTCATGCCAGTCCGTCAGCGCCCGGAACGTCTCGGCGTAGATGTCCGTGACAAGGTCGAACCATTCCCAGCGTGCTTTCGCGAAGAGGCCTTCAGCGTCCAGATCGACAGCCAGCGGCATCCACAGCCGGATATCGCGCCCGTAACGTTCTTTGTAGCGCTGTTCGAGCGTGTTGGACCATGCCAATTGCCACCCATAGTCGCCTTCGTTGTCGATGAAGTCGCCGGGGACCGACCTGCCGAGCCGGCCGCTGAGGCGCCGGGCGTAGGGTTCCAGGGCGATCTCGATGAATGCAGGCGCGAGACGCGCGTCTATATAATTGACCTGCCCGCCGTCAAAGCCGTTATGGTTATGTTTATTGAACACGTACATGCGCCAGGCGCCGTCCGCAGGGGCTTTCCAGGCGAAGGGGGCGCCACCGCCAATGACCTGCAGCGTCCGGCTCCGGATCACGGCAGATGGTCTTTTCTCGCCGGCGACGACGGGGGGAAGCGGGGAGTCTAGCTGCGCGGCGACGGCAAAGAACGAAGCCGGCAACTGCACTTCGGCCCCACCCGGCACATCCAAGATCTCCCAGCGGAGCGACTCGGCCCGCAGCTCGGGGTGAGCTTTAAGCACGCGGCCATTGGCCTGCAAACTGGGCCACCAGTACTCATCGCAGTAGCCGAGGTAGTTCTTGCGCGCCTCGGCTTCTTTCAGAGCGGCACCGAAAGCGGCAAACCATTTGTCGCCCAGCCATTCCTCGTCGGGAAGGTCGGCAGTTTTGACCATGGACTTGCGGGCGTGAGCGTAGCCGGGGCTAAATCCTTGGCTGCACAGGACGCGTGATATCTCCGCCATTTTCGCGGAGTCGAGAGGCTCATCCCAGAACCAGAAAATGAAAGGCGCATAGATCATATCCGGATTGCGGAAGTCCTTGCGGAGCGTCTCGAATGGGACGGCCTTGCGCTTGCCCCGATTCGTGGGAAGCGAACCGGGCCGGCCCAAATCCGATAGGGCCGCGCCGCACAAAATCAAGGCAAGCAGCAGGAACAAGACAAGGGATTTAAGAGTTTTCATTGATGGTTCCATCTTGGGCTCCTTTATTGATGTCTTTCGGGACGAGCCAGACTTAAGATTACAATAATTGGGGAAACAATATCAATTTCCAAATTTACCGCTGGAAAATTGGCAGGCCAGGATGCTGTCAAACTTTTTAGCTTGCGCTGCATTAATGATTGGATTATTCTCATGGCAGGAGGGCATTCCGGACGGTTCCATTAGTTTGGGAGTCTGCTTCGGCAAATGCTTAAAGAGTACAGCCAGAAAGGCCGGCCTACGGAACGAATCACAAGATATCTCCTCGTCGTCCCAGCCATTCTTGTTTTTTCTCTGGCGCTCGTCCTGTTCGGCTTTCTATCCAACCTCCGTACGGGAAAAGAGAAGCGGGACTTGCAGCAAATCACGGAGAAAACCCGGCAGTTGTTGGATTCGGTCCGTGTTGTCATTTCAGAATCGGGCTATATCGTGCGGAATATCGGGTCCCGAGAGCTGTATGTCCCGGTCGTGCAGACGCTCATTGCGAACGATTCCTCGTCGATGATCGAGGACCTGGAATTGACGAGTGATTTCGAATCGGAGAAATCATTCTTCTGCCAGGGCTACTCGCGGATCTTTCGCCTCCGCCCCGGCGAGATCACGGAGGCATCGTTGAAATGCATCGAGCTAACGGGCTTCGGGGCCGTCGTCAACGGCGTCTCCTTAGCGCAGACGGCGAGCCCCATGCATTATGATGTCCGAGTTCGGCACAAGGACGCCTATGCATCCATCCAAAAAGGGACTTTGACGTTCAAAATAATCAAATCCGTTTCTTACGTAGAATAAATGGAGGCTGTTGGAACGATGCTCCGGGCGAAACTGGTTTTAAAAGAGCTGAAGGCCTGCGGCGTGACTCACGTGGTCGGCCTGGCGGACAATACGTCGGCGGCTCTGGCCGCCCTTCTCAACCGCGATGATTCCGTGCGCTTCCTTGCCGTGACGCGGGAAGGTGAAGCTTTCGCTCTTGCCTCCGGATTGTGGATCGGCGGGAAAAACGCAGCGGTCGTGGTGCAGAACACGGGGTTGCTCGAGAGCGGAGATGGACTAAGGGGAACGGCCCAGCGCATGCGGATTCCGTTACTCTGCCTGATTACCTATCGCGGCTATTCGAAGATGCGCCGCCAAGCAGCCGGCGAGGCGCCAGAGCCATGGGACCCCGACAAATTCAGCAGGCCAGACCTTGATTCGGCCGCGCTCGTGACGGAGCCGACCCTCGACGCCTGGGGTGTGCCCTTTGACTTTTTGCATTCCGATGCCGACCTCCCGAAGATCTTGCAAGCATTCGCCCGCGCGCAGAGAGAATCATGGCCGGTCGCGCTGCTGGTGACCCAGGATATGTGTTAGGAAAGCCGGAACAGACTATGTTGACAAAGAAGCAGCTGCTGAAACCGCTGGCGGAACTCCGCGGCGAAGCCGTGGTCGTGACCTGCATGGGAGTGACTCGCCCCTGGGGCACGATTTCGTCGAGCGATCTGGATTTTGCCTCAGCCGACAGCGCGATGGGGCACACCGCCGACCTGGCTTTGGGCATTGCTCTGGCCCAGCCCCAGCGCAAGGTCATTTGCTTGAACGGGGACGGGAGCATGCTGATGACGTTGGGCACCCTGGCCACAATAATCGCCGCCGGCGCTGCAAACTTGGTGCTCCTTGTCGTCCAAAACGATTCCTACGAAATCACGGGAAACCAACTCATCCCTGCCGCCGGCCAAATCGATTTTCCCATGCTGGCCCGCGGTGCGGGTTTCCAGCGAGTCTATTATTTCGAAGATGAGGAGCTTTACGAGAAGCAGTTGCCCGGCGTGCTTTCCGGAGATGGTCCGGTGTTTGTTGCGGTTCGAGTCGAAACGGGATCGGAGGGGCCGATCACCCGCTGCGAAAAGGAACCGTCCCGATACCTCCAGGTTTCCATCGCCGAATCGGCCCACCGTCTAAGGAAGCGGCTGATTTTCTAGGGACTTGCGCGGGGCCGGCTCCTTGCGGAACGGCGTTTTGAGCCTTTCTTCAACCCAAGCCCCGTCCATCCGCCAATCGCCGTAGTTCAGGGGCATTCCCGTATAGAGCTTCAAGGCCTGCCGGTAATGCTCGAGGGCTTCCGTCCGGCGGCCCTGGAGGTCGGCGAGAAGGCCAAGCCAGCCCTGGGCGGCGAATTTCCAGACCGGGTCGGCCTCCAGGCCGGCCACTTTCTCGAAGCAGGCCACGGCCTCGTTTAGATGATCTTTCTCATAAAGGTCCATTCCCAAGCGACACCATAGTTCGGGCACGGCCATGGCTTCGTTCGAGATCGCTTCGAAAACTTTTAAGCTGTCTGCCGAATCCCATCCGTAGGCGAGCAGCGCGGCGAGATTGTTAGAGATTCCCGGGACAGGCTTGTCGGCCATGGCCAGTTTCTTGTCGGGATTGAGGACGACGTCCCTGAGCTTGGCCTTGCTCCGGAAGAGGAGCCCATCGACATCCCGGTTCCGGTCCGTCTGCAGGGTCTGTTCCGTCCCATCCTCGAAAACCGCCTTGACCGGGACGGGCATTTTCATCGTCCCGAGCCGCTTGACCCGGATTTCCGTAAGGTATTTATCGCCTTCCGGCCGACATTCCTGCGAGTCGATCGCGTAGCACAAGTAATCGTTCGTCCGCACCCAGGCGTCAAAAAACCACTTGAGGTTCTGCCCCGTCTCCGCTTCACAGAGCTTTTGGAGATCGCGCCAGCCCAACCTCTTCCCTCTGAAGATCCGCAGGGTTTTTTTATAGATCCGGTCGAACATTTCCCGGCCGAGCACGGAATCAAGCGCAAAAATGACGGCCGGGCCCTTGCTGTGAACGACTGTGTTGTTGCGGTCGTATTTCATTCTTTTCTCAAGGGCGGGCGGGATGTCCAAGGTCATATCATAGTGCATGGAAATCCCGCGGATATAATTGCCAGTCCAGCTCGTGCGGCGGTCCGGGTCGAACTTGCGGGCGGTCATGTACTCAGTGTCGGCGAAGATCCCCAAGCTGATCCAGAGCCAGTCCGGCGTATCGAAGTCAAGGACCCATTCGCCCCAGTATTCATGGCCGATTTCGTGAGAGGTGATCTTCTGCCAGTGCAGAGGGGATTCCCCATCGCGGTAGGTTTCGAGGCCGTGGATGGCCACGATGCCCGTAGCGAAGGGATAGCCTCCCCACCGTCCGCTGCCGCCGGGAATGATCGTCAGGAACGGATAAGGGTAAAAGCCGAGCCAGTGTTTATAGTATTTCACGGCATCGACGGCGGTCTCGAGGCAAACCACAGCGGCCTTGGCGCCTTTCTCCGTGAAAAGAGAGAGAATGAGTACGCCTTCCACCTCTCGGCTTGCGGCTTTCATGTCTTTGCCAAAGTAAATGCCGAAGGTCCGGGCGCCTACAGTTTCATATCGGCCTGTTTTGGCGTCGAGCCGGCCGCTCGCGGCCAAAACATAACCCGCGGGGACATCGAGCTTAACCGAAAATGCGTCGTAGAGGGGAAGGCCGTCCCACCATAAACGCGGATACCAGTTCGAGGTTCCGTGGGACTCCTCTTGGGAAGCTCCGAACTTCCGACCGAAGGTGACGTCCAACCTGAGTTTACTTCCAGGATTCACGGACTCGGGCAAGTTGAAAAACACGTGCGGGCTCGGGCTTGTGTCGGCGGGCCCGACTGACGGCGAGAGCTTCCGGCCGCGCGCGATTACATCCAGCGACAACGAACCACTGCTTTGCCAGTCGAAGGCGATGACGCTTATGGGCAAAGTGGAATTATTCTTCAAAACAATATTTTCGCGGCCCTCGATCGTCCGCTGAACGTCGTCAATACGGGCATCGATGACGTAGCGGCTCTTAGGCGGGTCGGAAGGAACCCGATAAGTTCCCTGTCCGGATGGGATGATCGACGGCCTTTGGCATCCGGCGAAAAAGATAAGAATCGAAAGGCAAAGGAGCGCACTCCTGGCTCGAAATCTCACGACCTTCCTCCCGTGCATGATATTCGCGAAATTGATAAAAGGAATTAGGCTTTTATCTGAGTTTCCTCGGAGGCCCTCTTTTGGACTGCCAGCGCCTGACGCTCAACTCTCTTAAGCTTATCGATGACCATCCTGGCCTTGATGTTCGGAAGCTTCCGCTTTCCCAATTGCTGTTTTTGGAAGTTCTCTTTGAGGAAGATTCTTATTTCTTCGGAGCTCATGAACGATTTCATGAATCCATCTCCCAGAAGTTCAGCGATCATCCCCTCATAATCTTGACTCAAGACAACAACCTTTGTCGCTTTAAGAAGTTGAGTTCTCGCCTCGATAATTTCTTTTGAGAGATAGGTCGGCAGAGGACCAAGAAACTTTTTTGCATCGTTTATCATTTCTTCACATAATTTCTGCCCTTCTTTGAGAAATGTCCGGGCCAAATAATATTTTTTTAAGTCTTGAGTCTTTCCTTCTTCGATAAATTCTTTAAACAGGCGAAGCGATTCGTTCAGCTTTTCTAAAGATTTTTTGGCTTTCGATAAAATATCTTTGACGATCAATTCTTCCATGTTCTCACATTTCCTTTCGATAAATGACCCGCATAAAAGGAACGCCCGGGGGCCATGACTTCAGCCCGGCCAGCCTCGTCATGAACCAACTTAGATACGTCGATTATTTTCGACTGGCCGAATTTCTCGGTCATGATTCAACTCCTCGCGAGTCGATAAAATATCTGCAGAAAATCGCGGGTTTCAATCCGTCGGCGACTTAGGCATATTGAAGAAAGCGTCCTCCAATTTTGAATTGTAAGAGATCTTGGTCAGCGTCATGCGCAAAGCCTCAGCGCCGTTCTGGAACGTCGAAATCGTATGAGCGGCGAGCGTATCGCCCTCTTTTTTATATTCGCCATAGACGGTTTCCGTTTCAACTTCTCCTCCCGTCCCCGTGGCGTCCATGCTTTTGGCCCGGATTTTATAGGTCAGATAGGTTGTTGGATCGACATAGACCGTAGCTTTGAATTCGTCCTTGAAGGACTGCTCCAGGACGATATACTCTTTATCATTCACCTTTTCCCGGCCCTTGAAAACATAAGTGATGCCGACTTGTTCGGGATGAAGGGCCGCGCGCGCGCCAAGCGCTTGGCGCCTCATATTTTTAGCCATGAGGTCGGGCATCTCCTCGACGGCCCCAGTCTGCATATTCGTCATCCAGGCTTTCTCGCCGTCGAAAGCCTGGGTCATCGTCATCCCCATGATCTCCACATCGATGCGCATCTTGTTGGGGTATTTCTGATAGATGGCGATGCTGCCGCTCATGCCCATCTGGATCATTTCCAGCGTGCCTAAAGTCGTTGAATCAGCTATAGATTCTAAAGCCTTCCGTCCGCCTTGAGCATCGATCATCTTGTTGAGGATGTCTTTGACGTCCTGGGCGCCGGCGTTTGAGGACGTCCCTGCCAATAAGATCAGCGCTGCGGCGAAGACCATCGTTTTTTTCATTATGATTCTCCTTTTGAGAAGCGCATTTAAAACATCCTAAGATGGTGCGGATATCGATAAATAAAGCTTTTGCGAAATATCGATCATCTCGATGTCCGACGCAATTTTAGTTTCCATCAACTTCAAAACGGAATCTTATCGTCATTTTCTTTTTCCGGGCGTCGCCATGTAAATATTGCCCGTCGCCGTGCCGACGATAAAGCCCTCCTCGGTGCGCGGTCTTTCGGGCCAGCGTAATGTGCGCCTCGGGCCGGTTATGGGCATTTGACCTTCATTATGACCTTATGGGCGTTAGAATATTTATAATTCGGCGGAGTGGGCGAAGTCAAGGACGAAAGGTCGGGGTCAAACCTACTCGTTACGCATAATTGACAGGGAAAGTTGCGTAATGAGTAGGTTTGACCCCGTTATCGATATTGCAGTGTTTGAATTGTCCGAGCCTGAGGCTATCCTAGGTCGTAGTGAGCATCTCGGTGTAGGTGGCATTTTGGCGGATTTGGTCAATGGCCTTTTGGGCGTAGATGCCGACACACACGCCGTCTTTGCGTTTGATGTGATTGAAGGCGTACTCGAACCCCTCGCCGGCGGTAAGCCTGCCCGCCCCTAGGATTTTGTAGGCGATGACCGGCTTTTCCAGCCGCTCGATCGTCGCCACGGCCTTCTCGCGCTCGGCGGCGCTGTAGTCGCTGCTTTTGGACGCGTTGTACATACATTGATAATAGAAATCCGTGGGGAATTTGCGCCTCTCCAGCTCCGGATGGATTTCGGGCCAATGGGCCGCCGCACCTGCGGGCAGGCCGGCCTCCTTAATGCGCTCGATCCAGGATTGGAGGACGTTGAAATTGCCCCGGCCGAACTGCTCCTCGACCCGAGCGCCCTGGATGAAGATCGCTTTGGCTCCGGCTTTAATGGAACGGTCGATCTCTTCAAACATCTGCTCGGGCTGCCCATGGCATTGCGAGATCCAGATCTTGAGCCGACCGCCCTTCTCCAGATAGCGGGCCCAGAGCTTCACCCAGCGCTCATCGGGCGGGCTGGCCAAGGCCGTCAAGCCGCATTCGGCCGCCTCGTCGAGAATCTGCATGATCCGCTCGTCGGTGTGGTGGCGCTTCATCTCCTCGTCGAGCTGGGGCGACTTATGGGAGTAGCCCCAGAAAGGATTGGAGCCGAGAATGAGCCGCGAAACTTCGAGCGTCCCGATGCGCACGGTGGGAAGGCCACCGGCTGCCGCAGCGCGGGTTGCGGCGCCTGAAATGGGCTTCGCCGCGCCGGCCAAGCTTCCGACGGCCAGCGCCGCTCCCGTCCTTAGGAAATCACGTCGCTTCATGATCGACCTCATTTTGCAGACGCCGATAGGCCTGCCATCCTCTTCTTCGCATCCGCGATCTCAGAATGACCGGGATCGACGTCTTTCCAGATATCGAGGAAACGTTCGTATTGAGCCTTAGCCTTATCGTTCTGCCCCTTCTGCTCATACAGCATGCCCAGCCGATAATGATAGAGGGGCGGGATGAGATAGCGAATCTGGTTCTTCGGATCAACTGTCATGAGCCGCTCGTATTCGGAGATTGCTTTTTCGAGATCTCCCTTTTTCCAGTAGGCCCTGGCCAAGACGTCCTTGAGGAAGGGAATATTATAGTTGGGCATATCCCCGACCGTCATGTTCGGAAAATTCGCCGGGACAATTTTTAAGCCGGCCTCTATCCCTTTCTCAGGCAGATTCTCCGCGAGAAAGACTTCTGTTTCCAAGAGCCGGTAGAGCAAGGCCATGCTTTCTTGCGTGGCCGGTTCCACTTTGGGAAGAAGAGGCTCGATCTCCTTGAGCCTGGCTCCGGCTGCGTCTACACGCCCCTGCTTGAGGTCGAGCCACCCGGAGAGAAAGATGTGCTCTGTCGAGTAAAAAGTTTTGAATGCGGGATTTCGCTTCACCCCCCAATCACTATATTTCTGGAAGGCTTTTCGGGCCAGGTCGTATTCTCCTCGGTCCGCATAGAGATATCCGGTAATCCAATCCGTGCCTGCCACAACAACGGATGATCCTGATTTCTCAGCCTGTTCTCTTATGGCCGAATATTGGGCCAGGCTCTCATCCCAGCGGCCGAGAAAATAATCATAGTAGGCCTTCATCCAATATCCTTCAATTTTTTCGGCAGCGGTCGGCGCCCTCTTGATACACTCGTCTATCCAGTGACGGCTTTCTGGGTAATTCTCCAGAAGAGCAAAAATGTAGGCCAGTCCGCGGCAGGAGGCGGAAAAATCAGGCCTGATCTCCAAGGCTTCTTGATATTTCGCCTTGGCCTCGTCGAATTTTCCCATGCGGAAATAGAGTTCGGCGATGGAGTCAATAGGGTTGGCCTGGCCCGGGTTTATGGCGGCGTAGTGCTGAAAGGATCGGATGCCTTTTTCAAAATCTCCGAGCTGGGCATAATCATAGCCGGCCTGGTTGAGAACATATCCAAAATTCGGATCGAGAGCCAGGGCTTTCTCGTATTCTGCAATGGCTTCCGGATATTTTCTCCTGGTATCGTAATAAAATCCGAGTTCAAAGTGGAACTGCTTTTCCTGCGGATATTTTTTGGTCAATTCCTGGAGGAGGCGGAGTCTTTTCTCAGGATTTCGCTCAACCACGCTGGCATACCCGGCTTCGATATAGAGACGTTCTTTTTCGGTCGCCTTCTCGGAATATTTCTTGGCCATCTCATAGGCTTCGGCCTGGGCTTTGGTTTCGAAAAGTTCGGCGGCGACCATGCCCAAATAGAGGTAGGCGACGGCAAACGTCGGGTCGAGCGAGACGGCCTTCTCCAGAAATTTCCGGGCGTCGGCATAATAGAACTTCTCGTAGTCATCACGGCCCCGCAAGAAATAGTTATAGGCGTCTATGGAGCTCGTGGTCAGCTCGGCGATCTTGGGCGGAGCGATTTCGATTTTGGCGGCGCTGGGGCCGATCCCGCGAGAAATCGTGCGGCTGATCTCGTCGATCTGCGTCTTAATCACGCTCGAGACGCCCTCACCTCTGGAGGATGCGGTCTTGAGAAGCTGCTTCGTGGCCGCGTCTAAAATCTTGATATTCGTGGCGAATGTCTCGCCCGCCCTGATGTAGCTTCCGAGGACGAGCGCATCGATGCCTTCCTTGCGGCAGACTTCGAACCCGGCCTCTTCGTCGTTGATGGCCGTGTTGTCCTTGCCCGATTGGCGAAGAAGGTCTTTCAGCCTCTCCCATGAGGTCACCCGAAAATGGCCCGACTGTTCGAGGCTGGTAATGAGGAGGTTGGGGATGGCCTCCTGGAGGTAGTCGAGGTTTGCGTCGCCGGTCTGGTTCTTGAACCCGATGACGGCGATGGCACGCTTGGGGCCTGTTTTATGAGGGAGGATCTTCCAGATCGCGAATCCAATGATCGCCACTGCCAGCAAAGCAATGAAGGGCCATAAAGCTTTCTTCAGGCTGAATTGGACCGTGATTTGCCTCGAGGTGAAAGGCCTGTGGGCCGCGAGCGGCAGCGACGTGGTCGGGAGCTCCTTTTCGATCCCGGCTAGCTCTGTCTGGACTTCGTCAGCGCTCTGGAACCTTTTCTCTTTCGATTTTTCCAGGCATTTAAGGATGATGCGGCTGAGATCGTCCGGAATCTGAGCGTTAAGGCTCTTCGGGTCGGGAGGCCGCTCGCTTTTTTGCTTGACAGCGACGCTCAAGGGAGTATCGCCCTGGAACGGAAGATGACCGGTCAACATTTCAAAAAGAATGATCCCCAAGGAATAAATGTCGGAGCGCTGATCAGCCTCTTTTCCTTCGACCTGCTCGGGCGACATATACTCCGGTGTCCCGATTATGATGCCGGCCCCCGTGATTCCTTTTGCCGCCAGCGAACGGGCAATGCCAAAGTCCATGATCCGCACGTTGCCCTCTTTATCGATCATGATATTGGAGGGCTTCAGGTCTCTGTGGATAACTCCCAACCGATGCGCTTCCGCCAATCCCTCACAGACCTGTCTGCCAATGGCAACCGCCGTCCCGACGGCCAGCTGCCGCGACCTTCGAATGAAGCTCTTGAGGTCCTCTCCGGCGACATATTCCATGGTGATGAAGTGTATCCCTTCATCCTCCATGAGCTCGTACATGCGGCCGACGTTCCTGTGGCTGATTTTGCGGGCGAGCTTCAGCTCGTTACTAAATCTTCCAATCGTCTCTTTATCCGAGGCTATCTCAGGCTTGATGAGCTTTAGGGCGATTTCCTCGTTGAGTTTCTTATCCAGGACTCGATAAACCTTGCCCATCCCCCCTTTTCCCAACTCTTCGATAATCTGATATCGGCCAGCGAAGGTCGAGCCGGTTGTAAGCTCTTTGATCGGAGTTTTAAGAGTCTCTGTCTGAGAGAATTTAGCTTCGCCGGAAGAAGGAAGAGGAGTTGCACATTTACCACAGAAAAAGGTATCTTCGGGATTATCAAAATGACACTTGGGACATTTCATGGCCCTTGTTCCCCTTGGTGGGATGACCTTAGAATATAAATTAAATAGAAAAGAGTCAAATTCAATAAAAAGACGCGGGCACCTTTCCTTTGGGCCGACGGAGTGGTAAATTGATTAAGAACCAGAATGAAAGAAGTCCATATTTCGCAAGTTGATGTCCTATTCTCCAACGGGATTTATCCGATAGAATTTCTTTTTTATTACAAAGAAGGATTCAAAACAGAGAAACTGAGGAGGACTTTACGCAGGCTCTCCTCTATCTTTTGGCCGATGTTCGGCGAATACAAAGACGGCATCATCTCTTTTGACAAATATCATGAAGAGGATTGCTATGATGAAGAGGTCGTTCATCAAGAGCTCAACATGGCCGAGATCAAAGAAAGCCGATTCGAAACCTATTCCCGCTTTCGCCAACCTGATCTAAAGAGGTTATTCTTTTTGAAAGTCATACGATGGACGAACGGGATGGCCTTGATCCCCAAACTGAATCATTTGGCTGGAGACGGATACAGCTACTTTTACTTTTTGTCACTCCTGGCCGCACTATCAAGACCTGCCCTGGTCCCGTTTAAATCATCTTTGATGGGCATATTTTTAAAACCTCATCATCAAAGAACAATCCTCAAAGATTTTTCATTCAAGGAAGTGGGCATGAAACCCGTTCTCCGCGCTGATAAATTCACCGTAGAATTTGATGAAATTCTCCGGACAGAAGTGCAATCGGTCATTGAAGAGATTGCATCTTCCGATAATCTCCGTGTTTCTACGAATGACATTCTCTCGGCTATGGCCCTCAAGAAATTAGTCGGCAGACAAAGTGAACATTGGGCGGAGGAAGTGAGCCTGACCATGCCCATCGATGTTCGCCGACTGATTAAAGAGTATGGCCGCGGATTTATTGGCAATGGTCTAATGTTCCATACGCTAAAGCTCAAAAAGGAGCATCTCGAAAATTCTCCGGCAAAAGAAATTGCTGTGGATATTAGAAAATCCATGCCTCACATATCAGCAGAGATATACATCAATTATCTAGGGGAGCTGGAGGTCCTTATCTCTGAAGGTGACATGGAGAAACTGAGGCCATTTGATCCGGACCGCGGATGCCTGGTAACGAATCTCTCAAAGCTGCCATCGGATAAATTGGATTTCGGAAACGGCAGTCCCGAGCTTGTTATTCCATTGACCGTAGAGAAAAATTCGACCGCGATTTTGGCGAAGAAAGAAAATTTCGTTTTAAGATTTGCCTTTTGAGCGTTCTCGTTAGACTGCCTCGCCGTTTGCCCGCGTTTTTTTATTTATGAACGAGCATGGCCGCGGGCACAGGCTGCTTGGCGATGCCCGGACCTTGATAGGAAACGGTCAAGCCCTCGCCGCCGGTCTTATTGAAATAGCAGACTAGGATGGGATGCAGACCCGAGGCCAGAGCGATCAGCCCGCGTTTTTCCGTCAAGCCGTGCAGCCCGTCGTTGTCAACCACTAGGTCATCTCCGATGTACATCCTGCTGCCGTCATCGGATTCCACAAAGAAAGCGTATACCCCGTCCTTGGGGACTTTGATATAGCCCGTGAATTCGAACCCGTAATATTCTTTTCTTTTTTTGCAGGAGAGGTCGAGGACTGAGCAGGCGCCGTATTGGACCGGCTTGAGCTTCGAAAAATCGGGGACCTTGTCCCAATCGCCCTCATAATAATTATAGAATACGCCTGGATTGATGCTGATGTTCTTGACGGCAGGGCGCGGCTTGACCTTAACGAACTTGGCCTGGGCCGCTCCGCTCACGGGTTTGCCTTCCCGGAAGCACCGCGCCGAAATGACGGTCGTCCCCGTAAGATGGATGGGACCTTTAACGAGCGGCGAAGAGGCCGATGGCACAGAGCCGTCAAGCGTATAGCGAACCTCGATATTCTCGCGCCCTGAAGTCAAGGTCACATCGAGCGCATCCGTAAAAATATCGAACTCGGATTTAATCTCCGGCGGATCACTGACATCCGGTTTCCCCTCGACGTCCAAAGCAATAACGCTGTCGAGAGAATCGGGTGCTTGCGCCGGAACGTCGAGCACCAAAGAATCTTCTTTCCGGCTGACTTTAAGAGCCGCCTTTTTTGGATCCGCCAGCAGATAGGCCTGCTTAGCCTTGTTATAAATCCCCGACACGACGAGCTTTCCGTCAGCCGGCCAGTTGAAGACGTGAAGGTAGAGCCTCGTCCCTCCGCCGATTGTTTTTTGCGTGCATCTCCCCCATTCCAGCTTCTTAAATGGGCTGGCCTGGGTCGCGTATATGGATTCGCCGTTCGCGTTCATCCATTGGCCGATCTGGCGAAGCCGCTCGATGCTCTCCGGAGGAAACACGCCTTCCGAGGTTGGTCCGATATTGAGCAGATAGTTTCCGCCTTTAGAGGCGATATCGGCCAGCATCCGGATCAGGCTTTCGGCCGATTTCCAGTTTTTGTCATGGCTGTTGTAGCCCCAGTTGTCGTTCATGGTCATGCAGGTTTCCCAATCCATCCCGGGAAGCCCCGTCGGCGGGATCTGCTGCTCGGGAGTCCCGAAATCTCCGGCCGACTCCTTGTCCTGCGAAAAACCTTCCATGCCCGACCGGCTGGCGCCGACGCGGTTGTTGATGATGATGTCCGGCTGGAGGCTCCGGACGTATCGATAAAGGTCGCGGCCGTATTTCTCGTTCCAGGTGCTTTCCCACTCGCCGTCGAACCAGAGCACGCCGATCGGGCCGTAATTCGTAATCAGCTCTTTGAGCTGGTTCTTCATGTGCTGGACGTAGCGGTCGAAAACGGCGCCCGCGGCCGATCGGTCCTTCTCCCAGTCGCGGCGCGGCAGATAATCGGGATGGTGCCAATCCATGATCGAATGATAAAAGCACAGCCCGATCCCCTGCTTCCGGCAGGCCTCGGACAATTCCTTCAAGATATCGCGCTTGAACGGCGTAGACATGACGTCGTAGTCCGTGTTTTTTGAGTCGAAGATGCAGAAGCCGTCGTGGTGCTTGGACGTGATGACGATGTATTTCATGCCCGCGTCCTTGGCCAGACGCGCCCATTCGTCGGCGTTGAATTTGATGGGATTGAATTGCTTGACGAATTTGTCGTACTCAGCGATCGGGATCTGAGCCGATTGGCGGATCCACTCACCGTAATTCGTCTTTCCTTTCCACTCACCTGCCGGGACGGCATAAATACCCCAATGGATGAAGAGGCCGAACCGGGCGTCGCGCCACCATTTCATCCGGGCGTCGTGCTGGGCCTGCGTCTCGAGCTGGGCAAAGAGGCCCAAAGATGCAAACGCGGCAAAGAGCATGAAGGCGCAAAGAATTTGCTTAAGAATTTTCCGTCTCATGACTGACTCCTTATTCATAAAAATCCCTTTGGCGCTAAAGCTTTGGTATCCACCGAGGAACTTTTTTCTTGTATTGTATATATGCTTCCCCAAACTTTTCTACAAGCTTCTTTTCTTCGTATGCGGCAATATGGTTGTAAAAAACGAAGATAATGGCAAGAACGATTAAAGCGGCAAGCGAAAGAGTTGAGCCCCATACAGCCGTGAAAAGCAGCATGCTCCCCAGATACAGAGGGTGCCGCACGCGGCCAAAAGCGCCGGTGGTGAGCAAATGAGGGACATCCGTATCCTCAAGCACCTTGTGCCCGGCATTTATTAGGATAAGCCCAGCGGCCGCGACAGCTGCAGTCCAGGCAAGGCGTACGTACAGCGGGACGTAGCCGGCAAGCACCACAGAGAACCTGAGGGCGAATGAATCAAGAACCCAGACAAGCATGAAAAGGAGAAAAAGCACAACCTGTCCCTTATCCCCTAGCGGATGTTCACCGGGTCTGGGCATCGAAATACCTCTCTTAAATGATTTACAAAATTCTTATGCTCCGGGCAATCGGCAAGTTATTTTGCTTTCAACCCTGCCAGCATCTTCCTGGCAACCTCCACTTCGGGGAGGCCCGGATCGGCGTCTTTCCAGAGGTCGAGGAAGCGTAGGTACTGCGCTCTCGCCTTATCCTTAAGTCCCCTTTGCTCGTACAGCTTCGCCAGCCTATAGTGATATTTGGGGTGGACGAGATATCGCGATTCGCTTTTCGGGTCGAACGTCATCAACCGTTCATCTGCCGCAATTGCTCTATCGAGTTCGCCCTTTTGCTGATAGGCTCGGGCCAGCGTGTCCCTTAGGAATGGCAAGTTATAGATGATAATGTAGTCGGTATATTGAAGCCCCGGATTCGCTAAAGGTACCGCCTTTTTCAAACGATCAATCGCTTTATCCGGCGAGCCTGCGCTCAGGTCAATCTCGGCAATTGTCAGATTATACCGATCGGTCGCCCACTCTTTCCCGTATCCAGCGATCTCGGCCAAAAGGGGCTGCGTCTCGACAGCCCGGGCCCTCGCTGTATCAATATTTCCCTCCTTCAATTCAATAAGCGCCAGCGAGAAGCCATGAAGGGCCCGGTAAAATGCTTTGTTACCCGGATCAAGAGCCGAAAAACCATCGAACCAGGTATCGCAGAGTTTCCTGCTTAAACCGAATGCTCCTTTTTCGCAATAAATAAAACTCTTCAAGTAGCTGAGCGCTGATATAGCCCTTTTATCGCCAAGGGCTTCGGCCAAGTTCTCGGCCATCTGAAGGTCGCTCAAGCATTTCTCATAGCTTCCCAGCCAGAAATCATAAAAGCCCTTCCACATATAGCCGGCTCTCTTAACCCCGGGAGCAGGCGCAATTTCGATATATCGATCTATCCATTTCATGGCTTCGGTGTAATCTTCCTTGAGAGCGTAAAGGTACTGGATATTGTGGGTCGAAGTTAAGAAATCCGGCTTTTTCTCCAGCGCTTCTTTATATTTCGCAATGGCTTCATCGAGATTTCCCATCCAAAAATAAACCTCGGCCAGGGTATCCAGCGGATTGGCCTCGGTGGGTGACAAAGAAGCGTATTTTTTAAGACATTCGATGGCTTTTTCGTAATTCTTCAACCCGGCATAAATATAGCCCATCTGATTGAGCGCAAGCCCATAAGAAGGGTCGAGCTGCAGGACCTTCCGGTATTCCTCCAAGGCCTTTTCTTCTTTCCCTTGTTGTCCCTGATAATAATAACCCAGACGATGGTGGAAATATTTTTCTTTTGGATACTTCCTGGCAGACTCCTGCAAGATCTGGAAATATTTTTGCTGATTATTTTCTACATAATTAGCGTAACTCGCATCTAGGAAGAGCTTTTCTTTTTCGGTCAGCTTCTGATAATTCGCTTTGGCCTTATCCAGCGCCTGATCTCTTGATTTGATATCTCCAAAATCAGCAAAGCTGACGGCAAGCCTTAGATAGGCCATAGCAAATGTCGGATCGAGCTCGACGGCTTTCTCGAAATACTGGAGTGCCTCTTTTTCATATAGCTGGTTCCAAGCGATCATTCCTTTGAGATAATAGTCGTAGGCCTCGATCGAGCTCGTCGTCACTTCGGCAATCCTCGTTTTTTCGGCATTGACCTTGCTCTCAGGTATCCCGGCTCCAAGAGAAACCTGCCGGCTCAGCTCGTTGATCTGACTCTTGAGAATGCTCCCTTCCCCCTCGCCTTCGGACTTCGCACTCTTGAGGAGACGCTTAGTTTCGGTATCCAGAATCTTGATATCGGTGGCAAAGACATTCCCCGCCTTGGCAAAGCTACCCAGGACGATCGTCCGGATTCCGTCCATCCGGCACAGTTCAAACCCGAGGTCTCTATCGATGAACTCCGCATTGCCCTTTCCCGCCTGCTTGAGCAAGTCCAGAAGCCTCTCCCAGGTTGTGACGCTGAAATTCCCGGATTGTTCAAGGCTGGTGATGAGAAGATTCGGGATGACCTTTCTCAAATAATCATAATTCTTATCGCCAGTTTGATTTTCAAAGCTGATTACGGCGATGGACAGCTTCTGCCGTAGAACGACCGGCGTCTTTATTGGAAGAAGGAATTTCCAGAGAACGATGGCTAAGGCGGCAAGGGCTAAGACGCCGACAGCCGGAATGATGAGCTTCTTGGGGGTAAACTTGACTGTCACTTCGCGCGATGTGAACGGCTTGCGCTCTGGGACAATCCGTTCGGTCGTGGGAATGCCCTTCTCAATTTTATCAAGGTCCGCGTGAAGGTCGGACGCGCTCTGGTATCTTTTCGACGCATCTTTTTCCAGGCATCTTAGGATCATGCGGCCCAATTCCTGGGGGAGATTGGAATTGAGCTCTCGCGGATCTCTGGGGACCTCGCTCTTTTGTTTGACACCAACAGAAAAAGGTGTGTCTCCTTCGAACGGCACCCTCCCGGTCACCATTTCATAAAGGATGATCCCCAGCGAATAGAGATCCGAGCGCTGGTCGACCTCTTTGCCCTCCACCTGCTCCGGGCTCATGTACTCGGGTGTCCCGATCATAACGCCCGCGCCCGTGATCCCCTTAGCGGCTAATGAGCGGGCGATTCCGAAATCCATGATCCTGGCGTTCCCTTCCTCATCAACCATAATATTCTGGGGCTTCAGATCCCGATGAACAACGCCCAGCCGATGGGCCTCCCCCAGTCCTTCGCACACCTGCTTGGCGATGTGGATTGCCTGACCGGGGCTGAGCGTCCCCATCTTGCGGACCAGACGCCTCAAATCCTCCCCACGGATATATTCCATGGTGATGTATTGGGACCCCTTCTCCTGGTTGAGGTCGAACATCCGGGCGACGTTTTTATGGACGATCTTCCGCGCCAGTTTGAGCTCGTTCGAGAAGCGCTCGACCGTCTTGCGGTCCAGGCCGATCTCGGGCTTGATAAGCTTGAGGGCCACCTCTTCGTTGAGCTTCTTGTCCAGGACCCTGTAGACCCGGCCCATGCCGCCTTTACCAAGCTCTTCGACAACCTGGTATCGGCTGGCGAATGTGGAGCCGGTGGTTAGTTCATCTTTTAAGGTTTCAACCGTTTCAGTGACGGCGATTTTATGGACATCCGGGAGTTGCGTCCCGCATTCTTTGCAGAACTTAGAATCAGAAGTATTATTAAAATGACATGTCGGGCACTTTGTGGCCAATATCATTCCCTTATCTGGTTGGAGCAAGAATATCAAGGAATTAGAGGCGAGTCAAATAGACTAATTTTGGAACAAAGTCTGTTTTAGCGTGCGTTTTCCAGCAAGAGTTTCAGAGGTGTGTAGCTGATTGTCTCACAAAATTCCTGGACCGCTTTGGTGAGGGCGGTATTGTGGCTGATCAGGGCGTCCTTGAGCATCAACACGTTATAATCGAGATCTTCGGCGCCATAATAAGTGGCCAGGACGCAACCCACGGCGCTGAGGCCGCAGAGAAAGAGGGTATTGCAGCCTTTTTCCTTCAGCAGTTTATCCAGATTTGTTTTATTGAAAGCGTTGGAATAATTCTTGATGATTCTGGGGTCTTCGGCTTTGACGGGCACTGATTTGGGGAACTCGAAAGGCTCGGAATCTGGCTTCGGGCCATTCTGGGGATCCGTGTGATAAACCCGGATGATCGGAAACCCGTTTTTGCGAAACAGCTCGATGTAGTAAGTGATCATCTCCATGCCCAGTTTTTTATCTTGTTCCGACATCCTGGGCAAAAATGCATTTTGAATATCGATCACCAGTAGCGCTGGTTTCATTTTGGCCGGTGCTGCCTTTTGCGTTGCCGCAGGGGAAAGCGCCGCCAAACCCAACATTACGAAAAGCATAACCAAAGCAATTTTTTTCATCGTTCCTCCAGGTGAAACAACTATATCCTTCACTTAACTATATGAAAAGTATAGTGACCCTAGTGTTATTCACTACACTCCTTATAAAATTTTTCATACGCATCCAAGAACGCTTTCTCGTTATTATCAAGTTTATTCGCTTCTTTCTTTTTTCTTATACTTTCCGCTTTATTTTCTATATCTGCTTCGTATTTTTTCCAATATTTTTTAGCTTCCCCCCTTAAATCATAGCTACAATTTCCATCTAAGTCTCTAATATTCTGCCAATACGATTTTTCCGCTTCCAGATCAGTTATATCGCCGCCCCTAGTTTTATTTATTCTGCTCTCGATTTCAGAAATTTCATTATCGATGAAAGCATCCACCTCTTTCTTCCTTAAAATTTGGTAATTAATTTTTTTTGCTTTAATAAAAGCTTCTTTTTCGGCAGGAATTTGTCTGTATATCTCGTTTGTCAATGTTTCTTTTCCTTGTAGATGAAAATATTTTAAAAGAATCCCGGTTCTTAATTGTTCACACCGTAAATTAATAGCTTGAAGAACATGCTGAAGTTCATGTGCTATTGTAAATATCTTATATATCTTGTCATCACATTCTCGTATATTACTGCTTAAATAAATTATATATTTAAACGCTTTAAAAAAGAGCACCTCACTGCTTTCGTGAGCGATATCTTTTTCAATAAATTCCTTATATTCGTTTGTTCCTTTAATCGTTAAGATGCCTAAGGCACGCAATCCGTCTTTATCTAACATGCCGAAATAAATAAGCATATTTTGTGTTTTTAGAATTGCGGATTCCTCACCAAATCCATCAATAGTCTCATTCACAATATTTTTATTTAATATATCTTTAGCCTTAGTATAGATATCCACCCTCCGAAAGAATTCTATTTTTAAGTTATTTGTCATATCTCATCTTTTGAGGCAAAAGCTAAAGTGAATTCAATTTTTCCTAAATCTCGTTGACAGATGCGTATCATAACAAAGATCTTAAATCAAATAAGACAACCGCTCCATCTGCGCAAAATATGCAATAATTCCGATCAAAAAACGCGGATTTTGCGATCCCGAATTAGGCGCTCTTAGTAAAAAATGAAAACTCCCCGGGCTAAAGCCCGGGGTTTCATGCTTATGAAGATGACTATCCTCCGCTTCGCTCCGGGTGCCATTCATCCCCAGGCTGAAGCCTGGGGTTTACTGGCATTTTCTATTAATCGTCGATATAGAGAGAAATAAGGGAAAATCAGATGGTGGAGCTGACCGGGATCGAACCGGCGACCTCTTGACTGCCAGTCAAGCACTCTCCCAGCTGAGCTACAGCCCCACAAGGGTGGAGATATATTACAGGAAGAGCGCCCATCCGTCAAGATAAAGCAGACCGGAAAAAGAATAGCGTCCCGCACAGCCCGGAACTGGATGGCTCGCACGGGGGCGTCCAATGTCTTTTTTGATTTCCGCGGCCTTCTTGAATACAATGAGGCCAGACACCTTCATGAACGCTCAAGGAGAATAGCCTTGTGTATTATTAGAAAACGGGCGATCCTTTTGTCTCTCCTTTCATTTGCTTTTCTTTTCACTTTTTGGGCGCTCGGGGCAACCCAAACCCAGCCACAACCCCAAGCCCAACCTCAACCCCAAAAATTTCCGATCATGACCTGGCCGGGCCCGGACAAAAGCTTGCTCACCCTGGAAACTTATCAAAAAATAGCCGAAGCCGGCTTCTCCTTAAATATGTCTTTTTATGGCGAAAGGGATATCAACCTCAAAGCCCTCGACCTGGCCCAGCAGGCGGGCATCCAGCTCCTCATCCAGGATGCCCGCGTCGCCAAGCTGGTCGAGGACGCTTCCCTGCCCCTCACATCTCTCGACCCGATCATCGCCGTTTATAAAGATCATCCCGCCTTCTGGGGATACTTCATTTTGGATGAGCCGAACGCCGCCAAGTTCGATCGAATCGCCGAGATTTTCGCTTATCTCAAAGACAAAGACCCCGCACATCCCGCTTATGCCAACCTCTTCCCCACCTATGCCACTCCTCAGCAGCTCGGCACGGAAACCTATGACCAGCACGTCGCGAGCTTCCTGGAAAAAGTGAAGCCGACCTTCCTCAGTTATGACCATTATCCGATTATGTCCACCGGCCTGCGCGAAGATTATTATCTCAACCTGGAAATCATCCGCGGCATGGCGGAGAAATTCGGCCTCCCGTTCTGGGCCTTCACGCTGGTCACAGCCCACGCGGTTTATCCACCGCCGACCGCCGCCCATATCCGCCTCCAGCTCTTCAGCGATTTGGCTTATGGCGCGAAAGGCCTACAATATTTCACGTATGGAACGCCCACCGGAAGCGATTTCGACTGGAAATACGGCCTGATCGATCCGCAAGGAAAACCGACGCTGGCCTATGAATTCGCGTCAGAGATCAATCAGGAGGTCCGCCAGATTTCACCGCTCGTCGGCAGCTGGAAATCAGAAGCCGTTTACCACAGCGACCCCGTCCCGAAAGGCTGCCGCCCGCTCGCGAGCAACGGCCTGGTCCAAAAAGTGCAAAGCTGCCCGATGGTGATCGGGATATTCAGCGACGCAGGCGATAGGTACATTATGTTTGTCAACCGCGATTATGAGAGCGACCGGACGGCCATAGTCCGATTTGCGCCCAAAGTTAAAAGGTTAATCGAGGTCGTGAAAGACTCTAGCATGCCCACTCAAATTCGCTGGTCCCAGGACGAGAAGGAGAAAAACGGCGCGTTGAAGTTTAGGGCGGGGGATGCCCGGATTTTCAAGCTCATATTGCAATGAAGAATTCAGAGTTCCGCGGCAGGAAAAATTGGGGACACGTACCGAATTCAGAAATTCGGAACATGTCCCCAATTTTTAAATCCCCGATTTCTAAAAGGAAGATCGCTGTCGTCGGAAGCTCGAACACGGATATGATCATCAAGACGGGGAAAATTCCGCGTCCTGGTGAGACGATCCTGGGAGGCGAATTCCACATGGCCGCCGGCGGCAAGGGAGCGAACCAAGCTGCGTCGGCTGCGAGGGCCGGCGGAGACGTGGCATTCATTGCCCGCATCGGAAACGATATTTTCGGCAAGAAGGCTGTCGAGGGTTTCATCCATGACGGAATCGATGTGAAACATGTCTACAAGGATAGGCGAGCCGCATCCGGAATCGCCTTGATTATCGTCGGCGCTGACGGGGAAAACAGCATTGCCGTGGCTTCGGGCGCCAATGCTAATCTGACGCCCGAAGATGTGCGGCGGGCAGGGCGTACGATTTCCTCCGCCAACATCCTCCTCATGCAGCTTGAAACGCCGCTGGAAACCGTCCGGGAAGCCGCGGAAATTGCCGCTTCTTACAAAGTCCCTGTCATCCTCAACCCCGCACCCGCCAGGCCATTGGATGACCATCTTCTCCGGCGCATCTCCATCCTGACGCCCAACGAAACCGAAACAGAAATTTTGACGGGCATCAAAATCAAAAAAGAATCCGATATGGCCAAAGCCGCTCAAAGGCTATTAAAAAAAGGCGTACGAGCCGTCTTCATAACGCTGGGTTCAAAGGGCGTCTTCGTTGCTTCGGAAACCGAAAAAATCCGACGAATCATCCCCGCGTTCAAAGTGACGGCCGTCGATACAACAGCGGCTGGCGATATCTTCAACGGAGCGCTGGCCGTGGCGCTCGCCGAAGGCCGGCCGCTTCTCGACGCCGCGCGCTTCGCTAATGCCGCGGCGGCCCTTTCCGTAACCAAGATAGGAGCCCAGCCGTCTGCTCCACACCGAAGAGATATCGAGAAGCTCTTGAAAACCAAAGGGAGTCCATCATGACATTGAAAGAGGTTCAACGAGCCCGGGAAAAAGCTTGTCGGCTTCTCCGAGAAGCCAAAATCGCAATCACCCAGAAAGAAAAAGAAAATATGGAAGTGCCGGACTTCGGCCTGAATGATTTCAAACACTTGGGCTTCGCGATCATTGTCTACGAAAACAATGACCGCTATTGCGCCAAGGAGTTGATCCTCTTGCCCCGCCAGATCTGCCCGGAGCACAGGCATCCGAAAGTGAACGAAAAAAACATCGGAAAACAGGAGACGTTTCGCTGCCGCTGGGGCGAAATCTATCTCTATGGCAAAGGCGATCCAACGCCCACGCCGAAAGCCGTCCTTCCTGAAGGCTACAAAAAATATTTTACAGCCTGGCATGAAGTCATCCTTAGGCCCGGCGACCAATATACCCTGCCGCCCGACAACCTGCACTGGTTTCAAGCCGGTGACAAGGGCGCCATCGTCAGCGAATTTTCCTCGACCAGCACGGACGAGAACGATATCTTCACAAATCCGAACTTGAGGCGCAGCCCACGGATTGAGTAGGCCCGTCGCAAAAAAGAGAAGATTGCCGCGGAACAAAGTGCCTCGCGATGACGCTCGGGGCCTTGCTCGCGATGACGGACTGATTAAAAGGCTATGATCATTCAAGACATCCCGGCAAAAATCGCGGAAAGCCGCAACTTTCTGACGCGGCTCTGGCATCTTAAGAACGCGGAGCGTCCGGCTTTTCTCATCGGCTATACCGGCCCGCGGCTTAAAGGCGGAACGCCCGTCCGGAGCGCCCTCTTTTCCGCTGAAGGCAAAGATACTGTCCGGGAGAGGCTCCAGGACCCGAAAAAATTCCTGGCCGCCCAGCTCGAAGAAATCCATGGGCAGCTCGCTTTCAGAGGCGATTTTGTCCCCGCCCTCTGCCCTACGCTCGGAGTGATCGCCATTCCCTCCGCATTCGGCTGCGAAGTCGTTTGGTGGGAGAACGATTTTCCCTCCGTTCGGCCTCTGATCGGCGATGACCCGATGCGCGTATACGATTTATCCAAGCCCGAATTGACGTCCGGCGTCCTGGGCCGAATCCTCGATTATACCCGCTTCTTCATCGAGCAAACGGGCGGGCAGTACCCCGTCCGCCTGGCCGATGTCCAGGGTCCGCTCGACAATGCTGCCCTTATCTTCGGCCACACCAATTTTCTGGAAGCCGTCATCAGCAGCCCCCGCGAGGTCCATCATCTGCTCCAAATGATCACGGATTTTATGATCGAGTTTATCCGGGCACAGCGGGACGTCGCGATTAGATACGGCGCAGAATTCGTGCCGAGCGGATTTCAGCCTTGGATTCCGGACGGATTCGGGATCTCCATCGCCAACGATGCCGGCGTGATGCTTTCACCGGCGCTTCATGATGAGTTTAGCGTTCCCTACATCAACCGGCTTTCGGAAGCATTTGGCGGCGTGTATATCCACTCCTGCGGCAACTGGACGCATCTCATACCGAGCTTAAAAAATATCCGCAATTTGAGGGGCCTTGAATTCGGCGCAAGCGAAACACCTTTTGGGTCCGTCTTTGAGCACTTCGGCGGCCGCGCCGTCCTAGCCTGCAGGGTTGGGCTGCACCGTGATTTCAAGTTCAGTGGCATGGCCAATTTTGTCTCGAGAATTAAAAAGATGTGCAAAACATGCCGCGGCGTATTCATCCATGTGGACATCACCAACGGGCTGGTCGATGAAAGCTGGCCGGAAACCGATTTAGAAGAGATTTACAGGCTCATAGATTGAAGCATGACTTTTGTTGCTAATCATGAGCGGCTTCGGCCATAGCGGCGACGTTTTGGGGCGGCACGTTGGGGAGGAGCGCTTCATGGCTGGGACTCACGATCCAGCACGGGCCAAAGAAGCCCTTTAGCCGCCGCACCTCGTCCTTGACTTGCTCAGGCGTGGCGTGGATGAGAAGCTGCTGGGTGTCGACGCCCCCGAGAAACGCGATCTTTCCTACGAACTCACGCGAGAGGAACTCGGCGTCCATGTTTTTCGCGCGCGCCTGCAAAGGATGTAGGCAGTTGACGCCAGCCTCGATCAATCGAGGGATCACCCGATAAATCGAGCCGCATGAGTGCAAAATCACCTGGAAGCCTTGGGCATGCGCTTGATCGGTAAATTTCCGGAACCAGGGAAGGACGAATTCCTCAAAATGCATGGGGCTGATGATGAGGTCGAGCTGCGTGCCGAAGTCATTGCCGAAAAAATATCCGTCGATGAGGCCTGCGGCTTGGGCGAAAAAGCGGCGATTGGCTTCGAGGTAAAACTCGCAGACATGCGCGGTCACGGCGTGCACAACGTCGGGATTTGTATGCATCTTGACGAAATAGCTCTCCATGCCGAACAGGTCCATGACGTCGTGAAAAAACGGGGCCCAGAATCCGCTGGCCCGATAAAAAAGGCCCGCGCTTCGAAGGGCTTGGATACACTCGGTGAAATCCAAATAGTCCGGGTTAGGCCAGTTGAATGCCTCGACGTCGCGCAGAGTTTCGGCTTCGGCCAAGGGACCCGGCTGGCCGTGAAATCGTTTCGTCTGCCCTAAGTCAAAGATTTTTCTGCCGTCGGGATGCTTGTACGTGGAATCCATTAAGGACGGGGAGAGCCAGCGGTAATCGTCGCCGAGCTTTCGGCGCAGTTCCTCTTCGGTCGATGTCCCGAAGTATTTATGATAGATCGGCCAGGTGTCGGGATAGGGATTCCCCAGCCAGAACCCGCAACGGGATGCCGCCAAACCGCTGATGATCTTGCGGACCAGCTCTTGGCTTGTCACGTTCTCCAATTTCTATGCATCTCCGGGTTCAGGGCTCGTCGGAACAAATGAGGATGATATCATACTCTGTATCGGAATGCTTCTGACTCAGCGAGGGATTTCAAGCCCTTTGCGTCAAGGGCTCAGAAATGATATAAATGTTTAAAATATAGGGAGAGGGAATAATGAAAAAATCGATCTATTTTCTCTCCGTTTGTGCAGTTCTTTTGTCAGGTTGTAATGCTATAAAGAAAGAAAGCGGCTTTGCCAATGTCAATGGAACCAACCTTTACTATGAGATAGTTCTCGAATTTTTATTAAAATTGTCATAAATTAGTAAATTCGTGACACACATCTAATTTCCGGTTTTTTCGATTCATAAAAAGGAGTCACAATTATGATCTTAAAAGAGTATTCAAAATGATTCTCGCAAAGCCCGAAATTCTCAGCCAGATCATGAGTGGCAGAATAAGAATAGAGCCTTATGACGAGAATGCCATTGGTCCTGCCTCAATTGATTTGACATTAGATAACAAATTGCGGATTTTCAATACCAACCAGCACATCACGCAAGCAGATATAGACTACAAAACGCTGACCAACCTTGTTGATATTACCGATGGCTACTTATTGAAGCCAGGTGAACTGGTGCTTGGGATCACAAGAGAGAGGATTACGCTCCCCGAGGACTTGTGCGGGTGGCTGAACTCACGTTCGAGATTCGCCCGAATTGGACTGATGAGTCATATCGCGGCTCCGTTCCTAGCTCCGGGGATTTCCAACAAGCAGATTCTTGAAATATACAATGCCGGACGAAATAAAATAAGGCTGACACCAGGAATGAAAATCTGCCACGTTGTTCTTCAAGAATGCAAAGGCACCGCAAAATACACGGGGGCTTGGAAAGACCAAGAGCTGTAGGGCCCGGGGGGATATTTACCAATTCTATGCCCCTCTAAAAAACGACCTGGGATCACCTCGCCCTTCTCGCTGCGCCACTGTGCCACTGGTGCTCGATCGGTTATTATCCAGATTAAGCCCAAGTTTTTTTTGTCGTCAGAGCCAGACTGTGCGCTCAGCCGGTGCCGGGCGCGCGGCTTTCGCCGGCTCAGCGGCCGGATAGCCCACGGCGCAGCCGTCCAACACGTACTCCCCAAACGGCAAGCCGAGAAGCTTCGCAAACTCTTCGTCGTCGGCCATGCTCTCCGTTACGCTCACGAGCTGGAAGGCAAGTCCGAGGGCGGTGGCTTTCAACCACATATTCTCGAGACAGTGGGCCAGTGATTCCAGACCGCAGGGCGGAACACCCTGATATTCCGCGACCACGATGTAGTACGGCGCGGCTTTGAGCGTCGGAGGCCCATTCTCCGCCAATGCTTTGATTCGGTCGAAATAAGCGGCACCCGGGTTTCCCTTTGCAGGCTCACGGCCAAGCTCCCGCAGTGTCTTCGATACCGCTTTTTGCGCCCGCAGACGGATCAGCCGAGCCGCTTCTTCTATGGCGGGCGTGCCCCGTCTCAAGACGAAGAAGCGTCGAAAATCTGATCTTCCAGCTACAGCCAGCGCCCCGTATGGAGCCCAGAGTCCCGCCCGGATGAGCTCGACGATCATCTCCCGGGGCGGCACGTCCCTGGTAAAAGCCCGGATGGATCGCCGCGCTTCGATGATCTCGTCCAGGATTTTATTCGCTCTTTCGTCAAACTTCGGGATCATGTCTAACCCTCCTGTTCTTATTCTTATAGCGTCGAATAATTTAGTCTCCGGCAACCCACGGCTGATTGGAATTCAGATATTCTCCGGTCCGATGCCTTGATTAAACGAGAACCATGGGTCTGCCGTGTATCCTAATGGGGCGAGTCGAGGATGTCAACTGGCCTGATCACCGGGTTTAGCTATCGAAATTTTTTGACGGCGTCATACATGGCCACGATGTTTTGGGGCGGGACGTGGGGCATGATGTTATGGACCTGGGTAAAAACAAAACCGCCGCCTGGGGCAAAGATATCGATCCGCTCCTTGACGTGCTCTTCGATCTCTTTAGGCGAGGCGAGCGGCAGGACGCGCTGCGTGTCGCAGCCGCCTCCCCAGAACGTGAGGTCTTTGCCGAATTCCCGCTTCAGCTTTTGCGGGTCCATGCCTCGGGCGCTTGTCTGGACGGGGTTAATGATTTCGACGCCGAGTTCGATGAGGTCCGGCAGAATATCGACGATCGCGCCGCAGGAATGGAGGAAAAGGTGAAGGCTCGAATGTTTTTTCACGGCCTCGAAGATCAGGCGCTGGCGCGGCTTGAAAACTTCTCTATAAATTTTAGGGGAAATTTCCAGGGCGAGCTGCGTTCCCAAGTCGTCGCCCATTTGGATGATTTGAACATAGCCGTCGACGGCGGGCAAAAGTTTTTCGAGATTTTCAAGATGCATCTCGAGAAGCTTGTCAAGAAGGGCGGAAACCTTTTTCGGATTATCGATAATATCCATCAAGAACTGGTCGAACCGGCAGAGATACTGGCCCCACTCCAATAAATTTCCGCCGAACGCGACCATAATGGCATAGTCGGTCGTTTCGTAGAGGCGCTCGGCCTTGCCGCGGATATCGGCGAGATGCTCAGCCGTCAGCGGCCTATGGTAAGGCGCCGTGGGCAAGGCCGACCATGTCACTTTACCCATGAATTCAGGCAAGCGATCAAGCACAGACAAATCCGAGCCATCCCAGTCTTTGAGTGGAAATTGGGTCTGGCTGAGATAATATGCGTCTCTCGGCATCGCGCCGATGATGTCGCCACCTTCGTTTTTTACAAACCAGCCACCTTCATGTGGAACAAAACCGGCATAAGCAGGGATTTTGGCCGGCGATCCATCGGGCAGCGTGAATTCTTTCCAATCATCCGCCTCCATCAGAAATGCGCGGCCCAGGTCTACGACATCGGATTCAACGTAATCAAGGATGGCTTGCTCCGGCTGGGCGAGCTGCTGGACGACATCATAGACATACGTGCGCCCTTCCCGAATTCCCAGGTACTTTTTGAGCCGGCTGTAGGCGACGGCCGCTATGCCCGTGGAGCGCATGGCTCCTAAATCGACCGGGACTTTGTCCGGTTCTTTATGCTGAATGGCCCGCAGCACTCGCTCGCGCTTGGTCATGATTGTCGGCTTTCTTTCAGAGGCTTATACCAGGTGAAATATAACACAACTGAGAGAGCCAGCGCGATGAGAGCAAATATCCCGGCGTACCCATATTGATGGCCCACCAAATACATTGGAAACACCCAGAGCGAAAAAAGCCAAGGAATGCCGATGGCCACGTTGAGCAGGCTGATCCGGAAGGGCTCCTTTTTGAATTCCGGAGAGAGTTCTTTGACCTTCCTTTTAACGGGGCCCCACAGCCCGCCCGGCTGGATCGTTTTATAAAAATTCACCAGAATGTTTTCATCGGTCGGAGGGGTTGCATAAGCCACAATCACTGAGGTGACGAGCCCGATGCCCGCGATGACGGGGAAATAGATATAGAGCGGAGCGCTGGAGAAGAATATCGCCTGAATCAGCGAGGCTCCGATCCCAACCAGGATGCCTGCGGTGAATCCCCAGCCGTTGAGACGCCACCAATACCAGCGCAGAAAATTAGGGAGCAGCACGCCCGCCCCAAGCGCCGCCATGATCCACTGAAAGACTTTATGAATGGACTGGGCCGTAGCGCCGATGGCGATGCCGGTGGCGATGAGCAAAAAGGACGAAATATAACCCGCATAGACCAGCTGCTTTTGGGCGGCGTTCGGGTTCAGATATTTCTTGTAGATATCGATCACTAGATACGATGCGCCGGCATTGACCGTGGAATTGAACGTGGCCATGAACGCCGCGAGCAGTGCCGCAAGCACGATTCCCCTCACGCCGATCGGCAGAAACTGGTTGATCACAACCGGCAGCACGCTTTCGTAATCCTTGACGCCCAAGAAACCGCTCAGGTAGAGCAAGGCAATGCCCATGGCCATCGGCCAGCGGAGTGTATGCAAAACGCCCCAGAGCAGGCCCAGCTTGGACGCGTCTTTCTCGTTCTTTGCCGAAAGGAAGCGCTGAAAGTCATAGAGTTGCTCCGGCCCGCCGAAGCAGAGTAACAGGCCTTTGCTGACCCAAGCGATGGCCAGCGCCCCAAAAAGATAAAATTCGGTTTCGGCCAGCCCGGGCTCTTTCCAATGCACGGAGAGGCTGTAAAAGGAGTTTCCTGCTTTTTGAGCGAGGGCCGCTGGATCCATGTGGGTGAACGCGATAATGCAGATGATGACGGCGCCGACGCTCATGATGATCGTCTGGACGACTTCGGTAATAATCAAAGAATGAAATCCGCCGAAAATGATGTAAATGCCCGTAATTCCCAAAATCAGGGCAGAGCAGACATTTTTTGAAAACGGCAGGAACTGGGTCCCAAACTTGCCCATGCCCACCGCGGCGTAAGCGAGAAAGCCGGTCACCGTGACGATGGCCAGGATGGCATAGGCAGAGCGGGCCGAGTTGCCGGCGCGGCCTTCTCCAAAGCGCGTCTTCATCCATTCCGCGGCGGTCATGACCTTGGACTTGTTGATCCACTTACCCATGAAAAAGGCGAAAAAGACGGGCAGCGGAAAGCCCCAGATCCACTGGTGCCACATGGCTTTCATGCCCATGATGCACAGGAGCGAGACGATCCACATGGTGCCGGTGACGTCCCAATAGGAGGACGAACCGGACATGGCTAGCATCCACCAGCGCATTTTCCGCTCGCCCAGAAAATAGGAATCGACGCCGCGGGCTGCTCGCTGTTTCGTCCACAGGCCGATCCAGACGAGTGAAAGGATGTAAACGCCGACGATGAAGATGTCGATGGTGCCCAATCCGCTCATGTTAATCCTTTATTTTGTCGCCCACCCTAAACAGCGCGCGGCCGATCAGGGCAGCTGTGACCATGTTGGCATAGAAAATCGGCGGTCCCACGATGAGGACCAGAATCAGAAGGACGAGAGGTTGAAATGTGTAGCGCAGGACACTCAACAGGAAAACTGCCGCCAGTGATGCCGCGGCTGCCCACACGCCCAAGCACATCACAAAGAGTCTCCAATACAAGCCGCCCATTTTATACATCAAGCTCAAAGCCGCCAGGGGATTGAGTACGGGCCAGAACCTCTTCGAGAGGGAAGCCAGCGTCAGGGCCAGGGGATAATATACGACCGCCCAGACGGTGGACACCAAGAACAAGGCGCGTCGCGCCAACCCGATTTTTGAAAGGATAGGAAGAGGCCAGCCGACGGCAATCAGGATGGCCAAGGTCAAGAGAACAGTCTCCCTGATGTCTGATACGAGGTCTGAGACATCAAAAACGCTATGACTGTCCTTTTGGCCCGCCTCCAGGTGCCGGATGATTTGGGAGGCACATCCGAACATCAAGCCCTGGCCGAGGAAGGCAGGAATCAAGCCGATCGTTCCCAATAAAGCCCCGGCGTCTGGAAGCGCAAAATAGGGAAGGAAATAAATTGAAATTCCGTAGATCAGGGAGCAGACCAAGACCGTCGTGGCTTGCTGAAGCGGATAACGAAGGGCGAATAGGAAATCCGAGACGCCGAATCGAGAACACTGGTCTACGCGGAGAAGAGCTTTCTCTTTGAAATCGCGGAACGGGACGCAGAGAGAGCCGCAGTCCAGGCAAATGGCCGCCGTGGAGCCGATTCTCTTAGCGCACACAGAGCAGTAGGCTGTGCCGCATGCGGTGCAGATGAAGGCAGGCGTAACTTGTGGATGATTGCGGCAGACAGCTTGAGCCGCCAGCTTCAGTTTCTCGGGATTATCGCTCGGTTGAATCATGGCCCCAAAAAAGAAGTAACGGTCATGTCTCCTCAATGAGGCGGACTTCCCGCCAACTCCCGGATTTTTCGAAGCGAACGGTCTTGATTTCATAGGGCCGGAAGGCGAGTCTCACAGAAATTTTCGGCGCACCGGATTTTCGATATTTCGGGACCTTCAGAGATGCGTTTGTCCTCATTCCTGACGTTTCATGCAGCCGCACGACCAGAGCTTTTTTGTCCCAAGACTGTTTGCAGGAAGTCATACGAATATTCGCCGGATACAAAGAAAGCAAATTATGGAATCCGATAGCTAAACTCGCCTGCTCCTCATCCTCACGAAATGAATCCTTTGTATTCCCCCTTTTTATGAAGGAAACCGAGTGGGGATCTGCCAATGCTTCACTGTCGATCCCAATTGGCAAATGCGCATAGGCGATGGGAGGCGCACTCAGCCAGTCGGCGAGGCCCGACAGCATTGAGCGCACTGTGCTCGGATCTCCGGCCGTCACAAGCAGCCTGAAGTCATGGACACCGAGGTCGGCGAAGTTCCGCAACGGCGATTTCCTAATCTTAAAGCCCTGTTCGTGGCAATAGGCCGAGCTTCGCAAAACAGACAGCCTGATCTCCCCGTCTGCAAAGTCGAAGCCGTGTTGCCCGGAGCTGACGATGCCCAAGGCCGTCTCTTTCCCGGCGGACTCTCCCGCGGCCAAAATCCATCGGCCGTGGACGTGCTCTTGGCCGTCGGCCGGCCGGGCGATAGCGCCGCCCGAAATTTCACATAGCACATGGTCGGGCTTAAAAGCTGTAGGGATGGAAAGCTTCAGCCTCATGCGCTCCTCGTTCCAGAGCAGCCTAAAACGGAACTCCAGGACAGGCCAGGAAGGATAGGCTATGGTGTAAAGCACGATCCGGCTTTTTTTATAAGCGAGAACGGTCTCGATAATCGTCCGAATAGGGCCGTTCTCTACGACTCGAGGACGTCCTTTCGGCTGAAAAGCGCCTTCCACCTGCCGATAGCTCCAACGGTCCGTTCCCCAGGAATCACCATCGTCTACGATCACAAGTGGCCGGAAGAGCGGACCGGCCAGGCATTCGCGGCCGCCGGCTTGGAGCGACGTCAACAATCCGATTTTTTTATCAAGCTTAGATAGTAAATCGATTTTGGCGAGCGGAGAGTTCCTTCGGTCTTTTTCCGCTATGACATCGTCTCCTTGGGACTGAAATAGGAAACAGGAATCATTCTTGGCGGTGCTCTTTATTGAACGACGCGGGTCATCCCCCTTGCAAGCCCGGATTTCGTAATGCGAAACTCCCAATCCGGGAAGGTCGGCCATAAAGCTCACTTTCCTGCGCCAGCGGTTGAACGGGAGAAGCGCCTCCGGCTGCTCTTCCTGGCAGGGGATTTCGGCGCCGTCGATTGTATACATCCTCAGGTGCCATCGGCCTTTCCAGAACGGTCTGTAATCGGCCATGCATTCGACTTCGACGGGGACGTGGATTAAAGAAGGATTGGCGTTTAAGACTGTGAGGGGAACATACAATTTTCTTGTCGCGCCCCTATTAAAAGCCGCGGCCGCTTCCAAGCGCAACCGGCGCGCAGAGTCTGAAACCTTTCCGTAGAGCTCAAGGGCGTCTTGTTCGGCCGGCTCCGTGCAGGAGCCGGTTAGGATGTCGTGAAAATCATTGAACAGATGACCTTGCCAGGCTTCGCGGAGTTCATCCGAGGGAAAGTCTTGCCCTTGCCCCCACCAGGACGCCGCCCTCATGGCTTCTGTCTGAACAAGCCCGCCCAAGCTCTTCTGGGCCGCCCGCTTGACCCTCGATAAAGACGTGTAGCAACCGGTAAATACTCTCTGCAAATCGCCTTCGACAAGCGGAACATTTTTTGCCGCAGGTCTGAGCGCCTCATAAAGTCGGTCGGGTGTGCTGTGAATGATCCGGACCCGCTTTTCCTTCTTCGTCAAGGCGTCGATAAAGCGGAGATCTTCGCGCGTCGCCCCTCCCCCGTGATTCCCCAATCCCCAGAAGACTGGGACATCGCGGTTGATCTTGAGGGCGAGTTCGATACCCTCGCTGATCTTTTGTTCGATATTATCGCGCTCGGAATGGTATAGCCCGACGGCGATCCTGTAGGCAAGAATCTCTGAGCCGTCGACGCCGCGCCACCGGTAGAGATCGGAAGGAAGCTCGAGATCATGGCTCTGCGGCCGCATATGGATATACATTTTATAACCGGCTTGCTTTAAAACCTGCGGCAGCCCGCCGCCATGGCCGAACGAATCGAAGTTATAAGCGACTTTGGGCGCGGTGCCAAATTTCTCCCCGAAATATCTTCGCCCCTCGGCAATCTGCCTGATGATTGATTCAAGGCCCGGCATGTTGACATCGGGCTGAAGATACCAGCCGCCGCTCGTGGCCCATCTCCCTTTCCGAACGAGCTTCTGGATTTCCTTGAAAAGGGTCGGGTCGTAGCGCTCCACCCACTGATAAAGAACGGCCTCGTTATGGCAAAAGATCAACCGACCATGCTCTCTGAGAATCTCGACGGCGTTGCGGAACGTTGCCAAGGCCTCGGACGCGCCCTCCTCCCACCGCCACTGCCAGACGGGATCGAGATGGGCGTTGCAGATGAGGTGGACAGCCGGCTTGTTCATCGTCTCAACATCGTTCAACGATTGGGGTCAAACCTACTCGTTACGCATAATTCTCTTGGGGAAGATGCGTAACGAGTAGGTTTGACCCCATTATATTTCGTCTTTCGAGGGGAGGTTTTTATACCAGGTAAAATATAAAACGATCGAAAGCCCAGACGCGACGCACGCCCAGATTCCAAACTGGGTCCAATTTCGCAGAAACGCGTAAAACGGAAGGAGCGCCAGCGAGAACTGGAAGACGGCCGTGATCAGTCCGTTCAGGGCATCGATGGCCGGCATTTTATCTTTCGCCGGGACAAGGCCGCGCTTCACCGCTTCGCGCCTCACCGGACCCCAGAATCCGAAGGGCCGGATCTTGGAGTAAAATTTCACCAGGATTTCCATGTCCGCGGGCTTCGTTAGGAGCGTCACGACGACCGTCGTGACAAGGCAAAGCCCCATGTCTGTCGCCAGCGAGGCCGCGGCATGGAGCTTGCCAAAAAAAATGATGCGCAGGAAAATCAGGACGGCCGAGACCCCCATGCTCCAGACAAAACCTTTGGCGCCGAAACGCCAATAAAACCAGCGCAGCGTCGCGGGGACGAGAATGACCGTCACGACGATAAAGACCATGGTTTCCCAGGCCGTGACGATGTTGGCAAACGACAAGCTGAAGACAAAGCCGATCAAAATGGCCGCGACGGAAGCCAGCTGGCCGTATCGAACCAACTTCTTTTGGGGTAGATTTTTGCCGAAATACCGTTTGATGAAATCATTGATGATGACCGAGCTCGTGACATTGATCATGGCGCTGATGGTGGACATCAGGGCCGCCAGCAGAATGGCCATGAAGAACCCGCGCATGCCGATCGGAAATTTCTGGAGGACGAGGGGCATGATTTTTTCGGCGTCAAAGCCGGCCTGCGAGCCGAGGTAAAAAATCCCGAGCACCATGAACGCGCATCCTAAAATCCAGCGCAGGGTGTAGCCCACCGTCCACATCCCGCCGGCAAGCTGAGCATCGCGCGGCGTCCGCGTTGTCAGGAAGAATTGAAAATCCCAAACGTTCGGGCCGCTGAGCACGCGAAAGACCATCCAGAAAAACCCGGCCATCATGATGGGGCCGAAAAGATTAAAGTGCTGGTAGGCCGGCGACGTATCCGCCATATACGACGGCCAGAGTTTCCAGGCGGGGGCAAGCGAAAACCAGGCCGGGTCTTTGGCGATAAAACTCGTCGCGGGAGCTTTTTGGAAAACCATCACGGCCATGATGACGGCACCGATGGCGATCAGCATCGTTTGAAAAACATCCGTCAGGATGACGCCAAAAAAACCGCCCAGGGTGACATAGATCCCGACCACGGCCAGCACGATCAGTGTTGCTTCCCAGCGGGGAAAAGGCAAAAATTCCTCGGCGAATTTGCCCGTTCCCACCGATATAAACATGAGGTTGCAGATCATGAGAACGAGGAGGAAGATCGCGGACGCCAGCCGGGCCGCCTCGGCATCGCGCGTCGCGCCGAACCGGGTCTCGTTCCATTCGGCGAAGGTCATGACACCCGAGCGGCGGATCCATTTGGCCTGGAAGGCCATGTAAAAGCAGATGATGAACCAGCCCCAGAAAATATGGGTGGCCCAGAGGGACTTAAGGCCCAGGTAAAAAATCGCTCCGATCATGGACATGGTGCCGCCGATATCTATGTAGCTCGAGCAGCCGGAAAGTCCCAGCATCCACCAGGGGACGTTGCGATCGGCCAGATAGTAGGAGTCCAATTTTTTGGTAGCCCGTTTTTTAACCACAAAGCCGATCGAGGCAACGGCAACGAGATAGAAGGCGATGATGACAAGGTCGATCCAGTGAAGATTCATGCGGGTCCCCCTGGAGCCCGAAGGGGGACGTCCCTATTTTTTTGAGTTTGATTCAGGCCAAAAAAGAGAACCGTCCCCATTTTATTTACAGAGTAATCGTTTATATCAATTCGGAAGTTATTGTCAACAAAAAAAGAATTCGGGGAAGGGAGACCAAAAGGCCGGTCCCCGATTTTTTTATAAATTCATCGATTTTTAGCCGGATTTTCACGATTTTTGGCCCGTTTTTTGAGTTTTTTTCGGTTTTTTTCTAAATTCCTTATTAACAAGAAGGTGGAAACGTGGTAAAATAACTCTGTTTAAAGGAATATCCAATGGCAACGAAAAAACCAAGACCGATAAAAAATATCGTATTCTGGGTGGCTGCGGGCGTCATCATTATCCTCCTGTGGAGCCTGCTTCAGCCTCCCAACATCATCAAAACCGAGATCAACTTCAGCCAATTCCTCAACGATGTCGAAGGAAAGAAAGTCGAAGATGTGACGATCACCGGGAGCCAGGTGAAAGGGACGTCCAAGGACGGGACCACTTTCAAAACCGTCCTGCCGTCTCAATATAACGACCTGGTCAAGATCCTGCGTGACAACAAGGTTAACATCATCGTCAAGGACACGAACCGAAGCCCTTGGTTTTCTTATATTTTTACGGCATTCCCGATCATCCTCCTCATCTTTTTCTGGCTCTTCTTCATGAGGCAGATGCAGGCCGGCGGGAACAAGGCGCTGTCCTTCGGCAAGAGCCGGGCTAAGCTATTCTCCGGCATACAGAAAAAGATCACCTTCAGAGACGTCGCCGGCGTCGAAGAAGCCAAAGAGGAACTCCAGGAAATCGTCGGGTTCCTGAAAGATCCGCAAAAATTCCAGAAACTCGGGGGACGCATTCCCAAGGGTGTTATCCTGGTCGGCGCCCCGGGCACGGGCAAAACCCTGCTCGCCCGGGCCGTCGCCGGCGAAGCGGACGTGCCTTTCTTCTCCATCAGCGGGTCGGATTTTGTTGAGATGTTCGTCGGCGTAGGTGCCTCGCGCGTCCGGGACCTGTTCGAGAACGGCAAGAAACACGCGCCCTGCCTGATTTTCATCGATGAAATCGACGCCGTCGGCCGCCAGAGAGGCGCCGGCCTAGGCGGAGGGCATGACGAGCGAGAGCAGACGCTAAACCAGCTCCTCGTCGAAATGGACGGCTTCGATTCGAACGAAGGCGTCATCCTGATCGCCGCCACCAACCGGCCCGATATCCTCGATAGCGCCCTCCTTCGTCCGGGACGATTCGACCGCCGCGTCGTCGTCAACATGCCCGATGTCAAAGGCCGCGAGGAAATCCTGAAAGTCCATACCCGAAAAATCCCGCTCGATAAGGATATCGACCTTAAATTGTTGGCCCGTTCAACCCCCGGATTCTCGGGCGCCGACCTGGCCAATCTGGTCAATGAAGCGGCCCTCATCGGCGCCCGGCTGGGCCAGGACAAGGTCATGATGAAGGACATGGAATACGCCAAGGACAAGGTGCTCATGGGCGTGGAGCGCAAGAGCATGATCATCAGCGACGAAGAAAAAAGGAGCACGGCCTTTCACGAGGCCGGTCATGCTCTGATCGCGGCGCTCATTCCCGAGGCCGACCCCATCCACAAAGTCACGATCATCCCGCGGGGAATGTCCCTAGGCGTCACCCAGCAGCTTCCGCTCGACGACCGCTATACCTACAGCAAGGAATATCTCGAAGCCCAGCTGTCCGTGCTCATGGCCGGCCGCGTGGCAGAGATTATTTTCCTGGACAAGACGACCACGGGCGCCGCCAATGACTTCGAGAAGGCCACGGAAATCGCCCGCAAGATGGTCTGCCAGTGGGGCATGTCGGACCTGGGTCCCTTGACCTTCGGGGAGCGTGACGACCTCATCTTCCTCGGCCGGGACCTGGCCATTAATAAAAATTTCAGCGAAAAAACGTCGGAGCGGATCGACGAGGAAGTCAAAAAGATCGTCAGCCGGAATTACGAACGAACACACCAGCTTCTCGAAAAGAACAAGAGTAAGCTGAAAAAGATCGCCAAGCTCCTGCTGGAGAAAGAAGTCCTGACCTCGGACGAGATCGAAGCCGTGGCGAAAGTCAAGCGGCCCAAAAAACCCAAAGCAAAAGAAGACGTCAAAACCGTTCCACCTTTGGAAAAACCAGATTTGGCAAAAGTGTAAGAGGTGAGGAAAGCATACAACTTCCAGGTCAAACACCAAACATATTGTCTCGGCCGGCACACCTGGATCATAGGGGTTGTCAACGTCACACCGGATTCATTCTCTGACGGCGGACTTTATCTGGAGCCCGAGAAGGCCGTCGATCACGGCCTGGGTCTGCTCGCCGAGGGCGCGGATATCATCGATGTCGGCGGGGAAAGCTCGAGGCCCGGCTCCGACCCGGTGCCTGCCGAAGAAGAGATCCGCCGCGTCATCCCCGTAATCGCCGGCCTGAGGAAAGCCAGCCAAGCCTTGATCTCCGTGGACACGATGAAATTCGAGGTGGCCGAGGCCGCCCTCGACCACGGCGCCGATATCATTAACGACATCAGTTCCGTCAGCCTGGACACGCGGCTTCTGAGCCTGGCAGCCCGGAACGACGCAGGCTTCATCTTGATGCATATGCAGGGGAATCCAAAGACGATGCAAGTCCATCCTTTCTATGTGGACGTTCTCAAAGAGATCCGCTCCTTCCTCGCCGAAAAAATCGAAATCGCCCTAGCCTATGGGCTTAAGAAGGAAAATATCATCATCGACCCCGGCATCGGCTTCGGAAAAAGGCTCGAAGATAACCTTGTCTTGATCAATAAGCTCGACTTTTTCGAGGCGTTGGAACGGCCTATTCTCGTTGGCGTCTCGCGCAAGTCCTTCATCGGAAAGGTCTTGAACGCGCCGCCGCAGGACAGGCTGGAAGGCTCGATCGCCGCCGCCGTGGTCAGCATCCTCCGGGGCGCCAGCATCCTCCGGGTGCACGACGTGAAGGCCGTCAAGCGGGCGGCGCTCGTGGCCGAGGCCATCCTCAACGATGATCCGGAAAAATCCTTTGGGGAAGAGAGCAAGAACCGTTATGTTCACTAACATCACGACCACCCTGTCGCATTTCACGCTCACCGACGCGCTGGATATCCTTCTGGTCACGCTTATCCTTTACTCCTTCTTTCTGTTGATCAAGGAATCCAGGGCTTACCAGATGGCCATCGGCGTCGCGATCATCGCCCTGCTCCTGTTTATCGCCCGGTGGGGGAGATTCGTGGTGACGAACTGGTTGATCAAGAACTTCATCACCTACCTGATCATCGCCGTCATCATCCTATTCCAGAGCGAAATCCGAAGATTCTTGACCGGGATCGGGTCCCGGTCGTTCCGCAAACCCCTGACCCTGAGGTCTTTTCAGGAAAAGATCGAAGACCTTTTCCTGGCGGTCGATTATCTCTCGCAGAAAAAGATCGGGGCCCTCGTCGCCATCCAGAAAGAAATTTCCCTGACCGCCTATGCCGACCGGGGCACCAAGATCGACGCCCTCCTCTCCAAAGACCTCGTCGTCAGCCTCTTCTTCCCTCATTCTCCCCTCCATGACGGGGCCGTCATCGTCCAGGGCAACAAAATCGTGGCCGCCGGATGCCTCCTTCCCCTGCCGGCCTCGCACAACCTGGGCGTTGAATTCCTAGCCAGGACACGCCATTTGGCCGCCGTCGGACTTTCCCAGGAGACGGACGCTGCCGTCATCGTCGTCTCCGAAGAGACGGGCGGAATCTCCCTGTCCACGAGAGGAGTCCTAAAAGGAATGCAGGACAAGGAACAACTCAAAGAATATCTGCTTGAGTATTTAAGACAATGATCAGATTTATCATCAACCTGTTGACACGAAACTGGCCCTTGAAGCTGCTGGCCCTGGTCCTGGCCTTCGTTCTCTGGCTGACGCTAATTCCCGAAGAGAAAATATTCTCCGAGAAAACACTGACCGTGCCCCTGGAAACAAGAAACATTCCGCCCGAAGTTGAGCTCGTGGAAAAACCGACGTCCATGATCGAGGTCACTCTCCGGGCGCCCAACCGGCTCCTGGGAGAGATCTCCTCGACCGACGTCCAGGCCATCCTGAACCTGGAACGGGCCACCATCAACCAGGAAGATTATCCGTTGAATCTGTCTATGATCCGCGTTCCGTCGGACGCCAAGGTCCTCCGGATCTTCCCGAACAAAGTCCACCTGAAGCTCGATAAAAGCAAAGCCATGTTGATGGAAGTTTTTCCGGTCATCATCGGCAAGGCCAAGGAAGGGTTTACCATCGATAAGATCGAACTGACTCCTTCTAAAGTCATCGTCCGGGGACCGGAAAGCAAGTTCAGCCCAAAGGATAGGGTCCAAACGAGCCCCGTCGATATCACGGATATCTCCCAAACCGCACAATTCGAGGCCGACCTGATCCTTCCCAAGCCGGATTTGAGGCTGGGCACGGCCCAGACCAGGGTCCGGGTCAGGGTTTTCCTCTCCAAGCTGAAATAGGCCCGGGGTATGCCGCTCGCCTCGCTATACAACTTAATTTAGAGGTTTGACCCCATTTCATTTATTCGATACAATTTAGGGCCGAATTAGGGACTGAGGAGATTCATGAAAAAGCTGTTTGGGACGGACGGAATCCGCGCCATAGCGGGCGAATTCCCCCTCGACCTGAAATCGATCTATGCCCTTGGCGAAGCTCTGGTGGGGCTCCTCGAGGCAGAGAAGCTTGAGCCGAAGGTGCTAATCGGCCGCGACACCCGCGAGTCGGGAGGTTGGATAGAAGGCGCGCTCGTCCAGGCGATTCGGGATGCTCACGGGGAAGCGATCTCGGCGGGCATCATCCCGACCTCGGCCGTTTCCTACCTCACCAAAAAGCATGCCTTCGCTGCGGGGATCGTGATCTCCGCTTCGCACAACCCTTATCGAGATAACGGCATCAAGATCTTCTCGTCCAACGGCTTCAAGATCTCGGATGCCTGGGAGGCCAGGCTCGAAAAAGATATCCTCGCTGCCAAAAAGGCTTTTCAGGACAAAAAAACGACAATGAGGCCGGAATCTTTTTACATCAAGGACTACAAGGCATTTTTAACAAACCAGTTGGCTCATGTTCGGCTCCCTAAGAAATTCAGGGTCGTCCTCGATTGTTCTAACGGAGCCAGCTCTCATGTCGCTCCCGAAGTGCTCGGGGACCTTGGCTTCGAAGTGGTCTCCATCAGCCGGTCGCCGAACGGCAAGAATATCAATGACGCCTGCGGCTCTCTCCATCCTCAGAACCTGGCGAAAACCGTGGTCAAGGTCGGGGGAGATATCGGCATTGCCTATGACGGGGATGCCGACCGCGTGGTCTGGGTCGATGAAAAAGGGAGGATTCTCAACGGCGACCACACACTTTTCGTGCTTGCCAAGTTCATGAAGGACAAGGGACGCCTGAGGTCGGACAATGTGGTCGCGACCAGCATGAGTAACATGGGCCTGGAGCTCGCCCTGGACGGGATGGGGCTGAAGCTCATCCGGACCAAAGTCGGCGACAAATATGTCCTCGAAAAAATGATCGACATCCGGACGAACCTGGGTGGAGAACAATCCGGACACACGATTTTTCTGGACGACTGTCCCACCGGCGACGGGATCCTAACCAGCTTGAAAATGCTGGAAGTCCTGGCCTTGAAAGACATCCCCTTCTCAAAACTCATGGAGGGTCTTCAGGAATATCCGCAGCTCCTGCTGAACGTTCCGGTGGCCAGGAAAGTGGAATTTCAGAAGATTCCCGAGATCGGCCGGGCGATCGAGGATATCGAGCATCAGCTCAAGGGCCGCGGGCGTCTGGACGTCCGCTACTCGGGGACGGAGCCGTTGGCCAGGGTGATGGTCGAGGGAGAAGACCCCGACCAAGTGACGCGCTGCGCTCAGCAGGTCGCGGACGTAATCGCCAAACATTTGGGAAAGCAAATATAAAAAAGAGATTCCTGTATGGGGACATGCACCTTTGGCATGTGTCCCCATACAGGAGTTTATATGAATCCCTCTTCCCCCTTAGAAAATTGAGGGAGGTAACGAGGTCGGAGGCAAACGATGAGGCTATCCGTCAATATCGATCATTTTGCCACATTGCGTGAGGCTCGGGGCGCATCGGAACCGGAGCCTGCCCTTTTCGCGCTGCTGGCCGAGCAGGCCGGAGCGATGGGAATCACTACGCACTTGAGAAGCGACCGGCGCCATATCAAAGAGCGGGATCTAGAGGTCATCAGAAAAGTCATCAAGACCAAGCTCACGCTGGAGATGGCCGCCACGGAGGATATGAAAAAAGTCGCCTTGAAGATCAATCCCGATGTCGTCTGCCTGGTCCCGGAGCGGCCGGAAGAGCTCACGACGACCGGCGGACTCGATGTTCTCTCGCACCGCAGGGCGCTCGTTTCTTACGTAAAAGAGCTGGCGAAAGGCGAGATCCGCGTCTCCATCTTCGTCGACCCGGAACTCAAGCAGATCGAGGCCTGCCGCGACTTTGGAGTTCCTCAGATCGAGATCCACACGGGGATCTACGCGGACCTCAAGCCCGGCAAAGCGCAAGACAAAGCGCTCGCCGATGTCCGCAAGGCGGCTGATATCGGGCACAGGATGGGCATTGAGGTGACCGCGGGCCACGGCCTGGATTACCGGAATGTTGCTCCGATCGTTGCCATTCCCCAGATCACCGAGCTCAGCATTGGATTTTCCATCGTGGCCAGGGCGGCCGTTGTGGGGATTAGCCAGGCCGTCCGGGAAATGGTCGACCTGCTGAAAAGTTAAAGGACGATTCCTTTCTGTGGATGAATTATGCAAATAAACCTCAAGCGTCTCAAAAAAGATATTGAAGAGCTGGGCCGGATCGGCCGGGATCCGAAGGGAGGCGTCACCCGGCCCTCATTCTGCAAGGCCGACCTTGAAGCCAGAGCCTGGCTGAAAGATAAAATCGAGGAAGCCGGCCTTTCTCACCGCGTCGACGGGGCCGGCAATATTTTCGGACGGCTGGGTGAAACCCAAGGGAAAGCCGTTATGGTCGGTTCCCACATCGACACCGTCGTCAACGGCGGAATGTTCGACGGGTCGATCGGTGTTTTGTCAGGCCTGGAGTGCCTGAGAAGAATTAAGGAGGAAGGCTATCGCCTCTCCAAGCCTTTGGAGCTTGCGTCGTTTACGGACGAAGAAGGGAATCTCGTCGGGGATTTTTTGGGAAGCCGGGCGTTTGTCGGGGAGCTGGACAAGGGGCTCTTGGAAAAGGAGTTGACGGCATTCGGCCGTCCCCTCAAGGAGATCCTGAGCGGAACAGAATTCACGATCGAAAGCATCCTCGAAGCGCATAAAAGTGCGCCCGAAATCGAAGCTTACCTTGAGCTTCACATCGAACAGGGGTCAGTTTTGGAAACAGAGGACATTCCCATCGGCATCGTCGACCTCATCTCCGGCAAACATTACCGCTGGTGCTCTTATGTCGGGAACGCCAGCCATTCCGGCACGACGCCGCTCGAGCTCCGCCAGGACGCTTTTCTCGGGCTGGCCGACTTCGCCTTGAAAAGCACCCAGTACGTGGCGACAAAACATTACGGAAGCATGGTCACGATCGGCAAAGTGAATGTCGCGCCAGGCGCATTCAGCGTGGTGCCCGGCCAGGCTGATTTTTCCTTTGAATTCAGGAGCGCCTCTAAGGAGACAATGCGCGCGCTGGAAAGCGCCCTCTTTTCTCTGGCGGAGGACGTCGCCACAACGCGCGGCCTGACATTTGTTTCAAAGATCATCGACCAGACCGAGCCCGTCAATATCCCGCCGCGCCTGATCAGCCTTCTCCGGGAAGAATGCCAGAAACTCGACTATCCCTTCATGCCGGTGACGAGCGGGGCGGGCCATGACGCCCAGATTCTGGCCTCAAAAACGGACGTGGCCATGATTTTTATCCCAAGCCCGGACGGAATCAGCCATTCCCCCCAAGAATCTATCCGGTGGGAAGATTTGGAAAAAGGCGCCAACCTCTTGCTTCACGCGCTTATGCGGCTGGCCTCTTAAAGATCTTCAGAGCCCGGCCGGAAAGCCCGCCCCATTTTGACGACGGCGTGTCTTCGCTTGTCCTCGAGCATTTTTTGCCTGGCCCGCTTGGACCGTTTCCGCTTCTGCCGGCGGATCTTCTCGATCTTCTGCTGCTCCTCGCTCTCCTTTCCGAGGACCATGGCTTCGATCTTGTCGGCAAGAATGCGCCGGGCCAGAAACCGGTTGATGGATTGCGACCGTTCCCGCTGGCACTTGACCTCGATGCCGGTGGGCAGGTGTTTCAAATAAACGCAGGTCGAAACTTTATTGACATGCTGCCCGCCCTTTCCCTGGGAGCGGATAAATTTCTCGATGAGGTCACTTTCCCGGATGCCGAGGCGCTCCATTTTGTGGCGCAGGGCTTCTTCTTTCTCAGGTCGAACTCCAAAGATCGGCATGGAATCAAAGTAGTTGATTTCCCGAACAAAGTCAAAGATCGGCGCGGGTCCTGTCACCGGCCGGCGCCACCCACGCCGAAATCCGCTCTTCTCTGGCCTTCCCGTTGACGCGCGAGCGAGAATTCAATAAACTCTTTCCTCATGTCGAAATAAACCAAGAAAGGAAATAAATATGCAACGATCAACAAAAATGATCCCCATATTGATTCTCTTTGCACTTTTAAGCCCGGCTTTTTCCCGCGATGCTTTTGCTCAGAAGCAGCCTCAGACCGTGGCTGAGGCGACAAATTACGCCGCCACGTCCCGCTATGCCGATGTGATGAATTTCGTCCGGGAGCTCCAGAAACAGAGCCCACTCATTAGGGTCGAGACGTTATGCCGGAGCACGGAGGGACGGGATGTGCCGCTCCTTGTCATCGGCAATCCTGTTCCTGCATCGCCATTTGAGCCCAAAAACAACAAAAAGGCCGTCATCTATATCCAGGCTAACATCCATGCCGGTGAAGTCGAAGGCAAGGAAGCCTCGCTCATGGTGGCACGGGACATCCTGCAGCAGGCCAAGCCTCCCTACCTGGATAAGCTGGTCATCCTGATCTGTCCGATCTTTAACGCCGACGGCAATGAAAAGATCAGCCCCAATAACCGGCGCCAGCAGCCCGGCCCCGAGCAGGGAGTCGGCGTCCGGACGAACGGCCAGAACCTCGACCTCAACCGGGACTCGATCAAACTCGAGAGCCCGGAGCTCCAGGGGCTTCTTAAAAATGTCCTCAACCGCTGGGACCCGCTGCTCCTTATCGACTGCCATACGACAGACGGCGCCTATCATGAGCAGACCGTGACTTACGCCTGGCCGATCAACCCGAACGGCGATGCCGCGCTGATCGAATTCCAGCGCTCGAAAATGCTTCCCGCGATCAATAAGATCATGAAGGACAAGTACAACACCCTTGGCCTTCCCTACGGCGGCTTCCGGGATCCCCGCTCGCCCGAAAAAGGATGGGAAACGCTCGAGCCCCAGCCGCGCTACATCACCAACTACGTCGGGCTGCGGAACCGTCTAGCCATCCTGGACGAGAATTATGTGCATGCGGATTTCAAGACACGCGTCCTGGGCAATTACAATTTTCTCCTGGCCACCCTGGACTATTGCGCTGCACATGGGGACGAATTGCTTAAGATGATGGCCGACGCCGACCTGAGGACGATCGCCAGAGGCGCAGGCCCCAAACCTACAGATTTATTCGGGCTCGAGTATGACATCAAAGCGCTGCCCGAGCCGGTGACCGTCCTTGGCTATGAAATGGAAGTGATCCAGAGAGAAGGGTCGCAGTTTCCCCAAATGAAAAGGACGGATAAGAAAAAGACCTTTGTCATCCCTTATTTCGCGGATTTTAGCTTTAAAAGGTCGGTGCCCTTGCCGGCCGGCTACCTCATTCCCGCCGCTTCGACCGAAGTCGTCCAAAAGCTCCTTCAGCACGGCCTTCTTGTGGAAAAGCTGGTCCAACCTGCCACCCTCGACGTCGAGTCCTTCAAGACCAAGGAAATCAAGGGAGCGGAAAGGCTCTACCAGGGCCACCGCACCAATATGATCAAGGGGGAATACACCAAGGAGCAGAAGGAATTTCCGGTTGGGACGATTTTCGTCACGGCGGCCCAGCCCCTCGCCAATGTCGCCGCTTACCTCCTGGAGCCGGAAAGCGATGACGGGCTGGTCGTCTGGAATTATTTTGACCGGGACCTTGTCGGCCAATTTGGCGGCGGCGCGGGTGCTTTTCCCATCTACAAATTATCGAAGCCGGCAGTTCTAATCAAAGAAACCGTCCGTTAAAAAACGGGGTCAAAGCTACTCATTACGCATGTCCTCGGGAGAAATTTTACGTAACGAGTAGGTTTGACCCCGGGATTATTTCTTTGACCCCGGGATTATTTCTTTTTCTTTTTTGCGGCGACGAGGTATTTTCCGCAGTTTTCGCAGACGTAGATATCATTGCTGCCTTCGATCGCCGAGCTCATCTGAGTCGAAACGTTGATATTGCAGCCCTGGCAGGCGCCGTCGTCCACTTCGGCCACGGCGAAGCCGTACCGTTCCATAAGCCTGTCGAAGCGCGCCAGCAGAGCCTGGTCGAGCTCCTCCCGGATGTAGTTGGCCTGGGCATGGAGAGTTCTGAGCTGTGCCTTCGGCGCCTTCTTCTTCTTCTTCTCGATTTCCTGGAGCTTTTTGAGCAGACCGGCGCGGCTGACGATTTTATCCTCCTGGGGAAGCCTCAGCTCGATCTCGGACAGGACGCTATAGAGGTCGTTTTTGTCCTTGGACTCAAACGCCCTCTGCCGGAATTCCGATTTCCGTAAGAACTGGGCCAATCCGGCGAAGAGGTGGTTGAATAGGCCGGGAAGGGTCGGGTTCCAGACGATCAGAATGATTAGGTGGACTTTCTTTTTATCGAGGGCATCGAAATCAATCCCTTTTTCGGACCTCCCGACGGCGACGGCAATTTCTCCGCCCGTATCCACGCGGGCGTGGGGAACGGCCACGCTTTCTCCCAGGGCCGTTGAATCCAGGCTCTCGCGGTCGATGAGGCGGGTTAGGATGAGCTTTTTGTTCCGGATCAGCTTTTGCTTGGCCAGGACATCCAAGAGCTCTTCAATAGCCGGGACTTTGTCCTTCGCCTTGAGGTCGTAGACAATTTGGGCGGGTTTTAAATAATCGGAAAAGTAGGTAATGCCTAAAATATCCTTCTTTTCCATCGGTTATAACGATTCTAGCACAAAATCCGCCTAAGAAAAAGACATTTTATGATTTTCGGGGGAAGGGGCTGGTTAAAGCTGGGCGAAATTTTAAAGCCAGGTCATGCGTTTGCGCGACCCCGGCCAGGCTGACGGCTTGGGAGGCCAGGCGGATGCCAAACAATGCCGCCTCGGAAATCGAGGCTCCCTTGGCCAGCCGGTGCATTGTGCCCGCGCAAAAAACGTCTCCGCAGCCTGTGGTGTCCACGATCGTTTCGGCTCGGGGAGCGCGCATCATTCGGGATCCGGCCGGGGTTGAAACAAGGACGCCCTCCTTTCCCATGGTTACGAAAACGGCCTTGACGCCTATTTGAAACGCATCCTGAACAAAACCATCAATTTCCCCCTCGGCGGGCCATTCCTCAGGGTGGCCTAGCATCGAAGCCACTTCCTGCCGGTTGGCCTGGAGAAATGTAACGTCTTTGACCCATTCTTTCCAATCGACCAGGGAGATATATTCCCTGTGCTTGCGGAGATGCTTGGCCAGCGCCAGCGAATGAATGTCCAGCCAAATGGAGCAGTCCGCGCTGTCGGCGATCTGCCGCCAGTCGCCAAGCGTGATGTCAAAGCCCGAGTTGAAGACGATGAGCAGCATCTCGATTTGATCCAGATCGGCGAGGACCCTGGCCGGGTCGAGAGGAGGGACCACGGATTCCAGGATCTCTTCCCGTTCCTTGAGCTGCTCTGAATAGCGAAGGAAGACTCGGTTGCCCGGTCCCGGGACAAACTCCAGGCCGTTCGTATACAGAGTCGTCCATGCATCGATGAGCGGCTGCACTTCGGGCTTAAGCCCTTGGCCGCAGTTTGTATAAAGAAAGGCTTCATCGCCCAGGCCGCAGAAAGCGCCCGCCTGATAGAGGATTCCTCCGATTCCTTTCAGGGCGCGGCCGGCGTCATGCGTGATGGTATCGGAGGTGATGGTGCCGACCAACCCGAATGTGCTCATGCGCTCCAGGCCCCATGGTATGAAAGAACAGCGAAAATTTCAAGGAAGGAAGTCTTAAAATTGAAATCGCCCGAAATTTGGCTTACAGTATTATTGGCGAATAACACGAGATGATTTACCATCTGGGGACGTCGGGATGGAGCTATCCGGAATGGGTCAGCCTTTTTTACCCCGAAGATCTCTCGTCCAAAGACTGGCTGAGTTTTTATTCCCAACACTTCTCCTCAGTCGAGATCAACATGACATTTTATCGCTTCCCAAAGCCGGACACGCTGAAAAGCTGGCTCGATAAAACGCCCCCGAATTTCACGTTCACCCTCAAGGCTAACCGTCAGATCACCCACCTGAAAAAAATCAGAAATGTCCAGCATGAAGTCCGGTATTTTTACATCCTGGCCAACTCACTCAAGGAAAAACTGGGATGCATTCTTTTCCAGCTGCCGCCGTCCATCCACTTTGACCTGACGCTTCTCCAAGATTTTCTGGCATCACTCTCCCCGGACTATAAAAATGTCATCGAGTTCCGGCATGAGAGCTGGTATCAGGAAGCCGTCTACGACCTCCTTCGGTCTGCCAAAGTCACCTTCTGTATCGTCTCTTCCGCGAAGGTGCCCGGCACCATGATCGAAACGGCGGACACGGCCTATGTCCGTTTCCATGGCCTAACGGGGGAGCATCGGCACAACTATACAGATGACGAGCTCAAGGAGTGGGCGGAAAAGATCAAAATGATCCAAGCAAGGGAATGCTTTATTTATTTCAATAATGATTACCAGGCCAACGCGGTGACAAACGCCAAAACGCTGGAACCATTGCTTCGCTGATCAGACAAGGAGATAGCCACGGCGCAAAGCGCCTCGCATTGAAAATCTTTTTAACCTGATTGAGTACTCGTGCGCAAATTTATTCTCTGGATTTACCGCATGCCGTAGTTGAACTGCGTCCTCTCTTCGTTGCGGTCTGTGGCCGGCGGCGGCTCGGGAGAAAGCGATGAGATCTCCGCCCGAAGCTCGGGGGTCATCTTGATATCGATCGCCGCCACCGCGCTCTTTAGCTGGTCCATGCTGCGCGCGCCGATGATCGGAGCGGTCACGGCCGGATGACTGGCCACCCAGGCGATCGCCAGGCCAGCTGCGTCAAAATGATTCTTCTTGGCTAATTCCGTGAACCTATCGGCCGCCTCGAACATCCAATCCAGGCTGTAGCGGGTTTGGTACATTTTGTTCTCGATGAGCCGTCCGGATTCGGGCTTTTTCCCGACTCCGTATTTTCCGGTGAGCAGCCCTCCGCCCAGCGGGCTGTAAATCATGACTCCCAGATTCTCGGCCTGAGCCATCGGCAGAATTTCGACCTCGGCCTGCCGCTTCACAAGGTTATACATGGGCTGGAGGCAGGCCAGCGGCGCCCATCCTTCCTTGGCGGAAATTCCCAATGCCTTCTCCACTTGCCAGGCGGCAAAATTGCTCGCCCCCAGATAGAGAATTTTACCCTGTCTGACAAGGTCGTCCAGGGCGCGCAGCGTCTCTTCGAGAGGCGTTTTGTCATCGAAGCGATGGATAAAATAAAGATCGATGCGGTCCGTGCCGAATCGCTTCAAACTGGCTTCGACGGCGTTCCTGATATGGTAGCGGGAGGCGCCCCGGGCGTTGACGTCCTCGCCAGTCGGGAAATAAGCCTTGCTCGTGATGACGACTTCCTCACGGCAGTCCCGGATGAGCCGCCCCAGGATCTCCTCCGCCTTTCCTCCCCCATACACATTGGCGCAGTCAAAAAAGTTGATGCCTTTTTCGCGGCAGTAACGGAACATCGCCGCCGATGCCGCCTCGTCCGCCTCTCGGCCGAACGTCATGGTCCCATAACAAAGCGCCGACACTTTGACGCCGGTTTTCCCTAAGAATCGATACTCCATGCGTACCTCTCTAAAAGCGATTCTGATTTTTCCTGAGGGCATTTTATTCTCTAAATGGAAAAATTTCCAGAGAATTGACCTTGTCCGCATATTTCGTTAGGATTAATGGGAACGAATCGAAATCCCGATAAAGGAGCCTTTTCATGAAAACGATATTCCGGATATGTACCCTTCTTTTCTTAGCTTTTCTGCTGGCGGCTGCCTCTTTTTCCCTTGCCGCAGCGCAGGCCTCCCCGCCCAAAGCCAGCCCGCCGATCTTGCTCACGGCCTGCGGCCAGAGCCCCGAGTTATCGATGCTAAAGGTCATGATCCAAAAAGCCAAGATTCCCTACGACATGGTCGACCTGGCCACGGCTCAGGACCTCGCTAAAAAAAAGAACGCCGGCACGCCGTACAAGACCCTGATCGTCCTTATGGGCGCCAGCCTCAAAGGCATGGGCGCAGCGGGCATCTCCATCGATGATGAGATCAAGCGAACAGCCGAGCTCATCGACGCAGCCAAGCGGGACAAAATCACGATCATCGGCGCCCATATCGGAGGCATGAAGCGGCGGGCCCAGGGCGCAGAAGCCGGTGATAACACCGACGAGCTCAGCATCGACGCCGTGGCCCCGAAATCGGATATTCTCCTGATCAACAAAGAAGGCAACACGGACAACCGGTTCACGGTGATCGCCAAACAGAGAAAGATCCCCATGATCGAGATCGAAAAGAACATCGAGCTATCGAAAGCAATCGAGGCTCTGTTTAAATAAAATCTATTTGACAAGGAGCGCCGGCCCATGAGCATGACCGCTTCGGCCTTGATCATCCTGGCGGCGATGGTTGCCGCGTATGTTGTCGCCAAGATTTTTAAGATTTCAACGGAGCTGTCCATTTTTGTCGCCGCCCTGGTGGGTGGCCTGGTCGGAGGAGCGGGCATTCCGGCGCGGCACATCGTCGAAGGAGCCTTCACCTATCTGGACATCTGCCTGATCTTCATTACGGCGACCATGTTCATGAATTTTCTCAAGGAAGCCGGAGGCGTGGCCTTTGTCGTGAGGAGGATCCTCAAGAGGTTTCACCGCCGGAAGTCTATACTCTATATTTTATTGACCGTCCTCCTGCTCGTTCCCGGAATGCTGACGGGCGCAGGAAGCGTCACTGTGCTCATCGTCGGGGGCACGGTGGCCACGGTTCTGGGATACATGGGAATCCCCAAGCCCAAGACGGCCGCCATCGTTTTCATCATTGCCGGGCTGAGCGCGGCCGCCCCGCCCGTCAGCCTGTGGGCGATGCTAACGGCGGCAGGGGTCAATATGCCCTATGTGGGGTTCTTTGTGCCGCTGATGGCGCCCTGCCTGCTGTTGGCGCTGCTGACCATCTTTATCCTCGGCTGGAAGTCCAAGCCGGTCGACCTCGAACAAGCACTCAAGGAATTGCCCGAAGCGCCGGCCAAGATGAACTGGCTCAAGGTCCTGCTTCCCTTCTTGATTTTCCTGGTCCTCCTCGTCGCCGGAAGGATCTGGCCGTTCTCTTTCCCGATTATGGGGCTGCCGCTGATTTTTTGCTGCGCGGCCGTGATTACGCTGGCTCTTTCTCCGATTAAAATCGATATTCTGGAAGTTTCGAGGAAGACCGTCCACCAAATCCTCCCCCTGATCGGGACGCTGACCTGCGTTGGGGTGCTGGTCCAGATCATGACGCTGACGGGCGTCCGGGGACTTATCGCCGTGACGACGGTCACGCTCCCGGTCATGGTTGTCATCCTGACCCTGTTCATCACGCTCCCGGTCTCAGAGACGGTATTGATGTGGGGCGCCGCGCCGGTCCTGGGCGTTCCGCTCGTGCTCCTCTTCAACACCATCGGTCTCAACCCCGTCGTGGCTCTGGCAGGAATGAGCGTCATCTGGCCTTTGGGCGACGCCATTCCGCCGACGGCCATCATCGGCCGCTTGACGGTGGAAACCATCGGCATGAAAGAGCCCTATATAAAATTCCTGAAACACTGCATTGTTCCTGCGATCCTCATCATCATCGTCGGCACCTTGATGGTTCTCTTTAGCAAGAAATTGGGTTTTTTGACGGTATTTTAAGAAGGAATTCCAATGACCATCACAATCCTCTATTATCTCCTGGCGGCCTACGTGGCGTTTCTCATGATCTGGAACATCATTAAAAGCAAAAAATGGCAGGAGGAAGTCCTTTATGTGATCGTCCTCATCCCCTTCCTCCTGAGATTGCTCCGTCTAAAATGAACAGGGGAAAAGAGATGTTGCGAAAAATATTGATCCTAGCTTTAGGGCTTGCCCTCGCTTTCTTTTCCGGGCTGAGCTTTTACCGGAGCCGACACCTCAAGGAACCCGTCGTGCTGAGCCCCGGCGTCACACGGGTGAAAAAGCTGAGCGAATATTTTCCGGCCCTCAAGGGAAGCACTAACGATGAGAACGTATATGTGTTGGAGGGAGCGAAAACGGGCGGATCGATCCTAATCCTGGGGGGCTCTCATCCGGAGGAGCCGGGCGGGCGCCTGACGACTTGGATCCTGACAGAAAATGCGGCCATGGAGCAAGGCCGTCTGTTCGTGTTAAATTCCGCCAACCGGAGCGGGACAACTGTGACAAGGCTCGGCGGGGCTTATCCTGCGGATTACACGATCCCCACGCCCTGGGGCGGCCAGAAATTCCGGACGGGCGACCGCTGGTCCAATCCCCTGGACCAATGGCCGGATCCTGAAGTCTATATCCACTACCCGACTCGCCAGGAGCTGGCCTACGTGGACATCAGGAATTTGAACCGCGACTGGCCGGGCCGGCCCAACGGAACGCTCACGGAAAAGACGTGCTACGCGCTGACCCAGCTTATCAAAAAAGAGAAAGTCGATATCGTCATCGACCTCCACGAAGCGGAGCTGCAGTACCCCGTCATCAGCGTGATCGTGACCCATCAGAAGGGGCAGGACCTGGCGGCCATGGCTTCGATGATGGTCTCCAGTGAAGAATTCAAGCTGGGCATGGAAAATTCCCCCAAGGAACTGCGAGGCCTTTCTCATCGCGAAATCGGTGACAACACCGACGCCATCTCGCTCCTTTTTGAGACGCCCGAGCCTTTTTTAGACGCCACGCGCGGACGGACGGATGCTCGCCTGCTTCTCGAGGGAAAAGATGAATTCGTGGTCAAGGCTGGAAGGCACGGGCTGCTTTTTGAGAAGATCGACGAAAAGGGCTGGCCGATCGATGTCCGGGTGGGCCGGCATTGTTCAACCATTATCCAGGTCCTTGACGTCTGGTCTCAGGACCATGCCGACAAAGCCGTCATCATGAAAAACGTCCCAAAATACGCCGAAGTCATCCAAAAAGGAATCGGGGCGTTCTTGCATGACCCTGCTAAAGCCGACCCGAAAAGAATTTATTATGAATAATAATATTGGGGACATGGACCCAAGGCACGTGTCCCTATTCTAGAGGAGCTATTATGAGAACAAATGAGTCGCTCGGCTTGGGAATTCCCGAGATCCTTCTCCCCAAAAAAGGCACAGACCTGACCAAATGGGCGGTCATCGCCTGCGACCAGTTCACCTCGGAGCCTGTTTACTGGAAAAAGGTCAGCACTTTGGTCGGCCAGGCACCGTCCACGTTGAACCTCATCTTCCCCGAAGTCTACCTGAACGAGAAAAATCCCGAGGTGAGGATCGCCCGCATCCGCGAACATATGAAGCGATACATGGACCAAGGCCTATTCGAGGAAACTGAGGGCTTCATTTATGTCGAGCGCAAAGTCGGCGACCGTACGCGAAAGGGCCTGATGGTCTGCCTGGACCTGGAACACTACGATTTCCGCGCGGGATCGACAAGCCTCATCCGGGCCACGGAGGGCACGATTCTGGAGAGGATCCCGCCGCGGGTCAAGATCCGGGAAGGGGCGCCTATCGAGCTGCCCCATATCATGGTCCTGATCGACGACCCGGACCAAACGGTCATCGGCCCCCTGGCCCAGAAAAAGGACGAGCTCGAAAAACTCTATGATTTCGAGCTCATGATGGGCTCGGGTCGAGTCGCGGGCTACAGGGTCGGAGACCAAGCGCTGGAAAATGGCATCCTGAACAACCTGAAAGGGTTGGCTTACTCCGCAAACTTTTTAAAAAAATACGGTCTAAAACCGGGGACTCCCATCCTCCTCTTTGCCATGGGAGACGGCAACCACTCGCTGGCCACGGCCAAAACCATTTGGGAAAAAGCTAAGGAAAATGCCGCGGATAAAGCCAAGCTTATGGGTTCTCCCCTTCGCTATGCCCTCGTCGAGCTCGTCAACCTCCACGATGAAGCCCTGATTTTCGAGCCTATCCATCGGGTCCTCTTTGATATTGCGGCCAGTAAAGATGTCATCCAGGAAATGTATGCTTTCTATAAAGGACGATGCCGGTATACGGCCTCGGCTGGCTTCCACGAATTGAAGGCTGAGGTCGACAGCCAAAAAGAAGACTCTCATAAAATCGGCGTCATCACGGCGGTGGGCTTCGGGATCGTCGAAATCCAGAATCCCGAATCCAATCTTCCCGTCGGCACGCTTCAGCCTTTCCTGGACGCGTTCATGAAAGGCAAGGGCGCCGAGGGAATCGACTATGTGCACGGCACGGAACCCGTCACCGAGCTCGGGAAAAAGCGGGGAAATATGGGCTTTTGCCTGCCGGCCATGAAAAAGACCGACCTGTTCAAGACGGTCATCCTCGACGGCGTCCTGCCCCGCAAAACTTTCTCCATGGGAGAAGCCTGGGAAAAACGGTTCTACATGGAGGCGCGGAAGCTTTTCTAAAGGCTATCCTTTTCTATTTTTTTATCTTTTCCAGATCCTCGAGGATCTTTTTATCATTTGCCGCATTCGATCACCGAGACTGAAAGCGCCGGGAGGACGATCTTCGAGCCCACAACGCTCAGCGGTAAAGTCTTAATCCGGTCGGGGTGGTCCCAGAAATTGATGATGTCGATCTGGGACCTATCCTGCGTGTCGCAAATGACTTCGCCGGACCCAGGGACAAATCCACGCCCAAAATCCTCAAGGTCGAGGCTGAGGCTCACGGGCTCCTTGCGACTGTTGACAATGAAGACGCAGAGCGTCTTTCCATCCTCGGCCGCGCAAGCCGAGATGTCGAGGCCCTCCGGGGATTCCTGGAGCGTCCGCAGGGGGACCGGTTTGGAGTGGTCCCGGTAGAGCTTCATCACGTAGAACGCAGGGATGCGGAATAAACCCCCGGCGTTGGTCTGGATGGTGCCGCCGCAGAAGCTGTTTGTCAGGTTCGACCGGCAGGCCATCTTGACAATATCTGAGTTCCTCTGGAGAAGGTTCAGGAACTGGGCTTCGAAAAGAGCGCAGCCCAGCGTGTAGAGCTTGCCCCGGCCCAGGCCCCAATTGCCGGCGTTGATGTTCCATTCCGTCACGGCCAGGCCTACATCGCGGCCGCCGACGGTTTCGGCGATCATCGCCTTCAGGTTCCGGATATCCCGCTCGACCCAGGGAAGGTCGGCCGTGTAGTAGTGCGGACAGAAATAGCTGATCAGGTCGCCGACCTTCTTCATGAGCTCCTTCGAAGGGAACGAGGAGAAAATAACCGCGCCGGGGTCGGCCTTGCGGATGACCAGGCAGAAGTCGCGGCAGCGGTTGATGGTCTCGGTGTCATCGACCTCGTTCCCGACCTGCCAATATTTTACGCCGTAGGGTTCGAGATGCCCGTTCGCCGCCCGCTTCTTGCCCCACTCCGTGTCCGGAGAGCCGTTGAGATACTCGACCATCCGGCCGGCGTTTTCGGGGCCGTCGCCGAAGCTAACGCAAATGAGAGGCTCGGCGTCCACGGCCCTGCAGAACCGGACGAACTCCTCGACGCCGACGTCGTTGGAATCGAGGCGGCCCCAGTTCATATTCTCAAAGGGCGCTCTTAGGTCGCGGTCGCCGATCCCGTTTTTCCACTGGTAGCCGCCGGGATCGACAGTCGAACCTCCCCAGCGGAGGATGGGCGGACGCATTTCCCTGACGGCCGCGACGACGTCCCTGCGCCAGCCGTCGATATTGTCCGCCGGCATCAGGGAAAGCTTGTCCGTCCAGACGCGACCCTCCCCCTTCACCTCAATCTCAAATACCGCTCTGTCCGTCGCTCCGGACGAAACGATCCGGCACGACTGCTTATTCCATAAAAGGCCGGGCCCTTCGAGTTTCTCCCGTCCCATCGTCATCCACGTCCCGTCCGGGAGGAGAGCCTTGAGGGAAACGGTCATCTCGAGGCTCCGCGTGTCTGAACGGAAATATCCTGAGAACAGATATGTCATACCCTTTTTTAATGCGATAGCTCTCTGGCTAAGCGATCCCGGCGCGCGCTTCGAAGCCGTGATCCTGGCGGATCGTTTCCCGTTCCAAGCATTGTCGGGATCATAGGCCCAGGAAGGATTCCGATCCCAATCACGGTCATTGAGGTTCAACGCTCCCTGATGATAGACCCATTTGGCCGTGGGCAGGATTCCCTCGAAGCCCCGGTCTCCGAGCATCTCTGCCCACATGCCGGGGATGACGTCGTCCAAGATTTCAATGAAATTGCCGTAAAGGAACGGCGTGATCCGGCCCGCATGGGCCGGTCCTTTAAGGACCTTGACGGCGACGGCGGGCTGCCCCTCGCCGGCAGCAGACAAAACAGCCGTTAGTAGACAGGCCAAGATCCAAGCGGAAAGCTTTTTGACTGACATGATTCAACCTCTCGCCTCTTGAAGATATCTTGTTTTGGGACGATATGTAAAGCGCTTATATCATGCAGCGCCGGGAGGAGTCAATAAAACCTGCTTGACAAATGAAAACCGGGAAAAAACGCCAAACGCAAAAAATATCGCGTTCGATTTTTAAAAAAACGGCACATAGATTCCGACAAAAAGCGCCCGGCCAAAGATCGACTGCTGGTCCTTTCGGCCGGAGTAATCCCCCGCGTATTCATATCGTAAGATATTGTCGTTATTTAAAAGGTTGGTGATGCCGAAGTAGATAACGACAAGCCGCTTGAAAATATTCACGTTTTTACTGCCGTTGATGTCCATTCTTTGATAAGCTGGATATTGTTCGCTATAGGGCGCCCCCCAAATCGGGAGGTATGTCTCGCTTTCAACATCCCATTCTCTTCCGGCGAGAGGCGTAAAAGGCCGGCCCGAGGCATAGGAATACCTGAATCCTATGGACCAGGTTTTCCACTTCCATTTAAAGATGCCGGTCAGGGAATGGCTGATCTCGTAAGGCGATGGGGCCAGCCAGGGGGCGTCATTTTCCTTGCGCCTCGAATGGAGGAAGTTATAAACAAAAATGGCGTCGTAGCGTTTATTCATTTTCTTGATGAAGAATTCGGCCCCGCGGGCATAGCCGCGCCCCTCGTCGCTGATCCGGCCGTCGGGTTGATTGAGAAAAAGATGTCGGTATTCTTTGTCGTAAAGGGTGGCCCGAAGTTCTGTCTCTTCCTGGATGTGGTCATAGCTCAAAGCGAAGTGGACGGCGCTCTTCGGCCGCAGGTCCGGGTTCTGTTTCAAAACAAAATAATCTCCGAATTGATGATAGGTTCCCGCCGAGACCCGGACGATATCGTTGCGCGTCAGGAGATAAGCCGCCGAAATCCGGGGGTCAACATTCCATCCAGTTGTTAAAAGATCGAGACGGGAGATTCTTCCCCCCAAATTCATAAAGACGTGGTCGGAAATCCTGAACTTATCGTTGACATAGAAGCCGAACCTCGTCCCTTGCGCTGGATATGTTTGCTGTTCTTTGTCTGTAATAGAGGTTTCCAGACTCCGGTTTTGAATATCCGCGCCGAATTCCAAAAAATGCCGCTCCAGGTCCCACATGCCGTCCCACGTCGCCTGCCGGACATCGTCTTTCTGCTGGATCTGGAGGGAGTCCTCGATATTCAAAGCCACATCATACCGGGTCGCCGATAAAAGGATTTTGCTCATAAAATTCTGAGCGGGTGTCGACGTCCAGGAAACGGCGGCCAGCGTGTTTTTAGAATCGGCGCCGAACGCCTGCTTTTCAGAATAGGTATAGCGATCGTACAGTCCATAAATTCTAATCTGGTTGGACGGGTTGAGCCGGACATTGAGCTTGCCGAAGGCATGTTCGGTCCGGAATTTGTGATCTCCTCCCCGGCTGTTAAGTTTCGTCAGCAGGTCGGAAAAACCCCGGTCATAGCTCCCCACGAAACCGATGTCATTCGTCAGCGGCCAGCCGAGATAGCTGGTCAAGCCCAGGACGGAGAGCCCCAGGCCTCCTTCTCCCTTGGCCATCGTATCCTTGGCCGTAATGTCCATGACGCCGGAAAGAGCATCGCCGTATTTGGGATGAAAGCCGCTCGTCGAAATGTTGAAATTGTCCACGACTTGATTATCGAAGATGCTGAAATAGCTCTCGTGCATGGTCTCGCTGAGGAAGGGATGCCTGATTTCGATGCCGTCAAAAAAATAGCCGACTTCATCGGGAGCGCCTCCCCGGATGATGAGGCTCGCCGTATCGGGCAGCGCGTTCACGCCGGGCAAAACTTGGCTGGCGAGAACGGGATCGGCGGCCGTCCCGGGAAGCGTGTAGATGTCCATTTTGTTCAAGGTGACCGTCTTTTTGTTCTTTTCGTCAGAGACAACGCTGTCCGCGCTGACGACAATCTCGTGGGCAGACATTGGCTCGAGCTCCAGCGCGATGGACAGGAATTCCCCGATTTTTGCCTCGACCTTCATTTTCTTGTAGCCGATGAGCCAAACCACGAGCTTCGTCGTTTTTGAGTTTTTGGGGAGCCTGACGCTCAGCTTAAAGAATCCGTTGGCATCGGCGGTGCTCCCTGTGCCTCCCTCCTCCAGCATTACATACGCCGGCAAAGGGTCCTTTGTCTCTTTATCAAAGATTTTTCCCTCGACGGTGAAAATTTCTTGCGCCTCGCCCCAGCCGGCAACGGCAAAGACAAGCAGCAGGAAGACCGCTCTTTTCATGTCCCGCGTCGCTAGCGTTTTTCCAGACCCATGAGCTCTTTTTTGGCCAGCCCAAATTCGGGATTGATCTCCAGGGCTTTTTTCAACATCTCTTTGGCTTTCTCAAAATCTTTTTTTTGCCCGTAGGCAATGCCCAGGTAGGTATAGACCTCGTCTTTCCCCCAGGAAGGCTTGAGCGGGTCTCGAACGACTTCTTTATCGAAATGGCTCACGGCTGTGGTCAGCGATTCTATGGCATTATCCGCTCCCCCTCCGTATTCTTGGGGCGTATAGAACAAGGAAATTCCCTGGAGAAGGCGAATCCTCGGGTTCTCCGGCTCTTTCGCAATTGCCTTGGACATATAATCAAAGCTGGCCATGCCCAGGGTCATCGCTTTTTCCGGATGAAGGCCGATTTCAAACCCCAGAAGATAGCCGTAGAGAGCGCCTGCTTCTCCGAACGAGGGATCAAGCGTCATGGCTTTTTCCAGATACTTCTGCGCTTCTGCCAGGGATTTCTCCGCGTCTTCGTTCGCTTTTGAAGAGAGATAGAGGGTAACCAGCCGGTAATCGGCCAATGCGATATGATAGAGGATAAACGCATTTTCCACTTTGGCTTTCATCAGGCAGTTGATGAAACGGTCCCGGGCCGCTTTGAGAAGTTCAAGGTTCCAGGTGTTGATGCCCGCCTGAAGTTTGGCCTTTGCGTCTTGCATGTCTTGGCCGAGCGAAGGGCTCTTTTCGGCCTGAGACAAAGGAGCCGATGGACGTCGCAGCGAAGCATCCGCCAGGCTAAAAATCAAAAAACAAACGACGATCGAGCCCAGAGCTCTCGTCAAGACTGTTTGAAAAACCTTGACGTGTTGGCCTTTCATATGTTCCTCCTTTTTAGAAGATCACGAGCCCGATCGAGGGCTCAAAAAACTGTTCTCTCTAGATTTTGCCAATATTTCCGCCTGCCTATTTTTTCTCTGTGGGGATGTAGCTTTCCAACGCTTTAAGATACTTGGCGAAGGCCGACCGTCCCTTCTCCGTCAGCGAGCACGTCGTCAGCGGCTTTTTGCCCTGGAAGCTTTTTTTGACTTTGATGTAACCGGCTTCTTCGAGCTTGGCCAGGTGCGTGCTCAAGTTCCCGTCCGTCGTTCTTGTCTCCTGCTTTAAAAAATTAAAGTCGGCCTGTTTGGCAGAAATCAGGATGGACAGCACGGCCAGCCGGACCTGGGAGTGGATGACCGGGTCCAGGGGCTCGAACTTATCAGGTGTCATTTCGCCGCCTGCTCTTCTTTATACTTCCCCCGAAGGATGAACAGCGTCCCGGATTCGGCCGTGGCTTTCTTGGTTTTTTCCAGCATGGCTTTGATCAACTGGATTTCCTCTTTGGCCTGCATCTCGTCCATACCGTCCTCCTCTTCAGGTCCAGCCTGATATTGAATAATTATATCAAAGTACTTTGCATTACAAAGTATTTATAAATAAAGAGGTGGTCCTTGTCAAGTCTTTTTTGAATTTTATGTGTTTCTTGTGGAATCGCGCTTGGGACGCGCAGACATTAGGGCCTTTTCGAGAATTCAAAAAACGATAGGCCGGCCGCGACCATGAGCAAATAGAGGCCCGCCAGTGTCAGGAAAAGCTCCGAAGGCCTCTGCGCCCGCTCGTAGAGACGGCCTTCTCCCGGCTGTGGCAGCGGGATAGGGTCCCAAGGCAGGCCGAACGGCTCGGCCAATCCTTTGACATAGAGGAGATGAATAACGGGAATCTTTCGCAGGGCCATTTCGTGAATGACCCCCCGTCTCTGCGGCATGGGAATCTCGACCGAGCCGTTCAACCCCGGCTTAAGTTTTAAGACGACGGAATCGGTCCCCAAGTTGGCCCAGTTTCCGCCGATATTGACAAAGGCCTTGAGCTTGGCGGGGCCGGCCCCATCTTCATAAACTTTCATTCTTGTCCTGACATTCATGATCAGGTCCGGTTGGTCCAAAATGGCGGTCCCGCTCCTCCTAATCTTTTCGGCCAGGAGCGCTCTGCCCTCCTCCGGCATATTCGTGCCGGCGTCGTTCTCTCCGCCCACCGCGACGGCAAGAGGCCGGACATCGAAAATATCCGCTCTGTGCAGACATTCGGACATCTCCAACCAGGTGAACCGAGGATCGTTCGCTCCCCATTGAGAAGCCCCGAGGGAGTTGATGACAAGGGGCTTCAGGCCCAAAGCCTTCGCGGCGGATAATGTCGCGACAATCAACGCCGGGAACGAGCTCGAGGCTCCGACCGCGATGGTGTCCCCTCGCTCGACCCCGGCCTTTTTCAGGAGGTGAACGACAAGGCCGGCGAAATTCGGGTTCGTCGACGTCCTTTTGGCTTCCAGATTTCCCAGGGATGTCGTGATCGGAGAAGACTCGAGGCCAATGAGTCCGGTACGATTGGGATCGTCTGCGCGGCTCGCCGTCTCGCGGCTGGGCAGGGCACATGCGCGCAGGGCCTGGATGGCTCGGGCCATCGTCTCCGATGCCTTGAGCATGTCTTTGTCCTTGACCGAGTCTTTCACGGGCGAGATAAACCTGGACAGGATAAAGACGCCAAGGCTGAGAAGGGATAAGCCAAAAATGATATTTCTGCGGATATCGGTTTTCACAGCAAAGCCACGATTCGGGCGATAAAATATGTCAGCACGGAGGCCGTGATTAAAGACGCCAGGGTCGGCAGGATCTTCTGCCGCTCGCAGTTATTGGCCAATAGGCCGGGGATAATCCAGCCTATGACGCGAAGGTCGAGCGGCGTCGAAAAAACATGCGGCCAGAGGATAAACCAGAGCTGGCCGAACAGCCCTCCCAGGAGAATAAGCAGGACGAACCGCCGGCGGCCGAATAGAACAAAATAGCGCGACAATAATCTGAAGCATAAAAGGGCTAAAAGGGCGGCCGCCACTGTGGCCGCAACGCGGAGGGGCTGGTCCAGATAAAGCGCGATGTAAGCGGGAACGATGATGCCGCCGGGCAGAATCCCCGTCGCCTCGGTATAGAGGAGGGCTGACGCGATCCCGATGAAAATCGTCCCGATCATGACACCTCCGCCCCGATCTTGGCCCAGTAATCGACCAGCCTGCCTCCCAGGCCTCCTATATTCCCCAGCCCGATGAGAAGCGCGTCTCCAGGTTCACAATCAAATAAGCTGTCCATAATTTTTCGGGGATTCTTTCCGGGCAAGACGGAGATTTTCGGCCTGGCACGCTTAGCCCATTTCCTCCTCCGGCCCAAAGCGCAAGCATGATCGCCGATGAAAACCAATCTCTGGAAATCTTCAAAAAATCCGGCTTCCAAAGCCTGGAGCCATTGAAGGCTCCTATCGCTCCTGTCCTGCCTCAGGTTTAGGAGCCCGATCATTTTCCCGGGGAGCGCGCCCCCTTGGCGTTTAAGATGAACAAGGGCCTTGCCCGTGGATTCCGGGTCATTGGCTGCAAAGACACTCGCCACATGCCAGGTGCGCACCGGATCGGCCAGCCTGACTTTGAAGACCTTTAAGCTCCCGAAATCAGGCCGGGCTTTTTGGATTCCCAAGCGGGCCGTTTCTTCTTGGATCTTCAGAAAATCGGCGACGGCCAGAGCGGTCTTTATGTTTTCATCGAATTCGTGGAAGGCTCCTCCCCGGCCTCGAAGAAATTCCCGCTGACGAAGCGCTTTCGGGACTGTCGTGATCTTGGACCCGGCTCTCTCGGCCGCTGACTGAAAAGCCGGATAAAATTCTTCCTCGGGGACAAGCACCGTGCATCCGCCGGGAATCGCCGCCGCCATGGACTCGGCAATCTCGGGCTTGGTCAGGCCCATGTCCTCGACATGGTCCAAACGGACGTTCGTAATGATCAAGATCTGCGGCCTCAGGAGTTGTTGCGATTCAACCCGAAGGCATTCCGGCTTAATGCTCATCATCTCGGCAACGACGGCGTCGGCATGGAATCGCACTGCAGCCTTCAAAACTTTTTTCTGCTCGAGAATCGAAGGCCGGCCAGCCCGCCTGACCTCTCTCTCCGTGCCATCGGGGAGGATCCAGACGGGCTTCGAGCCCGTGGTCTTAGCTAAAGTTTTAACCCCCGCCTCCCTCAGCATGGAAGCGATCAGCCGCGTCACCGACGACTTTCCCCGTGTCCCCGCGACACAGATGCGGAGGCGAACGTTCCGCAGCCTTTTGGCGAGAAGGATCTTTTCGAAAAAGAGATAAAGAAGCAGGACGGCCAGACAGAATAAAAGTGCGAGCAGCGGATTAAGGCCTGAGATCACTATGTCGCTCCGCTCTTGACGATGGCATCTTCATGAAAGAGGCCGCCGATCTTTTAGAGCCCGCTAGGTTTCCGTTAAAACATCATGACCATGGAACGCGCCTGCCCCGTGGCTTCGGTCCGCGCCCTATTCAACACGGACATGAATGACCCTGAAAAAAGCATGGAAAAATCCATGTTTTCATACTTGGCCTTGAACATCTCGGACAGCATCTTGTAATACTGGTCCTTGGCCGCTTTGCCCCACAGGCTGTTTTTATTGACGATGGCCAGCGTCGGCGCTCCGACGGCCTTTTTGGCCTCATCGAGGCGCTTGAAGTAGGCTGCGCCGTCCTCGTCCTTGCCGAATACGAGCCCGATGACCGTTCCGTTCTTCTTCATGAGGTCGATGACGTCCTTGTCCGGCACGGTCTTGGTGATCCAGAAGAACGGCTTCTTATAATTTTCGAGCAGCACTTTGGCCTCGGCGGTCTCCAGCCCTTTGGCGATGATCAGAAGCTTGGTCTTATTCAGCTGGTCGATGATCTTCCTGCCTTCTTCGCTCAGCCCTTTATCGGCGAATAGGAAGGCGGGAGTATCCAGCATCACGAAGGCTGCGCCCTGGCCGGCAAAAATTTCGGCCCAGCGTGTGTCATCCCGGAAGGGATTCAGGCTGATTAGGCCTTGAATGAGAGACGGTCTGGCCGGCGTCGACCCTCCCGTGCCCATGCCCCCTGCCCCCGCCGCGCCAAAGAGCGAGAAGACTTTGCTGAGCTTGACGTTCTCCGCAGCGCTCCACAGGCCTTTCAGAGTTTCGATCCTTAGGGCATCGCCGGGCAATCCCTCTTTGTCGGGGATGACGGCCAGCTGGGTTTTCACAACGGGGTCCTGTTCGTCCTTGTGTTCAGCGAGGACCTTGTCGATCGAGGGAGTCTCGAAATTTGTGAGCGTCGAATACCTCCACCAGTATGTTTCCTGGCGCAGCGGCAGGATCAGGTTTTTCGGCTCGCTGGCCAGAATGTCCAGGCAGGCGGTGACATAATCGCCGACGGTTTTCAGGATCTCCGGCTTGGCCAATTCAGCGTCATCGCCCGGCCGATGGTACTTAAAGTGATAGCCCGAGGTCATGATGGCGAAGGCGGGAACGCCCTTGTAGAGGAAATAGTTGTGGTCGGAGCCGCCCGGGCCGCCGCGGCCGGGATTGGCTTTATCCAGCAGAGCCTTGGGGAGTTTGGACTTCAGCAGGTCCCAGATCTCGGGCGCATAGTAAATCCCCCGAAAGTTCAACTTGCCGTCGCCGTGGCTGACCATGTCCATGTTGATGTAGGTGACGGTCTTTTCGATGGGGTGCGTGGAATGTTCCGTGTAGTGCTTTGAGCCCAGCAGCCCTTCTTCTTCGGCTCCCCAGGCCGCGAAAATTACCGTCCGCTTGGGTCGGGCGCCATTCAGCTTCATCACCCGCGCGATTTCCATGGCCACGGCTGTGCCGGAGGCATTGTCGTTGGCCGCGTTTTTCGGCTCGCCGAAAGCATCCATGCCCGTTCCGTCCATGTGGCCGCCGATGATGACGTACTCGTTTTTCAAGTTTTTATCCGAGCCGGTGATCTTAGCCAGGATGTTCTCCGCAGGGGCTTTGTCATTCGCGGTGACCCTGAGCTTGAGGTAGGCCCGGGTTTCGATGGCGAAGGGCTGGGGCTTGCCGGTCGCTTCGATCTGTTGTTGAAGGTACCGATAGTCGGTCAGGGGATCTTTAAAGATGAAGTCCACGATCTTCTGTTCCAAGGCGATAATCGCAAACTCCTTCTTGTAATTTTCTTTCTTGATATTGGGCGCGAACCAGAAAGAGGGAAGGCCCGGACCGATGTTGGGGTCGAGCGCGCGGAAAGTCAAGGCGCCGACGGCGCCATGCATCTGGGCGGCTTTGATGCGGTTGTCGAACTGCGCCTCGTCCTTGAGTTTCTCTTCAAAGCGGCGCGGTGTATCCGACGAGAAAAGGACGAGCTTGCCTTTGACGTCCAGGCCGGCATAGTCATCATAATCCTTTGGCGGAGCGGAAATGCCGTAGCCGACCCAGACGACATCGGCCACGGTGTTTTGCGAGCCGGAGAAGCCGCCGTTGCTCCAATCCTCGCGATAGACGAATTCGCATTTGGATTTGGCCGTCGAAATTTCGAGCACGGGCGTGGGCTCGACGACGGTCAGATCGATGGTGAAATTCTGGAAATATCCTCCCTTCTCACCCGCGGGCTCAAGGCTCCATTCCTTAAATTTAGAGGCGATGTATTCCGCACCCATGCGGCCGCCAGGCGTGCCGCTCTGGCGGCCCTGCATGGCGTCCGTCGATAAATCCCGGATATAAGTCCAGGCGGCTTGGCCGTCGAAAACAGCTTTCTTGGCCTGGGCTTGGTCGTTAGCCGCCCCGGCAGAAAACAGGAGGAAAAATGACAGAATCCAACTGAGAACGATTTTGCGTTTCATCGATACCTCCATGGGGATTGCATAATTCATATCCATTATAGCGAAATTAGATAAAATGGAAACAAATTCGGGGGAGTGATCCAAACCCCGTCTGCGTCAATCTCGTCGAGCGGAGGGTTCTGCATTTATTGATCGAGAAAAATGAATATGCCATAATAGTGCCTTCATGCGGCCCAAAACAGAGGAGGAAGGATGAAAATTTTCAAAGCCGGCTTTCTCGGGATCCTGTTCGTGAGCATTTTGGCGCTTGTCTCGTGCACACCGTCCCTGGTCCCGGAAGGATGGGAACTTTTGGCAAAGCGAGAATTGAGCTTCGCCACCACCCGCGATGCCATCGAACTGCCGATGGCGGCCAAGCCCCTGAAGAGCCTTTTGATCGTGCCCCGGATGAACGACATTGAGATCTTCGGCATCAGGATCACATTTGAAAACGGAGAGGATTATTCGCCGGAGTTCCGTCTGAAAATGAAGGCCAATGTGGACAGTCAAGCCATCGACCTGCCCGGCGCTGAAAGGCGCGTCAAGAGGGTCGAACTCCAGTATAAAAAAATTGTTGGCTCGACCAGGCGGGCGATGATCGAGCTCTGGGGCAAATGAAAAAGGAGGCGAACGAGAATTCCACTCTTTCGCCTCCCCACTGAAAGGAAGAGAGTTGAAAGATTTATGAATAGGCACCTTTTAAAGTGCCTCTTTATCTTTCCTAAGGATTATATGCATATTTTGTGCCAGCCGAAATTAGGGGCGGAATAGGCTTATCCGTAAACAATTTTTACATTTGTGTTCAATTTATTTATACTTTTTCGGGCCGAGCAGGGATGGCATCGAAGGATGAAGAGACCCTTGGACGGCGATGAGCGATAATTTTGGAGAGTCTTTGTCGATTAAGCCCTGTGCCGGACGAGCTGGTTGACACCCTCCAAGAGCATATCGACTTCCTTAAAGGAAATATAGATAGGTGTAGACACTCTCACGGCCGCCATCTCTTTGCTGCCGATCGTTCTTACGACCAGGTTGTATTTGTCCCGGACATAGTCCACGATCTTCGAATTCTCGACGCCCTCCGCGGAAAACGCCGTCAAGCCGGCGCTGAGGTAAGGATCGAGGGGCGTATTAATCTTCACGCCCGGGATCTTGGCCAACCCTTGTTTTAGATACGCGGCCAGGGTTTTGATTCTTTTTTCCACCTTCACCTTGCCGATATGATCGATAAACTCGATGGCCTCGCCCAAGGCATAGATCATGGCGTCCGCCCGCTGGCCCTGTGGGTCATACTTGCGGGCGCTGGCCGTCGTATCCCAGCCCGAGGAGACGACCGTCGGCCAGAGCTTGTCCTGGGCCTCCTTGCGGACATAGAGCAGGCCAATTCCCGTCGGAGCCCCCAGCCACTTATAAGGGCTGGACGCGAAGAAATCGCACCCCAATTCTTTCATGTTGAGGCTGATCATCCCCAAGCCGTGGGCGCTGTCGGCCATGAGAAGAAGGCCCTTGTCGTGGGCCATCTTGCTCAACTCCTTGATGGGCGAGATGAGGCCCGAGATATAGACCGTGTGGCCGAGGCTGATGATCTTTGTCCGGGGCGTTACGGCCGCTGCAAAAGCCTTGACGATCTCCTCCGTGCTTTTCGGGGGAAGGCCGAGCGGGACTTCCTTGATGACCACGCCGTAGCGTTTGGCCTTGAGCCGCCAGGGATTGATCGACCCTGGATGCTCCATGCTGGAGACGAGGACCTCGTCCCCCCCCTTTAAATCCAGGCCGTTGATGACAAAATTCAGGCCTTCCGTGGTATTGCTGGTCAGAGAGACCTCATCGGGAGAGGCATTGATGAATTGGGCCAATTTCGTCCGGACTTCTTCTTTCTTGGCCGGGAGGAAATTATAAACGTCAAAGGGGTTGCTGACCTGGGTCCGGAAATATCTCATCAGGGTGTTGAAGACGGGCTTGGGCATCGGCCCGACCGTGCCGTTGTTCATCATGATCAGCTTGTCCTCAAACAAGAAATATTGGCGCACGGCGTCCCAATAGGCGCCGTCCGGCGATTCGTCTTCGATGTATTTCTGGTTGAGCGACAAGATGCTCTGATAGATCCCGGCATTCAGCTCGCTGAGAGCCGTAACAGAGAGCGCCGAGCCCGCCAGCACATATTTCATAAAATGTCTGCGCGAGAAACTGCCGGGCGCAGAGTCGCTCGGATAATTGTTGACGGAATGATCCATGGTTATTAGCCCTCCTTGCGCGCTATTGTACAATGACAGGAGCCAAATCTCAAAGCTTATTATGGATTTCGAGAAAAACACACCCCCCTCGGGTGTTGGGTGGGGAATTCGGCAAAACGGATTCGCGGGAGAGAGCCCCTCGGCCTTCACAGGCTCCCTTACATTAATATAGACCCTAAAATTTGAATTTTTGTCCCACTTTTGGCAAATAAACCTTCAAATATAAGGAAAAAAACATGCCCCTTGAAAAAGCCCGCGCTTTTCTTTAACATTTCTCATGCCTGGGACAAGGAATAGACCGTTCATGGAACTGGAAAAATTGATCAAAACAAAGCAGTTTCTGGAAGAGATCACGAGCTCCATCCATTCGATCATTTGCAGGAAATTCCCCCACCTCAACGGCGGTGATTATGAAGACGTCGAGCAGGAAGTGAAGCTCAAAATATGGAAAATGGCCTCGAATGGGAAAAAAATCGACAATTTGAAGTCTTATCTATGGAAGGTCGTGTATACCACAGCCCTGGACATCATGGAAACCCAGCTTAAAGAGCTTTCCCTTGAAACCTATTTGGAATCCATGAAGTCCGTCTCCCCCCTGTCCGGAGAGCTAGGCAAGATTGAATCGGGGATCGAAAAAGAAGAATTAAAGATGATTCTGGAAAAAATCGTTGATTCTCTGCCGCCGAAACGCAGGACTGTCCTGAAGCTGCATCTGGCCGGCATGGACCTGGACGAAATGGCCGATTTTCTCGACTGGACACATCATAAAGTCCGGCATTTATTTTACAGGGGTCTGCAGGACCTGAAGGTCAAGCTCAAAGCAGGGGAACAACCTTCAGGGACTTTTTTAAAAGAGGGAACCAATGAAAAGCTTGCCAAAAACGTCATGTCCTGATCAGGATTCGTTCGCTAAAATCTTTTTAAATGAGGCCGGGACCGAGGAGCGCGAAGCGTTCATCGACCACATCTTGGAGTGCGGCCGGTGCCGGTCGCAATTCGATGTCCTGAAGCAGGTCGGCAAGGAATTTCGAAGTCAGGAGGGCGAATTCTTCCCTCTCGCCCGAGAGAGCTGGAAGGAACTGGAGGCGCAAAAAAAGGGGATGCAGTCGGGTTGGGCTTGGAGCCGGCCGGCGCGCCTGGCATCCAGCGTTCTCATGATGTTAGGTCTTTTGGTCGTTTCCTATCTCCTGCTGGTCCGACCTTCGCAAACAAACGTTTTGCGGACTGGGGAAAAACCCCGGCTGCGCTTGGTCGAGCCTGAAGGACAAATTCGCAAACCGCCGGCCTTGTTCAAATGGACGCCCGTTCAAAAGGCCAATTCTTACACGTTCGAATTGATCGATGACAACCTTCAGACTCTCATTCGCCAAAACGGCATCAGACAGAATTCCTATGGCGTTCCCTCTGATGTCCAGAAAAAGATGGCCCGGGGGAAACCGTACATCTGGACCGTCGAAGTCTATGACGACTTAGGTCTCAAGGTTGATTCCGGGCAACAACATTTCGAAATCGAATAGCCCGATTCATCGGCCGTTCAAGACAAACGCTGCCCAGTAAAACGGGTGCGAATAGCGAGACTTCAGCATCTGCAGCTTGGCCAGCCGCAAGGCTTCGGGGGCGGGCTTTCCCTCCGTCAGATGGCGGTAGAAATATTCCATAAACCCCGCCGTCGCCCTGTCGTTGACGCTCCATAAGCTGAGCAGAATCGTCTGGGCCCCGGCGTAAAAAAACGCAGAGGACATTCCGTTGATCCCTTCCCCTTTTTCCAGCATGCCGATGCCTGTCTGACAGCCAGAGAGGACCAGAAGCTCCGGGCTAAAGCGCAAGAAATAGATTTCCGTCGGCTGAAGGAATCCGTCATCCTCGTTCCGGGGATCCTTGAGGAGAAGCATCGCCGATCGCCACCAGTTCCAGTCATCGATGATGCCGTGGGCGGCCAAATGGATGATGCGGTAATCGGCCAGCCAAAGTTCCTTGAATTTCTTTTCTTGGGCCGCTTGGCCCATCAGCAGCGTCGTTCGTTCCGGCCTGAAGAAATTCTTGATCGTCTGGATTTCTTTGCGGGCGGACCGGAGGCGCGGGAATCGAACCTTCTGGTCCAGGGACAATCCATAGGCGCTCGCCGGATAGGGATTGGCCAAGCCGAGAAAATCCATGGGCGGGGTGGATACCCTGACCCGCTCCCGCAGATTGATCAGGCAGGAAGCGGAAGCTCCATACAGGATTTCATGATCTTCGATCAGGAAGCGGGACGTTCCGCTATTCTCCATGAGGGCTTCGAAGGGCAGATAATCGAGCGACCCATCGGGAACGATGATCACGGTCTTGATGTTCTTTCCCAATCGTTCTTGAAAAGGAGCGATCAATACGCCAAAGAGCTTTTGCCCCCCTTTCGCGCCTCGAAACGAACCGGATTCCCGCATGGTTAGGAACTTCAAATAGTTGTTGACAAGGGAAGTCAATACTTTTTCCGGGGGTAGTGAGGCCACGGCGAGTTCGTCCCTGGTGACCAGGAAAGCAAAAGACCTCTGTTCGCCGATCACGAATTCAAGCAGGGCGGTATCGGCGTTCACTAATTTTTGTCTGACAACCTCGCAGCTCGAAGGCCGGACATAATGGAGCCGTATATATTCGGGATTGTTCCTGCGACTCTGGACCATAAAGTCCCTCACTTCGCCATCTGCCTTGTCAAGCGCCTGGAGAAGCGCCCTTCGTCGCTCTTTGGAAAGGTCTGGACGTTGCAGCTCGATCTGGATACGCGTGACGTTCTGGGCGATCGTCCGGTATTGTTCCCGGAGCCCATCGTTTTGCTGCTTTTCCGCATCGAGGCTAGACTCTTGGAGGAACGTGTGGAGACCCATGGCCTTGGATTTCTCCGCATAAAAAAAGGCCTCCCGGTCGAAGCCTTGGGAAGTCTCTTTCTGATGCAGCTCTAAGAGCAATTGAATCAGGGCTTCATAGATGCCGATTTTGTCCCTGCGGAACCCGGAGCGGAAGATGTGGAGAGGGAGCCCGAGGCTGATGTTTTCAATGATGGCGATCGCTTTTTTATAATAATCCGCGGCCCGGACGAAGTCCGCCCGAAGTTCCGAGGTGCGGGCCAGTCCATAATAGGCGTGCCACGTCAGTTCCTCGGAATTCAAATCCCCCGCCAAGCGGAGGGTTTCTTGATAATAACCGGCGGCGTGAGCCGCATCACCGGCCCCGGCAAAAGTATCTCCCAGGAGATTCATCAGAAGCCCCTGCCTTGACTTTTGAGCTTTGGCTGTTTCATACCCGTCGTGTGGACGAATGACAAACAGGCGGTCGATCATCGGTTCGATTTTTTTGATGTCTGAATTCAATCGGGCCTGGTCAAAACTCAAAATGTTATAGCCGAGGCTGATCTTATTTGTCGCCGCGGCCGGGGGAGCCAGCGCGTCTTCATGGAAAAGAGTATCGCAATTCCAGGCCACGATCTCTTCGGCACGGAAATAGAGGTGGTCGTAGCCGGCAAACGCCACCCGGGCTCGGGAGACCAGGCTGCTTCTGACCTCGAGCCCATGGGCGTCGTTGGTGATAAAGGCCGCCCGACAGTTATCGACAATGATATGCTCAAGGAACGCCCGCCCCGTATTCAATTCTTTATCGTTGATGGAAACCGCCTCGGCCGTGTCCAGGAAGGCTAAATCACGGCCCTTCCAGAGCACATCCGGGCTGTCGCGCTGAAGGATTCCATAAAAAGAATTCTTGAGGACAAATCCTTCGATTTCGGCCTCGGCCTGCACGATAAAAATGGAAGAGCCGGATTCCGCCGAGCCGTAGATGACGGCGCCGAATAAATTCTTAGCCCGGATCGTTATCTTCTTGGTGATAACGATATTTTTCTCAAAATAATACCCGTCCTCGACTTCAATCCGGTCGCCGTCCCGGGCTGAATCCACGGCCGACCGGATGGATTGGAAATCGCCGGGGACATTGATCGTGCGGGCGCCCGCCGGGAGAAAGGCCAGGACAAGGACGATTATCAAAAAATACGGATGGCAATCCAGGTCGGCCTTCATTCCGCGAAGATTTTACCATGTTTTGATGCAAAAGAGGACGACCGGGAATTGGCGGTGGGAAAAACGGAAGGGCTTCCTATGCTTCGTTCTCATAAAAACCGGATCGTCTTCTTCATGTCCTAGACCGGCATTGGAAGCCCGTCCTGGATTTTCGCTTTTGAGTGAGCCTATCCCAGGCCCTCGGAAGGGGGACCAGGCGGCCCTTGACCTCGGTATCAAGAAAGTCACCCCGCTCCTTCGACATGGGCTACGTCCTGTATTCCTTTTCCGCCATCTCCTGGAGGCTGATCAGATAATCAATGGAACGGCTCAAGGCGTTGAGGTCGAGCGGCTTGACAAAGAAGTGGCTGATCGAGAGGCGGGTCAATTCATCGGGATTGATTTGGTCGGGATGGGCGGAGATCAGAATCGCCTCTCCCCTGTACCCTGATTTTCTCAGCTGGGCGATGAGCTCGAGTCCGCTCAGGGAGGGCAGCTTCAGGTCCACGATCATGAGGTCGATCTTGGCGTTTTTGAAACGATCAAGGGCCTCCTGGGCATCTTTGGCCAGATAGACCCGGTATTTCTTGTTCAGGATCAAGAAAAATGTTTTCCGGATGGATTCATCGTCATCAACCACGACAATCTTTTTTCCTAGCATTGGCTTCAGTCCTTTCATCCTTCCGTGGAATATATAAGCATATTTTGTGCCAACCCATCGAACGGGGGATTCCAGGGGAAAAAGGGCAAATCGAAGCTTTTTTGGGGGTACGAAATAAAGATATTTACACGGGGGGCGTAAAAAAATTTGGAGCGCGAACTCCCCCTTCCGCAAGGGATTGGCATGCCCAAGCCTTCAAACCGTCAGGTGGTATTCTTTAATTTTTTTATCCAGGGTGGGCCGGCTGATTTTCAGGATCTGGCTGGCTCTGGTTTTGCTGCCTTTCGTCGCCGTCAGGACATATTGGATGTAGCTCTTCTCGACCTCCTCCAGGGAGACAAGCTCGCGGGCAAAGAGCTTTTTCTCGTCGGATTCGACGGGCAAGTTCTCCTTCAGGATGACATCCCCCTTAGCCAGGAGGACAGCCCGGGTCAGGGCATTCTCGAGTTCCCGGACATTTCCTTTCCAGGGAAGGTCGGTGAGCAGCTTCATGACATCCGGCGGCACCTTCCTCACATTCTTGCGCAATTCCCGGTTGATCTTTTCGATCAGATAGGCCACGAGCTCGGCGACGTCCTCTTTTCGTTCCCGGAGGGAGGGCAGCTGAATCTCGACGACCTTCAGCCGGTAATAGAGGTCTTCGCGGAACTTGCCGGCCTCGATCAATGATTTGAGGCTTTGGTTTGTGGCGGCGATAATGCGGGCCTCGGTCTTCATGACCTTTTCGCCGCCGACCTTCATAAAATCCCGCGTCTCGATGACGCGGAGGAGCTTGGACTGGAGATTGGGGGATATATCGCCGATTTCATCCAAGAACAGGGTGCCCTTCCCGGCGATCTCGAACTTGCCCTTGGTCTCACAGACGGCGTCCGTGAACGCGCCCTTGACATGGCCGAACAGCTCGCTCTCCAGCAGGGTATCCGAGATGGCTGAGCAGTTGATCACGATGAACGGCTCATCCTGGAAGAAGCTGTTGTAGTGGATCGCCTTGGCCACCAGCTCTTTTCCCGTGCCGCTCTCACCTTGGATCAGGACATTGGTCCGCGTGTTGGCCACCGACCCGATCAATTTGAACACTTCCCGCATCGCCGCCGAGCGTCCGATGATATTATCGATCGTGTATTCCTTCTGTTTCTCCGCCACCAGGTAGCTGACTTTCTCCTCCAGGGCTTTGACCTGGAAGGCTTTTTCGACGGTCAGGTCCAGGGCCACATAATCCAGCGGCTTGACCAGGTACTCAAAGGCGCCCAATTTCGCCGCCTCGACCGTCGTTTTCATGTCGTCATAGGCAGTCATGATGAGGATGGCGGCCCGCTTCCCTTTTTCCTTGATCTGCCTCAGCACTTCCAGGCCGTCGGTATCGGGAAGCCGGATATCCAGCAGGACCAGGTCGGGGCACATCTCGGCGTATTTTATTAGCCCGCTCTCTCCGTCTTGGGCGGTCTGCACATCGAATCCGTGCTTGGCCAGATGAGAGGACAGCGTTTTCCGGATCAACGGGTCATCGTCAATGATCAATATGGATTTCATGGTTCTCCCTCACATGGGATCAGAATTTCAAAGGACGTGCCTTTGCCCCGTTTTTTCACGACTTTGATCGAACCTTTGTGCTGCTCGATGATCTTTCTGGCATTGGCCAGGCCCAATCCCACGCCCGAATGCTTGGTCGTGAAGAACGGTTCAAAAATATTCTCCCAGTCTTTCTCGGGGATACCGCAGCCGTTGTCGGAGATCTTCACCCGGATTTTTTGGGACCCGTCGCCGTCGACCTGAGACAGGGACAGACTGATCCGGCCGCCTTCCTCCACGGCTTCATAAGCGTTGCGCAGGACATTGCAAAACACCTGCCGCAGGCGGTCCCCGTCCACGACCACCTCGGGCAGCCGCTCGTCCCATTTTTTCTCGATGATGATCTTTTTCTCGTGGAAACAGTCCTTCATCATCTTGACCGACTCTTCCAAAATCTGCTCGATGGCAAACGGGGCTCGCTGCAGCTCCGAGACCCGCGTGAAATTCAGAAGGTCCTTGACGAATTTTTCGATCTGGACGATTCCCTCCTGGGACAGGCCGAGGTGTTCCCGCTCTGTCGCATCCAGCGCCTGATCCTCGAGGACCTTCTGGATGTTGAGCTTGACGGAGGTCAGAGGATTGCGGATTTCGTGGGCGATGGTCGCCGAGAGCCGCCCGATGGAGGCCAGCTTCTCCGCATGGATCAGCTTGCGGTGGGCCTCTTCCATCCTGTCCCTCATCAACTGAAGCTGCTCGCTCATGGTGTTGAAGCTGTGGGCGAGGTCGCCGATCTCGTCCCGAGAGTGGATCTCGATCTTGTCCGAAAAATTTCCTTTGGCGATCCGAACGGTGCCGTCGGCGAGTTTCTTGATGGGCCGTGAGATGCGGCGGGCGAGAAGCGTGGCCCCGGTCATGCCCAACAAGAATCCGGCCAGCCCGATGACGATCAGCATCAGGCGCGTTTTGTGGATCTCGGCGCGCATGTCCTCCAGCGACAGACCGATCTTGACTGAGCCCCATTTATCGGGCGAGCCCTTGGCGAAAATGGGAATTTCGATCTCGAGAATCCTCTGGATCTTTCTGGCGAAGTACACATCCCGGGCCAGCGAAAAAGAGATGTCTTGCCGCGCATTGCCTTGGAGATGGCTGCAACAATAGATATCTTTCCGGTCGGTGATCCGCTTGTTATAGACAAGCGGGGTCGCATAGAGGTCATAGAAAACGATGTAGAGAAGCTTGTCATCGATCTGGGCTTCGATATTTTCTTGAATGTCCTGGATGCTCCAGGAGAGAAGGGATTGATAATTGCGGTCCGCGATGTTCTTGGCGATCAGGAGGCCCTTGTTCTTCGATTCCTCAAAAATGGTGTTGACCTCCCGTTTTTCGATGATGAACAGGATCGACACAACCAGAAAAACCAAGAGAAGGGTAATCCATAGCATGAATCGCGTGTGGAGAGAGAGCCGCAGGTTCACCGTCTCACTCTTTTTTCACCAGCCAAATATCCTTGGCATCGACATAATCAAAGCCCAGGGCGGGCACTCTGAGGCCCCGGACGTAAGGCTGCACCGCAATCCTGCGCTCCTCGGAATAAAGGGGGATCGCCGGGAGATCCTCCCCGAGGATCTTCTCCATTTTGCGAAAAAGCTCGACCCGCCGGGCCCGGCTCCGTTCCACTTCCGCTTCTCGGAACAGCTTGTCCAGGCCCGGATTGTCGTAGCCGTACCAGGTCCCGCTGTTGTCGGTCGCTGAATAATAGAGAGGCCGGACGATGTTCTCGGCATCCGGGAAATCCATCATCACTCGAATGGCCGCTAAAAAAGGCCTTTTGAATTCTCTCAGCTCCGTCGAGGATTTATAATATTTTATATTCAGTGGGATACCCAGCTTTTCCAGCTGATTTTCCAGCTCCCTGGAGAATTTCAAATTGAAGTCGTTCCTGGGCAAAGGCAGGAACAGGGTCAGTTCGGGAAATTTCTTTTCCGGCGCAAAACCCTGCTCTTCCAGGATGCGCGCGGCTTTTTCGAGGTCATAATTCTGCGCGTCATAGATGGGAAAAAAACCGGGCAGCCGCGGCGGGATATAATTATATGTGGGCTGCCGGATGGATTCTCCATCCGCCAAGGCCTGAACGAGCCTGTCTTTGTCGATCCCATAAGCGAGTGCCTTCCGGATGGGGAGCCTGTCCAAGGGAGGGATCCGGCAGCTCATCATCAGACAGGTGACGTTGTAAGGACCGCCCTGGAGAACCTGGCCTCCCGATGCCGCCAGCCGGTCCGAGACAAAGGGGATCATTTCGATCTCGCGGTCCACAAAATGGTCGACCGTGTAATAGGGGCTGAACTCGAGGGCGTCCAGATAGGACTTCCTGCCGAAATAATCGCCGTTCCGCTCCAGGCGCACGCCCACAATCTCCAGCTTAGGGCTTCTCAGCCAATTTTCGAATTTGAAGGCTCCGGTCCCGATGGGCTTCCAGAAGAAGTCGTTCCCTTGCCGCATCACAAGGTCCCGGGGCACGACCTTGCAAAAGCTCATGCTCAACAGGGACAGGGCTGAAACATACGGATTATTCCAGTGAATCTCAAAGACATACTTATCCGGCGCCTTGAAGCCGGAAACCTCGGTGGCTTTCCCTTCGCGAAATTCAGGGGCGCCCTCGACTTTCGAAGCCAATAACTCATAGTACGGCGAATTCGTCTCTTTGTGGATCAGCCGTTCGAAAGAAAATTTGACATCCTGGGAGGTCATTTCCCGGCCGTCATGAAACCTGACTCCTTTCCTTAAATAAAATGCATAGATTCTCCCATCGCCGGAAGGCCGCCAATATTCGGCCAGAGAGGGGATGATGTCCAAGTTATAGTCCAGGCGGACCAGGCCGTCAAAAATCTGTTCGGTGATAAAGATCCAGGAACCGGACATGGGATCCAGGTTGGGCTTGAAGACGTCTCCAAAAGCCTTGACATGGAGCGTCCCGCCGTTCTTGGGTACCTCCTGAGCATTTCGGATGGCAAAATCGGGCAGCACTAAGAAAAGCGCCAGGGCCAAAATAGTGAACAATAAATGCAGGCCCTTTTGTTTGAACGACATGTTCGCTTTCTTCAATTATAAATCAACTCGGCGTTTCTTGGAAATCGCTCCAGGAGGATTTCATTAGCAAAAGAAGATGAATAAATGAGCAATCTTTATGCCAAATCAAGTAAATTGTAATTGACTGAAATTATTGAGGTTAGATATTTTGAAGGGATCAAAAAAACAAAAATTGTAAATATATTTTACAAACAAAAAAAGCTCCCAAGCTTGCTCATTTGGTTTTTTTCGATGCGTCGAGCACGCTCTGAAACACACGCATAATATTGCCGCCCCAGATCTTCCCGATCGCTTTCTCGGAATAGCCGCGGCGCAGGAACTCCATCGTGATGTGGAACATCTCGCTGACATCATCGCAGCCGATGACTCCGCCGCCGCCGTCAAAATCCGTTCCGATCCCGACATAATCGATGCCGGCGACTTTTACCACATGGTCGATGTGGTCGACGATGTCCTTCACGGCCGCCCGGCCTTGAGGATATTTTTGTATAAGCGCCTGTCTTTCCTGCATCGCCTTGCTCCGTAAAGCTTCGTCCTTGATGTCACGAATGACGCCGTATTTTGCCTCAAGCTCTTTCAACGCTTTCTCCCGCTCCGGGCTGGGCTGGGGGGCCTTGAGATAGCCTGAAAGAATACACATCTGAAGAACGCCGCCATTCTTAGCCAGAGCCCGGATCATGTCGTCGGTGAGGTTCCGGGGATTGTCGACGAGAGCCCGACAGCAGGAATGGGAAGCGATGACCGGCGCTTTCGTGACGTTGATCACGTCGCTGAAGGACCGATCGGAGATGTGCGAGACATCCACCATGATCCCCAATCGGTTGCACTCGGCGACGACCCGCCGCCCGAATTCGCTCAGCCCTCGGTCCTCGGGATTCCGCCGGTCCGTGGAGGAGTCGCAGATATCATTGTCCGCCGAGTGGCATAGAGTGACGTAGCGAACACCCCTCTTATAAAATCCTTCGAGCAGAGAAAGGTCCGTGTCGATGGGATAGCCGTTTTCCATGCCGATGAAGGCGATCCGCTTGCCTTCCTTTTTTAGACGATAGGCATCGGAGGGGGTCGTAGCCAGGCCGACGAGGTTCGGATATTTCTGGCACATCTTGTCAATGGCGTCCAATTCCAGGGTGGCACGTTCCTTGGCCTTTTGATATCCCTGGGGCGTCAGTTCTCCCTGGCCGACAAAAACGCCAAAAAAGAGGGCATCGAGCTTTCCTTCGACCATCCGCGGCAGGTCGATCTTGCCGCTGCCCGGCTTGCCCGGCTCATGGCGCTCGCCGATGTCCCAGTTGGCCCTGGTCATCGCGGAGGGCGTGTCGCAATGGGTATCGACGGACAAAATCCGGCTGTGGATCTCTTTGGCCTTGGCCTCCAGGCTTTTTTCATCGAGTTGAACTTTGGCCGTCGAGCAGGCGGCTGTCATAAAACCAAAAAACAAAAGCGGCCCTAAAATAAATAAAAGAAAAATTCTTCTTCTCATCGAGCGTTCCTCCTCATTTGAATTTCAATCATGGCGAAGGGCGACGACCGGATCGACCTTGGCGGCACGGTAGGCCGGATAGATCCCGGACACCAGACTGACGATGATGGCAAAAGCGATCGCGCCCAGGCACAGCCACAGCGGGAAGCTGAAATATTCAAGAAAGGGCAGCCCCTGTTTGGCCAGAAAAAAATTGATGATGCGGTTGATGACCCTGCTGACAACCCAGCCCAGGGCCAGGCCCAACACTCCACCCATGAAGCCGATCGAGCTGGACTCGAAGAAAAAGATTTTCTGGATGTCCCGGTCGCTTCCGCCCACGGCCTTCATGACCCCGATTTCCGAATACCGCTCTAAAATCGACATGACCATGGTGTTGATGATCCCCAGGGAAGCCACGAAGATGGCGATCATCGCCACGGCCGCCAGAATCATGTCCATATAAACGAAGCTCGTCTTAATCTGGTTGAACTGGTCGATCATAGCGAACGTGGAAAAGCCCATGTCCTGGATCTGCCTTTTGACCGATTCCGCGGTGCGGGGCGAAGACAGCCTGATGTTCACGGCCGAATAGCCAAGCGTTCCCTGCCTGGCCCGGAACAGGTCCCAGATGTTGGTGAAAGGCAGCTTCTCGATGCGCTGCGCCGAGCCGGGCGGGATGAACACGTCGCTTTGAAGCGGCGAGGATCCTCCGAAGCCCATCTCTCCCATCACCCCGATCACGGTGAATTCGTGGGTCGTTTTTTTGAATGGAAGCTTATTCCCCTGCAAAAATGAGGGAATATCCATTGGATTAAAGGCCGTAAAATCAAAGGCGATAGAGGCGATCTCGATCTTTTGCCCCAAAACGGACGCGGGGTCCCCCATTTTAAGCGAACGGAGCAGAGATCTGGCGATGATAATGGAATCTTCATTATCCCGGCCGAAGGGTTTTCCGGCTTCCAACTTAATGAGCTTGGAGGATGCGATCCTGGCCGGAATCACCTGGACCAGCCTCAATTCCTCGGCGTCTTTATATTTGACGAGTGCGGGGAATCGGATCTCGGGAAAGACGCTCTGCACGCCCTCGAGCATCTCAAATCTTTTGATGGCCTCGTCATCCAGAATGACATTCTGGCCTTTGGGATTCTCTTCGGGTTTGACTTGGTCGTCGGGGTCAAACCCAAACCGTTGGCTTGTCGGGCCGGAGGGAAAGACCGTCAACGAATTAAAAAGATCGAGCGATTCAAAGCTTTCCGTCATATTTTTCTGCATCCCCTTGCCGAACCCGACCATGGCCACAAGCGCTCCGATTCCGATCGTCACGCCGAAAACCGTCAAAAAGGTCCTGAGCTTCCGTTTCCACAAGTTGGAAAAAGACAGCTCAAGATAATCCGAGATTTTCATCGGATATTTTCCTGCGACTCCAGCCGGCCGTCTCGCAGCTCGATGATTTCCCCCGAAAATTCCCGAGCCAGGGCGACTTCGTGGGAGACCAGGACGACCGTCAGCCCCTGCCTTTGGTTGAGGTGGGCCAAGAGCTCGAGGATTTCGCGGGACGTGCGGCTGTCCAGGTTGCCGGTGGGCTCATCCGCCAGGAGAATTTGAGGGTTATTGATGAGCGCCCGGGCAATCGCCACGCGCTGCTGCTCTCCCCCCGAAAGCTCCGCCGGCCGGTGGTGGCGGCGGGGCAGGAGCCCCACCCGATCCAGCATCGTGCCGGCCCTGAGCTTGCGGTCCTTTTTTGCGGTGCTGGCAAAGATCATGGGCAGCTCGACGTTTTCGAGAGCCGTGCGCGAAGAGATGAGGTTGAAGGACTGGAAAATCATGCCGACGCCGAAGCGACGGTAAAGGGCCAGCTCCTCCCTATTCATCTCCGAGATTTTTTTCCCCTTGACTTCAATGACGCCCGACGTCGGCCGATCCAATCCGCCAAGCAGGTTCAGGAGCGTCGATTTTCCAGAGCCCGATGCACCCGTGATGGCTACAAACGCCCCCGGGGCTACAGCGAGGTTAATATCCTTGAGAGCCTCGACCTGGACCCTTCCGGTCAAGTATATCTTGCCCAGCTGGTTTGTTTTAATGATTTGAGGAACACTCGTCATATAGAGTTTTTCGCGATGACAATAGCCATCAATATTTTCCGTCCATCTGGAACTCGGAGCTGTCGAGCCAGAAACCGGAGCCCGTCACCGAGTCATACTGCGCCTGGAGCAGGTCGTAATGGAATCGCTCCTCATCCGAGATCTTGATGAAAATCTCTTGGGCCACGGGGTCGTCGCCTTGCTCGGCCGCGGACTTGAAAAAGTCGATCGCCTTTAGCTCGAGATCCATCCCGATTCGGATCGCCTCGATATCGCTTTTATCCTTGGCCCGCTCGAGGCGGGCCACCAGCTCTTCGATGACCGCCGACTTTCCCTTGAGCTGCTCAGCCTTGACATATTTCTTCCACTCGGTCGACTTGATCACGGCGCTGAAGAGCTTGCTGAAAGCTTCGAGATGCTTGACCTCTTCCTCGGCCAATCTCTTGAACATCTTTTTCCCCAGAGAATTCGGGGTCAGGTCCGCAGCCTGCAGGAAGAACTCCTTACCGCGGATTTCGAGCTCGATCGCATCTCGGATGAATCCCTTGACCTGGTCGCTGATTTCTTTCATCGTCGAACTCCTTTCTAAGGTGGAGCAGCTCTCTGCAAAATATAAAAATTCCCCGGCTTGGGCCCGGTGGTTTTTCGAAAATCGATCACTTGATAGCCCTTGGCCAAAAGGCTCTTGAACGCCTGACGGGTTCTCATTCGCCAATCAAGGGGAATGCGTCGGACTCCGGGATCCGAGACATCGGTCTCCCTGAGCATGATATAAAAATTAAGGGGAATCTGGACGAATAAAAGATCGGAGCGCAGCTCGAGGTCGATGCCTTTTGCGACTTCGAGCTCAATCGGCCGCGTCTTGCCCTGGACATTCGAATATCCCGTCCGGACGACGAGACGGCTGTCCTCCAACCTGGCTTCAGGCCGACGGCTCCGCCGCCCTGCCGGCTTCTTCAAATTCCAGGACATGAAGAACCTGTCCGTGGGGACATCCGCCCGGTTGAGAAGGCCTCCGTACTCCCCGTACGTGGCCGCCCTGTATTCCAGGACCTCCATGCCAAAGCGGTGGACATTCCTGTGGGCATTCACCCCGGTCAAAGGGTCATATGTGCATGTCACCATGTGAATGCCGAAGGTATCTTGAAGGATGTCGCGCTGGAATTCCTTGATCAGAATGCCCAGGCCGCGGCCTTGGAAACCGGTCTTTACGCCCGTGTACTGGGAGTAAAACCAGAGATTATCGAGAGATTTAAACGCCACGGCTTTGTCTTTGACGCCGACGAACCCGTAAGAAAAGCCCACGAGAGACTCCCCTTCCTCGCGGAAACCACCCCTGGCCTCCTCCTGATACACGGCGATAAACAAGCTGCTTCCCTCATGGAGAAAGTTTTCGCACATCATGTTCCTGGTGCCCGGCAGGTTATCTTCGGGGAAGCCCCAAATTTCGTCCCGCAGCTCTTCGTATTTAGCGTAATCGGAAGAACGGGAGGACGTCTCCACCTTGAACAGAAACTTTTTCCCCTTAATGAGAAGGATTTTTTCCAGGTCGCTCATGGGTTCGAGAAAGATCTCTCTGGGTTAAGCCCCGATTTTAGCCGAAGAATCCGGCCATTGCAAACGAAAGATTTTTGGTATATGGTAAGTAACTCTGAAAACGTGAACAGCGTCTTCTTCAGGAGTCTCATCATGAAACCGTTTCATAACAAAGCCCTATCTCTGCTCATGCTCGGCCTGATCATGCCCTTGGCTCTTCGGGCCGACATCGAAGTCAAAGTCCTTAAAAGCGAACAGGATCTGCCCGAGAGGTTCTGCAGCATCTGGCAGAAAGGCGATTTTCTTGTCTCGGACGGCCGCTCGCTCATCCTCATCGGAGGCGTGCCTCGGCCGCTCAAGTCCCCCAGCGGCAATTATCCGGCGCCGAATGCCATAGGAAGCATTCTCAGCTTTGTCCCGGCCGGGAAAAACCTGCAGAGCAGCATGAACATCGGGGCCGGCCAGGTCCGGATCAAAGACAAAACAGACTATGTGACCTATAGCCTCGTCAGCCCCGGTGTGAAGAATCCTGCCGACGGGAGCGTTTCTTTCGAATTCTCGGCGGTTTATGAAAACAAGGACAAAGCCAAGCTCGAAATTAAGACCACCTATCAGATCTCGCCCGGAGCGGGGAAGATCCTCCTTTCCTCCTCCATCAAGAATATCGGCACGGCCGAAGTCAAAGACCTGAGCTATTCGTTGTATTTGGGCGTCAACCACAGCTACTCTTTCAGCCCCTATAACAGGACTTCCTCGCCGCAGCTGAATTTCCGGGTCTATCCAAAAAAGGGCCATTATCTTGCCTCGTGGAACCCGAATCCGGTGGAAGAGGGAGACAAGCGGCTTCCAGGAAAATTGGCCCCCGGCGAATCGTCCAAGGTCCAGTATAGCCTGTTTGCGGAAACCCATGCCGATGCGCTTCTCCAGACGATTTATCAGGCGCTCGATGTCAAGACCTCGCCGGCGACGCTTCACTTCAAGGGTGTCGAGGGACGATTCATGGAGGTGATCGTCCGGGACATCCTCACCTCGACCGTCTACTTCCGCACGTTCTTGGAAGAGCCGTTTTCCACGACGGTCTTCCTGCCCCAAGGCGTTTATTCCGTCCGGGCCAATTTTTTCCCGGCCGTGCGCGAAACGAATTTCGGCGTCAAGCCGAATGCCGATAATCTCTGCATCCTCGAAAATCCCAATCACGGGCTGGTCCGGGCGAAAATCAGGAACAGCCAAGGTGAATTCGTCCCAGGCAAGGTCACGTTCATCGGCCTCGACCCGACCAAAACTCCTTACTTCAGGCCGGAAAACCCGCGGGATACGGGCAAGAGCTGGGAAACCTGGAAGGACTCGTGTTATCCCCCGGAAGAGGGCTTGGAAATCAGGCTCCCCGTCGGCGCCTATCTAGTCTTTGCTTCGCGCGGACCCGAATACACAAGAGACCAAAAAATCATCGAGATTCTCAAGGACGACCACCAAGACCTCCTCTTGACGATTGATAAGGTCCTCGAAACGCCGAACCTCATTTCCCTCGACCCGCACATGCATACCCAAAATTCAGACGGGCAGGTGCTCGTGCCCGAGCGGTTGAAATCCGTCGTCGCCGAAGGCGTGGAGGTGGCCGTCGCGACCGACCACAACTATATCACCGATTATTTGGGTCCTCTCAAAAGGCTCGGCTTGAATAAATATCTGGCCGTCCTATTCGGAAGCGAAGTGACCAAGCCGTCCATGATTCACTACAACACCTATCCCATGCAGTATCGGGAGACGGAAGACGATCACGGCGCCATCGAGATCGATTCCAACGATGTCTCTGCTCTGTTCAATGCCAGCCGGACGGCCAATCCCCAGGCCGTCCTTCAGGTGAATCACCCGAGAGCCGGCGACCTGGGATATTTCAACAACTATCAACTGGACAAGGATGCCGCCGCCTTTGCCAAAAAGAATATCGACCTAACGTTCAACCTCTTCGAAGCCATGAACGGCCCCACGTTTTTTCGCGGCAACCAGGACGCCATCGAAGACTGGCTCCATCTTCTCAACCGCGGCTACTATTATCCCATCGTCGGCTCCTCGGATGCGCATGCCATCGATGGAGCGGAGCCCGGCTTTTCCCGGACCTACGTCTCCTATTCCGGTGGGAAAGGGGACGCGCTCGATACCGACGCTTTGTTGCAGGCCGTGAGAAAAGGGAGGTCTTTTGTGAGCAATGGGCCCTTGGTTGACTTCAAAGTCAATAACACCTATGCCCTCGGAGACACCCTGACGGCCAAGGACGGCAAGGTGGACATTTCCGTCAAGGTGACCGGCGCCCCGTGGGTGTCCGTGGATGAAGTCCGGCTGATCATCAACGGTGAGCGAAGGATCATTTTCCCCATCAAGGCCGGGGATAAAAACCTGGAAAGGTTCAGGCAGCAATTGACTTTAAACCTGGAGAGGGATGCGACTCTAGTGGTCGAGGTTCTGGGCAAAAAGACGCTCTATCCGGTCGTTCAGCGGCATACGGCCGAGGGACTTCCGGCCAATGCTTCGCTCCCGTATGCCTTGACCAACCCCATCTTTGTCGATGTGGACGGAAACGGCAAGTTTGACCCGCCTTGGCCGGAGAAAGTCAAAATCCAGGCAGCGCCCGCAACCGCCAAACATCCCTGAAACTAACATTTTTCGGCCCGGGGCGAAAGAAAACCCGATTTTTCTCGTCTAAATAATGGGTAGCTAGTTCGGCAAATGCGCTCAAAGCCCATGGATCCGCGCACGGGCTTTGACAGACACCGGTGAACATGCTACTAATGATTTTCTAGGTCCCCATATGCCCCACAAGCGAAGACGATCCGTCCTTTCCCAGAAAAGGGTGGCTTTGATCATCAACCCCTCATCGGCCCAGAATAAATGGCTGAGGAGCAAGAAGCTCCGGCAATACCTTCACAAAAAGTTCCCCGGCCGCATTTACGACCATGCCCAGGACAAAGCGGGGATGATTGAATTGGTCAAAAAACTCAGCTTGGAGAACGATATTCTGATCGGCTTCGGCGGAGACGGCACGCTGGCCGATATCATGCAGGGAATCTTTGACGCCGGGCGCGAAAACGAAGTGATCCTGGGCATCGTGCCGTTCGGAAGCGGAAACGCTCTCAGAAAATCCCTCCAGATTCCCAAGCAGGTGAGGAAAGCGATCAAAGTCCTGATCAAGGGAGAGCCCAAGCCCATCGATCTCATCGATGTCGGCGGCCGGGTGGCCAGCTTTGTCAGCATCGGCGCGACTGCCAAAGTGACCCATCGAAGATCCCAGCGCAAGATCCCCGGATTGGTCGGCATGCTGTTAGCGGCAGGGATCATGTTCACACACCCGAGAGAAGCGATGGAGATCGAGCTGTTCGACGGGATCGATGACCAGCGACACCGCTTTGACCGAAAAATTTTAAACCTGAAGCTCTTTGACTGCGTCGTGAACAAGACGAACCATTTCGGATACAGCTGGACGGTGGCCCCCAAGGCCAAAATCGACGACGGCTATCTGGACATTACATTGTTCGATATCCGGGCGTACTCTTACCTGCTGTATTTTCCCCTGATCTATCTGGGCCACTACCAGAAGATCCTCAAGCATTTCAAGGCCAAAAGAATCATCGTCCGGGGAAAGGCTCTTCATGTCCAGTACAATGGTGAAGTCCTCGAGACCCGGGACGAAATCGAGTTGAAGGTCCTGCCCAAGGCTCTGAGAGTGATCGGCCCCCGCCGACTGGCCCGAGCCCACTAAGCCCGACCGCGCCGGCCTGAGCTCTTCCGCTCGGGCATGACGATCGCACCCGTCCGAAAATCGCCGAACACCCGGGCTTTGCCCTGAAGGTAGAGAAGCCCGACCAAAGCGCCGGTCGCGGCATCCAGCTCGTGCTCGGAAATCTCCTTGGCAAGCCCTTTCACGCCCAGCCGCATGAGTGCCCGTCTCAGCATTCCATGGTCATGCCGGGCCCGGGGAATCCCCCACACGTCCTGCGCTCCCCCCGGGTAGATCTCGACGACTCGAAAACCGTTCTTCTCCAAGATACCACGGAGTTCGATCCCGCGGACGGTCAGGGCCCGCATGGGACCGAGCGTGATGGGAAAAAAGGGGATTTTTTGCCGGCGGAGTTCCAAGTCGCAGGGGCGATAATGAGCTCCGTTCCTGTCCTCCATAGAGCGCCGTCCCGGAGGCAGATTCAACGGCGCATCGATAGCCACTAGATCGGGCTTCTCCCTGCGAATGAAATCAAGAATGTCGGGGTCTTCAAAGAGGATGGCGGTCGTGGCCTTGAATTCCTTTAAACAGCACACTCCCGTGGGACGGCGGGCGACCCCAGCCAGGTCGATTCCGGCGATAGTGAATTTTTTCACGTAGCTTTTCCCTCCGCTCGAGAAAAACATACTGAAATCCCCGATTTAATGCAAGTCCAGGGTCTGGTATAATCTTCGACGAGAGGTCATCTCATGAAAAAAATAAGCGTCATTCTGGCGGCCATCGTCTTCACGGCCGTCTGCTCACCCCAGTTTCACCTTGATTTTCTGGGAAAATCCGACATCGAGGAAGTCGTCCTCATCCGGAGCGCGGCCAAAGAAAAAATCCTGGTGATCGATGTGGAAGGGACGATCAGCTCGCTCACCGGCACGAGCGCGCTGGCCCGGGAAGGGGACCTCCTGTCCCAGGTCTACTTCAGGCTGGAACGCGCTTCGTTCGACCCCCTGGTCAGGGCCATCATCCTGCGCCTGGAAACCCCGGGCGGAGAAGTCACGGCCAGCGACATCCTTTATCACGAAATCGTCAAATTCAAGGAGAAAACGCGGCGGCCTGTGGTCGGACTGATGATGAGCGTCGCCGCCTCCGGAGGATACTATATCGCTTCGGCGTGCGACACGATTATCGCCCATCCGTCCACGATTACGGGAAGTATCGGCGTGATCTCGATTTTCCCGAGCGTCGAGTCGCTATTCGATAAGATCGGAGTCAGGATGAACATCATCAAATCCGGACGGATGAAGGATGAGGGAAGCCCTTTCCGCTCCATGACCGAGGACGAGAAAAAATCCTTCCAGGCGATCATCGACGAATATTACCAAGACTTCCTGGATGTCATTCTCAAGGGGAGAAAGAACGCCCTGTCCCCCGAAGAGCTGCGGCTGATCGCCGACGGTCGCGTCTACACGGCCCGGCAGGCGCTCAATCTCAAGCTCATCGATGATATCGGCTATTTTGATTCCGCTCTGAAGAAAGCCCTGTCGATGGCCGGGCTCGGGGAAGCGAAAGTCGTCGCTTATACATACTACCCCAAGACCAAGACCAATATTTATGCGGCCGGCCTAAAGCAGACAAAGGTGCTTGAAACAGGCCTGGAGACCTGGCTGCCGACACTCAAGAGCGGCTTTTACTACTTGTGGCTTCCGGAATCCCAAAAATAAAAATCATTGGGGAATTTTCGCCTCGACTTCGAAGAGCGGCGGCGTCAAGATATGCCTCTTGACGGTACACTGGTCCGCCGCTTTAATCACGGCAGTCCTGTATTTTTGGGGAAAACCGGGCGGGAGCATGATCTCGATCGAAATCCGGGCGATCATTTTGGTTTCGGGATTCTTTTCTGTCTTCATCGATAAGGCCAGGCCTTCGGTCGGGATCTGCCGTTCTTGGCAAAACGCCAGGACAAAGTAGCCGGCGCAGGTCGCCAGCGAGGCCAAAAAGAGGTCGAAGGGTGCGGGCGCAGTGTCTGTTCCTCCTTCGTAGGACGGCTGGTCGGTCTGGATCACAAAACCTTTTACCCTGGCATCGACACGCACGCCGCCGGGAAATGAAACCTGAATGACTCGACTCTCCATGACAACGCTCCTTTCACGGGGACACAATACGCTGTCCCTATCTTTTTTATAATAAGATCACAGGATTGTGCCGCCCTATGGTCCATCGGGCCCTTTGGAAAATAGGGCCAGCAGGAAGCTTCGGTCTCTCTCGGTTAGGGCCAGCCGTCCGAATATATCGTGCACGATGTCCGTCACGTGCCGCCTGTTTGTCTTGTGAATGAACCCTTTATCCTCCAGCTTTTTCAGGATGAGTCGGATACCCTCTTCCTGGTTTCTTCGCGTCAACGGCCGAGGACCTCTTCCCTTTTTCTTTTGAGGAGAAATCATAAAAATTTGAAATAGGGTGAGGAGGACGGCCGCGGCCAAGTTGTACGAGGGCTGACGGCGTGCCTGGGGAATCGTGAACAGAAAATTCGCGCGGCGAAGCTCGTCGGAGGTCAACCCCGTCCGCTCGTTTCCGAAGAGGAGCCCGATTTTCGTCCGCGCAGGCAACTCGAACATGTTCTTCACCGCCTCGGGGAGTGCCAGGGCCTGGAAATTTTTTCTCGGTTTGGCCGTAGCGGCATAAACGACTTGAAGGTCGGAAACCGCCTCCCGGAGGTCCGTATACCGCACGGCCCTGTCCAAAATATCCTGGGCATGGACGGCCGTCTTATAGCATCGCGGGTCCAGCCGGGGAATCCCCGCCAAGCGCAGCTCAAGAAACCCGGTCGTCTTCATAGCCCGAGCGACAAATCCGATATTTTCGGGGCTTTCGGGACGGGAGAGGATCACGGAAAACATGAATCCATTATACAAAATTTGGCAAAGGTTGAGGACAGGTTTCGAACAAAAATCCGAGAGAATCCGGAAATATTCTGGTATAATACCCGTAATTTCTGAACAAAGGACATGTCCGATGATCAGCCAAAAGAAACTTGAGCAAATGTTTGTGAAGAATGGGTTTTCCGATTTCCGCTGGATCGACCCGGGAAAAATCGTCGTCTCCCAGTGGGTCAGGATGAAGTGCATGTTCGGGTGCGGCGAATACGGGAGAACCGCCGCCTGTCCTCCCAACACGCCGGGGGTGGCCGAGTGCAAACGGTTTTTCCGGGAATACAGCAAAGCCGTGATCTTCCATTTTGAAAAGAAGGTCCGCAAGCCCGAGGACCGCTTCGCCTGGACATGGAAGATGAACCTGAAACTCCTCAAGCTCGAAAAAGAAGTCTTCCTGTCCGGACAGGAAAGGGCTTTCCTTCTGTTCATGGACAGCTGCAACGTCTGTGCCGAATGCACGGCCAGGCGGGAAAGCTGCAAAGAACCGCGCATGGCCCGCCCCACTGCGGATGCGCTAGCCGTCGATGTCTATTCGACGGTCAGAAGAGTCGGCTATCCCATCCAGGTCCTTTCGGATTACAGCGAGACCATGAACCGCTATGCGTTTTTGCTGATCAAATAGAGCGCCTCGATAAAAATTGGGCACAAGCGCCCCGGAGAGCCTATCCCCTCGGGGAAGATGAAGGATGAAAAGAAGAGACGTCCTGGTCATGATTCCGGCAGCCGTCGCGGGCGCCAAAAGCATCTGGAAAATCGGCGATTCAATCAACTCCGGTCGCCTTCAGAAAAATAAAGCCGGCGTCCCAAAACTCTTGCGCGCGGAAGTCAAAATCCATAACCATCGGCCGGCGCTTTTTCTCAACGGCCGGCCCACGTTCCCCGCCATCTGGTGGGTCTCGGCGCCGACGCCCGACAAATGGGATTTTTCTCGGCAGGCCCGGCGGAGCGCTGAAACCGGCATCCATACCTATGCCTTCGATGTCGGGAAGGGGACGGAGTGGATCGGCCCGAAAACATCGCCCGCCAGCCCGTTCGACTTTTCGACGGTCGAAGCCCGCTTCGGCCGCATTCTCGACGCCGATCCGGATGCCCTGTTTCACCTGCGCATCTACTTGGAGACAGGGCACGGCGACTGGTGGGAAAAAGAATATCCGCAAGAGTGCGAAATCCTTTCGAACGGGAGAAGGAACGGTCAATCCTTCGCATCCCGAGTCTGGCGCGAGCAAGCCAAAGAATTTCTGCGGGCTTACGCCAAGCATTTTGAAAAAATCGGCCTGTCCGAGCGGGTCCTTTCTTACCAGGTCGGCGCGGGCCACACCGGAGAATGGGTCAAGGGCGAAAGCTCCATGCACGCACTGTGCGGCGATTACAGCGATCCCATGCGTCGGCACTTCAGGGACTGGCTCCGTGACGAATATCACAACGACCTATCCGTATTCCGGGCTGCCTGGAACGAGCCAACAATCCATTTTGAGAACGCCGAGGTGCCCTCGGCCGAGGCCCAGCTTCTGGCCAAGCGCTATACGTTCCGGGACCCCCTTGCCGAACAGAATGTCATCGACTATTTTCGCTGCTTAGCCGAACTCTGCGCTGACTGTGTCATCGATCTCTGCCGGGCAGCCAAGGAAGCCGCACAAGGGACCAAGCTGGCCGGCGCGTTTTACGGATATTTGATGGACCTCGCCTGGAACGGCGGCTTCTTCAGAGAACGGCCGGACAGTGATTACTCCACGTATCAGCGGAGCGGGCATCTCGGCCTTCGAAAAGTCCTCGCATCTCCCCATGTCGACTTCCTGGTCAGCCCCTACAGCTACGGCTATCGCGGCATCGGCGGCGACGGGCCGAGCATGCTGCCCTCGGAGTCGGTCAGGCTGCACGGCAAGCTCTGTCTCATCGAAGACGACACGAGGACCCACGTGGACGAAGACGATGTCAACTACGGCCGCGCCAACTCCCTGCGAGAAACGACTGCCCTCTTGAAGCGCAATATGGCCCAGGACCTAACCCACAGCCAGGGCGTCTGGTGGGCATCCTGGAAGGTGGACCCCCTCAAAGAGCCTGCCTTTGCGCCTTTGATCAATTGCTTTCAAGAATTGGGAACGTTTGCCCTCGACCTCGACCTCAGCCCGAGCGCGGACGTCGCGGTCCTCATCGATGACGAAAGTTTCTTTTACGAATCGTGCTCCTATCATTTAGACATTCCTCTCATCTTCCAACAACGGCTCTGGGGGCTTCCGAAAATGGGAGCGCCGTTCGACCTGTATCTGCTTCAGGACTTCGTCGAAGGCAAGCTCAAGGCCTACAAGCTTTATATATTTCTGAACGCCTTCAGGCTCGACGAGAGGCGAAGGGAGGCGATCAAGCGGCACGTCCGGCAGGGGAAACGCGCGGCGCTTTGGGTTTATGCGCCGGGATACATCAACAAGGACAGTTCCTTAAAAAACATCGAAGAGCTGACCGGATTCAGGATGGGCAGGGGCGAACAGCCCTGGGGGCCTTTGGTGCACATCACGGATTTTGCCCATCCCATCACGGCCGGCTTGCCGCAAGATCTTGTCTGGGGGACGAACAACAAGCTGGCGCCCCTCTTTCATGTTGATGACCCGCAGGCAAAAATTCTGGGCCAGGTCGTCTATTCGCAGGGCAACTGCAAGCCCGGGTTTGCCGTCAAGACCTATCCTGAGTGGATTTCCATCTATTGCGCGGCTCCCAATATCCCTGCCTCCGTCTTAAGGAACATCGCCCGGTTCGCCGGAGCGCACATCTACAACGAAGAGGGCGATGTGCTCTATGCCACACCCCAGCTTCTGGGTGTTCACACCGTCTCCGGCGGCAGGCGGAGATTCAAACTGCCGCTGCCTGTCGAGGAAGTCTATGACCTCTTTGAAAGAAAGACCATCGCCCTGAACGTTGGCGAATTCCAGGCGGACCTGACTCCGATGTCCAGCGCGTTGTATTACACGGGCGCCTCGGCCCTTCTTTCGTCCTTGCGTCGTCCGTCTCGGGCATGATAAAGTAGCGACCTTTCAGCCATGAAAGAGAAGATTCTTCTCTCTGCCTCTTTTTTTCATGCCCTGACCGACGCCTCGACGGTCATCATGCCCATGATCTTTCCGGTCCTCTACAATCAGGGCTTCATCATCAGGCACTATTCCCAGATCGGCCTCCTGTCCAACCTTGGGCTGCTGGCTACATTCGTCATCCAGTTTCTCGTCGTCCGAATTTCCTACCGCTATGAGTATCGCAGCCTTCTCTTCTTCAGCCTTACGGGGATCTGTCTTTCGATGTCGCTTGTCCCCTTCAGCCGGTCCTTCGCCGGCCTTCTTTTCTTCTTCCTTCTCTTCCGGCTGTTCACCAGCTTTTATCACCCGGTCATCATCGCCTGGGTCGCCAAATCACAGTCGTCCTCGGGCCAAGCGCTGGACGTCGCCATGGGCATCCAGAGCGGCTCGGGGAACGTGGGCGTTGTGCTTGCGTTTCTCTCTGCCGGCATCCTCATCCAGCGCTGGAATTGGAAACTGCCGCTCTTCGCTTGGAGCCTGTTCGGCCTTCTCTTAGGAACGATTGGCCTGATCGTCCTCCGCGGCGTCTCGTCCCGGAGCGAAAAGCGGCCGTCGCTCAGCGCCGGGTCCTGGCTGCGTTCCTTGGCGGCGATCAAACGCTACGTGCCGGGGTTCTTTTTCGGCGGCATGGGCTGGTCGGTCACGGTCTACTTTGCACCTTCCCTGCTCAACCATAAGTTCCACATCCCCATGGGCCAGACTGGGCTCTATCTCGCCCTGTGGATGGCGATCGGCACAGTCACAGGCTACGGATATGGCGTCTGGAGCCGGCGCTTCGGCCGCAAAGCCGTTTTTCTGACGAGCTTGGCCGGAGGGGTGGTGAGCCTATTCGTCATCGGCTTTGCTCCCCAAAAAGGGTGGGCCGTCGCCGGCTTGTTGGCCTTCGGCGGATTTCTTCTGATGACGTATCCGTCCCTTCATACCTTCGTCGGCTCGACCGTGCCCGCGGCGGGCCAGACCCAGGCCTTCAGTTGGGTGTCCAACATCCAACTCTTATCGGGAGCGGCCATTACGCTCGGGTCGGGATATCTCTCCGATGCGCTGGGCATCCATTTCCCGTTTATCCTGACGGGGATTCTGACGCTGGCTGTTCTTCTTTATTACATCCCACGGGGCCATGAGTTTTTTGGGGGGAAAAGCGGCCCGGCTATCATCCCTGAGCCAACCCCCGACGGTCTTTAAATCCGCACCGAGAACAATTTTGGCTGTCGCCCAGGCCCCGCTCTCAAAGCAAATTTTTTATGTCTATTTGTAAACGGTCTTCCTCAAGGAAAGACCCAATTTGAGAGATTCCATGATGCCGGCATGGAAAGCGGTAAACGAGCGATGCCCGTAGGAGAAGAAAAATATCAACTTGAAGAGCGAGTTGGGCGGCCAATGGATCAATCTCTTGACCAGGGGGAAGAGCAAGGGAAATTTCACGGCGAGATAAAATAGCTTGTGCAAATTCTCCAAGGGCCGCTTGTTTTCTAAACTCATGGGCGATTCTTCAAACATCGTCGGGAGATCGTCGGGATTGAAATCCGCCTGGATGAGTCCCTTTTCCAGGCAATAGTCAAAAAGCTTCGTCCTCGGGTAAGGCTGCACGATCGAACACATCGGAATATCGGTCTTGATGTCGATGTTGAGCTGCACCGTGCCAAGAGCTTCTTTTAAAGTCTCCGTGGGCGCACCCACCATATTATAGGTGCCGAATTTGATTCTGGCTTTTTTCAAAAGCCCGGCGATGCGATAAATATCGTCATTGGTGATGTTTTTTTGAAGGATGCCGTTTCTGACGCGTTCCGACCCGGATTCGATGCCGAAATGAGCCGAGTGACACTTGGCTTCTTTGGCCAGCCGGATGGCCTCTTCATCCAATTCGTCCGCTCTCAATAAGAATGTCCAGGGCAATCCGATCTTCTTTTTATAAAGCTCGACGAACTGTTGGAACCAGCTCTTGCTTAAAGCGAACGAATCATCGGAGAACCTGACCGTCCGACAAGGATAACGGCTGAGAACATCTTGGATTTCCTCGATCACTTTTTCCGGCCTGCGCATCCGGACAAATCGCCCCTGGCCGCGATACATCTCTTGGATCGTATGGTTGTAACAGAACGTGCAATGATGAGGACAACCCCGGCTGGCTAAAAATTTCTTTGTCGAGAGATTTCTTAGAAATGGATATTTATAATAGAGCGCCCGATCGGCGAACGGGATCTCGTCGAGATCGTCGGGAAGGGGTCGGAGTGGATTCTGGTTGTTTTTTGTCCAGATATTCGGGATATGCTCCGTGTCCCCGCCTTTCTCCAAAGCCCTGACCAGATCCAGCATGGCCTGTTCGCCTTCGCCAAGACAAATATAATCCAGATAAGGGGTCTGGATGACTTCTGGAAAAAATGTCGGATGGGGACCGCCCATCACAACCGGGATCCTCAATTTTTCCTTAACTTCCTTGGCCCGATCCAGATACCATTGATGACCCGAGCTCATGCAGGACAAGGCTAGGACTTGGGCCCCTTCGAGCTCATGGAGGTACGTCTTGTTCCTGGGAACGACCAGGTCCACTTGATGCCCGGCCTTCTTCAAGACGGCAGAAATGTACATCGGGCCAAAATATTCAAACATGACATCTTGGAGAAAGACAACTCTCATGGGGTCCGCTCGATTGACGCAGCTCTTGGGAGCCAGCCGGTTCTCAGAGAAACGAAAATTATATGCGGATCCCCCGACGGATGCAACGTCTCCGGAATGACCCGCGGTCCGTCTGGATGGTCTATTGAATATTAAGCCCGGAAAATCTATAATTTTGCACGGCGAAATGGACCGGACAATGACGCGTATCGTTGGAATGGCCTGGGACAACCGGGAAACCGGTTTCTCCGCCGCGACCCCGAATCGATCGAAAGGATGAACATTGACCTGATCGGCCCGTCCTACCCTTTCAGGGGAGGGATCAGTCATTATACAACTCTCCTGTTCAGCCACTTGAAAAAAAAGCACCCGACCAATTTTTATTGTTTCAAAAGACAGTATCCCCGTTTTGCCTTTCCGGGAAAGACGGACAGAGAAGAAAGCCGGTTTGTTCTGAGGGACGAAGATTCCCGGCCCCTCTTGGACGCGCTGAATCCTTGGAGCTGGGTGAAGCTGGCACTTCAGATCATCCGGGACCGGCCCACGCTCACGATTTTCCCGTGGTGGGTGATTTATTGGGCGCCGCCATTTTTAACGATCATCACCCTGGCTAAAAAATTCTCCCCCACCAAAATTGTGTTCCTCTGCCACAACGTGGTCGAGCACGAAGCCCATTTCTTCAAGTCGTTTGTTTCCAAGATAGTCCTCCGCCGGGGAGATTATTTTATCGTTCATTCCACTCAAGAAAAAGAAAATTTACGGCGCCTGATCGGGATGAAAGAGATCGCCGTCGTGCTGCCTCCCCTGTATGATGCTTTGCACGCAGCACCCATTCCCAAAAATTTGGCCAGACAAAAGCTGGGGATTCTCGAAGAAAAAGTCATCCTCTTCTTTGGCATTGTCCGTGAGTACAAGGGCCTGCGGTACCTGATCGAGGCGCTCCCCGCCGTCCTCGAGAGATTCAAGGTCAGGCTGCTCATCGCCGGAGAGTTCTGGGAAGACAAAAAGAAATACCTTCAGCTCATCCGCCAGCGGAAGATCGAGAAACAGGTCAGCCTCATCGATCGCTATATCCCCAATGAGGAGATTCCTTTTTATTTCTATGCCTCCGACCTGGCCGTCTTTCCCTATACCTCGGTGACCGGGAGCGGGGCTCTCCAACTGGCCAAGGGATTCCACATCCCTGCCGTCGTCACAAACATGGGCAGCTTCTTGGAAGTCGTCACCGACAAAAAGACGGGCTTTCATGTTTCCCCCGGCAAGCCGGCAGAGATCGCTGCGGCGGTCATCGATTTTTTTGAAAAATACGACGCGAAAAAGATGAGCCGGGACATTCAAGCCGACAACCAACGATTTTCCTGGGAGAGGCTGATCGGGGCCATCGAGAATTTCGTTCCAGGACAGGGCCGATGACCGGATCGTTCCGAGCGGCAGATCCTGCGGCTTGACCGCCATGGGAAAAAACACGCTCTATATGATTTTCGCCCAAATCCTTTTCATTGCCTCGGGCTATGGGATCCATGTCGGAATCGGAAGGATCCTCGGCCCCGAGCGGTATGGGGAATTTGGCGTGATCCTATCGCTGCTAGCCGTGCTCGAGATTTTCCTGGTCTCGGGCCTCTGCGATAGCGTCACGAAATTCACCGCAGAATACCCAGAGCGGTCGTCTGCCATCAGAAAACAGGGGCTGAAAATCGAGGCCATCGCCGGCTGTCTTGTTTTTCTCTTCGTTTTTTTGGCGTCCCAGCCGATCGCCGCCGCCTTCCACAACGTCCACCTCAGTCAACCGCTCCGCCTGTCCGCGTTCCTTGTTCCGCTGATTGCCCTGTATTCGGTCTACCTGGGAAGCCTGGGCGGACAGGGAATGTTCGGCAAACGGGCGATCGCCATGAGTGTCCAATCGCTCTCAAAGGTCGGCGGCGTCTTTGTCTTCATTCTCCTGGGCTTCGGAATTCAAGGAGCGGTCGGCGGCTACGTCCTGGCCTATGGTCTGGCGCTCTTGACGGCATTTTTATTCGCTAGGAAGGGGCCGCCGGAATCTCCGACGTTTTCCTCGGCCAGGCTGATCTCATTCGCGGTGCCGCTCATCTTTTTTTCAGGGGCGGTGTCTCTGCTTATGAATCTGGACATGATTTTTGTGAAATCTCTGATTCAAGAAAGCCCCTCCGCCGGGTTCTACACCGCGGCCGTGGCTTTGACCAGGGCTCCCTTTCAGATTTTTTCTGCCTTTGCCATCACCATGCTCCCCGCCATTTCCAGATCGACCGCATCCCGGAATCTTTCCCAGGGCTCGGGATATATTCTCAAGTCGGTCAAGGCGATTCTGGTCCTGCTCGCTCCCGTCGCTTTTTTTGTCGCCGGCTCCTCGGGAGAAATCATCCGGCTGATTTATTCCTCAAAGTATCTTGCCGCGGCCCGGCCTCTCGGCGTCCTCGTTTTCGGAATCACTTTCCTCAGTCTATTTTCGCTCCTGGCCGCCGTGATCACGGGAAGCGGAAGGCCAAGAATTCCCATGGCGGTTGCCTGTTCCCTCGTCCCGCTTGATTTGGTGTTGAATGTCCTTTTAATTCCTCGATTTGGCTTGGAGGGGGCCGCCGCAGCCACGACACTGACCTGTCTGACCGGTTTGGTCATCCATGCCCTCTACGTGAAAAGAAAATTCGGAGTTCTCGTGAGCTTCAGCGCCTTCTCCAAAATCCTGCTGTGCTCTTGTCTTCTCTATCTGGTCCCTCGCGTCTGGCTCATCAGGGGCTGGGGCTTTATCCCTTACGCGCTGGCCCTCTTCACGTTATATTTTCTCTTTTTAACACTCCTCAAAGTCATCGGCAAGGAAGAGTTCCATCTCGTAAGAGGTCTTTGCCAAAACTTGGTCAAAACGAATCCCTGATCTCGATCTGGCCGCCCTCCGCTTGTCCCTCGGGTCCGGGAATGTTAAAATAGAGCGAAGGCGCACCGTTCGCATGGGTATCTCTGAGGATAAAACATGAAACTGATCATCCAAATCCCCTGCTTCAACGAAGAAAACAACTTGCCCTCGACTTTTCAAGACCTGCCGAAAAAGATTGAGGGTATTGACACAATCGAAACCCTGATCATTGATGACGGCAGCACAGACAGGACGGCGGATGTCGCCCGGAAGATGGGCGTCGACCATATTCTCATATTCAACAGGCATAAAGGCCTGGCCCGTGCTTTTTCAGCGGGGATCGAAAAATGTCTTGAGTTGGGCGCGGACGTGATTGTCAACACGGACGGGGACAATCAATACGCGGGGCGGGACATCGGAAAACTCGTCAAGCCCATCCTCGAGGGGAAGGCCGATGTTGTGGTCGGGACCCGGCCCCTGGCGACCACTAAGCAATTTTCATGGTTCAAGAAAATGCTGCTGAGGCGGGGGAGCGCGGTCATCCGGGTGCTTTCCCAGACGGCCGTCGAGGACACGGTCAGCGGCTTCCGGGCCTTCTCGAGAGACGCGGCCATCCGCATCAACATCCTCACCGAGTATTCCTATACGGTCGAGAACCTCATCCAGCTCGGCCATCAGAAGATGCAGGTTCTATCCGTCCCCATCCAGACAAACGAGCAGACCAGAAAATCCCGGCTGGTCAAAAGTGTTCCTCATTTTGTCGGCCAGCAATTTGCGACCCTGGTCAGGGTTTATGCCTCCTACAAGGCTCTCAAGGTCTTTACCATCCTGGGCCTTTTCTTCATCCTGCCGGGATTGTTCGGCTTCCTGCGATTTCTCTATTTTTATTTGATCCGGGGCGGACAAGGACACATTCAGTCGCTTATTTTCTCGACGGTATTTCTGTTGGTGGGATTCCTGATCGTTATCTTCGGCATCTTGGCGGATCTCATCGGGACCAATCGGAAATTAACGGAAAAGGCCTTGTACAAAATAAAGAAATTGGAGCTGGAGAATCTCAACCGGAAAAAGAATGACGATTGAGGAAGGGCTCTCTGAAAGCTAAAAGGGGCGTCTGTTTATTTGTCTGGGAGGTGCTTTCTCTAGCCGCTTTTCTCTGGCATGTCTTTCTCCCCGAGCCGTTCCGCCGGAAAGGCACATCTCTGGGGTTGTCATTCCTGGTTTTGATTGCCTTGATGATGGTCCTGGGCTTGGGCCTGTTTAAGATTCTTAACGCGTACGCCTCCTCCCTGTCATTAAAAACTCAAGAGCCCGGCCCCAATCTCCTCCGGTCGATCATCCTCACCTTCGCCCCGTTCCTGCTTCTTTTCCTCATTTTTCTGCAATATTTTTTCGTCCTGAGAGACATCCGGCCTCTCCTCTTCCCCGTGTCTCTTGCGGGGTCCGGCTACCTCCATCTGCTTTTTCTGGCCCGGCTCAAGAGGGCCTATCTCCGCCAGATTTTTCCGGGCAAAGGATGGGACACTCTCCCTCTCCATCGTCTCAGCCCGAAACAAACAGCCTGGATGCTGTTCGGCCTGGCCCTCCTCGTCTATGCCTTCCTCCTTTCGGGGTTGGTCGTTCCCGCCCAGCCCCTGACAGGGGATGAACCCCATTACCTGCTCATCACCAAAAGCCTTATCCAAGACGGAGACATCAATCTCCGCAATAATTATCAAAATAAGGATTATTTGGAATTCTATCCGGGTCCTCTCAACGTCCACGCGTTTCCCGGCAAGAAAGGCCGGGAATTCCTTTATTCCCAGCATTTTCCAGGGCTCTCCGTGCTGCTTCTTCCCTTTTTTATTCTTGGAGAAAAGACGGGGTTGCTCGTCTTCATGACTCGATTCCCAATTTCTGTCTTGACGGCCCTTCTGGGCGCTCTCTTCTTTTTGTTTGCCTGGGATCTGACAAGAAACAGAACAACGTCGGTCATAGCCTGGTTCCTGTTTAGCTTTACCGCTCCCATTCTTTTCTACTCCCAGCTTATCTATTCGGAGGTGCCTGTCTCGTTGATCTTCCTCTTCATTTCGTATACCGTCCTTTACAAAAAAAACATCTCCTCCTCGACTCTCTTGCTCTCAGGAATCCTGATTGCCCTCGTTCCCTGGTTCGGCATAAAGTTTATCGTTCTCGATGCCGCCGTTTTTCTCATGATCTCTCTGTCCCTGCTGAAATCTCCCCAGAAAAGCCTTAAAAAGGTCTTGTTTTTTTTGGCACCCTTGCTCGTCTCCTTTGGTTTATTTCTTTTTTTTCTCTGGTCCCTGTATGGAAAATTTTCGCCGACGTCGGTCTATCAATGGCCTCCGCCCTCTTTCTTTTTCAAATGGAATATGTTTGATATCGGTCGGCGGCTCATCGGATATTTCGTAGACCAAAGGACCGGAATCTTTGTCCATTCGCCCGTCCTCATTTTGCTCATCCCGGGAATTCTCCTAATGATCAAAAGACTGAGAAAGGATGCCATCCCTTTTCTCTTCCTGAGCGGGCTGTGGTGGGTTTTCCTGGCAACGAGCAGCGATTATTGGGGAGGATTTTCTCCCCCGGGAAGACCGCTCCTTGCTGTCCAGTGGGTCCTGGCGCTTTATGTCCTGGCCGCTCTCACCTGGGGTCAGGGGAAAATGCCCCTTATTCTCCGCCGGATTCTGATCTTCCTAAGCGTCGTCGCCGCTTTGATCTGCCTGCAGAACCCGAGGCTGCTGTATCACGAAAACCTGGCAGGGATTCCTGGAGAGCAGGGGCTCTACAGCAATTTTTTGACTTCCTTCAGCAACAGTCTGATCGATTGGACCAAGTTTGTTCCCTCTTTGTCCAATACGAATACGGTTTACCGCCGCTGGCTTCCCCTGATTTTCTGGATTCCGGCCATCCTGGTCCTGACATTCATTTTTCTGAAAAAGGAAAAAGCTAGAACCCGTAAACCTTCTTTCTCCCTCGCCTTTCACCTTGCCTATGTCCTTACCCTCTGCGCCGTGTTCATGGGCCACGCGTTCTGGGATGTTCATCCGGACCGAGCATTTATCTTCGAGGACAAAGGATACACGCTCCTCTTTCAAGACGAAAATCATTTCGGCAAGGAGTTGGATGGCTTCTGGACGAAAGGAGATAGCAAAACCGTTTTATTCATTCAGGTCCCAAACCGCCTGTCTGAGATCTCGCTGAGCTTTTCCAGCCCTGTTCCAGGGGGGATCGCTGCCCGGGTGGGCGGAGAAAAAATGGCCGCAGTCCTGGAAAAAAAGACTGGCCTGGCGACAAAAATAAGAATTCCCTCGCCTGTCGGATTCCCCTGGAAAGGGGGCTATCTCTATCTTATTCAAGTCCATGCCGATCAGGGTTTCACCCCTTCCAAGCTTGATGGCCGCAGCACGGACGGAAGATCTCTTGGCGTGTTTGTCACGATCGAGGTCCATCCACCAGGGGTTTAGAAGGTCAACTTCCCCGCCCGGGTGACGTCCCTTACCCGAGATAGGGGCCCTTGACAGGGATGCTCACAAGACGGCATAATTCCTTTGGGTAATCGATAAATGCAAAGCCGGCTTGATAAAAGCAATGCCCTTTATCCCTTTCATAACAAGCAAATTCCATTTCATAAAAACAGGCTGCAAAAATTTTTATTTGATGGAACCAGCCGGCTCACGGACCATTTCCCGAGAGCGGGCGCTCGTTTCTTGGATTTGACTTTCCGGCCTTTGGTCACCAGCCCCCTTCTGTTGACGTTCTTCACTCACCATAATCAGAGGGTGGTGCGGAGTCTCAAGGCCTTTCGCCGTTTTCTCGTCATTTCCGATATCCATATCGGCGATGCGGTTATGACCCAAGCTTCTATCTCCGCCGTGCGAGATTTATTCCCCGATGCCCATGTGGATTACGTTATCAACAAAGCGGCTCGCCCCTTGATCGAGGGTAATCCTGAGGTGACCCGCGTGCTGCCTTTCTTCACGGGAGGATTCTTCCCTTCCGCAGCTGACCTCGCGGAGCTAAGTGATCTGGTTAAAAGAGAGCCGTATGATCTGTGCTTGAATTTTTCTCCCTTCATCAAGGACAAAGACATCGTGGCGGACGGGCATGGGATTCTCAATATTTTGACCCACTCCCCGGTCATCATAGGCAATGAAAAGGCCACCGTCCGGATCAATCATTTTATCTATCATGATTACAGGTTCACGCGGGACCTGCTTTCCATCGTGGCCCAACCTGTGAGAAAAGAAGCCTTCCGGGGCGTCCGTCTCACCCTTACCGATTCGGCCATCGAGCGGGCCTGGCGGTTTGCCTCGGATGCGGGTTTGTCGGCCGCGATGCCCACGGTCTTCTATAACCCGGATGGCGCTTCCCGCTTTACTCGTATGCCGTTCGAGAAACAGGCCGACCTGCTGGCCCGGCTGGCGCGCCTTGAGGCATTGATCCTGTTGGGCGCGGGCCACTCCGAGGCCGGCATCGGAGAGCGGCTGAAAGCTTCGCTGCCCGTGCTTTTTCGCTCCAAAGTGAAAATCATCCCTTCCGACATGCCTCTAGAGGTCTTTTCGGCTCTCATTGATTTCAGTGACGTATTTATCTCCGGCGACACCGGCCCTTTACATTTAGCTGCAGCCCGGCGATATTCCCGCTCGGGACGGTTCGTGTTCCGCAACCGCACGGCCGTGCTGTCCCTTTTCGGCGCCACGCCCGCCCGTATGTCGGGATACGATTCCTTCCAGGCGGGCTACCTTCCGGCCAACCAGGATGCCCCATCCTGGTCCTATACGTCCGGAAGCCCCTGCCGTAACATTACTTGCCTGAATAAAATGTTTAAGACGTGCCGCTCCGTCCGCTGCTTTGAAGAGGTGGACGTACAGGGCCTGGCACAAGTGGTTACGTCCTACCTAGAAGGCCTAACCCATCCACCCGACGTACGAAAAGAGCAGGGCACGGTCTAATGGATCGCCTCTATCTCTTCCTGTTGGCAATGGGGATGGGCTTCTTCGCGGCTATTCCCATCGGCGCCTCCCAAATCGAAGTGGCCAAAAGGGCGATCCACGGACATTTGTTGCCCGCCTGGATGGTCGTCCTTGGGTCCGTCTCCTCCGATGTCATGTACGGAATCGTCGCCCTCTTCGGCATCGCCCCCCTCCTGGAAGTTCCGGCAGTTATGGCCTCCTTCAATGCCGTAGGAGCCGTCATTCTGTGGTTTCTAGCCTACCGGACGCTCAAAGAGAGCCAAAAGCCCCACGAGTTGAGATTGGAGCAGTCTTCGCTCAAGAGCAAGCACTGGGCGTACATAACGGGATTCTCCCTGGCGTTTGCCAATCCGCCCATGATCCTTTCATGGCTGTACGGCGCGGCCCTGGCCAAGCATTTCGGATTGGCGAATCCCTTCTCGCCTGCTCAGAAAGTCCTTTTCATCGCGGGAGGAGCGTTGGGGCTCGGCGGCTATCTGGGTTCGCTGGCAGTTGTGATGCACCGCATCAAACATTTCATCCCGATGAAAGCTTTGTCAAAAGTGTATTTCTGGTTGGGGATCGGCCTGTTTTTTCTTTCGTTTTACTTCGTTTATCATGCTCTAAAACTTTTTTCAAAAACGACTTTTTAAGGCTTTTTAAAGCTGTTGACAGGAACTCTCCGCTTGCGATAGATTCGTTGGAAAGGTCATTTTTTTTATCGGAGTGTGCATCATGGAGAACATCAAACGCTTATCCCGTCGCTCGGCGCTCCGCACGATAGGCTCGATCGGAGCGGCATCCGCGCTGGGAGCGGCGCTCGCTCCCTCCCGCGCTTTCGGCGGCGTCCGCAAAGCCGACGCCTTCGCTCTGGTCGGAGACCGCTGGCACAATTTTGACTACATCCGCACCGCTCTGACCAGGACTCTGGTCAAGGAATCGGCCATCACCATCACCTTCACACCGGACAATGCCCTGCTGACCCGCGAAACCCTTGCGACTCATCGGCTTCTCATCATGCTCTGCGACGGTCTGGCATTCCCCGGTGGTTATTCGACCCCTTATCCCTTTTTCGATCCGGAGAAAATGAAGATTGTCAGCGATCCGCCCCTGTCCGGATTCGATGAGAAGGCCGATCTGTGGCTGACGCCTGAACAGGGAAAAGCCATCCGCCAGTTTGTGGAATCGGGCGGCTCGGCCTGGTTTTTCCATAATGCCAGCTACATCTCCGGCGCCAACGCCGACTTCCGCCACGTGGAAGGGGCTCTCTTCACCGGCCATACGGCGTTTCGTCCTTACAAAATGAAGATCGCAAACCGGGATCATCCCATCACCCGGGGGGTGAATGATTTCGTGGTGACCGAAGAACAACACTACCTGCTGTTTGACAAAGACGCCAAATCCGTGCTGGTCCGGAGCGTGAACGAGGAGGGGCTGGAATACACGACCGCCAAGTACGGGAACCAGGGCGCCTCCTGCGAGGCTTGTTGGGCCTACGATTGCGGCAAAGGTCGGGTCTGCTTCATGGCGCCCGGCCACACCATCGCCAGCTTCTGGAACCCGGAGTATGTGAAACTTCAGAAGAATGCCCTCAAGTGGCTTTTGAGGGAAGCCTGATAGGGCGGGAAAATCTAAAAGAGCGATTCTGTCCAGGGAATATTATTTAGGTCTGGCCGCCCGCCAGCCCGCCCCAAGCTGGCGCGCCAATTGTTGGACAAGCTCCTGATGGTCGGGCGCATCGGCGACATTCACGTTCTCCATGGGGTCAGTCTCATGGTCGTAGAGTTCGACAGCCCCCAAGCGGCCGTCAATCCAATCCCGCCACTCGATATAATGGTACCGCTCGGTTTGTATCGAGCGCCCCATAAATCGATAGGTGAAGCCCCTGGCGAATTGACTGAAAGCGGCGCTTTTCCATAGACGTCTGGGATCCTGGAAGAGCGGCACCATGCTTGTCCCTTCCAGGTTCGGGGGCGGCTTTAAGCCGGCCAGTTCGCACAGAGTGGGGAAGAGATCCACCTGTTCGACCAGAGCCGAAGTGGATTCTCCTCTATGCGCCTGGCCGGGAATGGATATCATCAGAGTGCAGCGGTTGTCGATCTCATAATTCGTCTGCTTGCCCCAACTGCCGTGTTCGCCCAGTTTCCAGCCGTGATCACTCCAGAGGACGATGATGGTATTTTCCCGCAAACCGAGGCGGTCGAGGGCGTTCAGCACGCATCCGATTTGAGCATCCACATAACTGACACAGGCATAATAGCCATGTTTAAGCAGCCGCGCCTGGGATTCGCTGAGCTGTCCCTCGGCGGGATTCGGGACCTGAACAAAATCCTCGTGGCAGGCGAGCTCGGTCAGGCTGTTGATGGCAAAAACCGGCGCGCCCTTCGGTAAAAAACCATTCTTCGCGAGCGGAATATCTTCGCGTTTATACAGGTCCCAATATCGCTTGGGAGCGACGAAGGGAAGATGAGGTTTGGCAAACCCAATTGCCAGGAAAAACGGCTGCTTCGCACTCAGCTCCGCCAGGGTCGAAACGGCCACCTCCGCCGCCGCTCCATCCCAATAAAGGTTGTCGGGCGCGTCGAAGGCCTCCGTGGCCGGTCCGCGCAAATACGTGTCGATCCAGGCTTCGGAATAGCCCTGCTTTCTCGCCGCGGCTTCTCGGTTCTGCTGCCTGGCCCTTGTTTCGGGAGCCAGGTAATGATACAGGACCGGGACACGGGGCTCAGGCCGGCTCCAGGAAATCGGATCCGGGAGCGTGCCATGAAAGATCTTGCCGATCCCGACGCTCTCATATCCGGAGTTTTTGAAAAGCTGGGGCAATGTCACGAGATCGGGGTGGATCTTGCGGAAGTGCGTTTCCAGGTCATAGATCCGCAGGCTGTCGGGCCGCATTCCCGTCAATAAGCTGGATCGGGCCGGGTTGCACATCGCCGCCTGACAATAGGCGCGCGTAAAGACCAGCCCCTGCCGGGCGAGCCGGTCGATATTCGGGCTTTTAACCAAGTCCGAGCCGTAGCAGCCCAGTTCCGGCCGAAGGTCATCCACGCCGATAAACAGGATATTGGGGCGCTCGTCTTTTTGGCGAGAAAAGGAAAACAGAGGAGAAATCGGGAGCAATCCGGCGGCCGCTACGACACCGGTCAGCTTGAGAAAATGTCTCCGGTCCAGGCTCTTTGTCATCTTTCCATCTAGGATCTCATGCCTGCACACACGAAGGCCACGCCATCTTGACATAAAATCCAATATGAGTCCGGATTCCGGAAGAATGCGTGCCGAATATTAAAGAAGTCTCCCCCGATTGTCAAGGTGGAGGCTCGACGCCGAGCGGGCGGGAAGAAATTATGAAAATCGACGTCTAAAGAGTGAGGAAATAAATGTACGCTTCCATAAAAAGGCCGGCTCATTATCTGGCCCAGCTCTTCTGTCTGCTGGTTCTTGCGATTCCCGTCATGGCCTCCCCTTCTCTTCCTAAGGATACAAACGTTCTTTTGATCACGATCGACACTCTTCGTTTTGACCACCTTTCGATCTTTTCGGACAAATATGTCAAAACGCCTCACATCGATGATTTAGCCCGTCGGTCCGCCATTTTCACGAAGGCCTACGCCCACAATCCGTTGACCCGCCCGTCCCATACCAATATCCTGACCGGCACGACTCCGCTCTATCATGGGGTGAGCGATAACCCAGGCTTTAAGCTCGAAAGCCGGTATTTGACGCTCGCGGAATACCTCCGGGACAGACACTATCGGACGGGCGCCTTCATCGGTGCGTTTGTCCTCGATTCCCGATTCGGTCTAAATAAGGGGTTCGACCTTTACAATGACGACAACGGCGAACAAGGTGTCGGCCAGTTCGGCTTCGTGGAACGAACGGCCGATCGCGTGATTCAGCCGGCCATGGAATGGATCGCCGGCCAGAAAGAGAAGTGGTTCTGCTGGATCCATCTCTTCGACCCTCATGACCCCTACACCCCGCCGGAGCCGTTCAAGCATGAGTACAAAAATGATCCCTATTCGGGGGAGGTCGCCTTCGTCGATGCCCAGCTCGGCAACCTCTTTGACTTTCTCAAGAAAAGAGGATCTCTCGAGAACACCATCATCATCCTCACCGCAGACCACGGCGAGGCCCTCGGAGAAAAGGAAGAAAGCCGTCACGGCTTTTTTGCCTACGATAACACTCTCCATGTTCCGCTGATTCTGTATTATCCTGGAGCCGCAGCCAAGGCCGTCCGGGAAAACGCCTGTCACATCGATATTTTTCCCACCGTCTGCGACCTGCTCGATCTCCCCATTCCCTCCCATCTCCAGGGCGAATCGCTCCTGCCGCTCATTGAAGGAAAGGAGCGCCAAAAGAAACTGATCTATTTCGAATCCATGTCCCCTCACCTTTCATTGGATGCCGCCCCTCTCTCGGGGTTCATCCAAGGGAATCTGAAGTTCATCGACCTGCCTCTTAAGGAAGTCTATGACCTGAGCGCCGACCCCCAGGAAGAAAACAACCTGGCTCCGACCGCTGACATTCCCCAGCTGGTCAAAAATCTGGAGACATTGAAAAAGAATCTGAAGGGAAAAGGGACGACGCAGGATTTGGAGGGCAAAGGCTCGGAGATCCGGCCTCTCCTCCAGAGCCTGGGCTATATTTCGGGCACCCCGACGAAGAAAAAAAGCTACGGCATCCAGGACGACCCCAAATCGCTCCTCCCCCTCATCGTCCATTTGCGCCTGGCGGTTGAAGAGTTCCAATCCGGCAAGACCGAATCGGCCTTAAAAAAGTTCAACAATGTCATCCGCATCCGGCCTACGTATGTCAGCGCCTACTCCGACCTGGCCAATGCCTACTATAACCTGGGCAGGGCCGATGAAGCCGTCACCACCCTGAAGGACGGGTTGACCAAGAATCCCGACAACCTCCATCTAATGGCCAGATTGGGAATCATGATGGTCATGGCCAAAAAATATGAGGAAGCCATCAATCCTCTTGAATATTCCGCAAAAAAAGATAAAACCAATCCCGATTATTTCAATTATCTGGGAATGGCCTACCTGGGGTCCGGCAATCTCAAGCTTGCCGAAGAAAAATTCGAGCAGGCCCTTGACCTCGACCCGAAACTGATCGCCGCTTTCAATAACCTCGGCTATTTGAACCTGGCGTTTTATGTCAAGATACAAGAAGAGAAATATCTCGACGCGGCCATCCAGAATTTCGACAAGGCCCTGGGCTACGACCCCGTGCTAGAATCCGCGAAAAAGGGAAAAGAGGCCGCGGTCAATTACAAAAATCAGCTGCCCCCCATCGAAAAGAAATAAGAGCTCGCTATCTATTTCGAATCAGACATTTAACAGCGTCCACCCCTTTTCTTTTTTTTCTTGAAAACATTTTTTAGCTCTGCTACTCTAGGTAAGATTTTCATGGACATTTTTGACGTTCATAAACACGGGACCTAACGAAGGAGCCTTTCATGAAGCAAAAAAGAGCCGCTCGTCCGTTCGTCATGACCCTGCTCGTTCTGCTGAGTGTCTTTGTTCGAGACGGCTTCGGCCAATCCTCCTTAAAAATCTTGCTTTCCAATGACGACGGAATCGATGCTCCCGGCCTGGCGGCCCTTTTCGATAAACTGGCTCCGCTCGGATCGGTGACCGTCGCCGCTTCCGTAAAAAACCAGAGCGGCGTGAGCCACTCGGTCGCTCCTGATGGACCCATCTGGGTGAGTGAGATGGAGAAAAAAGGGCATAAATGGTACGCGATCGAAGCGCCTCCCGCGACCTGCGTGCGTCTCGCCCTGGAATCGTTGCTCCCCGAGAAGCCCGATATCGTCATCGCCGGTATCAATAAGGGGGATAATACGGGCGTGGTCACTTTCTTCTCCGCCACCGTCGCCTGCGCCCGTGAAGCGGCTTTTGCCGGTCTGCCCGCGATCGCCGTCCACTTGGAGAGAAGCGAGGTCATGGATTATGAGGGAGCGGCCTCTTTTATCGCCGAGCTCGTCCAGGAGATCCAGAAGAAGGAGCTAAAATCAAGAGTCTTCCTCAACATCACCATTCCCTCCCTGCCCAAAGACCGAATGAGGGGAGTGTTGATTACGAAGCAGGATACAAGAGCCACACAGGAATTCTACGAAAAAAAAATCGACCCCTCGGGAAAGATATATTTTCTGCGCAGCTTCAAACGCCTCGACCCCGCCGGAGAAAAAACAGATATTTGGGCTTTGCGAAACGGCTATATCTCGATCACGCCTCTACAATTCGACCAGACAGACTATGCCGCGCTGAAAGCTCTGGAGTTGTGGGCCGCCGCGAAACGGAAAAAATGATTCTCATCCCCTGCTTTTAGTACAGCCCGGTGCTGCCGAAGCCGCCTTCACCGCGCGAGGTGTCGTCGAGCTCTTGAGCTTCCACGACTGTGACCTCCATGATCGGCTGGATGAGCATCTGGGCGATCTTCATTCCCGACTCGATCGCAAAAGGCTTGCCGCCCAAGTTGACCATCACCACCCGGACCTCGCCCCTGTAGCCCGCATCGACCACTCCGGCCAAGCGATGGACGCCCTTGAGCGAAATCCCGCTTTTGTCCCAGATGAGACCGACAAAGCCGCGCGGAATGGCCACTTTGATCCCGGTCGGAACGGCCTTGACCTCTCCCGGCCCCAGGACGCAATCGACGCAGGAAAACAAATCGAGCCCGGCATCCGCCTTATGCCCGTAGGAAGGAAGCTTGGCGCTGTCGTGAATTCTCTTGATTTTAAGCTCCATGGTCAGACTCCCTCGATCCGGACCTCCCCGAAATGCGGCCGGGCCAGCTCTGCCAGAGCGTAGAGTTCTTCGCGGCCAAAAGGCCGGATCTTCTCAAAGTCGCCGTCGATCGTGTTGACGGGCGCGAATTGCTGGATCTGAAAGACGGTCGAGCCGCCGAGCCAGCGAGAAATTTTGAGAATATCCTCTTCCCCGACAAGCCCGGGAACGACCGTCGTCCGGAACATATAATTCAATCCGGAGGCGCGGATGATCTCTGCGCTGCGGGCCACTTCTTCGGGCCTCACTTTGGACCTGGTTACGTCCTGATAGCGCTCCAGCGGCGCTTTGACATCCATGGCCACCCAGTCCACGAGCTTGGCCTCGATCAGCGCTTCTAGTTTTTTCGGGTAAGAGCCGTTGGTATCCAGCTTGACAAGAAGGTTCCTCTCCTTGATCACCGACAGGAGCTCCTCCAATCCGGACTCTAGAAGCGGCTCGCCACCCGAGAGGCAAACCCCCTCCAGCCAGTTCTTCCTCGAATCCAGATAGGCCAGAAAAAAATCCATGGGAATCGTGGCATAGGTGTCCGGCCTCAAGACCAAGCCCGAATTATGGCAGTAGGGACAGCGGAAATTGCAGCCCGGAAGAAACACCGTCGAGGACAAGTAGCCGGGAAAGTCCTTGGGGGCGAACTTCTCTAACCCCTTGATTTCAACCACTCTTGGACCTCCTGGCGGGTGTTCATGACAGCGACCACCTGTCCGTTTTCGTGGAGGACCAGAGTGGGGAGAATGATCGAGCCCTTGTCATCGCGCTTGATCTGGCCCAAGAATTCCCGGATTCTCAGCCGCCCTTCTTTTTCTTCGACCTTGTATTCCCGCGCAGGAATGGTCGCCTCCCGAAGGGTGGCCTTCATGTCTTCGCATTTCTGGCAGTTCGGGTAGGTGAACAGAAGATAATCCATCGCTCAGCCGATTCTGGTGTACGGCGTGCGGTCCTGGAATTCCTGCTGCTTTCCGTCGTTCCAAGTCCGCACCGGCCGCAGATATCCGACGATCCGGGAATAGACTTCGGTCTCCGTCCCGCAATCGGGGCAAATCTTGTGCTGGCCCTTGAGGTAGCCGTGGTTCGCGCAGACGCTGAACGTGGGCGTGACGCTGAAATACGGGATCTTGGTTTGGGCGACCTTCTGGACGAGCTTGCGGCAAGTGACGGGGTCGATGGCTTCGGGCAGGAAGGTATGGAAGATCGTGCCTCCTGTGTATAAACTCTGGATATCCTCCTGGTGCTGGAGGGCTTCAAAGACGTCGCGCGTCGCATCCACATTGAGTTGGGTCGAGTTGGTGAGGTAGGGAAATCGATCCGTGCCCGAGGTCATGATGGTCCGGAACTTCTCTTTGTCGAGCCGGGCTAGGCGGTAGGACGTGGATTCGGCCGGCGTCGCCTCCAGGTTATAGAGATTGCCCGTTTCGTCCTGGTACTGCTTCAGGACGCCCCGCATGAAATTCAAGATATCGACGGCGAACTCCTTTCCTTCGGGCGTGCCGATGCCTTTGCCCAGCAAATTCAGGCAAGCCTCGTGCATGCCGCAGACGCCGATGGTCGAGAAGTGATTGTTGAAGTGGCCGAGATAGACCTGGGTGTAGGGCATGATCCCCTTGGCCAGCATGCTGTTGACTATTTCGCGCTTGGTCTCGAGCGACTCTTTGGCCATGTCCATCAATTCCCGGAGCCGCGCCTTGAACTCATCCGCGGTCTTGCTCATATATCCGATCCGATTGAAATTGATCGTCACGACGCCGATCGAGCCTGTCGAATCGCCAGGGCCCCAGATGCTGCCGGGCCGCCGCATCAATTCCCTCTGATCCAGGTTCAGCCGGCAGCACATGGCCCGGATGTCGCCCGGGTTCATATGGGTGCCGATGTAGTTCTGAAAATAGGGAATACCGTACTTGGCCGTGGCTTCAAAGAGGAGCCGGGCGTTCGGCGATTCCCAGTCAAAATCCAGGGTCAGGTTATAGGTCGGGATGGGAAATGTGAACACGCGACCCTGGTGATCCCCTTCGATCATGAGCTCGAGGAAAGAGCGATTGATCATGTCCACCTCGCCCTGGTATTCACCATAGGTCGATTCAAGCTCTTGGCCGCCGACTACGACGCGCTTGTCTTTCATGTCGTCGGGAATGGTCCAATCGAAGGTGAGATTGGAGAAGGGCGTCTGCCAGCCCCACCGCGAAGGCACATTGAGCCCAAAGATGAGTTTCTGGATGTCCTGCTTGACCCTATCATAATCGAGCTTGTCGTGCCGGACAAAAGGCGCCAGCAACGTATCGACGCTGGAGAAGGCTTGGGCCCCGGCGAATTCCCCCTGCATGGTCCCGATATAATTGACCATGTGCAGCGTGGCCGTTTCCAAGTGCCTGGCCGGCGCCGAATGGACCTGGTTCGGGACATGGCCGAAACCTTTCCGGAGCAATGTCTCGAGCGACCAGCCGGCGCAATAGCCGACGATGGGATAGGACAGGTCATGGAGGTGGAAGTCGCCTTCCTGGTGGGCCTTTTTGACTCTTTCCGAATAGATCTGGTTGAGGGCAAAATTCGATAACACTTCCCCCGAGACCCTGGCATTCAGCCCCGAAAAGCTCATGACGCCCTCGTTGCTGTTCTCCCGGATCTTCCAGTCCATATCGCTGATGTAATCTTTGATCAAACGCTCCAGGTTCAGCCCGGTCTTTTTGGCTTCCCGTATTTCCTTGTGCCTTTCCCGGTAAAGAATGTACGACTTGGCCACATCATGGTAGCCCCTCTTCATCAGGACCATTTCCACGATATCCTGGATCTGCTCGACGGCAGGAATGGTGTATCCGCCGAATCTATCCTCTAGGACGAAGGTCACGATATCGGAAATGGTTTTCGCGTCTCCGTTCTCGATGACGCTCTGAGAACCCATGGCCTTGGCCACGGCGTTCGTAATCTTGTCCTGGGTAAAATCGACAATGGTTCCATCGCGTTTTTTGATTCTGGAAATGACTCTTGAATTCACTGGGCGCCTCCCTTCCTTCCTATCGAAATAGCGAAAAATCTAATAAAAATACACCAAAAAGCCCTTCACTGACTGCCATATATTGTGGAACTTTAAGCTTATAAATACAATATCTTGTATCTACATCAGGCAATTTATCTATTTTTCGAGGTGCTGTCAAGTCCTTTTTTTATAAATTTTTTGGCGACTTTATTCCATTTATTTTCAAATAAATAAAGGCGTTTTGGAGGCCGCTTTAAAAAAGTTTTTGATGGCTCCGAACGAACCCAGATATTTCCGTAGACAATTTTATCAAAATTTTGTATTTTTAAAATTATTCCTTTCGCTTTCGCCTCGCTTCTTTGCCGCGAGGAAATGATTTGTGATATCTTAGAATCGGTCCCCTTCCATGATAACCATCGGCGTCAAAACCCAGGGTAAAGAAGAATTCATCAATATCACCCACGAGGTGCGGAGCGCAGTCCGGAATTCGGGAATAAAAAACGGCGTCTGCATCGTCTTCATTCCCCACACGACGGCCGGGATCACGATCAACGAAAACGCCGACCCCGACGTGAAAGACGACATCTTGATGGGGTTAAAAAAGATGGTTTCCGATTCGCTGCCCTGGCGCCATTCCGAGGGCAATTCTCCCGCTCATGTCAAGGCCAGCCTTATCGGCTCGTCCGTCCATATCATCATCGAAGGCGGAGATCTGCAGCTGGGGACCTGGCAGGGGATTTATTTCTGCGAATTCGACGGCCCGCGGCAGCGAAGCATATTCATCGAAATCCTGCCGCGGTAACCTCTGTTTGGCTTGGAAATGACTTAGGCCTGAACGCCGAGCTTCCTCAGCTCGGCCTCGAGGTCGGTCTCGGGGGTGAAAAGGATGCCTTTGATCCCGACCCTCTCCGCCCCTTCGATATTGGCCTGGATATCGTCGATGAAGACCGCCTTCTCCGGCTTCGAACCGGCCAGTTGGAGGGCCGCAAAATAAACCTGCGGATCGGGCTTCATCAAGCCGTAATCGAACGACAGCACATACCCATCAAAAATCATCAGCTCGGGAAATGCTTTTTTGATATAGGAAAACCGCACGACGTCGGTATTGGAAAGAAGAATGAGCCGGTATTTCGGCTTCAGCGTCTTGAGAACGGCCAGGGCCGGGGGGTTCACGGCGAAGACCTCGCAGTAAGCCGCAAAAAAATCCTCATAGCTCACGGCGGCCTCGAGCTTGGCCTTGGCCTGCCGATAAAATTCTCGGGGTGTGATTCTCCCCGTATCGAAGGATTCGACAAGCTCGACATTGGCGTGAGTCACGGCCCGGATCTCTTCTTCGGAATCGTTCGTATACTGCGTCATTCTCCTGAAAAAAAGCTGGTTGTTGAAGTGCAGGACCACTTTCCCCATGTCGGAAATCACTGTATCGATCATCACGATCTCTCTAGGCGGCGCCGGCTTTCTTGGCGGCCCTCTCCAATCCACCGCCTTCGCGGACATCGGCCCTTTTGAGCAACAACGCAAAGATCAACCCGAAGAAGCCGAGGCTCGTAAACATGAGCATACTGCTGGTATAAGTATGGGTGAGGTCGCGCAAGCGCCCGTTCAAATAAGGGAACAGGGCCATGCCCATATTCTGGATCGCCGTCATCAACCCAAAGGCGGTCCCGACACGCTCTTTTCGCACGATGAGCGGAATCGAGGGCCACATCGCGGCCGGGACCAAGACGAAGGCCGCGCCGAGGGCGATCATCGGATAGACGGGATAAAGGCGCGTCACGCCCATGATCAGGTGGCTGGGGATCATGATCAAAGAGCCGATGATCATCAAGGTGGCCCGTTTCCCGATTCTGTCGACAAGCTGCCCTGCGAACGGGGCCAGGATCATGGACGCGAAAATGATGATCGAAGAAATGCCGCCGGCCGTGCTGAACATGTGGAGAAAGTTATTGAAGACCTGATGAAGGAATCCGCCTCCTGTCTTGGCGACCTTCGCGATCCCCCATTTGTCCACAAAAAAGTCCGTGGACAGGCTCGTGAACGGAAAGATCGCCGAATAGAAGGTCACACAGAGGAAGGTGACATACCAGAAGGTCGGCTTGAATTCCTTGATGTCTTTCAAGACGATCTTATCGCCGCCGGCCTCGTCTTTCAAACGGAGGACCTGCTCGCCGCGGCGGTCCATGAAGATATAAACCAGGTTTCCTAAAAGGGATATGCCGCAGGCCGCCACGGCGACAAGAAGCGCATAGCGATAGCTGCCGAAATAGCTCGTGAATAATTCGCCCGTATTAAAGGCAAACAAGGAACCAAACCGGCTCACGGTCAGGGTGATCCCGAAAGAAAGAGCGAGTTCTTTGTTTTTAAACCAGCGGGCCAGGATCGCGCTCTGGGCGACGATCAGCGGCTCTGAGCCAGCCCCGAAAATAAACCGTCCGATTAAAAAGACCGGGACGCTTTTGGCCATCCAGACGACACCCGCACCGATAAACACCAGCGCAGAAAAGAGGAGGCTGGCCTTTCTCGTCCCCAGCCGGTCGATCAGCATACCCCCGATCAACACGGCCAGGACGGCGGCAACGCTGTAGGCCGTAAAAAATGCACCGACCGTGCCGCGTGCCGCGTGCAGGTGTTCCACGAGCGTCGGCGCGATTCCCGATACGATATCGTAGGCAAAATAGCTGCCGAAGGAGAGGGACGCTACGAACACCAGAATCGTAAACCGAAAAAGCGTCCGGGACGGATGAAAAGCCCCGACCGCCTCAGTCACCGTTGCCATCATGGACTGTCATCCTTTTTTATGAAATTGTCCTCGCAACCTGATTTTTTCCAGCTAATAACATACCCATCTCCAGGCCCAAAGGCAAGCAGGAAAATCCGATGCCCGTCCCTGCATGTTCGTGCTACCAATGCGATGAAAAATATGATAAAAACTTAAAACAAAAGGAGATCGTTCATGAAGAAGAATGTCATCGTCTGGAGCCTCCTGCTCGCGAGCGTTTTCACTTTAGGTGTTTGCGCGAAAAAACAGCCGCCGGCCAGGTTTTCCTATCTCCCCGAAAAGCCGCTGCCCGGCGATAGGATCACGATCCGCTTCGATCCCGCCGGAACCGGCCTGGCGAATGCGGCATCCATTGAGGCCGTGGCCTACGTTTATGCCAAAGGCCAGCCGGAAGCCAAGGGCCTTTCGCTCGAAAAAAATGAAAAGCTCTGGGTAGGAACGGTGGACACGAAAAAGACAGATCGGGGTATCGTCGTCAAGTTTTTGGCGGAAGCCACCGTCGAAAGCAACCAGAAAAGGGGTTATGTGATATTTCTCTGTGATCAAAAGGGCAACCCAGTTCCGGGGGCAGAAGCCGGGCTGGCCGAGGCCCTGGGAGGTTGGGGGGCGGTTTATGCCGATTTGGCCAGGGACCAAATGCGGGCCCTGGACCTGTTCCAAAGAGACTTTGCCGGCCATTCCGAGATCAAAAGGGAATTCCTGGCCTCGTATCTCGGCCTGGTCACCAGCCTGAAAAAAGAAGAAGGAGAAAAGTTGGCCGCGCAAGAGATCGACGCGTTGGCCAAAAGCCCGGATTTGAGCATCAAGGAGCTGGGTACGCTTTACAGCTGGTCCTTCCGGTTGAAGAATACGGAAGCCGTTAGGAAGTACGCGGCCCTCATCAAAGAACGAGACCCCGAGGGCGAGTTCGTCCAGGGCGAGCGTTTTCAGGAAATTTACAAGACTGAGGATATTCAGAAAAGGACGCCGCTCCTTGAAAAGTTCAAAAAGGATTTTCCCAAAAGCAAGTTGATCCCGCAGCTCCATTTTCTCATGATCTCAAGCTTCATCAAAAGGGGAGAATATCGGCAGGCCAAGGCCTATCTGGACAAGCCCGGGACCGATGCCAACTGGACCTCATACAGCCTGCTGGCCGCGGACATGGTCAAAAACAACAAGGAACTCCAGCTGGCCGCGGACGTGGCGGCCAAGGCGACCGAACTTGTCCGCCGGGAGCTCGAGACGCCGACCATCCAAAAATCGTCCACCCTGACCGGTCAGGAATGGAACGAAAGCATCAAGAATTCCCTGGGCTATGTGTTATCCACCCAAGGCGCCGTCCTCCTCAAACTCGGCAAAAACGAAGATGCCCTGAAGGCCCTTGAAGAATCCGAGACGCTGACGAAAGCCAAGAATCCCGAGACAAATGCGCTTTATGGAGAGGCGCTGGCCAAGGCCGGCGATCCCGCCCGGGCCATGGCCGAGATTGAAAAAGTCCTCGCCGCGGGCAAAGCCACGGACCGGATGAAGGACCTCCTCAAGGAGGCCTACAAAAGGAGCAAGGGAAGCGAGGAGGGGTTTGCCGAATATTTGGCCAAGATCGAAAAATCGTCTGAAGATAGGATCACGGCCGAGTTCAAAAAACAGATGCTCGATATCCCGGCTGCCGACTTTACCCTCCCCGATCTCGACGGCAAGAATGTGAGTCTGGCCGGGCTCAAGGGGAAGATCGTCATCATCGATTTCTGGGCCACGTGGTGCGGCCCCTGCTTGGGCTCATTTCCCGGCATGAAAATGGCCGTCGAAAAATACACCACGGACCCCGACGTCCAGTTCCTGTTTATCGACACGGCCGAGCGGGTCGAAAACAAGAAGACGAATGCCGCCGAGTTCATGGCCAAGACCAAATACCCCTTTCATGTGCTCCTGGACAACGATAACAAGGTGATCCAAGCCTACAAGGTCGAGGGCATCCCGACCAAGTTTGTGATCGACAAGGCCGGAACAATCCGTTTCAAAAGCGCTGGATTTGACGGGAATACGCAAAAGTTGGTCGAGGAGCTAAGCCGGATGATCGAGATGATCCGGTAGGGCGAAAGGAGAGCCTATTTTTTCGTCCCGGTGACCGGGGCGGTCATCTCCATATCCTGAATCGTGATCGCGCCGTCCAGCTTCATATCGATCAGTTTCATCTCAAATTTAACCAATCTCTCGGCCCCATCCGGAGGGGTGGGGACTTTGGCGGAATACTTCAATGTCTGTCCGTCAAATGTCGCTTCCAAAAGAGGGGAATCCTTGAACATTCCGGACTGTTCGCTGAGCGTGCCGGCTAGTTTTCCCTCCGTGGCCTTGAGCTCCAGGATTAAGTAGTAAAACTCGTTGCCGGCATTGACTTCCAAGCTCCATGTGCCCAGGATTTTTTCGTAATTGGGCCTTTGGTCTTGGCCGACGGCCGGCGCGGCGAGAACGAATGAGAAAACGAGGGCCGCCATCGCCAGGCTGGACTGTTTTGTCTTCATCATGCCATCGACTCCTTCTTGGGCGTTGCGAATTTGCTTTTTTAAAAAAGGAGATATTTTATCATGCCGCGGGCGATTTGAAAAGCGCGCGGATAACGATTACAATGATGACAGATGATCAAAGCTTTCATCGAGACTTTTAACATCGAGCCTTATCAAGAGGTCATCCAGAAAACCCTGGCCGATTTTCGGACATCGGACATCATCGCCCGCATTTGGAAAAAAGATCACACAGTCTGGAAAGACAAGGACGAAGACATATCCGGCCGGCTCGGTTGGCTGGAATCGCCCGAAAGGATGGCCTCTGCACGTCCGGAAATAGAGAGGTTCGTGGAGGGGGTCCGGCGGGACGGATACGACCAGGCCCTCCTTCTGGGCATGGGCGGCTCGAGCCTGGCTGGCGAGGTCTTCAGCGAGGTTTTTGGAACGGCTAAGGGCTTTCTCCAACTGAATATCCTAGACAGCACGGACCCTGAAACCATTCTTGGCTTTGCCAATTCCCTGCCTCTCGATAAAACGCTGTTCATCGTCTCTTCCAAATCGGGAACGACACTTGAGACCGCCTCATTCTTGAACTATTTTTATACACGGGCGGCCGAAGCGCTTGGAAAAGACCGGGCCGGCAGGCATTTTGCGGCTATCACCGATCCAGGAACGCCGCTCGAAAAAACTGCCCGTTCTCTCCAATTTCGGCATAACTTTGCCGGCCTCCCTGATGTCGGGGGTAGGTTTTCCGTGCTTTCTCCGTTTGGCCTTGTTCCGGCCGCAGTCATCGGCCTGGACATGTCAAAGCTGTTAGAAGCAAGCCGGAAGACAGCGCGCCTGTGCAGAAATCCCGATCCTCGCCACAACCCCGGAGCCTGGCTTGGCCTGATCCTCGGGGGGCTGGCTCAAGCCGGCAAAGACAAGGCGACTTTTCTCATCTCCCCCCGGATGGAAAGCCTCGGCGCTTGGATCGAGCAGCTCCTCGCCGAAAGCACGGGCAAAGAAGGACTGGGCATTCTGCCCATCGTCAAGGAGCATGAGTTTGTCCCTGACAAGCTGGCCAACGATAGGGTATATATCGGCATTCAGCTTGGGGAAGACAGGATGTACGATCCCGTCATCGGCCTGCTCAAGCAGTCCGGCCGGCCGTTGGTGACAATGACGGTGGCTGACCTTGATGAGCTCGGAAGCCCGCTCTTTCTCTGGGAAATGGCCACGGCGGTCGCGGGGCGAGTGTTAAAAATTAACCCCTTTGACCAGCCCGATGTCGCAGCCTCAAAGAAAAAAACCGAAGTCCTGCTCAACGTCTATAGGGAAACCGGCTGCCTTCCCGAAGAAAAACCGAGTTTTGAAAGCCAGGATTTCGTTCTTTATTCTGAGGCCCCGACACGGGACCTGGGGGAGGGGCTCCATGGATTTCTCAGGGAGGCGGAACCCGGCGATTACATCGCCATCCAAGCCTTTCTGCCCACCAGGCCCGAAATCGACGCCGCCGTTCAAAAGCTCACGGCCAAGCTTCGTTCCAAGACCAGGCTGGCCGTCACCGCCGACTTCGGCCCGCGTTTTCTCCATTCGACGGGCCAGTTCCACAAAGGGGGCAGGGGCAACGGTTTATTCATCCAGTTGACGGCCGAGAACAAGGTCGATGCGCCTGTTCCCGATGGGCCGGGAGCGCCCTCTTCATCCTATTCATTCGGCATCCTGAAACAGGCCCAGGCCCGCGGCGACTGGGAAGCTCTCAGGGAAAAGGACCGGAGGATCGTCCGTGTCCATATCAAGAATGACCTTCTGGAAGGCCTAAAAAAGTTGGCCTCTTCGCTGGCGAGCGAATCCTGACGGCTCGGTCCCAACTCCGTGGTTAATAGAGTCCGGCGAAGACGATGTCTGCGTGGAAAATTTCTTTATTCTTGGCGCGGAGTTTTTTGTCCACGCTTTCTTTAATGTTAAAATAGAACCAAAACGTGTCGAAGAGTCTCAGCTTCTTGATGTAGTAATTGGTGAATTCGGTCGCGTTGCCGACGATGATCTTGGCGACCTCTTTGCCTTTATCGTCAACGATCGAGATGGCGTTGCCCTGATTGTTGGGGCCGGGAACAAGCTTGCCAAACACTTTTCCCTTGCCTTTCCCTTCCCAGTCTTCGCTCTTGTTGAGATTGGTGATTTTCAGCTCCTGGTAATCGCCCCTCACTTTCTGGTCAAAATAATCCGGGGGCGAGTTCTTATCCGCTGTGGTATAGACATTTTTCCACTGGTTGGCGCCTTCTTTGACTTCAATCGTCTGGGCGACGAGAAGGTTGGGCTTTTCCCGGTTGAAATCGCCCTTGACTCTGACTTCTTTGCCGATCAGGGCAGCCGCGTCTCCGCCATCCACCTGGCCCATGACGACGATATCGAATCCCTGCACGGTCGGAACGAAGAAATATTTGCCGAGGCCGAATTTCACGGTTCCCGTCACGTCATTCAGCCCCTCTTTGATGCCGGAAACCTCAGGCGGAGGAGCCTCCGCCTGCTGGGCCTGACCGGGCGCGGGCGGGCGGGTCTGTTTGCATCCCATCATCCCCGTTGATATTAATAAAAATGCCAGTACGCTGAGGCCAAGAATGACTGCTGCGCTCTTGAATTTGGGTCTCAATCTCATTGCGGATACCTCCAAACTAGAAGTCTTCCCGATAGAGAAAATAGAATATTTTATACCACTGAAAAAAGCAAATGTAAAGGAAAAATTGACCGCCGTCCCCTATTTCCTGCGCGCGCGACCGGAGGAGGAAGAAGAACGGGATGAAGAGCTGCGGGAAGAGCTGGTGCCGGAAGAGGAACGGGAAGGAGCGCTATAGCTTCTGGAGGGTGCGCTGTAACTTCGGGAGGGAGAGCTCGAACTGCGGGAAGGCGTACTGTAGCTTCTCGATGGGGCGCTAAAGCTTCGTGAGGGCGCACTATAGCTCCTGGACGGAGCGCTGTAGCTTCTCGAAGACTCACTATAACTTCTGGAGGGAGCGCTGTAACTTCGGGACGGAGTGCTGTAGCTTCTTGAAGGTGCGCTATAGCTCCTAACGGAAGAGCTGCCTCCGGAATAAGAAGAGGAATTTTCCCCAGTCAAGGAGGAATTCCTTGATTCGAACCGGGAAAGAAATTCTTTGACGCCGCTTCCCCGATCATTCGTCCCCCGCTCTTTGATCACCGACCTTTGGGGGCTTTGAACGGATGGCACTTCCCTCGAGCTCGAGCGCTCTCGGATCATCCCGCCCAGCGAATTGTCCCGCGAAGGAGAGGAGTTCGAGCTTCGCGGCTGGTACTCCTTCAAGGATCGGCTTTCAGGAGCATTGAACGATGAATCCTTCCTTTCCATACGTGGAGTGACCGCCCGTTCCTCGATTGTCCGCCCCTGCCGAACTCCGGACGACCCGGAAGAGGAGGAAGGGGAGGAAAATTCTTTTATACGTGAGGAAGAGACGTCTCCAGAGCGCTCCCTTAGACCCGACCCCGGAGACTCGAGAGACTGCCTGGACGGGAATGAACGGATCTCACGCCTCGACTCAGTTTCCCGCATCGGCTTGATCGAATCCTTCAGGTCATCCCTGGATAGGGTTGCACTGGATGAAACGTTTCCGTCTCTTTTTTGAAAGGATGGTGACGACACGCCGGACTCCTGGCTCCTGATCATCCGCTCCGACCTGTACTTTTCCACGTCCTGGTTGGTGACGGCTCTGTCTCGCGAAGCGGATGAAGCGCCTGCGGCGCCGGGCTCGCGAATTCTATTGCTCTGGACTGTCGAGCGGATCTCCTCCGAGCTAAGCCGTCTTTGGCCCGATATAAAGCCTTTGCCGACTTCCCTCAGATTGTCTCGGGATAAGGCCCTCAAGCCTTCAGCGCTGATTCCCCTGATTGCGCCGGAAGCCGGCCGGATATTCGGCTGCGAGGCCTGGAGCTGGATTCTGCCCAGGCGTTCGACTGCCTTCTGGTTCAGAGCGACATCCCTCAACCTCGGCGATTGGAGCTGGTTTCTGTTGACAACGACTAAGCTCCTGGAGTTGGCGGGGAAATAATCTCGGTCATAGCGATCATAGAAATGATTGTTAAGGATAACGGCCGGACGGTTGTAGTAGCTCAGCGCGCACCAGCCATAATGGTCATATCCATGGTACCAATGGACCCAAGCCGGACCCCAACCCCAATGATTGTGGGGAATCCAGTACCAGCCGAGGCCCATTCTCCAGCCCCAGCGGCCGTAATGATACGTGCACCAGCCCCATGGCTCATAAGAAACCCATGTCCAGCCGATGATGGGGTACCAGACCCAGCGCCCATAGTCATAAGGCCGCCAATCATAATCGCTAATCGTCGGAACCCAGACATTGCCGTAGGGGGCTTCATTAGCCCAGCGGCCGTAGCTCGACAGCTCGGACTCGTAATCGCTGTAATCCTCGGGGAGATTTGTCCGCGTCACGCGCTGCGCGTAAAGAGAATCGCGGCCGGCGTTCCAATCGCCGAAATCATCGCGGCGAGAAGAGAGAGAAACAGGCGAGGAGGCAAACCGGCCGTTGACCGCCGTAACCTGTTCGCCGTCCCGGACCTGGACCGAGCCTTCCTCACCGGCCGCTTCGGCCGAGCCGTTATAAGCTCTGAATTCGGTTTCTTTGTTCTCGAGGACATCGACTCGGAATAGGCCGAGTTCCATGACATAGAACGAGGCGTCGGGCGTATGAATTTCAAAATTTTTCTCCCGATCCAGGGTGTTGATTCTTAAATAGACGCTGCCGGACATGACGTGCAGCTTGGTCAGGTCGCCGTCGTTGCTCGGGAGGTTTACCATATCCACCAGGGTGTTGCGGTCCAGGCGGAGATAATTTTTCCGCCCAAGCTGGATTTCCGCGCGGCCTTCCCTTGTCCCGAGCTTGTCGCCCGCAATGACGACCAGGTTCACTTCTCCCTTTTCATATCCAAGATCCTGGGCCCGTTGGATATAGACATCTCCCTTCACGTAGCTAATACGGGTATAACTTCCGCTGTAATAACTTTCGGATTGGCTAAAGGCAAGAAAGGGGAAAATCACAACCAGTGCCGTTGCGATCATGATGAGTCTTTTCATCTTATTTCTCCTTACACTTGCCAATAAGGCAAGAATTGTGCCAAACCTCTTCCCTGATGACAGGCGGGAATTGAAGAAAAAGAGCGTTGGCTTGTCCTAGATTAAGGACAGATGACAGATTCAGGGGTCAATAAAAAAAATCCCCCCGCTTTCCCCTGAATCCAGGGGGAAGACGAGGGGAGGAGAAGATCTTGCCTTGATCGTATCTATTATTTTACCACCACCAGCCGCGCCTCATGAGGCTACGCCACATCATGCCCCAGCCACGTCCACCGCGAGGGCCCATCATTCCGCGTCCACCGAAACCTCTTTGTCCGGGTCCCATAAACTGCTGTCCCGGAGGTCCCATGAATCGGCCTCTTTGCATAAACTGTCCTCGGCCCATGCCCATCCCGAAACCCATGCCGCGGCCTCTCATCATCATACCCTGCCTCATCATCCGGCCTCTTACCTGGCTCAGCTTATCCATCTGTTCCTGGGTTAGGATCTTCTGCAGGGGGTTCCTGTTGGCCAGGCCTTTTTTCATCCGGTCACCATTGAGCCTCATGATCTGGTCGATCAAACCATTGATTTTGTTTTGATCGGCCTTGGGGTCCTTGAGGAGAGGGTTCAACTCACCGCGAAGTTTCTGCATTTGTTCGCGGAAAGCTTTCATCTCATCCTGGCGCGATTTCTGCAAATCTTTGATCTTCGTTTCCTGTTCAGGCGTCAGCTTCAAGAAATCCTTCAGTTTGCCCAAAGGTCCTTGCGGGCCGGGCGCAGGCTTTGCGGGTTTTTCCGGCTTTGCCGGGGGCTGCTGGGCAAACCCGCCCATAATCAGGAAAAGAAATCCAAGGATCGTTACGGCTGCTAAATATTTCCTCATAACATACCTCCAAATTTAACCTTACAATTCTTTAGACAAAAATGTGTCCCATTCCTTGGCAATTTTCCAGAAATTAAAACATGTCCACATTATCTTTTATGTTGTTTCCCAGGCTAAAAGGCCGGTCGCGGACAGCGAGACGGGAATGACCCGGATGCCTCTTCCCAGCGCATTGATTTTCTGGATCATCTGCCGCCGCAGCACATCGTCGCCGCTGGCCAGAACAGTCATGGAGCCGCCCTTCCCGCCGGCTCCATTGACTTTCCAGCCCGCAGCACCCCATTTCCTAGCCAGATCCGCAATTGCATCCGCTTCCCTGGCGATCAGGCGCGAATGGAGGCCCCTCTGACATTCGTTGTTACGGATCATGGCATCGCCGTAGGCTTCGAAATCGCCGCCGGCCAGGTATCCCTTGGCTGCCTGCGCGATGTCCGTCAGCTGCCGGATATATTTCAACTGGGGCCCTCCGGCTTCAAGCTCGGCAATGACATAGTCATGCATGCAGGAGGAGCGATGGGGCTTTCCTAAATAGACCAGGCACAGCCTCCGGTCGAGTTCATGCCAGACCCGGTCTTCGACACGGACTTTTCGTACAACAGACGCCGGATACCGTTGCATATGGATAAAAGATATCCCTCCGTGGGCCGCGCAGATCTGGTCCTGGATCCCGCTCTGCTGCCCGAGCTTTTCTGTTTCAACCCTATGGGCGAGCGAGGCGACTTCTGCCCAGCCGTATTTTTTCACTCGGAGCCGGTTCAGTGCGCCCAACAGGGCTACGCAGACCGAGGCCGAGGTGCCGGTGGAAATCCCGGCGGGAACGGGTGAGCAGAGGTTGATCTCGAGCCGCCATTCCTTGGGAACCGGAAGGCTGGCGATCGTGAACTGGAGCAAGGCATGGGGGTCGCGGCTGGGCCGACTGGGATTCATCCGGAATGTCTCTTCAAAATTCTCCGCATAGACGATGACCCGCAACTCGTCCCGGTGGGTGTTTTCAAAGACTTTGACCTGGACTTCGACGGCGGGGATGACGGCCAGGTTGAGGACCTTGCCTTCGCCGGCAAACCAAGTGTCCGTCCAGCCGCCGATGTCGTTGATCCGGATCGGGGCACGGGCGTGGATGACCTTGATCGGCTTTTGTGGCGGCTTGCTTTTCATGGAGAAGGTTTCTCAGGCTTCCCGGCGGTGGCGAATCTGGTCCAAGCTCACGGCCGCGACAATGATGACGCCGATAATAATCTCCTGGATGTAATTGGGCCAGCCCATCATCGTGCACCCGTTGCGCAAAAAAGACATGATGAAAACGCCGATCATCGAACCGAGGATGCTGCCTTCGCCGCCGCTCAGGCTGCCGCCTCCGATGACAACGGCGGCGATAATATCGAGCTCGAGCCCCACGGCCACCGTCGGATCCCCGACGGTGAGCCGCGAGAATTCCATGACCCCGCTCAGCCCGCAGAAAAGCCCGGCCAGCGTGTAGATGATGATTTTGGCCCGCTTCGTCCGGACCCCGCAGAGGCGCGCCGTCGCCTCGTTGGAGCCGATGGCAAACACGTGCCGGCCGAAGACCGTGTAGCGCAGGAAGATCGCCATGGCGACCGCCAAGACGATCATCAGCCAGACACCCGGCGCCAGCCACAGCCACGCCGGCCGCGGCGACTTGGCCATGAGCTCGTTGACCCAGGTCAGAGGCGCGTCGATCTTCTGGTTCCCGGCGATCCACTTGGCCACGCCGCGGGCAATTCCCATCATGCCCAGGGTGATGATGAACGGGACGAGGCGGAGCTCGGTGATCAGGCCGCCGTTGATGAATCCTATGAAACCTCCGGCGGCAATGCCCAGGATCAAGCTGATGAGAGGCGGAATACCGGCATTGATGGCAAAGGCGGTTATGACGCTGGACAGTGCGATATTGGAGGCGGCCGAAAGGTCGATTCCGCCGCTGATGATGATCACGGTCATGCCGAGAGCGCCGAGGGCGACGATCACGGACTGGGTGGCCACGCTTTTGAGGTTGGCCAGCCGGAGGAACCGGGATTGGACGTCCGGGATGGAGGAAAAAATTGCGATGACCAGGATCAGGCCCAAGAAGGGGGCCAACAGGTTGATCAAGGATTGGAGCTTCGTCTTTTTTTTCATGTGTGACTCACGCTCGCCCGGTCGTCGACGCCGCCATCAAACGCTCATCGCTCCAATCGCGGGCCGGCCGGATAGCGACGAGCCGGCCTCTGTAAAAGACGGCGATCGCGTCGCACACGCCCAACAGCTCTGGAAAATACGAGCTGACAAAGAGAACAGCCTTGCCTTGGGCGGCCAGCCGGCTTATCAATTCATAAATCTGGGATTTGCTCATGACGTCGATCCCGCGCGTCGGCTCGTCCAGGAGCAGGATATCCGCCTCCTGGTGGAGAAGACGGGCAAGGGCGACTTTCTGCTGGTTGCCGCCGGACAGGCTCAACACCGGCTGCCCGGGATTCTGGGCCTTTATCTTTAAAGAATCGATCCATCCGGCAACGGCCTTCGAGCGTTTGTTAACGCTTAAAAAACCGAAACGTCTGTAGGGAGCAAAACGGCTGAGCGTCACATTGTCCGTGACCGACCTGGAGAGGGCCAGGCCTTCACCCTGGCGGTCCTCGCTGAGCAGCCCCATGCCCTGGGCGATCCGCGACCATGGCCTGGCTTTGATGCTTTTCTTGCCTAAGATCTCGACGCTGCCCTTGTCCGGTGCGTCCAGGCCGAAGATCGTCCTCAGAGTTTCGGTCCGGCCCGCGCCGATCAGCCCGGCCAATCCCAGGATCTCTCCGCGATGAAGCTCGAAGCTCAAAGGCTCCTGCATGGTCTTGCCCTTCAAGCCTGTCAATGACAGCAGCGCTTCGCCGCGCTGATGCTCGACCCGGATAAAGAGATCTCTGATTTTCTGGCCGACCATGAGCTGGATGAGGTCATCGAGCGTGGCCTTCGCCATATTCCCGGACCCGACATTTTTCCCATCCCGGAGGACGGTGTATCTGTCGGCAACGGCCTGGACTTCCTCCAAAAAATGGCTGATATAAATGATGCTGACGCCTTCGTCCCTGAGCTTCCGGATGACCTGGAACAGCCGGTCGGTGTCTTCCCGGGTCAAGCTGCTGGTCGGTTCGTCCATGACCAGAATCTTCGCCCGGTCGACGATGGCGCGCGATATTTCGACGATCTGACGCGCTCCGACGCTCAGCTGGCGGATGGGAACGTCAAGTGCAATCTCCGGATGATGGAGGAAGTCGAGCGTCTCCTTGACTTTTTTCCGGACCTCGCGCCGGCGGAGAAATCCCGCTTGGTGGACTTCTTTGCCGAGCATGATATTTTCTTCGACCGTCAGATGCGGCGCCAGGTTCAATTCCTGGTAGATCATCGAGACGCCGCTTCGACGTCCGTCGAGCGGGTCAGAGGGATGATAGGGGCGGCCGTCCAAATGCATCTCACCCCGGTCGGGCTGGATGGCGCCGCTGATGATCTTGACGAGCGTGCTTTTGCCCGCCCCGTTTTCGCCAAGCAGGGCGTGAACTTCGCCCTTGCCCAGGCCGAAATCCACTTGTTCGAGGGCGCATGTCGCCCCAAAATGCTTGGTGATTCGCCCCATTTCAAGTGAAAAGGCGCTGGTCTGATTGTGATTCATCAATCCAGGATGGAGAGGTCCGGAGAAAGAAGGGCTTTGATCTCCGGCGTGTCCATATTTTCTTTGGTCGCGAGATAAACACCCGTGTCCACGCGTTCGGGAATTTTCTGGCCGCGAAGATACTGCACCATTTCGGTGACGCCCAGATAGCCCATTTTCACGGGATTCTGAAGGATCAAACCGTGAAGATGGCCGTCCCGGAGGGCCTGGACGAGCTTGGGCGAGCTGTCGAAGCCGACAAACTTGACTTTGCCCGCCAGCTGCGACTCCTGGAGGGCGCGGAGCGTCCCGAAGGTGCTGGATTCATTGGGACAGAAAATGCCTTCGACGTCGGGAAAACGGCCGATCAAGTTTTCGGCCATCTGGTAGGCGGACTCGGTCGTCGTGCCTGCGTACTGGTCTTTGACAAGAAGCGCGAAGCCCGGGAATTCCTTCCGGACGGTGTCCAGAAAGCCCTGTTCCCGTTCTGTCGTCGAGGCCGAGCCTTCCTGATAGCGGATGAGAAAGACCTGGCCTCTTCCATTCAGGAGCTCGCCCAATCGTTTCGCGCCGAGGACCCCTCCTTGATAATTGTCCGTGGCCACGAAGCTGAGGTAGTCCTTTCCCTGCAGCCCCGAGTCGATGATGATCACAGGGATCTTCTCGCGCATGGCATCCTGGACGGGACGCCGGAGGGCGCGGTCGTCGAGCGGCGCCAGGACGATGCCGTCCACGCCGCGGCTGATGACATCCTCCACGACCGTGATCTGCTGGGCGCGGTCATCCTCTTTCTGCGGTCCCTTCCAAATGATCTCGACGCCCTGCTCGCGCGCGGCCTGCTGGGCGCCGGCATGGATCGACTTCCAGAATTCATGCGTCATCCCCTTGGGGATCACGGCGATTTTGAAGACTTTGGCTGGACTTTGCGCCGAGGACGTTCCCTGGTTCTTTCCGCAGCCCGTCAGGACAAGGCTGAGGCTGATCAATAACAGGACGATTTTTTGGGATGGACCGTTCATGCTACGAGTATACTCAGAAGAGAATTTTGCGTCAAAGCCTTTGACAGGAGTCAAGCCCGGGCATGACCGACAACGGAGAGAGAAACAGGGAGCGTACCGATCCGAAACCGTCGCCGGACCGGATCGGTACCGTCCCCCGAAAAATGAACAGGATCTATTTTTTCTTAAGAATGGGCATTCCGGTTTTGGTGGTCTCGATGACCTTGTATCCTTCCGGAACGGCATCCATGGCGCCCGGCCGGACATCGCGGGCGAAAAAGAAGATTCTCTGCTTGCGGCCCCCCTTGAGCGTTACGTCTCTGGAGTGAAGAAAGTAGGCCACCCCTTTGGAATTTTTGAATTCAAATGCCATTTTATTTAACCTCCAAATTGAATTGCGTTCGTCCCGTTCCATACGTCCACATTCTTTGTCTTCTCATCTCACTGGATTCATGATTGTGTCTTGTCCAAGTAATATATAAAAAAGGCGACGTTGTCAAGAAGACTTTCGGCGAAAAAAATATTTTTTCGAATTTTAAAAATTTTGCTTGCGTTTTGAATTTTCCGAGTTATAATAAGTATGGCTTTCTTGCGCGGGCTGGAGAAAGCCCCCACCTTTTTGGTTCCCATCATCAACCCCCCTTTTGCTGACAACAGCCCGCACTTCTCCTCCCCTCCTCCAGGGTCTCCCTGCGCCGCTTCGTCCGCGGCATCATCGTTCAATCGGATCGCCGTCCGGGTAACTATCGACGACCTCGCGGGGCACTTCATAGACTTTACTCCAGCCGCCGTATCGGTTGACGAGCTGGGCATTCGTCAGCCCTCGTTTTTTCCCCCGTTCGATCAGATAGACCGAGCGGTTGCGGCGCGAGCTCTGCTCGATGATCATCCGGCCCTCAAAGGTTACGTCAATCATCCGGCCGACTTTCATTTTCTCCAAGGTGTCATAGGAAACCTCGACCAGATGCGCCCAGGGGTCCTTGCCCCGATTGCGGTCATAGTTGTAGCGCCACAAGCTCTCCAAGTTCTTGAAAGGAAGGCGAACATAATTGCCGATGGCTCTGCGTTCGATCAGATATACCGTGGCATCCCTGGCTTTGACATATTTTTGGTCGAGGTAGGCCAGGTTGTCCGCCGCCGGCCACTGCGAAAATTCTCGCTCCATGCGGTTAAGATTTTTGCGGCAGTCGGCAAGCGCGTACGGCATCACGCCGCCCCTGCGCATCTCCTCTTCCAGTTCGTTGAACGAGCCGGCCAGGTAGGTGAAGGCATTGAAGATATTCGTCCTCACGAAGTCTTCCCGGAAGTATCCCGAGCGGGCTTCGGCCAGCTTCAAAAAGAGGCGGCAGGAAGCGGCAAAGGCCTCGGATTTAAACAGGATGGCCTGCTCCTGGTCGGAGATCGTCCCATTCCAGCCTTTGAAGTGCTCGAAGCTATCCTGAGCCAGGCTGGCGGCCAGCTGTTCCAGATTGGCGGCCAGGTCGTAAAGCGCGGCGCGGCGGTCGGCCTGCGCCGAGAACGCGACAGAACAAATCATGGAAACGAGAAGAACCAACGGGATAATCGGCCGAAGGATTTTACGAATCATGATATCCTCCTTTACATCCAGAAAATCAAAGACAGTTCATTCACAATAATATTGGATCATCCGGCGGACCGCCTCTCGACAGACCGGGCAGAGGGGCTTCGTCCCCTTGGTGAACATCAGGCAGTCCACGGCCGGACGGTACAAGCCCTTGGCCGCATAGCCCGCGCCTTCAAAAGCGCCGACTTTCCCGGCAAACTTGCTCTTGGCCAAAAAGGCATCGACCCAATCGGCCTGTTCTTTGGACAGCCGTTCGGACTCTGCCTCCGCTTTGGCCACTTCGGCCGCCGGTGCGCCGCTCCGTTTCATGGCGGCGATTTTTTGGTTCATATCCCGGCGGATCTTCTGGTAGGCGTTATCCTTCCTGTCAAACTCGTCTTTCTCCCAAGGCGTGGGGACGGCCAGGCCCGGCGTAACCAGCTTTTTCCATTTCAGGTTCTTGGGATCAAGAAGCGCCGTGATATTGGCCTCCCGGGGCTCGACGCCCTTGGGATAGAATTCATTGTAAGCGACATCCGACGTGTAATATTCGTCGGCGAGCCCGGCGAAGGAATGGCCGAATTCGTGGAGAAAGAGGTATTCGTACCACTGATTGTCCGCGGTGAACGTGCAGAAAAAATTGTAGATGCCTCCGCCGCCGTAGCGCTTGTGATTGACCATGATGAAGAGCGTGTCATAGGGAACGTGGCCGGCGATATCCCGAAGACTCTTGTTGTCTTCGGTGAGAACGTAGCGCTCCGAGCCGAGCGAATCAAAGCTGGCGTTCAGGGCGGTGTTCTTGAAACTGCCGTGACTCGGCTCATCGCAGCCGCTTTCGTCCGAGGGCTTGAACACGCCGTAGATATTGAATTGATTTTTCCGGCTTTTGTACGGCTCCATCTTGAAAAGGACCTGGACGAACCTGTCCAGGTCGGCCTTGAGCTTCGCCTCCTCGTTTTGCGTATAGCCTTCCGCGATGAAGGCGATATCGACTTTCTGGTGGGGGTCGCCGCTTTTGAGGAGCTCGAACACTTTCACACCCGATGACGGGGGCTTTCTGAGGATGGCGGTCGAAGCCGGGTCGATCTCGCCGTTGAAGACCGGACGAAAGAGGTTCTGCCGGTCGCGGGACTCGAGGCTGAGCTTGATTTTGCCTTTGGGATAGGGGATGAGCGCGGATTCATGATAGGTCCTCTTCACGCCGCGCCCGGCGGCATCCGTGGTCTGGTACTCTCCAAAATAGCTGTCGAATCCCTTGGAGAAAATGAGCGTGCCCGAGGCGAAATCGTAGACCTTGATGGTGGTGCGGCCGTTGTCGAATCCGTCGATCAGATTTTTCTTGCTGCCGGCCCAGGAGCCCTGTTGATAGACTTGATCCAGCGTGACCATTTCCTCTTTGGCATTGCCGATATGAAAATAGTCCACGCGCATGGTTTTGTCGACGAAATATTTGTCGAATGAGACCGAAGATTGGGCAAAAATAGAGTTAGCAAATAATAGGACTGCCATGGCTAAAAAAATTCGGCTTTTCATGCGATACCTCCTTAAGGGCTAAAAGCTTTTTAAATTATATAAAAAGGTCAAAACAAGACCAAGGTAAAAATCCGAAGCGGGTGGCACGGATGTTGCCCCGAAACGCCCGTAGCGCCTAAGAAAATTATTCCGGAGACACGATATAAACTTTGAACTATTGATATTAATCCCCCCATCCCCCTTGAGAATCAAGGAGGGAAAACGGTTCGTGTCTCCGGAGCCGTCGGTGGGAGGGTCTTGCGCAAGGGCGTAAGGGGCACGTCCGTGACAGGACCCGCATCACTTTCATTTTTTTACGAACCGGATGGCGGCGAAGCTGACGGCCGACTGCGTTTCCGGCTCCTGCCAGAAATCATAACCGAGAAGGACGCCGCGCGCAGAAGGCAGGGCCTCCAGGAGGCAGGCCAGAGAAGAGAAGCCGCAGACATTGTATTCGTCCCTGACCCGCTTCGATTCCGCCCACAACGCTTCGGCGTCGCCCTTGGCGCAGGCCTCGATCAAAGCCTGGTCATGCCGCTTCGCCTCCAAAAGCATCGAAGCGGCCGGCCGCCGGTGGCCAAATTTGGGCCCGATATGAGAAAAATCGATTCCGGCCACGATGAGCACGCGATCGCCGTTTTCGGCAGTGATCCCTGTTAAAGCCCGCAGAAAATCTCCGACGCCGGGAATTTTTGAAGCGCGGGAAACCCGGAAGAGTTTGGCCGTGAAGGACCCGCAGAGAATGGGAATGAGAACAAAATCCGTCCCGAACAAGCGCTGGAGAAAAATGACCTGGAATTCGATGGAATGCTCCCGGCGGTGGGCGAGGTCATCCGGGGCAACGGCCCTGGCTCCGGCATGTCTGAGGGCTTCGACCGAAGCCTTGTCTGTCCGCGTCCGGCCCAGGGGGGTCTCAAAATCTTTTTCGGTCAGAGAAAAATATCCGCTCTCGAGGCTGTGCCCGGTGCCGAGCACGATGATCTTTTGAGGCTGGAGATGCCGGAGGGCGCGATAGGCTTGGCCATAGATCTTTCCGCCGACATCGAAGTCAATATGGGGGGCCGCCAGCGCGCAGACGGCCTCGCCGTCCTTTTTTTCCGGCCCGTCTTCTCCGAGTTCCAGGATGGAATCCAGAAAGCGCTCCAGGTCCTTTTTTGAGTCCGGAAAGCATTGCCCGGCATGGGCGGCCGCTCGGACCTTGAGCTTGGCGTATGAATCGGCGAGCTGCTTCTTTTGACCGCGGTAGCGGTCGCTGTCCAGCAAATGGACCCGGTCCAGCTCGGCGAACTGATTTTGGATGCTTTGGGCGCTGATGAACACGCCCCCTCCTCTGCGCATGAGCAGCAGCTGGATATCGCGGACGGTGCGCTTCCCGTCTGCAAGGCTCAGCAGGTTCAACGCGTCTCCCTCGAGGAGCAATGGCTTTTGAATCAACCCCAGAAAATCCCGGATGATATAAGCCTGTTGACCCTGGTGAGTCGTAGGCATAATCTCAAGGTCTGTCCGCAGTTTGGGAATCGGGCTGTCCATCGGATTGCACTTGGGGTCCGTTTGTATTAGTTACACGGAATGGCCGAAAAATGCAATACGAAGTTCTCCCTTGATTCAATAGCGAGTCAAGGGAGCCCTTTGAAAGGAGGGGTCGGGAGAGGGCCCGCTGCCCTCTCCCCTTTTCACAACCTCGGCGTAGCCTTGGATGAGGTCTCGTCGCACCGAAAGGCTGCGAATGCCCCTATGCTGGCATAAGGAGGATGGGCGATCAATCACCTCTCGGGATCAATTTTGGGGTGAATTTTGCCGTGTCTTTCCTCCCCCAAACAAGTCAGTGCGACTAGCCCTTAGATTTTAAGCTGGGCGAGGGGTGAGTCCCGTAGAAAGCCGGCCGCAGTAGGAAAATGCGCGTCTTTCCGAGGGACTCACCCCGAGCCCTGTTTTGCTTTTATTTCAAAACCTGACTATAATTTGAGGCACAGGGCTCAAGGAGATCCGGCCATGAAAAAAATTGGGCACATCATCGCCACCAGGAAGGACACCGTCGAGCTGCTGAACGTCGCCCTGGCCCATGAATGGGCCGTGAGCTTCGAGTATCTCCTCCATGCCTATTCCATGCCCAAGGCAAAATTCTTTTACGAAGACCCTGTGATGAAGCACAGGATGGATGTCCGGGCCCAGACGATCCAGATCGGGATCGACGAAATGTATCACGCCCTCCAGCTGGGCATCATCATCACCCAAATGGGAGGCATCCCCACCTTTAAAACCGACGATGTCATCCGCGATCCGAAGATCATCGATAACCTCAAGCGGGACAAGACGACCGAGGACCAGGTGACCGATCTTTACCAGACCGCCCGATTCAAAAAAGGCCTCTTCCCGAAGGTCCTCAACATGATCCTCAACATTTCCTACGATGAGGTCCGCCATTCCAAACAGTTCGAGGTTATGATCGAGACGCTCGAAAAACACGGCCATGCCCAAGCCCTCTGTTTTCCAGCCAATCCCGAGATCGACGGCCGGGGCGAAGCCGCTCTCCTCCATGACATCATGCGGCTCGAGAACGAGATCATGCATCGCTATCTCAAATATGTCATCCTCTTCAGCGACCACCAGGACCTCAGCCAGCGGCTTTTTAAAAACTCCATCAACCACATGAGGCACTGGGACAAGAATTCCGGGCTGCTGGTCAAGATGGGCACCGTCGTCCGCATCGAGAATACTGAGAAGCGGTCCGGCGGAGAGGAAAAAAGCTTCCGCCCCATGCCAGTTTTGTACCCCGGACGCAGCCGGCTGTCCGCTTTAAAAACCCTGGTCCCCGCCGAACAAAATCTGATCGCTAAGTATGAGCAGCTGACGGCGATGATGCCCGAGGGAGAGATCAAGGACCAACTCAGGCTCAACCTGTCCCTCAAGCGGGAGCATCTTTTCACCCAGGAACGGCTGCTCACCGACGCCCGCAATATCAAGGGCCTCGATGAGCGGTCGGGGCGGCGCGCCTAACAAGGAGATGGCCATGAAAAAAATATCGTCGCAATTTAAGAAGTTCCAGTATTTCTACCCCTACACGGTCGCCCTGGTCGGGGCCCAAGCGGGAGCCCAGACCAATTTCATGAGCTGCGCCTGGCATACGGCCCTGTCCTTCGACCCTCCCTTATTTGGCGTCATGGTTTCAAAAAAACGGTTCACCCACAAGCTCATCTCGGAAGCCCGGGAGTTCACGGTGAATTTTCTGGCCTTTGAGACCGTCAAGCTCTCGGCCCAGATGGGGCGCAAGTCGGCCTTTGACATCGACAAGCTCAAGGAGTTCCAAGTCAAGCTGGCCCCCTCCAAGGTCATCCAATCGCCGCTGATCGAAGAAGCCTATGTCTCCTTCGAATGCCGGCTGGCCGAAACCGCGACCTTCGGCGATCACGATCTGTTTGTCGGCGAAGTCCTGGCCGTCCACGAAAAAGAAAAATCCTTCAACGCCGAGGGCGTGCTTAATGTGCGCAAAATCTCGCCCCTGCTTTACCTGGGAAGCGATTTCTATATCACGATCAACCCGGACACGCTGAACCACGTCGTTCCGGATTAGAGAATAGCGCGGAGGGGTCCGAGCGAATCTTCAAGCTGTTCCAAGAAAACCTGAAATACAGGGCTCGACGAATTGTTTAAATCGGGGTCAAACCTCAACATTCAACATATTTAGGCATCCTCAGAGTGGATCGTTCCGCTCTCAACCCCGTCTAAAATTTTTGTTGAAGCTTGAGGTTTGACCCCGTTAATCTAAATCCATATAATAAGCGCAATGAAAACGGTTCTATCGCTTGAGAATGTCCATAAGTCGTTCAAAGTCGGCTTCATTCCCAAGAAAAAAGAGATCCTCAAGGGCATCTCCTTTTCTGTCGGCGAGGGAGAGATCTTCGGCTATCTGGGGCCCAACGGCGCCGGCAAGACAACGACGCTGAAATGCGTCCTCGGCCTGATCTATCCCGACCGGGGCAAGATCGAGATCTTCGGCCAGCCGCACCTTGAGCCGAGGGCCAAGGAACGGCTCGGCTTCCTGCCGGAAAACCCATATTTCTATGACTATCTCACGGCCCGGGAATTCCTCGATTTCTACGCTCAGCTCTTCCGTATTGACAAGAATGAGCGAGAGGCACGGATCGCCTCTCTCCTCAAGCTCGTCGGCATGGAGAAAGCCCGCGATCTTCAACTCCGCAAGTTTTCGCGCGGCATGCTCCAAAGGATCGGCCTGGCCCAGGCCCTGATCAACGAGCCCTCGCTCATCCTCCTCGACGAGCCGCTGGGCGGCCTGGACCCGCTCGGCCGCAAAGAGATCCGCGACATCATCATCCGCCTCAAGGGGGAAGGCCGGACCGTTTTCCTGTGCTCGCACATCCTCCAGGACATCGAGATGATCTGCGGCCGTGTGGCCATCATCATCGGCGGCAAAATCCTGAGCCAGGGACCCCTGACCGACCTGATCTCGGAAAAGATTCTGTTCACCGAGATCACATTGTCCGGCCTCGACCCCAAAGAGCTGGCCGGGCTCGGAGAAAGCCTGTCCGCCCAGGGCGGCCGGACGCTCATCAAGGTTTTCCGGGAAGACAAGGTCCAGGAGATCCTGGACCTCGTTAAGGACAGGAACGCAAAAATCCATTCCCTCATCCCCAGGACCCAGACCCTGGAAGATCTGTTCGTAGAGATGGTGAAATCCCAATGACCGTTAAGACCATCGCCCTCAATACCTTCAAGGAAGCCGTCCGCGACCGCATCCTCTACCTTCTTCTGTTCTTCGCCGCCCTGTCCATCATCGTTTCCCGCATCCTGGCCCTCCTTACCGTCGGCGACCGGGTCAAGATTATCAAGGACGTCGGGCTGGCCTCCATTTCCCTGTTCGGCGCCCTGATGGCCATTCTGATCGGGACGGGCCTCGTTTACAAAGAAATCGAAAAGCGCACGATCTTCACCCTCATCTCCAAGCCCATGCGACGCTACGAGTTCCTCCTTGGAAAATTCTTCGGCCTGGTCCTGACATTGTTCGTCATGCTCCTCCTCATGAGCGTCATCTTCCTGGCGCTCGTCTTCTTCCATACCTATACCATCGAATGGAAATTGCTCCTGGCCATCCTCTATATTTTTATCGAGCTCATCCTCATCACCGCCGTGTCCATCCTCTTCTCCAGCTTCTCCACGCCGATTCTGAGCTCCCTGTTCTCGCTCTGCTTCTATCTCATCGGCCATTTTTCCTGGAGCCTGGAAACGCTGATCAAGAAAATTCCCGCCGGCCTGTTCAAGGTTCTGGCCGAGATCGTCTACACGGTCCTGCCCGACCTTGAAAATTTCAACTACAAAACAGAAGTCGTCCACGGGCTGCACATTCCGGCCCAGGCCCTGCTCTATTCCGCGGCCTACGGAATCGTCTACACCGTTTTCATCATGGCGCTGGCGGTTCTTGTCTTCCGGCGGAGAGACTTCATTTAAGCGATGAAAAAAAGCGTTTCTCTCGTCCTGATTCTAGGCCTGTCCTGCCTTCTGCTCATGGGCCTGAAGATCCAGATCGACCGCATCCCCCGCAAAAAAATCCCCGGCTCGAGCATTATCTACATCCCCTCGGGTAAGTATTTGAAGATGGCGACATTCGGCTTCTCCTCCCTCGTGGCCGATATTGTCTATCTCTGGGCCATCCAGTATTACGGCAACCCCGCCATTCCCAATAAGCTCGATCATTTCATCCATATTTTCTCCATCATTGCGGAGCTCGATCCCCGCTACGTCGACCCCTACGAGGTCGGGGCGCTGATCGCCCTGTATGATGTCAAGAACGTTCCTCTCGCCCTGCAAATCTTGGACATGGGATTGGCCAAAAACCCGAACATGTGGATTTTCCCTCTCGAGGCCGGCCATTACGCCCAACTCTATAAAAGGGATTTCCCGTTGGCCCGGGAATACTTCAAAAAGGCGATGGACATTCCGGGCGCTCCGGACATCGCCAAGAGGCTTTACGCCAACGCCTCCTTTAAAGCTTGGGACATCAAGACCGCCTGGGAAACGTGGCTCGAAGTTCACGACACAGCCAAGGATGAGCGGCTCCGGAAAATCGCCTCCAACCACCTTTACAACATTAAGGCCGCCGTGGACATCCGCGGTCTCAGGTCCGTGCTTGAAAAATACAAGGCCAAATACGGACGGTATCCGGACGAGCTCTTCGGGGTCGTCCAGGCCGGCCTGCTGCCCTTCATTCCCAAGGATTACGATCAAAAAGACTACGTCTACGATCCCAAGACCGGCGACGTCAAAACAGCGGTCATCCCATGGAAACGATAATCATCATCGCGCTTTGCGGGCTGGCCTGGGGAAGCTTCCTCAACGTCGTGATCTACCGTGTTCCCCGGCGCCTGAGCCTCGTCCATCCGCCCTCGTCTTGCCCTTCCTGCAAAACACGGATCAAATTTTACGACAATATTCCCGCCGTCTCCTACCTCGTCCTCCGAGGCCGATGCCGGTATTGCCGGCAAAGAATTCCCTTCACCTATTTTTTGGTCGAATTGCTCACCCCGACGGTTTTCCTGGTTTTGCATGGAAAGTACGCCCTCAACCTGCAATTTTTCGCGGCCTGCCTTTTTTCCAGCCTGCTCATCGCGCTCGGCTTGATCGATTATTATCACAAGATCCTGCCCGACCGGATCACGTTGCCCGGGATCGTTCTCAGCCTGGCTTATTCCTTCTTCCGCCCCGACCTTACGTTTTGGAAATCCGTCATCGGGGCTTCGGTCGGCGCAGGCTTCCTGCTGTTCATTTACGGCACCTATTATCTTGTCCGGAAAAAGGAAGGCCTGGGCATGGGCGACGTGACGATGATGCTCCTGGTCGGCGCTTATCTCGGCTGGCAAAAAACCTTGCTGACGCTCATTCTGGCGTCCTTTGCCGGGGCCCTGGTCGGGATTTCCCTCGTCCTCATCAAAAAGAAAAACCTTCAATATTCACTCCCCTACGGAACATTCCTGGCGCCGGCCGCCTGGGTCGCCCTGGTCTGGGGCGACCGGATTGTCTCCGCATATTTGAGCTTGATGCCCACCCGGTAAGGATTTGCTTCTGATTGAATTTACCCCTTTCTTATGGTATTGATTGGACAAATGAACCAGGAAAAAAAGACGGCCAAGGCGGCCCTGCGGATCATGGCCCTTTTTTTTCTTGGTTTTTCCCTGTTCATCAACGTCCCGGTCGTCCACAATGGCTTTTTATCGGCCGACCAGGCCGTCTATTATGCCATGGCCCAAAGTATCGCCTTTGACCTCGACCTCGAATACACCAAGAAAGACCTGATTCGGTATTACGAAGACTTTCCCGCCGGGCCCAACGGAATTTTTCTAAAAAAAGGGAGAGACGGAAACCTTTACTACGCGAAATCGTATGCTTATGCCCTTTTCGCCGCACCCTTTGTCAGGGTTTTCGGCGCCAACGGCCCCCTGGTCTTTCATTCCGTGCTCCTGTTCCTGTTGCTCCTCATGGGATTTTCCTATTTTTCGCTGTCCAACAGCCCCGGGCTTTCCCTGCTTCAGATCCTGACGTTTCTGTTCGCTTCCATCGCCGGCGTCTATTTCCTCTGGATCTCCCCCGATTTTTTCGACCTGTTTCTGATATTCACAGTGCTCTTCCTCTGGCTCTATAAAATAAGAAGGAGAGAAGCGCCTCCGGCCGCCGCGCCGGAAAAAATGGGCAAATTCCAGGCGTTCTTGTTGTCCGACTCTTCGGACTATCTGGCCGCATTCCTCGCCGGCATCGCTGTTTTTTCCAAGCCTCCCAACATCGCGATCATGGGGCCGCTTATCCTTTGGAACCTGTTCAGGCAAAAATTTTTAAAAATAGGGGCCATGGTCCTCTTATTCGCCCTCAGCGCCGGCTTCTTCTTCGGCACAAACGGCCTTTTGACCTCTTCGGGATGGAACTTCCAGGGAGGGGAGCGCAAGACCTTTTACTTCGAATATCCCTACGAAAAAGACAGCGTCACATTCGATAATGCCAAGTATTCGAACGCGATGACATCGGAGAACTACCTCGAACGCTTCCTGTATCCCTTCAAATTCGTTTTTTATAATATTTTTTATTATTTCTTCGGGAGGTTCACCGGCATCGCCTGGTACTTCTTCCCGGCGTTTCTGTTCCTCATCCTGTTTTTCCTCGGCAAAAAGTCTTTGGACCGCTGGCTGATCCTGATTGCCATAGCCGGGGAAATAATGATTTACATCGTTCTCATGCCCGACAACTACGGAGGCGGGGGCGGGTCGCTGGCCAACCGCTATTTCCTCAATATCTATCCGCTGTTCTTGTTTTTACCCCGGATCAAGATCAAACATAAGGAAGTTTTCCTGTCCTGGGTCATGGCCGCGGTCTTTATCTCCCAGATCCTCGTCAACCCTTTTCAATCCTCGTCCTTTCCATACATATTCTGCAAAAAGTTTCCGTTTACTTTCCTGCCTGTGGAAATGACTCTGGTCAATAATTTCCCAACCAATGCCAGGCCGGAAGCCAAGCGGCAGCAATGGGGGGAGCCGCTCTACAAAGACTGCTTCCTTTATTTCTTAAATGATAATTTCTACAAAAAAGACCCAAACGACAACGGCTGGTGGACGATGGGCGATCGGAAGGCGGATATCATTCTCAAAACCTATTTCCCAGTCAAAGAGATCGCCTTTCGCCTGTTGAACAATCCCCGCCATTCCAACGAAATCACGGTGACCGTTGATGGAAAAGCCCAAAAAGTCACGCTCGGCGCCAAAGAATGGGGGACGCTCCGGTTCCCGGCCGGGAAGGGGTTCCAGATCAAGGACCTCAATTATCACAGGATCAAGATCAAGGCCGGCAAGGGCGCCATTCCCTATTTCGAAGTCGATTCCAGCCGGGAAAAGCGGTTCTTGGGCGTCTTTTTCGAGCTGGATGTCGTTCCCAGGCAATAAATGTGCGGAATTTGCGGGATCGCCAGGATTTCCAGCAGCCAACCCATTAACCCTTCCGTTCTCACGGCTATGTGCCGGGAGATCTTCCATCGGGGGCCGGATGATGAAGGCATCTTCATCCTCCAGAACATCGGCCTGGGGAACCGCCGGCTGAGCATCATCGACTTGGCCGGCGGCCATCAGCCCTTGTCCAACGAAGACGGCACGATCTGGATCGTCCACAACGGCGAAGTCTATAATTTCCGCGAGCTTCGGGAAGACCTCATCGCCCGCGGGCACATGTTCAACACCAAGTCCGACACGGAAACGATCGTCCACGCCTACGAGGAATGGGGGGAGGAATTCGTCCAGAAATTGCGCGGGATGTTCGCTTTCGCCATCTGGGACCAAAAAAAGCAGTGGCTCCTGCTCGTTCGGGACAGGGTGGGAGTTAAGCCCCTCTATTATACGCTGCTTGAAGACGGCACGCTTGTTTTCGGGTCGGAGCTGAAGACAATCCTTGCCCATCCCGGCGTCAAGCGGGAGGTGGAGCCGAAGGCCCTCGATCTTTTTTTAACGCTCGAATACATCCCGGCCCCTCATTCGATCTTCAAAAATATTTTCAAGCTGCCGGCCGGGTGTTTTCTCGCCTATAAGAAGGGCACCCCCACGATCATAAAATATTGGGACATCTATCCGGAGGAGGCGCAGGAAGAGCGGGCGGACGGCCCGGCCAATGCGTCCCTTCCCGACATTATGGACGAGCTCTATGCCCTGCTCAAGGAATCCGTCAAGTTGAGGCTCGTCAGCGACGTGCCGCTGGGGGCGTTTTTAAGCGGCGGGATCGACTCAGCCACGATCGTCGGGCTTATGAGAGAGCTCGGGGCTTCTCCACTCAAAACGTTCTCTATCGGCTTTAAAGACGCCTCTTATAACGAGCTCGACCATGCCCGGCGCATCGTCCGGAAATTCGATACCGAGCACGAGGAATTCATCCTTGAACCGCAGGCCCTCGACCTCACGCAAACGCTCATCCGCCATCTCGATGAGCCCTTCGGGGATTTCTCGATCTTCCCGACCTATCTCGTGTCCAAGATGGCCAGGTCCTACGTCAAAGTTATTCTCTCCGGCGACGGCGGGGACGAAATCTTCGGGGGCTATGAACACTACCAGGCCCAAAAGCTATCGCGGATTCCGGCGATGCCGGTGCTGGGGAGAGCGCTGGGAGCGGCCGTCAACAGGCTCAGGCCCTCGGAGCAGAAAAAAGGATTCTGGAACAAGACGCGGCGGTTTACCCAGGGCTTTGAGCATCCCGGGAGCTTGAGGCACCTGCGCTGGATGATGTTCCTGTCGAACCGGGCGAAAAAAAGCTTGTATTCGGATGCTCTCAAGGCCGAATTGGGAGAGATTCACAGCCTCAAGGATCATCTGCCGTTTTCGGAAATCTTCAGCCGCCTTGGGGAATTCGACCGGATCAACCGAGAGCTCTATCTGGACCTCAAGGCCTACCTGGTTGACGACATCATGGTCAAGGTGGACCGCATGAGCATGGCCGTTTCGCTCGAAGCCCGAGAGCCCCTGCTCGATCACAGGCTCATCGAATTCGCCTTCCGCCTTCCCGGGAGGCTCAAGCTCCACGGGCTGACGACAAAATGGGTCTTCAAGAAGACTATGGAGCGCCTGCTTCCCCGCGAAAACATCTACCGGAGCAAAGAAGGTTTCAGCATCCCGATCAAGCACTGGCTGCGGGCCGAGCTCAAAGACCTGATGCAGAGCTATCTCAGCGAAACACGGATCCGCGAAGAGGGATTGTTCAACTTTGCTTCCATCCAGACCATGATGGACGCCCATATCTCCGGCAGGGAAAATTACAGCCACCAGCTCTGGGCGCTTCTGGTGTTTGAGATCTGGAAAGAAAATTATCTATAGGAGGCTGAGGGCAAAGACGATCTTCGTCTGAGCGGCCAGTTTAAATTCCTCGGCCACGGGAAGCCCGAGCACCCACACGATTTTCCCCCCTGAAAGAAAAACAGGATGTTTGTCGCGATCCCGAACGGGAATCCGCTTGGCCCGGAGGATTTCCTTGAGCTTTTTTCGGCCCGGCGAGCCGAGGGGCCGGTAGCGATCGCCGTCCAGCCGGCTGCGCACAAGAAGCGGAAAATCGAGCTTGTCGGCATCGCAATAACAGCGGGCGGCATCGCCAAATCGATAGCCTCGAATTTTAGCTTTCTTGATTCTCTTGCCCCGGAACCTGGCATCGATCTCGCGAACGGGCAGAACGCCGCGGCCGTCCCAGAGATATTGATAGCGAAGCTTGGGAATCGTTTTTTCCTTTATAGAGATGAAACCGCCTGTCCGGGACAAGACGAGGCCTTTTTTAAGTGGAAAGTCTTTGCCATCACCCAGTCCAAGCAGGGCGTCCACGTCATGATACGAGATGCCCCTTAAATCTCCTTTCAACTCTCGGAGATATTGCCGCACGCAGCGCCGGGCCAGCGCCGCGGGAAGAGAGAAAACCCGCCCAATATCCAGGAGCCGGGCAGTCCCTTTGTGTAAGATAAGGCGCCGGCACTTTTCCCTTGTCACCTTATCTAGAAAGTCATCTTCGGCCTGGGTGATGGTCGCCAATCGGCTGAGGCTGCGAACGATCGCCGGGTCATAATCTTTTTGAAGAAAGGGAATGAGCCCCAAGCGCACCCTGTTTCGCAGAAAGCGGCGGTCCTGGTTGCTCTCGTCGCGGCAGAAGCTAAGATTTTCTTTCCGGAGATACTTTTCCAGCTCACGCCGCTCGATGCCCAAAAGCGGCCTGATGATCGCACCGTCGACCATGGGCGGAATTCCAGCCAGGCCGTGCGAGCCGGCCCCCCGCAGCAGCCGCATCAGCACGGTCTCGGCTTGGTCGTTCATCGTATGTCCCGTGGCAATTTTGTTGGCGCCGATTTTGGCGGCCGTCCTTTTGAGAAAATCATACCGGAGCTCGCGGCCGGCCTCCTCGAGGTTGAGCCTCCGGCGCCGGGCGAAAGCCCTGACGTTCTGTTTCTTCACATACAGCGGAAGCACCCATCGCTCGGCCGCCCTCCGGACAAACCGCTCGTCTCTTTCCGCCGTCCGGCGCAGCCTATGGTTGAAATGGGCCAGGGCGATTTCGATGCACCATTCCCGGCGCAAATCGAGAAAAAGCTGGACCAGGGCGGTAGAGTCGGGGCCTCCCGAATAAGCAACCAGGATTTTATCGCCCGGTCGGACCAGGCAGCCGCGTTTTACGGACTCACGGAACTCCTGAAAAACTTGCATCGAACGATATTTTACCACTTTTGGGGATGGAATGCCGTGTGAAGGAATGGCGGCGGAGGGATTTGAACCCCCGACACTGCGGATATGAGCCGCATGCTCTGACCAACTGAGCTACGCCGCCCTGGGGTGGGTCAAATTTTAGACGAATCCCCGGCCGAAGTCAATTTGGAGGGGAAGATCCAAAATTGCCGATAGAAACGCCCGACGGGTCCTGTCGTGGTTCACCCCCGGCGCCCCTCGCGGTCTGCTGTGTTGATTCTTAAGCAGAAAGTCAGCCACATCAAACGCTCGGGGCGGCGGGGGGCCCCCGAACCCACGCCACCCATCGGGTATCCGTGCTTTCTTTAAATTTAGCGGAACGCCTTGAGCTTTTGGCGAATAAGCAGCTCTATCGTCAGCTTTGGGGGAAGACCCCTTCCAAAGGGCGCCGGCCGGCTTCTTCCGAGCCGGCTGCCCTCGAACGAGGCCTCGGGAAGGCTAAACCCTCCATGGTCGCTTCGGCCGTCTCCGGATCGTTTCACTTTCCTATCCGTACAAAATGGAAGAGAGCCGTTTAATGAAATTGATAATGGCTCGAGACTCTGATAAAATTCCAGGGAAGGAAGGATCATGCAAGATATTCTCAAACAAATCGCCCTATGCGTCGAAAAAGGCAAAATCGCCCGCGAATTTCCCCACCCGGCCGAGTTGGCCGGACAGGACGGCGTTTACGAGCTGGCCAAAAAGGCCTTGGATGCCGGCATCTCCCCCAATGAAATCCTATCCGAGGGTTTGATTGCGGGAATGAATAAAGTGGGAGAGCTTTTTCAGGCAGGGGACGTTTTTCTGCCGGACGTCCTCGTCTCGGCCAGGGCCCTCAGCATGGGCATGATGCACCTCAAGCCTTATTTTCACTCTGGCGCCGTGAAACACAAAGGCAAAGTCGTCATCGGCACGGTCCAGGGCGACCTCCACGACATCGGCAAACGTGTCGTATCCATGTTCTTCGAGGGAGGCGGCTGGAACGTCATCGACATCGGGGTGAACATCCCCGCCCAGAAATTCTTGGATGCCGTCGCCGAGCACTCGCCGCAGGCCGTTGCCCTCAGCGCGCTCCTGACCACGACCATGGTCAATATGGAACACATCACCAGCATGATCAAGACGGCGCAACCAGGCGTGAAGGTTGTCATCGGCGGAGCGCCCGTAACCCAGTCTTTTGCCGACCGCATCGGCGCCGACTGCTACTCTCCCGACCCTCAGGGCGCGCTGGAATTTCTGAATAAGCGCTGTTCCTGACGCGTCCTCCCATCCATGACAAGCCGCGAGGTCCTCACCGCCATCGTCAAAGACAAGCTCTGCCCCGAACGGATGGGACTTCATGAATCATTCTGGCAAGACACGCAGCAAGAGTGGGAAAAACAGGGGCTGCCGGCGGGGATCAATATGCTCGATTATTTCAACCTTGACGTGCGCGAAATCCAGGGCTCGCTGTTCAGGACGACCTCGCTTCCCATCGACGACGAGGTCGTCGATGAAGACGAACAGACTGTCATCAAAGTCAACGGCTGGGGCGCCAAGTTTCGTGAGTGGAAAAACAAGCCGGGCGTTCCCGAGCATATTTCCTTCGACCTGACTTACGAAGACATTTGGAAGAAAAAATACCGGGACAACCTGTTGGGGCTGGATTTAAGGCGGTTCCCCGACCTCCAGAAACTCAAGGAAAATTACTGCGCCGGCATGGCCACGGACAGGTTCTGCGTTTATTACCAGCTCATCATCTTCGAGATCATGCGCAAGGCCATGGGCGATCTCGTCCTGCTCGAAGCGATGTATTTGAGCCCGCGCTGGATCCACGATTTCTGCGACGTGGTGACCAATCATATCATCATGCATCTGGAATATATCATCCGCGAAGTGGGAAAGCCGGACGGCATCTGGCTCTATGAGGATATGGGATACACGAAGGCGCCGTTCGTCTCGCCCGCGCTCTATAAAGAATTCATCTTTCCCTACCACAGGCGAGTCGCAGATTTCATCCACAGCTATGACCTTCCCTTTATCATGCATTCCTGCGGGCGGATCCGGCCCCTGCTGCCGCATCTTGTCGACGCGGGCATTGACGGTCTTCAGGCCTTGGAGGCCAAGGCCGGCCAGCATGTCGTGGAAATGGCCGAGGCGACAGGAAACAAGATCGCTTTCATGGGAAATCTGGATATCCGGGCCTTCGAATCCAACGACCCGAAGGTCTTGGAGGCGGAGATCGTCCCCAAGTTGAAAGCCGTCAGGGAAAAGCGCATTCCCTATGTCTTTTTTTCCGACCATTCCATCCCGAAGTCGGTCAAGCTCGAGACATATCGCTACGCCCTGGATCTTCACAAAAAATACGGCCGGTATTGAATTTCTGAGCAGACAATCCTTGACAGGGTCAATATTCTCCATAGTATAATGTCGCCAGACCAGCATAACGTGAAAGCCACAGTTTGGGCGCGAGTACATTTCGTTTCCGGAACAACGTGATGATTGGCTTTAAGACTTTAAGATATCATGAAAGGGGGCGATAAAAAATCGAATTTGAATCTTTTTCAGCAGCGTCTCTTCGAAACAAGGAGGAATAATGAAAAAGTTTATTGGCCTCTTTATTTTCATAGCTTTTCTGGGCTCGCTGGCCTTCGCCGGCCCTTGGGGCATCGTGGTCAATTCGGATTCGATGAATATCCAGACCATCGACCTCGGTCAGACGCCACCCAAGGTCTACGGCCCCTTTCTCACAGGTTCTCTGGGAACCTCTGGTCAGGGCCTCTTGGACGTGGCGATCACACCTGACAGCAACTATGCCCTGGTCAGCAATTTCGGCGGGCACAAAGTCTATCGAATCGATATCTCAAATCCAATAAGTCCGACCCTTGCCGGATCCTTAGATTTAGGATCTTTTGGTCCTGAGGACATCGCGATTTCCCCCAACGGACGGTTCGCAGTGATCTCGGATGGTACCGGTGCTCGCCAACTCGCCTTTATCAACCTTTCCAGTTTTTCCAATTACAGCCTTTATACGCTGACAACAGCCAACCATTATGCCCAAGCCGCAGCCATAGGAACAGACAACAGCACCATCATTCTCTGTGACTCCGCAAATAACTGCATTATTTTTGGACAGATCAACGCCACGTTTTCAGGCCTTATTTCTGAAAGCACTTTGACTTCTGATAGTTACCCCATAAATGTAGCGATTTCTCCCGATGGCGCGACGGTGCTGGTCGTATGTGGTTATAGGCGTATCAGCGTTTATCAAATTACTGGGCCGGGACTGGTGGCCCGCGGATCAACCGCATCGATCACGTTACTGGACCCTCCGCAATCGGTGGCTTTTTCACCCGACGGGAAAAAAGCTTATGCGCTTTGTATGGGTGCAGGGTCTGGAAATCCGAATACATTCTCCTGGTTCCAGGTCAACGGACCTGGGAATGTCACTCTGGGAGGAGATAGGGCAGCAACCCTAGTTTCCATTGCCTACGTCACTTTATGGTTTGGAGTCGATACGCTGGCCGTTTCGCCGTCTGGGGACTACGCGATCGCTAGCAAAACAGGGCCTGGTACAGATATCCGCAATCGCGTCTCCCGCATCAACCTCAGCAACTATCAAGCCACGGCGATTGATACCACTCAAATCGACGCCGCTGGAGTCGCGACTTTTAACGAGTCCATGTTCCCTCCTTATAACGCTTCCCTCTCTCGTCTGACCAACAACTACATCTTCTACAAGGAATACATCAACCGTCTTACCTGGCAGGCCAACGCCAAGAACAAATATCCGATCTCAACCTACGTGATCTATCGGAAGGCCGCCAGCGCTTCAGACACAACATATACCAAAGTGGGTGAGGTTACGTCCTCCACTCTCCAATATGACGACCGGGGGCTGAAAAAGACCGATGAGTTCGCGTACAGAATTACCTCGATCGACAGCCGGGGCGTCGAGAGCGCGCCTGCTGAGGTCAGTGGTATTATCGTTTTAAGGAGGGGAAGATGAAAAAGAGCTATCTAGTCATCGTCGTTCTGTTGATCCTGCCGGTGGCTGTCTATGCGGTCGATTTCAGCTTCGGATTTCAGGCCGGACTCCGGACGGTCAACGATCCTAACATCAAAGATGTCTATAAAAACGGCCTGTGCTATTTTCCCTACGCCGCCGTCAACCTCTTCAAAGGTTTCACCATCGGGGCGGGCTACGAATTCGGCTATTCCCGGGACGGCAAGATTGGAATCTATAAAGAAGCGACGACGCTCAAGGTCACCGGGATCGAAGCCTTCGTGGGGTATCAGTACTCCCTGCCGATGGTGACGCCGTATGTCTTTGTCGGGTTCGGGTCGTTTTCCTATACACAAACGGTGGACAGCCCGGCGGCGCAGAATGTCGATAAGACGCAATCCACCTTTTTTGTCGCGGGCGGCATTAAAGTCTATCCCATGAAGAATCTCTATATCTCGGCCGAGGTGAAATACGTGCCGCTCAAGGTCACACCATATGAGGAGGAAGTCGACCTCGGCGGGCTGCGCTTCATGGGCGGCTTGGGTTTCACCTTCGGATATTAGAATCCGCGATCGCCGATAAAAAAGGGGAGGCTGCCAGGGCGCCAAGTCCCTGGTGAAGGCATTGTCGCAAGGCTCCTCAGGTCGACTTTTCTTCATAGGCCCGAAATATCAATCTGCCTAATATCAATTTCACTAGAGTTTTATAAATAATCCGGCCGGTATTGACAATTATATCGCTCCCGGCCTTGACAAAGTCAAAACGCTAAGTAGTATAACTCAATATGAGTGGAACAATTCAGCAATCCTGGCTCTCGCCGGCTCGTGATTTGCTTCAGGCAGAAAATGATGAAACGCCATTGCATATTAGGAAAGGGGGTGCATACATAAGGGAGTCAAATCTTTTTCCAGACTGCTTTCACAAAAAAGGAGGAAAAATGAAAAGGTTTTTTGGTTTACTTCTTTTCATGACCATTCTGGGTTCGCCGGCCTTTGCCGGACCTTGGGGCATCGTGGTAAATCAGATCACGATGAATATCCAGACCATCGACCTGGGCCAAACGCCGCCTAAGGTTTATGGCCCCTTTCTAACAGGCTCTTTGGGAGTCCCGGGATATTACTGTGATGTTGCGATCACTCCGGACAGCAACTATGCCTTGATCAGTAATTTCGCCGGTAGTAAAGTCTATCGAATCGATATCTCAGATCCAACAAATCCGGTCCTGGCCGGGTCCATAGCCGTAGGCTCTTTCTATGCTGAAGATATCGCCATTTCCCCCAACGGCCAATTCGCAGTGATCTCGGACGGAGGCGGCAGTCGCCAACTTGTCTTTATCAACCTTTCCAACTTTTCCAGTTATAGCCTTTACACATTGACGAGTTCAAACCTATACGCCCAGGCCGTGGCTATAGGAAACGACAACAGCACAGTCATCCTGGCGGACTTTAGCAATAGCCGCATCATCTATGGGCGGGTCAACGCGACGTTCTCGGGTCTTGTCTCAGAAAGCAACCTTTACGCGGAAGGCAATCCTTTAAATATATCCATTTCTCCCGACGGCTCCACAGTCCTCGCCGCAGGTTTTTACAATCTTGTCTCGGTTTTTCAGATCACTGGGCCGGGGACAGTCGTGCCCGGCACGACCACGAAAGTCACGGGCTTCCATGAGTATCCCCAGTCCATCGCCTTTTCACCCGATGGAAAGAAAGCCTATGTCGTTGGCATGGGATCACCAAATACATTTTCTTGGCTCCAAGTCAACGGGCCCGGGAATGTCACCATGGGCGGAGAGCGGGCAGCAAACCTAATTTCCTATTCCAGTAGCGCATATTTTGGAGTCGATGTCGTGGCCATATCACCTGGTGGCAACTACGCCATTGCGGGCAACACTTCGCCCACTACAGATTCTCGAAATCGCGTGTCTCTCATTAACCTCAGCAATTATCAGGCGACAGCTATCGACGCTACCCAAACCGATCTCGGATCAGTCGCGACTTTTAACGAAGCCGTGTTTGCGCCAACAAATACGGGTTTGACCCGGCTGACCAACAATTTCATTTTTTACAAAGAATACATCAACCGCCTCACTTGGCAGGCCAACGACAAGAACAAATTCCCTATCGCTAAATACCGGGTCTATCGCAAGGCCGCCGGGGCCGCCGACAGCACCTACGTGCAGGAGGCCGAGGTAGCCGCTTCGACTCTCCAGTATGATGATCGAGGATTAACAAAGAACGATTCCTACACATACAAGATCACCTCGCTCAACGACAGGGGCGTTGAAAGCGCTGGGGCCGAGGTTAGCAATGTTATCGTGATGAGGAGGGGAAGATGAAAAAGAGCTATCTAGTCATCGTCGTTCTGTTAATCCTGCCGGTGGCCGTCTATGCGGTCGATTTCAGCTTCGGATTTCAGGCCGGACTAAGGACGGTCAACGATTCTAACATCAAAGATGTCTATAAAAACGGACTGTGCTATTTTCCCTACGCCGCCGTCAACCTCTTCAAAGGCTTCACCATCGGGGCGGGCTACGAGTTCGGCTATTCCCGGGACGGGACCATCGGGATCTACAATGAAGCCACAACGCTCAAGGTCACAGGGATTGAAGCCTTTGTCGGGTACCAGTACTCTCTGCCGATGGTGACGCCGTATGTTTTCGTCGGGTTCGGGTCGTTTTCCTATACACAGACGGTGGACAGCCCGGCGGCGCAGGCTGTGGACAAGACGCAATCGACCTTTTTTGTCGCGGGCGGAATCAAAGTCTACCCGATGAAGAATCTCTATATCTCGGCCGAGGTGAAATACGTGCCGCTCAAGGTCACCCCTCTCGAGGACGAGGTCGATCTGGGGGGCCTAAGGCTCATGGGAGGTTTAGGCTTTACGTTCGGATACTAAAATCCTGGATCCAGCCTAAGGGTCTGGGACAAAAAGCCTGTGGGAAGCATCCTCTCTTCATTCGTCAGCGCACCGAAAGCTTTGACGCGTTGTGTTTAGCGATATTCTTCTAGCCTATCGACGGATCCGCTCGAACCCGCTGACGCAGACAAAATCGAGCTTCTCTTTCTTTTCGACCTGGTCCAACAGGAGGTTCAACCCCAGCACATCGCTGGCGATGTGGCCGGCGATGACCACGTTCAAATTGGCCTTCTTGGCGTTGGCCAGGTGCTCTTCGCTCAGGTGCATACAAACCAGCGTGCTGATGCCGCCGGCCGCAATCTTGTCGAAAATATCCTTGGAACCCTCGGTCCCGCCGGTCATATCGACATAAATTTTCCCGCAGGAGCTGCCCTCCGAGCCGCTGACGATCTTGGCCGGCACTTGGAGCCTCGCGGATTTTTCATACTCGGGAATCGCTTTCAGGAGCTTCACCACATCCTTCAGCCGATAAGGCTTTTTTTTCTCGAACAGTTTCGTGAGATAGCTCGTCACGCAGTTATCTCCCGGCGTGTGGAGGCACATCAAGGGAATCCCCAGGATCTTCGCCACGTCGATCTCCCGGGCGTGATTGATGGGCATCAGGCGCCGCTCGACCTCGCTGACTCTCTTCTCCATGAGCTGCTCGGCAACGCTGATCGTGACCCCATATTTGGCCAGCAACCTCGCCTGGAGCTTCATGACGTCGTACATCTGGGCCAGGGCCATTCCCATCGGGTGGTGGGACAGGACCAAATCCAGCTTGGGCCCTTTTTCCTTGTTCAGAAGATGCGCCAGCAGGATCTCGCCGACATCGATGTCGATTCCCACCATCAGTCGTTCGATGTTCGCGCCCAAATCCCCGTTCAAGACGCGCGAATCGGCATACGGGTTGAACAGCTTGTCTTGGTCGTAAAACTTTTTATCGTCCTCCTTAAGGTCCTTGAACTTTTCCTGCTCATCCTCCAGGATGCGGCGGATCTCGTCCCTCGGCCGCAAATCATTGGCGATTCCGACCTCCACGGCCTTTTTATAAAACTTTTCAAGCTTCATAGGTTTCTCCTTTTTTTTGCTCGACAAAGGATTCAATTACCATATATCACAATGCCATAGACAGATAAAGCCCTTGTCGGTACGACGTCTCTTCATTGACTTTTCCACGGCCGGCGATATATAAATCCTAACAATGTTTGGCGCTGCGACCCAGACCAAACGAAATTCTAAAGAAGGACCGGTCGTATGTCTAAAAAGCAAAAACAAATTTTCGCCATCATGCTTGTCTTCCTCGGGTTATTTCTAGCAGCCTGCGAACCCGAAAAGAACGAAAAAGAAGACAAGAAAGAAGCCAGGGAAACAGCCGGGCCCGTCAGTTGGGAAGCCAAGCTCCTCACGGAGCTTCCCACCCTGGGTCACCGCAACTGGCTGGTCGTTGCGGACTCGGCCTTCCCGGCCCAGATCAGCCCGGGCATGGAAGTCATCGTCTCCAACGAGGACCATTTCGCCGTCCTGGAGAAAGTCCTAGAGGCGGTCGGCCGGAGCAAGCACATCCGTCCCCGCGTTTATCTGGATAAGGAACTTGATTATGTTACCGAAGAACTGGCGCCGGGGATTGGGGCCTGCCGAAAACGGCTCACGGAGATGCTCAGCCCTTACGGGACAAAGCCCATTCTCCACGAGGAGCTGATCGCGCGAATGGATCAAGTGGCCAAAACGTTCCGCATCCTTATGATTAAGACAAACCTGGCCCTGCCCTATACATCGGTCTTCATGGAGCTCGACTGCGGCTACTGGAGCCCGGAAGCCGAGGCCAAAATGCGCGAGAAAATGAAGGAAGTCAATTTGGAGGGGAAGACCCCTTCCAACGGGCGCCGGGAAGACCCGGCCGCCCTGCCTTCCAATCAATGAGGGGACACGGTCCAAAGGTTTGTATCCCCTTGGGATTTAGCTTTTGGCCCAGAGCCTGTTGATGACACGGACCAGGACCAGCCCGCTGATAATGACAACTCCCAACAGCATGAGTGCATAGTTCGTGCGGCCGTAAAGGAAATTCCCCACCGTGAACAGGGCCGACCAGATGACCGTCGTTCCCGACACCCAGCCGATCAAGGCCAGGGGCATGTTTTCATGGGTTGCCTTGGCCTCGGTCTCTGTGATGCCCGCCTCTTCGCGGATGGACTTCCAGCCAGGCCCAAAAGGCCGGACTTTTTTATAAAAATCAATCAGCGTCTTGCGCTCGGTTTTCGGGCCCAAGAAGGCCGTCAGAAGCCAGCAGACCGTCGTAACGGCAATGGTTAAGAGAAGGGCGTAGTGGGTGGGGATGATCACGCCGGCCTTCCGCAGGAGGAGCAGGAGCACGGAGACGCCAAAGGAGCTGAGCATGGCGTTGACTTCGCACCAGGCGTTGACGCGCCACCAGAACCAGCGGACGAGATAGAGCAGGCCCGTGCCGGCGCCGACCTGGAGGATGATATCAAAGCTGTCCTTGGCCGTCTCCAGGACAAAGACCAGCCCTCCGGCTGCAAGGAACAGGCCGACCGTAGCCAGGCGGCCCGCCATAACGTAATGCTTTTCGCTGGCATTTTTCCGCAGAAAGCGCCTATAAAAATCGTGGACCAGGTAGGATGCGCCCCAATTGAGGTGAGTCAGGTTGGTCGAGGAGTTGGCGGCGATCAATCCCCCGACCATCAAGCCGATGAACCCCACCGGCAAAAACTTGAGCATGGCCGGATAGGCGATATCGTGGCCCAGGAGTTTCGGGTCGAGGTTCGGAAAGGCTTTCTGGATGTCCGACAACTGAGGGTACACAATCAATGAGCACAATCCCACCAGGATCCACGGCCAGGGGCGCAGGACATAATGGGCGATATTGAAAAACAGGACAGAGCCGAGCGAGTCTTTCTCGGACTTCGAGGCCAGCATCCGCTGGGCGATATAGCTGCCGCCGCCCGGCTCGGCGCCCGGGTACCAGACCGCCCACCATTGAACGGCGATCGGCATGATGAAGATGGCGATGGCCATATCCCAGTTGCTTTTGAAATCGGGCAGCATGTTCAGAAAATGCACTCCGTTCGGCCCCGTCTTGGCGGAGAGCTTGGACACCAGGACGTCCATTCCGCCGATATATTTGACGGCGAAATAGGCCGCGGCGATGACGGCCGTCATCTTGATAAAAAATTGGACCATATCGATGACCAGGACTCCCCATAGCCCGGTGACCGTGGCAAACACGACGTTGAGGACTCCGACAAGGAGAAGTGTCTGCCATCGCGGCAGGCCGAACAGGATGGCGGCGATCTTGCAGGCGGCCAGGTTCACCGTAGCCATGATGATGCAATTGAACAGAAAACCCAGGTAGACCGAGCGGAAGCCGCGCACGACGCTGGCCGCTTTTCCCGAGTAGCGGAGCTCATAGAATTCGAGGTCCGTCATGACGGCGGAGCGCCGCCACATCCGGGCGTAGAAAAACACCGTGGCCACCCCCGTCAGGGTGAACGCCCACCAGACCCAATTGCCCGCGACGCCGTTGCGGCGGACAATATCGGTCACCAGATTGGGCGTATCGCTGCTGAACGTGGTGGCCACCATGGATAGGCCGGCCAGCCACCAGGGCACGGCGCGGCCTGAGACGAAGAATTCCGACGTGTTTTTGCCCGACCGCTTGCGAAAGAACAGCGCGGGAATAAAACAGATGGAAAGGGAAGCCAAGACAATAACCCAATCGATGGTGCGCAGATGCATGGTCAATATCCTTTCGCCCGAGAGGATAGAAGCGGCATGATTGAAGTATTATATGGAGATTGGCTCGCTCTGACAACCTTCGCATCGTCTTTTTTTATCGAACCTTAGAGGCCGCCCAAATATGGCCTAAATTGATTTTTTTCAGTAATTTGTGAAGGTCTATGGTATGTTTTTTCCGCGGCGAAGAGGCAAAGCATTCCTCGGGTTTTTCCGCCCCGCCCTTGCGGCTAGCCGTTTGGGGTGAATTGGCTTCATCGAAAGGTGAGGCCCGGGGTGAAAAAAATAGCCTAAAAGTTCATCGCTAAAGGCTATTGAGGGAAGAAACATGAAAGATGGAAGATATGGCTATCAGAAAAGCCTCTCCGCTCTATGGAAGGGAAGCTCATTTTCTGATGACGGCAGTTGTATTTAAATATATAAAATTGAGGGCAATACGTTAAGCCAACCGAGAAGAAGGACGAACATGCCTCAAAAACAAGGGTTTACTCTTATCGAGATGCTGGTGGTTCTTGCCATTCTGGGAATCATGACGCTGGGCTCCCTGCCCGCCATCTTGAACAGCTTGGAAACCAGGTCCCTGGAGAATTCGGCCCGGGATATCTTGACGACCATGCAGCAGGCCAAGTTTCTGTCCGTCAGCACCAAGCTGAACCACCGAGTGATATTTTCGAACGCCACCGGCTCGTGGGCCTATTGGATCGAAGAGGAGACCAGCTCCGGCACGTGGACACGGCATGCCAAATATCCGTACATGGAAATTCCTTCGAAATTGACGCCCACCATCAATCTGCCGGCGGATCTGAACGTCGAATATTCATCCATCGGCTTTGTCACGAATTATGACGGCCTCCATAACAGCATCAGCATCGAGAGCCCCAAGCTGAGGAAATACAGCCAGCCCGACCTCCGCATCCTGATGATCTATGCCGGAGGGTCGATTCAATACATAAAATCTCAAACCTAATTTTCCGGGAAAACCATGAGAAAAAAATTACAGATTTTTCATCCGCCAAAAAAACAAGACGGGTTTTCTTTGATCGAAGTGTTGATCGGCGTCGCCCTGATCGCGATCGCCTTGATCGGCCTGGCCCAGCTCTTCACCATGAGCGTGACAAACAACCTGCGCGCCAACCAGCTCAGCACCGCCAGCTTTTTATGCCAGCAGCAGATTGATTATATGCGGGCTCTCACGCCGACCGAGCTCGATCTCCTGCCTGTGGTCCAGGACGAGCAGCTCGACATTAACGCGGACGGGGAGATGGACTTCCGGAGGATCACGACGATCGAACGAAATCTCAATTACTACAAAGTTCTTGTTTATCCTCCCAGCCAGTTCAGCACGCCCGTCAATACTTTGACCTTGCAACCGCTGACCCATCAGGTTAAGGCCCAGATGGGAACGATCATCCAGAGGTAATAACCATGACCGGCAACAACATATCGAAGCTAACTGGAAAAAACATAATGCAAAGAAAAAAAACGGGATTTACCCTGATCGAGCTTTTGATCGGCGGTTCGATCATGATGATCGTCATCCTGGCCACTCTTTCGATTTATATGGGAAGCAACAAGGTCGCCGTCGACCAACAGGGATACGCCGAGATGCAGCACGACGTTCGGTCCTCCATGTACTTCATCACACGGGATATCCGGATGACGGGAATCGGCCTGCCCCAGGAATTCATGGGCTATTTTCTCGAGGGCGTCGATAATGACACGACCGATACCGCGGCCGGCGTCACTCCGGACCGGCTGCGCATGCTGGGCAATCTTGAGGAGCCCTTAAACCTGAAAATTTATCGTTACATGGGTTCCTCGGTGACGTTGGACCTGGACGATTACAGCTTTGAACAAAATCCTTATACTGACGCCTTTTACGCCAATAAAATGGTCATTATCATCCCCAGCCCCACCTCCCCCTGCCGCGTCGCCGAATTCCGGGAGGTTAGCCATGTCACGCATAACACAGGCGCTACTACTGAAAAGCTGAATTTTTCTCCCGGGCAGGCGCCCGGGATCAACCCTCCGGGGGGGTTATCGGGCACATGTTCGGATTCCAACAACTACAATGGAGGATTGGTCACGTTTGTCAATGTCAAAGAATATTGGCTCGATGTGACCGGAAATTTTCCTGGACTGACGGCAGGAGCTAACGGCTACATCGGAGGCGGCAACGGAAATATTCTTTATCTCACTGAAAACGGCGTCCATTATCCCATCGCCCAGAACGTCGAAAACCTTCAATTCCAGTACAACGGCGACCTGGACAATGACGGAAACCTCGACGGATTCCAGGATTGGAATACAAACTGGACCAACGACCAGATCAGCCGTATCCGCCAAGTACGGGCCTGGGTCCTGGGAAAAACGAGAAACAAGTTTGTGAGCGTTTCGGGGACGCCTCCCGACAACATCCATCTCTACCGGCGCCCGCGCGTGGCCAACACGGACCCAGCCGGCTCGGACGATCTCTGCCGGCGATTCTTGCTGGATTCGACGGCGAATATCAGGAACATGACCTTGAATATTTATAACACGGGCCAGCGATGATGAGGGAACCATGAAACATCAGCGACGATTTCCAACGAAAAACTTCTCGGATCGGACGCACAACAAAGAGCAAGGCGTGACCTTGATCATAGTCATTCTTGTCCTGGCCTTCATGTTTACGGTCGGGCTGGCCCTGTTCAGCGTGACCCGCTCGGGTCCGACGGTGGCGGGGAACATGCGCTGGCACCAGGAGGTGTTCAACGCCGCGGAAGCGGGAGTGGATTCTGCCCTGAATTACATCAACCAGAATATGGCCGATTTCTACGGACACTACCGGACGACCTATAACGGCCAGCCGGGACTGGACGATCCCGCCAGTCCCAATTTTTTTCGCAGGCTCAGCGACGAGCAGATTTTGACCGACATCAAAACCAATGCCGATAACTATATTTTTTCTTTGGTCGCCATGCCCTATGAGAGCCAGCTGACCTATACGTCCTTCCTGATTGACGGCAGTGTCGGGGGGCCTACCCCGAACTCTACGGCTGCGATTCTCGTCGTTATCGGCCAGGGCCCGCAGAACACGTATGTCCGGCTGGAAGTCACGATCGGAGTTCAATAATTCTTGAAACTAATAAAAAAAGGAAAAGGAAAGGGTGACGGCTATGAAAAAACATAAGATCGCGCTTTTGCTGTTCGGAGCCATTGTTTCGGCAGCCCTCTATTTCAGCCTCATGGGCCAATTGTGCGATACGCAGAACGGCACCGTCGTCGGGTACACCGGCGGCGACGCATCCACGATCGCGGCCATGGACGGCGTGAGCAACGACGTGAGCGGCCAGCATCTGCGGCTGAAGGCCAAGGGCGCCAATTTTCAGCCATCCAGCAACTACCCGGTGACGACCAACTACCGCATGACGGGGGCCTCCGCAGACTTCAACAATGACGGCTACGTGGACCTCGTCGAGGGCGGCCGGGGGACAGATTACAACACGAATGGAAGCCTTGGGAATCTCAACCCCAACGACAGCAATCTATCGATTTTTCTCTGCAAAGGAGTCGATCCCGTCACCCCGACCAAGTTCAAGTTTGACGGGCCCTATTACATTCTTTATGAAAGCAGCGCCCTGAGCAAAACCTATGAAATCATGGCCCTGGGAGCGGGAGATTTTGACGGAGACGGCGATGCGGATTTTGCCGCGCTGAGCTGGTCGGGCAAGCTCTGGATTTTTAAAAACCTGTTTAAGGAAAATAACATTCCGGTTGGGGGTGTTCCCGTGTTCAGCACAACCGTCACCCTGCTCGGAGATTTGATCAACGACGGATACGGAGAATGGGGACAGGGAGCTTCCAACTGGCGGTGGGAAAGCAATATCGCTGCTGTTGACATTGATAAGGACGGCGATCTCGACCTGATTGTCGGCGTCCCTTCCCGGTTTGCCTCGACCCGATACGGAGAGGTTGTCATTTTCATCAACGACGGCCACGGGAATTTTTCCAGATTGATTCCAAAAAGCCTGATCAACCCTTATCCGAACAATGCCACTTATATTTACGGCGTGTGCGGCGTTGCCGCGGGAGATTTTAACGGCGACGGATTTATCGACTTTTACGTCGGGTCGGCGAGTGACAGGACATTATATTATTACCAGAACGACGGACTGGGAAATTTCAAAAATGTCAATAGCAAAAAGATCACCATCCCCGCCAGCCACGGCAGCACCTCATTTCTCTCGGCCGGCGATGTCGATGCGGACGGGTTTACCGACCTCGTCTTGTCCACCGACGGGGCGGCGGGGGTCAATTCGCCAGGCGGCTATGTGTATTGGCTTAAGAATGATGGAGCTGCAAATTTCACCATCAATTGCATTCCCTCCGACTGCAGCAAGGTCTCTTCATCCAGCGACCTGGATTCGGGGGCCATTGGAGACTTTGACAACGACGGAGACATCGACTTTTTTGTGGCTGACGGCAATAACTCCTTGAACTGCTATTTCTTCATGAACGATATTTTTCCCATTTACGTTTCGAAGGGAACAACCTATTCGAAAAACCTCCTCCAGTGTTCGTTCCTCACGTCTGACAATGCCATCGTCTCCGCGACGATCACGGTCCAAGAAACCAAGCCTACCGGGACGAATATTACGTACTATCTGTCCAACAACGATGACCAAAGCGGAAATCCCAAGTGGGAAGGACCGGTGACGCCCGGTGTCGAATTCACATTTGAAAACCCTGGGACCTTTCTCCGATGGAAAGCCGTGCTTGAATCGACGAACCAAACTTTAACGCCCAAAATTCACCGCATTGAGCTCGCCTATAAATACATCACCAAACGTGAATATTCCCGCACCTCCCACGCCCTGACGACGGCCAATGTCAATCACGTGCGGCCGGGCGACGAAGACGTCCTCTACTCGGCATCCTTCGAGTTTCCGACGTGGAAGGGCCACCTGCGGTCTTGGGATGTCACCTCGCTGAGCTTGCCCTATTCAAGAAGCTCCGAACTTAGGAATATTGCGAACACGGGCGGCCTCTTCGTCGTGGACGCCGGAGAAGTCTTGGCGGCGCGGGCTTGGAGCACTCGGATCGTCTATGCGGCCCATGATCAGCAGGGCGACGACATTATGAACGACCGGATGGATTTCAGCGTGGCCAATAAAACCGCGCTCGAGCCATTCCTCGGGCTCGGCGTGGGCAGCCCCGAAACCGAGCCCCTGATCCGGTTCGTCTTGGGGGATGGTCGGTCCTGGAAGCTGGGTGACATCAACCACTCGTCGCCTGAAGTCGAGGAGCCGCCCTACGGCACGGCCTCGCTCATGGGTGATGGGTATGCGGAATTCAAAGAAGCCAACAAGAACAGGCAGAAGGTCATTCTCGTCGGCGCCAATGACGGGATGCTCCATTGCTTTGATGCGGAGAATTTGAACGAGCTGTGGGCTTTCATTCCGAACAACCTCCTCTATAAATTGAAGAATATGAGGGTCACGGACCCCGACTGCGGAGTATTCCTCTACCACCATTTCTTTATCGACAGCACGCCCGTCGTCCGCGATGTTTATTTCGGCGGCGTCTGGCATACGATCGTAATCTGCGGCCAGGGGATGGGCTGGGGAAGAGACCACGATTTCTATTATTTCGCCCTCGACGTGACCGACCCTCTGGCGCCCCAGCCGATGTGGGAGCTGACGGACCCGACCATGGGTGAGACGTGGTCGGTGCCCTTCATCGGGAAGGTCGATGTCAGCGGAACGCCGACCTGGGTCGCCTTCATGGGATCCGGGTACAACACATGGGATGTCGCCACGCCCAAAGGCAACTATGTCTATGCGGTCGATATCTCGACCGGTCAGATCATGAAATCGTTCGAAGTCAAGGAGCACAGCGAGCCGGCCAGCCCGTTTGGAATTGAAAACACGGTGCCGGGCTCTCCGAACGGCGCCGATAATGACCGAGACGGGTCTATCGAATATGTGTATTTTGGCGATCTGCATGGACGGTTCTGGAAGATCGACCTGTCGGGGGCTGCCCATACATGGGCGGCGCAAGTGATCTACCGCGACCCGTACTATCATCCGATTGTCACCAAACCCGCCGTTTATGTCGATTTGACCACTTCGGTCGTCAATCTTTATTTCGGGACCGGCGGAGACGAAAAAGCTCCGAGCACGGAATACTATTCCTTCGTGGCGCTGAAAGATGCCGGAGCGACAGGCGTCGTCCAGTGGTACATGGGACCCGCCGATTTGGCCTCTCGGCTGGGCATCGATAGCAATCTCAAGAAAGGTGAATTCACCCAAGGAGAAAAGATCTGGGCGGACGACGTCATTGCCGACCAGCTGGTTTATATTGCCACCCTGACGGGATATATCGAGAGTCTCAACCCCTGCATGACTCTATCGGGCGGCGGCCGAATTTATTCCCGCTATATCACGGGCGGACAGATGGGAGGCTCGGCCCTCGTCGGAGCCACGGGGACGGCGGTCGAATCCATGGTCACCGCTCAAAAAGTCCGTTCGGCCGTCACCGTGGGAAAACTCGAGCAACTGACGCAGGAGGGCAGCCCGACCATCAACAAGCGGCTTGTCTTCATCCAGAGCTACACCCAGGCCGGAGGCGGCCGGCCCGAACCGCCCAGCGAAGTCCTGGCCCAACCGGTGCCGATCTACACGAGATTGACGATCAAATCCTGGAGAGAGGTCTATAAGATCATCCGATAATTTTAAACGTAAAAGGGGACGGTTCTTTTTTTTACAAAATAGAACCGTCCCCTTTTTTTTATCTTCTGATTAAATCCAGGATCTCCCTGGGGGGCAAAGCGGCTTTCTCCAATATCTTCCGGGCTTTTTCCGGCTCTCCAAGCCTCTGCAGCGCGAGCCCGCCGAAATAAGCATTCGGGCCCCGGCTGTCCGGGTTTTTGAGCGTATAATCGAATACGGATTTCAGCGCCTCCCGGGCTTTGTCTCTCTGCCCGAGTTTATCGCAGCAGACCGATTCAAGATAATCCTGCTTCCTGAAGTCGGGGTCAAATGGCTTTCCCGTTCCCAGTCTCTCCGGATACTCTTTGGATTTCTCGAGGCTTTCGACGGCCTGTGCCCAGTCGCCTTTTCTCATGCTCTGGAGGCCGAGCTGGATGTGAGTCTCGGCATACAAACCCTGGATTTCGCCCGCCCCTTCATAAGGAAGCGCCTCGACCTTGTCCAGGATGGCCGCGGCATCTTGATAGCGCCGGGCGCTCATCGCGGCTTTCACAACGTCGATTTGAATAGGGACTTCTTCGGGGAAAAGCTCCGCGGCTTTCCGTGAATCCTCCAGGGCTTTCTCCGGCTTTCCCCGCTTGAGCTCGAAATCGACCAGCGCGTGCCAGCTCCGCCAGTTTTTTTCATCCATCTGGACGGCTTTTTCAAAATCGGCAGAGGCTTTTCCCCGGTTGAGTTCGCGGTAGAGAGAGCCGCGGGCCAGAAAGAACGGCGCGAAATCAGCGCTGTCACACTCCTCGAACAGCTTCTGCGTTTCCTCGACCCGCCCCTTGGCCGAGTAGATGAGCCCGAGATAATACTTGGGCTTCCAGTCCTGCGGCTGTTGGATCATGGCCCACTTGAACAAGGGGATCTCCTCCTCCCTGAAGGGAAAGACGAGCGCGGGGGAGTGTCCCGAAGCTTTCGCCAGATACGCGTGGCTCTCTACGGGAGATTTATCCTTGAGGAGAAGGGCCAGCCAGTAATATACAGTCGCATATTCGGGAGCGTTTTTCAGGAGCAAGACGGCGTCCTCATCGCAGCCGATTCTTATATAGTAGAGCGCCATCTCAAGATAATTTTCATGCGGCAGCTCATTGCGGATCGGAAACTTGAATGCCTCGAGGTTTTCCTGGCTCGGCTGAAGAAGGTAGGCTTCGAAACGCGCCAGGTGGTCGAGAGGATCGATGTCAAGGACCTGGTTGATGATTTTATTTGCGGCTTCGGCTTGATTCAGCCTGCGCAGGGCCGTGGCCTGCACGTCGTAGCCGCCGATATTGAACTTATTGAAATCGACGGCCCGCCGGCCGTACTCCGCCGCCAGGCTGTGGTTTTTTTCGGAAAGGGCGATCTCGGCCAGCTGGACGTAGGCCGACGACCTGAATTCCATAGAACGGGCCGCCCAGCCCAGCGTTTCCTTGGCATCGACCAAATCGCCCAGGCGGCGGCTGATGATGGCGTAGCCGAAGTTGGCTTCAGGATCATACATATTGTTTTCCAGGGCCTTTTGCGCATACGTCAAGGCTTTTTGGTATTCGCCGCGGCGCGTGTAAAGCTCGGCCGTCCTGGCCAGGGCCCGCAGATGGACGGGCTCTTTGGCCAGGCAGGCCAGGTATTTCTCGAGGGCCTCCGGATACAGCCGCTCTTTTTCCAAGCGCATCCCACTGAGATAGAGGCCCTCCGCGGTCGTTTCATCAACCGCTCTGAAACGGAGCGGCCTCTCGATATTGCCGGCTGTCGGATCGCTCTGATAAACGAGCGTGTTGCCGACCGCAACCGCAATCGTCTCGCCGGCCGAATCGATGGGCACATCTTTCTTAAAAACCTGTCCGGGTTCGAGCTTGAGGCGCTCCCGGTAGAGCTCATTCTTCGTCGTGCGAACGACCAGGTCTTCGTCGATGGCCTGCAGCGCGAATAGGCCGACCTTGACGGAATGGCCTGCGGCATCGGCGCTCAAGACGCCGGTTGGGGAAGATTTCACCATCGGGCCGATGCCCTTGTACGGGAACCAGATTTCCTGCCAGCGGTCGGCGGCATTCGGTTTGAAAAATTCGTGGTCGGACTGGTTGAGCAGCCGGCCGGCCTGCGGCTCGGTGTACTGGCCGTCCTTGTCGGTCAAGAGGTCGACCCAGATCTCCCCCGCCCTCGATTCGTCCCAGATCCAGACCTTGTGACCGGGCATGTCATCGTAAAGGGCCCAGTGGCCAAACCCGGTATCCGAGTTCCGGTACCAGGCGCCGTAAAAATCGTTGTATTCGCCGACCGTGAAGTAGCTCTTAGAGCCGCCGAAGTTATTGTTCCTGTACCAGGACAGGTCGCGGCCCTGTTCATCGACCGGCCAGGGTTTGAGCGGGACGGAATAGTCATGCCCGATCTGGAAGCGGCCGGGGAAGATGTATTTGAGGTCGTCGCCCGTCTTAATGGCCGCGCATGACCAATAGTAGTAGGACTGGCTGAACGGCGTCGGATTGTACCAGGCGCCGTTGGTCTCGAAGTAGGCCTTGTCTCTGGCAAGCTTGATCGTCACGCTCCAGCGCGTCCGCGAGGGAAGGTCCATGCCGCCGACGATGCAGCTGACGCTGCCGTCGGCGTTCCTGCGGACGATATAATCGACCGGCGTGGCGGTGGAGGGCGCATGGCCGACCAGGCCGAAATTGAACTCAATGCCGCCCGATGTCCAGGGCCCGCGCATGGCGATCTGGCGGAACTTCATGACATGATTGGTGTAGAGGAACTCCCTGCTCGTGGATTTCTCCATGGCACCCCAGACTTTGCCCCCGACCTGGGGAAGGACGGCGACCGAGAGAAAGGGGTTTTCCATACGCACGACGGTCCACGGCTTGTCGCTGCCCACAGCGCTGAATCGATCGAAGAAAAAATACGGGTAGAGCCTGGCTCCTCGGCCCCACGGACTGGACCGGGCAAAAATGGGCACCGGGTCGGGGTCGGAAAAGGGGTAAGTTTTAATCATTTCCTGCTTTTCCTCGATACGGGCCGCGCCCGACGAAGACGAGCTTCGGCAGGAGAAGGACAACAAAACGGATAAGACCGCCAAACAAATCATAGGGATGCGCCATGGTTTTTTCATGATGACCTTCCTCTCTTCATTTCTTACTACCACATTTAATAAAGCGAGACAACCGAAAATTGACATCCCTTTCGATAAAAAATATGATTTCAAAAAAACATCGCCAGGAGGAAGGCATGAAGAAAATAATTCGAGTGATCGGAGTGACCGTTTGCGCCCTGTCTTTTCTCTTAAACGCGGAAGAAATTAAAAAACGGCCGATGACCGTGGACGACGGACTGAACATGGTCAGCGTCGGAAGCGCGCTGATGTCGCCCGACGGGAAATCCGTTTTTTATTCCCTGTCCGAGCTCGACTGGGCGAAAAACAAGCGCAAGTCGACATACGACATGATTTCCGCGGACGGCGGAGACGCTTATCCGTATATCGGCGAGGCAGGCGGCAGCTCGTTTCAGTTTTCTCCCGACGGCAAGTCCCTGAGTTTTGCCCGCCCGGTCGAGCAAAAAGCGCAGATCTTTCTCATGCCGACGGGCGGCGGCGAGGCCGTTCAACTCACCAATCATGAAAACGCCGTCGGCCCCTTTCGATGGTCGCCGGACTCCACAATGATCCTGTTTCTTGCCGAAGAGCCGAGGAGCAAAGACGACGAGAAAAAATACAAAGCAGGCGACGATGCGGTCTATGTCGATGAAGGCCCGAACGGACAGACCGAAGGAAGCTGGAACGCGCTCTGGCAATTCGATGTCAAGGCCAAGAAAGAGACGAAGCTGACGAACGAGAAACTCAACATCGGTGGGTTTGATCTATCGCCGGACGGGACGCGCATTCTCTACACGGCCCGCTTTGAGAACCGCCGCAATCAGGGTTATCTCTCCGAGATTTATTTATTCAATATCAAAGACAAAACGAAGACGCGCCTGACCGATAACAGGGCACCGGAGGGCGGACTCCTTTGGGCTCCGGACGGAAAAAGCTTTGTCTACAGCGCTCCGGACGACAAAGTCTGGGAGCTGCGCAACAGCAAGATTTGGATCATGGACCCCGAGACAAAACAGTACCGGATGATTTCTGGACAATTCGAGGGAAATATCCAGGGGTATGTTTGGACTTCCGACGGGGCCAGCCTCTTATTTTCAGGGCTTCAAAAGACGAATTCCAATCTATTCAAGCTAGAGGCAGCTTCGGGCAAGTTGACCAAGCTGACCAACCTGACCGGGTCTCTCCAGGTAAGTTCCTACTCCAAAGACCGGAAAAAGATGGTCTACTCGTTCTCTGATTTTGACACGCCCGGCGATCTCTACGTTTCTTCAACCGAAGAATTCAAGCCCGTGCGCCTGACCGACGCCAACCCCTGGGTCAAAAAAGACCTGCTCCTGGCCGGGGCCAGAGTCATTCGCTGGAAGAGCAAAGACGGACTCGAGGTTGAAGGTCTGCTCTTTCTGCCTCCGGATTATCAGCCGGGGAAAAAAGTCCCATTGATGCTCAATATCCACGGCGGGCCGGCCGGCTCGTTTTCCAATCGGTTCAGCTCCGTCTACCACATCTACGCCGGGCTCGGCTAGAAGCCCAGAGCATGAACTTCTTCGCCACCCTGAAGGACATGGGCAAGACCGTCCGCTACATCAAGTTTCCACGCGAGCCGCACGGCTTCGGCGAGCCCCATCACCAACGGATCCGCGATATCGAAGAAATCGCCTGGATGCAGAAATATGTGCAGGGCATGGACTGGAAACCCTGGGAGCGCAAGGACGAAGACAAGAAAGAAGAGAAGAAATAATTGGACCATGGGGACGCGCACCTTTGGTACGCGTCCCCAACCCTTTTATTTGTACTTCGGCTGCAAACCCATGTTGAAGAACAGGAACGAGTATATATCCGTCAACTCGTCGATCGCCTTCGTGATGTTGCTCGAGCCGTGGCCGGAGCGCGTTTCGATTCGGATGAGCACCGGATTTTTTCCCTTGTGCTTTTCCTGCAGCGTGGCGATGAACTTGAAGGAATGAGCGGGAACGACCCGGTCGTCATGATCGGCGGTCGAGACAAGCGTCGCCGGATAGGAGACGCCGTCCTTGATATTGTGCAGCGGAGAATAGGCGTAGAGATTCTTGAAATTCTTCTCTTCATCGCTCGAGCCGTATTCCACCGTCCAGCCCCAGCCGACCGTAAACTTATGGTAGCGCAGCATATCCATCACGCCGAACGCCGGCAGCGCCACCTTGAATAGATCCGGCCGCTGCGTCATGGCGGCGCCGACCAGCAGCCCTCCGTTGGAGCCTCCTTCAATCGCCAACCAGTCCGGAGATGTGAATTTTTCGCGGATGAGGTACTCGGCCGCGGCGATAAAATCATCGAACACGTTCTGCTTGTTCAACAGCATCCCGGCCTTGTGCCATTTTTCACCGTACTCTCCGCCTCCCCGCAGGTTGGGCTCCGCAAAAATCGCTCCATTCTCGAGCAGGACGATGTACGACGGGCTGAAGGCAGGCTGGACGCTGATGTTAAACCCGCCATAGCCGGTTAGGAAGCAGGGATTCTTGCCGTCCTGCACCAATCCCTTTTTAAAGACGATGAACATCGGCACTTTGGTCTTATCCTTGCTCTCGTAAAAGACCTGCTTGACCTCGTAATCCTCGGGATTGAACTTGGCCTCGGCCTTGCGGAAGACGTCGGATTTGCCGCCGGCGATATCATATTTATAGATCGTCGGGGGGAAGGTGAAGGATGTGAAGGTGTAGAACAAGATTTTGTCATCTTTCCAGCCGCCCAATCCTCCCGTCGTTCCGAGCGCCGGAAGTGCTATCTCCCGGACGGGCTTGCCGTCCAGCTCATATTGAAAGACCTTGGTGTTGGCATCTTTGAGGTAGGTGCAGAACAGCTGTCCGCCTCCCGTGTTCGCCCCGGTCAGCACGTCAACCTGCTCGGGGATGACCGTCTTCCAATTCTCCTTGGCCGGTTTCTTGGGGTCGATCAGGACGACCTTGAAATTCGGCGCATCGGCGTTTGTATAAACAAGGAACTTGTCCCCGACGTTATCAACGGCGCCGGCGTCATAGTCGAAGCCCTTGATCAGGAGCTCGAAGGGCGCGCCCTTCTTGGTCAGGTCCTTGGAATATAGCTCTGTGCCCGACGTCCCCTGGGAAACGTTGAGAAAGCCGTATTTCTCGTCTTCCGTGACGGACAGCCCGAAATAGCGCAGGGGATGCTGCTTGTCCTCATAGACCAGTGTGTCTTTGTCCTGGGGATCGCCCCGCTTATGATAGAAGACTTTTTGGTACTCGTTCTTGGCGGTCAGCTCTTTGCCGGGAGCCGGCTTGTCATAAGCGCTGTAATAGAACCCTTTCCCCTGGAACGCCGCTCCTGAGAACTTGACCCACTGGATGCGGTCGGGAAGCTCTTTCTTGGTGGCGATCTCCATGACCCGGATCTCGGACCAGTCCGAGCCGGCTTCGCCCCGGGAAATGGCAGCCAATTTCTTATCGCCGGAGAAGCCGACCAGGCCGATGCGCACCGTGCCGTCGGGCGAGAGCTCGTTGGGGTCGATAAAGACCGCCGGCTGACCCTCCAGCCCCTTCTGGATATATATGACGGCTTGGTTTTGCAGCCCGTCGTTTTTGGAAAAGATATAGTATTCGCCGACACGGAAAGGCGCTGAATAGCGGGGATAATTAAAGATATCGGTGATGCGCTTGTGGATCTTTTCGCGGAAGGGAATCTTGGCCAGGTATCCGAATGTGACGTCGTTCTGGGCTTTGACCCAGTCTTTGACGTCCGCGGCGTTGTCATCCTCGAGCCACCGGTAAGGGTCGCCGACTTTCGTGCCGAAATAATCATCCACCTGGTCGATTGTCTTGGTCACTGGATACGTGATCTTCTGCTCCTTCTTGCAGCCCGGCAGCCAAACGAGCCCAAACACGATCAATGACGCGATCCATTTCTTTGCCATCCTTGCCTCCCTGGTGAAAATTCGCGTATAAAAAAGAGACGTATTTTATCAACTTTATTAACAAATTGCATCTTCGATAATTTCGGCGGTGTGGGCGACGCGCACATTTTGGCCGCGCTTTCGGCAGCCGCCGCGGATCTGGAGCAGGCATCCAGGGCAGTCCAGGGCGACGATCTCGGCACCCGTTCGTTCGATCGCGGCAAGCTTGTCGGCGAGCAGGGCTTCCGAGATTTCCGGGTTTTCGACGCTGAAGCTGCCGGCGAACCCGCAGCATTTATCCGGCTCATCCATCTCGATGATTTTGTTTTTTACGGCGTTTTCGATAAGCTTCCGCGATGCCCCGGAAGCCTTTAAGAGGTTCCTGTGGTGGCAGGAATCGTGGTAAGTCGCTTTTTGGGCTGCCCGACCGGCCGGCATCAGCGCCGAAAGGCCGTCGCGCTCCCGCTCAAAAACAAACTGGCTGAACGTTATGACCCGCCCGGCGAGCTCCTTGGCTTTTTCCGAACCATCCACTTCCGCCCCTTTTTTGGAAAGCATGGTCGTGCACGTCGGGCAAAGTGTGACGACCGCGCCCTGAACATCGATCTTCTCCAGAAGCTTGGCAAAAGCCTTCCCGGAGGCCTTTCTGAAGCCGGCGTTCGATGGGGGGAATCCGCAGCAAAGGGACGGCGCGAGCTTGACCGCATAGCCGAGCCTGGAGAGAACACGGGCAGCGGACATCCCGATCTCTGGATAGAAATTTTCGACCAAGCAGCCCGCGAATAGGGTCACCGTCCCATTTTTTTGTTTATTTTCAGTCACTTCCGGGTTAAAGCTTTTTTCAAATAAAGCAGAAAACGGCTTCTTGGCCGGGGCCGGCAGAGAGCGAAACCGGTCATACTTTTTCATCCAGGCCGGGAGCTTCCTGCTGAAACCGTCTTTTTTGCTGATGAAGCGCCGCGCTCGTCTCGCCCCGCCAAAGGCGGCCGTTTGAATTTTCGGCCGGGCCATCACGCCGTCAAAGGCCAATCGTTTCCAGAGCGGCTTGCCGGCCTCCTGATTGATGCGTTCTGCCAAATCTGTGATCAGATCCGCAATCCGAATTTTTGTGGCGCAGTACTCTTCGCAGCGGTGGCAGCGCAGGCAGAGTTTGGCCAGTTTCTTTGACTCTTTGAGGCCGTGTATCCAGGCCGTGAACAAGGTCCCGATGCCGCCCATGTAGATATGGGAGAATTCGTCGCCGCCGATAATCTGATAAACGGGGCAGACATTCAGGCAGGCCGAACATTTGACGCAGCGCAGGACTTCGCGAAACTTCGGATCGGCCAGGATCTCGGAACGGTGGTTGTCGAGCAGGATGATGTATTGCGGTCCGTTGTGCGGTCCGGCGATGAATGAGACATAGCTGGTGATTGTCTGACCGGTCGCATTCCGCGGCAGGAGCTTCAGCAGCAACAGCGCATCCTCGACCTTGGGAAGGATTTTGTCGAGGCTGGCCAGCACGATGTGAACGGGCGGAATCGTGGACACCAGCCGGCCGTTGCCTTCGTTGGTGACGATCATAATCGCGCCGTCCTCGGCGATCAGGGCGTTGGCCCCGGTCAGCCCGGCCTGGGCGCCGAAGACCTCTTTGCGCATCTCTCTCCGAGCGATGCGGACGAGCGCAGGAATCTCTGCCGGGACTCTGTGTCCCGTTTTCTCAGAGAAAAGAGCGGCCACATCATGCCGCGTCAGGTGGATGGCCGGCATCACCATATGCGTCGGCTTCTCGGCGGCCAGCTGGATGATCCATTCGCCGAGGTCAGTCTCCTTTGCCTCGACGCCGTGCTCAGCCAGGAAGCCATTCAGGCCGATCTCTTCACTGACCATGGATTTGCTCTTGACCATCTTTCGCACGCCGCGGTCCCGGCAAATCGTCAGGATCAGGCGGTTGGCCTCGTCACCGTCGCGCGCCCGCAGCACGACACTGCCATGGGCCCTGGCCTTCTCCTCAAACTGGGCCAGGAGTTGCTCATTCTGTTCGAGCGCACGGTCTTTTAGGGCCGCCAGCTCCGTGCGGAGCGCCTCAAAATCATACCCCCGGAGCGCGTTCTGCCGCTTATCGAGATAGCTCCGGGAAAAAGCCTGGAGGACGGCTTTGAGGGCGGGGTCGATTTTTTTCATCTTAAATTATTGAAAGACATGAACCTCGGTGGCGTGTCCCATTATTTTCCTATCAATACAATGACAAGGCGCGAAGGGCCATGAACCCCGATCGTCAGCTGAGATTCGATATCGGAGGTCCGGCTCGGCCCCGTGATCAGCGAGACCTGGGGCGAAGGAACGGCTGTTTGGGAAAGATGCCCTGAGATTTCGACGGCGATGGCCTCCAGCCGAGGGACAATCCTTTTCTGCTCCAGCAGGCAGACGCAAACCTCCGGAAGCGTCCAGGCGTTTTTTTCTGCGTCGCTTCGGTCGAAATGGACCAAGGTTCCGGTTTCCGCGACACCGTAATCCGCCGCAACCAGGCCTGCTCCCACCCAGAGCGATCCCCCTGTCAGGCTTGTTTCCAGGCTGGAAAACTCCTTCTTAAAAGGATCGCGCGGCTTGAGTTCGGGGGAAATGATCGCTTTCAGGATATGGTTTTTCTTGAAAAAATCCTTCAGGATGCGGACCGCGCCGTCAAGGTCGTCGGCCTTCTCGACTTCGGCGCCGGCGATTGCAGCGTTTTCGATGAATTGCTCGACGACGTGGTTCATGCTTTTACCAGCGCTTCGCTTTTTTTGGCTCCATTTTTCGCAAATCGAGCCCCTGCTCGAGAGCGCCGATCCGATAAAGACAAACTTCCCGGAGTGACGAAGGATGATGGAGGACTTCGGACAGCGACTGATGTCCGACGGCCCAGACGCCCCCTCCCCTGATGACAACCATTTTGTAATCATAGAGAAGGCGAATCAGCGTTTCCGTTTCAACCTTGGCCGGGACGACGGGAATGACAAGATAGAGGAAGCCGCCCTCGGCATCGATGGGGACGATGCGGTCCTGCGGTCCGTCCTGGCCGGGATAGCGAAAGTGCGAATGGGCCTCGGCCTCCGGCAAATAGCAATGCATGACGGTTTGAAAATCGGTCTCGGCATAAATGATCTTGTGCAGGCTCAGCTCGGCCGAATCCGCAGGGTCCGGCCGGAGAGGCATCTTTAACAGAGGCCCGCCGACCTGGCGTGGCATCGAAGCTTTCGGCGCATAGAGAAGGTCGCTGACGCCCCGCACCGACATGGACCCGGTGTGAAACGGCGATAAGCGAGACTCGAAGATCCTGGCGCCGGATTTATTGAATTCCTTGAGGATTTCAACCTCTTCGGGAAACTCACAGACCTCATCGCCCTCGACGGTGTACGCATCCGGTCGGTAGCGGAAAAACGAATCAGGCCCGGATTGGATGGTCTTGCGCACACCTTCGACATCCACCCCCTGCTTTTTCGCCTGGCGGACGACCGCACCCGCATTATTGGCAAGGCAGATGAGAAAGAACGCTTCTTTGAGCGTTCGTCCCCGCGCGAATGTGCCGTGTGTCTGGATGACGGTCACGGGATGGTCGGCCAGCTTTTTAGGGATGACCTCGGCCATTTCCGGGGAGCCGCTCGGGATGGCCACCCAATCCACATGGATGTGACCGCCCAGATGGTAATAGCCCAGCGGATCGATAGGAACAAAATCCGCGGGCTGGTTGGGCTTGTTCGCATCATCGAAGGTGACGACGGCCAGGTCCTTGGTATGGGCATGAATGGAGGCCCGCACGCCTTCGATGGACAGAACCCGAGCGTGGATGTCCGTTTCGGAAGAGGCCTTGTAGTACCCATAATCCGTGTCCGTCGCAGACAAAAAACAGATCTGGTCCGGTTCGAGGTCTCCCTTCTGGGAACCGGTGGCGGTGATGATGATCTGGTCTTGGCCGGTCTCGTCTTTGATCCGGATGGCCATATTTCCGCTATGGCTGTCCTGGATGTCATAGACGAGCGAGGCGCGGCCGATGGATTGAAAGAGCCGCAAGATCTCTTGGCTGGCCTTCCATGTCCTATGGTTCATTTCTTCCTGCCTTTGATTCGGAGAGTTTTGAGGACGGCTTCGGGGGGATGCCCTTTCTCGTCCCAGTCCCGGACCCGGTAATAATCCCTCCTCATCCTGTCCTGGGCATCACGCGAAACGACTTTTTCTTCGCCGGCCACAACGATCGGGACCTGACTGAACCGCTCGGGGAGAGCATCGTCTTCCATGCGGACGCCGGCCTCGAGATTGAACATCCTCTCCAGAGTTGCGATCCGGTGGGCGATTTCTTCGAGCCGTGCTACGGAGAAATCCATGCCCGTCACGCCGCTCGCCATGCGGGCCCACGGCTCAGTGGAAAATGCGAACCCAGTGAAGCGGCAGATGCCCAGGCTGTCCTGAAGGATGCCCGTGTTTTGCATGTTGCGGATGGCGATGGGCGACTGGAGAAGGCTGAAGCGAGGGATCTCCTTGGCGCCGCCGAAAAACGCCAGCGACACGGCATAGCCTCCGCGCAAATGGCAGGCGCCCGAAGGCGAGGTCATATAGCCGAGGGCTTGAGTGAACGAAGCCCTGGGGTCATAGCCGGGAATTTCCAGCTTTTTAACGGACATGGAAAGCTCGGAATGCCCGAAGCTCTTTGCCAGCCGGAACGAGCCTTCGGCGAGCCTGTCTCCGATCCCCTGCCGGTGGGCCGTCTGGCGCGCCAGCGTCTCCAGCACGCCGGCGTTTCCAAATTTCAGATCGAGCCCGTCCGCATCTTGGGAAGGGATGGCGCCCCGCTCAAAAAGTTCCATAGCGCAGGCCGTCGTTCCGCCGAAGCTCATGGTGTCCAAGCCGAGTTCGTTGCAGCGGTAATTGGCACGGGTGATGGCCGGCAGGTCGTATATGCCGCACAGCGGTCCCATCATGACGACGGTCTCGTACTCCGGCCCTTCGCCCTTTTCGCAATCGCCCTTCTCCGTCTCGACCTGAGTATGCCGCTGGCAGCCGATGGGACAGAGGAAGCACCCGCCGGCCCGCTCCAGCAAAGTCTTGGCCAGGGTTTCGCCCGACACTTTCTCCAGGTCCTCCTCGATATGGTAGCTGTCCAGGAAGTTGCGGTGCGGCAGCATGTTGATGACATTGATGAGTTCGACAAGCCCGGACGTGCCCAGCTCGCGGAGCAGGCGCTTGGTGACCGGCGCCTGCTTCATCAAATACATCGATTGATCATACCCGGCTTGATAGCGCTCCTTGTCCTGGATCTGGATCTTGGCCTTGCCCCGGACGCGGATGGCCTTGAGCTTCTTGCTCCCCCACACGGCGCCCGGGCCGCAGCGGCCGTACGTCCGGTTCTTGTCGTTGACGACTGCGGCGATCCTCACCAGGTTCTCGCCGGCCGGGCCGATGCAGAGCACGCGGGGACGATTGCCCGACTCGCTGTCCGCGGTCAGGACGTCCGTGGTTTGGTGGACATCCATGCCCCACAGCCGGTCGGCCGGGAGAACATCCACTTTCTCGGGGCTGATGTCGATATAAACCGGCCCGGAAGCCCGGCCCTTGACGACGATCGCATCGTAGCCGGTCGATTTGAAAGCGCTGCCCCAGATTCCGCCCGAGTTCGAAGTGCCGATGACATCGGTCAAGGGCGATTTAAAAACCATGTGCCCGCGGCAGGCCGTGGGAGCGTTTGTCCCGAGGAGGGGTGAGGTGGCGATGACAAACACGTTGTCCGGGCCGAGAGGTTCGCACTGGGGATCGACAGAATCATAAAAAAGGCGTGTTGCCAAGCCGCGCCCACCCAGGTAATCGGCGACGAGAGAGGCTTCGAGCGGCTTGGCCTGCACTTCGCCGCCGGACAAGTCGACCTCCAGGATCCGGCCGTGAAAACCATAGGGGGCACCGCTCATGCCGTCTGAAGTCCTTTCATTCTCGGGACCTTAGAATACTAAATCATCCCCCTTCTGACAAGATAAAAGCACACCTTCTCTTCTTCTAGGCTGGGCGAGGAGTGAGTCCCGTAGAAAGCCGGCCGCAGCTGAGCGGGCATGGTTCCTCGACGGAACGGAGAGGAGAGCGAAGCGAGGACACGGAGCGGATTTTCCTCGCCGGGGAAAATCCGCGTCTTTCCGAGGGACTCACTCCGAGCCTATCCCCCGCCCATGAGCGGGAATATGGATAGGACATCGCCGTCGCCGAGCGGGGTTTCGAGACCTTGCAAGGACTGGATGCCGGCGCCGTTCTTCATGATGACGATATGGGATTTGAGCATATCGCCGTCAAAAATCTCGGAGCGCCGCTCCGCCGAATCGCAGACGAAGGCCAGCGCGTCCCGGACGGTCGTCCCGGTATCCAGGGGGAACTCTTTTTCTTTGGCCGCGAAAAGCTCGCGGAAATAGGCGAAAAACTTGACTCTAGCGGACACGCGTTTTGACAGCATCGATAATGCGGCTCAGATCGGGCTCCTTGGCCTCAAAAATTTCCAAGGGCACCGGGCCCAATTTTTTCTTATAATCTTCGAGGACGCCTTTCCGAATCACCAGGAAGCACTGTCGGGACGGGTCGGCCAGGACCTGACCAAGGGAAGGCCAGACGCCTTTCCCCTCGAGCTCCAGGGGACCGGCCTCATCGATAATCAGAAGTCCGGGGCTCCCACTGCGGCCGATGATGCTCTTGGCTTCGGCCAGACCCGCAGGAAGGACATAATAGGTCCCGACTTTCTGCCAGCCGTCCCGCCCATTCCTTCTTAGGAAGGGAATGCGCGTCCTTTTTCTCAGGTCGAACAAATTGTAGCCCGCGGTTTCGTCACCGTCCATGATTCGCTCACTCAGAAATCCCTCGATTTGGACACCCCGGAATTGGAGCTCGGCGACAATTTTTTTCAGGAGCGTCGTCTTGCCCGACCCGACCTCTCCCGTCAAGATGAAGATCATGAGCCCAGGATAATCCAGAAGAAGCTTAAAGTCAAAATTCTCCCAAGAGGCAAACGAATACGGGCAAGAAAGACGTTCATAATTTTTTCTGCGCTAGTACTGATACATAAAAAAAGAGAGCTTTGAGAAGGGAGCGAAGCCCTTCTCAAAGCTCTATTGGGCGGCATACCCCGAGCCTCTCAGCGGATGACGATCCTCGACTGGCTCCCCTGGAACGAGACGGCCTGGCCGGATACACTCATGGCCGAAGTATTTACCAATCTGACGAAACCCTCGCCGGGGCTCTTGCCTTCGAAAATGAGCGTGGCCAGCGTCCCCCCTCCCTTCATGCCTTTCCCGAGCTGGGGGCTTGAAAACCCGAGCGTGCAAATGCCGGAGTTGTTATCGATATTCTTTAAAAACGGTACTTTATCTCCCAACAGCCGCGTCAGGCCGCCTTCCCGGACATCCCTCAATGTCGCGAGCTTGGGGTCAAAACTGATGGTCAGCGACATATTCGCGATCTCCTGGTCGCTCCGGATGTTCACAGCGATATTGAAGGCGCGGTTCGGTGGACCCTCATAATTGAGAGGCAGCAGGGCAACTTGGTTCGCGCCTCCCTCCTGCCGGAGCCGCTGCTGAATCGCCCGCATCGCTTCCTCGGGGTTCATCTCCCTGTCCAAAATGTCCTCAGCGAGCTGGCCCGCCCGATCGGAGGTCACAGGCTCGACATCGACCCAGACCGCTTTCATGTCCTCAGGGCTGAGAGAGATCGTGCGGACGATATGGGGGGTGATGGTCAGAATGACTTCGGTCTGCTCAAGCGTCGTGTCTTCGGCTCCAAACAGTCTTCCCAGGACCGGGATGTCTTTGAGCCCGGGAATGCCCTTGAGCGTCTTTCTCTCCTCGTCCCTGAGCAAACCGGCGACGAGGTTGGTCTCGCCGTCCTTGAGCCGGATGATGTTCTTGACCTCCCGGTTGTTGATAATGGGAATATCTCCATACCCCTTTCCGCCGAGCGAGGAAACCTTGATATCGAGGTCGAGCGTGATCTCCTTCTCAAAATGGACCCTGGGCTTGATCTTGATCTCGATACCGACATCCTGCTGCTGGTAACTCGTGATCGGCACGTTGTTGACCCCGCCCGCGGCATATGCCTGGAACGACGTCATTGGCATCGGGATTTTCTGGCCGATCTTATGGCTGATTTCCTCATCGGACACCCCCCGCAGGCGGGGCTGTGCGACAATCTTGGTCTCGGAGTCCGATTCCAAGAACTGGACGAAGGAAATCGGAAAATTCATCCAGAAGTTGCCGGCCTTGGAAAAATCAATGGAATTCAGGTTGAACCAGGTCGTGGTCGCAGTGGTGTCGGCCGCCGCGCCGCCGTATCTCAGCCCGACGACGTTCTGGTCGAAGCTGATGCCCAGCTGGCGCAATTTTTGCCGGGACACTTCCATGATTTCCAGGTCGACGATTACTTCCGCTTTGGCCTTGTCCCAGACCTTGATGAGCTTCTCGGCCAGCTCGACCGCTTGGGGCGCATCGCGGATCGTGATCGAATTCAGGTCTTTGTCCGAAGTGATGGACGACACCCTCATCTGCGTCTGGGAGCGGAGCATCATCATCAGCGAATTGACCAGGGTTTCGGCCTTCACATTGGACAGATAAAACGTTCGGATGACGTTGGCTTCGTACTGCATGCGCAACTGCGGCTGGTCGGGGACGACAATCACCGTCCGCTCATCGATGATCCGGTAAAAATTCTTCGTGGCGAAGCAAATGTACCGCAAGGCCTCTTCGAAATTCATGTCCGTCAAATCGGTCGTGTAGGCGATATCCTTGAAATTGGCATCAAACAGGATATTGATTCCGGCCGATTTCCCGAGCGTGAGCAGGATCGAGCGCAGGCCCGTTTCCGCGCCGACCTTGAGCTGCAGCTTTTCGTCCTTGGCCTTGAGCTTGATGGGGAACTCCAGCTTCTCTCGTTTGGCCTCCGGCTCCTTCGGCTTCTCTGTCATCATCGTTCGGGCTTCCAAGGCAATCGAGGCGTCGTTGGGGTTAAAAGATAGAGCCTTGGCATATTCGGCGGCGGCTTCCTCTTTCTTGCCCTGGGCGGCCAACCGGCGCGCTTGCTGGACGTGGAACTGGCTGGCGGCAAGCTTGGCCCGCAAGAGCGACAAACGGTAGACCGGCTCCTTGGGATTCTCCAGGCTGGCTTTTTCATAGAGCTGGACCGCTTCCTCCCAATTCTTGTTCATCTCAGCCTGGGTGCCCATTTTATAGGACAAGCTGAGCGTCACACACGCCCAGCTCATCATGGCGAGAACGATTGTCAGGGCGATTTTTTTCATCGTTGGTCTCCTTCCCGGGAAAACGTCAAGGGTTTTCCGTCGGGGCCCTCAACCTGCAGCTCCTTGGCCGTGATTTTAACGACCTTCCAACCCGGCCCGAGTGTGTCCCCCTCTTGAACGGTCGTCACCTGCTCTTGGAAAAAAATCATGGCGAAATATTTTTGCTTCGTCTGGTTGTAGCCAAAGCCGATATAATGCAAGACCAAGGGCGGTTGGGACTCGGCAGCCGGGGTCTCCTCGTCCGCAGTCGTCTTCACCTTCGGCATCACCGGGGGCATGACTTGATTTCCCAAAATGCTCTGTGGAGAGAAAAGGTCCCTCTTGATGGCGGACGTGCCGCGCGTTTTTTTCTGGAGAAGATCTTTCCGGATCAGGGGCTTTTGGGACTGGGCGGCCGCGGATTTCTCCGGAGTCTCCTTGGCGGTCTGGCCGCTGCAGACCAGGGCTATGGCCGCCGCCATGGCCAATCCCGACAGGACTTGTTTACCGTTCATAGTACCCCGCCAGGTTGACTCTGAGTTCGAGCGGCCCTCCCAGGGCAGCGATTTGGGAAAAGGCGATTTTTTCGACAAAGAGAAACTTCGGGCGCGTTTCGACCGTCTCCAGGAACTTTTTCAAAGCCGCGTAAGATCCGGAGATCGTGAAGCCGGCATCGACCTTCTCGATACCCTCTTTTGTAAAGTCGGAGTATTCATATTTAATCTGGGACAAGTTGATCCCGGAGGCGGCAAAGATCTGCTGCAGGTCGAGCTGCAAATTCTGCCCCCTTGATTTCTGATCATAAAAATAGCTGTCTTTAAGCTCCCGCATGTCACGCTGGGCGTCCTGCCATCTCTGAAATTCCCGTTCGGCCTCATCTCTCTGCGCGCTGAGCGTTCGGAGGTTTTGCTCCTCGCTGCGCAGTTGGGTCAGGGCCCGGCCGGCCGTGGTCCGCTCTTTGAGCTGCACGAAAGCCAGGAAGAGCAACGCCGCGGCCAACAACAGGCAGAGAGCGCCCGCGATTTTCCGCTCCCGGATGTCTAAAAGGTTAATCCATTCTTTCATAGCTGGCCGATATTTCCGAGACCATCTGACCTTCGATTCTGGTTTCGTTGATGACCAAGACATTCTGAAATTTCAGCGAATAGAGATTCTGGACGAGCTCTTGGAGCTCGGGGAAATTTTGGGTGACGACTTTGAAGTGCACGACGAGCTTCCCGGCGGAGATCTGCTCGGGCGTCATGCCCCCCGTGATATAGCTCGAAGCCGGCAGCGCTTGCTCAAGGAGGGAGAAAAACTCCACCCAGGAAAAGCTTTTTTTCAGGATCAGGGTGTTGATCAGGCCGATTTTATCCTTATATTTTCCGGAAAGGTCCTGGATTTTTCCCGCCCAGCCGGCTTTTTCCCTTTGGGCCGTTTCGCGAAGCTTGGCGACCCGGACCAACTCTTGGCCGGCCCTGGCTTCCTGCCGCCGATATTTAATAAACTGGCCGCCGGCCAGGTACGAGACAACGAGAAAGGCTGCGGTCAGGACGATGACACAGGCGAAAAAGAACCGGCGGTTGCGGAGCGGCTGACTGGCCAGGTTGATATTCGGCGTTTTCCAGGCGGTCATGACACCTGCCCGATCAATGTGGCCAGGACCTGTAGATCCCCGGCATCGGTCATGGGAGGCCCGGCCGGTTCGATGGATTTCCATGGAAGGGCGGTTCGTCCTTTCGAGAACGCCAGAAGGTCACTCTCGGACTTGGGGGCCGCCGAACGGACCCAAACGATATCCACCTTTTTCTTCTCCCGGTCTTCGATAAAATGCGCCGTGTTTTCCACTTCATTGACGATGGTCTCGAATTTTTGCGCCGGGAGCATGGCCTGGAGCGCATCCGGCAAGAATGGCTTGAACCGGTAGAGCGAGACCTCGAAGTCCAGGACGGCCAACAGGCTGACGGAATCCGCTTCGACATTGACGATCAGGGCATTTTTGGCCTCCTCGCGCTGGAGGAGGTTGATCAGGTTGATGGCGGGAATTCCAATGACCCTGACCTTGATGCCACAGCGGGTGAACAGCCCCTCGTATTCCTGAATGACGGCAGCCCTGGCCATGGCCAGGAAGACCTTCGTCTGCCCCTGGGAATGGATCACGTCGTAGGAAATGCGCATATCCAGAGGCTTGACCGGGACAACCTTGTTCAGCCTCCAGCGCAAGAGCTCCTCCCGCTCCTTGAAGGAGGCGGGAAGGTGGTCAAAAGAAAAGACAAACACTTTCAAGCAGGATTCGGGAACAAGCAGGGACGCCGTGCTTTCGGTCGTTCGCAGCTTTCGGACGCCCTCCTTGATTTTTTCTTCCAGGACCGCTCTATGGAGGATGTTTTTTTTATCGAACGACGGCTCGACGGCCCCGGGCGGCAGGGGCAGGATGAAATGGCCGCCGAATTTCCGATCTTTCCGGTAAAAATGAATCCCGCTTACATACGAGCGAGAGATCTGAAAGGCCGCCGGCGGATTCGCCCGCGCCATGAAGAAGTCCTTGATGCGGTTGATAACGGAGACCATATCTTATTCCACAAACGTGACTTTATTGAGCTCTTTGAGGCTGGTGATGCCCTTGAGGACCTTCCCGATGCCCACTTCTCTTAAGAAAATGATCCCTTCGCTCTTGGCCTTCTTCTTGGCTTCGGACAGGGGCTTCCGCTCTAAGATCATTTCCCGGATTTGATCGGACAGCTCGAGGAGCTCGGCGATCGCCGTCCGGCCCTGATAGCCCGTAAAGTGACAGTCCGGGCAGCCCTGGGCCTCGTAGAAGACCTGCTTTTTGTAAACGCCGGGGTCCAGGCCCGATTCCTGGAGCTGGCGGTCTTCATATTGAACGGGGGCTTTGCATTTCGGGCAGAGGACCCTGACCAGCCTCTGGGCCAGGATGCAGTTCATGGCGGAAATGAAGCTATACGGGTCGACCTGCATATGCAGAAAGCGGCCAATGACATCAAAGACATTGTTGGCATGGACCGTGGTGAAGACAAGGTGGCCTGTCAAGGCCGACTGGATGGCGATCTGGGCCGTTTCGGGGTCCCGGATCTCACCCACCATGATCTTGTCGGGATCGTGGCGGAGGATGGACCTCAGGCCGCGGGCAAAGGTCAGGCCTTTTTTCTCGTTGACGGGGATCTGAGTGATGCCGTCAATTTGATATTCCACGGGGTCTTCGATGGTGATGATCTTGTCCTCCGGAGACTTGATCTCGGTCAGCGCCGCATACAGGGTTGTTGTCTTGCCGCTTCCCGTGGGGCCGGTGACAAGGATCATGCCGTAGGGCTGGGTGATATAGCGCCGAAATTTTTTTAAGACCAGGTCGGAGAAGCCGAGCAGGTCGAGTTTGAGCTCCTGGATCGCCTCTGTGATCATTTCCTTATCCAGGATGCGGATGACGGCGTCTTCGCCGTAGATGCTGGGCATGATCGAGACGCGGAAATCAATCGTCTTATCCTTGATCTTTAACCGGAATCGGCCATCCTGGGGAACCCGGCGCTCGGCGATATCCAGGTCGGACATGACCTTGACCCGGGAGATGATGGGCGATTTGAATTTCTTGTCGATCGGCTCCATGGCCTCACTGAGGACGCCGTCGATCCTGTATTTGATCAGGACGCCCTCTTCCTTGGATTCGATGTGGACGTCGCTGGCCCGCTTTTGGACCGCCGTAAAAATGATCGTGTTGACGAGTTTGATGATGGAGCCATCCTGGTCGGCCAGCTTTTCGATCGAGATGACCTCTTCTTCCTCGCCGCCCTCCTTCTCGACGACCTGCGTGATGAACCCTTCGGTGGCGTCCTTGAGCACCTGGAGGGCGGTTTCGCTCTTGCGCAGGGCTTCGTGGATGGCGCGCGCGGGCGCCGCATGGACCTCGACTTTCTTTCCCAGGAACGACTCGATGGCGTCAATCGTGGCGATGTCCGAGGGGTCGGCGATCGCGATCTTGAGGGTGTTGTCGTTCGCTTCCAAGGGGATGAAATTGGATCGATAGAGAAAGTCGGGCGGAAAGGTCAGGACCAGCTCGCGGTCGATGGGGGCAGCGGCCAGGTCGATATAGGGCACATGGTACCGCTCGGCGAGCTTGCGCGTCTCCCGTTCCTCGGAGAGGAGGATTTTCTGGCTTTCTTGTTTTGATTCCTGTTTGTTCATTTTACCGCACGACCTTGATGATGTTGAAAATGGGCAGATACACGGACAGGAGCATGGCCGCGACGAGGATGGCCATGAATATGATGATCACAGGCTCGATGAGCGATACAAACGTGTCGATTTTGATTTGGATTCGTTCATCATAAACTTCTGCGACGTCTCTCAACATTCCTCCGAGATTGGCCGATGTCTCGCCGATCCGGACCATATCCAAAGACAGCGGCGGGAAAAAGTCGGCCTTGGCCAGCGATTCAGAAAGGCTTTCCCCGTTCTTGATCGAGGCGGGCAAACCATCCGTTTTCGAGCCCAAGTATTTGTTGGGGATCGCCTGGATCGAAATCCCCACGGCCGGGAGGAGGGCGATGCCGGCCTCCAGGAGCAGGCTCAAGGTGCGGCTGAACATCGAAATAGCGGATTCGGTCCAGATCGGGCCTCCAAAAGGGATATTCAGCTTCAGCTTGTCCAAAAAAATGACCGCTTTCGCCCTTTTCTTCATCTGGAAATAAACCAAAACCAGAAAAAATATCAGGGTCAGCCAAAGATACCAATGCCGCCTGATGAACAGAGCGACCCCTATCAACAGCTGGGTGATGAACGGAAGCTTGGCTTCAAAATCACTGTAGAAACCGGCAAATGTGGGGAGGACAAAATTGATCAGAACCCCCATCAGGCCTATGGAAAAGACCAGAAGGAGCGTGGGATAGATCAAGGCCGAACGGATCTTGGACTTGGTCTGGGCGATAACCTTGGCATACTGGATGAACTGGCGGAGTGTTTCCGCCAGGTTGCCGCTCTGTTCGCCGGCTATGAGGGCGGCCGTGTAAATTTTGGAAAACCGTTTTTCAAACGGGGCAAACGCTTCGGACAGGGACTTCCCCTGCCGGATGTCGCTCTCCACCTTTTTGAGGACTTCCTTCAGATAGACGTTTTTGGCCCGCGCCGAGATGACTTCAATACTCCTGAGCACCGGGTAGCCAGCCTTGATGAGGGCCATGAACTCCTGGTTGAACATGATAAAATCGCGGTCCCTGATTTTTTTTCCCAGGGACAGCGAGGAAAGCTTGACCTTTTTCCAGTCCCGGTTGACAGCCAGGACAAGGTAACCTTCGGACTCAAAATGCTTCCGGCATTCTTCGAGCGAGGCGGCGAGGTGTGATTCTGAGAATACCCGGCCGTCCTCAGCGGCCAGCCGGCAAAGAAAATAGGGCATCTTGGCTACCTTACGCTGCCTTTTTGGTCAACCGAAATCGATAAAAATACATATTTTAGCCTCAATATTAGGCCAACGTCCCGCTTTTGTCAAATAAGGCTCGGGGTATGCCGCTCGCCTAACTAACAGCTAAAAGGATGTCCGAGAGGCAACTATCCGCCTCATTTATATATATCTTCCTTTCTAAAAAAATGTTAACCGGGCCGCGCCTGACCCCATTTGACAAACACGCCCAATAGTCTTATCTTGTAAGGGCGATGAAGCCTAAAATCATCGGCTGGGTCATGCTGTTCTTATTCCAATCGGTTTTCCTTGTCTTTTCTGTGCGAAGCCTGAATCCCGCCCAGCAGAGCGAGCCGCCCAAACAACAGGCCAATGATTATATGAGCAATTTTCTTATGAGGGACACGAAGCCTTTGGGGCTTAAGGAAGATCGGCGCTTGGAGAAGCTCTTAAAGCAGCCTGCCATCGATTGGGCGATTCGGGCCGGGGCCAGGCATATCCTGGACTAGCCAAAGCCCTGCATATATTTTTTGAATGACGGATTCAATTTTTTGGATTTTTCAAAAAATTGAAGCTATAATGTAGCTTCTATGAATAAAAAGGCGTACTGGCTGCTGGTCCCCCTGGTTCTCATCCTTTTTCTGGGCGGGCTCAATATATACAAGAAAATCGTTTGGAAAGAGCCGACGGACGGCGTGATCTGGGAACGAAAGCCGGCCGGCCTGACGGCCAACAAGGTTGAATCGGGCAGCCCCGCTTACATTGCCGGGATTAAAAAGGGAGACATCCTCTATTCCATCAATTACAGCCTGGTCAAAAGCAAGATCGTCATCACGAACAAGATCGAGCTGACGAAGAATCTTTGGAGAGCGGGGAATACTGGGCAAAAGGTCACTTATGAGATCTATCGGGCGGGAGAAATCACGCCTTTCAACTATAGCCTCTTCCTGGCCCAAAAGGGAGCCAGCCTGATCTATTTTTATCTTGCCCTGATCGGGTTGATGACGCTGGTGATCGGCCTGATCGTCTTCTTCAATTCGACGAGGCCTTTCTCCCTTCCCTATATCTATTATTATCTCCTCTCCTTTCTCTTGTATTCATTCTACACGTTTTCCCCGACGGGTGAGCTCGACCTTTTCGACAGCATTTTCTATTGGCTGGACAAGGCGACATTTCTGGCCTTCCCTCCTCTCCTCCTTCATTATTTCCTGATCTTTCCCCTGAGAAAGAAACTCATCAAGGACCAGCCGTCTCTAATCTATTTTCTCTACCTTCCTGGGTTTCTCCTGATTCTGGCCAGGATTGTCGTCCACCTTCCTTACATAAATAATCTGGACAGCGTCCTCGTCCTCCGCCTCTACGGCTCTCTGGAAAAGCTGGACCTTCTCCATTTCTCCGTATATACCCTCATCACCCTGGCCACGATCTCCCACAGCTACTTCAAGCATACCAGCGTCCTGGTCCGGCGTCAGCTCAAGTGGGTCGTCTATGGCTTGGGCTTTGGCACCATCCCCTTTACTCTCTTTTACGCCGTTCCCTATCTGACGGGGCATGCTCCGACTCAGGCCGCTGAGTTGACGATTCTTCTCCAGGCGCTGGTTCCCTTGGCGTTTTCTTATTCCATCTCCAGATATAAATTGATGGACCTAGAAGTCATCCTCAAGAAAGCCGCCACCCTGATTTTCTCCTACTTCGTCCTGGCCCTGCTCTACCTTGGCGTCGGCGCACAGACCAAGATCTTTTCTGAAAACAAGCTGAACACCCTGCTCCTGTGGATCCTGGCCATCATCCTGGGTGTGACCCTGTTCAATCCCCTTAAAAAGCTCTTTCAATCCTTGTTCGACCGGGTCTTTTACAAGCGCAGCTATCAATACCGGAAAACCCTGCTCTCGATCAGCAAGGAATTGAGCCGCGAGCGGAACTTAGAAAACCTTGCCCGCTCCCTTCTTGAGCTGATCGCCAACGCCCTGTCTGTCCGCAATACCGCCCTCCTGCTTCCCATGGAAGCCGACAGCCGGAGCTTCAATGTGTTCAGCGCCAGGGGCGAGTTCGCGACAATCCCTGTCCAGCTGACCTTTGATCCCCAGATCTACAAAGATCTGAAAGAAAAGGATTCTCTCTCCTTGTACTCCCTGCGCGAAAAGGGCGGGCTTCCCCAAAAATTCGAAGAGCTGCGCTCGGCAGGCTTTGAGCATTTCCTGGCCCTCAAAGTCGAGGACAATCTGATCGGCTGTCTGGCCATGGGCAAGAAGCTCGACACGACCTTTCTCACCAGCGAAGACTGGGAGCTGCTGACGACCATCTCCTCGCCGGTGGCTCTGGCCCTGGAAAACGCTTCCCTTTACAACCAAGCCAGCATCCGCGCCCAGGAGCTCGAGCGGCTCAAGGACTACAGCGAGAACATCATCGAAAGCCTGACCGTCGGCGTGGTCGTTCTCGACCAGAACGGCCGCGTCATCGGCTGGAACAGGGTCCTTGAAGACACGTTCGCCAAGAAAAAGAAAGAGGTCATCGGCGACGGCTTGATCCGCATCCTGGGGGCGGAGAATTTTGCCGCTCTATTCCCCCCGGACACCCAGCAGGATTATCACCTCCTGAGCGAGATCCCGATCGAAATGCCGTCCGGAGAAAAGAAGATTTTCGACATCGCCAAGACGCCCCTTCTGGACAATCGCCTGAACCCCTATGGAACGATCATCGTCTTCGAGGACATCACGGACAAGTTGCGGCTCCAGCAGCAGCTCGTGACCTCCGAGAAACTGGCTTCGATCGGACTTCTCTCGGCCGGCGTGGCCCATGAGATCAACACGCCCTTGACCGGGATCTCCAGCTACGTCCAGATGCTCCAGAAAAAGGTCTCCGACTCCCATTTCGCCCAGATCCTGGAGAAGATCGAGACCCAGACCGACCGCGTCTCCCGGATCATCAAGAACCTTCTCAATTTCGCCCGCAACCCCTCGGACATTGCCTTCCACCGGGTGAACCTGAAGGACAGCCTCCAGGAGATCATCTCGCTGATCGATTACAAGCTGAAGACGATGAACATCCAGCTGGAGCTCGACCTGGCGCCGGTGAAACTCATCTGGGCCCAAGGCGAGCGTCTCCAACAGGTTTTCATCAACATCATCCTGAACGCCATCGACGCCATGCCTCAAGGCGGGACGCTCAGGATCGACCTGGCCGAACTCGCCGCCGAAGTCCAGGTCAAGATCACGGATACCGGGACGGGGATCAAGGAGCAGCATTTAGCCCATATTTTCGACCCTTTCTTCACGACCAAAGGCCTGGGCAAGGGCACCGGCCTGGGTCTGTCCATTGCCTACGCCATCATCAATGAACACGAAGGGCACATCGGCGTTCAAAGCGAAGTCGGCAAGGGCACCTGCTTCACCATCTCCATCCCCAAAGACCTGGACAAGAGGAAACTGAGCTTTCCCAAAAACGAAATTTCCAACAAGAAAGATTAAGCCATGAGAACGAAAGATTTGATCCATGTTATTGACGACGAGCCGGTGATCCACGATGTTCTCAGCCAGCTCCTGACATCGGAGGGATTCGAGGTCGAGCTTTCCTCTTCCGGCGAGGAGGGGCTCCGGAAGTTCGCTTCGCGGAAATTTGACCTCATTCTTCTGGACCTGCTCATGCCCGGCATGGACGGCCTGGAAGTTCTGGCGGAGATCAAGACGATCGACCCCAAGGCCATCATAATCATCATTACGGCCTATGCCTCCGTAGAGTCCGCGATCGAGGCCATGAAGATCGGAGCCTATGACTACATCCAAAAACCGTTCAAGCACAATGAACTGCTGCTGACCATCAAGCGCGGCCTCGAGCACAAAAGCCTCCAGGAGGAGAACCTCCGCCTCCGGGACGAGCTTAAACGGAAATTCAGCTTCGGCAATATCATCGGCCGCAGCAAGCCCATGGAAAAAATATTTGATCTCATCAAGGCCGCCGCGCCCACCCGGAGCACGATCCTCGTCCAGGGCGAGAGCGGAACGGGCAAGGAGCTGGTCGCCCGCGCCATCCACCTCAATTCCAATCGGGGGGATTATCCGTTCATCGTCGTGAACAGCGGCTCGCTCCCTCCCGACCTGCTGGAAAGCCATCTGTTCGGGCATGTCAAAGGTGCCTTCACGGGGGCCGTCAGCGAAAAGCAGGGCCTGTTCGAGGCCGCCGATAACGGGACGATCTTTTTCGACGAGATCTCCTCGTTGAACCTGGAGACCCAGGCCAAGCTGTTGCGGGTCATGCAGGACAAGGAATTCATGAGGCTGGGCGGCACGAAGACGATCAAGGTCGATGTCCGGATCCTCGCCGCAACCAACACAGAGCTCGAAGAGCTTATCCGGCAGAAATTCTTCCGCAAGGACCTGTTCTACCGGTTGAACGTTATTAGAATCGAGTTGCCGCCGCTCCGGGACAGGAAAGAAGACATTCCCCTCCTGGTCAAACACTTCATCGATGTTTACGCCAAGGAAAACAGCAAGGAGATCGAAGGCGTCTCGCCAGACGTCATGGACATCCTGGAAAAGAACAGCTGGCCGGGGAATGTCCGGGAGTTGGAGAACCTGATCGAGCGGGCGATCGTCTTCGCCAAAAGCAAAATCATCACCCGCGAGAATCTCCCGGAATTCTTTTTGAAGCCCGAGGCCGTCCGTTCCGACCTATCGTGGTCGGCGGGTTCGGAGCTCAACCTCCGGGACCAGACCGCCGCCTTTCAGAAAAACCTCATCGTCGCCACTTTGAAGAAGGCGAGAGGCGTGCAGAAGACAGCGGCCCGCCGACTGGGAGTCAAACCCACCACGTTGAATGAGATGATCAAAAGGCTCCGGATCGACGTCAACGAGTTTTAAGAAAATTTCCCGGGAACAAGCTTATCCGGATTAATTTTTATTTTGGACGGCTTGGCGGCGAGCCGGAATTCGAACTCCTTGGTTTTTTCATCGATCACGATTTTCTGCCGAACGGGTGTTCCCTGCTCGATCCACTCGAGCCACAGGGGGAAGACAAAAACCTCTTTGGTCTGGTTCACCCGGAATTTGAGCACATACCCGTCTTCGGATTTCTGCAGGGCATGCGCCGCATACACTTCAGGGAGCGTGTAGGATTCAAACCAGCCCTTAAAAAACGCCTCGAGATTTTTGCCCGAAACTGTTTCCATGATCCGGACGAAATTCCGGGTTCGGGCTCCCCTATACTTGTACGTCTCAAAGAACTGCCGCAAGCCCTTGAAGAACACGTCGTCTCCCAGAAGTTCCCGCAGCATGTTCAACACCACGGCCGTCTTGTTGTAAACAATCGCCTGGTAGGCCATAAAATCCAAGGCGCTGATGCGCGAGCCCATCGTGATCGGGCCGAACACGGATTTCTTATCGGTCCATTGGGAAAATTTCTTAAGGATATTCAAAAACACCCGGTCGCCGAGTTTCGTTTTTAAATAAAACACCGCGGCGAACTGGGACAACCCCTCACTCAGCCACTGGTCATGATACCGGGCCCCGGTCACCCCCTGGCCCCACCACTGGTGGGCCATCTCATGGGCAAGGTAATACTCCTTCCATCGGGAGAGGTCCACCGGGCTCTCGGTGTTGACATAGGAGATATTGACGTCCGGAGTCCGAGGGATCTCGTTCAGGATGACGAAGGAGGCCGGGCTGTGCCCGCCGCTGGTCGGCCAGATTCTTTGGACCACGGTGAGCTTTTCGTACGGGAAAGGGCCGAACCAGCTTTCGTAAGACTGGAGAATGGAGCGCATCTCGTCGAGGATGCTCTTTCTCGGAATGCGAACATCCTCCGAGGCAAAGGCCTGGAGCGGAACGGTCGTGGGACGGCCGTTCCCATTTCCATTCGTGATGGGGTTCAGCTTGCCGACGATGAAGGACAGGTATTTCACGGGAAACTTCGTCTCGAAAGTGTAGAGGGAATTGCCCAACTTATCCAGGGCCGAGACACGCCGGACCTCATCCAATTTTCCTTGCTCGGTGAGCATCCCGTTGGCGATGCAGGCGTAGCGCGGGGGAATGCTGAACCTCATTCGGGCTTGAAAATAATCCTCATCGGAAGGGGCCGGATACCAGGAGGCCGACTGGCTGTAAAGATAGCTTTCAAACCGGGGCTGGACGAGCGAGATCGTCTCATTGTATTGGCCTCCCGGCAGGATATCCGTCGTCTGGACGGGAGGCTCGAGTTCTCCCCGGTAGTAGACTTCAACGGCAAACGGCCGGCCTTTCGCGGCGGGCTGGAGAAGATAAATATACAGGTACTTCCTCAGCTTGTCCTGGGTGTAAAATAGTTCCCGGCCTTCCTGATCATAAATGCGCAAAATTGTCAGGCTGGGGCTGAAGGTGAACTGCAGGTTGTCCAGGGAATCCATGAGGGGAAGGATTTCGATACGGGCCTTCGCCGACAGATAAAAATTCTCAGGCTTGAAATCCACTTCCATCTGATAGCTCTGGACATCGAATTTCTGCCCGAACGAGATGAACATCTGTCTCCCCTCGCCTTCATCCCGGGCGGGCGAGTACAAGCTGATGAGCCGACCGTCCTTCCGGGAGATGAGATGAATCTCATCCTCGGAGAACGGTGAGTTGATATAGGTAAGATCGCCCAGGTGCTCGGCTCCCAACTCGAACACGACCTGGTTGCCCTGCGGGGCGAAAGACAGGCGCTCCCCCGTCAGCGAATTCTCGATGCTGAAGGAATTCGGATAATACTTCATGAACAGCGAATAGGCTCGGTTAGCTGCGGCCTCGGGGACCGACGGTCCCTTATCCTGGTTGGCCTTAAGGATCCTGACGTTGTTTTCGAAAAACGAATTCGAAAAACGCAGATAGACATAATCCAGGCTGTCTTCCAGGATATCTTTTTTATAGAGCAGCTCCAACTGATGCTTCTCGACAGGGTCGGCGGGCGAAAAAAAGAAGTGGCCTTTGCCGATCACGATCAGCGCCGTTTCCTGGGAGGGGATGTTATCATAGAAAACCCAGGCCTCATTAAACGTGATCTGGATGTCATCGTGTCGGATCTCGACGCGGCTGGCGCGCTCCTGCTTTCCCGAGGGCAGGCGGACCTTGAGGAGATTATTGATATTTCCCGTGACCTCTTTTGTCAGGATCTGCATTTGACCAGCGGCGCTATCGAGGACGACGTGCCATATTTCGAGCATGCCGGAATAGGCATTTTCGTAGAGAACCTGATAATAGAGGCTGGGGTTGAGGTCCGTCTCCCGGCTCCGGGTCGCCCGGTGGAAGTTGATCTTGTCCATCTTCCATTTGTCCAAGAAGGAGGAGACAACGGTATTCTCCTTGGGGCGAATATCGGGGGAAAAGTCGTTCAGATAGGACGTCAGGTCTTTCGTCTCAAACGACTTTTTGAGCCGGGCAAAAAGGTCATCGATGCTGTCCCCTGAAGCGATGGCCGGCTGGCGCAAAAAAAAGAGTATGGACAGGACGACGACAAGGCGTCCCCACGATCTCCATCTCACCTTTTTATTATAACAAAAACAGGTCCGGACCGGACACATCATTTTCCTCACCGTGCTTATTAAAAGCATTTTTCGTGCCAAGAAAATAACGGTCCGGGAAGGGCAAAACAGCGTATTTTCAAGGGATTATGCCGGAAAAATCGAGGAAGGATGTTTACGTTTTGTAAACAATATTTACAGGATCTATTTTTTCTCCAGGTTCTTTTTAAGCTCTTTCTTGAAATCTTCTTCCCAGGTCACAAAGCTGTGAAAAAATTTCCAGTCCCCCTCGTCTATGCCGCGGGTGATCTCCGTGATATGCGATGTCGAAGCCCCGAACGCTTCGACCGCGTAAACAACAGCCTTTTCGGGGTCGACTTTGTTGCCGCAGGTATAGATATCGAGCGCGCCGTAGCGCATCTCCGGCCAAGTATGCGTGGAGATATGGGATTCCGAAATCACCACCATGCCGCTCACGCCGTTGGGAGGAAACTTGCTGAAGGAGATCGCCCAGACCTTGGCGCCGGCGATCTCCGCGGCTTTGACGAGGATTTCCTGAACTTTCTGCACGCTGCCGATGATCTTCGGGTTGCATCCGGACGCTTCCACGATATAGTGATGACCGATGGGCTCATAGATTTTTTTGGGCATCGCTCCGACCTCCGAACCGCAACGGTATTATGGCACAACCGCAAACGCTGTCAAGAAGACTTTTCAGACAAAAACCCGTCGCTCGTCCTTCACGATATTCAAGACGATGTGGGTGACCGTCCTGCCGATGAATCGCATCGCGTTCAGCTTCTTCAAGAAGTCGTTAAGATCCTGCCGGCCCTTGAAATACGCGACCACCAGCGAATCCCATTCCCCCGTGATGTCATAAACCGCAGCCACCCGAGGAATTTGAGCGATCTTCCGCTGCGTCTCCAGCAGCTTTCCCTGAGAGATGCGGAGAGCGATGATCGCCATCAGATCGAAACCGAAATGCCCGGCATCGATGACGGGAATATAGCCTTTGATGGACCCCAGGCCTTCAAGTTTTTTAACCGCGTGGATGACGACTGCGGCCGACGTCCCGACCTCTTTGGCAATTTCCCGGAAGCTTTTTCGGGCGTTTTGGTTCATGATCCGAATTATTTTTCTGTCCAGATCGTCGATCATGGCATTTTCCCCTATTTTGGATTCTAGATAATATAGATACAATTGTCAATTATTATTATATATTTCTTGACAAATATATCTATTTTCTATAAATATATTATCAAATGTTAATACCCTGGCCTGGTTCCTCCCTTCCGGAAAGGGGCCGTTCCTGTTCGCACTATTCAATGAAAAGGAGGTTGGACATTGGACCATTCAAAAAATCAGGAAGTGAAGGATTTAGAGTTTGAAAATGAGGAAGACGTCCTGCGGATCGTCCTGGACCCTTCCCGCAAAATCGAGTTTGTCCGGATCATCTTTCCCGACATCCTGGGAAGGCCCATGGATTTCACCTTCCCCAGCTCCGAGCTCGACAAGGCGTTTCGTGACGGGAAAGGCTTCGACGGATCATCCGTAGAGGGATTTGTCCGGATCGAAGAAAGCGACCTCAACATCAAGCCGGACCCCACGACCTTCCGAGTCCTCCCCTGGGTGTACCATGGCTTCGCCGAAGAGACCACCTGGCGGGAGGCAGTCATGTTCGGCGACATCATTACGCCCGAAGGCAGCCATTACGTCGGGGATTCGCGTTATGTCCTCAAACAGGGCCTGCGGCGGGCCAACCAGGAATTCGGCTTCGATGATTTCAAAGTCGGGCCCGAGCTCGAATTCTTCATCTTCCCCAACAACCGGGAGGCCGTTCCCCTGGATGAGGGCGGTTATTTTTCCGGCGGCCGCCACGGTGAAATCCGCAAGGAGATCCAGCTGCTGCTGAAAAAAATGGGCATCGATTCCGAATACGACCACCACGAGGTCGCTCATGGCCAGCATGAGATCGACCTCCGCTATACCAACGCCCTGGACATGGCCGATACCGCCATGATCTTCCGGTACATGGTCAAAAAAGTCGCGCGTATGCACGGCCTTTATGCGACGTTCATGCCCAAGCCCATCAACGGGCAGAATGGAAGCGGCATGCATGTCCATCAGTCTCTGTGGAAAGAGGGCAAAAACGTCTTTTTTGACGCCGGCAATTCCTTCCATCTTTCTCCCGTGGCGTTTTCCTATATGGCCGGGTTGATGTTCCATGCCCGGGAGATCTCGGCCGTCTTCAGCCAGTGGGTCAACTCATATAAACGCCTGATCGAGGGCTACGAAGCCCCCGTTTATATCGCCTGGGGCCAACGCAACAGGTCGGCTTATATCCGGGTCCCAGAATACCAGCCCGGCAAGGAGAACGCGACCCGGATTGAGCTCCGCTCGCCGGATCCGGGCTGCAACGTTTATCTGGCTTTTGCCACCATGCTGGCGGCGGGTCTGCGGGGCGTCAAAGAGGGCTATCCGGCGCCTCCCGCCGTCGAAGAAAATATCTACAAAATGAGCGGCAGCCGACAAAAAAAATTCAAGATCCAGACACTCCCCCGGAACCTCGAAGAAGCGCTGAAACTGGCGGAGAAAAGCGACGTGGTCCGGACGACGCTCGGCGACCATATCTTCTCCCGGTTTATCGCCAACAAGTGCCACGAGATCAAAGATTATGCTAAGAACGTCAGCGCCGAGTTCGACAAGCAGGTCAGCGACTACGAGGTCCGCCGCTATCTTCCCTTTTTATAAAGAAGCCGTTCTTATTTTGGCCATTCGTGCCATGTGCGCCGTTGACACCGAAGACTGCCGTGCGATATATTCTTTTCGGGAACGAGTGTGATGATGAGAATCATCTATGGATAAAGAGGAGGCGCTTAAGGAATTCTTAAAAGGCCTCCGCGTCGCCCTCAAAACGGTCCTCATTTATCACCCGGAGCACAGCGCGGTCATCCGGGCGGTCGAAGAGCTCAAGAAAAAAATCGACGCCCTCCTGCCATGGATCAATCCCATTAAAGTCGGGTTCGCCCAACAATCGCTCCATATCGACGATAAATTTTGGGAAAACGATAGACTCTATCTGGAAACCGCCAAGGCGTTTCACCAGCGAAAGATAAAAAGTCTGGAGATCCGCCAGGGCATTGACATCGAAGAGTTAACGGCCTTCGTCGGCAATTTCTCCCTGTCCGCGAAAGAGATCGCCCAGCGAGGAGGATTCAAGAATATTCTCGGAGAGGAAGACGTCCTCAACCTGAGCGTTGAAGAGCTTGACTATTCCCAGCTTCTCAAGGGCGAGGGCGAGGAGCTCCAAGATGTCTGGTCCTACCTCCTCCATGACGCTCTCGACGAGGACAACCCGGAAAAACTCGATGAACTAGCCGACCATTTTGACCGGGTCGTGTATAAGCTCAACCCCGACGAGATCGCCCAGGTCGGCAGGCTCAGGGAGAATTTCTCCCGGTTTTTCTCCTATCTGAAAGAGAACAATGAAGTCAAATACAGCAAGTGCGCCAAAGACCTGGTCCGGGCCGTCATCCGCGACAAGAACCTTTCCTCGGAGGCCAACCTGGAAAAACTCAAATCGATGGTGGCGGGCCTGCCCGAAAAAGAATTGGCGGCCCTCCTTCACGAGGAGATCATCAGCAATGACCAGTTTGACGCTTTGGGCCTCAGCGTCTTTTCGAAACTGACCGAGGGCGACCAGGACAACAAGATCTCCTCACACCTCAGCCAGCTCTTTCGACAAGACCTGTCCAAGACGGCTATTCCCGAGTTTAAAGACAAGATCAAACGATTGTTGTTCGGCACCGAAACCTCGCTGATTTCCGAGAATTACCGCAAGGCGCTGGGTCTTCTGCTGGAAGGCGTGACCTACGAGAAAACGCGCAATTTCGACGCAAATCTCCTTCGTAAAAGCTACCGCTTCCTGCTGCTGAACCTCCTGGACAAAGCCTTCCAAAAAGAGGCGGCCATCGATCTCCTGGAGCTCGTCCGCAAGGAATGGAAAAACATCATCGACGAAAATGATCTCGACTACCTGAAGAATCTCCTGGAAACGCTGCAAAAAAAGGAGCGATATCTGTCCGGCCAACCCCTCGCCCGGAAAATCGAAGAGCTCGCGGCCAATTATGTCGAAAAGGCCATCCTGGGAGGAGCCGAGCGGCCCATTTTTGACTATTTCATCAACGCCTTCAAAACGGGAACGCTCGACGGGAACCTCTATTTCCGGACCCTCTTTACATCCAAGCAGATCACGCCCTATATCCTGCGCGCCTTCTTCAAGTTCCACCCGGATTTGATGCTCTATTTCAACATTAACCTCCAACAACATGCCTCCGATTCCGGATTTTTAGGCCGTTTGATCGAGAATCTTCAAAACGTCGACTCGCCCTTGTCTCTCACGGCACTCCAGAACATTTTCGCTCTGGACAATCCGGAGATCAAAATCCGGGCCCTCCAGGCCATGCAGCGCCTGCCGCGGTGCGATGAAAAATTCCTTTTTCATCTTCTTAGAAAAGGGGATGCCATTTTCAAAAAAGAGGCCTTGGCGGTGCTGGTCAAGTTCGATTCGCTCAGACCGAGGGCCTTGCAAAGGCTCTTGGCGCTCCCCTCGTTCTTCGGCCTTCAAAATCAGGCCCTCCTGGAACATCTCAGGATCGTCAAAGAATTGCACCTGACCCAAGCCAGGAGCCTGGTTGCGCCTCTTGCCCGGAGACGATTGGCCTGGAATAAAAAACTGAGAGAAGAAGCCCGGCGGCTGCTCGAGGAATGGGATGCTGGAAAAAGTTAGAGCGTTTCTGATCGATTTTGTCTCCGCCATCCAGGCGGCCAAGATTTACTCCGCGGACCACCCCCAATTCAAGGACATGATCGAAAGGGCCGCCCGAAACCTGGAGGTGGTCCTCAAGGAAAAAAAGGAGATTTCCATCGGGATCGTCGACAATGAATTGGCCTGGGAAGAAGAGATCCTGTTTGACCTCAGCCGGAAGCTTCAATCGCTCCTCCTCTATTTCAAAGAGCGGGGCATTGAGCGCATTACCTTTGAAGCCCCGCTCGGCAAAGACGAGTTCAGCCGGTTTGTGTCGGCTTTGACGAATCCCAGAATCAAATCGTATGAAGAACCCCAGGTTTTTTTGACCCAATCCGGCATCCAGAACATCAAGGTGGGCAGACTCTCGGCTCCGCTGACGGCCCCGACGGCCGCTCAACAAAGCCGGGAGGACGTCAAGGTTCATTATGAAGCCTCGGCTCAATCCGTCGCCCAATCCATCGAAAGCATGCTTGAGGGAAAAACAATCAGCTCTCTCGACCTGGGATTCAGCATGCTGGATCTCATGGACAGCTTCGCGGGGAAAAACCAGAAATTCCTGGGTCTCATCTCCGTCAAGGAAAAAGATATCCTCACGTTTACCCATCTCATGAACGTCTCCGTCCTGTCCATGCACCTCTCCTCGAAGATGGGCTATTCCAAGGACGAAGTGCTGGAACTGGGCAATGCCGCGCTCTTCCACGACATCGGCAAGATCTTCGTCTCGCGAAAAATCCTCAAAAAGAAAGACACGCTCAGCCGGGCGGAATTTTCGATGATCCGGGACCATACGGTCCACGGGGCCAGAATCCTGCTCCAATACGTAGAGACCCTGGGGACCTTGCCGGCCGTTGTGGCCTTTGAACATCACCTGCGCTATGACCTCAAGGGATATCCGCGCCTGGCCTTTCCTTACCAACCCCATCCCGCCTCGTTGATCGTTTCCCTGTGCGACGTCTATGACGCCCTCGCCCAAAAACGGACGTATAAAAAAGATTTTCCGCCGCTCCAGATCTACGAATTGATGACCAAGGAAAAGGGAAAGCTCCTCGACCCTGAAGTGGTCGATGAGTTTTTTAAAACCATGGGGGTGTGGCCCGTGGGAACGATCGTCGTTTTGAGCGATGATCGGATTGCCGTCGTCCGGGAGGCCAATGAGCAGGATATTTTCCGGCCCAAAGTGGAGGTGATCGTTCCTGAGGATAAGCGGGAGTTCATTGATCTTGTCGAGAAAAAAAATGGGCTGGAAATAAAAGACTATCTCAATCCCTTTGGAGAGGGCCGGAAATATCTGGATTTCATCTGAGTTCTCTTCGCCCTTCTTCCCCTTGACAAGCACGAATTTTATCTGTTATAAAACTCCTCTTATTATTATTGTTTTTGCTTTTTTAGGTTAAGAAGAGGAGTCATACATTATTATCTTAGACGACCGCTTGTGTCTTATTCCTCATCTTTATCCCAGCCCCACAACCGTCTTCTTCCGTCCGAACCAGAAACATTTTTTAAAAACCAATCTTGCCTGGAGGGAATGCCGTGGACGTTCAAATTGAGAAAGTCAACTCAGTCATAAAAAAACATAAAAGTCAGAGAAAAGAGCTCATCGCCATCCTGCAGGACATTCAGGCGGAATATAATTATCTGCCTCCAGACGCCTTGAGAATCGTGTCCCAAACGTTGTCCATTCCTTTGATCGATGTGGTCGGCGTCGCCACCTTTTATCGGGCCTTCAGCTTAAAGCCCCGGGGCAAGCATGTGATCACGGTTTGCTTGGGGACAGCCTGTCATGTCCGGGGCGGGCCCAAGATTCTCGACGAATTTGAAAGAAAGTTGAACGTCAAAGCGGGAGAAACGACCAAAGACAATTTATTCACTTTAGAAATTGTCAATTGTCTGGGCGCCTGTGCCTTAGGACCCATCACGGTCATCGATGGAAATTATCATGGGCAAATGAAGATAAAAATCGTCGATACCCTGATCAAAAAATTCAGTTCCCGGAAAAGGAGCCAGTCGAAATAATGAGAAAGACCATCCATATAGAAAAATTACAAGAAATCCGGAGGGAAATTTCTCAAGCCCAAAAAAAGCAAAAGACGCACATCACCGTCTGCGGAGGAACGGGATGCCATGCCTATGGTTGTATCAAAGTCGCCCGAGCCTTTGAAGCGGAAATCAAAAAACGTCATCTCCAGAATTCTCTCGGCGTTCGAATCACCGGTTGTCACGGCTTTTGCGAACGGGGACCCATTGTCGTGATTCAACCCCAGGGAATCTTCTACCAGCGGATTCAATTGAAGGATGTCCAAGAGGTCGTATCACAAACCATCATCAACAAAATAATTATCGATCGGCTTTTATATGTTGATCCGCAGACTCAGAAAAAAATTGTCTACGAAAAGGACGTCCCTTTCTATAAAAGACAAAAACGCATTATTTTCGGCAATAACGGCCTGATCGACCCCACAGAAATAAAAGATTATATCGCCGTCCAAGGATATTCAGCCTTAGCCAAGGTCTTGAGCCGCATGACCCCTCAAGAGGTTATTGAAGAAATAAAAAAATCGGGATTGAGAGGACGGGGAGGCGCGGGGTTCCCGACAGGACTCAAATGGGAAAGGACGTCTAAATCTCCGGGCGAGACCAAGTACATTGTCTGCAACTGCGACGAAGGCGATCCCGGAGCCTATATGGACAGAAGTGTCTTGGAAGGAAATCCTCATCGCGTGATCGAAGGCATGCTGATTGGAGCCTATGCCGTCGGCGCCAAAGAGGGATATGTTTATGTCCGAGGCGAATATCCGCTGGCTGTCGAAAATAGTACCCTGGCCATTGGGCAGGCCCGAGACAACAACCTCCTTGGCCAAAACATCCTGGGAGCCGATTTCAGTTTTGACCTCTTTATCTCTAAGGGGGCAGGCGCCTTTGTTTCAGGCGAGGAATCGGCCCTCCTGGCCAGCATTGAGGGGAAAATTGGAGTCCCCAAGCAAAGGCCCCCGTTTCCCGCCCAAAGAGGGCTATGGGATAAGCCGACGAACATTAATAATGTGGAGACGTGGGCCAACGTGCCTTTCATCATCAACAAAGGCGCGTCCTGGTATTCTAAAATCGGCACCGAGGGAAGCAAGGGGACCAAGATATTTTCTCTCGTCGGAAAAATCAATAACACGGGTTTAGTGGAAGTTCCCATGGGAATGACTTTGAAGGAAATTATCTTCGATATCGGGGGGGGAATTCCGGGAGGGAAAGCCTTCAAAGCCGTGCAGACGGGAGGACCTTCTGGAGGATGCATCCCCAAAGAACTCATCGACCTTCCCATCGACTATGAAAGCCTGGCCAAGGCGGGCTCGATGATGGGGTCCGGCGGCATGATCGTCATGGACGAAAATACGTGCATGGTCGATATCGCCAAGTACTTTCTCAATTTCCTCCGCGACGAGTCTTGCGGCAAATGCCTGTCCTGCAGAGAGGGAACGCAGAGGATGTGGGAGATTGTCAAGGACATCACCGACGGGAAAGGCAAAGAGGACGACCTGGAGCTCCTCGAAGAGCTGGCCTTGGCCGTGAAAGACTCGTCCCTGTGCGGGCTGGGCCAGACGGCGGCGAACCCTGTTCTCTCCACGCTCCGGTATTTCCGTGATGAATACGAATACCATATTAAATATAAAAAATGTCCGGCCCTGGTCTGCAAGGAGATTCTGTCCTCGCCGTGTCATTACATCTGCCCCATCGGACAGGAAGCCTCGACATACATCGCGCTCATCGCCCAGGGCAAATACAAAGAGGCCTTCAACATCATTATGAAGGACAACCCGTTGCCCTCGGTCTGCGGCCGGGTCTGTAACCATCCCTGCGAAAAAGTCTGCCGGGCCGCCGAGAGCGGGGAGGCCATCTCCATCCGCGGTCTGAAGCGGTTCGTCATGGACTGGGCGGAGAAGCGCGGCATCCGCTATACCGTCCAGCCCGCCAAACAGGACCGAGAAAAAGTCGCTATCGTCGGCTCGGGCCCGGCGGGACTGACGGCGGGTTATTATCTTGCCATGAAGGGATTCCGGCCGACCATTTTCGAGGCGCTTTCCGTAGCGGGGGGGATGTTGGGCGCGGCCATCCCCGAGCACAGGCTCCCCAAGAAGACGTTGAACAAGGACATCGAGGACATCAAGAAAGCCGGCGTCGAAATCAAGACGAACATGAGGCTTGGAAAGGACTTTTCCCTCGACGAGCTCTTCCTCGACGGATACAAAGCTGCTTTCATTGCCACCGGCGCCTGGAAATCGATGAAAATGGGGATCCCCGGCGAAGACGCCGAAGGCGTAATAGAGTCGCTCGAGTATCTCAAAACCGTCAACCTGGGACATGAAGCGCCGGTGGGAAAATATGTCTGCGTCGTCGGGGGCGGAAACTCGGCCATTGACGCGGCACGCGTGGCCCTCCGGGACAAGAACTGCCGGAACGTGACGATTCTTTATCGCCGAACCAAGAACGAGATGCCCGCGTTCCCAGAGGAAGTGGATGCGGCCATCGATGAGGGCGTGGACATCCGATTTCTCGTCGCTCCGGTGAAGGTCTTTACCAAAGACAGCAAGATCACGGGCGTCGAATGTATCCGGATGAAGCTCGGCGAGAAAGATTCGAGCGGCAGACGCAAGCCCGTTCCCATCAAAGGTTCCAACTTCAAGGTCAAGCTGGACACGCTCATCCTGGCTATCGGTGAGCGGCCGGAAACGTCGTACATCTCACCCTATGACGGCATCAGTATGGCCAAGGAAAACATCGTCGTCGACGGCGAAACATTCAAGACCACTCGCGACGGCGTGTTCGCCGGCGGCGACGCGGTCACCGGCTCGAACACCGTCGTCGATGCCATGGCCGCCGGAAAAATTGCCGCTGCCACGATCGAAAAATATCTTGAAGGCCGGCCGATCGCGCGAACGTATGCGCTCACCAGGCCTTCCCTCTATATCAAACCTGTCGAGCTTTCCGAGGAAGAGGTGGCCAGGGCCAAGCGGCCGAAGATGCCGCGCCTGACATCCGCTCAGCGCAAAAAGAACTTCAAGGAAGTCGACCTGGGCCTGACGGAAAGCGCGGCCTGCCGGGAAGCCCGGCGCTGCCTTCGCTGCGAGCTGGAAACCGAAGACGGGAAAAGTGCATTGGAGACAAAGAAATGATCGAACTAAAATTAAACGGATTAGAGGTCAAAGCAGAGGAGGGCTGGACGCTCCTCGAAACAACCCGCTTCTACGGGCTGGAGATCCCCACCCTCTGCTACAACGAGGGACTCAGCGTGTTCGGCGGCTGCCGGCTCTGCCTCGTTGAGATCGGCGAAAGCCCGAAATCGAGGCTCGTGTCATCCTGCACGTATCCCGCCGAGCCGGGCCTTGTCGTCCGAACCGACACCAAGCGGGTCGTGGAAGCCCGGCGGATGATGATCGAGCTGATGGTCTCCATCGCTCCTTTCTCGAAAAAGATCCAGGACCTGGCCTCGAAATTCAACGTCACTCAGGTCCGGTTCAAGATCCGCAACGAGGAGTGCGTCTACTGCGGCCTTTGCGTCCGGATGTGCCGGGAGCAGATGGACGGCAAGGCCATCGGTTTCCAGAACCGGGGTTATAAGAAGAAGATTTCCACACCGTTCGACATGCGTTCCGAGGAATGCCGGCTGTGCGGCGGCTGCATGTATATTTGCCCTGCCTGCCAGCTCCGCTGCCAAGGGCCCGACGCCGAGACAGCCCTGTGCAACGCCTGCCTGACCATGGACCCCACCTGCTTGGACCATTACGACGAGCTCCAGTGCTGGATGTACGATGCGGGCCGGTGCGGAACTTGCGTCCGGGAGAAAACGTAAGCAATGACCATTCATTATAAATTGCTTAAGAAAATTTTAAGAGGATCATAAGGAGGTAATCATCATGGCCTATACGAGACTCAATCGAAGCGCTGCAACCTTGACCAAGAACAGGACGGAAGGCTCGATCAGTCCTTTCAGCGGGATGTGCGTGACCTGCGTCGACGGCTGCATCGGGATGTGCGAAATCGGGAAATCCGCCTACCGGGGGGCCGAGGTTCTCTATCCCCAGCCGTTCGGGATCATCACGGCCGCATCGGAAAAGGAATATCCCGTGGACCTATCCCATTTCAGCATCATGGGAACAGCTGTCGGAGCTTACGGGGTGGAAGCCGACAGCGACAAGGCCACGTTCGAAAAAGTGACCACCGAACAGAAATTGGGACATGACAAGGGCATCAAGATCAAAGTCCCCTTTGTCCTGGGCGGCATGGGATCGACCAATGTCGCCAAGCAGAACTGGGAGGGGCTGGCCATCGGCGCCGCCCTATCGGGCGTGATCCTGACCATCGGCGAAAACGTCTGCGGCATGGACGAGGAAGCCGAGCTCAAGAACGGAAAAGTCGTCCGCAGCCCCGACATGGAAAATCGGGTGAAACTATTTAAGGACTGGCAGGACGGATACGGCACGGTGGTCGTCCAGGCGAACGTCGAAGATACTCGCCTCGGCGTCCAGGAATACGCCATCCATAAGCTGGGCGTCGACACTGTGGAGCTGAAATGGGGCCAGGGCGCTAAGGACATCGGCGGCGAAGTCAAGATCAAGAGTCTCAAAAAAGCCCAGGAATTGAAGAAGCGCGGTTACATCGTCCTTCCCGATCCCGAAGAGCCCAGCGTCATCCAGGCCTTTGAAAAAGGCAGCTTCAAGGAATTCGAGAGACATTCGCGGCTGGGCATGGTCGAAGAAGAAAGCTTCATGAAGCGGGTGGAAGAGCTCAGAAAAGCCGGAGCCAAGTATGTCTTCCTCAAGACCGGCGCTTACAGGCCCGCCGACCTGGCACGGGCCGTCAAATTCGCCTCTAAAGCGAAGCTCGATCTCCTGACCGTGGATGGCGCCGGCGGCGGAACCGGCATGAGCCCCTGGAGAATGATGAATGAGTGGGGTGTCCCGAGTGTCGAAATCTGGTCGTTGACGCACCAGTACGCCCATACGCTGGCCAAGAACGGCGAATACCTGCCCGACATCGTTTTCGGCGGCGGGATCACGTTTGAAGACCAGATCTTCAAAGCCCTGGCTCTCGGCGCGCCTTACGTTAAGGCTGTCGGGATGGCCCGAGGTCCCATGGCCGCGGCCATGGTCGGAAAAACGATCGGCAAGCGCATCCAGGAAGGCCAGATCCCGGTCTATGTGGAGCGGTTCGGAAACAACGCCGAAGAAATTTTCGTCACGGCGCCCGAGCTCAAGAGAAAATATGGCAAGAAGTTCGACCAGATCCCGACCGGCGCGATCGGGCTCTACACCTACTTCAAAAGATTGAGCCAGGGCCTGCGCCAGCTCATGGCCGGAAACAGAAAATTCGCCTTGGGCTATATCACCAGAGACGACATCGCCTCCCTGACCAAAGAAGGGGCCGACCTGAGCGGCATCAGCTATGTCCTCGATGTGGACAAGGACGAGGTCGCCAAGATCCTCAAGGGATAGGATCCGGCCGATCATCTCCGAAGAAAAAGGAGATGATGATGACCATTAAGCAGCTGCTCATTATCTATCTGATCTCGGCTGAAGTCAGATTCTGTAATTATTCGTTCCCTACCGGATCAGGTGAAACGCCGTCTGGCGGCCGTCCAGAAAATGGACGCCGTCCTTCATGAAGGCGACGTCCTGTTCGAGCGGCAGCCGAAAGTCAACGCCGCCCCATTCGGGCACGCGCGTTGTGACGCTCATCTCCGCCGTGAAACAGCTGTTGAGGACAAGCTTCACGCCGCCCCGGCCTTCGTTCTTCACCTGCTCCCAAGGAAGCCCGATAAGCGGTCCGGGCTCGTGGAGGAAGTAGCCAAGAGAATGTGAATAGATCCGGGGACCGGGAACGCCCACTTCGCCCGCTTTCTGGAGCATGGGGCCCAGCAGCTCGTTCCCCGAGAGACCTGCTTTGAACTCGCCGCAGTAGACGTCCTGGAGCCGGTTCGCTTCGGCCATCATTTTCTTGAACGTATCGGGGGCCTCCGTCTCGCCGACCCTGAGCACGTAGGCCATCTCCTGGTGGTCGGAGTTATAGCGCATGTATTTTAAGCCCACGTCGCAGTGAAGGAAGTCGCCGGGCCGGATGACCTTATCGCCCTTTCCGTACTTCTCAACGTCCTTGGGATGGCGGCCGCGGATCGAAACGAAAGGGCTGAAGGAGACTTTCAGGCCGAGGTCGGCCACCTTCTGCCAATAGAAATACCGGAGGTCGTCGGTTGTCGTTTGTCCGGGCGTAACGACCCTGTTCGAGAACATCTCGGCGATGATGGCGTGAGATATCGCAGCCGCCTGCTTCATAAGGTCGATCTCCTCATCCAGGAGGGTCTCGCACCACAGCGTCGCCAGGAGCTCAGCCGACTGGATGCGAGACGCGATATTCTGCCCGATCGCCTCGACAATGCGCTTCTTCAGCATGGAGGTCAGGCCGCCGGCTACCCATTGGACCTCCCCTTCGTTAAGGCCGATCTTTTTGGGATTCCGTTCGCGGACAATCCGGCCCAGGCAGTCCCACTGGCTCTCCTTCTTCTTCGTGTCCCAGGCCGCGGCGTCCCAGACGTTCTGGAAGAGGCCTTGTGTGTCAGTCCGAGAGACATTCAACCGCTCGATCCCTTTCTCGAGGCCGCGATCATAGAGGACGATGATCTGAGTAATTGGGCACCAGTTCTCGTAAGGCATCATGGTCTCGAATACAGGGTCGAGGTTGTCCTCATTGCAGGCGATGATCCACATGTCGAGCCCAACTTCCCGCATGAGCTTCGGGAGAAGCTGATCAAGTCGTTTCTGGGTGATCCCGAGGACGAGGCCAGCCCTGTCCCTTATGCTCAGGACCGCTGGGAGTTTCTGGCCGGGCGACGCAGCGGCCGAGACCATAGGCATAATGACAAACATTGCCAAAACCGAAAATGCTATTCTTTTAATCATTCCTGATCCCTCCATCGATGGCCAGCATTATAACATTTTCAGCACATAGCCGCACCGGGGAGATTTGACAAGCCTTCGGGCGAGAGTGTAATGTTACCGTCAAATCGCCGCGGGACGACGCATAGATCGGAATGCGGAGGATAGAACCTCGGCGAGTCCCTTTGAGAAGGAGATGTCAATGAACGACCGCTTTATTCGCTTCATCTGTTCGTGGGCAGCTCTCATAATGCTCTGCGGAGGATTGGCCCACGGCCAAGCGGCCTCCATGGCTTCGCACAACGAGGCAACAAAGTGGGCCGACAAGACCCTGGCCGGGCTGACGCTGGAAAAGAAGATCGGCCAGATGATTTGCGCTGAAATTGCCGGTGGATATATCGCGGACGACGATAAGAGACTCGAAGGATGGATTAAGCTCGCAAGGGACCTGGGCGTCGGAGGCTTTGTCCTCTACGGCGGGACGCCTCACGATGTCGCCCGCCTTCTCAACCGCCTCCAAAAAGCAGCGGCGCTGCCCCTGCTGATGTCGGCTGATTTCGAAGGCGGCCCGGGCCAACAGGTCATAGGCGCAACGGAGTATCCCGCGAACATGGCCTTCGCCGCGGTCGGCGACGAGAAGCTCATGTACGAAGCGGCCAAGATCGGAGCGATCGAAGGCCGGGCCATGGGCATTCATCTCACATACACTCCCGTGGTGGACATCGCCGTACGGCCAGAGAATCCGGCGGAAAGCGTGCGCTCTTTCGGCGGCGACCTCGACCTTCTCGGCCGGATGGTCCGAGCCTATGTCCGAGGCTACCAAGAGAACGGCATGCTGACGACGGCCAAGCATTTTCCAGGGCGGGGCGATGTCGCCCGCATGCCCAACCTGCCCGATTTCAGCTATATCGATAAGCCGGCCAAGGATGTCGAATCCCAGGAGTTCCGAGCTTTTAAGCACGCCATCGACGCCGGGGTCACTTTCGTCATGACCGAACATATTGCCGTGCCTTCTGTCACGGGGGGATCCGAGCTGCCGGCCAGCGTCGAGAAGAAGCTGGCCACGGGATGGCTGCGAGAACAGTTGGGATTCACAGGAGTCCTGACGACCGACGACCTGTGGTACGATCATGTGATCAAGCGCTTCGGCCCCGTCGAGGTCGCTATCCTGGCCTTGAAGGCCGGGCACGATGTCCTCCTCAAGCCGAAGGATGCGGCGGCAACAGTCCAGGGCGTTGCTGCGGCCGTCCGGTCGGGCGATATCGCCGAAGCGCGGATCGATGATTCCGTTCGGAAGCTTTTATATTGGAAAGCCCGCTTGAACTTGCACAACGGACGGTTCGTGGACGAGGGCCGGGTGAGCGGCCTTGTCGGCACAGCCGTCCACTTGGCTTTAGTCCAGGAGGTCGCCGACCGGTCGCTGACCCTGTTGAAGAACGCCGGCGTCCTGCCGGTCCGGACGGAAGGACTAAAGACGATTGTAAACATCAACATCCAGAAGTTGGAGTCTGACCCATCGCCAGCTTCACTTGGAGCGAAGCTTGGGGCGGCTTTCCCGGGCGTTAAGAACCACACGCTTCGACCCGACATGGACTCCGCCGTTTATGAGAGAGCCTGGAAGGATATCGCTGGAGCGGACCTCGTCGTCCTCTCCTTCTTTGTGCCGCGCAACCGGCTGGGGGATGCAGTGCCTCTCCGCGAGGCCGATCTGGCTTTCATCGACAGGATTATCAAAGCTAAACCCAGGGCTGTGATCGCCATGTCCTACGGAAACCCGCATCTCCTCAGGAAGCTGGAGGCCGTGCCCGCCTTCGTAGTCGGATACGGTGAGCGCGGCTGGTTCGGCAACCAGTCCGTTTACTTCGACTCGTTTGTCAAGCTGCTCAAGGGTGAGATTAAGCCGAGCGGCAAGCTTCCGGTCAAGGTTAGCGATCAATATCCGTTAGGAAGCGGATTGACATACTGATCCGTGGCCCTTGGCGATCCTGCGGCGATTTAGAGGCAGCGAGGGGACGATGAAAATAAGATTGATGATCTTGTTTTGCCTCTTGGGCGTCTGGGCTTGCGGAAAAAAACCGGGCTCGACGACGATCAAACAGACAGACCAGGGGACTTACAAAGTCCTCTCCGGCAAATGGGAGGGAGCGAGGTTCGATATCCCGGCCATTAAGAACGGCCCGAGACCCGAGGTGTCTGTGACGAACGATAGGGAAGGATGGTCCCGTGTCCGAATGACCTGGCATCGGGATGAAGCCATTCCACAGGACGAGTTGGCGATCGCCTTCTCGCTCCCGGAGAATCCCGATTTCTGGTGGGCTCCCCATCTCGCGCCCGACGAGGGCGATTGTATCGCCCAGCATGTCTTCCGGTCCCCTGCCCTGGTCGCGATGTCGGGACAAAAAACAGTCGTCATCGTCCCCGACCTCGATATATGCGGAGCGAACGAAGCGACCCCCTGGTTTCTGGACATCGACGCCCCGGCAAAAGTCTTCCGGCTTGGATTGGGAAAAACCAAAATCGTCGGACATGTCCAATACCATCGCGCGCCTGGGATGGTCCTGGGACCCGAGAAGGTCGAACTCGGATTTTTTATAACCGCCTATGAAGACCGGCAGAAACCACGTAACCCGTGGTCGCGAGTGACCGCGTTTTTGTGGAATCGGTGGGGACACCCCCTTTATGAAAAGGGAGAGCCGCTGACGGTCCCGATGGATGCCTATGTCCGGCATACCTATCATTGGGCATTCACATCCTGGAAAGAAGCCATCTGGCAGGAGATGACAATCAACGGCGCGCGCGTCGGCGCCCCGAAATTCATCGCCAATACGACGGAATCGCCGAACTATCCGGGCCCGAAGGACCAACGCGAGTTCCTTTCGATCTGGAACCAGGCTTGGTTCTCCTCGCTGCGGTCGGCGCTCGGCGTGGCCCGGTTCGCCCGAAAGACAAACGATGCCTTCCTCCGGGAAAAGGCGGACCTGACAAAGGCCTTCGCCCTCGCGGCTCCTATGAAAGACGGGCTCTTTCCGTCGGTTTATCGAACCGAGATGGAACGAATTAAGGTCGGCGGCGTCCCGGTCAATCGTTCGAAAGGCTGGCAGACGGGGTATTGGACGAACTCGAACCGCGTCCCCAGAGAAAGGGGGGTAACGGACCGCTGGTTTCATATCTTGGACGCCAGTTGGACGGCCCTGATGATGCTGCGCTGGCACGAAGAGATCGAGCCCGACCCCAAGCTGGTCGAATATACTGAAAGGTATGCGGAGAAGCTGCTGTCGCTGCAGGACGATAAGGGCTTTTTTCCCGCTTGGATCGACCCGGATACCATGAAACCGGCCGATGCGCTCCGGAATTCGCCCGAGACCGCTGTGAGCGTGACTTTTCTCCTGAAACTTGCTCGGGTGACGGGGAAAGAGCCGTATCGTCGGTCGGCGCTCAAAGCTGTGGATGCCCTGCTCGTCGAAATTGTCCCAGACGGCCGTTGGGAGGATTATGAAACCTATTGGTCCTGCAGCGGATGGGGAAAAGAAAAGTTCTTGGGCAGGCGCATTCCCCGGAATGCGATGTATAAGAAGAACACCCTATCGATGTTCTGGACCGCGGAAGCCCTCCTAGAAACGTACCGGATCACAAGGAGGAAAGAATATTTGGGTTGGGGCCGCCGCGTCCTAGATGAGCTGTCGATGTTTCAACAAGCCTGGCAGCCGCCGTTTATTTACATCCCGGCCCTCGGCGGATTCGGCGTCATGAACTTCGACGGCGAATGGAACGATTCCCGCCAATCTCTGTTCTGCGAGCTCTATATGGACTACTACAAGGAAACGGGGGACGCGGCGCTCTTTGAGCGGGGCGTTGCGGCGCTCAAGGCCGGGTTTGTCATGATGTATTGCCCGGAGAATCCTAAGGCCAAGGTCCTTTGGGAGAAGGTGTGGCCGTTCTTCAACGAGAAAGACTACGGTTTCACCATGGAAAACTACGGCCACGGCGGGGAAGTGAATCGAGAAGGAGAGGGAATCGGGTCCTTCACGATTTACGACTGGGGCAACGGCTCTGCGGCCGAAGCCCGAAACAGGGTTTATGATCATTACGGGGATGTCTATGTCGACCGCGCCCGGCGTCAGGCATTTGGGACCGACAGTCTGGCTGTGACCTTCAACGGAGACGCAGTAACGATCGCCGATCAGGCAAACAAGCCGCGAAGCATCAAAGTTGTGTTCGAGGACGGCTCCGCGAAACTGATGCGATTGGAGGGTGAGCCTGCCGTGCTTGGGCTGCGGCAAGATTAGACCGGATCAATCCGGATTCGAAAGTGTCTATCTCCGGGTTTGGGAATAAGAAATCCCGACCCCCAGCTCTCTCTGCAAGCCATCAGGCGCTTCCTGTTTCGGAATCCAGGTCCGCGAGCATTTGATTTCAAGCCCGGCAAATGGGCGGCGCGGCAGCTTCAAAATAAATGAGTGCCAGTCATGATCGTTAAATTCGAGAACTTCGGGTTCGCCCCCGTCGATTCGGACGCTGACCCGGACCGGAGACGATGCGATGTCCGGGTGATTGCAGATGGCGCGCAATTCGAGCTCCGCGCGGTCCCGGATTTCGACCGGGTCCCAGGCCTCCTTTTTTGTCCAGCGCATCCAAAGGTCTTCGCCCCAGCGCTCCCAGCCCCAGAATCCTTTGGCCAATCCCGGGACGGCCTGGATGCGCTTGAGCAACCGGCGGGTGGATTTCCGCGATCCCCATCTCCCTGATTTGGCGTAAACGAAGAATGAACGCCGCGAAAACTCAAGCCTCTCGTCATAGCGCTGATGCAAAAGCCGCTCGACCGCGCCCAGCCGAACAAGCCCGGCGCGGCGGAATGCGCGCTCCCACCAGCCGATTGTGGCGTGAGTCAGGTGGCCGAGGTGCGGCCGGCCGCGGTCATCGAGGGGAATGTTGCGGAAGGGAATGCCCAAACCGGCATCCCGGCGCCATTCTTCATACTGGAGAGGATAGAGCTCGGAGCCGAACGCATTGGGACCATAGGCCGGGACGACCGTATAAAAGATGCCGCGCGGGGCTAGGGCGGAGGCCAGGTTGGCAATCGCTTGCGGCACATGCTCCGGCGGAAGATGCTCAAGAATATCCAGGGCCAGCACCAAATCATAGGGCTGGTCAGGCTGCTTCAAGTCCAGGACATCTCCCCAACGAACCCAGGGCCGGACATCGGCCGGGGCGTTTTTAATACACCATTCCGAAAAATCGAAGCCCTCGGCGTCCACGCCGAGTCCTCGCAGACCTTTGACGAGCAGCCCCGTGGCGCAGCCGGCTTCCAGGACGCGCCGCGGCCCGAAATTCAGAGCGAGAAGAGCGGCCCCGGTTCGCTTGTCTTCGCCGTCGTCATAGATGATGGCGCTGTCGATTTCGCAGAGCGGCGGCCGGTAATAATCCGCTCCGTAAAATTCGCCTTGGAGCTCTTGGCGATAAAGGCCGGCATAATCCGGGGCGGAATCCGACATCGGCCCCCGTTTGCTTCTCCTGATAATTTCAGGGCTCATTGGCTTGGCTGCTTCGATTCCATGTTGCAGGATTGTCTCTTGGAATATTTTTGCGAATTCGGGAATGAATTATATAGATTTTTTAGGCTGGAAATCTATCTTTTTCTTTGGGCGGCCTTCATCGCTCGTTCGATCGCTTGAGATAGGTCGGCGGAGTTAAGGGGCTTGGCCACATAATCGTCCATTCCCGCAGCCAGACAGCGGTCCCGGTCCCCTTTCATAGCATGGGCCGTCATGGCCACAACGGGAATATGCCCGCCCGTTGTTTTTTCTTTTTGCCGAATGATCTGGGTGGCCTTGAGACCGTCCAGTAAGGGCATTTGGACATCCATCAATATGAGATCGAAGATGTTTTTCTCCATCGACTCCAATGCTTCCTCACCGTTCGAGACGTAGGACACTTGGTGCCCCTGTTTTTCAAGCATATAAATCGCCACCCGTTGGTTGACGACGTTGTCCTCCGCGATCAGGACTCGATACGCCCGAAGCGGCTGTTCGTCGGGAGCTTTGGCCAGAGCAGCCGCGACCTCAACTTTCTGAGGAACCATCCCGGTCATCTCTTTAATTTTTTCCAGAAGCTCGGAGGGCTTGATCGGTTTGCTCAGATATGTCGAAATCCCGGATTTCCTCCAGGGGGCCGCATCTCCGTCTGTGCCGGATGAGTTCAACATCATGATGATGAATCGAGCCAGGCTGGGGTCGCCCTTGAGATAATCGAGAAGAAGGAAGCTGTCCTGACCCGGCAGATTGGCATCCACCAGAATCACGGCAAACGGGGGTCCTTTTTTTTGCCTGGCCCGGTCCAGAAGAACGGTGGCATCCTCGGCGCTGTGTGTTTCGGTGGGCGCCAAATTCCAAGAGGTCACCATTCGTTTCAGAAAGCGGCTGGTCGTCGCATGGTCATCCACCAAAAGCACGGGGAGACCTTTAAAATCCACACTTTCCGGCTTGACGGGCGTCCCCGAGGCGTCTTTTTGAAGCCCAAAACGCGCCGTAAAATGAAACCGGCTTCCTTTTCCCACCATGCTCTCGACCCAAATCTTGCCTCCCAGCAGGTCGACGAGCTGGGCGGAGATGGACAGGCCCAAGCCCGTCCCGCCGTATTTTCGCGTCATATAGCTTTCCGCTTGGACGAAGGCTCCGAAGATGATTTTTTGTTTTTCCTCCGGGATGCCGATTCCGGTGTCGGCAATCACAAAATGAAGCACGACGTGGTCCGCTGTCCTCGATTCCTCTTGAATAAAGATGACCACTTCGCCTTTCTCGGTGAACTTGATGGCGTTTCCGATGAGGTTGATGAGAATCTGCTGCAGACGTTTGGAGTCTCCGATGACGGCGCGACAGACCTGCGGCGGAATATCGCAAATGAGCTCAAGCTTCTTCTTCAGGGCCTGGATGGCCAGCGGGGGAAGGATTTCATAGATGAGACTTTCCAGATCGAACGGCGACAACTCCATCTCCATTTTTCTGGCTTCAATCTTGGAAAAATCGAGGAGGTCGTTGATCAAGGACATCAAGGATTCGGCCGATGATTTAATGCCTTTTAAATAGACTCGCTGCTCGAGCGAAAGATTCGTCCCAAGGGCCAGCTCGGTCATGCCCAAGATGCCGTTCATCGGGGTTCGAATTTCATGGCTCATCTGGGCCAGAAACTCGCTCTTGGCCTTGCTGGCGGCCTGGGCCTGTTCCCGGGTGGAAACGAGCTCGGTCACATTGATGATGTTCAAGAGGACACCCTCGTACTGTTGCCGGCGATAGACGGGTTTCATATGCAAAATCACATCCCGGCCGTAGAACTTCCTTTGATAGACAACCTGGGTCGAATGAGGGGTGCGCCGGAAATTTTCGACATGGCTTTTCAACTTTTCCGCCGTCGACCCGACATGGAAATCCCAGAGCGTATGACCGAGAACCTCCCGTCTTTCCCTCTTCATGAGATTCAGAAAAAAATCATTGACCTCCAGGATCCGGCCCTCGCGGTCGGCGAAGACGATGCCCTCTTCGACCCCCGAGATAATGGCCCGGTATTTTTCTTCCGATTTCAGCAGCTCTTCTAATGTCCTTCTCTGCTCTTCATGTCGTTCTTCCGGAATCATTTTTTCCTCAGGCTCTAAATTCGATATATCTATACCCCTAGGGTTTTCAAATTGATTTTACAGGGAAAAGAAGATTGGGCAATCGCCCTTTTAGACGGAAACAGGGGTGATTTTTATGCCGATGCGCTCACCGCTGCAGAGGGGGTTCGAGTAGTCGGCGAAAAACCCAGTGGGGCGCCCATCCCTTTTCAAAGCTCTTCTCTTATGCTATAAATACCCCTGGTTTAAAAATGAACATCGTCTCCATCGTCATCCAGATTTTTGTGGTCCTGTTTGCGATTACGGTTCACGAAGCCTCTCACGGCTGGGCCGCCTTTAAAATGGGAGACCCGACGGCTCACAATTTGGGCCGGGTCAGCATCAATCCCCTGGTCCATATCGATCCCATCGGGACGGTTCTCCTTCCCATTTTGCTGGTTGTGTTAGGGCTTCCCGCGTTCGGCTGGGCCAAGCCCGTTCCGGTCAATCCCTTTAACTTTAGAAATCCGCGCCGCGATCACCTGGTCGTCTCGGCGGCCGGTCCCGTATCCAATCTGCTGACGGCGTTCGTCTCGCTCGTCCTTCTCCTCATCCTCAAATTCGCCAACCCCGGCGTAAGTTATTTTCTAAAGAGCCGCGCTCTCTCCCGGGCCGTCCTTCCCCAGGGCTTCTACCCCCTGGAAGGCTTGGCCATGGTTCTGTACCTAGCCGTCTTGATCAATATTTACCTCGCCGTTTTTAACCTGATCCCCGTGCCGCCCCTGGACGGGAGCGGCGTCCTTATGGGACTCCTCTCGGATGAGGCCGCGCAAAAGTATGACCGTCTCCGGCCTTACGGGTTTCTGATCGTGGTGGCCTTGATCTATCTGGGCGTCCTGGACATGATTATATTCATGATCAATGTCTTCGTCAGCTTTCTTCTCCGATGACCAAACAAAATCCCGAACAAAAAAAAGTCGTCTTGAGCGGGCTTCGTCCCACGGGCCCCTGCCATCTGGGCAACCTGGCCGGCGCTCTTCGCAACTGGCTCAGGCTCCAAGACATCTACCAGTGCTTTTACTCCATCGTCACGTGGCACGCCCTGAGCTCGGAGTATATGGAATCGAAGGCCATCAAGAAAAATGTGTTCGAGGTGGCCATCGACTGGCTCAGCATCGGCCTGGACCCGGAAAAATGCGTGATCTTTGTCCAGTCCGAAGTCAAAGAGCACGCCGAGCTCCATCTCCTGCTGTCCATGATCACGCCGCTGCCCTGGCTGGAAAGGGTGCCGACGTTCAAGGAAATGCAATCCGAGCTCCAGGATAGAGACATTAATACATACGGCTACCTCGGCTATCCCGTGCTCCAGACGGCCGACATCATCATTTATAAAGCTGACATCGTTCCCGTCGGCGAAGATCAGGCTCCGCACCTGGAGCTGGCGCGGGAGATAACCCGGCGCTTCAACCGGATTTTCGGCCCGATTTTTCCGGAGCCTCAAACTCTCCTGACTGAAGTGCCGCGGCTGGCCGGCACGGACGGCCGCAAGATGAGCAAATCCTTCGGCAATGCAATTTATCTCAAGGATTCGCCCCAGGTCATCCGGCAAAAAATCGCCCCGATGGTGACCGATACGCGCCGCATGCGGAGAAGCGATCCGGGCGAGCCTGAGGACTGCCCTGTCTTCACTCTGCACAAGGCCTTTGTGCCCAAGGACAAGCAGGACGAGATCGCCCAAGGCTGTCGGACCGCCGGGATCGGCTGTCTCGATTGCAAAAAGGTCGTCATCGACACGCTGATTGCCATGCTCGCGCCCTTCCGGGAAAAACGTAAGCAATTCGAAAAGAACCCCCAGCGGATCCGGGACATTCTCGAAGAAGGTAACAGGAAAGCCCGCCGTGTCGCGGAGCAAACCATGGACGAGGTCAGGGCCGCTCTCGGATTTTGATGGACGCCGAAGAAAGCTACCAGGTCAGGCTCGAGGTATTTGAAGGCCCGCTCGACCTGCTTCTCTTCTTGATCAAAAAGAAAAAGATCGATATCCGCGACATCCCTATCGCCCTGATCACCCGGGAATATCTGGACTATCTGAACCACAAGGACAGGATCAACCTGGACCGGGAGGCCGAGTTCCTGCTCATGGCCGCGCTCCTCATCTACATCAAGTCGCAGATGCTCCTCCCCCGCGAGCAGGTGCTCGAGCCCGAGGAAGACCCGCGGAGGGAACTCGCCGACCGGCTCATGGATTACCAAACGATCAAGGCGGCCGTCCAGGTCCTGCGTGAAAAAGAGGACGAGCAGCTGCAGGTTTGGAAGCGCTCCGCCCTGACCGCCCCCCTGCCGGACGGAGACCTCGACCTCATCGAAGTCTCCCTGTACGACCTGGCCGAGTCGTTCTTCACCTTGATGAAACGGAGGCAGGAGGAAAACCTCAAGGTCATCAAGGGCAAAGAGGTTTCGATGGCCGAGAAGATGAACGAAATCGTCAGTGTCCTCAAGGAGCGCCATTACTTGGATTTCCTGGAGTATCTTGACGATCAGGAAACGCTGGAAGAGGCGCTGATCGCCTTTTTCTGCCTTTTGGAGCTGATCAAGGCACGCCTGGTCACCGCCATTCAGGAACAGCTCTTCCACACAATTAAAGTCTGGCTTCGCAAAGAAGCCCACGTGAAGGTAACCCATGACTGAGAAGCTCAAAGAAATCATCGAATCCTTGATTTTCATTTCGGTCGAGCCCTTGACTCTGGAGAAGATGAAGGAAGTTCTGCCGGACGACCCGGAGCAGGACATCGTCCGGGCCGTCCAGGATCTGGCGGCGGGCTATGCGGCGGGCGGCGGCGCCATCCATATCGTCCAAACGGCGGGCGGATATGTATTTTCCACGAAGCCCGATTTCGACCCTTATGTCCGGCGCCTTCTCCAGATTGAAAGAAAATCCAAGCTTTCCCACCAGGCGCTCGAGACCCTGTCGGCCATCGCCTACCATCAGCCGGTTACCCTGCCGGAGATTTCGACGATCCGGGGCTGTGACTCCACTTATGCCCTGCATTCTCTGCTTGAAAAAAAGCTCATCAAAATCGTAGGCCGGAAAGAAGCGCCCGGCAGGCCCTTGCTCTACCGGACGACGGACAAGTTCCTGGTCTATTTCGGGCTGAATTCTCTGGAGGATCTTCCTAAAGAGGACGAACTCAAGAAGCTCATGGAAGAGGAAAACGCGTGAAGCATGCCGCGGCACTGGCGATAATCGCGGCGGCGTTTTTTCTTTCCTCCTGCCGGCCTCAAAAGGTCATCATGCCCGAGCCGCCTCAAGACCGGCATGTGCCTTTTAATTATGTGGGGCGAAAAGCCATGGTTGTCGCCGCCCATCCGCTGGCCGCCCAGGCCGGATTGGACATGCTGAAAAAGGGAGGCAATGCCGTGGATGCGGCCGTGGCCACGGCCTTCGCCCTGAATGCCGCCGAGCCTTTTGCCTCGGGGATCGGAGGCGGAGGCTTTATGGTCATCTATCTAGCCAAAGAAAAAAAAGTGACAACCTTGAATTTTCGGGAAAAAGCGCCCGCGGCCGCCGGGCCCACTTTGTTTGCCGATAAAGGCGAAGCCCAGGAACAATGGAGGACCGAACGCGGCACGGCCGTCGGTGTCCCAGGGATGCTTGCCGGATGGAACTATGCCCTTCAAAAATACGGGACAAAAAGCCTGTCCCAAGCTGCCGCACGTGCGATCGAGATCGCAGAAAACGGTTTCCCTGTCAGCCGGACCTTCAGCACAATCAATAAAGACGAATATGAAAAGCTCTTAAAAAACGCGGGTGAGACCACCTGCTACCTCAACGGGGGGGTTCCCTATGAACCGGGAGATACCTTCAAGAATCCCGAGCTGGCAAAAACGCTAAGGCTGATCGGCTCCCAAGGGATCCAGGAATTTTACAAAGGAGAGATCGCGAAAAAGATCGTAGCGGCCGTTCGGGCCAAGGATGGCATGATGACGTTGGACGACCTGGCGGCCTACGCGCCGGAAGAAATGCCGCCCCTAGAGGGGACCTACAAGGATTTCACGATTGACACAGTCCAACCCCCTGCGTCGGGCGGACTCCACATCATCCAGCTTCTGAACGTCGTTGAAGACTGGCCGCTCAGGGAATGGGGACATAATTCCGTGGCCACGATCCACCATCTGAGCGAGGCCATGAGGTTCATCTTTGCCGACAGGGAACATTATATCGGCGACCCGGATTATGTGACGATGCCGGTCCCTCAGCTTCTTTCGAAGGATTATGCGAGAGAGATGCGCAACAAGATTTTCTCGGAAAAAACAGCCGGCCATTATCCCTACGCCCGTTTTGATGAACTCCTGGAAAAAAAAGAAAACACCACGCAGGTCTGCGCCATCGACCCAGGCGGCAACATCGTCGCCCTGACCCAATCGATCAATGACTTCTTCGGGACGGGCATCATCCCGGAAGGGACGGGCTTCCTGTTGAACGATCACATGGCCGATTTTTCCACCGACCCTCGATCTCCCAACGCGCCGAACCCCGGCCGCCGGCCCGCGAGCTCGATGGGCCCGCTGATTATGTTTAAGAAGGGAGAGCCGTTCCTCGCCCTGGGCTCGCCGGGCGGAACCAGGATTTTCCCTTCGCTCGTCCAGATCATCATCAACATCATCGACTTCGGGATGCCCCTGGACGAGGCCATCGAGGCCCCGCGCTTCTTCAGCGATTCGGCAGCGGGCAGACCGCGGCCGATTTCGGTGGAATCGCGTATCCCGGAAGCGACGCTCAAAGCTCTTGAAGCGCTGGGCCACAAGATCACCATCAAAGAAGACTACGATAAATACTTTGGCGGCGCTCAGGGCATTATGATCCTGCGGGACAAAAAAATCATCCAGGGAGGTGCGGATTCCAGGCGAGACGGCGTCGGCGTCGGATATTAAGAATCGGGGCATGTGCTTTTGGGACGCATCCCTGAATTTTAGGCAGGAGGAGATAGAGATGAATCGTCGGCGAGCAATTAAAGTCTGGCTTTCCTCCTTCGCATTCTTGGCCATAGCCGCCTGGCCGCAAGCTCAAAGCCCGCAAGCCATTTTTGAGCAGCCGGCTTTGATCACATCAGCGGGTCAGAGTGCGGACGTTCAGCTGGCTTCGGTCCTGGCCAAACGGGCTGAACTGAAGGCGAATTTATCGAAGCTGGCCGTGGGCCAAGACCTGGAAAACCATAAAACTCTTATGCTCGTGCTCGGCGCCAGCCTGAAGGGGCTGGGCGCCGCCGGGCTCGATACGAACAAAGAAAGAGAGAGGATCGCCCAGCTTCTCGTTGAAGCCAAAAAACGGAACATCCCGATCCTCTGCCTCCATCTCGGAGGGGATGCCCGGCGAGGTCAGCTCACGGACGAGATGATCAGCGATTACCTTCCGTTCGCCAAGCTGGCCATCGTCGTCAAATCGGGCAACAAAGACGGCCTTTTTACCAAAATCTGCAAAGAGAAAAACATCCCGCTCGTCGAGGTTGAAAAAACCACGGACATCGTCGGCCCCCTGAAGGCTGCGTTTAGATAAGAATAAATATTTATGCCTGACTACCTGATCCTTCTGCTCATGGTGGCCGTTTTTATCCTGCTGGCCACCGTGTTCAAACTCCCCATGGGCATCAGCCTGGCCCTGTCCGCGCTGGCCGGGTCACTCGCCGGCGGCGAGGGCATCGCCCTGAGGCACCTTGTCGAGGGCGCCTTCGGCTTCTTCGATATCATCCTGCTCATCGCCTCGGCCATGATCTTCATGAAAGTTCTTCAGGAGTCGGGCATCCTGGACAGCCTGGTCGCCGCCATCCTCAAGGCTTTGTATAAAAGAAAAATTTGGCTGCTCCTGACCGTCATGCTGGTCATCATGTTCCCCGGCATGATCACGGGGTCTTCGCTGGCGGCCGTCCTGAGCACCGGCCCGATCATCGCTCCGGTCTTGATGAAGCTTGGACTGCCCCCGCTCAAGACGGCGGCCTTTATTGCCGTGGGCGCCATCCTGGGCATGATCGCGCCCCCCGTCAACATCCTAGTCATGATCATGGGCGGGGGCGTGGATATGCCGTACGTCGGGCTGACGGCGCCGCTCCTCATCATCACCGTCCCGCTGGCGGTCATCACAGCCCTTTGGCTGGGCTTCAAGGACATCAAGATCGTATCCGAAGTAGAGATGAAAGCCCTGTTGCCCCCCTCGATATCGGAAAAATATGGTTTTCGCCTCACCCTTCCGCTTCTCCTCATCCTCGTCCTGATGATCCTCCAAAACATCCATCTCCACTTCTTGCCGGACATCGGCCTGCCGGCGATTTTCTTCATCGGAAGCTTGAGCGGGCTTGTCTGCGGACGGCAGTTTCATTTTCTCCGGGCGACCCAAAAGGCCGTCGAAGAGGCCATGCCCATCCTGTCCATCCTGGCAGGGGTGGGCATGTTCATTCAGGTCATGACTCTGACGGGTGCGCGCGGCTGGGCCGTGATCACCTTCCTGTCCCTGCCGCCGGCCCTGCTCTATTTGACGATCGCGGTCAGCCTGCCCCTCTTCGGGGGTGTCTCAGCCTTCGGCTCAGCCTCAGTCCTGGGCGTTCCCTTCCTGCTGGCCCTGATCGGAAAGAACGCTTTGATCACCTCTTCGGCGCTCTCGGCGATTGTCGGCATCGGCGACCTGATGCCGCCCGCGGCAATGGCCGCCCGATTCTCCGCTCAGGTCGTCGGCGAAAAGATGTTTATCAGGATCCTGCGCTATTGCTTGATCCCGGCTCTTTTCATCTTGGCCATGGGCATCGGGGTTCTCCTGCTGGCGCCCCTGCTCGATAAGATTCTATAGGACCATGCGCATTATTTATCATCTTATCGTCTTGTACTTGACGGGCCACCTGGTCTGGTATTTATTCCGAGAGAAAAAATTCTGGAAACAGGCGAGCATCGTGCTGGTCTTGGTCCTCTTCCTGCTCAGGCTTTTTTTAATTGAATAACATGAGAGGTCAACAAGTCACCACAAGCGCGGCGCTTTTAGCGCTCACGCTGGTCGTCGGATTCTTTTCCGGCCGCGAGTTCCTGAGCATGCGCACGCAGGACGCAATTTTTCCGAGTCCGGGCCTGACGGCAAAAAAGATGCTGAGCGATTATTTTCCGGCCCTCAGAAACACGCCCGGAGATACAGAGGTTTTCATCTTCGCCGGCGCGGCAAAAGGAGGAAATCTCCTCATCCTCGGCGGCACGCATCCCAACGAGCCGGCCGGCACTATGACGGCGATTCTCCTCACCGAAACAATCCGGACGGCCAAGGGGAAAGTCGTCGTCGTGCCCTGGGCCAATGCCAGCGGTTTTACTCATAGCGACCCCCAAGAGGGAAGCCCGCAGCGATTTTTCATCGAAACTCCAGGGGGACGGCGGTGGTTCCGCTTGGGTTCCCGGGTTACGAATCCCGTTCATCAGTGGCCGGACCCCACGCTTTATGTCAACCCGATGGGCCAAAAGCTGGCCGGCATCGAAGCCCGTAACCTCAACCGTGCCTATCCTGGAAAGCCCGATGGTTATTTGACCGAAAAAGTGGCCTTCGGGATGATGGAGCTCATTCGGAAAGAAGCGATCGAACTCGGCATCGATTTACATGAATCCGCGCCCGAATACCCGGTCATTAACGCCATCGTCTTCCATGAGAACGCCGCAGACCTGGCGGCAACGGCCCAGATCGAGCTCCAGGCCGAGGGGTTTGATTTCCGGTTGGAAGCCTCTCCTCCCAACCTGCGCGGCCTGAGTCACAGGGAATGGGGCGATGCGGCGCAGATCAAAGCCATCCTGCTTGAAACCCCAAACGCCTCTCATGGCCGGCTCAAAGGCAGGCCCACGATCTCTCTTGTCGTGGACGGAAAGGACAAATACTACGAAAGGGCATCGCGCCTGGGGCGCCTTTTTGTGCCCTATGGACCGGAAGGAATCCCTCTCCGGCAGCGCATCGCCCGGCATCTGGCCGGCATCCGGGCCATCCTGTCCAGCCTCAAGGAACTCCAGCCGGCCGAAGCCGTCGAGATCGAAAACGTCCCCTCTGCAACCGACGTCCAAGCCAAAGGGATAGGGGCTTTCCTCCATCCTTCTCTAAAATAGAGATCCGATAGTAGCCGGTGCGACCAAGGCCGCTATCGGATCTCTTGCCTCTAAGTCAAGGTTTCATCTACACTTAGCATTGACAAAGAGGGTCCAATCAGATAGGATATTTTCTCATTTATCTCACAAGAAAATGGAAATTATCATCGCCAAGAATACAGGATTATGCTACGGCGTAAAACGGGCCTTGAGGCTCGCCAAAGAAACCCGTCGCCGGAAAGAAGGCCTGGTCTCCGCCCTGGGTGACCTCATCCACAATCCCCGGGTCATTGCCGACTTGAAGAGCCAGGGCATTCTGTCCGTGGATGACTTGGACAGTCTCGGCGAAGGAACAGTGATCATCCGCAGCCACGGCGTTTCCCCCGATGTCTACGAACAGCTTCAAAAGAAAAAGATCGAAGTTGTGGACGCCACCTGCCCGATCGTGAAAAAAATCCAAAAGCTGGTGGCCAAGCTGGCCAGGGAAAAGCGGGAAATCGTCATCGTCGGCAACAAAGAACATCCCGAGAGCAAGGGCCTCATCGGCTACAGCCGCGGCCGGGGGGTCATCATCGAGAACGAAAGCCAGGTCGTCCCCCTGCCCTTTAGAAAAAAACGGGCGGTTCTGGCGCAGTCGACCCAGGACCCATTCCTGTTCCAGAGGGTTGTCTCGGCGCTGACCGAAAAAACGGAGGAGCTCCGCGTCTACAATACGATCTGCGTTTCCACCCAAACGCGCCAGCGCGCCACGTCCGAGCTGGCCGCCCGGGTCCAGGCGCTGTTCATCGTCGGCGGGAAAAACAGCTCCAACACGTACAAGCTTTTCCAGATCTCCAAGCGGATCCTGCCCCGCACCTATTTTATCGAAAGCGCCGACCAAATCATGCCCAAAATGCTCCGCGGAGCGAAAAAAATAGGGATCTCGGGAGGAGCGTCCACTCCGCCCGAAGCCATCGAAGAGGCTGTCGAAAAAATCAAACAGAGCTTCGAGCAACAATCTCAAGAGGAGAGTCGCGTCCAATGTCAGAGATAACCAAACGCCAGGACAAAGATGAGAAAATGACGTCCGAGGATTATGAACACCTGCTGGACAAGTACCAGTTCAGCGCCAAGGAAATCAGCCCGGGAAAAATCGTCAAAGGCAAAATCATCAAGGTCACGCTCACTCACGCCCTCGTGGACATCGGGCTCAAGTCCGAAGGGATTGTCCCCCTCGAAGAATTCCTGGACAGCGCAGAGCCGACAAAGCCCCGCTTGGGGGATGAGATCGAAGCCATGCTTGAAAGAAGCGACCAGAGACAAGGCTATTTTGTCTTGTCCAAAAGAAACGCCGACATCCAGAAAGCCCTGGATGCCCTAGAAAAAGCCTTCAACTACCAGACTTGGGTCACGGGGAAGATCACGGAAAGGATCAAGAACGGCTACACGGTCAACGTGGGTATCAATACCTTTCTTCCCGACTCACATGCCGACATCCGGGTGATCAAGGACCCCGAGAAGATGATCGGCCAGAGCTTCAAGTTCAAGGTCATCAAGTTTGACCGGAAGACCGAGAATGCCGTCCTTTCCCGGAAGCTGTTTCTCCAGGATGAAAGGGAAAAAAAGCGCCGCAAAGTCTTCAGCCACTTGGCCAAAGGTCAGAAAGTCAAGGGCCAGGTCAAGTCATTGACGAACTTCGGCGCCTTCATCGATATCGGCGGCGTGGAGGGGCTCCTCCATATCTCCGATATATCCTGGGGAAAGATCAGCCATCCCTCCGAGCTTCTTCAGGTCGGCCAGGAAGTCGAAGTGATCGTCCTCGATTTCAGCGAGAAGGACGAGAAGATCTCTCTGGGCTACAAGCAGCTGACGCCGGACCCCTGGACGAACGTCGCCGAGAAATTCAAGGCGGGGCAAAAGGTGTCGGGCAAGGTCACCAGCCTGACAGATTTCGGCGCCTTCGTCGAGCTGGAAAAGGGCGTGGAAGGGCTGGTCCACATCTCCGACCTGAGCTGGTCCCGGAAGATGATCCACCCCAAGAAGCTTCTCGCGTCCGGCCAGGAGGTGACGGTGACCGTGCTCGACGTCAACCCCGCCACCAAGCGCATCTCCCTGGGCCTCAAGCAGTCCTCTCCGCATCCGCTCGAGATATTCAAGCAGAAATACAAGCCCGGCGCCCATGTCCAAGGCAAGATCACCAGCATCACGGATTTCGGGGCCTTCATGGAAATCGAACCGGGCATCGAAGGGCTGATCCACATCTCGGATATCTCATGGGAAAAAATCAAGCACCCTTCGCAGAAGCTCAAAGTGGGCCAAGAGGCTGAGGCCGTCATCCTGAACATCGATGTGGAGAAGCAGAAGGTCTCCCTGGGTATCAAGCAGCTGGAAGGAGATATCTGGGAGGAGTTCTTTGCCAGGCGCAAGCCGGGCGACCTGGTCAATGTCAAGATCGTCCGCATCGCCGATTTCGGCGTCTTTGCCGAGATCACGCCGGGCATTGAGGGCGTGGTGTTCCTGTCGGAGCTCGACGAACGGAAAATTGATACTCCCGCCGAGGCCTTCAAAGTCGGCGAGGAAAAAACAGCCAAGATCATTAAATTGAACCCCAAGGATAAGAAGATATCCTTGAGCTTTCGGCAGGCCCAGATGGACATCCAGAAGCAGGACTACCAGAGATATATGGATACCCAGGACGACCGGATGACGCTGGGCGATCTCATGCGAGACCAACTCAAAAATATCCAGACTCCAAAAAAACGGACCAACAAAAAGGAGGAAAAAACCGATGATTAAAGCCGACCTCATCAACAAGATCTCCAAGGAATTGAACATCCCCAAGCAGGAAGCGGAAATCGGTGTGAATCTCTTTTTTGACACCATCAAGGACGCCATCCTCAAGGGCGAAGAAATCGAAGTCAGGGGGTTCGGAAGCTTTCGTTTCCGGAGCAGACCCTCCCGCTCCGGCCGCAACCCACGGACCGGAGACCCGGTCAAAGTGCCTTCGAAAAAAGTCCTCTATTTCAAGCCCAGCAAGCTTCTCAAGGAGCTGATCAATAAATAATGAGGTATATCGCGGCTCCTTGGCGAGAGGTCTATGTCCGGAGTGTCAATGACATGAAGGGATGCATCTTCTGCGGCGCCCGCAAGCTCAAACACGACCGAGAAGCCTACATTCTGTATCGGGGGCGCCACAGCTTCATTCTCCTCAACAAGTTTCCCTATCTCCCCGGTCACCTGATGATCGCGCCCTACCAGCACCTGGCCGCGTACGAGCGATCCCGGAAAGAATTGAGCGATGAAATCTCTGACCTTCTGAAAATGAGCCTGGCCATCCTCGAAAAGAACTATCGCCCGCAGGGGTTCAACTTGGGAATGAACTTAGGCAAAAGCGCCGGCGCCGGCATCGCCGATCATTTCCACTTCCACATCATCCCCCGTTGGACCGGGGACTCGAATTTCATGCCCATCATCGGCGGGACCAAAGTCGTCATCGAGGACCTGGACACGACGTACGCCCGGCTGCGGCCATTATTCGAGAAAAAAAGGGGCCCGCGATGAACTTCGAACTCAGCGAAGACCAAATCCTCCTCCGGGACATGATCCGGGATTTTGCCGAAAAAGAGATCCGTCCCCAGGTCAAAGGGCTGGAGGACAAGCATGAATTCCCGCGGGCCATCATTCGGAAGTTGGGAGACCTCGGCATCCTGGGGATGAGCGTTCCCGCCGAGTTCGGGGGCATCAAGACCGACGCCATCTCCAATGTTCTCGTCCTGGAAGAGCTGAGCCGGATCTCACCGACGGTCTGCCTCATCGTCAGCGTCCATGCCTCGCTTTTCTGCTATTCCATCTTGAAATACGGAACGGACAGGCAAAAAGCCCTATACCTTCCGCCGGCGGCCAAGGGAGAACTGTTGGGGGCTTTTTCGATCACCGAGCCCGAAGCCGGCTCTGACGCCATGGCGCTGAAATCTAAAGCGCAAAAACAAGGCGATTCCTATATTCTCAACGGGACAAAAGCCTGGGTCTCCACCGGCACCGAAGCCGGCGCCCTCATCATTTTTGCCATGACCGAGAAGGAGCCCGGCCTCAAAAAGCTCAGCGCCTTTATCATTGAAAAGAACTTCCCGGGGTTCCGGGTAGGGAAGGTCGAAAAAAAGATGGGCCTGCATTCTTCCCTGACGGCGGAAATCGCCCTGGAGGACTGCCGGGTTCCCGCGGACAACCTCCTGGGCGAAGAGGGGAAGGGAGCCTCGATCGCCTTCCAATGCCTGGATTATTCGCGGATTGGCATCGCCGCCCAGGCCGTTGGCCTGTCCCAAAGGGCTCTTGAAGAAGGGCTGAATTACGCCAGACAGCGGCAGGCCTTCGGGAAAAAAATCGCCGAGTTCGAGGCCATCCAGTTCATGCTCGCCGACTGCGCCATGCAACTGGAGGCGGCCCGGCTATTAACATACAGCGCGGCCGACCTCTTCGACAGGAACAAGCCGTTTTCGAAAGAGGCGTCCATGGCCAAGCTATATGCCTCCGAGGCCGCCAATCGAATCGCCTACCAAGCCCTTCAGATCCACGGCGGCTACGGGTATTCCAGTGAGTTCGAGATCGAAAGGATCTACCGGGATGCCCGGGTGTTGTCGATTTACGAGGGGACTTCGGAAATCCAGCGCTTGGTGATTGCCCGCCATCTGCTGAAAGAATCGTCATGAAAATATTCGCCGAAAGATTTTGAGGTGAGACCATGCTAAGAACGATGCGTAAAAATGTGAAAGCGCTCAAACCCACGCTGTGGATCGTTATCGCCATGTTCATTGTCTCCATTTTCGTCGTCTGGGGCGGCGGCCTGACCAAGGGAGAGGCGGGCGGAGCCGGCGCTCTCGTCTCAGTCGGAAAAGAGCACTTTTCCGCCGACAGCTACGCCCAGACGCTGAGAAGCCGGCTGGAATCCATGAAAAATCAGTTCAAAGAGCTCAACCGCAGCTTCATCGAACAGCTCAACATCCCCCAGCAGGTGCTGGAACAGATGATCGAGCAGGCCCTCCTCTTCGGACTGGCCAAGGACATGGGCATCCGGGCCTCGGACGAAGAAGTCCGCGATAAGATTGTGAGCTTTCCCGGCCTCCAACAAGACGGCAAGTTCATCGGCTTTAGCGAATACAAGCAGCGCCTGGCCTGGAACAGGATCTCCTTGACCGACTTCGAGAACGGCCTCCGGAAAGACATCGTCCTGAACAAGGTCGTCCAGATCCTCACGGCAGGCGTGGCGGTCACGGCCGACGAGGTCTGGCAGGGCTATCAGAAAGACAAGGAAAGCGCCAAGATCGAATACCTGGCGCTCGAAAAAAGCAAGGTCGAACTTGCCCGGAAGCCGCAGGTCGCCGAAGTCCGGAGCTATTTTGACAAGCATACGGATAAATACAAGATTCCGGAGAAGCGGGAGGCGGCCTATGTTTTCCTCAAGACAGACGACCTGAAAAAAGAGATCGAACTGGGCGAATCGGAACTGGAGTCCTATTACAAGGCCAACTTGGCCCAGTTCCAGGCGCCGGAAAGGCTCAAGGTCAGCCGCATCTTCTTGCCGTTCGCCGGCAAGGACAAAGCCCTCGTCCAAGCCGAAGCCCAAAGCGTCATAGACAAAATCCGCAAGGGCGAGGACTTCGCGGCGCTGGCGAAATCCTATTCCAAGGACAACAAGGCTAAAGACGGAGGGGACTGGGGCCTCTACGACTGGCAGACTCTTGCGGCCAAAGAGCAGGAAGAGATTAAAAAGCTCGCCGCCGGCAAGGTGTCCGACTTCATCACCTTGGACGATGGGATCGCCTTGATCAAGGTCACGGAGAAGGCCGCGGCCACCACGACTCCCCTGACCGAGGCCAAACCCAGGATCCGCAGCATCCTCCTGGACCAGAGGGCTAGAACCATGGCCTCAGACAGAATCTCCAACCTTGAAAAAAGCGCCAGGAAGGAAAAAAGTCTGGAGGCCGCCGCTAGAAGGCTGGGGTTCAAAGTCCAGGACACCGGGCTCTTGAAGGAAGGACAGGCGATTGAGGGCATCGACCCTTCGGGAGCCATCAGCGCCGCTCTGTTCAAGCTCAAGGAGAAAGAGATTTCGACGCCCGTCTTTTCTTATGGCGGGGTCGGGACGACCGAGCTCCGGAAAACCGAGGCGCCCCGGCCGGCGAAATTCGACGAGGTCATGACCGACGTCGAGAGCGACGTCATCGAAGCCGCCAAAAAGGAAAAGGTTCTAGAGACCATCAAGGAAGCCCGCGCCAAGCTCACGGATAAAAACTGGGAGGAGATCGCCCAGAAGTACAAGCTGGAAAACAAGACCGTCAACGAACACAAGAAAGAACAGTACATCAGCGTCATTGGAGAAAGTCCGGAAATCGACCAGCTGGCCTTTTCGCTGCCCCTCAAGCAGCTGAGTTTGCCCATCGCCTTTGAAAACGGCTATGCCCTCCTGCGCGTCCTGGATAGAAAACAGGCCACTCGAGAAGAGTTCGAAAAAGAAAAAGAGACCCAGACCAACAATCTCCTGGAAACAAAAAAGACCAAGTTCCTCCAATCCTATCTCACCAAGCTGAGGAACGACAAGGGGGTCAAGATCAAATACTCCCTCTATCTGCAGACGACAAACGACCTTCTCTCCCGCTACGAAGCCGCGGAAAAATAGAATGGATTGGATCCGCTCTAAAAAGCGATCCAATTCCTAAAATGGCCATCCAAGCGAAGCTGACGACCTTCGACACCACGATGATCGTCGTGAGCCTGGTCATCGGGATCGGGCTATTTCGGACCCCGGCCATTGTCGCCCAAGCGACCAAGACGCCGACATTGTTCTTCGCCGCCTGGATCCTGGGCGGCCTGATCAGTCTGTTGGGCGCCTTTACCTTTGCCGAGATCGGATCGCGATTTCCCCGGCCCGGCTCTTTTTACAAGGTCGTCGCCGACCAATACGGCACCGCCCCGGCCTTCATGCTCAACTGGACCAACGTCGTCATCGTCAACGGCGCCGGAGTGGCGGCCGTGGCCTTCATCGGTGCCGAATATCTGAATCCGATCGTACTCCCTGCGCGTCTTCAGTCGCAATTGGCTGTCCAGCTCAGCGCGACCGGATTGGTCCTAGCTCTGCTCCTGATCAATTATCTGGGGATCAAGACCGGCGCCTGGGCCCAGAACATTCTTACCGCGCTCAAGCTCGGCATGATCGGGTTGATCGTCGTCGCCGCCTTTGTTCACCGTGGCGGCCCGGCCCCGGCGGCTGCGGCCGCGGCGTCTCCGAAGCCCTGGGGACTGGCCCTGGCCGCGGGATTGATCTCTGTGTTTTACACGTACGGCGGATACCACCACACGATTAATTTCGGGGCAGACGTCCGGAACGCGCGGCGGAACATGCCCCGGGCGATCGTCCTGGGCATCCTGATCATTCTTGCCTGCTACGTGTCGATCAACTTCGCGTATCACAGGGTGCTGGGCCTGGCCGGGATCGCCGGGGCCAAGCTCGTCGCCGCCGAGACGGCCAAAGCCGTGTTCGGGAATATCGGTTATCTCGTCGTGTCCTTGGTCATCGTACTGTCCTCCCTGGGATTCCTGAACGTCACACTCATGCACATGCCCCGTATCTACTATGCCATGGCCCAAGACGGCGCGATGCCGTCGATTTTCAAGAGGGTCCATCCGCGCACCCAAGCCCAGGGATTCGGGCTGTTCTTCCTGGGCGCGATGATCATCTTGTCCGTTTTCTTCTTGGGCACCTTTGAGGCCATCGTCAATTACGTGATGTTCCTGGACAGCTTGAACGTCGCCGTCGCAGCTTCGACAATCTTCGCCTTGCGTCGCAGGGCGAGGCGGACAAGCCACGCCTATGACGGATTCAAAGCCCCGCTTTATCCGGTCCTTCCAGCCATCTTCACCCTGTTCCTCCTCGGCATCTCCTTGAACGTCCTTTTGACCCAGACACGGGAGGCCCTTCTAGGCGCGATCTTTTTCATCACCGGACTTCCAGTGTTCCTTCTGATGCGGAGAATCCACAAGAACCGTCAACTCGATGCCGAAGCTGGGGAGGCAGAAAAATCGGGGGCCCAAACTTGACTTTCAATCGAGAACATCGAGAGCACCCTGCCATGACCCGAAGATAGGATGTCTCGTCTGGGTCGTGAACTGCTTGGTCTGATAGATGTAGCCGAAGCTGAGCTTGAGCCGTTTGTGACGAAACGCCAGCCCCAAGCTGATGTCCCCCCGGAAGGGATATTTCTCAACGTGGTGGCTTCGGCCGAAGCTATTCCCGTCCAAGAAGAGGTCTCTGGCGACCGCATGTCCTTCGAGGACCAAGAATCCATACAGGCCGAAGCGACCTTGGCCGGACCGCCGCGATTCCCGATCGTCAAGGAGCGAAGAGCTGTCAAGCCCCGCTTGAATGCATGACGTCCCGAAGTCTCTTGGAATATTCCATCCCAGCCGGAGCTCCACCCCGGTATTTGCGCCGGTCATTGCGTTGGACAGCTCACCGCCTCCGTGAAAAATCACGTCCGAGCCGAAACCGCTTGGCCCTTCCCCCTGCCAGGCCTTCCATTTATGGTCATAGGCGATGCCGAGGACCGGCTCGTCCCTGAGCTGGTGGGACCATCCATTGACCGGCCTGAAGCCGAAGACTCTATGGACAAATTTTTGTAAGTCGCCGGCAAACGAATGGGGCCCGACGATCCCGATCTTTAACTCAAAAGTGTCCAAGGATGAACGGCCGAAGCTGTGGAAGCCGAGCCCCGCGTATGTGATCCCCGCGTAAGGCCGGTCCCAGACGATGAGATCAGAACGCTCAATGTCATTGGGGGTGTAGATATTCTGGCCCAAGAAAACGCTGAACACCCTCCGTGAACCCGGCGCTTGGAACGGCGAAAGCTTCCGGCTCAGGAAATCCAGCCAGCCCGGCAGGCGGAAATTCGGAGGGCACCCATTGAGTTCCGGCGAGACCCAGACGAGCTTCACGCCGTTGGTATAACCACGGTCGGTTCCCGCAAAGACGTCGTTTTCCACAAACAAACTGAAGATGCCGGAAGGTTTTCTCGGCTTGGCTTCCTGGGCCCCCGCGGAAATGACGAAAACCGCGCAAACCCCAAAAAAAGGCCAGAAGGCCCGTATCCAAGCTTTCCGGTATCTCAACAAGGAATGTCACTCCTCTGATAAGTCGTATTTCTGCTTGATGCCCTCATCAAAAGGCGCTTTTCGCCCCTGGCAGCGCTCCCGCTCGCAGAGCTGGCAGGAAAAAAACGTGACCTCGGTTGGAAAATAAAGGCCGGAGATGGATTTTCGGGGGATCATCAGCATGCTGTCGGTCAGAAGGACCCCGATCTCCGCGTCCGTATTTCCCAGCAGAGCAAAGAGCGGCCTCTGCTCGGTCACCGGCCAATCGAAAAGAGACCCTGGACTCATGCTCGAGATCTTGCCCAGGCCGTAGCGTTTCTTCAGCTCTTTCTCAAAATAGGTGCCTGCCGAGCGGAGGGCCAGGTCGGCGATTGTTTCCAGGTAATATTGTCTCAGGAGGTCTCCGGAAAAACCCGCTTCTTTTTCCAAGGCCCCGCCGATCGTGAGGACAAAAGGAAAGACCCTTTCCGCCTGGTCCAGATTCTTCCGCAGAACGCGGCTGGCAAAGCCCACGCCATCGATCACGACGGAGGCCTTCTCTTTTTTATCGATATAAGCGGCCTTGAACAGGGCCCGGGGAGCAATCAAAGGCCGGGCCGTGGCCAGGAGCTCTTCAACAACGCTTGGCGCGTTTTCGCGATTGTGGAGACGAAGATGCTTGATGATCTCGTCTGGAGCGAGGGATACGGGAATACTGTTCAGGATCATGAGCCATTATTTTATCCAATTTCGCATCGAGATGCCAGGCCTGGTCTCTTGAAGAAAGCATCTTCCTGAAATCTTTTTTGAATAATTTTCTTTTGCAAATCCCGCAAAAAATAGTGTAATCTGAAAGCCCATGAACCGTTGGAACAGGTGAGACCATGACACCCAGAGAACGCCTCATTCGGGCCTTGAACCACCGGGAGCCAGACCGCATCCCCGTCGATTTCGGCGCGACGGCCGTCACGGGCATGCACGTCAGCTGCGTCATCGGGCTCCGCGAACATTACGGCCTGGACAAGCGGCCGGTCAAAGTCCATGAGCCCTACCAAATGCTGGGGCTGATCGAGGAGGACCTCAAGCGGGTGCTGGGCATCGATGTGGAAGGCGTCTACGCGGTGGAAACGCTCTTCGGCTTCCGCAATGAGAACTGGAAGCCCTGGCGCATGGACAGCGGCACCGAAGTCCTTGTCTCCGGGCATTTAAAAGTCATAAAAGACGCCAACGGCGACACACTGATCTTTCCCAAGGGCGATCTTTCCGCCGCGCCCTCGGGCCGCATGCCCAAGAACGGGTTCTTCTTTGATACCATCGTCCGGCAGGAACCGATCGATGAGGCCAAGCTGAATCCTGAGGACAATATCGAGGAGTTCGGCCCTATCTCGGAAAAAGACCTGCAGTATTTTGATGAGGCTTCCAGGCAGGCCGCCGAGACTGGACGCGGTGTGATCGCAACCTTCGGCGGCACGGCCTTCGGCGACATCGCCCTGGTCCCCGCACCCTTCCTCAAAACGCCGAAGGGCATCCGCGATATCGAGGAATGGTACATCTCGACGCTCACCCGGCAGCCCTATATCCATAGTGTCTTTGAAAAACAGACCGAGTTTGCCTTGGCCAACCTGGCAAAAATCCAGGCTAGGGTCGGCGACCGGGTCCAGGCCGTTTTCATCTGCGGCACGGACTTCGGCACCCAGCAATCCACCTTCTGCTCGGTGAATACGTTCCGATCCCTCTATATGCCCTACTACAAAAGGATCAACGATTGGATCCATAAGAATACATCCTGGAAGACTTTCAAGCACTCCTGCGGCGCCGTGGAAACACTGATTCCCTCTATGATCGAATCCGGATTTGATATTTTGAACCCCGTCCAGTGCTCGGCGGCGGGCATGGAGCCAAAGACGCTCAAGAAAAAGTACGGGGGCGACCTCGTTTTCTGGGGAGGCGGGGTGGACACCCAAAAGACGCTGATGTTCGGCACCCCCGAGTCCGTCCGCGAGGAAGTGCTCCGGCGCTCTGAGGTCCTGGGCAGGGGCGGCGGATTCGTCTTCAACGCCGTGCACAACATCCAGGCCAATGTCCCCGTGAAAAACGTTGTGGCCATGTTCGAGGCGCTCAAGGAATAATGAAAACTAGAAAAACGTACGTCATTTTTGTCTCCGTCATCGCGGCCATCGGCGGCCTCCTGTTCGGCTTCGACACGGCCATTGTCGCCGGCGCCACCCGGTATCTCAAGGACCAGTTCTCGTTGACCTCCTTCGGGGAGGGTCTGGCGGTCAGCATCGTCCTCATCGGATGCATGTTCGGCGCCGGAATCGCGGGCACCGCCAGCGATAAAATCGGACGCAAGCGGTTCTTGCTTATTTCCTCCGTCCTCTTTTTCGTCTCGGCGATCGGGTGTGCCGTCCCGCGGACGATGGCCGTCTTTCTCATTTTCCGTTTCATCGGCGGCTTGGGGATCGGTTCCGCCTCCATCCTCTCCCCGCTCTATATCTCGGAAATCGCGCCGGCGCGCATTCGGGGGGCGCTTGTCTCTGTCAATCAGATGGCCATCGTCACGGGGATCCTGCTCGCCTATTTCGTCAATTGGATTTTCGCCGGCATCGGTCCCTCGAACTGGCGCTGGATGTTTGCCAGCGGCGCGGCGCCCTCGATCCTCTTCTTTGCCCTCGTCCTCAGGGTGCCGGAAAGCCCGCGCTGGCTGGTCAAGCAGGGACGCGAAGAAGAAGCGCTCGCCATTTTGACCAAGGTCAATACAGCCGAGACGGCGGCGGCCGAAATCGTCAGCGTCCGAGGGACTTTGGCTCTGGAAAAAGGAGCACTCTCCGAGCTCTTTCAACCGGGCTTCAGAACGGCTCTGCTCGTCGGTGTCGGGCTGGCCATCTTCCAGCAGATCACCGGCATCAATGCCGTGCTGTATTATGCGCCCCGGATTTTCGAAACCGCCGGGTTTGAACGCATGTCGGCCATCGGGCAGTCGACCATCGTCGGCCTGGTCAACATGTTGTTCACCGTCGTGGCCATCGTCCTGGTCGACCGCATCGGCCGGAAGCCGCTGCTGCTGACGGCCGCGGGCGGCATGGGAATCTCCTTCATCCTGCTCGGCGCCGCCTTTCAATTCCAGCTTTTTACAGGCAGCCTGGTCCTCGTCTTCACCCTGCTTTATGTGGCCTTTTTTGCGGTGGGGATGGGGCCGATCGTTTGGGTGGTCATGGCGGAGATTTTTCCGACGCGCATCCGCGGTCGGGCCATGGCCGTCGCCACGGTCATCCTCTGGTTCTCGGACTTTCTCGTCTCGCTGACGTTCCCGGTGATCGCCGACCGGTTCAACGAGTCATCGGCGTTTTGGCTCTATGCCCTGATGTGCATCATCGACTTTGTCTTCATGCTGGTCGTATTGCCGGAGACCAAGGGCAAGACGCTGGAGGAAATCGAACACCGCTGGCTCAAACACTAATTATTTGGGAATGACGATGATCGTCTGGTTGAGCTCCGGGGCGGTCGAAGGGAAGACAAGGTCCTGCTCGCCGACGCGCGCCTTCACATAATATTCGATATCCGTCATCATCGCGGGGACATCCACGGTGTAAACGCTCCGGGCCATCTTTTTTAGAGGAATACCCCTAAAATCCCCTTTGCCCAGTTCTCTCCAAAAGAAGAACGCATTCTGGGTCGGCTTCTGGGCCAAAATGATGACCTTCAATCGCGTGTGCTCTCCAGCCTGATAGCTCGCCCTCACCGTGGGGACGATCATCCGCGCCGGACCTTCATAAACTTTCGACAACTGGGCGTCGGCCGGAAGCTCTGCTCCGAGAAGTTTGATGAGCTCCTGGCCCGGTTTCTCGATCGAATCCAGAAGCAGATGCTGTTCCCAGTTGGCGATGGTCCCGAGCTCCCCCGTGCTGCTCACCGTGGCCAGCAGGCAGCCGAATATCGTTTTCAATGAGCTTACCAACTGAACCCGGATCGGCAGAAGGCCGTCCTTGGCGGCCCGGGACTTCTCGGTGTCATTGGCCAGAGCTTTCACCTTTTCCAAGGCCTGGTTATATTCCGCCCAGAGGCAGCAGTAATGGGCGATTTCCCGCGTGTATTCGAAATTCTTCAGCCAATAGTCAAAGCGCTCCGCATTTCCTTTCCCTTTGATGCGGGGCTTGAACGCCGCCAGATCATCAACGAACCGGTAGTTTTTTTGGACTTCAACCCACGGCCTTTTCTCGGGGGCAATGCCGCCCGGGCCGCCGATCCAGTTCACCGGGATCGGGAATTTTCCGTCCACCCTGGCAAAGATCTCGGCAATCTCGTTGGCGGCCGTCTGTCCGAACTGATTCTTAGCCCAGTCCTGGTAAAAATCGAGCGCGGCGAGAGAGCGGGGCGTCTCGGGCCAGTCGGCGTCATAGTCGAGGACCTTGGGGCCGCCGCAGTTAATTTTCTTCATGTATTTCTCTCCGGCCCCTGTCGTCCCTTCGATCACGAGGCCGGCCAGGGAAGGATAGTGGATTCGGTCTCCGAAATCGATGGCCATTTTCCCGCCCGCCACCTTGACGTTCTTGAAGGCCAAGTCAAGGGCTTTATATTTTCCCGCGCGTTCAAAAATATCCACTTTCTCAGCCAGCTTAGTCCCCTGGATCAGGATATCAAACACGCGCGCTCCCTTCTTGTCGAACTCTCCTTCGCAGAATTTGAGGGTCACCGTGTATGTTCCGTCCGGGACCGACAAATGGTAGCCGTAAACCCGGTCCCGGATATCCTTGTAGATTGCTTCTTCCTTCGTGCCGGCGATCGTCTTATCCGCAAAGGCAAGATATTGGCCGTTGATGGGGCCGGCCATGTCGGCAAATTTGGCCGGCATCGTGTTCCAGCTCTGGTCCCAGGCCGCCCGGGCCAGGGCCGAGGCGTTCGCCGACAAAATTCGCGTCCGCCAATGGATCCCCATTAAGCCGTCGCAGCCGTATTTCAGGGCATCCACGGCATCGCGGCGCATGCGGCCCACCCAAAGCTGGGGCGAGGTGAGCGACGGGTCGTCCTCAAGCCAGGGAATGGCCCACATGGAGCGGTCGCTGATCTTGGCAAAATTGGGATCCACGGGCGCTTTTCCCACTTCACGGTTGATGCAGCTGGCTGCCACCGTTTTCGGCAGGGCTTGGTCGAACAGCGTGCGGTTGCTCGGCGGGCCGAGCACCCAGCCGCACGTGGCCAGGCTGAAGGGGACCTTCAGTTCGGCGGCGGCCTGGACGGCCATGTTTAAATCGGACTTGACGGCCTTGATCGCTTCCTCGCTCGCGTCCGACCACGTCCAACTCTCCGTCGTCCAGAACCAGTAAAAATCGAGGGGGTAGGCCGCTAAAATTCTCTGGAATATCCCCCTGTAAACATCCTTGACGATCTTTGGGTCGTTGGGGTTCTTGCCCATCATCTGATAGCGTTGCCTGACCAGGGCAGGAACGGTCAGGGGCGTCTCTGTCCCGACGCACGTCTTGATGCCCAGGTCCCTGGCAAACGTGAACGCCCCCCGCAGCATGGCCGCTGTCCGATTGAACACGGCATTGAACTGGTCGGGCAGCTTCGGCTCGGGCACCAGACCCTCCATAACATCCGCGCCGAAGCCGTCGCGCTCGAACAGCTCGGCGGCGCCGAAGTGAAAATCGCCCGTCTTTTTGGCCTGATAACCCCAGTTGCCGCGCAGCGTATTTTGGAAGCTCGAGGGATAGCTGTAGGTCACCCGGCCGTCTTCATAATAATCGCCCGGAAAGCCGATCCAGACCGTCGGCTCCGCATTGGGCCCCCCCTCGGGGTAAGTATGAAGGCCGAAGAAATTCATGCGCAGCTTCGGAAGCTGGCCCAGGACCGCCTTATAGGTATCTTCATTCCACCAGTCCGGGCCCTCCGGAAAATCATGGAAGGGCTGGATGCCTCTGAGCTTGAACAGCGGCCGTCCCGTTTCGTCGAGCTCCGGCACATGAAACTCCGATTTTTCGTCCGGGACGACGTCTCCGTCGAGGTAGAACCGGACACCGAGCTTTTCGATAAATGCGTACGCGCCATAGAGCATTCCAAATCCGTCACCGCCGGCGATGAGCCAATGGGTTGTCCCGTTCTGCTTGAATGTCTTCAGCCAATAGTCATCGGGATAAAGCTTCGGGAATTTATCGAGGGGAATATTTTCGACCGAACCTGTTTTTTCTCCGGCTTGGTGGAGGAGCCTTCCTTTCTGGCTCACAACAATGCCGGAATCTTTGAGTTCGGCCAGCGATTCAATCTTGGTCACGGGAACGAGATCGCCCGTGCACAGATAGAGATAGCGACGCAGCTCGGCCGCGGCGATCGATTCCAGGCGGGAAGCCTCCCTGGGAAGATAGATCCCCGGGCTTTTGCCAGCCCGGCCGCGGCCGCAGGATACAGAAAACACCAAAGCCAGACAGACGATCCAGAGGGTTTTATGTTTCATCGTGTCCTCACTCTCGGGAATTATTCTATTGACTGCGCTTCAAGAATGCAATTTTTTCCTGCTTTAACGGATGGAGATTTTGGAAAGAGATGCTTTAGGCCCGGATCAGCTCGAAAAAAAGCCTGTTGACGGCGGCCTCGAGAGCATTTTTAAACCGTTCGACCGTTTCCTCGAAACCGCCCGCTAGATAATCGGTGACCACCAGCGGCTTGCCGACATTCACAAGGACCTTGCCCGGAACCAGAAACGGACGCTGCGTCCCATATATCGCCAAGGGCGTCACCGGAACTACGATTTTTTCTTGCTGATATATGTTGCAGGAAATGATCGAAACGCCCCGGCCGAAGGCTTTCACATAAGGGTTGGGGTCCTTGGGCACAACCCGTCCATATCCCTGAAGGGCGATGATTTTCCTGCCTTGTTTGACGTAGTCCTGGCAGCGCTCGATCGCCTCGCGCCTTCCATGATTGCCTAAATCCACGGGAATCGTCCCGACTTTGGCGACATTGGAAGAAATATATTGGACAAAGAGGAATTTATAGGGATTCAGAAAAAAATTGAGGAGAAGGCCGAAATTCTTGAGGTGCCGCCGAAGGTGCGTACGAACAAGATGGCTGAACTCGCTCCTCGTAAAAATCTGCCGATTGGCCGTGAAAAAGAACGGCCAGGGCACGATCGTGCAGATGATGGCGACATCCTTGTAGCTGCCGCAATGGTTCCCGACGATGATGGATGGGCCTTCCTTGATGAAGTGTTCCTGTCCGCGGACGAGCAATTTTTTGCCGAGCAGGGCAATGGCGCTCGTCCGGCGCGCGAACGGCTCATACCGTTTCAGCTCTTCTTCATAACTCGCCATAATGGGCCTCATTTTATCCTAAAACCAGAGATTTTTCTATCGACAGCGAAATCGGGGCAAGTGACTCCTTTATGAAATAAAAGAAAAGGATGGGAGGCACGGATGTTGCCAGGTGATGCCCGAAGGGCCCAGATAACTATTCGCGCTTTCGGCAAAGATGCCGAGGTCCTTGTCAAAGGAAAACAGTCATGATAATTTACCAGTGAGCGTCTCGTCTCTAGGAGGCCGGCGTGTTTACGCATATCCGCCGGGGAAAGGATACAAATATGGGATCCGAAGAAAATGGTCCGCAGAAAACGCCGTCTCTTGGAGTGGCGCTGCTCCCTCTGATAGCCATGGGCTTGCTCCTGGGAGTCGGGTACGGCGTTTACAAAATCCGGCCTCAGGTCTTGCTGGTCGCCGCAGCCTTCTTGACCGGATGCCTGGGGTGGATCCTGCGTTTCCGCTGGAAAGACATGGAGAGGGGAATCGTGGACAGCATCCATAAAGCCATGCCGGCCATCCTGATCATGCTGACCGTCGGCATTCTCATAGGCGCCTGGATGGCCTGCGGTACGATTCCGATGATTATTTACTACGGGCTGAAGCTCATCTCGCCGAAATTTTTTCTGTTCACGGCCTGTCTTGTCTGCAGCATAACGGCCGTGGCCACAGGGACCTCTTGGGGGACGATCGGCACCGTCGGAGTTGCCTTTATCGGCATCGCCATAGGGCTCGGCATCCCGCTGGGAGCGGCGGCCGGCGCGATCGTCGCCGGCGCATATTTTGGTGATAAAATGTCCCCCTTTTCCGATATCCCGAATCTGGCGGCCGTGACCGTCGGCGCCAATCTTTTCGACCACATCAAGCATATGATCTGGTCTGCGGTTCCCGGTTGGCTCCTCAGCTTGCTGGTCTATTTCTTGATCGGCCTGAAATACCAAGCCCCGCAGGTCCACTCCCAGGCCGTCGAGCTCATCCTGGAAACGCTCAAGAAAAATTTCAGGTTCCACGTGCTTCTTCTCCTGCCCGTCCTCATCGTCTTCTATCTGGCCTTCGCCAAAAAGCCGACTGTCCCGGGCATGCTGCTGTCATCGCTCATCGCCGGCGGGCTGGCCGTGATCTTCCAGAAAGCCTCCGTTCCGCTGATCGCCCAGGCCGTGAACTCCGGCTATCCCGCCCACACGGGGGTCGACGTCGTCGATAAGCTGCTGGCCAAAGGGGGGTTGATGAGCATGATGGAAACGCAGCTCGTGGCATTCACCGCCTTCAGCTTCGGCGGCATCATGCAGAAGACGGGCATGCTCTCAGCCATCCTCGACCGGGTCATGAAGTTGGCGGATAAAGTCTGGAATCTCGTCGTCGTGACCATCGGCTCGTGCGTGGTGACGGCCCTGGTCACCGGAAGCTCCTATCTATCCGTGATTATCCCCGGCGACCTCCTCGCTCCCGCCTATAAAAAAAGGGGCCTGGCGGCCAAGAATTTGTCGCGGATCATCGACGAATGCGGAGGCATTATCGTCCCCCTGATTCCCTGGAGCATGGCCGGCGTTTATATCAAGGGGGCCTTGGGCGTTGAGGTGTTTTCCTACCTCCCCTGGGCCATCGCCAACTATGCGGCCATTGTCATCCTGGCGCTATACGGAGCGACAAAATTCACCATGGCGCCAAAAATCCGGGACGACGAAACACAGGCCGGCAGCTGACGGCCGGCCCCAGCCATCAATTTGGAGGGGAAGACCCCTTCCAACGGGCGCCGGGAAGACCCGGCCGCCCTGCCTCCCCTTCTCGGGCAGGGCATGAGACCCCGCCCTGCGACCAAGGGGGCGACTCCCCCTTGGAACCCTCTCGAGCGGTTCCCCGTGGCAAGCCACGGGGCATATCAACCGCTCGTCAATCCGGCTTGTCCAAGTCGCCGAAGGCCTTGGCGAATTTTTCTTTTGCCTTTTGGCGCTTCTGCTTCTCGATCTCGGCCGTCGCCTCGAACTTGTGATCGAACCCCTCCTTCTTTTTCTTTTCTTTCAGCAGGAGGTCGTCCAGGGATGCCTTTTTTTTGGCACCCTTTTCGGATTTGATCACGCTCTGCGCCGAGGGGTCCACCCACAGCGTGGCTTGGCAGCAGGGGCAGGTGACTTCAAAGACTTTTTCCTGGTCGGTGCTCATCCTATAAAATTTAGCAGAAAACCGGCAAAAAATGAAGGGATCGCTAGTGGTGCGTCTCACAAATAACTTGACTTTAGGATGATCTATAAAGACGCACCACCGCGGAGGAGTTTGAGGGGGACGGCGTCGTTCCCCTCAGGGGGTCAGCGGAGCGGAGCGAAGCGCCGAGGGGGGAGCTTGACTCCCCCCTGGAAGTGTCCCGTCTCTGCAGAGGACTTTGGAAAGAGATTTACGAGACGGGACACTAGTTCTTGGAATCCGCCGAGACCTCGATCTTGTATTTTTTCAGCAGTTTGAACAGGCCCTGTCTCGACAGCCCGATTTCCTCGGCGGCCCTGGCCTTGTTGAAATTGGTGCGCAACAGCGCCTGGTTGAGGAAGCGCCGCACGAAATCCGCCTTTGCCTCGAAAAAATTGAAAGGAGAGCCGGCGGCGGCCTGGCCGCCGGGATTGAGCTTGGGCGAGAGATGCTCTTCGCGAACGAGCTTCTCTTCGCCGCACAAAATGATGCACCTCTGGATCTCGTTCTGAAGTTCCCGGACATTGCCGGGCCATGGATAATGGAAGAACAATTCCCGGACACGCGGCGAAAAAAAGACCCTGTCGTTCCTGATCTCCCGGCTGTATTTCTCGATGAAATAGTCCATGAGCAGCACCAGGTCGTCCCGCCTCTCCCGGAGCGGAGGGATGTCGATGGTGATGATTCGCAGGCGGTAGTACAGGTCTTCCCGAAAACGGCCGGACTCGACTTCCTTCTCGATGTCTTTGTTGGTGGCGCTGATAAAGCGGACATCGACGGGACGCGTCCGGTTCTCGCCGATTCTCCTGATCTCTTTTTCCTGGATCAGGCGCAGGAGCTTTGCCTGAAGCTGAAGAGAAAGGTCCCCGATCTCATCCAGGAAAAATGTTCCGGCGTCGGCTTCCTCGATCAGGCCGGTCTTGTCGCGCAACGCCCCGGTAAACGCCCCTCGAGCGTAGCCGAACAATTCACTCTCGAGAAGGTGCTCGGGGATCGCTCCGCAGTTGACCGCCACAAACTGGCCATGGCGACGGACGCCGCGGAAATGGATGGCCCTGGCGATGAGCTCCTTGCCGGTGCCGCTCTCCCCGGAAATAGAGACTGGCGCATTCAGGTCCTTGACCTTATCGATAAGGCTCTGGATTTGGCCGAAGGCCTCGCTTCTTCCGATCAGGGACATATCGGGATACAGGCGGTCCATGTTGGGTTGGCACCTCGACGACAAAGGCAACGTCACATGGGATAACGATGCAGCGCCCGCTTTTTTCTCACTGGTGGACCGCACCCGCCAAGGCTTTTTCTAAAAACCCGAACGGCCGGCGTCCATAAAGGCATGGATATTCTCCAACGGGGTCTGCTGGGGGAGGTCGCAGCCGGTGCTCAGAATAAAATTGGGATAGGATCGCATTTCTCGAAGGAGCGCCCGGACTTCTTTCCGGACATCGTCCGGCGTGCCGAAAAGCATAGTCTTGACGGGATTGACATTGCCGATGACGACGACGTTTTCAGGAATCAGCCTGGCCGCGCCGGCTAAATTCACGCCGACTTCGGAAGAATCCAGGCTGATCCCGTCGACGCCCGAGGCGGCCATTTGTTCGATCAGGTTCATGCTGTTGCCGCAAATATGATAAATCGTGCTGCCCCCGTTGACCGCGCAGATTTGGCGAATCCCGGCCACATAGGCCGCGGAAAACTCCTGGAATTGGCGCGGCCCCAGCATTACGGCGCTCGGCTCCAGGACACAGACGACCTCGGCGCCGGCCGCCATCAGGAGTTTCGCGTACTCCAGGATTTTCGCCGCGGCAAACTCGCAGAGACGGTGCAAGTCGCCGGCCCCCTCCACCGCCAATATCGCGGCATCCTCGGCCCCGATGATGAGCGAAGCCAGAGTGTAGGGGCCGATGACGTAAGCCCCGCGCAGGACGTTATCCGGCAGGCCGATTCTCATCAGCTTGACCGTTTCCACGTAAACATGAACTCGTCCGTCCGAGGACAAATCGATCTCTCGAAGTTTTTCGAGCTCTTCAAAATGGAAGCGGTCTCTGGGCACGGCGGCGGAATCGGCGACCGGGAAATGTGTCAGCCGACCCAAGGCATTGGCTTCCACGGACAAGTCCATCAACGGGAAAATCATGTCCGGAGAGAAGGTTTCCACCAGCGCTTTGAGTGTTTTAAAGTGGACCTGGTAGTTCTGCTGGGCCAGCTTGATCGACGTCTCGGAGAGCTGCACGCCCGGAAAGCCGAGGAGGGGAACGACGAGTCTCTTCCGCTCTTGATAAGCCTCTTTGGTCCGCTCCGCGAGAGACTTCGTCATCAAGGAATATCTATCTCCGCCCCCCGCCCAGGATCGAGCCCTAGAAGCGAGCGCTGGATGGCGCCCACGCTGGCCGCAGAGAGGTAGAGCTCCTTCTGGCCTTTGGCGATTAAGAGTTGTGTTGCGTCGCTCATCGTCCCTTGTTTTCTTCCAGGCTATCCTTATAACCGGGAGGCCTGTCAGTGTCAATAGCGGGAATGGGTCCTGTCACGGCACCTCCGGCCGGGATCTCCCGATTTTGAGTCTTAACATAACGACCGCGTTCAAGATATACTCTTATGTGAAATGGATGATAAGGAGCGCGCTTTGGTCGAACGAGTCCTGAACGGAGACCTCGATGCGTTTGAGCCTCTCATTACCCCCTATCGGCAGCCGCTCCTCAGCCTGGCCTACCGGATCACCCGGAACTGGGAGGACGCCAAGGAGACCTCGCAAGAGACATTTTTAAGAGCCTTCAAATATTTAGGGAAGGTCGACGTCCGGAGAAGCTTCAGGAATTGGATCTATCAGATTTTGATCAATACGGCCAGGAACCTCAAAAACAAGCAGGCCGTTCAGGAACGGCTGCGGCTGGACCTGCCCGTGGATGAGGTTCCCGCGACCTCAGAAGGCGCTCCCGAGGAACATCAGCTTGATCAAGAATTGCGGTCACAGCTCATGGACTGCCTGGACGGTCTGACGGACCGGGAAAGAGAAGTGTTTCTCCTGAGAGACATTGAAGGCCTGAACATTAAAGAAAGCGCCCATGTCCTCGGCTGCTCATCCGTCTCGGTCCGGGTCCATTTATCGGCGGCGCGCAGAAAGATCCAGGAGCGGATCAAAGAAAAATATCCGTCCCTGCTGGAGGTCCGGAGATGACGTGCAAAAAAGTAAAAAAACTCCTTCCCCTGCTGGTCGGAAACGATCTCGCTCGGAAGAAGACGCGAACGGTGAAAGCCCACCTCGAGACATGCGCCGCCTGCCGCAAAGAGGCCCAAGGGATAGCCCTGGCGCTCCATGCGGCCAAGGACCTGGCCCGGACCGAAGCCCTCAGGGACTGGACGGACACCGAATGGCGGCAGATGCTGAGCCACGTGACGGGCGTCAAAGTGGAAAAGAGAAAAACAACGTGGGGGCTGGTCCAAAAGCCGGCCTTCGCCTTCGGTCTGGCTCTTCTCGTTTTCGCCGCCGGCATGTTTCTGCTCAATAAAAGACTGCCCTTCAAATCCGAGGAGCGCCCCGTTTCCCTTGGCCGATCCCAGAGGACGGCCCAACAGAAACCGGCAGGACAGGACGTTTTGTCGATGACGATCGTTTCGCAAGAGACCGGTCTCAAGATCGTTTGGTTTTTCAACAAAAACTTTGAATGGAAGGAGAATCAACAATGAAAAAATTCGCCCGGTTGGCCTTGGCCGGCGTCTGCCTGTTCATCGCTTCGGGATGGCTGTTCGCCGAGGACGACGGCCAGCAGAGGAGCGCCCTGCCCCCGTTGCGGAAAGAGCTGATTAAGCTGAAATACATCGAGGCCACCGATATCATGCTGCTGCTCCAATCCTTCCGCAGCCGCGACGGCAGCCTGAGCATGGCCCGCGATACCAACAAGAACAACCTGGTGGTCATCAGCGATACGCCCGACCTCGTGGAGAAAATGGTCGCCTTGATCAAAGACGTCGACGTCAAGCCGGCCGAGCTCCTGTTCACCGTCCAACTCGTCCTCGGCTCCGAATCCGTCGAAGAAAAGACGGATGACTCCTTGAAGAACGATCCCGTCATCAAGGAGATCAGGAATCTCTTGCGATATAAAAATTTTTCGCTCCTCGACACGACGTTGCTCCGGACCACGGAGAGAGAGGATTCTCAGGTCCGCTTCGGGAAAAACGGGGAATACTCGCTGACTCTCCGGCCCAAGTACATCAAGGACGAAAAAGAAGAAAATATCCAGGCCGAGATCCGGCTGGGCTTCTCCATGACCCTCTCCAATACGCCCCAAAATTTCCTGATCGCGACCACCCTGGCCATGAAATCCGGAGAGAAAACCGTTGTCGGAGTCTCCAAAATGGCGGGCGGCAACGACAAAGGTCTCATCCTCATCATCTCCGGAAAAGTCGTCAAATAAAAGACAGACGCACCCCTCCTCGATCAGGGAATGCGACTCGCTTCGAGGCGAGCGAGCCGCGTTCCCTTTTTTTATGCTACAATACAATCGCCATGGACAAACCATACCTTCAAAAAATCGGTACGATCTCCAATTTCGACGTCTATCTCGTCGGCGGCAAATACATCCGAGACCACCTTGACGAAGAGTTCACCAACTTCGGCCAGCACCTCCGCTTCCGATTCATTCCGGCCCATGAGTTCTGGATCGACCACGAGCGCACGCCCGGTGAGGAGGAATTTTTCATCCATCACATGCTCCTCGAAAACCGGCTCATGGCGGAGGGCTATCCTTACGACGACGCCCTGGCCAAGGCGGATAAGGCCGAGATCAAAGAGCGGAGAAAGGTCGATTTCATAAAGAAGAAAATCCAGCCCCATCTCAAAAAAGAGGACTACCTTCCGAGGATTCACAAGCAGCTTCTCGGAAAATACAGCGGCGGCGTCAAGGTTTGGATTGTCGACGGAGAGCTCGTCCGGGACCTGTTTTTTGTCGATTACACCGAGGGCGGGCACGACAAAGTCTACCCTTTTATCCCCCCGGGAGAAGTCTGGCTGGACGACGACCTCCAGCCCAGTGAGCTCAAATACGTGCTGCTCCACGAGCTCCACGAACGCCATCTGATGGCCCAGGGCTGGGATTATGACAAGGCGCACCGCTCTTCGAGCCATATCGAATATAGCTGCCGTCATCACCCCCGGGAACTCGAACAGAAGCTTCAAGAAGAAATCGCCAAAAATCAATAGACAAGCCCCTTTCGGGCTGGGCTCCCTCGGAAGTATCCCCCCTGATTTAATCCGCTAAGATCTTCTCCAAGATCTTGAGGCGCTTAGCCACGTTTCTGTGTTTTGGGTTCCAGGCCTTCACTTCGCGATAGAGGCTGATGGCCTTCTGGTTTTCGTTCATATCCTCATACAGGATGGCCAGGTCATAGGTGAGGACGAAGTACTGTTCCGATCCCTTTTGGGTCAGCTCGAAGGCCTGTTCCATCCAGCGCAATGCCTCCGGAAGGTTCTTCTTCTTTTTGTAACAACGGCTGATCAAGGAAAAACAGTCGACAGTCCGCTCGGGGTCCAGAGCGGCCAGCTTGAACTCCTCGAGGGCCTCGTCGTTCAAGCCCTGCTCCATAAAGGCAATCCCCAGACTGTAGCGCGCTTCGTAGTTTTGCTTGTCGATCTTCTCTTCGACATGCCTCCGGAAATCGACCACGATGTCCGAAAGCTCTTTTTCAATCATGCCGGCCTTTTCTTTGATCTGCTTATAGAAGACCGATTCGAGGACGTCCAGCTCTTCGTTGATCCGGTCTTCCAGGTTATAAAAGGCTTTGGGCTTGGCCGCGGGCGCGGCGACCGGGATGATATCGGTTTCGGCGAAGATCTCCGCCGCGGTCACTTTTTCTCCCGTTTCTGCCACTCCTTCCGTCATCTCGATGTGTGCCGTCTCCGCGGGCTCCGGGGACGCGGCCTCCACCACGACGGGTTCCGGCATGCCCATCGATTCGACGGCTGCCCAGGGCTCTTGCTCCTGGGGCGGCTCCTCGATTTTCACTTCCTTTTCTTTTTCTTGGGAAGTCACTTGTTCGATGATCAGGGGAATCTCTTCATCCCCGACAGTCGGCCTGGCTTTTTGAAGAAGCTCCAACTGCCGTTGAATTCTCGGCTCCTCCGGGTAGAGGAGGTCCAGGTTCTCCAGGATCCGTCGCGCGTTGCGGACCAGGCCTTGCTGCAGGTACACCTCGGCCTTGGCCAAGTTGGTCTGGATGATGTCCCGGTCCTCTTCGGAAAGCAACGAGAGCCGTTCTTCGATTTTCTCCTCTTCCGCCTGCTGGAGCTCCTTGGCCACGCTCTTGTCGTACTCTTTTTGGAGCGCGGGGTCTTGCGGGTTGAGATCGACGAGTTCCTGCAGGACCAAGAGCCGTTTGTCTTCGAGATTGGCCTGCCGATATTCTTCGAGCAGTATCCTGTCCACAATCTCGAGGTTCTTGTTCTGGACCGTGTTCCTATAGATGGTAGCCAGCCTTTCCAGACTGGGGACGTGCATCTGGCCGGTCATCAAGATGAGGCCGAGAAGGCCGACGGCCCGGTCTTCCCTATTTTTTCCGATGAGCGTGATGACAATCGGCTCCAGGACGTCATAAGCCTTGTCGAGTTCGCCTTTTTGGATTTCGATGAACCCCAGCTTGGCGCGCACATCCATATTCTCCGGATCCTCTTCCAGGAATCGATTAAAAATATTCCCGGCCTTCTGATAATCCTTGTTCTCCATATAGAGGTTAGCCAGAAGGGTCAGGAGGTCCTGGTTCTCGAGATTCTTGAGATGACCGTGCTCGACGAGTTTGATGGCATCCTTGATCCGGCGGTCTTTCCGGTAAATGCGGACGAGATTGGCCAAGCTGCGGGGATCGCTGTCCACGAGCTGCCTGGCCTCATCCAGGATCTTTTCCGCCTGCTTGAAGTCGTTCATCACGAACAGCCATTCGGCCGCGTCGTTGAGCTCGGCCACGGCTTTGTCCGCCATTCCTTTTTTCACATACAGAGCGCCCAGCTTCAGGCGCGGTTCGATATCCCCCCTCTCAAGCTTGGTCAACTTGTCGTAGAGGGCGATCAGGCTCTCGGTATCCTGCTTCTGCTCGAGCTCTTCCGCCGCCCGAAAATATTCGGTCCTGGCTTCGGCGGCGAAACCCAGGTGGCTGTAGAGGTCGCCCAGTTTGACCGTCAGCTCGGTATCGGCCGGGTTCAGCTTGTTGATTTTCTTGCAGATGGCCAGGGCCTGGGAATAGGCACCCTTCTTTTCCAAATAGGCGATGCTGGCCTGGAATATTTTAATGGCGGCATCGATCTGACCGAGCTGAACGTAGAGGTCACCGATGATATTGTTAATGGGGACGTCCGGGCCGCCGCCCTGGAGCAGCTTCCGATATTCGGCAATGGCCTCCTGGAGCTTGCCGCTCTTGACCTTCTTCTCGGCGGCCTCGATGATCCTGATCCGTTCGCCTTTTTCGCTCATTGCCCTTTTCCTAAGATTTTAGATGAAAACTCTGTCGATGAAAAGAGGTTTGGCCATATTTTTCCAGGGCTCGATAATGCTCCTGGGTGCCGTACCCCTTATTTTTGTCGAACGAATACCCCGAAAAAATGAGATCACAGCGGGCCATCATCTCGTCCCGGAGGACTTTTGCCACAATCGAAGCTGCAGCGATCGAATAGCTTTTTCGATCTCCCTGGGGAATGCCTTGTTGGACAAAGGGGACATCCTTGAGCTCAAACCCATCAACAAGCAGGACATCAGGACGCAGGGGCATCTGCTCCACGGCCCGCTGCATGGCTTGGAGGGATGCCCAATAGACATTGATTTGGTCGACCTCGACGTTCGAGCAAAGCCCAACGCCGATGGACTCGGCTTCGGCCAGAATGAACGGCAGGAGCTCCTGGCGTTTCTTGGGAGTCAGAAGCTTTGAGTCGTTGGCCTGCCGGAGCCAGGCGGGGGACCTTCCCTGGACCAGCGCGGACGGGAAGACCAGGCTGACGGCCACGACGGGGCCGCACAGGGCTCCCCGGCCGACTTCATCCACCCCCGCGATAGATCGATAGCCTTGTTTTAAGAAACGTTTCTCGATCTCGAAATCGGGCACGTTGGCCTTTTATTTTTCTTCCCGGAGCCGGGCCGCTTTTCCTTTCAGGTTCCTCAGATAATACAACTTGGCCCGACGGACTTTCCCCTTCCGGACCACTTCGATCTTCTTAATGGCCTTGGAATGCACGGGGAAGACCCGCTCGACACCGATGCCGAACGAGATCTTCCGGACGGTAAAGGTCGTGCTCAGGCCGGTTCCCCGCCTGGCGATCACATCTCCCTGATAGACCTGGATGCGTTCCTTGTCCCCTTCTTTGATAATCACATGCACTTTGACCGTGTCCCCCACCCGGAAGAGTTCGACATTTTTTTTCATGTGTTTGTCTTCCACCAATTGGATCAAGCTCATCGTTTGTTCCTTTCGTTTTGGATTTGGTCCAACATTGTCTTTTCCTCTGGAGAGGGCGCTCGATGGCCCAGGAGGTCGGGCCGGCGCAGGCATGTTTTTTCTAGCGCTTTCTTCCGGCGCCAGGCCTCGATCTTTTTATGGTCTCCGGAGAAAAGAACCTGGGGGACTTTCATCCCTCGAAAATCCCGGGGCCTGGTATACTGGGGATAATCCAGCCGCCCCTCAAAAAAAGAATCATGCCTGACCGATTCTTCCTTGCCGACGACACCGGGGACAAGCCGGGCCGCGACATCGACAACCACCATGGCCGCCAGCTCCCCTCCGGACAAAACATAATCGCCGATGGAAATCTCATCGGTCGCAAGATGTTCGCTCACCCGCTCATCGACGCCCTCATAGCGCCCACAGATGAGGATGACCTGAGAACGGCGGGCCATCTCCTGGGCCAGGCGGAAATCCAGCTTCCGTCCCTGGGGGGAGAGGACGTAAACAGGGGTCTGCAGGGATTCGCGCACGCGTTCGACAGCGGCAAAAATCGGCTCGGGTTTGAAGACCATGCCCTCTTCTCCTCCATAGGGACGGTCGTCCACCTGCCGGTGCTTATCCGTCGTAAAATCTCGCAAATTGTGCACTTGAACCTCGATCAAGCCTTTCTCGAGCGCTCTTTTTAAAACTCCCCCTGAAAAAACGCCTTCAAACATTTCAGGGAAGATAGTGATTATATCAAATCTCATTCAAGTCTAAAAGGCCGTCGGGAGGGTCGATCACGATCGTTTTCCGGGCTCGATCCACCTCCGGACAGATGGCCTCACTGAAAGGGATGAGAATTTCTTTCCCATTCCGGTCACTCTCAACGACCAAGAGGACCGACTCTCCGATCGTCCAGACGTCCTTGACGATCCCGACCGTCTCGCGCGTCTTCGTGAAAACGCTGCAGCCGCCGAGCTCGGAGGAATAGTACCGTCCTTCCTCGAGAGGCTTGAGATTTTCCTCCGAAACAAGAATGTCCGAGCCGCTCAAAGCGTCCGCCTGGGGCAGGGAATCTATGCCCTTGAGTTTGAGAACATGAAAGCTTTTATGGGCATAAAGGGCCTCGACATCGAACTCTCGAAGGCCCCCTCGTCCTTTCAGATAAACCTTAAAAAAAAAGCCCCGGGCGAAAGCTCGACATACAGCTTAACCTTGAGCTCCCCCCTGTTCCCCTGGCTTCGTTGAACTTTCCCGATGCTCTGCAAATCAGCCTTTCTCGATAATCTCGAGGTTGAATCTCCTCTTCAGCTTCATGCCGGCTGCACCGAGGATGATGCGGATGGCCCGGGCCGTTCTGCCCTGCTTTCCGATCACTTTACCCAGATCTTCGGGCGCAACCTTGAGTTCCAGGATCGTGGTCTGTTCCCCTTCGAGCTGGGACACCTGCACCTTCTCCGGCTGGTCGACTAGGGCTTTGGCAATCAATTCTACGAGCTCTTTCACTGTAACCTCCTTTAAGACTTAGAGTTTTGTAAATTGGAAAGTTTTGATGGCGTGGAAACCGAGCGCAAAAGAGATTGGACGGTCTGGGACGCCTTCGCGCCTCTTGCCAGCCAAAATTTGGCTTTATCCAGATCGATATGAATTTCAGGAGGCTCCTTGAGCGGGTTATAATGGCCGATGAAGTCCTTGGCTCGGCTTTTTCGAGGCTTCTTCGAGTCCATGACGACGATCCGATAGGAAGGCCTGTTCTTTGCACCAAATCTCATCAAACGCATTGAAATCATGATAGGTTAATCCATTCTATTGAAATGAATTAAGATAATAGCGAAATTTCGGGCCTAAGTCAATAAGAAAAATGGCTCGGAGTATGCCGCCCGCCCAGCTAAGAATTCGAACGTCCTTCTTTGACAATTCGCATTCATCTTGATAATGTTCTTCCGTGGGATTGGCGGATTGGGTCGTCGTTATTTTCCTCTGTCTCATCTCCCTGAGCGTCGGCCTGTATTTCACCAAGAAGGCAGGAAGACAGGGCGCGACGGGGTATTTCACCGGAAACCGGAGCCTTCCCTGGTGGGCCATCGGGCTGTCCAACACGGCCACCTACCAATCGGGGAACGGCGGGTTCGTCATGTTGGTGCTTGTCTTCGGGCTCGCCGGCAATTGGATGTGGTGGGCCTCCTGGATCATCTGGATGCCGCTGGTGGCCATCATTTGGGCACGCATGTGGCGCCGAATGCAGATCGTCACGACGGCCGAGCTGATTACCCTGCGCTACGGCGGAAAAGCCAGCCATTTTGCCCGGAAAATATATGCCCTGCTGTTGTTTTCCTATGCAATCATCATCATCGGCTATATTACCGGATTTTTTGCCAAAACAATTGCTCCCCTGGTCCCGCTGACAGAGGCTCAGATCCTGCTCATTTTTGGCGGCGTGACCATGATCTACACGGTCTTCGGCGGCCTGATGGGCGTAGTCTTCACCGATGTCGTGCAGTTCGCTATTCTTCTTATCGGCAGCCTGGCGTTCTATTTTATGATCGTTCCCCAGCACGGAGGCTGGCCGGCTATTGTCGAAAAAATTCGGTTCGTCCGGCCAGACGCCTTTCAACAGGTCCCTCCGACTTCGCTCATTCCGGCCCTGACCGTCGCCATGCTGGTCCTTCAAGGGCTGTTCTTCGCCGGATCGCCGACGGCCGGCGAAGGCATGACCGCCCAGCGTTTCATGGGCGCCAAGAATGAAAGGCATGCCATGGGCGGCCAGCTGTTCAATTCCTTCCTCGCCCTCTCCCTACGGACCATACCCTTGATCGGGCTCGGCGTCGTTGCCCTGTCCCTTTTCTGGACCCGGGATCTTTTAGGTCAAGCCGGTCCGGTGCCGGCCGGAATGAAGCTAATCGCCGACCCGGCCTATGCCTGGGGGGAACTGATCAACGCCTCGCGCCTCCCGGCCGGCTTCATCGGCGTCCTCGTCGCTTCCGAGGCAGCCGCTTTTATGTCAACCTTGAGCTCCCTCATCAACTGGGGATCGAGTCTTGTCATCAATGATTTTTACAGGCCGCTCCGGCCTCACGCATCTCCCCGGGGCCAGGTCCTTATCTCCCGGGTAGCGACGCTGCTGCTTTTCATCTTGGCCGCCCTTGTCGCCATATTTTACGTCAAGGGCATGGTCAGCTGGTTTTTATTCATTAACTCGGTCATGGTGGTCTTCATCCTCCCCCTCTCCTGGCTCAGGTTTTTCTGGTGGCGCTTTAACGTCTGGGGGGAGATCGCGGCCATTGTCCTAGGGCTGCCTCTCTCGATTCTTTTCTGGTTTATCCTGGGCTTCCAAAACAAGCCTTTTTGGCAGGGAACGGGGCTTCTTTTTCTCATTAGCAACGTGACTTTGATTGTGGTCGCTTTGCTCACGCCTCCCGAGTCCGCGGAAACGCTTCTCGGGTTTTATGAGCGCTGCCGGCCCCCGGGCCTCTGGAAGCCGATTCGCGAAAAGGCCCATTTGGTCCAAGGCGGAGACCCGTCCTTCGGACATTTGATGTTTGATTGCGCTGTCGGTATCGCCGCCTGCTTCGGCCTTGTCGTGGCGACAAATTCCATGTTCGCCGGTGCTTGGGGCGTCTTTGGCGGGGGAATGGTCGCGGCCGGCGGCTTCGGCTGCTGGCTGATCCGGCGCATTTTGGTTTAATTGTCATTGGGGCTGAATGAAGGAGAGAATTCATGAAAAATAAACAGATTTATGCGCTTGCCTTCATTTTAGTCACAATTTTTGGGGTCTCGAGTTCTAGCAGACACTTATTCTCCGAAGCTCCCCAACCACAAGACGCCCCTAAGCTAAAATTTATGGTCGGCCTTCCAGATAAAATCCTTCCCTTTCCGACCCCCCTCTCCAAGGGCCAGGCAGAGCCAAAATTTAGGCTCCGCGGCACAAAGGGCTGGGCCTGGACGCCGGAACAATTTCTGGCCGAAATCCCCACCCTGGCCCAATACAAGATGAATTTTCTCATGAGCTGCTACACGTGCGTCTTCACGGACATGGAAAAATTCATCAACCGCTGGTGGGAGCCCATTCCGGAGGACCGCAAGAAGGGCCTGGAGCAGGTTGTCCGCGCCTGTCAAGAAAAGGAAATTAACTTCTGTTTTTCCATGCATCCCCAGCTTTATTCGGAGAGACCTCTTAAGCATGACAGCCCCGAAGATTTTGAGGCCCTCTGGCAGCACTATGCCTGGATGCAGGGCCTGGGCGTGCATTGGTTCAGCCTCAGCTATGATGACATCGATACCAAGGGGCAGGACATGGCCAAGCTGGGCGAAGCCCACGCCGGGCTCGCCAATAAACTCTTCCGGCGGCTGCGGGAGAAGGATCCGCAGGCCCAGCTTATCTTCTGTCCCGTCTATTACTGGGGTTGCGGAGACGCCAGCGATGCCAAGCTTTATCTGGATGCCCTGGGACGGGTAATGGACAAGGACCTCTTCGTCTTTTGGACGGGCGACGGCGTCGTCACGCTGAGGATTACCCGGGCCTGCGCCGAAAAATTCAAGACTAGGGTCAAGCACCGGATCATTATCTGGGATAACTACCCGGTCAATGACCGGACGGGAGCCCTTCACCTGGGGCCGGTGACCGGCCGTGACCCGGACCTGGACGAGGTCGCCTACGGCTACATGAGCAACCCGCACTGCCCTCAGAACGAGATCAACCGGATTCCCCTTTTAACCTGCGCGGACTACGCCTATAGTCCCCGGGCCTATAATCCAGAGCGTTCCATCGGCCAGGCGATCATCCATTTGGCCGAGACTCGGGCCCAGCAGCAGGCGCTCAAGGACCTGGTCGAGCTTTATCCGGGGAATCTGCTCTCGGGAAGCACCAACACCGGCTACAACTGCGTGCTCGAAAAATTCAAGGCTCTATTAAGAGAACCGAATGCGAAAGACCCGGCCGGCCGCTTTCTCACCCGGGTGCAAGATGCAGCCTCACGGTTGGACAAAGAATTTCCCGGCCGCTTCGCCAGAACGAAAGAAACCATCGCCGACCATCTCGCCAAGCTTAAGAGTGAGTTCAAAAAGAAATTTATGGATTCCGTTCTTTCCGCCGGCATCGTCACGATCTCCAGGGACATATTAAAAGACAAGATCAAGGGCGGTTGGGCCGGACAGGCCATCGGATGCACGTTCGGCGGCCCGACGGAATTCAGGTTCCAAGGGACGTTCATCCAGGATTATCAGCCCATCCCCTGGGATGAGTCTTCCATTCTTTCGAGCTTCAAAAATAACCCAGGGCTCTATGACGACATCTACATGGACTTGACTTTTATGGAGACATTCGAGAAGGAAGGCCTCGACGTTTCCTCGGCGACGCTGGCCCGGGCATTTGCCACCGCGAAATTCCCGCTCTGGCACGCCAACCAGATGGCGCGCTACAACATCCTGAGAGGCCTCCTGCCCCCTCAATCGGGACATTGGCTGAACAACCCCCATGCCGATGATATCGACTTCCAGATCGAGGCCGATTTTGCCGGCCTCATGTCGCCGGGAATGGTCAACACGGCCGCGGAGTTCTGCGACAGAGTCGGGCATATCATGAACTACGGAGACGGGTGGTACGGGGGCGTTTACGTCGCTGCGATGTATGCGCTGGCGTTTGTCTCCGAAAATGTCGAATTCATTGCCGAAGAAGCGCTCAAGGCGATTCCGGCTGAAAGTGCATTCGCCCGGACCATGCAGGATGTCATCCGCTGGCACCGGGAAAATCCCCGGGACTGGAAAGACACTTGGTTTAAGGTCCAGCGCAAATGGTCGGAGGACATCGGCTGCCCCGAAGGCGTCTTCTCCAGCTTTAACATCGACGCCAAGATCAACTGCGCTTGGGTCTTGCTCGGGCTCCTGTACGGTGACGGGGATTTCGGCAAAACTCTGTCCGTGAGCGCTCGTTCGGGCGACGATTCCGACTGCAATCCTTGCAGCGCCGGCGGGATTCTGGGGACCATCATCGGGTATAAAAATATCCCCGATTTTTGGAAGAAGGGGCTGCAGGCGGCCGAATCGATCCCCTTCAAGTACACGCGCCTGTCGTTGAATGATGCCTATGGCCTCTCATTCAAACACAGCCTGGAAAATATCGATAGAAACGGCGGAAGCGCCGGCGGCCAAGACGTTCAGATCAAGGTTCAGGAGCCCAAGCCGGTAAGATTGGAAGTCTCTTTCGAAGGACATCATCCGTCGGAGAGGAGGCCCTTCGATAGGCAGCTCGAGAAAGAGGCCAATTTTGATTTCGAAGGGATCGGGTTTGCCGTCAACGGCGAGGCGACATCCAGAGATAACAACCCTTATCGCTTCAAAGTGGAAATGTCGGTTGACGGAAAATCGGTCGAAACGTCAGACTTGCCGACAGACATCCTCGTCCGGAAAGAGACGCTGTTCTGGAAGTACGCGTTGCCCTCCGGCCGCCACAAAATTCAGCTCAAAGTGCTGAACCCTTCCCGCCAAGCGAAAATCGTCATCCGTGACGCGATCTTCTACAAGGAGGATTGACCATGGCCAAAGTTTATTATGTCGGCGACTGGGCCGTCATGACAGGACCCGTTTTCGCCGAGACGCCTTTCTTTCACTCACCCAAGGGGCTGGACATTTTTAATTATGGAATATGGCTTAAAGAGGCTCTGGAGTCGACGGGCCGGCACACCGTGAACTCCGTGCCGAGCTGGGATTTTTATAACAGGCTCGGGCCCGGCGATTATGAGGCGATCCTCGAAGAATATGACGTCCTGATTTTCAGCGATGTCGATGCCAAGCTCTTCCATCTGGCTCCGAACTTTTTTGACAGAACGAAATTCGGAAAAAAACCGTTGACCTTCCCGGATCGCCTGCGCCTGACCCTGGACGCGGTCAGCGCTGGAAAGGGCATCATGCTCCTGGGCGGCTGGTATTCATTCACGGGAGAGGTGGGCAAGGGAGGCTGGGGCCGGACGCTTCTCAGAGATCTGCTGCCCGTGCTCTGCCTGGATTATGAAGACCTGGTCGAGTCAACGGAAGGCTTTTCGGCCGAAGCAACGGATCCAGGAAAAAAATTTTTTGGGAAGATCCACTTCAGGACCATGCCTCCGATCCTCGGCTATAACAAAACCTTACCCAAGAAAGAAGGACGGATCCTCCTGAAGGTCAAAGAAACGGGCGACCCGCTGCTGGCTGTCCGAGATTACGGAAAGGGCCGCGTCCTTGCTTATATGTCGGATCCGGCCCCGCACTGGGGATGCAATTTTGTCTATTGGGAGGGATATCATCGTTTCTGGATGCGGTGTCTCGACCATGTCTTGGGCGAAAAATCATGAGTCCACTGGCGGTCGGATACGGCGAGAGGGTCATCACTCCGCCGCTGGGCGCGGATTTGTGCGGATACGGGTTTTACCTCGACCGGAAGGCGGAGCGGGTCCGCGACGACCTGAAAGTCCGAGCCCTGTTCCTGAGGAACGAGGACCAAGCGCTCGTTTTGGCGAGCTGCGACCTCGTCGGGTTCAGTGTGGATTTCTCGGATTCGGTGAGGAGCATGATCGCCCGAGATCACAAAATCCCCGCCCAAAATATCCTCCTCGCCTGCATCCACACGCATTCCGGCCCGGCCACTCAGTCTCTTCCTGGCTTGGGAGAGGTCGACGAGAAATATATGAAAAAGGTCCGGCGGGCGATTGAAGAAGCCGTGGCTGAAGCGCACGAGCGCATGAAAGTAGCCGATTTCACTTTTGCTTTTGAAGCCATCGAGCCTATCGGCTATAACCGCCGCGCAAAAAATTTTAAGGGCATCGATCCAATCCTTAAGGTTGCCATCTTCCGCCAGACATCGCAAAAAATCTATCTTTTAAGCTACGCCTGCCACCCCGTGGTTTTCGGCCCTTTGAAAAAGATCACCGCCGATTGGCCGGGCGCGGTGGTCAGCCGCATTGAAAAAAAAGGCCATCAGGCTATTTTCTTCCAGGGATTCAGCGGCGACATCGACCCGGTCAGCCAGCTCAATCGCTGGGGAGCGGGGACGGATGAAGACCTGGCTCTCTACGGAGAGATTCTCAGCCGGCGCACCTTCAAAGCGGAAAGATACGCGGTCGAGCCGCGCACAAATTCTCTGAAGGCCGTCGAAGCGCGGATCGCCATCCCCCTTCGGGTTCCCTCCCGAGAACAAATTGAGGCAGAGGCTCAAGAATTTGCGAAAACTTATGCACAATTTCCGGGCGGTTCGCGATTTGCGGAAGAATGGAAGGACAAAGCCCTCGCTGCGCTCTCGGCCTTTCGATCCAAACCCTATCTCGAAAATGTCCCACTTCAGGCGATGGCCATGGGCCACCTAAATTTCCTCGGGATTCCGGGTGAAGTCTTTTGCGGGCTGGGGCTGAAGCTTCAAAGAAGATGGCATCCTCTCTTTCCGTTGGGTTATGCGAACGGGAGCATTGGCTATATTCCCACGCGGCGGTCATTCGGGGATGCGGCCGACTATGCCTGCTATTGCGCGCCGAAATTTTATACCGTCTTCCCCTTCACTCCCGAAATCGAAAACATCATCATCCGCGAGAGCCGCCGGCTGCTCGCCTCGCTCTGAAGCCGCGGGCCGCTCCGATAGAAGAAAGCAGGAGGTCGGCTCTATTTGATCGGCGACTCTTCGGCTCCGATCTTGACGGCGATAAAATCTCCGCTCTTGACGGTCATCCGTATCTGGTAAAAATCTTTTCCCTTCCTTGCGGTCGTCTGTCCTGTCTTCAGGTCAGTCCAGATATAAGTCTGGGCCGGAGCCAAATTCAATGGGTAGATCGCCAGGTCCGCCGCCTTTTGGCCATAATTGACGGCGGCCAGCCTGTACTCGCTGCCGGCGGACGACTGGGCGAAATCCATGTCCTCCGTCCCTCCTTCTATATCGAAGGGTCTCGTCCGGCCGACTTTGGACAGGGCCAAGTCCAGGACATCTCGGACCAGGTCGGGCATGACCTTTATGGAATCGGCAACGCTCAAAGGAATCGTCAAAACAAGTCCTTTCCCAAACGCGTTGACGAGGACGGCCGCCGAGCCGTCCTCAAAGACCGCCGCGCCTTTCGCGGTCGTCGGAACCCAGGAAGGGAACGAGGCCGCGGGAAAATCGAACGTCCTTCCTTGCCGGGCGCGCGCAAAAAGCGGCTCCCTGACTTCGACACGGACATGATTCCCGGCCTTTGCTTCTTTCCCGCCGACGATCTCGCCGCGGTCGAACTGGTCGCCATAGGGAATACGCGGGCCGAACAGGACGGCCGTGCCGCCGCGCTCGATAAAGTTCTTTAGAAGGAGGCTGTCCGTGTCCTGCATGCCGGCAATATCCGGCAGGACAAGCACCATCTTATGGGAAATCAAATAATCCGCCTGCTCTTCGTTGAGGTGATAAGGATAGTAGGGGAGGATTTCCTCGCCCTTGGCAGGGATAAAAGGAATGATCTCGGCCGACGCGCCCAGCCTCCGGAAGCCGTCGAGGGCCGGGACGATCGAAGCCGACCAGCGGTCGACCCACCAATCGCTGTAGGGGATATAGATGCCGACGCCTTCGGATTCATTCGCAGTTTCCTGGGCGATCGTTCGAAAGGCTTCGAGTCCCTGTTCGACGCCGGCCGCACACTTCGTGATGTCCGGGATTTGTTTGCCCATGGTATGGATGTTGTAATGATAGGTAAACAGAGTGATCCCGTCGGGACCGTAGCAGGAGGCGGCGCTCAGGATTTGACTGTAGATATCCGCCGGACTCGCCAGGTAAGCGCCGGCATAGCTTTTTTCCAGGTAGCCAAAGAGCTCGACGTGGGATAGGGCGATCTTGTTTTTCTGGAGGGCCGCGCCTGCCGACAGAGCGGCAAAATCCTTTGTCCGCCGGATGGGAAAACATTTGCGATTGTCCGGGCGATAGGACGCCATGACCGCCCCTTGGTAGATCACGACATCCAGAGAGTCAATCGCCGCCAGGTAGCCGGCGAGAAGGGGATCATCGATATATGGCGCGCAGCCGGACAAGAGGCCTTTGTTGAGGGCCTTGACGGCATCCGAAAAGTCCCGGACATACTCGGCCATGTAGGTCCCGCTTCCCTCCTGGTAGCTGTAGAATCCGATCAAGGACGGATGGTGTCCGTATAGTTCCCAGAGTTCTTTCATGACGGCCTTTGCGCTCTGCAGATATTCGGAATAGGGCATTTTCTTCGTCATATCCCAGACGACGGTGATCATCAAGGGAAGCCCGAATTTATCCGCTAGTTTGAGGGCCAGCCCGACTCTGTCCGCGACAGTGTTTTCCGGCACTGACTGGGCGCAGATCTTTGAGGGGTACCAAGCCCTGCGGTTAATGATGTCATGAATGATGAGCATGTTCCCGCCGATGCGCACGAAATTCTTCATATAGGCGGACGCATCCTCTTCCGCCCCCGCTTCGGGCAGAGCGCTCACGATCATGAAATCGCCGATGACCTTGCCGACGATGAAGCTGGCTTTGCCGATCGCCTGCCGCGAGCCCTGGATGGCTGTGACGGTGATCGCGTAAAAACCGGCCGGCGCTTTAGCCGGAAGGTCGATCTGACCCTTGTAAAGCCCCAGTTCTGTGCTGGCAAGGGTCAAATCCAGAGTTCCCATCCCAAGGCTCGGCACCAAGAGCATGGATCGGATCTTTATATTTTTGAGCGTCCCTGATTTTTTGACCAAGACGCTGACCTGGACCGTTTCGCCCGGTTTCGGTCGCAGCTTGTCCACGGACACTTCAACGGCAAATGCCTGGGCCGGCCTTCCCCCCGGCCGCTGACATGCGGTTGTCAGCCACAAGCCTGCCAGCAAACTCAAACCAACGGAGAACAGCCCCCGCTTGAAGAAAAGCCCAGATTCCCTCATTGGGCCTCCTGAATTCCGATCCCTGTCAAGTCTTCTTATATACCAGTTTCGAGTCGAAGACAAATGTCTTGGCTGGTTTGTCCTATTTCTTCGTCCAGAGAACCTCTGATTGCAAAACGCAGAGAGAAGCGTTATATTAGCCGCATAAAAAATGTACGGAAAAATCGTCGTCGCCGATGACGATCGTGTAACCCTCCAACTTCTCTACCAAGTTCTTGTTGACAATTCGTTCTATGTCTATTCTGCACAGGACGGACAGGCAGCCTTGGAATTGGTCAAGAACTTCCTGCCCGATATTCTGATCAGCGACCTTGTCCTGCCCAAGCTGGACGGCATCGAACTGTGCAAAAAAGTCAAACAAGACCCTGACTTGAGGGGAACAAAAGTCATCATGATGACGGCCGTCTACAAGGGTTCGGCGTTCAGGCCCATGGCGCGGGACTGCGGCGCGGATGCTTATATCGAAAAGCCGATCAATGTGACGGGCCTCCTAGAAAAAATCTATAAACTGCTCGCTGAGACCGCCCCGGATAGAAAAAAAGAAAATCCGGAATGATCGTCAGGACGTTCCGGCCTGGAACTTTTTCTCGAATATCCGGTTCATACGATAATCGACGCAAATCCGAAGAAACGAGGAGAGGACTTCAATGAAGAAAGCACGGTTAAGCCTTTTTATATTGACCGCTGGTTTGGTTTCTGCGGGTTACGCACAACAGACCAGCGTCCCGCTGCCACAAACGCCGTCCGGCCGGCGCGTCGAGGCCTATTTAAAAGCGTTCAACGCGGGGGAATCGGCCATGCGGGAATTCATGACCGAACAAACGGCCAAAGACTCGCTCCAGAAAGTCCCCGTCGAGGTCCGGCTCAACCGCTACCGCCAGATGCGCGATCGGCTGGGCGCCCTTGATCTCCGTCGGGTCGTCGAAAGCCGCGACGATTTCGTCAGCGTCATGGTCCACGGCGGCAAAGGGCCGCTTGTCAATCTCGAGTTTCAATTCGAGCCGGCGGAACCGTTCGGGCTCATCGGCATCCGCATCACGGATGTCGGAGAGGAAGACATCCCGGCCAATCCCAAGAAGGACCGCGCGGAGTTTATCGCCGCCGCCAGGGAATATGCCAAAAAATTAGCCGGGGCGGATGAATTTTCCGGCGTGATTCTCGTCGCCCAAAACGGCGCGCCCTTCTTGGAGGAAGCGGACGGCTTGGCCGACCGCGAAAAGAAAATCCCGAACCGGGTCGATACGAAGTTCAATATCGGCTCGATCAACAAATCGTTCACCGGCCTGGCCGTTCAGCAGTTGATCGCCCAAAAGAGGATCTCGCCCGACGATCCCATCAAGAAATTCCTTCCCGACTATCCAAACCCGGACGCGGCGGAGAAAGTCACCGTCAGGCATCTATTGGACATGACTTCGGGCGTCGGCGATTTCTTCGGGGAGCGGTATCAAGCGACGCCTAAAGAAAAGATCCGGTCGCTCCAGGATTATCTCCCCCTCTTTGCCGACCAGCCGCTGGAATTCGAGCCGGGCACCAAGAATCGTTACTCCAACGGAGGGTATATCGTCCTGGGCTTGATCATCGAAAAAGCCTCGGGGGTGGATTACTACACCTATATCCGTGACCATCTCTACAAACCGGCCGGTATGGGCGATACGGACTCGTTCGACAGAGGCGCCGCCATTCCGAATCGGGCCGTCGGATATACGCGGGACGGCTCCTCCAGAAAGCCGAACGATGACAGTCTGCCCTGGAAAGGAAGCTCAGCGGGCGGCGGATATTCCACGGCGCGCGATCTCCTCAAATACATCCTAGCCTGGAAGGACGGCAAGCTTGGGGGAGCCGAGCAGAAAACGCGATCGGAATTGATGATTGCCGGCGGCGCTCCCGGGCTCAACGCCGCGCTTTATTGGGACCCGAAAAGCACATACACAATCGTCGTCCTGGCCAATTACGACCCGCCCGCCGCGGAACAGGTCGTCAGACAAATCCGCTCCTGGCTGCCGCGCTGACCGAGAGAGACTTCTAGCGAAAAGAAGAAAAGAGCTTCTGGAAGGCGGACTTTTTCATCATCTTCTGCATTTCCAAGAACTGCTTGAGGAGTTGGTTGACTTCGTGGACCGGGCGCCCGCTGCCCCGGGCGATCCGCTGGCGGCGGCTGCCGTTGATGATCCTCGGGTCCAGCCGTTCCTTCGGCGTCATGGAGTTGATAATGGCCTCGAAATGCAGGATCTTCCGGTCATCGATCTGGACCTTGTCCAGGTTTTTGAACGGCCCGCTGCCCGGCAGGTGGCTGAGCACGCCGGACAAGGACCCCATCTTTTTGAGCTGCCCCATCTGTTTCTTGAAATCTTCCAAGGTGAATTCCTGTTTGCGGATCTTGCGGGCCAGCTCCTCGGCGTCCTCGCGGTCGGCCTCCTGTTCGGCCTTTTCGATCAACGTCAGGATATCGCCCATGCCCAGGATGCGCGAGGCCATGCGGTCCGGATGGAAGACTTCGAGCTTATCGAATTTCTCACCCACGCCGATGAACTTGATGGGCTTCCCCGTGACGGAGACGATCGACAGGGCGGCGCCGCCCCGGGCGTCGCCGTCGAGCTTAGTCAGGATGACCGAGGTCAGGCCGATTTTATCGGCGAAGGCCTGGGCGCTTTTTACAGCATCCTGGCCGGTCATCGAATCGCCGACATAAATCACCTCGACAGGATTAAGCGCCTCCTTCACCAGCCGCAGCTCGTCCATCAGCTCATCGTCGATGTGCAGGCGTCCCGCCGTATCGACCAGCATGAGGTCATAGCCGTGGTTCTTGGTGAATTTAACGAGCTCGCCCAAGGCATCTTCGGGGGAGGTCATCGGGTGCGGATCCATCTCATAAAATGGAAGCCCGAGATTCCCTGCGATCATTTTCAACTGTTCCTGGGCCGCCGCTCTTTTCATATCAAAGGAAACCAGGAGCGGGTTTTTGCCCCGGCCGAGCGCCCACTTGGCCAGCTTTCCGCAGGTGGTGGTCTTGCCGCTTCCCTGGAGTCCCACCAGCATGAAAATCGATGGCGGGGAGCCTGAAAACGTCAGCGGTTTTTCCGATCCACCCAGGATCTCGGTCAGCTCGTCGCGGACGATCTTGATCACCTGCTGGGCGGGCGTCAGGCTGTCGAGCACTTCCCGGTCCAGGGCCTTGGCCTTGATCTTCAACTCGAAATCCTTGACGACTTTATAGTTGACGTCGGCCTCCAGGAAGGCCATCCGGATCATTTTCAGGGCTTCGCCCATGTTTTTCTCCGTGACTTTTCCCTCGCCGCGGAGGAACTTCATCGCCTTCTGGAGCCGGTCCGAGAGCTGGTCAAACATCAAGGGTGATCCGTATCAAAAAGATTGAAATATCATAGGTTAAACCTTTCGTTCAGTCAAATTCGCCGGAAGCAGGACCGGCTCCAATTGAACTTTGGAGGGGAAATTGCTAAACTATCGCCGATGCGGCCAAAAAAATTTTGGGCGATTCTGCTGCTCGTTTGCTTTTCCTCGGCTGCGGCCCTTGAACCGCCGACCAAAGATCAGTTCGAGCAGTATCAAAAGGACGGTTCTCTCTACAAAAGAATATTGAATGCGCTGGCGCTCGGCAACCAGCTTGTCGCGCCGGAGCTTGTCCTGAATTTAAAATATAAGCTGTCGGTCATGGAGCTCTTGAGGGAGGGGCGATCGCGGGCCGAAATCGCCAAACTCCTGGGGCTCCCTCCGGGAACTTCGAACGTCCTGAAAAGCAAAGGAACTCCCAAAATCTTCGCCCTTCTCATCTCCTTTCCCGACTATCCGGCTAACGAGAGCCCGGATTCGATCAATACGAAGATCTTCGGCAACGGCGAGGGTGAATGGCCGCGGGAAAGCCTCCATAATTACTATTGGCGCTCCTCGTATAACACGCTGGACATTCAAGGGACGGTATTGGGCTGGTACCAGCCTTCCTATACACGGGCTGGAATGCCCCAGACGGCCGCCGCGCGCGAAAACCTAATCAAAGAGGCCCTGACCTATTTTGACAACCAAGGTCATGATTTTTCCCAGTACGACAATGACGGAAACGGCACGATCGACTATTTCGTCGTCATCTGGACGGGCCCCAACAACGGCTGGGCCAATTTTTGGTGGGGATACCAAACCTCGTTTTCCGATTCGAATTTTAAGCTGGACGGCAAACGCCTCTACCAGACTCGCTACTCATGGCAGTGGGAATCCAATCCGTACCCGGGGACTTTCCATCCCTATGTCGTCATCCACGAAACAGGCCATGCCCTTGGTCTTCCCGACTATTATGATTATGATGCCGCTGTCGGCCCCCGGGGGGGCCTCGGCGGCCTGGATATGATGGACGCCAACCAAGGCGACCACAACTGTTTCAGCAAAATGCTCCTCGATTGGATATCCCCTCAGGTCTTCAACTACGGGACCCGGGATTTCGAGCTCAACGCCTCGGCCATTACCCAGGACGCTTTGATCGTCATGCCGGAATTTGCCTCGCAGGCGCCTTTTGATGAATTCTTCATGGTCCAGAACCGCTTCCGGCTGGAAAACGATTATTACCTCCCGGGAGACGGGCTTCTCATTTGGCATGTCGATGCCCGGCTCAGCGGAAGTTCTTTCAAGTACAACAATTCTTATACGGAGCACAAGCTCCTGCGCTTGATGGAGGCGGACGGGCAGGAGAGCATCGAAAAAGGCTATACCGCTCATGCCGGAGATTATTACGTCCGGGGCACCGCGATCGGCCCTCAATCATTTCCCAACAGCAACCGCTACGACGGCACGGAGTCGGGCGTTTCCGTTTACGGGATATCCCGGAACTGGGTGACCATGGACTTTGCGGCGGACATCCACTACACGCTCTTCGCCCCTCAAAACATGACGATCCAGAGGACGGAAGGCGACTACATTTTCTTCCGTGAATATATCAACAGGCTGGCCTGGGAGCTGAACCCCAAGAACCGGACGGCCATCGTCCGGTACAAGCTTTTCAAGAAAGCCAAGGGATCTCCCGACAGCGCTTATACGCTTCTGGCCGAGGTCGAACAGAATAATTTCGCGCACCGGGGGCTCAAAAAAAACGAGCTTTATACCTATAGGATCATCGCCGTGGACAGGAACGGAGTCGAGAGCATCCCAGGAGTGTTTGGCAATTGAAACCGTCCCCCTGGAGAAAAGTCGGCGTGGCGGTCATTTTCCTGACGCTGGCGTATACGACCTCCGACGCCCTGACCATCCAGGCCGGCGCCCTCTTCGGCCTGCGAAAAGTCAACGACCTCAAGGTCCAAGCCGCCTATAAGGACGGGAACGTGTATTTCCCCTACCTTGAAGTCCAACCCTGGAAAGACCTGACCTTCAGTATCGGCTATGAAGGGGGATATAACGAAACCGCGCTGCTCGGTCCTTTTCAATCGAAGGCAGATCTGTCGGTCACGGGATTGGAATTCCTTGTCGGATACGAATACAGAATCAAGCGCTTGGCCTTGTTTGCGAAGACCGGGTTTGGTCTTTATTTTTATAAGCAGACCGTCCAGGACGAATATGTTAAAGATTACGAGGTCGACCAGTCCCAATCGACGATCGTCCTCAAAGGCGGTCTCAAGATCTACCCCTGGAAGTTTTTATTTTTAGCCCTCGAGCTGAAATATGTCCCGCTCAAGGTGAAGCCCTATGATTATGAGGTGGACCTCGGCGGCATGCGCTATTTAGTCGGGTTCGGCGTCACCTTCGACTATAAAAAACGTCCATGAAGCTTCTCAAGATCGGGATTTCCGGCGTTCGCGGGATCGTCGGGGAATCCATCACGCCCAGGCTGGTCATGGACTTTGCCGGGGCCTTCGGCACATTTGTCAACGCCAAACCCGTCCTCGTCGCTCGGGACACGAGAATCTCCGGTCCGATGCTCCATGCGGCCTGCGCCTCGGCCCTTCTCTCTTCGGGATGCTCTGTCCTCGACCTCGGCGTCTGTCCCACGCCCATCCTGCAGCTGCTCGTCAAGCCTTTGCGAGCCATGGGCGGAATCTCTATCACCGCCGGCCATAATGACATCAGATGGAACGCTTTAACCTTCGTCAGCCGGGACGGCACCTATCTCAATTCCTTTCAAGGCGCGGAAGTGCTGGATATCTACCACCTGGGCAAATTCAAGAAAGTGACCACGGACCACCTCGGCCGGATCAAGGACGCGGAACGGGCGGCGGATACATATTTTGAAAAATTGGCTGACTTCATCAACGCCGCGTCTGTGGCCAAAGCCGGGCTCAAGGTTGTCATTGACGCCTGCAACGGGGCCGGGGCTCCGTTCCTCGGCCGTCTGGCCGAAACTCTCGGCTTCGAGCTCATCCCCATCAACCATGAGCCCAACGGGTTTTTCCCCCATGATCCCGAGCCGCGGCCCCGCAACGCCCAGCAGGTCGTGTCTATCATCAAGGCCGTCGGCGCCGATGTCGGATTCCTGCTGAACAGCGATGTCAGCCGCGTTTCCATCGTCACGGAGATGGGAGAAAGCCTGTCCGAAGAATTCACGTTTCCCCTGGTCGCCAACGACCTTCTCAAAGACCAGTGCGGCCCCGTCATCACCAACCTCTCAACATCGCGCATGATTGAGGATGTGACGCGCAGCCGCAACTGCCCGCTCATCCGGACAAAAGTCGGCCAGTCTTATGCCATCCAGTCCCTCCTCCAGGAAAACGGCGTGATGGCCGGAGAAGGAAGCGGCGGAGTGGCTCTGGCAAAATTCCAGCCGGCGTTTGACGGCTTTCTAACCATGGGGGCGATCCTGGAAGCGATGGCCCGCCGGGGAAAAAAGATCTCCGAGCTGGTCGAGGAGCTTCCCCGGTACCACATCGTCAAAGAAAAAATCTACTGCCCCCCGACAAAAATCCACTCCGTGGTCAACGAGGTGAAAAGATTCTTCCATAAGCACGACTTGGACACTTCGGACGGGATCCGCGTGGAGGATAAGCACGGCTGGGTCCAGGTCCGGACCTCAGGCACAGAGCCCATGATCCGGATCATCGCCGAGGACCGGGCGAAAGACAGGGCCAGGCAGCGGGCCGACGAAGTCATTCATTTCATCAACCTGATCATCAAATGAAAAAAGTATCGTCCCTGAAGATCAGCATTTCCGGCGTGCGGGGAATGATCGGGGACAGCCTCACGCCCCAGCTGGCGGCGGCCTTCGCCCAGGCCTTCGGCACGTATGTCGGGGGCGGCCCGGTCATCGTCGGGCGGGATGCACGTCCATCAGGGACGATGATCGAGCAGGCCGTTATCGCTGGTCTACTGGCCGTAGGCTGCCAACCGGTGGATGTCGGCGTCTGCCCCATTCCATCGTTTCTTTTTCTAACCAAGGAATCGAAGGCCTCGGGCGGCGTCGCCGTGACCGCCAGCCATAATCCGAAGGACTGGAACGGGATGAAGTTCATCAGCCGAGACGGCCTATATTTGACCCCGCACCAGACGGAGGAATTCCTGGATATCTACCACCAGGGCGAGTTTTATCTTGTCGAGCCCGAACGCTACAAGGGACTCAGGTCGGAGCCGAACCCGGTTGAACCCCATCTCAAAAAGCTCTTATCCCATTTTGACGTGGAGAGCATCTTCCGCAAGAGGTTCAAGGTCGCCATGGATTGCGGCAACGGCGCCGGGGCTGTCCTCGCCCCCCGGCTGCTGGGGGCCCTGGGCTGCCAGACCGTTTTCATCCACGCCGTGCCCGACGGCTCCTTTGCTCACCATCCGGAACCCCTGCCCGAAAACATCACAGAGATCTGCCGGACGGTCCGCCATCAGAAGGCCGATGTCGGCTTCGTTCAGGACGCAGACGCCGATCGTCTGGCCATCGTCAATGAGAAGGGAGAGCCCCTCGGCGAAGAATTGACGTTGGCCCTGGCTGTCCAATACATGCTCGGCAAGAATCCGGGCCCGGTGGTATGCAACCTCTCGACAAGCCAGGCTATCGATGATATCGCCCGGCTGTCCGGAGCTCCGGTGGTCAGGACCAGGATCGGCGAGATCAACGTCGTTGATAAAATCCTGGCCATGGACCCCAGGCCGGTCATCGGCGGCGAGGGCAATGGAGGCGTCATCCTCCCCGACATCCACCCCTGCCGTGACAGCTTCACTGCGATGTGCATCATCCTGGAATACATGGCCGCCTCCGGAAAAACCGTCTCCGCGCTTCAAAAGGGATTGCCCAAGTACTTTATGATCAAGGAGAAGGTCGAGGGGTCGGCCGAGCAGGCCTATCGCCTGGTCAACCTCCTGAAGAAAAAATATGAGGGGCAAGGAAAGATGGACCTCCGCGACGGGCTCAAGATCCAGATGAAAGATCACTGGATCCATGTCCGCCCCTCGAACACCGAGCCTATTATCAGGATTATCGCCGAGGCCCGGCGTCCGGAAATAGCCAGGGCCGCCGTCCGCCGGCTCAAGCGGCAAATCGCCGCCTTCCGGCAGAAAATGTAAGGGCGCCCGTCTTGACACAGCCCGGGTTTTGCTGTTAAGGTATTACTACTTTTCCATAGAATAATTGTAAAGTGAAGAAAATAAATAGTTTTTCTAATTCTGCCGAGGAGATGGCTATGGACCCAAAAATCGATTACGAAGAAATTAGCAAGATCATAAAACTCCTGGAAGAGAAAAACCTGGCCGAGTTTGAGCTCGAAATCGAAGGCTTCAAGATCAAAATCAGCCGGAATTCCCATGTCCTCTTTGCCCCCGTGCAGCAAGCCAATCACGGCCTGGGGCAGCCTTCCGGACTGCCCCAGGAAACAGTAAATTCCGGCGCCGGAGAGCCGCAGCCCCAGACCGGACAAAATCGACTCCACTACATCACCTCCCCGATGGTTGGGACCTTCTACCGAGCGCCAGCCCCGAACGCACCTCCTTTTATCGAGGTCGGAGAGCCGGTGAAGAAAAAACAGACGCTCTGTATCATCGAGGCCATGAAGCTCATGAATGAGATCGAATCCGACGTGGACGGCGTGGTCAAAGAGATCCTGATCGAAAACGGAAAATCCGTGGAATACGGGAAGAGGCTATTCGCCATCCTGCCCAGCGCGTGAGCGATTGATGTTTACAAAAATCCTCATCGCCAACCGCGGGGAAATCGCCCTGCGGATCATGCGGGCGGCCAAGGAGCTGGGGCTTAAGACCGTCGCAGTCTATTCCGAGAGCGACCGGAGCGCCCTTCACACCATGCTGGCCGATGAAAAGTACTGCATCGGCCCGGCCAAGGCCCAAGACAGCTATCTGAACATCCCCAACCTGCTCAGCGTTGCCGAGATCACCAAGGCCGACGCCATCCATCCCGGATACGGGTTCCTGGCCGAGAACGCCCGTTTCGCCGAAATCTGCGAGACGTCGGGGATTACATTCATCGGGCCCCCGGCGCCTCTCATCAGGTTGATGGGCGATAAGAACCGCGCCCGCCAAGAGATGATCAAGGCCAAGCTGCCGGTCATTCCGGGCAGCGAAAAGATCATCGACGATGTCAACGATGCCAAAAAAATCGCCCAGAAGATCGGCTATCCGGTCATCCTGAAGGCGGCGGCGGGAGGCGGGGGCAAGGGCATGCGCGTCGCCCGCAACCCCAACCATCTGGAAGAACAGCTGCCGATCGCCCAGAACGAGGCCAAGTCGGCGTTTGGCGACCCGTCGCTCTATCTCGAGAAATACCTGACCAATGCCCGCCACATCGAGATCCAGGTCGTCGGCGATAAAACAGGGAATGTCATCGTCTTCGGAGAGAGGGATTGCTCGATCCAAAGAAAATACCAAAAGGTCATTGAAGAAACCCCGTCCCCGTTCGTGGACGAGCGGCTGCGCAAGAAAATGATGAATGCCGTCGAGGACGCAGCCAAATATATCGGTTACGAAAGCCTGGGCACCTTTGAATTCCTGGTTGATGACAAAAAGAGGTTCTATTTCATGGAGGCCAACACCCGGGTCCAGGTCGAGCATCCCATCACTGAGATTATCTACGGGATCAATTTGGTGAAGGCCCAACTCCGGGCGGCCCAGGGCGAAAAAGTGACCTTTCCCTTCGAGCTTGAGATGCGCGGCCATGCCATTGAATGCCGTATCAATGCCGAGGATCCCGAGACCTTTGCTCCCTCCCCCGGCACGATCGATTTTCTCGTCCTACCCGGCGGGGAAGGCATTCGGGTGGACTCGGCAGCCTACGCCGGCTGGAAGATCCCTCCGGATTATGACTCGCTGGTAGCGAAGGTCATTGCCTATGCGCCAAACAGGCCGCTGGCGATCAAAAAAATGCAGACCGCCCTGGAAATGACGACCATCGTCGGGATCAAGACGAACATCCCCCTCAACCTGGACATCCTGTCCAATTCGGATTTTATCCGTGGAGAGTACGATACCCAGTTTTTAGAACGGGTGCTCCAGAAAAACAGCCCGCCCAAACCATAACCGGGGTCAAAGCTACTCATTACGCAAAATTTACCAGGGGAAGGCGCGTAATGAGTAGCTTTGACCCCGGTTTATTTCTTGCGGTAGATCGAAACTTCAAAAGAACCGTCGTTGTCCCCGACCACCAGCTCATTGATCCCCAGCATCAAGCGGCCGTCCGCAGGAAGCGGCATCTTGTTTTCTTTTCCAATATAGAACGCCAGTCCGATCTCTCTCTTGGTTTTTTCCCCCGTCTGCTTATCGGTCGCCACCTCGACTTTCTCTAAGATCCTTCCGATGAGGGCCCCGATGTTCTGGTCGGGGATCGGCTGCTGCTGCGTCTTCAGGTTGAGTCCCTCGGGACCGCAGCCGGCCACGGGATTGTCCTTCTGGAGAGAGATCTTGCCCGAAGCCGTAAAATAAAATTCCTGACCCTTTAGGACCTCAAGAGCCGTGTCGATCCAAGAAAGATTTCCGGGAACGATTATCTTCTTAACCAGCTCATAGTCCTGGAGTTGATTTTCCTGGAGGAGCCCGGGAGTCCAAAAATTTGCGGTTGCGCAAAAAATCGCAAAGAAGAAGATTGCAGAAATAATCTGGCTTTTGGCGTTCATGGCAGATTCAACACATCCATTAAGGCCTGGTGAACCAGGCCATTGCTGGCGACAACCTCCGGGTGATAGATATTCACCGGGTGGCCCTGGAAGTCCGAGACCCGGCCCCCGGCTTCCTCAACGACGACGGAGCCGGCGGCCGTATCCCAGGGGCTGAGCTTCATTTCCCAGAACCCCTCAAAACGGCCGCAGGCCACATAGCACAGGTCCAGCGCCGCCGAGCCGCAGCGCCGCACGCCCTGGGCGCGGAGCAAGATACGATTGAATTGCTTAATATTTGTTTTGGTCTCGCGGATATCGTAGGAAAACCCCGTGGCCAGAAGGCTTTTGTTGAGGTCATCGATTTCTGAAACCCGGATCCGCTCGCCGTTGAGAAAAGCCCCTCCTCCCTTTTCCGCCCAGAACATCTCATCCCGCATCGGGTCATAAATGACTCCGCAGGCCAGCCGGCCTTGATGTTCAAGGCCCAGCGAAACGCAGAACACGGGAAATTTATGGGCAAAATTGGTCGTGCCGTCCAGGGGGTCAAAAACCCAGCGGAATTCGGCATCCTTGAGAGCTCTCAAGCCCTCTTCGGCCAGGAAATCATGGTCCGGGAACCGGGCGGAGAGCCGGCTAAAGATCAGGTCTTGGGACTCGGTGTCGGACTTTGTGACCAGGTTGACCACACCCTTAAAAAAGATCTCTCCGGTTTCACGGACATTCTTCCTGAGCAGCTCCCCCGCTTCGCGGACGACATCCTTCGCCGCATTCAGATAGCCCTCGTACTCACCCATGGCCGTTTTATCATACCAACTCTTATTTTTTAGGGCAAGCGGAACCGCACGCTCCTGAACTTTTTGCCTTTTTTCCCGTAATATACTATGATATTTGGTTTTAAGAGGCAAATACCATGAAGAAGAATACCAAAAGATTGCTCATTTTTTGGGTCATCATCATCATCATAGGCCTCATCATCCTCCTGAACCTGCGTTCCCAGAGAGAAAAATCGGTTAAAGTCACTGTGGACAAGGTGAAGCGCACCGACCTCACGGCCATCATCTCCGCATCGGGTGAAATCAAGCCCAAGAAAAACGTCAATATCAGCGCCCATGTCCCGGGCCGGATCACAAAGATCGGCGTCAAGGAAGGACAGGATGTCAAGGCCGGAGATTTCCTCCTGAAGCTGGATTCGACTCAGTATGAGGCCAACGCTGAACGGGACCGAGCCACAATCCAGACCTATAGAGCTGAGCTCATCAAAGCGGACGCAACCCTAAAAAAGAACCAGGCCGACTACGACAGGCAAAAAAAGCTTTTTGATAACCAACTGAGCTCTATGGACCAGCTCGAACAAGCGAAAGCTCAGCTTGATATCGGCCAGGCAACTCACAGGTCCATCACATTCCAGATCGACCAGGCCCAGGCCTCTTTGAAAAGCACCCTGGACAACTTGGGCAAAACCGCATATGCCTCGCCGATCGACGGCATCATCACCAGCCTCAGGGTGGAAGAAGGCGAAGTGGCCATGATTGGCACCATGAACAACCCGGGCACGGTGCTCATGACTATTGCCGACCTCTCGGTCATGGAAGTCGAAGTCGAGGTGGATGAAACGGACGTTGTCGGAGTCCAAATGAGCCAGGAAGCCAATATCCGCGTCGATGCCTTCCCCAACCAAATCTTCAAGGGAAAAGTTACGGAAATCGGGAGCTCCGCTCTCCAGAAATTGACGGCAGGCTCGTCCACCCAGGAATCCAAAGATTTCAAAGTCGTCATCACCCTGGACAATCCTTCCAAGCTGATCAAACCCGGACTTTCCGCTTCGGCCGACATCATCACGGCCGAGAAAAAAAATGTCTTGGCCGTGCCCATCTCCGCCCTTGTCCTGAGGGAAAAAAAGCAAGAAGCAGGGGCCGCCCCAGACAAAAACAAAAAAACCAACGAAGAAGAGGGCATTTATGCCATTGACAACGGACACGCCAAATTCGTTCCGGTTAAAAAGGGTGTCATGGGCGGGCTGTTGATCGAGATCGTCTCCGGCCTCAACGACGGCCAGGAGATTGTCGTCGGGCCTTATGATGCCCTCCGCCAGCTGAAAGACGGGACCCTGATCAAGCCCGAAGTCAAGCCGCAAGAACAGAAAAAATGATCCCCGACAACAACATCATCTTCACTGAAGATCTCTCCAAGACGTATATCCTTGGCAAGCAGGAGGTCAAGGCCCTCTGCCACGCGACCTTCACCGTCAAAAGGAACGAGTTCCTGGCCATCATGGGGCCGTCGGGGTCCGGGAAATCCACTTTGATGAACCTCCTGGGCTGCCTGGATACGCCGACGGACGGAAAATATTACCTCAACGGCAAGCTCGTGAGCACGATGACGGAAAACGAGCTCGCCCACATCCGGAACCGCGAGATCGGTTTTGTCTTCCAGGTGTTCAACCTTCTGCCGCGGGCGACTGCGTTCCGGAATGTCGAACTTCCCCTGATCTACAAGGGAGAAAAAAAGAAGGACCGGCAGCAAAAAGTGCTCGCCGCGCTGAAGCTGGTGGACATGATCGAAAGGCAGAACCACCACCCTCCGGAGCTTTCCGGCGGCGAACGCCAGCGGATCGCCATCGCTCGCGCCCTGGTCAACGACCCGTCCCTCCTCCTCGCCGACGAGCCCACCGGCAACCTCGATTCGAAGACCGGACAAGAGATCCTGAACCTTTTTCATAAGCTGCACGCCCGCGGAAATACGATCATCATCGTCACCCACGACATGAACATAGCGCAGCAGACGCAGCGCATCCTGTTCCTCAAAGACGGCCGGATCGAACGAGAAGAGCACAAAGGAGCAAGGGGATGAGCGTGTTCAACCGCTTCCAGGGAGTCTTTTTCAGCCCGCAACCGACGTTTAAAGCCCTTTCCGAAAAGCCGGTCTGGGTGGATGCGCTCATCATCATTTTCATCGTCACGGCCGTGTTCTCCTATCTCACGGCCCCCTACACCAGCCAGGACACCTATAAAGCCATGAAAGACAACGTCAAGCTCCAGGAGAAGATGGGAAAAGAGCGCTTCGAGGCGGCCATCAAGGACCTGGAAAATCCGACCGAGATGTCTCGCATCCGGAGCTCCTTGCTCTACATTCCTGTTCCCCTGGTCATCGGACTCCTGATCTCCAGCCTCTTTATGCTAATCATCGGGCGGATTGTTTCTACGGAGGGGACCTTTATCGCGGTCTTTACCGCGCTTCTCCACGCCAATTTTATCGATAAAATTTTGGGAAACGCAATCAGGCTGGTTTTGATCTTGACGCGAAAATCCGCGATCCAGACGACGACCAGCCTGGCGCTTCTTGTGCCCAATGCCGACTTTACGTCCAACACCTTCATTTTTCTGAGCCAATTTGATTTCTTCCAGCTCTGGATGTTCGCCGTGATCGGCTACGGGCTGTCTTTCATATTTAAAATCTCCGTAAAGAAGGCCATGGTCATCTCCTACAGCTTCTGGGTCCTCAAGAGCTGCTTCAATCTTGCCATCATCTTCCTCTTCCGCTCCTTCATGGGATAAGGACTCGGAATCATGAAAGAGATTTTGTTCTCCGGCTCGCTCGCCGAAATGCCTTTTCCCCAACTCCTTTTCAAAATCTGGCAGAACGAGCGCTCGGGCTGCCTACGCCTTCAGAAAGGCCCCGAAGAGCGAAGCCTGTATTTTGACAAGGGGCATATCGTCGTCGAGAACGAGACATTCTCCGACAAGGACTTCTTGGCCGCGCTTGTCAAAAAAAAGGTCATTGAGCCGGACGAGGCGGAAGAGTGCGAACGCTTTGCCGGAGCACACAGCGCCTCGCTCATCAGGGCCTTGAGCGAGCTCGGCTTGATCTCGCCCCAGCTCCTGTGGAAGCTCATCGAATCGTTTTTCGCCCGGCAGCTTTTTTCGCTGTTCGACCTGCCGCGAGGCGATTTTGCTTTCGAGCCGGGGGACCAGGTCCAGGACCACCATCGGTTCGGCCTGATCCAAACCCACGCTTTCATTCTTCAGGGCGTGCGCCGGATGCAGAATTCCTGGATCATGGAACAATTCCTTCCCGCCGAAGACCAAGCCATCCAGGTTTCGGCGCCCTATTTTCTCCACCTTCTCAACCTGGAAGCCCACGAAAAATACGCCCTGCAGATCCTGAGCAGCTCGGCCAGCCTGAAGTCTTTCTATGACCGCTGCGAATTGGGCAGGAAAGAAGGCCAGAAAATCCTGTTCGCCTTCTTCAACCTGGGCATCGCCAGCGTCGTTGACAAGAACCAGAAAGCAAAAACAACCGCCGAGTGCTTCGCCTTCGACCCCGGAAAAATTCAGGCTTCCTTTGACGAAAAATGCGCCACGATCTACAAATATGTCTCCAAAGAACTGGGCCTGGTTGCCCAGAACGTGCTCAACAAGTCCCTCGAGGAGATCCGGCCCTCTCTGGGACCGCTTTTTCAGAAGATGCAGCTGCTGCCGGACGGACGGATCGAAGTGGATGCCGCCGTGAAAATGAGCGTGAACCATCTGGCCGAGGACCTGTTCAAGAATTTGGTCAAAGGCTACGAAGAAATCCTGATGGCCGAGGTCCTGGCCGTCAAAAAATCGCTGGGCAATGTCCATGAATCGGCCCTGGTCAAAAACTTGGAGAAGGTTGGATGCCTCTGAAACGACGGCAACTGTTCGCCCTCCTCGTTCTGATCACGCTCGCGGCCTTGGTTTTTTTCATCAGCATTGGAACCTGAAACGAAACACCTCATTCTCATCGTCGGCTCGACGGGCGTCGGAAAAAGCGCCGCGGCCATTGTCCTGGCTGGAGCGATCGGCGGCGAAATCATCAACTGCGACTCGATGCAAGTCTATCGGGGCTTCGACATCGGGACCGACAAACCCTCGGCCGAGGACCGGCAAAAAATTACCCATCATCTCCTGGATATCATCGACAGCTCGACCCAATTCACGGCGGCGGACTTCGCCGCTCGCGCTCTGGCCGCCATCCGCGTGATCCACCACAGAAAAAAAATCCCCTTGATTGTCGGCGGGACGGGCCTCTATTTCAAAGCGTTGGTCGACGGGCTCTTTCCCGGGCCGGGCAAAGACGCAGCCGTCCGTCAGACGCTCGAACAGGAAGTCGAGGCAAACGGGCTCGAGCTCCTCTGGAGACGGCTGGAGGCCGTGGACCCGGCCTATGCCCAAAAGATCGGCAACAAAGACAAGATTCGGATCATCCGGGCGCTGGAAGTCTATGCCCTGACCCGCATCCCGATGTCCGAGCATTTCCTCCGGACGAAAAACCGCCTTGAGGATTTTCATGTGCTCGAAATTGGGTTAGAATTAGAGAGGGAGGAGCTTTATCGAAGAATCGAAGACCGGGTCGAAAGAATGTTCGAGTGCGGCCTCGTCCAGGAAGTTCAAAAGCTCCTCGCGGCAGGCGTCAACGAGCAGGCGCCGCCGTTTCGGGCCCTTGGCTACAAAAACGTGCTCAAGCTCCTCCGGAAAGAAATCAACCTCGAGGAGGCCGTGGCCTTGACAAAAACCGATACGCGGCATTATGCCAAAAGGCAGATGACATGGTTCAAAAAAATGAAGGACGTGAACTGGTTTTCACCCCATGACCTGCCCGCCATCGTGTCTTTTGCGGAAAGCCGCATGAAGTAGACGGATGCCCCATGGAAAAAGCCATTCTGGTCAACCTTTCGACGAATCAAAAAGAGAAACTGGAGGCCGAGGAATCGATGGACGAGTTGGCCGGTCTCGCCCTGGCCGCCGGCGCCCAGGTCGTCCGCAGGGTCTTCCAGGTCCGCCCATCCGCGAGCCCCAAGCTCTTTATCGGTGAAGGCAAGGTCGAGGAGATCAACCAGCTCAAGGACGAGCTCGGGGCCGAGCTCGTCATCTTCGACCATAACCTTAGGCCTACCCAACAGAGAAGCCTCGAAAATGCCCTCCAGACAAAGGTTATCGACCGGACGCAGCTCATCCTGGATATCTTTGCCCAGCGCGCTCATTCTAACGAAGGCAAGCTGCAGGTCGAGCTGGCCCAGCTGAGCTACCTCCTCCCCCGTCTCGTCGGAAAGGGAATCGCCCTCTCCCGCCTCGGCGGCGGCATCGGGACGCGCGGCCCGGGCGAAAAAAAGCTCGAAGAGGACAGGCGGCGAATCCAGGACCGAATCGCCAAGATCAAACGTGAGATCCGAAAAGTCCAGAAGCGTCGGGCCGGCCAGCGGCAGAGCCGCAAGGAAAGCCTGATCCCTCTCGTCTCCTTGGTGGGCTATACCAGCGTCGGGAAGTCCACGCTCTTCAACGCGCTCGCTCAGGAAACGACGTTCACTTCATCCCAGCTCTTCGCCACGCTCGACCCTCTGGTCCGCCGCGCCTATTTTTCCGACGGGTTGTATTACTTCCTGAGCGACACCGTCGGCTTCATCAAGAAGCTTCCTGTCGAGCTTGTCACGTCCTTCAAGGCCACGCTGGAAGAAGTCAAGGAATGCGACTGCATCATTCATGTGATCGACCTGAGCTCTTCCGGCTCAGAAGGGCAGGCTGAGGCCGTTTCGAAGATCCTGTCCGAGATCGAAGCGAGCGATATCCCCGGCATCAAAGTCTATAACAAAATCGACCTTCTTCCCGACAAGGAGGACCTTCTGTCGAGGAACGCGCAGACGGCCTCCGACGGCATTTATCTCTCCGCCAAGTCGGGAGAGGGTGTGCCGGCCTTGAGAGCGAAGCTTCGCTCGCTGCTGTATAAGGACTTGAAGATGTTCGATCTCCATATCCCGAAAGATCGGCAGGACCTCCTGGATTCTTTACCCCGCTGGTCCCTGGTCTTGAAAAAACAGGAGCACGGGGATTATTATGATATGCAGGTTATGGCCAATCCTCAGCGGATGTTGGATTATCTGCCTTATCTCGGAAGAGGAGAGAAAAATTGCTGAAAAAAGCCAGTTTGCTTGCCTGGGTGATCAGCCTGTCCTGGGCCTGCGTGACGATGGAGGCCCCGCCGCCGTCCTTTTATATCGAAAGCCCCGCGCCGGCTTTGTCCGCAGAGCTCTCGCTGGATGCCCGCATCGCGGTGGAAGACGTCTGGAACAACCTGAAACAGGGCAAAGCCGAAAAAGCGGAAAAGACCCTCGCCAAGCTCGGCAGCGGCAACCCCTTCTATTACCCTGGCCTTGGCTATGCCGCTCTTCTTCTCGGAAATCTTCCGGCGGCCGAACAAGACTTTCAGCAGGCGGTCCGAGACCACCCGGACATGTCTTTGGCCCATCTCGGGCTGGGCCAAGTCTATCAGAAAGCCGGAAAAGAGGATCAGGCGTACAACGAATACCAGGAGGTTCTGAAAAGAGACCCGGACAACGCATTTGCCTCGAAAGAGTCCAACGATATCCGGACAAAAAAAACGGCAGAGTTAATCAATGAAGGCAAATCTTATGCGGCCGCCGGCAACAAGGAGAAAGGCAAGGAGTCCTACCTGAAAGCCCTCCATTATTCTCCAAAACTCCAGGAGGCGCATCTCGCCCTGGCCAGGATCTATAGGGAAGAAACCAATTACCAAAACGCCTTATTTCATTTGCGGGCGGCCAATGCCAACGACCCCAAGGACAAGACCATTCTCGGAGAATATGCCGAGACGCTCTATCTGGCCGAACAATTTCCCAGAAGTTTGGACATCTTCGAACGACTGGTGGAGATCGACCCTCAGAACAAACCGGCCAAAGACCGCGTGGATCTTTTGAAAAACAAGCTGGGCATCATTGAGCTCCCCAGCCAGTACAACAGCATCGCCGGCTCCGAAGCCGTGACGAAGGAGGATGTCGCAGCCCTCATCGGCATCAAGTTCAGGGACGTCTTGGGCGAGACAACCCCCAAGCCCCCGGTCATTGTCGACATCGCCACGTCCTGGGCCTCGCGTTTCATTCTCAAGACGACCTCCTTGGAGATCATGGAGGTCTACTCCAATCACACCTTCGAGCCCAAAAAAGTCGTGAGCCGCGCCGAAATGGCGGAAACCCTGGTCCGTCTGGTGAATTTATTAAAAAAGAGCGGGTCTAAAATTGTCGAACAGATTCCCATCGAGCGCATCCAGATTCAGGATGTCCCCCAAGATCACTTTTATTTCCAGCCGATCGTCCAGATCCTTTCGTACCAGATCATGACTCTTGCGCCGGACCGGACCTTCAAGCCGGAGCTCGGCTTGTCCGGCCAGGAGGCGATCAAGACTCTGGACATTCTCCTGGGCCTGATAAAATAGGAGCGAGAGGAAACGTCGAGTGGACGAGGATAAATCCCGGGCTTTAAAGTCGGACATCCTGACTCTCCCCAACCTGTTGAGTGTTTTTCGCATCCTGCTTGTGCCCGTGTTCCTCTGGTCGCTCCTGAACAGGAAGTCATTCGGGGCCCTCCTCCTATTTTTCCTGGCCGGCCTGACCGACGTGCTCGACGGCTGGACAGCCCGAATTTGGCATCAAAGGACAAAGATCGGCACCATCCTCGACCCCGCAGCGGACAAGCTGCTGATGGCGACTTCCTACGTCGTCCTCTCCATATCTTCGCTGGCGACCCCGAATTTCATCCCGATCTGGCTGACCCTGGTCGTATTCGCCCGGGACCTGCTCATTGTCACGGGCGCCTTCATCGCCTATCTGAGCTGGAGGCAGAAGATATTCATGCCCTCCCTGCTGGGGAAGATCAGCACGATCTGCCAGGTGGGGACGGTGTTTCTGGTGCTTTTGTTGAATTTCTACCGGGTCGCGCCCTGGTTTATGCACGGGGTCTATTATCTCACCTTGCTGGCCACGCTCGCCTCGGGAGTACATTATTTCATCTACGGCCTGCAGACGCTTCACCTGCGCCGAAAAGCTTGAATTTATTTTCACATCGCCGGCTCTTTGGCGAGGCGAGGGGTATGCCGCATATAAAAAAATGGGGGTGGCACCGACCCCTCTACTTGAGGTTCTTGTCGACCAACCCCTTCCGGAGCAGAGTCTTCCAGAGGATCTTTAGGTCCAGGGAAAAGGACCAGTTTTGGATGTAATAAAAATCATACTCCAGCCGTTTTTCGATGGACGTGTCCTGCCGTAAGCCGTGAATCTGGGCCCAGCCCGTGATCCCCGATTTCACTTTATGGCGGAGCATATATTTCGGGATCTGTTCCGTATATTCCTTGACAAATTCCGGCCGCTCGGGCCGCGGCCCGACCAGGCTCATCTCCCCTTTGAAGACGTTGATGAATTGGGGGATCTCGTCTATGCTGTATTTTCTGAGGAACCGTCCGATTCGGGTCATCCGCGGATCGTCGGGCTTGCAGATAATAGGACCCGTTTCCTTCTCGGCGTCGCAAATCATCGTCCTGAATTTATGAATCGTAAAGTGCTTTCCGTCGATCCCAAATCGCTCTTGATGATAAAACATGGGCCCTTTGGACGTCAGCTTCACGATCAGGGCGATGATCAGCATAAAAGGAAAAAGAATAACGATGGCCAGGCCGGAAATGACCAGGTCCGTGAGCCTCTTGATGACCCGGTTGATCCCGCGCAAAGGGACTTCGTCGATCGAAATGACGGGGAATCCATCCAGGTCCTGAATATGGGCCTTGAGGGTGAGCAGCTGGAAGAGGTCGGGAATCAGCCGCAGGTTCACCGGGTACTTGTTGACAATCTGGATGGTCTCCAGGATTTTGGAATAGTTGTTGAGATCCAGGGCGACGTAGACTTCTTGAATGCCGTACCGTTCGATGGCCTGGCCGATTTCGTGGATCCGCCCCACGACTTTGATCCCGCCGCCTGCCGGGATCTCGTCTCCGACCCTGCGCTCGTCATCCAGCACGCCTTTCACGACAAACCCGAGGTCTTTGTAGCCGAGCAGCTTCTGGGCGACCGAAAGCCCCATGTCCCCCGCACCCACGATCAGCACGTTCTGGAGGTTGAGGCCGCGAGCATAACGCCTTTTCATGAAGTAATAGATCTGGTTCCGGAGAACGGATATGGTAAAGATGACGCCAATGAAATAGACCAGCAGGAAAACGCGGGACGGCTCGATGAGCGTCGCGTGGAAGAGAGCCGCTTTGCCCCGGCTGTACGTGACCATGATGGCCATAACGGCGAAGATGAACAGGATGGTTAACAGGGCATTCAGGCTGATGAAGAAAAAGTCGTCGATCTGCGTTCGCCGCAGTCGGCTGCGATAAAAACCCTGGAGATAAAAGATGAACAAGTGGACGGCCAGAAACAAGGGCAGAAGAACGAGGTATGAACGAAAGGGCGGAATCCCTTTAGCCGGGTCGACCGGAATGATAAAATAAAAACGGAACAGATAGGAATAGATAAAGGAAGCGATGATGGCCAGGCCGTCGCTCAAGACGAACAAGCCGACCAGACGGGCGCGGTGTCTTTTGATCACTTGGCTTCCTTAAACTCCAGCCACTTCCGCCGGATCAGGGCCTGGATTTTTTCCTTGAAAACGTCCCGCGAGAAGTTCAACGCGTGGGACCGGATATCAGGTTTATTAAATTCTAAGCCCTGGAATTTGTCAAGCGCGACCAGGAGGCTCTCGACCCTCGGCTCGGGGAAGAACAAACCCGTTTTTTCTGCGATGACGGTTTCCAAGGAGCCGCCCCTGCCGTAGGCGATCACGGGCGTTCCGCAGGCTTGGGCCTCGAGAGCGGTGATGCCGAAGTCCTCCTCGCCCGGCAGGATGAGCGCCCGGGCGCACTGGTAAAGACGGAGAAGCGAGGACGAATCGACGGCGCCGATGAACTCGATGTTCGCAGCGGCCAGCTTTCTCAGCTTCCGATCATCCGGCCCCTGGCCCACGATTTTGAGCCGGGCGCCGTGGCGGCGAAAAGCCCTGACGGCCAGGCCGATCATTTTATAAGGGACGAGCGCGGAAACGATCAGGAAATAACCCTCGCCACGGCCTTCCGCGGGCCGGAAAAAGTCGGTATCGACGGGTGGGTGGACGACATCGGCGCCGCGCCTGTAATACTTTTCGATCCGGCGGGCGACGTTCGCCGAATTGGCCACAAAATGGTCGACCCGGGCCGAGGCCGACTCATCCCAGATCCTCAAATAATGAATGACCGGCGGGATGAAGATTTTGGAGAAAAACGATAATTGCCGCGGCGAAAAATAGGAAAAATACTGATTCCAGGCATAGCGCACAGGGGAATGGACATAAGAAATGTGGAGCGCGTCCGGGTGGGGAATGATGCCCTTGGCCACGCAGTGCGAGCTGGAGATGACGAGCTCGAATTCCTGCAGGTCGAAGAGCTCGGCGGCCAGAGGAAAAAGGGGAAGGTAAGAGCGGTAGTGCTTTCGCAATAAAGGCCACCTTTGGAGAAAGCTCGTCCGGATCTCCCGCTTCTCGATCGCGGGAGCCTGGCTTCCCGCAAAATGGAAGAGCGTATAGATAGGAGCCTTGGGAAAGATGTCGGCCAGGACTTCGAGGACTTTCTCTCCCCCCCGCCTTCCCGTCAGCCAATCATGGACGAGGGCGACCTTGATGTTCTCCATTTAAGCTGATTATAAGGGGGGGTTCAAAAATTGTCAATTTGAAGGGTTGATCGATTTTCTTCGTTCAAACAGCCTCATATAAAGCTGTTCCGTTTCTTCGACCATCCTGGACAGTTGGAACCGGGAAGGGATTGACGCCTTGGCCCGCTCCGCAAGGCCGGCCGCAAAATTCCTGTCCCTGAGCAGGCGGAGGACGGCTTCGGCGAGCGCCCCGGCGTTCCCGGGCTCGACAAGAAGGCCTGTTTCCCCCTCCCGGATGACCTCACGAACGCCGTCTATATTCGTAGCGACGATGGGCTTTCCCAAGGCAGCCGCTTCGAGCAACACCAAAGGCAGCCCTTCCCAAAGGGACGGCAGGACAAAGATGTCAAACAGCGAAAGAAGCTCGCGGGCATCCGCCCGTTCTCCCAGCATGATAAAAAATCTTTCCAGGCCGAGTTGATGCGCCTTTTTTCTCAGGGCCTGTTCCAAGGGCCCGCCTCCGACCACAACGATTTTTGCCTGGGGCGAACTGCGATGGATTCCGGCGGCCGCCTGCACGAGATCAATGACACCTTTCTGACGATGGAGGCGGGCGACGGTTCCCACAATCGGCGGGTCCAATTTCAGCCTCCATTTCAGCTCTTTTTTTTTCTTTTCCAAGATTTCCGTCTCTCGGAATCCGGCGACATCGATGCCGTTTCTTATCAAAATCCTTTTCGCTTCGGGCGCCAGCCCATGCCGCTCGCCCTTTTTTAGATCCGCCTCGGAAACAAAAATGACCGCGTCCGATCGGCGCGAAAGACGCCTTTCGAGCAGAATATAGAGATACCCGAGAGCTTTGTTCCGGTAATGCAGGTAGTGGATGCCGTGGAGCGTGTGGACGATGACGCGTGTTTTGCTTTTTAGGGCCGCCCGCCGCCCGAACCAGCCGGCGATGCCGCCGTGGGTATGGAGGATGTCGATTTCATTTTTTTCAAGAATGCGCCTGATCCCGGGAACGACAAAGGGGCCGTATTTTTTTTTGAAGGGCAGGGGAAGAAACCGGAGACCGAGATTCCGGGCTTCATCGGCCAGCGGCCCGCCGTCTTTCGCGCCGACAAAGACCTCGAACCGCTCCCGATCCAGATGAGCGGCCAGAGATAAGAGCGCAACCTGTCCTCCCCCCAAAGAAGGCCGGTCGATCATCTCCAGGACCCTGATCTTTCTCATACGCCCTCTCGACGTCCTTTTAGTAACGATGCGTACTGTTCGCGCAGGCACTCCCCCGACTCTCCTCGAAAGCTCCCTCGCCAAGTTAGGAGGCGGATATTCAGCCTGAGGTAAAGGCGCAGCAGGAACTGCGACGTCTTTGAATTGTGTTTGTGATAAAAGGCCAGCTGGCTTTTTCTGTATTCGAACCGGCTCGCGACAAAGCACAGCGAGGTCGTCGCGCCGCCCTCGTGCAGGACCTTCGCCTGCGGAAGATAAACGAGCGTCCAGCCGGCTTTTCTGATTCTGAGACAGAGGTCGATATCTTCAAAATAGATAAAAAAGTTTTCATCGAAGCCTGCCACGCTCTCCAGGGCAGCCCTTCGGACGAGGAGACAGGCCGCGCTCAGCCAGCCGACGCTCCTCTTGTTCCGGCTCCGCTTCAGCACGATTCTATAGAAGGGATTCAAGACCAACTTTTGCAGAAACTGGGAAAAGAAGCTCACCCGCCGGCCAAAAGAAACCTGGCAGGCGCGGCGTCCCCGAAAGAGCGCCGGGCCGACGGCGCCCGCTTCGGGATTGGATTTGAGCTCATCCAACAACCGGCTCAAGGCACCTGGCCGGACGGCCGCATCCGTATTCAAAAAAAGGACAAAGTCTCCGCGGCTTTCCCGCCAGCCCTGATTATTGGCCCTGGCAAAGCCGACGTTCTCGCTGTTGGCGATCAGCTTGACTTTAGGAAAATTGTGGGCGATATACGTTTGGCTCCCGTCGGCCGAATCGTTATCGACGACAATCACCTCGTAGTCCAGGGAATCCGCGGTATTTTCAATGGCGGACAGACATTCCCCCAAGTGATTTCGATCGTTGAAGTTGACCAGGACGACCGAGAGTTTCATTATCTGCCCGTGATCATTTTTTTCGCTTTGCGGATTCCAGGCAATCGTCGATCACCCGCTCGATCCTTTGAACCTGCTCCTCCAGTGAAAATTGTTCCCGGACCGTTTGGAGCGCCCCGTGGATCACTCGGAGGACGCGTCCCGGATCGTTCAAGATCTCGCGCAAGGCTCCCGCGATCAACTCAGGCTGTCTCGACTCGATCAGAAATCCGTCTTGGCCGTGCCGGATGATCTCGGGAAGTCCCCCGGCCCCGACGGCCAGCACAGGAATGCCCGCCGCCATGGCCTGCAGCGCCACTCGGCCGAAAGATTCCACCACGGAGGCGATGACCATCACTCTCATGAGGCCCATGAGGTCAGGCAGGTCGCGCCGGTAACCCATAAAAGCAACGTTTTTCTCAAGGTCTTTTTGAATGACTAGATCCTGCAGGCCGTGATAATAGCGGGCGTCTTTTGTATCTCCCACGACAAGAAGCTTGATCTGCGGAAATTGGGGCAGGAGCTCGGCCACAGCCTGAACGGCTTCTCGTTGCCCTTTTCCCTCGTAGATCTTGCCGACCACTCCGATGACGATATCGTCTTCACTGATCCCCAGCTCTTCTCTCAACTTCGCCTCTCGGTATACGTCTCTTTCCCTGCCTTTGGCCTCAATCCCGTTGTGGATGAGGACGACGCGTTCAAGGTCACGGAATGCTTTCAAGGTGGCCCGGGAATTGACGATGATTCTCGAGGAATACCGGGTGATCAGGCCGGCCAAAGCGCGGCGCCCGAGCAGAAACCGGACAATCACCCGCTCCCCCTTGAGAATCTCGTGAATGGCCCAGACGTGGGGGGTATGCCTCCTTCGGGCGGCAAACGCCCCGCTGGCCACAGCTGCAGAATTGGAAAAAACCAGGTCAATTTTTCGTCTTCGGATCATCTTTGACAACCGGAACACGCTTCGGACATTCACGAGCCAGGCAAAGGGCTGTTTCCAGGCCTTGGGCCCTTCCGTAATCCACCATTTCATCGGCACGATTTCCGTTTGCACACCCAAGAATCGCGCGTCCTCTTCAAGGAGCCCGGGCCGGGGTACGACCAGGAACAGGCTGTACTTCTGCCGGTCGAGTTTTTTAAGCGTATCCAGGAGCCAGAGCTCGGCACCGTTGAGCTCGGAGGAATGTGAAACAAAAAGGATATTCTTCATCCCGACCCCGCCACCGCGCCGTAGAAAGTCAGCGTTTCCGACGCGGTTCTTTCCCATCGAAAATCCTGCGCCCTCGTCCGGCCTTTCCGGATCAAGGCCTGCTTCAAGCCGTCATCTTGCAGGATCATGGCGATTTTTTCCGCCATGTCGTCTGGGCGCTCGGGATCAAAATAGAGGGCGGCGTCGCCGGCAACTTCCGGCATGGCCGCGACTCCCGACGCGGCGACAGGCACGCCGCAAGCCATGGCTTCAATCAGGGGCAGGCCGAAGCCCTCGCAGAATGAGGGAAAAACAAACCCCGAGGCGGCCTGGTAGAGATTCCTCACATCGCGGTCGGGTCGGTAGCCGAGGACCCTGACCCATGGACCGAGGCCGCGGGAGGCAATCCTGGCCATGAGGCGATCATGATCATCGCCCCTCCTCCCCACCAGGACAAGAGGAATTTTCTTGTATCTCTGATGAACGAGAGCCAGCGCGTCCATCAGGTTCAAAAGATTTTTTCGCGGCTCGGTCGCTCCGACAAAAAGAAGAAATTCGGGAGGAAGATTGAGCGCTCGCCGGGCCGCGTCAAGCTCTTCGCGGCTGGCCGCCTCCTGGTAAGCGCCGTTGAGTCCCAGATAAGTCACTTTGATCTTGCTTTCGGCGAGCCCGAACCTTTCCATCAGGGCTTTTTTTGTGAACTCGGAGATGGTGAGGATGCCGTCGGCTTGGTCAAGGGAGCGTTTCGCTCCCCGAAAAAAATGCCGACGGGCCTCCCGGTCCGCCTTTCCGGGAACATCCATGAAGAACAGGTCGCAGACCGTGACGATTTTTTTCCCCCGGGTGGGAAGAATGATCGGCGTCGGAGAATGCGTCAGATCCAGGGCGGTCTTGAAAACGGAGTCCAGGCGCGGCCGGCCCAATTGATACCAGAGGACATTCACCGCTCTCACCGGCCAGCGCAGATCGCGGAAGTGTTTCTTTTTGAAAGGAGGGACCTTGGCTGCCTCGAATCTATCTTTCCAAGACGCCGAAAAAAGGTAGTATTCATTCTCGGCATCGAGGCGGGCCAGCTCGAAGAGCAGGTTCTTGAAATAGACGCCGACGCCTGTCTCTTCCTTGAGAAAGGGGCGGAGATCGAAGCCGATGCGCATTTTGCCTAAATGTATGCTCAAAACCCTCTAAAAGTCAAATTGATGGCTTGATAATTTTCAAGGCCGATGATATAGTCATTTTCAATGACCTTCTCACTCAAGGAGCGTCTCCATGTCATTCGGAAAAATCTCTAATCGCATCGATTCCTATCGCGACGAAATGATCAATCTGCAAATCAAGCTCGCCTCCCTGCCGGCCATCGCCCCCGCGAGCGGAGGCGAAGGCGAAATCAAGAAGGCCGAATTCCTGGCTAAATTTCTCCGGGAAAACGGTTTCCAAGACATCGAGGTCATCAAGGCCCCGGACCTCGATGCCCCGTCGGGGTACCGTCCCAATATCCTGGCCTACTACCGCGGGAAAAGCTCGGCCAAGACCATCTGGGTCATGGCCCACACGGACGTCGTCCCTCCGGGCGAATTGTCGCTCTGGAGCGGAAACCCCTTCAAGCCCTGGGTGGAAGCCGGGAAAATCTACGGCCGGGGCGTCGAAGACAATCAACAGGACATGGTCGCTTCGATCTATGCGGTCAAGGCTTTCCAGGCGGAAGGCCTCAAGCCCAATTTCGACATCGGCCTGGCCCTTGTCGCGGATGAAGAGACCGGGAGCGAGAAAGGCCTCGGTTACATCCTCCATCATGCCAAGGTTTTTCGGCACAAAGACATGATCATCGTGCCCGACGCGGGAAACGAAGACGGGACGCTGATCGAGGTCGCCGAAAAAAGCATCCTATGGCTGAAGTTCAAGACACTTGGAAAACAGGCGCACGGGTCCATGCCGGAGAGAGGCATCAACAGCTTCAAAGCCGCTTCCTTTCTGGTCACCGAGCTGAATGGGCTTTACCAGACGTTTCCCCACAAAGACCCGCTTTTCGACCCGCCGATTTCCACATTCGAGCCGACCAAAAAAGAGGCCAACGTTCCCAACATCAACACGATCCCCGGCGAGGATATCTTCTATATGGACAGCCGGATTCTTCCCAATTACAAAGTCGAAGACGTCCAGGTAAAAATCAAGGAGCTGATGGTCAAGATCGAAGCGCAGTTCAAGGTCAAAATCACCGTCGAAGAGCATCAGAAGGCGCTGGCCGCCCCGCCGACATCGGCCAAAGCGCCCGTCGTCTCCGCCTTGGAAAAAGCCATCAAGCAGGTCTACGGGAAAGATGGAAAGGCGATGGGGATCGGCGGGGGAACGGTGGCCGCCCTTTTCCGAAGAGCCGGCTTTGAGGCAGCCTGCTGGTCGCGAATCGACGAGACGGCCCATCAGCCCAACGAATACTGCATTATCGATAATATGGTCGGGGACGCCAAGGTCTTTGCCCATATTTTTCTGCAAGAATAGAAGACATGGCTGATTTCATTCTCGTCCTCTCGACGGTGCCCTATGAGCAGAAAGGCTGGGAAATCGCCAAGACACTGGTCGGAGAGAAGTTGGCGGCCTGCGTCACGGTCTCGCCCGTCTCCCGATCTTTTTACTGGTGGGAGGACAGCATCTCCGAAGACAAGGAGTGCGTCCTTTTTATGAAAACCAAATCCGCGCTTTATCCCCGGCTCGAGGCCAGGCTCAAGGAAATCCACCCCTGTACGGTCCCCGAGATCATCGCCATCCCCATCGTCCAGGGCTCCGAAGCCTACCTGAAGTGGGTGGGCAAGGTCACTGTCTAAAAAAATCTTTTCTGCTCTTTCTGGGCCACTTTGATCGTGTTGATGTGGACAGCGACACTGTCCTCGACATCCCGGGCATAGCCGCCGGCAAACAATATGACGAGCGGAATGCGAAGCCGCCGAGCCCCTTCGATAATAATCAGGTCCCGTTCCATGAGCCCGTGTTTGGTGACGGTCAGGCCGCCCAATTGGTCTTCCACGAGCGGGTCGGCGCCGGCCAGATAAAAGACGATATCGGGCTTGAACTTGCGATACAGCCGGGGAAAATGCTCATGAAGCGCAGCCAGGTATTTATCATCGCCATCTCCCGCCCAAAGCCCCACATCCACCGTGCTGGAAGGCTTTTCGGCCGGATAGATATCCATTTGGTGGATGGAGAACGTAAAAGCATACTCCTTTTTAGCGAAGATAAAGGCCGTCCCATTGCCCTGATGGAGGTCGCAGTCCACAACCATGGCTCTCTGGATTTTGCCCTCCGTCTTGAGCTTCTCCAGCGCCACGGCCACATCATTCAAAACGCAGAATCCCTCGCCGTGGTCGGGAAAGGCATGATGAAAACCGCCGCCGATGTGGACGGCCAGGCCGTCCTTCAAAGCCTGTTCTGAAGCGACGATCGTTCCCCCGACATACAACCAAGCGAATTTCATGAGTTCGGGAGAATAGGGGAGCTCGAGGGACTGGATTTCCGAGTGAGAAAGCCCGTCCGTTTTCAGCTTTTTCAGGTATTTGGCCGAATGGACGAGCAAGAGTTCTTCATCGGTCGCCGGCCGCGGGAGGATAAAATTGTCCTTTTTCGCTCCCAGGGACAAAAGTTTCTCATAGACTATCCGGTATTTCTTGACCGGAAAAACGTGTTTTCCGATATCCACCATCCAGTAATCTTCGCTATAAATGAACTTGGAAGTGAATCTTTTTCCGAAGAACAGATCGAGCAATCCCATGGGCAAGTAAGCATACCACAGCGCCAAAAAAACTCAAGGGGACTTGGTCCATGGCTTAAAGGCATAATGGGTCCTGTCACGGACGTGCCACCCATTTCGAATTTTAATCACGGAAATAGAAGTTCCGGCGGTCAGCTTGAGGTCTCCATTCCGGTGAAATGTGATATAATAGTTGACTTATAAAAACGCCTTTCCCAAGGCCCATAGCCATATCCATTATCAAGGAGGCTTATTGAGCGTCTATCGCATCGAACACCATCCCATCCTGACGCCCACTCCCGTCGAAGACATCACATTATACTGGAAAGGCCGGCCGCTCAGCGCAAAGAAGGGCGAGACGATCTCTGCAGCCCTCTTCGCCCACGGGGAGAGAATCTTCAGCTATCATCATAAAGATCATGCTCCCCAAGGCATCTTCTGTGCGAACGGCCAGTGCGCCCAGTGCCTGGTCCTGGCCGACGGCCTTCCCGTCAAAGCCTGCATGGAACTTGTCCACGCCGGAGCCCGGATCGAACCGGTCGACGGCCTTCCCGAACTCCCGCCAGCCACAAAGCCCGTGCCGATGGGCGCTATCGATGAGCTGAGCGTGCCTGTGTTGATCATCGGCGGCGGCCCGGCCGGACTGTCCGCAGCCATCGAGCTCGGCAAGCGAGGTATCGAGACTCTGCTCGTGGACGACAAACACCGCCTGGGCGGCAAGCTCGTCCTCCAGACGCACCGTTTCTTCGGCTCCACCGAAATGGTCTACGCAGGAACGCGGGGCATCGATATCGCGACCAAGCTCGAGAACGAAGTTCGCGCATTCCCCAGCGTGCGCATCTGGCTTCAGAGCACGGCCCTGGCCGTCTTTAGCGACCAGAAGGTGGGCATCCTGGCTGAGGGCAGGCGCTATGTGCTCGTCAAGCCCCAGGTCATGCTCGTCACGGCCGGCGCGCGGGAGAAATCTCTGGCCTTCCCAGGAAACACGCTCCCCGGCGTCTATGGTGCGGGCGCCTTCCAGACTCTCGTCAACCGCGACCTCGTCCGCTCGGCGGAAAAGCTGTTCATCGTCGGCGGCGGGAATGTCGGCCTCATCGCCGGCTATCACGCGCTCCAGGCCGGCATTTCGGTCGTCGGGCTTGTCGAAGCCTTGCCGGACTGCAGCGGCTATAAGGTCCACAAGGACAAGCTGCACCGGTTCGGAGTTCCCATCCATACCTCACACACCATTCTCAGCGCCAACGGAAAAGACTCAGTCGAATCTGTGACGATCGCGAAGGTCGACGAACGCTTTCAACCCATCCCGGGAACCGAGCGATCATTCGCCTGCGACACCATCCTCATCGCCATCGGGCTCGATCCGGTCAACGAATTTTATCTCAAGGCGGAAGAATTCGGCGTGAAAGCCTTCGCTGCCGGAGACGCCGAGGAGATAACCGAAGCGTCCGCCGCCATCTTTTCGGGAAAAATCAAAGGTCTGGAGGTCGCGCGGGCTCTGGGCTGCGACGTCGGGGAGATCAAGAAAGAATGGTACGAAACGGCCGAGGTCCTCAAGTCGAAGCCAGGGAAAACGATCCCGGAAGATTATCCTCAGGAAGATCGCGGGGTCTTCCCGGTCCTCCATTGCATCCAGGAGATCCCCTGCGACCCGTGCACAACGGTCTGCAAACAGAATCTCATCCATATCGACTCGAACGATATCCGCTGCCTGCCCTATTTCGCCGTCAAAGAGGGCGAAAAAGGCTGCACGGGCTGCGAAAAGTGCGTCACCATCTGCCCGGGTCTGGCGGTCTCCCTTGTCGATTATCGCAAAGACCCCCAATTCCCCACGGTCACCATCCCGTACGAATTCCTCAAAGACAGCCTTGAGGTCGGCGACACGGTCACCGTGCTCGATACGGAAGGCGACGAACTCGGCCATGTCGAGGTCATCGGCGTCCGGGCGATCAAGGTCAACGACCGGACCGTATTGGTTAAGCTCAGAGTCCCAGGCGCCTGCGCCAAGAGGATCGCGGGCATCCGCGTCCAGGAAGACCTGGTCACAAAACCCATGGACCGCTATGTCGAGCGCACGGCCGACGACACCATCGTATGCCGCTGCGAGCGAGTGGCGGCCGGCGAGATCCGAACGCTGATCCAACAAGGCTATCGCGACATTAACGAAATCAAAGCCGTCACCCGAGCCTGTATGGGTTCGTGCGGCGCCAAGACATGCACCCCGCTCATCCACCGCCTGTTCCGGGAGGAAGGCATTCCGGAAAAAGACATCGTGGACCAGCCCAAGCGCCCCCTGTTCATGGAGGTGCCGCTGGGCACGTTTGCCGGCTGTGAAGGCAAGAAGGAAACGGAACATGGGCAGTTCTAAAAAGTCCTTCGACGTCATCATCATCGGGGCGGGCAGTGTGGGAACGCCGACGGCCATGTTCCTGGCCGAGGCGGGTATCCGAACCCTTGTCATCGATAAGTTCTCGAGCGCCGGCCAGGGATCGAACAAGCATGCGATCGGCGGCCTGCGCGCCACGCATTCCGACCCGGCCAAGATCCGCATCTGCCTGCGGAGCCTGGAGATCTTCAGCGCCTGGAACAGCCGCACCGGAGAGAGCCTTGAATGGCACAAGGGCGGATATGCCTTCGTCGCCTATACCGAGCGGGAAGAGAGAACCCTGAAGGAGCTGTTGATCATGCAGAAAAAGCTCGGGCTCAACATCGATTGGCTCGATAAAAAGCAGCTCCTCGACATCGTACCGGACCTAAAGCCGGAGGATCTCATCGGGGGCACGTTCTCCCCCGATGACGGCCACGCTTCGCCGCTCCTTTCCGTCCACGCCTTTTGCACGCACGCCAAGCGGGCGGGCGCGGAGTTCCAATTCAACGAGGCAGCGACTGACCTCATCATCGAGGGCGGCCGTGTCCGGGGCGTCAAGACAGACCGGGCCGAATACGGCGCCGAGATCGTCATCAATGCCGCCGGAGCCTGGGCCGGGGATGTTGCCAAATCGGCCGGAATCGACGTGCCCGTTCGACCGGACTCCCACGAAGGGGCCGTGACCGAGCCGGTGGCCCGCTTCCTTAACCCCATGGTCGTGGACATCCATCCGACGGACGCCTCGACCAACTATTATTTCTTCCAGCACGCCACGGGACAGGTCATCTTTTGTATCACACCGAACCCGAGCACGTGGGGGTTCGACACCCGGGAAACAAGCTCGTTCCTTCCGTTGGTGGCCAACCGGATGGTGAACATCATGCCGAGGCTCAAAAACATCCGAGTCAGGAGGACCTGGCGAGGCTTATACCCGATGACTCCGGACGGCGCCCCGCTGGTCGGTTGGGCAAGGGAAGTCCAAGGGCTGCTCCTCGCCGTCGGCATGTGCGGCCAGGGCTTCATGATCGGGCCGGGGCTCGGCGAGATGCTCGCCCACCTCATCAAGGGAGACCTTCCGGCCAAAGATCGGGAACTGCTCGAGCTTCTCTCGCCCTATCGGACGTTCGCCGCCATGGAACAGCTGAAATGAATTTCATCGCTTGTCAAAAATCCGCGAATTCAATATTGTATTAGGCATCAATTAAATCAAGGAGGTTTTTGTCATGACCAGATTGAGAATCCGGACAATTGTCATTCTTTTTGTTTTTTCTTTGAGCCTGCTCCTTCCGATGTTTGCCGCCGCCCAGGATCGGCTCAAAACGTATCCCGGCTACGAGCAATATCAGAAAATGAGCAAGGAAATCCAGGGCGCGGTCAAGCTGGGGACCTTGCAGCAGGTGACCTGGAAGGATGCGGGCAAAGCGTTTGAGTACACCAAAGACGGCAAAATTTGGCGTTACGACGTCAAGTCCAAGAAAACGACCGAGGTGGGCCCGGCCCAGCCTCCCGCCAAGCCCGAAGGCATGGGCCGACCCGCCGGCATGCCGGAGCGGGGCCGGCAGTTCAGGGAGGCGATTTCGCCCGATAAAAAGCTCAAGGCGTTCTACCGCGACCGCAACCTCTGGCTGAGCGATGCCGACGGCAAGAACGAAATCGCCATCACGACGGAGGGCAACGAGAAAGCGCGCATCAAGTATGGCTCGGCCAGCTGGGTGTACGGCGAGGAGTTGAACCAGAACTCGGCCATGTGGTGGTCGCCCGACAGCAAAAGAATCGCCTATTATCGTTTCGATGAGAGCAAAGTGCCCGATTATTTCCTCCAGCTCGACCAGACCAAGCTCTACAGCAAGGCCGATATCGAGGCCTATCCGAAGGCCGGGGAGCCGAACCCGATCGCCGAAATATATACCTATGACATCGGCACAAAGAACATCACGCAGGTCGATATCCGCGACGCCAAGCCGTTCGACGACGCGGTCGTCGGGCATTACGCCTATCACGTCGCCTGGTCCCCCGACGGAAAAGAGCTGCTCTTCAACCGGACCAACCGCCGTCAGAACATCATGGAGTTCACCGCGGCCAATCCCGAGACAGGCAAATGCCGGGTCCTCATCCGCGAAGAATGGCCCGCGAGCTGGACCGAGAATTCGCCACCCATGCAGTATCTCAAGGATAACAAGCGCTTCATCTGGACCTCGGAACGCACCGGCTTCAGAAATTTCTATTTGTACGACCTGAGCGGCAAGCTCCTGGCGACGCTCACCAACCATCCCTTCGAAGTCGCCAACGTCGTCAAGGTGGACGAGGAGGCAGGCTTCGTTTATTACATGGCCCGCGACGGCGCGAACCATATGATGATGCAGCTCCACCGCGTCAGGCTCGACGGCAAAAAGGACATGCGCCTGACCGACCCGGCCTTCAACCACACCGTGACGGCTGCCAATATTTCTCCAGACAACAAGTATTTCATTGATACAGCCCAGACCCACGACCAGCCGCCCACGACACGCTTAATCGACGCCAAGGGCAAGACGGTGGCCGAACTGGCCAAGAGCGATATGACGAAGTTCGACCAACTCGGCCTGAAAAAAGTCGAGTTGTTCAAATTCAAGTCTGCCGACGGAAGCCGCGATCTCTACGGTGTCCTCAACTTTCCTTCCACTTTCGACCCGAACAAAAAATACTCCCTGCTGGTGAGCGTCTACGCGGGGCCAGGCTGGGCCGGCGCCTCGGAGCGGTTTGCGACGCCCAGTCCGTTCACCGAGTACGGTTTCCTGGTCGCCTCGTTCGACACGCGCGGATCTTCCGGCCTGGGCAAGAAAGCGATGGACGCCATCTACTTACATCTGGGCGTCGTCGAGATGGACGACCAGGCGGCGGGAGTGAAGTCGCTCTGGGACCGCCCCTACCTCAACAAGGAGCGCGTCGGCATCTTCGGCACATCCTACGGCGGATACGCATCCGCGATGTGTCTTCTCCGTCACCCGGAAGCGTTCGCGGCGGCCAGCGCCGGCTCAGCCGTGACGTCCTGGTATCAGTATGACAGCATCTATACCGAGCGCTACATGTGGATCCCCCAGGAAAACAAGGACGCGTATGAGGCCGGCAACGCCATGAAGTACATCGATAACCTGAAGGGCCGGCTGATGATCTATTACGGAACGGCGGATAACAACGTTCACCCCACCAACGCCATGCAGCTCATCCAGGCCCTGCAGCGGGCGAACAAGAGTTTCGAAGTGCAGGTCGGACCCGACGCCGGACATTCCGGCCTGCGCATGGAACGCATGATGGAGTTCTTTATCGAGAACCTTGTGCTGAACAAATAGACGAGCACGGCGGGAACATCTCTTTTTAGTGCGCGTCCCCGTTTGACGAGCGGTCCCCCGCGGCTTGCCTCGGAGAACCACCCGCAGAGGGACCAGTTGACTGGGCCGGAAAACTTTTTAGCGAGCCAACGCTCATCCGGATCGCCTATGCCTATGAGCAGGCTACAAAGCACCGCCGCCCCACGGAAAAATTCCCCGGACTCTAATCGCTACAGATCGGACTTGAGCGTGCTCCAGTTTTTGATTTTATAGCGCTTGATGAGCTCTTCGTCGTTGGCTTCCAGCGCATAGATGTATCCATTTCGGATGATATAGGTATTTTTCGGGAGCTTTGTCTTATACAAGAAATAGCCGTTCTTGCTGAAGACGTCGATCTCTTTCTGGACGTTTTCCTCCTCGGCCCAGGTCTTGTTCCGCTGGACATAGATCCGACCGAGATCGTCGGTGAAAATTGCATAGAAATAAGGCTTGAACTCAGGCAGGGGTCTTTTTCTATATCCCGCTTTTTCCTCGGCAGTGAACTTGGGATAGGGCTCGTCCTTTTTGATCCGGCAAAGGATTTTGCCGGAGAAGTCCATAATCGTGAGTTCATACTCTTTGGAGTAGCCGTATATAAACGATTGGCCGTCCAGAAGGTTAAATTGAATGGCCAACTCCTGGCCATTCGTTCCTCCCATCATCCCTCCTCCTCTGATCTCAAGATACATCGTATAGAGGGCTTCAGCGTAGGTCTGGGCAACCTTGCCTTCAGACCCCACCTTGCAGAGATGATGAGTGGCGGTCGTTCCTAATATGGTGTTCATCAAGACCAGAATCGTTCCGTCCGACGCGACTCGGAAATCTTGAAACGCATTCTCCAGCCGAATCGACCGGATCGGGTTTCCGTCGGGAGAGAAGAACTCGATGGTATAGGCCTGATCCTGGACCAGAACATTTCCTGTTTTCCCATCGATATGAACAGCCGTCGGAAGCTCAAATTCCCCGGGACCCTGTCCTTTGCGGCCGAAGGTCAACAGGTATTTACCGGTTTTGTCGAATTTCTGGATTCGATAGTTGCTCATGTCCGCGACGTAGATATTGCCCTCTTTGTCCACATCGATGCCGCGAAGCCGGTAGAAAAGGTATTTTTCGTCATCGGCACGGCCGATCTTTAAATCCTCTTGGAGCTCGAGCTTGATTTCGCCGTAGGCGGGACCATTTGAATTGCGCACGACCTTCACTCCGTCAATCGTTTCGACCTTCCCTCTCCATTGGGGATTCTGGTCGGCGGAGGCGCCATTTTCACGAACGCTCCAAGTCACGACAAACACAAACGAAAAAAATATGGTGGAAAACCGGAATCTCATCCTCTTCTCCTCAAGGAATCAAGAAATTGTTCACGAGGCATCCCTTTGCCTTGCATCTCGAAGATTATACATCTCTTCTGATTTTAAGCGCCAGCCTGACGGTCGAATGAGATTCGGCGTCCCTCCGTTCGTCTACTTTAGAGAACCTCTCAAAGGAACGGCCGGTTGACGGCTCAAAGAGATTGGTATATAGTAAGACATTGTAAGACTCATCAAGGAGCCCTCAATATGAGCCGTATTACGAAGACAGTGACGATTTCGCTTCCGCCTCAAATCTACAAAGAAATCGAGGAAATGGCGAAGCTTGAACAAAAGACAAAAAGCGAGCTTTTTCGCGACATGATCAGGGTCTATGAAGATTTTCTCCATGAACAGCGCTGGCGGAGGCTGAGAAAGATGGGGCGGGAGATATCCAAGAAATTCGATATCACTTCAGAAGAAGACGTAGAGAAAATCGTGCACGACTTCCGACAAACGCAGAGACAGAAGTGATCCGGGTTGTTTTTGACACAAATATTCTCCTTTCGGCCATCTTGTTTGGAGGAAATCCGGAAAAACTTATCAGGCTCGCCTGGGAGAGAAAAATACGGCTTCTTGTCTCTCCCACTATTCTGTTGGAACTTATCATGGTTTTAAGGGATAAGTTTCGCTGCGACGATGAAGAGGCTAAAAAAGCCGTCCAGATGATCGGATCTTTGGCTGATCTGGTTAAGCCGAAGCATAGAATCCGCGTACTGAACGACGATCCCGACAACAGAGTCTTTGAATGCGCCGCGGAAGGCAGAGCCGATTTTATCGTTTCAGGAGACTGCCATCTCCTAGCTTTGAAGGAATATCAGGGCATCCCGATTCTCAAAGCCGTTGAACTCCTCAATAAATTTTATGGAGCGAAATAAGAGAAGAATGATCAAGCATCCGATTGCCATATTCAATATCTATTTTTTGTCTGACCGGCGCGTCGTTGGACGTTAACAGATGGGCTATTCAAAATATTCCAGACCGCTGCGCAAGCTCTATATCTTAGCGGATTGACGTGTGAAAAATCCCAAGCGATTTATCGGGTTTAACAGACGTTTTCTGCAGTTTCTGGTCAACGCTTTCGTTCGACAACGTCGGGCGTTTTGCTTGAGCCTTGAATTGTCCAGACGGTGTCTGGACAATCTCCCAACCAGTGTAGAACGGTCGCATCTGACACAGATTATGCCCGGAAAAACCTCTTCCATATATTGGTCAGAGATAAAAATAAAGAAGGACCAGGAGCTCGGAGACCATGGCGGGTTTCTCTTCCCCTCGATCTCTAGGGTGTTCTCGAATCTGAGAACGACTTTCCGGAATTCCTTTTTCTGGATGTCCTTGAGGACGACCCGGTTGCGGATGCGGGCGCCCGGCCGTAGGGGGGATGGTGTCAAAGGATTCCATCGATTTCTATCGCGTCCGGAATTTCTGGACCCGATAGTTATGAAACTCCGCCACGTAGACATAGCCGCCGCTGTCCATGGCCAGGCCGTCGGGATAATGAAACTGACCATCGCCTGTGCCGTAGGAACCCCATGTCCCGACAAATGAACCTGTCGTGGTGAACTTCTGGATGCGGTTGTTGGAGGAGTCGGAGACAAAGATAAATCCTCGGCTGTCGAAGAGGACATCATTGGGCTCGTCAAACTGCCCGTTTGCAGTGCCCAAAGAACCCCACTTGGCGATGAATCCCCCCGACGAGCTGAATTTTTGAACACGGCCGCTCCCAGAATCGACGACATAGACATTGCCGCCGCTGTCCACGGCAACGCCGGTGGGGAAGTCAAACTGGCCATCGCCCGAGCCCTGGGAGCCCCATTTGGCCAGGAAACCGCCCGTGGAGGTGAACTTCTGGATGCGGCTGTTCGCGGAATCGGCCACATAGACGTTTTCGCTACTGTCGAAAGCCATTCCATTCGGCCTGTTAAATTGTCCATCCCCCGAGCCCTGGGAACCCCATTTTGTCAGGAAAGTTCCCGTGGACGTGAATTTCTGGATGCGGTGATTGGACGTATCAGAGACATAGACATTTCCGGAGCCGTCCACGGCGACGGCGCGGATCTCATTAAACTGTCCGTTGCCCGAACCCGTTGACCCCCATTTTGTTTGATACTCGCCTGTGGACGTGAATTTTTGGATCCGATTATTATACGTATCCGCCACATAGACATTTCCGCCGCTGTCCACCGCGACATCGGAAACATTGCTAAACTGCCCGTCCCCGGTTCCATACGAGCCCCATTTTGTGACATATTCAAATATGGGCTTCGGCTCCTCTTTAGCTTTATCCTTCTTCTTGAGAAGAAAATAGGCCGCCGCTCCCACAACCAGCACTCCGACGGTGATGAGGAGGATCGTCTTCAGTGTTTTTTTCGATGAACCTTCCTCCTGCTTGCCGAAGGCCTGGGGCGTTCGGTTTTTCTCCTGCATTTCCTGCTGCCCGCTCTTTTCGAGTTTCTTCCCGTCGTCGGCGAGGCCACGGTTGGACGGGAAGACAAGGAACAGGATAAGAGTGAACAAAAATGGAACAAAAAGGCTATGTCGCGTAAGGATTTTTTTTGTTGTCTGGATCATTTTTACCCTCGCTCAATATATAACGTTTGTCTTTGATAGATGTCAAGGCAAAAGCAACGGGATGAGCCAGTATATCGAGGGCTGACTCTCAATCCGCGGCGTCTTCTTTCTTGGCCAGCGCCACCTGGGCCGCCGCCAGCCGGGCGATCGGGATCTGGTAGGCCGAACAGCTCACGTAATTCAGCCCGATCTTGTGGCAGAAGACGATCGATCGCGGGTCGCCGCCGTGCACGCCGCAGATTCCGACCTTGAGGTTCGGCCGGGTCTGGCGGCCTTTCTCGACGGCCATTTTCATCAACTGGCCAACGCCGTCTTGATCGATGGTCTCGAAGGGATCATCCTTCCAGATTCCCTTTTCGAGATAATAATTGAGGAATTTCGCTCCGTCATCGCGGGAGACGCCGTAGGTTGTCTGGGTCAGGTCGTTAGTGCCGAAGGAGAAGAATTCGGCTTCCTGGGCAACCTCGTCGGCCGTGAGGGCCGCCCGCGGGATCTCGATCATCGTTCCCACGGTATAATCCAATTTGACCTTGTGCTTGGCCATGACTTCTTTGGCGACGCGCACGATGATTTCCCTTTGATTGGCCAGCTCTGTGACGTTGCCGACTAGAGGCACCATGATCTCGGGAAAAACCTTCCCCCCCTCTTTCACGATATCACAGGCGGCTTCGAAGATCGCCTTGGATTGCATTTCGGTGATCTCGGGGTAAGAAATTCCCAGGCGGCATCCCCTATGGCCCAGCATCGGGTTGAACTCGGACAGCGCTTTCACCCGCTCGAGCAATTTTTCGAGTTCCTCGATCTTCGCCTTGTCCTGGCTTCCAGAGGCTTTCAGCGTGGCCAACTCGACCATCAGGTCCTCTCTCTTGGGCAGGAATTCATGAAGGGGAGGGTCGATGGTCCGAATGGTCACCGGATTCCCGTGCATTTCCTTGAAGAATTCGTAGAAGTCTTTTCTCTGGAACGGCAGCAGCTTATCCAGCCACTTTCGACGGTCCTCCTCGGTCTCGGAAAGGATCATTTCCTTGACGATCGGCAGCCGGTCGGGCCCGAAGAACATGTGCTCGGTCCGGGCCAGGCCGATGCCCTCGGCGCCAAAGGCAAAGGCCGTCCTCGCATCTACGGGGGTATCGGAATTGGCGCGAACCTTGAGCTTCCTGACCTGGTCGGCCCAGGACAGGAACTTCGAGAAATATTGATAAATCTTTGAGTCTTTGGGCTTCTTTTCGCCGCGCACGACCTGGATGATTTCCGAGGGCCGGCTCTTGATCTCGCCGGCGAGCACTTCGCCCGTGCCGCCGTCGATAGAAATCCATTCGCCCTCGGCGATCTTCTGTTTGCCGACATAAAAATATTTCTGTTCTTCATTGACCTTGACGGCCCCGCAGCCGACCACGGCCGGCTTCCCCATCTGGCGTCCGACCACCGCGGCATGGGAGGTCATGCCGCCCGTCGCGGTCAGGATTCCTTGAGAGGCGCTCATGCCGTGAATGTCGTCGGGCGAGGTTTCCTCCCGGACCAGGATGACCTTTTTTCCCTCGGCCTTCCAGGCCACGGCTTCGTTGGCAGTAAAAACGGCCTGACCCGAGGCGGCGCCGGGAGAAGCGGCCAGACCGCTGGCCAGAACCGCATGTTTTTGCTTCTCTTCGGGGTCAAAGACAGGATGGAGAAGCTGGTTGAGGGCATCGGGCTCCACCTTGAGCAGGGCCTCTTCTTTCTTGATCAACTTTTCTTCGACCAGGTCTACGGCAATCTTGACGGCCGCCTGCCCCGTCCGTTTTCCATTCCGAGTCTGAAGCATGAAGAGCTTGCCTTCCTGGATGGTGAACTCGAAGTCCTGGACATCGCCGTAGTGCTTCTCCAGCCTGTCGGTGGTCATCTTGAGCTCGCGGAAAACCTTGGGCATTTCGTCTTTGAGGTGCCGCAGCGGTGACGGCGTCCGGATTCCGGCCACAACGTCCTCTCCCTGGGCATTCAACAAATATTCGCCGTACACTTCTTTCTCGCCGGTGGCCGGGTTACGGGTAAAGCCGACGCCCGTGCCCGAGGTCGCGCCGAAGTTGCCGAAGACCATGAGCTGGACATTGAGGGCCGTCCCCAAATCATCGGGGATATGGTATTCCCGGCGGTAGGTGATGGCCCGGGGATTGTTCCAGGACTTGAACACCGCCGTGACGGCCATGTCTAACTGCTTGTAGACATCCTGGGGAAAATCACGGCCGGTTTCGGTCTTCACCAGCTTCTTGTAGTCGATAAGGAGCTCGTCCAGAACTTTTTCCGAGATATCCGAATCTTTCCCGATCTTATATTCGTCTTTTTTAGCCCTTAGGATCTCCTCGAATTTTTTCTTGGAAACATCCAAGACGACATCGCCGAACATATGAATGAGGCGCCGGTAGCAGTCGAGCGCAAACCGCCGGTTCCCGCTCTTGCGTGCCAGACCCTCGACGGTCTTATCCGTGAGCCCCAGGTTGAGGATGGTATCCATCATGCCGGGCATGGAAAACTTCGCGCCCGACCGGACGGAGACAAGCAGCGGATTGACTTCATCGCCGAACGTCTGGCCGGCGATTTTCTCCAGCTTTTTTAGGTTGGCCAGGATTGATTTGTGAATATCCTCGGGGAGCTTTCCCCCGGCTTTGGAAAAGAGGTTGCAGACTTCGGTGGAAACGGTGAAACCCGGCGGGACAGGCAGACCGATCCCCGCCATTTCGGCCAAGTTGGCGCCTTTTCCGCCGAGGAGATCCTTCATGTTCGTATTGCCTTCGGCAGCGCCGGTCCTGAAAAAGTAGACGTATTTTTTGCCCATGATTTAACTCCTTGGTATATAAGCGAAAATATAAACTGTTATTTATACCTCAGAAACGGGGCAAATTCAAGCTCGCCTTGGGGTTAGGTGGTTGCCAGTCATGATAAATCTCCCTATAATTCAAGCGTGTGTTCACTGGATAAATTATCGCGTGTCCGCCGGAAGTCAGCCACGGCGGCATGTTATCTCCTGCTTTTGCTGTCGAGTACCGCTGCTATGACACCTTCGCGCCAAACCGGCTTGAGAGCCGAGGTCCAGGATCTTAAGGGATCGCCGGCAATCTTCGTCAATGGCCTTGCCATCAGCCCACTCATGTTTTTCGGATGGGCCGACAGCCCTCCCTATTATGAACAGGTCCGGCTGGCGCGGCTGGCCGGTGTCCAGGTCTATTCTTTCGGAATCACGATGCCCTGGCCCAAGCCAGGCCACAGCCCCGATTTTGGTCAGGCCGACTCGGCTATCGAGCTTACTCTTGCCGGCGATCCAGCGGGGCTCGTCCTGCTGCGTTTTGAGGTGGGACCTCCGGAGTGGTGGCTCCAACTGCATCCCGAAGACCGGATGCTGTTCGACGACGGCAAGACCGAAGGCTGGTCCATGGCCTCTGAGGCATGGCTCGAAGAGATGCTGGAGCACCTCAGGACGCTCGTCCGGCACTGCGAAGAAAAATACGGAGACCGCATCCTGGGCTATCATCCATGCGGCCAGGAGACCAGCGAGTGGTTCTATTTCCGGTCATGGGAGCCGAGGTTGAGCGACTTCTCCCCTGCCATGAACCGGGGATTCGCCAAATGGGTCAGCGTCAAGTATCAGACGGAAAAGTCTCTCCGTCAGGCCTGGAATAATCCTTTGATGACATTCGGAGAGGTCACTGTCCCTTCCCCCGGCGAGCAGCTTCATACCGACCTCGGCTTCTTCCGCGATCCCCAGACCGACCGCAAGGTCATCGATTACTTTGAATACAAGCAGTCGGCCATGGAAGAGCCGCTCGAATGCATCGCGCGCGTGATCAAGGAAGAAACAGCCGGGACGAAGCTTGTCTGTTTCTTCTATGGTTACACCTTCGACATGCACGGCCTGCCCCTGGGACCTCAAGGCAGCGGGCACTTGGCCATGGCCAAATTGATCCGCTGCCCGGACGTAGACATCCTCTGCTCGCCTGTTTCCTACCTGGACCGCGGACTGGGCGGCGCCGGTTGTTTCATGAGCGCAGTGGATTCTGTCCGGAGCGAAGGCAAGCTCTGGCTGAACGAGGATGACACGCGCACTTACCTCAGTCCCCCCGACTCGAATTTCGGCCGGGTCGCGACGCCGCAGGAGACATTCTGGATCCACCAGCGCAATTTTGCGCAGCTCTGGCCCCGGCGGCTGGCCTGCTGGTACATGGACCTGGGCGGGACCGGCTGGCTGAGCGGGTCGGATATTTGGGAAAACATTGCCCATCTCCAGCAATTCTACGAACACCATATCAGCGAGCCGGCCAGGTGGCTGCCGGAGGTGGCGCTGATCGTCGACGAAACCAGCCCGCTCTACACGGCTTGTACCAACGCGCTGCATTCCCCTCTTGTCTATCAAATGCGCAGCGAGTTTTTCCGCATGGGAACCTCGTTCCGCATCCATTTGCTCAGCGATCTGGTGGAAGGCCGTGTGCCGCCGGCCAAGGTCTATTTCTTTGCCAACTGTTTTCGACTCGACTCTGTCCAGCGCGCCGCGATCTGGAGGTTCACCCGCGGCCAAACGGTAGTATGGTTTTACGGCGGGGGGTTTCTGGCGGATAACGCCGAGGATTCCAACATGACGGCGGCGACCGGAATATCCGTGGTCCGCAGCACTCCTCAGTCCGGGAAAGTGACCCCCGACACAGCGGGGAGCCGGTTTGGAGAAGGCCTCAGCGAGCCGTTCGGGACCTCCACCGTGCTTGACCCGCTGTGGGCCGTGAACGACGATAGAGTCGAGGTGATCGGGCGATATCTCAACGGAGAAGTGGCGGCGGCCGCAAAACGAACTCCGTCCGGTCTGCGCATCTATATAGGCGCTCTCCAGTGCCCGGCCAAGCTGTTGCGCAATATCCTGCTTCTGTCGGGGGTCCATCTTTATAGCGATTCAGACGATGTCGTGCTGACGGACGGCAAATTCCTGGGCTTCGTCTCCACAAGCGCCGGACTCAAGCATCTGATGTTCCCAAGCCCTGCCCTGGTCATCCAAGTCCTCGACGGCCGAACGATTGCCCAAAGTGTCGATGTTCTCGACGTCGAAATGCAGCTCGGAGAAACCAAACTTTATCAGCTGAAAACGATCCGTCGCGAGTGATCCATCTCGCCGTCCTCCAAATTGACATCTTCAGGCGGTTTAGGCCATAATCAAAAAACATTCATCATCGGTAACGAGGAGTCATTTATGGACATTTCTAAACGAGGGCAGACGATTCAGGCTTCACCCATCCGCAAGCTCAAGCCCTACGCGGATCAGGCCCTGGCCAAGGGCATCCATATCTATTTTTTAAACATCGGCGACCCCGACATCCCCACCCCCCAGCCCATTCTCGACGCCGTCCACGGCTACAGCGAAAAGATCCTGGCCTACGGGCCGGCCCAGGGATTCCTGGAATTGAGGCAGGCCATCGCCCAGTATTTCAATTCCTATGGGATCCCCCTGAATTCGGAAAATGTCATCATCACCTGCGGCGGCTCGGAGGCGATCCTTTTCGCCTTTTGCGTCGTGGCCGACCCGGGCGATGAAATCATCATCCCCGAGCCTTTTTACACAAACTACAACGGGTATGCGTCCGCATCCAGTATCAACATCGTCCCCCTCACTCTGCATGTGGAAGACGGCTACCGGCTGCCTGCCAAAGGAGTCATCGAGGCCAAGATCACCCCGAAGACCAGGGCGATCGTCCTCTGCTCACCCAACAATCCGACCGGCACCGTCTATACCTCCGAGGAGTTGGAAAGGGTTGTTTCCCTTGTTCTCAAGCATGACCTGTTTCTGATCGGCGACGAGGTCTACAAGGAATTCGTCTATGATGGCGGAAGACACAAGAGCGTCCTGGAGTACGAGGACATCAAGGACAGGGTCATCGTCGTGGACAGCATTTCCAAGCGGTTCAGCTGCTGTGGAGCGCGGATTGGCGCCGCCATCTCCAGGAACGAGACCGTCTATCAGTCGCTTCTCCGCTTTGCCCAGGCAAGGCTCTGTCCGCCGACCATCGAACAAAAGGCCGCCCTGGCTGCCTACAAAATGGGCATGGCCTATTTCGAACCGGTCCGGCTGGAATACCAGAGGAGACGGGATATCCTTTACGAAGGTCTGAGCGCCATCCCGGGCGTCGTCGTCCATAAACCCCAGGGCGCTTTCTACATGAGCGTGAAGCTTCCAATCCGGGACACCGAGCGGTTTGCGGTGTGGATGCTGACCGATTTCAGCGTCGATAAAGAAACGGTCATGGTGGCGCCGGGACCGGGATTCTACTCGACGCCAAGCAAAGGCAAGGATGAGATCCGGATCGCCTACGTTCTCAACGAAAAAGACCTGGTGCGGGCTATAAAATTATTCAGGGCTGGGCTGGAAAAATACAAAAGCACGGTTGAAAGCGGATAGCAATTATTCTCCATGAATTTCAAAAAAACAGTCGCGGGGGCAGCGCTGATCGTCCTGGCCGCCGTTTTTTTGGGGCTGACCGCCAACTTTCCCCTATTCCAGAAATTCCTCAGAGGCGAATTCCGGGAGAGCCTCTTTTCGTCCGCAAAATATCCCGGCATCACTCTGATCAGCCTGGCCGAGGCCGAAGAGCTGTTTATCCGCAGAGACGCTTTATTCATTGACAGCCGGCCGAAGCAAAAATTCTCGGAGGGGCACATTCTGAACGCCGTGAGCGTCTCTCTCGAAGATAACAAGAAAAAACTTGACTCGCCGCTCAGCGTCCCTTTGGAAAAAACGATTGTCGTCTATTGCGACGGCGGAGATTGTCAGGAGAGCCTGGGCCTGGCCAAGGTCCTGCATGATCACGGCTTCAAAAATATCCGCGTCTTTACAGGAGGTTGGGCCGAATGGGTGCGCACCGGACACCCGACTGCCGAAGGACATGATTCGCCATAAATATCTTCTCCTCATCTTCCGTCTGATCGTCGGTGGGGCGTTCTTTGCGGCGGGGCTTCTCAAAGTCGGTGATCCTTTGGATTTCGCCCAAAACATCAAGAATTTCCGAGTGGTCTCCTACGAGCTGTCCTTCTTGACAGCCCTCCTCCTTCCCTGGATCGAAATCCTCTGCGGGGCCCTGCTCATCACGGGAATCTTGCGCCGGCCGAGCGCCCTTCTTGTTTCCGGCCTCCTCGTTGGATTCATCATCCTGGTCGGAGTCACCATGGCCCGGGGGATCGACACAGACTGCGGCTGCTTCGGAAGCCTCAGCCATAAGGCCGATTGGCTGCTCCTCGTTCAGGACGGCATCCTCCTCTTTTTCTCGGTGAACGTACTACTCGCTAAATCCGATCCAACGACTTGACGGGATCCTTCCCAAAATTGCCGATCGGGCTGCTAATTCGCCAAAAGCCCAGAGCACTCCGTCAAATTTAAAGAAAGCGCGGATACCCGACGGGTGGCGTGGTTCGGGGGCCCCCCGCCGCCCCGAGCGTTTGATGCTGCTGACTTTCTGCCTAAGAATCAACACGATAGGCCGGGAGGGGCGCCGGGGGTGAACCGCGACAGGACCCGTCGGGCGTTTCTATTGGCAATTTTGGGTCCTTTCATCTTGTTGCCAAAGCGCGGATATTCTGCTATTGTTCCTTAGAATTGGGAACGGCGATGACCAAGGACCCCTCGGCAAGAATCGTCCACAAGCAGGCATGGGGCGATTATTTTCTTTTCCGCATCGAATCACCGGCGCTGGCCGGCGGGGCCAAACCCGGCCAGTTTCTCATGGTGCGAGTGAGCGATCGGGTCTATCCCCTTTTGCGCCGCCCTCTTAGCATCCATGCCAGGGCTTCGAATAGCCTCGAAATTTTTTTCCAGATCGCCGGCCAAGGCACATCCCTTCTCGCCCAAAAAAAAGAGGGGGACGGGCTTGATATTTTAGGACCGCTCGGAAAGGGCTTCGACTGGGACGCCGACATCAAAGGAAAACTTGTTTATCTCGTGGGCGGAGGGAGGGGAATCGCTCCTTTGTATTTCTTAGCCCGGGAACTTCGGACGGCCGGCGCCAGAGTCAAAATGCTGTATGGAGGCAAGAGCCTGCCGGACCTGCCTCTCAGGCAGAAATTCGAAAAAGCCGGCCTGGATGTCGCCTGTTCAACGGATGATGGGACCTGCGGATTTCACGGCCTTGTCACCGCGCTTCTTCAGAAAGACATCAATAAACAGAGGCCGGCGGCCCTGTTTGTCTGCGGGCCCGATCCGATGATGAAAAAAACGGCGGAAATCGCCGCCCGCGAAAAGATTCCGGCCCAATTCTCTCTCGAATCCATGATGGGCTGCGGCTTCGGCGCCTGCTGGGGCTGCGTGAAACGCATCCGGAAGGGCGATAACGGGACGTGGAGAAAGATCTGCGAAGACGGCCCCGTATTTTCCGGCGATGAGATTATCTGGGAAAAGGAAGGCTAATGGTCGACCTGTCCGTGGACCTGGGTTTTTTGAAGCTGCGCAATCCGGTGCTCGCCGCCAGCGGAACTTTCGGCTATGGCCTCGAGTTTGAGCCATTCCTGGACCTCAATGCCATAGGAGGAATCGTCGTCAAGGGACTTTATTTTGGGCCGCGCGAAGGAAATCCGCCGCCGAGGCTCGTAGAAACGCCGAGCGGATTGATCAACGCCATCGGGCTGCAGGGCGTCGGCGTGGAACAATTTGCGAAAGAAACCCTGCCCCGGCTCCGAAAATATCAGACGGCCGTCCTCATCAATGTCTGCGGCGCGAGCGACGAGGAATACGTCGAGGTCATCGGCTATTTGAACGACCAGAAAGGCATCTCCGCTTTTGAGCTCAATATCTCCTGCCCGAATGTGGAAAAAAACGGGTTCTGCCCGGCCTTGGACCCAAGCTCGACCTTCTCACTGGTGAAGCTGGCCAAACAAGCCAGCCGTCTTCCTATCATCGCCAAGCTCTCCCCCAATGTCACAGACATCGTCGAGATCGCCAAGGCCGCCGAAGAAGGGGGAGCCGACGGCATTTCTCTGATCAACACGATCCTGGCCATGGCCGTGGATATCGAGACGCAGCGGCCCAAGCTGGCCAACATCTTCGGCGGGCTCAGCGGCCCGGCCATCAAGCCCATTGCCCTGAGGATGGTTTACCAGGTTGCTTCGGCCGTGAAGATCCCCGTCATCGGCATGGGCGGCATCATGACGGGGGCCGACGCGCTCGAGTTTATGATTGTGGGCGCCAAGGCCGTCGAGGTCGGGACGGCCAATTTTGTCGACCCGGCGTCCACGCTGAGAATCGTCCGGGAGATCGAGGACTTCTGTCAGACTAAAGGCCACGACAAAATTGCCGACCTGATCGGGACGCTAAAGATCTAGTCGCGATCAACAGATTTTTTAATCCCTCCCTGGCAAAGCAGGCCGGAGAGAGCCCCCACCTCATTTTTATTGGAAGTCCCATTCATCATTCATTCTGGTGACAATTTAGCTCCAAGCCTAAAGAAAGTTGTCATAAATTTGTCAATAATTTGTTAAAAGTTTGTTAAAATGAGCAAAGGATAGCGACCCCAGGAGGAATTTCGATGCCGTCAAGCCAAGATCTGAGGAACAAGGTGATCATCGCCCTGGATGTGGAGAATCAAGAGAAGGCCTTGGCCCTTGTCCGTGAGCTCCGGGACGCCCGGGTTTTCAAGGTGGGTTTGGAGCTTTTCACCGCCGAAGGGCCGCCGCTCGTCAAGGCGATCCGCGAGCTGGGCAAAAACGTTTTCCTGGACTTGAAGCTGCACGATATTCCCAACACGGTGGCTGAAGCGGTCCGCATCGGGGTGAGGCTGGGCGCGGCCATGATGACCATCCATGCATCGGGGGGCGAGGAAATGATGAGAAAAGCCGCTGAGGCGGCGACTGAGGAGTCGGAAAAATTGCGTGCGGCCAGGCCCATTCTCCTGGGCGTGACGGTATTAACCAGCCTGAAGAGCGACGACCTTCAGGCGATTGGAATGGCTCCCGATACAGCAGGCCAGGTTCTGCGCCTGGCCGGGTTGGCCAAGCAGTCGGGGATGGACGGGATCGTCTGCTCGGCGCAGGAAATCGAGATGGTCAGGCGCGAGCTGGGCACGGGTTTTGTCATCGTGACGCCGGGAATCCGGCCCGCCTGGGCCGCCGCCCATGACCAGAAAAGGATCATGACGCCTTCGCAGGCGATCAAAAAGGGGTCGGATTATTTAGTTGTGGGGAGGCCCATTACCCAGGCAGCCTCCCCGCAAGAAGCGTTTTTGAAGATTCTCGAAGAAATCGAAAAAGTTTAGCGTCTTCCGGATTAAATGCCGCTTATCGTTCCGACTGTAAAAATAGCTCCCAGGACCAATGCCACAACCAATGATAGGACCACAATCACAACGATGCTGACGAGCAAATAGCCGACGACTTTTTCCTTCGGAGTGTCCATCAGGGGATTATCAAACCCCAGATAAAGGACGTAGAGGCCGTACAGGCTGGCCAGGAGGGCCAGGAATCCCAGGAACGGAATGATATAGAAAATACCCCCGATCCACATGGGCGTCATGCTGAAAACCGCCAGCTTCATCGCGTTCTCCGGGCTCTGTTTCGAGCCGAAGCTTGGGGCCAGGGCATTGATGACGATCCCAAAGACGTAGACACTGACCAGCGTAAAGACATAGTAAAGAATAGCCTGAAAAAGCGCCGAGCCGATGGGGAATCTCACCCAACCGACAAAAGGAATCTTCTTCCCGACGAGGCCGTTGCCGATAAACTGGGCAATGGCCGGGACGGCGGCCAGCAAGACAGCGTATGAGGTGAAAAGCTGGGCAATTGGTGTGGACTCGGCTTTGATCTTGACCCATTCTTCCTTGGGTTTCAAAAGGATGGCCTGAGCTCTTGTGACTAAATCCATTCCATACCTCCTTACTCGAATTGAAAAGACTATATAATGATTGACTTTCCCTGTCAAATCATTTTCGGCCAAAGGCAGTTATGGTGGAGGCGCGGGTCGGACTCGAACCGACGAATCGAGGTTTTGCAGACCTCTCCCTTAGCCTCTTGGGTACCGCGCCCTCTTTCTCATTAAATGCGCCGTCAAGGAAAGCAAGAACTGGAGCGGGCGATGGGACTTGAACCCACGACCTTCTGCTTGGCAAGCAGACGTTCTACCTCTGAACTACGCCCGCCTCGGTCATCCGCAGCTCGGCGGGGAGAAACAGGGCTTAAACTAACAAAAACCGGGGTTTCTGTCAATAAGGATTGGCCGCAAACGGCATCTCGATTTCCGCGATAAAATTTGTGATGGGTGGCACGGATGCTGCCCCGCAGACACTCTCCAAGGTGCATTCCCTGATGAATTCATCGCTAAATGCTCCTTGGAAGGATGGCAGGGAGCGAAGCGACCGTTGGAAGGAAACCCTATGCAAGGGTTTCCTTCCAAGAGTGTCCGACAGCTTCCCTCGAGCCTTTCACAGAAATCGAGATGCGTCTGACGACGATTTACTTGACCTGGACAGAAAAGCCGAGCCGGATGGCATCCTTGCAGGACAGGATTTTTACGGTGCAGGTCTGGCTGCCGACATCGATCACCACAGAATTGCCGACCGGCTCGAGAGGAAGGTCCCTTTGGAGGATCTTGAAAACGGTTAACTGCTGGCCGACTTGGATTCCCTGGGCTTTGCCCATGTCAACAATGGCCCAATGGCCGGTGCCGACCTGACTGAGGTCATTCTGCAGATATACGAATTTTCCGGTCTTAGCTCCCTCTTTGGCCTGGACATTGTAACCGAGGTCTTTCCCCAGCAGCCCTTCTTTCTCTTGGAAGGGGACGAGGAAATCTCCGATCGCCACCCGTCCGCAAGATTTTTCGACTCTGGCCAGACTGCGGCCGGCCTCCACTCGGAGGATCCGGGCCCGGCCGCGCTTGAAAGCAACGGGGCCGAGCGAAAGGCTGATCTTATTCCCGATTTCCAGGATGGTCCATACCTGGCCTTCCTGAAGACTGTCGTCCTTGGCTTTGTCCACAAAAAAGGTGTCCGTATCGGAAAACATGGTCTTCTCGGCATCGCGATCGGCGCCAATGATCTTGATCTTGGGGAATTCCTCTAGGATAAAAATGGAACAGTAGAGGTCCGATTCGGAGATGAGAGGATAGGTATCCCGAAAAATTTTCGCCTTTTCAATCTGGTTCTGGACCTCCTGTCCGCTCGCCGCACACAGCCATACGAGTGCCGGGATGAAACACATGCAAAGCCGCACACATTTTTTCATGGTCACCTCTCAAAACTTATTTTTTCCCACTCCTGATAGAAGAATTATAGTGGGCAAAACTTCCGCTGTCAATTTATTCCTTGAGGGAGTCAGAGACATCCCCATATATTTAGTCCCGGTCGACATCAATAACTTGACAACGGCGTTTATTCTTTCTAAGATAAGGCTATATAATTTTCATACAGGGACTAATAAATTCATCATAGGATCAGCAAGGAGGAGAGGAGGTATCTCATGGGCAAAAAAGAGATCGTGGCCAAGATGGCCAGGGAAGCAGGCATCACTCTGCACCAGTCACAGAAGGCCTTCCAGTCGCTTCTTGAGTCCGTCAAAGGGTCCCTTCGAAAAGGGGGGAAAGTGAACCTGTCCGGTTTTGGCAGTTTTGAAATGAGAACCCGGGAAGCCCGCCGGGGCCGGAACCCAAAAACGGGAGAGGCGATTGACGTCCCGAGGAGGAAGAGGATTAAGTTCAACCCCAGCCGGATGTTCAAGGGCAGCCTGTAACATTCCATCGGGGACCAGACCCGCTCATTGCACATTTTGTAATCCAGGACACGTGCCGAACTCCGGATCGTGGGGGGCCTATGACCGGATCTATTAAAAACGAATAGTTTTCCCGCGGTCTCCGATGGCATGGACAAAAAGGCCTGCATTCTATACAATATTGTCTTGGAAGCGACGATCCTATGGCCAAAAAGACAACCGTAGCTTTGCTTTTCGGAGGGCGCTCCGCGGAACATGAAGTCTCGCTCCGGTCGGCATCCGCCATTTATCGAAACTTGAACCGCAAAAAATACAAAGTCATCTCCCTCTATATCAATAAGCAGGGCGGATGGAAGCCGGCGCGTTCCCCTCTTCGTCCCTTATCCGAGCTGATCCAAGGGCCTTTTCACTCCTTCCTCCCGTGGGCGAGCCAAAACCCGGCCGTCGCCATCAACGCGGACATTTACTTTCCCGTGCTCCACGGGCCGTTCGGCGAGGACGGAACGATCCAAGGCCTCATGGAAATGGCGGATGTCCCTTATGTGGGAGCCGCCGTTCTAGGGTCGGCCGTCGGCATGGACAAAGCTGTTATGAAAACCCTTTTCCAGGCCAAAAAACTGCCCGTGGTAAAATTCACCCTCCTTCACGAAATAGAGTGGAACAAATCCCGCCATGAAATCCTGAAGCGTATCCGCCGGGAATTCGGGCTTCCTTTTTTTGTCAAGCCGGCCAATCTGGGATCAAGCGTGGGCATCACCAAGGTCAAAGATTACGCCGGAACCAGGGCCGCCATGGAAACCGCGTTTCTTTATGACCGCAAAATCCTCGTCGAAGAGGGAATCATCGGGCGTGAGCTCGAATGCAGCGTGCTCGGAAACGACAAACCCGAGGCTTCGCTCCCCGGAGAAATCATGCCCTTCCGGGAATTCTATGATTACAGCGATAAATACCTCGACGGCAAAACAAGGTTCGGCATCCCCGCGAAGCTGCCGGATTCGATTATCAAAAAAATCCGGAGCCTGTCGGTCGAGGCCTTCAAAGCCTGTGACTGCTCGGGAATGGCCCGGGTGGACTTTTTTCTTCAATCCCGCACGCGAAAGATTTATTTAAGTGAAATCAACACGATACCCGGGTTTACAGAGATCAGCATGTACCCCAAGCTCTGGCACGTGAGCGGCGTGTCCTTTCCTGAGCTCGTTGACCGGCTGATCAAGCTCGGCCTCGAAAGACACCGCACGAAAAAGCGGCGCGTGGAAAGAGGCCGGCCATGAGGATCCTCGGCATCGACTTCGGCGACCGGAATATCGGCCTGGCCATGAGCGATTCTCTGGGGTTGACGGCCCAGCCCCTGGGTTGTTATACAATCTCATACCGCCAGGACGCCGACAAGAAATTTTTTGCAGACCTCGTGTGCAAACATGGAGTCGGCAAAATCGTCTGCGGCATTCCCCTGAGAATGGACGGATCGGCCGGCTCGCGGGCAGAAAAGACCCGGGCCTTCGCCCGCTGGTTGGAGCAGGCCGTGGGCATTCCCGTCGTATTCTGGGATGAGCGGCTGACGACCCACCAAGCCCAGAATGTCATGCACGAGCAGAAGGTCAGACTCAAAGCCAAAAAGTCCGTCATCAACCAAATCTCCGCCGCCATCATCCTTCAAACCTACTTGGACAGCCAGCGAGCTGATGCGCATGTTTCTGAGAATCATTAGGGCGGCCCTCGTCCTCGTCCACCTTATCATCCTCAGCCTGGTCGGTTGGCTTTTCTTCGAATCCCTGGCCGCGCGGGGGGCAAAGCCCCAGACGGTTCTTTTTGACGTGGACAAGGGCAAAGGTGTCCGGGCCATCGCCGCGGCCCTTGAACAGAAGCGGATCATCCGAAAACACTGGCGGTTGGTGCTCCAGTATGAATTCTTTTTTTCCCCCAAGAGCCTGAAAGCGGGGGAATACCAATTCCGGTCCTCCCAGTCGACCCAGGAGATCCTTGAAGATTTAACCCGCGGCAAAATCTATCTCCATCCCGTTACGATCGCCGAGGGCCTGACCGCCCGGGAGCTGATCGCTGATTTCCTGGCTTCCGGATTCGCCACCGCGGAAGAATTTATCAAGGCCTTCGATGAGCCGGACGCGATCTCCGCCTGGGATGAAAAGGCACGGGATTTAGAAGGCTACCTTTTTCCGGAGACTTACTTCCTCCCCAAAGCCATCCCGGCCGGGGGAATTTTCGAAAAAATGGTTTCTCAATTCAAGGCCGTCTTCGACGAGTCCTGGCGCCGGAGGGCCTCCGAGCTGCGAATGAGCGTCCGGGACGTCGTGACCCTGGCTTCACTGATCGAAAAGGAAACCTCGCTCCCGGATGAGAAAAGGCTCGTCTCGGCCGTTTTTCACAACCGGCTTCGCCGCGGCATGCGGCTGGACTGTGACCCGACAATTATCTACGCCCTGAAACAGAAAGGGCATTTTGAGGGAAGGCTGCACGCCAAGGACCTCAAACTGGACAGCCCTTACAATACCTACCTCTACCCCGGTCTTCCCCCCGGACCCATCTGCAACCCGGGCAAAGGATCGCTCTGGGCGGCCCTCGACCCGGCCCCGGAAGACTATCTCTATTTCGTGTCCAGGAACGACGGCAGCCACGCCTTCAGCCGGTCCCTGAAGGAGCACCAAATGGCTGTCAAGAGGTACCAAAACTGATTGCGAAAAAGAACTGTTTTTGGTATAGTGTTTGTTTCTTTTTGAGGCCAGAGTGGATATTGTGTGGGCACAAGCCCCAAGTAAAATATCTTTACAGAGAGTCTTTAGCGATCTTGCAGAAAAATAAGCAATTAGCTCATCGACAAATTGGCATAATATTTGCTCTATTTGGGATGAGAAAGTGTATAAGCTTCAAATAGAGGAGGATTTATGAACACAAGAAAGCTTATCGTTCCGGTTCTGCTAACAGGACTGCTCTTCAGTTTCGTTTTAGCTCCCGGCTTTGCCCAGCAGAAAGACAAGCAGGAAGCCAAGCCCACGCCCGGCCAAAGGGTTTTTATTCCCAAGGAAGTCAAAGCCATTCTCGAAGAAGGACTCGCATCCCGCCAAGCCCGGCAGGATATTCCTTTTAATATTTATCGAACGACGTTCCTTCCGGCCCAGCAGGCATTTTACGAAATCTTTTTCATAAAAATGAAAAATGCCGACCTGGGTTATGCACCCGCCGCGGCCCCGCAAGTCCCGGCGGTCGAAGCGGCGGCGGCGCCCGCGACGTCCAAGCTCAAGGCCAGCTTCCACGTCTTCCTCCAGTTTAGAAAGCTGGAAAACAACGTGCCCACCCAGATCGTCAAAGAGCTCTATATTCCGGCCAGCATCGAAGCCGACAGTGAGGGTTATAACCCGGACAAAGAGGAAGTCTATACGATCGGCTACGCCCTATTTCCCGGCAACTACCTGCTGGCCATGGCCGTGACCTCGGTCGACCTGAAAAAAGTCGGGACCCAATATTTTGAATTCTCACTTCCCGACCCAAAAACCCTCACCAAAGAGCTCGATGCGACACCGATCTTCCTGTCCAAAGACCAAAAAGACCTGATCACTCCCGAAACCGTCGCCGCCATTCATAAAGGCTATTTCATGTACTCCGTCCGTCAGATTACGCCCAATTTTGACAACACGATCGGCGTGGGAGAAGTGCTCGATGTGTTCTACTATGTGATCGGCGCCCAGGCTATCGATCCGAAACAGCCCGGCGAACGGGCGACATGGAACATCGAGGTCCAGTACGAAGTGAAAAAGGGACAAGAGCCCGCCATCCGCTTTCAACCCGCCAACTACGACAACCCTCTGGTGAGCCACCCGCTGCCCATGAAACAGACGCTCCTTATCAAACAGGGCGACAAAGAACGGACGGAAAGCAAAGACTTGGGCCCGGGCAACTATACTTTGAATGTGAAGATCACGGATAAGATTTCCGGGAATTCCTGCACCAAAAACTTCGACTTCACCGTCAAATAAGACCGACTGCGAGATTTTCCCCCGCCCTGTCCTTCCCGTTCCAATAGACGGGAAGGGCAGGGCGTTCCTCATTTATTGCCTAATTCTTGACGATGAAGATCTTTCGCGATTTCCCGATTTCTTTGCCGATCACGATGACATCGACATAATTCTTTCCGGGGCTGAGGTCATAGGCAAATGTGAAGGAAATGTCCTTCATTTTTTCCAAGTCCTGTTCCTTGCTCTGGAAGGTTCGGGATTCCTTGAACGCCTGTTTCCGGGCGGCGCCCCGTTGATAGATGAAAAATTCAAACTCAAAATCGGCCTTGAGCAGTCCGCCCTCGTCTCGGAAACTCAGTCTCTTGACGGGAAAAGAGAGGATGATTTCTTTTTTCCCGTTATCATAGGCCAGGCCGAAATTCGCATATTTTCTCGTCGGGCCCCCCTCGCTCTGGTAGACCGCCCCGAGCTTGGCCGCCTCCATGGCTCCGAAAAGGTCGCCGGTGATCTGGCTGATCGTATAGGCGCCGGTCCCCTTCTCATCGACAAACTCGATCCCGAGGTCATGTCGATAATAGATCCACCAGATGATCGAGCCCCGAATGCCTTCCCCGGGAGAGGGGAAATATTCTTCGGCTTTTTCGGGAGGCCCAAGATAGACGTAAATGCGTCCCCTGTCCGTGTTCCAGCCGCGCCTTCCTTCCTTGAAATGTTTGTTGGCATAGTCCAGGCGACTTTCGAACTCCACCTTGAATTCGTTGCTTTCCGTGTCCAAATCGGGGTCCCGCTTGGTCCAGAAATCCTTGATGAACTCCCGCCGCGATTCCGTGTCCGGGAGATGATTAAAGATGTCCTTTTCGGCATCGGTCATGACCAGGCGGGCCGTCTCATAAAAATCGCGGCTCTCGGGGTCCAGGACGATCTTTTCCGTGGCCGCGCAGCCCGCCAAGAAAACGATAACCCCGAGAACGAGAGCGGTTTTTAATATGTCAAGAATCATGTGTTCGCCAGACCCTTTTCTTTCTATTTTTTCTTTAAATAATCCAGGAAGCTCCTGACTTGGGATGCCCGCGGCGAATCGGCATCATATTTCAGGTATGTCTCAAAGGTCGTGATCGCCTCCGTATTTTTCTGCAGCGACGTGTAGGCCAGGCCCAGCTGATACAGGCCGTCGAGAAAGTCTTTCTGGAGCTCCACGGATCTCTGAAAATACTTCAAGGCCTCTTCGAACTTTGACAGCTTGTAATAATTATTCCCCATGTTATAGAGGACGATGGGGTCGGTGATCTTTTCGAACTCGATCTTATTGTACCATTCCATGGCCTTGTCGCTCTGGTCGCGGTTGGCATAGCAGTTTCCGATGGAGATCATGGCATCGCTGTCGTTGGGGTTTTTTTCCAGGACCTTCTTGTAGGCGTCCTCGGCCTGGTCATATAGCTCCTGGGCGAAATAGCAGTTGCCGACGTTCTTCCAGAGAACATACGCCTCGGGAAATTTTTCCAAAAGCGCTTTATAGCCGGCCAGAGCCGCCTGGTAGTTCTTCTCCTCAAAGTGCTGGTTGGCCTGGACCAAGGCTTTCTTGAGCTCATCACTGAAAACCAGCCCCGCGGCCTTCTTCAGGTTGATTTTGATCTCCGGCTTTTTTTCGAGCTCGGCCACTTCCACGGAGATTTTTTTGGGCTCAAAGCCGATTTTTTCAAAATCGATGTACCAGCTGCCGCCCCGCAGCCAGGCGCCAGTCCAATGACCGTTCTTGTCGGTCGCGACATCGAAGCCCGCGTTGGCGCTGGCGTAGACCAGCTTGACCGTCACGCCTTCGAGAGGCCTCCCATCCTGGTCATAGACGGTCCCAAAAAGCCTGCCTTTGCCTTTGTAGTCCTGGGAGAAAAGAAAAGCGCCGATGATGAAAACCAAGAACATCGTCAGGGCGGCTTTTTTCATGTCAAACCTCCTCGCTTATTACAATCGCGTAGGTGTGTGAATTCCTTTTCATTTTAACACCGATCCCTCTAAAAAAAAAGACGTGATGGCCAAGGGTCAGCATCTCCCTGCGATATTTTCCTTGAATTCCATCGCCAGATTATCTACACTTGAATTTCCATCGCCATGAAATTTGTCGCCGACCTTCATCTTCATTCCAAGTTTTCGCGCGCCACCTCCCGCGATATGACGTTCGACACAATGGCCTGGTGGGGGAAAGTCAAGGGGATCTCGCTCCTGGCCACGGCAGACTTTACCCACCCGGAATGGTTTTTTCTGACGAAGCAAAAGCTGGAGCCGATGGGCAACGGCTTTTTCCGATTGAAAAATCCGCAGACGCCGGAGAACGAATACCTGCGGGCTGTTCCGTTCTCCCCCGACGATGTCTCGTTCGTCCTGTCCACCGAGATCAGTTTCATTTATTCCAAGAAGGGCAAAGTCCGGAAAATCCATCTTCTGATTCTGGCGCCGGATTTCGAATCCGTAGAAAAGATCAACGGCCGGTTGACCGGATTGGGGGGCAATTTGAGGTCGGACGGCCGACCCATCCTGGGCATGGATGCCAAGGCCTTCGTCAAGCTGGCGGCCGACCTGTGCCCGAAGTGCGTCGTCATTCCATCGCATATTTGGACGCCCTGGTTTTCCCTCTTCGGCGCCAATTCGGGTTTCGACGCCATCGAAGAGTGCTTTGAGGAGATGACGCCGCATATTTTCGCCCTGGAAACCGGGCTCTCCTCCGACCCGCCGATGAACTGGCGGCTCTCGGCTCTCGACCGGTACACCCTCGTCTCGAACTCGGACGCCCATTCCCCGTCCAAGATCGGGCGGGAAGCTAACGCCTTCGAGACCGAGTTCAGCTACAAGGGCTTGGTCGAGGCGATCCGCAGCAAAGATCCCGCGAAATTCTTGTATACCGTCGAATTCTTCCCGGAAGAAGGCAAATACCACTATGACGGCCACCGCAAGTGCGGCATTCTCTTCTCCCCCCGGGAATCGATCGCCCACCGGGACATCTGCCCGAAGTGCGGAAGGAAGCTGACCATCGGCGTCCTGCACCGCGTGGAAGAACTGGCCGACCGGGAAGAAGTGAGGGACGCCAGCCTGCGCATCCCTTACAAGAACCTGATCCCCCTGAATGAGGTCATTGCCGAGGCCTGCCAGAAAACATCCGAATGCCAAAGCGTCTGGGATATTTACTTCCGCTTCATTCACGAATTCGGGAATGAGCACAGGATCCTGATGGAGGTCCCCGTCTCCGAGCTGTGTCGAGTCCCCCCGGAAAAAGTCGGCCGGGGCGTGGAGCGCATGAGAAAAAGCCTGGTCAAGATCGCGCCCGGCCACGACGGGTTTTACGGCATCATCAGCCTCTTTGAGAAAGAAGAGGACCAGGCTGCCGCCGGGGGCCAGCTCTCGCTTTTTTAGAGGCCCTGCGAGGAGCTGCGCGAAATGGGACCTGTCGCCGACCAGCCATTTAGCCCGACTCCTCGCATCTTAATGTAGATATTTTTTAGCTTTTGACCAACAATATCTAGTGGTGCGTCTCACAAATAACTTGACTTTAGGACGATCTATAAAGACGCGCCACCGCGGGAGAGTTTGAGGGGGACGGCGTCGTTCCTCTCAGGGGGTCAGCGGAGCGGAGCGAAGCGCCGAGGGGGGAGCTTGACTCCCCCCTGGAAGTGTCCCGTCTCTGCATAGGACTTTGGAAAGAGATTTACGAGACGGGACACTAGCCATGGTCTTATGCAACGAAATCCTGCCCTTGCCGGGTTCTAAATATGGGCGGAAAAAATGCGAGGGACGTTTCTGCCCAGCGGTCAGGATTGACCCATGAAACGATGTTTGATTTCGAAGGAGGCTTGCCATGTCGTCACAATTTTTCGATCACAGGCTCGGGATGCGTTTGACCCGAGAAGACACTCTATCGTATAATAATTCAGTGAGAAAACACTCTATCGTCATTCTCATCGGGGGGCTTCTCTGCCTGGCCTTGTTCCTGCCCGCCCAGAAGAAAAAATCGCCAAAGGACCTGCCTCCCCAATACCAGAAATGGCTGCAGGAAGAAGTCGTCTACATCATCACCCCCAAAGAACGCGACGTCTTTCTTCAGCTCGAGTCTGACCGGGAACGGGAGATTTTCATCGAAGCCTTCTGGAGAGTGAGAAACCCGAGTCCCGACCTCGCCGAGAATACGTTCAAGAAGGAGCATTACCGAAGAATCCAGTATGTCAACCAATGGTTCGGGCGGGAGTCGCCCACGGTCGGCTGGCGGACGGCCATGGGCAGGATGTATATCACGTTGGGAGAGCCCAAACAAATCGAACGATATGAGAACCTCCCCGAGGTCTATCCGATGGTCGTCTGGTTTTATGACGGGATGGCCGAATACGGACTCCCCAATGCCTTTAGTGTCGCCTTCTTCAAAAGAGAAGGGTTCGGAGAATACATCCTCTATTCTCCGATCAAATACGGCCCCCAGTATCTCCTGATTCACTACAAGGGCGATATGACGGATTATACCACGGCCTATTCGCAGCTCTTCGATATCGAACCCAGCCTGGCCGACGTGTCCCTCTCCCTCATTCAGGGGGAAACGCGATTTTCCGTGGCGCCGTCCCTCGCTTCCGATATCCTCCTTAACCAAAGAATTCCCACGGCGCCGTACGAAAAGGTGAAAGATGCCTATGCCGAAAAGCTCCTGAAATACAAAGGCGTTGTGGAGGTGGATTACACCGCCAACTGGATCGACAGCGACTGCCTGATTAAAGTTTACCAGGACCCCAAAGGGATCGCCTTCGTCCATTTCAGCGTGGAGCCGAGCAAGCTGACCTTTGAAGAGTTCCAGGGCCGCTATCGCGCCAACATTGAGGTCCATGTCAACGTGACGGACCCCCAGCTCGTGACGGTATATCAGTTCACCCGGACCATCCCCCTCGAAATGATCGAGGAGCAGATCGCCAAGATCAAAACCAAGCTCTTTAGCTATCAAGACATGTTCCCGCTCGTTCCCGGCCGGTATAAAATGAGCCTGCTCCTCAAGAACATCATCTCCAAACAATTCACATCCGTCGAAGCGGACCTGTTCATCCCCGAGCCTACGCAGCTGTCCATGAGCGCGCCGGTCCTGGCTAATAAAATCGACCGCGACTCCAAATACAGAGGCACGAACAAGCCCTTTCTGCTGGGAAACGTTCAGCTCATCCCGTCCCCGCGCAACGACTTTCTCAAGGGGGATACTCTCTACTTGTTCTTCCAGCTGCACGGGCTGCCGGCCGACGTCCAAGCCGGCGGAGTCCTGGAATATACCATCCTGAAAGAGGCCGAAAAGGTCCAGTCCGTGACCAAGGAGCTCAAGGATTATCCGGGCCGGACCAGCTTCCTCGAGGAATTTTCCCTGGCCAACCTAACGCCGGCCAATTACAAGATCAAGGTCGCCCTGTTGGGCACGGGCCGGCAGGAAATCATGGCCGCTGAGATCCCCTTCTATATCACGCCCAGGACCGACCTGCCCCGGCCATGGATCGTTTCGACGCCGCAGCCGTCTTCGGACGACCCTTCTTACGCCAATATCCTGGGCAATCAATACCTCAACAAACAGGAGCTTCTCAAGGCGAGGACGCTCATCGAAAGCGCCTACCGGGCCAACCCCGGCTCTCCCCAATTCGCCCTGGATTTCTGCCGACTCCTGTTCCAAACGAAAGACTACGCGGCCGTTAAACAGACCGCCCAACCCTTCCTTCAGGGAGAGACGCGATACGATTTCCTGGAGCTCCTCGGCCAAACATCTCAAGCCCTGGGTGAGCTGGCCGAGGCCACCGCTTATTATAAGGATTATCTAACGCACTTCGGCACGAACATCTCCGTTTTGAACGCAATCGGCGAGTGTTATTCCCAATTGGGCAATATCGCCGAGGCGCTGTTCGCCTATGAAAAATCCCTCGAGCTCAACCCCAACCAGGAAAAGATCAAGTCCTTGGTTAAATCCCTAAAAGAAAAAAAGTGAAAAAAACGGCGTTCCTTCTTCTCCCCCTGTGTGCCCTGTGGCTGGCCGCCTGCGCCACCTATCGGTTGGAACAGAGCCTGGACCCGGACAGCCGGGATTTTCTGTCGAAGGTGCGGTATCTCATCACCAAGCAGGAGCGAAAGACGTTCCTCAACCTGCCCGCCTACGAACGAAAAGACTTCATCGAAGAATTCTGGAAAAGTCGCGACCCGGACCCGAACACCGAGGCCAACGAATTCAAGGACGAATATTTCAAGAGAATCGACGAGGCCAATCGCCTTTTTCCGGAGGGCGGCCCGGGATGGCTCCAGGACCGGGGACGGATTTACATTCTTCTCGGCCCGCCGTCGGAACGGGAAACATATCCGCGGGGAATTACGTTCTACGGCACGCCGACCGAGATCTGGTACTACGGGTTTTTTCCAATCATTTTTATCGATGAGGCCTGGAGCGGCAATTACAGGATCGATCCGATGAGCGCCAACCAGCTGGCCGAGATCATGTCCGTTCAGATGTACCTGAAACCCGCCGTCTTCACCGATAAAAAAGGGACGCTGGATTGCGAAATGAACTTCCAAAAACTCGGGAACGATGAAGCCCTGGCCCGCATCGTGATTCCCTATAAAAATATCTGGTTCAAATCCGAAAACAAGAACTTTCAGACCACCCTGGAGGTCACGATCGAGATTCTGAATGCATCGGAGAAAAGACTCTGGGCGGAACAAAAAGCCTTTCCCTTTTCATTGACTGGAGACAAGCTGGCGGAAGTCATCAAGGAAGACTTCGTCATGGAAATCCGTGTCCCATTAAAGCCGGAATACGCCCTCTTGGGCATGAAGCTGACCAACGCCACGGACGGCAGCAGAGTGTATAAAAGGCTGAAGCTGACCTGACGAAGCATTCCGAGCCATGGCGGGGTCTTCTCGTTTTCTTGCCAAAGGCTTGAGATTGGCACATAGTTTGCATTAATATTTTTGGAGGTTAAAAAGATGGCTAAAATACTGAAAAATCTAGGATTTATAATTGTCCTCGTCTTAGCGGCCTCCAGCTTAGCACTTTCACAGGCCGGCAGGGGCGTCGGGAGGATCGGCGGCGTCGTCGTCGACCCGGACCAGAAACCCATCGAGGGAGCCAAGGTGATGATCTCTTACTCTCAGGACGAAAACCTGAAATACGAGACCACCACCAATAAAAAGGGCGAGTGGGCGTTCATAGGCCTCGGGACCGGGAACTGGAACATGACGGCATCCTTCAAGGGCTATCTCCCCGTCGCCAAAGCGCTCTATGTCAGCCAGCTGTCCATCAACCCGAAAGTGACGGTCAAGCTGCAAAAGACGGCCAAAGGCGGGGGCGGCTTCATCCAGGATGAAACGACCTTTGTCTTCCTGGAAAAAGGAAACCAGCTGTTCAAGGAAGCCAAGTATGACGAGGCCATCGCCTCTTATCAACAATTTATCGATAAAAACCCCACTGCCTACCAAATCCAGCTGAGCATCGCCGACTGCTACCGGGAAAAAGGTGAGTTCGACAAGGCCATGGAAACCTACACCAAGGTCATCGAGCAGGCCAAGACGGACCCGGCCACGGGCAGGGAAATGACGGCCAAAGCCCAGGCCGGTATCGGCAACTGCTATTTGAAGCAGAACAAGATCCAGGAAGCCCAGCAATTCTTCAAGCAGTCCGTGGACAATACGCCCAACGACGAAATCCTGGCCTACAACGTCGGAGAAATCTATTTTAATAATCGGAATTACGACGAGGCCCTGCGCTACTTTGACCTGGCCGCCCAGATCAAGCCGGACTGGCCCGACCCGTATCTAAAAATGGGCTATGTCTATCTCAACAGGGCCGATTACGCGAACGCAACTAGCAAGATCGAAAAATTCCTGACCTTGGAGCCGGAAGGAGATCGGGCGGCAAACGCCAAAAATATCCTGAAGGCCATCAAGAAGTAATGGCTAAAAAAAAGCGCGCCCGGAATAAAAAGCGGGGGATCCCGCAGGCGCGGGCTTCGTCCGCACCGGCGGCGGCCGCGCCGCCGCTAAAACCAAAAAAAGAAGAGATCCGGCGCGACAAGGCCGTCGACAAAAAAGGCTTCAAAAAATTCCGACTCTATCTTATTCTTCTGCTCGCGGTGATCGGCGCCGGCGCGCTCGTCTTTATCCTCAAGCCGCGCAGGGTTCAAATCACAAGAGAGGGCCGGCTGAATGTCCTGCTCATCACCCTGGACACAACCAGGGCCGACCGGCTCGGCGTCTACGGTTACGCCAAAGCGAGAACCCCCAACCTTGACGCCCTCGCCAGGAACGGCGTCATGTTCTCCAATGCCTACGCGCAAGTCCCGCTGACCCTTCCCTCGCATTGCTCGATCATGACCGGGACCACACCCTTGGTCCACGGGGTTCACAACAACGGCACATATATCCTGCCGCCCGACAAAATCACCCTGGCCAAGGTCCTCAAGGGCCAGGGCTTCAAAACGGCCGCCTTCGTCGCCTCTTTTTCCGTGGATTCCCGCTTCGGCCTGGACCAGGGGTTCGATATCTATGACGATAATTTTCAGGAGGGCGCGGCGTTCAAAGCCTTGAACGCCGAACGAAAAGCCGAGCAAGTGCTCGCCGTTTTTTCGCCCTGGCTCGACAAACTCAAGGAGGAACCGTTCTTCGCCTGGGTCCATTTCTTCGACCCGCACCTGCCCTACAACCCGCCGTCGCCCTACCGGGAAGAATTTAAAGACCGCCTGTACGACGGCGAAGTCGCCTATATGGATTTCATCATCGGCGAGGTGATGAGGAAGATCAAAGAAAGAAACCTTCTCGGCCGGATTCTGGTCGTCGTGGCCGGAGACCATGGCGAAGCCTTCGGGGAGAAGGGCGAAGCCGGCCACGGCGTCTTTTTATATGAAATGGCCTTGAGGGTTCCGCTTATTTTTTATGCGGAAAATCATCTCCCTTCAAACAGCATCGTTCCTGCGCGAGTCCGGTTGATCGATATCATGCCCACGGTGCTGGACTTGTTGAACATCCAGAAGCCGGCCTCCAGCCAAGGGATAAGCCTCATCCCTTATATTCAGAAAAAGAAGAAAAGCGACCTGGATTCCTACATCGAAACCTATTATCCCAAGGAAAATTTCGGCTGGTCGCCGCTGGTCGGCTTGATCGCGGCCGACTGGAAATATGTCCGGGCTCCCAAAGAGGAGCTCTACAACCTGAAAGCCGACCCCGGCGAGGGAAAGAATGCATTTCCTTCCGAGGCCAAAACAGTCGCGAAAATGAAAGGCAGCTTGGACGCTTTGATCAAAGAGAGCGTCGTCCCCGGTACAGCGGCCAAGCGGACGTTGTCGGCCGAAGAGAAGGACCGTTTGCGCTCCCTGGGCTATGTGGATTTTTCCGAAGGGACGTCCAAAGGCGATACCGCCGACCCCAAGGATAAGCTCGATGAGCTGCGGATGGTCCAAGAAGCCGAAAAGGATGAGTTCGAGGGAAACTTGGCGGCCGCGGCGGCGCTCCATGAGAAAATGCTCGCCCTGCGGCCGAACGCCGCCTCGAGCTATATCAACCTGGCCCTGGCCCAGGCCCGGATGAAGAATTTCGAGGCGACGATTAAAACCCTGAAGCAGGGGATTGAAAAAATCCCCGGCTCGGAAATTCTTATGTCCCGGCTGGGCTATACCTACCTGGTGATGGGACGCACCGAAGAGGCCTTGTCCACGATGACGGACGTCCTGAAAATCAACCCCAGGCACATGGACGCCCTAACCGCTTCGGCCGTGATCCTGGGAAACAACGGAAAAATCGAAGAGGCCCTGAGCTTCTTTGAGCGGGCCCTCTCGGTCGAGCCCGAGAATAAATTCGTCCGGATGAGCTATGCCGAAAGCTTGACCAAAAGCGGCAGGATGGCCGAGGCGATCGCCGTCTACACCAAGCTTACGCAGGATTTTCCCCAGGACGACCAGCCCTTCCAGCTCCTGGGCATCACCTGCGCCCTGACCCGTGATTTCGACAAAGCCGTCGAATACCTGAAGGATGCGGCCTACATCAAGCCCACCCCGAAGTCCTATTACTATCTCGCCATCGCCTACAGAGAAAAGGGAGAAACCGCGGAAGCCGTCCGCTATCTGGAACTATACTTGGACGACACCAGGGGCGAGCCCGAGAATAGAGTCAAGAACGCCCAGTCCGGCCTGAATTATCTGAAAACCATCCTCAAGTGAAGCTTCGACACAAATCAAAGATCCGGGAACGGCTGAAGCGACCATCGAAGGTTTAGCCTTTCCGAACTGCTCTTCGAGGGAACCCGGCGCTTTGTCGGGCGCCGAGAATGTTTGAGCAAGCCACGGTTCAACAATGATGCCACAGTGTGGACAAGGGCGCCTTTTCTAAGCCATGTTCTATTGTGCGAGGACGCAGGCGCCGAGAAGGGCAGTGAGGAAACGGCGGGGTAATCCGGGGTCAAAGCTACTCATTACGCAAATTACCACAAACATCCCAAGGTGAAGCACTATGAAGACGGGAATTTGCGTAATGAGTAGCTTTGACCCCAAAAAAAAGGCCCGGCCCCCGCGGGGGGCCGGGCCTGTGTATCTTATTCTGCGATACTAGCTTCTAGGCGAACTCCACAATTAGAAGGAGAACCGAGCGCCGACTCTTGCAGACCAGGCCCCGTACTTACCGGTCCACATGTTATCTGGATGGTTGAAATCCGTGCTGGTGCCCATGTAATACGGATGCCACTGATAGCCGACTTGGATTTTGTTCTGGACATAGGTCTGCCAAGGAACATAATTGGTCTTCTGGGCGAGGAGCTCCGCATCCGACAGCGCGAGCATTGTGTAGTTTGCCCTGTCGTAGTAGCCGGTGATGGTGGATGTGTTAGTGAAGTTGAAGATCGTGGCGTTCAGGTTGACTGTGTACTTCTTGGCGATCCTCAGGTTGTACTCGATATAGAGGTCGGCCGTGAACAGGAAGGGCAGGCGCTTGCCGGTGTCGAAATAGCCGTCCGGGAAGATCTGCATGTTGTTGAACGAGAGAGATGTATTCCGCGGAAGGCCGCTTCTGCCGTAGCCGACAACGCCCACCGTCAGGCCGAAGGGGAAGGCATAGGAGCCGTAGGCCTTGAAATAATGGGTTCTGTCCGACGGAAGGACGCCGTCCAGCGGCCGGCCGTGGATGTCATACCGCTCGAACCAGAGGTCCCAGTACCGCTCGACGTTGGGTGAGTTGCGGCCGCTTTCGTCCGAGGACGACAGGCCGCCGTAGTTCCCGGTCATGCGGCTCCAGGTGTAGTTGAAGCCGCCCTGCCAGTTGTTGCTGAAGCGTTTTTCGAGAGCCAGGTTCAAGCCCCAGTATTCTCTCTTCGGTAGCGGGGACTCCCAATACATATCGGCGAACCTTCCGCCCTTGGAGACGGGCATCGTCCAGCCTTCACCCGGGTTGCCGATGTAATACTGTTCGCTCCAGTTGCCCTGGGCATCCTGCATCAGGACTCCCACGTCTTCGATCGTCCGGATGAGGTGCTTGTAAACCAGCCGCGCACTGAAGGAGATCTCTTCGGAGATCTTTTTCTCGGCGCCGAAGGTGACTTCGCTCTGGGAGACGGGCTTCAGGCCTGGATCCGTGGTGTCCCAGGAGGTCGTGCGCCAGTTCCGGGAGCCGTAATATTTCCCGCCGGCTGCCTGGTCGGCCGCGTTGCTGATGTCGCCGCTGGCCGCGATCTTCGTGAAATCGTAGTTGTCAAGCGAGTAATAGCTCGACCACCACTTGAATCCGCCGTAGGCGCCTTCAGCCATGTACAGCTTCATGACGTCGTAGTAAACGCCGAAGCTGGCGAAGAGCTTGAGGCTCGAATCGCCGAAGAAGTCATAGACGACGCCCAGGCGGGGAGCCAGTTTCTGGTCAAAGCCGAACTTGATGGGCTTGTAGTTCTTGTAGAGGGGATCGTTGGTGGCCAGCGACGGGACGTATTCGCTTTCCGTTCGGAGGCCAAGGTTCAGGGTCAGCTTCTGACCGATCGTCCAGGCATCCTGGAGATAGATGGCCCAGTTGTTGCTGGCGATGTTCCAGTTGGAGCCGTAGGCCGATTGAAAGTCGTTGCGGATGATGTAGTAACCGTACTGGCCATGCGGATCGCCAGCATCATAGGCCGCTTTGCCGATCGAGATTCCGGGTATATCGTAAGAAGTTTGGCCCCAGTATAGGGAGACTAGAGGAGCCAAGGGGCCGGAATCAACGTCCTCGTGCAGGCGGATGTACTGGAATCCCGCTTTCCAGGCGTGCTCGCCGGCCAGGCTGAGATAGTAGGTCAGGTCAAGGTTGGCGCTCGCGCGTTCGTAGATCACCTTCTTGGTGACGGTAGTGCCGGCACCGTTCGACCAGCCATTATCGTGCTTTAAGCTGGCGGGAATTTCATCATAGTTCATATTCGAGCCGCCGAACCCGTAATACGTGCCGGGCACAAAGAGCTGCTGGTTGGTCGTGTTCTGGTGGAAGAATCCGCCGCGCAAGTTGATCAGGAAGTTGTTGCTGACCGTGTAGTCGATGTTGGCGTTTCCGGACCAGTTCGGATAGTCAAAGCCTGGCTGCTTGCCTGCTGTCAGTGCGGGTGAATATGTGTAGTCCGGATAATAAGAGTAAGCCTTGGTGCCGGTTCCGGCAATGTTCGGAATGCTGCCGCGGTACTTATAGAAGTTGTTGTTGGTGCTGATCGACATCCGCATACCCTTGATGGGCGAGGCGGTGAGCTTGGCCTGCCAGTAATAGTAATAGAGCTTTTGGTAGAAACCGCTGTAGGTGGGACGGCCCTGGCGGGGGTCTGCGATCGTATCACCCGGGACTGTGGCCTGGCTCAGGTCGACAGGGTCGGACCTGAACCAACGAGGCTGGGCAATGGTCCTGGCATAGGTGGGATTGAACGATCCGAAGAACCACAGCTTGTCCTTGAAGATAAAGCCGCCGAGGTTGATGACTCCCTCGAACCGCTGGTAATCGTCCCTCTTCTTGCCGCCATCCCAATAGATGTTGTCGCTGCTGACGTACTGGACATTGGCATAGGTGTAGGGCTGGACAGCATAGGGGTCGATCCGAATACCGTCGCGGTCATGCCCATTCATATACAACTTGTTGTTGTCGTAATAGAAGAAGAGGTCGCCGTGGAATTCGTTGCCGCCTGAACGGCTGATGACGTTGACCACGCCGCCCATGGAGCCGCCGAACTCAGCGGGGTAACCGGAGGCGGAGACTTTCACTTCATCCAACTGTTCCATGACGATGCTCTGCGCCCGCAGGCCGACATGGATGTTGGTGACGTTTGTCCCGTCCACATACCACATGTTCTCCGTGCCGGACGCGCCGTCAACGGAGAGACCTCCCTGGTTGCCTTCGTACTGAACGCCGGGAACCGTTGCCAGAAGTCCGTCAAAGTTCCGGTTTCTGGGCAGCTGCATGAAGACTTCCTTGGTCATCGTGCCGCCCTTGGTCGTGCTCTTGACGTCGATCAAAGGGCTCTGGCCCACGACCGTGACTTCTTCAGCAAGGGCGCTCTGCTCCAGCGTGATGTTCAGCGAAATGGTCTGTTCCAGCTGGACGATGATGTCGCGCCGGGTCAGCGTCTTGAAGCCGGGAAGCGTGAAACGGACGGAGAACGTGCCGGAAGGCAGAGAAAATATGCGGTAGGTGCCCGTTTCATCGGTGACGGCGTTGGCGATGCCGACCATCCTGGTGCTGTCGCACGTGATGGAGACCCCGGGAAGGGGTGCGCCTTCAGCATCGGTGACTCTGCCGACGATCTTTCCAGTGGGAATCTGAGCAACGGCCAAGCCGAACGTCAGCATGATGGCAAGTGCTGCGAAAATGATTTTTCTAGTCATTCTTGATTTTTTCTCCTTTTTCCCTTGAATTTCCCTCAATGAGAATATTCAAGATAAAAAGTTTTCGCCCCTCCTCTCTTAGAGATCGGGCGAACGAAACCATAAGCCCTGGAGCAGAGAAAGTTCTCTCCGCTCCGAACCCTAGAAGCATAGGATTCGCGTTTTGTTATTCTCACCTCCTTATTTCTCATAGTTTTATCTCTACCTTATATGGGAAATATAGGCAAAAAACATGCCAACCCCATTTTCTATGTATTTTATTTATTTTCAATTGGTTGGCATTTTGTCTTTTATAAAATCATCCAATTCCTTGAATTTTATCCAAAAATTTGAATTTAAGGATCAAAAACCACGGCTTTCTGACCATCGATCACTTTAACTTCAGGAGCGATACGACAATCAATCCCCCGTAGAAATTCAAAAAAATGAAGGCTTTCCAGGGAACCTGTTGATTATATCGTGGTTTCGGGGTCAAACCTCAACATTCAACGCCATCGTCCCCAAGAAACAGGCAAATTTCGACATCGCATCCACCGTTAGTTTTTATTGAATGTTGAGGTTTGACCCCGGCGTTTCCTTGACATTCGGGGGGGGGAATTCTATATTTATCATGAAGGAAGGAGCAACGCGATGGAAATTGAGATGAAAATCAAGGGCCTCGTTGTCGACCCGATTTCCAAGATGCCCATTGTCGTACTGGAAGATCCGATGAGCGATCAGGTCCTGCCGATTTGGATCGGCGTCTTCGAAGCCAATGCCATCGCTTTGACCATTGAAAATATCCCCACCCCGCGGCCGATGACCCATGACCTGATCAAAAATTTCTTGAACAAGCTGAGCATTTCCTTGGACCGGGTCGTGGTGAACGACGTCCGGAACAACACGTTTTACGCGACCATCCACTGCCGCTATCTGAACGAGGAGCTGCTGATCGATTCCCGCCCCTCCGACGCCATCGCCCTGGCCCTGCGCATGAATTCTCCGATCTTCGTCGAGGATGATGTCGTCAAGCGGGCGCACGGGCTGAAACTGGACGAAAACCTGGAGAATTCCGAAAACCTGAGAAAATGGCTGGAGACCCTCAAGCCCGAGGACTTCGGCAAATATAAAATGTAAGGGCGCGGGGGAACGGCCTCGCTCCCTAACGGGATTTTTCACGCCATAAAAATTTCATGGTCGCTTCATCCGTCCCCCCTCGCCCGGCTTTTTAAATTATAGTTTTTCTTGCGAGCTTTTTACGTCCGCAGGCGGAATAAGAGGTACAGGCCGATGAGGCCGAAGATCAAATTGGGGCCCCAGGCGGCAAAAAAGACATTCAAAAAACTGACATAACCGAGGCTCTTGAAAACGCCGATGGCCACCCAATACGCCATCGAGATGGCCAGGCTGATACCGATTCCGACCAAAGCCCCCCGCTTCCCCATCGAGAACGCAAACGGGATGCCCAGCAGGGTCATAATCAGCGCTACGAACGGAAAAGAAATCTTGGTGCCCAGATCCACCCGGAAGCCGACGGTCTCGAAGCCAAGGTCCTGGATTTCCCGGACATATTTCCGCAGCTCGCCGTAGGTCATCTGCAAGGGCTCCCTCCATTCTTTCAAAAAATAGCCCTTGCCCTCCTCCAGCGGCAAATCCAACGTCTTGAACACCCGGAGACTGGAGCTCTTGGGGGTCTCACCGGCAAATTCCCTGATCCAGCCGTTTTCCAGATGCAGGAGCTCGCCCGCCAAAAGGCCCTTTTCCGCATGGACCCTGCGCTTGAGGGACCAGGTGGAAAGGTCCATGTCAAAGATCGAAAGCTGGCTGAACGCGGCTTTGTCCGGGTCAAAATAGCTGTAGTGATAGAACCGGTCGCGTTTTTTATTGGCGACCCAGCGGCGGTTCATGTAGCTGTAGCTGCGGGGAGAGACATCATTGATCCTGTTCCAGATTTCCTCGGCTTTCTTGTTGGATTGGGGAAGGATGCGCTCTTGAATATGGAAGGCCAGGCCGCCCACGAGCACCGCCAGGAGCACCACGGGAAGGACCGTCCGGTAGATGCTGATCCCGCAGGCCTTCATGGCCGTGACCTCGTTGAACTTGGTGAAAAGGCCCAGCGTCAGCAGCGACGCCGTGAGCGCCGTCACGGGCAGGCTGTAATGCATGAACTCGGGCATGCGGAAGCGGATATAGCTGAGCAGCATGCCCATGGGCTTGTGATGTTCATAGAGGTTGCCCAGGCGCTCAAAAAAAGTGATGATCACGAAGATGGAAATCAGGCTCAAAAAGACTAGCCCGGCAATGGCCAAATATTTCCTGATGATATAGCGGTCCAGGATGTTGGGGAACGGGAGCGACAGGCGCGGCCACTTCCAACTCCATTTCTGTTTCTTGCGGGCGGTCCGCCCCTGGGCTGCGGCCCGGCGGCCGAACAGGCTGAGCAGCGGAGATTCTTTCGCGTACCGCAGGAAGAGGACGATGCTGAGAGCGCCGAGCAGGATATTTCCTCCCCACATCCCGAGGAAAGGCGAAATCCGACCCTCCAGGGCGAATTTTTCGCCGGCCGTGATGCAGATGTAATAAATCAGGATGATGACGAGGCTGAGCGTGAAGCCGCTCGTCCGTCCCCCTTTTTTTGTCGAAACCCCCAGCGGAAGCCCGAGGAATACAAAAATCCAGCAGACAAAGGGCAGGGCGAATTTTTTGTGGATCTCGACCTTATGGGACCTTCGGTCGCCTTCGGCCTGCATCCAGGCGAATCGGTTTTTGACGCTGCGCAGATCGTCCTTGGCGATCCCCTTTTGACGGATCTCATCTCTCTCTTTCTCCAGCGTAGCCAGGTTCTTCCGGACGGCTTGAAGACCCAGGACGAGCTCTTGGATATTTTTTTCTCTCACCCTCTTCTCCGAGGAAAACGAGGCATAAAGGTTTTCGATGCCGATCTCCTGCTCGGTGTAGGCTGTGGAGGACACGCTGTAATCTTCGGGATCGGAAGCGGCGTTGGCATGCTGGAGGACATCATACAACTCCAGCGTCGCCCGCCTGGCCTGGGGATAAAAATTCAGCCGGCCTTTCCGGGCCAGAACCAGGCGCGGCTTTTCGGGAGAATCGGTGAAATAGACGAGGATATTCTGCCAATTTTTTTGCTCGGTGATGTCCTGGATGAAGATCACCGTGTTGGGGATGTCTTCAAAGAACTCCCGGGGGTTGATCCGGAGTTGGACCTTGTCCAGGACGGATTCGGTCAGCGTCTGGACCCATTTGAAATTGAAATAGGGCGCGAGATAAAGGGTCAAGACCGAGGTCAGGGCCCAGCCGACGAAGGCAAAGACGATAAGCGGACGCAGCATCCGCCGGGGGCTGATGCCCAGCGTTTTAAACGCCGTAATCTCGGAATCCGAGGAAAGACGGCTGAGGCCGGCCAGGATGCCCATCAGTACGGACATGGGAATGGTAAAGGCCAGGATGGCCGGGATAAGATAAACGAGAAGTTTCAGGGTGACGCCGAGGGTGGCTCCCTTGGCGATGAACAGCGTCGGGAGTTGGAGGAGCTGGTTCATGAGCAGGACGAAGCTGTAAATCAGAAGGCCGAGAAAGAAGGGCGGAATGATTTCCTTGAGGATATAGCGGTCGAAGAGCTTGAACATCGGGAAAAATATAACACAAATCCAAAAAAAAAGGGACGGTCCGAAGACCGTCCCTGAGTTGCGTGTCGCGCGATTCTTAATACATGTCGCCGCCGGGCGGGCTGGGATACTTGGGGCCCTTCTCTTCTTCGGGGAGATCGGTAATCAGTCCTTCCGTGGTGAGCATCAGGCCGGCGATCGAGGTGGCATTCTGCAACGCGATCCGGACGACCTTGGTCGGGTCGAGGATCCCGGACTTGATCATGTCCTCGTATTTCTCGCTCAGCGCGTTGAAGCCCATATCCTGCTTCATCTCTTTGACTTTTTCGACAACGATGGAGCCTTCCTGGCCGGCGTTGTTGGCGATCTGGCGGATCGGCTCTTCCAGGGCGCGTCTGACGATATCCACGCCGATCTTCATGTCCCCTTCGGCCTTGACGGCGTCCAGGACTTTCTGCGTCCTCAACAGGGCCACGCCGCCTCCGGGAACAATGCCTTCCTCAACGGCCGCTTTGGTGGCATGCATGGCGTCTTCGACTCTGGCTTTTTTCTCCTTGAGCTCGGTCTCGGTGGCCGCTCCGACTTTGATCAGGGCCACGCCGCCGACCATCTTGGCCAGCCGTTCCTGGAGCTTCTCTTTGTCGTAGTCAGAGGTGGTTTCTTCGATCTGGGTTCGGATCTGCTTGATCCTCGCCTGGATGTCGGACGCCTTGCCCTTGCCCTCGACGATGGTGGTATTGTCCTTGTCGATGACGACTTTCTTTGCTTCGCCCAGCCACTCCATATCGACCTTTTCGAGCTTGACGCCGATGTCTTCGGTGATGACTCGGCCGCCGGTCAAGATTCCGATATCTTCCAGCATGGCCTTCCGCCGGTCGCCGAAACCGGGCGCTTTCACCGCGGCGCAAAGGAATGTGCCTTTCAGCTTGTTGACGACCATGGTGGCCAGGGCTTCGCCTTCGACTTCTTCGGCAACCACGACGAGGGGCTTGCCCATCCGGGCCACGTTCTCCAAGAGCGGCAGCATCTCCCTCAAGTTGCTGATCTTCTTTTCATGGAGGAGGATGAGGGGGTTCTCCAGGACGCATTCCATGCGGTCGGGATCGGTGATGAAGTAGGGGGAGAGATAGCCGCGGTCGAACTGCATCCCCTCGACGATATCCAGGGTCGTATCCATGCCCTTGGCTTCCTCGACCGTGATGACTCCGTCCTTTCCGACTTTTCCCATGGCATCGGCAATGATCTTGCCGATGGACTCGTCGTTGTTGGCCGAGATGGCGCCGACCTGGGCGATCATCTCGCCGCTGACTTCGCGGCTGAGCTTCTTGAGCTCCTTGATGACCTCTTCGACCGCCTTGTCGATGCCTTTTTTAATGAGCATGGGGTTGGCGCCGGCCGTAACATACCTCAGCCCTTCCGAATAAACGGACTGGGCGAGCACGGTGGCCGTGGTCGTCCCGTCGCCAGCCACGTCCGAGGTCTTGGACGCGACTTCCTTGACCAGTTGGGCACCCATGTTCTCGAGATTGTTTTTAAGCTCAACCTCTTTGGCCACGGTCACACCGTCTTTGGTGCTCGTCGGGGACCCAAATTTTTTGTCGATCACGACGTTCTTTCCCCGGGGGCCGAGTGTGGCTTTGACCAGGTTCGATAAGATATTGACGCCTTTGAGCAGAGACTGCCTTGCGTCATCGCCTAACATAATTTGTTTTGCCATTGTTCCTCCTTTTCAGCGGATCAGCCAAGCTTGGCCAGAATTTCTTCTTCGCGGAGTATGATGTGCTCGACACCGTCGATGGTCACCTCGCTTCCGCTGTACTTGCCGATCAAGACCTTGTCGCCCTTTTTGACTTCGAGGGGGATCACCTTCCCGTCATCGTTCATTTTGCCTTTGCCCACAGCGATCACTTCGGCTTCCTGGGGCTTTTCCTTGGCCGTGTCGGGGATGATAATTCCGCTCTTCCGGACTTCCTGTTCTTCTATTCTTTTCAGAAGAACTCGGTCGTACAATGGGGAAATCTTCATTGAAACCTCCTAATTTGATTTATTTAGCAGACTAAATAGCGAGGTGCTAATTATAAGGAAAAACCAAGGGCTTGTCAAGAAAAAAGTTGCAAAATTAGCAGTCTTTCGATAAGACTGCTAAAAACACCCATATTTATCTTAATTTCTTTATTTTCAGCGATTTCGCCCGATTGTGGAGGGTGTTACGATGAATCCCGAGCGCGCCGGCCATCTTTGTCATATTACCCCTATATTTTTTCGCGGCGATCTCTATGTATAGCTTCTCAAATTCACGGTGGCCGTCGCGAAAGCGGATTTCCTTTTCGACCATGTCCTTGATGGTGATTTCCAGTTTTTGATGGATATTGAGGTCATCAAATTTTTTGTCCATCTTTTTTCCCCCCTTTCGCAATATCCTGATACGCCGCCCTGAATTGATCCTTCAGGTCCTGGGGAATGAGATGAATCATCACCTTGGTCACTCCGTAGCAGTAGGGCGCCAGCCGCGAGTCGAGCAGAGCCTCTTTGCGCAGGGGAAAGACCAGGAGCCCGAAGATAAGCACGCCGCAAATGAGAATGCCTTCCAGGAATCCGACGAAGCCGCCCAAAAGATGGTTCATGAATTTGAGGGGGCCCTTCATGAGCTTGGACAGGAGATACGCAATCAAGGACCCGACGGCGACCACGATCAAAAACACGATGATAAAGCCCAAAAACTTGGCCGCGGTGGGCTGATGGATCAAGCGTCCTATGAGGTCGGCGAAATAGACATAATAATGGGCTGCCAGGATGAACCCGGCGATGATCGCCACAACGCCGATCACTTCCTTGATCAGCCCGCGGACCAGTCCCGTGATGAACATTGCCACTAGAATGACCGCCAATACGATATCCAGCCAGCCGATCATGATTCCCCCCTCCTTTTCTGAAGTTCTTCCACCATCCCGTAATGCCCGTCTTTGATCGAGCCGAACGTGACGTGCGGCTTGATCCTGCCGTGAAAATCCGAGCCGGCCGTCGGGACAAGGTCGAGCGCGTCCGCGGCTTCGGCATAAAAGCGGGTCTGCTCGGGTGTATGGTAGGACGTGAAGACTTCGAGTCCAGCCAAACCCCTCTCTTTCAATTGAGCGAGGTCCTCGCGGTCCGCCTTCTCAAAATAGGCTCCCGGGTGGGCGAGGACGGGCACGGCCTCCGCCTCGGGAGCCAGGTCCAGGACCTCCAATAATGCCATGTGCCGTTTCGGCACGAAAGCGGGCTTCCCCTCCATGAAATAATCCCGATAAAAAAGGTAAGGCGCCATCGGACGATTCGCCTCCGCCAAATAGGGGCTGAGGACGGAGTTCTGTTTCGATTCCGGTTTGTCGAACATAATTTGGGCGATGCTCACGCCCAGGGGGGGCACGCCCTTGGACGCTTTAATCACTTCCGGCCAGCTGAGGTCGAAGCCCAGCTCCCGAAGCTTGGCTACGCGCTCTTGGGCCTCAAGAAGCCTGCCTTCTGAAACGCGGGTCATGATCCGGCGGACGACCTCTTTTTTCCAATCCAGGAAGGGCATTAAGAGGTGGAACTCCCGGCCGTTGAAAAGCGTCGTGACCTCCATGCTGGGAATGACTTCGACCCCCGAGCCGTTACTGACGTCGAGAGCCTCCGGATAGGCCGCCACCGTATCGTGATCGGCGATCGAAATCGCGGCAAACCCGTTGTCCTGGGCCAGATGGACGAGGTGGAGCGGAGAGAAATCGCCGTCGCTGCTTCTGTTGGAATGGATGTGCAGGTCGACGAAACCGTTGTTCATCAGAGCTCGTTCTTTTCGGTCAGCAGGCGATAAATCTCAAAATATTTTTCGGAAGTTTTTTTGATGATGTCCGGCGGGAGAGGCGGGGGCGCGGACTGCTTGTCCCAGCGCGTGCTCTCCAGGTAATCCCGGACAAACTGCTTATCCAGGCTGGGCTGCCCTTTCCCGGGAGCATACGTGGCCAGAGGCCAGAACCTGGAGGAATCGGGCGTGAAAATCTCATCGACCAGGATCAGATCATCTTTGTCCAAGCCGAATTCGAATTTGGTGTCGGCAATAATGATCCCCCGTGAAAGCGCATGGAGGGAGGCTCTCCGATAGAGCGCCAGGCTGACTTTCTTGATCTTATTGGCTAGCGAGGCCCCGATGATCTTCTGCATATCTTTAAAAGAAATGTTGAGGTCATGGCCTGCCTCGGCCTTCGTCGAGGGCGTGAAGATCGGATCCTCCAGGCGGTCCGATTCCTTGAGCCCGGCCGGGAGCTTAACCCCGCTTGTTTTTCCGGTCGTTTTATATTCCTTCCATCCCGAGCCGGAAAGATAACCCCGGATGACGCATTCCACGGCAACGACGCTCGTCTTCTTGACCAGCATCGTCCGCTTGTCCAGCATATCCTTGTATTTGTGGAGGATGGCCGGGAGCTTGGCGATGTCGGTCGTCAGGACATGATTGGGACAAACCAGCTGCGTGTAATCAAACCAGAACTTGGATAGCTGAGTGAGAATTTTTCCTTTGTTCGGGATGAGCGAGGGAAGGATATAGTCAAAAGCGGAGATGCGGTCGGTGGCCACGACGAGAAGCTTATCCTCAAGCTCAAACACGTTCCGGACTTTCCCTTTTTTGAAAAGGGGCAGTTCGGGAATAATAATATCCGAATAGGCTTGTTCCATGTTGCACCCGCAATGTCAAGAATTAGAAAGCGACCTTTATCTTAATGAAACCAAAAAACAATTTCAACACCCCCGCCGCGGCAAAATCATTTTTTGGCTTGGCCTTCGACCTTGCCACTTGACAAATTCAAAAAACGGGGTCAAAGCTACTCATTACGCACGCTTCGCTCGAGGAAAATAGCTTTATTGCGTAATGAGTAGCTTTGACCCCGATGAATTGATCCCGATGAAATTTAATAATCGCGCTCTCTTATCGCGGTCGCGACGGTAAGACAAAAGGCGGGCATCGCAATGCGTGCAGACAGAGAGCGTATTAATATTTTTTTCTTCGAGGCCTTGACCGCGAAGCTGCAGGCGGGTGGCGGAAGGCAAATCCAGGAAATATTTTCCCCGGCGCTGTGGATGGGGCCGGAAGACATCAAGCGGAAGGCGCGCCGATTTAAATCCCTGCCGCACGTCCTCCCCTACTTCATAACATCCCGGCCCGATGCAGGGGCCCACAGCGGCGAGAAGAGAAGAAGGCTCGCAGCCGTAATGGGCATGCAATTCCCGGACCGCGCGTTCGGCGACCCGCTTTTGGGTGCCCCTCCAGCCGCAGTGAACGGCGGCAATGACGCGCCTGGATTCATCCACAAGAAAGAGAGGCGGGCAGTCCGCCGTTTTGATGATCAAAAAAACTCCGGGCAGCGCGGTGGCCAGGGCATCCCCTTTCGCCCTTTGCCGGGGAATTTTGTCGATGAATTGGATTTCGTCCGAATGAACCTGGTCCAACCAGACAATTTTGAATTTGCGCCAACCTCCGCAATCCTGAAAATCCCGGAGCTTCCAATCTTTGGTTCCGAAGCCGTGGACCAGCCAGGGAATCCGGTCCAATCGGGGGATCGTCAGATATTTCGCTTCGGCCATCGTTTCAGATGATACATAACGGCGATAATTTTTCAATCACTGAGGACTCTGAAAGGGGATTCGCTCCCTAACGGGATTTTTCACGCCATAAAAATTTCGCCTTTTTCGGCGTCTGCGTTACTCGCATGCCAGATTGAAGCACCAAGAAGATGTCCTTGTCCACATTTCAGCGTAACCTTTCTATTGTCCAAGCTCAAACATTCTCGCCGGCCTCAAAGAGGCTCCCCTCAAAAGCCGAAATTTTTAGGCTAAATCCCTCATGGTCGCTTCACCCCTTTCAGAGTCCTTAATACAGATTTATTCGTGATATAATTTGGTGGATAATCAATGGCCAAAAAGGAACCCGCGCGAAAGTTTGAAGCGGCTTACCTCGACATCTACCGACGAGGCTTGCTTCAAGAGAAAATCGAGCGGGCTTTCTGCCAGCTCGAGACCTGCACGCTCTGTCCCAGGAGCTGCAGAGTCAACCGCCTGCGGGGAGAAAAGGGCGTCTGCAAGGCTGGCCTCGATCCCGAGGTCTCATCGTACAGCCCCCATTTCGGTGAAGAAAGCCCGCTGGTCGGGCCGCACGGCTCGGGGACGATCTTCCTCTCCCACTGCAACTTGCGGTGCTCGTTCTGCCAGAACTATTCGATCAGCCATCTCGGCGAAGGCGCGACGATTTCTGCCAAGAGGCTGGCCGGGATGATGGTCGAGCTTCAAAAGCTCGGCTGCCATAACATCAACTTTGTCAGCCCCTCCCATTATGTCCCCCAAATCCTCAAGGCGCTCCCCGCGGCCATCGAAGCCGGCCTCTCCGTCCCTCTTGTCTATAATACGGGCGGCTATGATGCGCTCGAAACCCTGAAGCTCCTGGACGGCGTCGTCGATATCTATATGCCCGATTTTAAGTTCAGCGCGAGTGAGGCGGCCGAAGAACTCTGCCATGCCCCGGATTATCCCGGGGCGGCAAAAACGGCAATCAAGGAAATGCAGCGGCAGGTCGGAGATCTCGTGATCGATGACCGGGGCATTGCCCTGCACGGCCTTCTCGTCCGGCACCTGGTCCTGCCGGGCGGCCTGGCGGGCACGGAAGACGTCATGCGCTTTCTGGCCGAGGAAATCTCCCGGAACACGTACCTGAATATCATGGACCAATATCATCCCAGCGGCGACATCCAATGGAGTTCACTGCTGAGCCGGAGAATCACGGCCGGGGAATTCCAGAACGCCGTGGACGCCGCCCAGAGAGAGGGGCTGACGCGCCTCGACCCGCGAGAGCGCTTCCGGATTATATTTTAGCCACATATTTAAATGTCCGGGCTATTCATCTTGCCCAATGAGAATCCAACGTGTATCATATATTTGATGTCTCCGTTGCCGAAAATATTTTTCTAGTGAATAATAGATGACGAGGGAAGCCATGAAAATCATCGCCCTTGGTTTTATGTCAGTTTTTATTCTAAATATGATTAGTCTTTCCCTCCAGGAACGGCCGCGGCTCAGGGAATTCGGAATCAAGACGGGCATTCTAGACCCCGGCCCGCTGAACGCCATCACGGATGTGGCCGGCGTCAAGGTCGGCCACGTGACCTTGATCGAAGGGGATAATGTCCGAACCGGCGTGACGGCCATCCTCCCCCACGAAGGCAACATCTTCCAAGACAAAGTTCCGGCCGCGGTCTATGTCGCCAACGGCTTCGGCAAACTGACCGGAACGACGCAGATGGAAGAGCTTGGCAATCTCGAAACGCCGATTGTCCTGACGAACACATTGAGCGTGCCCACGGCCGCGGACGCCGTCATCGATTACATCCTCTCCCTGCCGCGAAACGAAGGCGTCGGGTCGGTCAATCCCGTCGTTGGAGAAACAAACGACGGCTCGCTGAACGATATCCGCGGTAGGCACGTGAAAAAAGAGCACGTGCTCGAGGCAATTCAGAACGCAAAAGGCGGGCCGGTCGAAGAGGGCGCGGTCGGCGCCGGCACCGGGACGATCTGCTACAACTATAAGGGCGGCATCGGAACATCTTCGCGAAAGCTGGCCGCCCAGCGCGGCGGATATACCGTGGGCGTCCTCGTCCAAACCAACCACGGCGGCATCTTTCAAATCAATGGAATTCCTATCGATCGAAAGCTCGGCGAATCGCCCGCAGCAAGCCGGGCCGAGCCGAACGCGGGGTTGGCCCCGGTTTCGGAGGGATCATGCATGGTTGTGGTGGCGACAGACGCGCCTCTCGACTGCCGCAACCTGAAGCGGCTGGCCAAGAGGGCCCTGCTCGGGATTGCTAGAACCGGCGGATATTATTCGGCCGGGAGCGGGGATTATGCCATCGCTTTTTCTACGGCCAAAGACTTGAGGATTTCCTACCTCTCCCCCACGCCCACTCAAACCGTAACCCTCCTGCGCAATGAGCAAATGTCCCAGCTGTTCTTGGCGGCTGCCGAAGCCACGGAAGAAGCGATCCTCAACTCGCTGTTCAAAGCCAAAACGATGAAAGGCAAAAACGGCCACACGGCTCAAGCGCTGCCCTTGGAAAAAATCAAAGAAATCCTGAAATAGGGGGGCGCCATGAAGAGGAAGACGATTGGAATATTGGGAGGGATGGGGCCAGAAGCGACGGCCTATTTTTTCCATCTCCTCATAAAAAATACAAAAGCGGCCTGTGACCAGGAACACATCCCCATTCTGATCTGGAACAACCCAAAAATCCCGCCGCGGACCGACGCCATTCTCCAGAAAGGAAAAAGCCCTCTTCCGCTGTTGTTGAAGGGTATCCGCATCCTGGAAAAAAGCGGGGCCGGCATGATCGTCATGCCCTGCATCACCGCCCATTACTGCGCCTCTCAAATCCGGGCGCGCGCCAAGGTCCCTTTCATTAACCTTATCGAGGAATCGTTGGATTATGCCAAAAAAAACGTTCCCGGCCTGAAAAAAGCAGGCCTCATCGCGACTTCCGGCACCGTCGCCTCGAAGATTTTTCACAAAACATTTGAACAAGCGAAAATCGAGATCATCGTCCCTGAGCGGGGCGAGCAGAAGCGGGTTATGAATGCGATTTTCGGAAAAAAAGGGATCAAGGCCGGGTTCACAACGGGTTTGCCAAAAAAAACCGCGATCGAGGTCGCCCGCCATCTCATCCGGCGCGGCGCACAGGCCATCATTGCCGGCTGCACTGAAGTTCCCCTTGTCCTTGAGCCAAAAGACATTTCTGTTCCGCTCATCGAGCCGATGAAGATCGGAGCCCTGGCCTGTATCGACAAGGCCGGCTATAAAATAAAGGAATAATATGGGAGGGTGGCATGACATCCAAAAAAAACGCTTCGCTTGTGGGATTGATTGCGGTCGTGATTATCGTGGTGGGTCTTTTGTACGTCTTCCGGACGATGAAGCAAAAAGAGGTTGAACCGAAGGGACCCGCGCCCACGCTGGCCAAAGCCGCGGACATCCAGCAGCGGCTGGCCAAATTCGCGCCGACGGAGATCACCTTCGATGAAAAAATATTGACGGTGGAAGACCGGGCCCTTCTCAACAAGTTCATCAGCGCCGCCCAGCTCATCGACGACATCTTCTGGAGGCAAGCCTATCTCCCCGGCCTGGCCATCAAGGCGCAGCTCGAAAAATCCACATTGCCCGAAGACAAGGATTATTTGCGTTTTCTTATGATCAACTTCGGGCCGTTCGACCGCCAGGACGAAAACAAGCCTTTCCTCGGCACCGACCAAAAGCCGGCCGGCGCCGGATTTTATCCTTCCGACCTCACCAAACAGGAATTTGAAGATTACATCGCGAAAAATCCCGGCGAAAAAGAACAGCTCGAAAGCTCATTCACGGTCGTCAGAAGGCAGGACGGGAAGCTCGTCGCCGTTCCCTATCCCGCCAAATACAAAGACGACCTGGAAAAAGTCGCCCAATCCCTGAGGGAGGCGGCCGCCCTCACCTCCAACCCGTCTCTCAAAAATTACCTGACCCGCCGCGCCCAGGACCTGTTGAGCAACGATTACTTCGAAAGCGACTGCCTCTGGATCGATCTCAAGGACAATTTGGCCGAGATCGTCATCGGGCCGTTCGAGGTCTATGAAGACGGACTGATGGGTTTGAAGGCCTCCTACGAAAGCTTCGTCTATGTCAATGACCGCGAGGAAATGAAAAAAATCAAGGGCTACCTGGATTACCTGGAAGAGATGCAGACTAACCTGCCGGTCGAGCCAAAGTACAAGGATAAAAAGGTCCGCGGCCTGGATTCGCCGCTCAACGTCGTGTCTGAAGTGTTCACCGCCGGCGATACGAAAGCGGGCGTCCAGACATCGGCCTTCGTCCTGCCCAACGACGAAAAAGTGCGCGAGAAAAAAGGGACGAAAAAAGTTTTTCTCAAGAACATGATGGAGGCCAAGTTCCGGAAAAGCCTGATTCCAATCTCCGAACGGGTCCTGACCGCGGACGACGCAAAATTGGTGTCCTTCGACGCCTACTTCACGGAGACCATCCTTCACGAGATCTGCCACGCGCTGGGCGTGAATTACGCGACCCTTCCCGACGGGACGAAGGCGACGGTCAACAAGGCCCTCAAGGACCGCTATTCGACGATCGAAGAGGCCAAAGCGGACGTGGTCGGGATTTACAACGTGCCGCTCCTTGTCAAAAAAGGCTGGTTCCCAAAAGAAAAGGAAACGGAGATCTACACTTCCTATCTGGCCGGCATGTTTCGCTCGATTCGCTTCGGCGCCACTGAAGCCCACGGCCTGGGCGTCCTGCTCCAATTCAACTTCCTCAGGGAAAAAGGCGCCTTCGTGTATGACCCGGCGGCCATGAAATTCAAGGTTGATTTCGCCAAAATCAAAGATGCTGTCCGCGACCTGGCCCGGCAGTTCCTGGTCTTGGAAGGGGACGGCAGCTACGACAACGTCCGCAAGTTCATCGACCGCTACGGTAAGATGGATGAGATCACCAAACAAATGATCGAAAAGCTAGCCGATATCCCTGTGGACATCGCCCCGATCTTTAAAACAAGCTACTAAGAATCAGATGAAGCTTGTTGTCCCTAAGGAGATCGCCTCATGACCTATGCCCCTGTTAAAAAAATCTTTCTGCTTGTCTTCTGCGCCTTGTTCGTTTTTTCGCTGACTATGGCTGCATCCGCAGCTCCGTCCGAAAAAAAGACAGAAGAAAAACCCACCCCCTCCCAGGAGCAAAAAAGCTCCAGCCAGGAATCCAAAGAGAAGGGCCAAAAAACGGAGGAGACGAAACAACACGTCGAAATCGTCGTCACCGCGCCCCGCGTGGAAATTGCGCTCAAGGCCAACCCGGCCGCAACCACGGTCGTCGAAACCCAGATCCTGCAGACCATGCCGCGGACGATCGCCATCGACGAGGCCTTGAAGCTCGTTCCAGGCGTGAAAGTGGATAATCAGGCCGACGGCGAGCGCGTCCACCTCTCGATCCGCGGCCAGGGGATCCTGACCGAGCGCGGCACGCGCGGCGTCAAAACGCTCGTGGACGGCATCTCCCTCAACGACCCATCGGGCTACGTTTCCGATTTCTTCGACATCGATTGGGCGACGGTGAAACGGATCGAGGTTCTGCGCGGGCCGGCCGCGGCCTTCTACGGCAGCGGCTCGTCGGGCGGCATCCTGAACATCCTGACCCGAGACGGCGGCCCGCAGCCCATCGCCGGCAACGGCTACCTGTCCTATGGGTCGTTCGGCTTCTACAAAGGCCAGGCCGAGGCCGAAGGGACGGTCGGGCCGATGAACTATCGCGTCTCCGGCTCGGGCCTATCCGGCGACGGCTACCGCCAGCACACCAAATACTGGGCCGATAATTTCTACGGAAAGTTCAAGTTCTCGATCGCGCCCGAGGTCAAGATCGCGGCCATCCTCGGCTGGACGGATTTCTTCAACGAAAACGCCGAGGGCCTCAACCTCGACTGGTTCAGCGCCAACCCGAGCGAATATCGGAAGCTGGCCAATCCCGATGCTTATACCCTCGCCGAATACCGGAATACGCCCGGTTGGTACCAGCAGATGTTCGGCGTCAATCGTATCCCCGGCAACGAATACCAAAGGACCAGTCGGTTCACGAGCGGATTGACGGGATCGATCGGCCTGGACGCGAACATGGATCTGGCTCTGAGCGCCTATTTCCGTCATACCAAGTACACCGAATCCGTTCCGTCCTCTCTAATCCACCGCGGCTACGACACCCCGGGGTTCTCGCTCCAAGTCAACCACCATGCGGGCGAGGCCTGGCTCAAGAACCATCTGAGTGTCGGGGCGGATCTCAGCTGGCAGACGATCGACGAAATGAAGCATCCCAACCTCGGCAACGCCGTGGAAGGCTCGGACCTCCAAGCCGACCAAGCCACGTCCCAGAGCGGTGCGGGCATCTTCGTCCTCGACCGGGTCGAGCTCGGCCCGCAGTGGGGCGTCACGCTGAGCCTCCGCTACGACCGGGTGACGAACAAGCTGGACGATCATCTCAGAGCCGGAGGCGTCGATCTCTCGAGCGACGTCGCGTTTAGGAAGGCGACCGGCCGGCTCGGCGTGACGTGGAATCCGCTGCCGGACTTCAGCCTTTATGCCAGTTGGGGAACGGGATTCCTTCCGCCTGGAACCGAAGAGCTGGTGAACAACCCCTATGCCTACGGCGGATTCAATACCCATCTCGTCCCGGCCACCTCGAGCGGCGAGGAAGTCGGAGCGCGCGGCTCGATCGCGAATTCCCTCATCTATGACATCGCCCTCTTCTATCTGGCCACGAAGAATGATTTTGGCCGGTACCGGATGGCTTCGCGTCCGCTCGAGACGTTCTACGGCAACGTGGGCTCGACGGACCGCTATGGCCTGGAGATCTTCCTGGCTTGGTATCCGGTCGAGCCGCTGGCCTTGCGTTTGGCGTATACCTATTCCCACTTCAAGTACGTCGATGTCCAGACCGCCGATGCCGGGGTCACTTACAAAGACACTTGGCTGCCCAATTGTCCTCAGCACCAGCTTTATCTCGACGGAGAGTACAAGATCACGCCCGCCTTGACGGCGGGTGCCGCTTTGGAATACGTCAGCTCCTGGTACATCGACTCGACAAACAGGATCTTCGCGAACGGCTATGGCAAAACCGACCCCTATGCCCTAGTCCATGTCCGCCTCGGCTACAAATTCGAGGTCGGCGGGTCGCCCTGGGAGCTTGTGCTCTCCGGCCGGAACATCCTGGGGGTTGAATACTATGGCTTTACCGAGCCCGACCCGGACGGGAACTCGTATCAGCCTGCGCCGACCGCCGAATGGTCGCTCAGCCTGCGCCTCGGACTCGGGCGCCGCTAAAAAGAGAATAACCAAGGCTCCGGGCCCGATGGGATTGCGGCTTGACTTTAGCCGTCTGTTCGGATATAAATTCCATGCTTTTCCATATGTGAGGAGGTGAATGGTTTGGCGTTTGTCCTTATTGAAGAAGGTGAATCGCTCGAAAGCGCGCTGAAACGCTTTAAAAGAAGAGTCCAGCAAGAAGCGATCATCAAAGAAATCAAGAAGCATGCCGTCTACTTTAAGCCCGGCGAACGGAAGCGGATGAAGGAAGCCCAGGCCCGCAAGCGGATGCGGCGTCGTATGAAGCGAGAAAAAGAACTCGAGTATTGACCATTCGTCCTTCCGCAGATTCCCGTCCTGCAAAAAAACCTTCCTGGCTGAAGGTCAAGTTCCCTTCCCATGTGAATTTTTTTGCCGTTTCCTCTCTCCTGAGCAGGCACAGACTGAATACGATCTGCCAGAGCGCGAGGTGCCCCAATATTGCCGAGTGCTGGACACAGAAAACCGCCACCTTCCTCATCCTGGGGAATACCTGCAGCCGGGATTGTGCTTTTTGCGCCGTCCAAAAAGGAAGTCCGGCGCCTGTCTCCGCGGATGAGCCCGTGCAGGTGGCCGAGGCCGCCAAGACCCTCGGTCTATCATACGCGGTCATCACGTCGGTCACCCGGGATGACCTGAACGACGGCGGCGCCTCCCAATTTGTCCGCTGTCTGCAAGCGCTGAGAGACCGGATCCCCGAGATCAAAATCGAAACGCTCGTCCCGGATTTCGGCGGAAGCGAGGACGCCTTGAAACAGGTGATCGAGGCCGCACCCGAAATCCTGAGCCATAATCTGGAAACGGTCGAAGCCCGCTACCCGCATATCAACCGGCCCCGTTCAAACTACGGCCGGTCCCTGGCTGTTCTCAAAAAAGCCAAAGATTCGAGTATCGTCACAAAATCCGGGCTGATGATCGGGCTGGGAGAAACGGAGGACGACCTCATCCGGACATTCCAGGATTTGCGGCGGGCCGGATGCGACCTGCTGACGATCGGCCAATACTTGCAGCCGACCCGCGCCCATGCGCCCGTCGAAAAATATTATACGCCCCAGGAATTCGACCGCTGGAAAGAGATTGCCCTGGCCGTGGGGTTTGCCGGTGTCGCATCCGCGCCGCTCGTCCGAAGCTCTTTTCACGCCCACCGTCTTTATGATAAGGTAGTGAAGACTTCAAAGAACGCGTCATGCGATACCTGATCTTTACGGATATTCACGGAAACGTCGAGGCCCTGAACGCGCTGTTGAAGTTCATCCAGAAACGAAAGATCGACCACTTCATCTGCCTGGGCGACCTGGTGGGATACGGCGCCTCCCCCAACGAAACCATTCAAAAGGTCCGCGCCCTGAGGCCGCTGTCGATGATCCGGGGCAATCACGACAAGGCCGTCAGTGGGTTCGATTCCATCGAAACCTTCAACCCCATCGCCGCCTCGGCCATCTACTGGACTAAGAAGAACATCCTTAAAAAAAACAACGAGTTCCTGATCAATCTCAAAAAAGGCCCCCACGTGGTCCGCGGCCAGTTCGCCATCTGTCACGGCGCGCCCTTCGACGAGGACTATTACATCTTCGGAGAATTCGACGCGGCCGAAGCTTTCGAATACCTGAAACTGCCGCTTTGCTTCTTCGGCCACACGCACTTTCCCTTCGTCTATACGAAGCGGGACAACGTGGTGGAAGGGACGTTCCTCGAGGGCGATTCCAATGAGGTTCGGCTGGAAAAGAACGTGACCTATCTGATCAACCCGGGCTCGGTCGGCCAGCCCCGTGACCGGAATCCGCGCGCGGCATTCGCCATCTACGACTCCGACGCCCGCGCCGTAAAATTTTTCCGGCTGGAATACGATATCGAGGAAGCCCAGAAAAAAATCCTCAAAGAAAACCTCCCGCCGGCGCTGGCCGAACGGCTGTCGTTGGGCATATAGCATCGTGTGGGTCCTGTCGCCGACCAGCCCCTTCGTCCTCACTGAAAAATTTGCGGATTCATGAGTCCTTTCTAGATTTAAGCATGCATCTGCAAATTTTCGTCAGTTCCGGGCGCTGGGGCGCCCCGGTCGGTGCCACCCACACGTTTTTGTCGCGAAGAGACAAATCTCGGCGCTTCGCTGGGTGTCATATCCTGGGGTTGGCGTAACAATACAGGCAACCATGAGGACAGGATTGGGTGTAACTTCCGATGTCTATGGACTCCGTGCAGCCGCATTCGGGTCGCTGGCTCCTGTCTTTGGCCGATGAAGCCGCTTCTCGACGCGGGTGAAGCTTTTCGAGAAGCCGGCCGGCGATACACGAAGATCCCTGGATTCCGGGCACCTCGGTTAAAAACTTCTGACTGCAGGAAAAGAGTCGGACTCCCCGCTTCGCGGCAATCTCAACGAGTTGCCGGGCCGCGTCCAGCTTTTCATTTTGGGGCGGGTCCACGTAGGAAAAGCCTCTCTTTCGGGCCCGGCGCAAAGCCTTGCCGTACCACTGAGTGAAGCTCATCCTGATATCCTCGATGCCCAGCCGGCCGGCCCGCTCCGCGACCGTATCAAAAAAATCTAAGTTGGTCCTGACGGCCGGTCCCTCCTCATCATCGACGCAGCCTTCCTCCGTCCAATAGACGATGGGGTCAAAGCGCACCGAAACCCGCTTCGCCAGCCCGGCGATCTCGATCAAGGCGGGAAGCTGGGAAAGCGCAGCAGCGGGGTCCGGAGCGCCCCTCTCGATAAACGACCCCCCTAGTCCGGTCATGGTAAAAAGAAGATAGACCTGATCGTATTTTCCGAGTCGATCCCGCAGTCCATTTTTATTGTTCGTCAGGTTTGAAAAATCTTTCGACCAGAGGACGATGCTATGGACGGCCCCGGGACTTAAATCCGCCTTATAGACGCGGCCCGACGGCCCGCAGACCCGGGCCTCCTCCCGGTCGAGCGCTTCCGCCAGCCATCCCGGGAAAAAAGCAACGAGGTCCGTCCGCCGCGATGCACTGATGACTTTCTTGATCATGCCTTGACAGTCCCGGTCAATGACTTTAGTATTGTAGCCGCTGAGGCCGCATCGTTCAATGTCGCTCCTGGAAGCCAAAAATCTCGTCAAAAGCTATGGCAGTCGCATCGTCGTCAAGAACGTGGATGTCCGGGTGCAATCGGGCGAAATCATCGGCCTCCTCGGCCGCAACGGCGCCGGGAAGACAACGATCTTCCAGATGATCGAGGGTCTGGTCAGGCCCGACAACGGACATATCTTCCTGGACGGCGAAGACATTTCCCGGTCTCCCACCAACAGGAGGGCTCTGGCCGGGCTCACCTATCTTCCCCAGGAAAATTCAGTCTTCTTGAAGGCCTCTGTCGGGAACAATCTCCGCCTGGCGCTCGAGCTCCAGCCTTATTCCAAAGCGGAGAGGAAAGAAATCACACGGGAGCTTCTCGAGGAATTCGGCCTGTGGCCACTGGCCCGACAGTCTGCCTACAGCCTTTCCGGAGGCGAACGGCGCAGGCTGGAGATTTGCCGCGCCCTGATCCTCAAGCCGAAGTTCCTTCTCCTCGATGAGCCGTTCACGGGGATCGACCCCCTGACAATCATCGAGCTCCAAAAGATCATCGTCCGCCTGAAAAACAAAGACATCGGTATCCTGATCTCCGACCACAACGTCCGGGACACTTTTAAAATCGCCGGCCGCGCCTACATCATCGATGAGGGCGAAATCCTGATCGAAGACATCCCCGGCCGGATTGCCGCCAACGCGAGAGCCCGGGAGCGTTTTTTGGGGACGGAATTTTCGCTCGGCGAGGAAAGGCAGCTCTAATCTTTCGCGGAAACGACCCTGTCGCCGAGGGTCTCTCCCAGGAAAAACAGGAAAAGGAAGAAGTAGGCGACGAGCAGGACCAGAAAAAAAAGAACGAGCGAGCCTGCCGAAGCAGACGCCAATTTTAAGATCGGCGCCGACATGATGCGGGACGCCAGGGCGAGCGAGACGGCCCAAATGATCAAAATGAAAAATAGGTCAAAGAGGATGGCCTTGAGCCTCGGGAAAATCCCGAGCGGGGGCCGCGGCGTTTCTTCCGTCGGGGGTTCCTCGGTCCCTGCTTCGGCCGGCTCTGCCGCTTCGCCTTCCTCCGCCTCCGTTTCCCCCTCTCCCACTAACGGTAGAGAGTGGGTTACGGTTTCAGGGATGCCCATGCCGGTATGAGGGGAGGCGTATTGTTCCGCATGGCTGAGGACGTCTTCTTTAAACTCATAGGTGTCTCCGGGCGCATAGCTCGTTTCCTCTGCTCTTTCCTTCTGCTCCTCGAACTGTTCTGAGGGCGGCGCTGCTCCGCCGCCTGGCACCCACGACGGGAGCTCTTTTTCTGTGTCGCGAGCTGTCCCCGCCGCTATTTTCTCCCCTAAAGGCTCGATGAACTTTTCTTGAGTCTTTAGAGCTTCTTCCTCTTTTTGCTTCCGCTCAAGGGCGGCGATGATCCGGGCGATTTCCTCCTGTTCGTCGAGCGGACTCTTTCCCTCCGCCGGCCGTTCGGCGATGATATCTGCTTCTCTTTTCTCTATCCGAGACTCGACGGGAGATTTTCGGGATTTCCGCTTGGCTTTTTCCGGGACCTCTTCAAGTTCGATTGTGGCGGGGGCTAGCTCCTCATCGGCCTCGCTCAAGACCCCCTCTTTCTTCTGGGCTTCTTCTTCAAGCTCTTTACCGAGTTGTTCTGCCGACTTTTCCGGGGCTTCTTCAACTTCATACGTGACCGGCTGCGCCTCTTCTTCAGCCTTTTCCTCCTCCTTATCTCCGGGCAAAGACGCTCCCCCTTCCAGGACTTCCTCGAGGTCAATTTCCTCTTTTTCGATTCCACCCTCCTGGAAATCGAGCGGCGGCTCCGCTTCGTCTTTATCTTCAAATTCCGTATCGACGATTTTTTCGCCCGGGATGTCCTCTTCGACAAACTCGTCCTCGGGGAAAAGGAGCTGCGTGCCGCAATTATTGCAGTATTTCTGCGATTCGTCGATGATCGCTTTGCAGTAGGGACAGCGTCTGATGGCCATTAGTTTATTTATAAAGGGAAAACCCAAGAAAGTCAAATTTTGATTTATCCTTTTGTTTATGCTATACAATGAGGCAACGGGATAAAAATCACAAAAAAGCCTGCATGATTTTGCCAAAAAAGTTTCCTTAGAAGGGCTCTTTGGCTGTGGATGTATCTTGGGGAAAAAGGGAGGCCGGGATATGAGGAATACGCCTTGGAGCAGCCGGGTTTATTTTCATGCAATCTTGACAGGAATTCTTCTTGTTGTTCTTTTAGGGCCCGCCTGCAAGAAGAAATCCGCCGAAAAGGCGCCTGGGAAAAAAGCCATCCAAGCGGAAGAGAAAGCGGCTCCCCAAAAAGCCAAGACCGGCCAAGGGCTGATCATCTCCTGCCTTCCCCGCGACGGGCAAAAGATTTTTAGCCTCCAACAGTCCATTTTTATTTCATTTTCACAGCCCGTCAAGCCCGAGGATTTTTCGTTCGCTATGAAGCCGGATCCGGGAGGATGGGCGAGGCTGTGGCGCGACGACGGAAAGCATGTTTCTCTGGAGCATGCCAATCCTTTTCAACCGGGAAAGACGTATGAGCTGGAATTGTCCGTAAAGTCGCCGTCCCAAAAGCTCGTTGTCCGATTCCGGGCTTTTGGCGTGGATTCCCTTCAGCTAATCGAAGAGGACGCGAAAAAAGGGCTGCTGGATTTAGATACGGGCTGGACCTACAGGCTCCAGGCGTTATTTGAGCCTGAACTTTTGCCGGAGAAATATCAAAGCCCGACGCCCATGCGCTGCGGCACGACGGTGATGACAGAATTCACGGAGGTCCGGGATCGTCTCAAGCCCGAAACCCTGGAAAAGCTTAAGCCTTACCTTGTTCGGCCGACAGACCCGGCCAGCGTTTTTTCGCGCCGGATCTCCAAAAGCAAAAAAACGGCCGCCCTTCAAAGTCAGCCCAGCTCCGGCCTGTTGTTTGCCCAGGACCAGCGGCCATCGAATATCCTTTTTCCGTTGGGATGGTGCTCCAAGAAATATGGCAGCTATACCGTTTGGGCACCGGGCTTTGAGGCAGGATGTGCGTCTGCAGAAGCCATCGCCAAATCCATCGACTCCTATAAGATGTGGGAAAAATTCAGCGGGCTTATGGGCAAAGACCCGCCTTCCGACGGCAATGATCGGGACAACGGCGGAGACGGCACGCTCGATATCTACATCGTTCCGGAAACAGAATCGATCCGGGATATCGAAGAGCCGGGAAGTTATGTCCAAGGACTCTGCTGTGCGACCCAAGGCGGGACGGTCACTCCTTCCTACATCATCATCAACGGCACTCTGGGTGAGGCGGACTTGATGGATACCATCGCCCATGAGCTGTTTCATTCGTTTCAATACGCCTTTGACTCGCATGAAGACAAGTGGTGGAAGGAAGCCTCGGCGACCTGGTCAGAGTATTTTATTGAAAAAACTTGGTACGGCCTGATGGAAAACTATAACCCCGAAGCCTTTGATCCGGATCCGAATTCGCTGAAAACCCTGACGTTTGAAGGAGGACAGCATGAATATGCCATTTATCTTTTTCCCCTCTATTTAAGCAAGAAATACGGGAATAAGATCATCGCCGATATCTGGCAGTACTGCACCCAAGCGGGAGCGCTCGATGCCATCGATACGGCGCTCCTCGGCGAAAGCGGAGGACAAGAAGAAGGCAGCCCTCTCGACAAATGTTTCAAAAAATTCGTTCTCATGAATTACGGCCAGGATCTCGAGCAGGTCGAGCATTATCCAGAACGTGTGGACACGATGCCGCTTCATAGTGTGGAAGAATTAAACATGCCTGAAAAGATGCCCTATGCGAAGATCATCGATCTTCTGCCCCTCTCAGCAAGGTATTGGCGCTTTATCAACCAGATTCGTGATCCAAAGGCGCTTCCCCATGTCCTTTTTGACCTGAGAGAATTCAAGGCAAACAAAAAGCTGACTGTCCAGGCCGTCATTCTGACACAGACATTCGAAGTAAAAATCGAGGATTGGACAGGCTTGGACGAAAAGTCGATTTGTATCAATAATGAGGATGAAAATTTTTCGGCGATCGGTCTGGTTCTGGGCAATGCCGACCGCCAAAGCTCCCTGTCTCCCGAGTTGAGAGTCTATGTCAATGACATGGAATGCGATGACTGCTATGCCAAAATCACACGGAGGGACTATTCCGAATATCATAACGTGGGCAAGAACGATCAGCTGACCCAGATTTGGGAAAAAGAAGCGACTGTCTACGTTTCCTTCGAGCCGGGCTTTTTTTCGGAAACGCCCGGCCAGTATGCGCAAGTCCTCAACATGCCCTATGGAAGCACGATATACCAGGGGAAATCCCACAAGGTTCTTGATTTCAAGGCGCGGGATTTCACGGAAAGGATCAGCTCGAACGGAGTGCAACGGAAAGAAAGGTGATCATGCAGAAATCCTCATGCCGTCCATACCTACGCTAAATATCAAGGGCCCGAACAAACAGCCGCTACAGTTCAAACCCTACCCGGTCCTCATTGTCTATTTCGAAGCCCAGACAGGCAAAGTGAAGTATGCTCTCGTCCCCGAGCTTGAGATCAAGTTCCTATGGGATGGAAAAGAGCCGGGGAGCTTCAACGTCAGAAGTCTAACTCAAGGCGAATCTTCAGAACAGATTAAGCTCCAGGGGATCGGTTCGGTCAATAAGATTTACCAGGTCAAATCGGGAGACGGTGTCGAAAATTTCAATGGGGACGGTGAATATACATGGGAGCGGAAATCCAGCGGAATATCCGAATACACGAAACAAACATATCGGTGGCAAATCCACAGAAAGAAGTCCGGCAAAAAGTGAAGGCCCCATTCCAGCCGCGTTCGAGAAATTGACATTCCGAAAAAATTGATTAAAAATAGGGCGGCTGGGCGATTAACTCAGCGGCAGAGTGCTACCTTCACACGGTAGAAGTCAGAGGTTCAAATCCTCTATCGCCCACCATTCCTTTCCGAAGACGCCGACGAATCCCCCCGTCCCGAAATCAAATAGTTTTGTCCTGTCACCGGTTCAATCTCGGCTCCGGGGGCATGCCTATTTGACTTTTACGAATCGCCGGGTGCTGATCACAAAACCCGTGACGTTGTCTTTCGTCGCCTGATCCGCAAGGTGGAAGTTAGCGCGGACTTTCCGTCCGTCGGCATAGAACAGAACCAGCGAGTTGCCGACCAGGCGATAATTCCCGCGGGCGGGAGCGAACTTGGCCTCCACCATACCTCGGTCAGCCCACCACCAGGTTGAGATGGCGCCGGCCAGGAAACCCTCGTCCACGAATGTGCCGTCGCGTGAGAAGATGATGCCTGCTTTGGACGAGATCTCGTCTTGCCAGTCCTCCCGCTTATAAGTGCCCTCGAGCCTCAGACCGTTGCAGGGATCGAGCGGCTCATAGACGTCGGAGGTCCGTCCGATGAGCAGAGTCCTGCCGCTCCGGCGGAAGCTGACGGTCGTGCCCCCTGTGCCCCAAGTGATGATCCCGTCATCGCCCTTCAGCTTGTACGTGCAGGCCCACAGGGCGTTCATCCCCCTGACATAGTCGTAATTGAAGTTGTCCAGGCCTTCGGTGGGCATGGAGTAGTAGCAGCGGCCGTCGGGGAAGAAGCACCAGTAGGTGCGCTTGGCGCGGGTAATAAATCGGCCGGCGGCAACGCTCATTTCGGTGACGACCGCCGCCCGATGATAGACTCCGGAGAGACCAGCCTGGCCTGTCACCGGCGAGACCTCGCCCCAGGTAAAAGAAGGACTTAGCCTGTCGTCCGGCGGCGGCATAGTTGAAGGCCGGTCGCCGCCAAGAGCGGCCAGCACCATCAGCAGCACGCCAAGGGCTAAGAGAGAATAGCGCAGCCTCTCCGCCTGAGGCTCAGAATTGACGAATCCCATGACAAATTCATTGTATTCCCAGCCGCGGATGGGCGTCAATGGCTGTCAGGTTTAGAATTGGCCAAGGGGGATAAGATCACTTGATGGATTCGGAAGCATCCCGGGCATTCTTCGCCAACCTTATTTGGGGCCCTGATACGTTTGCTTAAAGAGCAGAGCGAGATAGAAGGACCGGGAGTCCTTCTCGAACTCGTTGACAGGTCCTGATGCGGACTTCATGGTAGGTCAAAGGGTTTATGGAATCAAAAACCCACGGCCAGTTTGCAGAGTTCAGTGTCCAGTCCGGGGCGACTTGGGTGTGGGCTCGATTGCCTCCATTCGTGCTTGAGTTATGGGTGGCCTGGCAGTAGAATGGCGGAATAGCGATGATGTTTCTTTAACTATAATCTAGGACGCCTGACCCATGGAATCTATTGAGCGAGTGACGAAAGTCTTGCGGGGGGAATTGCCCGACCGGGTTCCGGTGGGACTGCATTGCTATCTGCTGGCCTGCCGGATGCACGGGGGACGGTTTGACGAGATTCTTCGCAGCGGGGAATTACAGGCGGAGGCTCAACTGAACGCCTGGCGAACGTTCGGGCACGACGTGATCATGTTGGAAAACGGAGTTTGCGCCGAGGCCGAGGCGCTGGGCTGTGCAATCCGGTACACGGCGGATGGCCCGCCGCACGTCGCCGAGCCGTTGATCAAGGAACTGGACGATTTTGAGAATCTTCGCGTGCCGGACCCGGAGCGGACGTTTCCGTTGAATGAGTTGCTCAAGGCCACGCGGATCGTCAAGCAGGAGACCGGGGGGAAGGTGTTCATCAACGGCCGGTCCGATCAAGGGCCGATCGCCCTGGCCCTCGCGTTGACCGGACCGGAACGGTTTCTGACCATGCTGATGGAGCCTGAGCGGCGAGACTGGTGCCTGCGGTTCGTGGATTTTTGCAGCAGGGTGAACGTCGTCCTGGGCGAGGCGCAGCGCCTGGCGGGCGCGGACAGTTCGACGATCGGACTGGCCGGGACAAGCCTCATCTCGCCGGCGCTATTCGACGCCTTTGAACTGCCCGGCGCCCGGGCGTTTTGTGCGGCCCTCCGGCGAACCGGCGGTTTTGCATTCGTGCATGCTTGCGGCGACGAGACGCTCCTGCTGGAAAACCTACTGGCAACGGGCGCAGACTGCCTGGAGTTGGATCCGCAAACCGACGCGGAAACATGCAAGCATGTGGTGCAGGGCCGGGCAAGCGTGCTGGGTATGATCGATCCGGCCCAGGTGATGCGCTTCGGGACGCCCGAGACCGTGCGGCGTCAGGCAAGCCGAATACTGGCCCTGATGGGGTCGGGCGGGGGATTCATCATCGGGCCGGGCTGCGCGCTGCCTCCCGATACGCCGGTGGAAAACGTGCAGGCGCTCATGGAATGCGCGCGCCGCGAAGGAGTCTATGGCGCGGACGGAAGACTGAGGGGCAAAGCCTGACTAAAAACAGACAACCGACACTTGCAACCCGAATGCCGGGGCTAATCCCGTTACTGGAGAAAGGATTATGAAAAACCTTTTTTCCCATTCCGCTGGCGCTATCGTGGTGTTGATCAGTTTGTGGATCCCGAATACTGCAAGGGGCGCCGCCGTCAAGTGGGATTACCTCCGCCATCAGGTAAGCGTGACGGAGAACCGCGCCGCGCCGGATCCCGCGATCGGTCTGTGTGTCGCCTCCGCTTTCGACGGTTACGGAGCGCAGGGCTCGATGCCCGCATGTGCCCGCGCGTGGCTTCAGAGGGCAGTCCCGACGGATCGGAATCCGCTGGCGTGCGAAATCGACTACGGGGCGCCGACGCTTGTGACGGCGCTGGTCCACTACTTTTACGTTCCGGGAAGTCGCGACCTCCGATTCACGTCTCCCGCGCCAAGCGCCATGAAGAAAGTACGGATATCCGCTCGGAATGATAACGGTTCTTGGCAAGAGATCACGACCCTTGCGGACCTGCCCGGCGACTGTCCTCAGGTTATACCGACCGGTGCCACGAAGCCTTCGCGATATTGGCGGCTCGAAATCCTTGAACTTACTCCGGGAGCGGAGTTCCTTTGCACGTATGAATTGGAAACCTATACGGGCGGGGTCCCTAAAATTACACCTGCCGGCGGCACCGAGACCGATCCCCTTTTGGAGTTTACAGACTATGTCCGCCGACATACACCCTCGAAAACTTTCTCGCCTCGGCGGCTGGTCCTGGCGGATCAGGACCAGCAAACGCTAGGCTTGCATACTCCAGGGGCCGCCGATTCCGTCAAGGCCGAGTTACGCCTGGAGATCGATGGTAAGCCGGCCTCGTTCGCGGCCGGGGGAGATAACCATTGGAAGATCGACACCGGCGGAGGTCAAATTCTTTTGGAGAGCGAACCGACCGCGCTAGGGTTGCTACTGAAACTGCGATACTCAGTCCCCGAGGCGACGCCGGTAAAATACCATCGCGCCTCGCTTCAGATCAGTGCGCCTGGCACTCAACTCTATTACATGCCCGCGTACGCCTGGAGCCGGTCGCCGATCGATACAATGGTTCCGTCGTGCAACGTGCAAACACGGATGGCCGCCTTGGGTTTTTCGGACTCCATGTTGTGCCTACTGCCGGGGACGGACCGCGGAACGCTCGGCTTTGCCGGCGGCGCGGTTCGAAACGATCTCGTGCTGGGCCCAAAGCCGACGCCCGTTCTCCTGACCGCCCTCCCGGGCGATTGGTGGAAGGCCTATCGCTTTGCGGTGGACGAGGTGTATGGCTTTGGCGAGCCGCGGCAGACCGTGCCGGTGAGCGAAATGCAGTACGGGATCTCCCGCTATCTGCTGGCGGACGACATCTGGGATCCGACACTCGGCACGTTGAAGTCATGGCCGCAGCGCGATGCGTATACAAAGGTGTCCGGTTACTTTGACGCATTCAATTTCTACGGTGCACCGTACTCGATCCCGGCCTATTGGGCACGCTTTGTGATGAGCGGCGATCCGCTGGCCCGGCAGCGTTGCCAAAGCATTGCCCAGTGGCTGTGCCGGTCCGGCGTGCGCATGGCGGAAGGCCCGGCGCGAGGGGCATTTTTCAGCAGTCAGCGATTTCCCACGACGGAGCCGGTCAAGCTGGACCGGCGGGGATGCACGCAGGCATCCACGGAGATTCTTACCAGCCAGGCCACCGGGTCGGCCCTCTGGAGCTTGCTATTCTATCGCCGCGTGACGGGGGAAAACGAATCGGAGCTGAGCCGGGTGATCGATGAAGCAGCCGGGTGGCTGCTGGCCACGCAGACGCCGGACGGCGGTTGGCCTTACGGTCATACTGTGGACGGGAAAACCGCGCCCGGCGCGACAAGCGGAGGGAGTATTTGGAATATTCGGGCCCTCTGGCGATTGGGGAAGGAAACGGGGCAGGCCAAGTACCTTGACGCCGCCAATCGCGGCAAACAGTGGTATCTGAAGACGTTTGTCGAACCGCACCATTACCACGGCTACTGGGAGGACGTGGGGCCCAAATCCCGGGAAGGGTATGATGCCGCCGTGGCGGCCGTGGCCTTTGCCGAAATGGGCGAAAATCAAGCCGTGGTCGACTGCGCGCGCGATGCCATGCAATGGGTCTTCACGCGTCGGATCGAGCCTCGTGAGGCGACTTGCTCGGCGGGATTGGTTTCCGAGCAAACGGGCTGGCCTCCGGCGTTCTACTGCAATCCCATGATGGCCTTGGCGGCCTATTCCGCCTGGCAGGTCAGCGGCGATGCGTCCTGGCGGAATTTCGCCATGATTCCGAAGGCGACCGGCTGGTGGTATCGGCCCGACAGCGGCGCTATGGTCTGGATCGTGGATGCCCTGCAAATGGCGCCCTTGGTCGGCCCGGCTTGGGAGAGCTGGTGGAACGACTGGTGCATTGCCCAACCGGGCACACTGATGCTCCGCTGGCTCGTCCGCGAGATGAACCGGCGTTTAGCGGGAAACGGGGCGCTGGATGAAGAGACGCTGAAGGGGAACATGTTGGGGGAGGACGTTCATGCCTGGGCGCCTCCGGGGGGGCTTCGGCCGATACTTCCACAACACGGCCAAGTCAACTGGATGGGGTTGAGAAGCGCGCGCGCGGTCAAGGTCGTCTTTATGAATTTTGCCGAAGACGCTCCCGTGCGCTGCGAGTTGAATTCACGCTTGGTCCAGGGTGCATCGCTCTTGCCCAGGACCGTTCATATTATTTCCGGCGGCAAAGTGTCCTCACAAGCGTGGGACGGCCAAGCCCCGGTAATTGTGCCCCGCGACGGAGCAGCCGTACTCGTTTGGGAAGTTTTCCGATGATGAGCGCTGCCGGCACCACACCTCGATGCGAGACACGCCTACGTGTACCACCCTATCGCAATGCGTACCAGAGCGCGACGGTCACAGCCACAACTAGGCCCAGCCAGAGGCGATAGTCGTGGATTGGCGACACCGGCCGTTCGACGACCGATTGGTCCAGCGAGCCGAAATGGATGGTTGTAGATGCAACCTTCTCCTTGGCAGGATGAGCCGTGGCCAGGCTCACGCCGATCAGGATCAGAGAACACAACAAGAACTCGATGATCGCGCCGTGCAGCCAGGGTCTGAGCAAGGGGTGCTGCATGAACGGCAGGTAGTGGAGTTTGGAGTCGAACATCAGGATGGGGCCGATGACAAAGCCCGCCAGAACGGCGGTCCATACGCCGGCTCCGTTGATCCTCTTCCAGAGCACGCCGATGAAGAACACTCCGACAAACGGCATGACGAGATAAACTCCGACAAGCTGCAAATAGAGGAAGAGCGACTTGAATGAGCCTATCACCGGCGCCCACAACGCCCCCAATACGAACACAACAAGAACCGCGATTCTGCCTACGGTTATCTGTTGCTTGTGTCCGGCGCCGGGACGCCAATGGATGTAGAAATCCCTGGTGAATAGCGTGGCGATGGAGTTGTACGTCGCGCTCAAGTGCCCCATGAGAGCTGCGGCGATACCCGCGACGGTGAGGCCGAGCAGGCCTGTCGGCATCAGATTTTTCAGCAGGGTCGGATACGCGTCATCAGCCTTCGCGATATTGGGGAACAGCGCCTTCGCAATGAGCCCGGGGAGCACGAGGAGAAACGGGGTCAGGACCTTCAGGGACGCTGCGAAGACCGCGCCCTTTCGTCCCTCGTTGAGGCTCTTGGCCGCGAACACCCTCTGGACCAACACCTGATCCATGGACCAGTAGAAGCTGCCCGCGAGGAATATCCCGACAAACATGCCCGGCCAGGGCACATCCGGGTGGGTAGCGGGCTTGACCATGTGAAACATGTCAGGGGCAAGCCTCGCGTGCAGCCCCGACCAGCCGCCGACGTGGTGCAGTCCCAGGACCGTGAGGATGACCGCGGCGATCAGCAGGACCGTGGTCTGGATTGCGTCCGTATAGACAACGGCGCTCAGACCGCCTTTCATCGTGTAGAGAGCGGTCATCAGGCCGATCACCCAGATGACGGTGATCTTGTCCCAACCGAGCACGTCGGAGAACACGATGGACGAAGCCCACAGCGAGATCGATACCTTTGTCAACACGGAGAGCACCAGCATCAGCGCGGAGAAAAGCCGCCTGATTCCGGCGCTGTAGCGTCTCTCCAGGAACTCGGGGACAGTGTAGACCTGATTCTTCAGATAGAACGGCAGGAACAGCAGGATAAGCGGCAGGAGACAGAAGATGGCCATCCATTCGAAGCCGCCCATCGCCAGACCTATGGCAAACCCGCCGCCGGCAAGGCCGACGAAGTGCTCAGCGGAGATGTTTGCGGCAAACAGCGAAGCGCCGATGAACGGCCACTTCAACTGCCGGTTCGCGAGGAAGTAGCTTTCACTGGTCTTGGGCTTCCTCGCTGCGTAAAGCCCGATCGTAATGATAACCACGGCGTAGACGACGACGATCGACCAGTCCAAGGGTTGTAGGTTCATTTAGCCCTAACGATAGGATTTTCCTTTTCGCGCGGCATATCGCTCTATCCTTACGAACATCGGCCAATCCCCGACCAAAAGATCCGGCAGAACGCAGCCCTCGCCCTCATTCCGAACTATCGCCTTCTGCCGATAGCCGTAGAGCGTATCCACCAGCTCAGCCGATTCTGTGCGCGTGCCGGGCAGACACAGCGTCACCGGCACAGGTTGACAGCCATCGTCGCCCGCACTCGCACGCCACAGCCCCACTAGCAGCTCCCCGCGCCCATTGCGATAGATCTTCACCATCAGATCCCGGGGCGCCCCTCCCAGCACCACCGCGCCCACGTCACTAACCCCTCGAACATCGTCCAGCACTGTGGAAACATACCCCGCGCTATAGTAACCCGCACGCGGCGACATATCCGACGACCGCACCACCGCCCATTCCTGTATGCCGTTCGCGTTATACAGAGACCACCACACCGCTCTGCACCCCAGCCAGGCATTGAGCGCAAAGAACCTGGCCAGATGCTTCGCCTGCGTCAACTCGCTCAGATCTCCCAACGCGGGCATCGCCGGCTCGCCGGGGGCGAACCAGTTCATCTCATCCGCCCATATCTCCATCTTGGGGTTGTACTTATGCACGAGCGCGCGAAATGCCGCAATCTCATCTTCGTAGGTGTTGATCTCAGCGGGCTTGGGCTTCCACTCGAATGTCCCATTGACGTCCATTAGGAAGGTCGGGGCAGCGATCTCGGGCGTAGGATGGCCATAGGGATGGAACGCGTATGCGTCGATGTACGGACCCGCGCCCTCCTCGAAGGCGATCCTCGTGAAGTCGAGCGAGCACCCGGCCACCCCGCCGAACACCACGACGGCCTCCGGATTCGCCTCTTTCGCCGCCTTCGCCGCCACAGCCAGCGCCCTGCCATAAGCCTGCGCCATCGAGACCTTCCCGCCGTCAGCCCAGGCGTCGAAGAACCATCCGTTCTCCTCATTCCAGATCTCGAAGTATTTCACGCGGCCACGGAAGTGCTTGGCCATGAACGCGCAGTAGTTGGCGAATCCCCGGATCGCCTCCGGCGTAGTCGGCGCGCACTGCAGGAAGGGATGCGAGCGATGCCACGTCGGTCCGAAGTCAATAGGATCTTTGATCTGCTGATAGAGGTTATTGCCGTAGTCCAGCGTCAACAGGATGTCGATTCCACTCTTGACGCTCTCATCGATGCCGTGTTCCACGTCGGGCTCGATCGTGTACATGCCCTTGGTCCTCTCGACCGTCGCCCAATCGAGCTTGTCGCCCCACTGATTGACCCGGTTCAGCTTGACACCCGACTTGAGCATCAGCGGCCACGTCTTCTTGATCGTTTCCGGCGAGTTGAACCAAGCGTTGTGCTGGCTCGATGCCCGGATCCTGGCGCCGCCGACAGCGATCGCCTTACCCGCAGCCTCAAACAGCGCCATCTCGGCGATGCGAAACTGGAAGGGCTCAAACGGTGCGCAGAAGAACGACGTGGCTCCCTGCCTCAGGCGAGTAGCCTCCAAGCGGACATACCTCGCCGGCCGCTCTGCGAAGGTGAACTTCTGCCAGCTCAGCTTGCCCACCCGCAGCGGATCGCCGTCCGGAGCCTGCTGCAATTGGAAGTCGGTCTCATCGACAACCGTCTCCCATCGCTTCCCATCTTCGCTCACGGCGATCGTGAACGCCGACGGCACGCCGCCATTTTCCCAGGCCGGCAGGAATCGCACATCGCCGATCGGTTGCGCCTTGCCGAGATCCAGCTCGATCGACTCGGGATTCCTCGGGATCGCGATCCTCCACCACCGCGATGCCCAGCATGTCGCCGGATCCCCATCCGTCACATGGGCGGGCGCGAACGGAACCTCGTCGTCCGTATCCCGCGGCAGATGCGCCGTGATGCCGAACAGATTGCCTTTCAGCGATGCCGACGGCAGCGATTTGAGATCGCCGACCCGCTCGCTATTGCCCTTCTGCACCGTGGCGCGGGTAGGGTAGGGCTGCCACGCGCCGGTGGCGTCCTCATACTCATGTTTCGGATCCCGCGTCGCGACCACGCTCAGCCACTGTGCCCCTTGGGCGTGCACAGCCCCCGCATGAGCCCTTACGGTGATCTGAGATCGTCCAGTCTTGCCCGCGACGATCCGCCACAACAGCCAATTGGCCTCTTTCGCCCGCAACCGGACTGAGCCCGTCGGCTGGCCCTTTACGGTAATCTCAGGCGGAACACTCAGCCCCACCTCGATCCCGCTCACCGCCTGCATCGACGTGTTCTCGATACACGCCCTGACGACGATTTCTTCGTTCCGCTTCACGATCCCCGGCTTCAGATCGAACCACACGAAACTAAGACGGCTGTTGTTCTCGTCCGCTACCGCACCCACCATCCCCAGCAGCACGACCACTACTACCACCGCCCGCCTGTACAGCATCATGCCCCTCCCGGGTTCATCCTTCCTGCGTTACCTCCACGTCCATGCGTCCCTTTTCTCTGCGCCTCCGCGGTTGCCTTTTTCGGGTCTCTAGTCTCCGGCCTCTAGTCTACCCTTTCGACTCTGGAATTTCCACGTCCCTAGTCAATTTGGAGGGGAAGACCCCTTCCAACGGGCGCCGGGAAGACCCGGCCGCCCTGCCTCCCCTTCTTGGGCGGGGCATGAAACCCCGCCCTGCGACCAAGGGGGCGACTCCCCCTTGGAACCCTCTCGAGCGGTTCATATGCCCCGTGGCAAGCCACGGGGCATATGAACCGCTCGTCAATTAATTGTTTTCATCGGCCATCTATCGTAGAATGTTCCCATCGTTTTAAGGGAGGACGGGCATGACGCGTGCCAAAAAAATCATCAATGACCCCAGAAACGTCGTCCAGGAGCTTCTCGAGGGGCTGGTCGAAGCCTCCCACGGCCGGATCAAACCGCTCGGCCGCGTCCAGGCGTTGGTCAGAACCGACATCCCCAAGGACAAAGTCGGGCTTCTGATCGGAGGGGGAAGCGGGCATGAACCGGTCTTTCACGGCTTCATCGGAGATCGCTTAGCCGACGGAGCGGCCTGCGGGAATATCTTCGCCGCCCCGACGCCGGATATCATTCTGGAGACGACCAAGGCGGTCCATCGAGGCCGGGGCGTGCTCTACCTCTACGGGAACTACGCCGGCGACAATATGAATTTCGATATCGCCGCCGAGATGGCCGCCGATGAGGGGATCGAAGTGAAAACCGTTCGTGTCTGGGATGACGTCGCCTCGGCTCCGCGGGAACGAATGTATGACCGGAGGGGAATCGCCGGCGATCTGTTCGTCATCAAGATCGCGGGCGGCGCGGCCGCGACCATCGACAATCTCGGTGAAGTCTATCGTGTCGCCGCCAAGGCCCGAGATCATGTCCGTTCGATGGGGGTCGCCGTCGCGGCCGGGTCCATTCCCGAAACCGGCGAGCCGACGTTCGAACTCCCCGAGGACGAAATCGAGATCGGCATGGGCCTGCACGGCGAGCCGGGGGTTTCGCGCGAGAAACTCCTTCCCGCCGATCCCCTGGTCGAGAAAATGATGGGCAAAATCCTCCCGGACCTCCCCTTCTCCGCTGGGGACGAGGTCGCGTTGTTGGTCAACGACCTGGGTTCGACAACGATGATGGAATTACTGATCGTCAATCGCCGGGTACGGCAGATTCTTCGCGACAAGGGCATCCGCGTTCACGACACCGTCGTGGGGAGTTACTGCACCTGCCAGGAGATGGCCGGGTTTTCGATCACTCTGCTGAAATTGGACGACGAGTTGAAAAAATACTACGACCTTCCCGCGCGCTCGCTCGGGTTTGTCAAAGGATAGGGGAAATGGGAAAGTTGGAACTCCCCCTCCCCGAGGTCCGCGAGATGATCGTCGCCGTCTCGCGCGGCATGATCGCCAGCACGGACCGGCTGACGCAGGCCGACAAGGCCATCGGCGACGGCGATCACGGCGTGGGCATGGCCCGGGGATTTGCCAGCGTCATCGAGAAGGTCGAAGGCCAGGAATTCACCTCCATCGGGCATCTCTTCAAGACGGTGGGGACGGCAATCCTGACTTCGGCGGGCGGCGCCGCCGGGGCCGTTTTCGGAACGCTCTTCCGCGGGGCGGCCGAGAACGTCGGGGACCGGAGCGTCCTGACGGCGGCGCTTTTTTCCCGCATGCTCCTCGACGGACTGCGGGCCGTCGAAGACCGCGGCCAAGCGAAGCCGGGCGATAAGACCATGATCGATGCTCTGGAACCAGCGGCCGTCGAATCGGAGCGGCAGTCGTCGGCGCCTTTCGACGAGGCGCTGACGGCGATCGCGGAAGCCGCCCGGCTCGGGATGGAGAAAACGCGGGAGATGGTGGCGACGGTCGGAAAGGCGAAGACGCTCGGTGAAAGGTCTCTTGGTCATCCCGACCCAGGGGCCCTTTCCATGTCCCTTATCCTCGAGTTCATGGCGGAGTACGCCGCCCAAAAATCGGATCGAAACAAACCGTAACGCATGATCATCATCGAATCCTACTACACACGGTAGAAGTCAGAGGTTCAAATCCTCTATCGCTCACCAACATTTCTCCTGTGACATTCACTTCACTCATTTTATTCAGCGCCGGCTATCGGCGCACAGCCTCAAGCCTATTTCGCTCGCTGGGATTCTCCGCGGCGCTCCTCGACCTTCCACAACGAGAAACCGAAGCGGTTTTCACGCTTGTTCTGGATAGGGCTGACAACAACTAGGCCACCCTTGCGCAGGAAGGAGGCGGCGAGGTATTCGCCGGCGGTATCAGGAGTCGGGGGATCTTTCGGCCAAGCACGGTTTTGCCTCCAACTGTCTGGTTTAAATGTCTGGGACTCGACCATTCGGGGCGGCGCTCCGCCCTCGCTGACGTCGATACGGGCCACGTGCGCTTTCCACGTTTTTGTCCAACCTGAAAACCATGTTGCAGCCAGTTCGCCTTTTCCTCTCGCCACCAAATAGGGATAGTAGGCGACTTCAGGGCTCTCAGCAAGCTGCCAGGTTGTCCAGGTCGTGCCTTGATCGACCGAGCGCGCCAGCCAGACTCCCTTTAAGTTGGTCCAGAGCGAATAGAGGGCGCCTCGCTCATCCCAGGCCAGCGGCTCCACCCATCGCGGGACGGCCTAGTAATCCGGATTCCACTCGCGATACCCAGGCGCTTCTTGCTTCCGCCACGTCATGCCCCCGTCGATGCTCACGGCGATGAGATCGACGCCCTCGTCGTACTTCGAGCCGGCCGCCGAAAGCGGCACCACCCTCGCCGCGACTTCGCCGTTCGGACCCACGGCCAGATGACTCGAGCCCCCAAGGGGGTGGATTCTGGCCCGCTCGGTCCAGGTGCGGCCGCCGTCCTGGCTGACGGCATGACAGACACCGGCGCCGTCATTCCAGATCACATGGGCCGTGCCGTCCGGCGCCACTTTGACCCACGGGCGGTCGTCGAACCTAGTTTTGGATAGCAACGTCCACTTCCAGGTCGCGCCTATGTCCTTGCTAACGCCGACACTGATCTGCTTGCCCTCCATCGCCTTTTCGTCGAAGACCAACGTCGCGAAATAGAGAGTGCCGTCGCGAGCAATCGCTAAGTCTATGTCGGAGTTGCCGGCCGCTCCATCCGCCTGGGTTCCGACGTTGACTCGAGCCCAGGTCTTACCGCCGTCCCGGCTCTTCCAGAGCGTCACCTCATCCGTTCTCTTCCCGCTCATAAAGGCCGCTCCGTACCCGCTCACAAAGAGTGTGCCGTCCGGATGCTCCACGATCATCGGCTCACGGGCTGCGACATCGAGATGATCGATGGGAGCGGCCAAGGTCAGCGTCCACGGGGGCGCCGTTTCAGACGCTGCGCGACGAACCTCGCCGGAGCGGCGGCACCCGCCCATGACGAAAAGACATAGTGCTATCACGCCTGAGTATAAAAGCGATTGAGTCTTTTTTGAGTTCATTTAGAACCTCCTTTTAGGGATTCCCCTTTGTATGTGAGCGCGAGGACGGCAAACCAGATCATGTCCACAATGTTCCCCCACCCGCCGAGGAGCCAAAATCCCGCACCGACCGGGCCGGTGATGGATCCGAAGGGTGCCGCCAGAGAGGCACACTGGCCATGATGGAATTCCAGACGTCGTCTGAAATCGCGCGGGCGGATCCCCAGGCTCCGTAATAGAGCATGTCCCCGGCAAAAAGGATGGCGCCCCCCAGGCAACCCGCCCACAATAGCCATCGAATTTTATTTGTGTTCATATGAAATCACCACCTGCCCACGAAGAATCTAAGCTTCTTGTGCTCTGGACCCGGCATCTGAGTCTTAATGGTATCCTGAGCGAGAGTGAGGAATGCGGCAGCCTCCTCAAGCGGATTAGCTTCGAACAAAAGGCTTTTTACCCTTTTCTCCTCGTCGAAGACTCGCCTCCCTCAGCGCGAAATTATTACATGTTTAATTAAAAAAAATAACAATATCTCGGTTCGATGCGACCTCTCTAACCATGCCCAAAGTGTACCCAAAAATATCGAGAGAAATCAAAATATCCGTCAAAATTTCGAAAAATATCTCAACCCGGAAAGCCCGGTCCGGGATGGCTAACTGCGGGCCGAATGACAGTTAATTTCCTGACGAGGCCAAAATGACTTTATCACTTTAATCAATCTTATAATGCCGCCGCACGCTTGGGGCCAGAGTCAAAAGGACGAGTGCAATACCCCACACAAAATACAAAACATGAAGAAATCCCACCGACCGGAGCATGATTACCTCGACAATTATCCATGTCACCGTGATCACCCCGGCTGCCAGCGAACCTGCCCAGCTCCAATGGATTCTCTTGAACGGGTTGATCACGTCCGGCCAACGCCAGGCGGGGCGTTTCCACAAACTGCAGGCAACCACAAGAGGATAGATACCTAAAAGGGTGGTCAAAATAACGCCGGGTATTAGAAAATTAGGGAAAGGGGAATACTGCAGCATATGCAAGGGCATCTGCAGCAAATGCCCATCTGGGGCAGCTACCAGCATGGCTCCGCTGACCACCGCTCCCACTCCCAGGAGAATTTGCAGAAGAATCAATATCCACCGCAGCACTGGTCGAGGGTAAACGTTGTTTTTCATTTTGAGATGCTCTTGAATCATTATATAGGTATTTCGTTTTCTGCTGAGCCGGCCACGGGAGGCTTTTCGCATCGGTAATCCGATCTCGCCATTATCAGGAAGCATAAATCGAGGCTCAGAGCATGTCGAGGGTGGCTGGACAGATGGACAGATCAGAGGGATGGCCTGGAAGCCGTCAATGCTGCCCGATGAGTCTGTGCCCATCGTGTGCCCAAAAAGAGCTTGATGAAATTATTTGCTTATAAACCCAAGCAATTCCCGAAAATTTTGTCTAAAGAAAGTTAGGATTGTTTTGGAAAGAACCCGATTGAGACAGCCATTCGACTCGCGCAGGCCAAAACACCGTATTCGGACCAATCAAGAGCGGAGGGAGGTTTAACTTGCTCGAAAAAGTGCCACCAAGGGCCGCGGCGGAACAAGCGCTCCCAAAAAAAGGATTGAAGGATTTTGGGAAAGCGTTCCTCATTTTGACATTTCTTGGATACATGGTCGGATGCCTGGCAGACCCTTTTATTTTTATTCTTTATGCTCAGATTGCTTTTCTGTTTATCACGATTTTCATGATCAAAACGACTAGAAAAGATTATATCTCCCTGTCCTTCTGGATACTCTTGATCGTTGCTTTTGCTTTGAAAAAGGCGGAAATTTCAATTGTCTTGGGAATCCTCTTCCTTGTTCTTTTCATAGGAAGGAGTTTACTTAAAGAGCCCCGGCGAAGGAGAATTTTCTCTGTTGCCTCAACGGCCTTGATCGGTTCATTCTTCTTTTTATTTTTACTCATCTCTCATCCCTATCCCCACCCTCTCACGGATCCCTCCTCAGAATCAGAGGCCATTCAATCGTTGCCCTATCTATCGTATGTCACGGACGAGAGGAACTTCCATCAAGATGGAGTTGTCGAGGATCATCAAAATTTATCTGCGCCGGGCATCAACCTTTACAATTCATACTACAAGGCAGGAGCCTATTTATTGGACATGTCGGGGAAAAAACTTCAGACCTGGCTCCCCCCGGACTCCCATTCGAACTGGCAGTATGTCACAGCCTGTGATAACGGAGACGTGTTAGTCTGTATCGAGGATGTGATGTTGATGAGACTCGATGGGAATTCTCATATTCTCTGGCAACAAAAGCTGCGCGCGCACCACGATATTGCTGTGGCAAAAAATAACGACATCTACACACTGGCAAGCTCAGACGAGCTCGTTTTCACTCATTTTCTTCCGGCGCCGATCATCAATGATTACATCGTCATATTGTCCAGTGACGGAACGATGAAAAAAAATATTTCATTGTTCAATCTCCTGAAAAAGAATCTCTCTCTTCTGGACATCATTAAGATATATTCCGAAATCATCGATCCCCGAGATTTTTTATGGAGAGTCATCAAGCAAAAGCTGCACCATGGCAACCTCCTGCGGAGAGAAACACCTTTTGATGTTTTTCATAATAATACAATTACGATCGCAGAGAAAGATATCAACGGGGTGTGCGAAAAGGGGGATGTTTTGATTTCGGCCAGCCATTTGGACCTGATCGGCATTATCGACATCGAACAGGAGAAGCTGAGATGGACGTGGGGGCCGGGAACCGTGGAGGGACAGCACAACCCCACATTTTTAGAGAACGGAAATATCCTCATTTTTGACAATGGGACTAGGAGAGAATATTCCCGGATTATCGAGCTTGACCCTCTAAAAAATGAGATCGTCTGGGAGTATCATTCGTTCCAGCCGCGGCTGTTCTTCACAGATTGGGGTGGATCGGCCCAACGATTGCCAAACGGGAATACTCTGATTACCGAAACAAGCAAAGGACGGGTTTTTGAAATCACAAGGGATGGCAAAATCGTTTGGGAGTTTTTGAACCCTGAGAAGGCGGAAAACGGAAAGAGGGCGACCATCTACCGGATGACGAGAATCACAGATGCGCATCTACAATCCATGCTGTTAGAGAAGGCGAAGGGACAGAATCAATAATTGGCTCAAGGCGTCTCGTTCTCAACCGGATCGTTGACGCGGGGAAAAAAGCCGAGGATAAAAAAAAGGGCGGCATCTGACGATGCCGCCCGTAAGAAATATCGCTATGAGATTTCCTGCCACTCAGCGCCAGGTATATCTAGCGACATCCCCTCCGAGGTGTTGAATCGAATCGACGAGGAGCTCGGCGATGTATCGGGCATTATGGATGAAGCCGTGGGGCTCTTTCTTGCTCAGATGTAAGTTGAAGCTCGTCCTCAACAGCCTGGCATCCATGGGATAGGCGTTCGTGGAAACCGCCTCGTCGGGATCCAGAATCACGTTGCCATTGAGGTCTTTGAACCAATAGGGATATGGCACAGGATCATAGAGAATCAAGGCGCCCAGGTTGTTTAAGGAATAAGCCTGCATCTGGGCGTAGAGGGCGTTCTCCAAGCCTGCAATCTCATCCTTGAGCGACTCTTTCGTGTTTCCATTGGCGTTATAGTCGGGAATCGAGGCCGGCCGGATCTTTTCGAAATCAAACTTTTTCGGGTCGGCGCCGGGGACGGGCTGCGAAATATCCTGGCCGTGGCAGGGGACGCAATTCTCCTTTCTTGGCTCGGCGACATTGTGATCCCCCATGGTCCAGTCGTGTTCGGCTGCGGTAACGGCCGTACTCATATGGCATTGGATGCACGTGTTGAACCGGCCGCCGTGATTGGCGAAAGGCTGACGGCCGGAGTAGACCTTGCCGGAAAACTCATAGCCGACCTTGACTTCGGTTCCTAGAAAAACGGCCGCGGAAGCGAAATAGTGGACGTTCTTGAAACTGAAGGGTCCCGCCGGCTTGGCGGCGATGGTCGCGTCCACCGAAGCCTTGGACTCGCGGCCCTGGTGGCAGTTCATGCACAGGTTGCTGGCGTCGCCCAGGCTGGCGGTCAAGCCCGAGGGGAATGTCACAACGGGAGACTGCCTCAATTCCGGGGGAGCGGTATGGCAGGTTGTGCAGAGCATTCCGTTGGAGAGAGGCTCATTCTGGGTCGTTCCATTCGCCAGAAAATACGCCAGGCCCGTCGCGGAATGACATTTGGAGCAGGTGGCCGCAACCTGGCCGTCGGCATCCCAGTGCCTCCAGGGCTCGCCCGAGCCGTTAAAATGACCTTCATCGGTCCGGTTCATCCCGGTCATGTCCGCCGGGGAGGCCAATTTCGTGTTTAAGTCCGCGATCGAGTCGTAGAGCAGCTCGATGACGTACTTTCCGTTGTGGGCAAAGCAGTTGGGGTCTTTCTTAGCCACCTGGTAATTGTAGGCGGCCTTCAGAAGCCGCGCCGTGAACGAGGCATAGCCGTTCGCGGACACGGCCTCATCGGGATCGACCACGCCGTTTCCGTTGAGATCATAGAAATAATAGGGGTTCGTGTTGCCGTCATAGGCAATGGGCCTGCCGACGACGGTCCTGGCGTATGTCTCGATGGCGTAAAGCTCTTTGTCCATGATATGCTGGATTTCGTAGTACATACCTTCGCTGATATCTCCGTCGCCGTCATAATCAACCTGAGAGCCTACATAACGGATATCTTTGGGATCCTTGACGCCTGCATGACAGGTGTTGCAGGCTTTGAGGTCGACCTTGAGGGAGTGGGGATTATGACACGTGTAACAGGCATTGTAGCCGGTGATATGGGCAAACCGAGCGTCGTAAGTGCGGCCCGTATACTCATACCCGGCCTTGACGAAGGTCCCGAACTGGTCGGCGGCGGCGGCATAATAATGGATGTTCGTGAAACTGAGCTTATCGCTTGGAGTGTCATCATCCAGGAGCTTGGCGTCCGAAATCTTGGTGTCGACGGACGATTTAGATGCCCGGCCCTGGTGGCATTCCATGCACAGTCCTTCCGGCCCAAGGTTGTTGATCGTCACGCCCGACGGGAACTTGACCGACGTGTGCAACCGGAGAATGCCTCGCTCTTTATCGATATGACAGACGTCGCACTCAACCGTTGTCCCGAGCGCGGCGGCCTTATCGACGACGCCGACAGTCGACCCGTCCACGCCGAGAAAATCCTTGAAGCCGGGCGCGCTGTGGCACTTGGCGCAGGTCGTGGGAATTTGGCCATCGGCATCCCAGTGCCTGAAGGGCTCGCCGCTTTTGTCGGCGTGCCCGGATGTCTTCCAGAGTCGTTCCGCTCGCATCCGTTTAGAGACGCTGCCGGCCAGGCCGTCGGAACTGGGGAAGGCAAGGAACAGGACGACCGCGGCCAGGACCATGAAAGCGGCGATTATATAAGGTTTCTTTAACATCTCATCCTCCTCTTATCTCATTGCCAGCGGTAGCCGAAGGAAAACTCAAGGATGTTGGCTTTATAGTCGTTGTATCCGGAATCCTTCTCTTTGAAGTTGTAATAGCGATAACCTATCTGGGTGATGTATCCGCCCGCAAACGTATATTCGATATAGGCCTTCAACGTGGTTCGGTCAATCGGCCAGAAGCCCGAGTTCTCGTAGCTGTTGACATAGGCCCCGATCTTCCAGTTCTGGTCCAGAGTATAGCCAACCGAGGCATCTAACAGGGTGGATTTGCCTTCATAGTGAATGGCCCAGAGGAACGTGCCGGCCGGGCCGGTCCAGTAAGGATTATAGGCGACCTGACGGTCGGTATCGCTCTTGAAATCGATATAGGAATAGCCGACGAAGGCGTTGAACTTGGCGGTGTTATATCCGAGGCGCAGGTTGAATTGGCTATTCGACGCCTCCCAAAGGTCGCTGAAACCATCTTCGGAGTAGACGATGCGGAAGTTGACCCCGCCCGGGATCTCGTTCTTCGTCTTGGACAGGAGGTAGCTGGCCGAAACGCTGAAGCTTTGCAGCTGATATTTGGCGGTGGCGCGGAAGCGATCGAACATCGTGGGAGAAATGAGCGTGAAGGGGTCGTCATAATTGCCGTGCTGGTAGTCCAGGGTCAGCTTGATGTTCTTGAAATCCCACTTCAGGTTGCCGAAGAGCCCGTTCCGAACCGTCTTCTCGGCATAGGTCACGGTCTGGAAGTATGCATCCGGGGATGCGCTCTCGGTGTCCCCGTTTTCCCCTCCCCCGCTCCCAGGATTTTTGAGCTTGCGCTGCTCGCGCCGGTAGCCCGCGGTCAGGGTGAAGCGGGACGTGAATTCGTACTGCAGGCCGGCTTCGATGCCCAAGGTATCAAACCCGAAATTAGCGGACTCCTGGGCGCCGCTGATGGTCAGGCTGCCGTCCTGCTTGAAGTTGTTGTAGCGGACGGCTCCGACGACCGCCAGCTTATTAAAGAGGAGATAGGTCAGGTCGAGGTCGTAGAGCTGGATCTCTCGCTTAAATTTGCCCTGGCCGGTGTAGGAGTAGGCAAAACTCCTGTCGAGATAATCGGTCCCGCCGGCTTCTTCAGAGTAGGCCAAATTGGTGTCCTGCTTGCTGAGCTGGGCGGAACCCCGGACAAGAAGATTGTCGATGGGCCTGGCGTTGAAACGGAAGATATGGAAGTTCGACGTGAAATCGTAAGGCTGATTCACGCGGTAATAATCCAGGGAAGCCGGATTGGAAGCCCCTGCCCCTCCATCCATATAGCCGGGAAGGAAGAGGCTGTTGGAGTTCTTGTAATCATGGATCCGCTCTTCGAAGATCAGGGAATACCGGTTGATATGGAAGTCCACTCCGAAGGCCACCTCGGTCAGCTTTTCCGAGAGGGGCTTGTCGGTCTCGACCTCAAGCTGGTTGACGTCGAATGTCGTGACGCTGCTGCCGGTTTTGGTGGTGCGATCGAAATTCAGAAAGACGTTGAGGTTCTTGGTCAGGGTCAGGCTGAACATTCCGCTGTCCGAGACCCGGTTGAAATCGAAACTGTGAAGGTCGAAGAACCCGCGCGGCCCGATCTGGTCCCCGTAAAAATATTCGGATTTCTTGCGGTCAAACTGAAATTTGTAAGTCCCGTATTTTTGGATGGACAATCCGAACGTCTCGAACGGGTCGCCGCCGAAGTTGTAGACGTTCAAATCGACCCGGTCGAACAGCTTCTTGAGATCGTTCGAGGCCAGGTAGGTGAGGTTGAAATTGAAGAGCCGCACCCCCTTTTCCAGGTTGATGTGTTCTTTGTATTTGTCATAGGCACCGCTGGTGTCGACCGTGCGGTAGCCGAACGAGAAATTCCCGTAAAAATTCGTTTCTTTATCCTGCGCGCGAAGCACGACCGCTCGGGACCAGAGAAGGGCGACGAGCAGGGCCGAGATTGGAATGGTCGTTTTTCTCATCTCGATTCTCCTTTACTTGAGAAAGATCTTGCTGAGGTTGGAGCCATGGATGGTGGAATGGCAGGACGTGCAATTGGTGGTCTTCTCGCTGAAGTTCTTGTGCCACTGGGGAGCGAAGATGTGGCAGCTGAAGCAGAGGTCGGCCGTGCTCTGGTAGGTCAGCATGTGGCGGTTGGGAGAGCCGTGGGAGTCATGGCAGATGGTGCAGCCCTCGATGCGCGAGGACCCGTGCTCGTACAGGAAAGGGCCGCCCTTGTCCGTGTGGCATTTGAGGCAAGCTTCTTGTTTGAATCCGCCGAGCCGTTCTCTTGTCTGTGGCTCATGAGGATTATGGCAGGTCGTGCAGCCGAGGATGCCTTCCTGCAGCCTATGCCGCTCGTTTAGGCTAAACTTGGCGAATATGTCTTCATGACAGGTATTGCAAGTTTTCGTAGCGCCGGCCTTCAACAGGTTCAGATTCGTCTTGGCCGCATGAACGGAATGGCAGGTCGTGCAATCCAGGGAGGCCTTGCCGTGGGGACCGGCCATGAACCTGGAGCTGCTTTCGGCATGGCACTTGAGGCAGGCTTTGGACTTTTGGGTTGAGGGATCCGACGGTTTGAAAGCGAAGATATTGGTTCCGCCACCCTCTTGAATGTGTTTCTCGGCCCCGGAATGGCACGAAGTACAGCTGGCCGCTCCAATCGCCGCATGGGGCTTTTGGGAGAAGCCTTTCACAGTATCCTCGTGGCACTGGCCGCAGGTCTCCGTGTCCTTCGCCGCCTGCTGGCCGGGTTTCGCGGCCACCAGGAATCCGGCGACGAGGACGGCCAACCCAAAGAGCCCGAACGCCTTGAAGAACAAGGCGATCAGCTTTTTTTGTCTTATCGCTGGCAACTTAGACCTCCTCTATCTCTTCTATGGTGATAATGTCGATTTCCGCCGTTCGTCCGGCTTCCCAAGCGCGGGCTATCCGTCTTCGGGCGCAAACGCATATGTTCATTCGTTGACGAACCTCTTGGTCAGAGTGATCGCTTCTTTCGCCACGGCTTTGATTTCATCGGACTTGAAGGGCTTTTCGACGACGGCAAACGGCCTGACATCGCCCAGGCTTCGTTCCGCCTCGCCCTTGGTCACCGCCGTAATGATGATGATCTTTGCGGCTTTCTGGCGTGACAGAATGTCCAAGAAAATGGCTTTCCCGCGTTCAAACCAAATTTCCAGGTCGGCAAAGATCAAGCCATATGTTTTTGCCTTGGCCAACTGGAGGGCCTCGTCCATCGTGGCGGCGACGTCGACCTCGTATCCCTCCTGGGTAAAAATTTGATTGAGAGACCAACGGATGAGTTTTTCATCATCCAGGATCAGAATTCGAGGCGCAACGGTTTTCATGGAATCCGCTTAAATGCATGATTCATGCCAAGATATTCAGACTGTCCAAATAGCTTTTACGTTATTAATAATAAAATATTTAGAAGAGTTTAATAGGCCCAAACGAACCCCCCTCTTTCAAAAAAATTGGGTGAAATCACCAAAGGGTGGGTGATATGCCCCATGTGCAGTTCGTGTTCGATTGGACGAAATAATTCCTTATGTTGGCATCTCCAATTCCTTGATTAAGTCCCGCCAGCATAATAAAATAGGCGTCTTTTCTAAATCCTCTGGTCTGCTCGAGATACGCCAAGAAAGAAGAAAATGAAAAGATTTACACTATTTATCCTGCTTTCGGCATTCGCGCTTTCATCCTTCCTTCTCGCCGCCGAACTGAAAGCCGTAAGGGTCAAACAGGGCCCCAAGGTCGACGGCAGCCTCGCCGATGCCGTCTGGCAGTCGGCCGTTCCTTTCACCGATTTTCGTATGTTCGAACCGTCGGCTGGTCAAAACCCCACGGAAAAGACCGAGCTCAGGATTCTCTATGACAACACGAATCTTTATATCGGCGTCCTCTGTTACGATAGCGAGCCGGGGCGGATTTCGGCCAACACCATGGCCCATGACAGCGGTGCCGCCCAACAGGGCATGTATTATGGGCACGCCCCGGATAGTCCGAGTGATGATATTGTCCGCATCCTGCTCGACCCTTTCCAGGATAAGAGGAACGCGTTTATCTTTTTCGTCAATCCCCTCGGCGGGCGCGGCGAGGGATTGGCCTACGCCGGAAGCTCTAGCCTCAACTGGGATGGGATCTGGGAAGCCAAGAGCCGGATCCTAGAGAACGGATGGAGCGCGGAACTCCGGATCCCGTTCAAAACCATCTCGTTCAAGCCAGGACTCACGGCCTGGGGCATCAATGTCGAACGCGTTATCGCCCGCAAGCAGGAAACGATCCGGCTGTCGGGAACGAACCGGGACAGCAATTTCAACAATCCCATGGAAGCGGCCGCCCTGGAAGGGATCGAAGGCATCGAACAGGGAACGGGGATCACGTTTCGGCCCTACGGCCTGATCAGCGCCCAAAAAACCAGCCTGGATTCCGGCGACTACGACTGGAAGCTCGACGGCGGGTTCGATATCTATAAAAGTTTCACGCCCAATCTCGTCGGCGTCGTCAGCTACAACATGGACTTCGCCGAGACCGAGGTCGACGAGCGCCGCATCAACCTGACGAGGTTCCCCCTCTTTTTCCCCGAAAAGCGGATGTTCTTCTTGGAGGGTTCGGAAACCTTCAGCTTCAGCTCGAGCATCAGCTTCATGCCCTTCTTCAGCCGGAGGATCGGGCTTTACGAAGGCAAGCAGGTGCCGGTCGTTTTCGGCACCAAGCTCTATGGCAAGATCGGCAGCACGAACCTTTCCGTGTTCGATGTCCAGACTGACAAATTCGAGGGCCTGCCGAGCAACAATCTCCTCGCGGCCCGGATGACGCAGAATATTTTTTCCCAAAGCAAGGTCGGCTGGATCCTGACGAACGGCAGCCCGACGGGAGAGAAAAACACGCTGGCGGGAGCGGATTTCAATTATTCGTCGTCCAAATTCATGGGAAATAAGAACATCATGCTCGCCGCCTGGACGGCCTACAATTGGAATGAAAAAAAAGAGGGCAGGCACTACGGCTTCGGCTTCCGGGCCGACTATCCCAATGACCTCTGGAACGTCCAAACGACCTACGCCTATTATGGCGAGTCGCTGGATCCCGGACTGGGATATATGATGCGGAGAAACATGCAGACGGCGTTTGCCAGGATCGGCTTCCAGCCGCGGCCGGAACAGGGATTCCTGGGCAGAGTCGTCCGTCAGTTCTTCTTCGACGTGAGCGGCGACTTCTACTGGGACCTCGCCGGGAATCTAGAGACGCGAATGCTGGAAGCCTCGCCTTTCAGCCTGAGGACGGAGGGCGGCGAGAGTTTCGGATTCAGTGTCGTCTCCAACCGCGATGTCCTGCCGCATGACTTCGAAGTCGCCAAAGGCGTTATTCTCCCCGCGGGCCCCTACAATTACACGAATGTCCGCCTCGCATTCAGCACCGCGACCCACCGTCCCGCGGTTTTTGATACGAACTACACCCTGGGAGAATTTTATTCGGGACATTTCGACAACTTGAGCGTTGGATTGACCATAAAATATAAAGGATATGCGAACCTCGCCCTGGACACCAACCTCGTTCGCGGCAGACTCCCCCAAGCCCATTTTAGTGAGAACGTCTATCAGGTCAAAGCCGACATTTTTCTTTCGCCCGACCTCGGCCTCATGAACTATATCCAGTACGACGACATCTCCAAGCAACTGGGCTGGAGCGCCAGACTCCGCTGGCAGGTTTCACCCGGTAACGATATCTACATTGTTTACAACAAGAACTGGGAGAGGCGCTGGGACCCAACGAGCCGCTTTGCCCCTCTGGAGGAGCGAGGGGTCTTGAAAATTTCGCTATCGGTTAGGCCATAGGATGGGGTCAACATAGGTTGGGGTCAAACCTACTCGTTACGCTAGTATCAGGCTAAAAACCTGCGTAACGAGTAGGTTTGACCCCGCATTGGAAACTTACCAAGGGATAACGCACGGCCGTTGTCTAATGTAATATAATGAGGTCTGGACGTCTAATTTGGGGAGACCTTTGTCAATGAAAAAGGTCGAATGGAAATGGCCGAGTATCGCCATCTCGGGCATTGTCGCGGCATCCTTTCTGTTCAACTTCCTAAAGATCGGCAAGGAAGGCTTTGGGGATAAATATTACGCGGCCGCCGTCAAGAGCATGATGACGAGCTGGCACAATTTCTTTTTTGCCTCTTTCGACCCGGGCGGATTCGTCACGGTCGATAAGCCGGCGTTTGGTCTGTGGCTGCAGACGTTGAGCGCTTCCATCTTTGGGTTCAAAGGCTGGGCCTTGATTCTGCCCCAAGCCCTGGCCGGGGCTCTGTCCGTGGGCATTCTCTATGTTCTTATGAAAAAGGCTTTCGGCGTGACCGCCGGCCTTTATTCCGCCCTAGTCCTTGCCGTCACGCCGATTTCCGTCGCTGCGAGCCGGACGAATCAGTTCGATAGCTTGGTGGTCCTCGTGTTGCTGCTCGCGGCCTGGGCGGTCATGATTGCGACGGAGCGTTCGAGCTTGAAGTGGCTTTTGGTTAGCATGGCCCTCATCGGATTGGGGTTTAACGTCAAGATGCTCGCCGCCTTCACGGTCGTGCCCGCATTCGTTCTTTTATATTTTCTGGGATCCCGGCTGAAGTTTTGGAAAAAGATCGGACGTTTAACCGTCGCCGCAATCATCCTGCTGGCCGTTTCCCTCTCCTGGGCCCTCATTGTCGATCTGACGCCTGAAGACAAGCGGCCTTATATCGGAAGCAGCAGGACTAATTCCGTGATCGAGCTGGCCGTGGGCTATAATGGGATCAACCGCCTGATCCCTCAGTGGCTGCGGAGAGGCCGCAGGCCTCCGTTCATGGGGGCAGGCGTCGGGCCGAGCGGCCCCGGCCAACCGAATATCAAGCCTTTGGCGAATATGACGACGCCACTTGCGGCCCAGAGAGGCGTCACTCCTCCCCTGAAGCCAGGCATGATGAGAAGCGGTGGGGGCCCCTTCGGCTTTGAAGCAGGCCAGGCAGGAGTGCTGAGGCTGTTCAACCGTCAGATGGCCGGACAGATCAGCTGGCTGATCGTCTTTGGCCTTATCGGAGCCAGCGTAGCCGTTTCAAAAATGAAAAGGCCGTTGTTTAAAGACCAAAGGTCCCAGGCCATTCTTCTCTGGCTCGCTTGGTTTTTCACCCTGGCAGCCTATTTCAGTATTGCCGGTTTTTTCCATCGTTACTACTTGGCATTGATCGCGCCCGCCATCGCCGCGCTCTGCGGAATCTCGGTCTCTGAGTTGTGGCAAAGCTACCGGGAAAAAGGATTAAGAAAATGGGCCCTACCGCTTGGCATCCTTGCCACAGCGGCTATCCAGGCCGCTATCCTTATTCCCTACCCCGCCTGGGGCAATTGGCTGGCGCCTTTGATTATGGTCATAAGCCTGATCTCATTCTTTATACTGGTTATAAGCAGAGCCAGTCCCTCCCCTAAGCCTTTTCTGCAAGCGACCGCGTTGACCATCGGGCTGGCAGGATTGCTCATCATACCCATAGCCTGGTCGCTGACTCCCATGGCTTACGGCGAGTCGGCCGCGATGCCTTTCGCGGGGCCCGACTTATCCAGAAGCCAGGTGAATAACTCGAGGCCGAACATTATGGGTCCTTTGCGTATGGGCATGAATGAGGAGCTGAGGACAACGAAACTCGTCGAGTACTTGAAGAAAAACAGGAAAGAAGAAAAGTTTCTATTGGCCGTTCCCAGCGCCCGTCAGGCATGGGACATTATTATCGAAACAGGCGCACCCATTATGGCCATGGGAGGGTTCATGGGAGCGGACAAGATCCTGACTGTTGAAAAAATCGAGCGAATGGTCAAGAATGGAGATATTCGATATTTTCTTGTCCGGAGGATGCCGGAAACGCCCGCAGGATTGATGCCGTTTCGGCCGGGAGCAGGGCTGGGGATGAGAGGAATGTTTGGCGGCGAGGGAGCGCAGCTTGAGATCAACAAATGGATCGAGGACCATGGAACGCCCGTTCCGGACGAGGCGTGGAAAGATGAGGCGGACCTAAACCGGGAGAAGTCGATAAGGATGGGGCCGCCCCGTCCCAATTCGCCTGCCCGTCCCATGGGGCGACCGATGGGGAATATGCTAAAGCTCTACGATTTAGGGTCCGAAGGCCCGAACAAGCATTAAAATGATGGCTATTATATGGAAAAAGAATCCGTTCAATATCTTAAAGAAAAAGCATCCCCCCGGCGTTTTTTCGAGTTATGAAGAATGGAGGAAAACATGAATCCGATTTTAAAAAAGGCGGTTTTGTTGCCGCTGACCCTGGGACTTGCCGGATGCGCCACGTTCAGCACGTTTACGACAGAAAGCCGAACGCCTGAGCACCCGATCGTCGTCGACGGAAAGGCCGATGACTGGGTCGGCAACCTGTACGTCGTCGCGGGCGAGCGGATTGAACTCGGATTCCTGAATGACCAGGAAAATCTGTATATCTGTCTTTTTACCACGGACACTTACGGCCGGGCCCAGATCATGATGCAGGGCCTGACGATATGGTTCGATCCCAAGGGGGGGACGGAGAAGGCCTTCGGGATCAAATTTCCCCTGGGCCTGCCTCCCGGTGAGCGAAAGATGCCTGCGGGGCAAAATCCCGAAGAGCCGGGCATGGAGAATCTTCCCCAGGTGCCCATGACCGAGATGGAGATCATCCGGTCGGAGAATGCGCCGCCCCAAAAAATGAATCTTGAGGATGCCAAGGGGGTCGAAATCAAGGTCATCCCCTCGACTGGGTTGCTTGTTTATGAATTCAAGATACCGCTCGTCCGAACGGAACAGCATCCTATCGCCGTGGGCGCGGAGCCGGGAAAGACGATCGGCATCGGGTTTGAAACGACAAAATTAGACTTGAGCCAGATGCGCCGAAAGGGCTCGGGCGAGATCCCCGGTGGCGGCGGCAGGCCTCCCATAGGCGGCGGGTCCGGACGGAGCATGGGCGGATTCGACAGAAACCCTCAACTCCCAGAAGGCATGAAAATCTGGGCCATCGTAAAATTGGCGCAAGAGAAGAGCAGCCGAGGACCGCAGCTATTGTTTTTATCTCACTGAAGCGGCTTCCGCGGGATTCGGGCGTCGCTCATCGCCGCATGATAGACGAAGGAGGCCATAACAACGGCGTTCTTCATCAAGTCCTCGGCGGGCAGCGTATCAAAAAAATCGAGGTTAGTGTGCCCGGCAGTGCCGCCCACGCGATCCTGAATGAATTGGAAACCCGGGAGCCCCGCTTCATTGAACGAAACATGGTCCGTGCTGCCCACGCTCTGAATGCTGATGGCGGTCATACCGAGGTCATGAAAGGGCTTCATCCATTCTTCAAAGGCGCGCCGGACGTGCTCGTTCCCTTGTAGATAGATCCCTCGATACTGTCCCGCACCGTAATCCTGGTTGAAATACGCGGAGAATTTTTCGTACTCCGGCGTGACCTTCTTCTTGGGATCGCCGAAATGCTTGAGGATATACTCGCGCGATCCATAGAGTCCCTGTTCTTCGCCCCCCCAAAGGGCGACCCGGATCGTCCGCCGCGGGCGGGCGCCGATGGCCTTCAGGATGCGCGCCGCCTCCAGGGCGACCGCACACCCCGATGCATTATCACTGGCGTTGGGGCTGGCATGCCAGCTGTCAAAATGGGCGCCGACCATCACGACTTCGTCTTTGAGGTCGGTCCCGGGGATCTCTCCGATCACATTGCAGGCCTTCTCGACGGTTTCACCGATGCGATTTCGAATCTCCACTTCGACCTTGACGGGAATGTTTCTCCTAAGAATCCGGTACATGCGGTTGTAATGCTCCGGCGTCACGGCCACAATAGGGAGAGAGCTCAGGCTCTTCTCCCGGGACCACTTGTCGTCCCTGGTCCCGGGCCGGGCATAGCCCCTGACCGCGCCGGGAATTCCGCTCTCACATTGCAAGACGACGGCCGCGCCCTCGGCTTTATAAAACTCCAATTTCTCCTCGGGCTTGAGCAGGTTTGGGTTCGGCGGCGTCGGCGGCTTAATGCGCGGGGCCGGCGGCACCACGGCTTCCTCCAATTTCTTCAACTCTTCTTCCGTGCGGCGCGTGACGCCTTGGGACAGGGCCGCCAAGTCCAGAGCGAAGGGCGGCGTAGCCAGGACCGCGGCGCCCTTCAACCGGCCGCGGTATTTATCCAGGTCCGCCTTCGTCTGGACGTCAACGATGACGGCCGGGCAGGCGATTTTTCCCGCCGTCCCGGGCGTATGAGTTAATGGGAACCCGACAAGGGGCTGGTAATCCGGCTCGACCATATGCAGCGAGAAGTATTCATTGTCCCAGGCGACACCATAATCCATGAACGGCTCGATGACTGTGTTCACCAGGCCGATCTTATCCATTTTGTCCTTGACCCAAGTCTGGGCCTTTTTCATATGAACGGAGAGCGTCAGCCGGGCACCCAGGACATCGGTGATATATCCGACGATGTCCATGACCTGAGAGCGCTGGAAGCCTTCTTCCCTAATCTTGGCCACCATCTCCCAATCCACGCTCGGCTGTTCGCTCATGGACAGGGCGGTAAAGGGCACAAGGACGATCGCCGCCAATGCGGCTCTTCGAAAATTTCTCATGCAAGACCTCCTCATGATATTCTCCTCCTTCAATCGCGGCCGCTTGGACCATACGAGATAGAGTTGGTAGTTATCGAAGGAAAGAGAAAAATACACGCAGAAAAAGGGAAAGTCAATGAGACGTGGGATTAAAACTCGATGGCCAGGCCGGCGGCGGCTTCTAACCCCCCGATATTGATGTCAAAATCCGCCGGTTTCATCTTGCAGTAGGAATAGCCGATGTTGAAATCGACCTCGAAACCGTCCACAATCTTAATGAAGGCTCCCAGCTTTCCCACATAGCCGATAGCCGTCGCTTTGACATCGCCGATCGGATTCGACTCCTTATATTGATAATAATTCAGGCCGGCGCTCGCGTAGCAGGAAACCATCCCTGTCGTGAATCTAAACCTGAGGCCACCCCCAACGGGCTGGATCGAGAGCTTGGTCGCTTCCTGGGTAAAAGTCAGATTTCCGCTTCTCGAAAAATAGCCTCCGCCGATCCAGACATCCAAGCGCTTGATAATCCGAAATCCGATTTCTCCCGCGGCCATCCAGCCGCTGCCGTAAATATCCTTGAAGGACATGTCGGAGGGAGAAAAATAAATGCCTTTAGCCTCAACAATGACTAAAGAAAAGGCGTTGACGGAGGCCATCAACACGAAGAGTCCGATCACGGCCATCTTTTTCATCATTCATCCTCTTCGACAGCTTTCATTTTACCAAGAGAATTGCCGGATCTCCCTCTCTTGATTGATTGTTGACGGCGACGATCCAGTACATGTATTCCTTGTCTTTGCTCACCTTCCGATACCGGCATTCGAATTCGGCGGCGGCCAGTGTCGTGAGCAATGTTTTCTGGTTATCCTCGATGAGATAGATCCGATAGTTGACGATGTCTTCGTTATCGGGATTGGCCTCCCATTTCAGAATATTAATATATTCCGCTTGAGACAACGACCGATTCAGCACTTTCTCGCCCCGGGCGTTCGACGCCGGATAGATAATCCTGAGAAAATTCGCGCTGATGGATTTGTCCGCCCTCATCGTGACGGCGACAGGATTGGCCGCCCCGGACGCATCGCCGCTCCAATTGGTAAACAGATAATGAGTGTTGGGCTGGGCCGTGACATTGACGACCGTCCCGTCCTTGTATTGGTATTTGCCCGGGCTGGGAGAGGTGGTTCCGCCGGTTCCGGCGAGAATGGTCAGCCAATAGTAGACATCCGGTTCGGGGGGCTCGGCGCGGTAATTGGCAACGACGGGTCCGGTTTGTCTCAACGTTCGGGCGTTATCGCCGTCGACGGCATCCCCCGTGGCGACGCCTTGATACAGGGTCAACGGGCTCGAAAAATAAGGGACTTGTGCAACCGAATAGCCACCCCAGGTTTCCTGGTAGGACATCACCGAGCAATACCGGCTTCCGTTGTTGCCGATCCAGCGCCAGCCGGCCGAATAGGAAAAAATACCCGGGCCGGGTTGGGTGACCTGGTCCTTCCTGTGATGGCAGCCGAAATTGTGGCCGAGCTCGTGGATCATCGTATAGGTCCAGCCGACCTGCTTGACGCGCACCAAAGAAAATGCGTAGCCGGGTTGTCCGGCCATCGACCCCAAAAGCCAGGCGATGCCGCCGGTATCTTCGACGTCCTCAAAAATATCCACCATGTCGGCCCCATAGAGATTCCGCCATTGGTGGACCTCGTCCATGTACCCATCATTGGTGGAGGTCAATCGATTCAAATCCGTGGCGGAGGAGCCCGATTCTGTATAGCTGATCAGCGCCGACCGGACCAGCCGAAGCGTGATGCCCGAAGCGCTGATGTCCAGGGCGAGTTGGCCGTTTTGGACGGCCTGGGCGATGACCAGGTTGATGCCGCCCTGACCGGCCGCCCAATTCATGGCGTTCGGCGTATAGACGATCATGAGATCGACGTTGACCTGACCAGTGATGGACAAAAAACTCCCAGAGGGCGGAACAGGGTGGGTCGCCTCAATGGACGACGGAATGAGAGGTGGCGCGTCTTCCAGGAAATCCTTGGCTTTTAGATTCAATTCCTGGACGATATGGACACCCCGGCTGGCGATGTAGGTGATCGCGTATTCCATCTCCTGTTCAGGAATCGTTAGACTCCCCAGCGCACAGCTTTCCGTCATGGACATGAGGAAATATCCTCCCGGCGTCCCCTCGATCCGCCCCCTGAGAGAAACAACGCCATTGACGTCTGTTTGAACTCTCTCGATCGTCGCGACAAAGGCCTCCTGGTCAAAAGGGGAAATAAAAACGAAATCACCGATTCTCACTCCATTCGGCTGCAGAATTCTTGAGTTGAGCTGAACGGTCCGATAGCGAAAGGCCTGGGGCGCGAAGGCATCGAATCCCCTGCATTCTACACCCGCGGCCGTAAACAAAGGCAGGACTTGGAAGCGGTTGCGGCCGAAATGCTGGTTTTGGGCGTGACTCGAAATGATGGACAATGAAACGATCGAAATGAAGACCAGGATCCCGACATATATTTTTCTGGATTTGATTGAATGGGAGCTTCGATTCATTTTCGTTCTCTTAAAGTTTATGATGGGTGGCACGGATGCTGCCCCGCAGGCCCCTCGAACCTTTCATAGAAAAAGAGACGCGTCCGCATGAATTTTTTAGTCCCAAGGCTTTTCGTCCCAGCTCTATCTTTAGGCTGTATGGGAAGACTGTCAACTGTCTGAAAAGAGGATATCCGGGGTGAAATTCGGGGACAAAATATCACCCCCGCGGGTGGCGGGCTATTAGCTCCCGGCTATTGACAGGGATTTGCCCACAGGGCTATATTGCGTCTAGGACGTCAGCCCATGTTTGCCAATTCAAAAAAAGAACAAGACGAGCGCCGCGACGAAAATCAATTTCCGATCCCTTTCAATATCCTTGTCGTGGACGACGAGGCCAATATCCGCAAAACATTATCCGTATGCCTGGAGACGGAAGGACACAAAGTCATTGCCGTCAGCAACTTCCAGGATGCATTGGCGGAAGCCTCACGGAGATCCTTTGAGCTTGCCTTCGTCGATCTTCGGTTGGGCACGGAAGACGGGCTGGACCTAATCCCCGCTTTATTGGCCACGACGCCATGGCTGAAAATCATCGTCATTACGGTTTATGCGTCTATCGACACGGCCGTTGAGGCGATGCGGCGCGGGGCTACCGATTACATTCCAAAGCCGTTCACCCCGGCCCAAATCAAGTTGGCGGTTCGGAAAGTGTTCGAAATGCGAACACTCGAACAGCGGATTGCCACCCTGCAGGAAGACCTGGGGCGGGCGCATCCCGAAATCGACTTCTCAAGCACCAACCCCACGATGCAGCGGGCCGTGAACCTGGCCCGCCAGGTGGCTTCCTCCGACGCGACTATCCTTCTTCGCGGAGAAAGCGGAACCGGAAAAACTGTTCTGGCGCGGGCCATTCATTCCTGGAGCGGCCGGTCGACGAAGCCGATCAGCGTCATCTCCTGTCCGTCCTTCTCTCAAGAGCTTCTGGAAAGCGAGCTGTTCGGGCATGTCAAGGGAGCGTTCACCGGGGCGATTCGCGATAATCCAGGCCGCATCGCCGCCTGCGAAGGAGGCACACTGTTCCTGGACGAAATCAGCGATCTGCCGCTTTCCCTCCAGCCAAAGCTCCTGCGTTTCGTTCAGGACAAAGAATACGAGCGCGTCGGTGATTCCATCACGCGAAAGGCCGACGTCCGCCTTCTTGCGGCGACCAACGTGAACTTGGAGGCTGCCGTCAAAGAAGGACGGTTTCGAGAAGACCTCTTTTATCGGCTGGCCGTGGTCCAGATTGAGATTCCTCCCTTGCGTGATCGCCCGGAGGATATCTCCGCGCTTGCGGAAAGATTGCTGGCTTTTTATGGCCGGAGCAATCATCGCTCGTTCGCCGGCTTCACAAAAGAAGCGCTGCAGGCGCTCGGCCAATACCAATGGCCGGGCAACGTCCGGGAATTGAGCAATACCATTGAACGGGCCGCCATCCTGTGCCGGGCCGATCGGATCAGCCTTGAATGTCTCCCGGCCAGCTTGGCGCCGGGCGACGCGCCGCCAAAGATCGGCGACCCGGTGACGATAGAAAAGATCGAGGAACAGCATATCCGGCGGGTCCTGGCCAACACAAAATCCCTGCAGGAAGCCGCGGACATTCTCGGCATCGACCAAGCGACTCTCTGGCGCCGCCGCAAGAAATACGGGATTTAGAACCCCGGCAAACTAGTGCCCCGTCTCATAAGTTTCTTGTCCCAATATTTGGCAGAGCCGGGGCACTTCCAAGGGGGAGTCAAGCTCCCCCTTCGGCGCTTCGCTTCGCTCCGCTGAACCCCTGAGGGGTTGGCCACGCCGCCCCCCTCAAACTCCCCGGCGGTTGCGCGTTCAAGGAAGTATCTTTATTTATGCAAGATATTTATGAGACGCGCAACTAGATATTTTTCTTTTTTTAAAGTCCAATCCAACCTTACAATTTTCAATATGTTTTTTCCTGGATTCCTTGAAAAATGCAATGAGCGATATGCATAGCCAAATTTAAATTATTTATTTTTATCAATTTACGTATTAACTATTTTTGGCATGGTTTTTGCGTTAATTAGGGACAAAGGAAGAAAAAAATGCTTGGACTCCGCCAAAAGTTAGCTCTCGGGTTCGGGGGCCTATTAATCATTATCGCGATTATCGGCGCCCAAAGCATCCTTAACCTGACAAAACTGGGAGAGTCCATTGACGTCATCCTCAGAGAAAACTACCGCAGCGTCATCGCCTGCCAGCAAATGAAAGAAGCCCTGGAACGCATTGACAGCGGGCTGCTGTTCACCCTTCTCGGATACAGCCAGGAGGGCGAGGCTCTCATCCGCAAAAATGAATCTGTTTTCGAGAAGGCCCTTCAAGTCGAATTGAATAACATCACGGTTCCAGGGGAAGGCGAGAGAGCCGCCCATCTGCGGGAGCTCTACAGTCGTTATCAATCATCGCTCAAAAATGTTGAAAACTCGGCCGCGCCGGTTGCTCTGCGCCGCGATGCCTACTTCAGCAGCCTCCTTCCATTGTTCAGCCAGATCAAGGACACGGCCGACGGGATCCTTCAAATGAACCAGCAGAATATGAGTGACGCCAACGATCGGGCCCGCCGCAGCGCCGTCAAGGCTCGAAGCCAGATGTATATCCTGTTGTTCGCCGGAACGCTTGTCTCTATCGGCTTCATATTTTTTGCCGGAAGATGGATTCTTCGCCCCATCCAGCGCTTGATCCGGTCCGCCGATGAAATCCGGCGGGGAAATCTTGACCTGGTCGTCCAAAGCAGCTCGCACGACGAGATCGGCCATCTTTCGGAATCATTCAATGACATGGCGGCGAGCCTTCGGGAGTTCCGCCGCACCGACCAGGCCAAACTCATTCGCATCCAGCAAGCGACGCAAAGGGCGTTCGACAGCTTGCCCGACGCCGTTGCCGTTATCGACCAGGAAGGAAAGGTTGAGGTGGCGACTGAATCCGCCAAGACGATCTTCGGGCTCAGGCCGAACACCTCGATTGCCCATTTGCCATTCGGCTGGATGACCGAGCTCTACAACCTCGCCCTCAACAGCGGCCGCGTCACGCAACCGAAAAACAATCATCGAGTTGTCCAACACTTTGTGAGAGGAGAGGAGCGTTACTTTCGTCCGGAGGCGGTACCCATCCTGGACAATGACAGGCAGCCGATGGGGGTCATCCTGGTCCTTCAGGATATCACGCAGCTCCGCCAGCAGGACGAGATAAAAAGAGGAGTGATTTCCACAGTATCGCATCAACTGAAAACACCCCTGACGTCCATTCGCATGGCCATCCATCTGCTGCTGGAAGAAAAAGTGGGTTCGCTGACCGAGAAACAGGCGGAACTCTTGATGGCGGCCAGGGAAGACAGCGATCGTCTGTACACCATCCTCAACAACCTCCTGGATATCAGCCGCATTGAATCAGGAAAGGCCCAGCTAGAATTTCGTGCCGTCTCGCCCCGTTCGATGGTGCTGGAAGGGCTGGAACCCTTCCGGAGAGCCGCCCAAGACCGGGGCGTTTCCCTTGAAGTTGGGCTGCCCAATGATCTGCCTGAAGTCTGGGCCGACATGACGCGGATCAACCACGTCTTGGGCAACCTATTCTCAAATGCCCTCAAGTACACACCGCCCGGAGGGAAAATTGCCATTTCTGCCGAGGCAGGCGAAGAGTACGTTGAGTTCTCCATTTCCGATACCGGCAGGGGAATTCCGGGCAAGTATCTGTCTAGGATTTTTGAACAATTTTTCCGCGTGCCATCTCCCGGACAAGAAACGGGCGCCGGGCTTGGCCTGGCCATCGTCAAAGAGATCGTTGAAGCCCACGGAGGGTCGGTTGACGTGGAAAGCCAAGAAGGAAAAGGGTCCACGTTTATCTTCACGCTCAAGAGGGCCGACCGAATCTCCGACAAGGAGCATCCGCGATGATCGATTTGGCTTTCATCGTTGGCTCCATCATTTTTTTCGGGCTTTGCTTTCTCTATGCCCGTTTTTGTGAAAGGCTTTGAAATATGTCGAACATTTTCGGAATCCTCATCGGAATTTTATTAATCGCGTATTTGTTCTTCTCGATTCTGCGGCCGGAGAAGTTTTAGGGGAGGAACGCATCCATGGACCTCTACGGTTGGATTCAACTAGCGCAATACATTCTGGCTCTTATGGTCCTTACGAAACCGGTCGGTCTTTACCTTGTCCGCGTTCTGGATGCCGAAGGCAAGACTTTTTTAGATCCGGCGCTCAAGCCCGTCGAGCGCTTGTCGTATCGGCTGTTCGGATTGGACTCAAAGAAGGAACAAGATTGGAAACATTACACGTTATCGCTGCTGGCCTTCAGCCTCGTCGGATTATTGTTCACGTATGCCATTCTGCGTCTCCAATATATCCTTCCCTTGAACCCTCAAGGATTCGGGCCGGTCCGGCCCGACCTTGCTTTTAACACGGCGGCCAGTTTCACCACCAATACGAACTGGCAGAATTACGCGGCTGAGATCACCCTGTCCTATTTTTCCCAGATGGTCGGCCTCGTTTTCCATAATTTCGTGTCGGCCGCCGTCGGCATTGCCGTGGCCGCAGCCCTGGTCCGCGGCATTGCCCGGCATTCCGCCAAAACCGTCGGAAATTTCTGGGTCGATCTTGTCCGAGTGAATCTCTACCTGTTGCTGCCGCTCTCCATGGTATTCGCCCTTTTTCTGGTGTCCCAGGGAATCGTCCAAAACTTCAAACCCTATGAAAAGGTCAAGCTCGTCGAACCCTCTGGCGTTCAAGCGCCAACAAGTGATTCTGCTACACAAACCATCGCCCAAGGCCCTACAGCGTCTCAGGCGGCGATCAAGATGCTGGGAACAAACGGCGGCGGCTTTTTCAATGCCAATGCCTCACATCCTTATGAAAATCCGACACCTCTCTCAAACTTCCTTCAGATGCTTTCCATCTTCCTCATCCCGAGCGGGCTCACCTACTATCTTGGCCGCAAGGTCAGAAACCAGAAGCACGGCTGGGCGGTCTGGAGCGCCATGGCCTTGCTTTTTCTAGCCGCGGTTTTGGTTTGCTGGCGGTCCGAGAGCACCGGTAATCCCAGATGGCGTGCCCTTGGAGTGGACCCTGCGGGCGGGAATATGGAGGGAAAGGAAGTCCGTTTCGGCATCTTCAATTCCGCCCTGTTTGCGACCATCACCACAGATGCATCTTGCGGAGCGGTGAACTCCATGCTTGACTCCTTCACGCCGCTGGGAGGCCTTATCCCTTTATTTAATATGCAGCTGGGCGAGGTGGTTTTCGGCGGAGTCGGCTCGGGGTTATACGGAATGCTCGTTTTTATAGTGCTGGCCGTATTTTTGACGGGCTTGATGGTCGGCAGGACGCCCGAGTACCTGGGCAAAAAGATCGAATCCTATGACGTTAAAGTCTCGGTGCTCGCCCTGCTAATCCTGATCTTCAGCATTCTTAGCTTCTCCGCCTGGGCTCTGGTGAGCCGATGGGGCCTGGCCGGCCTGCACAATGACGGGCCGCATGGCTTGAGCGAAATCCTCTACGCCTACTCGTCCGGTACAGGAAATAACGGCAGCGCATTTGCCGGCCTGAACGGGAATACGTTCTGGTACAATATCACATTGGGCCTGGCCATGCTGTTCGGCCGTTTCGTCATGATCGTGCCGGTCATGGCCTTAGCTGGAAACCTGGCCAGAAAGAAGCTGGTCGCCCCAAGCCAAGCGAGCTTCCCGGTCAGCGGGCCGACATTCATCATCATCCTGATCGGGACGATCCTCGTCGTCGGCGCGCTCACGTTTCTGCCCGCCCTGGCCCTGGGCCCCATCGTCGAGCATTTCCTGATGATGGGATCGGGAGTTTTATACTAGAGGAGAACAGGCCGTGGTCGCACAAACCCATTCCCTCATTGACCGGCAGATCATCGGGCCGGCTATCGTCGACTCCTTCAAGAAGCTAAATCCTCTGTCTTTATTGAAAAATCCCGTCATCTTCGTCACGGAAGTGGGCGCTGCCGTGATCACGCTCGGACTCTTTTTCAAGTCCGGAAACGAGCCTTTCGGCTTTGTCCTTCAAATCGCGCTGTGGCTGTGGTTCACCGTGCTCTTCGCCAATTTCGCGGAAGCCATGGCCGAAGGACGGGGCAAAGCTCAGGCCAGGGAGCTGCGAAAGACGCGAACTCAAACCGTTGCCGGCCGCCTGAAGGACGACGGCAGGGTTGAGAAAGTCCGGGCTGACCAGCTGCGAAAAGGCGACCTCGTCATTGTCTCTGCCGGCGAGATCATACCGACGGACGGAGAAATCATAGAGGGTGTAGCGACGGTCGATGAATCCGCCATCACCGGCGAATCCGCCCCTGTTATCCGCGAGGCGGGTGGCGACCGGAGCGCGGTCACCGGCGGCACCCGCGTGCTCTCCGATTGGATCAAAGTCCGCGTCACGGCCAATCCCGGCGAAAGCTTTCTGGATCGAATGATCTGCCTGGTCGAAGGCGCAGAGCGCCAGAAGACGCCCAACGAGATTGCCCTGACCATTCTCCTCTCGGCCCTGACGATCATTTTCCTGGTCGTCATCATTACCCTGAAACCCTTCGGCACTTATTCCGGAGTCATTCTGACGATCACAGTGCTCGTCGCCCTCCTGGTCTGTCTGATTCCCACCACGATCGGCGGCCTCCTCAACGCCATCGGGATCGCCGGCATCGACCGCATGGTCCAAAAAAACGTGCTGGCCATGAGCGGCCGCGCGGTGGAAGCTGCAGGAGACGTGGATGTTCTGCTGCTCGATAAGACCGGGACCATTACTTTGGGGGACCGACAGGCCACCGATTTTCTCCCGGCCGCGGGCGTTTCAGTCGAGGAACTGGCGAATGCCGCGCAGCTAGCCTCTCTGGCAGACGAAACACCGGAAGGACGGAGTATCGTCGTCTTCGCCAAAAAATTCGGCCTGCGAGGCCGTTCCATCTCCGAGATGGCCAGCGCTAAATTCGTGGCTTTTTCGGCACAGACAAGGATGAGCGGTGTCGACCTCGACGGCCGTCAAATACGCAAGGGCGCCCCGGATGCGATCAGAACATTCACCGGAGATCATGTCCCCGGCGAGCTCCAGGGTGCGGTCAGCTCCATCGCCCTCTCAGGAGGCACGCCGCTGCTGGTCGCCGACGGAAGAAGGGTCCTCGGCGCCATTCATTTAAAGGATATTGTCAAAGGCGGGCTGAAGGACCGTTTCGAGCGGTTCAGGGCCATGGGGATCAAGACCGTGATGATCACCGGAGACAACCGTCTCACAGCGGCTGCGATTGCCAAAGAAGCGGGCGTGGATGATTTCATGGCCGAAGCCAAACCGGAGGACAAGCTGACGCGGATCCGAAAGGAGCAGGCGGCGGGTCACCTCGTGGCCATGACGGGAGACGGCACCAACGACGCTCCCGCCCTCGCCCAGGCCGATGTGGGCGTGGCCATGAACACGGGAACGCAGGCGGCCAAGGAGGCCGGGAACATGGTCGACCTCGACTCCAACCCGACTAAACTGATCGAGGTCGTTGAGATCGGCAAGCAGATGCTGATCACGCGCGGAGCCTTGACGACATTCAGCATCGCCAACGATATCGCCAAATATTTCGCCATCATTCCGGCCATGCTGGTCGGCGTGTTTCCGGTCATTTCGCCTCTCAACATCATGGCTCTCCGGTCGCCCTTGAGCGCCATCTTGAGCGCCGTCATATTCAACGCCCTGATCATCATCGCCCTCATCCCGCTGGCGCTGCGCGGAGTACGCTTTCGGCCCTTGGGCGCGGCGCCGCTCCTCAGGCGCAATCTCCTGATTTATGGACTGGGCGGCCTCATCGCCCCGTTTCCGGGGATCAAGTTGGTCGATTTAATTGTGAATGCGCTTCACCTAGTATAGGATAAAAAAGGACAAGCAGATATGAAGAGATGGATGACAGAGCTTCGAATCTCGCTCGTGGCAGTTTTCTCCCTCGCGGTCATTGTGTGCGGCCTCTATCCGGCCGCCGTATGGGTCCTGGCTCAAGGCCTCTTCCCGGCTAAAGCGAATGGCTCGCTGATCGTGCGGAGCGGGACTACCTTGGGATCAAGCCTGATCGGACAAGGTTTTGCCGCGCCGAAATATTTCCATCCTCGTCCCTCGGCGGCGGGGCAGGGCTACGATGCCGTTCGCTCCGGCGGCAGCAATCTCGGGCCCACTTCCAAAAAGCTGATCGACGCGGTCCGTCAGCGTGCCGCCGACTTCCGGTCGGAAAATAACCTCGGCCCCGAGATATTGGTGCCCGCCGATGCCGTCACCGCCTCGGCCAGCGGCCTGGATCCTCAAATCAGTTTGAATAACGCGCTTTTGCAGATGCCCCGCGTGGCTAGGGCCCGGGGATTGGACGAAATGGCTGTTCGAAAGCTAGTCGGAGCTTATACCGAGGGCCGTGAACTGGGGATCTTCGGGGAGCCCCGGGTAAATGTCCTGATGCTGAACCTAGCCCTGGATGGGACAGTAAAATGAAAGAAGATCGAGCCGACGTTTTTCTCAGGATGATCCGCCGGGCGCAGCGCGGGAGGCTGAAGCTCTACCTCGGCTATTGCGCCGGTGTGGGGAAGACCTATCAAATGCTCCAGGAGGGCCATCGCCTGAAAGGCGAAGGCATAGACGTGGTCATCGGCCTGCTCGAAACGCACGGCCGCTCCGATATCGCCAAGCTCGCCAAGGGGCTGGAAGTCGTTCCCAGACGCCGACAGGAGTATCGCGGGATTGCCGTCGAAGAAATGGATGCGGATGCCATCTTGGCCCGAAAGCCCCAGGTGGCTCTTATCGACGAGCTGGCCCATACCAACGTTCCGGGAAGCCGGAACGAAAAGCGTTACCAGGATGTCCAGGATATTCTGGCCGCCGGGATCCATGTCATCAGCACGATGAATGTCCAGCATTTAGAAAGCCTTTATGACATCGTCGAAAAAGCCGTCGGAGTGAAGGTACGCGAGCGTCTGCCGGATTCCGTTCTGGCCGAGGCGGATGAGATCGTCGATGTCGACCTGGCCACCGAAGACCTCAGAAAACGGCTGGAGGAAGGCAAAATCTATCCGGCCGACCGGATCAAGACCGCTCTTGCCAATTTCTTTGTTCCTTCGAACCTGGAAAAGCTCCGGGAGCTCACGCTCCGCGAACTGGCTTCGCAGATCGACCTCCGGAGACGCGAGGCCCAAGAAGGAGAGAGCGGGGCAGCCTCGGACCAAGTCATGGTCTGCCTGAGCTCGCACGGCCCGAACAGCGAGAAATTGCTGCGCTATGGTTCCCGTCTGGCAGGAAGGCTGAATCGGAACTGGTATGCCGTCTATGTTCAGACGCCCTCCGAGGAAGCCACGGTCATCGACGCCCATACCCAGCGGACCCTTTCCGACACGCTGACTTTGGCCAAGCAACTGGGCGCGATGGTATTTACCTACAAGGGCGAAGACATTGTCGATACCATCCTTAGGTTCGCCAAGGAATATCGTGTCGGGCATATCGTTGTCGGGAGATCCCATCCAAAGCCGTTGTGGAAAAGGATCGGCACGAACAAAGCCATCGTCGCCAATCTCGTCAAAACGGCCCGGGGAGTCACGATCATCGTCATCGATCCCTGTGAGGAAGAAAGTATCCCGGTCAGACCCCTTGTTGAGGTCCCAGAAGGCATGCCGCCTCCTGCGGCATCCCCCAAGACGGAACCACCGCCTCTGGAGCAGCCGACATTCAGCCAGTCCCTTTCCGCCCAACGCATCGTTATATTGGAGCACCCTGTCCAAAAAGAAGACGTTCTGCGAGCGCTGGTCGCAGCCGTCGGGAAGGGAAAGGGGATTGAAGACCTTGAAGCCTTATTCAGTGATATCATGAAACGCGAGGAACAGGGCTCGACTTTTTTTAATGAGGGCGTGGCCTTCCCCCATGTGCGCTTCGAAGGCTTGGCCGCTCCCATCGTCGCCCTGGGTTTGACAAGAAAAGGCGTCGCGGACGTCTCGACCGAGAAGCCGATCGAGAATATCTTTCTGATCATTTCCCCGGCCCAAGCTCCCGACACGCAGGTGAAACTCTTGGGGCTGGCCAGCCGGGCGGCCCAAAACAGGCACCTTCTCCAAAGTCTGAGATCGGCTCGGACACCCGAAGAAGCGATGAGAGTGATTTTAAATTGGGAAATGCCCGATGAATCCCGCCAGGTAAATTAGCGGAAAAGCGAATGCTTTTCATCAGGACAGGGATCTAAAACACTTTTTTCTGAGTTAACCGTTCAATTCATTCTAGCATTTTCGGTAATTCAAGAAGCTTCTATTTCGAAGACTCAAGAATTCACTTTCTGCGCGGGCGCTTTACTAAACGCGGATTTTCACCTAAAATTCAGACGGGACGATGAGCCTAAAAATCGTTGAAAAAATCGGGGACGTGAAAATTTACGGGGATGGATCCCCGGGCGGAAAAGGACTCGGCCTGGCCCGAATCAATGAATGCCCGATCCCCAAAGCCAATAAGCTCAAAACCCGTGTCCTCACGACAACGTTCTATGACCGTTTTATGGACCGCGGCGGAAAATTCGAAAAAGAAGAACTGGGAATGATTCAATCGATCGTCGACGAGTTGGGAGACGGCCCGGTCGGCGTCCGCTCATCAGCGACGAATGAAGCCGCGACGTCCGCCAGAGGAGCCGCCCTCATTCACGCCGGTGAATACACATCCTTTATGCTGCCCAATAATCATCCGGATCCTCAAACGCGCCTTCATCAAGTCCGTCAGGCGATTGAGCACATCTATCATGATTTTGCGAGGAAACAGCCTCCTTCCAGCCGGGAAAAAATGGCTATCATCTTGAACCCCATCCCCGGGCTCTTCGATGACACTCTGGCCGGCCCCTGTTATTATCCTTATATCTCCGGCGTCGCCAATTCCTACTTTCCCCATGCCCTCAAAACCCAGGACCCTCAGGAAGGTTTTGCCAGAATCGCCTTCGGCCACGGTTATGCGACGGTTTTGGATGACTTTCCCGTTATTTCCATGGCCACTATCAAAAATCCGATTCCTCTCAAACTGCTCCAGATCGGAAAGGGTCAGCAGTATTTTTATGCTCTGGACATGACCAAGAACAGGGAGCTCCGAGGAGAGGAATTGGAGACAATGAAAAAATTGCACGTCAACTTCGCCAACTTCCATAAAATCAAATTGTTGGGCATTCACAACAACCTCATCACCATCGAAGAGCTCATCCAGAACGATCATTTTCGTTTTAAAACGAGTCTCGTCGAGATCATGGAAATGATCGGGGCTAGAATTGCGGCCCATTTCCAGATCGAGTTCGTTTTTAACATTAACTTTGCCAAGAAAGACAAGGAAGACGGGATGTTTCACATCGTCCAGCTGACGCCTTTGCCCGAGCTCAAGTTCGACTCTATCCAGATGCCCAAAAAGCCCCGCCATACCTTTCTCTCGATTCAGAATTCCCAAGGTCATGGTATCGTCAGGGGCATAAAATTCGCAGTCGTCATTTCACCCTTTATCTACACCAAGGACATGCATGACGTCGTCCGCAACAAAATATCCGCCATCAACCGCCAGATGCATGAAGGCCGCCAGCGCTACATCTTGATCGTCCCCGGACGGCTGGGCAGTAAAAACCGGGATTGGGGAATCGACGCAGATTATAAGGACATCGACGCCGCGGCGGCCATTTTCGAATACGGCGTGGACATCGCCGGCCGGGCGGAACCGCTCCCGGAAGACAGTCATCTCACGGGCGGAATCTACGGCAGCCATTTCCTGTACATGATTCAAGGCGGCTACGACGAGGATCAGAAAAGGCTTCAAACCCGGATGTACGGGACCCAGGGAACGCATTTCTTGACCAACTTGATGGGCAACAATATCATTTACGGATACATCGCACCCGGCCGCGACAGGTTGGATCCCTGGCTTTTTTCCTCAGCCCAGCCTGAGGACGCCCTGTCCTTCTTGACCTTTCCTCGTTCGGTTACGCTTTATGCCGATTCCATCCATCAGCGCTGTCGGGTCATCGTCGAAAATGACAAATAAAAAGCGGCGCCGAGAATCTTCCTTCATCCCCCGAATCATCAATCCGGTCAAAGTCGAAAAGGCCGTCATTTTTTCCGCAGAAACTCGGATCCGGGAATCCTCTCAGATCCTGGACGAAAACATGCCCTGGCTTCAAACCAAAATCCTCTACAGCCCCCAATCCGTCTCCCAGGTTAAATCGGACCGGGCCACAGTCTTCCTTTTCGACGATACCGCCCTGCCCCTCGTCGACGTCGAGAAAATCCGCAGGAATAATTCCGAGGCCGTGCTGGTCCTGCTTTCGGCCAATGCCTACATTCATTGCTCCCCCCCGCAGCCAGCAAGGGCAAAATATCCCTATACGGCCGACGCCGACCTTGTTTTTGCCTACAGCACAACAAGCCTTGTTCCCCCCTTGATCATCACCAGTGTCGTCAGAGCCGCCGAGGATTTGATCAACATCCGGAGGTCTTCAGAGGTCCGTCGATTCATCTTTCTGGTCGTGGATGACGAACCCCGCTGGCTGTCTCAATTCTTGCCGACTCTCTACAACATCATCGGGCAGCGCGCCGACGTGATGATCACCCGGACCTATGAACAGACATCGAACTTTCTTTTCGGGGTGGAGGAGGAATCCCTCATCGACAGCCGCGACTACAGGTCGCGCGGCCACGGCGATGATGTCGTCTGCCTCATCGCCGATATCTTCTTTCCCAAAGGTTGTCTTTTCAACAGCGACGCCGGCCGCGACCTCGTCCGATTGATCTCCCGCTATTACCCTCGGATCCCCATCATTGTCGCCTCGAAAGCTAAAGAGGCCGAGGACCTCAAAAAGGCGGCATTTCTCCTGCCCAAGGGAGACCCGGGGAGCCTGCAAAAACTCAAGGATTATATTCATGATTTCTCCGGCATGGGCGACTTCCTGATTTGCGACAAGAGCGGCCTGGAGCTGCATCGGGTTAAAAACATCCAGGGCTTGTACCGGATTCTGTTCGCCGCTGAAAAAGACACCAAGCGAGGGCGGGAGCTCCGAAAAATCTTGGAAAGCTACGGGCAAAAAGACAAGTTTTCAACGTGGCTTTATATGCACAGCTACCAAGAGCTCGGCGACATTCTGCGCCCTAAGCGAAGCCAAGGCCGGCGGCTGATCACTTTGCTGAAAAAGCATCTTAAAGAAGAAATCCGCCAGTTGAAAGCCGCTCCCTTGATGGTGGACGGCACTAAAGTGTTCAGCCTCGAAGATCTCCTCCAGGCCCTCAGGACGATCTCTCCGGACATCATCCAGCCGTTCTCCGACAACGATATCATCTCATCCTGGCTGGACCGGAAAGGCTTCTCGGAGCTCGCCGAAGAGCTGAGGCCGATCCATGGCAGCGGGCTTAAATTGAGCGAGACCCTGGTGGCAATCATCGAAAAATGGCAAAAAGTCTACGCCCGCAAAGATCCAAGCCCGTAGTTGCCCAGGGCCACAAAGCCGGTCACTCGATGAGTTTTTCTTCGTTTCAAGCGTTTATTAGGATTATGTTTGATTTTTGTTAGGACAAGATTAAAATAATCCTGTGGCCCGGCCGGGCTTAAAAAAAAGCGCTTTGCTCGGCCGGCCGGAGGAAAAGCCCGATTCATGAACGAAATTCAGCTCAAAGTCAAAATCCTGCTCGTGGAAGATGATGTGAGCCTTCAGAAAAGCCTCGCTTTTATCCTGGAAAAAGAAGGATTCAAAGTCCTGTCCACGCAGACGGGGGAAGAAGCCATTATCATCGCCCGGAAAGAAAAGCCCGACTTGATGCTCTTGGATGTCGTCCTCCCCGGGATCGACGGATACAAGGTCTGCCATATCCTAAAAAAGGACCCGCAAACGGCCAGCATCTTTATCATCATGCTCACCGGAAAAAGAAAGCTCGAGGACATCGTCCTGGGCTTGAAAGAATACGCGGACGACTATGTCATCAAACCCTTCGAGCCCCAAATCCTGATCGCCCGCATCCACGCCCTGCTCCGAAGAAAGAACAAATCAGAGGACGACAAGCGGAACACCCTTGAATTTGACGGATTGACGATCAAGCTCGACGCCTACGAGGTCATCGTCGACGGAGAAAAGCTCGACCTGACCAAAACAGAATTCGACATTCTCTCCCTGCTGGCGGGAAAGCCAAACCAGGTCTTCACCCGGTCCCGGATTCTCGACCACGTCCGCGAAGACAATTACTCGATCACGGAAAGGGTCGTCGATTACCAGATCACAGGCATCCGGAAAAAACTCGGCAAGGCCAGAAAATATATTCGGACGGTTCGCGGCGTCGGATATAAATTCGAGGCGGAATTCGGTTCCTAACCGGCCTCCGTTCGTCCGGCCGCGCGAACAAAGCGACCGCAGGGGATTGTCTCGCCCGACAATTTTCATTATTATCTGTTCGGTCATTCTCGAATTCCGCAGACGATCCGGCGACGATCGGAAAAAGGCCAAGAATGGCGAACTGTTTTTTTGTTTCGGATTTACACGGAAACGCCGAACGATACCAGAGGCTTTTCCAGACCATTCGAGCGGAACGGCCACAAGCCGTATTTTTAGGCGGCGATTTTCTGCCCCTGCCGTCCTTCAAGCCCGGGTCCAGGGGCGTCTCTGATCGGGGTTTTATCCATAAATATCTCGCTAAACAGCTGGCCCGTTTGCGCCTTGAACTCAAAAATGCGTATCCGAGGATTTTTCTGATCATGGGCAACGATGACCCGCGCTTTGAAGAAGCCGCCGTTCTGGACGTCGCCTCCCAAGGAATCTGGGAGTATATCCATAATAGGAAAGTGGACTTCCTCCATTTTCGGGTCTATGGCTATGCCTATGTTCCCCCCACCCCCTTCCGTCTTAAGGATTGGGAGCGCTATGATGTCTCGCGCTATGTCGACCCCGGCTCCATTTCCCCCGAGGAAGGAGTCCGATCTTTCCCGGCGACGGATCAAGAAAAAAGATACGCCACCATCCAGGACGATCTGGCCCGTTTAGCCGGGGATGAAAATATGGACCAAGTGATTTTTCTTTTCCACGCCCCCCCTTATAAGACAATGCTCGATCTTGCCGGATTAGAAGGCCAAATGATCGATCATGTTCCTCTGGACCCTCATGTGGGAAGCATCGCCATCCGACGATTTATCGAAGACCGTCAGCCTCTGCTCACCCTCCACGGTCATATCCATGAATCGCCCAGACTCTGCTCGGCCTGGCAAGAGACCATCGGACGGACCCGTTGTTTTTCGGCGGCTCATGATGGACCGGAGCTGGCTCTCATTCGATTTGACCCCGATCATCTGAAGGCGGCCATCCGCCGACTCATTTAACCGGGCGGCCCCTGCTTCATCATCGGAAGAGGCCGTGCCGCATCGGTGACCGCGCCGATTTTCGCGGCGTAGCTCTCCTTCCGAGCGATGTCCTCATCCGTGACGATATGGAGATCGAGAAGGCCTCCCGACCTATGGCCGGTTTTTTGGAAATTGACCTCGTCCAAAGCCAGGCTCCAGCCTTCGAGCCAGACCAGAAGCTCTTGGCGCTGTTTCTTCGTTCCTTGAAAATGAATCAAGAGGTCAATATCGCTCTGGGGGCCGGCCGTGGCATTTTTTGTGCTGCCAAAAACATAAATCCCCTTGACGCCGAAACGAACCGGGTCGAGTTGGGAAGCCACGTGCTCAGCCATCTGCAGCCGCCAGGCCCAAAAATTTTCTGCTCGTTTTTCCCTCTGCTCTTGGCTGAATGCGGGAATTGGCGAGGGCAGAGAGGGGCTGGCCAATATTCCGAAGGCTTCATCCCGTTCAGCGTTCAGCAAGACCTTCAGAACGAGGCCGTCTGTGCTCTTCGGGATATCGATGACCCTGACCGTATCCGCCAGGAAAGCGAACTCCGGCAGAAGCTCGGGAAGGATATTCTCAGATGTCAGGAAAAATTTCTCTTTGAAGATCGTGTCTTTCTCATCCGGATAAAGGGGCAGATAGCGGATTCCGGCTTCCACCAAGTCCTGGAAGAAATGCGTGCCAAAGGAAAGGTCTGGCCGATAGTTCCCTTTTTTCCGAGCAATTTCCATGAGCACGGCCGTATTGGAGATATCGGAATACGTGACCTTCACGCCCAGCTTGATGTCTCCCCGGCTTCCCCAACGTCCGGGTCCCATGAGAATGAACCGGCGCCGGGGCAAGAGCTTATTGAGTTTCCCGACCGCCCGTCCCACGTCCAGCAGAGAGGCCTCGTCTTTCAGTTCGTCATATCGTTGGGGAGTCACATAGATGATATGCGTAATCTCGGGCACCTGGCCATTGGAAACGAACCGGCTGCTAAAAAACAAAATCTTATCCTTAGGGATGTCCTTGGGAACCGGAGAAGGCTCGCAACCCTCTAAATAACTTTGGGGCCGGCATTGCAAGAGGTAGAAGTCCTTTCCATCAGAGGCGAATTCAATGTCCACTGGCGTTTTGAGTTTTTCTTCGAGCAAGTGAAGCACGGATCGCAGCTGGGGAATGAACCGCCGGTCCGTGATCAGTCCCTCAAAGGTAACGATCAAATCATCCTTCTCGAAGTCGATCGTCTTTCCGATAGGTTTGTAAATGCGATGGTCATCGTGGATGGAAACGATCTTTTCCACGCCCGGGATGTCGCGGCCGAATGCCATCAAGAGCTCCCTGATTTCCACAGTCTCAAACGTATTCGTTTTCATATTAATCACATCGGCCTTCTTCGGAGCGTACCGGACGATTTCGTCCAGGGAGACATTCACCCTGAGACCGACTTGACCGGGGGCCATCAAGACGGGATAATCGTCGCCGGTCCGGTCGACGGCGCGGGTCCCCAGCCCGGCGACAATGCGCAGCAAGCCGTCCTCGCGTTTGATACGCGGCGACCAGCGGAACTCGTTCCGGCTGAAGGCGACCCCGGCATAAGCCGGCATGAAATAATCGCCGATTCTCGTCCCGACGACTTCTTGAATCATGATCCCCATTTCCTCGGCAAAATCGAGCAGGCCGCGCTCGGCGCGATATCCGATCGGATCAGGACCAAACGTCGAAGCATAGACTTCGGCGATGGCATCGGTGAGCGCCTCCAAGCGCTCTCGCTTGCTGCCTTGGTTCGCCAGAAACAAGCTCTTGTATTTTCCGGAAAAGGATGATCCCGTTCGATCTTCGAGCAGGCTGGAGCTTCTGACGATCAATGGCTGATCCTTGAAATCATCCAAGACCATCGAGAGCCCCTGGATGATTTCCGTGGGAAAGCTGGCATTCTTAAAGGTTTGAACAATATGGGGATACTCCAGCCTGACCTGATTGATATCTTTATATTTCTGCTCAACGACTTCGTTGAGGTTATTGTAGCTGAGAAAACTCAACAATCCATCCGAGGTGATATACCATGTCTTGGGAACCTTGATGCCCTTCAGATGATCGGAAGAAGAGGAACATTTCTGGATGATGTGTTTGGCCAGGAAAAGACCGGTGCTTTTCCCTCCCAATCTCCCCTGGCTTTCGGGAGAAAAGACGATATGATCCAACACTTCGTAGAAATCATCAATATCGATGAACTCCACGGCCGTGTTGACAAATTCCTGCCTGGCCGATAGAAAACGCTGGATGAGAGAGACCTGAACCCCTCTCTTGCTGGCCGGAGGCAGCTCAATGCCTTCCGCGGCGATATGATGATGCCGGCGGATGGCATCGACAACCTTGGCCAGGGGCAGATGGCGATTGGTAATTTGCACCAAAAAGTTGAGCCTGTCCTCCTGGATCCATTTTTGGATATTGGCCAGGATTTGTTCATTAGTGAGATGTTTGGCCGCCAGCTGGAATGTTTCATCGATGAGCGGATCGGTTAGTGCCACCAAGCTTTTTTGGTCGGGACGGTTTTCGTCCGCGAGCGCCCTCTCGTCTTTGGCTCTCTGCCCGCTGCCTGATTTTTGGAGGAGCCGTTCGGCCTCGTTGATGCCGCTCCAGGACAAAAAATTCAGCATCCGGCGGGAAATATCTAAATAGAGATTTTTGTTCGTCTCCCGGAGAAAGTTGAGCGCCACTCGCCATTCTTCGGCTGTGTGCCCGATCAGATCCCCCCTGGCGACCTGATAGTCTTGAAAAACTTGTTTCATCCTGGCATAGAGGATGTAATGGCCCAGGCGCTCGACAATCGTTCCCAACAGCTTGGTTTCTTCTTTGAGAAAAGGGCCGTCATGCATATGGGGCATTTCGGCCGTGTAATAAATGCTCAGCCGCCCGATCTGTTGATCCTGGACTTTGATGTCTGCAAACTGGACCCAGGGCGTTTCTTTGAAGTTCGGAGACTGATAGGTGTGACTTTCCAGGACGATCTTCGCCACACAGATATCCGGATACTGCCAGCCGGGCGGGATGGCCTCGATGACGCCTTTGCAAATGTCGTCGAGATTCGTATCCGGCTTGTTGAGAAGCCCCTCAATTTTATACAGGCAATTCAGCTCTTTAGCCCGTTCCGACAAGAACCAAATGAGATTATCAATATTTTTTGGCTGATCAGGCATGATAGATGACTCCTCGACTCGTCGTTCCATCCACTTTGATCGTCAAGGGGGAGGAAAGCTTGATATGACGGACATGCTCTGTTTCGGAAACGGCCGTCTGTTGTCTGAGCCAATTCCAATCAATCGTATACTTTTCCCAATGCGGCACCGAAAAATAGAGAACCCGGAAGCTTGTGATATTATGAAAAAAATGCGTTCCCTGGCTGAGCATGAAATTCATCTCCGGCAGGGTTGACTCGACAATCGCTTTGGCTCCGCTGATTTGTCCAAAGTTGACGGGGATTCCGCCGAGAGGATCGGTCGAGCCCCAGCGACCGAAGCCGATCAGAAGATAGGGTACATGAGACGCGCCCAATTGATGGTTCAGCTCTTCCAATTGAGCGGCGATATCTTGGGTCTCGTGCGCACAAAATTTTTCAGGCTTGACGTAGACAATGTCCTGAAGACTGTCAAGGATTCCATTGCCCAACACCGATTCAGAGGCCACCAGGACATGGTCTCCCGCGAGCTCCGTCAGCGAGACGTCCACTTTCGCATCGGAAACAACCATCGGCCTGACCTGTAAAAAGGCAAAGCGCGCCGGAGAGCCATGTTTCTCGTCCAAGGTCATGGCGAACTCGATTTCCACCATCCTCTCCAGGGTATCTTCGCATAGGTTGAGGAGGGCACGGAGCATCTTGTTGAGAGGGATGAGCTCCAATTTCAGGAGAGGAGCGAAATCGATGATCCTGGGGCCTTTCTCGGCGACGCCAAAAACAATCTTGTCGTCCTGGGGCCGGTACGTCGAGGCCAAGAAGCGCAAGGTTCCATCTCGCTCCGCGTCTTCCAAGTTGAACTTGAGCATGTATTCGGTTTCTTGGACCGGATTATATTCTCCCGGTGGACCCATGTTGATGGCCCAGAACGCCGTCTGAGATTGTTCTAAAAGCTCGCTGATGGAAATGTAAGGGGGATTGGCTTGGGGATAGGCCGGCGAAAAAGACCAGCCCACTCCGTCATCGACGATACTCTTTCCCAGGCCAAGGGCCAGGTCAATCACACCATCGCCGGGCTTGGCATGGCCGAGCGGATAAAAATTGTGTGAACGGGCGACGCCCGAGAGATGGGGATAAAAGCGATTGCCATGGCGAACGCCCACCACTTCCTGGATGATGACCGCCATTTTTTCATCGGCCGTGGTATGCTTCGTAGCCCGCATATAATTTTTGGCGTCTTTAAAAAACGTCGAAGCGTAGACATATTTGATGGCCTCCGCCAGCTTTCGAAAACGCGTGTCGGCGTCCCATTGATTATTGGGAATCATCTTCGTCGTATAGACGCTGGCAAAGGGCTCAAACATGGCATCTTCCAGCATGCTCGAGGACCGGATGGCCAAGGGTGAATGGACTTGGCTGATGAGCGCCCTCAGGTCGCCGACCAGTGGAGCGGGCAATTCCGCCTTTTGAAAGGCCAGGGCGATCAGGTCATCACGCGCTTCGGAAAAGGCGACCTTAGAGAGATTATTGTCCTTCATAAAAAGATCGAAGGAATCCGTGGTGATGACCGTCAAGATGGGGATGACGACCTGGATATCGGGCATAAACTGGAAAATGGGCTGAGTTTCCAGGATGTCCTTCATAGTGGCTAGCCCATGGGCTTTTCCTCCCAGCGCTCCTTTGCCGATGAGGGTGAATTTTTCCTTGCCAGTGAAAAATCGGCGGTCGAAGGGGGCCAGGTTTTTGGGAACGGGCTGTTGGGTTCTTTTTGGCATCTGAATTCAGCGCCCGAAACGGTTCAGTGCTGCGGACATCGGTCGACCGCCGCTGTCAAATCCAGCCCCGGTCTCTGCAGGCTTGAGCCACACGGGCGATGGCGATGAAAAAGGCAGCCTCGCGCATCGATAAGCGCTTGTCCCTGGCCAGCTCGAGAACGGAATGAAAGGCCGCCGTCATTTTTACGTCCAGCTTCCCAAGGACCTCGTCTTTTTCCCAATAATAGTTCATGTTGCTCTGGACTTGTTCGAAATAGCTGCAAGTGACACCCCCCGCATTGGCCAGGATGTCTGGAATCAGAAAAATATTGCGGCTGGCAATGACTTGGTCTGCCTCGGACGACAGCGGGCCGTTCGCGCCTTCGGCCACGATCTTCACCCTCGGGTGAATCTTCTTCACATTGTCAGCGGTCACTTGGTTTTCGAGGGCGGCCGGGATCAAGATATCCGCTTCCTGTTCGAGCCAAGCGCTTCCCGGAAGCGCTTCGCAGCCGAGGTCCACGGCCTTTTTTCTATCAATCCCTCCGAAGCGATCGGTCATGGCGGCCAGGCCGTTAATATCCAGGCCTGATTCTTTTTTGTAGGCATAGGGGGTTCCGTCTTTTTGATCCCAACAAGAGACGCAGATCACCTTGCCTCCCATCTGTTGATAAAGCCGGGCCGCATATTGCCCGACATTGCCGAAGCCCTGTAGGCTGGCGGTTGTATCCTCGGCCGAAATTCCCAGCTCTTTCAGTGCTTCACGCAATGCAAAGACCAGGCCAAAGCCCGCCGCTTCGAGCCGGCCGAGGGAACCGCCCATTCCCACGGGCTTGCCCGTGATAAACCCCGGGAATTTCTCCCCCCTGATGACCTCGTATTCATCCAGCATCCACAACATATGCTGAGCATTGGTCATGATCTCGGGGGCAGGCACATCCACATGGGGACCCAAATCTCTGGATAATTGCCTGACCCATCCACGGCAGACCTGCTCCTGCTCCCTCAAGCTGAGGTTGTGAGGATCGCAAACCACTCCGCCATGGCTCCCCCCCAGAGGAATATCCATGAGCGCACATTTCCAGGTCATCCACATGGCCAGCGCGCGAACCGTGTCGACCGTCTCCTGAGGATGAAAGCGAACGCCCCCCTTCCCGGGACCCCTGGCATCATTATGAAGAACGCGAAAACCTCGGAAGATTTTGATTTGCCCATCGTCCATCCGGATGGGGAAGAGGAATTGATATTCTCTCTGGGGCCACCGCAAAAAATCTTTCGCGATGGCGTCCAATCCGAGCCGATCGGCAATCCGATCAAATTGGGATTGGGCCATGTCAAAGGAGTTAAACGGTTTTTTGTTCATGATGCGTTTCCTTTTTCCTCAATTATAGACCACTCACGGCCGGAATCGGGAGGTTTGCGCTTCTTTCTTTTTTAAAAATACCCTTAGCGATTTTAAATGTCAAGGAAGCTTTCATAGGGCAGGAACGTCCCGCCCTGGGGCGCGCCCCGGCCGGAATAGGGCAAGTCTTTTTTATTAAAATCAAAACAATAACCAAATAAATCCATAACATTTCCGTTATAGCTTGAAAGCCGATGAAGTCTTATATACTTCAATTAAAGTTCTATTCTTAAAAGGAGTCATGTATATGGGTAATTATGTTTCCGACTTCATGTCTGAAGTCATTGCCAAGAATCCCGCCCAGCCCGAATTCCATCAGGCCGTCCAGGAAGTGATTAGCTCCGTGGCGCTGGTCCTGGAGCGTCATCCGGAGTACCGCAAAGCCAAGATCATGGAGCGCATCGTGGAGCCCGAACGGGTCATCATGTTCCGGGTGCCTTGGCTGGACGATGCTGGAGAAATCCATGTCAACCGGGGCTACAGGATTCAGATGAACAGCGCCATCGGGCCCTACAAGGGCGGGCTGCGCTTCCACCCCACGGTGACCTTGGGAATTTTGAAGTTCCTCGCCTTTGAGCAGGTCTTTAAAAACAGTTTGACGACCTTGCCTATGGGCGGCGGCAAGGGCGGCTGCGATTTTGATCCCAAAGGAAAGAGCGACAACGAGGTCATGCATCTTTGCCAAAGCTTCATGAATGAGCTGTATCGGTACATCGGGCCGGATACCGATGTCCCCGCAGGAGATATCGGAGTCGGCGGACGGGAAATCGGCTTCCTCTATGGACAATACAGAAAGCTGAAAAACGAGGTGACCGGAGTCCTCACCGGGAAAGGATTGGACTGGGGCGGTTCCCTCATCCGGCCGGAAGCCACCGGATACGGCGCTGTGTATTTTGCCGCGGAAATGCTGGCGACCCGAAAGCAGACGTTTGAGGGAAAGACCTGTCTGGTCTCCGGCAGCGGCAACGTGGCCCAATACACGGTCGAAAAGATCAATCAGATGGGCGGCAAGGTTGTCACGCTCTCCGATTCCAATGGATATATCTATGACCCGGCCGGCATCGACGGCAAAAAGCTGGCCTTTGTCATGGATCTGAAAAACATCCGGCGCGGCCGCATCAAAGACTATGCCGACAAATTTAAAGGAGTGACCTATACGGCATTTGCGGGCGGCGCCGATCACAATCCGCTCTGGAACCAAAAGGCCGACTGCGCCTTCCCGAGCGCAACTCAGAACGAGATCAACGCCAAAGACGCCAAAAACTTGATCAAGAACGGCGTCTATGTCGTCGCTGAAGGCGCCAACATGCCGACAACGGCGCAGGGAGTGGATGTGTTTATTGAGGCCAAAACCCTGTTTGGACCCGGCAAAGCCGCTAATGCGGGAGGCGTGGCAACGTCAGGACTCGAGATGTGCCAGAACAGCGCCCGTCTGAGCTGGACGAGAGACGAAGTGGACAAGCGTCTCCATCAGATCATGAAGAGCATCCATAAAACCTGTGTCGAAGCGTCCGAGGCTTATGGAACGCCGGGCAATTACGTCAACGGTGCCAACATCGGCGGCTTTCTGAAGGTCGCCCGGGCGATGATGGAGCAGGGCTTAGTTTGAAATAACTCTCTTTACTCTTCTTAACCTGGATAGAATGCGGGAGGGCATACGGCCCTTCCGCATCCTCATCCCTAAAAATCCCGAGGTCAAAATTAGCTTTTTTCTAGAAGCATCTCAATCTCCGTGAAAGTTTAGATGTGAACTCCTTTTTTTGCTTCTGTTTCTCGGGCAAAAAACCTATTATAATATCCGAGTCCTTCTCTCTGGGAAGATTCAGGGAGGGCAGCCCAAGATGAAAGTCACCCTAGCCCAATTGAATCCGGTTGTGGGGGACCTCGCCGGCAATTCATCGAAGATCGTTCAGACCATGGCTCAATGCCGTGACGAAGAGCCTGATTTAGTTGTCTTCCCGGAGCTTTTCCTTGTCGGATACCCGCCCAAGGACCTTTTGGAAAGGCCCTGGTTCATAGAAAAGATCCATCAGGCCATCCAAGAATTGGCGCGCATGTCAGTCCGGTTTCCCCAAACCGGAATCCTCTTCGGGGCGCCGCAGCCGACCGGAAAAGACGTGGGAAAGCGGCTCTATAACTCGGCCGTCCTGATCTTTCAAGGACGGATTCTTTCCGTCCACCACAAGTCTCTGCTTCCCACGTATGATGTCTTCGATGAGAGAAGGCATTTTGACCCTGCCCCGGAAATCAGCACCGTCGCTTTCAAAGGTGAAAAGCTGGGCATCTCGATCTGCGAAGATGCCTGGAACGACCCGGAATTATGGCCCAGTGGAACACTCTATCCTTTTGACCCGATCGAAACACTCGCCGGACAAGGGGCGACCCTCTTCATCAATATTTCCGCGTCTCCGTTTTTCATGGGAAAAGATGAGATCAGATTCCGACTCATCCGCAATCATGCCCTTAAACACCGGCGTCCGTTTGTTTTCGTCAACCAGATCGGCGGCAACGATGAGCTCATCTTCGACGGTCGGAGTCTATGCCTGAACGCTGCGGGAGAGCCGGTGGCGGTATGTCCTTCCTTTGTCGAGCATGTTCAGACCATAAATACAACGCTTGCGGGAAGACCGGATTTGTATGTCCCTCAGGACAAGATTGAATCCATCCACGAAGCTCTGGTTTTAGGCGTCCGGGACTATATGAGAAAGTGCGGTTTTTCCAAAGCGGTTGTCGGTCTTTCCGGCGGCATCGACTCGGCGGTCACATGCTGTTTGGCTAAAGACGCCGTGGGGAGCGAAAATGTCTTGGGGATTTCGATGCCGTCCCCATACTCCTCGAAAGGAAGCATCGAGGACTCAAGAAGGCTGGCCACAAACATCGGCATCCGATTTCAGGTGGTACCTATTTCAACCATCTACGAGTCTTATCTGGATACGCTCAAAGACCCGTTCGCGAGTAAGGAACCCGATATCACGGAAGAAAATATCCAGGCCCGGATCCGGGGCAACATTCTAATGGCCTTTTCCAACAAGTTTGGTCACCTCGTTCTCTCGACCGGCAATAAAAGCGAGCTGGCCGTTGGCTATTGCACCCTCTACGGAGACATGAGCGGCGGGCTGGCCGTCATTTCTGACGTACCTAAAACAATGGTCTATGATCTGGCTAACTATATAAATAGAAAAACCGAGGTCATTCCGAGAGCGATCATCCAAAAGCCGCCCTCTGCGGAACTTAAGCCCGATCAGGTGGACCAAGATACGCTTCCACCCTATTCCATCCTCGACAAGATCCTCCATGACTATATAGAGGAACTTCGCTCCGTTGAAGAGATCATCCATTTGGGATTTGAGCGGGAAACGGTGAGATGGGTTGCGAGAATGGTTGAAAAGAATGAGTACAAAAGGAAACAAGCGGCCCTGGGCCTCAAAGTCACGACAAAGGCGTTCGGCATCGGGAGACGAATACCAATCGCCGCAAAGGTCGACATTTAAGGCTAAATTGACATTCCGTGCATATGACAATAACATAGGTAGATAAAAAAGCGATTTCTTTAGCCTATTAAGTGAAAAGCGGGAAGCACTTGGGATTCTAAAATAACGAAAGGGAATTACTTTCGATGGAGACGTATCGAAAGAGAGCCTTAACTCTTATCTTTATCCTAGCGGCTAATTGCTCAATTTTATTCCCAAAAACCATTAAAGTTCCTGAAGATTTTCTCACGATAAAGTCTGCAGTCAAAAATAGTCAAAATGGCGATGTTATTGAAGTCGAAGACGGCTATTATTTCGAGAGAAATATCGTTATTGACAAAGAAATTCAGTTGAGGGCCAAGATTCCTTTTGGCGCAATCGTTTACGGCAGCAGAGAAAGAGGAGAATGTATTTTTATCATCAGAGCGAAAGCGGAGATAACCGGGTTTATCTTGAAAAATTCCTATATAGGGATTAGTCAGAGAGACAGTCCTGATGTTCTCTGGAAAGGTCACGATTTAGCCATTTTAAACATGAAGTTTGCGGCTATAGAGATCAATGACAGACAAGGAAATATCGGGGGCGCGTTTTTAGAACATCTTATTATTGAAAATTGCAGAACAGGGATTTCTACCAATGATGCCCGCGAGGTCCAAGTTCAGAATTCTTTTATCGCAAACTGCATGATTGCTTTTCAGGGATCAGATCATATTTCGTATAGTGTTAAGCGGACAATGGTTTGGAATTGTCAAAGTATCTCCACTCAGGATAAGATCCTCAGACCAAACTCGACAAGTCAGGTTCGTATTAGCTCAGATGTCCTTGTTTTGGATGATATTAATCCTCAACGAAAAATATCGGATTTGAATAAATTGGTCAGAAGCTATCTTAATGTCCCAGATTCGTTGATTTATCGCAAAGAAAATAGGCTGAAAAGATTCGATGGGATCATCGACAATGTCATTGGGAGAGTATATTTAAAAAAAAACGACTATTTATCGTCGCAGAAATATTTTCAGATAGCGATGACGGACGGGCGGGTGTCTAAACTGCGCGAAATTGTCTTTGAAGCTCTTTTTGGCCTCGCTCTTATTTCGGAAAAAAGCGCTACGCCCTGGCTTGCCGTTAATTATTACAAAGAAGCGATCAAGGAAATTGATGAAATCATCAACGGCCTTCCCCTTCGGCTTTATCAGGACAGCTTTTTCGAAGATAAGATTGAAATCTATGAATTGTTGATCCATCGGCTCTGCGATATGTATATGAAGGAATCTCGGCCCGAATATGCCGAAGAAGCTTTCCTCTTCGCAGAAAAGAGCAGGACAGCGGGAATTTATAGCGCTCTCATGGATTCGCCAGCAAAACCCGGCGGGCTCGCGGATTCGGTTTCTAGTACGAAAGGGCGAGAGATCAAAAAAAAGATCTCGTTTCTGCAGCGCAGTCTCTATAGCCGTCAGAAATCCGATGACGAAAGACGGGGCCTCCTGGAGAAGCTCGAAGAAGCCGAAGATGAATACAGGGCTCTTTTTATGAGGCTGAGAAGTGGAAATACTCGTCGCCCGGATTCCGTTTTTCCCGAGCTCTTCCCGGCGGCTTTGGCGGATAAAAAATTCATTTCTCGTGATGAGGCGCTCTTAGAATATTTTATCGGAAACCGTTATGGTTTCGCTTTTCTTCTGACTCGAGATTCACTAGACATGGTCGCCTTATCAAATGCCCACGAATTCGTTTCTTTATTGCCGAATTACCTGAGCTTTTTAACGCTCGAAAGCTCGAAAGAATTTTTAGGACAACAAGGAGGCCGCATATTATACGATCGTCTGATAGCTCCTTTTAAAAAAAGGCTCTCTACCGATATCCGGAAGATTATTATTGTCCCCGATGGAATTCTTCATTATCTCCCGTTTGAAACCTTGATTTCTGATGTATCACCCCCCCCGTCCAAATCCAATGTTGAAAAGGGATACAGGTTTTTGGTCGAAGATTATGAGATCTGCTATTCTCCTTCGGCAGTATGTTCATCCCTTTTGCAGAAGCGGAATAAGATCAACGGAAATTCGATGGGCCTTTTGGCAGTGGCCTGCCCGGAAGTCAATTATCAAATCGAAAGCTCAAAGAATAATGCTCAGGGAATCCGAAAGCTGGCATTTGCCAAAAAGGAAATTCTCACGATCGCGAATTTTTTCCCTAAGAATCGACAAAAATTGCTTATGGGAAAGGAAGCCAGTGAAGAAGCGTTCAAAAGCTTGGATTTATCCAATTTTAAAATTATCCATCTGGCTGCTCACGGCTTGTTCGACGACCAATATTGGTGGCGTTCCGGAATTCTTTTGAACCGGGACAATGCAGGACCGGAAGACGGCCTTCTCCAGCCTATCGATTTGTTTGGAGTTAGATTAGATGCAGACCTGGTGGTTCTTTCCTCTTGCCAGAGCGGGAGCGGTCATTTCGAAAAGGGGGAAGGGCTCCTCGGATTTTCAGCCGCTTTTTTCCTGGCGGGGGCAAATTCGATTCTCTCCAGTCTCTGGGTTATCGATGACGAATCTGGTGCGCAATTCATGAACCGATATTATCGTCATCTTGCGGCAGGAAAAACGAAGGGCGAAGCTCTAAGTTTATCGAAAATCGATATGATGAATTCAAAATATCGCCACCCCTTCTTCTGGGCGCCTTTCATTCTTATCGGCGACCATTCATCGACATTGAATTGAGCCGCCCCGAATCAATAGGATTTCAGCGTTTCAATTTCAAAATGTTGCTGGGAAAACGAAAGCCTTCCGCCGTCATCGCCTATCGCTTCTATTGACCAGACGTACGCTTTCCCACCTTTTAATTTATTCCTGATTTCTTCACTGATCTGGATAGAAGTCTGGCGAATTTCATCATCATAGATGGTCTGGAGATTATCGCCTATGATCTTGAAATGATAGAGGTCTGCGTTTTCGACAAGCGACCATCGAAAAAGCGAAGGGGCCGCCTTGAGTATCCCCTTTGGCTCAATCAACTGGACATTGCCGTTATCGGGAGTGCGAAACGACTCCTGTTTGGTCACCGAATGGAATAGGAAATAACCAACAAAGCAAAAAATTATGAGCGCAGCCGAAGCGGATAATATACGGAATGGGCGCGAACGACCGAAATTGAAGAAAGCCTTTGGTGACTTTTTGTCGAGTTCGCGAAGGCGGGATTTGGCCATTTTCCTAAATGCTTTTTCTTCGGCCTTAGACAAGACCGCGCTAGGGAATTCTTTCTCTAAAGTGCGGAGCTCCCGCCTTAAAGCATTGAGCGTTTCAAATTTGAGCCGGCATTCCGGGCAGGAAAAGAGATGGTCGACGAATTGGTCCTTTTGGCCTATTCTGGCTTTGTCGAGAAACACTTCCAGAAAGGTTTTGTTATCTATGCATTTTACCTTTTTATGTTTCATTATCAATCTCCGTCTGAGCCGTCGAATTTTCCTCTATTGTCCCGATTTGAGCCGCTCAGGGGCGCTCTCACTCTCTCTGCTAACTCCTGTATTCCGCGATAAAGCAAATGCCGGACCTCGTTCTGTCCCCAGCCCAGAAATTCCGTTATTTCTTCCAAATTCATTCCGGAAAGATAGAGTTCTAATACGGCCTTCCGCCTTGGGGGCAGGGAATGAATCCCGTTTTTAAGGATTTCGGCATGCTCCCTTTTTTGCAAAAGCAATTCAGGGGACAAAGGTTCAAGGCGGGATATATTGAGTGCATCGATTTGCTTAATGATTTCCTCATCCGATGTATTCAATAATCTCTCATTAATAAGATCCAGCGCCGTCGTGTAAACGACCTTCCATAAGTAAGACCTTAGATTCGTGATTTTCTTCCCGTTGGAGGCGGCCTGCCAGATTTTAAGCTTGACTTCCTGTTCAATGTCCTCCCGTTCCTCCTGACTGGTTCTGGGAAAATTGGCGAAAATGATGTTTTTGACCGAGTTGGCTATGTCCTCAAGGAATTTTTTCGATCTTAAAAGCGTTTCCAGGTCCATTTTGCCCAAAAGCTGAATCCCGGCATAAATATAAATAAATATCGAAAATAATTCAATTTTTTTATTCATTTTTATTCTCCTCGTTAAACTAATATGGACGATATTGATATAAAAAATCTGAAAATTAGGGAAAAAAACGCATTTTCGAGGTCTTCTTAGTGAGGGAGTATGATAAATAAAAAAGCATAGATCAGTATATTTCCTGCCATGCTATCTTGGAATCCGAAAAGAGAAACCACGATTATAAGCTCCCTCACCAAAATTGAGGCAGAGATATGAAAAATATAGTCTTAGATAAAGGAAGGGAGGCCTTATGAACAAAAAATATATTTTTGTCGTTTCGCTTTTTCTTTTCATTGTTGTGGCCGCTTATCCCGCAGATCTGAGAGTCAGGGTTATAGCACAAAAAGCCACCATCAAGCTGGAACCTAATTTGCAGAGCCAAACTATTTCTGCCGTTCCGTTGGGTGCAATTTTGCGGGCTACGAAAAAGGAAGGTGAATGGTATTTTGTGGAATTGCCTGAAGAAAAGGGCTTTAAGGTATCCGGATACATTCACCAAAGTGCAGTGAACGTTGTTGAGGACACTGAAGAGGAAAAAAGGGCTAAAGAAATTGAAGCTAAGGCAAAAGCAGAAGCCCAGTCCCAACAAGCAGTCAAGCTAGCTGCAACCAAGCCCGAAGACCCCGGCAAAATAAAAGAGAAAGTCGAAGACACATCCGTACAAACTCCCCAAACGGGTGGAACTCAAACTTATAAAGAAAAGAAACGCTTTTTTCTTTGGGGAGAACTTGGGCTTGCTTTTCCCTCGGGAGATTGGGCTGACCTTTTCCGCCTGGGCCTTGAAGCAACGCTTGGAAATGGATATTCGATAGTGCGCCAGCCCATGCTGGATATCGACTTATTAGGGAGCTTTGGGGGATTAATTTTCTTAAGAAAATCAGGATATTCAGATATCAACTGGACAAGAGTGATATTGGCAGGTGATTGCCGGATAAGTATTAAACCTGCTGAAGGATTTTCAATCTTTGCGCAGGGCGGGGCAGGCGTTTACCTTGATATATTAGAAGTTCACACATGGTGGTGGTATGAGGAAGCATCCGAGTTTAGATTCGGACCTAGGATTGGAGGAGGCATAGGATATCGCGGCCTTGAACTATATGTAAAATATCACGCAGTTGAATATGGCATGTTGAGCATAGGGATTTCCGTGACATTTTAAATTGATCTTCAACTTGATATTGAGCACTTACATTTCAATAATGTCCCGGGGAGCCAAAATGAAGAAAAAATTGTTTTTGCCATTATTGAGTTGCCTTTTCTTGTCTTCTTGTACGCTTCTTTTTGAGAAAGAACCTCTAGATCCAGAAGATCAAGCGTATCTTGATAACGTCCAATCCTTCCCTTATATTAACAAATATGATACGACCTTAGCTTTCAGAATTCCAAAAGAAGAAGCCGAAGATGCTTGGGGGAGAATACAAGTATTTATTGAAAAGTGGAGCGATATGAAAGTTTCAAGAATTACTAATTACGTTATTGAAACCTATATGCCCCCAAAAACCGGCGAGGGGAGATATGGCTACAAGGCAATTCGAACGCCGATGGGTAATGAGGTAAGATTCGATGTAACATGTGAATCAGGTTTCCGATATGCCTCAGGAGGAGCTAACACGAATGCTCATATATTAGCTTATTATTCAAAAACCGGTGACCTAAGAGCCAAGTTTATCAGTTATTACGGAAAGCGATAGGCGATTAAGCTGCTCCCAAAAAAATGGGCAGCGGGTATTTGAATATAGACCTGCGATATATTCACAAGGAATCCGCGGCCGCGTTTCAATTCGTCTGCCGCTGAATTGAGTTGTTAGGTACCTACCTCGGGCAGTTCGCGCGACAGCACCTTATAGCCTGCCGAATGCCACTTATTCAACAACCAGCCCACATCTGGGAATTTCTTATGGTAGTCCTCGAACTTAAAAAACTTATAGCGGAGAAAGCTGCCAATAGCACGCACAAATCCAGGGACCATCTTGAAGCAGAGAAGCTGGTTCTTGATTTTATAAAACATGCTACCTTCTTCTGGTGAGAAGAACTCGTCAAGAAGAAAAAGCGCCTGCAACACCTCCGACCGCGGCACCCCAGATATGGCTTCCAAAAGGGCTAGGTCCTCTTCAGAATTCAGAAACAAAAAGCCCCCGCATAGTTCAAGAAATGTCTGATAAAGAAACGGCAGCTTAAGAGAATGAGAATGTGCGTGGAGTGTCTTAAGACCATCGACAAACCGTGGGGGGAGGTTATGCTTGACAATCTCGTACGATTTAGTGCCAATCTTGAGCGTCAGCATAGGAAGCGGCTCACCTCCGGTGAGAATTACATGATCAAGCGCATGCTTGATAATCGCAACGCGGGAAACACCTTCCGCGAGCATATGTGACTGTAGCCATAACCGTTCGTGAGTGTCATTCACCTGATCCCACACATCAACTTCCTCAAGGCGTTCTGCTGTGGCCAACGCTGATACGTGATAGCCAGTAAGCTTTGGATGTTTAAAATAAGCTGCATATAAAGCCTCAGCCCGATCAAGCGGGGTTTTTGCAAAGAAGCTTGCATTGACGTCAAAACCATACTCGCGAAGTTTTTCAAATAAATCTACACCTCTTTTAGCCTTACAATATTCAACTAGATCTGCCTGGGCGATTCTTTTTGCGATCTGAAGGAACCAGGCTGTTATTGCGACCGCTTGGCGTTTCTCGTCGTTTAGAGAGTTCTTTGCTGGCGCCAAATTCGTGAGCTGTTTGTAATCGATCGTGTGGCAACAGGGCCGTACCGCCATCTCATCGCCAATCGCACTGTATAAGGGCTTGTTTTGAGCCTCAGCGTCCTCGAGTGTTGCCAGGCAAGCACGATCAATTCCGAGGTACATCCGCTGGCCATATAGCTTGAATAGGTTCGGGAAACTTGGCGCACTCTTCTTTGCTTCATAGAGTTCGCGATTTGCAGCAGAACCGCCAATTGGTGTTGCTACGGCGTCTAACTCAAGGACTTCCTTCTTATCTTCTCTAAGTATGACTCGGGTCTCAATGAAGTATCCCAAGGCCCTTAGCGATGCTGCAACGAAGTCTTCAAATTGTTCCCCATCTGGCGCTTTAGGTAAGGTTATCGCCAACATTGTAGATTCTGCCTAACGATTATGCCCACCTGCCTCTGTGGAGCGCATCGAAGCATCCATAAGGTGCCACGCCTGGATAAACCGTTTGTTCTCTTTAGCGGACATTTTCTAATATTCTTTGTCCATCAAAAGCCAATTGTGCGGATTTAGCACCAAAGCGCCTGGTATGGCTTTATAATTTTCATAAGCTCAGACGGCATGAGGATCATCAACTTATAATTTTGAAATATATAAAGCTTTTTGTTTTGGTCTCTGGCAAAACGGTCCGTAGTTAGCAATGCATCACAATCAAAACGGATGGCATCCAACACAATTACCAGGTCTTTTTTGGATATACTGTCTGATAATGATTTATCAGCAAGGGCTTTTTGGTAATCGTTCTCTGCCCGCAAAGAGACTGCTTCATCTGCTTCGTAATCCGAGACAACTGAGCTCCAATGATTCCATACATCGCTAAACCATTGGAGAAAACTCGAATCACCTTTATCCACAACCTCACGATAAACCGCTTCTGATAAGGCAAATTCAAAGCGCGCCCGGTTTACGTTTACGAAGAAATCGTGCAACGCCTCAATTTCCGAAAACAGCCGCTCTCCTTTGTGGATTGTCCTTTTAACGGATTGAAAACGCTCTTCGCTTTCCCGGTAATGTTCAAAAATGTATTCGGCAAAATCCTGAACATATTGCAAAACATTAGTGTCCAGAAATATTCGGCCGGGAATGAGACGGAAGCGGTTCAATGAATCCTGGGATTCAATGTGTTCAACGAGCGTTTTCATCCCCGCCTTCCACAATCCTGATTTCGTCTTTCGTCAGGCCGTAAAGCTGGTAAATAAGTTGGTCAATTTGTTTTTCCAACTTCGAGGTATCTTCGGCAGCATTGACGCGCTTGGCGGCGAGGATGCGGTCTACCAATTTTGTGATTTGCTCCCGTTGTTGCGGAGTTCCCATATTAATGGGCAGCGAACGAATTCTTTGTGGTTTGACTTCCGCAAGTACACGGCCCCTCTCTTGAGAAACTTCTTGATAATAAAAATTGATTATTCTGGAATTCAATAAACCGACAAAATACTCGAGGTGTTCATAATATTCTGGCTTTATTTGTCCCACATTTACCGAATTTATGCAGTAATATTCTGTTTCTCTGTCAATCGCGGCTACAATTTGGTCACCAGTCTGGCGGAAGATAATCTTGGGATTCTTAAACAGGCCTTCGTAACGGCTCCTAAACAACACATGCCAATCCCGTTTGCCTTGTTTCTTCTCTATGCTTTTTTCAATCAGAAACTTTTTATTCTTAGAAAGATACTCAAAGATATGTTTGCCCGACTTTGGGTCAAAATCATCGGTTATATAAAGAACATATTCGTAAGTGTGGGTGGGGCAATAAAAGCGGTTAAATTGCCCGCCGCGAATGCACTCTTTGAGGTACTCTTTTTCAAATTGGTTTTCTTTAGCGATTTTTTCAGAGACAATATACACTTCATCGAAACTGGTGCAGATTCCGTTGGCTACATCCTCGCAGAATGTTTCAAATGGCTGGAAACTTGCAGCAAGCCGATTGACGAGTTCTGATATTTCAGAGTTGAAGGAAAAAATAGCATTGGGCGCTGAAAGCACTTTCCTGCTAGTTGTCTTGGGGAAGTCTTTGGTAACAAGCAATTTGGGTAACTCTTCGAGCGTGGCTTCTCTCAGGTCGGCAACGGGAATATCATAATCATTGCCAGGTCGTCTTTTCATAAGGCAAATCACACAAGTTGGTACGATAGCTTCGAATACGTCCTCGCCAAGATTGATCGCAATGAGAACCAGCGAAGTTTCAAGAAAAAACCTCCTGGCTTTTGTCATATAAATTTGGAATAAAAATTCATTCGGCAATATGAAACAAACAACGCCATTTTTCTTTGATTGGTTGTATGCTTCTCCTAGAAAATATAGAAATGTGTTTCGGATTCGCTCAACAATATGCTCGTGGTGTTTTTTCAAATATTTCTTTTGTTCTTCCAGCAATTCAGCCCCATACGGAGGATTGGCTATGATTACATCGAACCCGCCTTTTTTATTAAAGATTTCCGAAAAGTTAATTTTAAAATCCATAGTCACTTTGTAGCCAAGGGGTTTTTCGCTATTCTTGAACAAACCATATATTGCATCATCAATTTGCTTGCGTAATTTATTTTTCTGTATCGGGTTCACTTCTCCAAAAAATTCTTCCTTTAGCTTTTCTATTTTCTCAAGACCCAGAGGTGTATAAGGATAGCCTAAAAGGGAATTGCCGCAGACAATCTTATAATCTAGGTTGGGCAAGGGCTTGATATTTTTAATGTCTTCTTCATCCACCAAGAGCGAAAGCCACAGCCGCAGTTTGGCAATCTCAACTGCTCCGGGGTCAATATCCACGCCGTAGAGGGAATGCTCTATACATCGGCGTTTGAAATCGTAGGGCTTACGGTTTTCGGTATTGGCAATGAATGTGGTTAATACAGTTCTTGCCTTTACAATCTCGCTCATCATGCCCACAGGAAAGGCTCCAGAACCCACCGCAGGATCGCAGACGGCGATTTCCGCTAGTTTCCCGTCGATGCGTTCAGCGTTTTCGCGGATGCTTTTGGGCAGTTGGTAGGAGTAAGTTTTTGTCTCTCTGCCTTTGCGTTCTACCTGCGCCTCGTTCTCGCTCACCTGCTCGCCGTAATGGATAATAGTTTCAATATCTTCTTTTAAAATCGCTGAGTTTTCCCGATGCTCAATGGTAAGGTCCAATTGTCCCTTCTTGAGTTCATTACCAAAGATGTCGAGATTACTCTCGCCCAATTTTTCGTAGCTAATTTGGCTACAGTTAAGCTCTGTATACAGGTAGTTAATCAAGCTCTCGTGACATATATAATGTACGATTTCACGGGGGGTATAATACACGCCGTACTGCTTGTTGAATTTGCTTTCCTCGCCTTTCTTGCCGCTCTTTAAGGTTTTTTTGTATTCCTCAAAGTTATCGGGCCGGATAGCGTTAAATTTCTCGTAGGCTTTACCCAGAAGCTCCGGGTCAATAGCCACCTCCTTTTCCAACGGCTCGTCCTCTTTCACCGTGAAATTGTAGCGGTCAAAGATGTCCAGAATGCCGTCGCCGGTATCGCCTTCTTTGGTCTTGTTTTTATTGGAAAAAAGGCCGTCCGGCAGGCAGATATCGCTCTGCACCCAATCGTAATTGCCGAGGGGGTCAAAGAGTCCGCCGTTTAAGAACGGGATTTTACAGTTGAAGCGGCTGTAATAATCATCATCGTGGCTGCGATCGATGCGCAGGGCCTCATAAAAGAGCGGTTCCATAATATCGTTGAAGAAGTTATTGTAACCGCCGTGCTTTTTCTCAAAGAGTTCTCTTAAAAACTGCTTGGAACCATTGCCCCAGCCTGCGTCGCGGGAAACGCCGAACCAACCTTTTTTCTGCAAAAAGTAAAGAAAAATAATTTGTCCTAGAAGTTTCTTGGCAAAGTCAACGGTATTCACGCGTTTGGCCGCAAAATCGGCCAGGATTTTGGCGTCGTTTTTCGCCAACTTTTCCAATGCTTCTTTGGTGCGGATAAATAGGTCGCGGTATTTGAGGAAGAATTCCTTAGTAACGGTTTCGATATTGAAAGCTTCTTTCAGTTCGGCAAAGGTTGGACTATGTTCGTCATCTGCAAGGATGTTTACCAACCGGCTCTGGGCAGTATGGCTGTTTTCGTTTGCGCCGACGAGGAAAGACCATCGCCGGGCAGGGGTAAACTCTTCTTTCACCTTCATTCTGCCAGTTTTGGTCAGCTCGAATTTGTAATCCATCTTTACTAATGAGAAACGCCAATCGGATTCATTCGAGGAAACAAAAGCCGCCAGAGCGGCGTCTTTTTGCACGCCTCCACGGCTGCCGTTGAGATACCAGGCAATAAAGTTTCTCTGCATGGTGCGCGCCCGTTCCAGCGAGGTTTCTCTTTTCAAGTTGATAACTAAAATTTCAATTTTGTTTTCGCCATCGCTGAATTTGCCAATGCGTTCCTAAGACCCTATATACGGCTTGTAGGCATCAGGGATGTATTGCCCGCGATAGATAAAGGTCGCTTCTTCAAACCGGTTTAGGAGATTTTTGACGAAGGATATAAAACGGGATTTATCGAATGGCTTTTCAAAGGTCGCTTGGATAAGAATGCGCGCTTGTTGTTCATCCATACTTATTCGCCTGCTAAATACAATGACAGGATGACTTCCCGCTTGCCGAAAACCGCCGGTTTCTGTTCGGCATAGTGTTCTTCTAAAAGTCTTGTCGGAATATGGGCTTGGAGCACTGCCAGCACTTTGAAAGGATTAACGATTTCGTTCTTCAGGTCATTCAGGACTTTCAGGGTTTGTTTCGCCGTCTGCTTGGGCAAATTGCCTTCTTCAAGGCGTGTAAGGACTTTCATGAGATAAGCTTCCTGATCATCGGTGAGTTTTTGTGTATTTTTCAAGGTTGCTTTCAGAATTAAAAGGATTTGCGCCGTGCTATCGCGTCCGCCTCTTACGATCTGTTGCGGTATTTCTCCAGTGGTTGCCAAAATAAAGGCTTCTTTGTTTTTGTTCAGCAGGTCGTAAAAATGCTCGGGCAGTTTTTGTTTTGGCTCATCGGAATTACTTTCCAGCAATTTTGCCGCTGAGATAAAATCTAGTTCTAATGCTTCCGGTTGAGCCCCGGCCTGAAAGAATTTTTGGAGTTTTCCCCTCCGGAAATAAGTAAGCAGATTGTTCGCATGCTCATCGTGGTGTCTTGCCGTACGTGCCTTTTTGGGCAATCGCTTGATTTTTTCAAACAGGCCAGGGTCTTTATCGCGGATCTCTTTGATTGCATGCAGATACTTCAATCCGCTTTCGCCCGCCTCATCTTCTCCTTCAAGGGTCTGCTTTGAAATAAGGCGATTGAATAGTTCGTGTGAGCCGATGGGTTCGCCTTCGGTTAAGAGCTCAGCGTCTCCGCCCAGGAGGGTCAGAAAGGCGTTGATTTTTGCTTCTGCTGCCTCCTTAAGCTTGATCTGGTCGTTTGATTGGACGGTGGGGAAAAAATTGAACGTATAGATAGTATCATGCTTTGTATCTACCCGGTTGATACGGCCTACCCGCTGCATCATGCGAGTGGGGTTCCAGGGAATATCATAGTTGATGACCGTATTGGAGCGGTGAAGGTTCACGCCTTCTGACAGTACCTCTGTAGAAACCAGTATCCGGAGATCATCTTTCGGATGCCGGGCGCGGGCATCAAAGTTTTCTATGACTTTATCGCGCGTGGTTTCGCCCGAATCGCCCGTATAGCACAATACCCAGTTAGGGTATTTTTCATGCAAGTTTTTAAACAAATAATTGGCGGTTTCCTTTGATTCCGTAAAAATAATCAGATGACTTTTTTTCAAGACCGAAGTTGTGGATAGCTCGCGCAGGAATTTCAATATTTTCGGATCACGGTCGATCTGCGTCCATAACTTTTTTATCTCCAGCAGAACATCATGGTCATGCTGTAAATCGAATCGCAATTCTTCACTGAATTCTTTGCTATTGTATCGTTCCGCTTTGCCTTCATCGATGAGATGCTGCACCGCATCATCGTCATCGTTTTCAAGAAGTTCAAAGATCTTGTTAGTGTGCTTCTTACTCACATAGACATTGCCGGTGTCAAACTCCTTGATGAACATCTTATAGGAGTTCAGGAACCTATCAACCGAGTTTCTAAAAGCAAAAAAACTACTTTCGAGTCGTTTGACCAGCAGGATTTTCATAAACCTGCCCATGTTGCGTTGGGATTGCTGTTCGAGTTGGTCGATCTCGCCTTGGTAATAGAGCATGGGCATGTATCTTGCATACTTGAACTTTTTCGCGATCAGCTCGATTGTTTTATTGAATATCCCATCTTCTTTTTCGCTGAGCTCATAAAAAAGCGGGGTTGGCTTTTTAACACGGGGGAATTTCAATCCTTGTTTGGTAATATCAGTTGAAAAATATTTTTCTATTTCTGTACGCGTGCGGCGGACCATTAGATATTTCAGAACTTTTTCTCTTATTTCCCGGGCATTTTCTTTAACAGTTTTAATGTATTTGTCATAATCTTTCTGGCGGTCCAGATTTTTCAACTTTTGATCAAGACGGCTGAAAAATCCTTCCAGATCAGGCAGGTTGGGAATCGTGCTCTTTTTGGCCGGTTGGAAAAGTTTCAGAAGGCTTAGAATGTCTTTGGGTGCATTGTTGTAAGGAGTGGCTGTTACTAAAATTACCCTTTTACCGCGGCAGATTTGGGCGAGTTTCTCATAGGAAATAGTTGTCTCTGTTCTAAAGCGGTGCGCTTCATCAATAATGATATTCGTATACTTTTCGGTTCCTAGGTCGAGCAAGTATTCCAGTTTGCCGAGCGATTCAAAATCAGCCTGTATGCGAAAATCAGAAAAAACGTTAGTCCAGGAACCTGGGTTTGTTTTTTCAAGAAGCATCGGTGGTGCAATGACAAGAGTTCTGCCATCAAGTTGGCCTGCTAGCATGGCAGAAATGTATGTCTTACCCAATCCGACGACATTCGAAATAAAGACACCGCCGTATTCCAGCAGGATTTTTTTTGCGTTTAAAACGGCCTGTTCCTGATATTCAAGCTTTTTAAACTCGGTCGGGAGATAATTAATGAACACTTCACCTGTCTGACCAAGTTCATCTTTGAAATATTCATAGAGAAATTTTAGATAGAGGTAATACGGCGTGATATTCTGGCTGAGCCATGTCTTTTCCTGTATGGTTTGAACATACTTTTCGCTGACATCCACAGCATCTTTCCATAGTTCTTCAAACTTCTGCTTGGCAAACTCATAATCGCTACGGTTTTTCAATTCGACATTGAATTCCAGATTATCAATGAGGCCGGCCTTAGTAAAATTGCTAGAGCCGGTAATTACCCGTCCGACATCTCGGTCGCCTTCGCAAAAGGTCATAATGTACAGCTTGGCATGGATATTTTGTGAGGGATAAGCTCTTATCTCGAGTTTGTTGTTCCAAATCCATTCGATAAACTTAACAACGCCTTCCTCGACTTCCTGCTTGTCTTCCGAATCGGCCAGTTCCTCTTCTAGCATTTTTTCCACGGTATCTTTTGTTTCAGCATGTGAAAACTCTATGGCTTGTTGCCTTGGTTTAATAGATTTCGCAAGCAAATCATAAGTAAGCCGATTCGTGCTGATGCCAATCAATATGCGGATCCTTTGCGTTTTTTCCAGGGATTTATAGAGGGCATGGAATCCGCTCGTATAGAAATACCCCACAAGGCAATCAAAAAACGAAGTGTCTTTAATCAACACTTCAAATCTGTTTTTCAAGCTTTGGTTTTGTTCGTTTGTTATGAAAGAAATATCCGTATTCATCGACGTCCTTTCTTGATCTCTCTGGTCAAAGAATAACTTCATATATTACTATGCTCCATCCATTGCAGGCTTGACGCTCTATATGGGGCGCTAAGAGGCGCATCAGCGTCCCCTGGGCCGGATGAACGCATTGTTAGCTATCAAAAAGCAATGACTCATTTTCAGCACGGCGCTTAATGTTCGGATCGGGCGTAGAATCAAACGTTCGGAGCCATTCAATATACCGCTGAGGCAAATTGTGCTCAGTGGCTCCAGCTATCACATGCGCCTTATACCAATGATACGGTAACAAAGCAGGTTCCTTTTTGGTTGCAACATACGTGAAAGCATCGCAAGGACCTGATAAGGTAATCACTTCAATTCTTTCCTCTCGATACCCTTCCCCGAGGCCCTCGGCGCGATCCATTTGCGTTTTTTCTGATCCTATGATCTCAAAAAGAACTCCATAGACTTTGTCCTCGCTATTGTCTTTTGCCCCGATGTCGCATTTCCCGGACCCATCTGAACTCACTTTATCAAAGGTTAGTCTATATCCACAAACAAATCCTATTCCAACAAATACGGCAGAGGGTGCGCGCTCAGGTGCTCGGAGACGCTTCGACAACATATTTGAGCCATAGGCAAAATATAGCACTTTCTCAGTCACAATGCCGTTCATCACTTGGCAGCTGGCTATTCATACAAAGCACGGAGTATTTGAAACACATCCCTCTATATTCACTTAGTATAATATAATTCCACAGAATAACCCCGCAAAACTGCGATATCATCTTAGAATTATCCTTATTAGATTTCAAGTCGGCTATTCGGCCGGCTCTCCGGTATTGACGGTAGAACGTTATTTTAATAAACTCCCATCGCGATCCCCAAGATAGAAAAAGGAGGCCGACGTGGGTCCCAAAAAAACAAAATTCTTTTTCTGTTTTCTTTGCTTGCTTATCTTTATCCCGGCGCGGGCGAAAAAAATCGAAAATCCGCTGCCGTCTGAAGAGAGTAAAAAGGCCGGGCAGTTTGTCGGAGAGCATTTTTCCAGGGCTAAGCTGCCGCCGTTTTCTTTTATCTTCAACGGGAAAGCTTCCGCGTCTTTCCTGACCCGCTGGACATTTACGGAAGAGAAGAAAAAGATCGATGACAATCGGACTCTGCAAATCTTGACCTATACCGATCCAAAAACGAGTCTTGTCGTTCGCGCCCTCTGTACGATTTACAATGATTTCCCCGCTATCGAATGGGTCCTGAAATTCAAAAACTCGTCTCGGTCCAATACGCCGATCATCGAGAACATCCAGGCTATAGATACCGGTTTTCCCTTTACCGGGAAGGGGAATTTCATTCTGCATCGAGCCCTGGGCAGCAATGCCGAGCGAGTCGATTTTGCTCCGATCGATGAACCCTTGAACCCAAGGGGCGAGGTCGCGTTCGGCCCCCGGGAAGGCCGCTCCTCCGGAAACGGCGCCCTTCCTTTTTTCAATATCGAAGCTCCCGACGAAGGGGTCATGGTCGGCATAGGCTGGTCGGGAAAGTGGAAAGCGGCGGTTGGGCGCGATTCCGGGACGGTGATCCATCTTTCAGCGGGCATGGAAAAAACGCACTTTGCCCTCCGTCCGGGGGAAGAAGTCCGAACGCCGAGCGTGGCTTTGCTTTTCTGGTCCGGCACCGACCGCCTGCGCGGCCATAATCTCTTCCGCCGGTTCATTCTCAAGCATCACACGCCCCAAAAGGACGGCCGCCCCATGACATTGCCCCTTGCCAGTGGATTGGGTTTCGGCGGCCCGCGTCCGTGCAACGAATACAGCTGCGCAACCGAAACCTATGCCATCGCCATGGCCTATCGTCTGGAGCAGTTCGGAATCGTGCCCGAAGCCGGCTGGATCGATGCGGGATGGTACGAAGGATCGGAAACGGGTTGGTGGCAGGGCGTTGGAAACTGGGTCATCAACAAGAAAAACTTTCCGAATGGAATAAGGCCCATATCGGATGTCGCAAAGAAGCTGGGAATGGGTTTCGTGCTTTGGTTCGAGCCGGAAAGAGTCTACAAAGGAACTCGGCTCGACCGCGAGCATCCTGAATGGTTGGTCAGGCTGCCGCAAAACTCAAACAGCTTGCTCGACCTCGGCAATCCCGAAGCACGGCGCTGGCTTACAGACTATATCTCGGGGATGATCGAGCGGGAGGGCATCACGGTTTACCGCCAGGACTTCAATTTCGACCCGCAGGACTATTGGCGCGCGGCGGACGCCCCGGACCGGCAGGGCATCACGGAAATCAAGCATATCGAAGGCTTGTATGAATTCTGGGACGAGCTTTTAAAGCGCCATCCCGGCCTTCTCATCGACAACTGCGCGAGCGGAGGCCGCCGCCTGGACCTGGAAACGGTCTCTCGGAGCGCGCCGCTCTGGCGGACGGACTATCAGTATTACGAGCCCAACGGATATCAGTGCCACACCTACGGCCTCAATTTCTATCTGCCCTGCAGCGGCACTGGCAACAGCAACCCCGACACCTATTTTTGGCGGAGTTCTCTGAGCAGCGCCTTGGTCTTCGGCTGGGAGGTCAACCAGGGCAGTTTTCCGCTGGCCCAGGCAAAAAAATCCATGGAGGAATTCAAGAAATTGCGGCCGTATTTTTACGGTGATTATTATCCTTTGACCGAATACAATTCGTCGGACGATGGCTGGATAGCCTATCAATTTGACCGTCCTGAATTCCAGGACGGCATGGTCCTGGCCTTCCGCCGAAATCTCAGCACGGTTTCGGACTGTCGAATTAAGCTACATGGACTCGTCCCGGCCGGCGTCTATGCGGTGAATTTTGCGGACTACGGCATCAAGACGTCTGAGATTGGCAAAAACCTTCTCGAAGAAGGGCTTGATATCAAAATCCCGGCCGCGCCGGGGTCGCTTTTGATTATGTACAAGCAGGTCCTTAAGGACTAAGAGGATGAAGGTTCGATCGTTCTTTTTCTTGAGATCATATCTGCGTTTGTTCACAGCGATTGCCTTGTTTGGCGCCGTCTCAACTAAGTCCTCAATCGCCGCTAATAAAGTAACCCTCAACGAAGCCGATTTCAGGGACCGTATCTATGCCTGCTGGCTGGGAAAAAATATTGGGGGCACGCTGGGCATGCCGTTCGAAGGCAAGAAAGAGATGAATAACATTTCTTTCTATACAAATTTGAAAAAGGGAGAGCCGGCCGCCAACGACGACCTGGACCTTCAGATTCTCTGGCTCAAGGCCATGGAAGACAACGGCGGCCGCGTCGATGCCCGCATTTTGGGTGAATACTGGCTGAAATACGTCTCGGTCGACTGGAACGAATACGGTGTCGGCAAAGCCAATATGAAATTGGGCTGGCTGCCGCCCCTCTCCGGCGAATACAACAACGAAAAGTGGAAGCACAGCAACGGAGCCTGGATTCGGTCGGAGATCTGGGCCTGTCTCGCGCCCGGATGTCCTGCTCTCGCCGCGCGGATGGCCCGCGAAGACGCCTGCGTCGATCACGGCGCGGCCGAAGGGACATTGGCCGAGATTTTCACCGCTTCACTGGAAAGCGCGGCATTTCTTGAATCGGACCGCGAGAAGCTGATCGCCTACGGCCTTTCGATGATTCCGGAGGACTGCCGCGTAGCCAAGGCCGTCCACACCGCCGTCCAGGCCAAAAAAGATGGCAAAGACTGGCAGAATGCGCGGCTGGCTGTGATCAGGGCGACCGAAGATACCGGGTGGTTTCAAGCGCCCCGCAATGTCGCCTTCATGATCATAGGCTGGTTGTACGGCGACGGGGACTTCGGCAAATCCATCTCCACGGCCGTTAACTGCGGGGACGACACGGACTGCACACCTGCGACGTTGGGATCTCTATTGGGGATCATTGGCGGCACGAAAGCCATTCCGGCCCGGTGGCGCGAGCCGATCGGAGAAAAAATCAAGACGGTGGCTGTGGCCGGTTTCCCCATTCCGGAAGATATCAACGCCTTGACCGACCGCACTTTGGCCATGACAAAAAAAGTACTGGCGCTTCACAATGCTCCGGTGGAGATCACAGCGGCCCCTTCCGATTTGAGCGGCGCAGGGTCCCTTCTTGTTTCCGGCCCAAAAGAGGCGCGCTCGCTTTGGAGCCTTTCGCCCTATCGGATTATCTGGAAAGAAACGGACGTCGCGGTGACACTCGATTACGTTTCCGATCCAGTGATCCGGCCCGGTTTGCAGCGGTCCATCCAGGTGACGGTGGAAAATCAGAGCGGTTCGGAAAAACTAATCCGCTTAGAATTGCAGGGCCTTCCGAAAAGCTGGAAAATCCATGGGTTGCCGTCGGGGACGATTAAATTAGGAAAGAGCGCAGCTCAATCGTTCCCGCTGACGATTGCCGCGCCGGAACTCGCGCCGGGACTTTATTCCATGAAATTGAGCGTAACGGGAGCAGAAAAACTCATCATTTTCCCGTTGACTTTTGTAAGTCCAAAATCCTGATACGCAAAAAAGGAGCGCGTCCGATGAAAACCAAACCTGTTTCACGAAGGCATTTTCTTTCTCAAGCGGCCCTCGGCGGCATGGCTGCCGGGACTGTCTTATGGGGTTCTCCGAGCGTTCCGGCTCATCCTGCTGCTCCCCAGGCCTCCCCGGCCCAGCCGGAAAAAGGCAGCCAAAGGTTGAGCCTGTCCGAATTGCAGAAATGGGAATCCTGGCGATACGGGATGTTCATTCATTTCGGCATGAGCACCTTCGTCGGCCAGGAATTGCCCGACGGAAAGGCGCCGGCTTCGACCTACAATCCCGACCGGCTCGATGTCGATTCCTGGATTCAAATCGCCAGGGACGCGGGCATGACGTACGCCGTGCTGACGGCGAAACACGTAGCCGGGCACTGCCTGTGGCCGACCCGCTTCACGGATTACAACGTCGCCAACAGCGGCAACAAGACCGATGTCATCGAAGCGTTTGTCAAAGCCTGCGCCAAACATGGGGTTCGGCCGGGCTTTTATTATTGCTCCTGGGATAACCATAATCGCTTCGGCAGCCAGACTCCCTCCGATCCCTCCGGATGGAACCAGGCATTCACGACCTCGCTCTTCCAGACCTTCGAGACAAATCAAGTCACAGAGCTGCTTAGCCAATATGGACCCATCGCCGAGATGTGGATCGATATCCCGGGCGTGCTCGGCCGAGGCTATCGGACCTTTTTGTACCAGCATATCGCCCGGCTGCAGCCCAAGTGCGTGATCATGATGAACAACGGCTTTTGGAATGAGGGGAAGTATGATATCGACTACGCCTGGCCTTCCGACATAATCTCGATCGAGAGAAGTTTACCCCGCGGCGCCAAATACGAAAAATGGCGGACCATCGAGGGCAAAGCCTATTATGTGCCCGGGGAAATCTGCGACCCCATCGGCAAAAACTGGTTCTGCGTAGAGGGAGAAAACCCGCGGCCGGACCAGGAATTGGTTCAATTATTCCTATCGGCTCGAGAACACCAGGTCAATCTTTTGCTGGATGTCGGCCCCGACAAGCACGGCTTGATCCCCAAACAATTTCAAGACGCCCTGGCCCGGCTGAGAAAAAACATAAACCTGTAAAAGGACCCAGACGATGGCTGGGAATCGAGGCCATTGAATTATCAGAGTGGGACACGCATGAAAAAGAATGTCCTCCCCGTATTGATCGTCATTGCAGCTGCGGCCGTGGCAGCCGAACGACAGGCGGGGATCGATCCCGGGATTTGGGCGGCCAATCTTGAAAAGTCCTACGCGGAAATCGAGAGTTACTCTGCCATTTTCCACAAACAAGAGCGCGTCGACGGAAAGCTCAGGGAAGAGGAAACGATCTCGCTCAAGTTCAAAAAGCCCTTCAAAGTCTACATGAAATGGATCAAGGCTCCCTATAAAGGCCGCGAGGCGCTCTATGCGGCGGGCTGGAATAAGAACCAGGTCAGAGTCCACGAGGCAGGCATCCTGGGGCTGGTCACGGTCAACCTGGACCCGAATGGGCGTCAGGCGATGCAGGGAAACCGCCACCCGATCACGGACACGGGATTGGGCAATCTCGTGAAAGTCCTTCGGGAAAATGTGAACAAGGGCCTGGAGGCCGGCGAGCTAGAGTTCAAAGAGCTCGGCGAAGACATGGTTTATGGCCGCGAAACCCAAAAGATCGAACTCGTCCTCCCCAAGGCCAGGGCCAAGGTTTATTATTGCTGCCGGGCCGTCATCCACGTGGACCTCGAGACGACGGTTCCCATCAAGGTTCAGATCTTCGATGGGAACGACCTATTGATTGAAAATTATGGCTTTGAGAACCTCAACCTGAAGGCCGGGCTCGCGGACGCCGATTTCAATCCCAGCAATCCCGCCTATAAGTTTTAGCGCTCCTTTTTCTTCTATATAGAAAAAGAGGCAGCCTTAAATCAATTACTATACGTTCCCTTTATAGGAATATATTACTTGACATTATAAAAGGAACATATTATAGTTTCTACGTGAACGTCATTAAGAGACCGACGCTCATAGAATTCTATGAACGACACAAAGATGCGAAAGGCCCATTGGAATCTTGGTGGTATGAAGCTAACCATTCTAAGTGGACTTCTCCCGAGGATATAAAAAAACGATATAAAAATGCCAGCTTCTTGAGCGGTAATAGAGTCGTATTCAACATTGGAGGAAATAAATACAGGTTGGTCGTCAAGATCAATTATCCAACCAAGACGGTATTTATTAGATTTGTTGGAACGCATGGTGAATATAACAAGATCGATGCGGAGGCCATCTAATGGTTAATAAATTGATTAAAACAAAAGAAGATTATGACGCTGCTCTTGCTCGCATTGAAGAGCTTATGGACACAAAAGAAGGAACCCGGGAAGCGGATGAACTCGAACTCCTGGCAAAACTGGTTGAGTTGTATGAAGAATCTCATTTCCCCATTCAGAGGCCCGGCCCGGTCGAAGCCATTAAATTTCGGATCGATCAGCTGGGAATGGACCGAAAAGACCTTATCCCATTCATAGGAAGCCGGAGCAAAGTATCAGAGGTTCTAAACAAGAAAAAACCTCTTTCCTTGGCCATGATGCGAGCTCTTAATAAAGGATTAGGAATCCCCGCCGAAGTATTGCTTCAAGAGCCGGCAGCTAACTTCCCATCCGATTTTCCTCAATTGGAGTGGAATCGTTTTCCCCTCAAAGAGTTGGCAAAAAGAGGATTTATCGACAATACCAAAGACATGAAGCTCCGGGCAGAAGAATATATGCGGCGAATTATTCAACAAGCAGGAGGTCCGAAAGCCGTGTCGGCCGTCCTTTTCAGAAATAGTAAAAGCGCCAGACAAAACGCAAAAGCGGATCAATATGCTATTTGGGCGTGGTGTCTGCAGACTATGATTTTGGCACGGCAGAACAATCTAAAGCAAAACTATTTAAAAAAATCTCTTACCATAGAAATTTTAAGAGACATCGCGAAACTGAGCTATTTCGATAATGGACCAATTCTCGCCAAGGAATATCTTAATAAGATCGGCATCCTATTTTTATTCGTCCCCCATTTCCCCAAGGCCTATCTCGACGGGGCTTCCTTTTTGCAAGAAGGCAGCAGACCTGTAATTTCCCTTACTCTCAGGCACGATCGAATCGATAATTTTTGGTTCTGTCTTCTTCATGAACTTGGGCACGTGTTTCTCCATCTTACCGAAGAATATGAATTTATTATTGATGATATGGATATGCGTGGGCACAAAGCAGAGATCGAGGACAAAAGAGAACTTGACGCTGATCGCTTAGCGGAAGAAGCCCTCGTGCCTAAGGATGAGATCAACAAGGCTTTTCTAGAGAAACCGGTTTCCTCGGCCGAGATCGATGCCGTCGCGAATAAACTGAAGATCCATCCGGCCATTCTTGCCGGTAGGATTCGATATGAAAGCCGGAATTATCGGCTATTATCGAAGTATGTCGGCCAAGGGGAAATCAGAGAACATTTTCAAGAATATAAGTCGCTCATAAAGAAGTAGTCTCTCTTCTCTCTCTCTCAGAGACTCTCCCTGCTCATCTCGGCCGAACTCCAAGACGGATTGACCTCAATCTTCATCTGGAATAAGCTTCTATCATCCCGGAACGCCGAAGGAAAAACCGCCAGTGAACGTGACCTTTAACCAGCCGGCCTTCATTCCCTGGGGCGGGTTCTTCGCCCGGCTACTGAATTCCGATAGGATGGTCCTCCTGGACGAAACGATTCTGGCCAGGGGATTCAGCTATGTCAACCGCAACCGGATCAAAGGCCCGGCCAGCGAGGTCTGGCTGACCGTCCCGCTGAAAAAGAAAGGGCGCGGGACGCATTTATTCGAAATCCTTTGAGGAGGTCTTGAAGATGAGAACGCGGAACATGCCGGCACTGGGACTTTGGTTTTGGGTCCTCTTGGTCTTCTCATCTTTGGCGACTGCCCAGGAAAAATTGGATTTGCTGAGCGGCGCCTACACGCCGGTAAGGTTGAAGGAAATCATCCTCCCAATTCAAGATTGGCATCCGTTCCCGAAAGCGTCCGAACATGAAGAATGGCAGAAGCTTCCGGAAAAAGTCCGCGCCGCCTGCGTCAGGCAGGCTGAAAAGAACCTAAATTGTGAGTGGGAAACGCCCAAAGCTTCCGTCTTTCTGGATTTTGTCAGGAACGGAAACCGAAGCCGGTACGAGGCCGTCTCATTCGGCCGGAGGGCCAAGCTGGCAGAGCTCGTCATCGGCGAATGCATCGAAGGGAAAGGGCGCTTCCTGGATGATATCCTCAACGGCATCTGGACGATCTGCGAGGAAACTTATTGGGGCGTTCCCGCCCACGTCAGCGCCCAGAAAAAAGGCTCCGGCCTTCCCGATGCGGCCGAGCCGACCGTGGATCTGTTTGCCGCGGAAACCGGCATGCTCCTGGCCTGGACCGATTATTTATTGGGCGAACAGCTGGATAGCGTTTCGCCCCTGGTCCGGGAGCGCATCCTTTACGAAGTCCAGCGTCGCATTCTCTCCGTGAACCTGGCGCGTGACGATTTCTGGTGGATGGGCTTGAACGGCCAGAAGGTCAACAACTGGAATCCGTGGATCTGCTCGAACTGGCTGACCGCGGCCCTTCTCCTGGAAAAGGAGCCTGACCGAAGGACTCGATCCGTCTCTAAAATCTTCAAATGTCTGGACCAATTCTTGAACTCGTATCCGAAAGACGGCGGCTGCGATGAGGGCCCCGGCTATTGGGACCGGGCAGGCGCCTCGCTTTATGACTGCCTCGAGCTTCTCCACGACGCTTCGAATGGCCGTATCAACATCTTCGAGAATCCCCTGGTGCGGGAAATCGGGCGATATATCGGCCGGGTTCATATCTCCGGCCGCTATTACATCAATTTCGCCGATGCCGCCGCGAAGCTGAATGCCAACGCCTCGGTTGTTTATCGCTTCGGAAAAAGCATCCGGGATCAAGACATGATGGGTTTCGGAGCCTTTCTGGCCAAGCAGCAGAACCTCGGGGAGAATTCCCTTCGGGGAAGTTTCGGCTGGCTGGGCCGCGCCCTGCCGACGCTTTTCGTCCTCGACGAACTCACGAAGGCAACGCCGAAGGAGCCGCTCGCCAGGGATTTCTGGCTCCCGGAACTCCAGGTCATGGGGGCGCGCTCCTTGGAAGGTTCGGCAAAAAGGCTCTATCTGGCTGCCAAAGGCGGGCACAATGCCGAGAGCCACAACCACAACGATGTGGGCAATTTCATCGTCTATGCCGACGGCTATCCGGTCCTCATCGACGTCGGCGTTGAATCCTACACAGCCAAGACTTTCAGCAATCGACGGTATGAGATTTGGACGATGCAGTCCGCCTACCACAACCTTCCCACGATCAACGGTTTTATGCAGAAAGACGGCCGAGAGTTTCGGGCGATAGACGTTAAATATAAATCCGAGCCCCAGGCGGTTTCCTTCAGTCTTGATATAGCTAAGGCCTATCCCGAGGAGGCGCAGATTCAATCCTGGAAACGAACCGTGACTCTCGAGCGGGGAAAGCAAGTCATCCTGGAGGACAGATATATCCTGAAAAGCGCTAAGCAGCCTGTCCAGTTGACGCTGATGAGTTGGCGCAAGCCGGAATTGACAGGCGAGGGAAAAATCCGGCTGGAAATCCCGGAAGGCACGCTAAACGCAAAGCCCGTCTTCGTCCATTATGATAAAGGCCAATGGAGCGCGGCTCTCGAAACCATCCCTCTCGAAGATGGCCAACTGCGGTCTTCATGGGGGGAACGGCTATACCGGATCCTGTTGACGGCCAAAAAGGCCCGGCTTCGGGGTGGTTATTCTATCGTCATCAAGCCCTAGGATTTCCGGGCTTGGGCAGGATTTTTTAATCCAAATCCGGATTTTATCGTATTTATAGTATGGGAAAGCTCGATCTGGACGCTCTGCAGGATCGAATCCTCAAGCGGCTCAAATGAGCCGTCTCGAGCCTATTGCGGACATGACAGCCGGAGGTGAGTAATGACAAACAGAAAAACGCTGCGAGTTTTGCTGTCTCTATCTTTTTTTCTATCAAGCGCAGCTCTTCTTTTATCGCAATCCTCGCTAACGGAGGGTTCGGAACAATACACGAACCGGCGGCAGCCGCCCGACAAGGTCATGGACGCCATCGGCGTCAAGGCGGGGATGGTGATCGGTGAGGTCGGCGCGGGCAAAGGGCGCTATACGGTCCATCTGGCCGACCGCGTCGGAAATGCGGGGAAAATCTATGCCAACGACATCGACCAGGGCAGTCTGGAGTATCTGAGGGATCGCTGCAAAAGACTCGGCCTCAACAACGTGGAGATCATCCACGGCAAGGTGGATAACCCGCTCTTCCCAAAAGCGTCCCTGGACATGGCTTTCATGATCCTTACCTACCATCATCTGGCCGAGCCCGTGGCCTTGCTGAAGAACCTCATCCCCAGCCTGAAGCCCAGTGCCACGGTCGTAATCGTCGATCCTGACCCAGAAAAAGACAAAGACCGGGCTGGAAAAGAATCCACCTCCGAAGAAAAAATGCGCAAAGAGGCCGGAGAGGCGGGCTTCGAGCTCGCCAGGATCGAGACGTTTCTGGAGCGAGACAATATTTTTGTCATCCGGGTGAAACAATAAGAACGGGTTCTTCTCTGGATTGTCCCAAGCGACCTCATTTCTTGGGCGGCTTCTTTGCCGGGTATCGCTTTGGACGCACCTCATCCCATTTGCTGTCGTCGCTGATCGTAAGATCCGGGTTATTCTTCACGTTGCAGTTCCATTCCGGATATTGATAGGTATGCTGGTCCTGATAAGAAGCGGGAACAGCCCGCCGCAGGACGAAGACCTTCGCGTCACAGGCGTAAGTCACTTCCTTTCCTCGCTCGACGGCCGCGCTCCAGTTCCATGTGATTTTCCGCAGGGGGACGGTGACGCAGCGAGGATCGCCATAAGGGTTTTGACTCGGAATGAACAGCAGGGTCGTCTCAAAACTATTGATGACGTCGCTTTGGTAAACCTGGTCGTTCAACTCAACGCCCGGAGTGTCGTTCATATCGCTTCGCCAATCATTGTGGTACGGGTACGAGGTGTCGAGGCACCATTCCGTGTTTTCCGTCATATGCCAATCATAGGTTTGGAAGCCCTTCACATAATTATATAACCCCTTAAGCTGATACCAGTGACTCTCCTTGATGAGCTGAGCGTATCCGACGCGGTACGCTTCGCCCGCGAACTCCGAGGGCATGGTGATTGTTGCGGCGATTTCGATGCCGGGTTCGCCGGACGGCCTTGCCCCAGTCGAGGCGAGCAGGCCAAGATATAAAGTGCAGGCTCCGACCGTCCCGGGCCCTACGGTAATGTGGCTCGAGGGAGTAATTTTCATCTTCACATCGGGCTCGAAGATCTTGACGTCAGCGCTTCCCTCGACGTGGTCCTTGCCGGCGGAGCCGCTATACTTGACCTTCAAGGGAAGGCCGCTCAGCTTGCCCTCGACCCAGGCAAATTCGATCTGCGGCTGTTTTTTCTGCTCATCTTCAACCTTCTTCACCTTCCCGTGCTCGATATCGGCATCGTATCCGGCGACGATCTCGCCGTTGATCTCCCATTTGCCGCTGTCCGGGGGCTTTGACCCGGGCTCGACTTCGGCCTTGAGCTGGACCTTTTGGCCCACGAGGATTTTCTGGGGCTCGCGATCCGGCTGCTCGGTGATGTCCACCCAGATATCATTGCCCTCGACCTTTTTCAGCCGCCTGATCCTGATGATGGGCTTGACATCCCCGATGGTCCAGGAGACCTGGTGGCTGTGGGAACCCGATCCCTCTTCCTTGGGCCCGAATTCTTTGATCCCGCCCCAATCGAGGATATTGAGATGTTCGCCGTGGCCTCGACTGGCCTGCCATGAGTACGAGGCCGTCATCCCCTCCTGGGTCAGGCCATGGAGGATTTTCAGGTTGGCAAATTGCTTTCCGTCATAGTCCTCGTATTTCCCGCATTCCTTCTGCCGGCGGCCGTGGAACTTCATAAGGACCGGGGCGAACATGAAATGATAGAAGTCATTGGCGGGGGCGGTTGTCATTTGCGCCAGCTTCTTCGCGGTAGTGGGGTAATCCTTGATATAGCCCCGCCAGCCGAGCTTTGCCGCATCTCCCGTCATGACGCCGAACTGGAAGAAGGTGACGTTATCGGACCCGCTCGAACCGCCGCCGGACATCGGGCTCGTGATCTGGAGCGAACCCGAGCCGCTGACCTCGAATTGCAGGGCGGGGCACCGCGCCGGAGGACGCTTGGAAACACCCCTGTTCTTATAGGTGTAGTTGCCGGACATACCGGACGGGACAAAAATAGGAGCAATCGAACGGGAGTGCCCCATGTCCAGCGGTTTCACGGTGCCGTTGACCTGGATGGTATACGAACCCGTCTCCAGGATTCCCGATTGGGTGTCGTGATCCTTCCAGCTGACGTTTATGCTAAGGCTCACCTTCAACTCTTTCTGCTCTTGGCCTGCGGCCGGGTAATCCGGAGTAAAAAAGCCGGCGGCAAGGAGCGTGAAGAACGTCAAAAGAGAGACTTGTTTCCAGTTCCGATGTCCGGGAAGCGTCATATCATCCTCCTTTTATCACTCCTTGGCTGCACGAACTCCCTTTTTGCCGACCATGTCAAATATATATCTCCGGTCTCTCGCCGATGTCAAGAAGTGAATTCGCGATTGCTTTTTTGCGGCGGAAGCGACAGAGGCAAACGACGGACTAGTTGTTGCTGCCGGGGCTGTCGTATCAGGGACCTCTCCAGACTCAGGTCCAGATTTTTGGGGGTGCCAGAAAGGAATTCTTTAACGGCGTCATGTACGCCATAAAACGATTCCCTTCGTCTCGCTTTCCGATTACAATGAAGCCGTCCATTTCCAGGAAAGGAGAGTCGAGTCGGAACGATGATAGACTGGCAAAAGATCCGGGACGATTTTCCTGTCACCCGCAAATTTGCATATTTCCTGAGCGCCGCCATGTCGCCCCCTCCTACGCCGGTTTTCGAGGCCATCACCGAGGAATACCGCCGGTTCATGCTCGACGGCGATATCCACTATTTCGATGACCTCAAAAAATGCGGCCGGCTGTATGCCGACCTGGCGGACTTGATTCATACGAAGGCGGACAATCTAACGTTCGTTCAAAACACATCCACGGCCATGTCCTTCTTGGCCCTTTCCATCAAAGAGCATGTCCGAAAACCGTTCCACATCGTATCCCTCGAGGATGAATTCCCTGCTTCGACCATCGGGTTTGAGCACCAGGGCATCGAGATGCGCTATGTCCGGCCTGTCGATGCCCGCTACTCAGTCGAAGACATTCTGGCAATGACCAGCGACAAGACGCTGGCTGTTGTCGCTTCTTATGTTCAATATGCCACGGGATTCCGCCTGGACCTGGAAACCCTGGGCAAAGCGCTGTTCGAAAGGAAGATCCACTTCATCGTCAACGCCACTCAAGGCTTCCCTTTTTATCCTTTGAATGTCGAGACGATGCACATCGACGCCCTGTCGGCCTCCTTCCATAAATGGGGCCTGACCGGGCATATCGGGGCCATGTTTTTCACGTCTGGTCCGTTCCGCAGGAAATTTCCCTCTCCCTTGGCCGGCTGGCTGTCCGTGGCTTCAGAATGCGGGGACTCCATCCCCGTATCAAAAAACGTCCCGATCTGTCTCCATGAATCGGCCCAGCAGTACAGCCTTGGCACTTCCAACCTTCAAACTCTTTTGGCCTTTCAGACGGCTTTGAACTACATGAAAGCCATCGGCTTCGAAAACATCAGGACGCGGATCACGGAATTGACGGATTATCTCACTAAAGGATTGCACCGCTTGGGCATAAACGTGATCTCTCCAATCGCCCGGCCCGACGAACGGTCCGCGATTGTGGCCTTCACGCTGAGAGGAGAAAACGGCCCGTGCGTTGACAGGCTTGCCGAAAAAGATATTTACGTCTCCCTGCGGGCGGGGTTGATCCGTGTCGCCTTGAATTTTTTTAATAATGAGGACGATATCGATCGTCTTTTGGACGCGCTCAGATATATCTAGAGAATATTTTCTGCCGGGAAACCCGGCCGGACACTCTTGGAACCGCTGGTTATTTCTTAGCTATTCTTTTGATCCCTATCATTTCACTGCCCATTGTTTTCAGGACGCATTTGTCAATCACACCCTTCTCATTCCGGACGAATTCTAGTTCGTAGAGCTGCCCTCCGCCGCCGGGGGTGACCTCAAACTTGAGAAGGCTTCCCTTGACCGGCAGGATCTCCTCGGGTGTTTCCCCCACCGGAGCGCCAAAAAGCTTCCCATCCTTCTCGAAGAAATTGATCAACATGGCCTGTCCCTGGAAATCAAAATCATAATCCCCGGCGATCTCCTGCAAAATTTTCTTGGTATCAACCGCCTTATCCTGGGTCTGCGATCCCGCATAAACGGCCGCTGATATCAAAATCAGGCTGAGGCCGATCACAAATAATGAGCCTTTTGAATATTTTGGCACGATTACCTCTTCATTGATTAAAATAGTTCTCTTAATTATACGCAAAACATGGGCCTAAAGTTCCGTTAATATGATTGGTTCTCTTCCATTTCGTGCTGGCAGGAAAGGGAAGCGATCCGTTCTTTTTAAAACCGCAGCGATAGGCAGCTCAGGCCGCCGTCGAGCTTGCGAAATTCCGAAACGTCAATGTCTTTGACGGCATAGCCCAAATTCTCGATGGCTCGTTTTGTCTTTTCAAATCCTGCGGGAACGAGCACCCAGCCGTTCACCCAAACAGAATTGGCCGCATACAATTCATCCTCGCCGACAAGGACACGATGAAAATCTTCAAAGACGGGGTGGGCCATAAATTCATGGGTGGCCAAGAGCTTTTTATTTTCAAGATAAGCGACGCCGGTCTTCAGGTGAAGCACTCGTTTCAACGGCACCAAAGAGGATGCATATCCGAATTTTTCCGCGATCCGGGCAAACTGATTCGCTCCTTCCCGATTTGTCCGTTGCGAGATCCCGACAAAAAAATGATCCCCGACCTTCATCACGTCCCCGCCCTCGAGCGTTCCGGGCGGCTGAAGATATTCCAGGCTGGGGAAAAATGATTTCAGCGCTTCGGCCACGCTCGCCTCTTCCCCTTTTCTGCTCGGAGCGCCCGGGCTGGTGATGACCGCCATCCTTTCGGTTACGACCGCCGTATCCTCCACAAATGTGGAATCTGGATACCGCTCGTCCGCCTCCAGGACAATGACGTCTAGGCCGCACGACCGCAGGCCATCCACATACTCAGTGTGCTGGAGGATCGCTTTTTCATAATCGGGCGTCCCCAGATTCGCGGCTGAAATTCCCCGTACCAGGTTTTGGCATGGTTTCCGGACGATGGCATGCATAAACATTTTAAAACTTCGGACGTTTGAGGTGGTGGCCAGTCTTCTGTTGAAAGGCGTGGGCCAGTAGGAGGATCTCCGATTCGCCGAACAGTTTCCCGGTGAAACGCAGGCTGGTCGGCTGCCCCTTGGAATCAAAGCCGTGCGGGATGCTGATCTCCGGGTGGCCGGTCAGGTTGGTCGCGCTCAGAGCGCTCCCGATGAACAGGTCGAGGCCGGCGAACAACGCCGCGAATTCTTCCATCAGCCGGTAGCGCGCACGGTTGGCCTGTATGTATTCCACGGCCGGCACAAAACGGTGCAGCCGGAAACTGCCCACCCAGCTGCTTCGCTCCGGATCCGCCGACATCATGTCCAGATTGTCGCTCCGGATCAAATCATCAAAGGCCGCCGCGGCCTCCGTCGTCAAGACGAAGTCGATGGCATCGGTCGTCATTTTCGGAAGCTCGATGGGCTTGAGGTTCACGCCCAGCGAGCGAATGACACGCAAGGCCTCCTCATCGAATTTTCTCATTTCGCGCTGTCGCTGCGCCCTCTGCGGATTTTCCGGATTGTCGGGGATCTCGCCTTCAAAAGCCGCCTTGACGTAGCCGATGCGCAGCTTTTTTAAATCCGCCCCGGCGTTCCAGTTGAAGGGAACATCGATCAGCGTGTTGTCTTTTCCGTCAGGCCCGCAAATTGTCCTGAAAACCACGGCGCAGTCTTCGGCCGTTCGGCAGATCGGCCCGATCTTATCCATGGTCCAGCTCAGGGCCATGGCACCATAGCGGCTGACGCGGCCGTAACTCGGACGAAGCCCTGTCACACCGCACCGCGCGGCCGGCGACATGATCGAGCCACGAGTTTCGGTGCCGATGGAGAATCCGACAAGCCCGGCGGCCGTGGTCGAGGACGGACCAGCCGAGGAGCCGCTCGAGCCCTGGGTCTGATTCGTGGGGTCCCAGGGGCTCTTCGTCTGCCCTCCAAACCAGCGGTCTCCCTGGGCCAGGGCTCCTAAGGTCAGTTTACCCAACAGGACCGCGCCCGCTTCTGTCAATCTCGTGTAAACAGAGGCATCCACATCGACAACCTGGTCTTTGTATGGAGAAGCGCCGAATGTGGTTTTATATCCCTTGACATAGAGAAGGTCTTTTGCCCCCCAGGGAATGCCATGGAGCGGTCCCTTGTAATCTCCCGCTTTGATCTCTTCGTCAGCTTTCGCGGCCTGCTTGAGTGCCAGGTCCTCAGTCAGCGTAACGACACAGTGCAAAACCGGGTCATACTTTTTCAGCCGCTCCAAATAGAGTTTTGTGAGGTCGAGTGATTTGACTTCGCGCTTTTCGATGAGCCTGGCAAGATGCGTCACTGGAAGGAAGGCCAGGTCTTCATCGGTTTTGGGTGCCGCAACCTTGACCTTCGTCATCTTGAAGGGCTTCTGCAGGGTCGGAAGTTTCGTTCCCGGAAGCACGGGGTTGAAAACGAAGGCCGGCGGAACGCTGTTGCCGAGCTTCATTGTGCGGAGGCTTTCATAATTCTTGATGAGGCCGTTCTTCCGGTTAAGGCCTTCGACAATTCTTTTGACGGCCTCATCGGAGAACGTCAACCCGGCGATTCTGGCCGCGCCCTTGACCATATCGGGAGTGATCTCCTGCGCTTCCTGGGCCTGGGCTAAAAGGGTTCCCGGCAACAGCGTGGATCCCAGTCCCATGGCCGAAAAATATCCGATGAACCGCCTTCTGTTCAAAGCCAATCCCTTGTTTTTCGAAGAGTCGGATTCCGGGTGGTTCATATACCCTCTCCTTGATCGAACGGTGTCTAATGAGCGAGAGCTATTTATATTTCAGGGAAAAATGGAAATCAAGTCGCATTTCGCTTGTTCATGGCCGCCTGGACGGCATTGAACCCGAGCCAGATCAAAACGGCAAGCAGGCCGACCGCCACCCAGAGCGCTTCGCCGGACAAGGAGCCATATACCCATGTGCCCAACAGAGGTCCGATGACAAAGGCGACGGTGAAGGCCAGGCTGAACATTCCCTGGAAGCGGCCTACACTCGAAGCGGGGGCTCGATTGGATATAAGGGCGGCAAGCATCGGCAAGGTGAGCATCTCCCCCACCGTCAGGACGGCCATGCATAGCGCGGCAAAGCCGAAGCTTCGGCCCAGAGGCAGCAGCGGAAAGCTCGCGCCGAAGAAGAGAGCTCCCCAAGCGACAACGCGGCCGGGAGCAAAACGCGAAAGCCAACGGACGAGCGGCATCTCCAGAAAAACAATCATCAGCGTATTGACCGCCAGCACACTGCCGATGCGGTTCTCGGCCAAACCATAGGTCCGGCGCAGATAGAGGGGATAAGTGCTCACCAACTGGACAAAGATTACGCCCAGGGAAATGGTCAAAACCAAGATAAAGAGGAAGAGAGGATCCTTCCACGGCGAAAATTGCCGTTGCTGTAACTTCTCTTGGGCGGGAGCCTGGATGGGCGTTCTGCGGAAAAATAACACGATCAGGACCGCGGCCGCGATGCTCGTCAGACCGTCCACCCAGAACAGGTAATGATAGTTGTGAAGGGCTAGATAGCCCCCTAGAACCGGGCCGATGGTAACGCCCAGGTTATTGGCCAGGCGCTGGAGCGAAAAGCCGCGCGGACGCAATTCCGGCGAACAGATCAGGGTCATGGCCGTGCTGTTGGCCGGGTACAGAGCTTGGCTGGCCAGGCCGATGGCGGCTAAAAGAATCAGGATGGCCGGGCGGCTCTGGAAAAAGCCGAGCGAAACGCAAAGCCCTCCGGTCAGCAGGAGGCTCATCCCCTGGACGCGGTTGGCGCCGATCTTGTCGCAGAGCCAGCCTCCTAGATACGCTCCGCCTACGCCTCCCAGCCCGTACAAACTCAGCGCTTGACCGGCAAAGGACGTCGAGAAACCAAGCTTTTGGGTTAGATAAAGGCTCAAGAAAAAAATGACCATCGTCCCGCTGCTGTTGACGAACGCAGCCGCGGCCAGCATCCAGGCCGCCCGAGGCAGCCCGCGATACGCCTCTCGATAAATGCCGACGATTTTTTTCAGCATCGTCCACCAAAGCGCTGATTATAGCAGAAGAGAGCGGCGGGGAGAAAACGGTAACGCGGCATTTCTTTCTTTTTCTTTTTGAAGTATATTTTCCATGATGAAAAAGCTGGCCGATCTCGAATTAACACCCGAGGCTATGCATAAAATGGCTGAGGAGGCGGCCAGAGCCGTCGTGGATCATATTGCGGCCCTTCCCAAGGCTCCGCGTTCCAACCTTGACGTGAGCGAGGAGTTCCTCCGCAGCCTCCGTGAACCGCCGCCCGAGCAGGGGACTGATTTTACATCGCTCCTTCATTTCTTTATGGACACCATCGTCCCGATTTCGATCAATGCCCCACACCCAGCCTATATCGGGTATATTCCTGGCGGCGGGCTGTATCCTTCAGCGATCGCCGATTTTTTGGGCGCCGCCACGAACCGCTATACGGGCGTCTGGTTTGCGGCGCCTGCGGCTGCGCGTCTGGAAGCCAATGTCCTGGAGTGGTTTGCACAATGGATGGGTTATCCTGAATCGTCCCGCGGCATCCTCACCAGCGGGGGATCCCTGGCCAATTTCAGCGCTGTCGTGACGGCGCGAAAGCACTTCCTCGGCGACGACCTGAGCCGCGGAACCATTTATGCCTCCGACCAGACCCACCATTGCGTGATGAAAGTCGCAAATTTGGCAGGCATCCCGGAGCGCAATATTCGCCTCCTGGGTGTGGATGAAAATTACAGGGCCGTTCCGCAGCTCTTCGAGGATGCAATACGGGCCGACCTTGAAAAAGGGTTCAAGCCGTTTCTTCTTATCGGCAATGCGGGGACGACCAACACGGGAGCTGTCGATCCCCTTCCCGACCTCGCGTCTTTGGCCAAGAAGTTTGGTCTTTGGTATCACATCGACGCGGCCTACGGCGGCTTTTTCAATTTGTGCCAAGAAGGCCGGAAAAAGCTAGCCGGAATCGAGATGTCGGATTCCGTCGTTCTTGACCCCCATAAGGGGCTCTTCCTTCCCTATGGCTCGGGGAGTCTATTAGTCAGGGAGGGAGAACTCCTGCGACAGGCCCATATGATGTCGGCAGATTATTTGCAGGACATTCAGACGCCGGAAGGAGAAGTGAGCGCCGCAGATTATTCTCCGGAGCTTTCTCGCTCATACCGGGGCTTGCGCGTTTGGCTTCCTCTGAAATTGTTTGGCATCCGGGCATTCCGCGAAAATCTTTCCGAAAAATTGGAGCTGGCCAACTGGCTTTATCACAAGTTTCAGGAAGAGCCGGGATTCGAGTGCCTATCCGCACCCGACCTCTCGGTCGTGCCTTTCCGCTTCCGGCCAAAATCGGGAGATGTCAATGAATTCAACCGGAGACTCCTCAAAAACATCATCAAGAGCCAAAAGTTATTTCTCTCCTCCACTCTGCTGAAAGGCACATTTGTCCTTCGCGCCTGTATCCTCAGCTTTCGCACGCACCAAGCCGAAGTGGAAGAGGCCTTCGAAATCATCACTTCTGAGACCCAAAAGCTAGCCGAAGAATAAAAGGAGCAACGCCATAGGATTCGAGTTAATTCAATCCTCCATACAAACGTCTTGACATTATAACGTTTTAACGTTAAAATGTGCACTTAGAGGTGTATCAATGAAAAATCCCCAAAAAAGGGCTACCATTTACTTGAATTCCGAATTGCATCGAGCCCTACGCATCAAGGCTGCCGAAACCGAATATTCCATCTCCGAATTGGTCAATGAAGCCGTCAAGAATTCTCTTCTTGAAGACTCCATCGACCTAGAGGCATTTGAAAAGCGAAAAAATGAGCCCCTTTTCGCTTTTGAAGACGTCCTGAAAAAGCTCAAGAAGAATGGGAAAATATAAAGTTTTTATCAGGGCCTCTGCCTCCAAAGAATTGGCAGTCATTCCCAAGAAAAGTCTCCAGAAAATTATCGACCGCATTCGGTCCCTGGAAGAGAATCCGAGGCCCGTGGGCTGCGAAAAGCTTTCGGCGCAAGAGCGTTACCGCCTTCGCCAGGGGAATTATAGAATCGTCTATTCTATCCAGGACAAAGAGCAGACAATTCATATCGTCAAGATAGGCCACAGGAAAGAAATCTATCGCTAGGCGGGGTGAATTGAAGGAAGGCGATTGAATAGGCCGCTACAAATGAGCGTCCGCCAATCTCACTCCTCAAAATGCTCCCATTCGTATTTGACCCGCTCCATCCGCCCTTGTCCAGCTCTTCGATAACCTGGTATCGTCCGGCGAAGGTCGAGCCGGTGGTTAATTCCTTGATGGGAGTTCTCAAAGTTTCAGTTTGGGAGACAGGGATTTCTGCCGCAGGAACGAGCGGCGCAGCACAGTTGCCGCAGAAGCGTGTATCGGAAGGATTATCAAAATGACATTTGGGACATTTCATGGCCCTAATTCCCTTTATGTCTGCCTGGCGAAAGGATATCAAGTCATAAGGTATGTGTCAAACGTGACATGACCGGGTTATGATATACTATTAATTGATGGTTTTTTTAGGAGATCGGTTGGGGGAACGCGTATCAACCGCCTTGACTTGAAAGGAGGCAGCCATGTCTGAAAATCGCGTCGGCAAAGTGACCCACTACTTCGACCGCATCAGTGTCGCCGTCTTGGAGCTGACGGACAAGCTTCGCGTCGGCGATATGATTCACTTCCTCGGCCACTCGACGGATTTTAAGCAGGAGATAAGTTCTCTGCAAATCGAACATCAAAATGTGGACGAGGGAAAACCGGGCCAGGATGTGGCCCTGAAGGTGAGCCAGAAAGTCCACCCGAATGATGCGGTGTTCAAGGTCACGGGCGAAGGATAAGATTTTATTTTTTCCATAATGAAAGTTTGAAGGGGGAGGAATATCCATGTACGAACATAAAAGCGCGCCTCTATTGCCCTTGCGGGGATTCATTATCCGTTTGATCGGACACGTTGCGATAGCCCTGGCGGCTATTGTTGGTTCGCTTTGTCTTGGCATCTTCGGGTATCAGCAATTTGAAAATCTCTCCTGGCTCGATTCCCTGCTGAACGCCTCGATGATCCTCGGGGGAATGGGGCCGATCCATATCCCGCTCACACCCGGAGGCAAGCTTTTTGCTTCCTTTTATGCCCTGTTTTCCGGAGTCATATTCATCGTTGTCGTGGGGATCATGATTGCACCCGTGGCCCATCGCCTTCTTCACCGCCTCCACCTGGAGACCGAAAAGTAGCGCTGTAGCTGGCGTTCACTTAAAGGTTGCAATAATATACCAATTATGGCATATTATTGCCATGAAATGGCATAAGCTTTTAGAACTTGTCGGCCAAGAACCCGTTTTCCATTCCAGCTTATTGCTGGCCGGAGCCGTCGAACCGGTCGATCTTGGACGACAGCTTTCTAGATGGGTTAAGTCCGGAAAACTCATCCAGCTTCGCCGCGGACTCTATGCCCTCGCCGAACCGCACCAGAAAAACCCGCCCCATCCATTTCTTGTTGCGAATCGGTTGAAACGAGCCTCCTATGTCAGCCTCCAATCAGCTTTAGAACACCATGGACTTATCCCAGAATATGTGCCCTCGATCACGAGCGTAACAACCGGCAGGCCGGAAGCTCTTTCCACGGCTCTCGGTCTTTATATTTTTAAGCACATCAAGAAAGAGCTGTTTTTCGGCTATCAACTGACTGACCTCGGCAGCGGGCAGTCTGCTTTTATCGCCTCCGCCGAAAAAGCCCTGCTCGACCTGCTGTACCTGACTCCGGGATCAGACAACCTCAATTATTTGAGGGAGCTGAGGCTTCAGAATATCGAGAGCCTAAACACCGAGCTTCTGCTTGAATTGGCCCACAAATTTGAAAGCCGAAAGCTGTGGAATGCTTCACAAAAAATTAAAACGATCGCTCAGGAGGCGAAGGAATCATGAAAGAGCAGATCAAGCAAATTATTTCTAAAGCGCCGAACAGATTGCTGGCAAGAAATCTCGTGCGGGAATACTGTCAAGCGCGGATTCTTCAGTTCCTCCAGGAGGGCGGGGCGTTCACTTCCTGGATATTTCACGGAGGCACAGCCCTGCGCTTGCTCTATATGCTTCCTCGCTATTCCGAGGACCTTGATTTCGCTTTAGCGAATCCTTCCGATCCCAAAGATTTTGTCAAGGTCATCTCCGCCGTCTGCAAATCCTTTGAAGCTGAAGCTTATCTCGTGAAGAGTCATAAGCTTAAAGTTGACATCCCGGTCAAATCCGCGTTCATCACGTTTCCAGGATTGTTTTATGAACTCGGCTTATCTCCGCATCGAACAGAAGCGCTCTCTATCAGGGTTGAAGTGGACAGCCATCCTCCAGAGGGCGGATTGTTTGAGACCTCCATCATCCGCCGTTATATCATTTTGAACGTCCTTCATTATGATCAAGCTTCGCTGCTGAGCGGCAAACTCCACGCCATCCTCATGCGCCCCTATTTCAAAGGCCGAGATCTCTATGATCTTTACTGGTACATGTCCGACCCTTCCTGGCCCGGGCCGAATATCCGATTCCTGAACGAGGCACTCCACCAGACAAAATGGCAAGGCCCCGAAGTCAATTTGGAGGGGAAGACCCCTTCCAACGGGCGCCGGGAAGACCCGGCCGCCCTGCCTCCCCTTCTTGGGCAGGGCATGAAACCCCGCCCTGCGACCAAGGGGGCGACTCCCCCTTGGAACCCTCTCGAGCGGTTCCCCGTGGCAAGCCACGGGGCATATGAACCGCTCGTCACTCCGACAAACTGGGGGCAGTTGGTCATCAACAGGCTTGAGAGCGTCGATTGGCCGAGGGCGGTTGACGATGTCCGTCCTTTCATCGAAAGGGAAGCCGACCTTAGCCATTTGACTAGGGAAATCGTCTTGAAACTCCTCGAATCCCGACACTTGAAGAATCAGAAAACAAGCGCTTAATCTTGATCAGAAGCATAAATATCACTTCGGATTCCATGTCGGGCTAGGCTATTTTTTCAGATCTCTTCTATCCCAAATCTACCGGCTATATTTTCGGCAGGTAAAGCTGGACAACCTCCCGGCCGGCGATAATTCCGGCGTTCTTTACGTCAAGCATAACGGTCATTTTTTTGCTGAACTTTGTTGAGCTTAATTTCAGGTTGCTGTACGCAAAATTGGTGTATGACAAATCATAGCCGAATTCCTAGGCCGGTTTCACATGAAGGGAGAGCTGCCATTCTCATCCCCATGCCCACGACGAGGCTCGCCTTTTCTTCGAGCGTCATGGAAGCGATGACTTCTTTTACGGAAGCCTTTCCCAGCTGCGGGGACTTGGTATCTTGAGACGAGAGAAAATACCTAGGGGATCCGCGGTCCTTTCAGCGCCGCCAACCGCTTCTCGGCGTCTTTCACTTCGGGCAGGCGGGGGTCGGCGTCCTTCCAGAGTTCGAGAAACTTCCGGTAATTGACGACGGCTTTGGTTTTATCTCCTTTTTGTTCGTGTATCTTCCCCAGCATGTAAAAGCTCTTGGCGTAGATATCACCATAAAAAAATCTACCGGTCGTTAGCTGTGTTATTTTCTCATACTGCTCCCGGGCTTTCTCTAGATTGCCCGACATATGGTATGCAAAGGCAAGAGGCTCATAGTAGAAAGCATGGTCATCGGCGCCCGGTCCCCGCTCGAAATCCAATAGCGAAATCGCTTTTTCAAAATGACCGGCGGCTTCAGCAAAATTATTTTTTTTAAGCTCAATCATACCTATCAATTGGTAATAGCTTCTCATAAGCTTAGGATTGAGCCAGCTCTCGATAACTCTCTTGAGGTCGTCGGAGATGCTTTGAGCTTCGGGGATTGATTCCTTCTCCAGAAAAGCAAGGCCTTTCAGTTGAAGGGCACGGACCTGGGAAGTGATCATCCCACCATCCATGGCGATTTTCAATGCTTTGTCAAATTCATTTATAGCCTCGGCAGGACTTCCCAACTTGACATAAATATATCCTAAGCTTGTTCGAAAATCCGATTCATATTCTTTATCATCAAGCTCCTTGGATAGTTCGATCCCCTGCTTCGCTTGTTTTCCGGCCTTTTCGTATTGACCTTTCGATAAATATAAACTCACCATCCTGTTTTTGCCTGATATTTGAGCAGCTTTTTCTCCAGAGCCGAATAGCTTCTGATATTCTTTCTCGGCCTCAAGAAAATCCCCACGGAGAAGCTGGATTTCGCCTTTTAGTGTGAAATTCTGGAATTGCCCAGGGGAAATTGATAATGCTTTATCAGCCTCCCTCAGTGCCAAATCATATCTCCCCTGACAAAGATAATTGGTGCTTATGGACCGGTGGATTGCCGCAAGATCTCCAATACTGGAGATATACTCCTCAAGGACAGTCTGGGCTTTATCGTATAGTCCTTTGGCCCCATATGCTAAGGCTGCATTTGTATATGGGAAATAAGCTTCAACCTTGTTTTTGATATTCGTTTCATACAGTTCCAGGGCTTTATCCCATTGCTCTAAACGGCGATATAAACTCCCAAAATTTCTGGCTGCATTCAGGTCATCCGGATAGAGCCGTAAAAGCTGATTATATGCTTCGATCGCTTTATCAAAAGTCCTTTCAGCAGAATAATAATAATAAGCTTGAACACGCAAGCGTTCCCTTTCAGGCAGCCGGCCGCTTAATTCGAAAGCTTTTTGACGGTTTTTGACCGATTTTGAAGGATAGCCCAAATTGCCATAGGCCATCCCCAAAAGGCTGTAGGCCCAAGCAAACTGCGGATCGATCGCCACTGCCCGCTCGAGGAGTTCGATGCTTTTTCGGAATTCTCCCCTATAGTTAAGACGATAACCTTCGCTGCATAACTTGTAGGCCTCGGGAGAACTGGTCGTGATTTCTCCCACAGCTTTGTCTTTTTCGCCGCTAATCTGGCTTCCCGAAAGATTCAGGCCCGTCTTTATTTTCCTGGTCAAATCATCAATCATGCTGAAAAAGCTGCCCTCGCCGCTTCCATCGGCCGAGTAGTTGCCGGCAATCTCTTCGAGTTTCTTCGTCTCCTGGAGGGTCGCCTGGATGCGGAAGGAATTCCCGGATCTTGTGATCATCCCCCTCAAGAGATGAGTCGCCCCGCCGCGGCTTGCGATCTCCCGCAAATCTTCGGTTGAAAAATTGTCCTTTTCAAGGGCATTCAGCCTGCTCAGGATGCTGTAGATCTGATCATCGGGGATCACCCGGATGTGCTCTGATTGAGAAAGGTCGGAAATCAACATCTGCGAAAGGCCGTCTCTCCAGACATCGAAGCTCTTATCCCCCGTGCTGTTTTTAAAATAGAGGATGGCGATGGAAGGCTTTCCAGAAGGCGGAGGAGTTGCTTTTCGGGCGGGAATAAGACGCCAGAGGAGGACCCCGGCAATCACAAGAAAACTAAAAATCAGGACCGGAACCAAAAGCTTCTTCAAGTTGAACTTAACCGTGATTTCCCGCGAAGTCAGCGTCCTTCTCTCGGGCACGATACGCTCCGTAGTGGGAATGCCTTTCTCAATTTTTTCCAGCTCAGAGCGGACTTCAGCCGCAGTCTGATATCTTTTAGCTTTATCCTTTTCCAGGCATTTTAGAATGACTCCGCTCAGGTCGTCGGGGATATTTGGATTAAGGGACTTCGGCTCTTTGGGGAGCTCAGTTTTGTGTTTAATGGCAACGCTCAACGCCGTATCCCCTTCAAATGGAACCCGCCCCGTGGCCATCTCATAAAGAATGACGCCCAGCGAATAGATGTCCGACCTCTGATCGACCTCTTTAGCTTCCGTCTGCTCCGGAGACATGTACTCCGGTGTCCCGATGATAATGCCCCCGCCCGTAATCCCCTTCTCGCGCAGCGAGCGGGCGATCCCGAAGTCGAGGATCTTGGCGTTCCCATCCTTGTCGATCATGATATTCCCCGGCTTCAAATCCCGATGAACAACCCCCATCCGGTGGGCTTCGGCCAGTCCATCGCACATCTGGCCCGCCAGAAATAGTGTTTTCCCAATGGGCAAAGGCCCAAATCTCCTGATAGAGCTTTTGAGATTTTCACCGGGGACATACTCCATGGTGATATAATGCGTCCCCGCATCCTCCATGAGCTCATACATCTTCCCGACATTCCGATGAGCGATCTTCCGGGCCAGCTTCAGCTCGTTGCTGAACCTTTCAATCGTCTCCTTGTCCGAGGCAATCTCGGGCTTGATAAGCTTCAGGGCTACCTCTTCGTTGAGTTTTTTGTCGAGGACCCTGTAGACCCTGCCCATCCCTCCTTTTCCCAGCTCCTCGATGATCTGATACCGGCCGGCAAAGCTCGAACCTGTGGTTAATTCCTTGATAGGGGTCTTCAAAGTTTCCGTTTGGGAGACAGGGATTTCTTCGGATGGAATCAACGGCGCCGCACAGTTGCCGCAGAAGCGCGTATCGGCGGGATTGTCATAATGACATTTGGGACATTTCATGGCCCTTATTCCCTTTACGTCTGCCTGGCGAAAGAATATCAGGTCGGCAGACATGTGTCAAACGCTTGAAGAAACGATAGGCCCTCAAATTCAGGAACCAGTTGACAGCGCTTCTTTCTTTTAGCTATATTCTTGCTCTTGCAGATGACGCCGCGGATCCTCAATTCCAAAAGAAATCCGGATAGCATCGCTCAAAAGCGTCTCCTGCCAAAGGCGGTATGGCAATGACTATCAATCCTTTTCGTGGCGTGGTTTTCCACTGGTTGGGCGGGCTGGCTTCGGGTAGCTTCTACGTTCCTTATCGCGGAGTCAAGAAATGGTCCTGGGAGGTGTACTGGCTGGCCGGCGGCTTTTTCAGCTGGATTATCGCGCCTTGGATTTTGGCCTCGGTCAATACCCGCGACTTACTCCAAGTCCTGGGGGCGGCGCCGCCGGGCGTCTTGTTGAAAGCCTATATCTTCGGCGCCCTGTGGGGCGTGGGCGGCCTGACATTCGGCCTGACCATGCGTTACCTGGGCATGTCGCTGGGCATGGGCGTAGCGCTCGGATACTGCGCCGTCATCGGCACGCTGGTGCCGCCGATCATCCATCACGAATTCGCGACCAAGGTGCTCGGCACGACCTCGGGACAAGTGATTCTTTTCGGCATCGTCATCTGCATCCTGGGAATCGCCGTCGCGGGGATGGCCGGCATGTCCAAGGAACGCGAAATGACCGAGGAACAGAAAAAATCCTCGATCAAAGAATTCAATTTTTTCAAAGGCATCCTGGTCGCCACGTTCTCCGGAGTTTTCAGCGCCTGTTTCGCTATGGGCCTTGACGCGGCGGCCCCCATCGCCGAGCTATCCGCTCAACACGGGACTACCCTCCTTTGGACCGGACTCCCGAAATTGGTCATCGTGCTCCTCGGCGGGTTCACCTCGAACTTCATCTGGTGTTTCATCCTGATCGCTAAGAAGCGCACCGGCTATCAGTATGTGAGCCGACGGCTGCGACAGGGCTCCTTGAAACAAGGACTCGAGACAGGAGTGGCGGCCGCAGCGGACCCGTCAGACGCGAACGCCGGCGAGCCCCGGCCGAAGGCGAAGCCAAACGCGTCCGAACGAATCCCCATGCTGAGCAACTATCTTTTCAGCGCGCTGGCCGGCATCACCTGGTATATGCAGTTTTTCTTCTACACCATGGGCGAAACGCAGATGGGCCGCTACAAGTTCTCCAGTTGGACGATCCATATGGCGAGCATCATCATTTTCAGTTCGTTGTGGGGGATTGCCCTCAAGGAGTGGAAAGGGAGCAGCGGATTCACCAAGACGCTTCTTTTTATGGGTCTGGCGACGCTCATTTTATCAACCGTCATCGTCGGCTTTGGCAACTACCTGGCCGCCCTTCCGGCCGGCCGGTAGCCGGAGTTGAGGACGGCCAAAGCCACGAACCGAAAAAGGAAACCATGACCTCGCGGGAACGGGTTTTGAAAGCGATCCGCCACGAAACACCGGACCGAGTTCCGATCGACTTCGGCGGCAACCAGACCGGCATCCACAAGAACGCCTACCGGAACCTAACCAGGCATCTGGGATTTCCGGAAGGCATCGAAATCATGGACGCTGTCCAACAGCTGGCCCGGCCCAGCGAGCTGATGTTGGAACGGTTTCACGTGGACACGCGCTACATCGCGGCAGGGCCGGCCTCAAGCTGGAAGGGCGGCATCGTCAAGGCGAAACGGGACGGCCCGGCTTGGCACGATCTCACCGACGAGTTCGGCATCCGCTGGTCGATGCCCGACGATCAGCCGCTCTATATGGACATCACGCTGCATCCGCTGGCAAAGGCCACGATCAAGGACGTCCGCGAATACGCCTGGCCGAAGGGCGACGACCCCAGCCGTTTCGCCAAGCTGCGCGAACAGGCCCTCGAGATCCGGAGAAACACGCCTTATGCCGTGGTGAGCGGCATCTCCGGAGTGATCTACGAAACCTGCTGGTACCTGCGCGGGCTCGAGCAGTGGTTCTCCGACTTGCTGACGGAACCGGAATTCTGCGAGGCCATGCTGGACCAGACACTCAAGTTTTGGATGGATTGGTTCCGGCTGTTCCTTGACGAGGCCGGTGATGTCGTGGACGTGATCATGATCGGCGACGACCTTGCAGGCCAGGCCGGCCCGCTCTTCAACCCCGAAATCTATCGGCGCCTAGTCAAGCCCCGCCACAAGCGTCTTGTCCAATATATCCGCTCGCGCACGCGGGCGAAAATCTGGTACCACACCTGCGGCTCTTGCGCAGCCTTTATTCCCGACCTGATCGACAACGGGATCGATATTCTCAATCCGGTGCAGACCAGCGCGAGCCGTATGGATCCCGTCGATTTGAAGCGCCGCTTCGGCCGCGACCTGGCCTTCTGGGGCGGCGGCTGCGATTCCCAGCACGTCCTGCCTCGCGGCACTCCGTCTGAAGTGGAAGAGAACGTGCGCCGCAATCTGGAGGCCTTCATGCCAGGCGGTGGGTATGTATTCAACAGCATCCACAATATTCAAGGAGAAGTGCCGCCGGAGAACATCGTCGCGATGTTCGACGCAGCATATAAATATGGATCATATGCCTGACGGCCTGGACAACTGGCGATCGAGACGCTCGTATAAACGGACCCGGCGATCGAAATGAGGGTTAAGGAGGGCCGGCCCACCGGGCAGGCGGCTATAGTCCCAGCAAGTGGGCGGCATTCCCTCCGAGTATGCCGGCTTTATCCTGCGCCGAAATGTGGATCCGCTCGATGCTGCTCACCATCTTCTCGAGACTCCCGATCTGATGCGGATAGTCGCTGCCGGCCACCAAATGGTCCGCGCCGGCGAAGCTAATCGCAAATTCAAGGGCTTTGACGTCAAAATTCACCGTATCATAATAAAACTTTTTTAGATATTCGCTGGGCGGAGTTTTGATATTCTCTCGGCATTCTCTGAATGCGAAATACCCTCGGTCCAGCCTTTCGGCCAGATATGGAATAGCCCCGCCAAGGTGTCCAAGAACCCACCTGATATTGGGAAATTTTTCTGCCACTCCGCTGAAAACGAGCTTGGCGGCCGCGAGAGTCGTATCAAAGGGAAAACCGACCAAGGGCATGAGCCAATAATCCGTCATCGCTTCCACCCCCACGGGGAAAGAGGGATGGATATAAAATACGGCATGCCAATTGTTCGCTTTTTCATAAAGCGGCCAAAAACGGCGGTCGCTCAATGCCACCCCATTGACATTGCTGTGCAGCATAACGCCTTTAAAACCAAGCTCGCCAAACGCCCGGTCCAGCTCTGCTTCCGAAGCTTCAGGATCGTTCAGCGGGAGTGTCGCCAGGGCGGCAAACCGATCGCCGCGCTCAGTGACAATTTTGGCAAGGCTGTCATTCACGATTCGAGCCAGCTCGACGGCGCGCCCGATAGACTCAACATGTGTGCCGGGCGTCGTAAAAGTGAGAATCTGTTTATCGATGCCTGCTTTCGTTAAAACCTCCGCTCGATAATCAATGTCTCTGTGCCCTCGAACGACGATGTTGTAATCGCCGGGATAATAAAGAAGTGGATTGCGATTCGAATCGAAGCTCACTTTGACATTGCTCGGCCCGGAGATAATCTCTTCGAGGTACTGCGGGGGATAAAAATGATTGTGAAAATCGATAATTTTCATCAGCTAAACTCCTCTTCTTATCCTTTTTGACCATAGATAATATATCGGCAGGCCGGACAAGACAAGAAACAGGCCGAATCCGCCTTCCCTTGGGTCGGAGATCATCTGATTGACGACGATCGCAAATGACGAGACGATAAAAAGCGCGGGAACCAGGGGATAGCCCCAAATTCTGTACCCCCGAACGATTCCCGGCCTTCGCCGGAACAAGAATAAGCCGATGGCCATCAATCCGAAGAATATCCATTCGGTAAAGACAACCCGAGTGAAAAGAGTTTTGTAGGTGCCGGTGGCTACCAGCACCGACGACCAGACTCCTTGAATGATGATCGCTTTGTGGGGCGTTCGAAAGCGGGGATGGATATCGCCGACCCATCGAAATAACAGGCCGTCCCGGGCCATGGAATAGTAAACACGGGGTCCACAGAGAATAATCCCGCTTAAGGCGCCGAACGTGGAGAAGATGACGAGTCCGGACATCAGAGCGCCTCCTCCAAATCCCAGCAGGGCGTCGGCTGCATCCGCGGCAATTCGGGTCGAGGAGGCGACCGACTTGAGCGGCAGAACATACATATACACGGCATTTAAGGCAACATAGCACAAGGTCACAATGATCGTTCCTATCATCAGCGCCCGCGGGATCGTCTTTCGCGGATTGATCGTTTCGTCTGAACTATAGGTCACCATATGCCAGCCCCCGAAGGCGAACAACCCGGCCGCCACGGCAAGGAAAAAACTATTCAGCGAGATATTGCGGCTCCCCAGATCCGCAGTGACGAAATGTTCCGGAAGACGAGCGCCGAGGAAAAATCCGGCAAAAATAATAAACACAACGGCGACGACTTTGCCCAATGTCATGAGCGTCTGGAGAGAACTGCCTTGCCTGACGCCCAGGTAGTTGACGGCTGAGAGAATGAGGATGGCCGCGATGGATACAATCTTGATCATGCCGGCGCTCATGGGCAAAAAATAGGAAACATACCGCGAAAATATTACGGAAATCGCGGCAATAATTCCCGAGTGCGCGCTCCAAAACATGGCCCATCCCCATAAAAATCCGATCGAGGGAGAATAGGCCTCTTTGAGATACACATAGACTCCGCCGGACCGGGTAAAAATCGAGGCCAGTTCCGCGCACACCAGGGCTCCGAAAAATGTCAACAGGCCGGAGACGAGCCAAACTAAAAAAACCCCTTGGACGGAAAACATGCGCCCGGTGATCTCCGCCGGCTGGACAAAAATGGACGCCCCGATGATCGTTCCCACGACCATGGCCGTGGCCTGAGGCAGGCCAATGGCTCGCCGCAATCCCCGGGGCTCATTATTACTCATAAGACATCCTTGCGCGCTCTATTTCACGCGGGGTCGCCTCTGGCCTTTATGGAGCGTCAGCTGAAGGCCGCTCTGAGACCGGGGCTATCTCAAGATCAATTCGTACCTCTCTTCGACAACCTCCACACCCCACTGCCTGCCAGGCTTGTCCTCGACCTTGCTAAATCCAGCCGATTTGTAAAGATGCGCCGCGGCGGCCAGCGTGCTGACGGTCCAGAGGATAATGGTCTTGTAGCCGCGATCTTTGCAGAAGGCAACCGCCTCGTTCAGCAGCTTCCTGCCGATGCCGGCTCCCCGGGCACTAGGGTCGACGAGGAACCATCGGAGTTGGGCGACTTGGGCGGACAACGATAAGATGCCAATACACCCGACAATCCGGTCATTCTGTTCCGCGATCCAGATCCGCTCCCGAGCCGAGGTGGAGCATGCGAACTCCGAGAGCGGGCCGGCGACGTAGGCCTCAAAAGTATGGTCAAACCCATACTCTCGTGCGTAGCTGGCCCCGTGAAGGTAAATAATGGTGCCGATATCGCCCGGCCTCAGGTCGGTCCGCAGCGTTACGGGCCCTTGCCGGCGCCGCGATGCGCTCCTCTTTCCCATGCCTATCCCCGAATCTCCGGTCCCGGGTTCATGATAATCAGGTATTGACTCCAATCACGATTTCATTTTTCGATCACTGGATCTGACTCAAAATTCTATCATAGATTTCGTCGAAATTTTCCCTTGTCAAATAGAAGACCTGTCCTTGATGTTGGTATTCCTTGACGAATTTTTTAGATAGGGTAGCGAGGACCGTTTGATTGGAATCAAGGACCGCTCGGACCGTCTCCCGAAATTTTTGCGAATAAAACTCCATCATGCCAATCTCATCAATGACGATATAGTCTGAGTCTTTGTAGCTCTCTAAAAATTTATCGATAATCAGGTCGATCCCTTTAAGATTCACCTTGTACCTTGACACGCCCGGCCCGCGCTCGAGATTCACAGAAGCCAGAATCTCTTCCCGTCTTGAGGCCAGATCGATTATTTTAAAACCTTGCCTTTCCCCATTCACCCGGATTTCAGGGGAGATGATCCCGGAGACCTTTTTATCGGATATTTTCTCCAAGACTTTCTGGATCAAGGTGGATTTGCCGCACCTGGGATTGCCGGTAATAAAAATATTCATATTGTTCGGTGCGTGTCACCGAATTTTTCAATCTTTATAGGGCTTTCAGGTTGGCGTCGATGAGCTCGATCTGAGCCTGTAAATCCTTCAGCCTCTGACGTTCTTTTTCCACGACATCGCCCGGAGCGCGGCTGACAAAGCTTTCGTTGGCCAAACGAGCTTCCGCTTTCTGGATATCTTCGAGTAATTTTTTACGCTTTGCGTCAAGGCGTTCTCGCTCCTTTTCCGTATCGACGAGGCCAGCGAGATAAATCTCCATATCGCCGATTACCAGTGCGGCGGCGTCGGCCGGTCGCTTTATTTCCGCGGCGACATCCATCGATATCAGGTTGGCCATATGCAGAACAAGAGGTTTCATCTTCCGCAAAATGTCCGCGGAGCGTCCAGCCGCCTTGATCAGCGCGTCTAGCTTGCGGCTCGGCGCGATATTGTGGAGAGAGCGGAATTCGCGGATGCTCCGAACCAAGTCCTCGACCACCGCGAAATCCGCCTCGATCTGCCCATCCTCCCATTCCGCTTTGGGCTCAGGCCAGGAAGCAGAGATTAGAAGCTCGGTTGACGGGATCACTTTCTCTAGGCCGCGGACTGGACATTGGGCATTGAGCCGATCCCAAAGAACTTCGGTGATGAACGGCACAAAGGGATGAAAAAGCCGGAGCACGTGGTCCAGGGCCAGCGCCAAAACCGTTCGCGCCACAGGGGCCGAATTCTCATCCTTGAAGCGCGGTTTGATGAACTCCAGATACCAATCGCACAGCTCGCTCCAAAAAAATTCGCGGGCAGCGCCCAGGGCCGCCGATGGATTATAAGCCTGAAGCGCTTCAGTGACGCCGCCAATCACGCGAGTCAGCCGCGACAGGATCCAGCGGTCCTCGGGCTGCAGCTTATCCTTGAAGAGCGGGACGAATTTATGCTCGCCCAAGTTCATCATGGCAAATCGCGCTGCGTTCCAGAGCTTCGTGCAAAAAGCGCGCCCCACCTCGAACCGCTCGCTGATGATCTTGGCCATGGGAATGTCGGGCATGGTCCCGAGCACGTCGAACTCTTTCCCTGTCTTGGGGCAGATATAAGTGAAAACGCTGCGGCCGTGCTTGGCCGTGGCCAGGTCAACCAGCTCGCCCGTGTAGGGCGATATGGCCTGCACGGGCAGCCGAATGTCCTGTGTGCCCGTCTGCATGTCGCAGATGACATAGCGCATGGAATCGGCGCCGTACTTCTCGATGATATCCTCCGGGTCGATGCCGTTGCCCTTGCTTTTGCTCATCCGCTCGCCCTTCCCATCCTGGATATTGGCGTGGATGAAGCAGTCGGTGAAGGGGACATCGCCCTGGAGGTAGAGCCCCATGACGAGCATTCGGGCGACCCAGAGCGTGATGATGTCGCGGGCCGTCACCAGGCATGAACCCGGGTAGTAGTAGCTCAGGCAGTCCGCCCGGCCATTAGCGGCCGCCAGCGGCCTTTGCCCTTCATCAATCTGCGCCGTTTCGGGGTCTGGCCAGCCGAGCGTGCTGAACGGCCATAGGGCGGAGCTGAACCAGGTGTCGAGGACATCGGGGTCCTGCTTGAACCCGGCAGCATCCAGCCCGGCAGCGTATTTGGCCTCGGCCGCCGGGTCGTGCAGCGAGACCAGGATGTCATAATGACCATTCTTATCTAATTTATTGATTTCATTGATTTTATATAATTTTCCCTCACTATCGGCGATCCAGGTCCAAAGCTCATCGCTCGTCGCACGGGGAATCGAAGCGATCGCGGCGCCGAGTCCGGCGCCCTTCCGGTTTGCGTGCCAGATCGGGATGCGATGGCCCCACCACAGCTGGCGGCTGATACACCAATCGCGCTTTTCCCCCAGCCAGCTGACATACGTGCCGCCGTAACGAACATGGTCCGGATGAAACGTCAACCGCAGTCCAGACGGAGATTTATAGCTCTCCTCAACGGTGTCGATGGCAGCCTGGGCCAGCCCGGCAGCGCGGAACTCTTTCCGAGACCCGGCTCCACACAAAACTCCACCTTCGACATCGCCCATCCGGACAAACCACTGCTTGGACAGAAATGGTTCAATCGGGGTCTTGGACCGATCGGAGTGTCCGATTTCGATTTCCCTGTCTTCGATCGCTTCGATAAGCTCCAATTCCTTGAGGTCGGCGACGACGCTTTTGCGCGCATCGAATCGATCCTGCCCGGCATACGGTCCGGCGTTGGCATTGAGAGTCCCGTCAGGATTCAGGATATTGATAATGCCGATTGTATCCCTATGGCGTCCCCAAACATCATAATCATTGGGATCGTGAGCAGGAGTGATCTTCACGCATCCTGAGCCGAGCGACGGATCCGCCCATTTGTCGAGGATGAGCGGGATTTCCCGGTTAAGCAGGGGCAACATGACCTTCCGCCCCTGCTCGGCCATATCCCGGAGTTTAAGGAGAAGCGGCAGGACATCTTTCTTCCGCTCTTCGATCCGTTGGAGTTCCTGTTCGAACTCAGCCCTGTCTTTTTTCGTGGCTCCTTCCATCCGTTCCAAAAGCGATTGGTTCTGTCTGTCGAGCTCGCCCGCGGGATCGGGATGGCAGGCGACGGCTGTATCGCCCAACATCGTTTCTGGACGCGTCGTGGCCACCGTCACGTGGAGCGGCTCGCCGGGTTTCGGTTCGATGATAGGATAGCGGATGTGCCAGAAATGGCCCTGGACTTTTTCGTAGACGATCTCATCATCGGAAACGGCGGTCTGGAGTTGGCAGTCCCAATTGACAAGGCGGTTGCCGCGGAAAATTAGGCCATCGCGGAACAGCCGGAAAAACGCTTCGCGGACGGCCCTTGTGCATATAGCGTCCATGGTAAACCGCTGGCGTCGCCAATCGCAGGAACAGCCCATGCTCTCCTGCTGCCGGATGATGCGCTCTTGGTACTCGTCTTTCCAGGCCCAGATCTTGGCCACGAGCCCCTCGCGGCCGATGTCTTGCCGGGTTTTCCCCTCCAGTTCAAAGAGCCGCTTTTCGACCACCGCCTGCGTGGCGATGCCGGCATGGTCCGTGCCCGCCATCCACAATGTGTTGTCGCCCATCATCCTGTGCCAGCGGATGAGCAGGTCCTGCATGACGTTATCCATTGCATGGCCCATATGAAGGGCGCCGGTGACATTGGGCAGGGGCATCATGATGACAAAGCGGTTTTTCCGGTCGTCGGGGACGGCGGCGAAGGCGTCGGCGGCAAGCCAGCGCTTGTAGATCAGCGCTTCGAATTTCTGATGCTCGTAGTGTTTCGGAATGTCGTCCGGCATGCTTTTTTCCTATGACCTGACCTGGTGGCGGATTCATCGACGCCTGCCCGTCAAATCTTCCTCATATTTCTATCATATTGAGCGGCGCCAATCAAACTTCGCCCCGGCAGAACAGGGCCAAAAAGACAAGGACGGATTCAATATCTGAGCCGAGTTATTTCCTTCCTTGAGAAATGACCGCCTTGACAGGGCTAGCCTTTAAGATTATATTTCTCGTCAAATGCGAGGGTTGGACTCGGCGTCCCCGAAAATCTTTTTTCGATTGAAACTTTTTAATGAGGAGGGCTAAATGGGTAAGAAAAAAAATCTGGTGTTTGCGGCGTTTGTCATCATGTTGGCCTTTGCCCTGATGAGCGCGCAGGACAGACCGGTCAAACGCGGGGCGGTAACGTCTTTCCTGATCGATAATGGCGCGGCGGTTACTTTTAAAACCAAAGTGATCTTGAATAACACCGTGCCCTTGCTGAGACCGGACGGATACAGGGCTGATGAGCGGAATGACTTCGCCAACCGTCCAGATTGGCTTCCTTACAGCTCGGCTCCTGAGTACACGTTCATAAACCAAAGCGAAGGAATTAAGACCATCTATTTCCAGGTCAAATCCGGAAACATCTTCTCCAGTATCGTGTCGGATACGATTCAATACAGCGTTCCAAAGACTTTCCCCGCCCGCGAGGTTGTTCCCGTTCCTACCGCCGATCCCAGAATCCTGACTGCCGCAATTAACATCACCCGGACTTCGGCCCTGGAAGAAGGGTACGAAAAAAAGTACACCATCGAGTTGACCTATGATTTTCAGGTTGAAGACGTCCCCAATGCCGATAAGCTGTCGATTGATATCCTGGCCATACCCAGAACTGTCCTCATGCCCTCGGGGGGCGGGGACTGGCCTGCCGAGGCAACCCGGCATCATCGCTACAATGAAGGTACCCGGTCGGGCTCCTCGATCCGCTTCGGCGGAAATATGACGATTGTCCATAACGGAATGTATGGTCTTGCCGGGAGCTCCGTCGGCCTGAGCTGGCTCAGCGAGTTAATCAAGTTTGTCATCAATATCCCCCCCGATTACGGCTATCGGGATCCCCTCATCAGCAATAATCAGGTGACTAAAGAGATCAAGTTCAGCGTCAACTCAGTAAAAAATTCGAAGATCAGTTGCGATTGCATGGGGCTAATCGGCATCGACGGCAAAGATTGGCAATTCAGCCTGGGCGGCGCCGTGTCGCCGCTGGCCTGGATTGCAGGCAGCATCCTGCGGCTCAATCAGTGCGGAGCGACAGATTTCGCGAGCACAGAGGTGAAATGCGACCGGCTTCCCCAGATACCATTGCAGGGAGAGAGGCTTGTGCGTTTCACCAAGCGGCCGAACAATCAGGACCGGACCGGCACAGTTTATTATAAATGCGAGGGGCAGGGCAATTGGGTCCCGGCCAACACGGCCCTTAATGAAGGGGGGCAATGCCCTGGGGCCCAGTTCCGGTGGGAAGTGGAGACCTTTTACATCGTTCCGTCGATCATGAATTAAACCACGAATCGGCGTGAAATAGTCCATCGAAAGAAGAACGAGAACAACCGTATCTGAGCTATGGAGAGAATCGGCCGAATGATTCGCACCCGCACGGGCATGCCCCGCTGCGAGGGCACGGGGCGCCATCCGCAAATCCAGACTCCTTCCTATTGCTTGACCAGTTCGACCCGGCGGTTCTTGGCCCGGCCTTCCTCGGTGTCGTTGGATGCAACGGGTGCAAACGGGCCGCACCCGGAGGCCCTCAGACGGGCAGGGGCGATGCCGTGGTCGCGGACGAGCGCCTGGAGGACGGCCTCGGCCCGGTCCTGGGAGAGTTTTATGTTGCTGTCCACGCCGCCCACGGTGTCCGTGTGGCCCACCACAAAGACCTTGAGGCTCGGGTCGGCTGTCAGGAGCTTGGCGATCTCACCGATGGCCTGGGCCGACTCGGGCTTGATGGTGGACTTCCCGGTGTCGAAATTGATTCCGTAAACCGCCACATGGCCCGTGGCCCTGATGCCGTTGCTTAAGGCCGCCGCGTCCGCCACGACGTACTGCTCCATCGCTTTCTTCTCGACGATCCGTAACCAGATCTTCCCGTTCCCCTTCTCGATCTGCACCCACGCTTCCTGGCCGGCCTTGACGATCTTCCCGTTCACCCACCGCTCCGGCACACTTTGGAGGATGGAGCCCCCTGCCTTCTGGATGGCGTTCTCGTAGTTCCGGACAACGACGAGACCGCTCGGTTCGCTGGTCCGTTGTCCGGTGAAAGCGTAGGTGATGAAGGTGAATTTGCCTTCGACCGGGGTCTTTGGGCCCTTCGTCGCGAAGAATTCGTAAACCCCGAAATCCTCGACCTTGCAGGTCTCGATGCGGTATTCGGGCATGCGCGTGGGGAACAGCGGGTGGTCCTTGCAGTCTTTGCTGTCCGGTTGCTGGGCGGCGACGCCCGTCGCCAGCAAGAATAACAACGCGCTCATCCAAACGATCAATGTCTTTTTCATGGTCTGTCTCCTCTCTCTTTCTTTATATTGGCGGGCCGTACGTCACTTGCCATTCTTTAGCTGGCTGAAGTCGGCCTTGGCCCGGTTGCCCGGTGCGGGAAATGTCCGCTCCGGGCGCCGTATCAATCGTGACAGTCACGCGCGAATACTATCGCTAGAATACGCAGGGTTCGGATATCTGCCCCGGGGCTCATATTTTCGTTAAGGCTTCGCGCATCAGCTTTTCGGCGGCAGTTTTCTGCGCCGCCTCGGTGGCGCCAGGCACCAGCATGGTAATGAGCAGATACCTGGAGCCCTTGAAAGTGTTGAGCTGCAGCATGCCGTAGCCTGGATTGGAGAAAAACGAGCGGTCGCCGATGCCCGGGGCGTCTGAAACGGCAATCTTCATTTTCTTCATTTCCGCCATCATCCTATCGGCGGTTTCGCCGGGCCCAACCGCCTTGACCAGAATGCTGAATACGCCGTAGTCGCCGATCACATATTGGCAGGGGGACCCCACTGCCGGGTTGGCGTTGGCGTTCGACTTGCCATCACCGACGTTCTGGCCGACAGCGGCTTGGATCTGGGCCTTGGTCAGCAGGCTGCAGGCGTCGATTTTCTGGGCGCCCTGGGCGGCGGCCATGCCGGTGAAACAGAATACTGCCGCCATTGCAATCAGGACTGTTCGTGTCATGCGGATCGTTTGGTACATTTGCATCCTCCCAAGAACTAATAGATTTTTTCTTTTCGAAATATAAGGACTTGGTTTTTCTTAGCGATCTGAATTCCCGCTTTTGGCGATGAAAATTCCCGCTTCAACAAGCCGGCAGTATATCTCCAGCCTGTTGGCCATGTCAATAGCCATGCCAACAAGAACTATCACGCCGGCTTGACGAAAATCATCGCCCTCGAGCAAAAATTCCTGGATGACTCGGGCCTGGCCGGATTTTGGACAAAAACGGTTATCACCACTTATCTATATTCTCTGCCCCTTGTCTTTCTAGCGATTGTCCTCGGCCTGAGAATCAGCCGGATAATCCCGGCGGAGAAATTCAACAAATCTGTCTACATCATGCTGCTCGCGCTGGGCATCATCCTTTTGATAAAGGTCATCTCCGCTTGAAACTCCGACCTTTGAGAGCCAGTTGAATCGCTTGATAAGCGTTGACCATTCCGCCGGATTTGATTTTTCCTCTCAATGATGGCAGAGGTGTCAAGATGTCTATTTTACCCATAAGTTTGTGTGCAACGGTTCGCAAATATGGGCAGGCTGGGCTTTCCAAACTAACCACTTATCAGACCATTGTTATGTTTATTTCATGTAATCACTTTAATTTTTCCAAGAATCCCCAAAAGTCCTTGACAATAATAACTTCCTACGATACTATCATAGCGTGATATTATCATGGAAGAACAAGGAAACCGAACGATTGTGGTCAGGACTGCCCTCGCGGCGTCTTCCATCGAATATCCAGCGGGCGGCCAGGCGCAAGCTGCTCACGCTCCACGCCGCAGTGTCTCTTCAAGACTTAAAGGTTCCTCCGGGCAATAAGTTGCGCGCTCTTATCGGCGACCGAGCTGGGCAGCACACTATATCCATCAACGATCAATGGAGGATCTGTTTTGAATGGCACGGCGGAAATGCCCACGCCGTGGAAATTACGGACTATCATTCCTGAGGAGATGAAGGCCATGAACAGAATGACGAATATCCATCCCGGTGAAATCCTTCGAGAGGAATTCCTGAAGCCGATGGGGATAACGGCCTACCGTCTGGCGAAGGAAACGCGTATCCCTCAGACCCGGATCGGCGAGATCATTAAGGGAACGCGGAGGATCAGCGCGGCCACGGCGCTGCGGTTCGCACGGTTTTTCGGCACCTCGCCCGAATTCTGGATCAATCTTCAAAACCATTTCGACCTCGAGGAAAAGAGGAAAGAGATCGAACTGGACCTCAAAAAGATCAGGCCATATGCGCCCTCGCCGTCAACCGCTTAACGACGGCCTCATCAGGGTTGGGGGAGCCCATTGGAATGGGCCCTTTGACGATTCACCGGAAGTTTTCGACCAGCATAAGTTCACGAATTCTCTGATCTTGTATCACAAATAAGTCCATCGACGATCGGGCGAAACCGTAAGTCCCCAGGGCCATAACCTTTCAACTGGCGCACAATAGGCTAAATTCATTATAATAATCGCTCTAAAATGGCCGCCGACATACCATTCCTGCCGGTCCTGTTGATCTTATTCCTATCGATCCTTGTCCGCTCGACTTTCGGCTTCGGCGATGCCCTCGTGGCGATGCCCCTGCTGGCCCTCTTCATCCCCATAAAAACCGCTACGCCGGTGGTGGCGATCATCGCCCCGACCATCGCCATTTCTCTCCTAATTAAGGAATGGCGCCATATTGACCTAAAAAGCACGCTGAAATTAATCATTTCCACTCTGGCCGGCATCCCGATAGGCATTTTCTATTTGAAAAGCATCCCCGAGAATATCGTGAATTTGATTTTGGCGCTGGTCCTCATCGGTTTCTCCCTTTACAGCCTTGTCAAACCTGCCCTTCATCGCTTGAAAAGCGACAACTGGGCGTTCCTTTTCGGCTTTATCGGCGGGATCCTGGGCGGCGCTTATAACACCAACGGACCGCCGGTCATCCTTTATGGGATCCTGAGGGGCTGGAAGCCGGAATCATTCCGGGCCACGCTGCAGAGCTATTTCCTGCCGACGGGCGGGGCCATTATGATCGGCCAAGGCCTGGCCGGGCTCTGGACGAAGACCGTCATAACCACCTATGTCTATTCTCTGCCTGTTGTTTTTGTGGCGATCTTCCTCGGGCTCAAAATCAGCCGGAAAATCCCGGCGCAAAAATTCAGCAAGTATATCTACGTCATTCTCCTCGCATTGGGGATGATCCTCTTGATAAAAGTAATGGCCGCCTAAAACTCCGATCTTTAAGGGCCAGTCGAATCGCTTGAAGGCATCACGTCAAAAACAGTAGTTCTGTTAATAGATTGGCGTCCCTCAAGGGTCTTTTATAGAACCCTAAAACCGTATATACAATTCGTTCGGCACAATGATATTGCCCTTCAATTGCAGCCCATTCAAGGTTATCTTCGGCTTCAGATCGAGCAGGATCAAGCTCTGGCAATTGCCTTATCAGATCAAAAATTCTATTAGACAATCAGGAAAGCTTTATGACGTCTGGAAAAAGGCGTTCGTTTTCTCGAAACGCTCCTTGTACTCTGCGACGTAAGGCTCGAAATGATGGAAAAGCACCCGATAAAGAACCTTCTTCTGAGGGTGGCGAGAGCGGCAGATTCCAGGCGCATCGGGAAGCAAGAATCAAGAAACGGGCTAGGCACCGGAGTTCTTCAAAAAATTACCGGGAAAACATGAATTTTAGGAGAGGCGGGTTCAGCCCTCCCTTTCAAATCCGTCAACCCCCGTTGACGATGAAATAGAAAAGGCTGGAGCGGGACGATGATCCTCTTCATTGGCCTTGATCAAGGGCGCCGTGATGGCGATAGCCGAACCGTCGCAAATCGTTGTCTCCACCGAGAGGAGGCTAGAAAGCGTTGGAGATTAAGAAGATTTTGGTATGAATATTATCGATTGAATTAACGGAGAACGACGATGGATGATTATCGATTCTAGGCGGTGATCTGCAGGAATGGGAACGGCTGGGTGGCGGTGTGTCCGGAGTTAGAGGATTGTGAAGCTCACGGAGAGGGCTACGAGGAGGCCCTCGCAAATATCCGTGAGGCGATCCAGGTGAGAATCGAGGACTGTCTCGGGGATAACGAAGACATCCCTCAGGCCGAAACCGTCAACTTCACCATGCTCCGGCTGAGTCTATAGCCCGCCGCTACTTCACCGGCCCGAAATATTTATCCAGCCAAATCAGCGTTTCCTTGATAAGTTCGGTCCGGGGAGCAAAATGCGAGGAAGGATATATAACTTGCCGTTTATGCTCAGGCGGTGTTCCTAGAAGATCGAACATGGGCTTTTGGGATGCCTCAACGGGGAAATAAAAATCATACTGGCCGTTAAGCATCAAAACAGGAACAGTGACCCGCGGCAGAAAATTGATCTGGTCGGCTTCAGGAAAAGCTTTGGTTTGATACAGCCCCGCCACATCTAATAAAACGAGTTTGATTCTTTCTTCTATGGCAGGCATTATCGCTCCCATGGCAGCTCCCCAACTGATTCCAAAATACGCCAATTTATCTGCGAGGACATCCTTCCGCGTTTCCAAATAATCGATCGACCTGCCTAGGTCTTTTGCCCACATGATGAGATGATCCCTATAAAAGGCGGTCTCGCTCGGATAGTCAGAATCCAAACCATCCCCCCTTTCAAAGGTCCCTTTATACATCGGAAAGAGGAGGGCTCTTCCATTCTTTATGATAAAGTCAAATATGCCTGTCCGATAATTCTCAATTGCCCCACTTGTGCGCATCTGAATGGCCTCAGAACCGGGGAAATAGACGACAACCTGAAATGGAGGAGTGAAGCTTTTGGGCAGGAACAGCAGGGCAATAATTCTCTCATGTCCGTAAGCAGCATCAAAAGATATCCTTTGCCTTATCCAGTCGGGGCTGCTGCGATCCTCGGATTCTATCTTCGGATTCAGTTCTGTTTTGTCATAAGCATATGATCTTCTAAAGGCCTTAAAGACCTCATCTGAGACGGGTCTTTCTTTTCTGAAATTTCGCTTCATCCGTTCAAGAGGGCGCTGCAGTTCGGCAAGATTGGCTTCTTCTTTCAAGTATTTTATGCAGCGGAAGCCGTTGGTCGGTGAACGGTCCCAGGCGGGCTGAGCACAAGCATCGATAAAGGCATATTCGGGGTCATTCCATCCGCCGCCGAGTATGTATTTCCCTTCCCCAGCATCATTCCAGCACCATTCCCGGACGTTCCCGGCCATATCATAGGCGCCATAGGCGCTCATTCCTCGCGGCTGGCCGACCGGCAATGGGCCTGCGCCGTGAAAATTGCTCTGCGGTATGATATCCTCGGACCAGTAGGGTGAAGCGGCGACGTTCCAATGATATACCGTCGGAAGGCTCTTGCCTGCGTATCGGGCGTAGGCAGCAGCTTCATACCAGCTAATTCCGCCTAACGGATAGTTCTCTTTTCCTCCCGGATAATCTCCCCCCTCCCATGTTGCCGGCCCTGGGCGGCCTGTCTGATCCTTGAACTCGTTCATCGCCTGAGCCCAAGGCACGATCTGGCCCTCCTTTGTAAAAGCGATGTTCCAGTATTCTCTTTTTTCGTATCCTCCACTCCTAACAAATTCAGCGTAATCTTTATTAGTGACTTCGAATTTATCAATGAGATAATCACCGAGTTTGACGGCTTTGAGATGGTCAAGCCCAGGGCTGTAAATTTCGTATTCTCCGCCCGGCACCATGACCATTCCCGCAGGAAATTGACCGACTCGAGAGAGGGGGATATCGAAAGCTATATTCGCAGCAGAAAAAGCCGCCTCCAAGTCAACATAACCATCCATTTTGATATTAATCCTGTATCTTCCGACCGGCAGCTTGAGACCATCAACAGGCGTCTGCCCTTGATATTTCCAAATGCGGTCTGTTAGGAGATATCGGTTCAAATTAAGCAGAGCGCCCGGCGGAGTTGTATGAATGGATATGGTCCTTGCAAATGTGGGCCAAGCCTTGACGAGTCTTGGATCAGTCGAAATATACTTTTCAGCTCTGCATGCGAGTTCAAAAGCCGAGAGATAGTCTCCTTCATAAGCCAGACGTGTAATTTCTGGAAGCGCCACATTATTTGCCCAGCGGACCTTGGCTTGGCGGTTAAGGACGGAATAAATCAGGAAACCCAGGGCAATGAGGACAAGAGCAGCGGGAACGGCGACAAGAGGCTTGCGGATGATGCGGAGAAAGGAACGGAGGTTGAATACGCCGGCCTTCTCCTTTTCGAGAGCCGCATGGAGCTTCCTGAGGTCGGCCAGCATCTCAGCCGCCGAGCCGTATCGGTCGTCCGCCTTCTTCTTCAGCGCCCGCTTGGTGATTTTCTCGAATTCTTCGGCTACCTTGGGCACGATCGCCTTGAGCGGCTTCGGCTCCTCGTGGATGATGTTGTGGATGATCGCGGATTCAAGGTCACCTCTAAACGGCATCTTTCCGCTCGCCAGTTCATAGAGGACAACTCCCAGCGACCAGATGTCCGTCCGCGCATCAACAGCCTCGCCTTTCGCCTGCTCGGGCGACATGTAGGCCACCGTCCCCATGGTCGAGCCCTCTTTCGTGACCATGGCTGCGCCGGCGACCTTGGCCAGGCCGAAGTCCATGATCTTTGCTTGCCCATCGGCCGTCAGCATGATGTTCGCGCTCTTGATGTCCCTGTGGACAATCCCCTTCTTATGGGCCTCGTCCAGTCCGGCGCAGACCTGGAGGGCAATATCGAGCACCTGGTCGAACGGCAAAGAGCCCTTGGCGATCTTCTCTCTCAGGCTTTCCCCTTCGATGTATTCCATGGCGATGAAAGCCTGGTCCGTTTGTTCGTTGATTTCGTAAATCGTGCAGATGTTGGGATAGGAGAGAGCCGCCGCGGCCTGGGCCTCGATAATAAACCGCCTCCTGATGTCCTCGTCCAGGGCAAGCCCGGGCGGCAGGAACTTCAAGGCTAGTGGACGTTTGAGCCGCGTGTCATCAGCCAGGTAGACGACCCCCATCCCGCCCCGGCCGAGGATCTTATCGATCCTGTAATGACCGGCGATCATGCTCCCGGAGGCAAGCTCCGCCGGCCCCTTGACGAGTGTCCGGGTGAAGGAGGCCTCTCCTCCCGGAAGCGCCGTCGCGCACTTCCGGCAAAACTTCGAATCTTCCAGATTCTCGATTCCGCAAGATGGGCATTTCATGATTCCACTCCTCCCAAGGAGATATCGGGTCGCAGGAGTTTGAGGGCGATCTTCTCCTTGATATCGTTGTCGAAGACCTTATAGACCCAGCCCATGCCGCAGTGGCCCAGCTCCTTGATGATCTGGTAGCGGCTGGCGAAAGTTGGGCCGGGGGTCAGTTCTTCCTTGGGAATTTCCAAGGTTTCAGTGGCGCAGATATGGATATCTTTGGTTTGCGGGAGCTGAGCCCCGCAATCTCCGCAGAACTGCTTGGTCTCGGGATTCTCAGAATGACATTTCGGGCACTTGATGGCCATTGCTGACCCCTTCTATTCGGGATGGCTAAAGATTAACAAGGAATGGAGGCAGAGTCAATTGGGCTGAAATCCGGATTCCAACAATCCGAATTACGAGCTTACACCTTTTCAACAGGCTGGTAGCAAAGAAGAACAACCCCACTCTTGAATGTTCTTGTCCTTGTCAGTTTTAGGTCCAGCTTGTGCTTGATGTTTTTGAAGATAGGCGTGCCGTCGCCCAGGACAACGGGATCCACCATGATCTGATATTCATCGATCAAACCCTGTTCTGCAAACTGGGTTAAAATGCTTCCGCTGCCCAGCAGTGTCATATCCTTCCCAGGCAGCTGCTTCATTTTCTTTATTTCTTCCACAATATTGTCCTTCACCAGCCTGGTATTGTTCCACACGGCCTTTTTTAGCGTCCTTGAAAAGACGATTTTGTCCGCATTATTCATTCCTGCAGCGACGATAGGATCATTTTTGATCGCAACCGGCGTCGGCCAGTAACTTGCCATCATCTCATAAGTTACGCGTCCAAAAAGAAGCATGTTCCCGGATTTGAGCCCCTCGGCAGCATATTCATTTTCTTCTGCGCCATGCCTATGCCAGCTGATATCTTCTTTTGGCCCTTTAAAGTAGCCATCAAGTGTTACGAAATTGAATACGATTACTTTTCTCATGCTGACCTCCTGTAATTTAATTGCCGGCAACTACCGTCAGCGTTACTCTTTGATTTAAGGTTACATACTATACGCTATGAGAATTTGCTTTTTCGCGCAAGGTAATGATCCCTCCCATTCAGATCGGAAGTGGATTCTCATGCTGACAGTTCGGATACTTCAAGATTTTACGCCCTCTCGAACTCTCCTAACAGATCCCGACAGCCGACGACTTTGACGACAAGGGGGCCGAACCGTCGGACAAACGAGGATTTGATCGCCGGACAGACGAGATAATTCGATCCTTGGGGATACGATTCCCGGAAAACAGCGAGCGACTTCGGGTCGAAACGATCGACATTAATCTTGCACTCCACGGCATCGACGGCTCGCCCGCGTCGGATGACAAAATCCACTTCGCGGCCCGATTTGTCCCGCCAGAAATGGAGGCCTTCTCCCCAAGTCGCTGCACGAAGGACGTCCAGGACCAGATGCTCCCAGAGAAGACCGCGATCATCATCGCGGATATCTCTCCAGCCGCGCGCGTAGGTGACGAAACCCGTATCGAATCCATAAACCTTCGGGCGGCGCACGATCTCTCTCCGCCCGCCTCCATGAAATGGGGGCAACGGGTAGAGGGCGCAAGCGATGCTCATCGCTTCAAGGTAAGCCTTCACCGTCGGACGGCTGAGATCGCATTCCCGGGAAAGGGCCGAGTAATCCGCCTGGCCCCCGCTCTGCCTGAGCATTAAGCGCAAAAGCTTAAGGAAGCCCGTTCTCTCGCGGACGGCAAACAGCTCCTGGATGTCACGGGCATAGAAGCTATCCATCCATTCGGAAAAAAGATGTTCGTCCTTAGTCGGATTGAGAAGGAACTCGGGAAGCCCCCCATTAAGGAGCCTCCGGTCCAAGTCGAGGATATGAAACTCCTCCTCACATTCCGTCCAGAGAACCGGGAACAAAGTCAGCACCAGTTTTCTACCTGTCAAGGAATCTCTGAATTTACGGATAGCGGCTAAAGTCGAGGAACCAGTGGCCAGAATGCGAAGTCCGGGAAATGCGTCGGCAGCGATCTTGAGAATACGGCTCGGATCGCTCAAGCGATGGATTTCATCCAGGACGATGACGGCGTTTTTGGATTGCGCCCCGAAAAACATCTCCGGATCCGCTAAGCGGCCCGCGTCAGAAGGCAGATCGCAACTGAGGTAAACGATATCGGGCAACATCCGAGCCAGGGTGGTTTTCCCGACGCGACGGACTCCCGCGAGCCAGACGATCGGCCGCTTCTGCCAAACGGCCCGAATGCTATTCAGCCAATAAGCACGGTTAATCATGAAACTATAATTAACATTTGGCCGTCCAAATGTCAAATATAATATCGGACTATGACCTAGCCCTTGTCGGGGAGTGGGACGTCACTCGCGCGATAAAGAATTTATTGGGGGGTTTCAAAGTTCGCAGATAGCGATATTTTCGCGCGGGGGCACGGAGGGAAAGAAGAGTGCACGGATTCTATCTATGAATCGGCTGACCGGCGAAGAATATAATTCCAGCTATTTCAATAGGGGCGGATAAAATACTCCGAGTACTGTAAACACGTTTTGAAATCTGTGCAAATTCCCTACGTAAAAGAAAACATCGTTTTTTGTTGGATCAGCGATTCTGAGCCATTTCTCTTCGATTTTACGGAGCAATACTTTCTCGTCTTGATATTTTACTCGCCATGTTCGAAACGCTTGGTTTATCTCCCAATCGATAATGGAGAGATTATGCCCGGGACAATTACTCTCTGATACACAGCGGAATCTATAATAGAACTGAAAGGGAATTTCTTCAATTTCTTCTTTTTGTTTATCGAATATGCCAGGCTGAGCGTAGGCCCTTTTTCTTTTTTTGATATCCTCCGGTGGTCGCTTCTTAAATTCAAATGAGACGTCTTTTGGTTTTATCAAACCTAAGGAGGTATTCTTTACTTTTTGATCTTCAATAATCTGGCAAAAAGTAGTAATCGCTGATTTGAGAACGGCATTTTTTCGCTTTTCCCATCGATCATCGGTGCCAAGACATTCTAAAATCTTAATCGATTCCGATTGAATTCGGTAGCTCTCGGGCCTGAAGTCATTATCAGCCTTTCGACATTTAGCTTCGATGATGCTTTACTTCTTGAATTGTTTGTCCGAATCAAGATCTCGAAAAGGAATTGGGTAAAGGCGAACCCATCGAAAACGATCAATATCCAATCCGGCACAACATACGGTCTCGCCATAGGAAATGCTGGGAGCGGGATATGCTTTGACGGTTATGAGAATTCTTTCATTTTCGAATCCCGATGTTTTCAAATGTGACGAACCTGGATTTTATGTCCTTCTATTTCGAGGATTTTCTGCGCGACAATTGAACGGTGGCAGTTTTCCGGTGATCGTTCGAAACACATTAAACAGCTCAATCCCTCATCAATGTAACGGATGGCTTCGAGAAGAGAATTGGAGTTCAAAAGGAGATGCGCCGTATAGGACCGGAAAAAATTTTCATAATCCAAATCTGCCTTCAGCTTGTGCCGGATTTCCAAAGGACTTCCCAAAGAACGAAAATGAACATACTCAATGTTCTCGAATTCCAGTCTGCTCTTGAGTGCGGACTTAGAGAATCCTTTTTTCCGAGATAAGGGAATTTCTCTGATATCGATCAAACGTCTGATATGAAAAGATTTAAGATATAAGACAAATTCATCCAAATTCCGGCCTTCATAGCCGATGGTAAATAATTCTCGGGGGTTCATAATCGTAATTATACCAAATTCATGCTTATAGACGCTAAAAACTATGGAAATTTCTCACGCTTGCAGAAAATGGTTAAATCCATCGGCAGCTTCCGGCCGGGACAATTCGCCATTGCAGGATTTATTTAGTCGAATTGTGGATTGACATCGCCGTGCTATCGGCGGTATATTTCCCACATGGTCAGGAGGGGAATTTCGACGTCCGGCGCGGCCAATCACCACGCCGCGGAAAAAGAAATTCCAATAAGTCATTTCGGGAAAATCAAGTGATTATTTAGCCGTATCCGGATATGATGGCCATACTATCCGATGAAAGGGCTGACCCCCAAAACAATGATATTTCCGGCCACCGATCGATGTCAACATCACAAAGATGGCCGCGAAAGAGGCCGTCCCGCCTGATCATCTCTCGGCCTTTAGGCGATGGTCGAATGTCCCCGAGATGTTGGGGTCGCCGCCCTCCCCCATCACTTGCCGTATCGAGCATCCATGTCCGCCAGGAAGAAGCTCATATTGCCGAAGGAGCCCTTGGACTCGTTTGTGATGCTGAAAGCCTGAACAACATTCTTGAACCTGGCCAGGAGCTCTCGTCCCTGGCCTGTATAAAACCGTTATTTCTTCTCTTTCGCCGCGTCGGCCTTGTATTGGTCGACTTTCTTCCGCATCGACGGCTTCGTCTCGTCGTCCGCTAGCTCGACAGCCTTTTCTCCTGCCTTGACCGCCGCGCCGAAATTCTTGGCTTTCGCCTCGAGTCCGGCCAGCGTATCCCAGTAGAACCAATAGCCCTGGTCAAGCTCGATCATCCGGCGCGCGGCGGCCAGCGCGCTTTCGAGGTTGCGGTCCTGGCCCAGCCAGAACCGGGAGTAGCCGTAGAGAGGCCCGGCTTGGTCGTGGTTCTTGCGGGCGAATTCCGGGCCATAAACCGCAAGCGCCATGCTCTCCTCGCCGACCTTCATATAAACGCCCGCGGCCGCCTGGAGAACGTAGAGCATGTCGGGCTCGAGCTTGAGGGCCGTCTCGACAGCGGCGAGCGCGCTCGCCAGGTTCGTACCCTGGTTCGTCCAGAACTGGGCGTACTGGACGAGGTTCGACGTCGCGAGGCCGATTTGGCGGCTGACGAATCGTTCCCCATAATTTTCCCGGGCTTTGTCCGTGTCTCCTTTGAGCATGTAGAGGTCACCCAGCTCCCGATACAGGGCGTTCGGGTCGGGATTATAGATCTGGAGGTCGCGAATTTTTTCGATGAGCTCGACGCCCTTGTCCGCGCCTTCCTTCCGGCGGTCTTGGAGGATCCGGTTGACCCAGGAATCATAGGCGTACGTATCTTCGGGGTAGGCGGCGATGAATTCCGCGTAGAATTTTTCCGCGTCCTCTTTCGAACCCGTGTAGCGGTAGTACCCGGCCAGGCGGCGATAGGCGGCGCGGCGCAGGGCGCCCTCGGGCGCTTTCTTGCTGTAAGCCAGGAGCGGCTCGGCGCCGCGCGGACCCGCTGTGAGCGACAACGCGGCGACCGAGAACTCGGCGTACTGGGCGTAGGTGACGCGCGTCTTGCCATAGTCGGTCGTGCCGCTCTTTCCCTCGGGGTCGAGGGCGACGACCTGCTTGTAGAGGCCGAGGGCCTTATCGCTGATATAGCGGGCTTCGTATTTACGGGCGAGCTTGAAAGCCGTCTCGGCATTCTTGGGATTTTTGGCGTAGGACTCGGAGAGAGATTTGACCGTATCTGTGCCCGCGGCCGAGAGCGCGAGTTTGTCGACGAATTTCTCCGGGGGCGGGACGTAGCCGACGTGCCAGTCCACTTCGGCGCCGTCAGTGCCGAGGATGAGGGCGGTCGGCGTCCCCGTGACCTTGAACCGGCGGAAGATGGCCGTGCCGCGCGGAGTCCCGTTTTCGGCGTGGATGAGGACGAAATTCTTGTTCAGGAAATCCTGGAATTTGGGATTGGCGTAGACCTGCTGACCCAGCAGGACGCAGCTCCCTCAGCCTCCCGAATAGAAATCGACGAGGACGAGTTTGCCTTCGGCATTGGCCTTGGCGACGGCCTCATCGACCGAGCCGGTGAACCACTGTTGAGCGAGAGCGGCGGTCGAAATGAATCCGACTACAAAGGCCGCAACGAGAACAGTTTTGGGCGCGAATTTCATGCTTTTCTCTCCTTGTTGAAACGAGTATAGCACAATTCAGTCGATCTCCGCCCGTGCATTAATCGGCTATCGCAGGTTTTCGACCAGCATAAGATCGCTGTTGATCTGGTCCTGTTGGGCGATGATAAGCCATGTGCCATCCGGCGAAACGGCAAAGGTCTCGACGGGAGGGACCTTCCACTTATTAGGAAGCGTGGCCACCTGGCGGAGTCTGAGGCCGGCGAAGTCATAAAAGAGGATGGAGAAGCGTGGAGCCGCGGTGTCGTCCAATAAGTAAATGCCCAATGGCGTCATGGTCCAGCCAGTAACGAGCCAGCCTTTCTCGATGACTTTCGTCTCCGGGCCGCCGTCAACCGGCACGCTCCAGATACCCTCTTGACTGAGATAGAGAAAATAAATCAGCTTGCCGTCCGGGGAAAAGAATCCTTCGCGCGGACCGGAATGGGTCAACTGAACCAATTCTCCCCCTTCGGCCGGCATTTTCCAGATCTCCGTTCTTCCGCTTCGGTTAGAAGTGAAGCAGAGCCAGCGGCCGTCGGGCGAGTAGCTTGCCCGGAAGTTTTCGCCCTCGCTGGTAAGGCGCCGGAGCGGTCCGCCGTCAGCGCCGACGACATAAAGATCGCGGTGCTCGCCTATGACCGCATCGAAGACAACCTTTTGCCCGTCGGGTGAAAAATGAGGGTGGACCGTGCGCGGCCCTGCCAAATTTGTCAACTGCATGGGGCGCGAACCGTCGAGGCCGGACGCCCAGATTTCCCAATTGCCGGTCCGCATCGAGCAGAAAACGACTCTGCTGCCGTCAGGGGAGATGTCGGGCATCGCTTCCTCGCGGGTGGAGATGCTTATTTGGCTGGCTGGTTCGCTACGCTTCAGGGAGACACGCCAGAGATTGGAGTCAACGGTCTGCTGGGCGTAAACGAAGCGATGCGCGGCAGGTGCGATCGCCGGCTGGACTCCATCATCGCCAAAAGGCAGCTTTTCCGGCGGCGATCCGGCGCGCACCGACCAAAGGCCGCGGTTCCCGCCGCGATTCGACGAAAAAATGACGCTTCCTTTTTCGAGTCCCCAGGCGAAGCCCAGGATAAGTCGGCTGTCGTTCGTGAGCCGCCGTGGTTCTCCGCGCAACTCGTACTCGCCGGCGTAGTCGTAGAGAAACAAGTCGCCGTTTTCGTAGCCGGTGGAGTAGTGGAGCACCGCTTGCTTAGCGACCGGATCGAACGAGACGCCGCTCGGAAAACCTCCAGGTATCGCCAATCCTCGGGTTTGCACTGTCTTTTCCTCGCCCGATTCTAACGGCATGAGGACAATTTTTCCGGGCCGGAGTGTGATCAAATATTTTCCGTCCGGGGTCCAGGAAAGAAAGGGTCGCGAAACATAGATTGGCCCTGAATAGACCTTTCGTTCGGAGCCCCCCAGCGCCGGCATCACGAAAATCTCTTCGAATCCAGACTTCAAACGCAGGAACGCAATCTGGCGACCATCGGGCGAGAAGGAGGGCGCTATTTCATCGTCAGGATCCGCCGTCCGCCGAACAGGAGGGCCGCCGCCGACCTGCTGAATGTAGATATCGAAGTTTCCCGCCTCAGGATTTTTCCAGGCAAAAGCGATGACGTTGCCGTCTTGCGAAAGGGAAGGAAAGTCCTCCTCGCCGGGCAAGCTCGTGAGAGGGGTCACTTTCAGCGCCGCCGCAGTGACGGAAGGCTTCCGTTCCCGAAGGAAAAGCCATGATCCGATGGCCGCCGACACGACGATGACGAGAACAACAACCGCGGGGAGCACCCATCGGGGCCTCCCTTTCGTCTCTGCGCCTCTCGGCCGCTGGAGGCCTCCGCTCTCGGATTCTTCGCGTATCTCCTCGAGTGCGACCTTGACATCGGCCATGTGCTGGAAACGGCGCGCCGGGTCCTTGCGCAGGCAGCGGTTGACGATCTTTTGCATGTCGTTCGGCACATCCGCGTCGAAGGGCTTTGGTTCCGCGTTAAGGATTGCGGCGAGCGTGGACACCCTGGTGTCGGCTTGAAAAGCGCGCTGGCCCGATATCATCTCGTAGAGCATCGCCCCGAAACTGAAGATGTCCGAACGCGTGTCGACTTTTTTGCCCTCGGCCTGCTCGGGCGACATGTACGCACTCGTGCCGAGAATCATCCCTTCCTCGGTGGCCGGCTTCATCGTCCGGGTGGCCATGTCTTCCCCGGCACCGATGTTTTCGGTCAGCTTCGCCAACCCAAAATCCAGAATCTTGACCTGGCCTTCCTCGGTCACCATCACGTTGCCCGGTTTCAGGTCGCGATGAACAATTCCCGCTTGGTGCGCGACCGCGAGCGCATCGGCGATTTGGATGGCAAATTTCAGCGCCGCACCCAGCGGCATTCCCTTGCGCGGGATCAGTTCGCCGAGAGTCTTGCCCGGCACGTACTCCATCACGATGAAGTCCATACCGGCTTCTCCGGCGATGTCGTGGACGGTGATGATGTTTGGATGATTGAGGGCCGATGCGGACTTGGCCTCTTGCATGAAACGCTGCCTGCGACCGGAATCGGCGGTTGTGTCGGCCGCCAGGACTTTGATGGCGACGATGCGGTCGAGGTGCGTGTCGCGCGCTTTGTAGACCACACCCATCCCCCCCTCGCCGAGCTTGCCTTCGATCCGGTAGTGCCCCAGCGTTTGGCCGATCATGATCGAAGAATACTTCCGGTTGCGCGGCGATGTCAACAAGTAGTGAGCAATGAACGGATCGAGGAGTTATATGTGAGCGGTACCGATTCCGAGCTTAAGCGCCGGATCACCGCCGCCTAAAAATAGAGAACAAGCGCCCGGATGCCACACCGGCAAAGCTCCCCCAGGAGCTTGCGCTTGAACTTGAAGAAAAGGCGCAGTAGCTTGGGGATCGTGAAGACAATCTGGCGGTGCGGGACGTCCAGGAGGAGCGTCTCCCTCATCCGCTCGCCCCACTCCTCAATACGCTTAGGTTAAGGATGGGTTAAAAATACTTGAATGCATTGATGATGGCGGATGGGCTGAGTTTCAAGGTTTGGTGAATTTCAGCATAGCTTAGGTAGCCGCAGTTCTGGCATAAGGAAGTAGTTTTGTCGAAGCGGCAACATTCGTATTGGGCACCCTTTTCATAGACGCGGCAAATGTCCATGGGCCGTTTCCAATCGTTGGCCAGGGCTGATCTCAAACCTGCACGGGAGTTGAGTATCTTGTATTTCTTTCCGGCGGCGATTAGCCGAAGCAGAATTTGTTTACGCTCATCAGGCTCTATGTACAAGTCGTCATATCCATAATAGGGTGTGTGAAAGTAGAAGAATACGCCATGAATCTTGTCCATTGTTTGGATGTGTTCACAGAAAGCCTCTATCTCATTCTTATTGTGGTTGTTGATGGTGAAGTTCAAGTAAAGGGAGGCGTGCGTCGATTCGCGGATGTTGTTCATGATCCGGTCATACGATGCACCGCGCAGGAAGTCGTGCGTTTCTTTAAGACCATCCACGCTGACAAACACGATGTCCGCCGAGGTATTCAGGGGCATCGTGCCGTTGGTGTAGACCACGACGGTGTAATAGCCGATGGCATGGGCATATGCGATAATATCTTCAAGGCGGCGTTGTCCATCACGCCATAGGAACGGTTCGCCGCCTTCCAAATATAGGGTGCGGCCTCCCTCCCGGTAGAAAGAATCGAGAATGGTTTTCGTGTCGCCATAAGTCATATCCTCCGCGGGTCGGCTGGGGACCCGGCAGTGGCGGCACTTCAAATTGCATTTGTTTGTTATGGCCAATCCGGCGATAAGGGGTGTGTGCCGGCCGAGAAATTGATATTTCAGGACGAATCTGAGCCCGAAGAACAGAAGGGCGGCCTCAACAAGGAATCGTCTGATAGCGACGGCGATACGCTTCGACAATGGGGCGAAGTTATGATGCATTGATTATAGGGCCACCTCCTTGGGCCAGGGCGTATGTTTTGAGGTTCCCCATAATTCACTGATGTAATGTATTGAAAATAGGTCTTCAAGAGCGTGCAGCCAATATGCGCCTCTGTCCGTAAGTATTACCCGTTCTCCATCATCCTTGAGAAATCGAATGAATGACAAGAAAGAGAGATAGGCGCCGTAAACATCATCGCACTTCTTGTTAAATCGTTTTACGAAATCGCTTTTGCTAAACCGAGTTTCATAAAGCCGCCAATAGAGCCAGCCAGCCATTTGCATGGCTTGGGTCAATTCAAGAGAGAGGGCTATGGGTAATTTTCCGTGTTCGAGCGCATCGCAATATTCGGCAACGCTGAATGTATTGAGATAGAAAATATCCTTTAAATACGATCCGCCGCTTGCGCCAAGCCCAAGATACAGCGGCACTGTCACGGAACAATATCGCGGAGAATTTCTTTTCGTGAATGCCCAGACGGAGGAGCGTTCATAGCCATTGCCGTAGAAGATGTCTTCGAGTGTGGCCAGCATACGTCTTCTCTTGAGAATGGTGGAAATTGTGAAGTTGTTCAGTTTGCCGTCACCCCCCATTTTCGTGTAGGGAAACCGGAAAAGGGGATAAGCAGCGACTTGATCGACCCCCATGTTTGCCAATGTTCGGCCCGCTCCGGCAATTTCGTTCAAAGTCTGGCCCGGCAAGGCAAACATCAGGTCCACGTTGACACAGGCAAAGCCCCTGTTGACCGCGCGGTCAACCGCCGCGCCCGCACTCTCGACGGTGTATGGACGGCACAGTGTTTTCAGGTGCCGGTCTTGCAGGGCCTCTACCCCCATACTTAGATGCCTGACGCCCATGGCCGCAATTTCGTTGAGATTGTCTGAGGTCAAATGATTGGGATGGCTCTCCATATGGATATCGCAGCGCATATTGAAACGGGAAAAGACATACGCCACCACTTCTTGAAGGCCCGTGTGAAGCATTGTCGTGGGAGTTCCACCGCCGATATAAAAGGAAGTAACGGGTCTGCCGCCGATTATGGCCGAGTAAGAATCAATTTCTTGTTTTAATGCTTTTGTGTATCGAACCGCCGCGTCAGGGGTGTAAATCTCCTTATTGTATGGGCAGTAAGGGCATATTTGTTCGCAAAAGGGAATGTGAAGATAAAGCCCGAACTCCATGATAGCTTGGAACCGTAGCCTGAGTTCCTCGAGGGAAGGAATCTGATCTGTAAGAGCAAGCGCGCGTTCCTTTGTAAGGAAACGCCGAACATGTGTGCGAAAGCACTTCTCCAAGGCTTCATTCATTTCCGGCAAAGTCCCCCTTCCAAGCCCGTTGCTCGTTAACAGTGTAGCACAACTCGTATCCTGTTCCCCCGAATGAGACGCTACAAGAATTTGCTTTTTCGCGTAACGCGATGATCCCTCCCGTTCAGATCGAAATCGGTACCACCCTTCACGAGAAAAGTATATTTTTAGCCGCCGATCGATGTCAACAGCACAAAGATGGCCGCGAAAGAGGCCGTCCGGCATGATCATCTCTCGGCCTTAAGGCGATGGTCGAATGTCCCCCAGATGTTGGGATCGCCGCCCGCTGACACCTCCCATCACTTGCCGTATCGAGCATCCATGTCTGCCAGGAAGCGGCTCATATTGCCGATGGAGCCCTCGGACTCGTTTGTGATGCTGAAAGCCTGAACAACATTCTTGAACCTGGCCAGGAGCTCTCGTCCCTCGCCTTTCGACAAGCCGAAACGATCGGGCCAGCCGAGCTGCATGTACCACAACGGCAGCAGGAGCTTCTCGACGCGGCCGCGATAAACTTGGTCGCCCGCCTTGGAGAGTCCCCGATTCAAGATGACCAAGCCGGCCGAAACGAACTCGGGCGTCGCCACTTCGGCCGGGTCCCAGCCGTTCGTGGGATAATGTTTTCCATTAGTATCCTTCAGCCTGTCCATCAGGTCCAGATACTCCAGCGCCTCGCCGGCCGCCGGGCCATAGTAACCTTTGCAGAAATCGGATCGGATCGTCATTGGATCCAGGTTCGGGTCCCACATCAGCTGCGAAGCCAGATACTGCCGAAGCTCGGCCAGCTCGCCGCCCGGACTCTGGATATCGGCTTGGAGCATCAGGCCGTCAATGCCGTGCGAAGCGTAGTACCTGATGTCCTTGACCAGACTGTCGAGGTTCGGATTCGGCGCAAGGTAGTGCCAGAAGTTCGTCCCATAGTGCCAGATGAAGACATGCTTGGCGAGCTTGGGCCAGCCGTCGACGGCCGCCCGGAAGTCCTTGCTCAGGTCTTCCTTCTCGATACCGTGAAAATAGCATCCGTAATGGCAGAGCCGGATGATGACGTTGTCCCGCGGCTTCGTGATCCTGGGCGGGATGATGGTGTAGTCGTAGGCGAGCGTGTCGACGAACTTCTCCGCGTACTTCTCCCTCACGGCGTCCGCGATCTCGTTGACGAATCGAAGGATCGGACCGTGCTCGGAGCCCTCCTCCTTCACGACCGCGGCGCAATTCTCGCATTCGCACGCTCCGCTCGATCCCGGGTAGGCGTCGTTTTGCGAGATGTCGACCGTCATCAGCTCAGGGTGTTGTTCGATCCACTCGAACGCCTTCTGCTTGGCGATCTTCAGCACTTCCGGGTTGGTCAGACAGAGCTGGCCGCCGATCGACCCGCCCTGTCGTTTGCCCTTGACCAAGCCGAAGTACTCGGGGTGACTTTCAAAGTACTTTTCCGTGGGGATAATTGCGGCAAAAGTGTGGACGAAGGGATAGATGACGATTCCGGGGATCCGTTCGTCCGGGCCCGGCCACGGACGGGCCAGAACTTGCTTCATGTTGCCGCCATTGAGCCTCTGTCGGGAGGCAAATTCCCATCTCGACGCGTCATAGGCCAGGACCTCTCGATAGATGAACGGCGGGCTGTAGCTGTAGTCGATCTGGGGAAGCGTGAGCAGATCCTTGATCTCCCTCGTCTTTGAGGAGAGCATAAGATTCGATAGCGCAGTTGTCAAGAACACCTGTAAAAGATGGGGTCGGATCTACACTTTTAAAGAGGAATGGGGCGCCGTGGACCGGATCATCGACCACCTGCGTCGCGGATATCTTTGTGATGTTGACATCGATCGGCGGCCGGAAATATACTTTTCTCGTGAAGGGTGGTACCGATTCCGATCTAAACGGGAGGAATCATCGCGTTGCGCAAAAAAGCAAATTTAAATCGCTCCAATGCTGAGGAAAAGATCGTGGCCATTGGACTCACAAATCGTATCCAAAGCGTGCTGGAGCACCGGCGCGCGCCGTTATTCGTCGCGCTGCTCGCCTTCGTCCTGATGTTGCCCGCCCTGCGCACCGGCATGGTAGGGGACGACTACTTCCACCGAATGGTCCTCCTGCGACTCGGGGAATGGGGGGCCGCCGCTGATCGCATGTGGGATCTCTTCTCCTTTGCCCCGACAAGGCTCATCGGGTGGATGCTGAATGCAGGCTACCTCCCATGGTGGACGGATCCAGGAATCAACATTTCCTTGGCCCGGCCGCTTACGGCGCTTACGCACATCCTGGATTACGAACTGTGGCCCAACGCTCCAGCCCTCCAGCATCTGCAGAGCTTGTTGTGGTTCGCCCTCGGGGTATGGCTCGTCGCCTCCCTCTATCGCAAGATTCATGCCTCCGCCGCCGTGGCCGGCATGGCGGCGCTGCTCTTCGCCGCCGAGGACGCCCATTCGATGCCGGCGGGATGGTTGGCCAATCGCAATGCCCTCCTCTGTCTCGTGTTTGGCGTCGGCATGTTGCACATGCACGTATCCTGGTGTCGCACCCGCGCACCCCGCTTTCTGATTTTCGCCCTGGCCTTGTTCGCCCTGGGTTTGGGGTGTGGAGAGGCGACGCTGGGTGCCGCCGCCTATGTCGTCGCCTGGCAATTACTGCGTGAAAAAGGTTCATGGCTCAAACGCCTCCTTCCTCTTGCTCCCTACACCTTGGTCGTCGTGCTCTGGCGTTTGCTTTACAATCTCCGTGGCTATGGCGTGCACGGTTCCTCTCTATACCTGGATCCCGTCCGGCAGCCTTTGGGCTTCCTCGGCGCCCTTGCGGAGCGCTTGCCTCTGCTCGTCACCGCCCAATGGCTGCAAGCTCCCGTGGACGTGTGGCTCGCCCTGCCGCGCCACACGCAGATCGCGGCATCGATCATCGCTTTACTTCTGGCTGCCTCTGTCGGCTGGTTGCTGTGGCACCTGCTTCGGCGAGATGCGCAGGCGCGCTTCTGGGCACTCGGAATGGTTTTTTCTCTGGTTCCACTCTGCGCGGCGTTTCCCATGGACCGGCTGCTTCTTTTCGCGGGCCTCGGCGCTTTCGGATTGATGGCGGCGCTCTTCGAGTCCTGCGGCGTGTGGCCCCTGAAGCGAGTTCGTCCCAGCAACTGGAGGCGCCGCGTGGCGCAGTTTCTGCTTTTCCTCCATGTGCCCCTGGCCGCCTCCTTGCTCATTGCACGCACCATTGCACTGCCCATATTCGGAACTTTCTTCTCGGCGGGAGAGCGCCCGGCACCCCGAGGACCAGAGGTCGCCCAACAAACATTCGTCTTCGTCAATGGGAACGAGTTCTTTGTCACCTATACGCACGTCATCCGGACGGCCACCGGCAACGCTCCTGCGCCGCGCCGCATGGCCCAGCTTTCTTCGCTGTTCACTTTGAACCAGGTGCGCCGCACTGACGCCCAGACTCTTGTGATCACGGCCGAGGGCGGATTCTTCTCGGACACGCTGGACCGCTTGTTCGTGGGTCCCGGTCAGCACTTCAATATCGACCAGCGTTTCCAGCTGCCTGACTTCGTCGCCGAGATCCGCGCCCTGACGAGCGACGGCCGGCCGCTCGAGGTCGCTTTCCGGTTTAACGTCCCTTTAGGGGATTCGCGACTGCGCTGGCTGTACTGGAAGAATAGGCGTCTTATCGAGTTTCCCGTACCCGTTATCGGCGAATGCGTGACCCTGGCGAGGGGAATCTGACCCTAAGCCCGGGGTAAACCCGGGGTCAAACCTACTCGTTACGCACGATTTCCCAGGGGAAGATGCGTAACGAGTAGGTTTGACCCCACGTTTGACTTGACGATCGCGGCGTTCGCGGCTTGATATATATGTGATCAATCCCAAGATCCCTTAGATGCCAGCGAAAAATGGTTCAACCGCTCTCAATGATATATAATCCTCTCCGTTCATAACGGAATATGACAAGGAGGAATTTCCCATGAGAACAATGACGTTATTAAAATTCAAAACCATTAATGTCTTGCCTTTGATTTTGCTTCTTTCCATCAATGGCTTTTCCCAGTCGGGGGGAAAGCCCCTTCTGCTCCAAGAGATGACCTGGACGGATGTCCGCGATTATCTCAAAAACAACGATATGGTCATCATCCCCATGGGAAGCACCGAGCAGCACGGCCCCCATCTTCCCTTAGGGACGGATATCTACTTGGCTCTCGACACCTCGAAGCTGATCTCGGCAAAGACCGGCGTTGTCGTCGCCCCCGTCGTCCTGGCCGGCTACAGCCTTTACCACTCGGGATTTCCGGGGACTTTGAGCTTGAAGCCCGAGACTTTAGAGGAAGTCTTCTACGAGACGGCGCAGATGTTGATCAAATACGGCTTTCGCCGCATCATGTTCTTCAACTACCATGGCGGGAACAACGTCGTCCAAGACAAGGTCGTCTACCGAATCAACCAGACGAGCGAAGCGACCGCCGTCGCCATCGGCTACGGCGGGCCGATCCAAAAAGACGAGAACCAGGAATTCTTCGACTGGCACGCGGGAGTCGAGGAGACGTCGATGATCCTCTACTTCGAACCCCGGCTGGCCAGGATGGAGCGCGCCGAGAAGCCCGTCATTCATTTCACCCCCCGGATGGAAGAGCTGCGGGAGCTGGCCAAGAAGAACCCGGACCTCATGACGGCCTGGAACGCATTGTTCGGAACGCCCTCGGAAACGAAGAAGGGCGGGGCCAGCCGCGAGCTTTCAAGCAACGGAATCTGGTGCCTGAGCGATCCCAAGGCTTCCAAGCCGGAGATCGGTGAGAAAATTGTCAATAGGATGGTCGATCAAGCCGTGAAATTCATCGAGGCCTGGAAACTGGCTAAAAATTAATCAATTTGGGTGGACAATATGTCCTATGGTCGCAATCAAAAGTCTTTTGATTTGGTGTATAATAAGCCAACCCAAATATAAAGAGGGCAATCATGAAACGACTGATATCAATTGTTTTGGTCTTGGCGCTTGTCGGCCCGGTGGTCGCTCAGGACAAGCCCAAGCAAATTGAACCTCCGGCCAAAGCCCAGGAGGCTGCGCCCCCTGCTAAACCCGCTGAAGGCGAACCCAAACCGTACGACAAAGTGGTCACTCCAGATTTCAAAAGCCAGAGCGGTGTTTTCAAAGCCCACACCTCCAAGGGGAAGCTCCTCCTCGAAATCCCCCCGGCCGAATTGGGCAAAGACTTTCTGCTCGTCGTCCAAATCAAGAAGAGCCCCAGCAACGCCAGCTACCCGGGCCAGAGTGTGCAGAACATGATTGTCCGCTGGGAGATGCGGGACAATAAAACCCTTCTCCGTGCGGTTTCTTACGCCAACATCGCCGACCCTAACGACCCCATCGCCCGGGCCGTCGAGGCCATGAATACGGCTACGATTATGATGGCCTTCCCCGTGGAAGCCTTGGCCGCGACGGGCGCTCCGGTCATCGACGCGACCAAGCTATTCACCAGCGATGTGAACGAGATCCCGGTGAAAACGACGCTCCAGGCTCAGAGTCTGGACACGGCCCGCACTTTTTTCGACAAAGCACGCGTCTTTCCCCTCAACTTGAACGTTGAAGCCACCCAGACCTTCAATCCAAAACCTCCCCAGCCGCCAGCCGGCTTTCCTCCCCAGTTCCTCTACCTGCTGCCCACGCCGCCCAGCCCGACCGCCGTGGTGCACTACTCCTTCGTCAAGCTGCCCGAAAAGCCGATGATGGGACGCCTGCGCGATACGCGTGTCGGCTATTTCACCCACAGCCACACGGATTACAGCCTGCCAGTCCACGAAACCAAGCTAGTGGACTTCATCGCCCGCTGGCGTTTGGAAAAGAAGGACCCTAAAGCGGCCAAGAGCGAGCCGGTGAAGCCGATCGTCTTCTATGTCGATCCCGCGACTCCCAAAAAATGGGTTCCCTATATCATCAAAGGAGTCGAGGCCTGGCAGCCGGCCTTCGAGGAGGCTGGTTTCCTCAGAGCCATTCAGTGTAAGGAGGCGCCCTCGCCCCAGGCCGATCCCGACTGGTCGGCCGACGACGCCCGCATCTCCGTCATCCGCTGGGTTCCCTCGACCGTCGCCAACGCTATGGGTCCTCATGTCTCCGACCCGAGGAGCGGCGAGATCCTCGAAGCCGATGTCGAGATTTACCACAACGTCCAGCAGTTGGCCCGCGACTGGTACTGGACGCAGTGCGCCCCTCTCGACCCGCGCTGCAAGTCCCTGCCCATACCCGACGCGGCCATGGGCGATATCCTGCTTTATGTCGTGACTCATGAAGTCGGCCACTCGCTTGGCCTCCCTCATAACTTCAAGGCCAGCGCCACGTATCCCATCGAGAAGGTCCGCGATAAGAATTGGGTCAAAAAGAACAGCCACGTGCCGACCCTCATGGATTACAGCCGTTTCAATTACGTGGCTCAGCCCGAGGACGGCATCGACCCCATTGACCTCATCCCCAAAATTGGTCCCTATGACATTTTCTCTATCAAGTGGGGATACACGCCGATTCCCGGAGCTAAGACTCCCGATGAAGAAAAACCAACGCTGAACGAATGGTGCAAAGTTCAGGAAACCACGCCTTGGCTTCGTTTCAGCACCGCCGGCACCCGTGGCTCGGACCCCGGCGAGGAGACCGAGGCCGTTGGTGATATCGACGCCGTCAAGGCAACGGCCCTCGGATTCAAGAACCTGCAGCGGGTCATGAGTATGCTGGCCAAGGCCGTGCTCAAGGCGGGAGAAGATTATGCCGATCTCGATCACATGTACGGTGCGGTCTGGAGCCAAGCCCAATTAGAAGCCGGGCATGTGGCCAACATCATCGGCGGTTACGATAGCGAGCCGAAGGTCGGCCTGGCTTCAGGCGTGCGTTTCACACCTCTCAGCAAGGTGCGCCAGCGAGAAGCCGTGGCGTTTTTGAGCGAGAACATCTTCAAGACGCCAAGCTGGCTGCTGCCGGGTGATATCCTGCGGAAAGTCGAGCCGACTAGCGGCCAGGCCCGGATCCTCAGCCTGCAGCAGGCCGCATTGAATAGTGTGTTGAGCCCTGCCCGATTGACACGGCTTCAAGAACACGAAGCCATCCTGGGCGATCAAGCCTACTCCATCGCCCAGCTACTGGCCGACGTTCGGGCCGCTATTTTTTCCGAGTTTGCCGCCGGCGATGCGTTTAAAATCGATCCCTACCGCCGCAATCTGCAACGGGCGTATGTCGAGCTCTTGAGCGGCCGGCTCACTGCGGCACAGCCGGCTCCGGCCACATGGAAAGACGACAGCCGGGGAGCGATCCGCGCGGAATTGAAAATTATTAGGAGCTCTATCGATGCCAGTATCGCGGGAGCAACCGACACGGCCACAAAAAATCATATGGAAGACCTAAAAGATCAGATCATTCAGGCCTTGGAGCCCAAGGGGACGGGAGCGAGATAAAGCCAACGATCGGCGGACACCCGCTGTCTGGGTATTTCCGGCCGATCATTCAAGAAGTCGTTGAGAAGTATCTAGATTGTGGCAACCCTTGCTGCGGATTTGCCAGGATCCGCTGTCCCGATTGCGGCGAGGAAGATGCAGGAGATCGTTAGCTGAGGCCTCATCGCAAAAGCTCCATATCTTAGGTCCACCTGAAGCTCGCAGGTTACACCAAGAAGGGTCTCTGATCAATATGATCCCCCGCCGGTCTTGATTCCGGACCGCAACCCGGGATAACATCGTTTGCGATAGTGAAACGCGTTCTTCGCCGAACGAGGAGGGATAGAAAAATGCGTGTGAGAAAGATTTCCGGCTTAATCTTGGCATTTTTCATTCTGGCGACGTCAGCCGTTTACCCTCAGGACGGCTGCCCCGCGATCGCGGGACATGTCCGGGTGATCGAAACGTCACTCTGCACGATCCGGCTCGACGAGGAGACCGGCGACCTCACGGGGCTCGCCTGGAAAAATCCTCCCATGGAAATCATCCAGGAAGCGCGGCTGGGCGAGAACTTCAGGCTCCTCCTGCCGCGTCCAGGCGCCGAGGCGAACTATTTCTGCAGCCGTGACCAGAAAGTCGCCCGCATTCGAAAAACGGCGGACGGCGTGACCTGTTTCTACGATTCGCTGCGCAACACCCGCGAAACACTCAACGTCAGCGTCCGCTACCACATCCGCGTCGTCGAGGGCCGCGTCGAATTCTCCGTCGACGTCGACAACCCGACGGACCTGCCCTTGGCGGAGGTCTTCTTTGGGATCGTCGGCGGACAGCAAGGGCTCGTCAACCGGCTGGACACGGAGTCCCTGGTGCCGGGATGGGTTTCGAACGTCGCCCCGGGCCTCTTTACGTCCTTTCGCGCCGGCGGATACGGCGGGGGGAATTTGGGCATACGCTACGACGCCGCCGGATTCCTCTACCCCGGGTCCATGCAGATGGGCTGGGCCGAGTTCTTCAACCGGAAGGCCGACGTGGGTCTTCATTACGCGAACCACGATCCTGAATCGCGGCTGACCGGGCTTTATTTCGAGCTCCGCCCCTTCACCAAGAGCGCCGTCGTGGGCAGCAACTGGCCGACGCCGGCCGACGTGCCGGCCGGAGAACCCATCGGGTTGACGATGGGCTGGCTGAAGTTCCCTTACCTCAAGCACGGCACGTTCGCCTCCGGCCCGGTGGCGCTCCAGGTTCACCGGGGCGATTGGCACGAGGGCAGCGCGCTCTACCGCGCCTGGTTCGACCGCCATTTCCAGGTCAAGCGGCCGCCGTCCTGGCTCCGGAACGAGATGGCCTGGCAGTCGGTGATCATATCCAATTGCGAGGACCTCGCCGTTTGGAAGTTCAAAGATTTGCCGAAGCTCGCGGCGGACGCGAAGAAATACGGCGTCTCGACGTTCGAAATCCTGGGGTGGGACATCGGGGGGATCGACCGCGGCTATCCGCAGTACAGCCCCGACCCGCGGCTGGGGACTCCCGGAGAATTCCGACAGGCGCTAATCGATATGAAAAAGCTGGGCGTCCACCCGCTCATCTTCGCCAACATCCAGTTCGCGGACACGGCGACCCCAATCTTTCGGGAGAAGCTGCGTCGTTATGCCGTCCGCGGGCGCTGGGCCGAGGACCTCCCTCTCATGGGATGGGGCGAGGGAACCATCAGCGCCCATTATGGATTGACCAATTCGAACATGACCGTTGTCAGCCCGGCGCATCCGGAATTCCGCAAGCTTCTCATGGACCAGTTCGTCCAACTGGTCAAGGACGGGGCCGACGGTTTTCAGCTGGACAAGACAAACGCCATGGCTTTCCTGGATTTCAACCCCGAGCTCCCTACCTCGCCGGACAAGTCCTTCACCCAAGAGCTCCTGTCGACGCTCGACGAGGTGGTGCGCCGCTCACGGGCGGTGAACCCGGAATTCGCGCTGGCTTCGGAGATTTTATGGGACCGTTCTTTTCCCTGGGTCGACGTGTCCTACGTCCGGATGGGGGAGATCGATATGAGCTCGCCGGCCCTGCGCTACACGTTTCCCGAGTGGACCTCGACGATCTGCGCCGAAAGCCCGGGCGACTTCAACGTTATGAATAACGGCATGCGATATGGTCTGGTGTGGGCGATGCAGCCCCGGCACTATAACGATTCCATGGACGAGCCCCTGACCCGTCCTCTCTCGCGGTACGTCCAGGAACTGATCCGGATCAGGACCAAGCACCAGGACCTTCTCTTCCACGGCCGGTTCCGGGACACGATCGGGGCGGAGGTGACGGCCGGCCCTGAGGTGCGATATTCGGTCTTCGAGGGGATGGCCAGACCGGGGAAGGCTTGCGTCCTGGTCAATTTCGGGAACGAGGAGGCCGCCGCCGAGGTCGGCTGGCCGGGCGGAGAAGGAAAAACGGTTGAAATCCTCAAGCCGTTCGATCCGGATGCGACGGCCAAGCTCCCAGTCAAGATTCGCCTGGCGCCCCGCACCTGTGCCGTCGTCGTGCTTGAATAATCCTATACTTCATCCGACGATGATCCAGACAACCTCGCGCGTTCGCTGGGGCATCCTGGCCTTCCTTTTCGTCGCGACCGCGATCCCTTATATTGACCGTTCGGCCCTCGGCATCCTGGCGCCGGAACTCCAACTTGAGCGCTCTTTGGATCATATTCTGGAGCAAATACTACCACAATCCGTCCGGGCATCCCCGGGTTCGAGCTGAGTACGAGAAATAACAACCCTCTCTGCCGTTTCTTGGTTGATCTTGCGTCAACGAACTTTGACGGTTTTAGCCACTTTCAGAAGCACTCTTTTTGCGATTTCTTGGCGCAGTGTCTGGATTCTGGCTCTAATCCCGTTCCTGGCGCGTTTCTTGATTCTTCGTTTCCGATGTGCGCCGAGAAGCCCGTCATTCATTTCACCCCCCGGATGGAAGAGCTGCGGGAGCTGGCCAAGAAGAACCCTGACCTCATAACGGCCTGGAAACTGGCTAAAAATTAGCGGCCCCTCCGGCTATCGGTAGGCCTTCAGCTGCTCTTGGGTAAAAAAGAAGTCACGAGCGAAGAGTTCCCAGAGCTGGTCGCCTAACTCCCAATACTTTTGCGTCACGGCCCGGGCAAAATTCCCGCTGTAAGATGTGAGATACGCCCTTGCCGATTCCGGATCTTTCTCAAACAGGGCCAGGGCCGTTTTTTCGACAATGGGCACTTCGGCAAATGCCTGGTCCTCGCACTCTTTGAGGAGAGATTGAACAAGCTTTTGGGTCATCCCCCAATTTACGGTGGACAGGCGGCTGACTCGACGGAAGGCCCATGAAGCGGATTCCGTCGTGAACCCTTGCTGCCCGCTCACATCGAAACTCGGCGGCAGTGCCGTGATCCCGCAGAATATCGGCATGCGTGCGCCATGAGCCGGATTATCAAAGCCCAGCCAAACCAGTCCACCGATTGGATCCGGGAGCCAGCTCCGAGCCTGTATGACAGTCGAGTAAGAACATGTGTTATTGGGGATCATATAGGGAAGCGAGACCGATCCCGGTTTCAGGCTGTTGAGCAGTTTCGCAGTCTCCCGGGTCATCCAGGGGCTGACCACCGGGCTGACGACTTGCTTGCCATCCCTACCTGTGACTGTCAGATTCCGGGTGATGTCAAAGGGAGTGTTCTCGTAGGTATCGCGGAACCACTCGATGACATCCCGGACCGATATCTTACGTTCCGCCTTGACGGAAAAAGGAAGTTCGACAGCGTTATAATCGAGGTGCAAGGATGGCGCCGCGAGGCTGAGCACACGCCACTCCCTCTCTGTCAGCCTCTTTCCTGGGCCTCCATAGACGCGGCCAAAATCGAACGGCTTGCCGGCGTGGGGATCCCACCATCCCATTTCCTCCGCCAGGGAGAAGATATTTTCCGAAGCCATGAAATAGTCGGGATTACTTAAATCGAGTTTTCCTATCCGCGACATATTCGCAGAAACTCCAACATGGTCATCCGGAATGCGCACGGCAGCCCAAACTGCGCCGACATATTTCGTCGTGGCCCCGGCGATTTCGAATTGCCAGACTTCCTTGGGGTCGGCGATCGTTAAACATTCCGCATTATAGTCGCTGTAGCCGTAGCGTTTGGTCAGTTCGTCCGCAAGCCGAATGGCTTCTCTCGCGGTCCGGCAGCGCTCCAGCATCAGCCGGGCGATCTCTTCAATATGGAAAAGGCCTTTTTCCCGGTTTTGAAGCTGGCCTCTAAGAAAGATGGTCGTTTCTCCGATAGCCAGCTGATGTTCGTTCAGGCACGGATAAGCCGTATCCAAAAATGCATAGCTTTCCGCCACTTCCGGGATCTCTCCGAGGATTCTCAGTTTTCGCTGATCCCAGGGACCTTTAGTTCCCATTCGGCCCGCATAGATGGGGGCCTTCGAATCCGGCTTGTTTTTTCGATGCGGGGAGATCATCATCCATGTTCGCAACAATCCGTCGCAGGTCTGGGACGTGATCACCGAGCCGTCCAAAGTGGCCTTTCGGCCGACCATGATGCTCGTACATCCGCCGGCCCTAAATTCCGCCGGTTCATTTGCCGCCGTGCTGCGGGCGACACCGGAGTCCGTCCAGCAAGCAAGAAAAACGATGATGGCCAATAAAAAGCATTGACTAAGAACGATAAAACGGCTTCTCATGCTCTTCCTCCTCAAAGGCGATATCTTATTTAAATCAAATGCTGTGAATTTCTTTTCGGAGATCGTTTAATAACCCTCAAAAGTTTCGTTGATGCCAATTGACTGACTTCCAAAGCTAACAATATATTTTTTTGAAATTTGAGCAACCAGGGGAATCAGCGAGAGAAGTCAAATATAAGCACATCGGTATAGGTACCACCCTTCACGAGAAAAGTATATTTCCGGCCACCGATCGATGTCGACATCACAAAGATCGCCGCTCGAAAACAAGTGAATTATCTTAACAGATCGGCCAACGATGCTCCCTCGGCGATGCGCTTCGACGCCGCGCTGCTATATACCCAATCCTGATAAAAAGCTCCGAGATCCCTCCCGACCGACCGTTCCACATCGTCGAGAAATTGGCGCGCCGTAGCGCCCGAAATCCTGAATTTTTTATAAAAGCTGCCGATAGCCTTAAACAAGGATTCCTCTCCGACCAGATGATAAAGGACATAGAAAAAAAGCATCCCCTCGCGATAGGCAAGGTCAGAAAATCCTTCGCGCCCATAATCGATCATGGCCGTGTCCCTGGCTTTTTGGTTTGAACTGAATTCTTTTTGGAGGCGCTCCAGGATCACTTGAGCCCTTTTTTGGAGAGCCCCCGCGCGATTCTCCAGCCTTTCCTGTATAAAATACTCGAGAAATGTGGCCAAGCCTTCACTCTCAAACCGAGGAGGAAGCGGGTCGAGAGAGGTGACGTTCCAGAGATGCGATATTTCGTGATAAATCTGGTGCATCTGGTCCATGTTCAGAAAAGCATCGCGTGTCTGTAGGATCGACGTCACGTCAGCCTGGGAGCCGAAGCCTTCGGGGACTTCGATGATCGTGAACGCCTCTGTCAGCTCGGAAGGCCCGAACCATTTTGTGCAGAGCCCGATGGAATCATGAAGACTCTTCAGCACGCGCCTGGCTCCTTCCGTGTCGTCCGGGAAGTGGAAAATCTTGAAGTCGCTTTTCTCATCTTTCATGGCCCGGTAATCCGCGATAGCAATGTCGATCCGCCAAGCCGGTTTGATATTTTTATAAGAGTATATTTTGTCCTCACCGCTCGGCGCTATCCCCATCAGCCGACCGCCGTTGGCAACGGCCAAAGAATAAGGCACCGCGACGTTGATGATATAGTCGTAACTTTCGAGGCCCGCCGAACGGTTCGTTTTCCATGAAGGATACCCGACCTGGGGATAAGCGAGACAGTCCGGGCGCAAGATGGTGAACGCTCTGTCCACTCTCTCCTTGACATATTTCATTCCCGCATCGGCATAGCCTTCGAGATAACCTTCGTAGCGGATTGCAATCGTCCTGCGGCCTCGGGGCGGAATGGGCTCGGGCAAGCTCACGTCGATGCAGTTAGCTTGGAGCTTCTCCCAATCTTCGAAGGAGCGCACGGCCTGCGTGAATGGAAGGTCGAGATTCCTATCGTCTTTTATGGAGAGAACCTTCATAAGTCTATAGAGAATTAGCGGAATGCGCCGGATCGGCCCGGCCTCAGGGTTATAGACGGTCATGCGGCAGTCACCCGCGACCTTTTCTTGTCCATAATTGATGCGGATATCCAGAACGATATTCAGGGTTTTCGGGAACGGATTCTGGACCGCAGGCCCTTGGACTGCGGCCCGAGCCGAGACGGCTCCCCCGCATAAAAAAGCGGCGATCATGACGGCTGCATATTTTCGCATCCACAGCTCCTTATTCGAGTTCGTCGAGCCTCTGATGAAACGATGACGCGATAAGAATTCGTTTTTTCGCGCAACGCGATGATCCCTCCCCTTCAGATCGGAATCGGTACCACCCTTCACGAGAAAAGTATATTTCCGGCCACCGATCGATGTCAACATCACAAAGACGGCCGCGAAAGAGGCCGTCCGGCCTGATCATTCTCGCGCAGGATCATCGCTGCTTATTGCGGGCCAGCTGAATCGCTTGATAGGCGTTGACCATTCCCCCGGATTTGATCATTCCTTTCAATGATGGCAGACGTGTCACGCTGTCCATTAAAATTTTCTTCAATTCCAGGGCTTTGAGTTCGGGACGAACGGAAAGGACGAGGGCCGCGACTCCTGTGACGACCGGGGTGCTGTTCGATGTCCCTCCGCCCAGAGCATAGACGCTGCGGTTGTTTTTCAAAAACGTCGTGAAATTCATGCCGATCGCCGCAATATCGACGTTCTTCTCTCCGTAACTCGAGCCCAGGACCCGGCCGTCGATTTTGTAGCGGTACAGTTCGCCCTTGAAATCGATTTCCGCTACGGTCAGGATGTTCTCGTTTTCAAAGCTCACGGGATAAGTGAAATTTTCTTTAAGGTCGACGTTTTTGCCGTTGTTCCCCGCGGCGACGACGAGCAGAACGCCCTTCTCCCCGGCATAATCGATGGCGGCTTCGAGCTCGGTAAACGCTTCCGGCCTCGTATCGGTGACGAATCCGCTCCAGTTGATCACCCGGGCGCCGTTGTCCGCGGCGTAGCGAATGGCCTTGGCGGCGCGACCGCACCTGTTCAAATCGATGCCCCTGATCCCCTGGGCGCCGATTTTCAGCAGCATCATTGACACATCCCAATTGATCCCGGCCACGCCGATGCCGTTATTGCCCTTAGCTCCGATAATCCCCATTGCGGAAATCGAATGCCAGTAGGGCTGGATCTTGGTCGCATCCATGCCGTCGAAAATATAGGGGTCCGGGTCGGGATCGTCGAAGGCGAAATCCCAGCCCATGACATCATCGACGTAGCCGTTGCCGTCGTCATCGATGCCGTTGGTTTCCTTGGGATAGCCGTTTTTATCGAGACCGCTTTCCCCGGGGTTCTTCCAGATATTATCCTTGATGTCCTCATGCTGGTAGAAAAAGCCATCATCCAGGAGGGCCACCACCACATCTTTTTTGCCAGTCGTAAGGGCCCAGGCGCGGGTTATATCCGGATCGATTCCTTTCACGGCATCGTATTCCTTGGCCGACGGCTTATAGGAATAGCTGTCGATCACAAGCTTCCCGCCGGGATTATTAAAACTGTACTGGAGCTTGAACAAAGGATCATTGGGGATGACTTTTTCAGCCGCGGGAAAAGACATCAGTAAAACGAGCAGCAGGCCGGACAGATATTTATGCATCGTGCCTCCTCATGGTTACATTCTATATATCCTGCTACCGACAAAAAAGTTAATTTTAGCTTTTTCCCGGGAGCGACTTGACGCGGCCCCCGCCGTCACTATAAATTGGCATAGATGCGTCTGCTCAACATCCTGGTTCCTGCCATCCTGATCGCCCTCGTCCTATTCATAGGCTTCTATAATCTCGGCGGCGACCGGATGAACGATGACGAAGGGGCCTACCTTTATGCCTCTTGGAGGGTCAGCCTGGGAGAGGTCCCCTACCAAGATTTTTTTGTTGTGCAAATGCCCCTGAGCTTTTATGTCACGGCAGGATTGTTCAAGCTGTTTGGCCCCGAAGTCTGGTGGGCACGCGCCGCCAGCCTTCTCCTCATCTTAAGCACGGGATTCTTGATCTATCGCGCTTCGACCAAGTTCTTTGGCTTCGAACGCAGGCTTGCATTGGCCATGGCCGGCATCTTTCTTCTGACCAAACACATTTATTTCTTGGGCCGGATATTCATGCCCGACGCCTATATGCTGTTTTTCTGTGCGGCCGCACTCTATTTCGCCCTCAAGGCCGAAACCCAGCTCCCGCCGAAGAAGGATAGGGTTGCACTCTTTATTTTCGGCCTATTCTCCGGCCTGGCCGCCCTGTCCAAGTTCAACGGCATTCTGCTCGTCGCCGGTTATCTGCTCTATTTGATTTATCTCATCGTGCGAAAAATGGATAGACCTCAAGCCGTCGTAGTCAGAGCGCCCATTGTGTTCGCCGGATTCCTGCTTTCCTTTGGGCTTGTCTACGGCCTTATGCTGATCTTCGTGCCCGGTACGTATCAAGCGACCCTCGGCTATCATATGGCGAAAGAGAGCGCAGCCGCCGGTTTTGCGGCTCTTCCCTTTTTAAGACTCGGTCAGTTTATCGGCAGCCACAATTACGGCTTGATTCCTGTCGCCCTGATAGGAATCATCTTCGGGGCCGCCTTCAAAGAGAGAAAACGATCGCTTCTCGTCTTCGCGACCTTAGCCTTCTTATTGCTGGCCCTTATTCCGGGCAAATTCTTTTTACGCTATATCGCCTTCGCGCTTGTCCCCCTGACATTTTTCTTCGGCGACGGGATCAGGCTCATCAGCTCTCAAAAAAAGCTCCGGCTTTTTGCCTACCCTGCTCTGACCGTCCTCGTCCTCCTCAGCTTGGGCCCTACCTTCAACCCCAAGAAGCTCCGCGCTTACGATAGCGGGACCAGAACCTTGGCCTCTTATGTGCATGAAGAGACCGCAGCCGGCGATTTTGTCTTCGGCGATGACCCTGGCATCAACTTCTACGCTCAAAGGCCCTGCCCGCCCCGGCTCGTGGATGTCTCCGAAGCTACGACCGGCAGCGGCCAGGTGACGTCGGTTGATATTCGGAGGGAGTGTGACCGGTATCAAGTCAAACTGATCTTGGTGGAAAAAGGCGCATCCGCTCACCATCTGAAGAATTTGAGGGATTATCGGCTGCTAGAGGACTATTTGACCGAGCGCTACAAACTCGTCAAAACGATGCCTAGGGAATTCCTGGACGTCGACATCTACCGCAGAAAAACTCCCTAAGCATAGATCGACCAGGCCCGATTCCCGACGGGTGGCACGGTTCGGAGGCCCCCCGGACAATCTTGGAGGAGGACCCTTTCACAGGTTCCCCCTCCAACGGGCGGCGGGAATACCCGCCGGCCCTGCCACCCCTCCAAGGAGCATCCTCCCATGAATTCATCGCCAGATGCTCCTTGGAAGGAAGGCAGCGAGCGAAGCGAGCGTTGGAAGGAAACCCTACGAAAGGGTTTCCTTCCAAGAGTGTCCGACAGGACCCGTCGGGAATCGCTAGCGGCAATTTCGGGATCCTTGCCTCCTCTGTTTATTCTCCATATAATTCATTCGTCCGTACCCTTTATACGCGAGCGTGTTTAAGGAGCTACCATGGCAAATTCAAGCGGCGCATTCTTCGGATACAAAGGCAGATGGGCGCGGATCGATCTTAGCACCCGCAGCGTGAACGTCGAGCCGGCAAACCTTTCCATCTATCGCGACTATATCGGAGGGCGCGGCGTCCAGGCCCGCCTCCTTTACGAACATCTCCAAAAAACAGGCCCACTCAAAGATCCGCTCAGCCCCGAAAACAGGATCATTATCGGGACCGGGGCGCCGAATGACACTTACATTCCGACCGCGGGGCGAGGCTCATGCTCGTTCGTGAGCCCCATGACCCGGTCGCCGGAGCCCGCTTCCTGGGTGCCGGGACATCGGCCGCTGTTCGGGCTGATTACGCACGCCAGCGCGGGCGGGCTTTTTCCAAATATGCTCAAAAGGGCGGGTCTCGACCATCTGATCATCGAGGGACGGGCGGATAGGCCCGTGCGCATCCTGGTCTTGGACGGCAAGGTCGAAATCGTCGATGCCGAGGACGAACTTTTCGAAATCGTGGACGGGAAAAAGACCGTCCGGACGGCATCGGCGACCACGGATTATCTGACGGAGAAGTATCCCTATTCTTCGACGGTCTGCCTCGGCCCCGCCGGCTGGAACCGGGCAGCCTTCGCTTGTCTTACCGGCGACCATCACAGAAATTTCGGCCGGGGAGGCGCCGGCGCCGTTTTCGGCTCAAAAAACCTTGTCGCCATAACTGCCTACGGCCGCGATCCAATAGCCTATTTCAACGCGGAACTCTACCAGAAGCTCGCCAAGGAGCTGGACGCTAAAGTCAAAAGCCACGTGGGCGATCCGAAATGGACGGCTTCGTTCCGGCCTGAAACGGGCACAACCTGGTGGCTGGACCGGGCCCATAACGGGAAATATCTCGGACAGAAGGGCGGCTACCTGCCCTGGCATAATTTCGATGAAGGGTATTTTGACCCGGAGGATTATGCAAAGGTCGGGACGGATGCGTTTCTGGCCATTTCGGGAAAGCACAAGGTCTGCAACCGCTGCCGGTATGTCATGTGCACGAGGTCGGCCAAGGTCGAAGCTGGGGCTTATGCCGGAGAGGGAGTCCGGCCGGAATTCGAGACGGTCGCCCTGTGGATCAACTGCTGTATCCTCGACCGAGACGCCATCTTTCATATGAACTACCTCTGCAACGAGCTCGGGATCGACACCATGACGCTGGGCAGCGTCATGGCGGGGGCGATGGAGTTAACCGATAAAGGCTATCTCAAAAAATATAAAGGCGCGCCGGTTTTCGGGAACGCGGCCGATATGATCCGGACGCTCGAGTCTATTGCCTATCAATCCGACCCGCTGGGGAAGCTCCTCGGGAGCTACTCTGACCGCGTCATCGCCGAATTGGGGGCGGGTTTTGCGGCCGCCGATCTTCAAGAGATCGCCCGCTCGGTCACGACCGCATTCGGCGGCCTCGGCTACGCCGGAATCGAGCCCAAGGTTTTTCCGGGCATGTTCACGGCCTACGGGACGTCGAATCGGGGACGGGGCGACCACACTTATGCCTGGACGATCCAAGCGGAGGAAGGAGGATTGACAGGCGCGGGCAATCTGGCCGCGTACGTCGCGGGGGGACAGGTCGGGAAAGCCCTGGTCGATTCCATGGGCCTGTGCGACTTCTTTACGGAGGATATCACATCGGATTTATTCCTGTCGCTTTATCATGCCCTGACAGGGCTTGAATATACGGCAGAGTCGATGAAGGAGTGCGGAAAGAGAATTTACAACCTCGAGCGCCATATCAATAATCTCCAAGGAAGGAGCCGCGCCTACGACGCCCATGTGCCGCCCAAACTGACGGTGCCCTTGACAGCGGGAGCCCACAAGGGAAAGGCCGTCGATACGGCGTTTTATCATTCGATCCTGGACGCGTATTACGAGCACCAGGGCTGGGACAAAGAAGGAATCGTCAGAGCTATGCTCTTCAATGCTCTAGGGATCAAGACCTGAAGGAAAAGTTAGTTCATTATCGCCACGCGGTCTACGAGCGGGAGTTGCAGCGGTTGGAAACTGTCCTTCGCAGTCCGGGGATCAATGAAAGGATAGCCCAATGCTGAGGCTGATATTAAGAAGCATGCCGTATCTCAGCAGGCCGTCCATTCGGAGCATGATGGGCACGGAGATCCTCTCGTTGACCGGGAGATCTAATCCGCCGGCCAGCATCAGCCCCAAATTGACCTCGGTCCCGGATTCTTCTTTATACTCATCCGAGTACTTGCCGCTATAGGTATAATCCCAGTACCACGAGACGAGGTGCATTCCCAGCCCGCCCTGGAAGAATAAGGGCGATTGCCGCGGGCGAAACTCAAGGAGGCCTAGAAGATAAAAACTGAATTCGTTCTCATGATGGATATCTTCATAGACGATGTCGCCGCTTCCTAGGTCAAAAATCGAGGAAAACAATTTTTGGGCGCCCAGGTCGAGCCCGAAATTGATCGTGTTGTCCGGGCTCAAGGAAAACAGGACCTGAACCCCGCCGCCGAAGCTGAACGTAGCGACATCCAAATATTGATCCAAATTCACGCTATCGACGTTGAGATAATTCAGGTCGGCCGCCGTCGGGGGCGTCGCCAAGACTCCGAATTTCGCATACGGCCTGAAAGACAAGGACCTCTTCCGGAAGACAGAAGCGGCCGGAGCGGGTTCGGGCTGCGTCTTCCGAATTTCCGCCGGAATCGCCTTATCGCCAGCGGCCTCTTTTTTTGGGGCCTCCGCAATCGCCACTTTTGGAGCTTCTGCTTTAATCTCTTCGACAACCTCGACCAAGCTCTCCAAGATATATCCGATGACGGGCGCTCCCTGGGGACCGGCTGGCAGATTCAGCTTGTACCAGCGGCCTTCTTTGCCGGGCGACTCAAACAAAGTCCCCACCAGAGCAGTCTTGAGAATCCGGCTCGTGAAATCCGGCTTGGACCGGATATTGGCCGCTTTGACGATGACTTTTAGCTTAACCATCGATGCTTGGCCGGCCGCAGCCATCGTCGCCAGCAGAAGAGCAAGCGAGAGAAAAAGAAAAACCTTTTTTGAAAATCCGTGAGACTGCATCTCTTTCTCCTTTCAGTGCCAGTCGCGTTCGCTGGGTTCAATCATTGAAAAAACGATACATATTGTCAAGCCCTGGAATTAAAAAAGACGAGATAAGGCCTTTGGTTCGGGTGCGAAATGAGAGAGGCCGGGTCAGAAGCTGATTTTTATCCCGGCGGCAGCCGAAAGACCGGACAGGTTAAGGACCGCCTTTCTAACATCGGTATAGTCCGGCTCAGTGGGATCTTGGCTCGAAACCTGAATCCAAGGATATCCGCTTCCATAGTTTTGGAAGTAATACCATAAATACGCCGGGCCACTATAATCGTACGTGTAACCGTAGGAACTTTTATAGTGATAAGTCCAGGTCCCTTTGAGCTCGGTGACCTTCGCCAGGCGAAAAGTTGCATCGGCAATAAGGGAGATGTGGGGGAGCAGTTCAAAGCTGAGGCCCAGTCCTCCCTGAATGCCGAGCGTCGTCGGGTTCGACTCAAACTTGCTGGACGAGTGAGCCGAGAGCAAGCTCGATTCGGCATCCTGATCGAAATTAAACTTGATGGAATAGAAAGCGGCACCCGCAAACATGTCGAGATTTAACTTTGCCATAATGGCGACCTGATAATGGACGTTGACGAACACCGGCACCGCAGACAATTTGGGTTTGTAATTATACTCTGTCGTGTCGGGACCGAACTGGCCGGTCAACGTGTTGTCTTTGCTGACGCCAAAATATCCCGCCCCCAGACCGATGCCCCAATGTCGGTCAAAACTGAAAATCAGCTCAGCCTGAAAATTCATGGCGCTTTTCAGAGGGTCGAATCCCCCGGATAGGACCTTGAAGTTCTCGCGGATATACCGACTGTAGCTATCAACCCCAATGTTGTAATCGTCTCCATTGATCCAAGTCATGCCCCCGGTGAGTCTGAGAGAAAACGGCTGGCCCTGGACAAGAGCCGCGGCAAGGAGAAAGATGCACGCGCCCGCCAAAGCGTTCTTCATGGAATTCCTCCTTTCTCTTGACTATAAATATTTCTTTTCTAAAGTCAATAAATATCTTCATTTTTAATGATCTCGATAATAGCTCGGTGGCCTGTTCGATCGGCCAATAAGCCGCCGCCCGCCCCACTCCTGGAGTTGAATTCCGCAAAATTTTCGAATAGGATACAGCCGGATTTGAGAAGGTTCTCGGCATAAGGAGTCCCACCATGACCCTCATTCAAGAGAAAGTCAAACAGGCCGTCGGCCTGCTTAAGGAATTCGGGGTCGACTGCTGGATCACGTTCACCCGGGAAAGCCGGATCAACGGGGATCCGACGCTGGTCTTCCTAGCGCCGTCCGATGTCACCTGGCATTCCGCCTTCATCATCGGCGCCGACGGAAGAGCCCGGGCCATCGTCGGGCTTTATGATCAAAAAACAGTGCAAGAAACGGCGGCGTATGATGACGTGGTCGGATTCGTGACCAGTTTTAAAGAGCCTTTCCTGGAATATATGAAAAGGCTCGACCCCGAGAAGATTGCTATCAATTATTCCAGGGGCAGTGAAATCTGCGACGGCCTGACCCACGGCATGTACCTGACGCTCCACGAGCTGCTTTCGGAGATCGGGCTTGCGGGAAGGCTGGTTTCGGCCGAAAAAATCGTGTCGGCGCTCAGGGAAAGAAAAACCGCGCGTGAGATCGCGCATATCCAAGAGGCCATTGGCCAGACTCAAGATATCTTCGACAAAGTCGCCCAGTTCATTCGGCCGGGCAGGACCGAGGTCGAAATCGCCGCCTTTATGAAAGCCGAGGCCGAGTGCAAAAAACTCGAGCTGGCCTGGGGTGAAACGACCTGTCCGGCCGTCTTTAGCGGCCCGGAGACCGCAGGGGCGCATTACACGCCAACCGAAAGAAAAGTGGAGCGGGGACACATCTTGAACATGGATTTCGGAGTCAAGGTCAATCATTACTGCTCAGACATGCAAAGAACATTCTATATCCGAGGTGAGGGTGAAAAGACCGTTCCGGCCGAAGTGCGGAAAGGCTTTGAGACAATCGTACGGGCTGTCGTATCGTCAAAGCAGGCCATGAAACCAGGCGTCGAGGGCATCGAAATCGATGCGATAGCGAGAAAGATCATTGTCGACAGCGGTTACGAAGAATTTCCGCACGCGCTCGGCCACCAGGTCGGCCGGTTCCCCCACGACGGGACGGCGCTCCTTGGGCCGAAATGGGAGAAATATGCCCATAAGCCGTTTCAGCGGCTCGAGGAAGGGATGGTCTTTACCATCGAGCCCAGGCTGACCGTCCCGGGGCGGGGCGTGGTGACGATCGAAGAGATGGTCATCGTGACCAAAGACGGCGCCGAATGGCTGACCCAGCCTCAGAAAGAATTGATTTTGATCTGATAACCTGCTTGGGAGTCTTGGTCACCGAGGCCGACCGGCGTTGACACCCAGGAGGGCGGCGGATTGGGTCGAGGAATTTTGGACCTCTTCAGAAACCATGCTAAATAATAAGGCGGATACAAAAAGCAGCCCCCAATAGATGGATCTCTTCATCCGAGCCTCCTCGATCCTTGCGAACTTCGATGCGGTAGAGTCCGGCATACCAGGCGCATTTGTCGGCGTTTTTTTTATTCAATGGAAACCCCTGTTGGAAAGACGCTATAAGAATCATCGGGGTGAGCAGAAGGCTTAGGGCTGCGTTCATATGCCTGTAAACCTCGGCCGTATTTTACTACAACCGGCTACGCAACCCAATTCTCATTTTGGTGATTGAAATCCAGCAAGGGCTCGGATATTCTACGTCTGTATGGGCTCTGAAACAGACGCCCTTCTTGAGAAGCGTACAAAATTTTTTTTAAGGGAGGAACGGTCATGATAAAACAAATTTGCTTATTGTTCTTCTTGAGCGTGTTGATTCTAAGTCTGGGCCATTTGTCCGCCGCCGGCCAGGAGCCCAAAGAGATCAAACTTCTAAAACCCCAGACCGAAGGTGGCCTGCCCCTAATGCAGGCGCTCAAGGCTAGGCAGTCGTTGAGGGAGTTCGGCGCGGAAAAATTGCCTCTTCAGGTCCTTTCCAACCTTCTGTGGGCGGCCGATGGAGTTAACCGGACGGACTCAGGGAAGCGCACCGCGCCGTCCGCAGTGAATTGGCAGAATATCGATATCTATGTGGCCATGGCCGACGGCCTCTATGTCTACCAGCCTGTGGAACACGTCTTGAAGGGAATTCTGAGCGAAGACATCCGGGTGGCCACCGGCAAGCAGGATTTTGTCAAGGATGTCCCCGTGAACCTCATTTATGTGGCGGATTTTTCCAAGATCAACAGGGGAACGGACCAAGACAAGAATTTTTACTCGGCAGCCCACACCGGTTTTATCAGCCAGAATGTGTATCTCTATTGCGCCTCAGAAGGGTTGGCGACGGTTGTGCGCGGTTTGATCGACAAGGAAGCCATGGCCAAATTGATGAAGCTTCGCCCCGACCAGAAAGTTATGCTCGCTCAATCCGTGGGATACCCGAAAAAGAAGTAAGGGTTTCATCCCATGAAGGCCAGGGCCGTCGGATTCCTTCTCTTCGGGGCGGCCGCTTTTATCCAGCCGATAAAAGGAGTCTGCCAGGGCATCGATTGGCAGGGCCAGCTCTCGGGATGGTTCACCGCGAGCGACGCCAAAGCGGCGAAACCGCAGCTGGGCCTTCGCTATATTCCCACATTTTCTCTCAAGAAGACCTTTGAGAATAAGTTTGCTTTTGATGTCGAAGTCTCATTCAATGCCTTCGGCTCCGCTCGGATTTCCCAATTGGATAACATTCAAACAAGCGGAGACATCAAACCCTACCGCATCTGGGTGAGGTTTTCCACAGCGCAGTTTGAGGCAAGGCTTGGCCTCCAGAAAATCAATTTTGGCTCGGCTATGCTGCTCAGGCCCTTGATGTGGTTCGACAGAATCGACCCCAATGACCCCCTGCAGTTAACGGAGGGCGTCTACGGCCTGCTTCTCAAATACACCTTCCTGAACAACGACAACATCTGGCTGTGGGGTCTCTACGGCAATGACGAGCCCAAAGGATGGGAAGCTGTTCCGTCGCAGCGGAAATCCGCCGAATATGGCGGCCGCCTGCAGGCCCCCTTTCTCTCCGGTGAACTGGCCTTGACGTATCATCACCGGAGGATCGACCCGCAAAGGAGCCTCTATCCGCTTCCGGCAGAGGAAAAACGAGCGGTTCCCGAAAACCGGCTTGCCCTGGACGGAAAATGGGACATTGGCCCCGGTGTGTGGTTTGAAGCGGTCTTAGCGCATCAGGACTTCGAGTTCTATCGTTTAAGAGTCCAAAAATATTTGAACGTCGGCCTCGATTACACCTTTTCGGTCGGAAGCGGCCTCCATTTCTTGACCGAATATCTGACCATGGCCTCTTCGGAAAAGACCTTCGGCGCCGGAGAAACCATCCAATTTTCCGATATTTCCCTGGATTATCCCCTGGAGCTGCTCGACAGGATCAAGGGGATGGTTTTTTACAACTGGAAAACAAATGATTGGTACCGATTCATCACCTGGCAGAGGACATACGATAAATGGAGCTTTTATGTGATCGCGTTTTGGAACCCCGAAGAATATAGGATTTACGCAAGCCAGCAGGGAAAGAACCTGTTTGGGGGAAAAGGGATTCAAATCATGGCTGTCTTCAATCATTGACGGCGAGGTGAACATGGAAAACTCGGTCCTGATCAGAACGGAAAACCTGGTGAAAGTCTATCCCATGGGCGAACAGTCCATTGTTGCGCTCGACGATGTCAACCTGACCCTCAAGAAAGGCGAGTTCGCCGGTCTCGTCGGGCCGAGCGGCTCGGGCAAGACAACGCTCCTCAACATCCTCGGCTCCCTTGATGCACCGACCCGTGGCAGCGCCTGGGTCCTGGGTGAAAAAGTCGAGCGCCTGTCGCAAAAAAAAGCGGCCGAGCTGCGGAACAGGCACATCGGGTTCATCTTCCAGACTTTCAACCTCCTTCCCGTTTATTCCGTTTACGAGAACGTCGAGTTCCCCCTTCTCCTTCTTGGGCTCTCCCCTCCCGCCAGGAAAAAGGCGGTCATGGACGCCCTGGAATGGGTGCATCTCGCCGACCGAGCGAAATCCCGACCCAGCCAGCTCTCGGGCGGGCAGAGCCAGCGCGTGGCCATCGCCCGGGCTGTCGTGAAAAAGCCGGAGATCGTCCTGGCCGACGAGCCCACGGCCAACCTGGACGCAGAGAATTCGCATCACATCCTGGATACCATGGAGCAGATCAACCACGAGCTGGGGACAACCTTCCTCTTTTCGACGCACGACGACAAGGTCATCCGGCACATCCGCCGCAAGATTTCGCTCGTAGACGGAAAGGTCGCCAAGGACGAAATCATGAAGCCCGCCGAGGAGGCACGCCCATGATCATTCCGAAGCTGGCTTTTCGAAATCTTCTGGGCGCAGGGATGAAAACGTGGCTGAACGCAGCGGTCCTCTCCATGGCCTATGTGGCCATCATCTGGACCCAGGGTTTGTATATCGGATTCGATGCCGACGTGTCCCGCGTCATGATCGAGACCGAATACGGCGGCGGGCAATACTGGATGGAAAAATACGACCCTTTCGACCCCTTCACGCTTCAAGACGCCCACCTCCCTCTCGCCGGGCCGATGCAAAATCTTATCATCCGGGGAAAGGCCACGCCCATCCTGATCGTCCAGGGAACGCTCTATCCGGGAGGCCGGATCCTTCCGGTCCTCCTTAAGGGCATCGATCCAGAGCAAAAGCTTTTGGGCATTGCCTCGTCCGTCTTGAAAGCGACGGATCACGAGATTCCCGCCCTGATCGGAAGCCGGATGGCCCAGACCAGCGGCCTGAAGAAAGGCGATTTCGTAACGGTTCGCTGGCGCGACGCCAACGGGACATTCGACGCCAAGGACCTTGTCATCGTCGAAGTCATGACGACGATCAACCAGGGCATCGACGCCGGCCAGGTCTGGCTCCCTCTTCAAACCCTGCAGGAAATGGCGAAAATGACATACCAGGCCACGATCGTGGTGCTCGAGAAGAATTTCGGCGCCGCCCAAGCCGTCTCCGGCTGGGCTTTCAAGGGATTGGACTATCTTCTGAAGGACATCAAGGATATCATTCAAGGAAAGACCATCGGCTCTTCGATCCTTTATACGATCCTTCTCTTCCTGGCCATGCTGGCCATCTTCAACACGCAGGTCCTTTCGATTTTCAAGCGCCGCAAAGAGATCGGGACCATGATGGCTCTGGGCTTCTCCCGCGGCAAGGTCATCGAGCTCTTCACTTTCGAAGGAGCCCTGCAGGGAGTCCTGGCTGCTCTCGTCGGCGCCGTTTACGGTATTCCTCTTCTGGCCTATACGGCGATCCATGGCTATGGCCTGCCGGGCAACCAGGGCGACAATTTTGGCTTTGCCATCAGCGAAAAGCTCTATCCGACATACAGCGCCGGCCTCGTCCTGGGCACGACGGTCCTCGTTTTCATCATCACGACATTTGTCAGCTTCCTGCCGACGCGAAAGATCGCCCGGCTCAAGCCGACGGACGCATTAAGAGGAAAACTCCGATGATGAAATTTCTACTCAAAGGAATCCTTCGCGACCGGTCCAGGAGTGTCTTTCCTTTCTTAATCGTCCTGGCCGGAGTATTCCTGACGGTGGTTCTGTACTGCTATATCAAGGGCGCAGAGACAAGTATTATCCGCACCAACGCCAACCTGAGACACGGGTACGTCAAAATAATGACGCGGGTTTATGCGAAAGAAACCGAGCAGATCCCCAACGAACTGGCCCTGATGAATGTCTCGGCTTTGATCAAGGACCTTCAATCCGCATTTCCGGGTTATTTCTGGACCCGGCGCATTCAGTTCGGCGGGCTGCTGGATATCCCGGACGAAAAAGGCGAAACGAGATCCCAGGGCCCGGCCGCCGGAATGGCCGCGGACCTGCTGACCCCATCCAGCCCGGAGCCGAAGCTCCTCGACCTCCAAAGAGTATTGGTCCGCGGAAGACTTCCCCAAAAACCCGGCGAGATCCTTATTAGCGATGAGCTGGCAGAGAAGCTCGGTGTCCGGCCGGGAGAAAAGGCGACGCTCCTCAGCACAACGATGCACGGCAGCATGAGCATGACGAACTTCGTGATTGCCGGCACGCTCCGCTTTGGTGTAACGGCCATGGACCGGACCGGCATAATCGCTGATCTTGAGGATATTCAATACGCCCTCGATATGATGGACGCCGCCGGAGAAATCCTGGGCTTCCCCGAAGATTATATTTACCGCCAAGAAAAAGTCGATGAAATGGCAACCGCCTTCAACGCTCGCTTCATGGACCAGAAGGACGAATTCCTGCCGGTCATGCAGACGCTGAAAGAACAGTCCGGAATGGACTTTATGTTAGGCCGACTGACATTCGTCGTGTCCATCGTCGTCGGCATCTTTCTGTTGGCGATGTCTCTTGTCCTGTGGAATGCGGGCTTGATAGGAAGCCTGAGACGGTACGGAGAAATCGGCGTCAGGCTGGCCATAGGCGAAGACAATACCCATGTCTATCAATCGATGATTTACGAGTCCCTGATGATCGGCGTTCTCGGCGCCGCGGCCGGGACCATCCTCGGGCTGGCCGTTTCTTATTATCTCCAGGTCAAAGGTATTGATATCAGCGGCATGATGAGGAAGGTCACGTTCTTGATGCCCACTGTCTTGCGTTCCCGGATCACGCCCTTCGCCTTTGTCATCGGCTTTATCCCAGGGCTACTGGCCACCTTGATCGGGACCGCCATCGCCGGCCTCGGTATCTTCAAGAGGCAGACCGCTCAGTTGTTCAAGGAGTTGGAGACATGAAACGAGCCTTCCTTCGCACGTTTTTATGTTCGGTGGTCGCGATCGGGCCAGCGCTGCTCATCTATGCGGCCGCGGCGCAAACCCAACCGTCTGCGGAGGTCATCCTCAAAAAGGCTGACCAGAATGCCGTCTCCGGCAATGAAATCATCCTCAGCCAAATGACCATCCACGGCCGCCGCGACAGCCGCTCGATCAAGTCCAAGTCGTGGATCGAGGGGAAGGACAAAGCTTTCACAGAATACCTCGAGCCTCCCCGCGAAAAAGGGATCAAAATGTTGAAGCTGGGGGACCAGCTTTGGACATACTCCCCGGACACAGACCGAATCATCAGTATTTCCGGCCATATGCTGCGCCAGTCGGTCATGGGCTCGGACTTGTCTTACGAAGACATGATGGAGGACCGGGAGCTGCGCAAAATCTATGCGGCCAAAGTGGCCGGCGAAGAAACCGTTCTTGAGCGGCCTTGTTGGGTGTTGGAGCTGACAGCCAAAGAAGAAGATGTCGCCTACTATTCCCGCAAGGTCTGGGTGGACAAGGAGCGCGATGTTTTACTCAAAGAGGAGCGATATGCGAAGAGCGGAAAGTTGCTGAAGACGCTCGAAGTCAAAAGCGTCATTAGGGTCCAGAACAGGTGGGTCCAGAATATCGCCGTGTTCAAGGATGCCCTGAAAGGCGGCGAGGGAACAGAGTTCAAGATCGAAAGCATCGAGTATGATATTCCTATCCCGGCAACGCTCTTTTCCAAGGCCTCGCTCCGCAAGTAGCCCCCAGGGATTTTAAATGAGAAATATCTTCAAATCTATGATTTCGAAGAGGCGTGGGAATCACCCCCGGCCCCCTAGGGAACCAGTCCCGTCGGTTCCCCCCGTCGATAAGCAGACGGGACCCTCCTCCGCTATGGGGGCCGGGGGTGATTCCCACGCCTCTTCGAAATCCCACAAACGGAGAAGCTTCTTTTTAAATGTTTTCTGTTGGGGTTTGACCCCATTCTTCGTTATGATAGCTATCTCATGCATCTCTATGCGCGGCGGTTACGGGAGGCGCCCATAAAAAGCCGGACGATCAGAGCGGTTGTTTTGGCAGCTACTATTATGAGTCTTCTTCTGCCGGCTTGGGGCCAAAAAAATCCTGATGAACAGGCCATCAAGAACCTCAGGGCTTTTGCCAAGCTCTATGGATATATCCGCTACTTCCATCCGAGCGATGAGGCCGCTCAAGTCGATTGGGAGAAATTTGCAATCTACGGCGCCGAGAAAGTCAAAAGGGCGCGCGATTCCCGCCAACTCAAGGTCATTCTCGAGGAGCTCTTCCTGCCCATCGCCCCCACGGCCGAGATCTATCTCAACGGCGAAGCGCCGAACAGCATTTCGGCCCCGTTGCGGAAAGAAACAGCCGGCCTGAAGGTCGTCGCCTGGCAGCACCGCGGAGTTGGGTTCGGAAGCGCCAACTCTCCTTATGTCAGCATACGCGTCAACAAGGAGAATGTGCTCAAAGCCTCGATGATGGCGGGCACGATCAGCCAGGGGATCGATGCCGCCGCTTACCGCGGCCGGGAGATTAGGCTCCGGGCATCCGTCCGGGTCGACGGAAAAGAAAGTCAAAGACGAGGCTATCTTTGGCTGCGAGTGGATAGGCCGAACAACCGAGCCGGCTTTTTCAACGCTATGCGGGACCAGCCCATCCGCTCCAGCCAATGGAAAGAATACGAAATTCGGGGGGTCGTTGACCACGATGCCCTGTTCATTGTCTTCGGCGGCGTCCTGGAGAATGGAGAGAGGATGGCCCTTGACGATTTCGAGCTTCTGGCCAAGGACAAGAAAGGGCGTTGGAAGCCGGTTGTCATCCAGAATCCCGGATTCGAAGAGGGTGAGCCGGAAAAGGCTCCGGCGGGCTGGACACCCCTCAGCCGGGGATATTTCTACAAAATCTCATTGCAAAATCCGGCCAAAGGCAAACAATGCCTGGTCATCGAACCCCCGACCCTAAAACTATCCGAAAAGCTATTCGAAAAGATCCCTGCGATCGGCGAAGCCATCCACAAGACGTTGGCCGATGACCTGGCCTGCTCCATCCCTCTGGCTTTGTACAGCAATGATAAAGAAACCCTGGGCAAGAATGAACGGTACCCATTCCAAAAATGGATAAAAGCCCTGACGGCTAAAAAGGTCGAAGATTGGTCGGCCGGAAATGAATTCGTACGGCTGGCCGACGTTATCATCGCCTGGAATATATTCGAGCACTTCTATCCATACTTCGATGTCGTGGGCGTCAACTGGGATGCTGAGCTAACGCATTCCCTTCAAAAAGCGCTCAGGGACAAGACCGAAAGGGATTTTTTCAACACTTTGAGTTTGATGGTCGCCCATCTCCGCGACGGGCACGGCAGCGTCTATTCCGCGACCCTGCCCGCCCAGGCCGGACTTCCCATCGCCGTGGAGTGGGTGGAAAACGAAGTGGTCGTGACGGCCAGGCGCGACCCGGTTCGTCTTCAACGGGGCGATATCATTGTCGCCATCGACGGCATCCGGGCAGAGCAAGCTCTGATCAACGCCGAAGAGGCGATCTCCGGCTCGCCCCAGTGGAAGCGCACGAAGGCGCTCAGCCTCTTCGGGGCCGGAGACGAAGGCACGACGGCCGAACTCGGGGTCAAGCGCGGCGGAAAAATTCTGAGCATCGACATCCAAAGAAATTGGAAGCAGCCGGTTTTCGAAGCAAAAGGGCCTCCGATCTACAATTTTCCGGAGGGAATCGTCTACGTGGACCTGGACCGGGCCGCCTGGGACGTCATTAATCTTCGGCTCAAAGACCTGGCTGCGGCAAAAGGCATCGTCTTTGACCTCAGGGGTTATCCCAGGGGAAATCAGGAAATCCTCTGCTACCTGCTGAAGGCCAGAGATACGTCGGGCGCCTGGATGCAGATCCCGCAATTCATTTATCCCGACCGGGAGAATATTGCCGGCTTCCAAAAAATGGGCTGGTTCCTGGAATCGCGCGAGCCGAAGATCAAGGGAAAAGTCGCCTTCATCACGGACGGGCGGGCCATCAGTTACGCCGAATCCGTGCTGAGCTTCGTCGAGCACTACAAGCTCGGAGAAATCGTTGGGCAGCCGACGGCAGGAACCAACGGAAACGTCAATTCCTTCGAGGTGCCCGGCGGCTTCCGGATCGCCTGGACGGGCATGAAGGTCGTCAAGCACGACGGTTCCCAACACCACCTTATCGGAATCCGGCCGACCGTGCCGATGAAGCGCACGATCAAGGGCATTCTTGAAGGCCGCGATGAGCTTTTAGAGAAAGCCCTGGAGGTTGTTAGAAAAAAGGTCCGGCCCTAAATTTTTTCTGCTTAAAACCGGATTCCGAACAAGAGATAGTTTCTCCAGAAATTCGGGTTGACGTCCGGGTCGGACACCTGCGTCATCTGATAATCCATAAGCAGCTTGAAAGTCTTGAAATCAATCTCGGCGCCCAACAGGAGATGAAAAGCGAAATTAGTTTTAAAATTCGTATAGGTCTGATTATTGAAATGGGTGGTGGCGTGAGAAGCTTCTAGCCCGATCCCGATTCCGCCAAGGAGATTCAGGAATTTCAGAAAAGGCACCAATCGCCCCATGTTTTCGCCGGCTTTGATGTTGGCGAATCCCATGACCGGAAAGATCGAAAGATCGATCTCGGGGTAGCTTCGGTAAGCGGGCTGGAGCTCGAGGCCGAAAGCGAAGTTTCGACGAAACCCAAAATCATACCCGAAGCTCGATAACCAGGATTTTCCGAACCCGCCTGCGTCGGGAGAGGCCATCCAGCCGAGCTTGATATAAAATCCGGAGAAGAGATTCCCGCCCGGCGCAGCCGACCCGGTTGTTGTGGGCGCTGTCGGCGTGGCAGTGCCTTGAGGCTCGCGCGGCGTGGGAACGGATGGGGGGGCCTTGGCCGGCGCTGTCGTCTCGGGCACGGGCTTGGGTGTGGCTTGTGCCTCTTGGACCGTGCTTTGGTGAATGTATCCCGTGACGGAGGCGCCTTTCTCGTCCGGCGAAACCGAGATTTGATACCAATCCCCGGTTTTTGCCGTCGACTCGAGAAGAGTCCCCAAGGGGAGTCGAGTGATGACCTGGCTCGTGAAATCCGGTTTGAGGCGGACATTGGCGCTTCCGACGATGACCTTGATGACCTTGACCTGTCCGGACAAAGCCGGCGAGAAAGCGCAAACGAACCCGAACAGAAGAAGGGATAAGATCACAAGATGATATTTTTTCATTTCGTCTCCCATTGGATGAGAATAAACGCGAATCACGATTGTCGGCCGGGGAGCAGCGCTCCGCGCGTGGCTGTGACTAAAAATTGATATCGACAGTCGTTGTCGTATCTTTTTTGACGACACAGCTTCCGCTGTCACCTTGGCCGCCAACGATGCCTGTCGGTATAGCTGTCCAGCCATACGTGCCGACTTTTACGGCGAGGGTTGTACTGCCCTGGCCGGCGAGGGTGGCGGATGTGCTTTCAGGGCCTGAGAATGAAACATTGACAGTAAAATCCGAATGGTTTGTGACGCTGATCTTCCCGTAATCGTTACATGTTGCTGAAACGCTTGAGGCGACGAGAACCGCAACACACAAAGCGGCCGCCAGCAAGAGCCTGATGTTGCTCCCCGTGATTGTCTTGAGTCTTTTCATAATGATAGCCTCCTTAGATCGAATGGAAAATCATTATTGTGTCGCGAGGCAGAAGGCGGCATGGAAAAAATGAAGGGGAATTCTCTTTTATTTCGCAGCCTTGTCGCTTTCTTTTTGACCGAGAAGGCATATATTTTTATCGGCTGCATACTATAACAACCCAGCCGAACGCCTGTCAACAGATTTAAAAACCCGGGGACGGGTGACTTCTTCCCCGGGGCGCCTAGAATTTAAATGTCAAGAATCGAGCCGCCGTTCGAGTTCTATTCTTTAAGCTTCTCGATCATTTTCTTGATGTTCTCTTGCTTGGGGTTGATCTCGAGAGATTTTTGCCAGGCCCGCAGAGCCTGCTCCTTGTCTCCAATCTTGAAATAGCACACTCCCATAGAATTCAGGATTTCGATGACGTTGCCTTTAAAGGACAGGGCTTTCTGGTACCAAGGAATCGCGTCCTTGAACTCGGACAGATCCTGAAAGGCATTTCCGAGGCAATCATAGAGGTCGAAATTCGGCGTCTCTTTCTGCGCGAATGGGAGGAGGACGTCCCGGGCCACTGCCGGATCGTTCAACCTCAGGAGGATGCGGGCGTAGCTTAACGCGTATTCGAGGGAATCCGGCTTTTTGGAATGGGCTTCGAATAATTCGAGTTGCGCTTTATTCATATCGCCTTTGTTCAAGTATTGACTTCCTAAGACAAAAGCATAGTAGGGATCATCCACCGGCGGGTTGGTCTGGGCGACAACCCACGTGCCCGGGATCGCTTTATCGGAAATAATAAAATTTACGCTTTGGGAAAGAACCTCCCGCCCCACCTTGTCAAAAAGAGCGGCTTTGACGGCGTATGTCCCGGCCGCGAATTTGTCCGTGGGAAATTCTTCGAGGAAATCCCGGCCGCCCGCATAGTCCCGCACATTCTTGCGCAAAGACTGCAGCGTTTGGTTGTCTTTGATAAAGGAATATCCCAGGACGCCGTTGTCCTTCAATTCGGCATTCAAGCCGTGAATCTGGAAGAAAAGAAACAGGCGGTCCTTGGCCTGGAACGTGCTGTTCAGGCAGGGGTAGATCTGGAGCGTCCCGACTTGATAAGCTCGGCTGGCGCCTCCTGAGGGCGAATTCTTGACCACCTTCCTGGCCAGTACGGGCGGGCTCATCCAAAGAGGATCGCCTTCGGGAATGGAAACGGTTTTTTCGATCGATGTGAACTCCTTGGAGACGGTGTTCTCCAGCAAGAGGTTGAACGTGTACTGCCCGGGAATGAGCGGGACGGCGTCGTAGAATTGGAAGGAATTCTTCTCCACGGCTTTCAGCTCCTCCATCCGGAGTTCGATGGGGATGATTTTCTCTTGCTGAAAAAGCGTCTTTCCCCCGGCGTCCGACAAGCGGAGGGTTGTCCTCAGGTCGGCTAGATACTTGTCTTGGTAAGCGTCCATGGAGAGGTTGTCCGGGACGATGACGTAGTTCAAAAAGAACAAGCCCGAAGGATCCTGGAGAACGCTCACCGCGGAACGGTTTCCCATGAAGCGGACGGAATAACTGACTTCGACGGACGCCTTGTGCTCCAAAAAATCATTGGCGTAGGCATCGTTGACCTTTTTCTTGGGAGAAGACTCGATCTCCGCCAGCAGAATCTGTGAACTGATGATATTCGTATCCGCTACGCCGGGAATAAGGGAATATGTCGCTTCCGCTACATCGATCCCCAAAGACTCTCTCAACAAGGCATAAGCCCTTATATCCATGGAATCCCAGGTTGTCGGAAAGCCGTGGGATGAAGGCCTTGTTTGCCCTTGGGGCGTTCGAAAGATATCGAGGACGAGGGCTCTAGGCCCATCCAAAATTGGGCGGTAGAGCTTGAACTCGCCCCCCCCGCCCTTTTGGAAGAACAATAGCCTGAAGAGTGGCGGTTGGCCGTATGCGGTGTTCCCTCGATAATACCAAATCTCCATGGGATAGACATCCCCGCTCATAATCCTCTGGACGTCTATCGGCATGCCAAGCATGATATAAATGCGTCCCCGGTCCGTCCGCCAGCCTTTGAACGGCGTTCCCCGGCCGAATGTCTTGTTGGCGAATTCAATCCTCCGGTAGTGCTCCTCGCGGAATTCATTCCGGGGCGTGCCCGGGGTCGGGTCGCGCTGCTTCCAGAATGCCTCAATGAAGAGGTCCCTGTCGCTGTCCGTCTCCAGCTTATAGAATACGTCCCTTTCCGCCGTCGTGATAATATAGGGCACCTCTTCCTCAATCCATGTCTTATGCTTTGGCGAAAGGGGGGCTTGGGCAAGGGCCAAGGACGGGAGCACACCGAAGGTCACAAGGATCAGCATCCAGACAATTTTATTTTTCATCGTCCTCCCTCCTAGAACCTGACGGGGAGCCCCGCCAAAAGATCGACGCCCCGCGCGGCGATAGCATCCGCCCCGATGTTATAACGGCCTTTCGCACCCTTATCGATATCCCCGCTTGGGAACGAAGCCCAACCCGCCGAAAGCGTAATATGAAGACCGTTTCCCTCGAACCCTCCCTCTTCGACTTTCCAAAAATCAGTCGGTTTCTTGATTTTTTCCTTCAGGACTTGCACGTCGCTCCTAGCGATCCATCCGATCATGACGATCCCGTCCTTGCCGGGAGGAAGGACGACTCGGAACCAATCCCCTTCGGCCTCATAGGAATTGAGGATCGTTCCCTTAGGCAAGGTCGCAATGACCGGACTCTCCAGCGCGGGGTTCGGGGGTATGGAGGCGTTTTCCACGGAGACTCTAATCTTCCGTTCTGCGGTCTCCTGATTCCATACATATGAGGCAAGGGATAAAAGACAAGCCCCCCACAAGATCGCCAAAAGGCATTTTCCGCGCATCCCGCCAAGACGATACCCTAGTTAATAGAGATAATCCTCCCTTCCTCCTATTCAGCCCAATAGAAGCGCGTTCCTCTATGAAACAAGGATCGTTCTTTCGTCTTCGTTTTCGCTATTTCACCCGGTGGAGATTGGTGATCTGATTCGGAACCGTCACATAGCTATCGAGATCGACGCCGCCCCCGGGTGGGAATTTAATCCTGGCGTCGTAATGGACTCTGCCATCGCCATTAAAGTTTTTATCCAGATTCAACTCTGCGACCAGAAAGAGGAAGATATTTTGACCCGGCATCACATTCCGGCTTTCCGTTATCAGAACAATCCGGATTCCCTTTTCGGTCGGCTGCTCGATGGCCACATTGAAATGAACGTTCAGCCCTGAGGTTCCAGGCGGCTGCATCTGGCCTTTATCCATAGTGCGCAGAGCCTTGTAGAATCCCTCGACGTCACCCGAAGTCATGAACCGTTTGAGCGCCAGGATCTCATCCGGAGTGGAATAGCTGTCGATGACGAACCTGATATTTTCGAGCCCCGTCCCCCCTTCTGAACGATAAATCCTGCCGTTGAGCACGACCTGGGCCTCGAGTAAAGCGGTTGTCGCAAAGACCATGATCGCAAAGGCCGTGATGATGTGAATCCTCTTACTTGACTTTTTCATGCACACCTCCTTTTCATATCGTATCATAGATTCTATCGGAAAACCGAAGCGCATCTTTTTCCCTTTTTGCCTGTGCCGTCCTTCAGAACCGGAAGCTTAAACCGGCGAGAAGGCTGATGCCCGAGAGATCCAGGACGGCCTTCCGGACGTTTTGACCGCCGGAAGCTCCGTCCGAGAGGAAGGTCAAGCCCGGATATTTCTCCCCTTCAACATAAAAAAGAGTCCCCGCTGTTTCCCTGGTCGTAGGCCAACCGGATACCTCATGAGAAAATTTCTCCGAACCATCGAAGCCGGAGATTTTCGCATAGCGGCCTTGGGCTTCGATGAGAAAGGCCACTCGTTCGTTCAAATGGATGTCCAGCCCGAGGCCGCCGCGAAAGCCAAGTCCCTTGGCCTTGGCTTGTTGATAAAAATCATCTGCGAACTCTGAGATCATCACATTCCGGTTAAAGTCATATTTGACAAAATAAAGGGCGGGACCGCCGTTCAGGCGGACGGTCAGCCAACGAGAAACGGGCAGGCTGTAAAACAATCCCAGCCTAACGGAAAACGCATTGAACCAGGGTGTGCTGTACATTTTTATGGTCCGAAGGTCATTCGCGTGGAACGTGAGAAGGTCATCGCCGGTCGCATGAATATAATCCGCGCCCAGCCCGATTCCGATTCGATTTGTGAGATTGTAGATGATGTCCCCGCCCGCTTCAAAGCCTGATCGAAGGTGCTTCGGTATTCTTGACTCCTGGGTGTATCCCAACGAAAGAATGTCATCGGCGCTCGAATCGAACATTCCCATGGCGCCCCGGTCGATGTCGCCGCCGGAAAAAGCGCTCCAGCCCGCGGCGAGCCTGAGGGTGAGCCCGACGCCATGGAACGTTTCGGCTGTCTCTCCCCAAAAGCCGGGCGCGTTCTTGATTTTTTGCTCGAGAATTTCCACGTCGTTCGTAGCGATGTATCCGATGACGGTGATGCCTTCTTTACCGGGCGTGACGACCACTCGAAACCAGGCGCCTTCCGCTTCAGAGGAATTTAGAACCGTTCCCTTCGGCAGAGTGGCAATGACCGGACTCTCCAGAGCCGGCTTCACACGTACGGAGGCGTTCTCGGCGGAGACACGGAGCTTCCATTCAGCGGTCTGCTGGTTCCATGCATAAGGAGATAATAAAGAGAGACAGGCTCCCCATAAAATCGCTAAAAGACATTTTTGAAACATCCCGCCCGGAAGCTTATCTGATTGATTAGACATAGCCCTCCCTTCCTTTAGTTCAATCCAATATAAACCAAGCAGTTTTTGTGCCAAAACCGCTCTGCGTTTTTCCGCTCTTAATCAGAATTTTATTGCCCTCAGCTATGGACAATTGTATCACATTGCGGTCATGCAGACGTAGTCAACCGGGTGAACACGTCCGGCATCCGGGGGACCCCGAAAAAAGGAAATCTGCTGAACCTTCTTTTAAAAGGCGGGCCCTCATGCAACCTTCCAGGCGGCTTTTCCGTATTTATTATTGAGAAAAAAGGAGAGAGTTGCAGCTCGATGCGCTCGGAAAGTCTAGGAGAATATCGATGAAGAAAACAGCGCTGTGGCTCATTCTGCTGGCTCTACCGCTCATTCTGGCGGCAAAGGACAAGCAGGTTAAAGAGGAGAAAAAAGCGTTCGAACAGAAAGTCGTGCGGGCCGTGCGGGTCGAGGAGCCTGTCCAAATCGACGGCCTCCTCAATGAAAGCGTCTGGAAGACGGAACCCGCCGATGGCTTCACCCAAAACGACCCCAACGACGGCGCGCCGTCCACCGAAAAAACCAATGTCTGGGTAGCCTATGACGATAAGGCCCTGTACGTGGCCGCCTACTGCCATGACTCCCAGCCCAAACAGATCATCAGCCGCTTGGGGCGACGCGATACACAGACCGATTCGGACTGGTTTTTCTTTGCCGTCGATCCCTATTATGACAAGAGGACCGGCTACCTGTTCGGCGTCAACCCGGCCGGTTCAATTTTAGATGAGGCGCTTTCGAACGATGTCAATGAGGATACCTCCTGGGACGGCGTTTGGGAATGGAAAGCCTCCGTCAACGGCGATGGCTGGATCGTCGAGATGAAGATTCCCTTCAACCAGATCCGCTTTCCGAAGAAGGACGAGTACGTATGGGGCGTAAACTTCATTCGGATCATCAAACGAAAGAACGAGAAGGCCTCATTCTCCTGGGTGCCAAAAAGTGAGTCTGCCTTCGTTTCGAAATTCGCCCGCCTCGAGGGAATCCGCGCCATCAGCCCCGGCAGGCACGTCGAATTCCTTCCCTATTCCGTCGGCCAGAGCCAGTTCCGGCCGGCCGAGCAGGGGAATCCTTTTGAACGGGGGCATAAATATTTGGGCAACCTGGGATTCGACCTGAAAGTCGGGCTCAAGAGCAACCTGACGCTGGACGCGTCCGTCAACCCCGACTTCGGCCAGGTCGAAGTGGACCCGGCTGTCGTCAATCTCTCCGCCTACGAGACCTTTTATGAAGAAAAACGGCCCTTCTTCATCGAGGGGGCCTCGATCTTCGACAACTTCGGCCGCGGCGGGATTTACCTCAATGCCAACATCAATTGGCCCAGCCCCACCTTCTTCTACAGCCGCCGAATCGGCCGCGCACCCCAAGGCTATGTCACGCAGGACGGCTTCGTCAACTTCCCCGACCGTTCGACGATCCTCGGCTCGGCCAAGGTCACGGGCAAGCTGGGCGGCTGGAACGTCGGCTTTGTCAACGCCCTGACGGCCCGCGAGTACGCCGAGATCGACTCCTTCGGCTCCCGCCTCAAGGAAGAGGTTGAGCCGTTCACCTATTACGGTGTGCTCCGCGCCCAGAAGGACATCAACGACGGCCAGCACGGCTTCGGGATCATGGCCACGGGCGTCATGCGTGACTTGCGAACCGACACACTCGAAGGCATTCTCAATAAGAACGCTTTCAGCATGGCCGTTGACGGATGGTCCTTTTTCGACAAGAAGCGAAACTATGTCTTCGGCGGATGGATCGGCGGGACCCGCGTCGAGGGAAGTGTTCAAGATATTCTTCGCCTCCAGAATTCCTCCATGCATTACTTCCAGCGACCTGACGCCACGCACGTTGAAGTGGACCCCGCGGCCACATCGCTCAACGGCTGGGGCGGCCGCTTGAGCTTCGCCAAGCAAAACGGCAACCTTCTCTTCCTGGCCCAGGCGGGAGTGCTATCGCCCGGCTTTGACCCGAACGACTCAGGATTTCAGCAAAGCGGTTCGGACCTGGTCAATCTCTCGTTTCTTCCCGCCTATCAATGGACGAAACCGGGGAAGGTCTTCCAGCAGGCTCTCATCTTCGTCGGCGCCGCCCGGAATTACGACTTCGGCGGCCACAAGGTTTATGAAGGATGGTTTGCTTCGGTCCAGGGCGTTTTCCGCAACTTCTGGAATTTCAACACATTGTTCGCCTACAACCCGCCGACCCTGAGCAACAACATGACCCGGGGAGGTCCCCTCGCGCTCAGGCCGTGGGGATGGGAGTTGGACTTGCAGCTGGCGACGGACAGCCGGAAGCCTTTTGTTCTCGAGGGCAACGGCACGGTTTATACACAGCCCCAAAACGGGACGGAGTGGAATGCGCAACTGACCCTGCGCTGGAAACCGTGGTCGAACCTCAGCCTATCCGTAGGCCCGCAGCTTATTCGAGAAGCCACCAACAACCAATGGGTCACCCGTGTCTCGGACGACCTGATGACCGAAACCTTTGGGACTCGGTATATCTTCAGCCATATCGACCAGAAGATCATCTCTTTGGAATTCCGCATCAACTGGACGTTCACGCCGAAGCTGAGCTTGCAGGCCTACCTGCAGCCGTTCATCGGCGTCGGAAAATACAGCCGGTTTAGAGAGCTGGCCCGGCCCAGGACCTTTGACTTTAACCTCTACGGCCAGGGACCATCGACCATCAACTATGCGGACGGCAGCTATTCTGTCGACCCGGACGGCGAAGGGCCGGCTCCCGCCTTCTCTTTCGGCGACCCGGACTTCAACATGAAGTCTCTCCGCGGCACGGTCGTTTTGAGATGGGAATATTTCCCCGGCTCGCTGCTTTACTTTGTCTGGACCCAGAACCGGGCCGATTATGCCCATCCGGGAGATTTCCAGCTGCGCCGCGATCTGGGCGATTTGCTGACGGCCCCCGGCGACAACATCTTCCTGCTGAAGGTTTCCTATCGCTGGAACATTTAATCCCCAATTTTTTTATTTACAAAATCGAGCGGGTAATATATTTTGTCCTCGAATCGAGCAGGAGAGAAGATATGCGAACGGCGGACATTTTACGGCAGCGTGCCACAGCTATGGCCCGGTTCCTATGGATCGTGCTCGTTTTGACCCTCGTGCCTTTGTCAGCCGCAGAAAAACTGCCACCGCTCAAGCCGTATAAGACCAACGTGCCGCCCGTCATCGACGGCGTCCTCGATGACCCCGTTTGGAAAAACGCTCCCCATGAGACGGGATTCAAGACCTATCATCCGGACTACGGCAAGGACATGCAGGAAAACTCGGTCGTCTACTATGCGTACGACAGCGAGAATCTCTACTTCGCCTTCCGCTGCTACGACAGCAAGCCCGATAAGATCAAAGCCTCCATCTCGGCTCGGGACACGATCCGGCCCGAAGATTGGATTTGTATCAACCTCGATACATTCAACGATCAACAATCCCTCTATGCGCTTTACGTCAACCCTCTGGGCATCCAGGCCGACTCGAAATTTGAGGGAAACCAGGAGGATTATAGCGTCGATATCGTCTGGTATTCGGCGGGAAAGATCGACGAAGAGGGCTATGCGATCGAAATGCGAGTCCCCTTTAAGAGCATCCGCTACGCTCGCCGGGAGCCCGTGGAAATGGGCATCATCTTCGAACGGCGCGTCAGCCGTCTCCCGGAACACGGAACCTATCCGCCCCTCGACCCCGCCCAAGGGATGAACTTTCTGACGCAAGGACGCACGCTCCTGTTCACGGACATCAAACACTACACCCTGCTCGAGATCCTTCCCGCCGTAACCTATAGCGGTCGGAGCGCCCTGGACAAAGGGGCGCTCAAGGCCGAAAAGGGCGAAACCAACCTGAGCCTGACGGCCAAGTACGGACTGACATCCCAGCTCATCATGGACGGGACAGTGAATCCCGACTTTAGCCAGGTCGAATCCGATGCCGGCCAGGTGGACTTCAACCTGCGCTACTCTCTCTACTATCCCGAAAAGCGGCCCTTCTTCCTCGAGGGCCAGGAGAAATTTTTCTTCGCCGGATACCAGGATGGCGATCCTCTTGGCGCAGTCATCTATACCAGAACGATCGTCGACCCGCTCGTGGGCGTGAAGCTCAACGGAAAGGTTTCGGCGAGGGACACGATTGCCTCGATTTACGCCATGGACGAGCTTCCCTCGGGGGCAGCGGAAGACTACGCCCACTTCACTATCGTCCGGTACAAACATGCCTTGAGCGAGGACGGCCACCTTGGCGGATTCTGGACCGGGAGGTTTCAAGGATCCCACACCAACGCCGTGGCAGGGGCGGACGGCCAGATTCGTCTCACGCCCTCAAGCATGTTCAGCTTCCATGGATTCCTGTCGCGGACAAAACCCGGGACAGCCGGAGAAGCCCTCGACGGCCACGCTCTGGGGTTCGGATACCTGTACTCGACCCGCGATTGGACGATCAACGCATCGTTCCAGGACTTGAGCGAGGATTTCGACACCGAAGTCGGCTATCTCACCCGGAATGGACTGACCCGGCTCAAGGTGGGGGTTCTGCCGATGCTCCACCCAAAGTCCAAGCTGATTTTGCGGATCGATCCCATGTTTCACAGCACGCAGATCCGCGACAGGTTCAGCGGGCTGTACGAAACGGACGATTCGTTTGACCTTCGATTCCTCCTGCCGCGGAATTCCACCTTCACCCTGGGAGGGGGGTATGCGACAGAAGTCTACCTCGGTCGCAAGTTCGACCGCAGCAGCCTGCGGGTCGTCGCCAACAGTTATATCTCAAAAAATCTGACCTTGGGCGGCTCCTACAGATACGGCGAAAAGATCCGGTATGTCGACGACCCCTATCAAGGCCGCGGCGGCGACGCTCAGATAGCCGTCACCTATTTTCCCTCGGAGAATCTGCGCTTCGACCTCAGCCTGACGTACTCGGACTTTACACGCTCCGCCGACGGCGTCAAGGAGTTCGACTACACCATCCTCCGCAGCCGGAACATCTATCAAGTCAATAAATACCTCTTCTTTCGGGCCATCGTCGAATACAACTCGTTCTGGAAGCGTCTGATGACGGATTTTCTCGCCTCCTTTACCTACATCCCGGGGACCGTCATTCACGTCGGCTATGGCTCTCTCTACGAAAAGATCGAGTGGAGAGAAGGAGATTATGTCAGCTCCGACCGCTTCCTGGAATCAAAAAGAGGCTTCTTCTTCAAAGCGTCTTACCTCTGGCGGCTTTGAGCATGACCCGCTCGATGGGAATTTGCGATGCAGCGGGGAAAATGCTATAAAGAGAAAACAAAGGAGAGCCGGATGAGCATTGTGCTAAACGTCGAAGGATTGAAGAAGTTCTATGGCCGCCTGGAAGCCCTTCAAGGCATTAGCTTCCAAGTGGAGGAAGGCGAGATCTTCGCCCTGATCGGACCGAATGGCGCGGGCAAGACCACCACTTTGAGAATCGTGGCCACGCTGCTATCTCCTTCGGAAGGAAAGGTCGAGCTTCACGGCTATGACGTTAAAAAGCAGCCGGAAAAGATCCGGGAGAATATCTCCTACCTTCCCGAAGAGGCCGGGGCCTATAGGAACCTCAAGGGAAAGGATTATCTAAAATTTATGGCCAACTTTTACGCGCATACGGACGATGAGGCCTCGCAATTCATCAAGAGGGCTGCAAGCGTCGCGGACCTGGGAAACCGGCTGGGCGAAAAAGTCGGCACCTACAGCAAAGGCATGGTCCGAAAGCTGCTGCTGGGGAGAGCCCTGATGACCCGACCCGCCCTGGCCATTCTGGACGAACCCACGTCCGGACTGGACGTCATCAACTCCCTAGAAGTCCGGGAGATCATCAAGCGCTATGCGCGTGAGGGGATCTCGGTCCTCCTTTCCTCACACAACATGCTGGAGATCGAGTTTCTGTCCGACCGCGTGGCCTTAATCGACAAGGGCCTGATCCTGGATGCGGGGACGCCGCGGGGACTGAAAGAAAAATACCAGGCTGAAAATCTCGAAACCGTATTCAGGAGCGCCGTGCGATGAAAAATTTCCGAAACCTTCTCCTTAAAGAAATCAAGGATATGCTCACCGCCCAGCTGATCATCTCTCTGCTGCTCATGATGGCCATTTTTTACTTCATCGGAGGGGTTACCAAAAAAGAAGCCGAAAAGGCCGCCGGAAAACAGAAAATCTCCATCCTTGATCAGGACAGCTCCGAATTTTCCCAGCGATTGCTGGCCGGGCTTCAGACGATGAACTTCGAGGTCGAAAAGATCAAGGCCGCCGACCAAGCGGCTGCGGTCGATATCGCCCGCGCCGGGGACACCAATCTCCTCGTCGTCATTCCGCAGGGTTTCGGGGAATCCGTGGCCAAATTCGAAACCAAGGAGATCCAGACCTACACGTTCATGAGGAATTTCTCGATCATGGGAACGAGGACGTCCGGCATCCTCAAGGGCGTTATCTCCGCTTTCAACACATACCTATCCGACGACTTCCTAAAGAAAAAAATCCCCGAATTCAACCCCCAAAACCTGAAAAATCCCATCAAGAGCAAAGATTTCATCATCATCAAGAGCCGGATGGCCGAAGGCTCGGCGACGATGATCGCCGGCTTCGTCGCTTCCCAATCCATCATCATCCCCGTCATCCTGATGATGATTCTCATTTACTCGTCCCAGATGGTCATCTCCGCCATCGCCATGGAGAAACAGAACAAAACCCTGGAAACGCTGCTGACCGTGCCCATTTCCCGGGCCACGATCGTCTCCGCCAAAATGCTCGCCGCAGGGCTGGCCGGGTTGCTTTCGGCTGCGATTTACATGGTGGGGTTCCGCAGCTATATGGGCGGAGTGATGGGCGGCATAGCTAACGCACCCGGCGTCTCCCAGGTCGTTCAGAAGCTCGGCTTGGCTCTCGACGCCAAAGCCCTCGTTGTCCTCGGGGTGTCGCTTTTCTTCGCCATTCTTTGCGCGCTGGCCTTGGCCACCATTCTTGGTGTCCTGGCCGAAGATTTCCGCAGCGCCCAGAGCCTGATCATGCCCATGATCTTTCTCATTATGATCCCTTATTTTATCTCGATGTTCACCGATCTGAAATCCCTTCCTCTGCCCGTAAAGATCTTCCTCCTGGCCATTCCCTTTTCTCATCCGTTCCTGGCAACGCAGAATATTTTTCTTGAAAACTACGGGGCCGTCGTGTTCGGCATTCTCTACATGGCGCTATTTTTTGCCGTCATGGTCGTGATAGCGGCCCGCATCTTTTCCACGGACAGAGTCTTAACCATGAAGCTCCGCTGGAGAAAGAAGAAGGTCGTATTGTAAGACGGGACGAATTAACGATCAGACGTCTCTTTGGATGACGAAAAAGACTATCCTCTGAACCTGGGGGAATGGAGAAATGAGAGAAGCTCCGCATTTTGCAGCTTTAACCCTTGCGGCAATAATCATCGTTGCAGCCCTCCCTCTGACGGCGCAGGAGCCATTCGATTATTTCCGGAACAGCTGGAGCGTCATCGGCCTAAAAGACTACGAGCGTGGCACGCGCATCACGCCGGACAACCAGCTTCTCCTTGCCGGAAAGGACAGGGTTTCGATCGCTGTCGGCAACCCGCCGACACCCCTCAGCCGCCGGCAGACAAAAACGCTGCTTGAAGGCTGGCTCCCGGTCGTTCTGGTCACAACGTCCACGGATAATGTCCGCTACGAATTCCTATTTTGGGCCACGCCGCTTCCCACCGCGGCCGACTGGACGCGCGCCTTCGCCTGGCCCACGGACGGTGAAAACTATTTGAATTGGGTCGCGGTCAAAGCGACGAATGCCGGAGCCAGAAAAGCCGCGGCCAAAATCCAACTCAAGCGCTGGACGGCGAAAGAAGATTACGTCAAGGTGGCGGAGTCCCCCCCGGAAAATCCGGAAGACATTCTGAAGCGGCAGACGTTTGTCCAAGAATTCTCATGGACCCTGAAGCCGGGTGAGGTCAAGGAAGGCCAGATCAACTTTCCTTTTTTCCCGGTCAAAGGCTCTGAGGGATTTTTAAAAGAAGACTCTAAAATCTGGCTGAAGCGCACGGTGGATTTCTGGAAAAGCCTGATGGCCCAGGCCGCCCATCTCTCGGTCCCCTGCCGCAAAGCGACCGAAGCGTTTATGGCCTCGCAGGTCTGCCAGCTCCTGGCTCTTGACCGCGGCGAAATTCACGCCGGCGAGGGATTCTACGACGTATTTTATATCCGCGATGGCGCCTACACGACCATGAACGACCTTTGCCGCGGCCTGGACGAGCAGGTTGTGGAAGATTTCTATTGGTATCTTCTTCATTCGACCGCAGCCCAGGCTTTTCCGGAAGGAGTTTATTATCAAGAACGAACGGCCTGGGGCGAAACGATTCCGCATGCCACGGGCGCGAGCAATTATGCCCTGCTGCTGCGCCATATGCTTGTGCATGAGGCCGGGAATGAGCTCCACTTGCTGCCGGCCGTGCCCGATTGGTGGCTGGGAGAGGGCGAAGAGATTCGAATCGAGCGCGCGCCCACCCATTTCGGCGTCATGAGTCTGGTCGTACGAGGCACCGCTTCGGGAGTTAGGGTGGAATTTACGCCGCCCCAGCGAGAACGGCCGAAAAAGATAATCCTGCACCTCCCCCAATCAAGGCCCTTTGAGGGGACGCTTAAAGGCATAAAGATTGTTTGCCGCCCCGTCCAGAAAAAGCGCTGGGACTTCGAGACTGTCGTCCGGCTCTATAAAGAAAAAGCCCCGCCTCTTTTAAAAAAATAGAGTGCACTGAACCTCTGATGAGAAACCCCTGGACAAACAACTAGAAGCACCATAGCCATTTCCTCAGGACTTGATTGGTTAAACCAAAAAATACTTTAAAATGGCTCTTTATGTATAGTAGATTATAAATGGATAGCTAATGATTCTTATGACATCAACCCAAAAAGAGAGGCGGGATTGATGAAAATCTTCAAATCGTCTTTAGGGCCGATGGTCGCGGCTATTGGCTTGGTTCTTTGCTGCCAAAATCAAATCATGATTGCCGCTCAGGCGGCGGTCCCAAAGGTCATTGAAAACCCCGAGACTCCGAAATATTCCGGGAAAGCTGCGCCGGAATTGGTCTTCAAACAAGAATTATCGATCCCTCTGGTCGGCCGACGGTATTCATTCGATGTGGACGAGGCGGGGAACATCTATATTCTCGAATCCCTGGAAGGGAGCATTGTTGTTTACGATAAGGACGGAAAAATCATCAAGCAGTTTGGCAAAAAGGGACAAGGACCCGGTGAGTTCGAAAATTCGGTTTATCTTTCGGTATCGCCGGAGAAAAAGATTTATGTTCTCGACCGGCCGAGAAAAGTGATCCAGATATTCGACATGAATGGAAAGTGGTTGGAGCGTCGGCAGCTTTTATCGGCAGGAATGATGAACAACCTGAAATTCGATTCTGCGGGGTGCGTTTATATACAGGACATGAGGAACCTTTTTGCCTTGAAGGACGAAGAGCGAATTAAGCGCGGAGTCGCCGGGCTGAGCCGCCTTCAGAAATTCAACAGCCGGTTCGAAAAAATCATGGATGCCGAGATATGGGATAATCGATTTTTGAAAAGAGCACAGAACGTAGGATATAATTTTCTCCGTTACCACGATATTTTTTACTATCAGATTGATTCAAACGATTGTCTTTATTACGGAGATTCTTCGCAATACGAAATTCGTCAGATAACATCCAATGGCCAATTGAAAAAAATCATTAAGAAAAAAGGGAGTCGAATCCCCACGACGAAACAAGACCTGGCGAATTTGATGAAAGATTTCCCCGAGTTGAAAGGACAGGACTCGGAAATGTCGAAGATAAAACCTTTCTTCCTGGATTTCCATGTCCTGGACAAGATCGGGCTGTTGGTTGGAACCTACGAGAACGAATGGAACAACAAAGGAATCCTTAACTGCGATTTGTTCGATCAAGATGGATTTTATATCGCGAAAGTCAAAGTCCCTCGTTATTATTATTCAAAGGATCAGGATTCGATCAGCGAACAGAGAAATCGTCTGTTCAAAAACGGCCGTTGTTATTCCCTCGTCTATAATGAGAAAGATGAGACCTTGGAATTGGTGCGGCACTCGGTTGAGTTGAAATGGCCGAAGCCAAAAAATTAGGGGATATGTTGCCCCGCTCCCGAAATTTCCATAAAATGCACTCATCATGAAAATCGGTCTCGGGAGTTTCGACCCTCTATGGCTGACGGGAAGGCTCCGCAGAGACAAGCCCGGCCTTCAGGCGCAGCTAAAAATGGTGCCCGAGCCTCGGCCCGGCCAGAAGGTTTACACAGAAGTCGAAACAACCTGTTTGAAGGCCGGAGTGATGATTTTGCTGTATCAGCGCGAGGGCTCATGGCATATCGTGCTCATCCGAAGGCCCAGTACCGTCCTCTATCATAAAGACCAGGTCGGATTCCCGGGAGGGCAGCTTGAGCCCGGCGAAAATTTTGAGCAGGCTGCGCTGCGCGAGACCTGGGAGGAATTGGGAGTTTATCCGAACCAAATCAAAATCATCGGCAGCCTGACGCCTCTCTATATCCCGCCGAGCAATTATTGCATCTATCCCGTTCTTGCGACAACGAACGGGCCGCTTTCGTTCAAGCCGCATCCCGAAGAAGTGGCGGAAATCATCGAAGTGCCGCTCAGCCACCTGACCAATTCCCGAAATATCCGCAGGGAGACCTGGATGATCAGCGGCCAGACGGTCGAGGTGCCGTTCTATTCCTTCGAGCACTACAAAATCTGGGGGGCGACGGCCATGGTTTTAGCGGAATTCCTGGAAATCTTGAAATCCTTGGCCCGATAATCAGGGCTGAGCTTTCCTCTGAAGAAGCTATAAGACGATGCTGCCCTTGAAATAGAGTACGGCTTTGCCGCTGATCTTCACCCTTTCTTTGAGATCCTCGCAGAAGAGCTCGCCGCCCCTTCTGGAAACTTGGAGGGCATGCAGCTTTTTTTTACGCAGCTTTTCAGACCAGTAAGGGATCAACAGTGTGTGGGCATAGCCTGTCACCGGATCTTCATCGATACCGGCCTGAGGGATGAAAAACCGGGAGACAAAATCGACAGAATCGCCGCGGGCCGTAATGATCGCTCCGAAGGTCGGCACTTCCAGAAGCTTCTTGATATCGGGCTTCATTCTCCTGATCTCAGCCTCGGACCGAAAAACCAGGAGAAATGTTTTGTTGAACAAGACTTCCTGAGGAGCGATGGGGAAAACATCCAGAAGGTTCCCGGGCGAGGTCTGGGGAGCAGGCTTGTTGGCTGGAAAATTCAAGCTGATGAGGCCGCCGTCTCTCGTGACGATCAGCTCGCCGCTTCGCGAATGGAAAACGATCTTGTCGAGACTCTTGTCCAGTTCATTGAAAATCACGAACGCTGAAGCCAGCGTCGCATGTCCGCAGAGGTCCACCTCATTGGTGGGCGTCATCCAGCGGATATGGTAGTGATCCCTTTCTTCGACAAAAAACGCAGTCTCCGAGAGATTGTTTTCCGTAGCGATATTCTGGAGGACCGAATCGTCCAGCCATTTTTCCAGCGGACAGACGGCCGCCGGGTTCCCGGAAAAAAGCTTATCGGTAAAGGCATCAACTTGATAAAGAATCAGGCTCATTGTTTCCTCCTCACGTCGCTTTTTTGCTTAGCTCGAGCGTCTTTTGCATCTTGGGAAGGAAGTCTTTTTTCGGTTCGAAGCCCGTCACCCGGATATCCTCGACCTCTTTTCCATCGCCAGCCAGGAAGACCAGCGTGGGAAAACCCTTGACCCCATATTTTTGACAAATGGCCTTGGCCTGCAGGTCCTTGGCCGAAGTCGAATCCACTTTGAGCATGACAAAGCTCTTCGATGCCTCGATCACCTCGGGCTCGGAAAACGTCCGTTTGTCCAGCTCCTTGCAGGCAATGCACCAGTCCGCCCAAAAATCGATCAGAACGGGACGGCCGCTGCGGCTGGCCTCGGCGACTTTTTCATCGGAGTAGGCAAACCATTGGACGGCGTTGGTCACGACTCCCGCACCTTTTTCCACGGCCAGGTCACGCACTTTAACGGTTATTTCCTCATCCAGGTAGCCTTGGATCCCGGTCGCCGCCACAAACAATCCGATCGCAAAGAAGATAATGCCGACGACATTGCGGACGTAGGGGAAGGCTTTGGCCGGGGTTTTTGTCGGCTCGATCCAGGCCATATAGATGCCGGCGACAAACAACGTCAAGGCCAAAGTCAAATTATAGAAGAGCGCATTGGGAAAGAGCGGTTTCAGAAAGTAAATGGCCATGGCGATAAGGATAAAGCCGAAGATGGTGCGCACCCAGACCATCCAGGCTCCCGACCGGGGCATTCGGCTGATACTCCCGGAAAAAATCCCCAGGAACAGGAAGGGCACGCCGAGGCCGAGCGCCAGGACGAAAAACAGGAAAAATCCCAACAAAACATTGCCCTTGTCGCCGACATAGGTCAGCAGCCCGAGGACAAAGGGGCCGATGCACGGCGCGGCCACGATCCCGACGGTCAGGCCCATGAAGAATGTGCCGAAGAATCCTTTTCGGGACCCGCCGGCCAGCTGGTTGAGAAAAGCCGGCATGCGGAGCTCATAGACATTGAACATGCTCAGGGCCAGGATGACCATGATCAGGGCGATGCCGATGAGCACTGGAGGATACTGCAGGGCCGTGCCGAACAGGCTGCCGGTGAACGCCGCGATCACCCCCAGGATGGAATATGTCACGGCCATCCCGATGACATAAATCACGGAATGCGCCACAAGGCTCCCCTTCTTGCCCTGTGACTGGCCGCCAAAATAGCTGATTGTGATGGGGATGAGAGGATACACGCAGGGCGTCAGGTTGAGCGCCAGCCCGCCGAGAAAGACAAGTAGAAACATCAAGAAAAGCCCTTTCCCCTCGAATTTTCCAGCGGCCTTCTTAATTTCCTGTGGTTTGGATTCTACGGCCTGGTGGGCTTTTTCGGCGTTCGCCGGCGGAGCTATGACTAACAGCGTCGTCTGGGGCGGCGCTTGCGGAAGAGTTTTTTGTTCCTGGGCGAGCTCCCTGGCCGCTCCCACTTTGCTCGCATCGGCAGCCTTTATCTCGGACACTTCGACTGCGATTTTCCGGCTGAAGGCGACGTCCGCGGGGGCCAGACAGGAGCGATTATCACAGGCCTGGTAGCCGATTCTCCCATCGATCAACAACTCTTTTTCCTTGAAATCGGCTGCCAGGGCCACGGATGTCTTAATCTGAACTTTGCCTTCGTAGATAGACAGAGGATTTTCCGAAAGCTCGAGCTTCTTCATGTCCGCCGGAGGGAATATGACCTTCCCGAAAGTGATGCCTTTTTTCGGAGTGAGATCCACGGTGACGGGGATGAGATAATCTTCCGTGGGCTGGTCCGAGTTGATGTGATAGGGCGAGCGGATGGTAAGCTCGATCGCCAGGTCATAAGTCTGGCCGGGCTTGAACGTCTCGACAGAAAGAATGATTTTAACCGTCACGATGGGTTCTTCGCGTTGGGCAAAGACCAAGGCGCCCACCAGGGACATCAATGCTATCGATAAACACAAGCGTTTCATGGCATCTCCTAAAAAATTTGAAGACATGTTCCTCGAGTCAATGTCTCCACTTTGTAAATTTCGGCCAAATTTTACTATAATTACCGCTTGGTGGCAAAATGAAACACAAAACTTTAATGCAGCTTTCGATTCTCCTAACAGTTCTTATCTCGGTCTCTTTCGCGGCCCTCGGCGTTTCCCAAGGCATTGGGAAAAAGGACAATCCCGCGCTCGACCAGAAGGTCAAAGCCTTTCTCGACGAACACCGTCGACAGTGGAGGGATATGAACGTTTCTGCAACCGACGGTGAGGCTCTTTACAACCTGATCCTCGAACACGGCTACACCCGGGTGCTCGAAATCGGCACCTCGACAGGGCATTCCGGGACCTGGATCGCCTGGGCCCTCAGCAAAACCGGCGGCCGGCTGACCACAATCGATATCGACGAGTACCGCCACGCGCAGGCCGTGGAGAATTTCAAAAAGGCGGGCCTCAGCGAATATATCGACGCCCGCCTCGCCGATGCCCACGAGCTCGTCCCGAAACTCCAGGGGCCTTATGATTTTATTTTTGCCGACGCCGACAAAGAATGGACCACGAATTATTTCAAGATGCTGCTTCCCAAGCTCCTGGTCGGCGGCTGTTTTGCTTCTCACAACGTAGGGATGAGCGGCGTTGACGATTTCCTGGATTATGTGAAAACCCTTCCCAACTTTGAGACAAGAATCGATCCCGAAAGCCGCAGGATCTCGCTCAGCTTTAAAAAAAGCGAACGATCGCCTTGATTTGAGGCACTCTAGCCCCAGGCCGTCCTGAGACGGGTTAATTCCATCCCGTCGGAAGCCCGGGAAATTTGATGAATAAAAGCGCGCGGTGAAGGTCCTCGGACCTCTTGGACTTTTGCGACAATTCGGTCGCCATAAAACGCTTCGGCGCGGTACGAGACTTCGACTTCCACCGGACGCAGAGCCGTCAAGACGTCCGGTGGAACCGCCTCCAGGGCCCATTGGATATAAACGACATTGTTGACATGCCTGTTGAAATCCAGGTCTTTCATGAGGACAGGGAGAGAGAGTTCGCGTTCGGCTTTTTCCAGTTCGGGCAGAGGAAGAAATTCGTCCGCGATCGCCCTCTTATTATAAGTCAGGTCGTCCGGCACAAAATCATTCAACCGGACGGGCTGCTTGCTGTCCAAATCGATCAGAACCCATGAGGTCGTGGCCGCCAGCATGGGATGGCCCTCCTCATCCGAGACCTCGAAATCTCGCAGGGCAAAAATCCCTTTTTTCCCCGCTGGCCAGGTCGAAACCGCGATACGCTGGCCATGGACAGGATAGCGGACGACCTTGATATGATAGCGGGACAAGAGCCAGGTCAGACGATTTCTCAGAAGATCAGTCACTCCTCGGCCCAGGGATCCCGCGTGATCTCCGGCCGCATCCTGAAGATAGTTGAGCAAGGACTGTATTTGGGCGCGGCCGGAGGCATCCACCTCATAGGAATGGACCTCATATTTTTTTATAAAGGGCTCGTTCATGGAATCTTCTATCTAACATGATCTGGGCGATAAATCAAATTGGCTCGAGTCAATTCGAGCCGCCTCCGATTTTCAATCATTTGAAAGGAAGGACGATGAAAACGAGAAGATCCCAAAGGGTGTGGCTGACGGCGACTAACAGGACGGATTTAAAGCGGAGATAGAGAAAGCCCCAGAACAGACCGCAGACACCGGCCGCCAGCACGAGCATGATGTTGCCGCTCCCGGCATGAACAAGGGCGTAGAGAGCCGTCGCCAGCAGCCAGCCGGGAAGCGTACCGAAGCGGGCTTGCCAGCAGCGCTGCAAATATCCCCTCCAGAAGAATTCCTCGCCGGGACCGATGAGACAAACCACGAGGAGAACGATCCGGAGCGGAGACACGCCCGCTTTTAAGCCGTACACCCGGCCAATGCCGGTCCCGGCAAATGGAAGAATCTGCCGGGAGAGCCGGTCGCCGGCATAAAAAACCGCGTAGAGCAAAAGGGCCGCAAAGATCCCTACTCCAATTTTCCAGGCAAGTCTATTTTTGAAGTCGGATAATATAAGGCCGGCATAAGACCGGTCAAGGGCAAGGCTCAGTGCGATGAGCAGAGCGATGCCAGCGCTCATCCACCACCAGAAGTCTAAAGGCCCGATCGAACGAAAAATAAATAGGGGCACGAAAAAAATCACCGCCAAAGCGGCCATTGCGGGATCACCGCGCTTCGCGGTCGACGGCAAGGGAACTGTCATCTATATGAGATCAAATAAAAATTGCAGCCAGAGGGCAGCCGTGCACAAAAGCCCGAAGACCAGGTTGTAATTGGCCGTCGCTCCGTCCAGGATGACGAAATCCAGGGGACGGCGGGGGGCGTGCCGGCGCAGGGCCCGTCCCCAGAGGTGAAGCGTCTGCGGCAAGGCCAGCAAGATCACGACAAAAGTGAACGGCATGGGCACGAGTGCCGGGGAAACCAACCTGGGAATGAGAATGAGCCCGAAAATGATGGCCATCGAGCCGAAGAGAAGGAATCCGTAATAGGTGAGCGATCCTTTGTCCTCCAATATTGAGGCAAACGTTCTCACCCGTCGCTCGGTGTCCGAGATCATATCCCGCCAGTTGTTGGCATGCAGGATGGCGCTGACGAGCATCGCCATGGGCACGGTCCAGATGACCGGGATCCAGGAAAACCGCCCCGTCTGAACAACCCAAGCGCCGAGCGACCCGAGAATCCCGAAGTTCAGGAAGACCGCCAGGTCGCCGAAAGCATGGTATTTCAGGGCTGTGTAAGAAGCGCCGATAAGTACGCCGACGACCCCGATGATCAAAAGAACCCTGCCCGTCATGGCCACAAGGGCGAGGCCGATACCGATGCCGATGGCAAAGAGGACGGCCGACCCGGCGGCCACAGCCCCTGCCGGAAGCCAACCGCGGACGATCGCCCCGCTCACCGGCGTCACATCCTTGTCCAGGCCGCGCCGGGAATCAAAGACGTCGCTGAGCATGTTGGCGGCCGAGTGGAGGACGACCATGGCTAAGAGGGCTAACATAAACCGGAACGGCGCTAGGTTCGCCCTGCCGATGACGACGGCCAGAGATGTGCCGAAGATAACCGGCATGGTCGAGGCAGGGAGCGCCCAGGGCCGGGCGGCGATGACCCATTTTTTTATCAACGAAGGAGGTCTCATCTGGTCGTCCATAATTATGCTCCCAATCGCTCGGAAATAGGGATCCCTCCCTGATTCAGGGGTTATCCGGAGCGGCTTTCTTTTTAAAGTAAAGGACTGAGTCCTTGCTGCTTCCCCAGTGGTAGCCGAGATGGAATGGCAACTTTTTGACCTTTGTCGTGTCGGCATAGGCCGCTTTTAGGTCCTTTTGCTCGACGCCGGAAAAATCGCTGACCGGCTTGATGTATTCCCCGTAGAGCTGAGCCTCCCATTTTCCTGCCGGAAAATATCGATAGGGAATGCCCGTATCGTCTTCCAAAACAAATCGGCTTTTGGCCAGAATCAGGCTCCGGATGTTGGCAAAGTCTTTGTAGTGCATCAGGTAGGAAGCCGATTTGACGAACGTGGTTTCAAAATTGAGACTGTTTAGATAGAGATAGAGCGTTGAATCCTTGCGGAAAACATCGTCGACGAAATCACAGGAAAAATAATAGACCGACCGAACCTTGTCCGATCCGTTCGTTACGAAATCGACCTTCACGCCGTAAGGACGCCGGAGGCGTTTTTTGGGGATGGCAAAATCCACTTCCAAGAGTTCGCCTTTCTCGAGGAATTCACAGCGCTTCATGCCGATAATCTTATTATTCGTCTTCTCCAGGAAAAAGCAGATGACGGGAAGGACGCCGTCGACTTTGTTATCGGTCAGAGTCGCATTCATATTTTTGGTAATGAAATAACTCTTGTTGAAAAAATCCGAGAGCGCCGCCATGAGATTGCCCGTATAGCTGCCGACCTGAGGGGGCGTGGCCTTGGAGAAATCCGGCAGCTTCCCGACAAACTCGAGCCCGAGCAGGACATAGACATCGGCCTTGGGAAACATCAGGAAGGCCGTCAGGAAGTCGGGACCGCCGAATGGATAAAACAGGAGCTCTGTCACGGCGTCGGGTTCGGTCATCTCCGCCTGCGCCCAAGCCTTCATGGGCTGCAGGCGCTTGGCATCGAGCTCGGCCCAATTCTTTTCCATGGCGGCGGCATAATTCTTCCATTCTGCGCTTTCTTGGAGGGATTTCAGGGGAGCCGTCGTGCAGGGCAGCCCGCTGATGAACTTGGCGATCTCATCATAAACGGCCTGCGCAGCTAGGGGAGGAAGGACTTGGGCGGCTTCTTGCGGCAGGGGCGGATACTGGACCGCCTGAGCGCAATAACGGTCCATGGCAGGCGTGTGGAAGACGATCGCGAGTGCCCCAACAACGAGGAATACGATGAAACGGATTTTTCTCATGGTCGCACCTTCAAAATGATATCCAATCATGATAAAAGATTTCACGAGAAATTTCCACTCGGGTGGGGGCGGCCAGGGCCTGCGTCCTTTGATCCGTCTGCCCTAGGCGGTTCGTTTGACGACAACCAGCGTCCGGTCGTCGGCCGGGTCGGCCTTGGCCGTAAAATCATCCAATTCTTTCAGGATGGTCTGAGCCAGGTTAAACGCGGAAACCTTGCCGTGCTTTCGGATAATGGCCGTGAGTCTTTCCACGCCGAATTCTTCGTTGACCTTGTTCCGGCTCTCTGTGATTCCATCCGTATAAAGCAGCAAGATGTCACCGGGGCCGATCGCCTGACTGCGCAGGTCGTACGTCATCGAAGGCAGCATGCCCAGGCACAATCCGCCGCTGTCCAGATAGCCAACCTCTCCCGTCTTCTTGATGACGAACGGAGGGTTGTGGCCGGCGTTGACATAGTGCAGCTGGCCCGTTTCCTTGTTCAGTTCGCAGAAGAAGAAGGTGATGAATTGGTTGGTGGCGGAACTGAGGTGGACGAAATTGTTCAGCTTGACGAACATCGCCCCCAGGTCATACCCGGCATGGACCTCGGCATGGAGGTTGGCCCGGAGGGAGGCCATGAGCAGCGACGCGCTCACGCCTTTCCCGGAGACGTCGGCAATGGCGATGCCGAGGTGGCAGGGATCGATCGAGATGAAATCATAATAATCCCCTCCCACCTCGTGGCAGGGGATGTTCTTTCCGGCAATCTCGTAATTTTCGCAGGACGGATTCTCCTTGGGGAAAAAATTGCTTTGGATCTGGGCTGCCAGCTGCAACTCTCGTTTCATTTTTTCGGTCTCGATCTCCCGTTCGATCCGGCGCGATTCCCCGATCTTGACGGCGGCCAGGTTGGAGAGGAAAGTCAGCAACCGGAGATCCTCGTTCGTAAAGGCATCGAGCAGGGAGATTCGGTCGGCGTAGATGACGCCGATAATCTCCGTATTATCCCAAAGCGGGACGCACATCGCGGAATGAATGCCCGAGTTGATGATGCTGTCCTTGGCGCTGAACCGCGGGTCGATGGCGGCGTCCGATGTCAACACGGACAGCTGCTGTTCGGTGGCCATGCGGACGATGCTCTTGTTGACCTGGATCTTCTGGTTCTGGAAGCGCTTGTTGTCGATGCGGATGACACGAGGGATGAGCTGGACCGGGTTGCCTTCCTTGAGCATCAGGATGCTCCTGTCCATCGGCAGGTGTTCGGAGATGATGTTCATGACATGGTCCAAAAGCTCGCTAAGAGGCTTATGGAGGACCAGGGCCTGGCTGACCTCGCTGATGATGGAGGAGATCTTGTACTCGGTCCTGATCTGCTCGATATCCCCGAGGGGCGGGAAGCCTCGGATGGTCGTCTTTGTCGGCGGCTTCTTGAGGATGGCCACGGCGGTGATGGTGTTGACGTTCGTCGTCGAGGAAAGCTGATCCGTGACTTCCACGTTAGTCAGAAGGGCCTTGTCAAAAATGACCCGGACAGAGCCGACGAGGACCTCATCCCCTTTTTTGAGCTCGAATTCGCCGGCGATCTTTTTGCCGTTGACAAAGGTGCCGTTCTCGCTGCCGGCATCCTTCACGGCAAACCCCGTTGCGGTGGGGTAAATCGCGGCATGATGGCTTGAGCAGAAAGGATCGGGGACGAAAATCATATTGTCCGAGGACCGGCCGATGGTTACCTTCTCCATACCCAGGGAAATCGTGAACGAGTCGCCCAATTTGGGGTAAATGTATAAGGTCGGCATGCGCTCCGGTTCCTGTGCGTAAGATTATATCCCCAGAGCCAGGTTCATTTCAAGAATCCGCATTGAATCAGCTATTATGTAACCGAGCGAGGATCGATTGAATCACGAAAAAGGTAACCGAAGCCCAAAAGGAGAATGGACTTGGTCTTGCATTGCGGGGTCTCGACCGATGGGGAGTATGTGCATAGCCTTTCGACCATGGAGATCTCGACGGGCTGGTGGGAGGGGGAAGCGGTGATGGGGAGAGCCCCGAGCCGGATCTTCAACGCTCTCAAGGAGATCCGAGAACGATCGCCCTTCGCCTGGCTGGGCATCGACTCCGATAACGATAATGCCTTCATCAATGACCAGCTTTATCGCTACAGCCAGGGCCTGCGTCCTTTGATCCGTCTGCCCTAGGCGGTTCGTTTGACGACAACCAGCGTCCGGTCGTCGGCCGGGTCGGCCTTGGCCGTAAAATCATCCAATTCTTTCAGGATGGTTTGAGCCAGGTTAAACGCGGAAACCTTGCCGTGCTTTCGGATAATGGCCGTGAGTCGGTCCACGCCGAATTCTTCGTTGACCTTGTTCCGGCTCTCTGTGATTCCATCCGTATAAAGCAACAAAATATCGCCGGGATCGATGGCCACGGTTTTCAGGTCATACGTGACCGAGGGCAGCATCCCCAGGCACAATCCGCAGCTGTCCAGATAGCCAACCTCTCCCGTCTTCTTGATGACGAACGGAGGGTTGTGGCCGGCGTTGATGTAGCGCATCTCGCCTGTTTTCTTGTCCAGCTCGCAGAAGAAGAAGGTGATAAATTGGTTGATGCTCGAACTCAAGTGGACAAAATCATTCAGCTTGACGACCATCGCCCCCAGGTCGTACCCGGCATGGACCTCGGCATGGAGGTTGGCTCGGAGGGAGGCCATGAGCAGCGACGCGCTCACGCCTTTTCCGGACACGTCGGCAATGGAGATGCCCAGGTGGCAGGGGTCGATCGAGATGAAATCATAATAGTCCCCTCCCACCTCGTGGCAGGGGCTGTTCTTTCCGGCAATCTCGTAATTTTCACAGGATGGATTCTGTTTGGGGAAAAAATTGCTTTGGATCTGGGCCGCCAGCTGCAGCTCGCGTTTCATTTTTTCGGTCTCGATCTCCCGTTCGATCCGGCGCGATTCCCCGATCTTGATGGCAGCCAGGTTGGAGAGGAGAGTCAGCAACCGCAATTCCTCGTCGGTGAATGCCTCGAGCTGGGAAATCCGGTCGGCATAGATGACGCCGATAATCTCCGTATTATCCCAGAGCGGGACGCACATCGCCGAATGGATGCCGGAGTTGATGATGCTGTCCTTAGCGCTGAACCGCGGGTCGATGGCGGCGTCCGATGTCAACACGGACAGCTGCTGTTCGAAGGCCATATTGACGATGCTCTTGCTGACTTGGATCTTCTGGTTCTGGAAGCGCTTGTTGTCGATGCGGATGACGCGCGGAATGAGCTGGACCGGATTGCCTTCTTTCAGCATCAAAATGCTCCTGTCCATGGGCAGGTGCTCGGAAATGATATTCATAATGTGGTCCAGGAGCTCGCTGAGGGGCTTATGGAGGACCAGGGCTTGGCTGACCTCGCTGATGATGGAGGAGATCTTGTGCTCGGCCTTGATCGTCTCGATGTCCCCGAGGGGCGGGAAGGCCCGGATGGTCGTCTTCGTTGGCGGCTTCTTGAGGATCTCCCGAAAGGGAATGATCGTGTTGACGTTCGTCGTGGACGAAAGCTGATCCGTGACTTCCACGTTGGTCAGAATGGCCTTGTCAAAAATGACCCGGACGGAGCCGACGAGGACCTCATCCCCTTTTTTGAGCTCAAATTCGCCGGCGATCTTTTTGCCGTTGACAAAGGTGCCGTTCTTGCTGCCGGCATCCTTCACAACAAATCCCGTTGCGGTGGGGTAAATCTCGGCATGATGGCTTGAGCAGAAGGGGTCGGGGATGAAGATCATATTATCCGCAGAGCGGCCGATCGTCACCTTCTCCGTGCCCAGGGAAATCGTGAACGAGTCGCCCGATTTGGGGTAAATGTATAATGTCGGCATGCGCTCCAATTCCTGTGCGTAAGATTATATCTCCAGAGCGAGGTTCATTTCAAGACTATTCCGACTTCTCGAGGGCCTTGAGGAACTTTTTGGCGCTGCGGGCCTTGTCTTCCAGGGGGATGTCCTCGATCAGAGGCAGCAGCGCTTCCTTGATCTCCTTCTTGAGCGTATTGTCCAGGAGCTCGACGGAATAATCGATGGCTTTTTTCGACCCGGAACAAATGTTCTGGTAAGCCCGGATCATATCGTCATGGGAGTAAACAAGGCTCAGCAGCTCAAAAATCTGCTTGAGGGCCCGGCCGAAATTCTTCTCTAGGTCCTCGGCCAGGACAGCCCGCTGTTTGTCCTTTTTAACCTCGTTGAACTCGATGAGGAGGAGGTAGCTTTTCTTGATCAGCCGGCGGATCTCGGGCAGGATCTCCCGGTCCCGGAATTCGACTTGGGGATAGAGGGATTTCATCTTGTACATGCCCTCGATCATCTCGGCTTCGACATCCTTACGGCCTTTCGGCAATTCCGCTGTGAGCAAGTCGGCCGCCCGCTGATGCCCGATCCGGGCCAGGATATCCGGGATGGCCTTTCGGATGACGATGTCCACATCGGGATCCACCAGATAATCCCTCAAGGTCCCGGTGATTTGGCCGCCATAGGCGATGAGCGTTTGAACGGCAACTTCCCGCAAGGCCGGTTTTGTTAGGTGAGAGACAATCAGAGGAACGAATTCCCGCTTTTTCTGTTTGCCGGCGCTCTCCAGGGCATACCGGACAACCTCCGGAGAATCGTGCTTTAGGAGCCTGGCGAGGTTTTGGACAAGGGGGGACGCGGGATCCATAATACCCAGGATTTTCGCCACCTCCATCTGGGAGACTTCGGGCTCCCCGCCCGCCCGGGTGGTCACTTTGTCGATGTGCTCCTTCATCAACTCCTGGTATACATCCATGGACATGATCTCCCGGATCTCCTGATCCAGGCTTTCTTCTTCGAGAGCATCGTCCATGGCCGGGACGAGCGCTTCGCCATCCAGTCCCAGGAGCGTATCCATCGACGAGGCCTGGACCTCTGAAGACTTGAAGGCAAGAATTTTTTTGAGCTCCGGGCTGATCTTCTCGTTCTTGATCAGGTCGAACATATTCATGGCGTATAAGACAGAACTGCGCTGCCGGCTCTCGAGCGTGTCAAAGACGAGCTTCGTCATGTCGACATCGATCTTCTCCGCCACGAACTTGTCGGCATCGGGCCATTTGACCCTCAGGTTCTTCCTGACGATCCCCACGTATTCTTTGATGATCAGAAAACAGAGGACGATCCAGATGACAATAAAAACGAGAATAAGAACGCCGATGGCCTTCATGGCCCGCATAGAATCAGGTGTGATTTGCTTCCCCAAGGCAAATCCGAATGCCGCCAATACCAACACAAGGATTCCGGCCAGCGCGTCCGCCAGCTTGTTGATGAACATGTCGATGAACACCTTGGCTTTGTACTTGATGTCGGGAGGAATCGGAATATAGAGAAGTTCTCGCGTGGCTTGGCTGAAGGTATGGGTCAAACTTTTATCCGCCCCCTTGACCGCAACGGCCCAGCCAATGATACCGGCCCACGGGACAAAAAACAGCGAGCCGACCCCTAACATCAAAACAGCGGGCGAGACAAGCAGGGCGACCCGGATGCCAAAATTCTTCAAGACCCTGCTCGTCAGAAGAACATTCAGGAGATACGACAGCACCAGCAGGCCGGCTGAAAACGTTCCCATGAAGATCGTCTTTTTATCTTCGCTGATGAATGTCTTCTGCACGGCGGCGTTGAACTGAGTATCCGTCAGCGTTGAGACGACAAAGCCAGCCAACATCATTCCGCTCAGGATGATCAGGTAGCGGTGTTTTGTCAGAATCTTTAAGCTTTGAAGATAGCCTACTTTTTGTTTTTTTAGGTCTGCCTCGGGACGGCCCGCTTCTTTGGCAAGATCTGGATGGGTTTTAGGCACCTCCCGGACAATCCAAAGACAAACGATTAAAAAGCCGGGACACAAGAGGATCAGATTGTGTGTCCCCATCGGCTTGGCGAGAAATCTGGCCAAGAGCGACCCGGCAATCCCGCCCAGAAGACCCCCATTCACAAAAAATCCGAAGAGCCTTCTGTACTGACGCGGCTGCATGATATCGTTGATGAGGATCCAGAATTGAGTGACGGACGTGGCCAGAAAGATATTCGACCAAAAATAATAGACCGTATACCATCCTTCCCAGCGATCCGGTTTTTGGAACAAAAGCCAGAACAGAAATAGGCAGGCGATAAAAAAGACCAGGCTTAGGGAGACATAACGTCTCCGGTTCAGGCGCTGCAGCAGCTGGGAATTCCATGAAACGGCAAAGCCCATCACCACGGCCGTGATAATATAAGCGTAAGGCAGTCTGCGGGCGCCTGCATGCTGCAGGAAGAGAGACGTGTTGACCGCCTTGATCACATAGGCCGAGGCCGTGATCATGAAAAAATGGAAGAACATCCGCAGGGCAACCCGCGCTTCTTCGGGCTTGACATCAACGAGTCGCGGCAGAATCCTATAGAGCGGTCCTTCAGCCATGTCCCCTCACACGGTCTTATTCACGGCCGTGAAATCCTCCAAAACCGGAAATATGAGGTCCCTCATCTCCTTGTCTAGCGTATAGTCGAGAAGCTCCAGAGCATAAGCTACGGAATCCTTGGTCCGGACCCGGATGTTCTGATAAGCCCTGAAAATATCCTCATGTGAATAGACCAGCCCCAGCAATTTGAAGATATTGATCACGGCCGACGGCTTTTTCTCATGGGTATAATGGACGACTTCCTTGACGATGAGCATCCTGACGGCTTCTACGGAAACCGGGAGATTCGGGGTGCGCGAACGGATCTTGTCCAGGGCATCGATGAGGTCGGATTGGAGCTCCTCCTGGCCTCCTGCCAACGCCTGGAGAAGTAATTCGGCTACATCCGGCGATCCAATTCCGGCCAGGACCGATGTCACCGCCTCTCGGACGGCCGGGGGCTCGGCCGGGTCTTCCAGATAATCGCCGAGCATCCCGATAATCTTGGATCCATACTTCTCCAGGGCCGCCCGGGCGTCCTCGCGGGTCAACGGATCGGCCAATTTCCGGATTAACAGAGGCACATGCTCTCTGGCTTTGAACTTCGCTGCGGCTTCCATGGCATAGCGGCTGACTGCGGGCGATTCATCCTTGATTAAATCGTCCAGGCTCGCCGCCAGCGGGGACCGCGGATCCATTAAGCTGATGGCTTTGGCCAGCTCCATTTTCGCCGTCTCCGAATCCGGCCCTTTCCCGGGAATCACCTTGTCGGCATAATCCTTAATCAGATGCTGATAAGATTCGAGTTCCATGATCTCCTGGATTTCCTTCTGGAGGACTTCTGCCGGCAGCTCTTCGTCCTCATGGACGGTCCAGGGCGACTCCTCGGCTTCCATCAGAACACCCAGGGAGGCGACCCTGATTTCATCCGATTCATACCCGATAAGCTTTTTGATCTCCGGCGTTAGCTTATCTTTTTTCAGAAGGTCGTAGAGATGCATGGCGTAGAGGTCGGAGCTCCGGTTCTTGCTCTCCAGTGTATCAAAAACGAGTTTCGCCGTTTCCACATCCATAGCCCGGTCCACGATCCGGTCGCCCCGTTCCCATTCGCGCCCCAGTTTTTCTTTGACCGTGCTGACGTATTCTTTGCTGACCTTGAGGTTCAGGAGAATCCAGGCCAGAAGAAAGCAGGCCGAAACCACGCTCACGACTTTGATATTCGGGTTCTTTGGATTGGTCAGATAAAAAATGACCAGCAGGATCATCGCTCCGGCCGTCTTAGAAAATCGGTTGAGGAACATATCGATAAAAGCTTTGGCTTTGTATTTTTTCTCCGGTGCAACTGGGACATACAGGAGCTCCCTGGCCGACTGGTTAACGGAATAAGAAAGGCTTTTGTCGCTCCCTTTGATTAAAATGGCTAGCACGATCCCGGGCGCGACAAAAATTCCCAGGGAAAACAGAAGAAGGATGGCGGGATAAATCATGAGGGGCAGCCTGATCCCGAACCGCTTTACCAGGTTGCTTGTCATCAAGATCTGGAAGAAAAACGAAAAGACGAGCAGGCCGGCCTGGAACAATCCAAAAAAGGAAGCCAAATTGGCTTTCATACCAGGATTCTGGTTGATGTAACTTTTGGATTGCACATCGATAAACGTCGAGACGATTTGAGTCAGGATAACGACGGCGGCGAGGAGCTTCAAGTAATTGTCCTTGCGGACCGTATCGAAGCAAACTTTAAAACCCGCCTGCTCTGTACCCATCGCGGACGAACCCGATTTTGGGGCGCTAAAAGAGATTGTGCCCTGTGCTTTTTTCTGCCAGATAAAAATGGCCCGCACGACAAAAGTGCAGGCCACCAGCAAGACCAAGACAAGGATTAAAAGTTCATGCTCCTCATCCGGCTTGGCGAGGCGCCAGGTCGCGACGCCCCCGGCAATCCCGCCCAGGATCCCACCGCTGCCGAAGAAACCGATCAACCTCTTCGCTTCGCGTGGGTTGAAAATGTCATTCATTACCATCCAAAATTGGGTCATGATGACGACGGCGAAAACATTAGCCCACATATAATAAACGATGGGCAGCCAGTTACCCGCGTTCGGCAATAACAGAAAAAAGAGGAAAGAAGTTCCGATGAAAAAAGCAAGGCTGAAGGAAATCAAGCCCTGCCGGGAAATCCTGGCCTGCATTTTGGAATGAAGAGATACGACAAACCCAAGCAGCAGGGCCGTCGCGTAGGCATACGGCAGATTTTGGACACCTGGCCCGTCGAGATAACTCTGATCGCGTACGGCCTTTATAATAGTAAACGGGGCGGTGATTAGAAAAAAATACGAAAAGAGAAGGAGGGCAATGCGCTCTTCGCCGGTCTTGATGTCGACGACGCGGGAAAGAATGCGAGACAGGCGGCTTTTCGCCATCGCGTGATCACAACCCTCAGGTTAGAGCCGGTCAATCCTTAAAAAAGCCCTGGAGTGCGGTCTCTTCGTCCTCGACGATATCCAGAACTTTGGTCAGCATCGTGACCTGGAAGACGAGGAAAAGCTTTTTGGAGATGCGGGCCAGCTTGAGCTTGCCGCCCAGGTTGTGGGTGGAGATGTAGCTGGCCAGGATCTCGCCGACGCCGAAGCTGTCGATGAACTCCACTTTTTCGAAATTGAGCAGGATGTGTTTTTTCCCGGATTCCAGCTGGTCCTTGACGAGCTGATGGAGCGTCACGTCCGTGATGTCGGATCGTTTGATCTCCCCTTCGATGTCGAAAATCACCACGCTGTTCTTTTCTCGTTTGTTGATGACCATGGCTTTTCGCGTCCTATCTAGCTTTTATCAAAAGCCTATCCGAAAGTCAACTCGAAGGGGAAGACCCCTTCCGACGGGCGCCGAACTTCGTCCGACGCCCTGCCTCCCCTTCTCGGGCGGGGCATGAAACCCCGCCCTGTGACCAAGGGGGCGACTCCCCCTTGGAACCCTCTCGAGCGGCTCCCCGTGGCAAGCCACGGGGCATATTCGCCGCTCGTCAACTCGAAGGGGAAGACCCCTTCCGACGGGCGCCGAACTTCGTCCGACGCCCTGCCTCCCCTTCTCGGGCGGGGCATGAAACCCCGCCCTGTGACCAAGGGGGCGACTCTCCCTTGGAACCCTCTCGAGCGGCTCCCCGTGGCAAGCCACGGGGCATATTCGCCGCTCGTCAACTCGAAGGGGAAGATCCCTTCCGATCGAGCGGCGCTGCGCATTTGCTGCAGAACCGGCTGTCCTCGAGATTCTCGGAGCAGCACTTGGGACAGAGGATCATAGCGTTCTCCCGATCCTGTCCGTTTCGCTGACGAGGATATAATCCTTGTCCGCCTGATCCAATAATTTCCGGATTTTTTCATATTCCTGCCGGGCTTTTTCCCGGTCTCCTTTTTGGAGATGGATTTTCGCCAGGCTGATATGGGCAGCGGCATAATCGGGATTATAGAGATGGGCATCATCGAGCAGGGCCAAGGCTTCAGCCGGACGGCTCAGGCTGTTCAAGGTCTCGGCATACTCATTGAAAAAGAAGGTGCAATTGAACATGGAGCTTCTGTATCCCATCTTTTTCCACATCCTCTTTCCTTCCTCGATATTCCTGAGAACGCCCTTGAGATCCCCCTGCCGGGCCGCCTCGAGTATGGCCAGATGGACATAAAACTTGTAGATGGGGAAAAAGTTTGTCGCGCTCACGCCATTCTGGACGATCTTTTCCTTCATCCGGCCGATCTCTCGGCGGAGCGTCTGGCCGTCTCCCCGTTTAGCCGCGATGACGCCCGTAAACCAGAAAGGCAACCAGGGGGCCTCTTCCAAATTCCGGCTGAACTGTTTTTGAGAATAATAATCTCTCAGCGGGGCCAAGCTTTGAAGGCATTTTTCTGGATTCCCTTTCAAAAACTCGATATAACCCGCATAAAACAAGGAGCTCATCTTTGCACTGTCGAGTTTGGCGACCGATGCCTGCTGGCGGAGGGCTTCCAAGGCCTTAGACAAGGCTCCCTTGAGGATATAATTGCGGGCCATACTCCCATAAAGGTAGTCCAGGTTCGGGCTCAGTTCAGCCCCCCGCTCGAGCGCACTCAGCGCCTCATCATACCGGCCAGCAAGCCTATATCCGGCCGCTAAGCTGTCATAGGCGTTGGCTTTCTGGCTCAATTGAACACATTTTTTGAAATGCTCTTCGGCCAGCTTGTGGTTGCCAATCCAAGCATAACAGTAGGCGATATGATTGTGGGCCAGCGAGTAGTTGGGGTCGAGCTCGAGCGCCTTGGCATAATATTTAATGGCTTCGTCCGCGTCGCCGCAATGAAAATAGGATTCGGCAAATTCGTAGTGATATTCCTTCTTGAAAGGAAATTCCTCCGTGAGTTTGCCGAGATACTGCCGCTCCTCGCTGGGCTTGGAATCGATACGGGCCAGCAAGGCCTGAAGCCTCAGCAGGTCATTTTCAATCAAGCGATCTTTCTTGGCCAAGGCCGCTTCGAGACTCCTTCTGGCGCTTTCTCGGTCGGACCTGAAGACTAGGACATCGGCCAATCTAAGATGGGCCAGGCTGAAATCGGCGTCATTTTCTAGGGCGCTCCGGTATTCAAAATAGGCCGTGTCCGCATCCAATTTTCGCCAACCGTCCTCGCCTTTGAGAAAATGGTCCAGCGCATCGCGGTTCGATGTCGCGATCTGCGCCGCCGTCCGGTTCCCCTCGATTGGTCCCACCATCCCTTCAGAATGGTCGGCAATAAAAGCATGAATCTTCTCGATCTGGTCCGTAATGAAATCGAGGTATCCTTTGCATTCGAAATTGCTTTTTGAGAATTTTTTTCGCGCCCTCATCGAAATCGAGATCTCGAATCCCCCTGTCACCTTGGAAAAGACCTCGCCCGTAATCATGAGAGAGGGATTTTTCGGCTTCGCTTCCGCATCTTGGGTCCGCTTTTTATAGATCAGGACATCCTCGGGCACATAAATATTCCGACGGGTGGAAGCGGCCAAAGAACGCTGGACAAGAAACTCGATTAGGTTTTGCTGGACCTCCGGAGAGCCGGATGGGACCCACTCCAACGATATGAAATTCTCATAATCGCTCGGCGGGGCCGGCCGGAAATTTTTCCATACCATATAGGCTCCGAAAACCAGAAGGCAGGCCAAGGCGGCTACGGCCGGCCATTTTCTATGCGATTTGGGGGCCGGCGTGATCCGGGGTTCTTTCCTCTTAGCTCGTTTGATCTCCCCCGTGGATGTTATGCTCTCTTCGACCCGGGCCAAATCTTCGCAAAGCGCAGCAGCGCTTTCATACCGCCTCGCCCTATCTTTCTCCAGGCATTTCATGATTGCGCCGTTAAGTTTTTCAGGAATTTGGACGTTGAGTTTTCGCGGCTCCCCCGGGATCTCGTTTTTTTGTTTGAAAGCCACGCTGAGGGCCGTATCGCCGCCGAAGGGGACCCGGCCCGTCACCATCTCATAAAGGACTACACCCAGAGAATAGATGTCCGTCCGCGGGTCGGTCTCCTCGCCCTCGACCTGCTCCGGCGCCATATACTCCGGCGTCCCGATGATCGCGCCGGTATCGGTCAGGCCTTTTGACATGAGCGAACGGGCGATGCCGAAATCCATGACCCGGACATGGCCCTCCTGGTCGATCATGATGTTTTGGGACTTGAGGTCACGGTGGATGACGCCCAGCCGGTGGGCTTCCGACAAGCCCTGGCAGATCTGCTTGCCGATGAAGACCGCTTTTCCCACGGTCAGCGGGCCGATCCTCCGGATCAGGCTCTTCAAGTCCTCGCCGGAGACATATTCCATCGTGATGTAGTGGGTGCCGTTCTCGTCCTTGCTGAGGTGGTACATCCCGCAAATGTTCTTGTGTGAAATTTTACGGGCCAATTTGAGCTCGTTCCGGAAGCGCTCGATGATCCTCTCGTCCTCGACGATTTCAGGCTTGAGGATCTTGAGCGCCACGAACTCTTTGATCTCTTTGTCAAGGACCTTATAGACGCGCCCCATGCCCCCTTTGCCCAGGTCCTCAATGACCTGGTACCTCTTGGCAAACGTTTCGCCGATGGTGAGCTCTTTCAGGGGGATCCTGAGAGTTTTTGTGTAAGAGGACCGCTTCTCGCCCGTCTTTCTCGTCGGCTTCAGCTGGGAGCCGCACTTCCCGCAAAAAAGCGTGCCCTCAGGATTTTGGGATTGACACTCGGGACACTTCATCTTCATCTAATCCCGGTTTCTCGCATGGGGTGAGACCTGTACATTTAGCAACCCTATGGGATTAAAATGTGTGGAATCTTCCCCTCAATGTCTGAGAAAGGCTTGATCTGTCCAATGGGATGGCCTGGCCCTCTCACGACTTTGCCTTTTTTGTCGATTTTTTCTTGTCTAGAGCTTCAAAAGTGTTAATTCGGACCTCATACCCCTCGCGGACGACGGTCGTGGGGACCGAGTAAAAAGGGAGGAACTTCACCACTTGTTCCTGGTAGTAAAGGTTTTCCTCGTTGGCGATGGCATCCTTCTCGCTCTTCCAGAATGTAATCGAATTCCCTTTTCCCGTCTTGCGGTCCATCAAGAGAACGTCTCCGCGATAACCTTTCTGCTTCTTGGCTTCGGGGATCACACTTTTTTTGTATAGCTGGATCGCCTCATCAATCCGGTCCAGTTTGATTTGGATGACCGTGATTCGGGCAAACATGATTTTCCCCTCCTTTCCAGCTCTTGTCAAAACGGCTGGTCATCCCCTCTCCCCCGTGGATGAGACCCGGGATTGGGGGATCTATTTTTACCAACGATGAGATCAACCGTTCCTTGGCATCGGAGACTTCGGGCAATTCACAGCCGCTGTCCTTTTTGCTGTCCAATTGCGTGAAAAAAAGCATAACAACAATTGCGGAATTAGTCAAATATCAAAAATCCCTCTCATTCTTCCCTCGATAAGAAGGACAGGCAAGGTTCGGCTCTTGACTTAAGCAGGCAAATAATTAATATTACGTTAGATATTGGATTTTGCGAAGCCGATAATAATGCGGATACGCGCCGCGCTTGGAAGGGGCAATTTCATCTTGAGAAGTTACGCCAAAAAAAGCTTTTTGCGTTTATTCAGGATTCAGCTCCTGTTTGTAGCCGTTTTTCTTTTAATTGTTTCTTCGCTGTTGACTGCCCCGACCAGGCAGTGCATCTGGGAAGGCGTCGAGAAAATCATCGCCATCGGAGACCTCCACGGCGATTGCGAGCACTTTGTCACAATTTTGAAAGACCAGGGTATAAAGCTCGTCGACAACGACCTTAACTGGATCGGCGGGAAAACCCACCTGGTCCAGATCGGCGATGTCATGGATCGGGGTGACCACGCCAAGGATATTTTTGACCTCATTAAAAAGCTGGAAAAACAAGCGGCCGCGGCGGGCGGCATGGTCCACATGCTCATCGGGAACCACGAGGAAATGAACATTATGGAAAAAGCGTTTGATTATCGGGAATACGTTAGTGTTACGCAGCTTAAAGATTTCGTGCGCGACGAATATAAGAACAAAAAAGAAGAAGAATTTGAAAAAAAGGTAGGAAAAGGCAGTGATACGACGTCCCAATGGCAGGAACTCATAGACAAGCAAGATCCCGAGGCTAGGGCAGAATATTTCGAGTTTTTCAACACATACTATGGGCGCTGGATTGCGGAAGAGCACAATGCGGTCATTAAGATCAACGATACTGTCTTCGTGCATGGCGGCATGAACGAAAAATATTCGAAGATGAAGCTACAGGATATCAATAATCTTTATTACACTGAGTTTCTCAGAGTGTTTCGCGGAGAGAGTTTCCGAACAAAAATTCTGTTCGACCCGGACGGCCCTCTCTGGTTCCGCGAGCTGGCGACCTGGATTGAGCAGCTCTACAGTTCCGAAGTCGATAAGATCCTGGCCAACCTTGGGGCCCACCATATGGTCGTCGCCCACACACCGTTTATACAGGATAAACTTCATCGGTTTGGCGAAAGAGTCTGGCTTATCGATACAGGAATTTCATCTCTATATCACGGATTTCTCAGCGCCTTGATCATCGAAAATGGGAACTTTACGACCTGGAGAAAAAACTATGCATCTTGATTCTTTAAGACCGGCATGGCCCGGTCGAGGGGGGGGGAAATGAACAAGGACATCGTATGGATTTCAGGCATTTTGGGCTTTCTTCTGATGGGGCTGGCCGGATTGTCTCTACTCTCGGCCGGACAGGCGACCGCGGAACAAAAAGAGCTGGAGACGTATCTGAAAAACGCCAAGTTCGGTCCCAGCGACATCCAAAAAGGCGGTCTCGGCGGGAGAAACGAGCCCTGGAGAATTTCGCTCAACGACGGAAAAACCGCGCGGAAGGGGATCTTCAAATACATCGACCGCCCCGAGCGAAGGCTGAATCCGGTCAGCTACAAACGGGAGATTGCCGCCTACGAGCTGAGCAAGCTCTTCGCCACCGACATCGTTCCGCCGGTCATCGAGAGAGAAATCCTGGGAATGAAGGGATCGCTCCAGATCATGGTCGAAGGCTGCGTCAGCGAACGAGACCGGCTGGTCTTGAAGTCGGAGCCGCCCGACCCACAGGCCTTAGAAAATAAAATGGAGGAGCTCAACGTCTTCGAGAATCTGACCTGCTGCCCGCGCGACCCCAAGGATGTTCTAATCCATAAAAATACCTGGAAGGTTTGCCGCGTCGATTTTATGGAAGCCTTCGACACGCTCTCCGAACTCCTGCCCGAGACAACCATCAGCCGCTGCTCCAGACGTCTTTATCAAGGCCTCCAGCTGGACCCCAAGGTCATCGAGACCGCCTTGAAGTCCTATCTCACCACCAAAGAAATTAAGGCCCTGCTCGACCGGAGGACTCTGATCCTGGACAAGCTCCGGGGCCTGATCAAGGACAAGGGCGAAGCCGCCGTTCTGTTTGAAATAAAACCTTAAAAAAAATAAGGGGCGCCGGCCTTTAGAAAGCGCCAACAAGGAGGGACGTCATGCAAGCATCAGGGATGGAAGGGATCATAGGAGCAACCTCAAAAGCACCCGGCTTTGGCCATCGCTTATTCAAAGTCTTCACGGACATCCACCCTGGCGAGGCCATCACGGCCTTTCTTTTGACGCTCAACATTTTTCTTTTGCTTCTGGCGTATTATCTCATCAAGCCTGTCCGGGAAGCGCTCGTGATATCATCGATGGGCCCGCTCGTCAGAAGCTATCTCGCTGGAGCACAAGCCATTTTGTTTATCTTTGTCATCAAAGGGTTCAGCCGGCTTGCCTCCAGAGTCCCGCGCCATCTTCTCATCAGTTGGGTGACTCTCTTTTTTATGTCCAACCTGGGTCTTTTCTATCTGTTCCATCTTTGGGGAATGCCCATGGGGACCATGGGCATCATCTTTTTTATTTGGGTCGGCATCTTCAATATCATGGTCGTAGCCCAATTCTGGGGCTTTGCCAACGATATCTACACCGAAGAAGCGGGAAAACGTCTGTTCCCGATGGTGGCTTTCGGACAGACATTCGGAGCCCTTTTTGGGACTCGAATCGCAAAATTGATTATCGGTCCTCTGGGAAGTGATTTTGCCTATATCATGATGTTAATGACGGCCGGCCTCCTGGGAATCTGCATTGCCCTCACGATTACCATTCACAGGAGGGAGATCAAGCAGATTCGGCATAGAGCCGCCAAGGTTGATCAAAAGATCCTGGAAGAAGAAATAATAAAAGAACAACCCCTCAAAAGAGGGGGCGGGTTCCGCTTAGTCTTCAAAAGTCATTATCTTCTTTTTTATGCACTGCTCATATTCTTGCTCAACTATGTCAACTATACAGGAGAAAATATCTGGAGCATCACTGTCAATAAAGCGGCCACCAAGGCCGTCCAATTGGGGACGACAGGCGGATTGGATAAAACACAATTCATCGGCAGCGTCTATTCGGATTATCAATTTTTGTATTCTCTCGTGGCCCTGCTTGTTCAGCTCTTTCTGGTCTCTCGCATTTTCAAGTGGGTTGGAGTGACGGGAGCCCTCCTCATCTTCCCGCTCATTGCCCTGGGAGGATACAGCATGGTGAGTTTGGGGGCGTCTCTCGTCCTGATCAAATGGGTGAAAGGCTTTGAGAACGGCGTCGATTATTCACTCATGAACACGACCAAGGGCGCCCTATTCCTCATCACGTCTCGAGAAGAAAAATATAAAGCAAAGGCGACCACAGATACGTTTTTTTATCGGGGCGGAGATGCCCTGGCCGCTCTCACTCTTTTTATAGGGGTTAATTATCTGAGTTTTTCTGTCGAAAGCTTTGCTAAATTAAACGTCGTCGTCACCCTGATCTGGATCATCGTCTGCTTTTTAGTGATTTGGGAATATAAAAAAATCAAGGCGAAATCGGCGATCAACCCGACAGCCTAGGGTCCCGAGTTAGAAATTTAAACGCGGGGGGAGGAGGTTGCGATGAGAGGTCACTTCTCAAGAAATAGGGCCGTCTTTATTCTCTCCTTCTTTTTTCTCATCGGCGCCGGCCTTCTCGTCCGCGGCCAGTTCAAGCCGTCCGAAATCGCCCAGCGCGAGCAGTGGGAGGAATTCCTGACGACGGCGGACATCGTAAAAGTCGAAGACATCGGCGAGGGCGTCACGGCCCCCTGGAAAGTCTATCTGAAAAAGGGTGACCTCGAGAAAAAGGCGGCCTTCAAATACGTCCGCGGCATGCTCTACGGCTACGAAGAAGGCTGGCAGTACGAAATCGCGGCCTACCGAATGGACAAGCTCCTAGGACTGGATATGATTCCGCCGACCGTCGAAAGGGAAGTGAAGCGAGAAAACAGCGACGTGAGAAAAGGGGCCCTATCTCTCTGGGCGGAGTCAAAGATAAGCCTTCTGAATCTAATGGAACAGGGAGGGACCCCGCCCCCCTCCACGGATCCTGCGAAATACCTGACCAGGGCCTTTGACAGCCTGATCGCCAATGATGACCGGACCCAACAGAATGCCCTTTACACAGAGGATTGGCGGATGATTCTCATCGACCATTCCCGCTCCTTCCGCTCGGACGGGAAATTCGCGAAAAAGTTGATGTATGGCGCCCATAGCATCAAGAAATTCCAGGACGGCGGTCTCATTCTCTTCCGGCGGCTGCCGCGAGCTTTTATCGAAAAAGTCAAGGCCCTGGATTTTGCCACGATCAAAAACGCCATGGGGCCTTATCTTACGGAGAAAGAGATCAAAGCCGTTCTCGCCCGAAAAAAGCTGCTCCTGGATGAAATCGCCGAGATGATCAAGGAGTCCGGCGAAGATAAAGTTTTATACTGACTTGATTTTCTTGACCAGGATCAGGATGTTCTTCCCCGCCCGACGCTTATAATCGAATCCGTCCATGAACGTCTTGGAGAGATAGATCCCAAGCCCGCCTTTCTGGCCGGCCCTGATGATGTCCTCGATGTCCGGTTTTTTCACCCGGCTGGGATTAAAGGGAATTCCGGAATCCCTGATTTCCAGATAGATCCGGCCGTCCTCCTCCCATAGTCTGAAGTCGATGCTGCCCTTTGTCTCCGGATAGGCATACAGGATGATATTCGTGCACATTTCCACGAGCGACAGGTCCAACTTGAATAAATCTTCTTCGGAAAGATCCCGGCTTTGGAGAGCGTTCCTTAAAAATGCCCTGGCCTTATCGATCTCGGCCAGCTCGGCGGCGATGGTGAAGGACTGCATGGGAAGCCGTTTGACCCCACCCAAATTTTATCAAATCAAGGGCGATTAATCTACTAAATAAAAGAAGTCCCCGGCTTTGTTGTCGCCCTTCGCCGTTCCAGGAATCGTTTGACTGGCATCCGATAATGTCTTAATATCGGGTGATGCTCGGAAGCATTTCCTAACACCCGATAGAGGAGGATGACATGAATCGAAGAATAGCCTTTGTGAGCGGAGTGGCCCTGCTGGTCGTCGCCTGGACCTCACCACTGGCCTTTTCGCAGGCCGCGGACATCCGCCCGGTGACCGTCGGGCAGCCCATGCCAGACTTTACGCTGCCCGCGTTTCAAGGGGGGACATTCTCTCTCTCCACCCTCAAGGGGAAAAACGTGCTCCTCGTCTTCCCCCGCGGTTTTGCCGCGGAAGCCCGCTGGTGCACGATCGACAATTACAAATATGCGGAACTCGTTGATTTTGAGAAAACCGCCGAAATCCGAAAAAAATATAATGTCGAAGTCGTCTTTGTCTTCCCCTACGGCCAGGATGTCGTGAAGCAGTGGGTGGAGAGCAATCCCGATCAGTTGGAGAAAATCAAGGGCTGGAAAAATCCGCCCGACCCGGCCAAGCTGGATGATCAAGGGAAGGCGCGAATGGAGAGATGGCGCACGTCCTACCCTAAAGAATTCAGCATGGACAAAGGAAAAGTCCCCCTGCCCTTTCCTCTTCTCATCGATGCCGACCGCAAAGTCTCCAAAGGCCTGGGCCTGTTCGCCACGGAATGGGGCGGAAGCAAGGTGGACCAGTGCATCACAAGCGTCTTCATCGTTGACAAAAAGGGCATCGTGCAGTTCAAATACATCGGCCAAAACACCACGGACAGGCCGGAATACGAATTCCTCTTCAAGACACTCGCGCGGATCAATAAGGGCGATTAAGCCGCAAACAAGATCAGAATCATTTATTTTGAAGACGGCATGATACGGCCTTCCAGACCCAATCGACCGTAATCGCAGAAATATCCTCATCGCTCAAGACGTTGATTCGCCCATACGGCCTCCAGGCGATCTCCAGGTCTTTTCGGAATACGGCCAAGCCTGGCGTCCCGCAAGCGGCGGCCAAATGGGTCACGCCTGAATCATTTCCGAGATAGAAGTCGGCTTCCTGCAGGAGTCGGGCGAGCCTCGGAAGCGACGGCCGGCGCAGCCATGCCCATCCGGGAGGAAGAGTGGAGCCCTGGATTTCGTTTTCCATTCTTGCTTCGGCCTCCCCGGTGATGAGAAATCCTTCGATCCCCTCCTGTTGAAGCATTGCCGTGATCTCCAAAAAATTCTCAAGGGGCCAACATTTTTTTTCGCTCCCGCTTCCCGGATGGATAACTGTAAACGGCTGGGGCCGGACCACCGGTTGCGCTTCCTCCAGCGTGCCGCTTGCCCGGCCTTCTTTTTTCAATAAAGGAAGCCGGCCGCAGTCTTCGAGCGTCGCACTCGCGCCGGGACAGTCACAGACGATCGCCAACGTCTGGTCAAAAAAATAACGGCTCACTGGAATCCTTGATTGAGGGTCGTAAACGATCCAGTGGCGGTTGAAGACAGGCCAGGAGAGGATTTTTCGCAAGAGCGCTCGGGATGTTTCTCGCTGAAGCCATCCCACGATGAAATCAAACCCGGACAGCCATTGACGGAAATCTTCGGGCGGCTGGGGTTGTTCTTCAAAGAGCGGCAGCCATCGGGAGTCATCCGCCGGAAGAACCGCATCCACAACGCGGGCCTCCCGTAACAGCCGCCCATACTCCGCGCGGCAGACAAGGCTAAATAAATGTTCTGGGAAAACTTTTCTGAGAAGTCGAATCGAGGGCAAGGCCACAAGCAGATCGCCCAGCCCGCCGAAACAGAACAGCAGTCCGGATTTCATTTCTAATGGAGGCCGGCTGCCTTTTTAGCAGGCCATGTCACGCTTTTTATCGATGTGATGCTTGATGGTCTTGCCCTTGGCCAAATAGATGACGTCCTCGCCGATATTCGTGGCATGGTCGGCGATCCGCTCCAAGTGCCGGCCGACCAGGATCAGCTCGACCGCGCGTTCGATTGTCGTAGGATCCTGCATCATGTACGTCAGAAGTTCCCGGAAAATCTGGTGGTTCAAAGCATCGACCTCATCATCCCTCCGGCACACACTCCGGGCCAGTTCTTCGTCGCGGTTGATGAAGGCATCCAGAGAATCCTTGACCATGCTCTGGGCCAGCTTAGCCATACGCGGAATATCGATCAGCGGCTTGACCAGCGGCGCTTTCAAGAGCTCCAGCGTCCGCTCGGCGATATTGACGGCCAGGTCTCCCATGCGCTCGAGCTCGCTGCCGATCTTCATGGCCGAGGTGATAAATCGCAAATCTCCGGCCATGGGCTGGCGGAGAGCGAGCAGCCGGAGGCAGGTCTCATCGACTTCCACATCGAGCAGGTTAATGGCGTCTTCCCTCTTGAGGACCTCCTGGGCCAGCTCTTCCTTCTGGCCCTTCAACCCTTCGATCGACAAAGAAATTGACTCCTCGACCAAGGCGGCCATCCGCAGCAGTTTTTCCTTCAGGTTTTTAAGCTCTTCGTCAAACAGCCTTTCCATCGCGGCCTCCGTCCTTTTTCTCAATATTTTGAACGAATTCATCGCTTTTGACAAGGCCTTCTGTTTTCTTTATAATTTTTCCTAATAATTTTTTATCCACATTACAATTCTCAGCCAATGCAGTTAAGATAGTGATATCTATGAAGAGACTATGCCTGCCAGCGTTTTCCCTGCTGTGCCTCTCCTTTTTTGCACCCTTCCTGGACTCGCCCGCGGCCGCCGCCCAAAAAAGCGTCTCCTTCCAGATCAAGGGGTCGGACACCATGGTCAACCTCGGCCAAGCTTGGGCGGAGGCCTTCAACGCGATCCATGCCAATGTGAATGTCGCCGTGACGGGCGGAGGTTCGGGAACGGGCATCGCCGCTCTGATCAACGGCACCTGCGATATCGCCGAGTCGTCACGGGCGGTCGAGGAGAAAGAGACCAAACAGGCTGAGGCCGAAGGCATCCGGTTCAACCAGGAGATCGTCGCCCTGGACGGCATTGTCGTCGTCGTCCATCCCAGCAACCCGGTCAAGAACCTGACCCTTGACCAGCTGCGCGAGGTCTTCATGGGCAATATCAAGAATTGGCGGATGCTCGATGGACCGGACATCCCGATCGTCCTTCTTTCCCGGGAGGTCAATTCCGGAACCCATATCTTTTTCAAAGAACACGTCCTGCGCCGCGGCAAGAAAAAAGGGACGGAAGAGTTTTCTCCCGGCGCCCTCATGATGCCGTCCTCCTACGCCATCGCCGAAGAAGTGGCCAACAATGAAAACACCATCGGCTACTATGGCATGGGCTATATCAGTCCGCGGCAGAAAATCATCGCCGTCGCCAAAGACGCCAACTCTCCGTTCATCGAGCCGAACATCCAGGCTGTTCGTTCCAACGCCTATCCCATTTCCCGGCCCCTGTATCTTTACACGAACGGAACACCGCAAGGGGTCATTAAAGAATTCATCGATTTCGTATATTCGAAGGAAGGGCAGGAAATCGTCAAAAAGACCGATTTTGTCCCGATCAAATAATGGCCAAGCTGCGCAAACTCAAGGAAGCCGTCATTGAAAAGCTCATCTTTCTGAGCGGAATCGCCTCGATCGTCTTTGTGGCGCTGATTTTTATCTTCCTGCTGAGGGAGGGCATCTCGGTTCTCAAGAGCACCTCGTTGGGAGCCTTTCTCGGCGGGAAATATTGGTATCCCATTTCCGACCCTGCCAAGCTCGGGATCCTGCCTCTGATCCTGGGCTCCCTTTTGGTGACACTGGGGGCTATCGCCTTGGCCGTTCCTCTGGGCATCTCGGCCGCTTTTTATATCGCCGAGGTCGCTCCGGCCCGCTTGCGGAACATCCTCAAGTCGTGCGTGGAGGTCCTGTCCGCCATCCCCTCGGTCGTCCTGGGGTTCCTGGGTATCACCATCCTCGTCCCCTTCCTTAAGCATTCGCTGAACCTGCCCACGGGCCTGACGGCTTTCGCCGGATCCATCATGCTGGCCTTCATGGCCATGCCGACGATCATCAGCATCTCCGAGGACGCCATCAACGCCGTTCCCCGCGAATACAAAGAGGGAGCCATCGCCTTGGGCGCGACTCACTGGCAGTCACTCCACCGGGTCATCATTCACGGCGCCCTGCCCGGCATTATCGCCGCGTCCATGTTGGGCATCGGCCGGGTCTTCGGCGAAACGATGGCCGTCATGATGGTCACGGGCAACGCCGCCGTGATCCCCACCAGCCTCTTTCAGCCCGTCCGGACGCTGACGGCGACCATCGCCGCGGAAATGGGCGAAGCGGCCAAGGGCAGCCCGCATTATTTCGCCCTCTTCGCCGTCGGCATCGTCCTCTTTGTCATTTCCTTTCTGATCAACTTGACGGCGGACCTATTCTTGAACAGGGTTCGAAAACGATGAAGAACGAGGTCGTCAAGGAAAAAATCGGGTTCGGCGTGCTGCTGCTGGCAACGCTCCTGGTCGTCATCCCCGTCCTGCTGATCATTTGGCTCATTCTCAGCAAGGGTTGGAGCGCCCTGTCCTGGCAGTTCTTGTTTACGATGCCGCGCGAAGGGATGCGGGCCGGCGGTATCTTTCCGGCCATCATCGGGACATTCTATCTTGTGATCGTTTCCATCGCCTTCTCTCTTCCCATCGGCGTGCTCGCCGCCATTTATCTCAGCGAGTATGCCAAGGACAACTTGCTGACCCGGACGATCAACCTGGCCATCATCAACTTGGCCGGGGTTTCCTCGGTCGTCTTCGGGCTCTTCGGGCTAAGCCTGTTTGTCATATTCTTGAAGTTCGGGGTATCGATCATTTCCGGCGCTCTCACGCTGGGCATCATGACCCTTCCCGTCATCATCACCACCACGCGGGAAGCCCTCCGCGCCGTCCCCAAATCCTACCGCGAAGTGAGCTTCTCGCTCGGGGCGTCGCGCTGGCAAACCATCCGCCATTCCGTGCTTCCCTTCGCCCTGCCCGGCATCCTGACGGGCGCCATCCTGAGCATCGGCCGCGTCGCCGGCGAAACCGCGCCGATCCTATTCACGGTCGCCGCGTTCTATCTGCCCAAGCTCCCCCACTCCCTCTCCGACCAGGTCATGGCGCTTCCCTATCATCTCTATATCATTACCACGCAGATCCCCAATATCCCGGAAAACTTCCGCTTTGGGACGGCGCTCGTCCTGGTCGGTCTCGTCCTGATCATGAACATCACGGCCGTCATCATCCGTTCGAAATACCGGATAAAGAAATGAGTCTCCAAGAGATCAAGATCCAGGTCCGGAATTTGACGATTCATTTTGGAAAGGTTCGGGTCCTGAACAATCTTTGCCTCGACATCCATCCGAACGAGATTCTTAGCGTCATCGGGCCATCCAATTCCGGAAAGACATCCTTCCTGAGAAGCCTGAACCGGCTGAACGATTTTGATGCGGCCATGCGGATGAGCGGCTCGATTCTTCTGGACAACAAGGACATCTACCAAGGCTTCGAAGTCGAAGCTCTGCGCAAACGGGTGGGAATGATCTTTGCCCTTCCCATTCCTTTGCCCCGCTCCATTTACGACAATATCACGTACGGCCCCCGCCTGGCCGGCATCCATGATAAGAGCCGGCTGGACCAGATCGTCGAGGACGGCCTGAGGGCCGCCTTTCTATGGGACGAGGTCAGGGACCGGCTGGGGAGCTCGGCCTTGAAATTATCGGGCGGACAGCAGCAGCGTCTGTGTATCGCCAGAACCCTGGCCCTCAGCCCGGATGTCATCCTCTTTGACGAGCCCTGTTCCGGTCTCGACCCGATCTCGACGGCGAAGGTCGAGAACTCCATGGTCGAGCTGAAGAAAAACCATACGATCGTTCTTGTGACAAACAACACGAAACAGGCCGCCCGCGTCGGGACGCGAACGGCATTTTTCCTGATGGGAGATCTGATCGAGATCGGGGACACGGACGAGATTTTCACCGCTCCTCAAGATCCAAAGACCAACGATTACATAATCGGGAGATTCGGATAATGGACCGGGGTCAACGTCGGATAATGGACCGGGGTCAAAGCTACTCATTACGCAAAATATCGAGGCGAATCAAGGAAGCGTGCGTAATGAGTAGCTTTGACCCCAATCATTGAAGACGATGAAAAAGATCGAAATCGAGAGCCTGAATCTTTTCTACGGCGACTTTCAAGCTCTCTCTGACATCCGCATGTCCGTTCGCGAGAAGACGATCACGGCCCTCATCGGCTCGTCCGGCTGCGGGAAGTCGACTCTTCTCCGCTGCATCAACCGCATGAACGACTTGATCGAGGACGTCCGCATCCAAGGCACCGTCCAAATCGACGGCGAGGATATCTATAAGATGAAAAGCGGGCTGACCCAGCTGCGCAAAAAAGTCGGGATGGTCTTTCAAAGGCCCAACCCGTTCCCGCTGAGCGTCTACGAGAACGTCGCCTTCGGCCCCAGGGTACACCATATGGCTAAGGGCGACTCATTGGAGGAGACCGTCAGCGAAAGCCTGAGAGCGGTTCATCTCTGGGATGAGCTCAAGGACAGGCTGCACAAGAGCGCTCTCGATCTATCCCTCGAGCAAAAGCAGCGACTGTGCATCGCCCGTCTCATCGCCGTCCGGTCCCAGGTGCTGCTCATGGACGAGCCCTGCTCGGCGCTCGACCCTCTGGCGACCCTGAAGATCGAAGAATTGATGCAGCTCTTAAAAAAGGATTACACCATCGTCATCGTCACCCACAATATGCAGCAGGCCGCCCGTGTTTCGGAGGAAACAGGGTTTATGCTCCTCGGGGAGCTCATCGAGTTCGGAAGAACCCCGGACATTTTCACCCGACCCAAGGACAAACGGACGGAGGACTATATCACGGGCCGTTACGGATAAACATTTCGGACAATGAAAATATGGCGCCGCTAAAAAGCAAAACCGGAAAATTCTCATTTTTTTTGGTGATCATCCTTCTCCTGGCTTTTGGCCTGCGTTTTTACCATCTGGGAAGCCGGCCGCTTTATCAGGATGAGCACTTCAACACGGTCGAAGTGGCCGCCCAACCGCTCTCGTTCATTATCTCCACGAATTTGGGAAGCATCCTGTATCCTCTGTTGCTCCATTTTATCCTGCCCTTGGGGGACATCGCGTTCACGGCCCGCCTGCCGGCCGCCCTCTTCGGCTTTTTGAGCGTATGGATGATCTACTTGATCGGCAAAATTATTTTCAGCAAAAAGGAAGCACTTCTGGCCGCGTTTCTCTCCGCGACGGCGGCGCACTTCATCTATTTTTCCCAACAGGCCAGAGGATACTCGGGCCTGTTGTTTTTCGCTCTCTGTTCATTCTATTTTTTCCTAAGGTCCCTTCAAAAGGGGAATCTGATGTGGTGGGCATCCTACCTATTTTTTACGGCCGTGGCCGTTTATATGTATTTTTTTGCCCTTATCATCATTCCGGCTCAAATATTTTTTGTGATTGTCTGCCTCTTGGAGCAGTGGATCGCCAAGAAAAAGCCCGGGGAATTCTCGCTCTCCAAGAAACAACTTCTCTGTTTTTCTCTGAGTCTCGTGTCCATCGGCGTGATAACTTTTCTCCTCTACTTGCCGGTCAAACATGCGGTGAGGTATGTGGACCTAAAATTTATGCTCACGGAAAGCATCACGGGACTTTTCAGGGGAGGTTTGACGCTGAATCCTCTTTCTTTTGTTGCCGATACACTCAAACGACAGCTGGACTACAGTGCCAACCCCGCGCTCTTTTTCGGCAAGCTGGCATTTGTCCTGTTGGGAATCCTGGCATGCTTGAAAAGCAAGCGTAGAGAGCTCGTTCTGCTCTTGGCCGTAATCATCCTGCCGTTATCCATGTTTATCCTGTCCAATCCTCCTGTTATTTATGTTCCTGCCGATAATAAATTTATATTCATTCCGGCCGTTCTTTTTCTTTTGATGGCCAAAGGGGTGACGGGCCTGGCCTCGGTTATGGCCGATGGCCTGTCAAAGACCGCAAATATAAAGAACAAGGTCCGGCTGGGAAATGCGGTCTTGGCCCTTTTCGTGATCCTTCTCCTGGTTGAGGAAGGCCTGGCCTTTAGAGCCTACAACCTGACCATGGGAAACCTGCGGGCCTTGCGTCGTGGGAGAGAGATCTCGGCCGGCCTGAAGGAACACATCCAAAACGAGGAAATGGTCTTTGCCGACAGCCCTGTGGCTCAGTTAAATTTTTTGTCGGCTCGCCCGGTCGTCTACCCTGACGGGAAGAAACGGGGAGTCATGATTTACGAGCAGGGCGCCAATATCTCTCGAGAGACGGCCACGAGCGCCATGGGATTATGGGTGATTGTGAGCCGATCGCGCCTCGACGAAAAAAGCATTTCCGAGTGGGGGCACCCCGCCGACCAAATGGAGATGAATAACTATTCCCGCAGCAGCCTCCTTCATTGGAATCGACCGGACCAGCCTCTTTGGGAAAAGCTGGTCCGGTCCGCGCAGCTTCTTCTTTATCTCTCCGGCAGCAGGGAGGAAGAGACATCCTATCGTCTCTTCCTGACAAGGGTTTATCTGGTGGCCGGGAAAAACGAGGAAGCGATCCAAGAGTTAAGCATTATCGATCGAATCAGGACCGTTCCGGCGGTTGCCCTTCAGGCCAAACGAGAAAAAGAACAGGAGATACTTCAGGCTGCTCTCTCCGAAAGCATCGTCGCGCTTCTTTTAGAGAATGCAGACCGGGCCGTGCTCGAGGCGAAGAACGATGAGGCGCTATCTCTCCAAAAGAAGGCGGAGGACCTCGCCCCCTTCAGTGCGGAACTCAGGCCCAGGGTTTATTTTTCTCTCGCCGAATCCTATCTCAGGAAAGGGATGAGAGACGAAGCTTATCAAGAATACCAGAAGGCCCTCTCCTTCTGCCGGGATCAAAAGGATGAAGATTTACTGGTCAAAAAGATCAGCGACCTTTTTTCCCTTCCCTTCGGCTACGTCATCTGGCGCCAGGAAGGTTTATGGCGCGTCCGCTGGTGGAGCGACCAAAGAAGAATATTTTCCGGAGAGATCACAAGCTCCCCGCCTCCGGAAAAAATGAAGCGGCTTCGTCTGACGAAAGACGACCTCACCACCTTCTTGCAAAACAAGCTGGTTTTCAGGGGGGCTTCAGACAAAGGAAGGATCAAGGGATTTGATATTGCCGCCAGGCCCGGCTCGAAGCTAACCTTTCTTCTCGCGATCGAAGGCGTGAAAAATGCCCTGGAAAAGATCATCATCCCGGAGAGAGGCGGGCACCCCGTCGGCATGCCGTTCACTCTGGACTGAAGCGCAGGTCCGGAAAGCCTTCGGTGATTGACTTTCCCCCGGAAATGAGGAATGATACTTTTTTTCTATGGCCAAAAACCTGGGGTGCGCACAAGATTCGGAAATTTGATTGGGCGCCCTTTTTTGGCCGAATCTCGAAGGAGGTTTATGCGCATGAAACGCTCTCTCATTCTTCTCTTCACCCTGCTCGCGTTCGCCTCGCTCGTCGTGGCCGCCGAGATCAGGCTCGACGTCAAGGAACACGTGCTTCCCAACGGCATGAAAATTTTGATGATCCCCAAGCCGGGTGTTCCCCGCGTCGTCTGTCACATCTATTTCAAAGTCGGCTCGATCAACGAGAAACCGGGCATCACCGGCCTGGCCCACATCCATGAGCACATGATGTTCAAAGGCACAAAAATGATGGGCGTCACGGACTTCGCCAAGGACGCCGCCCTCGACAAGCAGATCGACGAGCTCATGGACAAAGTCTACCGGGAAAAGTACTGGAACGCCGACGGGGGGGACAAGGCCAAGCTCGCCCAGTGGCAAAAGAAATTCGAAGATTTAGTCAAATCCGAAAAGCCGTACGTCATCAAGGATGAGATGTGGAACCTGTACATGAAGAACGGCGGCACGGCCCTGAACGCCTCGACCGGCAACGAGAACACGGGCTATTACGTCACGCTTCCCGCGAACAAAATAGAACTCCAGATGCTCCTCGAGTCCGACCGGATGCTGAACGCCTATTTCCGCGAATTCTACTCCGAAAAGGATGTCATCATGGAAGAGCGGAGGCTGAGCGAGAACCGCCCCGGCTATTTCTTCAGCGAACAGGTTAGTGCCGCCTTCTATGCCGCGTCTCCGTATCACTGGGACGTCATCGGCTGGATGGACGACCTGCGCAAAGTGACCAAGGCCGACCTGATCGAGTTCCACGCCAAGTATTACGTTCCCAACAACTGCGTGGCCATCTATGTCGGCGACTTCGACCCGCAGAATATCGTCCAAATGGCTGAAAAATATTTCGGGCGCATTCCCAAGGGCCCAGACGTCGAGCCCATTCGGACATACGAGCCGCCGCAATACAGTGAAAAACGAATGTATGGCGAGGGCCCGGCGGCCACCAGCCTTCAGATGATGTTCCATATCCCGCAGGCAGGCCATCCCGATGCGGCGCCGCTCTCTGTCCTGGCCAGCATTCTCGGCGGAGGAGGCGGCGGCATGCGCGGATTCGAACCCAACGATCAAGCCTCGCTGACCGCGCCGTCGATCATCCGCGGCCAAAGAGGCGGAGGCTTCGGCGGAGGCGGCGGGACGGGCCGGCTCAACAAGATTCTCGTCCAAGAAAAACAGCTGGCCGTCAGCGCCTCGGCTTCCAGCCGGCCCCAGTGGTATGTCGGCTCCTTCCAGTTCAGCGCCTCGCCCCGCTTGGACAAAAACGTCCAGCCCGAGGACCTCGAGAAGGAAATCTGGGCCGAGGTCGAGAAAATCAAGAAAGAAGGCGTGACCCCCGAAGAGATCCAGAAAGCCAAGAATCGCTCCGAAGCCATGTTCATCCGCAGTCTGGGCAGCACGTCGGGACTCGCCGGCAGCGTCGGCCGGGCCGAGCTCAACCGTGGCTGGCGCTCGATCATTGCGGACTATGAGACCTTGAAAAAGGTGACCAACGATGACATCAAGCGGGTCACAGTCAAGTACTTCGTCAAAGATAATAGCCTCACGGCGATCTACAAGCGCAAGATGGGGCAGTGAGGAAGGAGGACGACGATGAAAAAGACACTCACCATACTCCTAGCCATCGGTTTCCTGTGTGTTTCGCTGGGGCTGGCCCAAGCCCAGAAGCCCTCCGAGCTGAAGTTCGCTCCGCTCAAATATGACCCTCCCGACCCCAAGGCATTCCGCACCGTTCTCGCCAACGGCCTGCGGGCTTATATCGAGGAAGACCACAACCTGCCGCTCATCAACATATCCGCGATGGTCAACTTCGGCGGTCTGTATCTCTCCAAGGACAAGCAGGGCCTCGAGTCGGTCATGAGCGGGACGATGATCCGCGGCGGCACGAAGACGAAAGAAGGCACCGCTATCGAGGAGCGCATCGACTTCCTGGGCGGCTCGCTGAATTTCATGGTCAGCGAAAGGACAGCGACTCTGTCCCTCTCCGTCCTGGGCAAAGACCTCGATGAAGGCCTGGGCCTCTTTTTCGATGTCCTGATGAACCCGGAATTCCGGGAGGGCCCTCTGAATCTGGCCAAAGTTCGTCTCATCCAGCAGCTCCGCCAGGCCAATGAACAGCCCAGCGGAGTCCTAAGCCGGGAGTACGAAAAAGTCTTGTACGGCGACGGCCCCCTGACCTGGCAGCCGACCCGAAAAACGTATGAAAGCATCATCGGCGCAGACCTGAAAGCGATCCACGCCCAGTACTTCTTCCCCAAGAACATCATCTTGACCGCCTCGGGCGACTTCGCCAAGGCCGACCTCAAGGCCAAGATCGAAAAGTACGTCGCCAACTGGCAGAACAAAACCGTCAAGTTCGCCGCCTTCTCCAAGCAGTTCCCGCAGCCCGAGCCAGGCGTTTACTTCATCCAGATGCCGATCAACCAGGGCTACATCAATATCGGCCACCTCGGCCTCGAGGACACAAACCCGGATTATTTCGCCGTCCAGGTGATGAACTTCGTCCTCGGCGGCGGGAGCTTCTCCTCGCGGATCACGATGAAGGTCCGTTCCGACGAGGGCCTGTCTTACAACCAAGGCAGCCGGTTCAGCTACAGGTGGGGATTTCCTGGCACTTTTTCGGGCTACGTTCAAACGAAATCGTCCACGGTCGGCTACGCGATCTCGCTCATCGAGAATGAGCTCAACCGCATCCGCAAGGAACCCGTTACAGACCCCGAGATGGACACCGCGATCAACTACTACCTGGAGAGCTTCCCCGGCTCCTTCGAGACGGCCCAGTCCAGAATGTCCACGTTCGCCAACCTCGAGATGACCGGCAGGCCGATGGATTATTACAAAACCTATCGCGACAAGATCAAGGCCGTGACCAAGGCCAAGGTCCAGGCGGTCGCCAACAAGTATATCCAGCCGGACAAGCTGGTCATCATGATCGTCGGGGACTGGGAGCCGTGCAACAAGGGCGGCGACCAGTGGCCCGGCCCCTTGGACAAGCTGGGCAAAGTCCACAGGATCACTCTTCCGGATCCACTGACGGGCGAAATTAAATAGGTAAAATTAAGGCGGAGGGCGTAGCGCGGTCCTGTCGGATACTCTTGGAGGGAAACCCTCAGACCTGGTTTCCCGCCAACGATCGCTTCGCCCTCAACCTTATTTCCATTGATCATCTGGTGATGAATTCATAAGGGAAACCCCCTTTTTCTTCGTTTGCGTAATTTCCCGGGATTTCTATATAATGATGCTTTCGTCCAGAGGTAAATGTATGAAAAATATGAAATTTCGCGCGTTCATCGCGTTTTTTAGCATTCTTCTGCCGGTCGCATCTTCCCAGGCGCAGGCCCAGGGTCAGCGCCAGCAGCCCCCGGAGTATAAAGAGGTCGTGGCGGCCAGCCGCATTCAAGACGCGGCCGCACGGCTAAAGGAATTCGAGCGGATTAAATCCGCCTATCCGAACGCCAATCTGATGGCCGCTATCGACCAGTATATCCTTACATCGAAGATCGAGCTGGCCAGCGCCCTGGCCGATGTCTTGAACTTGCAGAAAGACTTCATTGGAAAAAGCCAGGGGCCGCGTCGCCTGCAAAATCCCTATATGGCGGCCGCGCAGATCCTCGAACATCCCAAACTCACGAATTTTGACAAGGCCAAGGTCACAGAAACGATCCTGAAATACGAAGAGGACGCGGTCAAGGCCGCTTCCGACCCCGAAACATTCAAAGGGATTCCCGAGAGCCAGCAGAAGTCGTACAAGTCCTTTTTCGTGACCGGGATGAAGATCGCAGTGGCCCAAGCGCATCTCAACGCGGGCGATGCCAACAGAGCCTTGACTGCGCTCGAGAGCTACAAGGCCTCCGGCGGAGCACCAGACGCCACGTATTCCAACACACTGGCCGAGGTCTACGCCAAGCTGGGCAAAATTAACGAAGCCTACAACGCCTACCTCGACGCGGCCGTCGAGGATTACAAGGGCGCGAAGGACAAGGCGAAAGCGCTTTACGTCAAGATCAACGGCAAGCCCGAAGGCTTCGAAGCTCAGGTCGAGGCCAAGCTTAAAGAGCTCCCCTACCAGCCCGAGCCGTTCAAGCCCTCCGCCGATTGGAAGGGCAGGGCGGTCCTGGCCGAGATCTTCACCGGATCGGAATGCCCGCCCTGCGTCGGCGCAGACCTGGGATTCGACGGTTTGATCGAGTCCTATCCCCCCAAATACCTGGCTATTCTTGAATACCACCTGCCGATTCCGTGGCCCGACCCGATCATGAACCCCGCCACAAAAAAACGGCAGGATTATTACGGCGTCAACAGCACGCCGACCGTCGTCTTTGACGGCGTTAAGGACATGAGCGGCGGCGGAAGCCGCGGCATGGCCGAGGGCAAGTTTAAAGAGTATAAATCCGAGATCGACGCTCGCGTCAACGCTGCGCCCGCCGTCTCGCTCAAGGCAAAAGCCGCCCGGACAGGCGACTCGGTCAAGGTCGCATGCGAATTCGACAAGGCCATTCCGGGGGCCGAGTACTACGTCGTCCTCGTCCAGAACGAGGAGAAATATAAAGGCAGCAACGGCATCGCCTTCCACAAGCTGGTGGTCCGCGACCTCGTCGTCCTCGACCCGGCGGGCACAAAGCAAGCGACGTTCGACCTGGCCGCATCCGAGCAGGCGACCGATCGGTACCTAACAGAATTTGAGAACATCAACACGCGGTTCCAGGGCTTCAAATTTCCGGAGCGGCACCACAAGATCGACCGCCAGGGCCTCAAGGTCGTCTTCTTCGCACAGGAGAAAGAGGGTCAGAAGGTTCTCAACGCCGTCGTCGTTGAAGTAAAGTGACATGTCATGACTAAACGATAGACAGGACGAATGGCCGAATCCTATTCCGTCGAAACCGTTCGTGAGCTTGAAAAAATTGTTCATGAACAAAATGTCTTGCGGCCGCTGCGCGTCCGTCGCTATGAGCCGGGGACCGTCCTGGAATACGACATCCGGGGAGTCCTCCCGCCCGGGAAAGCCGAGGCCCGGTTTGAAATCGAAAAATTTGTCGGCGGTGGTTTTGCCGGCCAGGTTTACAAAGTCAAGCTGCTCGAGCTAAACAGCCGGGAAGGACACGTTGAGGGACTCACCGTCGGCGCCTCTTATGCCCTGAAAATCTTCGTCCCGCCCAAAGGCTTCGGCCTTCGAATCCGCAACCTCTTCTATGGGATGGGCTTTCAAGGCCCGTTCTCTCTCCAGGCCAATCCGGCGGCGGGCCGGTCCCAGGCGATCTGGCAGAAATTTATCCGGCGGGCGGCGAAAATCGAATTCGGGTCCGAGGACAGCGTCGTGGACGTCCTGGCCACCCTGACCGACGCCGGGCTCGGCAGCTGCGGCGAGCTCAGCGAATGGGTGGACGGTCGATCGTGGCACTTCGAGGTCGACGACGACCTGGACGACCGCCGCGCCTGGAAAATCGGAAGCCCCGATGAGGGCGTCGGCTCTCCCGAATACCGCATAAAGCACGCCTTCATGGTCCGCCTGGTCCGCCTCATGCATCGAATGGGCGCCCTGGAGCTCGCCCGCCAGTACGAATGGTGGTCGCTCAAGAGCCAGCCTAACGTTATGAAACGGACATCGAGCGACCCCGATCCCAAGGCCGGCCTGGTCGCTGTCGATTTCCGGGCGGGCATGACCCTCACCGCGGTCACGCCCCAGTGCCCTGCCGATATCAAGCTCGTTTTTCAAGGTCTCGGCCGCGGCCGGCTCGTCCAATTCGACAAGGGCGATATCGGCAAGCTCGAAAATTACATAGCCGAGCATCCTAAGGAATTCGGGGATATGCGCGGCGCCCTGGAAGAGCTCAAGCGGGAAGACAAAGCCTACCGTAGTTCGCTGATTGACTTTACCTATCATCATGTCCGTCTGTTCGGACGCAAGCTTCGCCACTCCATCATGAACGGTTTTCGGGAGAGCTGGCGCATCCGGAATCTTGCCGATGCGGCGACCGCCGCAAAGCTTGAGCGAAGCGGCCTCCTCTCTCTTATTTTTCTCCTGTTCCCGCTCCTTTCACTGGCGACGGTGGCGCTCTTCGTATTTGCATTTCCCGGGCCAGTTTGGTGGAAGTATTTGTTGTGGCTGGCGCCGCTGTTGACGCCGTTTGTCCGCAAGCTTTGGGGACGGACGGATTATCGCCGTCACTTCGGCCGGATGCTGACCAGCTTTTCCTATTTCATGCGGGCCAGCCGAGCCCGCATCGCAGAGGCCCTCATCCGCTGGCACAGGGCTGGCCGCATCTCGGAAAGCCGCGCCCTACGGATCGCCCGCTCCCCCTGGCGCTATTATTTGCATCTGCCGCTGTCCGTCATGCCCGCCGGCCTTCATCGCTTTCTGTCTGATGGAGCCTACTTCAAGCAGAAGCTCGTGTTCATATTCTGGAGGCCCCTGCGGCTGTATTTCAACGCCGAAGAGCGGGAGAAATGGCTTCGCGACATGATCGGCCAAGGCCAGAAAAACGGCATGCTCACCCGGGACGAAGCTGCGCATATCAACTCCCAGATCAAAGAGCCGTATATCCAGAAATACCTCAAGAGCCTGGCCATCCATCTTCTCCTCATGCCCACGACTCATGTCGTGGCCCTCATCGTTGCCTTTATCTACGTCCGGCTCCATCCCGAGCTGACCTGGCAGCAGGCGTCATTGGCCACAGGAATCATCTTGGGGATCTTTCAGATCATTCCCATCTCGCCAGGTTCGATCGCCCGCGGCATCTATACGAGCTCGCTCATCTTAAGGGAACGGAATTTCAAGGATTACAGCATCGCCTTTTGGCTTAGCTTCTTCAAATACATCGGCTACTTGGCCTTCCCCATCCAAATGGCATATCGTTACCCGGACCTCGCCCGCTTCATGGCCGGGCATTGGGCCACGAGCGCCGTTCATATCGTCCCCGTCTTCGGCGAGAAAGGCGCCTGGCTCGAACATTTTGTCTTTGACGCTTTCTACAATTATCCGCTGACCATCCGGCACCGCATGCAACGCCGAAGCGAAATCCACGCGTCACTCAAACCAAGGGTGGGACACGCGCCGCTGATCATTTTGGCCGGGACGGCGCTTCTGGCGCTCCTCGATTTTGCTTATTTTAAGATCGCCGGACACGTCCCTGCACTCAAGAACATCTGGTGGTTGGCGCTGTGGTCACCGATTTTCGCATCGGCCGTTGTCAGCCGGCTGGCCGGGGGCGCGAAGTTGGGGAAGAGGATCATGCTGGGAATGCTCAGCGGGGGGACCATCGGACTTTTCTACGCCCTGGCCAACACGATCCTGCCGCCGCTCTATGCGACAGTGAATAATGCTGCTCAGACGCTCGGCCAACTCGCCGTCAAGTCGGTATGGCACATCTTCCTGTTCACGCTTGTCGCCCTCGTCGGCGCTATCATCGCCGAAACCCGCAAATAATCCGGGGTCTAATCCGGGGTCAAAGCTACTCGTTACGCAGTTTCCTGATCTGATTCATGCGTAATGAGTAGCTTTGACCCCGCCTTTGACCCCGTTTATTTGGCGAGGGCCCTGTCCAATATCGTAACGGCGCCGGTTGTTTTCATTTTCTCGGCGTCGGCCCCGGCGATGCGCCAGTTAGGATCGAAGCAGCCCTCGACGATCACGTCGGCCAGCGACCCCTTAAACAGAACGTAATCTTTCATGCCCATCAATGCGAAGGCCGCTCCCGGCATGAACCCGAAGCCGCGGCGCGCAGGAGGAGTCGCGGGTGCCGCGCCGGCAGGCGGCGGGGGCGGGGCCGTCCACCACGGCAGCCCGGAGCTGACCACGACATAATGCCCTCCGACCGGGAAGACATAAACTAGCCCATAATCGGCCGCAGCCGGGTTGAATTGGATGGGCAAGCAGTCGCCGAACTTTTCGATGAGGCTGTTGGTTTCCTTCGTTTCAAAGAGAACAAGGTTCGAACTATCGAGGTCGCTTGGCCTCACGTCTTTGTCGGCGATGACCCGGGGGAACACCATCAAACGCACACGCTGCGAGGACCAGTCCGCCGCCTTCGCGGCCATGTCGCGCCGGGCCTGCAATTCCTCGCGCGACGGATTGCCCCCAGTGCCATAAACATAAACGTGCCGGCTCGAGATAGCCTCGTCGACGGGTCCTTCCGCTCCTCGGCGCTTGGTATCTGGCGGAGCTTCATATTTTGCCGCCGTCCATGCGCCATCCCGCTGCAGGAACGAGAGCGAATCCGTCCCGCCCACTGTTAGTGCGACGCTATCGATAGTCACGTCCACCGGACGGCCAGCTTTGAATTTTGGATGGCCCACCGGGTTCATCGTGAACGCGCCGAGCCCGGAAGTCGTAATCTCAAGGCGATTGGGCGACGCGAACTTCGCGTCGATGCCGGCCAAGGTTCCCGGCGTCAGCTTGTCGATCCGGACCCAGTAAGCGCTGTCATATTTGTAGCGGCTGGTGGAAAAACGCACCCGGTCCGGATAGCGGTTGCGGCGGAACTGCGCGAACCAGTTGAAAATCGCTCCATCTTTGTAAGCGTTCTCCCAGCTATTGTGGCCGACCCCGGGATACTCAGTGTACTCGACTTTAGTCCCGAGATTCTCCAGACGCTTCGCCCATTCTTGCGTCCCGTCGGGCTTCACAACGGGGTCGGCGCCGCCCTGAAAGAAATGAACGGGAACATTCAGGACGTTGGGCGCCAAGTCCGCGGTATCTGGGGGCGGCGCCGGACAGACCGGCGCGAGGGCGGCCCAGATGTCGGGGCGGCTTAGTCCGAGCCACATCGTGCCGCCGCCGCCCATGGACAGCCCGGTGAGATAGACCCGGTCTTCGTCGATCGGGAACCGTTTCCTGACGTCCGCCAGCACGTCGTAAACATCCTTTTCGGCAATCCCTTGGTATCCCATCGAGCCGCGCGCCAGGGGTGAGGCGACGATATAATCCAGGTCGCGCCATTCGGGAAAGTAGCGGGTCGCTTCGACATCGGTTTCGCCCTGCAGGTTGCTCTTGCCAAAGACGCGCCGCAAGTTGAGGCGATGATTCGAGCCGGCGCCATGGAGGCTGATGACGAGCGGATATTTCTTTCTCGGATTAAATTTCTTAGGTAGAAACAGCGCATATGGCTGGTCCGTGTCGTCGACGTCGGAAAAAAACGTCAGCACCTGCGGCCCGGGCTGGAGCGTTTGGCCATGCGACGCACGGCCTGCCCCAAGCAGCAGAAAAACGACGATAATTGATACACAGATTCGTTTACGAAACATGGCTTGCGCTCCTTTTTGATTACTTCAGCTTTAGCCCGAGCTCGACGAGCTGACGCTCGGAGACTTCGCTGGGAGAATTCGTGAACAGGCAAAGGGCGCTCGTAGTCTTGGGGAAGGCGATCACCTCCCGGATGGATTCTTCCCCGGCCAGAATCCTCACCAGCCGGTCGAAGCCGAAGGCAATCCCGCCGTGCGGCGGAGCGCCGTAGGTCAGGGCCTCCAGGAAGTACCCGAATTTTGCCCCGGTTTCCTTCGGGGTCAGTCCGAGCAAATCGAAAATTTTCTGCTGAAGCTCCATATTGTGGATTCTGATCGAGCCCCCGCCGATCTCGACGCCGTTGAGCACGAGGTCATAAGCCTTGGCCCGCACTCTCGCCGGCTCCTTATCGAGAAAGACAAGGTCTTCGTCCCGGGGTGATGTGAAAGGATGGTGCATGGAGACGAGCCTGCCTTCCTCCGCGCTCCATTCGAACAGAGGGAAATCCGTAACCCAAACAAACTTAAGCATGCGCGTGTCCTTGGGGAGGTCTTGAGGCCAAATGCGGCGGATTTCTCCAAGAGCCTTGAGGGCGATCTCCTTTTGATCGGCCAGGACAAGCGCCAGGTCGCCCTCTCCGGTCTGAAGGCTCTTCCAGATGAGGTCGAACTCGCTATCCGTCAGTTTCAAGGACGATTTGAACCCGTCCTGCTTTTTGATCCAGATCAAGCCCTTGGCGCCGATAGAACGGGCTTTATCATTGAGCTTGTCGAGTTGGCTCCTGGACAGGCCTGATGCGTGGGGAACAGCCATGCCTTTCAGAACGCCCCCGGCAGAAAGCGCATTCCGGATCATCTCGGAGCTCAAACCCGATGCGATCTGGGTCAAGTCCGAAATCTCAAACGGGATGCGCAAATCAGGCTTGTCCGACCCATACTTGTCCATGGCCTCCTGGTAGGTGAGCTTGGGGAAAGGCGGGCTCAGTTTTTCACCGATGAGCTCGAACAGGGCGGCTATCATTCTCTCCACGACATCGAAGAGATCCGCCCTCTCGATAAAGCTCATTTCGATATCGATCTGGGTGAATTCCGGCTGGCGGTCGGCTCGAAAGTCCTCATCGCGGAAGCAGCGGACGATCTGGAAATAGCGGTCGAACCCGGAAATCATCAACGTCTGTTTAAAAATCTGCGGCGATTGCGGCAGGGCGTAGAACTTGCCCTTATAGAGCCGGCTGGGGACAAGAAAGTCTCTCGCGCCTTCGGGCGTGGAATTGATCAAAAAAGGAGTCTCGATTTCGAGAAAACCGTTCTGACTCAGAAAATTCCGGACGCGCAGGGCGGCTTCATGGCGCAGCCGGATTTTCCGCTGCATCGCCGGGCGGCGCAAGTCGAGATATCTGTATTTGAAGCGCAGCTCTTCGGACACCTGGGGAGGATCGACGATAAGAAAAGGAGGAACTTTGGACGTCGAGAAAACCTTTAGCGCCTCGGCCTCGACCTCGATTTCCCCTGTGGAAAGCTCCCGGTTCACAGATTTTGGCTCGCGCTTCTGCACCCGGCCCTTCACGCCAAGGACATGCTCCGACCTGAGTTTTTTAGCCTCCTCTAGGAGAGCGGGAGTGTCCGACCGGACAACGATTTGGACAAGCCCCTCCCTGTCCCTGAGGTCCACGAAGACCAGGTTTCCCATGTCCCTCTGCCTGTGGACCCAGCCGCAGACGACGACTTCCTCGCCGGCCTGTTCCGGACGAAGAGCGCCGCAATAGTGCGTTCGGTGCCAGGTTGTTTTATCCGTCTTCCTCTCGTTTTCCATCGGTGTTTGTCCTTATTGAGAATGCGGATTATAAGGCGCCGCAAATAATTTTCAGGAGGTCTTCGACCGTTCCCTCTTTCTGGATCCCGGAAGTCATGTCCTTGAGCTGGTAAAACCCTTTGCGAATCTCTTCTTCGCCCACGATCAGCGCCCAAGCTGCGCCCAGCTTATTGGCCCGGCTCATCTGGTTTTTCAGGCTGCGGTCGGCAAACTCGATGAGGCTTTCGACGCCCTCCCGCCTGAAGAACCTGGCAAGCTCGATCCCTTTTGTCTTGGCTTCCTCGCCCAGGCTGGCAATGTAAAGGAATTTCGACTTTTCCGGCTCGATCTTCAGGATGGAAATCAGCCGCTCCATGCCCATGGCGAAACCGATGGCGCTGAGGTCAGGCCCGCCGAAATCCTTCATCATGTCGTCGTAGCGGCCGCCCCCGAGGAGTGCATTCTGGGCGCCGAGCCCGGAGCTCACAATCTCGAAGGTGGTCTTTGTGTAATAATCCAGGCCTCTGACGAGGTTGGGTTCAACTTTGTAGGGAATCCCGTAAAGATCCAGGTAGGAGCAGAACTTGGCAAAGTGGTCGCGGCATTCCTGGCAGAGATAAGCCGAAATCTTTGGGAAACGGGCGGCCTGCTCCCGGCAGGACTCGACTTTGCAGTCGAATATCCGGAGCGGATTGGTCATGATCTTCCGCTGGCAGTCGGGACAGAGGAGGTCGCGGACTTTTTCGGCGCGGGCCCTTAAATCCTCCGAATACGCGGGCCGGCAAGCCCTGCAGCCGACCGAATTCACCAGAGTCTCGATCTTTTGAACCCCCAGCTTTTTCAGGAGCGTATCCGCCATCTCGACGATCTCAGCGTCGATGGCCGGGTCTTTTTCGCCGAAGACCTCGATATCCACTTGGTGGAACTGACGGTAACGGCCTTTCTGGGGCCTGTCATAGCGGAACATGGGCCCGATGAAATAGAAACGTAAGGGGTCAGGCTGAAGATAAAGCCTATGTTCGATGATCGCCCTGACTACGGAAGGCGTGTACTCGGGCCGCAGCGTGATCGACCGGCCTCCTTTATCGGTAAACGTGTACATCTCCTTGGTGACGATGTCCGTAGTTTCGCCGGTCCCTTTTTCAAAAAGCTCGGTCGCCTCGAAAACGGGAGCCCGCAGCTCCCGGTAGCCGTACAGCTCAAATAGCCCCTTCACTTCGGCTTCGACCTTCTGCCAGACGCCGACTTCGCGCGGCAGAATATCCTTGGTCCCCTTGATGGCGGCGGTTTCTTTTTTGGGGAGCGTTGAGCTGCTCACTTTTCGCTGAAGATCCCCATGGTCCTGAACTTCCGGTACCGCTCTTCGAGTAGCTCCTTGACCGGCTTCGTCTCCAGCTTCTTGAAGGCCTGGCTCAGGTGCTTATCGACATTCTTGAACGTCTGCTCGGGATCGATGTGGGCGCCTCCGGGAGGCTCGGGAATGATTTTATCGATGACGCCCAACTCCAACAGGTCCTGGGCGCGGATTTTCATGTTTTGGGCGGCCTTCTCGACCGCGTTCTGGTCCTTCCAGATGATGGCCGCACAGCCCTCGGGCGAGATCACGGAGTAGAATGCGTTCTCGAGCATCAGAATCGTATCGCCCACGCCGATGGCCAGGGCGCCGCCGCTTCCGCCTTCGCCGATGATGATACAGACGATCGGGACGGTGATCGTGGAGATGACTTTGAGATTATAGGCGATGGCCTCGGCCTGGCCCCTTTCTTCCGCTCCGATGCCCGGATAGGCGCCGGGCGTATCAATCAGGGTGACGATGGGGAACCCGAATTTTTCGGCCAATTTCATGACCCGGAGCGCCTTTCGATAGCCCTCGGGATTGGGCTCGCCGAAATTCCGCTCGATTCGTTCCCTCGTCGTCCGGCCTTTTTGATGCCCGATGACACCCACCGTAGCCCCCTTGTAGAAGGCAAGGCCGGCCACTAAGGCCGGGTCATCAGCGAAACGGCGGTCGCCATGCATCTCCATGAAATCCTGCATCAGGGCGTTGATGTAGTCCAAGGCATACGGCCGCTTGGGGTGGCGGGCGATCTGGACAATCTGAGTGGGCGTCAGCTTGAGGGAGATCTTGCCCCATTCCTTCTCAATTTCAAGCTTGAGACCGGCGATCTTATCTTTTTTGCCCTGCTCTTCGCTCACCTGGATCTGGTCGATCTGCTCTTTGAGCTGGACGATTTTGTTCTCTAGCTGATAAAAATCTTCGCTTTTCGACATCGGTTTCTGATTGCTTCAGGCTAAAGTATGCGAGCTTATTCTATAAGGTTGAGCAAAGCTCTGTCAAGAAGAGGCGCGTCCGATCGGAAAACGCCCCTAGCCGTTACTGAATTGGCCGGGGTAAACCTACTCATTACGCATTCTCCCCTGGAATATTGTGCGTAACGAGTAGGTTTGACCCCGGTTACAGGCGGTAACAGATGGCAGGTTACTTCTTCATCAACGCTTTGACTTTGGCTTCGTCGCCGCCCAAAGAAACATATTTTTTGAAATACTCCTGGGCTTTGCCGGCCTCGTTCCGTTCAAGATACATCTTCCCAATCTCAAAATACGGGATGGGAGTACCCGGATTGAACTCGATCGCCCTCTTGAAATAAGCAAACGCGTTCTCTTTGTTGCCCTGCTTAGCGTATAAAAAGGCAAGGGATTGGCACGCCGGAGCCGAGATCGGTTCGACCTTCACTCGAACGGCAATTTTTAATACATCGGTTTCCGGATTGGACGCCTCGCTGCCCACGGCCGGCGCATTTTCCAGTCGAATGGCCTCCAGCCAATTCTTCTCGGCGTAAACGAGGTTGTCGAGCTCGCTGTAGGCACAACCCAAGTTGTAATAGCTCATAGGATCCTTCGTATCCAAGCGCACGGCTTCTTCATAAAGCTTAACCGAGTTCTCGAAATCCCCGATCTTGAAACAGACATTTCCCGCAAGATCGTAGGCGTCTCGATAATCTTTCTTCAGCTCAAGGGCCTTGATTCCATACTTCAGAGCTTCGGCATAATGGCCCAGCGAATTATGAAGCTGGCCCAGGTTATAGTAGATCGTTGGCGAGTTCTGATAGATCTCGACAAACATCTGGAGCCAACGAGCGGCATCCAAGACCAAGCCCTCCTTGATGAGCTGCACGGCGTTGACATTGGCTTTATTGGCGATTTCATCGGAATCGCCCTCAAAGACATATTGAAATCGAACATCTCTTTCATTCAAAAAATCTTTCGATAATGCGACTCTGGGAGCACCCTCGGGTATTCGTTTTTTCAGCTGAACCTGGTCTAATAGGAACCGCGATTGAAAGTCTTGCGGGTTCAGTTTAACAACCCTCTGTAATAAATGGGCGGCCTTTTCCAGGTCTTCGCAGTTCATGTAGCCGATGGCCAGGTTCTTCAGGACATTGGCGTCAAAAGGCTTCAGAGCGACCGCCATCTTCATGGACTCCAGAGAATCTGTGAGCTTCCCCTGTTGCCCATAGATAATGCCCATAAGAAGATAGATGTCCGCCGATATTTTAGCTTTGATCTTCTTTTTGCTGGCAGGGACTATGGGTTTCGTCTTACGGTCCGGAGAGGTTTTAGCCTCATCTGCATAGGAGATGTCGCCTCCTGTTTGGCACAACCTCAAGGCTTCGGGCCAATTCTTCTGATCAATTTCAGAGTCGATCGCTTGGACCCAACAATCTAACGGATCATAGCTCAGGTCCTGCGCCTGGATAAGCCACGATCTCGCGGCTTGTATATCCTGTTTTTTCTTTGCCAGCAAGCCGAGGATATAAGCGGGAACACCGGCATTCGGAAAAAGATCTCTCATGGCCTTGTCAAATTTAGCGGGTTTTGACTTCTTGCGGACCATATCCAAAGCATCGTAGAACAGCCGAGCGGCCCTTTCAGCTTCATCCGGGCGTCCTGTTTTGTACTGGACAAAGCTCAGGAGAATCAGAGCTTTGAGATCATCCGGATAAGTTCCGAGCTCTTCGTTGAGCGCTTCAACGGCCTTCTCGGGCCGGTTCAGCCGGTAATAAGCGTAAGCCTGCTTGGTGTGCAGGCCCGGCTGCGCCGGGTCCTTGGAAAGCGCCTGGTCGAACAGCGAGATCGCCTCCTCGTAGAGCATGAGGTCCATGCATCCGAGCGCCCTCTCAACCTGCGGCTCCCCTTCCGAAGGCGCCGCCAGACCGGGAATCGCAATAGTGAAGAGAACGAATGACAATATGAGAAATTTTCCCGGTTTCCTGGGATTTATAATTCGGGAGGCAGCCAAAAAAACGAGGTTGTAATTCGGATGAAAGCGTTTCTTCCACATGGCCGGCTCCTATTTCACGAGCTGCAAGTTGACGATCTTCTTAGGCATGGAATACGAGGATTCCATCTCGATGCCCTGCCGGGTGAATTTGACCTGGGCGTCTTCATAGACAGTTCCCTCGCCTTTGAAGTCTTTATCCAGGTCCAGGACGACGACGAGGAATCGGAAGCTTCTGATCTTCGTTTTCCTCGCGCCGGGTTCGACGCTCCTCGTTTCCGTGACAAGGAAGATTTGGACTCCCTGATCGGTAGGCTTCTCCTGAGCCGCGTTGAATGAGATATTCAGGCCAGTGATTCCGATAAAACGGAGAGCGCCCTTTTTCATGCTCCGGAAGGCGCCGTAGAATCCGTCGAGGTCGTTTAAACTGAGGTGTCGTTGAAGAAGGAGAAACTCCTCTTCGGTGCTGTAGCTCTCAATATCGATCCCGACATTGACCGCCCCCCCAAATGCTCCGCTCGTAAAGAGGCGCCCACGGAAGGCTGCCTGCGCCCAAACGGATGCATGGAGGTGCAAGATGAGGGCGATCAAAACGACATTGCCCAAAATTTTAAAAGGCCGTTCTTTCATCCAAAACCCTCCTGGATGATGGTGTCCTCTTCGGTAAAGCGAATTTGTATGCTTTTTATTTAAAGGAAGCCATGCCTCCTATTTGATGACTAAAGGCGTCTGAGCATAGGAAACCAGGTTTGTCCCCGTTTCTTCGGCATGGAGATAAAAAAGATATTTCCCCGGCGGGATATCGTTAAGGGGGAATTCTATGAACTGGATTTCGACATCCGCTTTTCGGGATTTGTTCAAAATAGACAGCGTCATGGGGATCTTCTCGCCCGAGACCGAGTTGATTAAATAGGCCGTCAAAGTGATACTAGGTAGGACAATGCCCGTAACAGAGCAAGGGATAATAGCATAAAGCTTCGACGTTCCCTTGGGCGCCTCCCCTATAACAGGCGAATATTTGGCACGGTCATAAGGATAGACTTCTTTCCATGATATCGCTTCTTCCTTTTTTGTGCCCGTATCTTCTAGATACGTGAAGTTGCTTCCTGATAGGAGCAGGAGCGGAGAATATAGGCTTAAACCGACGGGCGCTGTTTTAGCGATGTTGACCCGCGCCGAGGCTACGGCCGCATCTCCGGTGTCGAGGTCTCTGATAACAAGGCGGCCTCTGTATTGGCCGGGTTCAAGCAATGCCCCCGACGTATAATAAACATCCGTGCCCCGGTATTTCGTGAGATCGGCCTCGGTTCTCCGGAGGCCGGCAAGGTTTTCTTTCTCATCGAAGATAAACGAGACAAGCTCAACTTTCTTGCCCGAAAACTTCTCAATGGCTTCGGCCGGAATTTTCGAAAGAATCTGAAGGCGTGTTTCCTCTCCTGCGGCATACGACAAGGCAGCCATCGTGAATCTCAGAGGAGTCTGCAATAACGGCCTCTCGGTCAAGGCCAGGTCAAATAGATGAAGCTCTTTCTCGAGGTCCGAAAACTCGCGGAACGGCTTCGGGTCGAAATAGCCCGTCTGGCCGCGGACTTCGCACTCTTTGCGTTTGACCTCGACTTTGATCTCATGATAGCCGCTGCCTTTTTGGTCGCTGATGTAGTAACCGAGGACATAATATGTTCCCGTCATGGTTTGGACCTGGTCCAGATTATTTTTATAATCGCCGATATTCGAAAAATATCTCCCGCCGGTGACCTTGGATAGCCTGGCGATCGAATAAAGACCGGTAATCTTGTCGTCCTTCCACAAGGGGACCTGTCCTTGCGACCAGCCGCCAACGGTGAAGATATCACGGGCACCGTCTCCAAATGTTTGTTCATCATAAGTAAACAAGGATGGTACCTTGGCCGATTCCCTTGTGTCGAAGGAAAAGACCGCGCAGTTGGCTGCGGTCAGCTCCTTGAGCATTTCTTCGTTCTGTGTGCGCAGAACAAAATCCCCAGGATCGAATTTTTGTGCACCTGCTTTTCCCGCCTGATTGCCGTAGATGAGCGAGCTGACGATGCCTGATGAGAAGAGAAGAAAGTGTTTTTGTCCTGGAATATAGCGCATCGCTTTCGCCAGGTCGGTTATCTTGAGAATAAAATTCTGGGCAAGGTATTTCGATTCCAGCCGTTCATCCCGGAGTTGCGCTTCGCTCTTTTTATACACGGTAGCGCTTTCTGCGCTTTCCTGGGCCCTGCGCCAATATTCTTCCTCTATGTCTTCGGCCCGGCCTGCGATGTCTTTTGCGTTTATAACCTCGACGGCCTCCCGGACTTTGCGGTGGTTGGTCGTCAGGTATTCGTGAACAGAGAGTCCTTTAAGCATCGAATAAGACAGTAATCCAACCTGGTCGCCCGGACTGAGCTCGGTGTCGATGAAATGAAGGGCTGCCTCCTTTGCCTTATTGACGCCTTTCTGGTTGTTGAAGGCAAAGTCGAAGAAGAGAAAGAATTTCCGCGGCATAACTGTGACCTGGTCTGCGGGAGGGAGAGTCGTTGGGACGATTTTTTCTTCGGCCGGTTGCGGCTCGGCCTTGATCGCCGGCCGGGCCAGAATGTGTTTTTCAAAATCCGTGATTTCTTTCTTCTGGCCGTTATCGTAAACAATAAAATCCGATTTCTGGAGGTCCTGGACGGGTTTGCCTTTTTTATCCGTGACATAGATCTGGACCAATTTCAGGGTGACCGAAACTTCATGCTGGAGGGGCCTCTGGAGCCGGACAGCCTCCTGGGAATCCGAGCTCGACAGTGTGGATAGCCCCGCGAGAAGGCAAACGCTGCCGGCAAGAAAGAGAAGGGCGAATTTCCTATTGTTCATTCTGACAATCATCCATAAAATTCGTTTTCCCTCTTAATACGAATGCGTTCCCCTTTATGTTTATTCCCAGAGAAATCTCGTAAATCCCCTGGTTTCTATATAATTGCGATTGTTCTTATTATAACGCTAATCGGTTCATTAAGAAATTGCCTAGAAAAGCATTAGCCCAAACCCTTATGCCAATAAGTGCAGCATAAATTGTGCCAAGAGCCGCGGGGAAAATCGAAGCGGAAAATAGTTTAGATTCTGTAAGTTATGTCCAATTTTGAAGACAGATTAAGCTATTTTCTATACGGCCCTGTAAAGAATCTTTTAAAGAACGGGGTCAAACCTACTCATTACGCATGTTCCCCGAGGGATTTTAGCGTAACGAGTAGGTTTGACCCCGTCGGCGCGCTGAGCGACCTCAGAGCAGGATCACCGGCACTTGGACGCGCCAGCGTACGCGAATCGCACCCCGTCGAACAGGATAGTCCCCTCGTCCTTGGAAGCCACCTGATAGGAAAACCGCTTCGTCTGACCGTTGGCGTAGGCTATGACAATAACGCCCCGGCTCTTGTCCCCTTGGATGCTCCAGCGGGCGGCGCCCCTTTGGCTGTTGGCGCCTCCCCAGTCTGAGCCCGAAGCGCTGAACTCGTAGGAATCCCGGTAGATCCCGTCAGGACACAACGTGACCGTGCGCTGGGTTCCGGCGCTGCCGGATAGCGTAGAGCCGCTCGAATAAGAGTAATACTCGCCCGCGAAATATTTCATCAGGCTTGCGTCCGACGGGCCCGAAGTCCCGGTCGGGTCAGACGGCCCGGCCTCGGCGAATTTCAAGCCCGAGGCGATCGAACGGACAAAACCCGGATAGTCCTTCGTATAACTTCCCGACTCGACCGCGGCCAGGATCGTCACTCCGCCCCCCTTTGGAGAAACAAGACCGATGGCAAAAGCTCTAGCCTGGCGCCCCTGAACGATCCCTTCGAAATCGCCGGAAAGGCCGTTCGAGCCGACTGCCTGGAACTTGGAGGTGGGCGTCAGCCGGATGCCAGAATCCTCTTCGACAATCCCCTGGCCGGCTTCTTCGGCCATCTGTCTGAGGTCCAAAAAGGAATGCGGCTGGATGAGGATGAATCCTTTATATGTATTCGAACCCAAGAGGAAAACCTCTCCTTGTTTTTGCGCGATCCAGCCGGCCGGAGGGACGAAAGAAATCCCCATTTGCGGATCACTCACGCGCTTGCCGCTGTCCGGGATTTTCGGAGCCGGAGCCGGCGCCGGCGCCTGGGGGGGTGGGGATTTGGGAGCAGATTCTGAGCGCGGAGCCGGCGCGGATGGGACTTGCGGAGCCGCTTTGGTCCCGCCCCCGGAGGAACGAACGAATTCGAGAGAGCGCGAGGTTCCCTCGCCGGCGGCTTTGACTTCGACCAACGTAAAGACCAGCTTGGTATCTTCGAACTCGGCCTCAAAATAGGATTGGCCCGATTCCCCTAAACAATTCCCTATCGCGATCCCTTCCTGGATTTTGCCTTCCAAGCGGAAACGCGTTCCTTTCGTGCTCGACAGCGTGCCGGAAATCCGGCCCGCGGCATCCTGTTCGAGCACGAGGGTCAGCGTGACACCGCCAGAGGTTGTAGTGTACGTCCCGCGGTAGTTCTGTCCAAAAGCCGATGTGGCAACGACAATTCCAAGAATCGAGACGAAGAACAAAGCCTTTCGCATATCAGAAGCCTCCCTGCTCAATAATAATGCATTGCGTTAAGAGAAATATATTTATCGGAGTGGCCAAAGTCAACTCGGAGGGAAGAGTGGGGCTATCAAGAACGGGGGTCAAAGCTACTCATTACGCATGTTCCCCGAGACGTTTTTGCGTAATGAGTAGCTTTGACCCCGGCTGTGACTTTCGGCGGGTGAGTCAAGAGAGCTTATTTAAGCTTGGAAATGCGTTGGCGGGCGACTTCGAACAAAAAGACCGCGGCGGCAGCGGCGACGTTGAGGGAATTGACTTTGCCTCGTAGGGGAATGGATAGGACTTTATCGCACCTTTTGCGAATCAGGGGTCGAAGGCCTTTTGCTTCGGAGCCGAAGACAAGGCCGATAGGCTGGGTATAATCAAATTCGTAAAAATATTCGCCGCTGCCTCCCTCGGCTCCGACAAACCAGAGCCCCTTCTCCTTCAACTCGTCCATCGTCTGGGCAAGATTAGGAACGCGGGCCACCTTCAGATGCTCGAGCGCTCCCGCAGAAACCTGGGCGACGACCTCGGTCAGGCCGGCGCTCCTCCGCTCCGGTAAAACGATCCCGTCCGCCCCTGCTCCTTCGGCGCTGCGGAGAATGGCGCCGAGGTTCTGGGGATCTTCAATCTCATCCAGTAGGACAAGGAAGGGCACCCGAGCGGCCGAAAGGATTTCTCCAAGCGGAACAAATTCCTTTGAGGCCACGAGAGCGACAACCCCCTGGTGATGAGAAGAAAGATTATCCAAAGCTTGCTTGGGGACGAAAAGGTATGGGATATGATGGGTCCGGGCCAGCGAGACGATCTCTCCAACGGGACGCTGACCACCCTCTTTCTGGAGATAGATCTTATTCAAGCGCTGGGGTGAGGATCTCAGGATTTCCAGAAGCGGGTTGATGCGGCTGATTTTATCCACTTCGGTCCTTGACCTAATTCCTTAAGCAAGCCTTCCAAGATACTTTTGAATTCCCCTGACTCTTTCCAGACAGCTTTTAATGGGCTTGGGAAAGCTGAGCCGCGCCCCTTCCTCCACCAACGGGATGAATTTATCGAGCTCAAGCCCCGAGGTCCTAGCCGTCAGAGCGACGCGAAGCGGGTGAAAGAGGAGCTTGCCTTTGATGCCTGTTTCTTTCTTGATCTCCTCGATGATCGAGGCGTATTTGCCGTAATCCAGCTCACCGGCCCGCTCCAGCTTCTGAGCGAATGCCGCAACAACCTTCGGGGCCGACTCGGAATTCAGAATGGACCTGGCTTCCTCGTCCATAGCCTCCGGCGAGAAATCAAACAGCAGAGAAAATTTTTGAGGGAGATCCGAAAGCTTATCCGCGCCTTCAATCAGACTCTCCACGGCTTTTTCGAGCCAGCGCCAGTGAGCCTCCGTCATCGCTTTCGGCAAAAGCCCGGCATCTCTTAAAAAAGGAAGCGTTCTCTGCGCCTTTTCCGCAGGGGCCAATTTCTTGATATGCTGGCGGTTGATCCAGTGGAGCTTTTCATAATCGAAAATGGCGGCCGAGCGGCTGACCTTCCGGAGGTCGAAGAGCGCGAGAAGCTCGGCCTTCTCCAAAACCTCTCGCCCTTCCGGCGGCGCCCAGCCGAGGAGGGCCAGGTAGTTGAAAAAGGCCGCAGGCAGGATGCCGTCCTTGGCAAACTGGTCAACCGCCGTCGCCCCATGGCGTTTGCTCAAGCGTGTGTTGTCCTTGCCCATGACCATAGCCAAATGGGCGAACAGAGGAGGCTCGAGCGATAAAGCCCGGTAAGCCAAAATCTGGCGGGGCGTGTTCGAAATATGGTCTTCGCCGCGGATGACGTGGCTGATCTTCATCAGATGGTCATCGATGACGACCGCATAATTATAGGCGGGAAGGCCCGTCGAACGGACGAGCACGGGGTCACCGATTAGCTTCAAATCGAACTCGAGATGCCCCCTGATCAGGTCTCCATAGCTGATCAAGCCTTCGTCCGGGACCTTGAGCCGGATGGCGGCTTTCTCGCCGTTACGGATTCTTTTTTCGACGTCGGTAGGATCGAGGGCCCGGCAGCGGCCGCTGTAGATGGGCATCGTGCCGCCCGCCAGCGCCGTCTCCCGTTCCTTCTCCAACTGTTCGGCGCTGCAGAAACAGTAATAAGCTTTTCCTTCCGCGAGCAGCTTCTGGGTATAACCTCGATAGATATCCAGTCGCAGTGACTGCCGGTAGGGGCCGAAATTTCCGCCCACATCCGGCCCTTCATCCCAATCGAGACCCATCCACCGCAAATCATCGATCAGCCGGTGCTCATACTCTTCGCGCGACCGCTCGACATCCGTATCCTCGACGCGCAGCACGAACCCTCCCTTGTTCTGGCGGGCGAAAAGCCAATTAAATAGGGCGGTCCGCGCGTTACCGACGTGAATATAGCCGGTCGGGCTGGGGGCAAACCGGACGCGGATCTTCTCAATATTCATAGCGATTCAAAATATTAGCATCCTCCTGGGTGCAAAGCAAACTTCAGAGCCAGGGAAGAATTGCCCCCCTTATCCATTTCGGATATGAGCAATATAGCTAATTGTGAAAATCAAGAAATAAATCGAAAGGCCGAGGACCGCCATATAAACGGGGAACATGGTATTGAAATGAACCAGGAACGCATAACCCATAAACAGCCATGACGGCGATTAAGAAAAAAAATATAACGGAGCCAAAGAAATGGATTTTTTTCATTGTTCCTTTCCCATCACAGGAAATCCTACTCCACAACAGAAAAGGCTGTCAAGTCGTCAAGGCGGATCGCGAACGGCCTCAAGGAGACATCCCGGCGTCCTCAACCCATCCTTGATATCGTATGAACCATAAGGTTACAATCGTAGCCAAAATGATTACAACGAAAAAGAGCGATCGAAACGAGCTTTCTCGATTGACAGGGCGGGAGGTCGACATTCGCACGCCGCGTGATTTGCAAGGACTGATTAGATGTTATGGCTGCGGTGCTTGGGTGAAGGATATGAAAGGTGTGCCGCACAAATATATAGGGGCCCCTATGGGGTGCTGGGAAATCTATGGGGAAATTCTCGCCAAAGAATATGGAGAATATGGTTATCCGCAACCGACCCATAGACTGACCGTGGATACTTATGCCGTTCAGCATCCCGGAAAACCCTCGCGACAAGCCATCCAATCAGTCAATGTGCATTTGGTACGTTTGTATCTCGTCCTCAAAAAAGGGTTGAGTATGAAGCAAGCGACAACCGCCATGGGGAGAGTTCTACGACATTCGGACAAATTCGCGTGGCTGGAGCCGCCGCTACCGAACGGCCATATAACCGTTGTGGATGTGATCAAAGCTCAAAATATTGAAGAGCACACGAAGCAAGTTGAGGCCTGGGCCAAAGACGTATGGAAAGCGTGGGCGATCCATCATGAGAAAATCAGCAAGCTTGTTAAACAGTATTTGGGAGAGTGAACGAAATGAAAATGAGAGATAACGGGCAAATGGTCCGGCTCGATTCCGTCCATCGTTTTAAATGAGGAGACATGACAAAATGCAGGCAATTAATCGGAAGGACCACGAACCTCCAGCCGTTGCGGCCAAAGGCCGGCGCTACCATCACATGGGCATTCCTACCGAAAAACCCAGGCCCGGAGAACGGTATCTTGAGCAGTTTAAAATTTATGTATCTGGCTTTGAGACCAGTCCTTATGGCATAGAGTGGATGCGCTTTGAACCGGACAGCCCAATTTCAGAACTGATCAGGACAATCCCTCATATTGCCTTTGAAGTCGACAATCTTGATGTCGAAATAAAAGGCAAGCAACTTCTTGGCGGAGAGAGTGAACCTTCTGAAGGTGTCAGAGTCGCCATGATTCTTGACAACGGCGCTCCCGTGGAACTGCTGGAATTTCGAAGAGTGTTTCCCAAATCAGGGGAGTGAATTGCGGAATTGGAAATTGCTGCTGGGATATGTGCGGCCAACAATCGCCTGCAGCCGCCAGCCGAATATAGCCACGGCCGTTGCTTGAATCGCGTGGGGATATTAGATGGAATCACAAAATGTACGACGTAAATGAAGGGGGATTTGTATCAAACAAAGTATGTGGCATATTCATAGTTAGGGTCTAAAATTTTACGTCATGGAAAAAATATCTTTAATAATTCCGGCATTCAATGAAGAACAATATATAGGCAGAACTCTTGATTCGGTTAATAAGGCTAAGGATCATTATGGAAATCCCTCTCTTATAAAAATTATCGTCGTGGATAATTGTTCGACAGACATGACTGAGAAAATTGCGAAGAGTCGAGGAGCAACAGTTGTTAAAGAAGAAAAAAGATGTATCGCCTCAGTCAGAAACAAGGGCGCTCAAGTTGCTGGGGGATCAATTTTAGGATTTCTCGATGCGGATAGCTGTGTATCTTCGAATATCTTTAATTCCGTCGATGATGCGATGTCATCCGGAAAGTATATTGGCGGAGGGACGGCGATAAAATTAGAAAAAAGATCTTTCGGAATATATCTAACCTATTGGATAACAATATTTCCCGCGAGATGGTTATTAGGAGTTGCCGGCGGATTGATATTTACGGGGAGGCAGGCATTCGAAGACATTGGGAGATTTGATGAATCTTTGTACTGCGCAGAAGATTCGAAATTCATTTTAGAAATGAAAAAATATGGAAAAATGAAAGGAAAAAAATTCAAAGTAATATCTACGGATTGCGTAATTACTTCATCGAGGTCTTTTGATCAATTTGGCGATTGGTATTATTTTAAAAATTTGCCAAAGATAATATGGAGGGGAGGTATAAGAGCATTTAGGGATAAAGATTATTGCTGGCGATTTTGGTACGATGTAAGAAGATAATTGAGCCTAACGACTCAATCCAGCGGATTCGATAAACCATCCCTCTGATTTTGAGGTTAGCTGTATCGAAAGGAAGGCGGTCCGTGCGGGGCTATTACAGTCAGCGTCTGGCGGCTGATCGTCTCAAGGCCTGCTATGACTTGGCTCCCCCCAGAACAAAACAATATCTCGAGGCCGAGATTTCCTTCGTTCTCGGAAAGGTCTCGAGAGAGCATATCGTTCTTGAAATGGGCTGCGGCTACGGAAGGGTTATCAATAGACTGAAAGGCGAGGTGAAGACCGTAGCGGGTATAGACACTTCGCACGAAAGCTTGCTCATGGCGGGGGTTTACCTTGGCACCGCCTCTTCTGTATGGCTGGCAAGAATGAATGCAGTTTGCCTGGCCTTCCGCGACCGAGTTTTCGACGTCACGCTATGCATTCAGAATGGCATTTCAGCCTTTGCGGTCGACAAGACGAAACTTTTTCAGGAGGCCATTCGAGTCACCAAGCCGGGCGGCACCGTCCTCTTTTCGAGCTACTCTGCTCAATTCTGGCCCCACCGCTTGGAATGGTTTGAGGTGCAGTCCGCGCATAGGCTTATTGGTCCGATCGATTATGAGCAGACGAAGAATGGCTTGATCGTGTGCGAAGACGGCTTCAGATCCACAACGCTTTCTCCCGAGGACTTTCGATCATTGGCGGTTCAGGTTGGACAAGTGCCGACAATCGTTGAAGTCGATGGTTCAAGCGTATTTTGCGAGATCGCAGTGATATGAACCGAGCCCGCCGGGTGAATATTTCTTTCCAGCCAGCTAGATTCCGTCCATCGCTCGACCCCTTAAGCCGCACCCTAAGATGGATATAACGGCCATCGAAAAAACCTTGTGAAAATTGAAGATGACATCTCCCCCCATGCAAGGAGAGCTCAACGCGACGGCCAATCTCCACCCTCACCTTGATATGGCTGGGCGAATCATGCATTCTTAAAACAGAGGGCGCTGTCAAGCACAGCCTGAACGCCTTTAGCGAGAAATAGGGTAACCTTTTTCGAGGATCCCGCGTATAATATTAAGAGGGCGGATTATTCCGCTCCAAATCATTACGGAGGAAAAGATCAAATGAAAAGATTCCTCGTCGTTGCGCTTGTCCTCGTCCTGGCCTCGTTCGCTTCGGCCCAGAACTGGTTCAAGGGAACCCTGGACCAAGCCGTGGCCAAGGCTAAAGCCGAGAATAAGCTGGTTCTCCTCGACTTCTATAGCGGAGGCTGAGGGGTGTGCAAGCTGCTCGGTGAGCAGTACTACGCCAACCCCAAGTTCCGCGAATATTTCGACAATCATTTCGTCATGCTCAGGGCCGACAGCGATGAGAAGATCGGCCAGGAGCTATTCAAAAAATTCAAGATCAACGCCACCCCGACAGTTTTGACCATTGGAGGGGACGGAGCCGAGGTCGACTGGACGGTCGGCTACGGCCCTCCGCCCGAGAAATTTCACCAAACAATGCAGAAGATGGTCGAAGGAGACGGGACCTTCAAAGCCCTCTCGGAGGCTTTCGCAAAAAATCCAAAAGACGCGGCCGCAGCCTTCCTACTGGCCCGCAAGTGGTCGTACCGCACCGACAGTGCGAAGTCGGCCGAATATTATCGGCTAGTCGTCACCCTTGATCCCACTGGGAAATCCGGAACATACAAGGATGAATATCAGAAATGGACCGTCCCCTATACCGAGTACGCAGAGTTCTCCCTAGGCGGGACGGCACTCGGCGGAACGACGCGCGATCCGGCGGCCATGAAGGCGTTCATCCAGAAGTATGCAAAGAGCCCGCTCCTCAAACAGGCCTATGCGCGCCTGTCGTCATATTATTCCTCCGTGCCATCCAAGGACGAGGCGACGGCCTTCTATGCTGAGTTCACGGCTAAATACCCGGAAGACCCCGAAGTCTTGGTCGCCTGGCTGAATCGGATCACAAGGGATAAGGGAGACTTCGTCAAAGGAGTCGAGTTGGCCGATAGGATCCGTCTCGTGACGCAAAGGAATCCCGTACCCCGGACCAGCCAGAGCCTGGCGAATTTCTATTTCGCCAAAGGGGACGCCGAGGAAGCCGAAAATGTGTATGGCAAAGACTTCATGTCGGACCGGGCGTCCTCGTTAAGCTATGACATGATCGATTACGCCAATTACTGGGTTGGCCGTAACGCCAACCTCGAGGCCGCCGTCCGGGCGGCGGAAACTGCCCTCAAGCTCTTTCCCGACAGCTCGTATTTCCTCTCGCAAGCCGCCGGCATCTACATCAAGGCGGGGAAAGAGGACAAAGCGCTCGAGATTTATGGTCCCGCTTATTTCCAAAAGAACATCGGGAATAAAAATGCTCTCTCTTCCTATACGGCGTTCTGGGGGAACCAGGGCAAGAACCTCGATAGCGCCCTGGAGGCAGGCCGTAAGGTCGTTGAACTATCGCCAAATGACTACTACTGTTGGTATGCTTTGAGCACCGTCCTTCTAGCGAAGAAGGATTACGACGGCGCATTGAAAGCGGCGGAGAAGGCAGTCGAGCTGGCCGACGACGCGTTCAAAAGCTACTACCAGAAGAACATCGAAAAGATCAAAACGGCCCAGGCTGCGGAAAAGAAATAGCGGAAAGCATTGATAGTTGAGCCCTGTGAAGCAGGGCTATTAAAATTGATTATCTTCCGGAAAAATCCCTCTTTTTTTCGAATTGGAACCCACAAACCTCCCTCGTTTCATGATATTTGTCGGAGATGGGGTATTTGGTGCATACATATGTGCGTAATCTATATATTTTGCATACTGCTTTTTCGTTCTCATCGTAGCTTAAAAAAGGGCACGCATAGGTGAACTTGCAGCAGGCGCCGCACCTTTTGCATTTTCCATACCTTGTCTTGTCAATCGGCTTCAGGTAAATAAATACCCTTTTAATCTTCATGATAGGATTATTACGCTTCATGTTGATAGCCTTTCATTCTGCAGAAAAAGAAAATTCGTTTTTCGCAAGGGATGAGGTTTAGCTCTAAATAGTTTGCGATTCGGGCCGTCCATCGGGAAAATAATGGTATCTTCGGATCGAATCGTTGTCAAGGACCAGCAAAAAGCACCGCTCCGCCCCTCGAATAATTCACATTTTGCTTTCGCCGGCAAAAAGGAGATTCTTATATTTTCTTATATAAAAGATACAGAGCAATCATAAAAGCCGGGACAGAGGTCAGCTGACCGTGACGGCCAGGCCCTCGGCGCTGATGTCGAAATCGAAGAAACGGGCACGGTCGTTGGGCGGAGCTTCGTTGAGAAGCTGACGGGCCGCCGCCGCATCTTCTGGCGTCCGGCAGACCATGAGCAAGAATCCACCTCCGCCCGCGCCGAGAAGCTTGGCCCCATAGATGTGGGGTTTGATCCGCACCAGGATCTCCTCGATGACATCCGTCGTCGAATCCGGGTCGATTCGCTTATTCAGATTCCAGGCGACGTCGATCAATTCTCCGAACCGTCGGATATCCTTGCCAGCCATTGCCTCGACCATCACCGGCGGAAATGCGTGCAGTTTTCGCAGCGTCTCTATGGCCGCCCTATCGCGGTCGAGGTAGTTGCCGACAACATAGTGCAGGATATTCTTGGCCAGCCGCCGCAGGCCCGTATAATAAAGCAGCGTTCGGCCCTGGTTCAGCCTGGGATCGAGGACATCCTGCGGAACATAATGGATCCGCGGATCCGGGACGATCCCCGCCTCCGCGGTGATCATTTTGACTCCGCCGACCGCCCCTCCCACTTGATCCTGCCAGCCGCCGCCCGTGGTCAATTCCTGTTCGAGCCTCAACACGTTATAAAAAAGCTGGCGAGCCGAAAGCTCCCTGCCGATCAGGCGGTGGACAACGGCCATCAAAACGGCGCCCATGATGCTGGATGTCCCGAGACCGCTGCCGCTCGGAATGGCCGCTAAGGTGGTCAACTCGATCCCTCCCCCAAAGCGTTTCATCATTTCTTCGAGAGAGTTCACCCCGCGCGGCCATTTGGCGGCATCGCCGGAGAAGCCGGCGAGAGCCAGGGTGGCTTTGGCCAGGCCGAATTGACTGGTCGGCTTCCGGTAATCCATGAGCTCATCCGTGTCCCGGATCGTGATCTGGGCCCCAAGATCGATTGAACTGATCCGAATTTCGGGCCTGTCGATGACCCGGGCATAAGCATGGATCGGCGGCTGCCCGTTGAGATTTACGGCAGCATTTATGACACAGCCGCCGTGCTCGAGGGAATACGGAGGGGTGTCCGACCAGCCTCCGCCGAGGTCCAAGCGGGCCGGGGCGCGGCCCCAGATGATCTCATCCGTCCGCAGGGCGTTTTTCGGAAAATCCTGCGGCCTGTCCTTGCTGAAAACGATCGTTCGGCTGACATTCTCGAACGCTGCTTCCTTGGCCGCCCGTGCCCAGCCAGGCGGATCCCGGAAAAGTCCGGACTCGAGACCCAACGATGCAAGCCATTTTTTCTCCGCATGGGAGAGCTGTTCGCCCACACGGCGCAGCAAATCATTCCGGCGCCTGGCGTTTTCAGGCATGAACTTTGAAATTGCAGAGCCCAGCGTATGGAGAATCCTCGACAATTCTAGTTGTTCAATCCCCGCTCCCGTTACGGGCTTCTCCTCCCCAAAATAAGCACACGCTTCCTTAATAATCTGGACAATCCATTGAACCGAAGCGTCAGAGCCCAGGTTTTGGAAGATGAACGCGAGCTCGGAGGCGGAAAATCCGCTCTGATGACGAAACAGCCGCCGCAGCGACCGCCGCATGTCCTCAAACCTGTTGTGAAGCCTTCGGGAATAAAAATCTTCGATGGATGCCAGGCCGGCCATCTCCGAGAAGCTGTAGCGCTCCGCTGTCTTCCAGGCTTTTTTTTGCGCCGAAGTCGCTTTGTCCGGCGCTAGCATCCAAAGCCAATCCCGGTAATTCTGTGGCTTCGAGACCGCGGGAAAAACCCAGGCCTGCCAGATCTGCCGTTCAGAGGGCGAAATAGCCGGGTCCCAGATATCGTCTTCCGCAGCGTCCATCGCTTTGAGCCATTCAGGGATGGGGAGGCGACACAAGCGCCCCCCTTCCGCACTAGTCCGATGGAACACATCATCAATTCCGTAGCAGCGGACGAACCAGACATCGCCTCCTGCTCCATTTTTTCCTTTCAAGACATCCACGACCGATTGGGCCGGGATGGAAAGCGGGGCTTCGACGTCGATACCGACCACCACATTCTCTCCTCCCAGGACGAGCGGGGATTGAATGCGGCACCCTTCCACCCAAGAATTGGCGCCAACGATCTGCCCTTCCCCAGACAGATCGTTGTTGATGCTCAGACAGGAGCTGGAATGCGACGTTCCGTAATCCATGCTCAACAAGTCATTACCGCTGTAGATCAACTGGCGTGATGTCCCAAAGTGGAGAAACCCGCATTGAGGCAGGATGCAGACATTAAACGGCATCTTGGACATGGCATCGAAAATATGCCGGAGAAGCGACTCGTCAAGGTTCGAGCCGGACCGGTATATGGATTGAAGATAATCCTTGAAATTCGCTTCGGTGCCCATGGCGCAGGCGATTTCGCGGTAAAAATCGAGACCGGCCGTCTCAATGGCACCGGCGAAGGCGCCGGCCCAAGTCAGCTCTCTGGAAGAGCTTTTCCGGATATCGCAAATTTGAATCAAGCGGACAGCCGCCGATGGGTTTAAATTCATGACGCCGATATCAAGAACGGACTGGCCGTGCCGGTGAATACCCTGTTTTTCAGCCTGCTCCGCGGGGGTCGGCTTTTGGAGAAAACGGCGAACCCTTCCTTGGGCGTCGGGACAAAATACGCCGTGATTTTTGGCAAGCTCCGGCACCGCATAGCAGCCCAGGCCGGTGATCCCCTCGGGCGAAAAACGCACCTTGCGGCCGTCAAACGACAAGAGGACATCCCCCGTGGCCACGACGACCTGGCCCTGCTCCGCCGGTCCGGGAGGGAGGCTAAAGTAGGTCGGCAGCAGGCGGTCGAAAAGCGTCATTCCCAGCGCCCGGTCGGATTCTCCAGGGACCGGGATGAGGATCTTGCCGCATGCTCCGTAAGCAGGGATTCTCTTGGAATCTCCGCCGGCATGGACGATCAATATCCGAAGCTTGGACAGAACGCCCAGCCAGGCAGACGAGTCCGCCATAAGGCGCGGCGATCCGGCCAGCTCGCGGCTTAGAATTTTGAGCAGGCAGAAGATTGTGCTGCCGCCGCTTCCGACGCGCTTACCTTCGGGGTCGGCGATCGCCAGGATTTTATCGGCCTGAGGAATGAGCCCCAGGCTTTTTCGGATGTTGAGCTGGCTTTGGTAGGCCGAGGCCTGGTCTTCATGGGAGGCTGTGACGATAAGATAATCCCAAGATCGATTATTCACTTATTTTTGTTTGGCGGCGTCCACCTGGGCCTTGATCCAGGGATAAGTCTGGGACAAGCCTTCGCGCAGGGAGTATCGCGATTTCCAGCCAAGGGAGGAGATGCGGTCGATCCGGAAATTCCGTGCTTTGACCCCGACCGGCCCTTCGACGTGCTTGAAGCGGATGGTTTTTCCGGAAACCTCGACAACGGTCGAAGCGAGCTCGTCCACGGTCACGTATTCCTGGCGCCCGATATTGACGCCGTCCTGGAGGTCGGAATTCATGAGCAGCCGTATTCCTTCGATGAGGTCATCGATATAGATGAAGGCGCGGGTGGCCGTACCGGCACCCCAGACCTCGATCGTGCCGCCGTCTTCGGCCTCGGCGACCTTCCGGCAGAGCGCGGCCGGCGCTTTTTCCCTCCCGCCGCGCCAGGTGCCTTCGGGGCCGTAGCAGTTCTGGAAGCGGGCCAGGCGAATATTCATCTTATAGCGGCGGCCGTAGGCCATGGCCATGCGCTCGGCATAGAGTTTTTCCCAGCCGTATTCGTTGTCGGGCATGGCCGGATAGGCATCCGCTTCGGATAATTCTGCCTCGTCTCGCTCCATGTCTCGATAGACGCAGGCTGATGACGAGAAGAAATATCTCTTGATGCCGGCGTTGGCGCTCGAATAGATCATATGGATATTGACCAGGGCGCTGTTTCGCATGATCTCGCATTCGGCGCTTTGAATGAACCCCATTCCTCCCATATCGGCGGCCAATTGATAGACTTCGTCAAACACCCCGCCTTTCGACGGGCGGACGGCGGCCTGGCAATTTTTTTCTTCGCGGAGGTCCGTAATCAGGAACTCGTCGGCTGCGGTCGGAGAAAACTCCGGATGTTTTAGGTCCACACCCCGCACCCAATAGCCTTCTTTCTTCAGCCGCTTCACCAGATGACTGCCGATGAATCCTCCGGCGCCGCATACAAGTGCCTTTTTCATGGCTCCAGGCTCCTTCCGATCAGCGCTTATGCATGGGACTTATACCACAGAAAAAAGATAGGTTCAATTCGAACGGATATAGTCAATTAAGATGTGGTCAAGGATTGTCTCGCGGGAATGAAATGGATATAATTAACCGAACTGGGAAGGAGCGGTTCTTGACTTGAAGGCAGTCCTGGTCCTCGAAGACGGCAGCGTCTGGCCCGGCGAAGGGTTCGGCGCGTTCGCCAAAGTCTCGGGCGAGGTCGTCTTCAACACAGGCATGGTCGGCTACCCGGAATCCATCACTGACCCCTCCTACCACGGTCAGATCCTCTGCCAAACCTATCCCCTGATCGGAAACTACGGCGTCAGCGCTAAAAGCTTCGAGTCGGATAAGCCCAAGATCTGGGGCTACATCATCAGCGAGCTGTGCGAAGTCCCATCTCACGCGACGTCCGAAAAAACGCTCGACCACTGGCTCAAGGAAAATGGCGTCCCCGGCATCGCCGGCGTGGATACGCGGGCACTGACCAAGAAGCTGCGGGTCCACGGGGTCATGCTGGGGATTCTCGAAACGTATTTCAAGAAGACGGACCTCCGCGCCCTCCGCCAGGAAGCCCGGCTCATCCCCGATCCGAACAAGCGCCACCTCGTCGCGGAAGTCACGGCGAAAAAAATCAAGGTCTACAACAAAGAAGTCGCCAAGGGCGTCGCGCTGATCGACTGCGGCGCAAAGGCCAACATTCTCAATTGCCTGCTCAAAAGGAACATCCGGGTGGTGCGCGTCCCGGCCGAGACCGATTTCCGGAAGATCATGGATTATGCGCTTTCCGGCGTCGTAATCTCTAACGGACCCGGCGACCCCAAGCAATGCGCAGCCACGATCGCCACCATCAAAAAGCTCATGCAGGAGCGCCTGCCCATCTTCGGCATCTGCCTGGGGAACCAGATCCTGGGCCTGGCTGCGGGTGGAAATACCTATAAGCTCAAGTTCGGCCACCGCAGCCAAAACCAGCCCTGCCGCGAGGAAGGCACAAAACGGTGCTACATCACCAGCCAGAACCACGGCTTCGCTCTAGAGGTTGGGAGCCTGCCAAAAGATTGGCGGCCCTGGTTCACCAACGCCAACGACGAGACCAACGAGGGCATCATCCACCGCAGCCTGCCGTTCAGAAGCGTCCAGTTTCATCCGGAAGCGGCGCCCGGCCCGACCGATACGGAATTCCTGTTTGATCAATTCATAGGAAGCCTGCTGTGAAAATAAAGCTGCCCTCCAGCCAGACGACCCAACGAAAGAGGCAACCCCGATGGCATGATGTCCACCATGAGAACAAACGGAGGCACATAAAAGAATTCGAATTAGCGACATTAATCCCCCCTCCCCCCCTTGACCAATCAAGGGGGGCCCCCAAACCGGTTTGTGCCTCCGGTTTGGTCGCAGGGCTGCCGGTGAGTGGCCGGCGCCCGGTGAAGGGAGTATCGCGAAGCGTTAACCCCTCCAAGTTAGCCAAGGTCCTCATCCTCGGCAGTGGCGCGCTCAAGATCGGAGAGGCCGGCGAATTCGACTATTCGGGGAGCCAGGCTATCAAGGCTCTCAAAGAGGAGGGGATCGAAGTCGTCCTCATCAACCCCAACATCGCCACGATCCAGACATCCGACTATCTCGCCAACAAGGTCTATTTCCTTCCGGTGACGCCCTATTTTGTGGAGAAGGTCATAGAAAAAGAACGGCCTGAGGGAATCCTGCTTTCCTTCGGCGGCCAGACCGCCCTCAACTGCGGCGTGGCGCTCTGGAAATCGGCCGTCCTCTCCAGGCTCAACGTGAAGATCCTGGGAACGCCCGCCGAAGCCATCGAAAACACGGAGGACCGCGCGCTTTTCAACCTCAGGCTCGGCGAAGCCGGCCTGAAATCGCCCAGGGGTATCGCCGCCGCCAGCCTCGAAGAAGGCCTGGTGATCGCCCATAAAATCGGCTATCCCGTGATGGCCCGCGTCGCCTATGCCTTGGGAGGACGGGGCAGCGGCCTGTCGCGCAACGAAAAAGAGCTCAAGGAAACCCTCAAGAAAGCTTTTGCCCATGCTACCCAGGTCCTCATCGAAGAATACTTGGAAGGCTGGAAGGAAGTCGAGTACGAAGTCGTCCGGGACTGCGAGGACAACTGCATTACGGTCTGCAACATGGAAAATTTCGACCCTATGGGCATCCACACGGGCGAGAGCATAGTCATCGCTCCGTCCCAGACGCTGACCAACGTCGAATACCACAAGCTCCGCGAGATCTCGATCCGCGCGGTCCGGCACCTGGGCATCGTCGGCGAATGCAACATCCAGTTCGCCCTCAACCCGAAGGACGGCGATTATAGAATCATCGAGGTCAACGCCAGGCTGTCGCGCAGCTCCGCCCTGGCCAGCAAGGCCACCGGCTACCCGCTGGCGTTCATCGCGGCGAAACTCACGCTGGGATATTCCCTTCCCGATCTTCTCAACTCCATCACCAAGAAGACCACCGCCTGTTTTGAGCCGGCCCTCGATTACCTGGTCGTCAAGATCCCGCGTTGGGACCTCAAGAAATTCCGGCGCGTTTCCAAGAAAATCGGCTCGGAGATGAAATCGGTGGGCGAAGTGATGGCCATCGGCCGCAGCTTCGAGGAGGCCATCCAGAAGGCCACCCGAATGCTCCAGATCGGGATGTATGGCGTGGTCGGCAACGAAAGCTATTCCTTCCGCAACCTGGAAAAAGAGCTCATGCATCCCACCGACGAGCGGCTGTTTGGCATCGCCGAGGCCCTGAAAAAAGGGACGTCGATCGACCGGATCTATAAATTGACCAAGATCGACCGCTGGTTTTTGTCCAAGATTCACAAAATCGTCGGGATCGAAGAGAAACTCCGCAGGCACAAGCTCCACGACATCCCGGCCGGGCTGCTGACCGAGGCTAAACGGAAGGGTTTTTCGGACAAGCAGATCGCAATCCTCACCGGCTCGGACGAGCTCGACGTTCGGAAGCGGCGGCTGCGCCTGCGTGTGGTGCCGTCCGTCAAGCAGATCGACACCCTGGCCGCCGAATACCCGGCCCGGACTAACTATCTCTACTTGACCTACCACGGCGCCGAAGACGACATCCGCTTCGGCCCGGGCAGAAACAAGGTCATGGTCCTGGGCTCCGGCTCTTACAGCATCGGCTCGTCGGTCGAATTCGACTGGTGCTGCGTCTCGGCCGTGGTCAGCCTCAAGAAAATGGGCTATGAGACGATCATGGTCAACTACAACCCGGAGACCGTATCCACGGATTACGACATCTGCGACCGGCTCTATTTCGAGGAGTTAAGCTTCGAGCGCGTCCTGGACATCTACAAACGGGAAAAACCCAAAGGCGTGATCCTGTCCATGGGCGGGCAAATCCCCAACAACCTGGCCCTGAAGTGCTTTAAGGCGGGGATGAGGATCCTGGGAACGTCGCCCGAGTCGATCGACCGGGCCGAGAACCGCTACAAATTCTCCAGCTTGCTCGACAAGCTAGGCATCGATCAGCCGGAGTGGAAGGAGCTGACCAGTGTCCGTGAGGCAGCGGAGTTCTGCCGGAGGATCGGCTATCCCGTCCTTGTCCGGCCCTCGTATGTTTTGAGCGGCGCAGCGATGAGCGTCGTCTTCGATGAAAAAGACCTCGACATGTACTTGAAAAAGGCGTCCAAGGTATCTCCTGAATACCCGGTCGTCATCAGCAAGTTCATCCTCAACGCCAAGGAGATCGAGATGGACGCCGTGGCCAGGCACGGCGAGATCATCGCCTCGGCCATCGTCGAGCACGTGGAGAACGCCGGCGTCCACTCCGGCGACGCGACCATGGTCCTGCCGCCGCAGAAGACCTACATCGAGACCATGCGCAAGATCCGCGAGACGGGCCGGAAAATCGCCGCCGCCCTCGACATCACCGGGCCCTTCAACATCCAGTTCATCGCCAAGGACAACGAGATCAAGGTCATCGAATGCAACCTGCGCGCTTCGCGCTCGTTCCCCTTCGTCTCCAAGGTGGCCAAGGTCAATTTTATCGAGCTTGCCGTGGCGGCCATGATGGGACGGCCGGTGAAGAACATAAAATCCACGCTCGACCTAAATTATGTAGGGGTCAAGGCGCCCCAGTTCTCGTTCTCGCGGCTGAAGGGCGCCGACCCGACGCTGGGCGTGGAGATGGCCTCCACCGGCGAGGTGGCCTGCCTCGGCGAAGACGTCTATGAGGCATTCCTAAAATCTATCCTTTCGGCTGGATTCGTCCTCCCCGAAAGGACCATCCTGCTCAGCATCGGCAGCCGCGTGGACAAGGCCAAATTCCTGGAGTCGGCCCAAAAAATCCACGGCCTGGGGCTGGCCATCTATGCTACCGAGCAGACTTCGGCTTTCCTCAAGAATCACGGGATCGAAAACACGCTTCTCTACAAGGTGCACGAAAAGAAAAAGCCCAACATTCTGGACTACATCACGGAGCGGAAGATCGATTTCGTCATTTCGGTGGCCGACCCGGAGAAAAAATCCGCGTTCGACAGCGACTATATCCTGCGGCGGGCCGCCGTCGATTTCTCTATCCCCCTGCTGACGAACCTCCAGGTGGCGGAGCTTTTCGTCCAGGCCATGGCCGCCAAAAAGCCGGCCGACCTGCAGATCAAACACTGGGCGGAATACGAATAAAGAAAAAGAGCTTCCGCCTTCTGGCAGATTATTCAGCGGAAGATTCGTCGTGAGAATTCCGTATACAGAGAAATCTCTATTCTTTTTTGATGGCTCTGACGCTGAGGCTGATGACCGAGCCGAGAGATCGAGTCAGCTCCTTGCGAGAAATCTTCAGCTTGCGGATGATCTCAGACGCCTGCGAGCTTTCGAGCACAGAATCAGCAGGGAAGGATGTTTCGCTAACGACCTCGACCTTATGGAACCCGGCCGACTCAATCTCCCGGAGGTAATCGTCCCTGAGCATCGCGCCGGCGACGCAGGCCGCGTAGACCTCGGCGGACTCCAGGAGCACTTTGGGGAGCGGCCTGCTCAAGACGAGGTCGGAAACAAGCATCCGTCCGCCCGGCCTGAGAACTCTAAAGGCTTCCCGGAAAACGCGGTCCTTTTCGGGAGAGAGATTGATGACGCAGTTGGAGATGATGACATCGACGGAGTTGTCGGCCGCCGGGAGGTGTTCGATTTCACCCAGCCGGAACTCGACGTTGGTGTAGCCGTTTTTGCGGACGTTTTCCCGGGCCCGGTCGATCATCTCGGGCGTCATGTCGACGCCGATCACCCGGCCCGAGGGGCCGACCTTGTCGGAAGCGAGAAAGCAATCGATTCCGGCGCCGGCGCCCAGGTCGAGAACCGTTTCTCCTTTCTTCAAGCCGGCCAGCGCCGCGGGGTTGCCGCAGCCGAGTCCGAGGTTGCTCTCATTCGGCACTCTCGCCAGGTCCTCCGAAGTATAGCCGACTTTGAGACTTTCATTCTCTTTATCGGCACCTGTCTCGCCGCAGCCGCAGGGCGACGGGGTGCAGCAGGACGCTTGGCGGGTCGCCGCCCCGGCATATCTCTCCCTAACTTGCTTTTTGATTTCATCTTTTTTTATTTTCATGTGACCTCCGCGTCAAAAGATTTCCTTCATCAATGGGCCGAGCATGCCCTTGACCATGCCAGTCAGGGCATCGACCTTGATGAGGGACAGGCAGCAGACCTCTTCGTCCTTCTTCCACAAAATGAGAGCCAGCTTGTCGCCGGGTCGGATCCCGGCGGCGTCGCGGACCTCCTTGGGAAGTACCATCTGGCCTCTTTCGTCCACGCTGACGATGGACTCGACCTTGCAGCATCGGCTGCGGTCATTTTTGTCTTTCGCCCTCATTCCGCATCTCCTTATATTTCTTATTAATCTGATTTATCAGAATTATAAGATAAGCCGCGGCCGCCTGTTTGTCAAGTATTTTTTCAAGAGTCCGATCAAAGATTTCGGACGCTTCGTTTCTCGGGCGTTCCAGATGGAAGCGGAGGTTTCGTCCGCGAGCGTAAGAGCGCGCGCAAGAATTGTCCGGCGGCTCGTGATCGCGGGGACTCCGGTTCCCAGCGGAATTCCTCAAGGTCGACGCGGCCGAGGCGGCTGACGCGCACGCCTTCATCGAGCAGGAGGCGTTTTTGCTCTTCGAATCCCCGGCCCCTGGCTAGGGAGATACTGCCGCGGCTGTTTATAACGCGGTGCCAGGGGAGGCGCTCTTTCTCGGATGACGCGTGGAGGACCCGGACGACCTGGCGCGCGGCCCGATGGTTTCCCGCAAGAGCGGCGATTTGAGCATAGGTCGCGACCCTGCCGCGCGGGATCGCCTTGATCACTTTCCTAGCTCTGGCCTCGAAATCCATCGTTTTTTAGGCGGGGGGAACTCTAACCTCTTTAGGCGGTCGAGTCAATTTGGAGGGGAAGACCCCTTCCAACGGGCGCCGGGAAGACCCGGCGGCCCTGCCTCCCCTTCTTGGGCGGGGCATGAAACCCCGCCCTGCGACCAAGGGGGCGACTCCCCCTTGGAACCCTCTCGAGCGATTGATATGCCCCGTGGCAAGCCACGGGGCATATCAATCGCTCGTCAAATGAGTGAGGGGTACTCGAATTCTTTGACGAGAGGATTCCCGGCTTTCGGGGGATATCGATTCGTTAAGCATCGCCCGTCATGGCGTTTGGCCAGGCAACGATATCAGAAAAATTCATCTCCCTTATCCGAAGCGAATAAGGGAGATGGAAATAGATTATTCGCGATATCGCTCTCTTATCTTTTCTGTAGATCCTCAGCGGAGAGCTTGTCCTTTTTAGCATATCCTACCGGGGGTGCATAAATATTGGCCGGCGGGGTCTTTTTGGTGATCTCTAAAACCTCGGTGGTCGTGTTGATCTTGACACCCATCATATCGCCGCTCAGCGCGCTGGCGATCTGGAACCCCTGGATTTTCATCATCTCTTTGACGGAGGCATCATCCAGCATCATCTGGCCCTTGAGCACGTTGCCCCAGATCTTGGCGTTGAACTGGTTCACATCGAAGGGGACATCCATCGATGCCCAGATGCGCATATTCATGGGCATCCCCATCATGGTCATCGTGACGTCATAGCCCTTGCAGTTCCACTGTCCGACTTTCTTTGTTTCGGCGGTCGGGCTAACCGTCGCCGTCATCTTCATCATGCCGGCCATCGCCGCCATCTCGGGCGGGAGGAGCTTGGAAAAGTCCAAGGGAAGAGCGGATTCGACATAGGTTTTAGACTTGTGATAGATCATATAGACCACGTTCTTTTTCAAGTCGACAATGAACGACTGATCGGGCGATACCGTGGCGAACGCGTTTTCGCCGATCCACTGTTCCATGACGTCATCCCGGGCCGGCTGCCCCATGATGGCGTCTGTGTGCGATTTCTGCTTGACATAGACATCCGCGCTCAGGGCAAGCGCAGCCATCAGCACCAGGACCGTCATTGCAAAAAACTTTTTCATAAAAAATCCTCCTTTTTTCTGCCTCCCGGGAGGCATTCATCTCAAAAGGGGGTATTATAGAGAAAAAACCGACAGTTGGCAATGTTATCGGGTTCTAATCGGGGTCAAAGCTACTCATTACGCAACTTTCTGATCTGATTAGTGCGTAATGAGTAGCTTTGACCCCCATTCTGACAGAAATAAAAATACTTCCGTCTATTTCAAAACGAAGGTCACACCCACTAGGCCGCCGACGCCTTGCCAATCGCCGAAGACGTTCACCATCAAGCGCAGGCTGAGGGCTACGCTCGGCGACAGATAATAGCGCACTCCGGCAAAAGGAACAAGAAACACTCCCGCCTTGTCCCCACGAGAGTTGCCCTCCGCGATATCCTGGGCTTTCGACTTGGAAACACTGATGAAGCCCAGTCCGCCTCCCGCATAGAGGTCGAGGTCCCTGGCCCGCAGTCTTGTAAAGTGATAGGCGAAGTCCCCAAAAAGCGATACATTCGTATAGTCATAGCCTCCGGAGCCGAAAATCCACAAGAGTCCGGTACCCCCAATGCCGATATTCGGGGTCAGGGCATACTCGACGCTTAAGCCGAACGGGACGGACCATGTATTCACGCCGAGCTCCGGTGTCAGATAAGTCACGCCTTTGCGGAACTCCCCGGGACCGCCGAGCACCAAAGACGAAAGGAAGATCATGGCCAAACACAATCCCGGCAACGTTTTATGTCTCATAAGACCTCCTGTTCCTGAGAGCCCTTTTACCCCCAGGATATTGAGTCACATTCTCCCTGTCAATGCTACGGTCAATAAAACTCCGGGGTCAAACCTACTCATTACGCAACTTTCTGATCTGATAAATGCGTAACGAGTAGGTTTGACCCCATGATCAATATAATAAAAATATCCGGATGTCCATGACGTTCGTCCCCGTCGGGCCGGTCATGATCAGCCCACGCACTTTTTGAAAAAAGTCGTGGGAATCATTGGCGTCCAGATAGGTTTGGGGGTCGAGGCCGAGCGCCGCGGCTTTTTCGAGAACATCATTGGTCGCCCAGGCCCCCGCCGCATCCGTCCCACCGTCAATTCCATCTGTCCCGATGCTGGCCACAAGCCAATACTTCGGCCGCTCCCAGGACCCGGTCAAGAACTGTTTTTGCATTTCCAACAGCGCGGCAAGGACAAATTCCTGATTTCTGCCGCCCTTCCCCTTCCCCCTTACCCGGACCGTGAGCTCTCCGCCGCTGAGCAGGCAAAGAGGCTCGCTGGGCCGGTTTTTGGATTGAGACAAGCTGGCCAGGAGCGCGACGTAGCGCTTCGCCGCCTCCCTGGCCTCACCCCGGTCTGCGGAAGTGAGGATGATGGTCTTGAAGCCGAGCTCGTCGGCCTGCTTCTGCGCTGCGCTCAAAGCCAAGCAATTGTTACCGACGACGAAAGAGCTCACTTTCTTAAAGATGTCATTCTTTCTTTTCAAGGTCTCGGGGAATTTTCCTTCGACTCCGCCGGCGATCACTTTTCTGACCGAGACAGGCACCTCGTCCCAATAATCGTAGATCTCCAGCACGTGCTGCGCGTCGGCATACGTCGAGGAATCCCAGTGAGCGGGACCTGAAGCTATGTTTTCCAGATCATCGCCGATGACATCCGAAATCGTCAGGTTCACGATGCCGGCCGGGCTCGCGGCCTGGGCTAGCCGCCCGCCTTTAATGGCCGACAGGTGCTTGCGGACGGTGTTCAACTCGGTGATGTCGGCCCCCCTCTTCAACAGTTCTTCCGTCACGCGCCGCTTGTCCTCCCATGTCACTCCCTGGAACGGACAACAAGCCTGCGCCGAACCGCCGCCCGAAAGGAGGACGAACAAGAGATCCCTATCGCCCGCGTTCCGGGCTAGGTCCAGAATCAGGTCTCCAGCTTTGAAGCTCCTTTGATCCGGGAGAGGGTGAGGGGCGGGCAGCACGAGAAGTCCCGGCAGGTTCACTTCCTGGCCGGGGACGCAGACGACAATTCCCTTGCGGATGAAATCTCCAGCGATTTCCATGAAGCTTTGACTCATGGGCAGCGCCGCTTTGCCGAACGCCACCATATACACATTCTTGTGCCAAGAGAGATCCAGGCATCGCCCCTGGATGATCAAGCGGCTGCCGTTTCGCAAAACGGCTTTCTCGATCAGGCTCTTCGGCGCGACCTCGTCCAGCGCGGCCCAAAGGATTTTCCCGGCTTTCTCAAACAGGCGTCCCGTATCCCCAGGCATTTCCGTTGTAATCATGAAACAGCTTCCTTCGAGGACGAATATATATGAATTTCTATCATTTGAAAATAAAAATCGATACTTTTTGGACGCATCTCAACCTCCATAATAAAGGAATGGAGGGGTGGCACGGCTGTTGCCCCCTTCTCCACGGAAAATAGACAATCCTCCCTGATTGTGGTAAAAAATCTGTGCGGCCCCTGATGGCAAAACGAAACAACCTGGTTCTCGCCGGCAAACTCCTCTTCAGCCTAGCCGTCCTGGCGTTCTTCCTGGTTGTCTCGAAGGTCTCGTTCAAGGATATCGGCCTAAAACTCAAGGACATCGTCTGGGGCTGGCTCGCCCTTTCCTTCTCCCTGCACGCCCTGGGACTCCTCATCAGCGCCTACCGCTGGCAAATTCTGGCCCGCGCCCAGGGAGACCGAGTCCCGTTGATATTCCTGGCCAAGTCCTATCTCGTGGGGACTTTTTTCAACAATTTCCTCCCGACCCGCTATGGCGGGGATATCGTCCGCATCTGGGACGGATCCCGCTATTCCAAGTCCCTGGCGAAATCTTCGGCCATCGTCGCGGTCGAGCGTATGACGGGGATCATCGTGCTTTTCGTCTTTGCCTTGGCCGCCTCGCTTCTGCGCCTGGATATGGCCCGGAAGATTCCCGTTATCTGGGGCGCGCTTCTCCTCGGCCTGGCCGGCCTGGCGGTTCTGGCTCTCTTCTTTCTCCCTTTTTTCGGCCGCTGGCTGGAAAAAGTGCCGGCCGGCGGATTTCTGGGAAAGGTCGCCCAAAAGGTCGTCGTCTTCCGGACGACCGTTCTTGGGTACAGGAACAAACCGGCCGAGTTTGCCCAGGCCACACTCTGGGCGTTCCTTCTCCAGCTCAACGTCATCCTCTATTATTTCCTGATCGGAAAAGCCCTCCGCCTCGAGATTGACTTTCTGGACTACTTTATCTTCATCCCGATCGTTCTGCTCATCCAAATCATTCCCGTGACGATCAACGGGCTGGGCCTCCGCGAAGGGGCCTATATCGAAATCTTCAGGTTCTATGGCATCGCTCCGGAGACGGCGCTGTCCTTCTCCATCATCGAGATTGCCTTCGGCCTCGCCGTGGGCCTGTTCGGCGGCATCATTTACGTTTCAAGAAAATGAACCTTATCAAGAAGTTCAGCCTGTGGACGCTCGGTCTCGTGCTCATCTCGGCCGGGACGGCTCACGGCCAGACTCCGCCGGCCAAACAGCAGCCGCAGCAACAGCAGGATGCCGCCGAATATGAAAAGCGCCTGGCAAAGATCAAAGAAGAAATCGACAGGCTCAACGGCAAGATCGTCGAAGAAAGAAGAAAGGAAAAGACCATCCTGTCCAGCCTGGACCGGATCGGCTTCACCAAGCAGCTGATTCGGAACGAGCAGGCCCTGCTCAACATGCAGCTCGAAAAAAACAGGCTGGAGCTGACGTCGATCAAAAAAAGCATCCCCGAACTCGAGGCGACTCTCGAACAGGAACGGGAGGCGCTGGCCAGGATCATGGTCACGCTTTACAAATTCGGTCCACTGAGCTTTGTCCGCTTTATCTTCCAGGCCCAAGACCTGAAGGTCCTTCAGGGCGAAAGCAAGAACCTGGGCGTGCTGGCCTCTTCCGAGGAGCGGATGATCGCCGAATACAAAAAAAACCTGACCGATCTTGGCCAGGCCGAGGCCGACCTCAAAGCGAAGGAACAAGAAATCGGAAGCCTGATCCAGAGGGCGGACGCCAAAAAAATCGAGCTGGAGGCCGAAGAGAAAAAGGACCGGGCGCTCATGGCTCAGATCAGGACCAGCCAAAAAACCTACGAACAGACGATCGACGAGCTGAGCATCCGGGCCCGGGAACTCCAGCTCCTGATCCAAAAGTTCGAAAAACAGGAATGGGAAATCCCCTTTCCCTTCACGCCTTTCTATGAAAAAAAAGGCAAGCTCCCCTGGCCGGTCAATGCCAAAAAGGTCGTTTCATCGTTCGGCCTGCAGAGGCATCCCCAATTCAACACCGTGACGATGAACAATGGGGTGGAGATTGCTCCCTCTCAAGAGAACCTGGAGGTCCGCTCCGTCCATGCCGGCAAGGTCGTCTTTGCCGACTATTTTCAAGGCTACGGCAACATGCTCATTATCGACCACGGCATGACCTACTATTCTCTCTACGGCCACTGTGCCAAGTTTTTGGTGAAGAAAGGCGATATCGTCAAGACCGATCAACCCGTCGCCGAGGCCGGGGACACTGGATCGCTGGTCGGGGTTTCCCTCTATTTCGAGATCCGCTATAAGACAAAGCCCCTCGATCCCTTGCAATGGCTCGCGCGAAGATGATACAATCCTGCCTCGCTCAAGAGATAGAGACAGCCCGATGAAAACGAGGAAAACGCGCGTTTGGATGACGGTGGCTCTGGCCGCCGTGGTCTTGTTCTTCTGGCTGGAAGAGAGCGTTTTGCGGGGCGTGTCCCAAAAATTTCCGCCGCACAAGAGCTTCGAGCTCCTGCCCAGGGTCATTAATCTCGTCAGGAACGACTATCTCGAGGAGCCCGTTCCGAAGTCAACGATGGAAGGCGCCTTCCAGGGAATGGTCGGCTCACTGGACGTTCTTTCCAGCTATTTGGACAAATCCAACGCGACAAAATATCTGCAGCCGCAAAAGTCGGCCTGGAAAGACATCGGTGTCATTCTGTTCAAGCATTACGGCGCCTTCCCGGTCGTCGTCGGCCTCGTCAAAGACTCCCCGGCCGAAAAAGCAGGGATCAAATTCGGAGATTCCGTCACGGCCTTGGACGACCACACCACGCTGGTCTGGAGCCTCTCGGAAATCGGCCTCTATCTCAAGGACAAAGAGAAAAAGCCCGTAAAGCTGAGGGTCCTCCATGATACCTCGACTCAGGAGGTTCCTGTGGAAAGGGCCGACCTCTATCCCCAAGGTGTGTCTTATTCGGCCCTCAAGGACACGGCGGGGATCGTCAGAGTGCATCATTTCTTCCCGCCCCTGGTCAAAGAATTTAGGACCAACCTCCTGCCCCGCCTCAAGTCCCAAAAAGGCCCGCTCGTGTTAGACCTCCGCAACTGCTATGAGGGCGACCTTGAGGAAGCGCAAAAATTCCTGAACGTCTTCCTCAAATCGACAAAAATCGGCTACCTGGAAAAGAAAGGGGGCGCCAAAGACATCCTGGCCTGCCCCGATGAGCCCCCGCTGGAAAAACTACGCTTGGTCATTTGGGTCAATTCGGCAACCATGGGCTGCTCGGAAATGGTCGCGGCCGTCCTCAAAGATTTCCAAAAGGCCAAAATTGTCGGAATCCCGACTCCTGGGCTGGCCTCCCGGCAGGAACTTTTTCCTCTGGAAGGCGGGGACGCCCTCCTCTTAACGACCGGCATCTTCTGCCTGAATTCCGGCGAGAAAATCTGGGGAAAGGGTGTTGTCGCGGATATCAAGATCGAAGCCGACAGACAGGAAGACAAAGCGTATATCGAAAAAACCATTGGTTTGATCTCCGGCTCATAATTCATGCGGAGGACCTCCTTCCCCTTCCTAAGTCTCCTGCTCCTTGTGCTGGCCGTCTGTTTTTTAGGCCCAGGCTGCCGGAGGCAAGAGCGAAAAACCCCGCCCACAGAGCCCGGGCCGGCCGAAATATTGATAAAAACCCTGGCCGGCCAGGGTCTGACTGCCAAGGACGTCCACCAATTCCGGGATAACGCCGGCAGGCTCCATTGCAAGGTTGAGCTGGAACTCGAAACGTACGAGGCCATCGAACCGCAGCTCGAAACGCAGCTGACAAAGGCTTCAGGGCTGATCCTGAAAAAAGAAAAAAACGAGGTAAAAGACGCGGTCTATTTTCTGTGGCAGGTCGTAGGCAAAAGCCAGGAACAAGTGACGATTCTGTTTGCCTGCCGGCCCAAGCGGCCGCCTGCCGGTCCGCCATCAAGAAAGATGGCCGCGATTATTGTGGATGACCTGGGCTATAGCCTGGAAGCCGTCCAAAGCCTGTGCGCCCTGAAAAAGCCGATCACTGTTTCCATCCTGCCTTTCGTTCCCTTGACTCTGAAAACGGCCGAGCTTGCCCGCGAAGGGGGCCTGGAGATCATGCTTCACCTGCCGCTGGAATCTCTGAATCGTCCGCCCAAGAAAACTCCGTTGGGGGGGACAATCAGCAAGGGCATGAACAGAGAAGAAATCAAGCGGGATGTGGAGGCCTGCCTGCAACAGATCCCCTGGTGCAAGGGCGTGAACAATCACACCGGGTCGAAGATTACCGAAGACCCAGAAATCATGCGCATTATTCTGGAGGTCGTCAAGGATAAAGGCCTCTATTTCATCGACAGCCGGACGACCAAAAACTCGGTCGCCTTCGACTTGGCCCTCAAGCTGGGCGTCCCGTCCGCCATGCGCAATGTTTTCATAGACGCCGTGGAGAGCGAAGAGGGCATTCAAGCCAAGCTTGTCGAGCTCTTCCAGATGGCCCGGGAAAAAGGCCGGGCCGTGGGCATCTGCCACGCCAGGCCCGAGACGCTCCGGGCCCTCCAAAAATATATCGGACTGGCAGAGGGCTACGGCGTCGATCTCGTCTTCGCTTCCGGAGTCGTCGCCGCTAGAAGAGGATCTTGAAGCCGCCCGCGATCCTGAAGTAAGAGAGCTTGAAATTCAGCTTCGAATATTTGCTTTGCAGAGTGGTCGCGCCCTGCCCCAGCAACTCCAAGGTGGTACCCGAAAAAGTAGCCGCTGGATAGCTCCCCGCCACAAATGGCCATGGTTCCACAGCTGAGGGCCCGAGATAATAGACCGCATCGATATTCAACCCGATGTTCGGTGAGAGAAGGACATCGAGGCCCGCTCCGAAATTTCCTCCCACCGTGTCCAGCTTCTTCTCCAGCTTCACCGGAATGATGAAATAATCAATATACTGCGTCGTCTGGTCAGCAGAAAACCATGACTCTCCGTAGCCGACCGAGGTGCTGAGGTTTGCTTTTCCAAAAAAATACGTGAGCCCTGCGGTGAAATAGGGGACGAGAGCGCCGCCCGACTGGAGCTTATAAATGAGATTAAGGCTGATGGGAGAGAGCGAATAATCTCCCTGAACCGGCCACGTTTTTTCTTTATTGCCTGAACCTCTACTCAGTGTCCATGTCCAGTTCATATTGAAGGCGCTATTGGCAGCCGACAACGTCTGTTTGAAGTTGTAATCAAAACTCAGCCGGAAGCCGAAACCTCCCTGGAAATAAAACGTAAAATAACCGCCCGCCATGGCCGGAGAATTGTTGAGCTTGTGGGTAATCGTATCGCTTTCAGTGACGGATTGGAGCTCCTGAAACGACCAATCATCAGAATAGGAAGAGGATGCAGGCAGAAATAAGCCCGCGCTCATACCGAAAAATAACCCAAACTCGAAGTTCTTCATCCCTCTTTCCCGGGCGAGACCCAGGTCTTTGAAAACCGGGGGCTGCTTGGCCGCGGCGGCCTGCCCTTCGCCTTCCTTGACGACTTCGATATACATTTCATGAATATAGCCGGTCAGCTGCACTCCCAGTTTGGACCGGAACTTCACTTCGTACCATTCGCCCTCTTTTTTGGAGGAAAGATAGACGGCCCCCAGCGGGATCTTCTCCTCGATGACCGAGCCGTCAATGCCCGGCTTTGACCGAATGGATGCGTTTTCCACGACCACTTTGATCTTGACCTCCACAGCTTGGACGGCCAGACAACATCCCAGAAAAATAAGCAGCCCAAGTGCTGCCCAGCTCCGCACGTTCCGAACGTTCATGGAACCTCCTTTCTCTTCAATCTATTTTTGTTTCACGTCATACTGGATATCTGTGATGAGCCAGTTTTCACCGGCCTTTTCAAGGCTCCACTTATAGACCCCCTCAAATAAAACCTGCTTGGTCCCTCGCCCCCGAGGTTTTCCGGTCAAGACATGGAAAAAGTCCGCTTGCGCCTTGATCCGCTCGACGCTCGTCTCTTTCACCACGACCGTCAGGTTCGAAGCGGACGCCTGGATGTCGTCATAGAGCCCGAACAAAACTTCCATCTCTTTGTTGACCTTTTGATAAAGATCTGGAGAACAGCTCTTCCTAAAGAATTCCGGATAGCTTTTCTCTTTCAAAGACTGGACATACCGGTCCAGCAGCCCCTTGATTTCCCCGGAGGCAAGTTTCTGCGTAGCCGAGAGAAAAAGTTTGGCCGCTTCGGCATGATTGGCATCAAGGCTGAGGGCCTTTCTCGACTGGGCCAAAGTCTCCGCGAAATCACCGGCGTCGAAGCTCCTTCGGGCGCCATCGAGAGCTGTCCGGATATCCGTTTCGCTTTGCGCTTTCAGCCGTTCCTCCGCGCTGCGATCCTTAACAACCGGGGGCGGCGCCTCGGTCCGGGCCGCTATTTTTTCCTCAGGCTTTTTCGCATCGGCAGGAGGCGTCGGCGCCTTCTGGACGGGGCGGTCTTTTTTTTCTGAGACCTTGGGAGGAGTCGCCTCCTCGCGGGGAGTCTTTATCGACGGCTTTTCTGAAGATGCCGCTTGCGACTGACCCGGGCTCTTGACCTCGGAGCTCACCGCTATTTCTTTTTCTTTGCTTGCTTCTGGAGGGGGAGGTTCTTTCTGTTTGGGAGCCATCTCTTGCTGAAGGGCGCCGGAAGATATCACGCGGCCCGACTCCTTTCCGGCATCCTTTGGAGCCTGGCCGGGTTTCCCCCGAGTCAGAAAAAAGATGCCGGCGACTCCCGCCGCCATGACGATGACGGATGCCGCCAACACGGCCGGGAAGCGACGCATCGTTTTTTTCTTTTCCTCGTCCGCAGGGCGCAACGCCAGATTCGGATAATTTCGCAGGCCTTCGATCAATTCGCGGCAACTCTGGTAACGGGATTGAGGGTCCTTGGCCAGCGCTTTATTGACGACACATTCCAGGCCTTCGGGCAAATTCTTCTGAACCGCCCGCAGGGGAGGCGGGTTTTCATTGATGATCTTGTAGATGACGGTCGTTACGGTTTCCCCTCCGAACGGCTTCTGCGACGTCAAGAGTTCGTAGATAATGCAGCCCAGGGAGAAAATATCCGCCCGGTAGTCCACCGGCCTGCCGGCGATTTGTTCGGGAGACATGTAAAAGGGCGTTCCCATGACCATGTTCGCCTGGGTCAGGGTGGAGGAAGAAAGCCTGGCAATCCCGAAATCGACAATATGGGGCTTCCCTTCTTGATCGATCAAGATATTGCCGGGTTTGATATCCCTGTGGATGATGCCCTTGCGATGGGCGCTCTCCAGGCCCTCCGCGGTGCGGCAGACGAGTTCGACAATTTCCTCCAGACTGAATTTTTTCCCCGAGGCCAGGAGCTCGTCCAGGCTCGCCCCCTCGATATATTCCATGGCGATGAAGGTGATCCCGGCATCTTCTCCAACTTCATAGACCGTGACGATGTTGGGGTGATTCAGGTTGCCGGCCGACCGCGCCTCCCGGAGAAATCGGCTCTGGGCTTCCTCCATGGCGAACTTCTGCCCGACCACATCAAAGCGGATCGTTTTAATGGCCACGGTGCGGCCGATATAGGGATCGATTCCTTTGTAAACGATCCCCATCGCGCCGCGGCCGATCTCGCCCACGACCTTGTATTTGCCGATTTTTGTTTCCGCCATCTCTGACTCTATTTTATGCCTCCCGGACCGAGACCACAACCGCCGTGATATTGTCCTGGCTGCCTTTTTTATCGGCGGCCTTGATGAGCGCCCGGCAGGCGTCCTCGGGCCGTCCCGCTTTCTTGAAGAATTTGACCAGGACCCGCTCGGGAAGGGGTCCATACAGCCCGTCCGTGCACAGCAGCAGCCAATCCCCGTCCAGAAGCGGAACCCGAAAAGAATCCACATCGATCTCGGGGCCGTATCCCAAAGAGCGGGTCACCAGGTTCCGGAACGGCGACCGCCCGACTTCTTTCTCCGAGAGAAGTTTGCGCCGCACTTGCTCGGCCGCCCAGGAGTGATCTTGACTGATCTGGACCGGGGTATTCCCCCGGATAAGATAAAGCCGGCTGTCTCCGACATTGGCCACAGTGGCAAGCTTGGCCGTGATCAGGGCCGCCACCAGGGTCGTACCCATTCCCGCGAGCCGCTCGGCCTCGGCACCCTCCCGGAAAATTTTCCGGTTGGCTTGATGAAAGGAATCCTCAAGGATGTTTTTTAAATCGAGGCCGGGGCCCCCTTGACCCAGCCGCTGAGCCAGGTTATCGTTCAAGGTCCGAATAGCAAGTCGGCTGGCCACCTCTCCCCCGGCATGCCCGCCGATGCCATCGGCCACAGCAAAGAGGTACAAGGGCTGCGGCGGGCCCGCATGATTGCCGGAAAAGTCGGCGCAGAGGAAGCTATCTTCGTTAAACTCCCGTTTTTTTCCGATATAGGAATGGCCGAAAAATTCGATCCGCATCCGGTTATTTCTTTTCCACAGAAAAGATATAAGAATGGTCGGCGATGTCCTTGATGTTCTGTCTCGAAATCCCCCGCGGCAGGATCCAGCAGACCGCATATTTCCCCTGGAAATAATCCATTGTGTATTCGATCGCCCCGCGCAGGGGAAATCCTTTCTCGGAAACGACGTTCACGACGATCATCAGCCAGTTCACGGAATAATGGCTGATGTTCGAGCCGTTGGCCAGAAGCTGGGTGACGGAAGGGCCCGCCGTTTTTTTCTTGGCATGGCCGAAATCGGGGGCCTCGGCGTTGCCGACAGGCTCCAGTCCGGTGATTTTCGAGAACCCCCCGGCCGCCCATTCGGCGACGGCCTGGCAAGAGGAAATCATGGAGTAATCGCAATCATAGATGTCCATGATCAATTCGAAGGCCGAAGAAAATCCCTGGTCCATGGGCAGCTTGAAATCCGGGGAAAAGACCTCCGCGCTTTCCAGAAAGCGCGGCTTGTAAACCTTGGATTTGACGGCCATGCTCTTCGACGGCGACAGCCCGGCCTTGAAGATTTTTGTGTTCCGCCGGATGCGCTTGATGTCGGCGAAGGACCCTCGGGGCAGATGCCAGCAGACGGCGCCCCGCGCGCCGAAATCAGTCAGGGAAAATCCGACCGCGTCCTCGACAGGAAGGGAAGCGCAGGTGAAACAATTGGCGCATCCCGTTTTGCCGTAGCGCCGATAATTGATCGCGCTGGTCTCGATATACTGGACCAGTGTGTCCCCTTCCCCGAACCTGACGTCGGAAACCATGGGCGTCCCGAAGGCCTTCATCTTGATGGCCTGGCAGGTTTCCCGGCTCCACGTCTTCACCTGTTTCAGGCCGGGCATGCGGGCTCCGGTCAGTTCGATATCCATAACGATTTCCTCGCCGTACTTATCCGTCTCCAGGCGCTTTTGAAATTCGGGATAAGGCAGGGCCGAAATCTGGGGCGAATACCAATCGGTCTTGATCCCAGCTTCCTTGTAGGATTTCTTCGCGTTCCGGTCTGCCTGTTTAAAGACCTTTCTCCCCTTCGAACCGGCGGTCAGGCTGAACGGCCCGCCCATGTAGCTGACATTGGTGAACTGAACAACCCGGACGTCGTCAAAGATCCTTTCCATCTGGCGCCAGCTCCCCGGGCACTCATATGGCTGAAGGATCAAGGCCCCCGTCTGATGGATGGCGATGCCGCCCTCCCCCAAGGCGTCGTAGACGCTTTGATAGAAATCCGTGTTGAAGAGGCTCTTGGCGGGGCCGATCGGGTCGGTCGAATCGATGATGATGACGTCGTGCCTGCCCTTGTCGGCCCGAATGACTTCGGCGCCGTCGCCGATGATCAGCTTGAAGCGGGGGTCGTCGAAGATGCCCTCGGAAATTGCGGGCATATGCTCCCGGCAGAGGTCGACGACCACCTTGTCGATTTCGACCATGGTGACCGTCTTGATGTATCGGTGGCGCAGCACCTCGCGGGCGACGCCCCCGTCTCCGCCGCCGATGATGAGGACGTTTTTAGCCGGCTTGAGGAGCGCGAACAGCGGCCAATGGGCGATCCATTCATGATAGATGCCTTCGTCTTCCTCGGTCAGCTGGACGATGCCGTCGAGGACAAGGACGCGGCCCAGCCGGTCCGTTTCTAAAATCATCAGGCTCTGAAAGCCTGTCGGCGTCTCCGGGACGATGACCCTGGCAACCTTAAACCCATAGGTCACGTCCGGATAGAGCTCTTCGAAAAACCAGAGCTGGCTGCCTTTTTTGACTAATCCCATCGGTCTTCGATCCTTTCTCCGTTCAAGTCCCGCTTGAGGACCCCTATTATATTAAAAGTGGGAACAGTTCTCTAGTGGAGATCGTGGAGAACCGTCACCCGGTCAATCCAATAAAAGCAAAGAATGTCGAAGGCGAGAAGCCCGGTCCAAAAGAGAAGCTTGAAGAGAGGTTTCCGCTTGATGTTTCGATAGAAAGAATCGACAAGCCCAAAAATAGCGAAGATCTCCAGGGCAAAGGGGATGAAGCCGCCATAGCCGAAGACCGGCATTTGAAAAACCCTCCAGAAATTGAAGTAAGGAATCGAATACTCCCAGTGCGACCCCGCCCAAAAATTGAAACCTTCCCAAACCAGGCCAGCCGCCAACCCCGCCAGCGCCCAACTGACCAGCCGCTCGCCCCGTCGGCCCTCCAGGTCCGCCAGAAAGGATGGCGTCTGGCGGCGATAATTGACGGGCTCGACGAGGAAGATTAAACTGAGCCAGACGAGGGGGAAAAAAAGCCGCGGCCAAGCCAAGCCCAGGACCAAAGAAAAAACTCCCATGATTAAGCACATTCGGAGTAAAAATGGGCCGACACGAAGCCGGGGCAAGCGTATTTTCTTGTTCTTGAAGAAACCATGAAAAAACACGGCAAGTTCCTGGAGGGCGGGGATGACCGTGGCGAAGCCGATAAAATAGCCGAGCCATCGTTCAGGCAGGTCCAGGGGCAGCTCGTGGTAAGACCAATTTTTAAGCCTCAAGTTGAAAAGCTCAAAAACGAGCCAGGCCGGGACCGAGATCAAGGCAGCAAAAAGAAAATGGGGGGCGGATTCCCGCAGGGGAGACGAGCCCCATCTTCTCAAATTCAGACTGTCCATGAGAAGAAGGAACGACCACCAGGCAAAACAATAGAACCACGCTTTCATGAACGGCAGGCCAAGGCCGAGCATGGCTGTTGCCGCGGTCAGCCCGGCCAATCCGATATAGAGATTCGCGTACAAGATTCTGCTGGTCATCCTCATGGTGCGGGCCTCTGAAGCGGACTTATTGTATGTGATTGCCCCCTTTAAACTCAAATCAAGGATTGAATAATGTCCGGCCATCCGGTATCATTAAATAAAGAAGGAGAATCATGATGAACACTCGCCCGAAAAAGCCCTTCGGAATCGTGGCCTTGATGATTTTATCGCCCATCGTCCTATTTCTGGCCAGCTGCAAGACGGCGTCCGATGCGGAAGTCAAAAGCGTGATCGAGGTCAACATTCTTGAGACGAAATGGGTGGTGAAAGAATACCGCCAATGGCCCAACCCGAAACTCGTCCTGGTTCCGGCCGTCACCTATCAAATCAAAAACAATTCCCAAGAGCCCCTCCGATTTATCAATATCAATGCCATCTTCAAAGAAAAAAATGCTGTCGGAAATTTGGGAGACAGTTTCTACAACGCCATCCGGAAAGACCCGGTTCCGCCCGGCGGCTCGAGTCCCGTCTTGAGCCAGAAAAGCAATTATGGCGTTGAGGGAATAAACCTCGAGTCTTTCAAGCTGACGGTCGGCTGGAAAACCTACTACGTCAAGCTTTTTGCCCAGTGGAAAGGGTCGCGGCCCGTCCTGCTCGGCGAGTGGCCCGTGTCCCGGACAATCGATTTCAAGGAACCCGAGCCGGTCCATATGGGGAAAGAAAAGAAAAAGCCCGAATCCAAGAAATAGGTTCTACAAGCCCAACGGGTTGGGCTTGAGGATCTTGATAAAGCTTCTTTTTTTCAGGTTGGCCAAAAATTCCGTCATCTTGACCATCCGTTTATCCGCCGCGATTTTTTGTTCAATCACCGGCTTGGCTTCTTCGAAGGTCTTCAGCCGGCTGTCCTTTTTTTCGGCGAGCTTCAGCAAGTACCAGCCATTCTTGGTCTCGACCCAGGCCGAGACCTCTCCCGCTTTAAGCTTGGCCACGGCCTGCTGCAGAGTTTTATCGAGCTCCCCCTGCTTGAATGTCCCCAGATCTCCCTTGGATTCTTTGATGGCGCCATCGGAATAGGACTGGGACACGGCCAGGAAATCCTCCCCGGCCTGGAGCTTCCCGCTGATCTCGGTCTTCTTCTGGGCGAGCTCCTCCGCGCTCTTGCCCTCCGGAGAAAGATAGATGGCGTTGATCTTATATTCCTCGGGATCGATAAACTCCTTTTGATGGGCCTTGTAATAGCTGACGACTTCCGAATCATCCAGGGCGATGGTCCTGTCCACTTCGATGCCCACGACGGCCTGCTTGAGGGCCTCCTCTTCTATTTGTTTTAGAAACTGTGAGTATTCTATGCCCTGACTGGTCAGGGCCCGCTTGAATTCCTCGTCCGATCCAATATTGTTTTCTTTTTTGAGATTTTCGATATATTTCTTGACATCGTCGGCGACATTCAAGTTTTTCTCTTTTGCCTGTTGCAGGACCAGAAGGTTGGTGATCAGGAGATCCATCAGGCCCGTTTTCAGCTGCTCCAACGCCTTATCGAGATCCTCGTCCTTGGCCTGGGCGCGGGAAGCCTGGGCCCGCAGATCCTGGACGCGCATCTCGTATTCCCTTTTATATTGAGAGAGCGTAATGACGTCATCGTTGACGATCGCCACGATCTCATCCACGACTTCCTGGCCGACGAGGAGCATCCCGGACAGGCCGAACAGCAACAGCGCAAATATCTTTTTGCCTCTATTCATTTTCGATCCTCTGGTAAGGGAACGTTAGATTTTCTGGATAGGACTTCCATTCCATCGTCTTGCGGAGCATCTCTAAATGAGCAGATACCGCCTGCTCCGATTTCTGCTCCAAAAGCTTGGTTCGGATGGACTGCGCAGCCTCCTCGGCCGTCAATAAATGCGGATCCAATTTCTTATCCAGCCGGAAAATATGATAACCGTAGGTCGACTCCACAACCCGGCTGATCTCGCCTTCTTTCAGGCTGAAGATGACTTTTTCAAGCTCCGTGGGGAGTTGGCCGGCCTTGAAGGCGCCCATGAGGCCGCCCTTGGCCGCTTCGGGCCCCATAGACTGCGCCTTGGCGACCTTCCGGAATTCCTCTTCAGAAGCGCTCTTCACCTTGTCCAGGACGCCGCTCGCTTGGCCCTCGGAGGCCAGCAGGATTTGGCTGACCTGCACTCGTTCGGGCTGCAAGAATTCGCTCTTGTGCTGTTCGTAATAATCGGCAATCTCTTTATCCCCCACGACAATGGTTTTGAGGAACAGAGACAAGTATTTTTCGACAAGCAGATTTTCGGTGAGCGCGGGGATGTCCGAGTCAAGGGCCGGCTCCTCTCCTTTCTCCGTCCGGAGAGTGCTTTTGAGCTTGGCGAGATAAGCGCCTTTTTCTTCTTCGGTCAAGCTCGTCCCTTCATTCTGGGCCCGCTTAAGAAGGATTTTTTCTTCGACGAACTCATCAAAAAGCCGGCTGAGGGCGGCCGCGGTCAGCGTGTCCAAATTATCCCCGACTGAGCTGCGCAGGTATTTAGTGAAGTCGGAATTGGAATAGGCGGCCCCCTCGACCTCGAGAATCGTCTCCTTCTGCTTTTCAGGATCGTCCAGACGAAAGGCTCCATTCTCCGCCACCGGACTCTGCCGGCGGCAATAGACAGAAAAGACAAAAGACACGACAACCAGCAGGAGAACCAACCATTTTCGCCGCTCTCTAGGACATCTCATCTTTTTTAAATTCAATCTATTATATTACATCCGTATAACTCCATCAAGACGGCAATCGTTTCACCAAGGAGCTCGCCTTCCCGTCCCGAATGAACCTCCAGGCTCATGACGCCCTGCGGCGTCAGAGTTCCCCGATACCGGTTCAGGAGCTTTGTCATCCGGGACACCTGCACGTCTGTGGATGGCAGGAATTTAAAAATGATCCGATGGTCGACCCGGTCGATGGCCTTGATTCGCAATTCTTGGGCCAGAAACTTGATCCTTCCATAGTCGAGGAGGCTCGCGACGCTCGCCGGCAGCGGCCCGAAGCGGTCAGCGATTTCGTCTTGGATGGCCCTGACCTCGTCCAGGCTCTCCACGGACGACACGCGCTTGTAGAGGTTGAGCCTGAGGTTGATCTGGGGCAAGTAGTCCTCCGGGATCTGGATATCGACCTTCAAGTTGATCTCGCTTTTGACCTCCTCGACTTTTTCGCCCTTGAGCTCCCGGATGGCCTGTTCCAGGAGATGGATGAAGTAATCCAGGCCGACGGCCTCCATCGTGCCATGCTGTTTCTCGCCGAAGAGATTCCCGGCTCCGCGGATCTCCAGGTCTTTCATCGCCAGCCGGAAGCCGGACCCCAATTCGCTGAACTCCTTGAGGGCTTCCAGCCGCCGCTTAGCCAAGGTCGTCAGCTCGTTAAACGGCGGGACGAGAAAGTAGGCGAAGGCCTGGCGCGAAGATCGGCCCACCCTTCCCCGCAGCTGGTAGAGCTGGGCCAGCCCGAAATGGTCCGCCCCGTGGACGATCAAGGTATTGACCAAGGGGATATCGATGCCGTTTTCAATGATCGTGGTCGAAACCAAGACGTTGTACGTCTGGTCGATGAAATCGATCATCCTCTTCTCCAGGGCGGCCGCCCGCATCTGTCCGTGGATGGTGACGACCTTCGCCTCCGGCACCCATTTTTCGATGCGCGAGGCCATGTGCTCCATATCTTCGATCTTATTAAAGATGTAATAAACCTGGCCGCCGCGGGCAAGCTCCTGCTTGATTGCCGAGGCAATGAGCTTGGGGCTGAACGTTGTCACGACGGTGTGGACGGCCAGCCTGTCCCTGGGAGGCGTTTCGATCAGGCTGATGTCGCGCAGCCCGGTCAGGGACAAGTTCAGAGTCCGCGGGATGGGAGTCGCCGTGAGGGTGAGGACGTCGATATTGGCCTTCATCTGCTGGATCCGCTCCTTGTGCTTGACGCCGAACCGCTGTTCCTCATCGATGACCAGCAGCCCCAGGTCCTGGAATTCGACGTCCTTGGACAGCAGGCGGTGCGTGCCGATGATGATGTCCACCTGCCCTTTTTTCAGGTCGGCGACGGTTCGCTTCTGCTCGGTTATCGATTGAAGCCGCGTCAGCGCCTCGACCCGGACCGGGAAAAGGATCAGCCGGCTCAAAAACGTCTTCAAATGCTGGCTGGCCAGGACCGTGGTCGGACAGAGCACGGCAACCTGCTTTCCGTCCATCACGGCCTTGAAGGCCGCCCGCATCGCCACCTCGGTCTTGCCGTATCCGACGTCTCCGCAGAGCAGCCGGTCCATCGGCGCCTCGATTTCCATATCGTTTTTAATCTCCCGGATGGACCGCAGCTGGTCCTCGGTTTCCTCGTACTCGAACGTTTTTTCGAACTCGGTCTGCCAGTTGCCTTCGGGGCTGAAAGCGAACCCTTTCATCGCCTTCCGGCGGGCGTAGAGCTCCAACAGTTCCTTGGCCAACTTCTCGACGACCTTTTTTGTCCGCTCTTTCGTCCTCTGCCAGGAATTGGTCCCCAGCTTGTCCAGCGGAGGCAGGACCGCTCCGACCTGGGCGTATTTCTGGACGAGGTTCAAATCCTCGACGGGGACATAGAGCTTATCCTCATCGCGATAGTGAAGCTCGATGAATTCCCTCGTTTTGTCTTCAACGTCCATCCGAAGAAGCCCTCGAAAAAGCCCGATGCCGTAATCGGCATGGACGATGAAATCACCCGCTTTGAGGTCCTGAAACTGGGTGAGGGAAGGACGGACCGAGGGGCGGCTGACGATGACCCGTTCCTCCGTAATGATGTCTGTCTCTGAAAAGAACGAGATCTTCTCCCGGGGAAAGGAGAACCCCTGGACCAGATCACCGACAAGGAGGACGAGCTCGCCGCTCTTGGGGAGCGCGAACGGCGAGTCTGATTCCACCGCCGGGATTTCGTTCTGGGCGAGAAGGCTCGAAATTTTCTTGCGGATAGTCTTACTGGAGAGAAAGATGAAGACGCGTTCCCGTTCTCTTTGGAGCCTCCGCGCGTAGTCGAGGAAAAAGGGGATTTTGTTCTCGAACCGGGGGACCGATTGAAAGGGGAAGTGAAAGACTTTTTTGACTTTGCGCAGCTCAAAATCTTCGCATAAGACGGCCTGCTTTTCGATGAAATCCCAGAGACGGGGAGGGAAGATCTCGTCGGGAGACAAAACGTCCTTTCCGGTTTTCCGGAGGGCCTCTGCTTCGGCGGCCAGCTCCTTCCGTCCCTCGTCCCATTCCTTCTTGACTTCCTCTGGGTGATCGATGACGAAAACCGAATCTTCGAGGTAGTTGGCAAACGGGACACCGGGATCGGCAAATGTCGGCGACTCAAGGAGCGAGGGGATGAGAATCCGGTCCAGTCTGCGCAAAGAGCGCTGGGTCGAAGGGTCGAATTCCCGGAGCGAGATGATCTCGTCTCCGCTGTACTCAATTCGATAAGGAACCGTCTGCCACGGAGAGAAGACATCGACGATCCCGCCCCTCCAGGCATATTCGCCGCGGAAGGCGATGAGGTCATCGCGGGCATAGCCGAACTCGTCGAGCGTCCGGATCAGTTTGTCCCGGTCAAAAAATTCACCCTTAGTTAGTCTTAAGAAGAGGCGCGGTAAATTATCAGGGGATGGGAAGGACTTTAAAAGTCCGAAAAGGTTGGTGAGGACAAGGGAGGGAGAATCGTAGAGGAGGTCATGAAAAAACATCAGGCGCGACGAAACGGCCTCGAGCGAAGGCGAGGTTTCCTGATAGGGATCGTCGGAAAGCGCCGGAAGCGCTTTGACATGCTTGGCCGGCGCCCACTGAGAAAAAAAGAACCGGCACTGCTCCTCAAACGGAGGCAGCGGCCGGCTCGCCGGCTGGATATAGACGATTTTTTTCTGAAGCTTCTGGGTCAGGAATGAGAAAAAAAAGGGCCTGGCCGTCTCGATGAGGCCCGAAATCCTCAGGCTCGTCTCGCCCGATTGAAGCGAGCGGACCAGCTCCTTGAATTCCGCGACGTCATCGAGAAAATTGAGGCTCATAGAGGGAACTTTCGTCGGCGACAGGTTTCCTCCGGAACCCGTCCCCATTTCATTATACGATTTGCCCGCTCACCTCGTCCAATTGAGCATAAACATTTAGCATTCGTGACTTCTCGCGAGAGCATTGCCAAATTGAAAGCCGATTACTATAATGGAAAGATGAGCTTCCCCTTGAAGTCTAACCCTGCCAAAAGGAGAATTCGATGACCAAAGCATTCCCGTCCAGAAGTCTGGGCATCGTCATCATCCTGGGATCCGTGTGGGGCCTTTCCGAGGCCGCGCTCGGCATCGGCCTCCGGAGCTGCGCCTCGCTTGCCTCGGGTTCGATCATGACCGGCGTGGCGCTCTTTTTCATCGGCGCCACCTGGAAGCGGACTCAACATTGGCTGGGGCCGCTTGTTCTCGTCGCCATCGCCAGCATTTTTAAGCTGTTTGATGCGCTCTTCCTCTCGCTGCCAATCAAAAACGGCGCCGTGGCCAACCCGATCTTCGCTTTCTGGACCGAAGGGCTGGGTCTTGTTCTGATCATCGCTTTTATGAAAGAAACCTGGAAAGCCAAACCGGCGGGCCAGGCCTTTTCGGGCGGGCTTTCTGCCCTCGTCGCCGTCAACCTTTTTCCTCTTGTGAAATATGCTACGGGAATCCCCGCCTGTGTTTTTCCCGGCACGACCACCCCGCTTTCGCTTTACTACGCGCCTATTGCAGTCGGCGTTTCGCTCCTGACGGTTCCCGCCGCATTCTGGCTTGGCGCAAAATTAGAGGCCTTCGAGACGCGCACCATAGAATCCGGCCGCGTCCCAGCGTTTCGTTTTCTTGTTCCCGCAGCCGCCGCCATTTTATGTCTGGGCGTGATGGCCCTTATCAGACTGGCCTAAGGAGTTTCCCCATGGAGCGTGCTCCCAAAAAGAAAAGGAAGACATTCAGCCGCCGGGATTTTCTGAGAAGCCTGGGCGGCGGCGCCGTCGGCGTCGGCGTGGCCACAAAGATCCTGGGCAAAGACATAGTCTCCCTGCAGGCCGGACCGGGAGATCCGGAGATATTCTCAACGAAGCGGATTTCCCTGACTGTCAACGGGAAAAAACTGGGTGTGGAGGTCGAGCCCGGCGAGACTCTCCTTCAGGTACTCAGGGACAGGCTGAAGCTGACCGGAACCAAAAGAACCTGCAACCGCGGCGAGTGCGGCGGCTGCACGGTCCTTCTCAACGGGAAGTCTGTTTATTCCTGCCATATGATGGCGCTGCAGGCGGACGGAGGAGAAGTCCTGACCGTCGAAGGCCTGGCTAAAGGAGACAATCTTCATCCTGTCCAACAAGCTTTTATCGATAAGGACGCCTATCAGTGCGGCTTCTGCACTCCGGGATTCATCATGGCCTCGGTGGCGCTCCTGAATAGGACCAAGACTCCCTCACCCGAGGACATCCGGGGAGCGCTCGCCGGGAACCTCTGCCGCTGCGGCAACTATCAAAAGATCTACGAGGCTGTCGCCTCGGCCTCGGAAACAATGAGGAAGGTCTAAAATGAAGAGCCGCGACAATCTCGAAAACTCGGGTCTCGAATATTACGAGCTGGCCAAAATCCGGGGACGCCAGGCGGGGGCGCCGAAACCGGCCGCCCCGGCGAAGGAGTTCAAATATATTGGCAAGGCCACGCCGCGCGTCGATGGAAAAATGATCGTGACGGGTTCGGCCCATTATACCCACGACCTCTTTTTCGAGGATATGCTGTATGGGAGAGTCCTCCGCTGCCCCCATGCCTGCGCCGACGTTGTCTCCATCGACCTGAGCCCGGCGCTGAACTATCCGGGGGTCAAGGCCGCCGTCAAACTCAAGGAAGGCCGGGTGAGATGGGCCGGCGAGCAGGTGGCTGCAGTCGCCGCCGTCGATGAGCAGACGGCCGAAGATGCCCTGAAGCTCATCAAGGTCGAGTATAAAGTCCTTCCCCACATCGTCAGCGTCGAAAAAGCCATGGAAAAGGGCGCTCCTCAGGTTATGGACTCGGGGAACATTGCGGAATTGAATAAGTCCAGCCGCGGCGACGTCGAAAAAGGCTTCAAGGAAGCGGACCTTATCTTCGAGCAGACCTATATGACTTCGTGGGAGGTCCACCAAACCGCGGAAACCCATGCCAGCGTCGCCAAGTGGGACGGGGAAAACCTGACAGTCTGGGATTCGACCCAAGCCGTGATGAGCGTCAGGGACGGCCTGGGCCGCGCCCTGAACATTCCGGCCAGCCGCGTCAAGGTCATCAAAACATACATGGGCGGCGGATTCGGCAGCAAGCTCGGCGCGCAGGATTTCACGGTGGCCGCGGCAAGGCTGGCCCGCGAAACCGACAGGCCGGTCAAGATCGTCCTGACCCGCCGCGAAAATTCCTACTGTGTCGGCTACCGGCCCTCTTCCAAAATCACGATCAAGGGCGGAGTCAAGAAGGACGGAACGCTGACCGCCCTGGCTATGAAGAACTATAACTCCGGCGGGATCGGACGGGGGGATTCCTGCTCGGAACCGCTTGTCGATATCTACAAGTGCCCCAACATCAAGGTCGAGGAATATTCAGTCTTCGTCAACACCTGCGGCTCGCGGCCGACCCGCGCCCCCGGCCACGTTCAGGGAGCATTCGCCCTGGAGGGGTTTCTGGAAGAGCTGGCCGCGAGACTCAACATGGACCCGCTCGAGCTCCGGATGAAAAACTATTCGGTCAAGAATGCCGGCGACACCGGGATTCCCTATTCGACCAAAGGGCTGGATAAATGCTACAACCAGGGCGCGGAAAAGATCGGCTGGGCGACGAGGAATAAAAAGCCGGGCGGAGGCGCTGGAAAAATCAAGCGCGGCATCGGGATGGCCAGCCAGATCTGGTGGGGCTCCGGGACGCCGGGAACGCTGGCAGATTTGAAAATCTACAGGGACGGAAGCGTCGAAGTCGAATGCGGAACGCAGGATATCGGCTGCGGCACGCGGACGCACATCGCCGTCGTCGCCGCGGACACGCTGACCCTGGAGCCTCAGGACATCACGGTCAAGATCGGGAACAGCGACTATCCGTGGGCTCCGAGCTCGGGAGGAAGCCAGACGACACCGTCGGTGGCGCCGGCGGTTCGCGACGCAGCTCTCAAGGCGGTCGAATATCTCAAACAGATGGCATCCAAGAAGCTCGGCGCGCCCCCGGCCGAGATCACCCTTGAGAACCGGAGATTTACCCTAAAGAGCGACCCCACCAAGGGGCTCGATTTCAAGGAAGTCGTGAAGGATTTGCGCCGGCCGGCCGTTTTCCACGGCGAGCGCTCCGACTTTCCGTCCGCCTACGCCTTCAACTCTTTTGGCGTTCACTTCGCCGACGTCGAGGTGGACACCGAAACCGGCAAGATCAGGGTGAAAAAAGTTGTTGCGGCCCACGATATCGGCCGCGTCATCAACCGCCTGACGGCCGAAAGCCAGGTCATCGGCGGCATCACCCAGGGACTGAGCGCAGCCCTCTTTGAAGATAAGGTCATGGACCATGAGACGGGAACGATGATCAACCCCAACTTCCACGATTACAAGATCGCCACGGCGATGGACATCCCGGAAATGGTGACCATCTTCGTGGACGTCGTCGATGACCGGTTGAACAACCTGGGCGCGAAGGGACTGGGAGAACCGGCTCGAATTCCCGCCTCGGCTGCCATTGCCAACGCCGTGTTCAACGCGACCGGCGTCCATCCCAGGGAGATTCCGATGACGCCCGCCAAAGTCCTTCAGGCGCTCAAGAGAAAGGAGGTCCGATCATGAGCAGCTTCAAATATGCCAAGCCTGCATCGATCGAACAAGTGACCTCCTTTCTGGCGAAAGGAAACGCGAATGTTTTTTTGATGGCCGGCGGCACCGACCTCTTTGGCGAAATCAAGGAAGGGATTGTTGCGCCTGATGTGGTTGTGGACCTGAGAGCGATTCCAAACCTTTCGTATATAAAAAAGGAAAAAGACGGGGTTGCGATCGGGGCGCTGACGACCGTGACCGAAGTGGCTGAAAACGCGGTCGTTGAGCAGGAATACCGGGTGCTCCATGAGGCCGCCAAGGCCGTCGCCTCGCCGCAGCTTCGGAACATGGGGACGGTCGGAGGGAACCTCTGCCAGAGGCCGCGCTGCTGGTATTATCGCGACGGCCAGATCCTGTGCAATAAAAAGGGCGGGAGCAAATGCTTCGCGGAAAAAGGAAGGAATAAATATCATGCCATTTTTGGGGGAGGCATCTGCTACGCCGTCTATCCCTCTGACCTTGCGCCGGCCCTCATCGCCCTCGATGCTAAAGCCGTGATCGCCTCGCCCCAAGGAGAGAGAACCCTTCCCCTGGCCGAGTTCTATACGCCGCCGCTGGTGAATGTCCGAAAGGAAAATATTCTAAGCGGGCAGGAGGTCATAAAGGAAGTCCGCATCCCGCCGGCGAAAAAGAGCGACAGGAGCGCCTACATGAAATTCACCGAGCGCGGGGCCTGGGATTTCGCGGTGGTCTCGGCGGCGGTCAAAGGGACGATGTCCGGCAGCGTGGCTGATGACATCAGAATAGTCTGCGGCGGCGTTGCGCCCATGCCCTGGCGGTTGAAGAAGGCCGAAGATTTGATCAGGGGAAGAAGGGTTTCGGAGAGCCTGGCCCGGCAGGCCGCGAAAGCCGCCCTGGCCGACGCGAAACCTCTCGAGGAGAATGCCTATAAGATGGACCTTCTCGAAACCGTGCTGGCGCGGGCCGTCGGCTCGCTCGTCAAAGCCTAAGCCTCCATGGTCGCAGCCGCCATTTCCAGATCGTTCCTCCTCATTATTAGATAGATCGAAAAAGATATAAAATAAAAAGAATGAAAGGAAAATCATGAAAAGTGCAAGGATTTCAAGCTCACGGCTTCTGGCATTCGTTGTCCTGGCCCTCCTAGCCTCTGGGCTTTGGGCCCAGACGCCGGAGAGGTTTTTCGACACGGCGGGGGCTCCGGCCGGGCAGGCTCGGCTGGTGATTTTTTATCCTTCGCTCGGCACCATCAAGGACCTCGTTGCCCTTAAGGACAATGGCCTTTTCCCGGCGGACAAGCTCGAAGTCGTCGGCGTCTACCACGAAAGAGAGCGGACGAATTACAAGGAATCCATCAAGTTCGCGCGGGACAATAACCTCGTTTGGCTCAAATTCCACCAAGTTACCGCGGATCTCAGCCTGTCATCCCTTTTCAAGAAGAACGCCTGCACGCAGGAATTCGAGACAATTTTCAAAAAATCCGACGGGATTATCTTCTTTGGCGGGCCCGACATCCCGCCCGCCGTCTACGGACAAAAGACAAACCTTATGACGGGGATCGATGATCCCAACCGCCATTTTTTTGAGCTTTCCTGCATTTTTCATCTGCTTGGCGGATCACAGAATGCCGCTTTTAAAGGCCTCCTGGAATCTCGGCCTGATTTTCCCATCCTGGGGATCTGCCTGGGCAGCCAGAGCTTGAATGTGGGAACCGGCGGAACGCTGGTCCAGGATATCTGGTCCGAGGTCTACGGGAAGAAATTTCTCGAGGACGTCGTCGACCTCGGCCAGGACAATTGGCATACCAACCCTCACCGCCGCCTCCATCCCGAAAACAAGAGCCTGCTGTCCTATATGCTCCATCCGATCCAACTTAACGGGAAAGGCAAATTCTGCACGGAGCTCGGATTCAAGCCCGACGACGAGCCCTATATCATGAGCGCCCACCACCAGATGGCGGACAAGCTCGGCAAAGACTTCCGCGTGGCGGCAACGTCGCTCGACGGTAAGGTGATCGAAGCCATCGAGCACGAGCGCTTCACGAATGTCCTCGGCGTCCAGTTTCATCCGGAATTTTCAATGCTGTGGAATACAGAGCCCAAGTATAAATTCACGCCCCAGGACAAAGAGTTGATCGCCATCAAGACCTACCTGGAGAATCATTCGCCCAGCTTCGAGTTCCACAAGAAACTCTGGGCTTGGTTCACCCAGAAGCTCGTGGCCAGCCACCGAGCGGGGTCAAAGCTGCACATTTGAAAAAAAGCCGGAGAGCGTGGGCTGCTCCAGTTAGCTACCCTTTTTTTGTCTAATGTGCAGCTTTGATCCCGTCTGCCGATTGACATGGGTTTGGCTTGAATGTATAGTATTCCTATAGAATATATGAAAGGAGAAGTTGCCCATGAAACGCTACATGGTTCCCCGGGTATCTCATTGCAAGAGCGGCTGCCAACGCGCCTCCTGAGCAGGAGGTAAAAAGGCTCTTTTATTTTGAGAAGTCTTTTTGAATAAAAAATACGAGTTGAAGATTTTTATTCGTTCAAGAAAAATCCCGCAAAATCTTCTTGATGATCGATGAGCTCGAGTGACCCTTGAGGTAGGGCACGAGGACGACCCTTCCGCCCGCGGCCTCGACCTCTTTCTTGCCGACGACCTGATCGGACGGCCAGTCGCCTCCCTTGACCAAAACGTCGGGGAGGAGAGCTGCGATTATTTTTTGGGGCGTTTCCTCGCTAAAGGACGTCAGATAATCGATATTTTCGATGGCGCCCAGGACTTCAAAACGCTCCTCGAGCGGGAACACAGGACGCGACGGCCCTTTGATCTTTCGGACCGAGGCGTCCGTATTGAGCGCCACGATCAACACATCGCCCAAGCTCTTGGCCTTTCTAAAAAGTTCGATGTGCCCGCCGTGAATTAAATCAAAACAGCCGTTGGTAAAAACGACTTTTTTCCCCTGCATGCGCAGCCGTGCCCGAATCTTGAGCAGGTTTGTTAACGTCTGAACTTTCGGCGTACGCATGTCTTCAATACGGGGACACGTACCTAATTAGGAATTAGGTACATGTCCCCAATTTCGTGTCCCCAATATCATCTTATTTATCAGGCGGTTTGATCTGGATGGTCGGGGAAAAAGTCCACGTGTGGGGCAGCCTGGCGATGCCTACATCTTTAAGCGTCGACGAGACCAGGAACGAATACAGGTTGCGGTGGTAATCGTACGGATAGCCGTCGCGCTTGTGGACCGCCACGTCCAGATAATAGGTCCCGTTGACGAGGTTGAGCTTTTCGATCCGGCACATCGCTTTTCCCTCTCCCTGGAGGGCCACCGGCTCATAATCCTCGAGGCTTGTATTCGTCCCGTAGCAGGAAATTCCCTGAGAGTTGAAGATGCCGATCCCGAAAACAAAATCCTTGACGGGCTCGTGGGCCACCGCGTCGATCTCGATGACCATGCCCTCGTCCGGGGTGAAGACGTGCTTTTCCTCGCCCCGCAAGTTCTTGAGGGTGACCTTGCGGATTTCGACCTCGCGCTTGCCCCACCGTTTTTCCCGCCGTTCGTCCTCCCATTTCTGCTCGAGGTCCACCTCAATCTTGCGCTTCTGGTAATCCTCTTCCTGCATGGCGGCGATGTCCTGGAGGTAGGCGTCGACGACGCGCTTCGGCTCGCCGAGCATCTGGATCCTGCCGCCTTTCATCCAGGCCACCTTGTCGCAGATTTTCTCGACCGTGGCCAGGTCGTGGCTGACGAAAAGGATCGTCTTCTTCCGACGCCGGAAGTCGTCGATCCGGTCCAAGCATTTGGGGACGAAGGCCGCATCGCCCACCGCCAGGACTTCATCGATCAGCAACACGTCCGGGTTGACGTTGATGGCGACGGAAAAGCCCAGGCGCATGTACATGCCCGAGGAATAAGTCTTGACTGGGGCATCGATGAAATTCTCTAGCTCGGCGAAGCGGACGATCTCGTCGAACTTCCGGCTGATCTCTTTCTTGGACAGGCCGAGCATGATGCCGTTGATGAACACGTTCTCCCGGCCCGTGATCTCGGGATGAAATCCGGCCCCGAGCTCGATCAGGGCCGAGATCTTGCCCTCGACGCGGACCCAGCCGGAGGTGGGCTTGGCGATCCCGGCGACAAGCTTGAGCAGCGTGCTCTTGCCCGAGCCGTTCTCGCCGATGACGCCGAACGTCATTCCCTTTTCGGCCTGGAGACTGATGCCATCGACCGCCATGACCAGCTCGTCCGCCTTCAGAGAGCGGAACAGATCGCCTTTGACCAGCGCGCTCTTGAATGTCTGGAAGCGGTGCCGGGCGGAGTATTTCTGGTACACCCGGGTGACATTCTCGAGCTCGATGGCGAACATCAGACTTCCTCCGGGAACGAATCGCGCAGCCTGTCAAAGACGGCATACCCGATATAAAAAAGCGCCAGCGAAATGATCAAGGTGATGCCCAGCTTCTTCCAATGAAAAAGCTGCCCATAAAACAAGCAGTAATGGTAGCCCTCGATGATATGAGTCATGGGGTTGAGGTCGACCAAGGTCTTGATGAGCTTGTATTTTTGGACGAAGGAATAGGGGTAGACAATGGGCGTGGAAAAGAACCAGAAGGTCAGCAGGTTGGACAGGATATCCTTGATGTCCCGGAAGTGCACCGTGAGGGCGGAGAGAAGGAAGCTGAAGCTGAGAGCGAAAATATACTGGACTAGGACGACCACCGGCAGCAGGAGTACGTAAAGGGTAAAGGGCTTTCCGAAAATCAAGACGAACAAAAGCAGGATCGGAAGGCCGAAGCTGAAATGGACGAGGTTGCTGGTGACGGTTACGACAGGCAGGACTTCCGCCGGGAACAGGATCTTCTTGATCAGGTTGCCGTGGATCATCAGGACGTTGGCCGACTCGATGGAGGACGAGGAGAACCAGACCCAGGGGAGCACCCCGCTGAAGAGAAACAACGCGTAGAGCCAAGGAGAATTCCCGAATTCGGAGCTCCGGTTTGGGAGAATAAAGCCGAAGACGATCGTATAGATGATCATCAGCAGGAGCGGGTTGAAAAACGACCAGAGAAATCCCAGGACCGTCCCGCGGTAGCGGGCCTTGAGCTCGCGGCTGACCAGGTTCTGAACGAGCACCCGGTATCTATAGAGCTCCTGGAGGTTCTTAATGAGCCGGGCCACGGCGTCTCCCTTCAAATATTTTCCGAACTTCTAGCGTATAGACTCCCCGTTTATTGTAAATGATGAGCGGCCGAAGCGTCCGCGGCGAACTGACCCCGAACCCGCATTCCGCCAGCACCAAATTTGCTTGTTCTCCTTCTCGCGGTTGAATAAACCTCAAGGCGCGCACCTTCAGTCCAAATTTATTGGCCGCCCTCAAAAGGTCATCTTGTCTTTTGGCCGGATAAATAAAATACGCCTTGCCGTTTGCTTTCAACAGCTCGCCCGTCTTTCGCATCACGTCTAGTATATCGCATTTAATTTCGTGTTTGGCAATGGATTTTTCCGGGGAGGCGCTCAGATATCCGGTCTTTTTTTTGATATAGGGCGGGTTGGAAAAAACGACGTCGAATTTTTTTCTCGGCGCGTATTCTCTGAAATCCCCCCGGATGGCCGATATCTTGTCCTCGAGCTTGTTCAGCCGCACGTTGCGCCGGGCCAGGTCGGCGAGCGTTTCCTGGATCTCGACAGCTATGATATGCTTGAGAGGCTTGAGGCTCAGGAGAAGCGAAATGATGCCGTTGCCGGCCCCCAATTCCAACACTTCGTCCGCGGCCTTTGTCCGGATGAAGTCGGCCAGCAGGGGCGCATCCACGGCGAACCTGTAACCTTTTTTCTTTTGCAGGACGAGGATGCGCCCTTTATAAAAGGAATCCAGGGATTCGTCCTCCGCCTTAAGCTTCGGAGAGGTTTTCTTCATCGCTGAGTTCCGTGAACACGATGACCCTGTCCGGAAGGATCTCGGCCGTGCCGCCCTCGACGGCAAAACTCTCCTCGCTCTTCCCCTGCCTGTAAGTGATCTTCCCCTTGCCTAAAGCCGTCATCAACGGCCTGTGCCCGGGCAGAATGCCGATGGCGCCCTCCAGGCTCGGGATCGAGACCTCATCGACCTCGGCTTCGACCAAGAGAACCCTGGGCGTGATCACTTTCAGATGGAAGGAGGGTGATGGGCTGGGGCTCATGCGTTTTTCAGTTCCTCGGCGCGCTTAATGACATCATCGATGCCGCCCGCCATGTAAAACGCCTGCTCGGGCTTGTCGTCGTGCAGCCCTTCGACGACCTCTTTGAAGCCGCGGACGGTCTCTTCGACAGGCACATAGATGCCGGGCCGACCGGTGAACTCCACGGCCACGTGGAACGGCTGCGACAGGAAGCGCTGGATCTTTCGGGCCCGGGCGACGATCAGCTTGTCCTCGTCCGACAGCTCCTCGATGCCGAGGATGGCGATGATGTCCTGGAGGTCCTTGTACCGCTGCAATATTTCCTTGACGCGGCGTGCCACGCGGTAATGTTCCTCGCCGATGATGTTCGGGTCGAGAATACGGGAATACGATTCCAGGGGATTGACCGCCGGATAGATCCCCATATCGGTCAGGGCGCGGGACAGGCTGGTGGAGGCGTCCAGGTGGGAGAACGTCGTGGCCGGCGCCGGGTCGGTGAAGTCATCGGCGGGGACATAGATGGCCTGGACGGAGGTGATGGAGCCTTTCTTGGTGGACGTGATCCGCTCCTCGAGCTCGCCAAGCTCCGAGGCCAGGTTGGGCTGGTAGCCGACGGCCGATGGCATCCGGCCGAGCAGCGCCGAGACTTCGGAGCCGGCCTGCGTGAAACGGAAAATGTTATCGATAAACAGCAGGATGTCCTGATTCATCTCATCGCGAAAATATTCGGCGACCGAGAGCGCCGCCAGCCCAACCCTCAGCCTGGCTCCCGGGGGCTCTGTCATCTGGCCGTAGATCAAGGCCGTCTTGTCGATGACTTTGGACTCCTTCATCTCAAGCCAGAGGTCGTTCCCTTCGCGCGTCCGCTCGCCGACACCGGCGAACACCGAATATCCGCCGTGCTTCAGGGCCACGTTGTGAATGAGCTCCTGGATGATGACGGTCTTGCCGACCCCGGCGCCGCCGAAGAGCCCGATCTTGCCGCCCTTCAGGAAGGGCTGGATGAGGTCGATGACCTTGATCCCGGTCTCGAACATCTCGAGCTTGGTGCTCTGCTCTTCGAGGCTGGGAGCGGTGCGGTGGATGGGATATTTCTGTTTGGCCTCGATCGGCCCCAGATGGTCGACGGGCTCGCCGATGACGTTCATCACCCGGCCCAGCGTCTCGACCCCCACCGGCACCTCGATCGGGCCGCCCAGGTCGAAAGCGCTCATGCCTCGGGAGAGGCCCTCCGTAGGATGCATGGACACGCAGCGGACGATATCTTCTCCCAGGTGCTGCTCGACTTCCACGACAATGTTCACGGGAATCGGGGTCTCGAATCCTTCGCTGGTGATGCGGATGGCCGAATAGATTTCCGGGAGCTCCAGTCCCTGGAAGGAGATATCGACGACAGGCCCGATGACCTGGACGACTTTTCCGATTCGTTCTTGTCTTTTTCCGTCACTCATGAGTCGCTCCAATCGCTATTGCGTTTCTTTCAGGGCTTCCACGGCCGTCATGATTTCCAGGAGCTCCTTGGTGATGCCGGCTTGGCGGATTTTGTTTAAAACCAGGACCTGGTCGGCGATAATGTCCTCGGCGTTCTTCGAGGCGTTGTCCATGGCCATCATGCGGGCCGCCTGTTCTGCGGCCTGGGATTCAAAGAAATAATGGGAGAGCTGGGTTTCAACATAGCGGGGGACCAAGCTTTGGAGAAGCACCGCCGAGGCGGGCTCCCAATCGGGAAGACCGGCTTCCCGACCGGCCGCCGCGTCCATGACCGTAACGGGCAACAAGCGGGCCGTGGTGATCCGCGGCGCCAGGAGGGACTTGAACTCGTTGTAGATCACATAGACGGCGTCCGTTTCCTGGAATAAAAAGGCGCGCATCACATGCCGGGCGATCTCGTTTAGCTCCGGGGCCGTGAGTTTGTCCACCCGCTCGGAATGGGCGCGCTCCACCGGGTAAGGATATTTTTTGAAGAAATTCACGGCCTTCTTGCCGATAAGCGCCAGGCTGATTTGAGAATGCTTCGCCCTGCCTTCGATAAAAGATAGGGTTTGGCTAAGCAGGTTCGAGTTGAAAGCGCCGCACAACCCCTTATCCGAGGTGATGACGACGACGTGGATTTTTTTCTCCTCCCTGACGGCAAACAGCGGATGGGATTCCCGGCCGGCCCAGAGGACGACACGGGCCAACAGGTCCGGAGAATTGTGCCAATGCGGCCGCCCCTCCAGGACCAGCCGCCGCGCCTTCTTGAGCTTGGCCGACGAGACGGTCTTCATGGCTTTGGTGATCTGCTGCGTATTCTTGACGCTTTTGACGCGGCGTCTCAAGTCGATAAGGGTCGGCATCAGGCCGCTCCTTCTCTGAATCGCGCGTTGAATTCCGTGAAAGCCTGGCTGATGGCCTCATCCAGCGAGCCGTCGATCTGTTTCCGCTCGCGCAGCCGGGTCAGGACATCGGGATGCTCCCGGTCGAAAAACTCATAGAGCTTCTTCTCGTACTCCCGGATCTGGCCGACTTTGAACTCATCCAGGAAGCCCCGGTTCCCGGCATAGATGATCAGGACCTGCTTCTCGACCGGCAGCGGGCTGTGCTGGTTCTGCTTGAGGACCTCGGTCAGCCGCTCCCCGCGCTCGAGTTGAGCCTGACTGATCTTGTCGAGCTCGGTGCCGAACTGGGCGAATGTCAGCAGCTCCCGGTACTGTTGGAGGTCCATCCGCAGCTTGCCGGCGATCTGTTTCATGGCCTTGATCTGGGCATGGCCGCCGACGCGCGAGACCGAGATGCCGACGTTGATGGCCGGCCGGACGCCGGAATTGAAGAGCTCGGGCTCGAGGTAGATCTGGCCGTCCGTGATCGAAATGACATTGGTGGGAATGTAGCCGGAGACGTCGCCAGCCTGGGTTTCGATGAGGGGCAGGGCCGTTAGCGACCCGCCGCCGTGCTCGTTATTAAGCTTGGCCGCCCGCTCCAGGAGCCGTGAATGAAGGTAAAAAACGTCGCCCGGATAGGCCTCGCGGCCAGGCGGACGCCGTAGGAGCAGCGAGATCTCGCGGTAGGCCGCGGCATGCTTGGACAGGTCATCGTAGATCACCAGGGCATGCCGGCCATTGTCCCGGAAATATTCACCCATGGCGCAGCCGCTGTAGGGCGCCAGGTACTGCAGCGGCGAAGGGTCGCTGGCCGAGGCGGCGACGATGATGGAATAGTCCATGGCCCCGAAGTCTACAAGCGTTTTAATAAAATAGGCAACGGTCGAATTCTTCTGTCCGATGGCCACGTAGATGCAAACGACGTCCTTGTCTTTCTGGTTGATGATCGTGTCGAGGATGATGGCCGATTTCCCGGTCTGGCGATCTCCGATGATAAGCTCGCGCTGGCCCCGGCCGATCGGGATCATGGCATCGATAGCCTTGATCCCTGTTTGCAGGGGTTCGCGGACCGGCAGACGGTCGACGACTCCGGGCGCCAGCCGCTCGATGGGCTGATAAATATCGGTTTGGACCGGGCCTTTTCCATCCAGGGGGTTGCCCAGAGGGTTGACAACGCGCCCGATCAGGGCCGGTCCGGAAGGGACCGACATGATGCGGTGGGTGCGTTTGACCAAATCACCCTCTTTAATGCAATGGCTCTCCTCCAGGAGGACCGCGCCGACACTGTCCTCTTCGAGGTTGAGGGCCAGGCCGGATACGCCGTGCGGAAACTCGAGCAACTCGTTGTACATCACCCTGTCCAGCCCATGGATCCGGGCGATGCCGTCGCCGACGGAGATGACCGTCCCGATCTCCCGGATATCGACTTCGGTCTCAAGACCTTCGATCTGCTTCTGGATGATCTTGCTGATTTCGTCCGCTTTTATCTCCATGGTGCGCTACCTCTCATTGATTTTTTCTTTGAGCCTCGTTAATTGTCCCTTCAGGGAGACATCGTAAGCCATGTTCCCTTTCTTTATGTAAAGCCCGCCCACGATCGCGGGATCGATCTCGTAGGTCAGATGGACCGCGCTTTTCTCCAGTTGCTCAATCTGCGTCTGGAGCTTCCGCTTCTGGCCGTCTTTGAGGGGGACGACCGACCGGACTTCAAACGTCAGAATGCCCTGTTTTTCTCTCCAGCGCACGGGAAGGTCTTCGACGATCTGGGGCAGGATGTCCAGATGCCTGTGTTGCAGAAGAAGCAGGAACAGCCTGACCGTCTTCTCCTGGTACGACTTTTTGGCCAGGATGTCCTCAACAATTTGCGTTTTCTTGGAAGTCTTCAAAAAGGGACGGAAGAGGACCTCCCGAAGCTGGCTATGGCTCTGAAGAAGCCGGTAAAAATCCGCCATGTCGCGGCGGACGGCTTCATACTCGGCTTCATTTTTGAGGGCCCCGGCCAGCCCTTCGCCGTACCGCTTAATCAGAACTTGACTTTTCATACAGTTCCGCCAGTTTTTCGATGGACTTGTCGATGAGCTTGGCATGCTCCTGGCTCGTGATTTTTTCCTTGAGCCCGGCCTCTGCCAGGGCCGTGGCCAGCTCAGCCGTGTATTCTTTGAGCTCCTGCTTCCCGGCCCGCAGCTGCGCCTCAATCTCTTGTTGGGCAAACATCTTGATCCGCTCGACTTCTTTCTCGGTCAAGGCCTTGATCCTCTCTTTATCCCGGAGGCCTTCGTTTTCGCCGTCCTTGATGATTTTGAAGACTTCTGCCTCCAGCGCGGCGAGTTTCTCTTTGGCTTCCTGAAGCTTCTTCTCTGCGTCGAGCCTTGCCTCACGGGCTTCGGCGATGGCTTTCTCGATACCCTCGGACCTCTTTCGGAGATAATTGCGGAGCGGTTTGTATAAAAGATAGCCCAGCCCGCCGAAGAGCACGACAAAATTGATGACCTTGCCCAGAAATTCGCCCTTCCCCGAAGACGACCCGCCTTCTTCCGCGATCATGAACAGGAACAGCGGCACCAACAGAAGGACGATCAGGACCTGCTTTTTTCCCGGCATCAGTTGAGCAACCTCTTCTCGATTCGTTCGGCCAGGGCTTCCGCCTCGCCGGCGAGTTCCTTTTTCAGGATGCCCAGCTCTGCCTGGAGTTTCGCTTTGGCCTGTCCTATCTGCTCCTTGGAGGATCCGTTTACTTCGGCGACCAGGCGGTTTTTTTCTCTAAGCGCCCCAGCCTCTATCTCTTCATGCGTCTTCTCCGCTGCCTGCTTGGCCGATCTGAGAGTTTTGTCGACTTCTTGAAGGCTGCCCTCGTACGCTTCGATATTTTTCTCGGAGGAAGACCAGTCTCCCCGGATTTGTGAGTCCCGGTCCTGCATGAGCTTGATCATGGGCTTGAAAAATATCCTGGAAAGGACGAAGACGAGGATCCAGATGATGAAGAATGTGACTAAGAACGTTAGGTCAATTTGTAGGAACATCTAGGGGCCCTTTGAGGCGCAAATTTAATCTGAAAATTTAGCACTTTTCCCCTAAAAATGCAAGACGTCCTGGGATTATTAAGCTTCTGGAAAAGCTTTCTTGAATTCGCCTACCAGGAAAAGCGAGCCGGTTATGATGACGGTGCCACGCCGGCCAGCCTTTCGACTGGCCATGTCGACAGCCTTAATTAAAGAGGGCTCCAAAATGATTTTTTTTCTGTAATATCGTGTTTTTTGCCAAATGTCCACGGGAGAGGCGGCCCGGGAATAAGGGATAGACGTGAGAATCACTCGCCTGGCGTAGGGGAAAAGAAGGTCGGCCACCCGCCTGATGTTTTTATCCTTCATCATCCCGAAGATAAGGATGACTGGTGGCAAAACAAAATCCCGGAGATAGGCCCTCAAGGTCTTGGCGCCGGCATCGTTGTGGGCTCCGTCGAGAATGACCGTCGGATTCCGTAAAACGACCTCCAGGCGACCCTCCCAGTCCGCGTGCTCAATCCCTTGAATGACATTCTCTTTATTAAGCCTTCTCCAGAGGCGAGACAAGACCGAGGATGCGGCAATAGCCACAGCCGCGTTCCTTCCCTGATGGGCGCCGCGAAGATGAGGGGAAAACCGGTATGTCTTCCCGCCGATCCGATAGCTGAAGCGATAGCGGTCTTTCAGTTTTTTGGCCTCGAAGCAGCCCGGCCCGTCGAAGACGCCCAGGAACGGGGCTCCAAGCTGCCTGGCGCGCTTTCTAATGACTCGACAGGCTTCGCCCCCCTCGATTCCGCAGACAACAGGGACCCCGGGTTTGATGATCCCCGCTTTCTCGAAGGCGATCTGGCCGATCTTTGTCCCCAGGTATTCCTGGTGGTCCTTGGAAACCGTGGTGATCACCGAAACCAGGGGTGTCACAACGTTCGTGGCGTCGAACCGCCCGCCCATCCCCACTTCGAGCACGGCCATGTCTACTTTCTGCTCTGCAAAATACAGCAGGGCGAGGATCGTCAGAACCTCAAAAAATGTAGGATGGCTCTCCAGGACACCTTTTTGCAGCAGGCCCTCAATTTTTCCCTTGATTAAGCCCAGCCGGCGGCAGAATTCTTTTTGGGATATCCGCCTGGCTCCGATCCTGATCCTCTCTTCGACCCTGACCAGATGGGGAGAAGTATAAAGTCCAACCCTGAGCTTGTGTTCGACCAGAATCCGGGCCAGCATGGCGCAGACCGAGCCTTTGCCGTTCGTCCCGGCAACAAGAATAGAAGGGAAGGTGCGCTGAGGATCGCCGAAAGACGCTAAAACCGCACGGATATTTTCGAGGCCGAGCTTGATCCCGAATCGCTGGAGATTCTCAAGATAAACCCGGCACTGGCAGGGAGTCATTGAGGCCGGTCAAGGAACAGGCGCAGAGCCCTGATGATATAAGCGCGCAGGCCCTTGCGCGGCACGACATCATCCAGCATGCCGTGCTTGAGCAGGAATTCCGAGCGCTGGAATCCTTTGGGCAGTTTCTCCTTGATAGTCTGCTCGATGACGCGGGGCCCGGCAAACCCGATCAAGGCATTGGGCTCGGCGATGTTAATATCGCCGAGCATGGCATAGCTGGCCGTCGTCCCTCCCGTGGTCGGGTCGGTGATGACCGAGATGAAGGGAAGCTTGGCCTCTTCCAGGCGGGCCAGGGCCGCGCTCGTCTTAATGAGCTGCATCAGGGACAGGGCGCCCTCCTGCATTCTGGCACCGCCCGAACAGGAGGTGATGATGAGGGGCGTTTTTCCCTTGACCGCCCGTTCTACGGCCCTTGTGATTTTTTCGCCGACGACCGAGCCCATGCTCCCTCCCATGAAGGCAAAATCCATGGCCGATATCACGATCTGGATGCCGCCCATCGTCCCGACCGCATTGATCGTCGCTTCCGGAAGCGATGTCTTCTTCTGATAATCCTCGAGCCGACGGGAATACTTCTGGGTGTCCACAAATTTCAAGAAATCGACGGGCAGGACGCCATGGTCAAACACCTCAAACTGGCCATCGTCGAAGAGCATCGTCAAGCGTTCTCGAGCCGAGAGGCGAAAGTGGAAGTTGCAGGAGGGGCAGACCGAAAAGTTCTCGAGAATATCCGCCTTGTAGAGGATCTTCTGGCAGTTATTGCACCGTGTCCATAGGCTGTCGTTCATGGGTCTGACGAGTCTAACAGCTTTTTAAAGGGATTGTCAATTTTTCGGGGAATGGCCCTTTTTATGGGGTTTGAGCGCCTTGAGCTTCTTACCCAGGAAATCGATGACCTCTTGGGGCTCGGGCAGTTCCAGAGGGATGTCGAGTTTCTCCCTCAAGAAGCCCAGGATGGACACGAGAAGCTTTTCGTTATCGATGGGCTTTTCAAAATAATCGGACGCCCCGAACGTGGTCAGGGCTTCATGCCTGTACTGGGAACCCCGGTAAAGCCCGGTCACGATAATGACCGGGACGCTCCCCTTGGATTCCTGGTAAATCCGCTTGGTCAGGTCGAAGCCGTGGAGCTTGGGCAGGATCGCCTCGAGAATCACAAGATCCGGCTTTTCCAGCTTGAATTTCTCGTAAGCGGCGAGACCATCGGAGGCTTTGATGATCTGAAACTTATGGGGTTGCAGGAGTTTGGACAGCGATTCCAAGCTCTTGTTATCATAGTCAACGATGAGAATTTTCTTTTCGGCCATTAGATCCTACTCAGCAAGCTTTTTCCGACCGTGGCGAAAGCGACATTGCTTTCCCTGCTTTTGCCGTCGACGGCCGTGATGGCAAAGGTATATGCCTTATCTCTTGCGGCATTCTTGAAGGTGCAGTTGGAGATCGAGGCTTTCACTTCGGCCAAGGATTGCCTCTTTCCCTGGTTATCAAACCAAAAGACCCGGTATTTCTGGATGTTGCTGTTGAGGCGGTTCACCTTCCAGTTGAGGAGGATGGATGAACCTTGGGCGCCCGAGGCCGCCCCTTCTTTTCTCACTCCCAAGAAATCCAGGGGCGGATAGATCGGAGGGTCAGTGACCTCCAATTGGATGCGGACCTCGAGGGGGCTGTTGGCAGCATCAGGGCTCTCGACGCTGATGGTCCCCACATAGGTGCCGGATTTCAAGTTCTTCGTCGAAAGCACAATCCCAATATCCTTCCAGGCGCCCCAAGAGCGTCCGCTGTCGGGAGAAACCTTGATCCAATCCTGCTTGGGTTTGACATCGAAATTGAGCAGCCGGCCGCCGCCGTTCTTGATTTTAAGCACCTGAGAACCCGGAAAAGCCCGCCCCTCTTGGACTTGAAAAACAAAAGAAGGTTTGTCCACCTGGATGGACGGCGGCGGGTTGACAAGGATGGTGGTGGAGAGGATATCGCCGTCGTTGGCCGTCCAGGGAAGGTTGGAATTGCCAGTGTATCCCGTCAAGATGTAATCGATCCTTGCCTCTTCGTTCTTCAGGGTAAGCTTCGTGATCCCCGAAGGCCCCCAGAAATCCGGGTTCGTCTTGAGCCCGTTGCCGTAATACTGCATCCATAAGTTGCCCTGCCACCAGCCTTTTTCGCCTATGTACTTGGGCGATCCGCAGCAGATGCCCACCATGTCCTTCTGGTTCATGCCCGGGCCGATTTTAGTGACCTTGAAGATGTGGTCATGCCCGTAGATAAAACCTCTCAGCCCGTACTTATTCGCCCAATCCGTGAGCTTGACCTGCTCGACCCGGCTCGGGTCGCCGTGTTTCTGATAGTCGCCGGCCGTGAAAATCGGACCGCGTCCATAGGCGATGTGGGTGTCCATCTCGCTGGGCCCCTTCGGCCATCCTCCCAAGACATGGTGGTAGCAGGCAAAGCTCCAATCCTTGTCGCTCTTTTTTAAAACACCCTCGAGCCAGTCCAACTGTTCCTGGCCGAGGGTCCAATCATAAATCGTTTTTGGCTCGTTTTCTCCGGAGAAGGCCATGGCGTCGAGGACGATAAATTGAACTCCGCCCTCATTGTTCTTATCGCTTCCCCATGAGAAGGCATAATAATTGCCGTCCGGATGGCCGCCCTCAGGATAGGTTGTCTGGTCAGGCAGGGGGAAATACTTCTTGCGCCATTCTCTGGACCTGAAGCGAAGGGAATTCCAGCCCTCCTCTCCGTCATGGTTGCCCATGGCCATGTAAACGGGCATGCTCGGGGTCAGGCCGGAGAAGACTTTTCTCATGCGCAGCCACAGGGTCCGGGAAATATAATCGTAGTCCGCGTCTGTCAGATTCACATCAGGCAGCCCCCAGGCCTTCCACCGGTAGCCGGCGCCGATGCCGGTCGTATCCCCCAAATTGATGACCACGTCGGGGTCTTCATAATTCATGATGTACCGGATGGCCTTGGCCAGGTAAAAGCCGTTCATGAGCCTATTGAAGGGATAACCCGGGTCGGCCTTGGGATTCGTCCTTATTGCTTTCAGGATATCGTTGACGTAATCGCCGGTGATTTTCGTTTTCTTATATGCATCGGGCACGCTGTAATCGCCGTCGTCAAAATTATGGTCATCGGAGATGAAGAGAACCTGGACCCTGCCGCCATTTTGGAGGTTGCCGTTTGGCAGTCGGAAGCTCCTGGGAGCTTGTGCCCTCCAGGGACCCTGCCCTTCGCGATACTGCACCTGATAATACAGCCGGGGGCTGTCATGCCCTGTCAGGATACAGTCGAGCGACCCTTCGACGCCCAAAAAAGACTGAAAGTCTCCGGTCTGGGAAAGAGTTTCTTTTCGGTCGCTCGCGAAGACCTTGATATCGAGCTTTTTCCCTTCTTTGAGGAGCAGATTAAGGCCGGCCTTAAAGCTTGACGGATCCCCGGGGCTTCTCCGGACATTCGTGATCCGTTCGGCGCTATGAAAGACTTGATCATCGTAGGGAAAAGGATACTCCTCGGCGAGAAGCCTCTCATCGAGGAATGGAGAAACCGACTGGTCAGACCGGCCCAATGAGAAGAGTTTTGATGTTTGCAGACCCGCCCCAATGAGGCTAGCCCCTCCCCATTTAATAAAATCGCGCCTCTTGAAACCCATGGAAGCCGCTCGATGTTAGCAAAACGATATAGAAATTTCAATCACAAGTCAAATCTTTTTTTGCGGCTTCGATTGTTGCCGGTGGTTCCTCTTTATGATATATTGGCGCCAATGGACAAGCCTCAAGGCACCAAGCTCTCTGTTGTGATCCCGGTTTTCAACGAAGCCGAAAACCTGCCGGAGCTTTATCGGGAGCTCAGTGCCTCCTGCCAAAACTTGAATATCCCCTTCGAGATGATTTTTATCGACGACGGGAGCACGGACAACTCGTTCCAGCTTCTGAAAGAGCTCAGAGCCGAAGACTCCCGGATGAAGCTCATCCGGCTGCGCAGGAATTTCGGCCAGACCGCCGCCCTGTCCGCCGGGTTCGATTATGCCCACGGCGGTATCATCATCACCATGGACGCCGACCTGCAGAACGACCCCCACGACTTCCCCCTCCTCATCCAGAAGATCGAGGAGGGCAACGACATCGTCAGCGGCTGGCGGCTCAAGCGGAAAGACAAATTCGTCTCGCGCCGGCTGCCCTCGCTGGCCGCCAACTGGATCATCTCCAAGATCACCAAAGTCAAGCTCCACGATTACGGCTGCACGCTCAAGGCTTTTCGCAAAGACATCGTCAAGAACATCAAGCTCTACGGCGAGATGCACCGCTTCATCCCGGCCATCGCCAGCACCATGGGCGTCACGATTGCCGAAGTCAAGGTTAACCACCGTCCCCGCATCCATGGAAAATCCAAATATAACATCCTCAAGTCGATCCGGGTCTTCCTGGACCTCCTGACCGTCAAGTTCCTCTTGAGCTACTCCACCCGGCCCCTCCAGATCTTCGGACTGTTTGGGCTGGTCATGGGCGTCCTGGGGGGCATCCTGGCTTTGATCCTATCCTACGAACGCCTGATTCTCAAGATGGGGATCGCCAACCGCCCGCTCCTTCTTCTGGCGATTCTGCTCATCGTCATCGGCTTTCAGTTTGTCACCATGGGACTGCTCGGGGAAATCATGGTCCGCTCCTATCATGAGACTGCTGAGAAACACATCTATGTCGTCCGCGAAGTGATTGATTCGGAACGAGATCAAGAGTCCTAGAGCATCCGCTCATGAAAATACTCATGCTCGCCCCCGAGCCGTTTTTCCAGCCACGGGGGACCCCGATCAGCGTCTATTTCAGGATCAAGGCGCTCTCCGACCTGGGCCACCGGACGGACCTCATTACCTATCCGCTCGGAGAAGATAAAGAATTCAGGAATTTCCAGATTTCGAGGATTCCCAACCCGATGGGGATCCGTTCGATCAAAATCGGCCCCTCACTCGCTAAGATCCCCTTGGACCTTCTTCTTCTAGCAGGCGCCTTCTGGGCGCTGGCCAAGACCCGTTACGATGTGATTTTCTCTCACGAGGAGGCTGCCGGGATCGGCGCCGCACTAGGGAAAATCTTCGGAACACCCCACATCTACGACATGCATTCCAGTCTCCCCCAGCAGCTGGAAAACTTCGAGTTCTCGCATTCCCCGCTCTTGCGGAACGTCTTCCTGTGGATGGAACGGCTCGTCCTCAAAAACTCCCATAGCGTCATCGTCATTTGTCAGGACCTGCTCCATTATGTTGAGAAAAAGGGATTCGGAGCCAAGGCTGTGTTTCTCGAAAACTTCATCGATTTTGCCGATTTTGAACCTTCACCTTATCCCCTGGACGTCGTCTGGCGGAAAAAGAAGGAAATTGCGCCGCATGGAGAATCCATCATCCTGTATGCCGGCAACTTCGAGCCCTACCAGGGCATTCCGCTTCTGATCGAAGCCTTTGCCAAAATGGCCGATCCGGCCGTGCTCCTGATCGTCGGCGGGACCAGGCGCGAGCATGATCTCATGAAGCTTAAAGCCGAGGCCTTGGGTGTCGGCAGAAAGGTGGTGTTCATCGAGAAAGTGCCGCCGTCTCAAATCCCTCTTTACATTTCTTTGTCGGACGTCCTGGTTTCGCCGCGGCTTTCGGGAACGAACACGCCCCTAAAAATATATTCCTTCCTCAAATCCGGAAAGCCAATTGTCGCCACCAATTTGTGGACTCACACCCAGGTCCTGGACGAGACGATATCCATCCTGGTTGCGCCCGAGCCCAAGAGCTTGGCGCAGGGCCTTTCTTTTGCGCTCCATTCCGACGAAGCCAGGACCCGGGCCGGCGCGGCAAAAGACATGGCTCGGAGAGAATATATCTACCCCCGGTATCTCGAAAAAATGAGCCTGACATTAAATAGGGCTGTTGAAAATTTTCGGAAGAGGTAAGATTACTCCATGCGCGCCTTCATCACGGGAGCCTCGGGATTCATCGGGAAACATCTTGCCCGGCATCTCCTCCAGAACGGATGGCAGGTCCGTGCCCTTGTCCATGACAAAAAAATCCTCGGCCTGGACAGGTTGGAGACCGTCGAAGGCCATATCCGGAACCTCACGCTCCTGAAAGAGGCCCTGACGGGAATAGACGTAATCTTTCACCTGGCTTCGGCCCTGGGGGCTTCACAAATCGGCAGGCGCGAATTCCATGCCGTCAATGCCGAAGGCACGCGGACGGTATTGGAAGCGGTGCGAGAGACAGGCGTTCGAAGGGTCGTCCATTTCAGCTCGGCCGGCGTGCTCGGCCATGTGAAAAATGGCGAGGTGGCCGGTGAAGATTATTCCCCCCGTCCCAAAGACGTCTATGACCGGACCAAACTCGAAGGAGAGGCCATCGCCCTTGAGTCCGCCCGGCGGGGCATGGACGTCGTCATCGTCAGACCGGGGTGGGTGTACGGGCCCGAGGACCGGCGCACCTTCAAGCTGGTCCGGGCCATCGCCAGGAGACGATTCATCCTTGTTTCAAAAGGAAAAACGCTTCAGACGCCCGTCTTCGTCCATGACTTAATCCAGGGCACGATGATTTGTGCAGAGAAGGGCAGGCGCGGCGAAATCTATCACCTGGCCGGGCCCGAGGTGCTGACGGTCAGGATCATCGTCGAAACGATCGCAGCCGCCTCGGGAAAAAAGATCCCACGTTTTCATCCCCCGTTGTTCCCGGTGAGCGCCGCAGCCTGGCTAATGGGGAAGGCGTTTTCCCTCATTAAAAAAGAGGCGCCGCTGAGCCCCTCCCGGCTGAACTTCTTTGTTCATCCCAAACCCCTCTCGATCCAAAAAGCCGTGAGCGAGCTGGGGTATGCGCCGAAGACATCTTTCCAAAAAGGCATGTTCCAGACGGTCGCCTGGTACAGGGACGCCGGCTGGTTGTAAAGTCTGGGAACAACTTTGCTCCATTGAATGGACATACGAAAAAGGTTTATGCTAAAATTTACTTAACAATGGCGAAGGAATTCCGGGGAAGCACGCAAAAAGAGCTCATCGACCGGGAGCGCTCGCTATCCACCAAATATACCAACCTTTTTTTGGGGCGGAAAAGCCTTTGGGGGCTCATCAAGTATGAATTCATCAACCACTTCATCACTCCCGCTCCCGGCGCGCTCGGCTTTTGGCTGCGCAAAGTCTTCTATCCGCGCCTCCTGAAAAAAGTCGGCAAAGGCGTCGTCTTCGGCAGGAACATCACCCTCCGCCATCCCCATAAGATCATTGTCGGCGACAACACGTTTATCGACGACAACGCAGTCCTGGATGCCAAGGGCGAAGCCAACCAAGGCATACAGCTCGGGAACAATGTCTACATCGGGAGAAACTCAATCCTGAGCTGCAAGGAAGGCTCGATCGCCCTCGACGACTATTGCAACGTCTCGGCCAATTGCAGCCTGTTCTCCGAAACGGAGATCCGGCTGGGCAAATACTGTTTCCTGGCCGGCGAATGCTATCTCGTGGCGGGCGGAAACCACAATTTCTCGGACACAACAACACCGATCATGTTTCAGCCGTCTTTCAGCAAGGGGGGAATCAGGATCGGGGAGGACGTCTGGCTGGGGGCCGGCGTGATCGTCCTCGACGGGGTCACCATCGGACAGGGGAGCGTCATCGGCGCCGGGTCGGTCGTGGCAGCGTCCCTTCCTGATTATTCTTACGCGGTCGGCGGGCGGGCGCTGCGCATCCGCGACCGCCGCCAGTTGGTCGAGACGGACAAAGCCTAAGCCGCGGATTCTTCCAGCCGCTAGGATTTTTTCCGGGCTTTAAAAATAAAATTGGAAGAGCTGTCGAAGCGCCCGGACGCCGGCAGGAACTGCTCCACGGCAAGCCCCTTCTTCCCGAGGAAATCTTGGATCTCTTCGGGAGTGTAATAATGCCGGATGGGGACGAAATACCAATCCAGGATGAGCTCTTCCAGCTTCTCGCCTTTTCGCGATTTCTCGCGTTTCTTGAAAACAAACACGACAGGCGCCAGGAAAAAGGCCATGACCTTCGAGAGCGCCGTCCAGGTTCGTCTCGGCGTCTTGATCAGCGTCTTGCGGATGATCTCGTGGATGAAGGTGACCTTGGTCTTTTTGTAAACGGCCAAAAAGAGGGAACCCCCGGGTCGAAGGACTCGGATGAGTTCGGAGACGGCCCGGAACGGGTCGGTCGTATGGTGAACGGTCCCCCAGGCCCAGACAATGTCGAAAGCGGCATCGGGAAACGGGAGCCGGAGCATGTCCTGCAGCCGGAACTCGGCGTTGGACAGGTTGAATCTTTCTTTCAGGCCGTTGGCCGTCTCGAGGCTGCCGGGGCTGATGTCGATGCCGACGACCCGGCCGGCGCCGTTGCGGGCAAAAATGATGCTGAAAATACCCGTGCCGCAGCCGGCATCGAGCACGGATTTGCCCCTGACCTCTTCAGGCGAATAGAAGAGCCGCCAGTGTTTTTCGGAGGCTTCCAGCTCGGGAACGTATTCGGTCCAGACGACATCATAGAAACTTCCGACTTTCTCCGTGCTCACGATGTGAATTCCTTGCTCAAAAACGAAGGATAGTTTATCGGCTCGCCGAACCCAAGTCAACTTTTCTCATCAAGGACTTCGAAATTGGAATACACGTCTTCGACAATCTGGCGCACATGCTTGATGAAAATGCCGCCGTTGACTTTGAACTGCGTCCTCTTCAAAACCAAGTAGCGGTCGTTCAGGACCTCGAAATCAATCTGCATCGTCAGTTCTTTGACCATTTTAGGATTCTGAGAAGGGTGAAGGTCGATTTTGGTGAGGTTGTATGTCTCCGGATCGAAATAGAACGTTCCTTCCCAGTTCCTCTGGTTTTTGACCTTGGCTCGCACGTCAAGGACCGAAACCGTCTTTCCTTCCGCGGTCGGCTGGTCCATCAGGCGGAATTCAAAATCTCCTCTTTTCTTTTCCGAGAAGGGAAGGAACTCGTCCAATGACATCGCCCCTCCTCCATGCTCATCTTCGGCGGAGGCGCTTGTCTTCTCTTCCGCCCGCTTCCGTCTGGCTTTTTCTCTTTCTTTCCGTCTTTCCTCGGCGTATTTCTCCGTGATGTCCGTCGTCTTCGCCTTTTTCGTTTGCAGAGCCTTTAAAATCTCTTCCCGGGGCGCGCCCTCATTGGACGACCTGATGTTCTTGGTCACAACCGTCACTTCTTCGGGAGTCCAGTTCTTGTCCGTCTTTGTAATCGTGGACACAATCGTCGCCCGCCAGTTTTTATAATCAAAAGAGGCCTTGACTTTCTGGGAAAGCTTATCCAGCAAGCCCCCCATGTCCTGTTGCGGCGTCTGCCCGGACAAGAGCGGAATCGCCGCAGCCGCACACCAAACCATTAGCCCGGCCCATCGGCCCGTTGCCTTAAAAGAATTTCCTGACACTTGTCAACCTCATCGTCTATGGAACGCTTCTATCCTACAAAAAGTTGCCCGTTTTGGCTATCAAAATGTCCGCGCGGAGCTTGTTTGATATTTGATGGGAATCGATTAAAATAGGACGGAGATCGGTAGCCGTATGAACTCCCAAAATCGTTTTCCCAAGGTCCCACTCGCTCTTGCTTCGATCCTGGTCCTCGCCCTCGTCCTCAGGTTCAACCACCTCGGCAGCCGTCCTCTCTATGGTGACGAAACATTCCATACCGTCGATGCGGCGGCAAAATCTCTGCCGTTTATCCTGACCACGAATTTCGGCAGCATTCTCGATACCCTGTTGATCCATTTTCTTCTGCCCCTGGGAAAAATCGAGACCATGGCCAGGCTCCCCTCCGCTCTGTTCGGTTTGTTGAGCGTCTGGATCGTCTTCCTCGTCGGAAAAAGGCTGTGGGGAAAAAAAGAAGGGCTGATGGCAGCTTTTTTAACGGCCGTTTCCACGCCGATCATTTTTTTCTCCCAGGAAGCCAGGGGTTATACGGGTTTGCTCTTCTTCTCCCTTGTCTCCTTGTATTTCTTCGAGAGGTCCCTCAACGAAAACAGGGCCCGGCTCTGGATTTTTTACGCCCTGTTCACTGCCATCGGACTTTATGCCCATTTTTTCCTGCTGGTGATTCTTCCCGTCCATGCGGCCGTGGTGGTCTGGGCCTGGTTTGGGCAGCGCATCGGAAAAAACAAGCCGTCCCCATGGTCCGTATCGAACAGGACGCTCCTGAATTTTGCCGCGAGCGCCGCGGGCATTCTTATCCTGACATTCCTCCTGTATTTGCCGACAAGAAAAACCGGGACGCTCAATGCGTATTCGTTCGTCACGACCAGCGTCTCCAGCCTCCTTCGAGGCGAGTGGAATTTCAACCTCTTGTCCTTTTTCGGCGCAACGATGAAAAGACTGCTGGCTTACGGGGCCTGGCCCCCTCATTTTTTCATTCAACTGGGACTCCTGGCCGTCGGATTCGCGGCAAGCCTCGGAAATCGGCAAAGAGACTGGGCCCTGTTCTTGGCCTACCTCGTCCTGCCCTTTGTCCTGTTTGCGCTCTCCAACCCTCCCTATTTCTATGCGACTCCCCAACCGGGCAAATTCCTGTTCCTGCTGCCGGTCCTCTTTCTATGGATCGCCCATGGACTGGTAAAGCTTGCCTCGGGCCTGCAAAAAGCGCTCGCCGGCGCGGTCCCCATCAAAAACCGAAAACGTTTGGCGGCGCTCGTCTGGACGCCGTTGCTCCTGGGAATATTGCTCTGCGCAGGCGTCGAACTTCAAGACTATCAGCGCACGTATTGGAAGACCCTGTCCCTGGATAGGGACGGCGAAATGGATGCCTATCTCCAAAAACACGGGGGCTGGCAAGAGGCGATCTATTTTGACGATTACCGGAACAAGCAAGTGTTTCTCATGCTTTTTCCCATCACTGATCCCGACGGCCGCCGAAAAGGAATCGCCGTTTTTGAATCCGACTACGATTACATATTCCAGGCTCAGCTTTTTCAAAACAAAGGTTTGTGGGCAGTCCTTGAAAGTCCGCGGCCTGCGGAACAAGAGCTTTCCGACCTGCGGACGACCCTGGACGGGGCGGATGTCGAACCCATCGGACGCCATGTCCTCGTCCATCTATCTCGCCCAAACCGCTCGCTGTACGAAAACACCCTTACACTATTCCGCTTTCTCTTGAGCCGCTCTACCTCTGAAGAGCAAACGCGCGAGATCCACCTCCAGCTGGCCAAGGTCTATCTTCTCGCCCGGAACAAGGCGGAAGCCATGAAAGAACTCGATACCATCGGCCGCCTCTATGCAGGGCAGGCATCCGGCCGGGCAAACGCGGACACGTCTTTCTCCATCTCACGCCTTCTTCAGACGTTTTCAGACAATCGAGCGAAAAGCCTCTCCCAGGGTACCCAAGAAGCGCTCTTGACCCGGATCGGCGAACTGCTCCGCGAACAGGCAGAAGCCTCTTTGGCCGAAGATCGGTTTGATGAAGCGCTCGCCCTTCAGACCAAAGCCGAAGAGACCCTCCCCCAATCCTTGTGGGACCATCTTTCTGCGGCCGAATCCTATCAAAAAGAAGGCCTGGCCCAAGAAGCCAGGCAGGCCTACCTCCGGGCTCTTTTTCTCGGCCCTTTCCCAAAAATCGAGACGTTTATCCTCAAGAAAATCCGGGGGCTCTATGACATTCCGTTCGGCTATTTCCTCTGGCAGCGGGCGGGCGCTTTTCACTTAAGATGGTTCAGCCAGGAGAGAGACACCTTTTCGGGGAGCGTCCGGAGCTCCCGGGCCTTGAAGGGCGTGGGAGATTTTCACCTGCTCGACAACGACCGCTGGAAGAGGTCCAAGCGGGACGTTATCTTCCAGGCCGTCGTGGAAAAGGGGCGGGTCGAGGGATTGGATATCGCCGTGCGCTCCGCGTCCCGGCTCACTTTTTCTTTAAAGATCGACGGCCGGGAGAAGATCGGAGACCGGGTCATCCTGCTGCCCGAAGGCGCGCGGCCGCCGGGCATCCCGTTTTCCCTCCAGGCGCAGCGGTCCCCCTAGGGCTTTTTCCGGGCGTTGACAAAGGGGGAAGAATGTGCTAATTTATTGAAGCTATAATTCCCATAGTTTCTATAGATATAGTAAGGAAGGAGAGAGAGGTCCCATGAAGACATTTCTGATCGTGTTTCTGAGCATCGTCGGGTTCCTGGCGCTCATCTTGGGCGGCCTCATCGTTCTCTGGTTCTACCAGGGCGGCTGCTGCATCCGGAGGATCAAGGGCAAGATTACCAAAAAGGATTTCGCCGCCCCGGTCCTGAAAAGCAACTGATCGATCCCCCTGGGGCGCCCCCCATCTTGAAATATTTTTACGGGTATGAATAATGGAGGGGGCGAGGCGCTCAAGGAGCGAACCATGAATCCTGTCAAGAATGAAGTCGCGATCATGTTCTCCGGCGGAATCGATTCGCTATTGGCGGCCGTCGTCCTCCAGGAGAAATTCGACAAGGTCCACCTCATCACCTTCGACAAGGGCTATCTCGAGTTCGGCGTCAAGAACAACCTGCCCAACGTCGACCGTCTGAAGAAGACGTTCGGCGAGGAGCGCATCACGCATCAGGTCGTCGAAATCAAGGACGTCGTCAAGCGGATCTCGGTGAAGAGACTCCGCAAGGACCGCAAGGCCTATAACCTGGAGACCCGCTGGTGCGTCGGCTGCCGTCTGGGCATGAACACCGGCGGCCTGCTCTACGCCCTGGAGAACGACCTCATCGGCTACGCCGACGGCTCGAACAGGGAGCAGATCCCGTCCGAGCAGAGCCTGGCGGGCACCGCCGAAAATTACCCGAGCATCGTCAACCGGCTCAAGACATTCGCCATGGACTACGCCGTCCATTTCATGACCCCCACCTACGAATTCGGCAGCCGCGAAAACCGCCGTGACAAACTGAGAGACCTGGGGTTTGCCATCGACTACCTCAGCCTGGACCACAGCAAGAGCATCAAGGGCATGATGACCAAGGACGTCATGCACCGCTCCCAGCCGATGTGCTTCTCCGGCTGGCTCATCCACTGGAAGCGGAACCTGCTGGGCAAGCCCGTCGAACAGAACGAAACGATGACCGTCGATTACGTCACCAAAAAACAGGACAACGTCGTCCGCGAGCTCATCCGCGACTATTTCGAGGACAAAGGCATCGATATCGACGAGCTGGTCCTGGGCCGCCAGCGCTTCCTGCCCAAGATCAAAGAGGGCTTCGCCCTCGTCTGAAAACCAAAGGTCGTTCTTTCCAATCGACCGCATCATCTTTTGCATTTTGCGGAAATCTATGATAATTTTTTTATAAATTTAATGGACATAAGCTGTTTTTCCGCCGGGGTCCTTGTGACATGAGCCAAAGGCCGCCGCAAGAACAAGAAGACAAGGCCGTCCAGTCTTACTTCCGAAAAATCTATTCGGTGTACCAGGAAAAAGTCGAGCGCGAGGACGTCGCCGACGTCCACAGCCGGATCAAAAAGAACATCGAGCCGCGCCTCAAGGGAGTCGTGGTCGACATCGGCTCCGGCGGCGTGGCCCATTACGAAGGCGCCTCCATCCAAAAAGTCATCTCCGTGGACAACGTCCTGGAGTTCCTCAAGCATGCCAAGGACAAGACCGTGCTGAACGTCGCGGCGGATATCCGGGCCCTGCCGCTGAAAAATGAAACCGCCGACAGGATCATCATTCAGTTCGTCATCCATCATCTGACGGAACGCCGTCTCACGGAGAGCCTGACGAATGTCCGCACAGCCGTGTCCGAGTCCTCTCGAATCCTCAGGCCCGGCGGAGAAGTCTACTTCGTGGACTCCATGGTGCCGTTCCTCCTGGAACAGGTCGAACGGTCTTGCTATGGGCCGTCCTATCGTCTTCTGAGGATGCTGAATAAGCCCATGGTTTTCTTTTTTTCGGTCCAGAATTTCTGCCGCCTCTTGCACCGCTACGGCCTGGCCCCCGACAAAATCTTGGATATCGATTGGGGCAGGATGACCGACGCCAGCGCGGCCCTCTTCCCCCGGTTGAAATTCCCTCTGAGATATACGCCCGTGCGCTGCAGGCTGATCTCGGCGGTCAAACTCTAAGCCGCTCTCTGCGCGCCTCGCCACCCACCCTAGCCGTCACACAAGAAATTAAGATTCCAGCTCCGGCTTTCTTTTTTTGGCAAATTCATTAAAATGAGGATGTCCATGGCCGTGAAATCCCGATGGGCAGTCTGCCTAAGCGTTCTCTCGCTGACGCTGGCCGTCTGCTCTCCGGAAAAGGAGACAGCCAGCCGCCTTCCCTTACTTCAAAAAACCGACCCCGGCTCTCTCAGGGCCGGCTTCCCGTTCCGGGGAAGGATCGTTTTTCAATCCGACATGGACGGCGATAACGAGATCTACCTCCTGACGGCGAACGAGCTGCGCAAGCTCACCGACAATTCCTGGAGCGATGAATATCCCCGCTGGTCCCCGGACGGAACCCGGATCGCCTTCTCGGCCAATCCCCATGGCCACTTTGATATTTATGTGATGAACGCCGACGGCTCGGGGCTCACCGAGATCACGAGCTCCCCGGGCGATGAGGTCGAGCCCGCCTGGCTCCCCGATGGGTCGGCCCTTGCCTTTACCGAGGAAAACAAAAACCTCTTGGGCAAGGAAGCGACCCTGAAGACGATCAACATTAAAACAAAGGAAATCCGGACGATCGTCCCGGAGTTCAAGAGATCTCACGGCCTGTCCGACTTTTCGCCTAGAGCGCCGCTCCTGGCCTTTACGGGACACAGGTTTATCGGCTGGGATGTCTTTCTCTATGACATCCAGGCGAAGAAATATCGGGCTCTGACCGAAGGGGGGAAGAGCTGCCGGGCCCGTTTTTCCAGGGACGGCCAAAAGCTGGCTTATGTATCGTCCCAAGCGGACGGCAAAGGGGACATCTGGACGATGAACCCCGACGGGACCGACAAGAGCAGGCTGACCGAGCGCGACACAACCTTCGATTATTTTCCGTCTTGGTCGCCGGACGGAGAGCATATCGTCTTCTGTTCAAGCACCCAGCACTCGCCAAAACAGGGCCGCTGGTCCCTCTATCTGTTGAAGGTCGGAACGCGGCGGGTCATGCCCCTCTTTTCGAGCTCGGCGCGGGACTTGTTCCCGGATTGGCATTGAGAGGGCAGCCATGAGCGAAATCTATCTTTTCAGCGTCGACCTGGAAGACATACGCTTCCTCATGGAAGACGGCCGGCGCCGCCAAGAACGTGTCCCGGACAATGTCCGCACCTACCTGGGATGGTTGAAGAAGCACGGCTTTCATTGCACCTTTTTTGTCGTGGGCGAGGTTGCCGAGGCCTATCCCTCACTCGTCCGTGAGGTCTTCGAGGCCGGCCACGAAATCGCCTGCCACAGCGATCGGCACGTCCCCATCGACCAGCAGGCGCGGGATGAGTTCCGCAAATCGCTCGAAGCAAATATCGCCGCCCTTAGAAAAGCCGGCGCTCAAAACATCCGGGGATTCCGGGCCCCCATTTTTTCCCTGACCGCGAAAACATCATGGGCGTATGGGTATTTGAAGGAGCTGGGCCTGACGTACTCCAGCTCCGTGCTCCCGGCCAAAAACCCCTTTTACGGCTGGCCGGAATTCGGGCCTGAGCCGAAAATGATCGATGGGATCATAGAAATCCCCATGACGGTCGGAAGATTCGGCCCCTACCTGGTTCCAGTGGCCGGGGGCGTCTATTTTCGTGTCCTGCCCTCATTCTTGATTCGCCGCGCTGCGAATAAGCTTTTCCGGGCCAACCGACCGCTCGTCGGCTATTTTCATCCGTACGATATCGACACGGAGCAGGAGCGCTTCATGCACCCGGAAATCAACAACAGCCGGTTCTACAATGCTTTGATGTATTACAACCGGAGGAACGTCTTTAAACGCCTGGATGTCGTCATCAAGAAGGGGTTTACCATCTGCCCTTATGCCGAATTCATCACGCGCACAGGAAAGAGCCGATTTGGCGAAGCCAAATTTGAAGGGAAACAGGCGTGACGTCTCCGGACGCACAGGGCCCGCGCTTCCAAAAGGTCGTTCCGGCCCTGCGGACTTTGCGTTTGATCCTTTATTTCGCCGTCCTTTTTCTCTGGTTCAAGGGCAACTTCGTTCCCTTCAAAAAAATCAGAATCAGCGTTTGGGCAGCCCTCGTCCCTTTGATCCTGGTCGTTCTCGCTGAATTGTCCTTGAGGCTCCGGAAACGCCGCATTCCGTGGAAGCCGGGATATCGCAAAACGGCCCTGATTCTTTTGGCCGTCGTGCTTTTGGCCATCGTCCTCCGCCTGCCCTTTCTTTTATACAGCCCCGGCATGATGTGGAGCGATGAAGCCATCCCTGCCCTGATGGCCAAGCACATCGCCGAAGGGCAGGTCCCTCCGATCTGTCATTACCAGCAGCATTACCTGGGCAGCCTGGGCAGCCATATCTACGCCTTGGCCTTTGTCTTGTTCGGATACTCGATTCCCCTGTTGAAGGCCGTCACGCTCCTCATGTTCCTGGCGTTTGTCACCCTCCAGTTTTTTTTCTTTAAGGACATCTTTTCCCTAGCCTGGGCGGCGGCCCTCGCCTTTTTTTTCAGCCTGCCCCTCGGACAGCTCATCGACATCAGCACCAGCAACTCGAATCCTTATTCGCTCGTGCTCTTCCTGGGGTGCGCCGTCATCTATACGGCCTACGCCATCGTCTATAAAAAAAAGGACAGCCTCTGGCCCCTTCTCGGCTTCTTGATGGGGCTGTCATTTTGGACCCACCAGATTACGGCTGCTTTCATTCTCACCGCCTTTTTGATCGTGGCCTTCAAAGCCCGGCCTTCCCTCAAGAAATATGGCCTCCTTTTCGTTTATGCTCTGGCGGGGGTTTTTCCCTTGCTCCTCCAGGAGGTTTTTGACAGGTTTCAACTCCTCCAATTCGTTTTGGGAGGAGAAAAAGCTGTCTGGTCCGGCGGAAAATTACGGGCGACCATCAAGCTCGTCCAATCCCTGCTTTTCGCCGGCGACCACGCCGCCGCGCCTTTTTTGCTGCTGTTCCTTATCGCCGGAATCGGAACCCTTCTCTGGCTGCCCTTTAAAAAGAAAGAGCACGCTCCGCTCCGAATCTTTCTCCTTTTTCTGCTCATCTATTGCGGCATGTATGCGTCGTCCCGGTTCAGCGACAAATTCGCGGTCCGCTATCTATTTCCCCTGTACGCCTGCCTCCCGGTCATCCTGGCCGCGCCCTTCCTGTGGATCCGGACCCGGCTGAAATACTATTTATTTGTCGGCCTCCTGGTCGTCCTCGTGTTCCTCAAGAACGGGCAGACCCAATTCGCCTATTTCCAATCCGTCAAAGACAGCGCCCTCTACTTCGAGCGGGTGATCGCCGCCATGAAAGCGACCGGGAACCGTCTCTGGCGCGGCGGCTATGAGACGTCCTATGTCTTGACGGCCATTAGCCGCGAGCAGGTCATCGTCGATTCTTTCGGCGTTAACAAATACTGGCCGTATCGTCTGCTCTATGATAACGAGGAGCATCAGGACAGCTACGTTTTTTTAAATGCACCATGGACGCCCGACCCGGCCCAGTCAAACAACCTGGGGCAGTTGCTGACCAAGCTGGGCATCCCCTTCCAAAAAAAGACGGTCGGCGATTGTTCGTTATTTTACGGCATCGAGAGCTCCGCTTTTCCGCGCATTCTATCGGAACCCGTGCCATCATCCATCCCCTGCCTGGAGGTCGAGCGCATGCAGGCCCAGAACGGCTATCTCGACGTCACGTTCAAGAACCAAGAAACCCGTGAGCCCGCCAAATTCCGGCTGAACATGGAAATCCCCGGATTTGCCTCGGCGTCCAAGATGTTTGCGGGGTCGTCCGGTCGGGTAACGTGCGCGATCCCCCTGCCCAAAGAAAAAAGCTTCCCCCTGAAATATTATGTGGATTATCAAGCGCTCCGGATTCCCTCCTCCGTCCGCGAAATTTCGTGCTCCCTATCGGGACAAGAGGAAGGGCCGAGACAGGAGCCCGTCGTCTTTTTGAAGGGCGTCAGTCAAAAGGTCCGTCTCTTCGGCCGGGACGTGAGGTTTTGCGAAAAAGAGGTCCGCTTCGAAGTCCATGCTCCCCCGGGAAAAAAGGCGACGGTCCGGCTCAGCCTTTACTCGCCCTTTGACTTTTTCAACCTCTATTGGTACGGAGATCATACGCAGCAAGTCCGGATCATCCTGGATAACGGCCGGGTCCTCGAGCGGCCGCTCGGCGACGGGGCCAACAGCGTGACGTTCGACCTCGACCCGCGAGGGCTCGGCCAAGGGCCGACCACAGTAGACCTCCAGTTTAGGTATCAACTTCTCTTTGATTTTGCCAATCTCCGGAAAACCGCCGCCCTTTTAGAGGACGCCGCGATCGAATAAAAGCCGACTGAACACTAAAAATCCAGCCTGAGCCCCAAGCGAATCGTCCGCGTGCCGAAGACGGCGTTTGTCACCCTGTAATCCGTCTGTAGAAACGTCACGCCGGGCTGGCCCACTCCCTCTGCGACAGGCTCCCAGCGGCCGATATCATTCAGGCCGGCAAGCGAGGCGGTGAAGCCCAGCAGGTTGGCGACATCGGCGTACAGCCCCAAATTGCCCGAAGCTCCCAAGCGCCATTTCTTTTCCAGCCTCAGGTCGAGGGTCGACCAGGCCTTTTCTCGCCGGGCTCCCGACGCTTCGAGGTTGACGGTATAATACGTCCATTCCACATTGTGGGCTGAACACCAGTCGGCCGGGGGGAGAACCTGAGCCCATCTCTGCCAGGGAAGCCCGCTCTGATAGTGGAAGGAGGCGCTGAGCCAAAAGCCGAAGGGGAGCTCCGCGGCACCCAGGAGTTTAATTTGCAGTGGTCTGTCCGTGTCCAGCCGTCCGTATCGATTAACAAAGTAGTTCGGGCTGTTCGCCGCCTCCGTAAAGCCCGTGGTCCCGTCGGCGAAGCCGCCCAGGTTTCCCTCGGCTTTGCTCCAGACCAGAGAGCCGGCCAGCTCCCAGCCCTGGGCCATGCGTTTGCGAAAGACGAATTCCAGGGCCCGATATTTGCGTTCGAGTTCCGGGACATTTCGCAGCTGCAAGAAGGCCGGCGGCGCTTGAAGGGATTTGGCGTAGATCGTGACGGTCTGGCTCGGGTAGGAGTCGGTGCCGGGAACGGTGGTTGTGAAGGGAAGCCAGTACTTTTGGGTTGAAGCCTGACCGGGAGCATACCAGTATTCTCCTGTGCCGGGGGCGTAGAGAACATCTTCGAGAATATTCCTCTGTGTTTTAGAAACAAAATGAAGGCCGAGAGTGAAATTCTTGAAGAGCTCATGGTCGAGGCCGAGGGAGATTTCCTCCGTACGCGGAGCTTTGATATCGCTCGCCACTCGGTTCTTGCTAAAAGAGCTGGAGAGAAATCCGTAATCCAGGTTCGGAAGACTAAAATCGTCCTCCACGTCGGGCTGGCCGTCGCCGTTTGCGTCGATCCAATAGACGAAGAGACTCTGGGGATAGAGGGGGTGGAGAGGCATAAAGTAGCGGTGAGAGAGGTCGTCCGGATAAAGGGCATAGGCGGCTTTAAGGATTGTTTTCCCGGTTCCCCAGATATCGAAGGCAAGCCCGGCCCGCGGAGAGAGGACATTCCAGGAGATGAAATTATCAAACTCCGGCATCGTGAACTGGCCCCACAGGTTGAAATCATTGCTAATTTCATTTGGATACGTTGCGGTGAGATAGGGGTTGACGAGCGCATCCCCAACGAAGACAGAGAGGGGGTTTCCTGAAATAGCCTTTGAAGCCAAGGGAAACCAGCCCCAAGAACGCTCGAAGCGAAGCCCGAGGCTGATCGTCAGCCGCCCGGCCAGGGTGGCAGAATCCGTGGCAAAGACTCCCAGCCTGCGCGTCCGGCCCGTGAGAACAGTGGTGCCCTGTTGGGTGCCGCACACCCAGAAGCCGAGAAGTCCGCGGTCGTAATAAAAATAATTGTTCGGGTTGCGGCTGTCCAGGTACCAGAGCATGTTGTCCTGCCGCCACCAGTCAAGGTTTGAGGTGGAATCGTCGAAATCCGCGCCGACATTGAGGGTATGGGGAACGCCGAGGAAACCATCGACGAATTTTCGGAGGGAAGCATTCACCCGGAATCTCTGCCTCTGGGTTTGGGAATTGTAGTCGGCGCCGCTCAGGGGGCCATAAAGATCTCCGGCGTCATCGGTCCAGGGAAGGCTCTGCGCATCCGCCTGGAGGGAAGTGGGGATGTTCCTGTTGAGGTAGGAGGCCCCGATATAAACCTGCGTGTTCTCGTCGAGGGCATAATCCATGACGCCGTGCAGGGCGAGGGATTTATCATGATCTAAAATGTGAGTGGAGAGGAAAGGCAAGCGAGGCGACGGGTCTTCGTATACAGGTTGATAGCCGTCAGCGAAATTGATCCAGGCCATGAATTTGGCGTTGGAAATGGGATGCACGGTCAGCTTGAAAAATCCCGACAGGTCCCGGCGGGACCAATCGTAGGAATCGTGCTGTCTGCCTTGGATATCCACGAAGGGACCGATGAAGTTGTTCGTCATCGATCTATTGAGGTACCTTCCAGCCAGGAAGTACCAAGCACGGTCCTCCAAGATGGGACCTCCCAAGCTCAAGGAAGTTTCAAAAAGATTCTTATCTCTCGCAGGCGGGCCGACCCCCAGGTCATTGACCTGGGAGGATGTCCATAGATCTTTGTTAAGGCCGTTGCTGATCAAAAAAAGGCCCAATTCTCCGGCAGCGGAATTCCCGCCTGACTTGCTGACTACGTTGATATATGCGCCCCCCGCGGGAAGCTGTGAGACGGGCTCCCCGGCGGGAATGATCTCGACTTCCTCGATCTGGTCGATGTTAAGATTGAGCAGCGGGGCCATGGTGAACATATCGGTTAGATTGGCCCCGTCTATAAGATACGCGTTGTCGCGCACCGTGCCGCCTTGGACGGAAGCAGCGGCATCAAATGCATATCCGGCCGAGATAACGCCGGGAGCCGTGTTCAGGATTGCCCCGAAATCACGGGCTAGGGGGAGGTTTCGCAGCAAGACCCGCTCCCTGATGACAGCCGTCTTGGCAGATACCGTGTCCAGAGAGGTTGGAGGCTCTTGGGCAACCACCTCCTGTTCTAACTCCTGCTCCGACGGACTCAGTTCAATACGAAAAAAGAAGGACATCCCGGAGCTAAGGATAATCCGATCGCGGATGAAAGTCTGAAACCCGGGTATCTCGGCAGTCACAGTATAGACTCCGGGAGCCAGGGCGGCAAAGTCGAAGCCTCCGGCTTTTCCGGTCGTCATCATCAAGTTTCCGAGCATGGCCGTAGAGGATAGACTGACCGTGGCCCCGGCAATGAACTTGCCTGATTTATCGGCGACCGTGCCTTGGATGGATCCCGTGAGGTATTGGGCTCGGAGGAGTGATATTTCGCCTGCGAAGAAGAACAGGAATACAAAAACGGCAGCGGACGCTTTTCTCAATTCGGACCTCCTGGATTGTCCGTTCATGCGGCTGTGCCCCTGATCATCGCCGGAACGTGATGGTTGCGAAGGACAGGACGTGTCATAAATATCTAAACCTTAACCGGAGCGCTTTCGTTTCACGCGCAATAAGATACTACATTTAGCGCTAGAATTCCAGCTTGCCTGGTGCAACCATTTCAGATAAGCTAGTGTTTTAGCTGTAAGGAGCAAGCTATGGAGAAAAGAATCGTGATCGGCGCAGCCTTGTTTACCTGCCTTTGCTTTCTGGCCTCCTGGACAGGGGCAGCTTCTGTCCTCGAACAGAGATCTCTTCCGCCCTCTGCGTCGGCCGGTCATATTCTCCGCGCCCAGCCCGATTTTGGAAAGATGACGGTGAATTTCATTCCCAATCGGGGACAACTGGATCAACAGGTCGCTTACTATATCTTGGGAAAGGATAAAGCCGTCTACTTTGGCCGCGAAGGGGTGACGTTCGCTTTGATCAAAGCGAACGATTCTCGGTGGGTGGTGAAGCTGGATTTTGTGGGCGCCAACCTCGGGGTGAACCCGGTGGGCACGACTGAGACGGGAACGATCATTTCGTATTTCAGGGGAGAACCCAGCAATTGGAAGAAAGGACTTCCCACCTATTCCCGGATTGTCTATGCCAACCTTTGGCCGGGGATTGACCTGATGTATTCCGGGACGATGAGCCAGCTGAAGTCCGAATTCATCGTTCATCCGGGCGCAGACCCGTCGCGGATTCGTTTAGCTTACCGCGGGGCGAGTTCGGTGCGCATTAATAGCAAAGGAAGCTTAGTCGTATCGGCGCCGTCGGGCGGGTTCGAGGATGATGTGCCCGTCGCCTACCAGGAGCGCGTGGGAGAGCGGGTCAACGTGCCGCTGGCTTATAAAATAGTCGCAAGCGGCGAGGAAAGAACGGGTCATGGCGGCCTCGGGGAGAACGAAGAAAACACGGTCGTCTACGGTTTCACGGTCGGCGAGTACGACCAGGCCAAATCCCTCGTCTTGGACCCCGTGATTCTCCTGTATTGCGGCTATATCGGCGGTCGAAACTCTGATTATGGTTACGGCATAGCCGCTGACGCTTCGGACAACGCCTACATCACGGGTTATACATACACGCCGGGGACCGCCTTCCCGGTCAAGGCAGGACCGGACTTAGCCTTCAACGGCGGAAGTGTGGATGCCTTTGTGGCCAAGGTCAACGCCGACGGCACGGCGCTGGATTATTGCGGCTATATCGGCGGCTCGGGGGATGATTACGCATACGGGATCGCCCTGGATATCTTCGGCAACGCCTACGTCACCGGGTACACATCTTCGACACAGTCCACTTTTCCCGTAACGGTGGGTCCGGACCTGACGCATAACGGCGGCTTCGATGCTTTTGTGGCCAAGGTCAACGCCGAGGGCACGTCACTGGATTATTGCGGTTATATCGGCGGCTCGGGCCGCGATTACGGGAGGAGCATTGCTGTCGACGGCGCCGGCTGTGCTTACATTACTGGATATACAAATTCGATAGGGACCTCCTTCCCGGTCAAAGGAGGACCAGGTTTAACCTTCAACGGCGGAACAGCCGATGCTTTTGTGGCCAAGGTCAACGCCGGCGGCACGGCGCTGGATTATTGCGGCTATATCGGCGGCTCGGGGAATGATTTCGGATACGGGATCGCGGTGGATATCCTCGGCAATGCCTATATCACGGGGTCCACAACCTCGACGGAGTCGACTTTTCCCGTGGCGGGAGGTCCAATCCTGACGCATAAAGGCCTCTCTGACGCTTTTGCGGCCAAGGTCAGTGTCGACGGTGCGGCGCTGGATTATTGCGGTTATCTCGGCGGTTCAGGATATGACGTCGGAACGAGCATCGCGGTGGACGGTTCAGGCTGCGCCTATATCACGGGGTATACGTCTTCCACGGAATCCAGCTTCCCGGTCACTGCCGGCCCGGACCTGACCCACAACGGCGGCTATTATGATGCTTTTGTGGCCAAGTTGAGCGAGACAGGAGCGGGGATCACGTACTGCGGCTATATCGGCGGTTCAGGATATGACGCCGGCACCGGCATTTCGGTGGATGGTCGGGGTTACGCCTATGTGACGGGGTATACCTCTTCAAAAGAGGCGACCTTTCCTGTCAATGCGGGTCCGGGCTTGACGCACAGCGGCAGCTTCGATGCGTATGTCGCTAAAGTGGATGCCTCGGGGAAAAAACTCTTGTTCTGTGGATACATCGGCGGATCAAACGCCGATTATGGCATGGGGATAGCACTCGATGCGGACGGGTCGGGGAATATTTACCTGACGGGGAATACCTATTCAACGGGGCTTACGTTCCCCGTCACCGCCGGTCCTGACCTGACTTTAAACGGCGGCAGGGATGCCTTCGCTGCCAAAATCAATGATCTCTCGGTCATTGTGACTTCACCGAACGGCGGAGAAAGCTGGCATGTCGGGTTCACGGAAAACATCACCTGGCTGACGACAGGCAAGGTGGGGAACGTGAAGATCGAATATTCGGCGGATAACGGCGAGACCTGGACTGGGATTGCCGACTCGACCGAAAATGACGGCACCTACGCCTGGGTCGTGCCCGATGAAGTTTCCACCAATTTCCTGGTGAGGGTCAGCGATGCGGAAAACGGGGATCCTTCAGATACGAGCGATGCGGTCTTCACAGTCACGAACGAACCGATTATAATCGTGAAGTCACCGAACGGCGGGGAACAATGGCAGGTGGGATCCATCCACGAAATCACCTGGATTACGGGAGGCGACGTGGGGAACCTGAAAATCGAGCTTTCGACCGATTCCTCCAGCACCTGGACGACGATTGTGGACTCGACCGAAAATAACGGGCATTACACGTGGACGGTGCCCGATTCGGTTTCCGACCTGTGCCTGATCCGGGTCAGCGGGGCGGATAGCGGCACTCCCCTCGATTCGAGCGATGCCGTCTTCTCCATTGTTTCGGCAACGACACCTCCCGGGACGAAGCTGGGGAAGCTGAATTTCATCAAATCTATGCTCAGTCCATTTTTTTGAGCAGAAACCGCCCCAGATAGTCCCGGGGAATCCCGAGAAACTGTTTTCTCCAGAGCCGGTCGCACTGGGAGCATGTCTCCAGGTCCTCGACATTGCCGCGGATGACCTTCCGTCGCAGCGCCATCATTTTTTCGTTGTTCCAGATGTCGGCAATCGAAGTCTCCTTGACGTTTCCCAGCCCATAATATCCGAAGAAATCCTGGGTGCAGGGGAGGACGGAACCGTCCCAGAAAATGATCAGGGCATGCCAAAGGAATGTGCACGGCGAATACGTTTTTCCCCTGTCGGCGGCCCCATAATCGCCCGCCCAGTTGTGCAATTCCTTGACGACGAGTCTGTCGAGCGGAAGCCCCTGGAACCGCCTTTTGAACTCCTTGAGCTTGGCCCGCCCCGGCTCCTCGAACAGCTCGGGAAAATGGATGAGCTCGATGATCGTATAGGGCCGCCGGGCCTTGAGGCGTTTTTTGATCTCTAAAAACCGGACGATGTTGCCCACGGTCTTCTCGAAGTCGGCCTGGACCCGGATTCTCTCGTAGCTCTCTCGATCGTAACCGTCAAAAGAAAAAGCAAACTGATCGAGCCCGGATTCGATCAGCTCGTACGATTTTTCCTCGTCCAGCAGCGTGCCGTTGGTATGGAACCGGGTGACGAGGCCGGCCTCATGGGCGTAGCGGACCATCTTGAAGAAATCGGGGTGGAGGAGAGACTCTCCCCTGTGCAGGAGGTGGACGTCAAAGACGAAGCCGCGGGCCTCGTCGACGATCTTCTTGAACAGCTCAAATTCCATGAATCCCTTCTGGCTTTTCTCAAGGTCCTTGTTGGGGCACATGATGCAGCGGAGGTTGCATGCGCTGGTGGGCTCGATCCAGAGCCGGACAGGCAGATAGTTCAGCCGGACCTTCTTTCTTTTATAGCTGAGCAAGATGCGGAGCAGCCGGCTGTAGTAGCGTCCTTTTTTCATGAGGACATCTATTTTAACGGCAAACAGGGCCGCTGTCCAATGGGGATACGGACCGAAGGTACATGTCCCTAGATTTTATGATATAATCGGGCGGCTCGGATGCGGTTGACCAAGACATACTCCCGGAAGATTCTCAAAACCCTCCAGGTCACCTTCTATCTTCTGTTTGTTTTCCTCTGGCTCAAAGACAACTTTTCTCCGCTCAGGAAATGGCACGTATCCCCCCTCATCCCATTGATCGGCCTTCTCGCCGCCACGGCCGTCCGACTCGCCCCTCAGATCAAATCCTTCAAGGCCAAACTTAGATTCCGGCCTGGAAAAGAATGGGGGGCTTTGGCCCTAATCATTCTCCTCGCCACGGCGATTCATGTCCCCTACCTTGTCTATAATTATGGGTTGATGGACAGCGATGAGGCGGTCCCGTCGCTTCAGGGCAAGCACATCGCCGAGGGCAAGCTTCCGCCCATCTTTTATTACGGCGCCCTGTTCCAGGGCACGTTCCCCCAATTCTATCAAGCCCTGCTCTTTAGAATTTTCGGCTATTCGGTGCTTCTGACGAAGATCGCCGCCTTTCTCGCTTTCCTCGCTTTTCTCGTCGTCCAATTCTGGCTCCTCAAGAAAATCTTTTCTTTGACCTGGGCTTTCGTCATCTGCCTTTTCTATTGTCTGCCCTTGACCTATCTTGTCCAGGCCAGCCTTGATGTCGGCTCCCACTTCCCGGTCGTCTTTTTCCTGGGGACCCTGATCCTGACCTGGACCTACGAGATCTATTACCATGTCAAAGACGAGCGGCTGGCCGCCCTGGGTTTCGTCATGGGACTCGCCTTTTGGACCCATCAGATATCGATCGTCTTTATCGCCGCTTCAGCCGTTTTTCTCCTCATTCGCTATAAGCTCCGAATCCAAAAATATGCCGTGCTGGTTCTCTATTTTTGTATCGGCATCTTCCCCATTCTCATGAGCGAAATATACTGGAAATTCCCCCTGATCCGGATGCTTTTTGGCGGGGATGCCGGCGTCGTCAGCGGGTCGAAGGTTGTCCGTTTCAAGAAACTCGCGCTGACGATCCTTTCCTCGGGCCCCGCGGCTCTCGACTGGGTCTATCTCGTCCTCGTCCTCGCCGGCCTGGGCCTCCTGGTGAGCTTTTCGGTCAAAAAGAAAACGCTCCTGCCCTCGAGCCTGTTCGCCGTTTTTTTCCTGGCCTTTGCGGCCGTCTATCTTTTGTCCCATTCCAGCGGTACGGATGTTCTCCGCTATCTCTATATTCTCTTTATCGTCCTGCCTGTTCTCTTCGCCGCGGTCTTTATGCTGATCAAGACGAGGATCCGCTACGCCCTCACGGCCGCCTTTTTTCTACTCCTTTTCTTGTTGAGCAACGGAAAAACGAGCCTGGCCTATTTTAACACCGTCCGGGAACGGCATGGGGAGCTTCATGCAGTCCTGGCCGCCATGTCGGAGACGAAGGAAAAATACTGGCAGGGCCACTACTGGGTCTCGTATCTCGTTACCAGCATAGCCAAGGAAAACTATATCGTTGCCTCGACCACGGTCGAAAGATACCCCTATTACAGGCTCCTCTTCGACAGCGAAGCCGAGCATTCGAACTATCTTTTTCTGAGGGACACTCCCCAAGCGAAAGAGGACGCCTCCAGGTTGACGCATCTGCTCGATACGTGCGGCATCGAGTATCGGACAAAAGAGGTCGGGCCGTGGCAGCTGGTGTACGGCATCAAAGAATATATCTATCCCCAGAATCTCTTTTTCCCGCCACAGGGGGTTCCCCAGGTCTCCCTGGAAAATGTCCGCCTGACGGAGACCGGCTTGGATATCGAGTTTGCCAGAAAGGGGTCGGCTCCGACGGGAGGCTTCAGGGTGGATGCGGAAATTCCCGGTTTCTGCTCCAGGTTCATGCCTCTACCTTTGGCGGAAAAATTCGTCGTGCACATGCCGGCCCCTGCGCAAGAACACGTGAAAATCCGGTACGGCGTGAATTATCAGGGCCTGCCTCTCGAGACGACATTCCGGGAGCACGATTGCGTCCTCCCCCCGCCCGCCTCTCCCTATCGCCCGGAGCCTATCGAATATTTAGCGGGCATAGGGCCCCGAGAAAAGATCTCGGGAAAGAATTTGTACATCTGCGCGAAAGAGGCTACGCTCCGTATGAACACGCCTCTTCGAGATTCCGCAAAGGTCGTTCTTGCTCTAGTTTCCCCCCTGAAATTGAAAATCAAAGACTTCTGGTGGCACGGCGATTTTCCTCAGGAGGTCGCCGTTTTCGTCAACGGGCAGTTATTCGCCCAAAAAAAATTGAACGACGGGGAAAACGCGCTCGCGCTCGACTGCCGCTTCCCCCCTTTTCAAAAGGACGAAAACATCATCCTCCTCAAATTCAAGTATGCCCTTGTTTTGTTCCAGAAAGACCACTGGAAAACAGCCGCCTTCCTTGAGGACGTCCGGATTGACTAGAGCCTGTAGAGCCCCTTTTTCAATCGCCTGCGGATCCGCAGAATCCCCAGAAACTCCTCCCGGCTGTCCTTGACAAGACGGACCGAGGAGACATATTGCTCATGGCGCTCGTTCCAGTTGATGGGAATCTCGGTGACGGACAATTCGTTGGCGCGGGCGATGGCCAGCATTTCCAGGTCCCAGGACCAGCGGTCCTCCCGGCTGAGACGGTTCATCTGATGAAGACATTCCAGCCTGAATCCTTTGAACCCGGCATCGGGGTCCTTGATCTTCAGATGGGGGAAGAGGATCCGGACCAAGAGACGATGGGCCAGGCTCACCGCGTTCCTTTTCCAGATCCGCCTCGTTTCCGATTTTCGAAGAAACCGGGAGCCGACAACGACCTGGGCATCGCGCATGGATTCGACCATCTCCAGGATATGTCTAAGGTCCGTCGTCCGGGGAAAATCGAGGTCTGTGAAAACGAGGTTGTCTCCGGCGCAGGCCTCCGCCGCATACCGCACGGCGAAGCCGCGCCCCCGGTTCGGCCTATAGCCCAGCAGCCTGATTTGGGAACGGGAGCGGCCGAGCGCTCCGGCGATATCGGCCGAACGGTCGGTGCTGCCGTCATTGCACAAGACGAGCTCGAAGCCGCCGCCGAGGTTCTGCTCAAGAAACTGATAAAGAGCCAAGACGTTTTCTTCGAGGTTTTTCTCATTATTGAAATACGGGACGACAAAGTGAATCATCGCTATCTCAACAATCCCAAATCATTCTTAAACGCGCCGATTTTTTATAGAGAAAGATGGGTCCTGTCGGACACTCTTGGAGGGAAACCCTCCGATTGGGTTTCCCTCCAACGATCGCTTCGCTCTCTGCCTCCTTTCCAAGGAGCATATGGCGATGAATCCATGGGAGGATGCTCCTTGGAGGGGTGGCAGGGCGGGCGGGTATTCCCGCCGCTCGTTGGAGGGGGACCCTGTGAAAGGGTCCTCCTCCAAGAGTAACTGTGGGGACTACCGCCGCGCCACCCATCTTCCTCTCTTAGGCGGTTCAGCACCAATATTCTTCCAGTTTTTGTTCATCCGTGAGCGATGTCCACCACTCGGCGCATTTCCGGATCCCCTCTTCCAGGGTTGTTTTGGGAACCCAGCCCAGCTCGTTCTCGGCCAGCCAGTTGTGGACCCGCTTGATCTTCGGCTCGACGCGGGCCTGGGGAATATACTCAATTTTGGCCGGAATGTGCTTGACGACCTCTTTGGCGATCTCCTCGATAGTGATGGGGCGGCCGCCCGTGAGGTTGTAAATTTTGTTTTCGGCAACCGGCTTCATGGCCTGGAGCTGCCCGTCGCATAAGTCGCCGACATAGAGAAACTCCCGGAATTGCTTGCCGTCACCCATGATGCTGATGATCCCGGTCCGCTCGGCCATCTCCATGAACGCCCGGACCACGAGTCCCTTCCACATCCGCTCCCCGTAAGGAATGCCGTAGCGAAAAACCGTGTAGTTCGGGCCTTTGTATTCGCTGTAGAAGGAAAAGCAGAGCAGCTCCTGGCCGATTTTGTTCGCCCCGTAGATCGTGTTGATGTCATCCAGCCGGAACGGGCTTTTTTCGTTGACGATATCGCCTTCCTGGGCGCCGCAGACCCATGAGCTCGAGGCCAGGAAGACCCTCTCGACATCGTTCTTCAGGGCTGCGTTCAGGACGTTCAGCGTCCCTTTGATGTTCATGTCAGAGCACAGCCTGGGGTCCTCGGATGATTTGCGGGCATTCGCCAGCGCGGCCAGATGGAAGACGAAGTTGAAATTGGAGAGTGCCCCCCCCAGGTCTTCCCGGATATCCCGGTTGACCCATTCCACGTCCTGGATCGGCGGTCTCAGGTCGAGGACCGAAACGTCATAGCCTTCCCCAAGCAGCTTCTGGACCAGATGGCTGCCGATAAAACCGGAACCACCCGTGACGAGGATTTTCATGGCCGAGCCTCCTTTGGTTTCATGTCTCAGGCCTCTGCCTTCATTGTCTCACATCACCGCGTTTTCATGAAGAAGCCGCGGCTGGGAAGCAATCTTTTCATGTTATAGACAAAATTGATCAGGCCTTCCCGGGCCGCCCGCAGCAGGGGCGGCAGCCGGAAGGATGTCTTGGGAAGGAGCTCGTAGATCCATCTGCACGCATGAATCAACGGATACAATTTCGGCGACAACCGGACATAATAGTCGAAAAAGCCCTGATAGCCGAAAAGGGTCTTGCCGGAGATCGCCGGATGCTTGATGGTGATGTTCGTGTAATAGATCTCTGCATCATCGATGGAATGCTCGAGCCAGCCGCCCGCAAGGCAATCTTCGCCCAGCTTGGTTCCGCGGAACGGCATATACACGGTGCACATGATCCGGTCGGGCTGGAGGAGCTTGTTGATGCGGATCGTATCCCAGACCGTCGACAGGTTCTCTCCGGGCAGGCCGATCATGTTGAAGCTCCCCGTCCGGATCCCGTACTGGCGGGCCAGCCGAAACGCCGCGAGGATCTGTTCGTCGGAAATGTTCCTTTGCAGGACCTCGTTGCGGATCCTGGGATTGCCGGCTTCGACGGCCATGTTAACGAAATCGCAACCGCCGTCTTTGAGCGTGCGGATGGTTTCTTCGTCGATCAAATCGGGCCTCGTTTGGCAGAGGAAAGGAATCGAGTATCTCCTGGCATAGCGCTCGCAGAATTCCTTCAGGCGCTTTTTGTTCAAGGTGAAGGACTCATCCGAGAAGGACAGCCGCAAGGGATTGTACATGCGGAGGACCTCGTCGATCTCGGCAAAGACATTGTCGATGCTCCGGTAACGCACGAACCGGCCGAATCCACGATAGAGGTCCATCAGATATTCGTTTTGACAGTACGAGCAGGGGAAGGGGCAGCCCCTCGAAGACAAGAGGTTGATGCCGTAAAGCTCCGCCCGGAGCCTTCCGGGGTCGAGCAGCCCGCGGTCGGGAAAGGGGATCTTGTCCAAGTCCTCGATCAACGGCCTCATGGGATTGCGGAAGACCTGGCCGTCCCGCTTGATCCAGAGACCGGGGATGCGCGCATAATCTCCGCCCCGGTCCAAGGCGGACAGAAACTCGGTGAAGCTCGCCTCTCCCTCGCCCCGGCATAGGACGTCGATCGCCCCTTCCTGGATGGTTTCTTCAGGGGCGATGGTCGGGTGAATGCCGCCAAAGACCGTCCAGACATCGGGGGACGTCTTCTTGGTCAGCCGGGCCAGCTCCAGAGCGATCCTGTAGTTCACGGACATCACGGAGAACCCGATGACGTCGGGCCGGAAACGGGCGCAGAGCTCGGCATATTTTTCCTTCATGATCCGGTACGGGTCACCCCGGAGGGGCCGCCGCCTGAAGGGGCTGATTTCATAAAGGGCAACGGAATGCCCGGCCGTCTTGACGGCCGATCCGATATAAAGGACGTTCAGGGGCTGTTCGCGGACGATGTATCCGGGGTAGACCAAGAGAACCCTTGTCATGGCTTGGAACTCGCCGAAGGCCGGCCGTATTGCCGCCGGAACCGCAAAACCATGACCAGCGTTTCGACGAGCGTCAGCCCTCTGAGTTTCGTCCGGCCCAGCCTCCGGTCAACAAAAATGATTGGAATTTCGTTTATTCGTGCCTTCAAGAGAGAAAGCTTGTAGAGGATTTCGAGGACGACCGACGGGCCGAAGGAGATCATGTCGTCGAGGTCCACTTTTTCCAGGACCTCCCGGGTAAAACAGCGGTAGCCCGAAGACACATCCCGGACGGCCGTATGAAACTTGCGCCGGACAAAATTCCTAGCCAAAAAGGTGATCGTTTTTCTGACCAGGTTCCGGTCGGAATCCCTTCCGCCGCGGACAAACCTGGAGCCGATCGCCACATCACAATTTTCCATCGCCTTTAAAAGGTCTGGGATGGAACGCGGCTGGTGGGAAAAATCTCCGTCCATTTCGATGACATAGTCGGCTTGAAGCGTCAGTGCGGCCTGAAAGCCGTCGATGCCAGCCGCCCCCCGGCCCCTCCGTTTGGTGCGGATCAAGGCATGGATCCGGGGGTCGCTGGCAGACATCTTTTGGACTAGGGTTCCGGTGCCGTCCGGAGAGTTATCATCGACGACCAGGACGGACACCTCCTCGTCGAGGGGAAGGGCCAAAATCTCCCGCACCAAGGCCTGGATGTTTTCCACTTCATTGTAGGTAGGAATCATCACCACGACTTTTTTTCGGGAGCGTCTATCGTAGGCCATAGAACTCAAAGGATTTTTTGGATTTCCCGGAAGACTTGCTCGGGCTTTATGGCTTTCATGCACGTCATGTCCGAACAGGTCGACTTATAGCACGGCGAGCAGGGCACCCCGGCGAAAAGCTTTGCGCCCCGGCTGTAGAGGCTGATTTCCTGGGGGCAGGTGGAGCCGAACAGGGCCACGACGTTTTTCCCGAGGGCAATGGCCAAGTGCATGGCCAGCGAATCCGAGCTGACGACGACGTCCATGAACGAGAGGATCCCCGCAAACTCCAGGAGGGAATTGTCGCTGCCTGTGTTGAAGGCTTTGCGCCGGGCGCGGCGTTCCAAAGAGCGATTGAGCGCCTTTTCTTTCGGACCTCCCAGGAGAAAGACATTGGCCTTGAGCTTCGATGTCAAAAGGTCGATGAGCTTGGCAAAATACGGCGGCGGCCACTGCTTGGTCTCGAACCGGGTTCCCGAGCCCGTATTCAAGCCTATGGCGGGCCTATTTTTTGGAATTCTCAGCCTCTTGAAGAGCAGGCGGGCTCTCTCCCGGTCGGCCTCCTTCAGGCAGAGGGTGTAAGGATCGCCCTGATAATCCAATTCGGCCATCTCATAGATGATTTCCTGGTAAGTTTTTTGATTCCGGTAGAATTTTAGGTCGTTATCGACGCCCAGCCGGTATGCGTAGTCGGACGCCGGGTTCAAGACCGAAATGTTCCCGTGTTCGTTCAGGCCGAAGCCGTATTTCTGAGGGCAGGATATTTTTTCGGCCAGGGCCGTCGACCCCTTTTCCTTGTCCAGGGAGAAAAGGACATCGAATTTCTCCACGAACAGGGGCAGGACATTTTCCAGGTTGAAGGGGACGATCCGGTCCACGTCGGGATGGCACTCGAGGAGTGCTGTGCTATCCTCATCGACAACCCAAAAAACCGTGCTTTTCGGGTACTTTTTTTTAAGGCCGGGGAGAAGGGCCGTCGTCCTCAGGACGTCGCCCATGGCCCCCCGCTTGATGATGAGGATCTTTGTCTGAAAGGACTTGAAGTGAGGGCAATTATCGCAGAGAAGACCATAGATGCAGGGAATTTCCCCTTTAAAATAGATGCAGTCATTCCGGATCATTCTGAATTAAATATGAAATAAGCGAGCCCCTATTTATGCCACAAAACGAGGATAAAGGCAACAAACGGGGCGAGGAGCCAAGCATCCCAAATTCCGTGACAGGTCCCATCGGACTTTTCACGGAATTTGGGATGCTTCAGTGTCAGGCGGATCAGTCGCCTTCCTGGACGATGTTGGAGCCGCGGCTCTCATACCCCTCTGAATCAATGGCCGTCAACCCGTAGTTGAACTTGTCCTTGGCAGACAGCCGCCGGTCCTTATATTCCAGCGTACCGGCTTCGACCGTGCCGATTACTTTCCACTTGGAATTATCCTCATCCACCTTCTTCCGCCAAATATTGTATTTGACGATGGTCACTCCCTGGTTCAAAGGATTCGCTGACCAGGTGAGGACGTTGATCTTTTCGGACTGGAACATGGAATTGTTGGTGACTGTCTTGACCGAAAGGCTCAGGGGCGCAAAGATCCGCTCTTCGTCTACAAATTCCGAAGGATCGCTGACTTGGTTGTTGGGGGCCACTGCCAGCATCCCGTAGGTAAATTTTTCAATAAACGGCAGGTTGGCGTCATCGTATCGAAAAGTGCCTCCGGAGACGGCAGCCGCTCGGACAAATTCGCTGTCCGAATGCCCAAGTGGCTTTCTATATATCTCGAATTGGCTGATGGTCAGGCTGCTATCTTGTGGGTTCTTATACCAGGTCAGTGTATTGATCTTCGAGGTGCCCGAATCATTCATTTTGGTCTCAACAGCAAGCCCGACGGGAGGATGAGGCTTCGTAGGAGGCGGAGGTGGAGGCGGAGGCGGGGGGGGCGGTGGCGATCCCGATCCCAGGTAAAAGATGTCATAATTGCCCGGGGTTTGGTCTGCCCAGGCCAGGTGAACTTTTCCCCCAGAATCCACGGCCACGGTGGGCATCATCGAGTTGGCCGAGGAGGCGGAATAGTTGACTGGCCCCGTCCAGCTGCTTCCCGCATAGGAATTCATATAAATCTCGCCGTTTTCTGACCAGACGACATACACGGCCAGCTGCGTTTTATTTACGGCAATGTCGGCCTCGTCCGCGAAGCCGGACGTACCGGAAACATTCATTGGATCGTGCCATTCGCCGTCGGCGGTCCTCCGTCTGAAGAAAACCTGCTGATTGCCTGTCGTGCCGTCCAGCCAGACGACATAGGCATTCCCGCTGTTATCAACGGCGATCTTCGGCCACGCCCACTCGGTGTTCGTGGGGCGGGCAACAATGGCTTCATCGCGCCACCCGTTTGAGTTTTTGGGGTCGGGGTTTCGAACATACCTTACTGAGGCACCGTCGCGGGCCATCCAAACCACATGAGCGGTCCCGGTGCCATCGATGGCAATCTGTGGCATATAGACATTCCCATAGACAGGAAGAGTATAAGTGGAACTCCAGGACCCGCTAGGGCTCCTGTACCGGAAAAAACCCTGCCAGGTCGTGACCGTGCCGTCCTGCCAGACGACATACAGATAATTGTCAGTGGGGCTCACGGCGCATCCCGAATAGGCGGACCCGCCGTCGTTATTGGACACGTTCACGGCCCCCGCTCCCCAACTGGCGCTTTCATATGCTTTCAAATAGATATCGTATGAAATCACCCGGCCGTCTTGAAAAGTCAGATAGCAGTTACCGGACTTGGAGACAGCCATGGAGGGATATCCTGCCTCGTCGGCGTTGTAGACGATCGCCTCGACGGATTGGGGCGCAGCCCATGAGCCCAACCTGTTTGTGGAGAAATAAAAGGTTTTCGTCCCCAGCCATTCGATCCAGGTCAGATAGGCAGCGCCGTTTTGATCCACGCCCAGCTTCGGATAGCCGGACAGAGAAGAAGAGTTGGAAATATTGACGGCCGCGGCAAGCGCGGTAACGTTATCGGCGATCTTGTCGATAAGCTTCTGCTGGAGCCTGGATCTCGGCGATTGGCCCTTCTGGGCCTCCAGGCCAAGAGATAAGAACAAAATGAGCGTGATTATTAAAAATGTAACAAAAATTGTCATTTTTTTCATCGGACTTTCTCCTGATCCTCGCGTCTATTATTGATGGACCCTCAAAAATTGTCAACCTGTCTCCTTAAAAAAGCCAGGAAACGCTGGAAATTTGCTTTTTCCTTTATCCTATGCTATATTGACGTGCGCATTACAAAATGCGCAGAATCAACAAAATAGCGCTTTTTTTCCTCTTTCCTGCCTTTTTTCTCTCGCCCTTGAAGGGGGCGGAAAAAAGGCTGGTTTTCCAGGGGCATTCCGCCACTCCTTTAGTCGATAAAAACGGAAATTTCTTGATCTTCCACCAAAATCCCTCCCAGGGGATCAGCTTGGCCATCCCCTCTTTCGGAACGCAAAATTCCAGGATCGAGGAGGTTCTCTCTGCGCCTTCTCTTTCCCCTCCGGAAGTCAGGCAGAACAGAGACGGCGAAGTCGGGATGGTCTGGGAGCAGACGGATCCGGAAAAAGACGTACTTTATTTCGGCCTGCTCCAAGGGGGCAAGCTCACCGCGTCCCTAAAGGTGGCCGAGGCCCGGCCCTCTATTTTCTCTCCCGACCTGGCTTTTGATGTCCAAAACACGCCATGGGTCGCCTGGGTCCAGATAGTGGAGCAAAAATATTGCGTGCTGGTCAAAAACCTCCATTCCGGCAGGATTTGGCTCATCAACAGGGATTTTTTGACATCCGCCTGCACGCCCAAGCTTATCGCCGCCGAAGATCAAAAGATATGGATTTTCTGGGTGGGACAGGACCGGGGACGGGACGAGATCTTCGTCAGCGTTTTTGAGGGGAACGGCTGGTCCAGGCCGCATAAGCTTAACGGCAGCGACCGGTTTCCCCATCTGAGCCCCAGTGTCGCGCTGGACGAAAAGGGATTCCCATGGGTCGTCTGGTCCGCCTATGACGGCCGTAATTACGAAATTTATGGCTCATCCTGGGACGGCAGGGCCTGGTCAGCAGAAGAAAAGATCACTGATAACGAGTCCGGGAACTCCTCCCCTGCGATCGCCTTTGTCTATGGGTCTATTCCGCTTGTCGTCTGGAGCCAATCCTCGGGCAGGACTAGCACTCTCGCCTGCAAGGCAAAATCCGGTCCGGCCTGGGGCCCCGAAATCGCTTTATTCTCCGGCGAAGGCGGCTTCAACAGGTCTCCCAAGGTGGCCGTCCAAGGAGTCAAGATTGCCGTCACTTGGCAGGCGGGTGAGAACATCGAGTTCTTGTGCCTGTCGTTTCAAGAGCTCGGCGCGATCCAGCCTCGCGAACGCAAACGGCTGGACTATCCTCCCATCGTTAACCCGGCCCTGGACGACAATCAGTACACCGGTTTCGGCGACAGCATCACCTATGCCGAGGAACATGGCTATTTGCCCAAGCTGGAACCGCTGCTCATCCAAAAATACGGCCCCTCGAAGGTCATCAACGAAGGCATCGGCGGAGAGGGGACAAGCGACGGACTGGCCCGTTTCGACTCCGTGCTGGCATCCCACCCGGCCAGGTATCTGATGATCATGGAGGGCACCAACGATGTCATTTCCCTGGAAATATCGATGGATACGACAGCCTTCAACCTGGGAGCCATGGCTGTTAAATGTCTAGACTTCGGCGCCTTTCCCCTGCTGGCCACGATCATTCCCAGGAATGACTGGCGCTGGGCCTTGCCTCTATACCGGAACAGGATCTTCGATCTCAACACAAAAATCCGAAGCCAGGCCGAAAAAATCAAGATCCCGCTCGTCGACCAGTTCAACGCCTTCTATAATTACCCAGAAAGTGATGGAGGCTGGACGTCGCTCCTTCTACCCGACGGCGTGCACCCCAACGAGAAGGGGTTTTATTTCATGGCCGACACGTGGTTGACGGAGATCGTTCCTCTCCCCTTCCCGCCGGCCAACCTCGGGCTGCAAAGGATGTTCAACAAAATCCTCTTTTATCGCCAGCCGGGCAACATGATCCGCTGGCAAAACAGCCCGAAAATCGATACCGCCGACCGAGTGGCAGGATATAAAATCTATCGCCTGGAGCAGACCGGCGCTTCCAAAAAATTTGAGCTCTTGGTCTCCCTCCCCCGATTTTTAGACTTGCCTGAAAATAAATATTTTGATATAAGAATCCTTTCATCCTCAAAATACACCTATGTCATCTCGGCGGTTCGCAAGGATGGCATGGAAGGTCCCTGTTCAGAGGTCGTGAATGATTATTTTTAAGGAGGCACTTGAATTGAAAAGACAGATCACAATTCTGGCTTCAGCGGTATTGCTGTTGTCGATGGTTGGGCTCAGCGTGTGGGCGGCCGAGGATCCCGCCGTTCTCAAGTCAATCAGCTACCAAAAGCTGGACAAGGGCTTGGAAGCCACCATCCTGCTGGAAGGGCCATTCATTTATCAAGCGTTTACTCTGACCAACCCTAACCGGTTGGCGATTGATTTCTCTCCGGTCGAAAAGATTGAGGCCGAACTCTACCTTGAGGTCAATGCCATGGGCCTAACCAGCCTCCGCACCGGAGAGTTCGCGCCCCAGATCGTTCGTGTCGTATTTGATTTTACCGACCAGATCCTCGCCTATGAAATCAAAAAAATCGAGGGTGGTATCGCAGTCCGGCTGTCGACCGAAGAGCCGAAAGCTGCGGTCGCGGTCAAAGAAGCGCCGCAGGTCGCCGCCAAGGTCAAAGCGCAGCTGGCCGAGCGGGTCCGCGAAGAAGTCCAGGAAGTCCAGAAAGAGGGCTTCTACAACACCATGATCGGCTTTTTTGTGGGCAGTTACTTAATCCCTGGTGAGGACTTTAAAGCTGTCTACAAAAATGAAAAAGGAGAGGTGACCGCGCCCATCTATGGCTTGAGTTTATCCCGCACCCTGGTCTCAGTGGGGAATTTTCAATTCGACATATCAGCCGAGGCAAGACTGTACCAAAAGACGGGGCACGCCACCATAACCGGGGAAGAAGCAACGTTTACCATGCTTCCGATGATTTCCATTGCCCCTCGGCTTCTCTTCCAGACAAAATATGCATTGTTCTTTGCCGGCGGCGGCATCGATTTTTATCACTATAAAGAAAAAAGCACTCTTCTCCCGGTGGATCTATACCCGGACCAATCGATCTCCAATTCAGCGTCTGGGTCCCATTACCAGGTGGGCGTTTATCTCATTATCCCCAAGCTCGAGTCCTTAAGAGTCAAGCTCTATTATAAAAATACCACGGTCACGGCCACAGAAAACAAAATCAACTTCGAGTTGGGCACGAAGAACGAATACGGCATCGGCATCTCGTACGGCTTCAATTTCCTAAACGGGGCGCTTATCAACAAATAGTTCGGAAGTTTTTTCACTCGTCGATAGAGGGAAGGGGATGCATGCGTGCGGATGAGCGCCGGCGTTAAAACATCACTGCCCCAAAGAATCCCGGTCGTTCTTCTTTGCGTCCTTTTCGCCGGGGTTTTCCTCCGCTTTTTCTATCTCAACCACATCCTGCTCTATGACGACGAGCCCCTCCATCAAATCAGGATTTCTTATCAACCTTTCCCTTTCGCGTTCGCCCATTACAACGGCTCGGCCCTCTTCACTCTCCTCATCCATGCCCTTCTCCGTCTGGGAGACATCGTCCTCATGGCCCGCCTCCCGTCGGCGCTGTTCGGAGCGATCACGATCATCGCTGTCTACGTCCTGGGAATATCTTTCTTTTCTAAAAGAGAAGGATTGATCGCCGCAGGCCTGGCGGCGCTTTCCCCGTTCCTTATCCGGTATTCCCAGTACAGCCGGGCGTACGCCCTGTTCGTCTTACTATCGCTCCTGTCCCTCTATTTCTTTGACAGGGCCCAAAAGGACAACCGGACGCGAACCTGGATCCTTTACGTCGTTTTCACAGTCCTGAATATATTCACCCACCTAGTGGCGTTCCTGCTCCTCCCGGCGTACGGCCTATTCATGGTCCTCACGGCAGGCAGACCGGGGAAAAAAAAGGGTACGCCCGGAGATTGGCCAAGCAGTCGACTCAAGAATTTCATCTTTTGGACTTTGATCATCTGTATTCTAGCCGCCTGTTTCTACCTGCCCAGCGTTTCGATCAAAGAATTCTTCGCCGGCTCGGCCCAGAGGGCGATCTTCCAGCCGGCCGACGTTCGCCTTTCCCCATTATTGATCCACAACATTCTCCAGGCCCAATGGAAGCCGCCCTCACCTTTTTTCTACGTCCTGTTCCTCGCCTGCCTGGCCCTCGGATTCGGAGCGGCCTTTCAAAAACAGAGGCGAGCGGCAGGCCTGTCCCTCCTCTGGGTGGCCGTTCCCTATCTTATCTTCATTCTCATCAGGCCGCGGGACGTCAACGTTTTATCGGCGGACCGATATTTCATTTTCATGCTGCCCGTCCTATTGCTCTTCATGGCCAAAGGCATCACGGCGTTTGGCGCTCTGGGGTCGACCCTCGCCTCTCCTTTCAAGCTCCCCAAAGCGGTCAAGCCCGCCCTGCGCAACGTCTTCCAGGCCTCTGCTCTCCTCCTCATTGCCGCAGGACTCGGCTCGAGCTTCAAGGACTATTATCTTGATCATTGGAGGCTGGGCTCGCTCAGGCTCGACAACGACATCGCCGCTTATTTAAAAAAAGAAGTCAAACGGGACGCCGTGATCTATTTCGATGCCTGGCCCGTGTCCTCTTTGAACACCATGATCAACCCGCTGACCCAAGATTTAAAGCCGGAGGAATTCGAGATCATGAGCCGGGAGGGCTTCATCGCCAAAGCGAGGGAAAACGACTTTATCATTTTCCGGGTCGGGCCACTGTTTTATCAGGAGTATGTGGCGGGCCGCGGCATCGACCTATGGGCGGTGGCGGCACTGGACGCAGGAAGCGCCTCGCGTGTTATCAGCGAGGCCAAAAATCGGCCCGGCATCGAAGTGCGGGCATTGAACGGCACCATCGTTCTCCATCTCCGCAATGACGATGAGAGGGTCGCCCAAAAGATGCTCATCTTGGCGCGTCTCTTTCTATCCCTGCCCCTGGAAGAAAGAAGGGCGCAACAGTATCGACTGTTGGCAGCGAAAGCCGCCCTGATGGTCTATGGGCCTGAGGAAGCTTATCAGGACATCCAGGCGTACAAGTCGGCCACAATTCCTTCCGACGAGCTGAAGACGATCCCTTCCTCCCCTGTCTTCCGGTTCCTGGACCGCATCTTCGGGCTCAGCCCTGCGGCCCTTTACGGCCGCACCGAGAGCAAAGCCCTGGCGGAAATCGAGCGCCTCCTCTTTGTCGGGGGCAACGGGTTTCTCCGGCAGAATGATTTTGACAACGCTTTGAAAGCCTACCTGGAAAGCTTGAGCTTGGGAAAAGATTTCAGCCTCAGGATCTCCGACAAGTTGGCCGTTCTGGCGGAAAAAAGAACGGGACAGGGAAAGTTTGCAGAAGCCCGGATCCTCTTCCAAGAAGCCCTCGAACTAAACCCGGGTCGAGAGGACTTCCGTTTTTTCCTGGCCGAAGCCTACAGAAAAGAAGGCGCGGCCGGCCGGGCCGAACAGGCGTATCAAAAGGCGTTCGGCCTGGACAAGCTTCCGCGCGATTTTCTCGAGCAGCTTGCGGACCATCCTCAGTCCCCGATCGCCTGGCCAAGCGGCCGTCTGTGGCATCTGATGTTTCGGGCAGAAGAGGATACCGCCATTTTCGGAACGATGGCCGCCCCCAAAATCTCGGCAGTTAAAAAAACTGGATTCGACATCTATGACTCGCTGAGGATAACCCAGAATGGCCTTCAATTTGCGGTTGCCGCCAAAAAAGGCGCCGTCAAAATCTTGAGTTTCAAGATCGCGAAAAACAAAAAGCCGAAATTCGACATTAAAATCAACGGCCGGCGCGAGACAGGGAACGTCATCGTTATCAATTAGGACCGGGCGCCGCTCAGACGGCCTTTTCCCCAGTCTCTCCGCTCGATTTTCAGGAAGATTTTATATAAGATTTGAGCAGGAAAAACCGTCCGTGGTCACCGCCCATCGAAAAGAGACCGAGCCCTCCGCCCAAAACGCAGCCAAGCCTTTGGGCAGGATGGGAGCCAACGTTCTCTGCGGCCTTCAATGGCTCTTCTACGCGGGCTTTATCTTTTTATGGTTCAAGGACAACATCTTTTCGCTCAAAAAATTACACATCAGTCCGATTGTCCCTCTACTGCCCCTGATCGGAATTGTCGGCGTCCGGACCGCCCGGCGAATCAGGCAAAAGAAATTTTTCTGGAGACCAAAATTCGGTCCCGCCGCCCTGGCCCTCACGGCCCTTCTTCTTTTGACCATTGTCGTCCGCCTTCCCTTTCTTCTCCATGCCGCCGGGCTGATGACGAGCGACGATGCCATCCCGGCTCTGATGGGCAAGCATATCTCCGAGGGGAAGCTCCCGCCGATCTGCTACTACGGACAGCAGTACTTGGGCAGCCTTTCGAGCCATGTCTACGCTCTGTTTTTTTGGCTGTTCGGATATTCGATGTTGACGCTGAAAGCGGCAACCCTGCTCCTGTATTCGGCTTTTATCGTCGTCCAGTTCTTACTCTTCAGGGCCGTTTTTTCCTTGCCCTGGGCTGTTATCCTATCCCTCTGCTATGGCCTGCCCTTCGGTCAGCTCGTCTTTGTCAGTCTGGATAACGCATCGGCTTATCCCCTGGTTCTCTTCTTGGGTGCGCAGCTAATCTATGTCACCTATCACATCGCCTATAAAAGGCGAGACGCCCTAACTCCCTTGCTCGGTTTCCTGATGGGCCTTTCTTTCTGGACCCACCAGATCACCATGGCCTTCATCCTCACTTCGCTCATCCTTCTTGCCGTTAAGCTCGGACCCCGGCTGAAGACATATGCGACCCTCATAATTTATGCTTTTCTCGGGGGCCTGCCTCTCGTCCTCCAGGAAATTTTCGGCGGGTTTCAAATGGCTACATTCCTTTTTGGGGGAGAAAGGACGATTTTGAACCGTGAAAAATGGAAAGGGGTGGGCAAGCTTTTTCGGTCGCTCCTATTGTCGGGAAACGGTCCGCCCGGCATTCTTTTTCTTGCTTTTATTCTTTTGGGGATGGCGGTCCTTTTCGTCCTGGCGCTCAAAAAAATGGGCTCTTCGGCCCAGGCTGTTTTTCCCCTGTTTTTGATCGTCTTTTCTGTGATGTACCTCTTCTCACGCTTCAGCGACAAGCCGACTGTCCGGTATCTATTTCTCCTGTATTTCTGCCTTCCCGTCTTCCTGGCCGCTCCTTTTCTGTGGATTAAAACCAGGCTAAAATTTGTCCTTTTCCTGGGCCTCATCGCCGGCCTTTTTTTCGCGGACGGCCGGCCGGCCCATGCCACGTTTTATGAGTCCGTCAAGTACCGCCATCGGCTCTATCAGGAAATGATTGCCAACATGACGGAAACGGGGGTCCGCTATTGGCAGGGGGAGTATTGGACGGCTTATCTTTTGACGGCCGTCAGCAAGGAAAAAATCATCATCGATTCTTTCTCCACTAACAGGTATCTTCCCTACCGTCTTCTCTACTATGATCAACAGGACAAGGATCACTATATTTTGAACACGGAGGGCGGCCGCGCCGGAAACCTGGAACGGATGCTGACACGGCTGGGGATCCCGTTTGACAAGAAAGTCACCGGGGACTGCACCCTCCTTTATAATATTGACGGCCCGGTCTTCCCGGATGTTCTGGACGAAACGGTGCCTTCGCAAATCCCCGACCTGAGCCTCGATCAAGTCAAACGCCAAAACGGCTATCTCCAGCTCACTTTTATCAACAGACAAAACCAAGAGCCTTCCTCCTTCCGTTTAAACGTGGACATCCCCGGTTACAGCTCCCGGACAAGAGTGTTTTCAGGAACGGACGAGAAAATCCCGCTCAGAATTCCCTATCCTGCCGAAGGGCCTTTTACCATCAGCTATTTTTTAGACTACAAATCGCTCAAAATTGCCTCTTCGGCCCGCGTCCTTCCTTATGTTCCTTCCGGCGGAGAGCCTCGGCCAAGAAAAGAAGTCGTCGTCTTTTTGCGCGGCATCAGCCCCGTCATCCATTCGGCCGGCAAAGATGTGAGATATTGCGACCAAGAAGTCGTCTTTGAAGTCAACGCTCCCCCCCGGAAAAAAGCGAAGCTGCGCCTGGTCTTGAATTCCCCCTTTCAATTCTCCGGCCTCACTTGGTACGGCAGCTATGTCCAGCATGTTCAAATCAGCTTTCCCGGGGGCGCGGTCATCGAGAGGGACCTTCAAGACGGGCCCAATACGATTGATCTCGAGATCAGCGGCGCCGAGACCCGGCCGAAGCTCGTCACCATGAGATTCCGTCATCGATGTGTGTTTGATTTCGCCGACCTCAGGACCCTTTCGGCTGTCTTGGAAAACGTGGAGCTCATCGAATGGGCCACTGCGGTTTCTTGACATCGATTTTTTTTCTGATATAAGCTTAGCTGACTCTGCCCATGAACCAGAATCGCCAACAGTTCAGCCGCGAATCCGTCTGCATCCTGCTTCTCTTTCTCCTCTTCCTTTCGCTCAGGGTCATCCATCTGTCCGCCGATCCCCCCGACAACCTCAGCCTGGAAAGCGGCGGCGAGTACGGTGACCCGGGGAATTACGCCTTGAATGCAAGAAACAAGGTTCTCTTTGGGCAGTGGCAGATCGACGATTTTGCCGGGATGTACGTGGTCCCCGTGCCCCATTTCGTGACCTATGGATCGTTTCTTGTCTTCGGCGTGGGCATCTGGCAGATGAACCTCGTGCCGCTCTTCTTCAGCGCCCTGTGCTGGCTCGGCCTCTTTCTCCTCGCCTCCAGATATTTTCCGCGATCCAGCCTGCTCTTCTTTTTTCTCTTGAGCCTCAACTACGCCTTCGGCATCTACAGCCGGATCAACGATCAGGTCATGCCCATGACCTTTTTTGTCATCCTGGCCGTTTATTTTTTTATCGGGGCCTGGGACCGCCCCAAATATTTTTTTTGGACCGCCCTCTGCCTGTCGCTCTCCTTTCTGTCGAAGGAAAAGATCCTCTATTTTCACCTCATCGTCGTCCCCCTTTCGTTCGTGTTCATCCTTCTGCGGAGAGGAGAGCTCGGCAGCATAAAACTCAACGTGAGGCGGATTGCCTATTTCCTGTCCGGCTCGGTTCCGGTCGCCGTCCTGTGGACCATTTTCCTCTATATCCCGCACCGGACCGTCTACGACAATCTTTTGGGACTCAATGCCACTCACATGGTTCCCAAAAGCCTGACTGAGGCCGTCGGCAATTGGCTGCGAAGGCCGCCCTTTGATTTTCACCCTGCGAATGCCGTCCTGACCTTCCTCCTTTTTTTATATTTATTGACTCTCCTTTTCACTTGGTTTAAAAAGAGTCGGAAGGAAGAAGCGCAGGCCGCGCCCGGGCCTCTCGAAATCATCTGTTCGGTCTGGCTCGTGGTCGGCCTTGGCTTGAACTCTCTCATCTCCTATCACCCCATCCGTCACTACATCGAATTCTCGATTCCCCTGTTGATCCTTTCGAGCATCTTCCTCAGCCGGCTCACGGCTTCTTTCCGGCTGAAAACCCAGCTCAAGAACAGGCCGGTTTTTAGCCTCTGGATCTTCCTCCTGATCTGGATCGGAGTGACGGCCTATTCGCGCAGGCTGTTTTCCCGCGAGACATTTCTCGGACGACCGGAAAAGGTCCTCCTCATCACCACGTTTTTCGCTCTGGCCCTGACCGCGCTTCTCTATTTGGCCATCCGGATCTTTTTCGCTTCCAAAGACATCATCCTGCCGACGACCGCGGCCGTCGTCCTGGCCGTGCTGCTCATCGCTCTCTATTCTTTTCAAAACCTGAAAAGTTATGTCCAGTGGGCCGCTCATGCCACGTATAATCTCAAAACGATCGGACAGGACCTGGGCCGGGCATTCCCCCAGGGAGTTTTCTGCGGCCTCCTGGCCCCCAGCCTTTCCCTGGAAAACCGGAACAAGGCCCATACCGCCATGACCAACTATGCCAACGACGAGCCGGACTTCTTGGAGCGCCAGAAGGTGACCCATCTAATTGTCGGCACATACAACGACGAGGCCGCTTTCTACGAGAAACATCACGCCGAGGAATGGAAAAGGGCCAAATTCCTTGTCCGCTACTGGTTATGGAGAAGCTGGTTCCTGCTTTACGAGATCCAGGCGGAGCCTGCCCTCCCCCTCCATTCTCCTTTCTATGAGGCGGAACAAATGGTGCGGGATATCGGCCAGCCGCGCTATGATCCGCGGGCCGGCAACGGGTTTGCAGTCTGGGTGGATAAAAACGAGAAGGGTATCATCGGGAAAGAAAAAGTGTTCTTTCCATCCAAAACCCGGCTCCAGGGCCGCCTCTACGTCAAACTCGGGGACAAAAAGACAGAAGGGTCTCTGCTCCTCCTCAGAATCTGGAAAAAGGGAACGGTGATCTATAAGAAGCCGATGGCCGTGCCGGGAGAAGATTTTGTGAAAGAGTACAAGCCTATCGGCTTCGAGCTGCTTCTGCCCGAGGCCGGAGAATATGAATTCGAAATCCAATCGTCGGGCGGCCAAGCTTTGTTTTTCGATAGACTTGAGCTGAATACGGATTTTTGAAAACGGCGTTCAAGCCTTCCCGCTCGTCCGGCCCCGCTTTAAATATTTAAAACCGATTTCGCCACGGAGAACGTGTGATAAGCTTCGGGAACCGAACCGATGCCCAGGACCACGGAATCGATCTTTTTGTCTTTCAGGTAGGGGAACGCCTCCTCGGGCGTGAGCCTCCCTCCGGCCAGGACTTTTTTGGCGATGATCTGGTAGCCGGACTCCCGGACCAGCCTCTCGCACTCTGGCTGGGACGGCCGCATCATAAACCCTTTTTTGTTGAGCGGCGCCATGATGGGGATTCTGATCTTCCACTCCATGAGCTGGGGCAGCAGGATGCCGAAATTGTGGGTCGCCAGAAGCGGCTCCACGTCATAGCTGTCGCGGACGAGATCCTGGAAGATCATGAGAATGTCCGGGTTACGAGAAGACAGGGCCAGGTCTGTCAGCTGGCCGTGAAGGATGACGCCGCCCAGCTGATATTTCTCAAAGCTGGCCAGTTCGAAATGGATCAATTCGAGCAGAAGGTCCAAGATGTCCTTGGAGATGACACTCTTGATCTTTGTCAGGGCCCTCAAACCCAGCTTGACCTTCTGATACATGCTGAAACCCTTGGCCTTGGTCAGGACGGCCCCCAGCACGCCTTTTTCCGAAGCCTCCATGGCGTATTCATAGGCGTTGGGGATGACGGGCAGGAGCGTCAGCTCTTTGTTCCTGGGGAATTTCTGCAGGGCGGCCATGACGTTCCCGCAGTTGGAGAGCATGAAGGTCTTGACGCCCGAGTTCACGGCCGCCTCGAGGATGGGGACGATATTGTCCTCTTTGGCAAAGAATTCCAGATAATGCAGAGAATGAGTCCGGGAAATATAGCTCACGCCCTCAAAAGCATTCGAACCGAGAATCAATCTGTCGAGCTTCATGGTCAATCAACCTCATTCAGGAAAATGACTTTCTGGCGGTCCGCCGAGCGGTAGATCGCTTCGATGATCCTCTGGACTTCCAGCCCGTCCTGCCAGGTCACGGCCGCGGGCGTCCGGTCCAGACAGCGCCCGATGAAATCCAGGTCCTCCTCATAGAGGCCTTCGGCGCCGAGTTCGAACGGCGAAGAGACCGGCATATCGATTTTATGGATGGTCGTCCATTCCTTGGGAAAGCTTTTCTGGGCCTTGTAGAGATAGAGCTTGATGTAATCATTGGTCAGTTCGAGGGTCCCGTTGTCCCCCTCGATGTTGAGGTCCATATAAGGGAGGCGGTAGCCAGGGACGCTCCATGAGACGTCCAGGCTGCCGCTCACGCCCTCCGAAAATTCCATCAAGGCCGTGGCGTCGTCCTCCACCCCGTCGGAATAAATGCTCCGGGCCCGGGCGAAGACGCTTGCGGGCCGGCCGAAATACCAATGGACAAGATAGAGGAGATGAGAGGCGATATTGATCACGGCGCCGCCGCCGGATTTCGCCTTGTCGTAATACCAACCTTTCTTCCGGCCGAAGACTTCGCTGGTGTACATCGAAGACTTGAAGCGGTGGATGCGGCCGATGACGTTTGTGTCCAGCAGGCCTTTGGCCTTTTTGAACAGCGACATATGGGCGAACAAATAGCCCGTGGCATGGACGTTTTTACTGGCGGCAGCCAGCGCCGCCATTTTTTTCGCGTCTTCGAACGTATGGGCCAGAGGCTTCTCGACGAACAGGTCCAGGTCTTTTTTCAAGCATGTTTCGACGACGGCCAGGTTTGTAAACGCCGGCGTGCAGATGAATGCCGCATCAAGGGCAATCTCGCTCAGCATCTGGGCAAGGTCGGAGAAAAACGGTGCCCGCAGCCCGGATTGTTCGACGTATCTGGCCAGCTGCTTATTGATATCGGACAAAGCGGCGAGCTCGGCCTGGGGGATCATGTTCACCAGGGCCGTGTGGAGAATGCCCATCTTTCCCAGCCCGATGACTCCCACTCTCACTTTTTTTTCTTTTTCCACGGTGCCCCTCTCCGGCGATCACTTGGCCACGGATTTATACCACTCCACGTACCGGCGGACCCCTTCCTCGAGGTCCACCCGGGGCTTCCACTTGAGCTCCCGAAGGGCCCGTTCGTTGGAAGCCTTACGGCCGACAAAATCGCCGGCCCGCACTTCTTTGAATTCGACGGGGATCCCGCCGAAAATCTTGCTGACCGTCTGGGCGACTTCCTTAATGCTGATGGGACGCATCCCCTCCAGGTTATAGATCTTGTTCTTGGCGACATCCTGGAGCGCCGCCAGATTGCCCTCGGCCAGGTCCTCGACAAAGATGAAATTCCGGTACTGGCTGCCGTCGCCGTGGATGATCAGCGGTTCGTTCTTGATGGCCCGCTTCACGAAATTGGTGATGACCGTGCCTTCTCGGCCGCGAGGACCGTAGGGAATCCCGTAGCGCAGGATGGTGAATTCGCTGGCGTACAGCTTGTTATAGCTCTGGATGTAGAGCTCGGCGGCCACCTTCGAGGCCGTGTACGGGTGATTGACGTTCTGGACCAGGAGAGGAGTGGCCTCGCTGACATCCTCTGTCTCTCCCAACATGTAGACCCAGACCGTGCTGGCAAAGATCAGCCGGCCGCCGTATCTCCGGACGGCCTCGAGCACATTGACCGTTCCCTGGAAATTGACCAAAGCCGCCTCCAGGGGGTTCTTGTAAATGTCGTTGACATTGGCCATGGCGGCCAGCAGGAAGTAGGCGTCATAATTGCCGGCCAGGGCGATGACCACTTTGTGCAAATCAAAAAGGTCAAAAAAGATATGGCGGACATCATCTCGATGCGGCCTCATAATATCAAAGACGGTGACATCATGTTTCGCCTCAAGAAGCTTATCCACGACATGGGAGCCGATAAAACCGCTCCCTCCAATCACTGCGATTTTCATAACCATTCCTCCTTTAGGATTTCCTGGCCTCCAGGAAATATAGGTGGCATCTCCTCGGAAACAGCCTGTCTCCCCAGGGATTGATGATCTTTGTCAGCCAGACGGGGACGACTTTCCACCGGAAATCTGAGAACAGCGTGATCGGTGTCAGCAGGCCGATCCCCCGGCGCGACGCAATTTCGAACCCGGAAGCCAGCACCAGGGCTTCGATTTCCTTGGGCGTATAGACATGGACAAAGGGCTTGATGAAGCCCCGAAAAACGGCCCAGAAGCCGTGCAGGGATTTCTTGTTGGAGACCGTCAGGATCAGGTGGTCGGTGAGAGAAGCGACCTTGCCGAAAAAAACCCGGAGCGCCTCTCGGTCCAGGTTCTGGATGAACTCCACGGCCGTCACCAGGTCAAACCTCGTCTCGATCGCCACCGCGTTAAAATCTCCTTCGATCACGCTGACATCGGGGAACCGCTTTCGCAGATCCCGGACGAAATTTTCATTGAGCTCGACCGCCGAGGCCCGGTAGCCTCTCTGGCGCAGGAACCCGACAATGGTCCCCTTCCCGGCTCCGATATCCAGGGCCTGTTTGCCGTGGCCCGGCGGCAATTTCTTGAAAATCAGCCGGTTGAGCCGCTTGAAAACCTGATCCCGCGGATCCCGAGGATTCTCCCACCATTCCTCGTAGTAACTTTTAATGTCTCCCCGGGCGGGGTTATTCATGATCGCTATCCCCTGCATGACGTTGGGAATCATTCCCCCTTGTAATATAGCGGCACGCACCAGTGATTCTGCGCCACCCAGTCCGTGTTGGGAAGCTCGTACGCCTTCTTCATGATTTTATGGCAGGGCTGGTCGTAGACCTTTCCCGTGGACTTCTCGATGGGGTCGAAGACGATGTATTTGTAATAGCCCGTGACCATGCCCTTGGGAAACTTCAAGCGGCGGGGGAACTTGGGGTCCAGGTTCTTTTTGGCATACTCATTCTTCCAGGCCACAATCTCGTCCAGCCGGTCGGTCTGAACGGCGCCGATGGCCGCCGAGAATTCATTGATCCGGTAGTTGAGGCCCTCGACCACGTAGTCGAACTTGCCGTAATTGCGGTACTTCTTGGCGTACTCCAAAAGGTCCTTATTGTTGGACACCAGCATGCCGCCTTCACCCGTAGTCACGGTCTTCGTGGCGTAAAAAGAATAGATACCCGCATCTCCCCAGGCCCCGGCCTTCCGGCCGTTCCAGGAGGCGCCGTGGGCGTGGGCGCAGTCCTCGAGCAGGATGATGCCTTTTTCTTTGCAGAGGCGGCTGATCTCTTCGATCTGGAAAGCGATGTGGCCTCCGATATGGACGATCCAGACCGCGGCCGGCCTGTATTGGTCGATCTTCCGCTCGAGGTCCTCAAGGGACAGGCAGAGATCGTCCTTGTTGCAGTCGACGAACTCGACCCTGGCGCCCGCTTTGATCGCGCTGTAGGGCGTGGCCATGAATGTGTTCGACGGACATAAAACCGTCTTCCCCTGGATCTTGAAAAACTCCAGGGCCGCCAGCGCCGCGCCTCCCCAGCTGGAAAAAGAAACCGAGGGAAGCCGGTTATAGGCCGTCCATTTTTCCTCAAACAGCTTGGTGAATTTTGCCTCCGTCCACTGCTGGGAGGCGAAGATCTCGTCCCAGCAGGCATGGAGCTTTGCGGCGTCTTCTTTTTCGAACCCGATGGTAAATTTCATTGCTATTCTCCTTCTCGCGGATATAGATGAATGAGCATGATGAATGCCTTTTTAACAAAGATAAATGCGTTTAACGACCCGCCAATAAAACAGCGATTCCGGCCATGATGAGCACCAAGGAGAGGATCTTGGACAGGCTGATCGTCTCTTTAAAGATCAGGGAGGCAAAGAAAATCGTCGCCAGGAAGAGAACTCCCTGGATGATGAGCGTGGAGGTGATGATCTCCGCTTTGCGGATGATGATCATATAGAGAATATAGCCTGTGGCGCTGAACAACAGCGAAATCATGATATATTTGGCAGTGACGATCCTCCACAGCAACTCGAAAACATTGGAGGAGAACTTGAAGTTGACCGCTCCCTTCTTCAAAATGGTGCCGGCGAACCCGTAGGCAATTCCGCTGACCACCGCCAGCAGCAGGTACCCGAGACTATAATAATTCAGCTTCACCGGCCTTCACCTAACGAAACAGATTCCTGAGCAGGGTCCGAAAAAAGAGCACCGGCCAGGACATGACATAGACCAAGTCCTTAGCCCTGACTGCCCCTCCCGAGAGGCCGTAATCTCCGTATATCCGGGAGACGTCATCGGCCCGCTTGTAAAACCGCCCCGGGACTTCGAGCACCCGGAGCTTGTGCTTGGCCACGATGAACAGCTCTTCAAGATCATTGATCCGCCCGTCATGGAGCCTGTTGGAGGTCGTGTAAATCCCGGACAGAAGCTCCATGACCTTCTTGTTCCAACCCTTGAACCCCGAGCTGGAATCGGTAATTCTAATCAAAAACTTATGATAAAACAACAGGCTGACCAAAAACGAGTACAATTTCCGGCCGTATTTATGGATGAACGGGTCGCCCCTGGGCGCGCTGCCCAGCTCCCGCGAGGCGATGACGTAGTCTTTTTTCTTGAGGACAAGGGCATCGATGATCCTGCCGATATCCTGGGGTTCGTGCTGGCCGTCCGCATCACACAGGACGAGAAACTCATACCCGTGGCCCAGCGCAAACTCCCTGGCCGATTGGAGGGCCCGGGCATACCCGTAATTCCGGTCATGCTTGAAGAGAAGAGCGCCTTTGGAAAGGGCGACGTCGGAGGTCCTATCGGCGCTCCCGTCATCAATGATCAGGATATCGAAGCCGGAGAAATAGTGACGGATCTGGTCCAAAACCCCCCCCAGCTTTTTCTCTTCGTCCTTGGCCGGCAGGGCGATCAAAACGTTTTTTTCCATTCGACGCTGCTCTAACTGAAAGCGTATAATATAATTCCTGTGTCCCGAAAAGTCAATTTACAGGGAAGTCGAGCCCGCCCCGGATGAAGCCCCGGACAACGGCAAAAACGCGACGGTGGGGACAGCATTTTCTCGCCGACTCCAAGGTGCTCAAAAAAATCGTCCGCGTCATCGATCCCCAAGCGGAAGACCTGATTATCGAAATCGGAGCGGGCAAGGGGGCCCTCACGTTTCCCCTGGCCCAAAAAGCCCGGGCCGTCATCGCCATCGAAAAAGACAGGGAACTGGTTCCTGTCTTGGAGCGTGGAAAGCTTGACAACCTCAAGATCGTCGAAAAAGATGTGCTCCGAGTGGACTTCAAAGAGCTGGTTGCGGCCGCGGCCAGCCGGACCGACCGGGTGAAGATTGTGGGCAACCTTCCTTATTCGATCTCTTCGCCCTTGATGTTTAAGATGCTCGAGGACAAAGGGCTCTTCCCAAGGTGCGTCTTTCTCGTCCAGAAAGAGGTGGCCGAGAGGATCTGCGCTCAACCGGGGTCCAAAAAATACGCCCCGCTGTCGATCCTGGTCCATAATTATTTTTCAGCCCGGGTCCATTGCCTGGTCCATCCCGGCTCGTTTTCCCCTCCGCCTCGCGTCGAGTCTGCTTTGATTTCTCTCGAAAGAAGAGCCTCTCCTCTTTTCGAGATTCCCGACGAACCTCTTTTCTTGAAATTCCTGCAGGAGGCGTTTCGGCACCGGAGAAAAATCCTTCTGAATAACCTTCGCAAATCCCGCTTCCTGCCCAATCTAGTCCAGGCGGCTTACGAGGCGCTCAGCTTGCCGCGCACGGCCCGCCCTGAAGAGCTGTCGCTCGAACAATTCGTCCGGCTCTTCAATTTGCTGGAGGCATCCCAAATTCCGTGTTAATGTTATTGACGGGTGGCGCGTTTGTATTTGGCGGCCGTTCATCTTAAAATATCGTGAAGGCCTCGATGACACCGGGCAAAACAAGATTTTCCGCCATCCATGCCGTCCTGCTCCTGAGTCTCTGCCTGAGCCTGGTTGGCATCTGGTGGGGATTGCCCAGCTATCGCGGCTGGGCGCCAGACGAGATTCTCCCGTCCCGAGTGCTGGAGGGCATGCATCAATGGTTCTCCAACAATTGGGCCGATAAGTATCCGCCGCTCCAGTATTATCTTTTGAGCCTGCTTTATCTGCCCTTTGTCCTCCTCCAGAAACTCAAGGTCCTCGACCTTCCCCAACTCTCGACATACACAGCCCTGTTCTATTTAGGACGGCTTCTCAGCGCGGCCATGGCGACCGCGACGGTGTATCTTGTCTACCGCTGCGGCCTGGAAATCTATGACAAACGGTCGTCCCTCTTCGCCGCCCTGATCACCGCCCTCATTGTTCCTTTCGTCTACTATTCCAAAATGGCTAATCTCGATGTCCCCTTTGCCTTCTGGTTTGTCTGGTCTTTGTTTTTATTCATCCGCATCATCAAAACGCATGCAACAAAATATTATACCCTGTTCGCCGCGACAGCCATCTGCGCCATCTGCACCAAGGACCAGGCCTACGGGCTCTATGTTCTTCCGCCGCTCGTCATCATTCTCTCAAGCTGGCTCGAGCAGAAAAAAGCGGGCCGGTCCCGCGCCTTTGTCCGCGCCTTGTTCAACCGGAACAACCTTTATGCCCTGGCGCTTGCCGTCGGGGCATTCCTCATCATCCACAACCTTCTCTTCAATGCCCAAGGATTTCTCAATCACCTCCGAATGATCGCGGGCCCCCTGAGCCAAGATTATAAAATTTATGAGAATACTCTTTCCGGCCACCTCCGTTTGCTTTGGGCAACCGTCCGGCAAATCCAGTTTTGCCACGGTTGGCCTCTGGTTGTGGCCTGCGGACTGGGTTTCATCGCGTCCGTGTTGCGGACGAAAAAGAATATCCTCCTGTTGTCTTTGACCGTTTTCGCTATTTCCTACTATCTCTTTTATATCAACATCATCCTATACAATTACGACCGCTTCAACATCCCCATATGCATCGTTCTGGCCTTCTTCGGAGGCAAAGTCCTCTCAGACGCGATGGCGATCGCGCAAAAATTCGCTACGGGCAAATGGGCCGGCCTGTTCCTCATCTTCGGCTTCACGTTTCTGTACGCGGCCTCGGTGGATGTCATGATGGTCAAGGATTCCAGGTATCATATTGAACAATGGATGAGAAAAAATATCCCGCCAAACGCCGTGGTCGGCGTGGCCAGTCCGCTCGAATATGTGCCGCGCTTGGAAAACTTCAAATGGTTCGCCCTCAGGCCCTCGCCGGGAGCCTTTCAGGAAATGAAAAAGGCCGACTTCATTCTTTTCAACGTGGATTACAGCCGGTCGTTCGCCGAGAATACGCCCGGGCATCTATTCTTCACTCAACTCGACCGGGACCGGGGAAGCTACACATTGGCTTTCCATTATAAAACGGCCCTGAACTGGCTCTTCTTAAAAACGGACCGCGTCTTGACCAACATCAGGGCCATCAACCCCGAGATCAAAATCTTTCAGAGGATCGAGCCGTGAACGATCAACCGCCCGCCTCGAAAGCCCGGGCAGAGCGGGTGATGGCCCGCGCTCTGCGCCTGATCAAATCCGACATCCTGCCCGGGAAGGCGGACCGCGAAGGAGTCCGGACCCTGGCCCGGGTCTGTTTCCCGGACAGCGATATCGCCGAGCCCGGCTACCTCGACTGGCAGTACAACCAAAATCCGAGCGGCCAGGTTTATGAGCTGATCACCAAAAATCCCGCGATGGTCACGGGGCATTGCGCGGCGATTCCGCTCCGCTACAAGATCGGGCCCCAAATCCGAATGGGAAGCGCAGCCGTCAACGTCATGACCCACCCGGATTACCGGGGGCGGGGGATATTCATCATCCTTCACAAGGAGGTCTTCGAGCGCTGCCGGCAAGGAGGCAGTTCATTCACGTTCGGCTTTTCCAATGAATACTCCCATAAGAACTGCCTGCGCCGACTCGATTATCAGGAGATGGGGCGCTTCCCGCTCTGGATCCTGCCCTTTGACCTGAACCGGATTATGAAATCCAGCCGACCGAAACGCGGAATCCTGATGCGCTCCGCCGCTTTCGCCGCCAATCCTTTCTGGCGTTTGGGCCTGGCGGCCCTCAAGCCAAGGTTGAAAGATCGATCGATGCGGGTCGAAAAAGTTACCACCTTCACCGAAGAATTCGACCGGTTCTGGGACAAGGTCAAGGTTGACCACACGAATATTCTCATCCGCGAGCGCGCTTACCTGGAATGGCGGTTCACCAACCATCCGACCCGGAGATACGACGTCTTTGCGGCTCACTCAAGGGGAGAGATGCGCGGGTACCTCGTGGCCCGGATAACCGAGGTCGAAGGCATTCCCTGCGCCATGCTCGTCGATATCCTCGTCGAAAAAACGCCGGAGGGAAAACGGGCGGCCAAGACACTCATCGCGGCGTTCAACAGGCACGGCCGAGCCCGGGGGGCAGCCCTCGGCCTCTGCTTGATGCTCAGAGACATCCCCATCATCCGAGCCCTGCGCCGCAACGGCTATATCATCTGTCCCAAAGCTTTTCTTCCCCGCGAATTCCCGATTCTGCTGCATTGGAACTCGCCCGGCCCCCCGCCGGCCGATCTGCTCGACCTCGACAACTGGTATCTGACCATGGGCGATTACGATGCCGTCTAGCCTGAATCTTGGATGAACGCGTTTCCAATTTCGGGGCCGCCGATTGACAAGATGTCCGTCCTAAGTATAATAAGGCTCTTATTTTTAAAGGAGTGCCCTCATGAAAAAGAGATGGGTTTTGTTTTTAACGCTGGCATCAGCCTGCATTCTGATGCTGTCCATGACGGGGATTTCCCAGTCCAGCCGGAGAATCGCAAAAAAAATCGAGGCGATTTCCAAAATGGCCGGCACGAGCTGGGCGACGCCTGTCAATATTTCCAACAACGGGACGATCAGTGAATCCCCCAACATCTCCCTTGACGCTCAGGGAAAAGTTTATCTGACCTGGGTCGATTGGACTGGAAACGCCTATAGCAGAGACATGAATTTCAATACGAATGTGAGCGGTCAGTGGGGCTCGACGAGAATAGTTTCGCCGCTCCAGTATATTGCCATTGACGATGTGGGATTTCCCGCCATCGCTGCTTCGCCGGAAGGCGGGAAGGCTTATGTTGCTTACCACGACGGCGACTTTTCCCGGTGGTTGATGTCCATTATGATGCACGAATACAACAACGGAAGTTTCGGCGGCAAGCAGATCATCACATACGATACGCCGGTGAGCTGTAGTTATGTCACCGTGGCCGTTTCGCCGACCACCAAAAATCTCTTCGCCGTATTCATGGGCGACGTGGAGGGATTCAAGCTGGTCTTTAAATATCAGGACGCCAACACAAAACAATGGAGCGGACCCTCCCTCCTTCCCCTCAATGAGTACGGAAACAACTATTTGCCCCAGATGTGCGTCGATGCCAAAGGGACGGCGCATCTCGTCTGGATTTCTCGTCCAAACCCGACGGTTGTCCTGTATTCCAAGAACGCGACGCCGACAAATCCCAACAGCTGGACGGCCCCCGTCACGATCAGCCCCTCGACCGGCCTCGACTGGACCTACCCGAGAGTTGCTGCGGATGCCGATAGCGATGCCTATGTCGTCTGGCATGATGTGAGCACCGGAAACTCGGAAGTTTTTCTCCGCAAAACAGTGAACGGGCAGTGGCAGGCTTCAGAAAACATCTCGAAAACCGGCACCCTTTCCGAGACGGCCTCGGTGGCCGTCAACGGGACGACCAAAGAGATCTATGTCGCCTGGCAGGAAAGAGTGACAGAGGAGCCTAATTGGGAAGTCTATGCCAAGACGTATGAAGAAGATAAGCCCGGCGGAACCAAAACTTGGTCCAATACCCTTCACTTTTCCAATTCAAACCCGGCCAGGCCCCGACATTCGGGTGAGCCCCGTTTTGCGGTTGCCGCGAACGGAGATGTCCATCTCGCATACTTCGACCAACTCGGAAGCGACAACACCGATATCTTTTATACCTTCAAGGAAAAGATCAAGGTCTATGCGCCCCTCGATGTCGCCCTCACGACCAAAATCAATAAAATCCTCTTTTATAGCGAGAAGATCAACACGATCACTTTCAGCAAGAATTCCCAGAATTCCGAAGATTACCTGGACAGCTACAAGATTTACCGTAAAAAGGCGGAGGATAGCGATGACCTCTACCAGCTGCTGGCGACCCTGAACACAAGCACGTTCAAATACGATGACAAGCGCCTGTCCTTGACGCAGAAATACACGTATGCCCTGACGGCGGTCGACAAGGGTGGCAACGAAAGCACGAAAGTCGCGGTCACGGAGACGTAATCAGCTCCCTGTTTTTTCGCCTCTGCAATTAATTTCTTGAATCGACCAGGGGCGGTTTTTATGCGACAGCGTCGACGTCAGGCGGAGAAATCTGACCCGGCGGGGCTCAAACACGATCTCCACCCGGTATTTTGAGTAATCTTCGATCATGCCGGCGCTAAGCTCGGGAAAACAAAAGGAGCTCTCGCTTAAGACTTCCCATCCCCGTCCGTCTTCCGAGCCCTCCAGCCTGTAACCCCGGGGATAGTCCAGCGGCTTGTTGTTCAAGGACAATTCGACCTCCTGCAGCCGCAGCGTCTCTCCGAGGTCGAGCCAATAATAATCGCCCTCACTCTGCGGACGCTCCGTCGACCAGCCCGTTTCCGGATTCCCGTCAAAGGCCAAACGGGCATGTCCGTTCGCGCAATTGCTGGAAGCCGTCCACCTCCGCTTGTCGCCGACCTCGGCCAGTCCGGTCGTTTCCTTCACCTGTTTCGGCCGGGGAACAAGCTGATAAAGGAAATTCCCCTCGGAGGCCGTCAGGAGTTTCACCTCGCCGGGAAAACGATCGAGACCGGCCTTGATTTTCTTACCCTCATTGCCCATGAACCATTCCGTATGGACGAGGACATATTCCACTTGAAGCTCCCTGAGGAGCTTAAAGGTCGGCGCAGAGGGGAAATATTGCATGACTTCCCCGATGATCGTATATCCGGGCGGGATGTACCCGCTGTATCCGTTGACAAGCTTTTTCCAGTGATAGGCGGAAAAATACATATACAGCGCTTCCCGGGACTTGGCCTGTCCCCGCTGGGGGATGGGAAGCTCGATGAGCGAGGCCCCCTCCGGGAGGTTTCGGACAGCCGAATAGACGGCGGGAATGCGGCCGGGAGATTCCAGCCGCGACAGCGGGATCGGAGCGGACAGGAAATCCGTCAACAGGAGACCGCCGAGGACGAGGAGCACGGCCGCCCTTCCCCACGAAGACCTCATCCGTTTCATCCAGCGGGCCGCCGCCAGGCCGCTCAGCACGGCCAGCGCCAGCATCATCATCACGGATAGCCGGCTCGGGACCCGGAGGCCCTTAAAACCGGGGACCCAGGTGTAGAGGAGGCCGTAGGGACCCGGCAGGACTATCCTGTTAAAAATCTGGATAGCCGGGCCCAAGGAGAGTACGAAAGCGAGGAGCGCCGTCAATATGTAAAATTGTAAAGAATATTTCGTGAGCAGCCGGGATTGTTCGGGCATTTCATCGGCAGCCGTTTTCTTGGTTTTCGAGCGCAGCATGAACAATGCCGCGGCAAGAAACACCGGGACCATCCCCGGATAGAGCTGCCATTCCTGGGCTCCGGGGCTGCCCATCAGCCTGCCCCAAACCGCATTCCACGGCGGGACGGCCAGATAATCCCGGAGCCGGGCGGAGTAATATTCGACCGCGCCCAGCGACCGGACAAACAGCATCTGCTTATGGACCTTGATATAGGGATAAAAAATCGGAAACAGGGCGATCAGAATGCAGATGGCCAAAAGTCCGGCCATCCACCAAAATCTTCCTTTGACCAGGAGGCCCGTCCGCCAGGCAAAGAAGAGAACGAAGAGGCCGCCAAAAAGCGCCAGGTACACTCCATAATAGGCGCAGCTTGCGGCCTGGAGGACAAAAAAGAAGCCAGCGATGAACAGCCGCCCATAAGAAGGTCGTTCGAAAAATTTGTGGAGGAACAAAAAGCACAAAGGCATCCAGGCCATGGACAGCAATTCGAGATGGCTGATGTGGGCAAAGCGATAGGGGAAAAAGGCAAAGACCAGCCCAGCCAACACGGCCGCCGCCCTGGACTTCGTCAAATGGGCGACCAGGCTGTACATGCCCAAGGCGGCCAGAAAAAAAGACATCAGAAAAAGGATATTGTAGGCCGGCACCAGGGGAATGCCGAGCGCCAAGAGCGGAGACGCCAGAAGCGAAAGGCCCAGGAGAGAATCCGCGTACAGCAGAGTCCCGTGATGGGGATAAAAGATGTTGGCGTCCCAGAGGCCGCCCAGTCCCGTGCTTAATTTATGGACGTTCCAGGCCAAAACCCAGATGTTATAAAGAGGGTCCCCCAGGTCGGCGGGGACATGGTCTCCGAGATGGACGAGGAGAGGATACGTCATCGCCAGCGACAGCAGCGCGAAGAGGAGCAGCGCCGGCCCATGCCGACCCATCTTTTCAAAGGTTTGAATCATTCCTTGGGGAATGTCAGAAGGATAGGGCGAGGCCGATCCCGTATTCCAGGCCCCCCAACTCGATATTCATCTCGTTTTCTTTGGCTTTGGCGATGGTGTATTTCAGCTTCGCGTTCAAGAGAAGGGGAAAGTTTTTCCCCAGCTGAATATAGGCGCCGCCCAGGACATGATAGCCCTTGGCCATATTCAGCACCTTTCCGATGGGGTTCGTTTCATAATAAAAATAGACGTCCCCCCCGACGCCGATGTAGGGGAGAACAATCTGGCTCGGAAAAACAAACCGGACGCCCAGCGAGACCGGCACGAGCAGGAATTTCGTCTCCTCCTTGGTGTAGGTCAGCTGGCCCGTCTTGTAAAAAGCTTTGATCTCCGTGTAAAAGTCGAAATTATAGAAGAGAGAAGAGGACAGGACGATGCCCCGGATGGCGCCGCCTGTTTGATAAACCTCCTTGAAGCGCGGCTCATTGATATTATAGTTGCCGAGATAAATTTCAAATGTCCCCTGTCTCTGGGCCGCTCGCACATCCGCGGAAAAAAGAACGGGGATCACGAGGATCAGCAGGGCCGCGATCCAGCCAAACTTTTTATTGATCATATATCTCTCTCTTTGCTCCTTTTCCCCTGCGTTTTTCACTTATACCATTTGAGTCGGTCGAAGTCAATCCGAATGGAAAGAGGAGTTCCCCCAAAAAATTTATGGATTGAAGAGCATAGGCTGAGCCGGGGGCGAGTTCTGGAGCTCGAAAAGTCTCGTGAGTCCCTGGGTTTGACTGTAGAGAAACTGTCGGATCCCATCGGCC